>Ga0247735_1000001_pt1 | contig 791371 bp, 721 predicted proteins | sample UWRJL178409R2_FD_180934 | JGI IMG/M metagenome (GOLD analysis project Ga0247735, IMG submission 180934) | Plant litter microbial communities from Arlington Agricultural Research Station in Wisconsin, United States - UWRJ-L178-409R-2 | ecosystem: Environmental > Terrestrial > Plant litter >... | reverse complement strand
TGTTTTTTTTCCCGACGGTTTGGGGCCGCACGACCGACAGCTCCCGGTAATCGACCGAATTTGTGTCATTGAGCATGGATATGGTGTAGGCCCGGCAAAACAGGCGGTTTATGCCGGTATCCGGCGGAATATTCAGATAGCCGGAAGCGGTCGATTCAAACACAGGTGTCACAGCACGGCCATGCACCTTCCCTTGTTGATCCAGTAGTTCGAAATAGACGTTTGTGCTCAGCAAGGATCTGCCGGAGCCATTAAAAAGATAAGCTTTGAACCAAATGGTGTCACCCGGCAAATAATGTTCCCTGTCAAAATGAATATAGATCTTTTCTTGCCGCCCGGTTTGTTTCAAAGCAAGTTCAGTCATCACCCGCTCCTGGCTGAAGCCGTTAAAACTGATGAGAAGTAACGAGACAAGAATAGTTATGCTTCTGGGCATTGACAGGTACATGATCTTCAGCATTATAGCTAGGGCTGTATCCAAATTTAAACTTTTCCGGTCTATCAAAAAATAGTGTCTTATTCTTTTTGCTTTGAATCGCGAAAATTAAAACCAACAAACTGAAAGTTATACCGCGTTAATTTAACGCGGTATAACGGAAATCTGGCCGGTAAAAGATTGTTGTCTGGTTTTCGCCAGGGCCGCCCGGTAGTAAAGGTATACTACATTGTACAGGACCATTTCATTATAGCGTTGCTTTTCCGGGAACAACCGGTTCATCGACATATGAATGAAACTGATCAGCAAGTCTTTCAGCCCCACATTTAAACCCGACGCCTTATCGGCTTCTCGTATCAGGTCGATTGTCGGCTGCATGCTGTTTAAACCATTATTGATCAATTGCAGGAGTTGTTCCTCGATTAAAGTCTCCGGCAAGCCAAACCTTAAAACACGTTCCAATGTATCTTCCTGCCGGGCAAATTTAGCGGCAAACTCTTTTTTGTTTTCCCTGTTGAGATTAAACTCGCTGCTATAGGAAACCGCCATAAATTGTAACAGCTCTTTTTTTTCAGTGGCCCCGAACTGAAACCTGCCCAATAACAGATCCATGTATTTAATTGCCATCAACCAGAGCAAAGACTGATCCCCGGTCACTTTTAACATTTCTAAAATCAACGTGCTGTCTTTGTAGAAGAAGTCCTCGGCTAAAATGATATTTGACCGTCCATAACGTTCCAGTTCACGATCATAGGTATCTACCACGACCTTCGTGATCGCGTTATTTTTCGCGAAGCGATCGATCATTTTATAAAATGAACTGATTATTTTGCTGATCTGACTAAGATTATCGGTATGGATCCGCAGCCGGATATGATCATCGGGGTCTGCATACCTTAAAAAATGCCAGCTGTCTAAAACGCCACGCTTTGTCAGCCTTTCTATGAAAGGGCCAACGACCTCCTTCAGTAAGGTATTGGAGCCCTTTGTACCACAATAAATCTTGAAATAAAGCCATTTATCTCCCGGGAAAAATTTACGCTGGGTGGTTGTGTCCGTTATGTTATCCAATCCTGTAAAACCGCCTGTTGGTTTCGGATTTTTCCTAAAAAAAGACAGGATGAATTGATTGACATAATTTTCACCGCTGTCATTTTTAACTGACGAATTTGAGCCGGTGAAAAGAAATTCTTCCAGCTGAAGAATTTCTTTTTTTCGAATGACGGAAAGAAATACTTCCATTGACAATTCATTGGTGATATCTATCATTAGCTCATGGTCAAATTCAATAATGACGAACCTGTCGGGTATATGATACTTATTTTTCCATTCGGTAACGATATCCTTTTTTTCCAATGAGGGCGCATCCGGAAGATGTGCATACATCTTTTTCTTAAATTTCCATTTCGCCCGGCTGATGATATTCTTTTTGTAAACGACCCGGGGAAGGTAATTGAACATATCTTCTAAACTGCCCCATGAGAAGCCCATACTTGCATCATTGGAGACATGCTGAAGGTCTCCCAGGAACTGATATATCGGCTGTGTTGTGCCGGAATTATAATTGTGTGAATTGGACATCCTTGGCAACACAATTTTGTTTAACCGCCTGGATTTTAAGTATATCTTATTCTTTTTTACGAAAATCAAAAGGTCGTCAAGGTGGAGCTGCTGACTTACCGGAAGACCGGAGCTTGTCAATAAAGGTATTTCGTACCTTCTTAAATTTGGTCTTGAGCTTATATTGCCTGTTCTCACATCAGACAGATGGTTGATTTCTGCGTAAACTTCGAAGCTTGCAATTAATTCATTCTCCTTGTCTGCAATTTCCTGAACAAACGAATGAATAGCGGGGCTGCTATAGCAAAAACGACCCAGCATGTTCGTTGCGCTAACATTTCCCGCATTTGTAATGACAAGAGATTCCGTTCCTTCATTTTGCAGTATACTGCATACGCAAGAGAAAGTGTCGGGTATATTGGACCATTCTTCAGCAAAGTCAGAAACATCCTGATCCGTAATTTCAATCGTATTTGAATTTTTCGCGATAGACTGTACCAACTTGTTTAGCAACAACTCCCTGGCATCGTCCCACGGCATGCTCCCATTTGTATGATTTTTTGCTGATCCTGCATAACCGATACCGTATTCGGAATCCAAAACAGTCAGCAGTGGTACTTCGGCATCCTGATAATGTTCGGTAAATGATTTTATAAAGTCATTGATACGTTCTTTCTTTTGCTTTGGCTTGAGTTTATTAAATAAACGCAGGCATTGTTTTGCTTTTTCCACGACACTTTTGTCTATGGAACATTCACTGGCAGCACGCATCAGGTCGGTTTGAACCAGTGTTTTAAAATCGTAAGGGACATGGAAAGCTTGGATCTTCGCGTTGAGATACTGATAATCGTCAATATTATTGCAGTCGTTTTGATCTAGCCGGAAAATAATTTGCTTAATATCTTCCAGCAGGAAAATGAAATCTTTCAAAAGATAAGGCCGATCGTACAAGTTGAAACGACTATCAGGATCAAGCCTTTTCAAAGCGGTTAAGAACACGTCCAAAAACTCCAGCCCGCAGACAGATGGTTCCAGTTCGTGAACGATGACCTGCTCTTTGATCAACTCCAACACAAATTCTTCGGCATCGTCCCCGTCAAATCCGTCTGCGGTAAACAGGGCGACGATCCCGGAAAATGTAGCCCGCTCCCCTATCGAATTTATTGCATTTTGCAGGTAATACGATTTTGTCACTTCTGTAAGGGAAAAAGATTGTTCAATCCCTTCAAATCTTCTTTCAATAAACCGGTAATAGGCGCCCAGCTGATAGAGAGTAGAATTGGGAGAGAAATATAACTGCTTTAAAATGCTCTTTTCCTTGCAAACTTCGCGCGCAATGGTAAATACATAACTCATATCTAATCGTGAATGTCGTAACCCGGCCGTTGATGGCAGGAGCTCAACAACCGTTTTGTGCCCTATAGTGCCTACTGTGCAACCTGCAAATATCCCGAAGGGAGTAGTTCTGGTTGCTGAACGCGCAAAATATTTGTAAAGCGACATCATCAAAGAGCGCTTTTGCTTCTTATCGGTTATTAAACCTTGCATCAACATTTGTAATGACTGGAGCAGGTCGGGTGAGCCCAGGTATAATGCTTCTCTGTTCTTGTCTTCTTTAAAAAAGTCAACAATGCTATCTTCTGTATTTTCAAGATTGCTGTCGGAAAGTACATTTTCGAGGGTTTTCAGGGAATGCAAAGGTGTTCTTAAAATCACCTTTGCAAAAGCGTTGTATTCCATGATATTACGAGATAAGGTAGATTTCGTCCCAGTTATTGTCAAAAGGAAAATCTTTCGCGAGCAGACTCATCGCTACCCCGGAGATCCCCTCCAGTAATCCAAAGTTATTTTCCCAGCTTTCAGACTGACCTGACCAGGTTTTGTAACCGGCCGCGCCGCCAGGAAAAGTGTCCATTTTTAAAAGTTCTTCGTACCAAAAATCACTGGCTTTCAAAAACTCTTCCCGGCCGAAACGTTTATAAAACAAAAGGAAGATGTACGCTGCCCCCGATGCGCCGTGGCAAAATGAACTATCCAGTATCTTTCCATCCTTCAAATTACGAATTACTGCGTTTTTCAATAGAACTTCCACAATCGCGGATTCAATTGATTTGTCATTTAATATCGTATTGGCGTGCCAGAGCGCGCAGGATACTCCGAGATCCCCGTAACACCAGGCAAGTCTGGACTGGTGATCGATCGCTCCGTCAAGATAAACATGGCTTGGGAAACAACTCCCGTGGATGCTGAAATCCTGCTTGTATTTTAGCAGGGAGTCGGCTAAATTCCTGATAAATGGGTATAAACGATCTTTTAAAATTCCTTCACGGTAGGCTTTCACAAAAAATGCCAGGACTGATGGGATTCCATGAGACAACCCCATATTAACATTCTCTTTGACATCATAATACCCGATGTTCCTTTGAAGCCAGAATATGGATCCATCTTCCGCTGTTATCCCCTGGTCAAGCAGCTGTCCGATCAGTATTTCAACAGCATTGGCGGCGTTACTATCGGCACTTATTCTTTTCAGGAAGTACAAACCGCCGCCTATTGCACCATGGAGAAGGTCATAATTGCCTTTCTTTTGCTCGGCCATCATCCACTTATATACATTCTTATCTATGTCCCCGAGTATTTCGTTGGTATCAGCGTCTATAATATTATTTTGCACAAGAAATTCAACTACCCAACCGAGTCCGGCCACTCCGGATGCAAGTGAGCTATATACGAACTCACCCGACAGGTCGTCAACCAGGCTTTCCAAAACTGTAACACATTTATCGATATAAAACTGATCTTGCGTAAGTATCGCCAATTGTCCGGACAGAAGAAGCAGGCCACTTTCTCCTTGTGTGAGCCCTACGGGTAGATCATTCTTTTTTGAATGAAATAAAACATGGATTATTTCGTCAGTTTTTTTATGCATATATGTAGATAGTCAAAAAAAAAGTCACCTTAGCCGGTGACTTTTTTTTCGGATCAACCACACGAAGAAGACCCCAGGCATGTTGTAAAACCACACCAGGGAGTCGCGTAAGGTGTGCAGGGGTAAACGGTTTCACCACCCTGCACCTGGCGCATTTTTTCAGGTGATAATACAGTAATGTCCCTTTTGTTTAAAGAAAGCTTTTTTTTGAAGGTAGGTTTTTTCATGATAATAAATTTAAGTTTATAGAAAATAATAAAAAAAATAAATATTAAGCAAGAAGATGAGTCCCTAATAGTCAAGACAATATAAAATAATATTTTTATATGTCAAAATATTCTTACCTTTTATTTTCGTATGAAGCAAATCAAAATTATACACAGCTTCTGGTCTGAACCAACTCTCGAGGTGCATGAAAAACTTGCAAATGATACCGGTCTTAAACGCCGGTCAGGGGGATGGCTGAATAAAAAATATAATTATTTAAGCTGGGCGCTTAGTTGTTTAACTATACGAAAAATTTATGATCAGGTGGAATTGGTCACGGATGCCCGCGGTAAAAGCTTATTGATCGACAAGTTAGAATTGCCTTACACCCATGTTTCCGTTGAACTGGATAAATTAGACGGACAAAACATTGAATTATGGGCGACAGCAAAATTATTGGCTTATAAAATTCAAAAAGAGCCCTTCCTGCATCTTGACAGCGACGTCTATCTATGGAAGCCTTTTTCAGATGAAATAATTACTGCAGGACTGGTCGCGCAAAACCCTGAAAATGATTTCGAATCCTACAAGAACATATGGCGTCAGGTACTGAACGGTTTTGAGCACATACCCAGTTATATAACGGATGATTTCAAAAAAGAAGGTATCATAAGAGCTTGTAATGCCGGTGTATTTGGCGGATCAGACATCAATTTCCTTCATGATTTCGCAGAAAAAGCATTGGCATTTCTAAAATCCAATGAAGATAATTTCAACCGGGTCAACCTGGGATATTCGGTGTTGATTTATGAGCAATATTTATTTGCGGCTTATTCGAGGTCAAAACAGAAAGCGATCTCGTATTTGTTTAATGAAGTCTCCAGTGATTACCGGGAGTTAATTGACTTTAAAAACGTCCCTAAAATCAGTAATTTCATACATACCGTAGGGGGGGTAAAAGCAAAACAGTCGATTTGTGACAGCGTCGAGCGACGGTTACTTCTTGAGTACCCTGATTATTACTATCGGATAAACAAACTACTCTGCGATCAGATCATATGAAAATCGTACAAAGCTTCTGGAGTAAACCTGCATTTACCCTTTCCCCGTTTTCCTGGAACAGAAATGCCGGCGGATGGAACAATCAAAAATTCCACTTATACAGCTGGGCATTAAGCTGCCTGACCATCAGCCGTTATTATCCGCAATTGGAACTCATCACAGATCTGCGGGGCTATGACCTGCTGATCGACAAAATAAAGTTGCCGTATAAAAAGGTAAGGCTCGATCTTGAAACCTTGAAAGATGAAAATCCAATCTTGTTTGCATTAGGAAAAGTCAAGGCTTACGCTGTTCAGACGGATCCGTTTATACATTTTGACAGTGATATATTTTTATGGAAAAAACTCCCTGAATTATTTACTTCCAATCGTTTAATCGCTCAAAATCAAGAAACGGACTTCAATCATGACATTCTATCGCTGCGGGAAATCATGGCAAAATTCAAATACATCCCTCTTGAGATCCTGCGACATAATAATTCTTCCCCTCACAGATCATCCAATGCCGGAATCCTTGGCGGCCTGGACATTGAATTTATTCATAAATTCACCGACAGGGCATTAGCCTTTGCTTTGAATAATTCTGATATGATCGATCTGCTCGAAAACCCTTCTTTTTTTAATATCATCTTTGAACAATACCTGTTTACGTGTATGGCAAAAGAAGAAAACATCGAGATATCTTATTTATTTGATAAACTAAGCAGCGATTACTCGGAACTTTGTGATTTTAAAAATATTTACTCTCCGCAGAAATTTTTACATCTTATCGGCCCTTACAAGCAATACCAAGAAAAGGAGATGGCTGTTGCTGAACGACTGATGATGGAATTTCCGGAATACTATTATCGGATCAACGATCTTGTCAATAACAATCAATTATAGCAGCGTGACGGAACAACAAAAACATCGGGATTTAATTAGTTCCTTGATTAAGAGCCCAGCCGAAAAAAGCATCTCAGAATTGTTAGACTTGGGGCAAATTTTCCTTGTTTTATTAGGAGATGTCAAAGATATAGAAGGCTATTCCGTGAAAACAGACGTTTTATGCTGTGAATTAATAAAGAGGTATGAATCCTTAAACCCTACTGATTTTAATGTCGTTGACGGGAAAGGACGAATAGCTGCTTTTCTTACGGATTGCGACCTCATGTTCTCACGAAATTATTTTCAAAGAATCAGAACCGACTTTGAGAATAATTCAATTGACTTTTTTAATTCACCACTCACCGGGAGTTCTTTTCGTTCAGGACGTTTTGGCGCGATCTTTCATTTGAACAGATGTATTCACAACGGCGCTCTGCCCGTTGAATTTTATCAGGCCATAAACTTGAGTGTTTATTTAAAGCAGTGTTTCCAAATTCAGCACCGGGGTATTGCCGTGCCGGATGAGGGGTACAATATCAGGCCGGTTGTTGATCTTAAAAACGGAACAGCAGGGCATCTTATCGTTGTTGCATCATTATATGATTTGACAGGAGATGATATTTTTAAACAAGTCGCCTATGGCCTCCTGGCATATTTAAAGTCAGCATGGATTGTAGAGATAAAAAATTGGGGGGATTTTGACAAAAACATCACCAATGCCGAGACCCATTATCTCCATTTAGAAAAAATCAAGGAACAGAATACCCATTTCTTTGACACTTACCATGATGACTGGAGCTTTTGGAATGGCACACAAGGAGTTGCGTATGCTTTATTAATAGGTTATCAAATATTCAACGACAAAGCTTTTTTAACTGAATCAAACAAAGGGATCAAATCCCTGGTAGAGAAGAGAGACCTTAAATATACGGGGGATACGTCTTTGTTTATTTTGTTTTTGACGGCCTGGAAGACTACGAAGAATAAATTATATCTTAATTTTTGCAATGAGTTTCTGGATGCTGCGGCAAAGTTTGGAGATACCTCGTTAGAAAGGAGCGCGCATGTGTATAAAATGATTTTTACAAACGCCGCCCCCCCCAATATATTCCCTTTTTTTGCTGCCTGCGGAAATGGAAATAGTGTAAAAAAACGATCTTTAAATTTAGAGGGAGGGAATTTAAAAATCGCCCTTTTTGCAAACGAGTTTCCAAAAACATTCTGGGCATTGAAAAAGATAAGCGGGGAGCTTTATTTGCGAAAGGTCAGCGATTTTAAAAACCTAAAAAGAACGGAATTAAAAAGAAAAGTTACAGCTAATATCAAAATTTTGCTTACTCAAATAGAAAGCCTTCCGGAACAGCGGCTTTTAAGAGAGGCGCTGAAATTTGATTTAATTGTTCAGTACCTGTATAAAAATTTTAGTAATAAAGCGAGGGTAAGAGCAGAAGAGCTATTTACACTAACGATGGCTGACAAAATCCTGGCACTTTCGGAGGGGAAATTCCTGGCGACGAAGTTCATCGTTAATCCTAAGCTGGACGCGGCAAAACCTTTATTTAACTGGAAAAATTTCTTTAACGGGGTTGTTTATCCTTTGCAGAACAACAATGGTAACTATTTGCTTTTTTTATTGTCTTCAGATGGCGTGAGAGAAACGGCGATACCGGAAATTCATTTCCTGCTCTTGCAGCAATTCATTGATGGTATAAACGCCAGGGATGCGATTGAAAATTTCAAGTCGGAAATTTTAAGGCGTGGTTTTAACGGAAAAATGAATGACCTATATCCGGTTCTATTGGATAAGATAAGAGATTTTGTTTACAGGAAATTTCTGGTCACTTGCGATGGTGTAATATAGATAGTTATCGGGTGCCGGTTGGCGACCGTGGTCGGGACGATCTCATTTTTAAACTTTGAAATCAACTTCTTGTAAATTAAAAACAAGGCCCTCCAGCTCCAAAAACAGTCTTGCTTTTGTAATCCAGTACTATTCAGAGCAACGGTTAGATTCTCCTAATTCGCAGGATAAGCGGCTCATTATGTAATAATACTTTGCAGGCCGCCCGGTTGTAGGTTTTAAAAATATCACCTCAAAATAGTCACCTAATTAAGTTTAAATATATCCTATGTTTCATTTAATATTCATTCATTATCTTTGACGTTGGCTGTGTTTTTTAACCTTTCGATCGATTTTCCATATTGAAATAACTATAACGTGCGAAGGTAACATACGGAGTTTTGTCAGGTGATATGGCCATACTGATAAACCGGGCTTCACCTTTGGACAGGTCAGGGAGGCTGATTACAGACCATGAGTTGTTAGTGAACTGCTGAACGACGACGGCCCTGCCCACGGCGGAGTCCTGATAGGCAATAATCGGTATACCATCGCTTTTTATGGCTATACTGAGGTCAGCTGCACCGGGATTGCTCAATCCGTTGATGCCGACTAGTTCCCATTTGCCCGCAACCAATTTTTTCGGATATTTTGTTTTTATTTTTCAGCGCGGCATAAGCTGCATATAAAGTACCGTCGGCCGCAACTGCTATTCCGCCAGAAGCAGGGGAACCGGCAACATCTTCAAGATCGCCCGCGTTCACAAAGCCGTTTGTGATTTTTTTGACTTTGAACCCGTATCCATAAGCTGCGGTGTATTTGAGGTACAGTAAATTATCTGGCCCAACGGTGATGTCGGGAAAAAGTGCGCCGCCGATTTCAGCACTTAACTTTACCCAGTTATCGCCTATCAGCTTCCTCCCTATAGAATTTCCGTTAAGCGTCATGTGGGCGAGATAGGGTGTGCCATCTGTGCCGAACGTTAGCTTTGGGTTATCGCCCGCGATAAGATTAGCACCGACCCGTATCCATTTCGTACCATCAATTTTTTTAACAACAATCGAATCATTATTAGCAACATCAGTAAATGCTATATAAGGTATGCCATCAGGCGCTATGACAATATTGTTATAAGAAGTAATATTTAAACTTGGCGTGTCGCCTCATCTTTACCAAGCGCTTTCCAGGTTTGCCCGAATGATACAGTTGGGGCTATTGCTAAAAGCAATACAATCAGAAGTATGTAAGGTTTAAACATATAAATTGGATATAAAGCTAAGATAATTCTTCTAACTTCGGCATGACAATTTAGTGCTGTTCAACACTTATCCTTGAAAAAATTGGTTTAGGGAGGACCGTGGATTTATACGGGTTTTGCACCTTTTATTTTTTTTAAGAGCCCGTCCAGTGCTACTACCCAAGTACGAAGCTAACCACTCGGCTTAATTCACTTCTCCCGTTATAAAGCTATTATTTAAATTGATGTAGTGACCTTTAAGAGACCCATAAATAACTTTAACGTTTAATAAATTGATTTTCAGCGAATTGAAATGGAGTTTTAAGGCCCTCCCGCTCTACAAATACCTTTCGTAATCAGTTAGATATGAATTTAATACTTTTCTGAATAAAAAAACTATTGAAACATAGCTACTTCTCTTTTTTAGTCGTTTCGGCTGTGAAGGTATCTGAATCTTAAATACGCCAGCAGTTCTCTTGGCCTGTCTGTTTGTAAAACCATCGCACCATGAGCCAGCAGCCAGTCCCAGCTATCTTTTTTGTTGCCTTCTTCTACAGCAAGGTCGTCGTCGTGGCCAGCGTTGAGGGATGCCCAAAGCGAATTAAGCCAAACCTTTGCCCCTGTGCGGGTAATAAAGCTGTTATCTATAAGTATAGCAGAAGTATCCGTTTTAAAGTTCAGCTCAAAAGCCCAGGGCTTCATGTGTTGCAGGTACTCGTTAATTATCAACCGCGCGTCCGGCTTATCCAGATTAACAACGGGCATGTAGGTTATGCTGTCTACCAGGCTTCCATAGCGTTCTTTCAGTGCCGGGTAAGTTACCTCTGCCTTAAATATGGCTTGTTTCAATGTGCCGGTTTCATTAAGCACCTGGTAGGCTTCGCGGTAATATGGGTAGCTCTTGTCCAGGTTTACCATCACCGGTTTGCCTTTAACCGCCACCATCACCTCTTTAAAAGTTGGTATAGTATTGCGCGTAACGCGGCCTAAGCCATTCTTTAAACCAAATTTACGGATCTCTTCAAGCGTGTAATCAGACGGTTTACCTTTGCCATTGGTGGTTCGGTCGATGGTTTGGTCGTGCATGATAATCAGTACACCGTCTTTGGTTCTATTCAAGTCCAGCTCTACAATGTCTACACCCATGGCGGTGGCATATTCAAAGGCACGTAAAGAGTTCTCCGGTGCATTACGCCAGTCGCCACGGTGCGCGGTTACCAGTACTTTGTTTTGGGCCTTTAGGCCACAGGCAGCTAATAGTAGTAAAAATATAGCCAGTTTTGTTCTCATCTTAAATCAAATTAAAAGGGGGATGTTACTCCCCCTTTATATTATTTATCATTATTAATTATAGCCCGGGTTTTGGTACATTTTCTCCGGGTTCAGTTTGTATTCGTCAAACGGGATCGGGAAGTATATGTCTTTTGTGGTGAAGTTGGTAAGCTTGGGTATACCAAAATCCGCCTGGCTTTTAGCTCTAAAATAAATAACCAAGTCCTGGGCATTAAAAGTACGTAAAAGATCGAACCAGCGGTGGTGCTCAAACGCCAGCTCAACACGGCGTTCGTGCAGGATAGCCATACGCAGGTCGGTGTATTTGGCGGCATATGCCGGGTTGGTTAATGATACTGCGTATGTTGGCATACCTGCCCTTGTACGTACCATATCCAGGTAGGTAGTTGCACCACCTGTGTCGCCAAGGTAATTGCTTACTTCGGCTAACATCAATATAACATCAGCGTAGCGGATCAGTATCCAGTCGTTACCGCCATAACCCAGGTTTGACGCCGTAGGGCTTGTGTCCCTAAATTTAGTGATAAAGTAATCCTTAACAATAGGGTCATTAGCAAATTTTACCGAGAACGCCATACGCGGGTCGCCTGCTTCGTATTCTTTGATCAGGTCTGGCGTTACGTTACCGCCCACACCAGACTGAGGCGCAAGTGAATTGATATTTTCGCCTTTTGCCTGGTTGTTGGCAGCTATAGAAGAGCTATACGTAGGGTCACCTTGTTTGTTCACTATTTGCCAGATAACCTCCTGGTTGGCTGCCTTCTTAGCTACGTCGAAAACGTCAGTATATGGGATACTGGTTAAGGCACCAAACTTACGCATGTTATATGCGGCAAGCAGGTAGGTTTTGGCGTTGTTCAGATTCTCTATACGGGCTGATTGGTCTTGCGTGGTTGCCATAGTTAAATAAACCTGGCCTAGTGTAGCATTAATAGCCGCTTTTGATGTACGGCCAAGGCTTGCACCGCTTTGCAGATCGGGCAGGTTGCTGTTTAATGCATCTTTAAGGTCGGCTACTATTTGTGCGTAAACAACAGCCTGTTTTTCACGGGCGGTAGCTTCGGGCAATTCACCATAAGTAAGTTGTTTGGTTACCAGGGGCACATCGCCCCAGGTGCGTACCAGTTGAAAATACATTACGGCCCTCAAAAATTCGGCCTCGGCAATATATTGCTGCTTTTGGGCCGCATCGCTAAAGGTTACTTTATCAATGTTTGATAACACCACATTAGCACGAGAGATAGTACCATATAATGATACCCAGTGGCTTTTTAAATAGGTATTGCTGGGCAGTATAGAAAAATTGCCGAACTGAAACGGCTCACCCGCGTTAGACTGGTTATCGTTACGGCCCGTATCGTCAGACCGTTCATCCGTCCATAAACCGCTGTTTTCGCCAATATTATTGCTGCTGCGTAACGATTGGTAAATACCATTCACGGCTGTTAAAACGTCAGACGGTGAACGAAAACTTTCGCTTAAGTCAATTGCGTTAGGATTCTTTTGATCCAGAAAATCTTTTTTACATGAGGGCATTGATACTGCCAGCAATGCGGCTGCACTCATGGTTATAATAATATTCTTCTTCATCTCTTTTATCATTTAATGTTAGAATGTAGCACGTACGCCTAAATTGAACGAGCGTACCAAAGGATACACACCATAATCGATTCCGGGGGCCAGGTTAGACGGTTGGGTGTTGTTTGATGCACCGCTGCTGTAATTATAGTCAACCTCGGGATTGTAGCCTTTGTATTTGGTGATGGTAAACGCGTTTACCACCGAGCCGTAAATACGCAGGTTACTCATGCCTATTGCTGTAACAGCCGATTTTGGCAAAGTGTAACCCAGGGTGATGTTATTACACCGAAGAAACGAACCATCTTGCAGATAGAAAGTTGATAAGCGGGTACTATTGCTTTGTGTACCTGCGCGTGATGCACGATAAACGGTGCCATTGCCCGGGTTTGCAGCATTACGATAGCGGTCGGCCACGTTTGCATACTGGTTGCCCGATCCTTCCATATTGTACAGGTAATAATCCTGCCCGTCTAACACTTCATTACCTTGCGAACCGTTAAAAGATGCGCTGAAGTCGACTTTCTTGTAATTAAGGTTAACTGCAAAGCCATAAGTGAAATCAGGGTATGGGTTGCCAATAACGGTTTTGTCGGCATCATTCACAATACCATCATGGTTGGTATCTTCAAAGTAAAGATCGCCAACATGCAGCGGATTTGATTGAGATGCCGAAGGCGCAACTTTCCCAATGTTCTCTTCAGTAACCATACCGGCTACTTTAAAGCCGTAGAACATACCAACCGGCTGGCCTTGCTGGGTAATGTTAGTCAGGTAAGAACGCTCGGCGCCATTGATTATAATGGTGTTGTTGCCGCTGAGCTTGGTAACCTTATTGCGGTTTATGGAGATGTTACCGCTTATGTTAAGATTAAAATCTTTACTTTGAACAGCACGGCCATCTAATTGCAGATCAAGGCCCTGGTTACGGATCTCTGAGTTACGCAGGTTGGTTAAGATGGTTGTAGCACCAGATATTGCTGAAATTGGCTGGTTATACAATAAATCGGTAGAGTTACTGATGTAGTAGTTAGCAATAAGCGATAAACGACCTTTTAACAATCCAAATTCGGCACCAAAGTTATACTGAGAGGTAGATTCCCAGCTAAGGTTAGGGTCTGTTAAACCGTTAGGATAAGTTGCAGAGGCAACCTGGCCGTTACCAAATACCACACCGGTTGGGTTAGACAGTGTTTGCAGATAACCGTAATTAGGAATGTTGTAATTACCACTTAAGCCCCAGCTTGCACGTAATTTAACGGTTGATTGTTCGCCCAGCAAACTGTTGTAAAAAGGCTCTTCAGATACTGTCCAGCCGGCAGCTACCGATGGAAAATAACCGTACTTGTTGTTAGGGCCAAAACGAGAAGAACCATCTGCACGGAACGAACCTGTTAAGTAGTATTTACCAGCGTAGTTATATGCAACCCGACTAAAATAAGATAGTAGCGTAGTAGTTGATTTACCTGTGTTGTTGTTTAGTGTAAAAAAGGCTGCATCGGCACCTTTACCTGTTATTTCGGTAACGTTATCATTCTGGAAACCCTTTGCCGTAACCGACATAAGGTCGCCGCTTGTACGCTGAATGGTATAACCGCCTAACGCGTCGATACGATGTTTACCGAATTGCTTGTTGTAATTAAGGGTAAACTCGGCTAATTGATCATTAACGGTATTGGTTTGCGCTACTGCATTCGCAGCAGCAATTGACTGTGCCGACCCCGGAGGGTTAGCACCGCTACTTAAAGTAGTTGGCAAATAGTAATCATACTTCTCGTTATATGTATTAGTACCAACGTTGGCTTTAAAGGTTAACGCATCAATTATTTTATAGCTGGCCACTGCATTAATGTTGGTACGGTAACCTTTCCTACTGATTTTGGTACGGGTTGCCAGCGCAACAGGGTTTTCAATGCTTTGGTAACCGTAAGCTGATGACTGCGCAGCCGCTGTATTGGTTGCCAGGGAACCATCTGCATTATAGGCCGGGAAGAATGGCATATAAATTAATGCACCCAAGATAGGGCCGTGATCAAACCTACCCTCCTGCGTCTCGCGGTTGTAGTTTTGCGTATAAGAGACGTTAGCGCCCACGTGTAGTTTTTTGCTGACGTCTGACTCTACGTTCGAACGAAAGTTATAACGCTCCTGGCCTGATGATACAATGATACCCGGCTGGTTCTGGTAAGCGCCGCTAAAATAATAACGTGTGCCGTTTGAGCCGCCTGAGAACGAAAGCGTATGTTTTTGATACAGGGTTTTGCGGTAGAGTTCGTCCTGCCAGTCGGTATTAACCGTTTGATGTTTCAGGGATTGCGTTGAAAAGTCATACAGGTAATCCGGGATCTGTACGCTACCTGCGTTGCCTACGTTGGTAACACGGGTTGCATTTGGGTCGCCGTACATGGCATCATTCCATGTGTGGCCGGTGTTTACCCAAAGGTCATGGTAGGCATTATTACGGCCATCAATAACTAACTGGGCAAAGTCATCAGAGTTAAGCAACTTTACTTTATGGGCCAGTTGGTCGCTACCAATCTGTACATCGTATTCAAATTTGCCTTTACCCTCTTTACCGTGCTTGGTTGTGATCAAAACCACACCACCTGATGCCCTTGAACCGTATATAGCAGCAGATGCAGCATCTTTTAAAATGTCTATAGATTCTACATCCTCCGGGTTAATATACACGTCGTTATTAGCAGGGTAACCATCAATAACATAAAGCGGATCGGAACTGGCGTTGAACGAGCCGACACCCCTTACGCGTATTTTGGTGCTCTGGTAAGGCGCACCACTGGTTTGCGACACCTGCACACCCGCAATTTTACCTACTAAAGCCTGCCCAAGGGTTGGCGCGGCCAGGTTAAGCTCGCTTGCTTTAACACTTGAAATGGCGCCGGTTACATCGCTTTTACGCATGGTTTGATAGCCAATAGCCACCACTTCGTTAAGCATGTTGGCCTGCGGTTTAAGTTTTACGTTTATCGGGCTGCCTGTGTAAGTAATTTCCTGGCTTATGTAGCCAATAAAACTAAACACCAGGGTAGCGCCCCTATCGGCATTAATAGAAAAGTGGCCCTTGGCATCAGTACTAACTGCAACAGATGTATTTTTTACTTTTACGGTTACACCGGGTAGTGGCTGGTCGGTCTCGTCTATTACGGTACCTGTAATGTTGTCGAAAGTTGCTGCACTTGCAGCGGGTTTGGCGGCAAAAGCCGTGGTAGCAAACATTAACATTAAAACAAAAGTAATACTGTTACATGCTTGCTTTAAAAGATTGGCGGTAATCTTTTTTTGCATACATTTAAAAGTTAATTGTTGAAAGACTTATTGGTATGAGTTTATAAACAAGCGATCACCTAAACCGGACGATGTTAGCGCAGCTCCGGTTTTTGTGTTTTATACCTGTTTCTGTACGATAGGAAACGGTGCTACATAGGCAAAAAAGTTTAACGATTTTTAAATAAGTTAACTACTTTATTAAATTAAAAGCAAATTACAGATTGCTACTTTGCTATAATGGCAACAAAGCTATCACAGATGTCTTAACAAAACAGCGTATAAAGGTTAACATTCTGTTAAGTGGAAAACTATTTTACCAGGTAGTGTTGGTATAGTTAACGTTGTTTTTACGTGAGGAGGTAACGGCAATGCCCGTATGCCCGTTAATGAAGGTAAAGCCTTCCAGTTCATCCTGTCGGCTGTCTATATCAATCTGCTTGATCACCTGCATACTACCGGCATCTATAGACTTCTTCAGATCTACATAAGTTAAACGCCATTTGCGGCCTTCAATCTGGTTTTGTATTAGTATAAGGATGCCTTTATCAGATACCCAATGCAGGTTTTGCACCCAAGGTGTACAGGTAAACTTTTTGTAAAGCACCCCCGGTTCTGACGTTTTTTTGCAATGCTCCAGCTTTTCGGGGTCGTACAACCTTACTTCGTTTCCTTTGTTTCCATAATCGGCAGTGGCAACGTACCATTTATTGTTATACTTTACATATTCGGGGCGGGTGCCCTGTATGCAGGCGTCATCGTCAATAGTGCTAATGATGTTGCCATCAAGCGTGCCTGTATTTTGCAATCCCGGCCAGTTAATTTGGTATATAACGGCCTTCCATTGCGTACCCTCTTTATTTAGACGGATAGAGTTGCCAATAAACACTTTATTACCGCCATTAAACGCAATGCCTGTTGGATGGCCTATAACGTCCTGCCCGTTTTGGGTGAGCTTATATTCTTTGTTTGTATAAACAAGGCTATCCTTTTGCAACTTGTACTCGCGTATCATGCCCACCTCCCTATCGCCGTATAAAAATATGCGGCCTTTCTGGTAAGATGCTCCCTGGCAGGCACCAAGCGAATCTACAGTAGTTTCACGCATAATGGTGGTATTGATGTTTTTTTGAACAAATGGGGTAAGCCAGGCGGCTAATAATAACGAGATGACAGACAGTGTAGTTTTCATGTGTTTTTATGGGTCCATTGGCTCATCAGCATCTATCTGCAGCGAGGTAATAACCGGATAAAATTCAAGTGCGGTTTCAGATAATCGCTTGCCCAGCTTGTACGGTACATACTTTAATTCGTTAAGGCATCGCTTCTCCATATTTTCTATAAAATCATTCTGGTATTTATCGGTAACTATGAGTCCGGGTTTTGCAAACGGCATACCATACCTAAAAACTATCCTGACATCATTACGGATGTTAGTTGTGGTGTGCCGTGCATGCGGTTCAATAATTACAGCGTTGGCAGGCACATGTAGCCTGGTCACCATGTATTTTCGCATTTCAACGGCTTCGTTATATTTTGTTTTGTAAGGGTGTGCACGTCCGCCTGATACTACTATAAATGGGGCTTTGCCGATAAAATATGCCCTTGCTGCCGTTTTGCACCGCAGCATCCCTTCGCCGCTTAAAGTTGTTGTTAAATTATCAGGCCCTGCACCGGGAACAAGGATATGGCTATATGGAAAAGTAGCCCATTTAACCGTTTTTACCTTATCAACCGCCGGTTTATTAACGCCCAAAGCCATCGGTTCAAAATCGCCTGCATTTTCCCGTTCGTTCACTTCCAAATAGGTCAACGCTGAAGTTAAGGGTACCTCAAAGAAAAGAGCATCCCCATTTACAACATCAACCACATCTGCAGCACAATCATACATCAGGGTGTAATATCCTTTCCTTTTCACATCAAAAGAGATAGAATCTATTTGCGGGTAATTTGGCTTTTTGCCTTCCGCATAAACACCTATGGTATAATTTACAGCGGCGGCATCCTGCTGCCAGGCTTTAACCAACAAATCCGAAGGGGTTTCTGCCTGATATAACACATATGCTCCCGAAGGGATGAGGTGCGTTTTTACCAATTTATCAAGCGCATTGCCGGGTTTATATAGCTTGGTTAACTGTTGGCTTACGCCGCTGATCTCATCGTCGGTAAACTTCATCGCCTCAGGCAGGCACAATGCGTCTTTACAATCTTTAACGGCGGTTTTTAATGCAGCTAATTTATTCTGCGAAAGCTTACTAAGTTCAAGGTCGCTTTTTAACAAAGCTTGCGCTGCTTTATCTTGCTGTAATAGAGTAAGTAGGTAATAATTTTTTGCTTTCACCCAGTTATTACCCGCTACAATTTTGTACCCTGGAAATGCGCTTGAATATTGTGCAGATACACCAAAAGAAAATAAGAGAAATATGGAAAACACTAAGATCTTTTTCATGCTGTATTTGAAGACGTAAATTAGCCGAACACTTGTTAAGTATACATTATATTGCTATTACAAAAATGTTACTATTACGACGGTTTATATTACAGGCTATCCTAATTAGAAACTTCATCTTTTAAAAAAATTATTGTTTAAACAGATTGTGAGCTTAGAAACCACATGTTAAACATACTTCAAATTGAACATCGGTGAATGGTAAAATACGATTATTTATTCAACACTTGAGCACACTAAATGCCCTCATTGAAGTTTACGAACCATCCAACTAAATTTGGCGACAAGCGCGCCGGGCAACCACTTTCTCCGTTTCCCTTCAAAACAGGTTGCCCGGTTATTACAAAAATTCCGGGTTGTATGTTCACCAGTCGGCGTAATTATAACAGGCGCCGGCTTTATACCCATCGTTGCAGTCGTTTTCAAACAATCCATGCCAAAGCATAGTTGTTAAGTGCAGTTATTATAACTACAACGAATAACACAATCAAATTGTCATGAATTTAAACAATAAAGCTATATTAGAAAAAGCAAACGCAGAAATCACTAAAGGAAACTATGAAGGTTTTCTGGACTTCTGTACCGAGGATACGGAATGGACATTTGTAGGTGAACAAAACTTGCAGGGCAAGGAAGCCGTACGGCAGTACATGGCGAAAACCTACCTGGAGCCGCCAAAATTCCTTGTTGAACACTTGATCGCCGAAGATGACTTTGTCACGGCAGTGGGCCAGATCAGCATGAAAGATAAAGACGGAAAAATCGCAGACTATTCCTATTGTGATGTTTGGCAGTTCCGGGATGGCCTGATGAACAAACTTACGGCTTTTGTTATTTAATCATTTCGACCTAAAGTCTAAAAAAGTGAAGATCCACCTGCGCATCGTAAACGACTATATTTCTTTCTGAAAAGCAAGAGATTAATATCGATAGCAAAAAACTTTTAAATCATAACCTTAGATGAGTTTTGATTCAAGGTTTTTTTTTGGTAGGCTATCTCAGTTTCTTATCGGTTTCCAATTATTTACAATGCATATCATTACGCCGGATGTGCTTTTACCCGTTCAACCTGTCCAAGAGATATTTCATATCCATCCAACGGATAACTAGCAGACCTGATCATGGTTTAAACGCAAACGCAGAAATTCACGGGAAAGTACATCTTTGGAACATACTCGTTAATTCCCGGTCAGCTTATTAATAACACTTATTAGGTCATCAATATTATATGGTTTTTTTATGAACGCATCATACTTGAAATTCCCTATATCTATTGCCTTCTTTTGATAGGCAGACATCAAGATCGTAGGAATAGCCGTAGTAGTGGAATTATTCTTGATAAGATTACAAATTTGTCCACCTGACAAGCCGGAAAGCATATAATCAGTCAATATCAGATCGGGCTGCTGGAATTTAATTAAACTGAGGATATCGTTGGTTCCATTAGTTCCGGTTACCTCAAAGTTAGCCATCTTCAATACGGTAGATGTAACATCAAGGATATCGTTATCATCTTCGATAATAAGTATTTTTTTTCTCATATAGCAACGAACTGGCTTTTAAGTACGGCTAAGCTGCCTTAAAAATATTTTTTAGGTTATCTAAATCAAGAGGCTTATTTATGAAATCAACTACGAGCGGGTTCAATTTCGATTTGACAATATCCTCATTATCAATTGATGATGACAAAATATAAATCTGTGTTTTCTTGAAATCATCTATTTTTAAACGTCTGTACTCCCTTAAGAATTGCCAACCATCCATTTCCGGCATGTTTAAATCCAAAAATATATAATCAGGCAGGCACTTTGGGTTAGATTCTGATACTTGAATAAGCTTTTCAATAGCGTTTCGTCCATTGTCTATGGCATCTACATTAATTTCTATCCCGACTCTTTTTATTAGCATTTTAAATATCATATTGTCGAGAGGCGCGTCGTCTATGACGTAGATATTCCGCAATAAATTTGTATTTATCATTTTTTAAGAACGTCTGACCAACGAATTTGTTTACATTTTATTAAAATTATTTATTAATAGTTAATAATATTACATGTATTTTGAACTATATAGCTATATAGTTAATAAGAGAAATTATTTTTACCAGCTGTGTGAATATCCCGCTGGACAAACTTTAATGAATCGACTCTATAATGCACAAACAAAATTGTTTTTAATGTCTTGCATGGAATTGAAAGCATCATCATTAATTTTGAACGTAAATCCTGACTTTTATAACAGTCATTTTAATTGACTTAAAAAAATCGTTCTCAACAGTACCTGTGGAGCGATTATTGATAGTTGTTGACTTTCATACACCTCTTTTGAATATGCGCAGATTAGTGATGATTGATGATAACCAGATAGAGCATCTGATTATGCAAAAAATGTTTGACAGCTATGAGTTATTCCACAACGCTGACCATGTTTCGGATGGCCGAACAGTTATTGATTTATTGAGCAAAAAAATGATCGCTGATACGGAAATTCCGGACATTATTTTTCTGGACCTGCATATGCCGGATTTTAACGGATGGGATTTTTTGGAGCAGTTTAATAATTTACAATTGTCATTTAAAAAAACTGTAAGCATTTATATCGTCTCTTCCTCTATCGATCCTGAAGATAGAGCGCGTGCTAAAAAGTACCCATTTGTGCATGATTTTATTACAAAACCCGTAAAAAGAGATTGTTTAGATATAGTATACGCTAATTATCTGAACCGGATAGCGAGTTAATTTATTCCCGTTGTAACGTCTGTTTACTAATGGGTCTGTAACAAAACCTAACCAGTTAACGTAAACGCTGCTATTGTAATTAATCAGCGTATGCGTCGACATCTTCTTTTGGTATTAATTATATTCCTATATAGTTGTAAAAAAAATGATTTACAACCTTTAGAAGTAGCCCCTGCAACTACGCAAACCGAGAAACCAGCTACAACTACTACGCCAACAGGAAATGGAACGGCTATCAACAGCTGGCCCAAAATGTTATCAGCATTACCTAAACATGTTGCTTTTGGTACAAACGGGGATTATTCTCAGCGCGCAGATTATATCAAAGAAAGCGAATACCAATATCAGTACTTAGCAGACGATATATTTACGGGCGGCTGGGCCTCATGGAACTACCCGAACGGATCGTTCGCCAAAAACTTTCTTGAACAAACAGGTAAGATGGGAAAAGTGCCTGTTTTTACCTATTACAATCTTGTGCCCGCAAAAAACAGGTATGAAGACCCGGCCTTTACTAATTTGAACGATAGCGAGGTAATGAATAAATATTTAGATGATTGGAAACTGTTGCTACAGATTTGTAATAAATATGGTAAAACAGTGATAATCCAATACGAGCCAGATCTATTCGGCTATATGCAGTTCTATAAAAACGATCCTTCAAAAAGTGCCATAAAGGTAAGCCAAAGCAACAACCCGGACGCCAGCGGGTTTTCGAACGATCTGAAAGGGCTTGCGCAGGTTATTGTTAGTATGCGTAATAAATATGCGCCAAATGTATTATTAGGATGGCAGGCATCGCAATGGGCTGCAGGCCTGGGCTTAATTATAAACAAACCCGACCCCGAACAAATGGCTACAGAAACGGCAGATTATTATCAATCATTACAAGCCTCATTTGATCTAACCTTTTCTGAATTCTCTGATTCTGACAGTGGTTATGACCAGGTTGTTAATAATAAACTTAATACGGAGTGGTCTGCGAAGCTGTTTCCTACAAATGGCGAAATAAATGACTTTGACCGCTTTCAACGTTTTCTTAAAAAATTAAATCAGCGAACAGGTCAAAAAATAATTTTATGGCAAATACCGGTTGGCAATACACTTACAAAAACCTGCAATAATAATAGCGGTCACTACAAGGATAATAAGGCAGAATATTTTTTACAGCCAGTACTTTCAAACGGAAATATGGACAATATAAAAGCGTATCAACAGGCAGGCGTAATTGCATTCCTTTTTGGAAATGGCATAAGTAATTGCACCAGTTATTTGGATAGTAAAAAAGATGGCGTAACTGGAGCTGGCGAAGCGATAGATGATGATGGAGGTTACTTACGGAAAGGGATAAAAGTATACTACCAACAGGGGGCGGTAATGGTAAATTAATCTAGAAGCCTAATAAGTATCGGACGGAAGCTTAACAAATTTATAAAACTGTAAGTTAGCTTTTAAAAAGCGGCGGTTTTCCTGCTTAGTACATCAGTAAAAACGAGAGAAAATTGTTGGGAGTTAACAGGCTTAACTACATACTCTGTAATATCAGAATGATTTTTAGCCCGGACGATATCTTTGTATGAGATAGATGATGTGACCATAAAGATGGATATTTTTTTGCCCAGACGGATTTTAATGCTTTTAAATGCCTCAATAAAATCCCATCCATCCATCTGCGGCATGTCTATGTCCAAAAAAATAACATCGGGTAAAAGTTCATTGTTTTTCGGATCGGATAAATAGTCCATAGCATCGCGGCCATTACTAAAATCAACAATATTTCCACACAATTGCTTAATAGTCACAAATTTACGAAAACCGTATTTGTAAATCTCATCATCATCAATTATCCAAACCGTTTGCAATGTATTGTTCATGAATACCCCTTATACGACTAAGCCCAAATTATGGTTACAATAAATTTATGCCTGATACAAGTTTGATAATAAACTTGGTGCCGACGTTTACGGTACTCTCTATATTTATTGAGCCACCTAACGCTTCAATTTGGTTACGGGTAATATAAAGCCCTATACCTTGCGAATCAGTTTTCCTATGGAAAGTTTCATACATCCCAAAAATTTTATGGCCATACTTTTCAAGGTCTATCCCCATCCCGTTATCCTCGAAAATGATGTAGATGTCATTATTTTCCATCTTGCTTTCACACGTAATAACAACCTGGCGTTCCGGGTCGCGGTATTTTAGAGCATTAGTAAGCAAGTTATGAAAAATACTCTCCAGGTATGCCGGCAGGTATTTTACTGTAGGACATTTAGAAAAATCGTACTTTACTATAGCATTTGCTGATTGAATATTAGATTTAAGGGCATTGACAATGCTTTTAAAAAGCAGTTCAAATACGATAATTGTTTTGTTTTTGTTTTTTTCTGAATCGATCTGAACAATTTCATTTAAATGTTCGATCATTGTTCCAAGGGTAGCGCTTACCGTTTCTATATGTGAGAATATCTCAAATTGCTCCTCGGGCTTCGTAGTCTCCTTATGAAGGTTTACCATAATTTGCAAATTACCAACATATGAACGCAAATTATGTGAAACGATATGCGCGAAGTTCTGCAAGCGTTTATTTTGGTTATTAACAAAACTTAGAGATGTTTTTAAATCGTTTTCGTTTTGCTTACTCAAACTTATGTCCTGTACAATTCCCTTTACTAAAAAGCACTTGCCGTATTCATTAATTTCTGCAACCGCTTTCATCTTAACCCAAATGATATTGCCGTTTCCTGTTTTTAATTGCGTATCAAGATCAAATGGCCTCCCTATTTTTATGCAGTTTTGCACAGCCTCTGTTAACATTGCCCTGTAATGCGGTAAAAAAAGGTCCGACAACTGGTTGAGGTCATCAGGTTGTTGTTGCAGTTCAAAAATATCCAGCACCTCTTTACTTATCACCAGGTCGTTCGTAGCCACAACAATTTCCCATCTGCCAAGCTTTATTAATTTGTTAGTTTCGGTAACAAATGTATTATCTGTGGTAAGTTTCAGCTGCGATATTTTAAATTGATGAATATTAATAAGGGTGCCGACCAGTTTACCATCGTTATATTGCTGAATGGTACTTTGATACCATTTATAACCATTTTTTGTGAGTAACCGTACATCAGAAACCTTTGATAAACCGGATTGGCTGTTGTAGATACATTCTAAGAAAATGCGCTTATCATCATGGTAAAGCAAATGGTCGATAAGGTATTGGTAGGAACACTCTATCTCACCGGGCTCGTAGCCTAAAAGTTTATAAAAACCTACAGACCACCGGACACTCCTGGTGTAAATGTCAATCTCCCAAACTCCCCCGTTAGCGCTATTAATTATTTTGGCAAGATCAGGTGTGTCATCCGTAAAAAGATAACTTTCAAATAAGTTCATATTTCTCGCACCATTAGTTCGCAAGGGTATTTACCTTGATACACATTTACGTAAAAATTCGATTCAAAAAAATTTCTAACCACCATTTACATATAGCTAAAAATAGGCAAGATTATCCAATGATAACCTGTGTAACAAAAACATTTCTTAATATGAAACCCGAAAAATTAACACAAGTATTTTTGATTTGTTTGAAAGCCTATCTATTTATCGCAAAGCAAGTTGCTTAAAACGATCTCTATATGATTTATCTGGCTTTAAACAGCGTTTATTTGTTTAAAGATCACACGATAACATAACCACCACGTAACATAATTCTGTTAATACCGTAAACAGAACAATAATATACAGGCAAGGTAGTTTTGGTTGTAATATATGCCATATGCATGAAAAAAATAGTATTCCACATCGGGCTTGTAACATCATTAGTATCAATATTAGGTTTAAAAACTGTTGTCGCGCAACGAAAAAACCTAATATTTGAATCGAACTTTGATAGCCCTGTATCCATCACTACCTGGTATGAACGGGCTATTTCAAACCCATGGTCGGCCCTGATTGTAGCGGACAAGGTCAGAGCAGGCAAAGGCTCACTAAAAGTTGATCTGGTACGCGGGAAGGATATTTTAAATGGCCCTCGTGCCGAACTTGGGATGGCACCGCAAACAAGAGATGAATTTTGGTATGGCTTTGCTAACCTTTTCCCAACTGATTATAGCAGTGATCCGGCACCGGAGATAATTAACCAGTGGCAGGCAAAACCCGACCTTATTTTAGGTGAAGCCTGGAGAAGTCCACCTTTAGGACTGGAGATAATTTCAGATAGATATAGGGTGGCGATTAGATGGTCGGCAGATAAAATAAATACAGTTTCAAACACAAGTGTTGAATATGTTGATCTGGGTCCGGTAGAACATAATAAATGGAATGACTGGGTGTTCCATATTAAATGGGGCTATAAATCGGGCACTTTACAGGTGTGGAAGAACGGAAAACTGATATTAGCACGTTTTAATAAACCTATCGGTTATAATGATAGTTTATTCCCCTATTTAAAGATTGGAATATACAAGTGGGAATGGAGCAATCCCAAAACCCTATCCACTTCGAAAGAGAGATCATATTACATAGATGAAGTACGGGTGGGCAATAATCTTGCAACTTATAATGACGTATTACCGGGTGTTGCAACACCTGCAGAAAACACATTGCCCATAATTTCTAACAGTTTAAAAGTACTTAAAAATAAGGATGGCACCTTTACGGCTACATTCATTGCCGCTGATAACGTACCCCACGTTTCAAAATTTGTGCTTTACATTTCAATAGATAGCGGGAAAAATTATATTCCTACCACAACCGTTTCAACGGTTAGCCTGATTAAGAATCAGAAATACACATTGATATTTAAGGCAAAATGAAAATAAAACTGCTCTTGCTCCTGATATTATCTTCCGGGGTATCTTCCTGTAAAAAAGACACGGCTGGCAATGCAGTGCCAATATCATCGCCGGTAAATAGCGTGCCTGCAACCTCTCCTGCCCTAATCACAACAGCATACCTGCTTGTTATAACGGCTAATGCAGATACAATACGAAGTGATACTGTTTCCATTAATGAATAAATAACCGCGTGCTCAAGTTTTACTATGAAACCGGTGTTAAATACTTTAAAACCTTAGCAGGATTACCCGCAACGACCGCGTAGGCAGGTACATCTTTCGTCACAATACTGCCAGCACCTATTATTGCGTAATCCCCCACTGTTACCTTACCCAATATGCAAACTTGGGCGCCAATGTTAACGTTGTCACCAATTATTGGGCAGTCGTTATTTAAAGCATGACCTTTATTACCCAAGGTGGTATTGTGCCTTAACGTACAGTTAGAGCCTATCACCGTACCGTAATTGATAATAAGCCCAACACCATGATATACAATTAGGCCCTTCCCTATTTTTGTTCCATAAGGTATCTCAATGCCAAATACCCATTCTATCCAAAATTTATATAGACCCAAATATGGGATCAGGATTAGTTTTAAAAATCCGTTTTTTGTTGCGCAACTGGCAAGCCTGTAGGAAAAGGCGACAAATTTTCCTTTTGTATAACCCTTATTTCTTTCCCAGTCCTGTGTTAAAAAATTCATTATTATTACTCAGTTACGTTATTATTTCTGTACCGGATTATTTTAGCGGGAACGCCGCCAACAATTCCGTAAGGTGGAATATTCTTGGTAACTACCGCACCCGTTCCAACAATTGAGCCTTTACCAAGCCTGATACCCGGCATTACTACAACATTTCTGCCAATCCAAACATCATCTTCTATGACAACCGGCTCGGGCTTTGTCGCCCCCTGCATGATGATAGGAATGTCTATCGAATCAAATTTGTGGGTAACGGCCAGGATGGACACATTTTGCGCAATGAGTACATAATTCCCAATTATCGCCGACTGTATATAAACATCTTCGTTGATCTGGCAGTTATCACCAATTACTAATACATCCTTCATGCCAAACCGAAAACCTTTTTGAATAACATTGTTTTTACCCACCGTTAACACTTTTCGGAGTACCCCTACCCTCAGCGAATTAAATAATCGCCCCATAGGGAAATAACTGGATGGCAAGTTTTTGAAGATAAGGAAATACAAAAACAATAAAATTCGTTTCATGCGATAGTTTGGTATAATTTAAAAACCGACCTGGCAACAGTGGTTGCATCCAACCCAATACTGATTAACCTTTCTCTTCCATTCGATCTCCTTTGTTCTGTAGGCAATGCCAGGATCTGTTTTACAGGCGTGACAAAATCGCCCGGTGTAAATGAATCAACTACATAACAATTTTTAACATGGTCAAGAAGGTCACGAACGTCGCCAACCGCAGTAGACACAATGGGCTTGTTACAAGCCATAGCTTCTTTAATAATTTGCGGGGACCCTTCTATAGTAGAGGTCATCAGTAAAAGATCAATTTTGTTTAGGCTGATAATAACCTCTTCCCTTGTCATGTTATGAAACTCTATTACCTCAATTTCATGCTCAGCACGTAAGCGTTCAATTATGGCCTCAAATAACGGGTAATTCTTCTCCTTTCTTCCTTTATTCCCGGGGAACCCGATGATCATCTTACCCGACTTTTGTATCCCCGAAATTTCCTTAAATGTTTCAATATCTGTTCCGCAGGGTAACTTAACCAGTTTGTTTTTATGCTTTTGCAAAAGTGCGATCATGTCATCATTCAATACAATTACTTTTGCCACCTTTTCTATCACAGCCAGCGTTATATTTTTTTGAATGATATGATTCACATAGCCTTTCTTTTTAAAAAGTTCGCCACTGTGCAAAGTCATTATAACGGGTATAGTTGGTGTGTAAAACAATAAAAACAAGGCCGATAACCCATAATGAACGTGGATCAGATCAAATTTTCCGGTTTTCACAAGCTGTTTAATGGATGCTATACTTTTCCAATAGTTTAATTTACCCGCACGGCCGTTAATAAAAAAAACTTCCTTCTGTATGCCGGATACTTTCTCTATCTCTTCTATCTGTTCTTTAACATGTATACCAAAGTATATATAGTCTGGAACCGGATACATGTTTGTTATAAATAGTACCTTCATGAGTGAAAATGATTAGGTTTTATTTGCTTGTTCAATTTTTTATTGTTTTGATAAGATGGATGTGTTTTTATAATTCAACATGAGCTCCCTACTGATATATTCGTTATGATTTCTTTGAAACATCAGCATCAGTTATTTTACAGTAAAATTTCATCAGTATCTCATATAAAAAAGGGCTGAATTTAAAAATGTTAAGTGAGTATCTGTGTTTAGCGCTGACATGACGATGTGGTAATATATTAAAGTTGGCATTCAAACTATTGGTTACTATATTATATTCACTCTTGTGCTTATTTTTGCCTGATAAAAGGATAGTATTAAGCAATGAAATATGAGTAATCAAATCAAAAATTAACGCCTCATCGATCAACCCTGTGAACCTGGTCCTACAGATTTCCAGGATCTTTTTTGACACATCGATTGTATCCATATACTTCGTGCTGAATTTGGACATACTTACAGAGCTGTCCCTGACTATGTAATTATACCTGATCACATCATCAAAAACCACCTTTTTTGCTTCGCCAAACACCCTGAAATTATAAAGGGTATCTTCATATATAGCGCCTTCGAACTTAATTTTTTTAGCGATACGGGCGTCGTAGATCTTATCGTACACACTTCTTAAAAATTCCTTTTTTAACAGTGCAGATAAAGCTTCTTTTGTGTTGTAAATCTTTAATCTTTTACTGCCATAGAATAATTCCGTTTTTCCCGCGATTTCTTTTCTCACGCCACAAATTGAAATATCTGCATGATAACCAACAGCGTTGTTAATAAGAGTTGCATACATATCAGGTTCCAATATATCGTCGCAGTCAACAAACCCAATATATTTCCCTGATGCATGATTGATGCCTGCGTTTCGCGCTTCCGACACGCCTTTATTTTTCTGATGAATAATGGATACTCGTTCATCGTGCCTTGCAAAGTCATCGCATATTTGGGCACTAGTATCCGTTGAGCCATCATTAACCAGTATCAGTTCAAACCCTGCGAAAGTTTGGTTCAATATTGATCGTAAACAAGACTCGAGATATTTCTCCTTGTTATACACCGGGACGATAACAGATAATAATGGCATATGCTCCAAAGGCATTTTAATTATAAATTGTTCAATGTTGTGATTTCTGCTCCTTCGGGCAATCCGAAATCGTTATCAGGGGCAAAATGCCTCCTTATTTTTTTATAAAATATATACAGCAACGGGAAAATGACAACCACTAAAAACCCTATGAATATTAAATTAGGATCAAACCTGCCCACCAGGTACTTGTAAGAAAGTACAAAAGAAGCTACTAAAATATAAAACGTAAGTGCATTGCTCAGGGTGCTTACTTTTAATTTGATCAGCACTATGTTTTGTGCTATATGAAAAACCACAAATGATGCAAAAATGGAATAGTTAATTACCGACAGTGAACGGCTATAGTGAAGGCCTATTAAGCACCCGGTTAAATTAACAACCAGCACCAAAAAGTTAAGCAGCATGTCCAGCCGTTCCTTTTTCATGGCAACTATTAAATTTGCCTGTAAAAAAACAGCGGGGAACATCAAAAGCGTTAAAAACATCTCTTTCATACATCCCGCCGCAAGTAAAAATTTATGGCCAAAAACCAATGGTATAATTGTTTGCGCGTAAGATTGTATAAACCCGTAAGTGCCTAACACAAAAATGGCATAACCAAACGAAACAATGTTATAGAATTTTCTGACACTCTTATCATCCTTAGCAGCTATAAATCCAACAAATTTGGGATATATGGTTACCGACGCAACAATTGACAACTGCGTAAAAATGGAAAATATTTTATAGGCAATCTCATAATTGGCTACATCCGCAGCTGTAAGATATTTGGAAATTATAATTGTTGCACTACGCCAAAATATGATAGATGAACCTACGATCAAAATAAAATTCCAATTTAAAAGTACGTTCTTCTTAAAATCCATCATTGTAACCTTAAAATTCCACAACCCCGAAAAGGTTATACTCCCTTCCGAGCCTATACGGATAAAAACATTTACAGTAGCCAGCCTGATCACAACAAGTAAGACTGATAAGTAAATAAGTGACAAGGGCTGAAAGAATAAGATACTGCCAACAGCTAACCGCAACAAGCCATCCGCAGCCATTATGATGGCGGTTTTCTTTTGCTGAAACTGCGCTACATTCAAGCTTTTAAGCGCGTATATCACATTGTCAAATATGATGTTAGTCCCTAAAATAATGGCCAGCACCCTAATTTGCTCGCTTGGGTATATTATAAACGCCAGGGCAATATTTATGACATAAAATAAAAACCCCAGTAAGGTTTGGATCTTGATAAATCGGTAGGCAAGTGCCGCCTGATCTTCCTGCTTATAGCCATATTCGCGAATAAACCAGTGCCCTAAACCCATCGATGAAAAGCCTACTATAAGCTGATAAATGGTATTGGCGATGAGAAAGTCAGAAAAATCGGGGATTGAGTAATACCTGGATATGATAATAAAAAACAAGCTCAAAAAGAGTGTCTGAAATACCGTAGATAACAGGCCCCAAAAGCTGTTATTTACAAAGCTTGATTTACCTATCAGTCGTATATTACTGAATTTCAGATTCATAAGTGAGTTTATTATTACTTTCCAATATCAATATGCAAATAAATGTAACCAAGGTAAGCAGTACCCTTTTGTCGAAAAGCGAATAAGCGGCAACAAAAGTGATTAGCCAGCTTATAAGGCCAGCAGTAAGTATAAAAACAATAATACTTGTATGGCCGCTCAGGTAACTTTTTATACCGGTGTAAACAGGCCGGAGTATAAATAAAAATATAATGATAAACCCAAGCGCTCCGGTTTCTGTTAATATCATCCAGTAACCACTTTCCGGTTGACCGTATCCGAAAAATAACACTTCGTTATCTTCATCGATCGTATAATTGTTAGAATATGTGGCATTATAGGGTTTAAAATTACCCATACCAATGCCTAAAAGCGGATGCTTTTGGTAGATGCCTCTTGCTTCATCCCATAAAGCTTCGCGAAAAGCGTAATCTTCATCTATATGCCCTGCACGGTTCAAAATCATGATAGAACTGGAAAAAAACAGAAAAACACCTGTACCGATAACTGCAATCGAGGCAATAATGATCTTGTACCGGGGGCCAAATACAAAAAACAAAAAAAGCATTCCGGCCAGTATCGCCGCGAGAGCAGATCTCCCCCCCGTTTGTAACAGGGCTACAATAATTACTAAAAACAGCAGGTAATTTTTCATCTCAGGGTAGCCGCCCGGCTCAACATTGCCGAACGTGGCTGATAGCTTATCTCCGGGCTTGTCAATATTTACTTGGGTAGTCGTTTTTTTATAGTTCACAAAAAACAAAAAACTCGTCATAACAAGATATTGCCCGTACATCTGCGGATCATGAAAAAAACTTGGGTACCTGAGCACGCCTGCTTCATCTGATGTGTTTCTATTTAATACAGGATAAAAAGTAAACTTAAGCCCAACAATCATTTGAACAGCAAGAAAAACAACTGAAAATAAAGCTACCATTTTCAAGGTATCCAGCACTTTTTTTTGGAATTCCCTGTCTGCAAAACACTCAGTTAATAAAGCCTTAGCAAAAATAAATACAGGAAAAACCGCAGATAGTGATATCACAGAATTTTTGATATAAGGTGAACTTAAACTCCCCATTATCAATGAAAGGATAAATAAGCAAAACAGAACAGTGTAAAACGAAAACACCTTCCTTATCTTAACATAATCATTAAAGAGCGCGATAAAAAATATATAAGAAACAAAATCAAATACCCTTAGCCTTCCCCATTCTACGGTGGTAATGGCCAGGTCCATTATTGGTAAAAGGTAAAGCACATACAGAATAAAAAATCTTTTTGGATTAGTACTATAAAGCAAGAGCGCAATAAAGACTACGACTGCAGCTATAGCAAGTAAATGGTTTATTTCCATTTTTAACCTTTTAAATTAAACCGGCCCATAGCCTTAAAGCCTTTCAGAAAAATTACTAAATATAGACCCTGTGCCTTTTTGCTTGTTATCCCTGTTATAATAATCAGTATTGTTATAATCATAACCATAACCATACTTTATGCGCTGTATACCATTAAAAACAATATACATCTCTGGCACTAATGCTTCATCAATTAATTGTTGTACAAAGTCGATCTCTGTTTTTTCTGTTACACCTTGTCTAATCACAAATAAATTGTAGTTGGCTAACCGCGACAGGATCATACCATCAGATACCAGCCTTACGGGTGGGCTATCTATAACTATAATATCATAAACTTTTTTCAGGGCATCGATAAGGTCCGTCAACCGTGAGCCTTCCAAAAGTTCAGAAGGGTTTTGTATGGGCTTGCCACTATTAATAAAATCCAGGTTAGGGTCAACACCCGATTTTTGGATAATAGCCGGCAATTCGGCATTACCACTCAAAAAATCACTTATCCCGGCATGTGTTTGCGATAGCGTCAGTTTTTTTGCAAGTTTCGGCTTGCGCATATCTACTTCTAATAATACCGTTTTTTTACCAGAGAATGCCATTGTAGCGCTTAGGTTACTACTCACAAAACTTTTGCCTTCGCCGGGTAAGCTTGATGTGATAACATAAACCCCCCCACTATCACCTGGTTGGGTTAAATTAAACAGTTTGGTGCGTAAAGATCTGAATTGCTCACTAAGGGGGGTAGGTCCGGCATTATTAACAGCGACTAAACCCGGCGACGGATCAAAAGACAATTCTGCAATAACAGGCGCAGTAATTGAGTCTTTGATGTCATCTGCATCTGTTATTTTTGAACTGTATCTTCGGTATAGCAATACCGCGGGCAGGCTCAATCCCAAAATTAAAGCTGCCATGAACGCTGCTGGTTTTTGAGGCACTTTACCTGGTCCCGAATATGCCTTGTCTACGACGCGGTCGTTATTTAACGACGAGGCGTAACTAACAGATATTTCCTCACGTTTTTGAAGCAGATAAGTATATAGATTCTCTTTAATTGCCTGCTGCCTTTTAATGCCGACGTACTGGCGTTCCTGTGTCGGCACATTTTTAATGGTAGATTCAAAGCCTGAATTAAACGACTGTAATTTATTCCGGGTACTAACTAAGGACGATTTTATACTTTTTACGTTTTCTTTTATGGCATCTTTAGTAGAAGCAATTTGCCTGTTAATTGGTTCAAAATCAGGATTTGTTTCGGGCGTTGTGGCTAATAACCGTTCTCGTTGCAGTTGTAGTTCAGATAATTTAGATATCAGGCTACTCAAAGCCGCATCCGTAATGCCCAGGGTAGCCGGCGGCTTGGTAAAACTTTGTGATGAATTAACGTACCTTTCAATGCCCTCAATAACACTTAGCTGAACATTTACGTCATTTAATCTGGTGTCATTTACCTGCATATTTTCCAGGCTTATCTGGGATTGTGAAGAAATATCGGTTAGGCCTCTGCTGCTTTTAAACTGCTCTATTCCCTTTTCTGCGTTTGTTAAATCGCCGGTTATAGCCGCTAATCTCTGATCTATAAAGTCAAGCGTATTTTTGGTCTCTTTATTTTTCTCTTCGTCGCCTGCCAGCTTATAATTATATATCAGTCGATTAAGTACGTCTTTCCCTCTTTGCGGTATAACATCATGAAGGGACAGATCAACCGTGGTAGCCAATTTGTTTAGTTGGTTTGCACCTATGGCCTCCTGATAATCGAGCGCGAGGTCTGCCGGGTTCTTAAAAGTAACCTTTACCGTGGCGTCCCGGTATTTAAACAACTCGCTGGTTGGTTGCAATTTTATTAGTCCGATGTTTGTTTGGAATATATCATTAAACAAAATTTTACGGGGTTCCCCACCATTTTCTTCCAGCGTAAAAGCTTTATCATCGTTAACCATTATGCTCAATTTCTCATCTTCAACATCCCCGGTAGCTTTAAGAACAATTAATTTAAAGGGGCTTGTGTTATATAGTTCTGTATAAAATAGCCCGTCCTTTTTCTTATAATTGACCCACAACTGCAAATCATCTATAACTTTTCTTATAATTTCCTGCGACTTAATTACCTGGATTTCATTTTCTGTAATTTTTGATGAATTTAAAACATCAATTTCCTGTAGGGCCGGCTTAGGGTCGGGGGTTTTCTTTTCGTCTTTTATTAGTAATGTAGCCCTTATTTCATAAACGGGTTTACTTAATTTCAGATAAATTATAGTGATTGTCAGGGTTATTGCCAAGCCTATTACAAATAATGGCCAGTGATACAGATACTTGGTGACAGTTTTTTTTAAATCTGTGATCGGGGTATTTTTCTCCCTGATTGTAATGGCTTTAACTGACGGTCTATTCGTATTCATAAGTATAATGTTACCTGTACAGGTTAGAAAGAACTATAGCAATTATAGAAAGGCCTGTGAGCACCAACTGCGTTGTACGATAACCGCGGTCAACAGTAGCATACTTTGTACGATCCGGCTGAACATATATTTCATCGTTGTTTTTTAGATAGAAATACGGGGATTGATAGGTTTTCTTTGAAGTAAGATCTATAGGGATAAAAGTTCGTTTGCCATCTATATCTCTTATCAGCATTACATTTTTGCGTTTGGCGGTAATATTTAAATCACCGGCAAGGCTAAGCGCCTGGGTTATTGTTATCCTTTCATTTTGAATAGTGTAGGTATCCGGGCGCAATACATCACCGAAAACAGATATTTTAAAGTTGATGATCCTGATATTTACCACAGGATCTTTATATAAGTTAAGGAGCTTTTCTGTTAATTTTTTTCTTAGCTGGGTGGTTGTCAGACCGGCAACCTTTAACTCTCCTAAAAGAGGCAAGTAAATAAGTCCGTCCGGATCTACCAGATAACCCAGTGTTGAGTTATCGGTCGCCGATACTACACCACCTACCCGATTTGAATTGCCGTTGAATATAGCAGATGACTCAGGATTCCTGCTGTTAACATTTATTGATAAAATATCAGCCGGTTGAATAGTTAAGGGGGAATAGTTATCTATGGTTTGGTTGCTGATGTTCTGCTGATCGATATCCTGGAAATAAGGAATATTTTTGTATGAACCACAAGAAGATAGCATGATCATTAAAAAAACTGTATATAAAGTACGCTTAACATCCATAATTACTGGTTAATAAAATTACTGATTGAATTAATTAATTCTTTTGACGCCACCTTCCCAACTTTATGTAGAGATTCTAAATTGTTGGGCCATATACTTTTAACTTTCGCTATAAGTTCATCTTCGTTATATACCACATGGACATAACCAAGATCGTCCAATTTTTTAGCTGTTGCCAACTGGTGTTCATTACGATGCTCGCCATATTTCAACAACCTGGGCATTATAATGATAGGAATGCTGTTCACCAGGGCAGAAATAATTGTACCCATGCCTGCATGGCTAATAACCAGGTCAGCGTTCTTTATACTCAAATCAAACTCGGATGGTGGTGTTTTATTGAAAACATTAACATTAACAGCCTTATAGTTAGCTGTAAAGGCTTGTACCTTAAATTCAGCCTCCGGAAATATTAAAGCTATTTCGTCTATCGTTTTAACCAACCTGTCAAATGGTTCCTGTGTCCCTGTAGTTACGAATATCATTCTTCTAAAATATTACCGGCAAATACAACTTTGCGATTTGATAAATGTTCCCATTGGGTATACACCCTGTCCGCTAGCTTAATGGCTATATAACCACTTAGAGAAAGTTTTTCTACATTGGCAATGCTGTCTATCCAAACAGTTTTAATCCCCAACAGCCGTCCTGCTAACACCCCAAATAAACCCGGGGCGGCCCCCGTTGTGATAATAATTTGCGGCCTTGATGAAAAGATGATAGAAAATATTGCCCATCCACATTTCAGCAAATTGAACTTATTATGACGGTTTGCATCAGGTACGGCATAATATTTATGGCCCTCTACCATATTGTCAACATTTGCCCAGGTGGAAACAAAAGTCACTTCGTTTGTGCTTACGTTAAAAAGAGGCATTAACCGCAATAACTGAACCCAATGCCCGCCAATAGAGGCAATAGCCAAAACATTAACCTTGTCATTATTACTTAGCCTTGCAATAACAGAATTTTCAAAAGCCCTGCTAATTATCCGGCTTAATAATAAACTGCTTGCCATCACAAAATAATAAGTAAGCAAAAAAACTACGCTTATTGTATTGATAAATACAAAGCTGTGAATAGAAAATATAAACAGGTAAACCACTACGCTTCTTGAGGTGCTTCTAAAAACAGCGCTGTTTTTAATCACGGTTTGTTCGCTGTACAAGCCAAACAGGCTTGTGGATAACAACCATATTATAATGGAGGCGGAAACGGAGCCAAATAAATTAATGTGAAATGGCGTATAATATTTGTTTACTAAATAATTACAAACCAATAAAGCCGAATTTATTAAGATAATGTCACAAACAAGAAAAAGAAATCGAAGGAGGATAGATGTATTATTCTTCATTTTCACATTTAAAATCAACTTTAATACCAGTAAGCAGCCTTAAAGCTTTGCTTCATATTAGCCGTTGGAGAAATCATTAGAACTAATGTTTTCCTAAAAAGGAACCATTTAATTTTAACCTTACAATTTGCCCTAAAAAATATGGCCCATAGTATAAATAACGTTTATACATGCGCCGGGGTTCTTTCACCATTCTTATAAACCACTCCAACCCCATATTCTGCCAGAACTTAGAGGGCCGGGTAACTGTGCCGGCATAAAAATCAAATACAGCACCAATTGCGCATATTATCTTAGCTTGCAATTTGTCTTTGTTTTTATAAACCCATTTTTCCTGTTTAGGTGCTGTCATCCCTACGAATAAAACATCGGGCCTAAAAGCATTTACCTTTCTGATCATCAAGTCGGTATCAGATTCCGAAAAAATATTTTTATATGGTGGCGAATAACTTCCTACTGTAACATTAGGAAATTCAGATTTCAAGTTTGCTTTAATCAAGCTCAATGTATTTTCTGAAGCACCTAAATAAAAACACCTGCCTCCGGTTGAATTTAACCGTTCTAAAAAATGCTGATGTAAATCGGCACCGGCAATCTTCTTGATATGCTCTTTTTTTAAGAATTTAACGGCAGTTGTAATCCCTACCCCGTCCGGGAGTAATACATCAGAATGGATTAATGCCTGTTTAAACTCGTCATCTTTTTCAGCGATGGCATATGAAAACTGATTTATCGTATTTATTATGCATTTGCGGTCGATACTTATCTGGTTTAGTTCTCCTGAAAACACAGAGTAGGAAAGTAATTTAACAGTCGGGTTCATTCCCAGTTTAGTCATTTATTTATAAAAACTAAACTTAATCAATAACTATGCCCCAATTATTGAAAGAAAATTGATTTGCTTTTTACTTAAGCACTTAATTAATAGTAAACCAGCATGAGCATAAAATCCCCATTATATTCCTATTGGGGAATTTTATTCCCGTGGCATAAAAAACTATTTACACGAATGTGTTACAATTTGAAACATTTAAACACGGTGCGACGTAAACACCGCTATAAATACCTATAGTGATATTTATTACTGCGTATAATATTGATCTATTATGTTCATCGTTAACTCTGGTACTCCGCAAAACGTTAAGCCATTAAAATTTGGGGCAATTTTGGTTTTGTTATCCTTATTTCTTTCCGGATATAGCAACGCCTCAACCTATTATCTTTCCAGTACAACGGGCAGCGATACCTACTCCAGCAGCCAGGCCACCAACCCTGCTACCCCGTGGAAAAGCCTCGATAAATTAAATGGATTCTTCAAATTCCTGATCGCCGGCGATTCTGTTTTGCTAAAAAAGGGAGATGTTTTTTACGGCTCAATTACGGTTACAAAATCGGGGGCGGTATTTGCACCTATTTATTTTGGCGCATATGGCAAGGGTGAAAACCCGGTTGTAAGCGGCCTGATCACATTAAACTCCTGGAAACTGGTAAGCAAAGGCATTTACGAAAGTAATTGCGATGCCCAGGGCAACAATCTTATATTAAATGATAAGCAGCAACAAATAGGGCGCTATCCAAATAGCGGCTACTTTACCATCAGTTCGGCACAAAACAGCGAATTAGTTGATGATAAGCTTGCCGGCGGTGACAACTGGACAGCAGCCGAAGTTGTAATTCGAAAAACCAGGTGGATAATTGATAAAAGCACAATTATAACGCATAACGGGAATAAGCTTACGTTTAACGGCAACAAAAACACACCAAAAAACGGTTACGGATATTTCATCCAAAACAGCATTAACACACTGGATAAATTGGGAGAATGGTTTTATAACAAGGAAAGTAAGAAAATGGCCATTTATCTGGGTAGTAAAGTACCTTCCAATTATAAAATAACAGCAAGCGGCATAAATAAGCTCGTAGATATAAACAAACACAATAATATTTCATTTAGCAATATCACATTTTCCGGCGCGGGAGAGAATGCTTTTAGTATAGTACAATCTAAAAGTATAAGTATAACCGATTGCATCATAAAAAACTCAGGCACAGAGGCCATTTCTGCTTCATTTAGCCCATTTCTTGTTGTAAAAAATTGCATCATCAACAATTCTCTAAGTGGCGGTGTGAATCTTGATATTGGCTGCAAAAATGCTTCTGTGGTTAATAATGTTATAAAAAATACGGGTTTAATGGCTGGTATGGGTAAAAGCGGTACCGGTACCTACGAAGCGATTACCTCGTTTGGTGACAACACCCAGATTGAAAAAAACAGGATCGATAGTGTTGGTTACAATGCTATATACTTCGGTGGCAACTCATCCTATGCAAAAAATAACTACATCACATGGTTTTGCATGACAAAAGACGACGGCGCCGGGATTTACCTGGGCGACTGGTCTAAAACTGTCAACAAAAAAGTTGAAGGGAATATTATTTTACATGGTGTAGGGAACAGCGCAGGCACAAACCAGCCCAAAAGCCTGCAGGCCGAGGGTATTTATATTGATGATAATACACAAAGTGTAACCATATTAGATAACACCGTTTCCTTATGCTCTAACAATGGCATCAAAATACACAATGCAAAATATATCGATATTTACGGCAACACGGTATTTAATAATGGGATCCAATTAAGACTTGAGCAAGACCATTATCTTGCCACAAGCGAAAATATCAGGAACAATAAGATCAGAAGAAATACATTTTTTTCGGTAGGCAGCGCACAAACAGCGGCTAAGTTTAGTACCAACCAGGATGATATACTATCATTCGGTCAGATTGATAGTAACATATACTGCAAGCCTACAAAAAGGTACGGTACCGATTTACCGTTAGCAGGCGTATCTGATAAAAAAATTGCTTTGACCGGTAATTTAAAGATAACGCAGATAGAAAAATTGCGTTTACAAAATGAAGAAAAACGAAATATACTGTTTGAATATAACGCTACTAGTGATGTGAAAGTGATAGCATTAAATGCCAATTATGTTGATGTGCAAAACAAGCGTTATTCAAAAACCATAACACTTAACCCTTACTCATCGTTGATATTACTCGCGGCGGAACCTGACGAAGTTAATAAGCTGCAAGCGATTGAGTATTCGGCAGTGGTACACAAAACATTCGAACGATAGTGACTCAGAAATTATTTATAATTGGCGTTGTACAGTTGAATGTGCTGCTTTAAGCTCTCAGGGTTGTCAAACCGGTCTTTTATTTTCTTTGCAGGTGTTCCCCCGTATATACTATATGGTTCTACATCTTTGGTCACCAATGATCCCGCTGCAATAATACTACCTGTGCCTATTTTAACCCCGCTTAATACAGTGCTATTGTATCCTACCCAAACATCATCTTCAATAATGATGGGAATGTTTAAACCAAGCCAGTTATAATCCTTGTCCCTTATCTGCGAAGCAAGACGGATGGGCACCCCAATTTGCTGGTAATGATGGTCATATTTACCTACCAGCCCAACCCGGTTAGCTAATATTACATTGTCGCCAATAATAGCATCGGTTTCAATGAATGAATCCCGTCCTATGTAGAAATTCTTGCCGATAACAAGTTTATTTTTGGCCCACAGCCTCACCCTTATGCCACTATAAAAGCCCTCTGCAATTACGTAACGCCTGTAAATAACCTTTCTTAGTAATAGGTTTCTTAGCTGCTTTAAATATTTAACCATTAGGCTGCTGTCTAATAATTTGCTCAAATATATGCGATAACTCCAACGTTACCTGGTGTTGTGAAAATTGCTTTGCTGTTTCCACATTGTTCTTACGCATAGCGGTGACCAAAGCTTCTGATTGTAGTAACCTATCCAGCTTCTGAGAAACATCACCGGCATCTTTAGCCTCAACCCATAAACAGTTGTCAGGTTCTGACAGAAAATCGCTTGCTGCTCTTATCCTTGTGGTAACAATGGCAAGGCCCGCCCCTACCGCGTTAAATAATGCCATCGGGAACCCTTCGGCGAAAAATGTTGGGAAAACCAAAACATCGGCGTTTGAATAATAGTTTACAACTTCCTGCTCGGGAATAAAACCGGTAAGGATAATATTGGCACCTGCAATTTTTGCAGCCCTTTCCTTAACCGCGTCAAATTCATCACCATCACCCACAATCAGCAGGGATACTTTATGCTTATCCTGTATTTTTGCAAATGCATCTAAAACTTCAAATATGCCTTTTGCGGCAATTATGCGGCCTACAAATAATAAAATTTTATGATCGTCGGGGATGTTATGCCTTTTCTTAAAGTCAAGGTCATGATGAAACTGATCAACCCGAACGATGTTTTTGGTAACGAATATTTTATCCGGATCAAAATATCCGATGGCATTGATTTTTGTTTTTTCTTCCGATGATAAAAACAGCCATCCGGAGATGTTCTTTTTGAAAAACGGAAGAATAATTTTTTTGATTAAAAACCGGCTGTCCTCTAATACCTCTATATCAGAACCATGCGTTTTGATCACAAAACGCACCTTTTTATGGTAAAAAAATTTAACCAGGTTTATTGTCAGGAAATCGCGGACCATGGCCAATATCTCTAACCTCGAGTTAAAATAAATAATATCCGGATGAAACCTCCTTGCCACTTTTATAAGGCTAAACGCGTTACTGAAAACTACCATTAACCGGCCTGTTTTAGAATCGTAACCAGTTTTTGCCGCATAATTAAACGAATTGCAATGGTAACCCAGTTCCTGCAAGCCGGTAACTTCGTCCAATGCTATTTCAACATGATGTTTAGTCGGCAAGCTCATCAATATTTTTAGCTTATCCATCATAATTTTATCTATCGTTAATTATTTGTTAATAATGATGCCAACCTTTACTTACTGTTATAAGGTTCGCTTGATAAGTTCAGAGCCCGTCAGGAGGCAATAGGTATACATTAATGTGCGGTATAAGCCGGGTGATGCCGAGAACAGTAAAAAGGCATATTTATGCTTTCTCCCTACACACCCGGATGTAATGATAAAAGAATGGTAAGCCTTTAAATTCCCTACTACCTGGCTGTACTGTGCGCTATACTTTTTCCTGCCGGCCATCAATAATAAATTCAATAAAGATATATTGGTGATAACATCAAAACCTTTAGCCTTTGTAATGGCTTTTGTATTTTCTCGAACCATTAAATCAACCATCCTGGCAGATACCGCTATAGTTTCCATATAGCGCAGATCGAACTTACTCATACTTACCGAGCTTTCTCTGACCAGGTAATTATACTTTACTGTATTCTCAAATACAACCGTATCTGCCGCTGCAAATACCCTACATACAAATAAAATATCTTCATATATCCGCCCTTCAAACTCAACATTCTTCAACAATCCGGCTTTATATATTTTGTTATTGGCGCTTACATCAAATTGTTGTTTAAAAAAATGAGCAAGGGCGTCATCGTGACCATAAATTATTACCCCTTCACTTTCGGCAGGGCTAACAATCTTATCGGAGAATACAACACGTAAACGGCATACAGAAATATCGGCACCACTGGCTATGATGTTGCGTATCAGTATGTCGTACATATCCGCCTCAATCGTATCATCACTGTCAATAAAGCCAATGTACGCTCCCCTTGCAACGCTAAGCCCCTTATTACGGGCCGCCGAAACACCGGCATTTTTTTGGTCGATAAGAATTATCCGGCTATCTTTTGCCAAATATTCCCGGCATTTTTGATAGCTGGTATCCGTAGATCCGTCGTTTACAAGAATAAGTTCAAAATCCCGGAGGGTTTGCCCCAGTATGGAATTAATGCAATCCTCGATGTATTTTTCTTTATTATAAACAGGGACGATGATGGATAACAACGGCATTTTTTACTGATTTGAATGATCAGCTGAAAATTGCTGAACAGGATAGGTTAATATCAATACGATCATACTTACAACCATTACCAGGATCCGCGTATCCCAAATAGAATAAACGGTATTAAACTCCACTAAAAAACAAGCCAGGGCCGCTATAAATATGGCTACACGATTATCATAAAACCCTTTTAAATTATATACCATACCGCTTATGAGTGGTACGATTAAAAACAGGATGAATATAAAAAACCCGATGAACCCCAACTCTACCATAATTTTCAGGTAGCCATTTTCGGGCTGGTCAAAGTAAAGTAACTCCCCTTCCTTTATCTCCAGGTACTGATCCTGGGCATGCCTTTTTATATATTTCTGATAATTCTCCGCCCCTATGCCTAAATAGGGGTGTTCTTTTGATATATCAAAAGCCTTTTGCCATATAGATTTACGGAAAAGGTAATCTTCAGATAAATTCCCCGCACGGGCAAATAAAACGGTTTTTGTAGAAACAAACGAATATGCTATCCCACCCAAAATAATAAGCATTAACCCGTAAACACGGTATTGCCTGGCTGCCATAAAAAACACGATGACAAGGCCGATAGCAAAACCGCCAAATGCAGCACGGCTGCCTGCCAAAACTATACCGATAATAGCAGCAACAAACGCAAAATAGTTTAAAGCTAAAGTTTTTCTTGAGGCGTTATTTTCATTAAACAGGAATATAAAACTTCCCATTGCCATGAACTGTCCGCATGCTTGCGAATCATAAAATACGCCGGGGTATCTAACAGCACCGGTTACCTCATCAAATGTATTTGGCCCAAGCTCGGGATAAAATGTAAATTTTAAACCCACAACCCATTGAATAAGCAAAAAACCAAGGGCGATAACGTAACTGATTTTTAACGCATTGATGGATTTTATGAAAAAGGATGGATCATTAAAACACTCTTTGATATAAAAGCGCGCAAAAATAAATATAGGTAGGATTTTTATTACGTTTAAGTACGCATGCTGCGGAAATTCGGATGCCAGCCCCCCTATCAGGATAATGATAGTGAGTAAAACAAATAGTGCAAAATAAAAATTGGTTTGATTTTTCAGATCAATAGTTATGAAATCCTTCAGTAAAAAGAAAAGGCTATAGTAACATATTACATCGAACGTTTTAAATCCCCCCCATGCTTCTACTGTAACCTTCAGATCCATTAAAGGCAGAAGGGTAAGTATAAATAAAATACAAGAACTAACGTTGTTGCCTTTCCGGTATATATTAAAAAAGAAAAGCAGCAACGTTATGCCTGGTAAAATATAGAGCAGATTGTTTAACATTTTATAATAACAAATTATACCTGGCCTGTAGCCTGTATGTGCTTAAAAACGCTTTAAAAACAACTTCCATTTTGTGCGGAAAGATGTTTTTGAATGGCCCTGTGCGTAATAACTGTTATCATACTTATAACCGTAGCCATACTTGCCGGAAGTAACTCCATTAAAAATGATGTTCATTTTAGGCAATTTTAAATCTTCTTTTATATCCCTGATGAATGATAATTCAGATTTACCTGTATAACCCTGCCTTATGACGTACAGGGAAACATCAGCAACCCTGGCAATAATAAACGCGTCGGTAACCAAATGCAGCGGCGGGCTATCGATCAATACGTCGTCATAAGTATCCTTTAAAGTTTTCACAAGCAGATCTAAACGGAGCTTTTCGAGCAGTTCCGAAGGGTTTGGCGGTATATGCCCGCTCCCTATCACATCAAGGTTTTCAATGCCCGAAGGCTGAATAATAGTATTGATATCAATATCAGAAGAGAGGTATTCGCTGATACCCGGTCTGCCTTTAGGAAGGTTAAATACCGCGGATATTTTGGGTTTACGCAGGTCCATCTCAAGTATGACAGTTTTACGCCCAACCCTTGCCAGCGATACGCTTAAGTTAGAGCTAATAAAACTTTTACCTTCTTTTGAAATACTTGAGGTAAACAACGTCACTCTCCCTTTTCCTGTCACATTTTCGTGCAGGTAATAAAGATTAGTTCGCAAATAATTAAACTGCTCGTTTACCAGGTTTGCGCTGTGTTCCAACACATTTACATCAGTTTCGTTATCCGAAATTTCAGTTAAAATTTTTGCATTAAGGGCAGATTCAATTTCCTTTTTATCACCAATCTTGTTTTTCAGTGAAAAACGGATCATGACGAGCAGAAACGGGATACCAAATCCGCAAAGAATGGCAATTATAAGAATCAGCGAAGTTTTCGGCCACACGATTTCCTCTATGTTAGCCTTATCGACAATCCGGGCATCGGCCAATGTTGAAGCGTAGCTTAAAGAGACTTCTTCTCTTTTTTGTAACAGGTACACATACAAGTTCTCTTTGATAGATTGCTGACGCTTCTTCCCAACAAACTGGCGTTCCTGGCCGGGAATATTCCTGATGGAAGATTCAAACTTATTATTAAATGACTGCAGCTCCCTTTTTGTAGTTAATAATGACGACTTTATACTACCGATAGTTTGCTTAATAGCATTTTTAGTCGTAGTGATCTGCTTATCCAGAGGTTCAAAAACGGGGTTCTGAATAGGTGTCGTTGCCAACAAGGCCGACTTTTTAAGCTGTAACTGAGATACTTTTTCTATCAGGCTGTTTAAGGCTGGATCTGATATGCCAATGGTTGCCGGAGGGTTTTCATTATTAGAGGTACTATTCACGTAACGTTCGATACCTTCAATAACGTTCAGCTGAACATTTACTTCGTTGAGCTTAATATCATTGGTTTGAACATTTTCCAGATAAACTTTCGATTGTGAATTGATATCTGTTAATCCCTGGCTGCTCCTGTAACCTTCTACATCTTCTTCCGCAGAATTTAATTCACCCGTTAATGAGGCTAAACGGTTGTCGATAAATTTTATAGTACTTTCTGTTGCCCGTTTTTCTTCTGCAGAAGTTGTCTCATTATACGATTTTATAATGTAATTGAGAATATTCTTTCCACGTTGCGGCACTTCGTCATTTAACGACAGACCAATGGTGGGTGTAGCTTTATCCAACAAGTGAACATCCAGCGTCTTTACATACCTGCCAGCAACATTATCAGCGCTGTTAACAGATATTTTAATTACTTTCCCAATGTATTGTTCAATAAAAGGTGTTGGCTTTAATAACCACCTGCCCAAATCATCATTTACCGTTTCATTAAACTTCACTGTACGGATTGTACCGTTGTTACCGCTTACCTGATATCTGCCTTTATCAAGTATGGTCACGTCAATGGTTTTCACCTGTTTAAAATCAGGCTCTTGCAATAACAGGAAATTTACAGGAGATGATTTGTAAATATCTTTAACATTAAGTCCGCTACCGTACGTATATCTCACCCATAAATTTAAATCTGTTACAACCCGGCGAATTAACTCGGTTGATTTAAGAATTTGGATTTCCGTTTCAGCATTTTTTGGCGAGCTTGATTGATTAAGCTCTTGTAACGCTTCCTTTTCCTGGGGCACCTTTTTTTCGTCTTTAACGAGTATAGTAGCACTAACTTTATACACAGCATTCGCTTCTTTTATATAAATGAAGGCGATTGCCAGCGCTAAGAATAAACCTAATAAAAAGAGCGGCCAGTGGTAAAAGTATTTAGCAAGTATTACACGTAGATCTGTATAACGTGGGTCATCTTCTCTTCGATAGCCTGAAGAATTATTATCATTCATAATTAATTCTTGAATAAAGAGATGGCAATCGCAATCACCGAAAGAGCCCCAATTATCAAACTTGCATTTTGGTATCCTTTATCACTTACTGTTGACAGCTTTGATTTATTTGGTGTTACGTATATCAGATCGTTACTTTTCAGATAAAAATATGGAGATTTAAATATCTCTTTTTTAGTAAGATCAATAGGAATATACTCTCTTTTTCCATCCCTCTCTCTAACCAGTACAATATCTTCGCGCTTTCCGGTTATGTTCAGGTCGCCGGCAAGGCTTAATGCCTCGGGAATAGTTAACCGTTCACTATTACTTGTGTAAACGTTAGGTCTTAAAACATCCCCTAAAACAGCAACTTTAAAATTCAGAACTGTTACAATTACTGTTGGAGAACTTAAATACGGAGCCAGACTTTTTTGTAATTGTTCTGAGAGCTCATCTGTTGTTAAACCGGTAACTTTAACTAAACCAAGAAGGGGAAGTTTAACCTGTCCCTTATCATTTACAGTGTAACCATAATTTGCATTACCGGGAGTCGTGCCTGCATTTTGTTGGTTATTGCCAAACACAGCGTCAGCTTCGGGATTTTTACTGCCAACGCTGATCGCAAGCTGATCATGCGGCTGAATAGTAAAGGTTGTATAATTATCAATATTTTCCCTTGTGATCTGTGTCCTGCTCAAATCCTGAAAGTAAGGGACTTTTTTATAAGAATTACAAGATGACTGAATTAAAAGGATTGTTACACAGGTTAGTGTTAACAATAAAAACTTCGGTTGGAGGTTTAGTTTGCTGTTCATGAATTTTGGGTAGTTATAAGTAAATATGCTTTTAAAGTAAAATTTCGTATCAGTTTATTTTTCAATTTCAAGATAATTATGGTAGCCGGGCAGATCTAGTTTTGGTTTTAATCAACATTGATGCCAACTATAATCGTTTAATTTGCAAACTGAGCGATTTCACGGCGTATGCGCATCTAACGAACTATTAAGAATGAAGCATTTTTTTTTAATCTTAGGAATTATATTTAACCTAAGCCCGGTATTTTCGAAAAATTATTACGTAAACGCAACATCAGGAAATAAAAAATTCAATGGGTTAAGCATTAATAGAGCAAAACAAACCATCCAGGAGGCCGAATCTCTTACTAAACCCGGCGATACGGTTTTTGTTATGAACGGCACCTATACAAATGATTGCCCGAGTTGTAACGTAGCCGATATTACCAGAAGCGGCAAAAAGAACCGTTACATCGTTTATATCAACTACCCGGGTCAAAGCCCGCGTATCAAATTTGACGGCTGGGCGGGCATCTCAATAAAAAGCGGGACCAGTTATATAAAATTAATAGGTTTTGAGATCATTGGGAACAATGCGCAGGTTGATTTGAAAAAAGCCCTGAACCAGCCCGGAGGGTGTAAAAATAAAACGGGCAAGTACGACCCTAAATTTAACGGCAACGGAATTTCCATTGAGGGCCGTAACGGCAAACATTCGCACCATATTGTCATCGCTAAAAACACCGTTCATGATTGTGGTGGCGGCGGTATTGGTGCAATACAGGCAGATTACGTTACTGTTGAAGACAACCTTGTTTATAATAATAGCTGGTACACCGTATTTGGTACAAGCGGGATATCTTTTTATCAATTTTGGAATTATGACAGGGCTAATGGCTATCATAATTATATTCGCAGAAATAGGTGTTTTAATAACAATTCATTTGTGCCGTGGTTTAAAACATGCGAAATAAGTGATGGCAATGGCATCATCATAGATGACTTCAGGAACTGGCAAAAAAATTCAGCGCTTGGCAAGTATACTGGACAAACATTGATTGAAAATAACATTTGTTGGTACAATGGTGGTACTGGGATACACACCTTTCAAAGCGACAACGTTGATATTCTAAATAATACCGCTTATTGCAATTCTCAAAGTAACGGGCTTAAAGCCGGGCAAATTTTATCAGGGCTGGGGGCTAATAACCGAATCATTAACAATATACTGGTATCAGACGCCTCGGTTATTTTAAATTCTAATTATTCAAACACAAGTCTGACTTACGAAAACAACCTGCATTACAACATTTCCAATCCCGACAAAGCAGTAATAAGTATTACCAGCCCATCATGCAAGTATGCCAACCCGCTTTTTGTTAAGCCGTTGCGTAACTTAACGGCCAACTTTCAATTACAAAGCAATAGCCCCGCTATTGACGGCGGAAATGAGAAAGTTTACAGTTCTTCAGATTATAATAACACAAAAAGAACTAGAGGGAAAAGGGCCGATATGGGTGCTTACGAATATTGATGCGTCCTTATTAGTTGTTAAATCCGGTTCCTCTTAAATTTCGTTCTATGCGGGCGTATTCTTCGCAAAATACAATAGTTGTATTTTTTAATTGGTTCAGTATTTGACTATGTGTAATCATTATGGAAACAAGATACTTCTACCTATTACGTTTCACATTAGCATTAACAGATCTAATAATCGTTAATCTTTGCTTTTATTTAGGCTTTTATTTATCAAATAAATATTTTGTGCCGCTTGATAAGAGCATGTATACTAACAATGTGATTTTATGCAACCTACTATGGGTGATCATAACCGGGATCTTTAAATTATATTCAAAAACAACCATACACGTGCTTGAATATATTTACAAAGCAACCTGGAAGAGCTATGTATTACATCTCATCCTACTATCTGCTTACTTCTATTTCAGCAGTTCGCTAAATATGCCCAAGCACTTTTTCCTTATCTTTTACGGCCTCTTATTTTTAAGCTTCCTGATGAGCAGGTTCACCGGAACTGCTTTACAATCAGCGCTTAACGAAAATTTCGATATTAGAAAGAAGGTCGCCGTATTAAATATGAACGACCAGGGAGAGGAACTTGCCAAATACATTAAGCAACAAGGCAGCTTTAAATTTGCAGGCTTTTTAGAAGAAGAAAACCTATCTGTAAACGCCCATGGTGATTTGGTGTTACCAAGCGCTGTAAACCAATTAAAAGCGGCGGTTACTGCCGGCATACAGGAGGTGTTTGTATCATTAGATACCAATAGAATGACAGAGGTATCAAACCTGCTATTAGAAGCAGAGAAACAATGTATTAAATTAATGTTTGTACCTGATACAAGGTTCATGGAGGCCAATTTCAAGCTTAACAGAATGGGTGATTATACAGTCCTGTCGGCCCGTAATGAACCATTGGAAGCTATCGAAAACCGCTTTAAAAAACGCGCATTTGATGTTATTGTAAGTGGCGCTGTGCTGCTATTTATATTATCATGGCTTTACCCATTGCTTGGTTTGATTATAAAATTAACCAGCCCCGGCCCAGTCATGTTTAAACAGTTACGAACCGGACGCGATAACAAACCTTTTTGGTGTTATAAGTTCAGAAGCATGACTGTTAATAACGATTCGGATAAGCGTCAAGCCAGCAAAAATGATAGGCGTGTTACCCCTATCGGACGTTTTTTGCGAAAGACGAGTTTAGATGAATTTCCGCAATTTTTAAACGTATTATTCGGCCACATGAGCATCATCGGCCCACGGCCCCATATGTTATCACATACGGAACAGTATAGGATGCTTATCGACAAATATATGGTTAGGCAATTTTTAAAACCAGGCATTAGCGGCTGGGCGCAGGTAAACGGGTTTCGTGGCGAAACAAGTGAAACTGTGTTAATGGAGAAAAGAGTAGAACATGATATTCATTACATGACACATTGGTCACTCATGTTTGACGTCCGGATTATGTTTCTAACAGTAATTAATATTTTCAGGGGCGAAAAAAATGCTTTTTAGAAAATATATTTTATTTCTTTTTAATTAATATGGGATATCGTGGAAGTGTTGGAATTCCACAGGAAATTATTCCACAAATTGAGGATAAAATTCCACACGAAATTTGGCATGGGTACTACTAAAGTAGTATCCATAATAAGCTTAATAATAATATTACAATCAAGTTGGCCAATATTAAATAGCCTATTTTTCTCGTATTGCCAATCATAATTCCTGGTGTAATTCTTCTCGGATTAGAAATCATATCCTCTTTTACGACTTTTCACAAGAATTGTTACAAACTTTTAAAAATCATTTTATGATCATAAAATCGGAAGCTTTATTGATCGGCTTTACAAATTTGCCTATTCTAAAAGTAACGGACAATCATAGAAACATATGATTTTTTTTAATGAAGATTAGAGCCATTACGTTACTTGGCCCCAGTTGTCTGTTAACGTCCTGTAAGATTTTCGCGGATTGCTTTCGCTACGGCTTCAGATTTAGAGTTAACATGTAGCTTTTTATATATATTGGCTATGTGTGTACATACAGTACCCATACTTATAAAACATGCTGCGGAGATCATTTTATAGCTATCACCCTTTACCAGGCAGCTTAATACGTCCTTTTCACGTACAGACAAATCATAAACATTGGATTTTACGTTTTTTTTCTCTGTAAAAAACTCCAGCACTTTCCGCGCGATATTCGCCGTCATGGGTACCCCACCGTCAACTACATCTGCGATAGCATCTAATATTTTGGCCGGGGGCGTTTTTTTTAGCAAATATCCCGTAGCGCCAGACTGCAAAGCATCGAAAATTCTGCTGCTATCGTCATAGGATGTAAGCATAAGTACATTAATTTCTGGATAATGGCTTTTTAAGATTGCCGTCGCCTGGATTCCGTTTATCCCGGGCATATCAATATCCATTAACACAACATCAGGCTTACTATCTTTCATATCGCTCAACAAATTGTCGCACCCCGGGTAAAGGCCGGCCACAACAAAGCCCGGTGAGCCCGATAGCAAATAATTAAGGCTATCCCGCAGTGCATCATTATCATCGTATATGGCAACTCTTAAATCCAAGGCATTTTAATTTTTGCGGCTAAAGTTAAGCCGAATGTAAACAGTTACAGTCATATATTTATATGGCATTAATAAGCAATTTGATCATTGTCCCCTTATCCGGGCTGGATGTTACAGTTAACTCCCCGCCCATTTCTGCGGCCCGCCTCTCCATATTCTTAAGTCCATTCCTACTGCTTTCTGCTCCGGGCTCAAACCCTTTCCCATTATCACTGATCACAAAGGAGATCTTTCTTCCCTGGGGTTTAACCAACACAGTAATGGCAGTACATTGAGCATGTTTTAAAACATTGTTTATACTTTCTTTAAAAATAAGGAATATATTTTTTCTGTACTCCATAGATAAAGACGTATCCTCTATATCCTTATCTATCATAATATCAAAATTTATCGACCGCGCTTCCAGCAAAGGGATGGCAAACTCCCTCATGCGAATAAACAAGTCATTAAAATGATCGTTCTTAGGGTTTACAGCCCAAACGATATCATCCATAGCTTCAAGCATTGAACGGGAGTGATGTGCGATATGCCCAATTATTTCACGGGTATCCTGCAAACCTTGTTTTTTAAGCTGCTGGTCGGCAACTTCGCTAAAAATTGAAATACTGGTTAATGCAGAACCTATATCATCATGCAGATCGCCGGCTATTTTATTACGCATTAACTGAACTTTAAGCAATTGTTCAACCCTATACTGGTACAACCAGCAGCCTATTAAACATAACAATGTGGCCGATAATAAAATAAACCACCACGTAAAATAAAATGGCGGTTTTATCCTGAAAGAAAATGATGCAGGTGAACTCCAGTTACCATCAGGATACCCGGCCTTAACTAAAAATGTATAATATCCGGGGGCTAAATTCGCATAGCTAACATGAGATTCTGCAAGCACGGGCGACCAGTTATCACTTAATCCGCGCAGTTTATACTGGTATCGCACCTTATCTGCGTTGGTTAGTGTTATTCCGGCAAACTCAAACGTAAGGTAATTCTGATCGTAACGAAGATTACTTGATTTCAAACTGTCATTCTCAAAAAACAATCGCTTTTTTGTGATATATATAATTGGTGATATAGGCTTTTCCGGCTTAGTATCCGTGCTGTAATGCATCAAACCTTTGACCGTGCCGATCCACAAGTCACCATTTTCAGATTGATAAATCGCATTCTGATTTGTTTCAATCCCTAAAAAGCCGTCATTTTCCAGGTAGCTTTCTGTAGTTTTAGTAATTGGATCAAAATGATCTAGCCCGATATTTGTGCCAACCCAGATATGATCATTTCTGTCACAAAATATAAAGTACGGATTATTTGATTTTAACCCGTTACGAAAACCGAATTTTTCAAAGATCCGGCCATTGTATTTGAGGATGCCGTCACCTATTGTGGCTACCCATATATTCCCTTTTTTATCACTTGTTACGGATGCAAAATCATAAATACTACTTCCCACCGGTTGATTAATCACCTCAAACCTGTCCGTATCGGTATCAAGTTTTACCAGTCCCCTGTCCCGCGTACCAAACCAAAGCTGCCCTTTTTGATCACGGTGAATATCCCAAACCGTATTACTAACAAAGCCCTTATTTTTCGTAAAACTTTTAATTTTATTGGTGCCATAATCATAAACGGCAATTCCGCTGTCAAGCGTTGCTAACCATATTCGCCCTCTTTTATCCTCGCCAATATTAACAACCTGCTTTCCCGCCAAACCATTACGATGATCAAATTTCAGGAATTTATTTTTTGCAGTTAAATAGCAAACGGCACCTTTTTTTGCACAAGCTATCCACATATTATTATGACTGTCACGATACAGATCATATACAAAATTATCAGGGAGGCCGTCTTTTTTCGTAATATCCCTTATTTTTTCCATCCCCCGTGATGTAGTCTTAAATACTGTTATGCCCCGGGGTGTGCTTGCCCAGTAATTTTTGCCGGCGTCTTGTTCTACTGAATAAACTTCGTTGTAAATAAGGCCGTCCTGATTGGTGTACATCTCAAATGGTGAATCACGAAAACAGGAAAGACCATCGTCCTGGGCCAACCAGATGCCATGTTCCCGGTCCTCCCCTATATCATGTACAATATCACCAAGCAAACCGTTTTTTTGGCCTAATATTTTAATGCCCTGCCCGGTTATTATAATAACGCCATTATTTGTAGCCAGCCAAATATTGCGCTTGTGATCAATGAAAATTGCATTAACAGCCTGTTTAAGCGGCACATTATTATACCGGGCCGCTGCCGGTGTCGCTACACCCTTTTCATAAAAAACGAGACCGTTTTCCGTCCCAAATAAAAGCGTATTACCATGCTGGGCCAAGGCTGTTACCTTTTGATTTAACACAGCCGGGAAATTTATAGGCAAGATTGAATTACTTTCTGTGTTTAAAATACCAAGCCCTTTATCAGTACCCAGCCAAATACCATTATCATCTTTTACACAAAGTTTATTTATAGTATTGCTACCTAAGCCTGCTGAAGATAAATAGTGCCGCACCAGGCATTTTTTGCCTTGATAATGCAAAGCAAATAATCCGTTACCCGAAGTGCCCACATATAGGATGTTGTTATGCCAGAGCAAACAATTAATATTGCTGACGTTTTGATACCCTGGGTTACTAAATGTAGATACTTTACCATTTTTATAATAGGACAACCCACCTGACCGATGCCCAAACCAGGTAAAGTTATCCGGCCCGGGCGTAATGGCTGTGACGTGATTATCCTGTAAACCTGATTGAGAATCAAAGGTGTGAAAGCGCAGACCGTCAAACAAACTGGCGCCACTTTGTGTACCCGCCCATAAATAACCGGCCGGATCTAAGTATATTGCATAAACATGTGATTCAGGTAGCCCATTCTGAATGGAGTAATTTTTTAATGGTAACGTTTGAGCTTTTAGTAAACAATTAATTAGTGTTAAGAATACTATGCTAAAAAATGTTTTCTTAAAGTTGCTTGCAAAATGACACATGTTAGGTTATAAACGCTCAAAGATAATTATTTATTCAATAACCTGCTGATGGTTAAACTTTTGCAATCGTTTGAATATCAAACGGATATTTCGTTAACTCTTTACAACGGCAAAAAGGGTATTCACTGCCAGGAATGTTGTGTGGCAGGCTCTCCTGATAATCTAACTGATGTACCTAATGCTGTAGCATGGGCACCTATTGAAAACATGCGTAACAGTATTAATAAGACAACTTAAATTATATGATTCTAAAACATTATAGGCACCGCATCTGCCCGTATCAAATATTCATTGGCATGAGCGCTATTCGTATGACGTTACTTACAATGTTACTGATGAGCTTTATATCAGTGATATACGGGCAAACAATAACGCATAAAAACCTTAAAAGTAACAATATCAACGCAGCCGATTTTGGTTTTTCACCAGCTGAAACCGGTATCAATAACACACTGAAGTTGCAGGAGGCGATTGATCACGGCGGCACTATAGTAGTAGCAAAGCCGGGCATTTATAAGATTGCCGGCACCGTTTATATCGGGGATAATACAGCAATTAAGTTTGGCAATGGCGTTATTCTCCAAAAATCGGCGGAGTTGGGAGGATTCTCGCATATTTTCCTGAACAAGGGTGCGGTAACTAAAACGTATAATCACGATATAACTATTCAGGGCCTCACTATTAAAGTAAACCGTGTAGAAAAATGGATGGATAGGATTTACGGCCTGCGGGGACAGGTTTCCTTTTTTTATGTTAAAAACCTGATCATCAGAAATTTCCGTTGTGAAGATGTGGGCCAGGCACAATTTTGCCTGCAGGTATGCACCTTTCAAGACCTTCTGATAGATAGTGTCTTCATTAAGGGGAAGAAAGATGGGATACATTTAGGAAAAGGCAGAAGATTTAAAATAAGCAACGCCATATTTGAAACTGGTGATGACGCCATTGCGCTTGCTGCCGGCGATTGGGTAACAGGCAACCCGGAATCCGGAGATATTGAGGACGGAATAATAGAGAACTGCTGCGATAATAAAGCTGATATAATTGAAGGTGCGTTTGCAAAATTAGTGACTTCGGCATGGGTAAGCTGGAAACCCGGCTTGGATGTAAGGCACGGCGATGCAGTTGTATCTAATGGTAAAATTTACAGGGTGTTGGCTAACATTGATGGCCGGTCATATAACTCTGTAACGCAACCCATATTTGAAAGCGGGAAAATGGAACTGGATGGTATACAATGGCTACTGACACAAAATGATACCATTCACACCGCCGTCGTGCGAGGGGTATTATTCAAAAACATCGTTTTAAAAAGTGCCCGCGTTCCGTTTCAACTGTTGTGTTATGACAATAATTTTTCACATTCATATTACCCGGGTGCCCCGACTCCTGCCACCGGCGAAATAATACTTGATAAGGTTTGTTTTCTGAATAACAATAAACAAGCATTGGCTGTTATATCCTCTCCCTGCAACAAGTTCACTATAAAGAATTCTGTAATTAATAGCGGTATCAGGTTTACATCCGTCAGAGATCTGCATAGCTATCCTCCTACCAGTCTTAGTTTCATCAATTGCACTTTTAGTAGCGAGGCTAAAACTGCATTGGTCACTAACAGTTGCCCGCAAAAAAAGATCATTTTAAAAACTACCGGGAGTATATTTAACCGCAATAAATTTTCGGCAAATCTCTCGCCCGGGCAAGGTACTATCGAGGTTGACTCTGATCTGCCAGGCCTGAAGAAATAACGGGCATTTTAAAACGTTTGAAAAACTAAATTTGGCGTTTCATGCTGTTTAAAAGTTAAAAAAAAGCTATTCGAAAAGCCTGTACCAACCTTTATCAGCAAAGGCTAACAATTCTCTGTCTCCACTGCTGTCGCCATAAGCTTCCAAAAAATAGTTATCCCTGTCGGGATAAGCTTGCAATATCCTGTTAACTTTTTCTTGTCCAAAACAATTTTTGGTGAGGAACTTTCCGGTAAGCTGGCCTTCTGCATTAATCTCTAAACTGGTAGCCAGCAAGTTAGTTATCCCCATTTTGTTGGCCCAGGGTTTTATCCAGTTTTCAATAGAGGCGCTAACTATTACAATCTTGTCGTCATTATGCTGATGTTCGATCATTTTCTCATACGCTTTGGGACGCATCATTTTTTCAATCTCAAAGGCAAAGGCCTGTCCCCATATATCAAATTGCTGCAGCGAGGCGCCTTTGAAAAAGTACGCAAAAACCATTTCTTTGGCTTTCCAATTTGGTATCAGTTTAAGCTTATATGCTATTATTACAGGGCTGAATATTAGAAAGCCTGTTAAAAACTTCCATTTCCCCCTGGTAAATTTGATAAACTCTAAAAAAGTATCCTTACTGGTTAATGTGCCGTCAAAATCAAATACAGCTAATTTATAATACATAAATAATCATCGCGAATGTTAACACCCAGGCTAAAATGCAAAATTGTATCACAAAATCTTTCATTAACACCTTGGTAGGCGACCCGCTTTTATTGTCTACCAGGGTTATTTGCAGGTATCTGAATATGCCAAATAGTACAAATGCGGCGGTTACATAAAGATACTGGTTGTGAAAATGCTTTATTACCTCGTCTGAAACGGTATACATGATATACGAAACAACAATAATCCCGGCCAAGATCGTTAAATATAGATTTAGCAGTTCTAAATTATACCGTTTTACTTTTTTCCTGGCTTCAATACCAGTTGCTTGATAAATAAGCACATCGTCCCTTCGTTTCGCAAAGCCTAAAAAAAGTGCCAGCAAAAACGTCATCAATATGATCCAGTGCGATAATATTACCTCCGCAGATACGCCACCTATTACAACACGTAAAACGAAGCCCAGCGCTATTATAAACACATCGATTAGCGGATAGTGTTTTAGTTTAACTGTATATAATAAATTCATGATGTAATAGGTAGAGAGTATGGCCAATTCCCATTTTTTATGTTCCCCACCGAAAAAAAATATTACTAAGACCGCCACGATTAGCAATAATAACATTATCAAATAGCTGGTATATTTATTAATGATGCCACTGGCTAAAGGCCGGGTTTTCTTTTGAGGGTGAAGCCTGTCTGCTACAACATCAAAAATATCGTTAAAGCAATAGATAGAACTCGCAATACTTGAAAAAGAAATAAAGGCCACTAAGCTAACCTGCCATGACCAAGGATCAAGAAGGCGCCCGCCAAAAAATAAAGGCAGAAAAATAAACATATTTTTTAGCCACTGATGCGGGCGCATGAGTGCTACAATCCCTTTAATTTTTGTCATCAATGAGTTCATTATTTTTTTTAAACCATGTATCAATACCGTAACCGGCAAAAAGAACCAGTACAAAGGCAAATGGGTAATGATAGCGCGGGCTTACCGCAAATACGCAGGTTATCAGCGTTCCCATTATTAAAATAAGTAAAATAATACCTTTATCAGATATTAAAACCTTACGATCAATTAGCTCTTTACGGGATACAATTATTGAATAAATAAATGCAATAAGCACTATATAATAAACAAGGCTTTTGATTCCCCTTAGTATAGCTTCCTTAGCGATTCGTTCGCTTGAAATCTCATGATTAATAACATATGCGCCTACCAACGCGTCGCCGCCAAGAAGAGGCCTGTCTGCCCAGGAATCTTCAATATATAATCCGCCTAATTTTTTGATATATAATTTGGTAAATTTAACAGGATGTGCTTTGATCCATTTAATAGCGCGCGCCTTCCAGATAGAATCTTTTTGTAAAAAAGTATAAGAATCCTCATTCTTAATGTAAGCAGTCGAGGTTGTGTCATTAGTTAAAAAATTAGCAACCCCTCCATATGCCTTATCGTTTGCGGTCATAATAAGGTTCATACCAGATGTTGTAGATTGAAAAACAAAATATCCTATCCTTGTTTTTGTAACTGCCCCAATTAAAAAAGTAAAGAGAAAAACAGGGAGTAACAAGTATAAATAACAGGCTACCTTATACCTGCGAATTAGCATGTAAATAATTACACTTGGTATAAATATTAAAATCAACGGTCTTATCCAGTTAGCGATTGTAAACAGTAATGCAGCCAATATAATATACTTGGCTTTTTTTGATAAGCAAAGGCAAAATGCTGTTAACGAAAGAAATAGAAATGGTATTTCTGTACCCGCCGAGGCTATCAAAATAACGTTTGAATACATAAAACACCATAATATAACCGCCCATTTAGCTGCCATGTCATTGAAAAAATAACGTCCGAGATAATATATTTCAGCAACTATGCCAATATTCATAAGCAGGTTGAATACGCCGTTTATATCCATGTTTCCAAAAATCCGAAGCTGTAAGATTAGGAAATTTACAAACCCTGGTGCCCATATGTATCTCGAATATACTTGTACCGGCATAGGGTACCACTGGCCTGCACCATAACATGCCTGGGCCAGTTGCATATACCCGCCTTGATCGCTGCCCTGGGGGTGCCTCCAGAATATAACTAAAATTACTATTTGTGCTAATATCCATGTCATTAACGTAATGAACATAGCTTTAAATAAGATCCGGGAATTTAACATTTGGAAAGAAGCGATAGCGGTAAGATGCCGAGGTTCATATGAATAAGCCTATGCAATTATAGTACCAATAAAACGGATGAGGTACCTTTCTGGCCTTATGGGCCTCTTGAAGCAGTGTATCGAGGTGCGCATTGATATTTCTTACACTTTCACCATTACCAGATGCTCGCCCGAGCCTGGCATTCCACTTGTCAGAATCGCACAGGCGCTTAGTGGATAGTTCATTTGAACGTCCGTCTACGGTTATCCGGAGATAAATGTACATTTCTGTGTTTTCTACTTTTCGGCCATGTTTTAGGAAAAACATAAAACCAAGGGTCTTTTCTACCATAATCGAGCATTTTTTGGGTTTACAAATGTCGATTTTAAGAGCTAAAAACAAAAAAGCCTCTAAATCGTTGATTTAGAGGCTTTTGAAATAAGCGAAGAACTCAATTAGCGGTGAGGGAGGGATTCGAACCCTCGGTACAGTTTCCCGTACGTCAGTTTAGCAAACTGATCCTTTCGGCCTCTCAGGCACCTCACCGGTTGTTTTTCAGAAATGCGTTCCCTTTTTTCAGTGATTGCAAATATAGCAATTCGGCGAAGCTGTCAAAAAAATAAATCAGATTTTTAATAATCTATTCTTACGTGGTAAATACTCATCAGCATTCGTTTAAAAATCTGCTTGATAGTTTCCAGATCTTTCAGCGTTATGTTACTATCATTCAATTGGTTTTGATCAAGTTTATATTTCACTATGCGGTCTACCAGTATCCCGATAGATTCTTCATCCGGCTCTTTTAAAGAGCGCGAAGCAGCCTCAACAGAGTCGGCAAGCATCAAAACACCGGCCTCTTTTGAGAAAGGAATGGGTCCGGGATAGCGAAAAATGTTCTCGTTGATGAATTTTTCAGGAAAATTTTTCAAAAACGATTGGTAAAAATAATCTACCCTGGTGTTGCCATGATGGGTGCGGATGAAATCAATAACTATCTCAGGCAAGTTTGCCTTACGGGCCATTTCAATACCTTTGCTTACGTGGCGAATAATTATCTGTGCGCTTTCTTCGTAAGGCAGTTTATCATGCGGGTTAAAGCCCGAGCTTTGGTTCTCTATAAAGAATAAAGGGTTCTCCATTTTTCCAATATCATGATACAACGCTCCTGCCCTAACAAGTAAGGCATTACCACCTATAGCATATATAGCATTTTCGGCCAGGTTTGCCACCTGCAAAGAGTGCTGGAAAGTCCCCGGCGCGCTGAAAGCCATTTCGCGTAACAGGGGCGCATTGGTATTGGTTAATTCAATCAGGGTAATATCTGAGGTAATAGCAAATACTTTTTCGAACAGATAAATAAGCGGGTATGCAAGTAATGTAAGCAGCACACTTACGGCAAAAGGTATAAAGTCTACCCAATCTATAGTTGTAAATGTCCCCTCCCTAACTAATGAGATACCCAGGAAAGCCACAAAATAAGTAAAGGTAATAATAAGGGCCGATATCAGGAATTGCTCGCGGCGGATAAGGTTTTTTATACTGTATATGGATACCATACCGGCGGTTATCTCAAAATAAGCAAATTCAAAGCTATTGGGTACAAAAAAACCGGCTATAAGCACTACAAGCAAATGGATGTTCAGTGCCAAACGGGTATCAAACAATATACGGATGATAATAGGTACTATACAATATGGTATATAGTAAAAGTTGGGCAGTTGTAATTTTATAGCCAATGATAAGGTTGCCAGCATAGCCGTAATTACCAATAGTATCAGGCTTACCAAACGGTTATCATCGTATATATCCCGCCTAAAAAGGTATAGGAACACCATTAATAAAGTGATGGTGATACCTACAAGTAAAAATTGCCCCAATAACACCAGGGTATGGTTACCGTTGGTACGCGCATTATCTTCAAAAGCTTTTTTGTACGATGCCAGCTTCTGGTAGGCCTCATCATTAATTACAGAACCTTTGCCAATAATTGTTTCCCCTTTTTGCACCATGCCGCGGGTTATGGATAGGTTCTCGGTAACTTCCTTTTCAAGCCGGGCGGTTAGTTTGGCATCGTAGGTTAGGTTGGTTTGCAACCTATCCTGCAATAAATTCAGTAAAAAAGGTTTATCAAGTCCGGGCATTTTACCAATTTCAAAATCGCAATAGGCTATGGCACGCTCGCGGGTAAAAAGATCGGCGGTGTTTTTATCGGTAGCAACATTATCGTTTAAAACTGTAATTGCATAATTTTTACCCGTTTGTTGATATTTGGGATTTAATTTAAGCATCCCCTTATCGTAAACCGCTTTTAAAATGGTGCTACCAGCTTGCAGGTACGTGTTTTTTTGTTTCTCATTTAAACCCGCAGCGTGCCACCTAATCTCAAAATCATTTTTAAAGCCTTCCAGTTGCTGTGCGGCTATATCATTATTAAGTTGGTAAATAGGTGTTACCGCACTTAGTGCCGCTTTTTGATCGGCGTCTATTTCGGCGTTAGTTTTTAATATGGCAAAGTTATAGGGCGATACCAGGTCTTTCTGGTTCCATATCCTCCCCTTTTCATACTCATAACCAAATTTTGCCTGCTTGGGTAAAGCATAAACAATTACGGCTACGCTTACCAGCATCATAAAAAATTTAACATTTAAGGCGTATTTACGCAGTAATGCTTTTTGCCGGGACGATGAAAGTTTTGCCATTAGACGTGTTTATCCAATCAAAAATAATATAAGTTTCGGTTATCTGTATTTTTTCTTGTTTATGTCAAAACAAAGTTGATATCTTTATGATATCATTTTAAATCAAAACTTAATCATGAATAACGAAAAAATCACCACAGCACCATCAGGCTATTTAGCATTTGTTTTAGTACTTGTGCTAATTGCCGGCGCAGCGTTTGCTTTCTACCTGGAACAGCCTGCAATAGGCGCAGTAATATGCGTTATAAACTTTATATTTATTTTACCGGGACTAACCATTGTAAACCCCAACGAATCTAAAGTGCTTACCCTGTTTGGTAAATACCAGGGTACCGTAAAGCAGGATGGCTTTTTTTGGGTTAACCCTTTTACCGTTAAAAAGAAAGTATCCTTAAAAGCATTTAACCTTAACGGCCAGCAGTTAAAAGTAAATGACAGCGTAGGTAACCCAATAGAAATTGCCGCCGTTATTGTATGGCAGATTAAAGATACCGCAAAAGCCATTTTCGCGGTAGAGAACTACCTGCAATATGTAAATATACAAAGCGAAGCTGCCGTACGGCATTTGGCTAACTCGTTCCCATACGATCATATTGAGGACGAAAACGCCAGTATCACGCTGCGTGGCGGATCTGAGCAGGTTGGGATACTTTTGGTTCAGGAACTAAACGAGCGCCTTGAACGTGCCGGCATTGAAGTTTTAGAAGCACGCATCTCGCACCTCGCTTACGCCCCCGAGATTGCCCACGCCATGTTACAGCGTCAGCAGGCATCGGCTATTATATCGGCGCGCAGGCTTATTGTTGAAGGTGCCGTTGGCATGGTTGAAATGGCCCTGCAAAAAATGGAAGAGAAAAACATTATTGAGCTTGACGAAGAGCGCAAAGCAGCTATGGTAAGCAACCTGCTGGTTGTATTGTGCGGCGATAAAAGCGTATCGCCTATAGTAAACACAGGCACTTTATACCATTAATGATGAGTACTGATCAACGCGATTTTGCACAGGTTAAAACCACCGAGCTGTTTATTACACGCCATGGCTGGTTTAAGCGTGAGTACGAACTTACCGACGGCCAATTTGTATATGCTAAACTAAGCTACCGCTCTAACTTTAAGCGCGACGCCATTATTGAACTGCCGCAAAACAGCTGGACAATTAAGCGCAAGGGTTGGTTTAACCGTACCCTTTTGCTTAACCTGGGCGAAGATGATATTATAGGCAACATTATCCCCGAAACATGGAAAAGAGATTTTAACCTGAAACTCGAAGATGGTTTTGAAGCTACTTACCTGTATAAAAAGCTGTTCTCAAAATCGCTTGTGCTTACCAACGGGCAATTAGGCGATATTTTCCAGATCACCCAAAAAGCATTTAGTATTAAACAGCCATTTACAGTAACTATTGATTTGATTACAAAGCCGGATAACATGCCCCCCCTGCCATTATTGATCATGATAGGGCTGCATGTAATATTGTTACGCCAGCAACAGGCAGCATCACAGTAATATTATGGCAGAGAAAAAAGCATTTGTATTAAGGATAAACCCCGATGTGCTCAAAGAGATTGAGGCCTGGGGTGCTGATGAATTTCGCAGCACCAACGGGCAAATTGAGTTTTTGCTGCAGGAGGCGTTAAAGGCCCGTAAAAAAACATCACGCAAAAAAAAGGATACTGAATAATTGGTTAATGATTTGTCTCGTTTGTTCCATTTAGAAAACGGGACAAACGAGACAAACGTAACACATTGATAATGAATTAGTTATTACCTACAATAGCTTGTCAGTATCTAAATAAATACTTTACAATCCTAATTTAAAAAATTCATACACAGTATTTTAACAAAATACCGCTTTGTTCCATTTTCCCTAAAATGAGATAAGATGCGGGAAGGGAACACAGCAGAAAAAATAGCTTTTTTTCGCCCTTTTTCGCCCTCAGTAGGGCCTTTTCAGGATATCATAAGGCGCTTGTGGGCATTTAGTTACTTTTAAATAAGTATTTGATTTATAACCAATTGTAAATTTACGACATGTTCCATTTTTCCGCGAATGGAACAAAATGGAACACGCCTTTTCCGCAAAAATACATGCTTTAATTTAATGAGGCAGGGCACTTAAATACTATGCATGCATAATATTTTTCATTTCTGTCGTTACTATTCAAAGTAAAAACTAAATTTGCCCAACCATTATAATAAGCAACATTTTCGCTCATGAAAGAAGTATATATCGTATCGGCAACCCGCACCCCTATCGGCAGTTTTGGCGGCAGTTTGGCATCTTTATCGGCAACACAATTAGGTGCTGTAGTTATTAAATCGGCTATTGAAAAAGCCGGTTTGCAAGCATCAGATGTACAGGAAGTTTATATGGGCAACGTGCTATCGGCCAATTTAGGCCAGGCACCTGCAACGCAGGCGGCTATTTTTGCCGGCTTGCCATATTTACCCGCCACTACGGTTAATAAAGTATGCGCATCGGGCATGAAAGCCATTATGCTGGCAGCCCAAAGCATTGCCAATGGCGATAACGATATTGTTTTAGCCGGTGGTATGGAAAGCATGAGCAACGTACCTTATTACCTTGATAAAGCCCGTAACGGCTATCGCCTGGGTAACGGGCAGATTATTGATGGCCTTGTAAAAGATGGCCTTTGGGATGTATATAATGATTACCACATGGGTTCGGCAGCCGAGCTTTGTGCTGTTGACTGCAACGTTACCCGCGAAGAGCAGGATGCTTTTGCTATAGAATCATATAACCGTGCGCAGGCATCACAAGCTGCAGGTAAATTTAAAACCGAAATTACCCCGGTTGAATTGAAAGATAAAAAAGGCGATGTTACTTTATTTGCTGATGACGAAGAGCCAAAAGCAGTAAAGTTTGATAAGATCCCTACCCTTAAACCCGTATTTAAAAAAGATGGTACAGTTACGGCAGCAAACGCATCAACATTAAATGATGGCGCGGCTGCGCTGGTTTTGATGAGCAAAGAAAAAGCCGAGGCAATGGGCATTAAACCATTGGCCAAAATCGTATCATTTGCCGATGCACAACAAGCGCCCGAATATTTTACTACGGCACCTGCAAAAGCTATCCCATTGGCATTGCACAAAGCTGGCATATCTGCAGAACAGGTCGACTTTTTTGAGATCAATGAAGCCTTCTCGGTAGTAGCTGTAGCCAACAACAAACTATTAAAGCTTGATACCGCTAAGGTAAACGTTAACGGCGGTGCCGTTGCTATTGGCCACCCGCTGGGTGCATCGGGCGCACGTATTATTGTTACACTGATACACGTATTGCAGCAAAATGGCGGTAAACTTGGCGCGGCAGGTATTTGTAACGGTGGCGGTGGCGCAAGTGCTATGGTTATTCAAAACTTGTTGTAACCTATCTTTTTAATAATTTAGCGGCCTGTTTAACGTTTCAGTTATCATAAAAACATTTGATGAGAGGTTTCTTTATAGCTATATCCCTGTTATTTTGTTTAAGCAGTTCTTTTGCTCAACACTCTGATGAGAGCAAAAACCTAAAACAGCTAAGCATATACCAGGATAGTTTAAAATCTCTTGGTAAAAAGTTTGTGAACAACCCTGATGATATGGAGCGTAAGGCTGCCAATTATACATTCATCCGTACGCTGGTTAGCGCGTTAAAAGTCCCCCACTCGTTCAATTATCCGTTCGATTCTGTTAAGAGCATCAGTATTCTTAACTCGCCGGATAATCGTTTCAGGATACTAAGCTGGCATGTAATGAACCAGGATGGCAGCTATCGTTTTTACGGCACCGTGCAAATGAATACCGGCAATAACCTGCTGATGTACCCGCTTGAGGATTATTCGCCCATGCTTAAAAACCCCGAAGATTCTGTAACCGATAACCGTAAATGGTTTGGTGCGCAATACTATAAGATAATACGCGTAGCAGCCGCAACACCCTACTACGTTTTATTGGGTTGGAAGGGTAACAATGTAAAATCAACCAAAAAGGTTATTGAGGTACTTTCTTTTGATAAGGAGGACAAGCCAAGTTTGGGTATGCCTGTGTTTAACGGAAGCCGCAAACGTGTGGTATTTGAGTACACCCGGCAGGCATCGATGTTATTGCGTTATGTGCCCGAGCAAAACCTGATCGTGTTTGACCACCTTGCCCCGCCTGATGATAAAATGAAAGACCGCCCCGAAACCTTTGGGCCCGACCTTAGCTATGATGGTTATAAACTTAAAAACGGCAGATGGGAATTTGTAGAAAACCTTGATATGCGCAATATCCCCGAAACCAGGGATGCAGAATATATTGACCCTAAAGCACAGGCAAATATAGACAGGAACGGCGCCCCGGCGCCTGTAAAGAAACCGGCAAGCACAAAAAGAAAAAATTAAAACACTACTATCTTTCAGCAATCAAAACATTACAAGTGTCTCTGTAATAATTTCGGTATAAAATTTCGGATCAATTTAATTATAGTACTTTAGTCAAAAAAATAGTTTTAAAACGTATGGCAGAAAACCTACAAACAACCGCTCCGGCAAAAACAAAATCAAGATTCCCCAAGAGTGTCCCGTTTATTATTGGGAACGAAGCCGCAGAGCGCTTTAGTTTTTATGGAATGCGTTCTGTACTCACGCTGTTTTTAGTGAACCAATTTTTTAATCCTACTGATAATGCTGCGTTAACCGACCAGGCTAATGCGCATGCTAATAAGCTGCACCATCTGTTTGTGATGGTGGCCTATGCTTTGCCATTTGTAGGCGGCATGATAGCCGACTGGTTTACCGGTAAATACAAGCTTATTTTATATGTATCTATAATTTACTGCATCGGGCATTTAATGCTGGCAACGTTTGATGGTGGCCTAACCGGTTTTGAATTAGGTTTGCTTGTGGTTGCAATTGGCGCCGGCGGTATCAAATCATGTGTATCTGCTAACGTTGGCGATCAGTTTGATGCTACCAATCAGGACCTGCTTTCAAAAGTTTACGGCTGGTTCTATTTCAGTATTAATGCCGGCTCTATGATTTCAACCGTAGCTATCCCCTGGACTTATGAGCACTTTGGGCCTAAATGGGCGTTCGGTATCCCCGGCTTATTGATGGCGCTGGCTACCATCATCTTCTTCTCGGGCCGTAAAAAATATGTAAAGGTGCCTCCGCAGGGCGTAAATCGTAATAACCTGGTGTTTATAACCTGGTATGCCATAACCCATTCAGGCAAAAAGCAACCGGGCCAGTCGTTACTTGATGTTGCTAAAGAAAGTTACGACCCTGAGCGTGTTGAAGGTGTTAAAGCCGTGTACCGGGTTATGTCGGTATTCTTTTTCGCGCTGGCATTTTGGGCTGTTTGGGATCAATGTTTATCTGAATGGACGCTGTATGCCGAAAAAATGGACCGTGTCATCAACCTTGGTTTTACCAAATTCACCATATATCCTGGTCAGTTGTCAACCTTTAACACCGTATTCCTGCTCCTGTTTATCCCGCTGTTTAACTATGTAATATATCCGTGGCTCGATAAACGGGGACTAAAAACAACCCCCTTGCGCAGGCTTGGTACGGGGTTAGTGTTAACCGCTTTATCATTTGTGGTAATTGGCGTTATACACACCAGCCTTGATCATGGCGGTTCGCCATCCATTTGGTGGCAGGTACTGGCATTTATGATATTATCAGCAGCAGAAGTACTGGTATCTATTACCGGTTTAGAGTACGCTTATACCCATTCGCCAAAATCAATGAAGAGTACCATGACGGGGATCTGGTTCCTGGTGGTATCGTTTGGCAACCTGATAACAGCCTCTATTAACGGGCTTATTGAAGGTGGCGGCTGGTGGGCCACAAACTTAAAAGGTGCCAATTACGAATGGTTCTTTGTAGCATTTATATGTGTGTTTATAATTGCGTTCCTGATTATTTCTCCGCGATTAAAAGAGCGGAACTACATTACCGACCCATACCTTGATAATAAGGCCGTTGCAGAAGCCAACAACCTTTAATAACCATAACATTAGTATTGAATTACAGGAAAGCTTACACTTTCCTGTTTTTTATTTTAAAGCGGTATAAAATTAAATTATTTTAGCAGCGTTCATTACAAAAACAAATTCTGCAGCTACGTGCCCGATAGTATAGTCATCATTCCTACTTATAACGAGAAAGAAAACATCGAACGGATGATCCGTAAGGTGTTTACGCTTCCGCATGATTTTCATTTGCTCATTATTGATGATGGCTCGCCCGACGGTACAGCCACTATTGTAAAACAGTTACAACAGGAATTTGACGGAAAACTTTTTATTGAAGAGCGATCGGGCAAGCAGGGATTAGGTACGGCGTACATTCATGGGTTTAAATGGGCGGTTGCGCATCATTACGATTTTATTTTTGAGATGGATGCCGATTTCTCCCACAATCCCGATGACCTGCTTCGTTTACGCCAGGCCTGTATAGATGGCGCTGATGCCGCTATCGGCTCGCGGTATATAAAAGGCGTTAATGTAGTTAACTGGCCCATGAGCCGGGTGCTGATGAGCTTTTTTGCATCAGTTTATGTACGTTTTATTACGGGTATAGATGTACAGGATGCCACTGCCGGCTTTATGTGTTATAAACGTAAAGTATTGGAAACGCTTAACCTGGATAAGATAAAATTTGTGGGCTACGCCTTCCAGATAGAGATGAAATACACCTCTATAAAACATGGTTTTAAAGTAACCGAAGTACCCATCATATTTACCGACCGCACTGCCGGCACCTCCAAAATGTCATCAGGCATCTTCAAGGAAGCCTTTTTTGGCGTTATACAGATGAAGATAAACAGCATTTTCAGAAAATATCCGGAGGGGTAAGTTAATTTGTGAGCGGTTAATTAGTTATCAGTACTAAAATTTATAGTATTTTACATAGATTTGAAACTGAGATCAACTAATCACAAATCTCTAAACACTAATCACTGCAAAAGCAATGAATGAAAATCTTGATCCGGATAGCGAACGCCTCTCTCCTGCCGAACGTGATATAGAAAAAGTTTTACGTCCGCAGGCATTTGAAGATTTTACCGGTCAGTACAAAATACTGGCAAACCTGCGCATATTTGTACAGGCTGCCCGCCAGCGCGGCGAGGCGCTGGATCATGTGCTATTGCATGGCCCTCCCGGGTTAGGTAAAACCACCCTGTCGCATATCATCGCTAACGAGATGGGCGCAGGTATAAAAATAACATCGGGCCCGGTATTGGATAAACCCGGCGACCTTGCAGGCCTGCTTACCGGCCTCGAAACAGGCGACATCCTTTTTATTGACGAGATTCACCGGTTAAGCCCGCTTGTGGAAGAGTACCTGTACTCGGCCATGGAAGATTTTAAGATTGATATTATGCTGGAGAGCGGACCAAACGCGCGCTCGGTACAAATTTCGCTTAACCCCTTTACACTGGTAGGTGCAACAACGCGTTCGGGTTTACTAACCGCCCCGCTGCGTGCAAGGTTTGGTATAAACAGCCGGTTAGAGTATTACGATGCCAAGTTGCTTACTACTATTGTATTGCGTTCGGCAACTATACTCCGCACCCCCATCAGCGATGAAGGCGCTTATGAAATTGCCCGCCGTAGCCGTGGCACCCCGCGTATAGCCAACGCCCTGTTACGCCGCACCCGCGATTTTGCACAGATAAAAGGCGACGGTAATATTGATACCGCCATTGCTAAGTATGCACTTAACGCCCTTAATGTTGATGAGCATGGCCTGGATGAAATGGATAACAAGATCCTCTCTACCATTATAGATAAATTTAAAGGCGGCCCGGTGGGTTTAAAAACCATTGCCACCGCTGTTGGCGAGGAGGAAGGAACCATTGAAGAGGTTTATGAGCCGTTTCTGATACAGGAAGGCTTTTTAATGCGTACTGCACGTGGCCGCGAAGCTACCGAAAGTGCTTATAAACACCTTGGGAAGATCAAAACAGGCCAAAACCCCTCTTTATTCTAAAAGCATATCTTTTTAGCCATAGTTAACACATTAACAAACAAGCAATTATTAAAGTGCCGCGTTTACGCATAATGATACTTTTTTAACATTAAACCATAATTAGTTGCAGTTGTAGTATATTTTGCATTACTTGCCGATACCAACTATCGCCTATGACTGACTTAATTTTACCATGTGAAAAAGAGTTGCTATTGAAGGTGGCCAATGGGGATGAACATGCTTTTAGCGAATTGTTCAACACCCATCACCAGCTTTTGGGTACACATATTTACCGCATAACAGATTCAGTTGAACTTGCCGAAGAAGTGGTACAGGATGTGTTTTTAAAGATCTGGATGAGCCGCGAAACGCTAACAAGTGTCCAAAATTTCAGGGCGTATTTGTTTGTGATCTCAAAAAACCACGCATTAAATTGCCTGCGTAAGGTGGCTAAAGAACGTATCTACCAAAAAACACTCGAAAAAAATGCCTCATCCATCACCCCGGATGACAGCCCCGGCTTAGCGGGTTACTATAGTTTATTAGATGAGGCTATAGATCATTTACCACCACAACAGCAAAAGGTTTATTTATTAAGCCGCCATAACCGTTTAAAGTACGATGAGATAGCCCGCCAGATGGGCCTCTCGCGCGAAACCGTAAAAAAGTACCTGCAGGGTGCTACCCACTCCATCACCAGCTTTGTACAGTCGAATATTGATATTTCGGCAATGATCATACTGGTTTCCGCATTTTTTTCAAAAAAATTTTAAAAGCCATACCCCCTTTTTTGTTGCGTTTGGTGTCATGTAATAAAAAGCCCCCCGGCTTTTGTACAAAACCAATTATTGAACAACATTTAATGAATACATCCAGGCTAAGGTTAAGATACCTTTTTGAACGCTATTATAGTAAAACGGCCACTGCGCAGGAGCGCGACGAGCTGCTTACTATTATAAACGACGGCGCGGGCGATGAAGAACTCTCTTTATTGATACGCCAGGCCTGGGACGATCTGAAGCCCAACGCCGCACTGTTCAATGCTGATAAAACAAACGCAATGCTCAGCAAAATTTTAGGCGCTGACGCATCCGGCGAAAATGTAAAGCCGCGTAATAATATATTTTTATGGGCAAAAATATCTACCGCTGCTATGATACTGCTGTTTGTAGGTTTTGGTATTTACACCCACCATCACCCGCGCAAACAACAGCAAACAACGCTTTTAAAAGCAAAGCGCCCCTTACATGATGCCCTGCCGGGCGGCAATAAAGCCATACTTACCCTGGCCAATGGCAAAACTATAATTCTTGATAATGCCCAAAACGGCATGTTGGCGCAACAAGGCTCAACCCTTATTAAAAAAACAGCCGACGGGCAGTTGCTTTATAACGCCGCTGGTACAGCAAATACAAAAGCAGCACCCGAAATAAATGTTATTACCACCCCGCGTGGTGGGCAATACCAGGTTATTCTGCCCGATGGCACAAACGTTTGGCTTAACTCAGCATCATCATTACGCTTCCCAACATATTTTACAGGTACAACAAGGCAGGTAGAAATTACCGGCGAGGCTTATTTTGAAGTCACCAAGAATAAGGCTATGCCTTTCAGGGTTAAAACCAACCATGCCGATATCGAAGTTTTAGGCACACACTTTAACGTAATGGCTTATGATGATGAAGCTGTTATGAAAACCACCTTGCTTGAGGGTGCCGTTAATATAACCAGCGGGGGCTTCAGCGCCAGGTTAAAACCGGGCCAGCAAGCACAAATAAACAAAACAGGCCAAAACAAAGTGATAAACGATGTTGATGTGGATGACGAAACCGCCTGGAAAAACGGAATATTTCAGTTTAAAGATGCAGGTATAGATGTGATACTACGCCAGGCAGCACGCTGGTATGATGTTGATATTACCTACAAAAAAGGCGTACCGGCAAGGGAGTTTAACGGCCACATATCGCGCAATGTAAAAGCATCAGAATTACTGAACATGTTAAAGTATGCAGGTGTCGACCTTAAAATTGAAGGGAAAGACATTATTGTATATTAAATATAAGCAGCCAAAAAGCAATACTATTTATACATCAATTATTCACCTCACAAAAAACCACTTATGATGAAAGAAATACACCCCGCAAGTTAATCTCAGCCGGTGGCCAGCTTATACCTTTTGCTTTGCATCACGGTATAAAAGCATATAAAAAAAACCGGGAAGTGTTTCGACCCACTTTCCCGGCTAAATGCCTGGGCCCCATAATCATTGCAATTTGACGAATTGAAACTTAATGTTTAACCCAAACACAACAAACTTATGAATTTTAATTCTAAGGCTGTGCCGTTGGCATGGTCTAAACTATCCAAAATAATATTGGTTATGAAATTCACTGCTATTTTAATAATTGCAGCCCTTACCAATGTGAGCGCAAAGACATTCAGCCAGACTGTGTCCTTGCGCCAAAAGAACGTCTCTGTCGAGAAAGTTCTGCGCCTGATAGAGAAACAAACAGGCTATCATTTTATGTATGATAAAAATGATGTTTCAAAGGTTCGTGGTATTAACATCGATGTTGCTTCGGTTTCGGTAACCCGGGCGCTTGATGAGGCTTTTAAAGATCAGCCCCTCACCTACAAAATTTTCCAGGAAACCATTGTAGTAAAAAAGAAGGACACTGATAACACCCCCGAATTTAAAGCAATAGACGTAACAGGTACGGTAACCGATGCCAAAGGCCCGCTGCCCGGCGTAAACGTAAAATTAAAAGGTACCACTACCGGTACCAGTACCGATGCTAACGGTAAGTACAAGTTAACCGTACCCGATGGTAACGGCACACTGGTATTTAGCTTTATTGGCTATAACAGCCAGGAAGTAGCTATAAGCAACCGCCAAAACATTGATGTAGTGCTGACCGAAGAGTCGAAAGCATTAAACGAGGTAGTGGTAATTGGTTACGGTACGGCAAAAAAATCTGACCTTACCGGGGCTGTAACCACAGTTAAGGCCGAGCAGTTGATGGATAAACCCGTGCCCAATTTATCGCAGGCATTACAAGGCAAGGTTGCCGGTGTTGATGTAAGCGTTAACAGTAATGCACCAGGTGCAGCAGCCAAGGTACGTATCAGGGGTATTGGTTCTATCAACTCAAATCTCGATCCACTGTATGTGGTTGATGGTGTTGTTGGTGTTGATCCAACTCCATCAACCCAAATGATGTTGCTTCTCTTGAAGTGTTAAAAGATGCATCATCAACAGCCATTTATGGGGTGCGTGGCGCTAACGGGGTAATTATGGTTACCACCAAACGTGGTAAAAAAGGCCCGGCTACTATTAGCTACGAGGCAAATGCAAACATAAGCCAGTTGTACAGGCATTTACCAACGCTTAACTCACAGCAATTTGTTGACATCTATAATCAATCGTTTGCTAACGGCGCAAAATTTGACCCAACAGGTACAGTACAAACACCGCCCAAGGAGTTAAATCATGCCAATTTCCCATTGTTATTTGATAACAATAACAAACCTATTTATAACACCAACTGGGAAAAGGAAACATATAAACCGGCGTTTTCACAAAGCCATCAATTAAATATTCAGGGTGGTAGTGAAAAATCTGTTTATAGCTTATCATTGGGCTATTTAAACCAAAATGGGTTAACACCAACATCAAACTTTAAACGCTACTCCATTAAAATGACGATGGATAACGATGTTAAAGATTGGTTAAAAATAGGTGGTAGTATTAATGCAATAGCCAGCAGGCAGCGTTTGGTAACTGATGGCAATGGTAGTTTGAACGTACCACGAGCCGTAACTGAAGAGGTGCCAATAGTACCGGTAAAATATCCGGATGGTAACTGGGCAGGGAATTTTGATATTGCCGGCCTTGAAGGCGCGCCAAACCCTATACAAATTGCCAACGAGCGCTATACCATTAACAATACCCAGCAAATAGTAGGTAACGTTTATCTTTTATTTAAGATCTCGGATGAATTGAATTTCAAAACAGACCTGGGGTATGATCTGCGAAGCCAAAAAAATAATTTTTATTCATCATTAGCGCTGCAGCATTTATCTGCCGACCAGGGCGGGGTAGCTAATATCAACGCAAACACCAATTACTACTGGCAATCTGAAAGTTACCTTACCTGGAACAAAAAGATCAACGACCGCCAAAAATTAACGGCTTTGCTTGGTATATCTTTCAGCCAGGATGTATATGAAAGGGTAAGAGCAGAAACACAAAACTTTATTGATGATTTTTACCAATATAACAACTTAGGTGCCGGTGCAGTTAAAAGCGCTTCCGAATCTGATGGCGTACCCATTGTACCGGGCGGGTATCAGCCAGGGCAGCTAAATTCATACTACGGCCGTATTAGCTACAATATTGATGATAAGTATTTATTTACCGCCACAGGCCGTTATGATGGTTCATCAAGGTTTAGCGACAAAAACAAATACTCGTTCTTCCCTTCAGCGGGTGTGGCATGGCGGGTATCTCAGGAAGACTTCCTGAAAGATAGCAAAACCATATCAAATTTAAAGGTAAGGGCCAGCTATGGTGTTACAGGCAACCAGGAAATTGGTCCATATAGGTCCCTTGCTCAGCTATCAACTAACCAAACCGCTATAAACGGCGCGGCGGCTATAAGTTTACTGCCCGGCTATTTGGGTAACCCTGATTTGAAATGGGAAAGAACCAAAATGATTGATGCAGGTTTAGAGTTAGGATTATTTGGTGATAGAGTAAGCCTGAATGCTGATTTCTACATCAAAAACACCAGCGATATTTTATTGCAGACACCTATTCCATGGACTGCCGGTTTCACCACAGCCAATGTTTACAAAAACGTAGGCTCGATGAGAAACACGGGTGTTGAACTTAGTTTAAATACGGTAAACGTTAAGACCGATAATTTCCAATGGTCAACAAATTTCTTATTTGCAGCTAACAAAAACGAAGTTACCAAGCTAAATGACGGCAATGCAGACATATTTCCGGGTCCAAACTTCCTGGGTGAAAACTATGTAATACGTGTAGGTGAGCCAATCGGGTCATTTTATGGGATGACAAGAGTTGGTACTTACAGCGATTCGCCCGACGATATAGCTGAAGCCGCCAAACATGGTTTAAAAGCTGGCGATCGTAAATACCTTTACAACCCCGATGGTAGTAACTACTACAGCATCATTGGCAATTCAAACCCAAAATGGACCGGTAACATCAACAGTACCATGAGATATAAAAACTGGGATTTTTCATTTGATATCCGTTTTGTACAGGGTGTAAACACTGCAGCCAATTTCAAACACTCTGCCGAAGACAGGCAAACCATATCCAACAGTTTAGCTACTGTATTAAACGGATGGACACCTACCAATCAAAATACGATGATATCTCAGGTGCGTAATTACAAATATGCGCAGGATTCGCATTTTGATACCTGGTGGGTTGAAGATGGTTCATTTATACGCGGACAAAACTTTGTATTAGGTTACAGTTTCCCAAGTACATCGTTGAAAAAATTGAACATGAACCGTCTGCGTATTTACGCAAGTGTTCAAAACCTGTTTGTGATCACAAAATACACCGGTTATGACCCAGAGGTTGATACTTTTAACCAAACCTATGGTAATAACCCGGCGTTTTCGCAAAACATCGATTTCTTTGCTAACCCGCGTCCGCGTATCTGGAACCTGGGTGTGCAGGTTGGGTTTTAAATTTTTTTTTATGATTAAAACGCATAGCAATACAGTAGTGAAGGATTTAACCGTAATCATCTAAAATCGTATTAAAATGAAAACATTAAAAAATATATTAATAGTGGCGTGTTTATTACTTACATGCTCCTGCAAAAAATTCCTGGAAGAAAAACCTTCAAACTTTTTAACGCCTGATGCTAACCTGTCGAGCGCAAAAGTGGCAAGGGCGTTAGCTAATGGGTCTTACCAAAATTTACAGGGATTACTTACCGGGCAACCCTCATCATACGGTGGTAACACCTGGAATTTGATGGAGTTTATGACAGGTAAGGCCAACAGCGACCTTGGGCAAACCGGATTTGTGAATTTTCAAACCCTGATTTACAATAACACCTCTTTTTACATTGATACCTGGTGGCAGCAAATGTATTTAGGTGTAAGCGCAACAAACCTGGCCATACAAAAAATACCAACCATTAATGCTGCCGGGTTAAGTGATGCTGATAAAACCAATATGATAGCCGAGGCACGTACCTTACGCGCTTTATATTATTTTTACCTGGTGCGTATGTATGGCGCAGTGCCTAAAATAACCGAACCGCCTAAAGACCTGAACTTACAAGTTGCGCGTGTGCCGGCAAAGCAAATTTATGACGAAATTATTATCCCTGATTTGCTTGAGGCCGAAAAATCAACCCTGCCATGGAAAGATGCTACAGGAAAAGTATCTATGGGTGCAGTAAAATCATTATTGGCCGATGTGTATTTAACTTACGCAGGGGCTGCCATTAATGGTGGCAATCAATATTACGCCGAATCGGCCAAACGCTCGCTCGATGTAATCAAAAACGGGGGCTACACCCTATTCCCGCAGTATACCGATATGATTGTTCCGGCTAATAAAAACAGCCAGGAGTTTATCTTTCAAGTACAGTTCGCGGCTGCTATTCCAATAACAAACCCGCTTACACCGCTTACCATTCCTAACTATGCGGGCATATCTTCTTATTCTGACGAATATGGATCGGTTTACCCAACAGACCAGTTTATAGCTTCGTTCCCGGCTGGTGATAAACGCGTGGCCGAAAAACAATTTTTTTATACCAGTTACGCAAATTTCAAAACGCCATCTCAAACGGTTACATTTAAAAATCATTACATCTATAAATGGTTTGATGCAAATGCGGTTCTCACTACCACAAAATCTGATCTGAACTTCACCATTTATCGGTTAGCTGATGTAATGTTAATGTATGCCGAAGCATCGAATAGAGCTGAGGGTTCGCCAAACTCTGATGCTGTTGAGTACGTTAGGCAAATACGTGCAAGGGCTAACCTGGCGCCACTTGGTGCATTATCACAGGATGCATTTGAGAAAGAAGTATGGCTGCAACGCTATTTTGAACTTTGTTTTGAAAACAAAATGTGGTTTGATATGCTGCGCACCCGCAAGGTACACAATGATGTTACCGGTAACTGGGATAACTTTGTGGGCCATAAAACAGTATTTGGCGCTACATTTTCTGAAAAACAACTGTTATTCCCTTTACCAAAAAAGGAAACCGATGTTAACCCTAAGTTGTTACCTAACAACCCAGGTTTTTAAAAATCCGGTTTAAACTAAAATTTTACAATATAAAAGACTGGCATAGCTGCCAGTCTTTTATATTTACGGCCGATTACTTCTATTTAAGCTATTAACTTATACATGAAAAAAAGATTCCTTTTTTTAAGCGCCCTGTTTTTCTCCGCTACATCATTTGCCCAGCAGGTTACCAAGGTAACCGACCCGGTTGAATGGATAAACCCGTTAATGGGTACCCAATCAAAATACGACCTGAGCAACGGTAACACCTACCCTGCCATAGCAGTACCATGGGGCATGAACTTCTGGACCCCGCAAACCGGCAAAATGGGCGATGGCTGGCAATACACATACGACTCATATAAGATAAATGGCTTTAAACAAACCCATCAGCCATCCCCATGGATGAATGATTACGGGCAGTTTGCCATTATGCCGGTTACAGGCAAATTAAAGGTATCGCAAAACGGCCGCTCGAGCTGGTTCTCGCATAAAGCCGAGATAGCGAAGCCTTATTATTACAGTGTTTACCTTGCCGACCACGATGTAACCACCGAAATTGCCCCTACCGAGCGTAGCGCACAGTTCAGGTTTACTTATCCCAAAAACGACAGCTCATACATAGTGGTTGACGCTTTTGACCGTGGATCGTATGTTAAGGTTATCCCCGGCGAACGAAAGATAGTAGGTTACTCAAGCAAGTATGCGCGTGGACCACTTAAAAACTTTAAAAACTACTTTGTTATTTATGTAGATAAACCCATTACCACCGCGCAGGTATACAGCGACAGCACCTTACAAAACGGGCTTGAGCTGAGCGCCAAACATGCTATGGCGGTCATTGGTTTTAAAACAGCCAAAGGCGAAAAGGTAAACATGCGTGTAGCCTCGTCATTCATTAGTATTGAACAGGCCGAGATCAGCTTAAACCGCGAGGTTGGTACTGATAGCTTTGATATTACCAAACAAAAAGCAAAGGCTGTTTGGAACAAAACCCTAAGTAAACTTACTGTTGAGGGTGGTTCGGTTGAGCAGGTAAAAACATTCTACTCATGCCTTTACCGCATGTTGTTTTTCCCTAATAAAATGTATGAATTGGATGCCAAAAACCAACCGGTACACTGGAGCGCGCAAAACGGGCAGATACTCCCCGGCTATAAGTTTGCAGGCACAGGCTTTTGGGATACCTTCAGGGCTTTATACCCTTTCCTGAACCTGGTGTACCCCTCTATCAATAAAGAGATGCAGCAGGGCCTTATTAATGATTACAAAGAAGGCGGATGGTTGCCCGAGTGGAGCAGCCCGGGCTATGCCGATGTAATGGTGGGTAACAACTCTGCATCTGTTGTGGCCGATGCATACCTGAAAGGCGGCCGTGGCTACGATATCGGAACACTTTACCAGGCATTGCTGCATGGCGCCAATAACGATGGCCCGGCGGCAACCGGCCGCGATGGCGTTGATTACTATAACTCGCTGGGCTATGTGCCTTACGATGTTAAGATAAACGAGAACGCCGCCCGTACTTTAGAGTACGCTTATGACGATTTTACCATTTACAAACTGGGCAAAGCACTAAACCGCCCGGCATCCGAAACAGAGATCTACCGTAAACGCAGCATGAACTATAAAAACCTGTTCGACCCGCAAACCGGGTTAATGCGCGGTAAAAATAAGGACGGCAAATTCCAAAGTCCGTTCAATCCCTTTAAATGGGGCGATGCCTTTACCGAAGGTAATAGCTGGCACTACACCTGGAGCGTTTTCCACGATGTACAGGGCCTTATTGACCTGATGGGTGGCAAGCAAAAATTCACAGCCAAGTTAGATTCGGTATTCTCGCTCCCACCTGTTTTTGATGATAGTTATTACGGCGAGGTTATCCATGAGATCCGCGAAATGCAGATAGCAGGCATGGGCCAATACGCGCATGGTAACCAGCCTATACAACACATGATATACCTGTACAACTACTCGGGTGAGCCCTGGAAAACCCAGTTGCACGTGCGCGATGTAATTAACAAAATGTACCACTCTGCCCCCGATGGTTATTGCGGCGATGAGGATAACGGGCAAACATCTGCCTGGTATGTGTTTTCGGCAATGGGCTTTTACCCGGTAACCCCCGCTACAGACCAGTATGTTTTGGGTGCGCCTTTATTCAAAAAAGTAACACTTACGCTTGAGAACGGCAAAACTGTTACCATAAACGCTGCCAATAACAGCGCAGCAAACAGGTTTGTAACCTCGTTAACCGTTAATGGTAAACCATACACCAACAACTGGTTAAGCCATAAAGCATTGCAGCAAGGCGGTGTTTTAAACTTTAACATGTCGGCTGTGCCAAATAAGGCGCGTGGTACAAAAGCTGCAGATGTGCCGTATTCATTATCAAATGAAAAATAACACAAACACTACCATGAAATTCGCAAAATTATTCATGTGCCTGATCGTTGTATCAGGCACATTTTTATCAGTTGCTTTGGCACAGGTTATCCCCGCCGTTAAAACACCGCCGCCAACAGCCCCGCCGCCAACGGTGCTTTTAAGCACCCAAAAACTGGCCATAGCCGGTTTAGCGCATGATCATGTGCATAACATTTTAAGCGAATATCGTAATGGTAAAGTGATTATTGTGGGTATTGCCGAGGCTGATAAAAAGCTAAGGGAAAGGTATCAGTTACAGTATAACCTGCCCGATTCTATTTTTTTCGATGACCTGAAAAAAATGGTGACCGCCAAAAAACCTGATGTGGTGTTGGGATATAACCCGGTGGCTAAGCATATTGATATTGTTGAGGTTTGCGCCCCGCTGGGTATTTCGGTAATGGTTGAAAAACCCCTGGCCGCCACCCTTGCACAGGCAAGCCGTATGGAGTTTTTGGCGCTTAAATATTATATAAAACTGCTTACCAATTACGAAACTACCTGGTATCCATCCTACCAGCATATTTATGATGTTGTAGCAAAAGACAGCATAGGCCAGATCAGGAAAATGGTTGTACACGATGGGCACGAAGGGCCAAAGGAAATTGGTTGCAGTAAAGATTTTACCAATTGGTTAACTGATCCTGAGTTAAACGGTGCCGGTGCCTTAAATGATTTTGGCTGCTATGGCGCCGACCTGATGACCTGGCTAATGAACGGCCAGAAACCAATTGCGGTTACGGCTGTTGCCCGCCACTTTAAACTGCAAACCTACCCAAAGGTTGAGGATGATGCGACTATTATTGTAGAGTACCCAACCGCTACCGGCATCATAGAAGCTTCATGGAACTGGCCTTTTTCTATAAAAGATCTTGAGGTGTTTGGCGATGAAGGCTATATGCACGCGCTGGATAACAGCAATGTTTTGGCACGGATAGGTAAAGCGCCCGCCGTGATGCGTGTAGCGCCCCCGTTACTCTCTCCTGAAGATAACCCGATAAGCTATCTGCAATTGGTATCAAAAAACAGGCTTAAGGGTATTACCGACAGGTCGTCATTAAAATATAATATGATAGTGATGCAAATACTGGATGCTGCCAAACGATCTATTGCCGAAGGTAAACGGATAGTATTGTAGCAATGTTAATTAAATTAAAAAGCGATTAAAATTTATTAACAGTTAATATATCCCTCTATAATTATATTATTTTAGCGTTTCATATTATCATCATCCGCATTATGTTAAAGCAATTCTCGGCCGTATTGCCGCTTGTATTTTTAGGCATGGTATCATGCCAGTCAAAACCATCATCAACAGATAAAGCTGGTGCTGATAGCGCGAAAACCACAACAGAAGAAACAGCATCGCCTGCAGTTAAACTGGCTACCGGCCCTGTTGATAAAGCGGCGGTACTGGCCCGAAAACAAGTGCCAATTCTCTGCTACCATCAAATACGCGACTGGAAATCTACCGATTCTAAAAACGCTAAAGATTATATTGTGCAGGTAGCAGCCTTTAAAGAACACATCAAAATGCTGGCCGATAGCGGTTACCATACCATCCTGCCCGATCAGTTGTACAACTACCTGGTTACAGGCGCCCCGTTACCCAAAAAACCCATCATGCTAACCTTTGATGATACCGACCTTGACCAGTACACCATTGCAGCGCCCGAAATGAAGAAATACGGCTTTAAGGGCGTTTTCTTTGTAATGACGGTATCAATTGGCCGTCCGCATTATATGACGGCAGAGATGATCAAAAAACTATCTGATGATGGCCACGTAATTTCAAGCCACACCTGGGACCACCACCGTGTAGATAAATACTCGCATAACTCTAACCTGGTTATAAAAGGTGTTAACGGCAAAATAACCAACAGGCCGGTTGACGATTGGGTTACCCAAATTGATAAACCAACAAAAAAACTGGAAGAAATTACCGGTAAAAAGATCCAATACTTTGCATACCCGTTTGGTATCTGGAAAAAACCTGTTTTGCCTGAGCTTGATAAAAAAGGATTCAAAATGGCATTTCAGCTGGCTGACAAACGCGACCCGGATTACCCGTTGTTAACCGTACGCCGCATACTGGATAGCGGTTATTGGAGCGCTAAAACATTAAGCAATAGCATTCGTAATAGCTTTTAAAACTAATTGATATTGATAAACCCTCTTTTGTATTACAGAAGGGGGTTTTATTTTTTGATATAACTTAGCTACATTTAAACCCATGACAATTACCCTTCGCCCTATCCTTTTCATTATACTGGCAACAGCAATTGCCGCGTGCAATAACCAGCCCGAAAAGCCGGCTGTTAGCCAAACAGAGCAATCAAAACAATTGATAGACGAGCATTTCCGCTATCTGAACGATCATGACCTGAAAAGCCTGATTGGCCAATATGCCGACAAAGCAAAAATAACCACCAGCGATTGGGACGGCGAATCATATGGCCCGCCGGGTGCCGACCAGATCTTTCATCAATTGTTCTATGTATCGCCAGATGCCAAATACCTGGTTGATAATATGATCAATACAGATTCGACCGTTGTGGTGGAGTATGATGTGGTTGGTTTAAAAGAAAAAGTTAACAGCCCCATCCGGTACGATCTTCATAACTGCAGCATTTTCAAAATAAAGAATAACAAAATAATTGCCGAAGCTACTTACTCCAATTCGCGGTTATACCATAACAGGTAATCAACTAAAAGGCCTGCTCATTGAACAGGCCTTTTAGTTTTACAGGTCCTCGCCTGCGGGCCCCTGCCCTTTGTTTGACGATGTTTGCTCCATTGGGTTTTCCAACTCAGGCGTATCATTTGCTATCTCTGCTATCGACTCCGGTGTAACCGTAGGCACCTTTTTAGCCAGATCTTTATCGTTTACATCCTGCTTAAGTGTATCATTACCAACGTTGGCAACATTCCCTGTTATATCGTGGTTTTTACCCTGGCCATTGGCCCTGTCAAATCCTTCTGGCTTATTTTCCATAATGTTGTGTTGTTAAAATGCTGATCGCAGCATAGTGTTTTAGTTTCTATAACAACACCAAAAGCCATACCACTATTCAAAAAGAAAGGTATTTATCCATATTTTAAATAGCCTAAAGCCTTAACAGATTAAAAAACACCGGCATATCGTATCTTTGCAACATGCAGCAAAATCTGTCGGCATTTTCACAACTTATAAAAACCGAGGCCAAAAACCTGGGCTTTTTGTTTTGCGGTATAGCCCGGGCAGAGTTCCTGGAAGAAGAAGCACCACGACTGGAAGCCTGGCTCAACAAAGGCATGCACGGCGAGATGCGCTACATGGAGAACTACTTTGATAAACGCCTCGATCCGCGTTTACTGGTAGACGGCGCAAAGTCGGTCATATCCTTAGGATTAAACTATTATACTGACACAACCCAGCTTGACCCATCGGCACCAAAAATCTCTAAATACGCATACGGCGCTGATTACCATACCGTTATTAAAGATAAACTAAAGCAATTATTAGATATAATCAACCAAAAAATCGGCGAAGTTGGCGGTCGCGCATTTGTAGACTCGGCACCGGTATTAGATAAAGCCTGGGCAAAAAAAGCAGGCTTGGGTTGGGTTGGTAAAAACACAAACCTCATCAGCAAGCAAGCTGGCTCCTTCTTTTTTTTAGCTGAGCTGATTGTTGACATTGAACTGGAATACGATATAGAACCCACTGCCGACCATTGCGGCACCTGCACCCGCTGTATTGACGCCTGCCCTACAGATGCCATTGTAGGCCCGTACGTGGTTGATGGCAGCCGCTGTATCTCTTACCTCACCATTGAACTAAAGAACGAGATACCACAGGAATTTAAGGGCAAAATGGATAACTGGATGTTTGGCTGCGATATATGCCAGGATGTTTGCCCCTGGAACCGTTTCTCGGTGCTGCATACCGAACCGGCCTTTACACCACACCCAGAACTGCACGGGCTAAAAAAACAAGACTGGGAAGATATTACAACCGATGTTTTCCAAAAAGTGTTTAAAAACTCCGCTGTGAAGAGGACGAAGTTTGAGGGCCTCACCCGTAATATTCAATTTCTGAAAGAAATATAGATTGCCCTGTAACCCACGCGTCATTGCGAGGTACGAAGCAATCTCCTGACCATACATAAACGCCTTGCATTCGCCATTGCCTATAGGGAGATTGCTTCGTACCTCGCAATGACGCGTGGAAGATAGAAAGGCCCAATTCTTTAGAATTGGGCCTTTCTATCTTGTTGGACTTACGCGCGCAGGCTAACAACTAATCTCTAACCACTAACCTCTAAATTATCCCTTCTTAAACTTCATGGCCAGTTGCGCCAGCATATCCTCATCAACAGGTTTTGCAGGCTCTTCCTTCTTTTTAAAAGGTTGGCTGTTTAATTGCGGGCTGTTTTTAGGGCTATTATTCTGAAAAGCCGGTTTCGGCGCCTGCGCTGCTGCTGCATTTGCTGGTGCGGCGGCTGGTTGTGCCGGTTTTGCATGCTGCCTTTCGGCTACCTTTTTAGCATTCCAGCGTTTGTATATCTCTTCAAGCTTGCGTTTGGTATACAGCGGGAAATCGCCCTGCATCATCCACGAGTAATAGCTTGGTTCTGCATTCAGCACATCTTCTACCCTTTTGCCTTTGTGTTTGCCAAAATTTATCAGTTCTTCGCCTTGTTCGTTATATACCATGCGGCCGGCAAAATCAACCGGGCGACTTAGGTTGGTAAATTTATGTAAGGCTTCTACATCGCCCACAACAGGTACACTTTTATTACCTTTTTTATCTTCCCATTCCTGGTTCTCATAACGCTCTATCTGTGCCAGCAAAACCTCCATGGTAGCGCGGGTGTCAGCCTCGGCCGAGTGCGCGTTAATAATGCTCTTATCGCAATAAAACTGGTAAGCTGCTTTTAGGGTACGCTGCTCCATCTGATGAAAAATGTTCTGTACATCTACAAAATGGCGGTTATCCAGGTCAAATTGTACGCCAGCCCGTAAAAACTCTTCCATCAGCATCGGGATATCAAACTTGTTAGAGTTATATCCTGCAAGGTCGCTATCCTGTATAAAATCGGCTATTTGCTGGCCAAGTTCTTCGAAACGCTTTTCATCTTTAATATGCTCGTCATAAATACCATGTACCAATGATGATTCTAACGGAATAGGTATGCCCGGGTGTACACGCAAGGTTAATACCTCCTCGCTGCCATCGGGTTTAAGTTTTATAACAGATATCTCTACTATACGGTCAGCGCCAATATTGGTACCGGTGGTTTCAAGATCAAAAAAGGCAAGAGGCCGCTTTAGTTGTAATTTCATTTTTGCTTATCAGTATTGCAAAGGTGTGAAAACTCTCAAAATTATCGGCACACTTTTTTTTTTGCATAGCAGATGTGCGTATATTTTCATATTTTCATAACTGTTAAAACGGCCTTATTACATGAATAAAATATTACTTAACTTATTGGTATTCATTTGCTTTACAACAATATGCAAAGCACAGGATTTTCCCTTCGGCAGATTTACAGTTGAGGAAATGAACCAAAAAACATATCCGCTTGATACCTCTGCTCATGCTTTTGTGTTGCAGGAGTTTGGATCGACCCGCATTGATGCCACCGACGACGGCATTAAAACTTATTTTAAATATCATGTAAGAATAAAGATACTTGACAACAAGGCTTTTGATAAAGGCACGGTTACGATTGCTTTTTATGATGACGCTGATACGCACGATGATATTACCGATATAAAGGGCGCAACAACCTACATGGACGATAACGGATCGGTAAAGGCTGCAGAAATGGATGCATCGAAAATATTTACCACAACAGAAAACAAATACTGGAAACAAAAAAAATTCGCCTTACCAAACATACGCAACGGCTGTATTATAGAATATACTTACACTAAGGTGCTTCAGGGCTTTTACCGGTTCCCATCGTGGGAGTTTCAGGATGATATCCCTAAAGCTTATTCAGAATACCAGGTACATATACCAGCATTCTGGACGTATAACGCTATGATCCGCGGTGGCCTAAAACTCACCAAATCCAAATCGGAAGTTGAGCGTGAGTGTTTTAGCAGTCGTGGCTCAAAATGTGATTGTTCCTTTTTAAGTTATGGTATGGCCGATATCCCCGCTTTTATAACCGAGGATTACATGACATCATCAAAAAACTTTATATCTGCCGTATATTTTAATCTCGAAGAATGGACTAACCCATATACAGGCGTAAAAAATAGGGTTACCAAAGATTGGAAAGATATCGACTACAACCTTAAACATTCAGAATACTTTGGCTCGCAGATAAAAAAAGACCTGTTAAAAAATTACATTGCTCCCGTTATTGCCGGTAAAACCGATGAGATGGATAAAGCGGTTGCTATTTATAGCTATATACAAAAAACCATCAAATGGAACAGTATGTACTCAAGGGGAAGCGATGGTGTACGTAAAGCCCTTGATAGCCATACCGGCAATATAGCCGATATAAATTTGGCCTTAGCTGCCGCGTTAAACTCAGCAGGCATAAAAACCGAGGCTGTTTTACTATCCACACGCCAAAATGGCTTGATAAACAGGTTATACCCGGTAGAGAGTGAATTTGATTACATTATTGCCAAGGCAAATATCGGCAACCAACCATACCTGTTAGATGCTACCGACCCAATGCTACCCTTTGGTATGCTGCCTTTGAAATGCCTGAACGACCAGGGCCGGGTAATGAGTTTGGATAAGCCATCGTACTGGATAGACCTGGTGGCGACACAAAAAAAGAACACGGTCAGTAATTTAGACCTTACCCTGCAACCCAACGGTAAGCTAAAAGGCTCTATAAGTACTTATTACACCGGATACGATGCTTATGAAAAACGTAAGGCTATTAAAAAATTCAATACCGTTGATGAATATGTAGAGAACCTTGACGAAAAACTGGGTAAAGTAAAGATCCTGAAATCGGAAATATTAAATCTGGATAGTTTAGATGCGCCCCTTAGCGAAAAACTGGAGGTGGAAATAGATGTTTTTGGCAGCATGAACCATGACCGTTTCTCATTCAACCCTATGTTGTTTGACAGGTATGTATCTAACCCTTTTAAACTTGCAGAACGCTCTTACCCGGTAGACTGGGGTATGCCATCAAACAAAAGGTATATTTTAAACATGCACCTGCCTGATGGGTATGTTATAGAGAGTTCGCCACAGGCAGTATCAATAGGCCTGCCAAACAGGGGTGGCCAGTACCTTACAGATTTTACGCGCGAGGGTAATAATTTCACTTATTCAAACGTAATACAGTTCAACAAATCAATTTACTTCCCGGAAGAGTACCCTTATTTAAAAGAATTGTATAACAAAATAATTGCTTCAGAAAAAGCAGACATAGTTTTCAGTAAAAAGAAATGAAGCGCGTTATAACAGTACTATTATTGCTTTTCAGCGTCAGTGCAGCAAATGCCCAGGCAAATTATGATGTTAGCCTGATATCTAAAGACCTGCTACCCTACGCAAGTGCCGTTATTCGCGATCAGAGTGTATATACCGAGGTAAAGGATGGGGCCACCTTTTATCGTATTAAAACAGCCGTTACCGTACTCAACAAAAACGGTGATGATATTGCGCATATCGTAGTTTTTTATGACAAGAGCAACATCATCAAAAATATAAAGGGTACCGTTTACAACGAGTTTGGAAAACTATCACGCAAATTTGGCGAAAAAGATTTTGAGGACGAAAGCGCTGTTAACAATTTTTCGTTGTATGAAGACTCGCGCGTTAAACATTTTATCCCCTCTATAGGCTCGTACCCTTACACCATTGAGTATGAGTACGAGTTAAAATCAAAGCAAACGCTAAATATCAGAGATTGGAAACCCAATCCACAGAACGGGCTGGCGGTAGAAAAAAGCACTTACACCTTTGCCTGTAGTCCCGATTTTAGCATCAGATACAAAGAAATAAATATGCCTGCCAAAGTTGGCATAGGTAGTACAAAAGATGGATTAAAAACATACACCTGGCAGCTAAACAATCTTAAAGCAATACGAAGCGAGCCCTACAGCCCTATTGCAGAAACTTATTTAAGCACTGTAAAAATAACCCCCAGGGATTTTGTTTACGGCGGGATAAACGGATCGTTCACCAACTGGAACGAACTGGGCCGCTGGAGTTATGATAAACTGCTGGCAAACCGCCAAACATTGCCCCCTGAAACTATACAGTATATTAAAACACTCACCGCCGGCATTACCGATACCAAACTAAAGGCAAAAAAGATCTATGAGTACATGCAGAATAAAACCCATTACATCAGCATCCAGGTGGGCATTGGGGGGTATCAGCCTTTTTTGGCAAGCGAAGTTGATCGCCTTAACTATGGCGATTGTAAGGGGTTGGTAAATTATACAAGGGCTTTATTGAAAGCTGCGGATATAGATTCGTGGTATTGCGTTGTAGATGCAGGGAACATGAAAGCAAGCATGCTGCCCGATTTTGCCAGTATGAACCAGTTTAATCATGTTATACTTTGCCTTCCTCTAAAAAACGACACTACATTTTTGGAATGCACCAGCCAAAAGATACCCTTTGGTTTTTTAAGCGATTTTACTGACGACCGTACCGTACTGGCTTGTACCCCAGAGGGTGGCAGAGTAATGCATACGCCCAAATATACAGCTACTCAAAATTTACAAAACCGTAAAGCAAATTTCACTATAGCCGCCGATGGTGAATTAAGCGGCGATATGACCACCATTTATAAAGGCACACAATATGACAACCCCGAAGCGCTAATAGGCGAGCCTTTAACCGAACAGGTTAAAACCCTGCAAAAAATGTATGCTAACATCAGCAACCTCGCGGTAGAAAAGCTGGAGCTGAAGCAAGATAAAAAAGAAATACCTGTAGCTACAGAAAACGTTGTATTGAACGCGTATGATTTTGCATCAAAAGATAACAACAAACTATACTTTTCGCTTAACCCGGTAAACAAACAACGCGGTATAAAAGATGTTCGCAACCGTGTTAACCCGGTATACATTAACCGGGGCTATACCGACGAAGATGAAATAACCTATATCCTGCCCACGGGTTACCGGCCGGATATGGAGCCATTAAACATCAACCTGAAAAAACCGTTTGGCAGCTTTAGGGTAACCGTGGTAATTAATGATAATAAACTTGTTTACAAACGAAGGGTACAAATAATAGACGGCAATTACAGTAAAGACAAATATGCCGATCTTGTTGAGTTTTATCAAACCATAGCCGATGCGGACAGCTATAACGTAACGCTGGTAAAAAACTGATCAGCTAAATATAATGATGCCGAGAATTATACCTACGATCATGATCACATACAACAATATCTCGTTACCGGCGTAACGCTTATATTTAGTCCAGAAAGAGTAATCGTCCTTTTGCTTTGACATAGAAGCACAAAATTAACAATTATATACCAGTAATGCGTTCCCAGCCGTTTATAAAGCTTAATCGGCCTGTGATGAATACGCCGGATCAATGATAGAGCCTCCGCGCGAAAAGAATTTATAGATGCCGTTATCATGCAACCTGGCTATCATTACGCCTTTGCGCGTACTGGCGTGTACAAAATAGCCGTTTTGCAGGTACACGCCTACATGGCTAAACTGCTTGCCGTCAAAATCAAAAAACACCAGGTCGCCTTCCTGTAATTCTTCTTCGTATTTACGTTTAATTACCAGGATCTGTTTACTCGTCATACGGGGCAAGGTAATACCGTAAACCTGCTGTTCTAACAAAAAAGCCAGGCCCGAGCAATCTACGCCATTTTTATCCAGGCCGCCGAAACGGTACGTAGTACCGTACCATTCATCAATAAAGCTGTAAAGGCGGCCATTCTGTATATCGTTACGGCTTACCCCCATCAAAGCAGCGTATTTATCAGCAATATCCTTATCCGGCTTAACCATTGTACGAGGGTCACCGTTCCTAACCGTTAGTTTTTTTGAATGACAGGCTGATAATAATATGGCAGTGGCAAAAAACAGTAGCAAGCGTAAATGGCGAGGTATTAGCATATGCTAAGGTATTTGTTAACGTTTAAACGTTACAACAGATGTTTTAAACATTTCAACAAAAGCCAAATGTGCGGATTTCAGATGTGCAAATATGCAGATGATTTGCGCGCTTCATCTGCACATCTGAAATCCGCATATTTGCACAGCCACTACCCCTTTATCACCCTTTGTATTTCGTCCAGCTTCATTAAAGCTTCAACCGGGGTTAAGGTATTTACATCAAGGTTATTCAGCGTATCGCGGATCTTCACCAGCACCGGGTCGTCTATCGAGAACATCTGCATCTGCACGGCCTGTTTCTGCACCTTGCGGATGCTTTCCTTAATATGCTCGCCGCCCGTGCGTTCATTCTCCAGTTTCTTCAATATCTCATTGGCGCGGGTAAGTACCTTTGTTGGCATACCGGCCAGTTTGGCCACATGTATCCCGAAACTATGCTCGCTGCCGCCCGGTACCAGCTTACGCAGGAAGATAATCTGCTGGCCAACTTCCTTAACCGATACATTATAGTTTTTGATACGGTTAAAGCTGTTGCTTAATTCATTCAACTCGTGATAATGCGTTGCGAAAAGCGTTTTAGCCCTTGCAGTTGGATGATTATGCAGATACTCGCCTATTGACCAGGCGATGGAGATACCATCGTAAGTTGATGTGCCACGGCCTATTTCATCAAGGAGTATCAAGCTGCGGTCGCTTAGGTTGTTAAGGATGCTGGCCGTTTCGTTCATCTCCACCATAAAGGTCGATTCGCCGGAGGACACATTATCAGATGCACCAACACGGGTAAAGATCTTATCCACCAAACCTACCGAAGCAGCTTTCGCGGGCACAAAACAGCCCATCTGCGCCATCAGCACGATGAGGCCGGTTTGCCTTAGCAGGGCCGACTTACCCGCCATGTTGGGTCCCGTAATAATGATGATCTGCTGCGAATCCGAATCGAGGTAAACATCATTGGTGATATATTCCTCGCCAAGCGGCAGGTTCTTTTCTATCACCGGGTGGCGGCCGCCTTTTATATCCAGCGTGCGGCTATCGTTCACATCGGGTTTAACGTAATAGTTTTTGATGGATATGGTAGCAAAGTTAAGCAGCACATCCAAACGGGCTATCAGTATAGCGTTGAGCTGTATGGGTTTTATATATTCGGCAAGGGCGTAAAGGAGGTCGTTATAAAGCTTGGTTTCCAGCACCAGTATCTTTTCTTCGGCACCCAATATCTGCTCTTCGTATTCTTTAAGTTCGGGGGTAATGTAACGCTCAGCATTTACCAGCGTTTGTTTGCGGATCCAATCGGTAGGCACCTTTTCCCTATGACTATGCGTAACTTCCAGGTAATACCCAAAAACGTTATTGAACGATACCTTTAACGACGGGATGCCCGTTGCTTCGGCCTCACGTTTCTGGATCTCCAGCAGGTAACCTTTACCACCGAAAGCTATTTTACGCAGCCTGTCCAGTTCTTCGTTGATCCCTTCGTTCATTACCGAGCCTTTCACCATCATTACCGGTGGCTCGGGGTGCAGTTCGCGGGCAATTTTTTCGGATATGGATGTACAGGGGTTCAATTGTTCGCCAATAGCACGCATCGGCTCACTTGCCGATTCCATCGTTAGCTTTTTGATGCTCTCAATCGCTATCAATGCTTTTTTAAGCTGGCACACCTCGCGCGGGTTAGCTTTCTGCAAGCCAATTTTCGAGATCAACCTTTCCAGGTCACCTATCTGGCGAATCTGGTTTTGCAGGGTATCGCGCAGCTCTTCCTGCTCTATCAGGTATTCAACAACACCAAGGCGGTCGTTGATGGGTTTAATTTCTTTAAGCGGCATTACTATCCACCTGCGCAGCATGCGTGCGCCCATGGGCGAGCAGGTATGGTCCAACACATCAACCAGCGTCAGCGCGTTCTCGTTCGATGACCCCACCAACTCCAGGTTACGGATGCTGAACCTATCCAGCCACAGGTATCTGTCCTCCTCTATCCGGCCAATGGCCGAGATATGCTGCAGGTTGCGGTGTTCGGTCTCGTTCAGGTAATGCAATGCCACACCGGCGGCCACAATACCCAAATTAAGCTTATCAATACCAAAACCTTTAAGTGACTTTACGCCGAAGTGCTTAAGCAACGTTTCCTGCGCGTAATCGCCGCTGTAGGGCCATTCGTCAAGGGTGTAGGTATAAAAGCGGTCGCCATAAGTATCTTTAAAATCCTGCTGGCGGCTTTTGGGGAAGATGATCTCGCTGGGTGCGTAGCTTTGCAGCAGCTTATCTATATAACCCGTATTACCCTGCGCAGCCAGGAACTCGCCCGTAGAGATATCCAACAGGGCAATGCCGATACTATTCTTCTCAAAATAAAGAGAAGCAAGGTAGTTATTGCTTTTTTGCTGCAGGATGTTATCGCTGGTAGCTACACCAGGTGTAACCAGTTCGGTAACACCGCGCTTTACAATGGTTTTAGTAGTTTTTGGATCTTCCAGCTGGTCGCAAATGGCCACCCGCTGCCCGGCACGAACAAGCTTCGACAGGTAAGTATCCAGCGAGTGATGCGGGAAACCCGCCAGTTCGATATGTGAAGCAGCGCCATTAGCACGGCGGGTTAGCGTAATGCCTAAAATGCCTGCCGCCTTAATGGCGTCGGCTCCAAAGGTTTCGTAAAAATCGCCCACGCGGAACAGCAGCAGAGCACCTGGGTACTTAGCCTTTATGGCGTTATACTGCTGCATTAAGGGGGTTTCTTTGGTTTCGCTCTTAGCCAAGGGTGTGTCCTGTTTTAATAATCTGCTAATTTAATTCATTGCCTGCGTAATACAGGGATTGTGGAAAAGTTAAGCGGATGTGGAGAGTTGGAGGGGTGATGAATGAAGAATTGGTTTAATGATCATATAAATGCAAACTTCTCCGACCAACTTATCCCCTCCGGCAATTCCGCGTTACTAAACTCAATATGTATTACCTTCCGGGGCTTGTTATTAGTGGTACGGTTGGAGGCATGCATTAGTAAAGGCCGCATGATCATGATACCACCTGCTTTTACATTACAGGTATGTTCCGCTTCGGTAGTCCAGTTAATTGTTTCCGGCCGGTATATTTTTTTAAGATGAGAGCCGGGAATAACTTTTAAAGCGTCATTCCCCTCGTCGGTATCATCTAAATGGATACGGATAGTAAAGTTATTTTGCAGGATGTTTAAAGGTGGCTGTACAGCAAACTGATTCTGTTTAACTGTCCAGGGGCCATACCCGGGCAGGTCGGTTTTCTTGTCTACAGAGATAGTTAAATCCTGGTGCCAGGCAACAAACCAGTTTGATTTTTCCGGTTTATCAAAATAGATGGATTTTACGGCAAAATAGTCGTGGCCAAACACATCGGTTATGATAGCCTTTAGTTTATCATTAAAGATGATGTTACTCACCGCTGGTACCTCTTTCAGGAACTGCCTGATGGCAAACAGATCATCCGTTTTACGAAAGTGCTTTTATCGGTATTGGCTTTGTTGATTTCGGTGAGAATAGTGGTGATTTCTACAGGGGTATAAATGGATTCGATAACGGTGAAGCCATTATTTTCGATATTCCTTTTATAAGATTGGGAGCTATTCATTTAGGTACAAAGGAATAAAATAAAACACTAAATAAGAATTTGCTCATCCGTAACATTTCATTATGACATTTCTCATGCTTTGTGTACCACTAATGATCGGCCCGCTCAATTGCCGCGGAGGGCTGTTACTTTTTGCTTGATCAAAAAGTAACCAAAAAATCAAGACAGAAAAAAGCTTCCCCGCACAGGCCTTTACCTTGTGGCCCGCTTTTCTGTCGGCCCCCCGCTCGTTTATTACCGTCCTAAATCTGGCCAATTGTAACCCTTCTTGTCATCCTGAGCATCGCGAAGGATCTATTTGCGAACTGTGCAACCGCCTGAATGCATGTCGGCGATTAGATGCTTCGCTATGCTTAGCATGACAAAGTTGAAATCTGCGTTAGGGATTGCAGCGGATACCGGCCTCTAGCATAAGGCCTGTGCGCGTATGAGCGTAAAGCCCGGGCCGCAGGCAACGCCATATTCAATTGGCAAAATTCCGTAAAACCACAAAAGCCACAAAGCTTTCACTTTATGGCCTTTGTATATATTTAAAATTAATATTACTTCTTCTTTTGAACTTTTACACGTGGCGCAGCTGCTACCTTAACAGGCTCGGGTTTCAACTCTTTGTTCCTTCTTAATATCGACATAAAGAAACCGATAACCATAATAATGGTACCCGCCCACAGGAAGTTGATATAAGGGAACTCGATAGCCTTCATCACAATGAACTTCTTTTTGCTTTCGGGCTGTTGGTAAACAGTAATTTCCACTTTACCATCGGCAAGGGTTTTACCGGGGATAATTTTGGTGAAGCGCAGTTTTAAACCGGCATCCTCTACCTTTTTGCCAAAATCAAACACGCTGCGGCCTTTTATCATATAAACAGGTTCGCTTTGGTAGGTTTTGCCGTGGCTTATCACCTCAAGCTGTGCACCAACTGCAATATCCTTATCGGTAAGCGGTATATTTTGCAGCTTGGCGTTTTTGTTAAGGCCTTTCAGTATGATGATACCATCGCGGTATGTCATGGTATCGCCAACGGCAATTTCATGCGTTACAGGGGCATCATATTTCTTGTCATCACCTTCTTCGCCATGCGATGCCTCTTCACCTTGGGGCTCGGTGGTAATCACGTTGGTCATGGTGATGTGGGTGTACATATCATGGAACAGGTAGTGCTTGGTATCAGGTGACGACGACATACCCCCCTGTGCCTGTATCACGTTTGGCCTCAACGTGAAGGCTTCGGTTACCTTACCATTCTGAATACGCTGGTAATCTATATTAAACAGATGCTGCGCCCCTTCAATGGTATCGCTCCTGAAGGTTACCATATACTCGCCCATTTTAAGGGGCTCATTCTTATAAAGCAGGATATTCTCTTTAGGGTTTTCGTCTTTGGCAAATTCTGCGCTGTATTGCTCGCCGGTAAGGTTTTCAGATATCACCCTTTTAGTACCTGCCGATATTAACGCGCCAACCAGCAGCAAGCCAAAACCAATATGCCCTACAGCCGAACCTGCCAGCTTAAACTTGCCTTTAACAGCATCGGCCAGTACTTTACCATTGGCTACAACAGAGTAAATAGCACAAAGCATTACCAGGTTAAACACAAAATTTAACTTGTAAACACCTGTAGCGTACACCACCAAAGCGGTAATGAGCGCGGCAAACACCAAATACACAAGCGTTGTGATAAAAAAGCGCCTGATATCTGTTTGTTTATATTTCAGGAACTGCGTAAAGCCGCTTAGCAGGGCAATTACCACCGCGAAAGATGCCTGTATAATATTATATTGCTTAACCGGATCGGTAGGTGGCGCAAGTTTGGTACCGAACATGGCATTCCAAACCGGCACGGACGTTACCAATATTAGTTGCAGGCACGACAGGCCCAGGAACACAGCACCAACAAACATCCAAAACTCGCGCGAGTAGGTATCTTCGTCCTTTTTGGTGATCGGGAGTTCTTTCCATCGGCTTATCAGCAAATAAATAGTGATGGCCAAAAATACAATGATGCCTATTACCAGTTGCCAGAACAGGCCGATATCGGTAAAAGCGTGTACCGACGATTCGCCCAAAATACCACTCCTTGAAAGGAACGACGAATACCAAACCAGTACAAAACTAAGCAGGGTTAAAAGCGTAGCAGTAAAATAAGAGTGACCTGTATTGTTAAAAACAATTAATACATGTACAGCGGCTACCAATACCAGCCACGGGAAGATAGAAGCATTCTCTACCGGGTCCCAGGCCCAGAAACCACCAAAGTTTAACGATTCGTACGCCCAAAACGCACCCATAATAACACCGGTACCCAGTATCATACAGCCAAACAAAGCGTAAGGTATGGCTGGTGCCACCCATTCTTTATAGCGCCTTTTCCAAAGGCCGGCCGTAGCGTAAGCAAACGGCACTACCAATGATGCCAGACCCAAAAACAAGGTTGGCGGGTGGATGATCATCCAGTAGTTTTGCAGCGAAGGGTTCATGCCCTTGCCGTCTTTTATAAAATCAAGGTAATTTGGATTTTTAAAGATCGGAGCTTCCATTGCGTTGCGCAGCAGCAGGAAAGGTGAACTACCAATATGCGCGCTGCCAATTTGCAGGCCAAGCACCATAGTACCCAATACCACTTGTGTTAGCGCCATGGTAACCATTACAGGGCTTTCCCAGCTTTTTGCTTTCCAGATAAGGATGTTACCCAATACGGCAGTCCAGAAGTACCATAACAAAAAGCCGCCCTCCTGCCCGTTCCAAAAGCCCGATACGATGTAGTAAACAGGCAATTCGCGCGAGGTGTACGACCATGCATAATGATACTCGAAATAGTTATGATAAAGTATATAGAACAGGCAAACGCCCATCCCTAATATGGCTACAGTATTTAGCCAGTAGCCTATACGGCCTAAACGCAGCCATGAGTTATCGCTCTTGGCAACATCCTCTTGCGCAGAAAAATAATAACAGATAAGCGAAAAAAGGGCGGCACCAAATGCCAAAACAATAAAAAACTGGCCCAACTGCCCGGGTAGCAGGTGTTCGCCTTTGAAAACTATATCCATTAAAATTTAATTATATACTTGCGCTTTTCTTGGCGCTAACTTCGGTAACGTTCAACTTATCGTCGGTGTATTTAGACGGGCACTTCATCAGTATTTTTGATGCATGGAATTCGCCGCCTTTCATCTGGCCGGTAAGTACAATTTGCTCCGAGCGTTCAAAATCCTGCGGCTTGGTACCGGGGTAAACAACCTTGCATTCTTCGCCCTTATTATCTTTCATATAAAAAGAGAAATAGTTGGCGTCTTTAGTGGCGTCGTAAAACAGTTCTTTGCTTTTATTAAGATGCCCAACAACATGCAATTCGCTCTTGCTTGTTTTGGCGTCGTTAAAAGAACCGTAAGTACTTGTGTTTGAATAAGTACTAATAATAACTGCTATCGCGATAGCAATAACAATGATACCTACAATTGAGCTTTTCTTCATTAATTGATATTTACCTGTATTACAGTTTACAAAAATACAAAACGCAAAGCTAAATAAGTTTATTACAAGCGATATATGTTATTTAGAATTATTATTGATAATATTAGAGGTTAGAGGTTAGAGGTTAGAGGTTAGAGGTTAGAGGTTAGAGGTTAGAGGTTAGAGGTTAGAGGTTAGAGGTTAGAGGTTAGAGGTTAGAGGTTAGAGGTTAGAGGTTAGAGGTTAGAGGTTAGAGGGGAATGCGCTGCTGAAGTGTTTGTTTTGTTTTTTTTACCTAATCTCTAATTAACTATTCTCTAATCTCTAACCATGGCTTTGCCTGCGGCCCGGGCTATCCGCTCATACGCGCACAGGCTTTACGCGCGGGCCGGTATCCGCTTTTATCCCTAACGCGGTTTGTCTGAACCGCGATTCTTGGGATTACCCTGATTTCTGCAGTTTCCATGTCAGCAAAACAGCTTCGGGCGAAAGCGGGCAGAACAATGGTGGCCTGCGCGTGGCTGGGGCATAGGAACTTTTGCAGAAGCAAGGGCAAGAGCGGGCGCAGCTGGGCAAAAGATTCCAGCCCGTGGTTCTGCACGGTTTGCAGGGCAAAGGCATTGTGCGGCAAAGAAGCCTTTTTGCTGACTTGTTTTTTGGTTACTTTGTATCAAGACAAAGTAACAGCCCTCCCGCGGCAATTGAGCGGGCCGATGTTTAGCGTACACCAACATGAGAGATGCCGAAATAAATTCGGCATGACAATTTGAATTTCCCTACATTAGCACTATTAAAATCTCTTTATAAAATATCCCATTCTATTACAGTGCCCTTACAGGCAATGTACCTTTTGTGCTTAACCAATAAGCACGACAATCAACTTCTATTACATTTTATAAACAGAGAATAATGAACCCTATTCATACAGTTGCCGTTATTGGCGGCACAGGTAAAGCAGGCAAATACCTGGTTAAACAATTACTACTGCAAAACTTCCGGATAAAACTACTGCACCGCAAACCGGAAACTTTAACTTTTGATAACCCGCTTATCGAAATTATTAAAGGCGATGCACGTGATTACAAGGCTATCTATACTCTTTTAGCAGATTGCGATGCGGTACTAAGTTGCCTTAGTCAGCCCGTTGGCGAAACCACTATTTTTAGCGATGCAACCCGGAATATTTTGAAAGCAATGGACGCGCACCAAATCAGCAGGTATATTACAACAGCGGGACTAAATGTTGATACCCCAGCCGACCAGAAAAGCGCGCAAACACAGTTCGGCACTAACTGGATGTATGAGAACTTCCCGGCGACAACAAAAGACCGGCAGGTAGAATACCAGTTATTAGTCGATAGCGATATCGACTGGACCATGGTACGTTTGCCCCTCATCGGCCAAACAGACGACATCAGCGAGATTGCAGTTAGCCTTGTTGATTGCCCGGGCAGCAATATCAGCGCTACCAATTTGGCTTTGTTTATGATAAAGGCTTTGAGCGATGACGAGTTTGTAAAGCAGGCTCCTTTTATTGCGGATAAGTAATAATTATCTAAGTGTCATTGCGAGCGATAGCGTGGCGATCTCATAGGACAAGTGGGTGTGCTAAGATTGCCGCGTCACTATCGCTTCTTGCAATTTGACATGTATTTTTTTATATAACAAAGGGCGCTGTAAGCGCCCTTTGTTATTACCACACCAGTTTATACCCTACTCCCCTAATGTTAATGATCTGGATATTGGGGTCGGCATCCAATTGTCGCCGCAACCGGGTGATGAACACATCCAAACTGCGGGCGTTAAAGAAACTATCATCGCCCCAAACAGTAGTAAGCAGCGCTTTTCGGGTTATCACTTCGTGCTTATGTTTGCAAAGCATTTTTAGTATATCACTCTCGCGGGCGGTTAACTGCCAGGTATTGATACCCTGCTGTAAGGTATTCTTATTCGAGCTGAACAACAGGTTGCTTATCTGGTAATCTTCGTTTATTGTTTTTGGCCGTTCCAACAAGCGGTTGGTGCTTAATAATACTTTTATCCTTACAATAAGTTCTTCCACGCTGAATGGTTTTTTCAGGTAATCATTAGCGCCGCTTTCAAAACCGGCTACCACATCCTTTGGCTGTGAGCGTGCGGTAAGGAATATGATTGGCGTAATTTTGTCCGTTTCGCGAATATGCCGGGCCACTTCAAAACCATCCATTTTTGGCATCATTACATCAAGGGCTAAAATATCCGGTTTTTGAGCCCGGTATTTCTGTAATGCCTGCTCACCGTTGGCACAAAGTGTTACCTCAAAACCGCTTTCCTCCAGGCTCTCACGCACAATATGCGCCAGTGCCAGTTCATCCTCGGCCAGTAAAACGCAGATCTTATCCATTTTTTAAAGGTATGGTAATTATAAATTCGCTGCCTGCACCCTTTTCACTTTTTACAGCTACGCTGCCCCCATGTGCTTCTACAACATATTTAACATAGTTTAAGCCAAGCCCGGTACCTTTTACGTTATGTACATTACCGGTAGGCACACGGTGAAATTTGTCAAACACGTGTTTTATATGTGCTGCAGGTATCCCTATACCGTTATCTTTTATAGAAAAAATTGCTTTACGCCCGGTTTTATTCAGGTTTATATCAATATGTACAGGGCCGTCACAATACTTTACAGCATTATCAATAATATTGGCCAGCACATTTCTTAAATGCAGTTTATCAGCTTCGATATACTTTATATCATTGTTGTTATGATAGGTAATTTCCACCTCTTTATCAGCCCTTAATGTTTCTGAGCTTACCAGGTCGTTAACCATTTCATCAACGTCTATTTTTTCTTTATTAAGCCTTATTTCCTTATTTCCAAATGCGGCTACGTTAAGCACCTTGCTTACCAGGTCGTTTAAGCGGCTTAGCTCGTTACGCGAGGTTTGCAGGTAGCGCTGCGTTTTTTCGGGATCTTTTAGGGCATTATATTTCTGCAGGCCCTCAATGGCAACGGTTATAGTAGCTATGGGGGTTTTCAATTCGTGGGTCATGTTGTTTATAAAATCATCCTTTAATTCGGTCAGTTTTTTTTGATGAATAATAGTACGGATAATATAAAACAGGCAAAATATAGTAAACACGATCAAAAAGCCGGAAGCCGTTAGCGCGATAATCATTTCCTTTAACACCCCCACCTGCGCCCTGTCAAAAATTGCCCTTACAAACAGTGTATTCTTTTCTGTGTGTTGTAAAGGTAAAAACCCGTGATATTTATAACTGTATTGATCCGTTTCGCTGTAAATAAGCTCATTAGCCTGGTATAGCGCGGTCATAGGTTTGCGTGGGGAGGGCCATAAGGCCGAAAACGGTTTTGGTAAAACAGTGGGTGTTGCAGGTATTGGCTTATCCGAAAAACGCAATACAAATTCTGCCCGTGGATGCAATTTGTCCAATTCGGCACGGTAGTATTTGTATAGTTTAACACTATCGGCCCGGCGGTAATTTTCGGGGTAACCGTATACCCCGCTTGTTATAATTTGTGTATGCGCAAAAACACTATCGCGTGGTATGCCGGGATGAGTTTTTAAATATGCTTCTACCTGCCCCCAGTTTTTAGCGTTATCTTCAAAACCAAAGGCCATAATTATCTTATCTAATAACTCAGGCGCGTAAAACGACATCTCGGTAACAACCTCGGGCACCGTAGCTTTATGGTTTATCAGCTGCCGATAATGATCAAACCAGCCTAGTGTAGTATTGTATGTATCAGAGAACCGGATGGTACTGTTTGAGATTGCTATGGATAGCGGCGGATGCACCGGGTCTGTTTTGCGGAAGGTATCCAGTTTAATGTGCGTGCCCGGGTCGCTCAGGCGCTTAACCATTACTACCCGTATCGAGTCGAAATAATCTTTTTTACAACTATCCAGCGCTTGCTGCATAGCGGTATTGATATCGCTGTCGAACCTTTCTTTGTTCTGTTTATAAGCGTTAAGGCTCCAGTAAGCCTGCACGGCAATAATGCCGGTAAGTAATAAGGCGGTTAAAAATAATACAATAACGAGTTTTCTTTTCATGATTTTGGTTGCTTAAGATAAAAGTAATCTGCCCAAAAGCAACCGGGCATATCTGTTAACATTCGTTAAGATAAAATAAGGATGGTTAGGATAAATGCCTTCCAAACCGTATTTGCGAACGGGGATTATAAAAAAAGAGCGCCTTTTCGGGCGCTCTTTTCAATATGAGTAACGGAGAATAGTTCTCCAAAAAATCACGGCCAAACACCAAGGTTTTGGTATGATACTGCTATTTTGTTAATAGCGCCTACCATAGCTGCATTACGCAGGGTTTCTACCTTAGGGTTATTTTTGTAGATCTCACGGATCTCGTGGTATGAACGGATCATGGTATCTTCCAAACCAGAGTTTACAAGCTCAAGCTCAGATGCACCTTTAATAATGGTTGAACGTTGCAGCGGTGATAACGCTACGCCGGTAATACCTTCTACCATGTTTACCAGGTTAAGGTTTGAGTTTTCCTCGAACCTGCGGTTGATACGGCCAAAAGCTACGTGGCTCAGGTTTTTCAACCACTCAAAGTATGATACGGTAACACCACCGGCGTTAGCGTACATATCCGGGATGATCATACCACCGGCTTTGTAAAACGCGGCTTCAGCTTCCGGAGAAGTTGGGCCGTTAGCGCCTTCGGCAATAATTTTAGCTTTGATGCTGCCAATATTTTGCTCGGTTATCTGATTCTCTAAAGCGGCAGGTACCAAAATATCACATGGCTGCTCAAGGCCGTCCATGGTGTTTTTAAACTCTTTTTTTGCACCTGCATAACCCAATATAGAGCCGGTTGCCTTGCGATGCTGGAATACAGCTTCTACATCAAGGCCATCTTCGTTATAAATAGCGCCTTCAAACTCGCAAAGGCCTACTATCAATGCACCAAATTCTGAAAGGAATTTAGCCGAGTAGTAACCCACGTTACCTAAACCCTGTACAATTACCTTTTTGCCAGATAAGCCTGTGGTTAAACCCAGTTTCTGCATATCCTCGGCAACGCTCACACACTCGCGGATAGCGATAGCCACACCACGGCCAGTAGCCTCGCGACGGCCGGCAATACCGTGTAATGAAATTGGTTTACCTGTTACCGCGCCTAAAGCATCAAGCTGGCCCGGGTTCATGGTTGCATATGTATCGGCAATCCAGCTCATTTCGCGCTCGCCCGATCCATAGTCAGGTGCGGGTACGTCAATGCTGGGGCCTATAAAGTTCTTTTTGATCAGTTCTACTGTGTAACGGCGGGTGATGTTCTCCAGTTCGCCTACAGTATAGTTTTTTGGGTTTATTTTGATACCACCCTTTGCACCGCCAAAGGGCACGTTTACAATGGCGCATTTGTAGGTCATTAGCGCTGCAAGGGCCATAACTTCGTCCTCGTTCACCATTTCGCTGTAGCGGATACCGCCTTTGGTTGGCGATTGGTGATGCGAGTGCTCAACACGCCACGCATCAATAACTTCAAAGCCATTGCCTTTACGTATCGGGAAACGGAAACGGTAAACACTGTTACATGATTTGATCTGGTCTAACAGGCCTGCATCGTGTTTGGTAAACTGCGCTGCATGATCAAAGTTTTTACATACATCACCAAAAAAGTGTGTATCCTGATCAGCAGTCGGATTATTGATATTCATAATTTAGAATTGGATAAATAATTAATTCCTTAAAAAAGTGCACAAATTTGGTATATTTTTTATCAATAATGCAAATTTTTAATGTTAGTGTATCGGTTACACATGTTATTATAAAGGCCCTAAATCAATGTTTAAACAAAACTGATGGGGCTTTTGATTTACTTTTCCTTCTCGATTTTTTTTAATCTGCGGTCAATACTAAACAGGTAAATAGCCAGGCCGGTAAATACAATTACAATGGTGCCTATCACCACGTAAATTTTACCTGAGCTGCGCATCGCATCAGCCATTTCAACATCCTGCCCGTTCTGTGCTTTAACGGCAGCAAAACAAAGCATCATCATTACCAGGGAAACAAGTTTTTTCATCAAAGCAATTTATTATTTAAGGGTGATGTAGTTATCATGAGCCGTTTTATTTATTTCAGTTTTTGAGCGGAGGCACATGATGGTTTCATCTTAGTTGATAGCGTTCTTTTTATATTCAATTAAACGGATGCGGTAGCGTATCGTGGCTATCCAAACGGCCATTAGCGACCAGGCAATAAAGGCCGGGTACAATACCACACGCATGCGGTTATCCATATCCAGCTTACCAAATGCAGGGTTACCGCCGTTACCGGGGTGTAACGAGTCTGTCATCCGCGGCAGCACCATAATCAGCACCACCATTACCGGGAAAGCGAAAATGTTATATATGGCCGAGATCTTGGCGCGCTTCTGCTCCTCGTCTATCGAGTTACGCAGCACCAGGTAGGCGCAGTAAAGCAAGAAGGCAATTGCGGCGCTATTCTGTTTTGGGTCGTTGCTCCAGTATTCGCCCCAGGCGTATTTGGCCCAAAGCATCCCGGTTATCAGCCCCAGTACAAAAAAGAAGATGCCCGTATTAGCAGCTTCAACAGCTATCAGGTCGTACTCCTCTTTACCGGTTTGCAGGTATTTTATACTATAAATAACCGAAATGGTGAACACCGTGAACATGGCTATCCACATGGGTACGTGGAAGTATGTATTTCGTATGGTTTCGTGCAATATGGGTAAGCGTGGCACACCCAGCAGAAACCCGGCAACAAGCGTGTAAAATATAATTACAACGGCTAATACCTTCCACCAGGTTTGATAAATGAATCTCATATTAAAAATATGCAGCAAAGGTAATAATTAGATGATTTGATTTATGCACCTGGCAGCATTATTAGCAATGTTTCATTATGCATGCATATCAATTATGATACTTATTTACATAACTATGTTGCTTTGAGAGTTTGATAGCGAATGACATTTGTGTGATGGAGGGATTTTTTTATCCCCTCCCCTGAGAGGGGTGCGAAAGGATGTGCTATGGCAGGGAGGGGTTCGTACGAGGGGATAATTCATTAACCCCTCCCTGCCCTCCCGAGGGAGGGAATTATAAAGCCGATAATTTTGGCGTTGCCTGCGGCCCGGGTCATCCGCTCATACGCCTGCAGGCCTTAAGCGCAGGGCCGGTATCCGCTGCTACCCCTAACGCAAGGATTGTCTGAACCGTGATTTATAGGATTCTCCTTATGTCCATGAATTCCCGCAGCTCCGCGTCAGACAAAACAGCTTTGGGCGAAAACGGGCAGAACAATGGGGGCCTGCGGGTGGTAAGGGCATAGGAACTTTTGCAGAAGCAGAGGCAAGAGCGGGCGAAGCAGGGCAAAAGATTCCAGCCCGTGGTTCTGATCGGTTTGCAGGCAAAGGCCTTCTGCGGCAAAGAAGCCTTTTTGCTGACTTGATTTTTGGTTACTTTGTATCAAGACAAAGTAACAGCCCTCCCGCGGCGATTGAGCGGGCGGATGATTAGCGTACACAAAGCATGAGAGATGCCGAAACAAGTTCGGCATGACAGATTGGCGAAGCCTATAGTGAGATTGCTTCGTTCCTCGCAATGACGCGCGGGGAAGGGTATGATAAGCGGGTATTACCCCTAATTCTTTATCGGGTCCGACGGCTCATAATCAACCGGCAGCAGGTTGGCCAGTTTCGATTTTGACCAGGTACCCTCATACAGCGGACTATCAGCTACCACCGTTCCGTTCAGGTCAAAATATACCGCTGGGGTAAACAGGGTGATCACGCTGGTTTCAAAGTTCTCCATATCCAGCGGGCGGTACAGGTCTTTAAAATCTTCGGTCTCGTGTTTTTTGGTGTAAACTACGTAAAGGAAATTTGGGAAAGTTAACACATATAAACCCTCCTCTTTTGGTTTGCGCAAAACATCATAGGCGGTTAAAGCCGGCTTGGTAAGGCGTTCTTTATACCATTTGGGCATAGCGTCTTTTTGCATCCAGTACCGTATCGAATCGCGGTTAACCATCTGGAACGCTTTCAGCTTCTTCCTGATCAGCGCTTCGGGCGGGCGGTTAGGGTCAATGGCGCGGTTAAAGTCGTATATCATAAAACCCTCCTGCGTTAACCGGTTTTTATAAAGCGAGCGGTAAAAATGCCTGGCTGAACCATAATATGCTTCATCGCGCTTTTCTTTCCATTTTTGTTTTTGGGCGGCTGTGCCGGGCAGGTCTTCAAAAAGCGCACGGCCCGCATAGGTTATAGTATTGGTGAGGCCGCTGCTGGTAAACTCTTTCAACAAAAACTTTACACGGTAACCCAACGCCTCGTTTTCCATCACCAAAAACTCATCGGTTGATGCCTCCAGCATTTGGGTTTTACGTGTATACATCAGGTTTAATATGCGCGGGTTATCTATCCGGCAATATTTGGCATTTTCTGTAGTACCAATAAATTCCTTTTTAAACTGCTCAAAGTTCTTCTTCCAGTCGGCATTGCTGCTGATAATTACCTCGCGCATCATCATCACCTTTGGGGTAAGCGATATATTCAGGTTTATAGGCGTTGAGCCTACCTGTACCTTTTGGGTGTACTCTTCAAAACCAATTACAGATACAATCAAATCATACTGCCCTGGCTTTACACCACGCAGGCTAAATGTGCCATCATCCTCGGTAGCGGTACCAAAAGTTGCATTGTTTAAAAACACGCTGGCTTTGGCCACACCTGTTTTTGATGGTGCACTCACCACCTTACCGGTTATGGTTTGTGCAGAAACAGCAAAAGGCAGTACAAGTAAAATGATGGCTGTGTATAAACAGCGTTGCAATAATTCATGTTGGGGTATTGAAAACATTAGTCGCGCCACAGATATGGAAAAAGTATTAATGAAGACGCAATTACAATAACATTTATTGCTAACAACACACCAATGTTACCAAAGCTAAGGCTGCGGTCTATACCATCCATGGCAGCCTTGCTTACTTTTACCAGCAATAATATCACCGGGATAATAACAGGGAAGCTTAAAATAGCCATCAGTGTACCGTTATTCCCTGCTTTTGAGGCAATTGCCGACAGCATGGTGAACACGGTAGAAAAGCTCATGGCACCCAGTAATACCGTAATAAAGTAAAAAAGTGCATCGCCCACCGGGTTTGGGAAAAACAGTTTATAAACCAGTAAGGCCAAAACGCTTAACAGCGCCATTAATAAAGTATTGTAAATGGTTTTTGATAAAATGATAGCCTGCGGATGCGCAATAGTATAATAATATAGCAAGCGGCTTTTGCTCTCCTGCAAAAAGCTTTTGGCTATGGCGTTTACAGATGCAAACAGCATGATGATCCAGAACAGGATGTTCCAAACGATGGGGTAGCCCTGGCTCTCTTTAAACCCGGGGTTAAGGTTAAAGGAGATATAACATACAAACACGGTTGAAACAATATAAAGCAGGATACCATTGAAGGCGTATTTTGAGCGCCATTCCAGGATGATCTCCTTCTTTAAAAGTTCAATAGTTTGCCCCGCAAGTTTCATATTGCAAAGAAAGCTAAAAAGTTGGGAAGAGAAGAAGTCCGAAAGTGGGAAAGTCAGAAGAAAAACAAAGGGTCTGTTAACATATGGCATATCATAGTGAGCCTGTCGAACCATTAGCAGACTGTATAAGTCTTCGGCAAACTCAGACTGACAACCCCACTCCTCTCTTCCCGGTCTTTCGGACTTTCCGACTAAAAATATAACTTAGCAGCATGAAACACCTGCGGTTAAATAGTAAATGGGTATTGGTTACGGGCGCATCAAGCGGGCTTGGGCAGGAAATGGCAAGGCAACTGGCGCATATCCATAAAGCCAACCTGATTATTGCCGCCCGCCGCGCCGATAAACTGAACGAGCTGAAGGCCGAACTGGAAAAAACCGCGGGCATACAGGTAAAAGTTATTGTAGCAGACCTATCCATCCCTGAAGAGGCCGACCGCGTAATTGCCGAAAGCATTGCCGATGGTAACTTGTACGGCGCTATTTTAAACGCCGGTGTAACCTATTTTGGCCGCCACACCGAACTGCCATGGGATAACTTTGAGAGCATCCTTAAAACCAACGTTATTGGCGTAGTACGCATGACCAATAACCTGGTAAAGTATTTTGAGCAACCCGGTAAGGAAGGCAGTATGATGCTGGTATCAAGCATGGCGGGTTATTTCCCGGTGCCTTACCAGGCAGCATATTCGGCAACCAAGGCGTTTATTACTGCATTTGGCAGCGCCTTACATAATGAATTGACCAACCCGGAATTTGCCATAACGGTATTCGCCCCCGGCGGTATAGCTACCGAAATGACCGACAACAGCAAGTTTAACGAACTTAAAGGCTGGTTGATGCCGGTGAGCGAGGCTGCTAAAGAAGGTATCCACGCTTTTATAACCCGTAAATATAATTATGTACCGGGCCTGCTTAACCGCGTTGGCAACGTATTTATGAACTTTTTACCAAAAAAATTCATTGGTGGCAAAATGAGTAAGGTGTACCTAAAATCGCTTAATAAAGCGCAACACGGGGAATAAACATGTACCAAGTTTATCACCGTACACCTGTAGGCGTTGCCTTAATTACGGCAGATGATACGCATATCACCAGGGTATCTATCCGCGATGAAACGGTGGAAGAAACCACTACAGACCACCCGCTGTTGATAGAAGCCACTAAACAACTCGACGAATACTTTGCCGGCGGCCGCAAAGATTTTGACCTGCCCCTTAACCAGCCGGGCACAGATTTTCAGCAGGAAGTATGGAAGGAATTATTAAAGATACCTTATGGCAAAACCATAACTTATGGTCAGCAGTCTGATAATATGAAAAATCCGCTGGCTATACGCGCTATAGCGGCTGCCAACGGAAAAAATGATTTGTGGATAATTGTACCCTGCCATCGTGTTATTGGCAGTAATGGTAGCTTAACAGGGTATGCAGGCGGCCTGTGGCGCAAACAATGGCTGCTTGATCATGAAGCCAGGGTTATGGGCACCGGCCAAACTAAGCTGGACTTTTAACCGCCACTTTACTCTTAAGTAATTTCGCCATTTTAGTATGAAGCTCTTGCGGTTCAAAAGGCTTTGGCAAAACATCGTTCATCCCTGCCGATAAGGCTTCCATCTGCTCGTGCTCAAATGCCGATGCCGAAAGTGATATAATAGGAATACTCCTCATAGGCTCCTCCAGCTCCATACGTATGATACGCGCGGCCTGGTAACCGTTTATACCGGGCATATGGGTATCCATCAAAACCAGGTCAAATTGTTCTTCTTTTAACAGGGCAATGGCCTTATCACCGTTTTCGGCTACCGATACCTCAACATTCCAGTCCTTCAGTATTTTTGCTACCATAAACTGGTTTATCATATTATCTTCGGCAACTAAAACGCGTGTATTTACAAACGGGGCCAGTTTTTTATCCGGCTTTACAATTTTTTCGCCCGGTGGCTGGGTTGCCACACTAAACCAGTTAACAAAGTTAAACGTGCTGCCCTGGCCGGGTTTACTGCTTACGGTAAGGTCACCACCCTTAAGTTCTATCAATTTTTTTACAATGGTAAGCCCAAGCCCTGTGCCGCCATATTTACTGGCGGTATCTTCTTCGGCCTGTTCAAACGATTCAAAGATCCTTGTCAATTGATCTGATGGGATGCCTATGCCGGTATCTTCTATACTAAATTTAAGCTTAACCTTATCATTAAGCTTTTGCAGTACCGATACTGTTAGCTTAACATGCCCTCTATCGGTAAATTTAATAGCGTTGCTCAGCAGGTTCATCAGTATCTGGTTCAAACGCAACGAATCTACCTGCAGGGTATCGGGCACATCGTTATCTACTTCTAATAAAAACTCAATGTTCTTTTCATCAGAGTTAAACTTTAACAGCCCAAATACAGAATTCACAATAGATTTAAGGTTATTGGGCGAACGCACGATGCTGAATTTGCCCGCCTCTATCTTTGAGATATCCAGCACATCGTTTATTACCCCCAATAATGAGCGCGATGAGGTTTCCAGCATGGTCAGCAAACCGCTTTGCTGATCGTTCAATGGTGTTTTACGCAGCAAGTTACTAATGCCTATAATACCGTTAACAGGCGTGCGTAGTTCATGGCTCATGTTTGCCAAAAATGTTTCCTTAACCTTTTTACCATATTCAGCAGTCTCCTTTGATTTAATAAGCTGCTGCTGGTAACTCTTCTGAGGCGAAATATCGCTGATGTTTATAAATATGGTTTTATTGTGATATGATGCACGGCACTCTACCCAAATAATATGTTTCTCGAATGTATTAAATTGAAACTCGAACACCGAGAAGCTGCGGTTATCTTTAATGATCTCACCCAGTTTCTTTCTAAAGTCCGACCGGTTGGCATCAACGGCAAGGTCTACTATGCTTTTTCCAAATACTTCGGTTTGTTTGTAACCCAAAATGGTTTCAACAGCAGGGTTAACCGTTTTTATCCGGAAATTATCTGCATCAACCGAACAAATAATATCGGCACTGTTTTTTACAACGATGGCAAAATTTTGCAGTTCCTCGTTCTTTTGTTTGATCTCGTCTTGTGTGCGGGCAAGCTGTACAAAGGCATCAACCTTGGCCGATGTTATATAGGGGTCGAGCGGTTTGTAAAGGTAATCAACCGCGCCGGCGCCAAAACCTTTAACGGCGTATTTGGCCTCTTTAGATATGGCTGTAACAAATATTACCAGTATATCTTTTGTACGCGGGTTTGATTTTAGCATCTCTACCAGTTCAAAACCATCCATTTCGGGCATCTGAACATCAACAAGAGCTATTGATATAGGGTTATCCCAGGCTATTTTTAGCGCATCGTTGGGCGACGTGGTACTAAACAACCGTATATCGTTACGGCTTAATAGTGCCTCAAGGGCTATAATGTTTTCCTCTCTGTCGTCAACAATAAGGATATTGATTGGGGTCATTTAACTAAAGTAAGAGTCAATTAGTATCTTCAAGTAATTCAAAAATCTCTGTCGTTCTTAAAACATATTCGGCCGCATGTATATCAATTGCAGCCTGCGGCATTTCGGTCATTTCAGCATCTTCCGGGTGTTGTGCTATAGTAAGCGCCCCTTTCTGCCGTAACTTTAGCAACCCTTCCGCCCCATCCTGGTTTGCTCCCGAAAACAAAACTGCCGTAACCTGTTCTTTATAAACCTCGGCAACACTCTCAAAAGTTACATCTATTGATGGCTTTGAGTACCATACCGCATCTGATACATCCAGGCTAAAAAAGCCTTCATTTTCAACAAGGGAATGATAATTTGCCGGTGCAATGTATATAGTGTTATTCATTACCGGCTCTTTATCGCTAATTTCCCTCAACAACATACGGCTATTTTCTGCAAAGAGTTTTTCTATCTCGCTAAAAAAGTTCTTTTTGCGATGTATAATTATAATAACGGTTTTGTTAAGGTTTTGAGGCAGTAATTTTACCAAACGGAACAACAATTTAAACGACCCTGCCGAACCGCCCAATAGCAGTATACGGGAGTTAGCCCATCGTTGCTTTATTTTATCATCAAGAGCCAATTTTTTGGTATATGTTTTCTTTCTGATTGATCACCTTGAACTTTTTACGAAAAGCGTCTGAACGGATAGTTTCTTTATTACCCAAACAAAGATAGCCCAACGGGCACAGGCTTTTATAGAACAGATCGAGTATTTTATATTGCAGCTCGGTTTCAAAATAGATAAATACATTACGGCAGCTTATCATCTGAAACTCGTTAAAGCCTGTATCAGATATCAGGTTATGTACAGAGAATAACGTGTTTTGCTTTAGCTCGCTGTGGATAGTTGCCGCATCATACATCATGGTAAAATGATCGGTAAGGGAACCAGGCAAACCCGTAAACAGATAATTTTCGGCGTAGCTTTTTATTTTGCGCAGGCTGTATATGCCTTTACGCGCCTCGTTCAATACCTCGGTATTAATATCGGTACCATAGATGAACGATTTTTTACCAAGATTCTCTTCATTTAATAAAATAGCCAGCGAGTAAACCTCTTCGCCGGATGAACAACCGGCGCACCATATTTTTACATGCTGATAAGTGGAAAGATAAGGCACCACCTGGTTTTTAAGCGCCTTATAAAAAGTTGGGTCACGAAACATCTCGGTAACGTTAACCGTAATTTCTTCCAAAAACTCCTGGAAAAACCCGGCATCATTAACCAAAACATGCTTCAGATCATAAAACTCCAGCTTTTTAAGCATCATTATACGTGCCAGCCTCCGTTTAAACGACGCTTCCGTATAATCGCTAAAATCAAACCCGTGAATCTTTTTTACAATATCAATCAGTTCGTTTAGCTGCTCGCTGCTTATGGCGTCTTTACTTACCAGTCCCTTCATATATTAGCTATCCAACCACAACTGCATCAATGCTATCAGCCTGTCCATATCAACCGGTTTGGTAATATAATCGTTTGCACCGGCTGCTATACACTTTTCACGGTCATCCTTCATGGCCTTTGCGGTTAACGCTATAACAGGGAGTTTAGCCCATTTGTTTTGCTTGCGGATATGCCTGGTGGCCTCGTAGCCATCCATTTTTGGCATCATAATATCCATAAGCACAATATCAATATCGCTTATCTCTTCCAGTTTGGCAATAGCCTCTTCACCATCGTTGGCAATCACCACATTCAGGTCGTAACTTTCCAATGCGCTGCTCAGGGCAAATATGTTACGCATATCATCGTCAACAATGAGTACTTTTTTGCCTTTTATACTGTCTTTACCCTTGGTAGTGGTTTTAATTTTTACCCCGCTGCCACTGGTACCGGTTTGCAGGCCGCTTTCGCTTATTTTATTCAGGAACAGGTTTACTTCGTCTATCAGCCTATCAGACGATTTGTTGGTTTTAACCACCATGGCGTTGGCATACTGCATCAGCCTGTTTACCGATGTTTTATCAAGCTCCATTGCCGTGTTGATGATAACCGGCAGGGCTGCAAACTTATCAACCTCTTTTATTTTATCAAGCAGGTCGAGCCCCGAAATATCAGGCAGGTTAAGGTCAAGTATCACACACTGGTATTCGTTCTCATGCAGCATCCTGAAGGCCGATTCGCCATCAAACGCCTGATCTACGGTAATACCCTGGCTCTGCATCAGGTCCTTAAGTGCCTGGCTTTGTGCCTTATGGTCTTCTACCAGCAGTATCTGGGTAAATTTGGTGCCGCTTTTGGCCATAATGTCGCCAAACAGCTTATCAAGCGTTTCGGTATTTACCGGTTTTTTAAGGAAGCTTATTGCGCCCTCTTTACGCACCCTGTTGGCCGCGGCTTCGCCTGCCGACATCAGGTGTACCGGTATATGAAGCGTGGTTTCGTCCTGTTTTAGTTCTTTCAGTATCTGCCAGCCATCTTTACCCGGCAGCATAATATCCAGTATAACCGCATCCGGCTGCTGTTCTTTAATGATCTCGACCGCGTTGGTACCTTCGCTTACCATTACCGATTTAAAACCGTGGTCGCGGGCGTAATCCTGCAATATGTTCGCGAAGTTCTTATCGTCCTCAACAATTACTACAAACGGTTCATGATCGGGGTTGACTGAACGTTTAACAACCGTATCAAGGAAGGTGGTAGGCTTATAGTTATCTACTGTAGGTACATTATCTTCCTGCGGCTCTACAAATTTGGCTTTAAACGGAAGCGTCAGCACAAACTCGCTACCCTGGCCAGGTTCACTGCTTAAGGTAATATTACCACCCAATAATGATGCAAGTTCCCTGCTGATAGAAAGGCCTAAACCTGTACCGCCGTATTTACGACTGGTAGAGCCATCGGCCTGCTGGAATGCTTCGAATATGATACGCTGCTTATCAGCAGGGATACCAATACCCGAATCTTTTATTTTAAAGCTGATGGTTTCTGCAACCGGGCCGGCAACAGCATTTATGCTGATCGTGCCACTCTCCGGCGTAAACTTAAACGCGTTTGATAACAGGTTTTTGATAACCTGCTCAACCCTAACCTTATCGGTATAGATAGTTGGCGGCACGCCAGAGAAGTTTGTGGTATAATTGATCTTTTTATGACTGGCAACCTCTGCAAATAACGATTGCATATCGCTCAGGATGTCTGACACCTTAATGTCCTCGTTCTGCATATCCAGCTTGCCCGATTCAATTTTTGAAAGGTCGAGGATATCGTTTATCAGTGTCAGCAGGTCATTCCCGGCGTTAAATATCACACTGGCATATTTTATCTGGTCTTCTGATAGATTTAGTGGTTTGTTGTCTTTTAATATCCTGGCCAATACCAAAATACTGTTTAGCGGTGTGCGCAGCTCATGGCTCATGTTGGCCAAAAACTCAGATTTGTACCTGCCGGTTGTTTCCAGCTCAGTAGCTTTTAAGCTGATAGACTGGCGGGCTTCTTCAATAGCCTGGTTCTTCTCTTCCAACAAGCTGGCCTTTTCTTCCAGTTCGGCGTTTATGGTGCGCAGTTCTTCCTGCTGTACACGCAATTCTTCTTCTGATGCCTGCAACATTTCTGTTTTGTTCATCAACTCTTCGTTGGTAACGCGCATTTCTTCCTGTTGTGCTTCCAGTTCTTCGGCTTGCTGCTGGGTTTCCTCGAACAGGTCGTGCATAATGGTGCGCGCCTGTGAAGTATTCACGGCTATGCCAATATCGTTGGCAACAAGTAAAATGTATTCTTTAACCTGTTCAGGCACTTCGTTACGGAAACCAACCTCTAGCACGCCTTTCAGTTTCTTATCAAAAAAGAACGGCACGATAAATGTTTCTATCAGTTCATCTTCTAAAATTGATGAGCCTAACTGCAGTTTATCATTCAGTTTGCCTTTTACAACAGCAGCACGTTCGTCTTTGGCAGCCTGCCCTATCCACCCTTCAGAGATCCGGATAGATTGCTTCAAAGCAGACGGATCATTAAAAGCGTATGAGGCATACAGGTTCAGCTTTTCTTCGTTCTCATCAAACAAATAAAGCGTACCGGTAAGCGCATTGGCATACTTGCTTATTTCTGATAAAATATTTTCTGAGAGTTCTTTTTCGCTTTGCTGGCCCTGCATCTTTTCATTAAGGTTGCCGCTACCTATAAGCAGCCAGTTTTTTCCTTCGTTTTCTGCAAGTACTTTTCCAAGCTCCAGGTTGGCTACACGTACCTCTTCCTCAACACGTTTTTGGCGTGCAAAAGTGGCCTGGATGTAATAAAACATGATCACCACTATCAACAGGAAAATAGTGCACCCTATTACAATAACAATAATGGCCTGCTCTGATGCATTATCTGATGCCGCTTTACGTTCGGCTAAAAGGTTGTTCTCTGTTTGGATAACCCGGTTATTGATCTCGCGGATGCTATCCATGTTGCCTTTACCATTCAAAAACATTTTATTGGCAACCATGTAATCAAGGCCTTTGGCATCGCGGGTCTCGATATTGGTTTTTAGGATAAGCAACTGGCGGTTAACAATCAGTTTAAGCGAATCTATCCTTTTAACCTGGCCGGGGTTATCTACAACAAGGTTAGACAGCTGCTCTAATGCCTCTGTTATTTTAGGGACAGCATCGTTATATGGGTCAAGAAAAGTTTTATTGGCCGTAGCGCCATAACCACGCATGCCGGTTTCGCCGTCAATTAAATATTGTAGCAGGTTATTGGTGGTTTTAATAACTTTTTGGGTATGATCTACCCAAACTGTATCGCCTTCCAGTTGCTTGATGCTTTTGAATGACAGTACGCCAACAACCAACACAAGCACAATAGATACCGCAAAACCTGCTAATACCTGGTTGCGAAAATTAAGCTTAAACATAGAATAAGATGTGGTTTAATGTTTACAAATATGTTTAAAAATATTTGCACCATAAATAGTGTTAACTAATAAACATACAGGTGGTAAAGTGCTATTCACCCGCTGTATAAACTCGTTTTTTTGATAATGATACGCCTGTAACGGCAAGTACCGGCCCTGTAAACAGTATGTACCAGCCCCACTTAAATGCTATTTGCCGGGTTAAAAAACCATTGATGCACTTAAACGGTATAAAGCTGAAACTGGCCTTTACTTTTAAAAACGCGGCTATGTAAAGCAGTACTACCAATATAAGCGATGCCCATGCCGCAATACGTGTTACCCTGGTTTGGTTTAAAACTGTACACAGTATACCAATAACCCCCACCAGCATAATTACCATACCGTAAGGCTGGTTTAGCTTATAAACATTCATGTTAAATAAATGGAACGGGCGCAGCATAGGGCAAAAAGTTGCCGCAATTAATATAATAAAGCCAAGTAGTGATAAGAGTGACGCGGGGCGCATATGGGGTTATTGTTTGGTAACTTCCATTTTATCAGCAAAGTGGGCGCAGTAATCGCGCAGGTCTTCCACAATGTTCTTCTCGCCGGTAGCGCGTAAAAAGGTATCGCCCATGGTTTGCAGGGTTTCGTAGAAAAAACGTTTCATCTCGTCAACCGGCATATCCTTTGTCCAAAGGTCAATTTTAAGCGTGTTTTGGTAGCTTTTGTCCCACAGGGATAACATCATGGCCTGTACGGGCAGGGCCTCTTTGTTTTTTGAATCAGTCGATTCCCACAAAATGTTTTCAGGGATATTATTGTCGTCGAGTTGTATGGTCAGCTTTATTTCAGCAGTTTTCATTCAAAGAAATTATTTAACAAGAAAAAATATAATGAGCACCAAAGTTATAAAGCTTAGCTCTACAATCCATAGCTTTTTGGTTTCGGGGAAGAAATTACGGAAAATTATATCCAGAAATGACACAACTAAGCCAAACAGTAAAAATATCCAGCCGATAGTGCCGCTCAAACGGTCATAAGCGATGCCGGTAAACCTTGCACCGTAAATAAATATATAACCTGCCAGGATAAAGAAAAATGCCGTAGCAAAATTTAACGGACTGATCCTGAATTTTACCGGGTTAGTATCGTTTTTTCTTTGCAGATCGTTTTGCTCCGCCATATTGTTTAGCTGGTTTTTTGTTGGCACTGTTAGGTTGTTTTTTAGCTTTTTCGGCTTCAAATTTTTTGATTTGCGCAAGCGATTTCTTTTCGTGGAACGCCCCTTTAAAGTCAGGGTCTTCCTTGCGTTTTTGCATATCTATCTCGCGGGCCTGGTCTTGCCGCTCCTCGTAAGGGGTCTCTTCAATAAACACACCATCCGGGATAGCATGCACCGGGATAGTTTGCCTTATCAGCTTCTGTATCTTGTTGATATAGTATTCTTCTGAAGGCACGCTGAAAGTAATGGCCACGCCCGAGTTATACGCCCTGCCGGTACGGCCAATGCGGTGTACATAATCCTCAATCACCACCGGTACATCAAAGTTTATCACGTGGCTTACATCGCTCACATCAATACCGCGCGATGCCACATCCGTAGCTACCAGTATCTTCACCTCATCGTTTTTAAACGAGTTAATGGAGTTGATACGGGTATTTTGCCCTTTGTTGGCGTGCAGCACCTTTACTTCCTTCTCGCCAAACTTGCGCAGCAGGAATTTGTAAACATCCTCGGCAGCCACACGGGTTTTGCAAAATATCATCAGCTTTTTAATATCGCCCTCTTTATCCAACAGGGTTTTAAGCAGGTTTATTTTGGTTTTTACATTTGGTACATGGTACAGCTGCTGGTCAACCGTTTCGGCGGTGGTAGCCTGCGGGGTAACCTCTATCACGGTAGGGAACTCCAGGAAGTTATGCGAAAGCTCCTGGATCTTTTCAGACATGGTAGCCGAGAAAAGCAGGTTCTGGCGTTTTACCGGCACCACCTCTAAAATGCGGTTTATCTGCGGCATAAAGCCCATATCCATCATCTTATCAGCCTCATCAAGCACCAGGGTGTTAATGGTTTTGGTAACAATATGCCCGGCTATGTAGGTATCCAAAAAACGGCCCGGTGTTGCTACAATAATATCAACGCCTTTTTTTATATTCTCTATTTGTGTTTTGGGGCCAATACCACCGTACAACACCACCACACGCAAATCGGTATTGGCAGCGAAGGCCCTGATATTTTCCTCTATCTGCATAGCCAGCTCGCGCGTTGGCGATACAATAAGCGCACGTGGGTTTTCGCCCTGCGCATATTTTAGCTTCATTAATATTGGCAATACGTACGCAGCGGTTTTACCCGTACCCGTTTGCGCAATACCCATTACATCCTGCCCGTTCATAATTGGCGGGATAGCTTTTTGCTGGATAGGCGTAGCTTCGGTATAACCGGCATCGGCAATTGCATTTAGTATCTGCCGGTTAAATTTAAAATCTTCAAAAGTTACAGCCATAGCCGCAAAGATAAGGTTTTTGTTTAACTCAGCCCCTGCCCCCTCTCTAGTACGCAAAGAGGGGGAGAAAAGTTTTTTTAACTTCTTCACCCTCTTTGCGCAGCAGAGAGGGTCGGCCAGCGTAGCGTAGCCGGGGTGAGTAAAACCCGCAATGCCGGTATGATAGTTGTCAGTCTGAGCTTGTCGAAGACTTATACTTCTCACTAATGGCTCGGCACGCTCACCATGCCCCCTCTCCTTTCATTTCATCTTATATCTACAGAACCTGTATCGTATACTTATCTTTCCCCGTATTAACCTCAAATCATATCTTCGCCCCACATAAATTCAATACATGAAAAAACTTTTACTTATCACATTCGCAGCACTTCTTACATTCGGCACAGCATCAGCGCAAACCGGCAAAGGCCAAAAATACCTTGGCGGCAGTTTCACCTTTAGTTACAACCAGGATGGTACCGTGCAAAACTTTAATTATGATAGCGGCACTACCCAGTATTTTAACAAGGATATTGTAAGCTTTAACATCAGCCCCGAGTTTGGTTTCTTTTTGAACGATAAATGGGCTATTGGTATACAGCCGGGCTACTCAAGGGTATCGGGCACCGAGGTTTCAAATTTTTACTCCAGCACCAATACAGCAAATAACTACAGCTATACCCATAAATACCACACCGATATTGTTGGCCTGGCTATTAACCTGCGTTACTATTGCATGTTTACAGATAAGTTTGGTATTTACCCGCAAATGGGCGTAAGCACCGCACACAACGCCAGTAATTTTTCAGATGGCCACTTCGCGGCTTTTGCAGGGCCAAATGTGGTGTTTTTCCCTACGCCAAAGGTTGGTTTAAATATGGGCTTTGGTAATATCAGTTACCAGTATAACTACCTGAGCCATGGCAGCTATGTAAATGCCAGCCTGAACAACAACTTTAATTTTGGTGTAAATTATTACTTCGGAGGGAAGTAGAGAGTGAGACAAGACTATTAGAGTCAAGAATCAAGATATGAGATATTGTCTTGGTTCTTGACTCTTATATCTTGATTCTACTCTAAACACTTATCTTTGCTACATGGCAAGTATCCTCATCAAATCGGCAACAATAGTAAACGAAGGAAAGCAAACCCAGGCCGACCTGCTCATTAAAAACGGCTTTATTGAAAAAATAGCCGGCAGTATTGATGCTAAAGCAGATAAGGAGATCAATGCCGAAGGCCTGCACCTTTTCCCCGGTTGTATAGACGACCAGGTGCATTTCCGCGAGCCGGGGCTTACCCACAAGGGTAATATTGCTTCAGAGTCGCGCGCGGCTGTGGCAGGTGGTATTACTTCATTTATGGAGATGCCCAACACTGTGCCCAATACCCTAACCCAACAATTACTACAGGATAAATACGATATAGCGGCGAAAAACTCGCCGGCCAACTACTCGTTCTTTATGGGTGCATCAAATTATAACCTTGACGAGGTTTTGCGTACCGATGCCAAAAACGTTTGCGGTGTAAAGGTTTTTATGGGGTCATCAACAGGGAATATGCTGGTAGATAACCCCACCACGCTTGAACACCTCTTTGTCCAATCGCCCATGCTGATTGCCACCCATTGCGAGGATGAGGCTACCATCAAAAGCAACCTGGAACATTACAAACAGTTGCTTGGCGAAAACATCCCGGTGAGGCTTCACCCAAAAATCCGTAGCGCCGAGGCTTGTTACCTGTCGTCATCAATGGCGGTTGAACTGGCTAAAAAGCACAATACACGCCTGCATATCCTGCATATCTCAACAGCTAAAGAAACAAACTTATTCAGCAATGATATTCCACTGGCTGACAAGCGGATAACCGCCGAGGCCTGCATCCATCATTTATGGTTTACCGATGCCGATTACGAGACAAAAGGCAACCTGATAAAATGGAACCCCGCCGTAAAAACTGAAGCCGACCGAGACGAGATACTAAAAGCTGTTTTAGATGGCCGAATAGATGTGATAGCTACCGACCATGCCCCGCACACCATCGAAGAAAAATCACAACCCTACCTGCAGGCACCAAGCGGCGGCCCGTTGGTACAACACGCCCTGCCCGCCATGCTCGAGCTTTATCATCATGGTAAAATAACATTAGAGCAGATTGCCGAAAAAATGGCGCATAACGTGGCTACCATCTTCCAGATAGAGGAACGCGGCTTTATCCGCGAAGGTTACTGGGCCGATATGGCACTGGTTAACCTGAACAGCCCATGGCAGGTTAATAAAGGCAATATCCTTTACAAATGCGGCTGGTCGCCTTTTGAGGGGAGCACTTTTAAGGCCAGTGTAGTAAGCACTATTGTATCGGGTAATTTAGTTTATGAAAACGGTAAGCTGGTAAGTGAGCAAAGCGGACAAAGGATGACCTTCGCCCGCTAAACTATTATCCTGAATTAATGGTGACAGTATTTTGCCAGTAGCCAATTTTCAACAAATTGATTACAAGTTATTTATAATAATTCACGGTGTTCACGGCAGTGAACGTGAACGCTATTGCTCAATCTACCGCCACATAAACCTTCGATTCAATATCCTCAAAAGCTTTATCTGTGGTATCATATACATCAAAATCGGCGGTGTATGTTCGCTCGAGATCTGATTGCCAGATATATTGCCACGTAGCACCAATATTTGCCGGGAATTTACCAATGGGTGTAAACACCGCGTATTTACTTGCCGGTATAGCCTTACCGGTAAACCCCTCAGGCAGGTATTCTATCGATGTTACCTTGCAACCCAGTATAGCTGTGTAATAATCGTTATGGTCGCTTTCGTAATCGGTATACACGCAGTATAGTTCATTACCTTCCCTTTCATCCAGCTTTTCGGAAAGGTTTTCCTGTGTAAAGCGCTGCCAAAGGCTGCCGATATCGTTAGCAGCCTGTCCGTCTTTGTTAATCGTTCGTACGGCTAACCCTGCGATGTAAAACATCGGCAGGTTTTCAATTTCATGATCCATTTTTATATGATAAGTATTTAATATTTAGGCTATTATAAATATAGTATAAACAAGCAATTTATTTCTCCAACAGCTTTTTTAAACCGCCAAAAACTGTTTGCCAATTTTGTTCGGAGTGTTCTTTGGAGGTAATATCTTTGATATTATCCTGCGTAACAGTTAAGGTGGTAAAGCCATCATTTTCATCCAGGGTATAGCTTACATTCGCGTAGTTTTCAGGCTTATCTTCGGTACCGCCCATGCTGCTCCAGTAACTGTATTTCACATATTTACCGGGGGTAATTTTCTGTATATTACCTTTATCCTGGTAGCTCTTTCCCTCCCACTCGCCGCTAAAGGTAATGGGGCTACCCGCTTTCCAGTCCGATTTTACATTGGTACCGAAGAAGTATTGTTTTACGATCTCCGGGTCGGTCAAACCTTTCCAAACTTCTGCCGCAGTGGCATTTATGTCTATTTTGGTTGATAATGATAGCTTTTCCATGATGTTTATATATTAGATTTGTTTGGTAATTGTTGGTTCACCTGTTATCATTGCCAAGGTAATGGTTTTAAAATCGGCTTCATTTATCTCAAAAAAACCGAACCTGAATTTAAATCCCCAGGCCTTTTTGTTCTCAATAAAATGCAGTACGGGTATTAATGGTTCTATTGGTATTTCAGTGCATTTATAAAAGTCAACATTGCGCCGGTAGGGCATAAAATCCTCACTCATTTTCTGCTGATAGATCCTGTCATCTTTCACCTGCCCTATGGCTGTAAATGCCTGCAATGGTTCTTTACCACCGTAAGTTTGTTTGGGTGAATAAAATATAACCCAATCGCCGGGGTTTAGTTTTTTAAGCGGCGCTTCCTTACCGTGGTTTGCCTGCATAAAACCGCCTTCAACACCACGGGCTAAATGATCTTTTGATACAACTACTATGAAATATTTAATGGCCATAACAGTATAATGATTAACACAAAAACTTAGCCACAAAGAAAAGAGGTATTTTGACAACAGTATGTCAGCAGGGATTATTTTGTTTATCAAACCATTGAACAGGTTTCGGTCTTCGATAGGCTCAGACCGACAGGAAAACTTAAATAGGTAAGGCTACCCCATTCCGCCTCAAAACAGCCTCTGTCAATTCAACTATCCTATCCCTCACCATCGGCGGACTAACAATTTCGGCCTGATCGCCAAACATCATAAACCAACGGGCAAACCCCTCTGCAGATATGGTCAGGAAGGTCATTTCCACGTAGTTGCTATGTTGCTTTTCGGACACAAAGCCGTTGTAATATTTCTGAGCGCTTATATAATGGGCAATTTTGTTATCAACCCTTATCACAATAGTTTCCAGTTTATGCTCTGATGCGGTTTGGGCAATATAATCCTTAAGTGTAGGGTGCTTACCATCAAACGTAATATCGGTTTCGGCAAGGTCAAGTATCCTGTCTAGTCTAAAATCGCGGTAATCTTCCCGCATCCGGCAAAAAGCGATAAGGTGCCAAAAGCTATCCAGGTAAAAAATACCTACGGGCTCGATATGCCGGTTGGTTTTGGTTTGTGTGTAACCGGCTATATAATCAATACAAAGCACTTTTTTATGGGCTATGCCATTCAGGATGGTCTGGATATGGTCGTTATTATCCACCCGGCGCTGTATCTGGCTTTTTAATACCTCAATATTGCCATCCATGCTTTCCAGCAGGTCTTTCTCTGATGTTTTAAGTATCGCACGAATCTTATACATGGCCGATTTATGCTGAGCAGCGGTTGAAGCATCTGTTAATTGCTCTACAAACTTCTCGGCGGTTAAAAAGGCTGTGGCTTCTTCGCGGGTAAACATAATGGGCGGCAGGCGGTAACCATCAACCAATGAATACCCTACACCGGCCTCGCCAATAATGGGCACACCAGCCTCTTCTAACGAGCGTACATCGCGGTAAACCGTACGCAGGCTAATGTTAAACCTGGCAGCAATATCGCTTGCTTTTACCACCCTGCGGGTTTGCAGCTGTATTAAAATGGCAGATATACGATCGATACGGTTCATAGCCACAAAATAAGCAAAAAACTAAGTACCTTAGCATAATTGTTATATAATTATGGCCGACCAAACGCAAGATAAGATCATCACACTTGAGCAGTATTACGACCCCATGCTGGCGCATATTATCCGTACCCGGCTGGAGGATAACGGCATCCCCTGTTTTATTGCCGATGATAACATCATATCAGCCAACCCTATATACAATAACGCAGTAGGTGGCATCAAACTAAAAATTTTTGAACGCGACCTGGAACGCTGCCGTGAGATACTTGCCCAGGAGGGCGACCTGCATGAGCAGGACCACCATGAGATAGACGAGGAAACCCATACTGCAGTTATTTGCCCCTATTGCGGGTCTACCAATGTGCGTTACGGTGCAGCTACCGAGAGAAAATCGCACTGGTTTGTAGCCTTGCTTTTTGCAATTATATCGGCATTTCCGCTATATGCCCGTAAAGCCTGGCATTGCTTTAATTGCCAAAGAGATTTTGATTAAAACCCAGAATTGTATCAAAGCTGATACATTGAAACATATTATTGCCCTATCATTATATTTAGCCTCATGTACGACCGCCGCAAATTCCTGAAATTAACCGCCGTAACTGCTTCTTTAACAGCAATATCAAAATATGCACCTGCAATGCCTGCTTTTAAGGCTGCACCTAAAAATTTGCCTATCGTAATCTCCACCTGGGATTTTGGTATTGCAGCCAATAAAGAAGCCTGGAAAACGCTTGAAAAAGGCGGCCGGGCATTAGATGCCGTTGAAGCCGGCGTAAGGATCCCCGAAGCTGATATGAATAACCATACCGTTGGCCGCGCAGGTTACCCCGACCGCGATGGTAGGGTGACCCTTGATGCCTGTATTATGGACGAGTTTGGTAATTGTGGTTCTGTTGCAGCTATGGAGAACATAGCCCATCCTATTTCGGTAGCGCGTTTGGTGATGGAAAAAACCCCTCACGTAATGCTGGTTGGCGATGGTGCAACCCAATTTGCCGTTGAACAGGGCTTTAAAAGAGAAAAACTACTAACGCCCGAATCATACACGGCTTGGAAAAAATGGCTTAAAACAGCAAAATATTCACCTGTTTTAAATATCGAGAACAAACAACACCGCCCCGGCAGTAAATATAACCACGATACCATTGGTATGCTGGCTATTGATGCCAAAGGCAACATCAGCGGTGCCTGTACTACCAGCGGCATGGCCTTTAAGCTGCATGGTCGTGTGGGCGACAGCCCCATAATTGGCGCGGGCCTTTATGTAGATAACGAGGTTGGCGGTGCAACATCAACTGGTGTGGGCGAAGAAGTGATCCGCAATGTAGGCAGCTTTTTAGTGGTCGAACTGATGCGCCAGGGCTATTCGCCGGAGGATGCCTGTAAAGAGGCTGTTAACCGCATCATCAAAAAGAAACCCGAAACCGCTAAGGAGATACAGGTTGGCTTTTTGGCCATCAACAAAAAAGGCGAATATGGCGCCTATGCCATACAGGAAGGATTTTCGTTTGCAGTATGCGACGAAAAGCAACAAGACTTGTTGATACCTGGCAAAAGCTTTTACAAAGAAAAAAAATAACTATCACCCTGATTTAAAACATATTTTACATTAATACGGTTTTCATAAACCATAACCCCTGCTATGCGCTATGAACCATAATGCATTACCTGTAATACTTGAAGTTTGCGCCAACTCGGCAACATCGGCAATTGCCGCGCAGGAAGGCGGTGCTGCAAGAGTAGAACTTTGCGAGAACCTGGCCGAAGGCGGCACTACCCCATCATACGGGCAAATAATACTGGCACGTAAACACCTCCATATTAAACTTTATGTATTGATACGCCCTCGCCGTGGCGATTTCCTATACACCGACCTTGAATTTGAAGTAATGCAGGCCGACATACGTACCTGTATTGAGGCGGGCTGCGATGGCGTTGTAATTGGCATGCTAAAAGCCGATGGCTCTGTAGATAAGGAACGCTGCACCGAACTGGTTCGCCTGGCACGCCAATGGGGGCTTGGGGTTACCTTTCACCGCGCGTTTGATATGTGTGCCGACCAGTTCCAGGCCCTTGAAGATATTATTGAGATAGGCTGCGAACGCGTCCTTACATCGGGTGGTAAAAGCACCGCTATGGAAGGTGCTACCGTTATTGCCCACCTTGTAGAAAAAGCCGCGGGCCGCATTGCCATTATGCCCGGAAGCGGCATTACCGAAAATAATGTTGCCGACCTGGTTCACTTTACCGGCGTTACCGAAGTGCATTCATCTGCCCGTTCGAAATTTGAAGGTGGTATGCAATACAAAAACGACCATATCCTGCTTACAGATGGCCTTAGCGACGAATATAGCATTGACCTGACCAGTGTTGAGCGGGTTAAGGAGATATTGAAAAAGGCGAATGGCTAACTATTAGATCAGGCATTGTTCCACTTGTTCCATTTTAAAAATGGGACAAGTGGAACAAACGGAACATGTTGACAATGAACATGTTAGCACTGACAAAATCGTGTCAGTGTCTCAACAAAAACTTCACCAACACCCTTTTAAAGGCTCATATACAGGAGTTTACGAAAACGGGATCTTGTTCCGTTTTTTTTTTAATGGAGACAAAAAATCACAAACAAAATTGCGGTAAAATGGCGCATTTAATTCGCCCTTTTTCGGCCTCAGTACGGCCTTTTTAAACGTTTAATGCAGTTAAAAAGACGTATATCCATATTAATTAAACTATTGATTATTAGGGAATTGAAAATTACAACCTGTCTCGTTATTTTCAAAATGGAACAAAATGGAACACTGGTTTTGCCCGATTTTTCAAAAAACCAGTTCCCTACCCATAAGTTTCAGATACCCCACACATAGCTTTGCTAAAATATCGCCACCGGTAACACCAACTCAAACCTGTTGCGGCCGCTGCCACCAAATATGTCGCGGTCTAACAAATAGCTGTAACGCACGCCGAAAGATATGGATGCCTGGTTAAACCATTTGGTATCAAAAAATAATGCTGCCCCCGCCGTTCTGAAGTTTGCTTTTAATGAAGATCCGTCCGTAAAAAAATTGGCTGCTGTGGCATGTGTTTGGTCGTAAAAGAAATTACCACGCAGGCGCATTAGGTATAACAGGTTGCCAAAACCTGCGTCGGGGTAAGCTATTGGGAAATGGTAGCTTGCTGCAAACTTGTTCATGTTATCCAGGCTTTCGGCGGTGTAGCCATGCGAGAATGGGAAATCGTTAGAATAGCCTATCCCCCTGTTCTCGCCCTTATGTTGGTATGCACCGCTAACCACAAAACTATGGTTGGCAGATAAACCCGGGAAATAGAATGTGCCCGTAGTAAGTAACTGCGTGGCGCTCACACTTGAAATGGACGATTTATAATTAACAGAAATACTCTGCGCAAAATGCGGGTTAATATTTTGCCGTGCCTGTTGGCCCTGGTTACTAAAGCTGATGGTATTACTCAGGTAAGTATAGTGGCTATCCTTAAACATAGTACGGAAAGGCTGCTGAAAATTATTGGCGCTGTAATACAAACTGCTGCTTACCGATAATGCCGTTGAATGTTTACTTGCAGACAGATTGAACGGCACCTGCAAACCACCATGTATGGATGTCTCGTTATAGTAAATGCTATTCCCTTTATAAAACCCGCGGCGGTCAAAGGCGTAATCGGCACCGGCAATAAGGTATGGAAAGAATGCCCCGTAAGCAGCATCATAACCTATTTGTTTGTAACCTTCATCGCGGTTATAGTTAAAGGTAAGCTGCGATTGAAAAGTGTTTAGCACGTTATTACCCACCAACTGCAGTGAGTAGTTAGGGTCATCCAACGATGGAAAAATGCTATGGAAATTGAACAATCCGTGCAATTTGCTGTATTTGGTTACAGGCAATGAATTGGGCTGTACAGAAGCAAGTATGTTGGCCGCGCTATCCTTCCGCAGGGTGCTGATATTCATATCAGGCAAAGCCGAAAATGCTTGTGCATTGTTAGCATCGGTTAACTGAACATCCGCCCGGTTAACTTCACTCAGGCGGTAACCCAACGCTGTAAAGCTTGTCCATGCCAGCTTGCTTTGGCTTATGGCAGGCTGGTAATACCCAATCGCATTTTGCGGTATGCCCTTCACTTCGAACAGTTTATTTGTGCTGATATCAAAAGCAAAGAGCCCGTCATTTAAACCAGATGTTTTGGAGAAGTAAACCACATCGCCCTGCAACTGCGGAAAAGCAATTGGCTCGAAACTAAATGGCAGCAGGTATTTGGCAGCGCCTGTTTTAATATCGATCAGCGCCAGCGACATCTCGCCCGTAAAATTACGCACCGCCGAAAGCAGCTTGTCATCGCCATAAAACTTGGGGTAGGTATAAAACAGTCCCGCATTGTTGGGCACTATTGATAACAGTTTTCCGTCTTCACTTAACACGTGCAACTCGCTTTTACCGCTTGCTGCAACCTGCACTACCGCTATCCGTTTACCATCGGCACTAAACGCCGGCGAAAAGTATTTGGTTTTGCGGGTAATGCGGTGTTCTTTGCCTGTATTTATGTTAAGTACTATCAGTTCATTATAGTTACGGTATCCCCAGCGCAGGTCCGGCCTATAACCGGCATAAACTACCTTATTATCGTGGTAGCTAAAATAATTATCTGTGGTAATGCCCTGTATGGCTATTGCCCGTTCCCCGCTGCCGGTTTTGATGATGAATTGCGGGATATGGTTATACGTATTTTTCAGATAGATGAGCGTGCTGTCGTTTACATACGCAGGGTATTCCTGGTCGGCTATAAAATGCTGATTCTTTGCATTTGGACGATCGTCTTTCGCATCTGCTTTAAACGCTGTTTTAAAATGAGTTAAAGCGGCGTTTCTAAATTCAGGATAATTAACACCCGCATGCTTTTTTATAGCGCCCTGCAAAGGGTAAAAAAACGGACTAAAAGCGGCGGCATCATGGGTAACATCCTTCCAAAAAGCGTTACCATATTTTTCGCGGCCGTAAGCCACCATCATGTAGCCCAAAGGGTAATGGTTTGGCGTATAATCCAGGTACGATCCATTGCGCAGCTTCATAAAGCTGTAATCCTTACCGGCAGCCCAAAGCCCCCTGTAACCGTTAAAAAAGAAAGGCAATCGGCCCCTGCCCTGTTTGCTTACCAGGGTTTCGTTATACACAGCATCGCCTTCAAAAAACCAGTCGGGCACTGATAGCGCGTTTGCCAGTGCCTGCCCGCCCTCGCCAAAGATGATGCGCAACCCGCGGGATAAGCCTACATTGAAATTATTATATTGCTGTACGTGCCTAAACTCGTGTATGGCCAACTGCTCGGGCCATGGCAAGCTGCCCATATCAAAATTATTTTGCCCGGCTGTTAAATAAAATTCGCTGCGGAATGGTGCCAGGCCAACATAAGCATTTGATATAATGGTTTGGTTTTGCAGCACAATATTTACCTGCCGTTGCTTAAAACCAATGGTTGGCTGTATCATTCGGTTCATGCGCGCTATGGTTTGGGCCACGCGCAGGGCTACAGAATCCATCCCCTGCGAGAATATAACGCGTGCCGTTGGGGTATTTACCTGCTGCCATTTTATAGATGGCGGGTTACCGCCAAATGTTTGCGCCCCGGCATGGGTTGCAATAAGCATAAATACAGGTAACAGCAGGCGTTTAAACATACGGGGATGAAAGTAGGAAAATTTTAGCTTAACAAATTAGCATCATGATGGAGAACTTCTACCCGTTTAAACTAACGTTTCAAGCTCATCTATCAACGCCACCTGCCCCGGAATTATTTTTTGCCTTGCAACATCAATAATAAACCAACCGGCGCGGTCAATTTCGGGGAAGCTTGCCACCTTGCCCGACTTTGGCGGCCACTCCATTTCAAAGTGGTTGCTTGTTATCTGTTCGTGGTCTATATCGCCTTCTACGGCCCAGGCATGGACTACTTTGCCGCTTTTTTGTTTGATGGGCTGTAGTTTTATAAAGTTGCCACTTACAGGCTTGCCTACCTCTTCTTCAAACTCGCGCTGTGCCGCGGCAAGGGGTTCTTCACCATCGTCAAATTCGCCTTTGGGAATAGACCATGCGCCATCATCTTTTTTGCGGAAGAACGGGCCACCCGGATGCACTAAAAACAGATGCAGCAAACCATCCGTTAGCTTATATAATAATACCCCCGCGCTTTGTTTTGGCATAAAATTGTTTTGTTGGCAAATTAGCAAAACACAAAGTATTATGGTTAATTTTATACAAATACATTTATGTAATACCCTTATTTGATATGGAAGATACCCGCTGGAAAAAATTTAAGCTATGTGGCGATTATCAGGTTGATATGCGCAGCCTTTACCTGGCATGGAGTACCTCTGCCGGCTTAGAGAAATGGTTTTTACGTAAGGCTGATTTTTTTACAGTGCCACAGCGCCTGCGTACCGCAGATGAGCAAATATCAAAAGAAGACACCTACACATGGTACTGGCACGGTTATCATAACGATGTGGTACAGCATGGGCGCATACTGGAAGCCAACGGGCAGGATTTTTTAAAATTCAGCTTTACGGGCAATAGCATTGTAAGTGTAAATTTCAGTACCCGTAACGGCCTTACTATTATTGAGCTTGAACAAACCGACATCCCGCAGGAAAGCGACCCTACCAAAAACCTGTTGGTACAATGCCAGGCAAGCTGGACATTTTACCTGGCCAACCTAAAATCGGTTATGGAGGGCGGTAAAGACCTTAGGAACAAAAGGGTGGAATTAACAAGTTGCTTTAAATAATACAACTAATGGAAAGCGCAGGCGACAACTACCTGGCAAGCACCAGGAAATTATTTGCATACTATAAGTCATTAGGCGATGCTGTAATAGCGCGTTTGGATGATGAACAGCTGCATTGGCAATACAACGAAGCATCAAACAGCGTTGCAGTAATCATAAAGCATATTGCCGGTAATTCCATATCGCGATGGACGGACTTTTTAACCACCGATGGCGAGAAACAAGGGCGAAACCGGGACAATGAGTTTGAGGACTTGCCAGCAACAAAACAGGAATTAACAGATCTGTGGAATAAAGGCTGGGACTGCCTTTTTAACGCCATAAACCCACTTACAGATAATGATCTGTTGAGTGTTATTTACATCCGTAACGAGGCGCATACAGTAACCGAAGCTATTAACAGGCAACTGGCACACCTGCCATACCATATTGGCCAAATGGTTTTTGTTGCAAAACTAATTTTGGGCGATAATTGGACATCATTAACCATCCCAAAAGGGCAATCAGTAAATTTCAATGCTGATAAATTTGCCGCAGAAAAGAAAAAATAACCCTTTACCGGTAATTAGGAAAAGTAATAGCCCATGCCAATCCGATCCGCCACCCGGATATATTTACATCAAAAGAAACTTTTTAAGCCAAAGGCAATGTTTTAGGCAATGTTTTCTCTTTTCTTAAATAGAAATTTTGTTTCAGTAAAGTGAAAATATTTTGTGTAAATGATTATGGATGAAGTACTTTTGTGTAAAACTAAACAATATCATTATTCATATTATGATCTCAAAATTTAGGTTCGCAACTCTATTATCGCTTGTAGCTTTAACAGTGGTAATTTATTCGGCTTGTAAAAAAGACACCAAAACACTTAACACTAATAACGATGCTGCTATAGCTAAAACCATAGCGGTTAGTCTTTATAAATCATTCGGCGCTACCATTGCCAGCCAAAGCAGCTTAACAGGCTTACCGGTTATCAATACTGTACGTAACGGCATAAAGGTTAACGACCTTACCTGCGGCCAATATATTGAAGCACCTTACAGCTTTACACATACCCAGGCCGATACCGCTAAGGATGTAATGAACGGTTCAAACAAGTATGTTATAAGCTGTGATGAAAACAACCAGCCTAATGGTTATACTTATAGCGGCAACTATGTAAACACCGGCTTTAACCCATCAACCACCTATGATATAACTGTTAAAGAATATTATACGCTTAAAGCTTTAGCGCCAGCATTCGCAAAAATGCAGGTTGATGGTAACCAAACATCTGTTTATAAAACAGTAACTAAAAAGGATAATGAATCAATGGTTCAAAACAATTCTTATATTTTAGCCGGGCTAATTATAGATTCAAGCTCAAGGCCTTTTGATATTACCGCAGGTACAGCAACTTTTGTTTCGAACGGAACAAACGCCGGCAGGAATTTCAACTTTGCAGGCACAATTGAATTTTTAGGTAACCATAAAGCCAAAGTATCATTTGATGGCAAAGTATTTAACGTTGAAATACTATAAAGACATACCCTATAAAAACTAAAAAAGCGGATAGCCAAAAGCTATCCGCTTTTTTTATGATGTTACGGTAACACATCGCACACCTAAAAATCTGTACTTTTGCTGCATGTTTACAGGAATTATTGAAACCTTGGGAAAGGTAGCCGATCTGCGTAAGGAAAATGGCAACCTGCATATTACTGTTGAATCTACCATTACACAAGAATTAAAGATAGATCAATCGGTAGCACATAATGGCGTATGCTTAACCGTTGTAGCTTTAGGCGATGGTACGCATACTGTTACGGCTATTGAAGAAACCCTTAGCAAAACCAGCATTGGCCACCTAAAAGTTGGGGAACCTGTAAACCTGGAGCGCTGCATGCAAATGAACGCCCGGCTTGATGGGCATATCGTTCAGGGGCATGTTGATCAAACCGCCATCTGTACCAAATTTACCGAGCTTGACGGCAGTTGGGAATATACTTTTCAGTATGATACATCCGCAGGTAATGTTACTGTTGAGAAAGGCTCTATCTGTGTAAACGGCATCAGCCTAACGGTAGTTAACTCGGGCCCTGATCATTTCTCGGTGGCCATTATTCCGTACACTTATGAGCATACCAACCTGCATAACGTGCGCGAAGGATCTGTAGTGAACCTGGAGTTTGATATCATTGGCAAGTATGTGGCGAGGTTAATGAACAGGTAGGGTTTACTCACCCTGTCATTTCGAACGAAGAGAGAAATCTTGTTCGAAATGCAAAGTTCGCCACCTGTCATTTGAACAAGATTTCTCACTATCGTTTCGAAATGACATTTTACTAACGCATCAACGCAGCTACCCTGCTCTTCGAATAATCAATATATTTTTTCTGCTTATTAACAGGCGGCTTTAAGGCAAGGTACTTTTTGTAATACTTCACGGCGCTATTCTTGTCCTTTAAATTACTATCGTACAAGTTGGCAAGTAAATAATATATCATAGGCTTTTCATCAAACTGCAGGCTTTTTTGGTACGCAGCCGCGGCCTTTTTATACTTTAATAGTTTCTCATGGCTATCAGCCATTTCACCATAATATGAAGCTGTATTGGGTGAGATACCCGCTTCGATGGTTTTAGATAAGTAACTTATCGCCATAGGCTGGTCTTTAAGTTCTTTATATGCTAAAGCTGTATAATAATAGCTGTTTTCGCCTTGCTCATTTGCGCCTATATTTAAAAGAGCAGATATACTACACTCGTAGCTTTTGGTGTTGTAATACGCCACCCCAAGCTTATTTAGTACAAAGCTTGACATGTCGCCGTTATCAATTAATTTGAGGCAGGTGTTGATGGTTTCGGGCCATTTCTTTTGCGCATATTGCAGTTTCATCAGGCTTTTCAGTAACACAATGTTTTCCGGGTCGGCAGCAATGGCCAGGCTTAGCACCTTCTCGGCCTGGTCATTAAATTTTATAGACACATACATATCGCTCAGATCAGATGCTACATCCGGTTCGGCAGGGTTAATTTTATTGGCCCTTTGCAGGTAGCCAATAAAAGATGGGATATCACTTTTATCATGGCTAATTTGTGCCAGCTGCTTATAAACCATAAAGTTTGTGGTATCGCGTGCAGTGATACGCTTATAATACCCCTCGGCTTTTGTGGTGTTGCCCCTGCGCAGGTTAAGGCTGCCCAAACTATACAATACAGAGGTATTGGTTGAATCTATGGCATAGATGCGTTGGTAATACCCCTCCGCTTCTGCCAGGCGGCCTGCCATATTACAAGTGTAAGCAAGTTGGCCCAGGGCTTTCGCATTGGTAATTGGTTCAGCATAGCTTTTCTTTAAATAATCGGCAGCTTCGCCAAAACGTTGTGTTTGGTAATATTCAAGCAATAAGGCATCATCAACTTTATTGGTTTGCTGTGCAAAACCTGTAAGTGATAGTAAACAAACAGCGGTACAAATGAGGAGTGATTTCATATAACTAAATTATTAGTTATAAATGATAATTCCAAATTTTATACACTTTGGCACTGTTATGGCTATACATAACCTATAAAAACAAGATACCTATGGATAAGATAAGGAAATTTGAATTGATGGAAAAAATTGTCCATGAATTAGAAGATTTAAAAAACAGTAACCAGGCGTTGATACAAAAAATTGCTAAAATTGAGGTAGACAACATTGATCTTGGTAATAAAAGATTGGAAAAAGATCTGCCCGATATGCACCAGCGTGTAGCAGATAACCTTGATACCATCGCCAGCATATTGGAAGACTTTGCAAGCCAAACCGATGAGTACAGCAACAAAAACAACATCTCGGCATTAAAAGAACAGGAAGAAATAAGCAAGCTGTAATAGCATGTTTAGATAACAAAAAAAGCCCCAATTGGGGCTTTTTTTGTTATAGCCGGAAATTATCATTTTAAACCCGCCTTAAAAAAGCTCACAGCCATATTGCCAACTTGTTCATGCACAGCATGCCTATCAACGGATGGGTCATCATTAAATATTACGCCACCAGTTTTTTTAACCTCTGGTATCGCTTCATTCAAAAAAACGTAGTGTGCAGTTTTACCCGGCACTATAAAGAGTTTCGATTTTGGCATTAACTTATGATAATGCGCAGCGTTGGTTTTAACGGGTGCAATGCTATCGCTTTGCGCACCTACAATAAACATGGGGATATCTACATCCTTAAACTGGTTTTGTTTGGTAAACCCCTGCCCCACTGCCGGGCATATCGTAAATACTGCCTTAATACGTTTATCTTTTAACGGCGGACTGTTTTTAAACGATGCTTCAATCTCTTTTTCATCCAGCGTATTCACCAGGTTAGGAAACTCGGGTATGGTAATTTCCTTGAGGCCTTCCGGCGTATCGGTAAACTTGTTGATAGCATTCAAATCCAGTTTGGCACCTGCTAAAGCTATAACCGTAAACCCGCCTATAGAAAAACCTGCCGCGCCGATGCGTTGCCTGTCTATTATTTTATCCAGTTCGGGGTTGTTTAGCAATTGCGTAAGCACAAAGCTGATATCCTGCGCGCGCTGCCATGGCGTCACAAAATCAATGGCTATCTTATTATCGTAGGTATTACCCCAATGGTCTACAGCGGCAACAATAAAACCTTGCTTCACCAGTATATCTGCCAGCCATTCCATGGTTAAACGCCCACCTCCTGTACCGTGCGATATCATGATGAGCGGATGTTTTTGGCCTGGCAATATGGCATTCCTTACTGATGGCTCTACTATGAAAGGAAAATTATCCTTAAGCGATGGCGTTTTTTTATCAGTTGTTGGGTACCAAATCTCGGTAGTTAAAGGCCGCTTACGCAGGCTATCGTTATAACGAAAGGTTCGCTCACCGATATGGGTTTGTGCAAATACAGTTACCGGTAACAGGAATAATAGGATAAGGATATATTTCAGTTTCATGGGTTTGATTTAATATACAAACCAAGGCATTTAAAATGAGCCGGTTATTGATAAATGTCAATAAATTACTTTTTCGATTTCAGCCTGCTCAATGTTTCCTGCGAGATGCCAAGGTAGTCGGCTATTATTTTAGATGGCAGTCTTTGTATCAGGGTGGGATTGGTTTCCATCAGCAACTGGTAACGCTGTTTAGCATCCATGGTGATGAGGCTTTCAATACGTTTAATAGAGGCAATATAATCCTTCTCCAGGCTTACACGGTACACATGCTCCCACCCGGGGAAGGTATCCAGCAGGTCATTAAAATCGTAGTGACTGATATACAATATGTCACTTGGCTGTATGCTTTGAATAGCAGCCAGCGAAGGCTCCTGCAAATTAAAGCTTGGGAAGGCAGTACCAAACCTACCTTCGGTCACCAGGAAACGGGTTGATTCTTTACCGTTAACATCCAGCATAAAAACCCGCAGGCATCCGGAATTTACAAAGTAGATGTATGGGTTTATCTCACCTGCATGCAACAGCATCTCGTTGCGTTTGGTTGTTTTATGTCTGAACTTTGTACAGAACACATCCAACTGCAGTTCATCAATCCGCATATGAGTGCTGATAAACTGCCTTAATTGCTGGTATGGGTTTGCGGACATAAACCAAATATAAAATATGTTGCCGCTAATACCCTACTGGTATTGGATATAAATCGGGGCTGGTTTTAAACTCAGCACTTCTTTAGGTGTCATCATGCGTTTTGGCCCATTTTTAATATCGTTCTTATAAAACAACTTAAATCCGGTGAATTGTACTGGTTCGCCTGATACAAAGTATTTGTAGGTACCTTTTTTAAGTTCGGGAGGGCCCCAGCCATCCATATCCATCACAAACTGGACATTCTTATCCAGTTTAATATCCTGGTAATTGGTAACCATGCGTTTGGTGAAACGGTGCACCACAAATATTTTTGGCGGCAGGTTGTATTTTTTGCAAAGGCTGCTCAGGTAATTAGTTACATAGTTAATGTCTTTAGCATCAAAAGTGCCTATACGTTTACCGGGCACACTGCCCTCTTTCATAGAAAACTCCGGGTCTATTCCAAAATGCACGTTCGGCATCTTCAGGTATTTTTCCAATTTGGGTAGTTCAGTTTCTACTGTGCTAAAGCCAACCTGTATATCCAGAAACACCAACGCGTTAATAGGTTTTGCCATCTCTATGGCCTTATCTATCTGGCTAAAGGGCATACGCAGGTTGTGTAAGCCATTTCGGCCGGCATCGGCTTGCGCGGTAACGCATATATAGTGCAGCGCGGGTTTAACAGGCGTTTGCGGGTCGGCGGCTTCCCAGTTTTTTACTTCGGCCAATAGTTTAGCGCGCATAACCGATGGTTCATACTCGCCAAGCACCCCCATATTTTTAGAATACATATTGCCGTAATAAGCTACAACACGATAAAAGGGCAATATTGCACCGGCTTGTGGATATGGCGATTTTTTAACAGGCCATTTGCCGGTCTTATCGCCATTGGCTAAACGGGTAATCAATGAATCGTAACGGGCGCTATCAAGCGAAACAGGTTTAAGCGTACTGTCCTGCTGAACGGCCTGGGCTGATGAAGTGATTGATGATGCGGTAAAGGCAAGCAAAGCTGCAATGCGGAGAATGTTTTTCAAGTGCTATTAGTTAGATTGCTACAAATAACGCATTTTATGGTTATGTGTTTTGATAATCTACAGTATATTTTACCAACCCGTCATTGCGAGGTACGAAACAATCTCCCGATACGCAATGGTGCATGCAAGGCGTTTATGCATAGTTCGGAGATTGCTTCGTACCTCGCAATGACGTAGCGGGAAGACGCAATGATGATTGTCTTACTCTATACTCTTCCCCTTCATGGCAGTAGCAATGGCTACATCCATTACACGCTCAGCAAAAGGGCGGGTAAAGTTGTTCAGGTCGTCAATTTTAGTATGGATGAGGTCTTTATCGCCCGTGCTTAGCGCGGCTTTAAGGGCTTCTAATTGTATATTGGTTTCGCTTATCTCCCCGGCGTTCAATAACTGCCCGTTCTTTTTAAGGAAAGTTTCCACCGTGTAAACCATTTGCTCGGCTTCGGTTTTGGCCTCAATAAGCATACGGGCACTCACATCATCTTTAGCGTGGGTAATGCTGTCCATCAGCATTTGTTCAACCAAATCATCGGTAATGCCGTAGGCCGGTTTTACCTCAACCTCCTGTTTAACACCGCTGCGCAGTTCAATAGCCTGTATCTTTAAAATACCATCAGCATTCAGTATAAAGTTGATATCCACCTTGGGGAAACCTGCGGGCATAGCCGGGATGCCTTTCAGTTCAAACTCGGCCAGTTTACGGTTCTCGCTGATCAGGTCGCGCTCGCCCTGGTAAACGGCTATCTTCATGTTCACCTGTCCGTCTTTAGAGGTGGTGTACTGTCTACCTGCTTTTGTCGGAATTTTGGAGTTACGGGGTATAATGGTATCCATCAAACCGCCCATGGTTTCAATACCTAATGATAAGGGGGTAACATCAAGCAATAAAATATCGCTGCGGTTACCGGCCAGTACATCGGCCTGTATGGCGGCGCCAAGGGCAACCACTTCATCGGGGTTCAGATCATCATGCACCGGGCGACCGAAAAACTCCGATACCATCTTTTTAACCAGCGCAGTACGCGTACTGCCGCCAACCATTACAACCTCATCAATATCGGTTATGGTTAGTTTGGCATCCTTCAACGCGTTTTGGCAAGCGGTAATGGTTTGCTGCACTTTAGGTAATATCAGTTCTTCAAAAGTGTTACGATCTATAGTGCACCAGATGTCGCCTATCTTTTCATTAAAGATGCTTTGATGTGCGAAAGCTTTTTTGGCTTCTTCGGCCTTCAGGCGCAGCTCTTGTGTAAGCTCGCGGTTATTGGCCAGTTCGGCTTTATCTATGTTGTTTTTTTCTATCCAGTAATCGGCAATGGCACGGTCAAAATCATCACCGCCTAAAAAGGTGTCACCATTGGTTGATAACACCTCGAAAATGCCATTCTGGATTTGCAGGATAGATACATCAAATGTACCACCACCCAAATCATATACCGCTATGGTTTTGGTCTCTTCGGGGTTTAAACCGATGCCATAAGCCAAACTTGCAGCCGTTGGCTCGTTCACAATACGTAATACGTCAAGCCCGGCCAGTTTACCGGCATCACGTGTGGCCTGGCGCTGCGAATCGTTAAAATAGGCAGGCACGGTTATTACGGCGCGGTTAACGGGCGTTTTAAGCGCGTGTTCGGCACGTTCTTTCAGTTCTTTTAATATCAGGCCCGATAGTTCTATCGGGTTGTAGAATTTATCACCAACCTTAATTTTTACCAGGTTCTCGGTATCGTCATCTATAATTTTATAGGAGAAAAAGCTTTGGTAATTCTTCACATCGGCATATGAGCGACCCAATAAACGCTTAACCGAAAACACGGTATTTTGCGGATCGGTCACTAAAAACTCTTTCGCTTCGTTACCTACTTTAATATCACCGGCAGCTCCAAAATGCACAACAGAGGGTACTAAAACACCTTTACCGGTATCATTAATAACCTTAGGGTTTTTATCAGGATCTATAAAAGCAACAAGCGAATTGGTAGTACCCAGGTCGATGCCTACAATAATATCTTCTTTTTGTATTGAACCTGTTGCCAGGTTGATGGAAACTTTAGCCATAGTAATATATCACAAAACGCAAATGTACTTAGTTTTGAGGGATGGAGTGTCATTTAGATTTCGGATTTTGAGTATAATACTCATTATTAAAATCAGGGCGTTGCCTTCGGCCAGGCTTTACGCTCATACTGCACAGGCCTTAACCACGAGGCCGGTATCCGCTACAATCCTTAACGCAAAAAAATCACCATGCAGGCGGAATACAATATAAAGGTCATAGGTATAGCGTTAAAGATCTCTCTTCGCCACGCTCATTCAAAACGACACATGAATGTCTTATCTCCTATTCCTAACCCAGTTACTTTCCGCAACAGCATCAGTTTCAGCAAAAGCAACCTTTTTTGTGGCCAGTAGTTTCTCCATCACCAATGCTGCAATCAGCGCTTCGGTTTCGTTACCGGTTTGCAGGCTTTCGGGTGTGAAATATTTTTTAACGAAGTGGGTATCAAAATTACCCGAGGTAAAAGCCTCGTGCTGCATCACAAACCTGCCGAAGCTGAGGGTTGTGGTAATGCCGGTGATATTATACTCGTCAATGGCCCTTATCATACGCTCAATGGCTTCTGTGCGGTCTTTACCGTAGGTGATGAGCTTGGCTATCATCGGGTCATAATAGATGGGAATCTCCATACCCTGTTCAAAACCATCATCCACCCTAACGCCGGGGCCTTTCGGGGTAACGTAGGTTTGCAACGTACCAATATCCGGCAGGAAGTTATTATCCGGATCTTCGGCATATACACGCAGTTCCATAGCGTGGCCCTGTATTTTAAGGTCTTCCTGCTTAAAGCTGATGGCTTCGCCGCGGGCAATGCGGATCTGCTCTTTCACCAGGTCAATGCCTGTGATCAGTTCGGTAACCGGGTGTTCTACCTGTAACCGGGTGTTCATCTCCAGGAAAAAGAAATCGAGTTTCTCATCCATAATAAATTCCACCGTGCCTGCGCCGGTATAATTAACCGAACGCGCCACATCTACGGCACATTTACCCATCGCTTCGCGGATCTCGGGCGTAAGCACCGATGATGGCGCTTCTTCAATTACCTTTTGGTGGCGGCGTTGCACGGAGCAATCGCGCTCGAACAGATGTACGATATTGCCATGCGTATCGCCCAGCACCTGAATCTCGATATGCCTTGGCGAAGAAACGTAGCGCTCAATAAACACCGCACCATCGCCAAAAGCCGATATAGCTTCGGATACGGCAAGGCCCATTTGCTCTTCAAAATCATCCGGACCATCAACAATACGCATCCCCTTACCACCACCGCCTGCAGCAGCTTTTATCAGGATAGGGAAACCTACCTCAACTGCGCGCAATTTTGCTTCGGCCACATCGGTAATGGCTTCTTCGGTGCCGGGCACCATGGGGATGTTATATTTTAAAGCGGCAGCTTTGGCGGATAGCTTGTTACCCATCACTTCCATAGCCTCGGGCGATGGGCCGATCAGGATCAAACCAGCCTCACGTACCTGCCTTGCAAATCCGGCATTCTCGCTTAAAAAGCCATAACCGGGGTGGATACCCTCGGCACCGGTTTGTTTACAGGCGGCTATAATTTTATCGCCAACAAGGTATGATTGATTGGAGGGCGCTTCGCCGATGAATACGGCTTCGTCTGCATAGCGTACATGCAACGCGTTACGGTCGGCCTCAGAATAAACAGCTACAGTTTTTATACCCATTTCGCGGGCAGAACGCATTACACGCAGGGCTATCTCGCCCCGGTTTGCTACCAGTATTTTTTGCATAGGTAACAAATGTAATTAATCTGCGCTAAGGTTAAAACCTTACTTTTTAGAGAATGCAACTTTTATCCCCATCAGTACAAAAGCAACACCCGAGAATTTATTGAGCCAGTTGCCCGCTTTAGGGTTACTGATGAATTTTTCAGAAAAGAAAGACACGAACACACTTAGCAGCAAATACCATATCAGACCCAAAAACACATAAGTAAGCCCAAGTATAATAAATGGCAGCGATTGACTCAAGGCTTCTTTTTTGATGAACTGCGGGAAAAACGCCAGGAAGAACAACGCCACCTTTGGGTTAAGCACATTGGTTACCACGCCCGATAAAAAGTTCTGCATATTGCTTTTGTCGGCTTTATCAACCGCGGTTAATACGATGCCGTTGTTTTTTGAGATAAGCTTGTTAACACCCAGATAGATAAGGTAAGCCGCCCCAAGGTATTTAACAATAGCAAACGCCAATACCGATTTTGCCACAATAAGCGATAAACCAAGCGCGGCCAGCACCGTGTGGAACAAAACCCCAGCATTAACACCCAATGCCGAATATATCCCTGCTTTTTTACCCTGACCAATGGCCTTGTTGATGACAAACAGGGTATCCATACCCGGTGTCATGATGAACAGGAATGCGGTTAGCGCGAACGTTACAAAATTATCTATGCCCATGTGGCAAATGTAACGGATTATTTGAAAGATGGGAATGAGTCAAAAAAGAGAATTGTCATATCGAACGAGGTACGAGGAGATATCTTGTTCATAATGCAAGGTTCGCCGCCTGTCATTCGAACAAGATTTCTCGTCGCTGCGCTTCCCTCGAAATGAACAGGGTGGATTAGGCGTTTACACCCGCTACGATATGCTCTTTTTCTATCTTCTTTTGTAGTTCCAAAATAGCACCAATTAAAGCTTCGGGCCTTGGCGGGCAGCCTTGTACATATACATCAACCGGGATAACCCTGTCAACACCTTTTACTACATGGTAGCCGTGCTGCCAGTAAGGGCCACCACAATTAGAGCATGACCCCATCGAGATCACATATTTAGGGTCGGGCATTTGCTCGTACAGGCGTTTGATACGCTCGGCCATTTTAAAGGTAACGGTACCTGCTATAATGATCACATCTGATTGACGTGCGGATGGCCTCGGGAATACCCCAAACCTATCCAGATCATACGTAGAGGCCATGGCACCCATCATTTCTATCGCGCAGCAGGCAATACCAAAGCTTAATGGCCATAGTGATGACAACCTCGCCCAGTTCAGCAGGTCGTCCATTTTGGTGATCACAATGCCACCGGCTTCGTTGGTCAGATCAGGCGTCATTGGCTGGTTTTTTAAAAGCTGGTTTAAACATAGGCTTCCTTACTTCGGGGGTAGCGGTTGCAGTAGCTGTAGGAGTTGCAGTGGCTGTAGCAGATGCAACCTGATTTATCCCCAAACTAAATTCTTTCACCTTAAAATTACTTTGCTGTGTGTTCAGGTCATCATACAATACCTGCGGGATACGGGCGTCTGTTTGCGGCAGGGTTACAGTAGGTTTTATCCAGTTCAGGTCGCCTTTAAGCCAAACATAGGCCAGTCCTAATATCAGGATGCCTAAAAAGATGAACATTTCTGTCAAGGAGATCCACCCCCAGCGTGCATCCGCAGTTATAAGTTCGCGGTTACCAAAAACCGTTGCCCAGGGGAATACGAATACCATCTCTACATCAAACAGCAGGAACACCAAGGCAATTACGTAAAAGCGGGAGTTAAAAGGTAACCAGGCATTGCCGGTTGGTTCTTCGCCACATTCGTACGTGGTTAGCTTTTCGTAATTGGGGTTACGGGGCGCTAAAAGGCGGTTCACAAAAAATAACCCGCCAATTGCAACTATGCCTGTAATTAAAAAGATAAGTATCTTTCCAAATTCTGATATTTGCGCCACAGCATCCATGACAGCAAATTTAACAAAACAATCAAACTTTGACGCTATAATTATTGGCGGCGGCGCCTGCGGACTGATGTGCGCGGTACAAGCCGGCTTTTTAGGCAAGCGTACATTGGTATTAGAGAAGAACGATAAAGTTGGCGCGAAGATATTGATAAGCGGTGGCGGCAGGTGTAATTACACCAACCTGTATGCTACACATAAGCAATTCATCTCCCAAAACGAGCACTTTAGCCGATCAGCCTTAGCGCAGTGGACCGTAGATGATACCGTAACTTTTTTTGAAACTTACGGCATTGAGGGTAAAGAGAAAACCCTTGGCCAGCTTTTCCCGGTGAGCGATAAGGCCAAAGATGTGGTGAATGTATTTACCAATCTTTGCAACGACCTTGACCAGGAGATATGGTGCGATACCGAGGTTACCGCCATTGAACAAACCGAAAATGGTTTTAATATTTCGATAGAAAGGAATGGCAAGCAGCAAGTATTATTCGCCCCAAAAGTTGTTATAGCCAGTGGTGGCCTGCCCATAGCCAAAATGGGTGCTACCGATTTTGGCCTGCGCGCAGCCCGTAAATTTGGTATGGCCGTTACCGAAACTGCCCCTGCCCTGGTACCGCTTACCATTACCGGTAAAGAGCAGCCCTGGTATGAGCAGCTATCGGGCAACAGTATTTTCTGCCGGGTGTGGAATGACAGGGCAAGCTTTGAAGAAAACATCCTGTTTACCCATTGGGGATTGAGCGGCCCGGCGATATTACAGATCTCATCCTACTGGAAACCCGGCGAACATATCTACATCGATCTGCTGCCGGGTAAAGATATTACCGAACTGATACTGCAGGAACGTGAGCAAAACGGCAAGAAGATGCTATTGGCATACCTCTCTAACCTGTTCACCCGCAAATTTGCAGAGGCTTTGGTTGATTATATCCCCGCCGATAAAAACCTGGCTTCGCTTACCAAAACCGAACTGGAAGACATCAGCATACTACTGCATGAGTTTAAAGTAAAACCGGCTGGTACTAAGGGTTACGATAAAGCCGAGGTAATGACCGGAGGCGTTGACACCAACGAGTTATCCTCCAAGACCCTCGAAAGTAAAAAAATACCCGGCCTGTTCTTTGGCGGCGAATGTGTTGATGTTACCGGCTGGCTGGGCGGGTATAATTTTCAATGGGCATGGGCAAGTGGCTTTGTTATAGCGCAAAATTTGTAGGCTGTTAACCACAGAGGGCACTGAGAGAAAAACACAGAGCGTACGAAGGAATTGCATTCCCGTCCTCGAAAGAGCTCAAGGCATTTCAGGGTCCACGATGTGAGACCCTGCGGCGACAGAATATATAACTATCAAACCGATTGTCATTTCGAACGAGGTACGAGGAGAAATCTTATACAATCGATATGATGATTTGCATGGTGTATAAGATTTCTCGTCGCCCCGTTTCACAGGCCTACCCATGCTCGCTCGAAATGACATAGTGGTTAAAAACAAAAGGTCACAAAGAATAAATCTCTGTGACCTCTGTGAAATCTTAGTGCTCTCTGTGGTTAAACTAACCTCAAAAAAACCTTATGGTTTCTTATCCGGAGCTGGCGGTGGCGTTGAACCCGGGGCAGGTGTTGCTCCCGGTGCCCATGACGGCTGGCCGGCAGGTGCCTGGCGTGGCAGTTCTGAAGCCCTTACCACTTCCGGGTGCGATACACCACGGTGGCAGGTGTAGCAGTTAATGCTGCTTTCCATGATCCTGTCTGTACTATCTTTTTGCGCGTGGAAATATTTTTTGTTGATCTCCTGCGTCATTTTATACATTTCGCGGGCCATCTCTTTTTCGGGTTTGCCATCGGCGGCAAAGTCCATCTTTTTAGTATCCTCGTTACGCATATGGCAAAAGCTGCAGCGCGCACCTAATGCATGCTCCCACTCTTCCATCGTTTTATGCATTTCTTCTTTAGAAATGTTTTTTGGCAATACTTTAAGATTTTTGAATGGCTCGTCGGTTGGTTTAACAGCCGGCGACATAGCCATAAATACCACTGCCGAAAGCAGGCCTATTGTTGCAAGTAATTTTTTGTTGATTGTCATAATAATGTAAGGGCGTTTAAACATCTAAATTAGAACAATTAGTTTAAAAACGCAATAAGCAATAAGAATGTTACGCTATTGATCTTTAAAGGGCTTTATCATTTCCATGCTCAGGTCCCAAAGCCTGTTTCGGCCAGTTTCGTTAGTTGCCTGTGCAGATGGGCTGGCTACATGCCGGTTTTTAAAATACTTACCGCTTTTTGCATCAATACGAATAGCTGAGGCCAGGTAAATGCTTGTTTGCGCGCCGCTCTCGGCCGAGATCATAAAAGGCCTGGCCAGCCACATTAGTATTTTACCAATACCTTCAAGGCCTATGCCAAAGCCGGTGTTAACCAAACCCGGGTGCAGCGCAAACGCGCTAATACCTTTTGGCCCGTATTTAATAGCCAGCGAACGGGTAAAATATATATTAAACAGTTTGGCGGTTCCGTATGCCTTCCATGCCGAGTACGGGCGTTTTAACCATTGCAGGTCGTTAAAATTGGGTTTAGCCATGCGGTGCGCTTCCGAGCTTACATTGATAATACGCGCCTGGCCTTTTTGTAATAAGGGCAGCAGGTTATTTACCAGTAAAAAATGGCTTAAATGGTTAACAGCAAAAGTCATTTCATAACCGTCTTTGCTCTCCTGCCGTTCGGCAAAAATACCACCCGCATTGTTTATGAGTATGTTAACAGCCGTTAAACTTGCTTTTAAAATACCAGCAGCATCGCGTACGCTTTCCATATCGGCCAGGTCGCATTTTAATACATAAACGTTCTTGTTTTTTGTAGCCGCAATTATTTCTTGTCGTAACTCTTCCCCCCTCTTCATATCACGAACCAGCATGTAAACAGCGTGGTCTTTTTTGGCGAGTGCCATGGCGGTCTCCTTACCTATACCGGATGTTGCGCCGGTTATAACAGTAGTTGTAAAAGGCATATCGTATCAATTTAAATTAGGCCGGGGGATAGATCAAATTTAGCACATTTTAGTGCAACTAAAAATAATACGGCACTGTAGCAGGTGTATAATGCTATAAATCCGAAAATAAATCTGTTAAATTTTGTTAAACAATTTGCATTATTACGAAATAGTCGTATGTTTACGAAATAATCGTAGATAGCATGGAGAAATTATCACAACAAGAGGAAGAAGCAATGCAGGCCGTTTGGCAGGCCGGCACAGGTTTTATAAAGGATTTTCTTGACCAAACGGCCGAGCCAAAGCCCCCTTATACCACCCTGGCATCAACCATCAAAAACCTGGAACGCAAAGGTTTTGTAACCGGCGAAAAGCTGGGTAACTCGTACCGCTACACACCCGCTATTTTAGAAGAGGAATACAAAAAACGCTTTATGAGCGGCTTTGTAAGCGATTATTTTAAAAACTCGTATAAAGACCTGGTTACCTTTTTCGCCAACGAGAAAAAGATCAGCGCATCCGAGTTAAAAGAGATCCTTAACCTGATAGAAAAACCTAAACAATAATATCATGCCGGCCTTATTTGTCTTTTTATTCAAAGTTAATATCGCATTACTATTGTTTTGCGCGGGCTATTACCTGGTGCTGCGCCACCTTACTTTTTATACGTTAAACAGGGCTTACCTGGTGGTTGCCATTGTTTTTGCAACCGTTTACCCCAAAATTGACCTGAGCGATTTTGCCCAACGGCATGAAACCCTGGCCAAACCGGTACAAACCGTAGTATTAAACTGGCAGGCACCTGCCGAAAGCCTGATAAAGCCCCTCACCCAGCCCAACTACTGGCAATGGGCAACGGTTATATTTTGGGCCGGTGCCATATTCCTTGGCTTTAGGTTATTGATGCAGTTGTTCTCGCTGTTTCAATTGTACCGTCAGTCGAAACCGGCACGCATACATGAACATGATGTAAGGCTTATTGAAGGCGAGGCGGCCCCTTTCTCTTTTTGGCGCAGTATTTACGTAAACCCCGCCAACCACACCCCTGCCGACCTGCAAGCCATCCTATTACATGAGCAGGTGCACGTTAACGGCTGGCACACTATAGATATTTTACTGGCCGAACTAAGCAGCGTATTCTACTGGTTTAACCCCGGTATATGGCTCATGAAAAAAGCCGTGCGCGAAAATATTGAGTTTATAACCGACCGAAAGATCCTGAACAAGGGCTTTGATAGCAGAGCCTATCAGTACAGCCTGGTGAACGTGAGCTTTAATACTACCACCCCCGGCATAGTAAACCACTTTAATATTTCAACCATTAAAAAACGCATAATTATGATGAACGCTAAAAGATCTTCGAAGTTTAAACTTACGCGTTATGCGTTTGTGGTGCCTGCCGTTGTGGTGCTGTTGTTGGTATTTACCTTATCAAAGGCCGAAATAACCAAGCCCATTACCCGCAAAATTGAATTAACCATTAAGCCAGTTACAACCGCTATTAAACAGGCTGCCCAAAATGCTATGGCATTTGCAGATACTGTACCTGATAAAAAAGCAAAAACCACTACTGCAAAAACCGCCAAAACCGATACACTCAACTTAAAACAAACGCTCTTTGTTGCTTATGATGTAAAAGCTGATACCGGCAAAAAACAAAAAATCTATATCAGGACGGCAAACAATCACACCATCGATTCGATGAACATCGTATTGAATGGCAAAAAGGTGGATAACGCCATATTCTCAAAGGTTGATCCATCAACAATTGAGAGCATTAACATAATCAACTCCGGAGACCTGAAATTTAATGCAGTAGAGAATTATATATTTAATAATAATAAAGACGTAATATTTATAGCTACGAAAGATTCTGAAGAAGGAAAAGCATTATCTGATAAACTGGGCAAAAGGCGCCAGATAACCAACATCAGGATAAACGGTATAAATAAAAACACCGATAACCTTTCGGGATCAGAAGTCGCGTTGATATCTGCCTTGCCCGGTTTAAAATTAAACGGTAACGTTAACAACGTAACTGTTATTGCACGTAAAAAAGACGTAAATGATCCGGATGACAAACTAAAAGAAGTAACAGTAAATGGTTATCAAAAGTTAAATAGCACCATGAGCAGCATAACTGTTGTTGGACGCAAAAAAAACGGATCTGCATCAGCAGATGACGTGAAAGAAGTTGTAGTAACCGGTTATGGCACCGCAACAAAATTAAAAACCGACAGCATTAACCTTAACGGGAACAATATTGTATTTGCAGCCACCCCACACACACAATTAAGTAATGTAAAAGGCTGGAACACAACAGCAAACTATGTTTATACAACCAACAGTACCAATGTTAACCGCATATCAGATAAACTGATTGTGATTGACGGCAAAGTAGCCAGCGAAAAAGAGTTAAAAAAACTGTCGGCTTATGATATTGACAGGATGAGTACAAGCAACAGCGCCGACACCGTAAAAAAATACGGCGACAAAGCAAAATATGGTGTGGTTTACATCTACACCAAAAAAGGGAAACAATAATAAGATCAGTTAGATGTTGACCTATTTAAAGGTTGATCGGGGCAAGCCTGGTCAACCTTCTTTTGCTTGATTATTAACAACATAGCGTCATTGCGAGGTACGAAGCAATCTCTCGATAGAACAGCGGCTATGCACAGTTCTGAGATTGCTTCGTACCTCGCAATGACGCTTGGAGTTGAGCCTCAACTCGCTTCCGCTAACTTTTCTTTATCCAGTATCTGTAACAAAGCTTTCTCGGCAATATTCAGTTCCGCCGATTTTACGTCCTTGTCCCCATCCAGCTTATCTATATATTTAAAAATAGTGCCTTCCTCGTAGCTTTTTATAACGGTTGGGTGCACGTAATACTTTTTACAAACTGTGCGGGTATTGCCAAGGTTTATGGCTACTTCATCCAGCACGCTTACTATCTTCTTTTTACATTCCGATACCGTATTAAACTCACCTGCTTCTTTAAATGCATACAAGGCGCTTACGCTGCCTGCCCAGGTACGGAAATCTTTAGCGGTAAAATCTTCGCCGGTTATCTCTTTCAGGTAGGTGTTTATATCGCCCGATCCTATGGTACAGTGCCCGCCTTCATCATTGTAGTACTGAAACAATTCTTTCCCCGGGATATCACGGCATTGTTTAACTAACCGGGCCAGCTTTTTACTTTGCAGGGCAATTTTATGCATTACACCTTTTTTGCCCTTAAATTCAAATTGCAGCTTGCTGCCTTCCACTTTAACGTGCTTGTTCATGAGTGTTGTTAGCCCGAACGAACCGTAAAGCTTTTTATATGATTCGTTACCCACACGGATGCTGGTCAGTTCCATCAGGCGTACTACAAGGGCTACCACCTTCTCATGATCGAGTTTTGGGCGGGCAAGGTCGTGATCAACCCGGCTACGTATAGCGGGCAAATGCGCGGCAAATGTTTGCAGGCGATGGTACTTTGATTGGTTGCGAATCTTGTTCCAGTATGCGTGATAACGATACTGCTTGCGCCCTGCCGCATCGGTGCCGGTAAACTGCAGGTGCCCGTTATCATAAGGGGAGATCCATACATTGGTATAGGCCGGCGGGATTACCAGTTTGTTAAAACGGTCAATAAGTTCTTTATCCTTAACCAACTTGCCATCAGCGTCATAATAGCTCCAACCCTTTCCGGTTTTTTTGCGGGTATAACCCGGGGTTGAATCTGACACATAGCGCAGCCCCACCGCTTTTGCAGTTACTTTTGGGTCGCGGCCAATTTTTTCGAGTTTTTTTTCGAGACGGGTCATGTGTAGAGTACAACATGCAACCGGATGATAAGTTTTAAGTACTAATTAAAGTTATTAAGTACTAACACAATAAATAAAACTTGTCATCCTGAACGTAGTGAAGGATCTATTCGCGAAGATGCATATCGGCGATTAGATCCTTCGTTCCTCAGGATGACAAATTACTAAAGACTTTTCAGCACATCCACCACATACTCCACCTGCCCGGGGTGTACATCCAAATGTGTTACAAAACGGATGCGGTGGGTATCAGTACTATTTGCTTTAATACCCTTTGCTGCCAGTTTAGCGAGTATGGCACCGGCGTGCTCGGTGGTATCAAATAAAACGATGTTGGTTTCTACAGGCACTACATTGGTTACCCAAGGGTATTTAATCAGTTCTTCGCCTAAAATACGGGCGTGGGTATGGTCAATCTTTAAACGCTCTACATGATGGTCGAGCGCGTAGATGCCGGCTGCCGCCAGGAAACCTGCCTGCCTCATGCCACCACCCAATACCTTGCGGATGCGGCGGGCGTACTTAATAGTTGCCTTATCGGCCAGTAAAACCGAGCCTACAGGCGCGCCCAGGCCTTTTGACAAGCATACCGAAATACCATCAAAGTATTTACCATAATCGGCAGCGTTATCGCCCGTATGGGCAAGCGCGTTAAAAATGCGCGCACCATCTAAATGCAGCTTTAAGCCCTGTTCCTTACAAAGCGCTGCTATGGGTTTAATATGCTCAAGCGTATAGCAGCTGCCGCCGCCTTTGTTAACCGTATTTTCAAGCACTACCAAACTGGTATGCGGGTAGTGGATATTCTCTTCATTTATCTCGGGCGCAATCATTTCGGCAGTCAGTATACCCCGGTATCCATTCAGCAATCGTGTTGATACGCCCGAATTAAAAGCAATGCCCCCACCCTCGTAACGGTAAACGTGCGCGGTTTGGTCGGCTATCAGTTCATCCAGCGGCTGGGTAAAACATTTAATGGCTATCTGGTTGGTCATGGTGCCCGATGGGCAGAAAATAGCTTCCTCCATCCCAAACATAGCAGCCGCTTTTTGCTCCAGCGCGTTCACGGTTTCGTCTTCGCCAAACACATCATCGCCAACTTTGGCGCCCCACATGGCTTCGAGCATTCCGGGTGTTGGTTTTGTTACGGTATCGCTGCGCAGATCAACTGTTATCATGTCAAAAAATCTTTTATATTTGATTTCAAATCTAAACCTTTATGCGTAAAATTTTACTCCTGCTTTGTATTTTAAGCATTACATTTAATGCAGAAATCATAAACTAACTACCGGCAAGTAATCATCTGTTGTAAAAAATCAATGACAAGATGTTTTTCACACAATAAAAGAGAAGAATTACTGTATTCTATAGAAATAAATAATTTTGCTGAATCAATATCACAACCCTAATCGATACCATGATGCGTAAAGCCCTTTTAATATTTTTAATTATTGCAAGCACCATCGCTGTCAAAGCACAACCCCAACGCAAATGGTTTGAAGGCACGCTTTATCATACCAGCGGCGAAATATTCGACGGGTTGATATCATGGTCGCCCCCTCACAAAGGCGAATATGAAGATGGCGACCAGATACTTTACTGCAAAGATGAAAAATCGGAGGTGTTCCCTATCCCGTATTACAAGCTCAAATCGTTTGTAATGGGTGCCGATAGTTTTGTGGTATCGCGCAATGTGCTGTTCAAAAACAGCCCGTTCATGATTGTAGAGGTTGATAACGCTACAAAACTATTCACCGTTAAAACGGCCAAAAGCGGTTTCCCGTTAATTATTAATACCGGCGGTTTTACAGGCAATGTTGGTATGGGGGTTGGCGTGGGTACAAGAATTGGTGCCGGTACAAAAACCACCTATTACTATGGTACCACACAGGATAACGTTACCAAGCTGGAGAAAAAACAGTTTATTGAAGTAATGAGCAACATTATGGCCGATAAACCAGAGGTGGTTGCTAAAATTAAAGACAAAACTTTTCGTTATGGTGACATGGAAGACCTGCTCACCTATTACAGAACAGGCCAGATGCCAAAAAAATCATATGACTACTAAGAATACCCCTTACACCAAACACTTTTTTACTACCGCCGCACTTATTTTATTAATGACAATGGCGGGCAATACGGTAATGGCCCAAAAGTGGCTTCCGGGCTATTTTATTGATGTTAAAGGCGTTAGAACCACAGGGTACATCCACCCCAACCCGGGCGGCCGCGGGCCGTTCAGCGACGAAGGTTTTATTGAGTTTAGGGACGAGGAACACTCAACCCCTTATTATCTGAGCGCCAGGGATCTGCAATCATTTGTGGCCGGCCGCGATAGCTTTGTGGTTGCGCATGCCCCCGGTAACGAAACCTGGGCTAAAAGGGAGTTTGATTTTGTACGTGTAGTTATTGATGAACCTACAAAAATTTACGCAACCCGTGGTGCCGGCAGCGGCGGTAGCGGCGGCGGCAAAAAAGTACAGGTATCGCCCGGTATTGGTATAGGTACGGGCACATACGGCACATCATACGGCGGCGGTGTGGGCATCAGCATTGGTGGCAACGGCGGCGGCGGCAATAACAAGCTAAGCTATTACTACGGCAGCAGCACAGCTACTATGCAGCATCTTACCCGCGAAAACTTTATTGATATTATGAGCGAGGTGATGGCCGATGAACCCGAGGTTGTTGAGCAAATACGCGCAAACCATTATGGGATAGGTAATATAGAAAAACTGGTAGCTTATTTTAATAAGGTGAGGGATTCGCACCAGTAATTTTAGCCCGAAGTCAAAAATCTTAAGCAAGTAAAGTGCAAAACCCAACTTAGCACTTACGACTAAAGACTTTTAACTTAACATCCCTTTATAATTTCTTAAAACTTTTATGAGTACTATACGTAATTATGTGCATAACCAAACAGCACAAAATGCCCGATAGAAAACCTGCATCTGAAAGAACACCTAAAAAAGAACTTACCTATATAGAAAAGGTATGGCATACCGTAGCCATTGTTGCCTTACTGGTAGTTGCCATTTTAATTGCCCGTGTTGCCTTTAATGTACTGTTAATGATATTGGCCGGCGCGTTGATATCGGTATATTTTCATGGGCTGGGCGATATGATAGAACGCAAAACCAAGTGGAACCGAAAGATCTGCATGAGCATTTCTGTTGTTGGCTCGTTCCTTATCCTGTTCACTTTGCTCTATGTTATGGGTACTACCATACAGGGCCAGATAGCCATTTTAAGCGAAAGCTTACCCCAAACCATTAATAATTTAAAAGTAAGACTTGGTGAAGGCCCTATCGGCGCAAAAATACTTGAATATTTTGGCAACGATAATACCGATAAGCTTTTTGCAACAGCTCAAAGCTTTTTCAGCACCAGTTTTGGTGTGCTGGGTAACATTTATATCATTATGTTTTTGGGAATCTTTTTCACCACCAGCCCTTCGCTTTATAAGGATGGTATCATCAAATTATTTCCTGAGCAAAATAAGCCAATGGCCAGAAAGGTTATTGACCGTACCAGCCAGGCATTAAAAGGGTGGCTAAAAGGCATGATGCTTTCTATGGTACTGATATTTATTATGATAAGTGCAGGCCTTTCCATCATTGGTATACCGGTAGCACTGGTGCTGGCGTTATTAACGGGCTTATTAAAACTTGTACCCAACTTTGGTTCGCTGGCGGCAATGATACCCGGCGTACTGCTTGCCTTAACCAAAGACCTAAATACCGCCATTATTGTTGCATTGCTTTACATCGTATCGCAAACCATTGTAAGCAATATTGTTACACCGCTTATTCAAAAAAAGATGATCAACATCCCGCCTGCTTTAACCATTATTAGCCAGGTATTGATGGGTGTGCTATCGGGCGTGTTAGGTATTATATTAGCAGTACCGCTGCTGTCTATTATTATTATCCTGGTTGATGAGATCTACGTTAAAAAAATAAATCGTGAAGAAGATGATGAGGTAGGCCGCCGAACGGTTGACAGCGATTAAAAATACAGTTGGCAAATATCCTAAATTAAAAAAGGCCCGTCTGTTAGTTAACAGACAGGCCTTTTTTAATTTTTACTTTTAAATTTTGACTTATTGACCTTGTGCCAATGTATAGCCAATTTTGCCGTCAAACTTCATCAGGAACTCAACCGAGCACACTTTAAAATCTTCAGACAGGTCGGCAGCAATATGTAATATCTCTTTCTGGGTTATCTCGGTACCGTCTTTCTTCTCAAAACGGATGCGGTATTCGTTCACCAGTTCGGTAAATATAGAACCTGTTGGCCACACCTGTGTACCACGGTTCGAGATCATTACCAACTGAAAGTTATCCGTTTGTTTACGCTGCGCCAAAGCGGCAAGCTCGTTTGGCTGCTTGCTCGACTCTACGAAAACATCCACCCCTACCATTTCTTCGGTAGTGGCAGCTTTGGTAACCGTTAGTTTATTTTTAAGCGGATGATCGTGGTTGGCTTTCACTTCCATATCCGGCTGCGCAATAACCTCACCTTTTACTGGCACCTGGCCAAGGTTTGCAATTACGGCATCAGCAAAAGCATCTGTATTAACCGATGCAACTGCTTTATCACCAAAATCGCCGGTATGAACGCCCTGCTCAAGTGTGTATAGTAACGAGTTTTCGATATTAGCCGCAGCGGTAGTGAAACCTAAATAACGCAGCATTAAAATACCTGATAATAACAAAGCGGTTGGGTTAGCAATACCACGGCCGGCAATATCCGGTGCGGTACCATGCACGGCCTCAAATATGGAGATATTATCACCAATGTTTGCAGATGGTGCAAAGCCAAGGCCGCCCACTAAACCTGCGCAAAGGTCAGATACAATATCACCCTGCAGGTTGGTTAATACAATAGCCTGGAAAATCTCCGGGCGCGATACCAGCTTCATGCAAAGGTCATCCACAATAATATCAGACGATTCGATATCCGGGTATTCGCGTGCTATCTCATAAAAAGTTTCCAGGAACAAGCCATCCGTAAGTTTCATGATGTTTGCCTTGTGGCCACAAGCCAGCTTGGTATAACCTTTACGGCGGGCCATTTCAAACGCGTAACGTATTACCTGGGCCGAGCCCGGGCGGGTAATGATACGGCGGCCTACAGCAACATCGTTGGTTAACAAGTGCTCGATGCCTCCGTAAGTATCTTCAATATTTTCGCGAACTATAGTTAAATTGATAGGGATACCAGCTTTTGAGAAAACGGTATCAACACCATTCAGTGAACGGAAATCGCGCTGGTTGGCGTAAGTGTTCCATACTTTGCGGGCGGTAACATTTATACTTTTCACGCCTTTGCCTTTCGGGGTTTCCATAGGGCCTTTAAACAGCAGGCCTAAACGTTCAATGGTTTCTTTTGCCTGCGCGGTCATCCCTGTGGAGTGGCCTGCATCAAAATACGACTTGCCCATTTCTACATACTCGTAATCGAGTTGTACGTTGGCGGCTTCAAATATACGGAGTACGGCGGCCATAATTTCCGGGCCTATACCGTCACCTTTTGCTACTGCTATTTTGGTTTTCATGGATGATAATATGTGGTGTGTAAAAACGCTGCAAAGGTAGGCTTTTTGAGGCTATTTTGGAAGGTTTTACGGCTTATTGTGGTCGAATTGTGACGTTTGCATGTACTTATAAGGCTCAATTATTATTTTGCATTACAAACTCTAATCAGTTTCTAATATTTGACCCTACTTTGGCATCGCCGGTCGCCTCAACATCGCAATACATAGCTGTTAAAATTGCTTTATGCCAGTTTAAAAGATTTCAACTAACTTTGCAACACTATACATGAAAGCATTTTACGGGGATTTAAAATTAGGAATATTAGGCGGCGGCCAACTTGGGCGCATGCTTATACAGCAGGCAATAAATTATAACGTTACTGTTAAGGTACTCGACCCTGACCGCGAGGCACCCTGCCGCCGGCTTTGCAACGAGTTTGTTGTAGGTTCGCTTAGCGATTATGAAACCGTTTATAATTTTGGTAAAAAGGTTGACCTGCTTACCATCGAGATAGAGAAGGTAAATGTTGACGCATTGGAGCAGCTGGAAAAAGAAGGTGTTGCGGTTTACCCGCAATCGCGCATAATCCGCCTGATACAGGATAAAGGCCTGCAAAAGCAATTTTTTAAAGAGAACAATATCCCTACTGCCGAATTTCAGGTGATCTCATCGCCGGAGCAATTAAAGGCAAGCCATATCCCGTTCCCATATATTCAAAAGCTTAGGCGTGATGGTTACGATGGAAAAGGTGTTTACAAGGTTGTTGACCAAAGTTATCTGGCAAACGCTTTTACCGAACCAAGTATTATAGAGCGCCTGATTGATTTTGAAAAAGAAATTGGCGTAATAGTAGCCCGCAACGAAAGCGGCGAGGTAAAAACCTTCCCACTGGTAGAGATGGAGTTTAACCCCGAAGCTAACCTTGTGGAGTTTTTAATATCACCTTCTACCCTACCATTCGAGGTGCAAATGGAGGCCGAGAACATTGCCAAACGAATAGCCGAAACGCTGAACATAGTAGGCATACTGGCTGTAGAAATGTTCCTGACCAAAGACGGTCAGATCTTAGTGAACGAGCTTGCCCCACGCCCGCATAACAGCGGCCACCAAAGTATTGAGGGTAACGTAGTATCACAGTTTGAACAGCATCTGAGGGCTATCTTCGATCAGCCGCTTGGCGATACCGCCTGCCTGAGCAACGCCATTATGGTAAACATTTTAGGCGAAGCCGGGTACGAAGGCCCCGCTGTTTACCAGGGGATAGAAAAAATATTGAAATGTGCCGGTGTTTACGTGCATTTATACGGTAAGGCCTTAACAAAACCTTTCCGCAAAATGGGGCATGTTACTATTATAGATAACGACAGGGAGAAAGCGATAGAGAAGGCGCGTTATGTGCAGCAGACACTGAAGGTGATAGCTTAGAAAAAGTTAATGGTTCATAGATAATAGTTCATAGTAAGAAAAAATAAAACTGCGGCTAAATGGCCTTTAGATTCGAAGACTTACAAGTTTGGCAGAAAGCTATTGATCTGGACGAACAAATAAATCAGCTTACCAAAACATTCCCTAAAGAAGAAGTATTCGTGTTAACTTCACAAATTAAAAGAGCTGCAGATTCTGTTGTCCTAAATATTGCGGAGGGGTCCACGGGTCAGAGTAAAGCAGTATTTAAATTATTTTTAAACTACTCCCTTCGTTCCGCTATCGAAGTAGTGAGTTGCTTATTCATCGCAAAAAGAAGAACATATATAAACGACGTTTTATTCAAAGAATTGTATACAGAATACGAAGTTCTTGTTAAAATGATAACCGCATTAAGAAACTCGCTATAATAAATTTACTATGAACCATCAACCATCAACTATAAGCCCCTCTCAACCAAAAATAGCCATTATAATGGGCAGCAAGTCCGACTTGAACATTATGCAGGATGCTGCCGACGTTTTAAAAGAACTGGGTGTTGCATACGAAATAACTGTTGTATCGGCACACCGCACGCCCGATAGGATGTTTAGCTACGCCCGTGCCGCTGCCGATCGTGGCATAAAGGTAATTATAGCCGGTGCTGGTGGTGCCGCGCATTTGCCGGGCATGGTGGCATCATTAACACATTTGCCGGTTATTGGCGTTCCTGTAAAATCAAGCAACTCTATTGATGGCTGGGATTCTATCCTGTCTATTCTGCAAATGCCGAATGGTATACCGGTGGCAACTGTGGCTTTAAATGCAGCTAAAAACGCAGGCATACTGGCCGCGCAGATCTTATCAACTGCTGATGAATACCTGGTTCAAAACCTCATTGCTTTTAAAGAAAAATTAAAGCAAGTTGTGGAAGCTTCGGCTGCAGAGATGGAAGGGAAATAAGTATTTTGTCATTTCGAACGAGGGTACGAGGAGAAATCTTGTTCTTCATGCACAATTCGCCACCTGGCATTTGAACAAAATTTCTCACTATCGGGCGAATTGACAGGTGGGAAAAATTAATTCAACATCGGGTTCTCGGGGAAATTAGCTATGTGCGCGTAACGCTGGCCAAGGCTTATCACTATCTCTTTCCAAAGGTTGCTTTCATTGTTGCTGAAAACACTATCGGCTTCAAATTTATTGGCTACTATCCAGGCATCATCGCGCAATTCATCGTCGAGCTGCCCGGGTGTCCATCCGGAGTAACCGGTGAAGAATTTTATCTCGCCCTCGGTTAGTTGGTAATTGTTTATCAATTCTTTTATCTGTTCAAAATCCCCGCCCCAGTAAATACCATCCCATATTTCAATACCACCCTCAATTTTATCGGGGCAGCGGTGTATATAATGCAGGGTATTTTCGGCTACAGGGCCACCCATATATACCGGTATTTCCGAATAGGCTGCATCCGGCAAAATATCGCCCAGTAAATATTCAGTTTGATGATTAAGAATAAAACCCATTGCCCCGGCTTCAGAATATTCGGTAAGCAGGATAACCGACCGTTTAAAATTAGGGTCGGGCATAAACGGTTCTGATATTAATAGTCGGCCTGCAGCTGCTGAAATGGGACTTAGCATGGGTGTAAATTTATATTGTATTAACAGTAAATGTAAAATTATGTTCATTAATCATCAAAATGAACGCCTTATAGATATGTACGGTATAATTAATTTGTAAGTTTGCGATAATGGATCAGAAACATATAGAAAATTTAAGGCAGGAATATGAAGCGGCTTCTTTAAACGAAACCGATGTTGATGCCAACCCAATGCGCCAGTTTGATAAATGGTTTAATGAAGCCATTAATTGCAAAGTACACGAGCCAAACGCCATGACACTGGCCACCGCTACGCACGATGGCCGCCCATCGGCAAGGATAGTATTACTTAAAGGCTTTAGCGATGATGGTTTTAAGTTTTACACCAATTACCTAAGCCGTAAGGGCAAAGAGATCAGCAAAAACCCGCTGGGGTCGCTTGTTTTCTTTTGGGGCGATATGGAACGCCAGATCCGTGTGGAAGGCACCATTGAGAAACTGGATAAAAACTATTCTGAAAAATACTTCCATTCGCGCCCTAAGGCGAGCCAGATAGGCGCAGCCGCATCGCCGCAAAGCCAGGAAATTGACAGCCGCGAAGCACTTGAACAAAAAATGGCCGAGCTTGAACTGGAGTACGCTGATAGCGAAGTACCAAAACCATCGTACTGGGGTGGGTATGTATTACGCCCACGCTACATAGAATTTTGGCAGGGCCGCCGCAGCCGCCTGCATGATAGGATAGTTTACAAGAAAACCGATAATAAAAACTGGAAGATTGTTCGCCTTGCGCCATGAGTTTTGATGATATTAAATTATTGCTTACCCAAAAGTTTGGCGAAACTGTAATTACCGGTGAAGAGCGTACTGGTATGCAGCCCGCCCTGCTGATAAACCCCGGCCATATTGTTGAGGTTTGTATGGAGCTGCGCAATAATCCCAAAACCTACTTCGATTTTTTATCATGCCTTACGGGCGTTGATTATGGCGAAGAAGCCGGCCGTTTTGGTGTAGTTTATCATTTGTCATCTATCCCCTATCACTTACAGCTTACGTTAAAAATAAGCAAGGAAAATGACCGTAGCCAGGATAACCTGCCATCATTCCCCAGCATTGTATCTGTTTATCGCACCGCCGACTGGCACGAACGCGAAGCTTATGACCTGGTAGGGATATTTTTTGAAGGCCACCCTGATCTGCGCAGGATTTTATTACCTGACGACTGGGAAGGGTTTCCGTTACGTAAGGACTATAAGGCAGCGGAGTATTATAAAGGGATTAAAGTTGATTAGAGCTATATAAATAATAAACCGTCATTGCGAGGTACGAAGCAATCTCCTGACTTTGCAGGTTCAATTTGCATGTGAAGAGATTGCTTCGTACCTCGCAATGACGGGCAGGAATAAACAATAACTTGGAAGCAGAAATTTCAAAATATAACGAAGCACTTGACCGCTATAACAAAAAGATAGCAGACGCTTCTGTGGAGGATATGGTGCTTAATATGGGGCCGCAGCATCCGTCAACCCACGGGGTTTTGCGGCTTGAGCTGATAACCGATGGCGAGATCGTAAAAGAGGTTATCCCGCATATTGGTTACCTGCACCGCTGTTTTGAAAAACACGCCGAATCGCTTACCTACCAGCAAACCATCCCGTTTACCGACAGGCTGGATTATCTCGCATCAATGAACAACAGCCATGCCTGGGTTATGGGTGTAGAGAAAATGCTGGGTATAGATAAAGATATCCCCAAACGTATTGAATACATCCGTGTGCTGGTTTGCGAGCTTAACCGCATTGCATCACACCTGATAGCTATTGGCACTTATGGCATCGATATAGGAGCATTTACGCCTTTCCTGTGGTGTTTCCGCGACCGTGAGCATATCATGGGCATGCTGGAGTGGGCTTCAGGCTCGCGCATGCTATATAACTATATTTGGGTGGGTGGTTTGTTCTATGACCTGCCTGTAGGTTTTGAAGAACGCTGCCGCGATTTTGTTGACTACTTTAAGCCAAAAATGGTGGAGCTTAACCAACTGCTGACCGACAACCAGATCTTTATTAGCCGCACCGCCAACGTGGGCGTTTTGCCTATGGATGTGGCCATTAACTGCGGTTGCAGTGGCCCGGTATTGCGTGGCTCGGGTTTAAAATACGATCTGCGCCGTATAGACAATTACTCCGCTTACCCTGAATTGGAGTTTGACATCCCGGTAGGGAAAGGCCTGATGGGTACTGTTGGCGATTGCTGGGACCGTTACAAAGTACGTGTTGACGAGATCCAGGAATCGATAAAGATTGTAGAGCAATGCCTGGACAGGTTACAGAAAGAACTGAAACGCACCCCGGAGTTTGACCCGCGTGCCAAACTGCCACGTAAGCTAACCCCCAAAGTGCAGGATTACTACGCCCGCTGTGAAGGTGCCAAAGGCGAACTGGGCTTTTATTTTATCCATAATAACGAACGCTCCGAGATCCCCTTCCGCTCAAAAGTGCGTGGCCCAAGCTTCAACAACTTATCTGTACTGCCCGAGCTTGGCAAAGGCGTTATGATAGCCGATTTGATAGCCATCATAGGCTCGCTTGATTTTGTATTGGGCGAGGTGGATCGGTAATAGAGAGTCAGGATATTTAGAATCAAGAGTCAAGACCTTTGTCATGGTGAGCCTGTAGAACCATTAGAAAGGCGCACAAGTCTTCGACAAGCGCAGACTGACAAACCCACTACTTCCCTTTCATCCATTTCAAAGCCGTAATTATCTTTTGGTCTTTACTAAAATCACCAAAATTATCCCCGGCAATCACTTCCTTATCGGGCGGTACATTTTCATAATAGACCTTCCCGTTCCTGTCCGCTCCAGCAACCTGCGCAATAATAAACTTAACGCCATACATGCAGGCATTTTTTAAAACAGTTCCTTATATAATTCCCTATCCACCTTTATACGGGTGGTGTCCCATTTATATGTTTTACCATTATATAAAGCCATTCCATGAAAATCGCCTAACATCTGGTACATAAATGATACTGGTGGTTACTTATCAACCAAAAAAAGGGAGGCAATTTCTTGCATCCCTCTTAGTTATATTAATTGTTGATTTTTTACTGATTATAAACCTTTACCATAAACACGTAGTTTCGCATTTTTTTGATCTGCTGCGTGCGGCTCAGGCTGGTTAAACTATTTTTGGTGTTAAGGATAAGCGATTTATTCAATGAATCGGCCGGGATGTTTTGAATAGCTTTTAGCAGATAGTGTGATTTTACCGCGAATGCTGCACCCGATGTTTGGGTTTGCTTGCCGTTTATAACACCAATAACGTTTCCTTTATCATCCATTAAGGGGCCACCGCTGTTACCGGGGTTAACCGGGATAAACAATTCGTATTCGGTAGTATCGCCTTTAAAACCTGTTGCTGCGGTTAAAGAACCGGGGCCAAACTTAATATCATCGCCGGGGTAACCCAGGGTGTAAACTGTTTCACCCAAATCGCTTTTTGCTTTTTTAAAGCTATATGGCACAGCACCAAGGTTTTTAAAAGCTGGGTCATTTATTTGTAGTATGGCAACATCATACTGTGGCTCGGTATAAACTACCCTGGTGTGGAATGATTCGCCGGCGGCGTTTTGTACGTAAACAGAATCGGCACCATTTACTACATGATAGTTGGTTACAATATAACCGTTACCTGTAAGCGCGAAGCCTGTACCTTTAAACTTAGCGTTAATGGCCGGGCCGGTGGTTTTACCGTCTTTAATGATTTTTTCAGTTTTATCATTAAGCTGGTCGGTTTTACCCTTTATCTGATCAACTTCGCGTTTTAACTGTAAGTATCTTGGATCTTTATTACTTAGCGAACCCGAGATAAACAAAGTAAGTAAAATAGCGATGATAGCTATAGAGGCCGCCACAGATATTTTTGAGTGATGGTGGCGCCACAGCTGCACTATCCATGACGGGTGCGCCATCAGGTCTTCTTTCAGCGTGTGTACATCAATTTCGTCGTGTATCTCATCAAGGCGGCTTTGCAGGCTTAAACGCTCGTTGTATTGCTTTAATAAAGCTGTAAACTCTTTATGCTCGGCAATTTTAGTATCTATTATTGCATCCTTTTTACGTAATACATCAAACTGGGCGCGTTCCTCAACGGTCATTTCGCCGTTCAGGTAGCTCTCAATCATTTCTAAAAGTTGGTTCTCTCTCATGGTCTTACCCCTTTCGTTATTGCTGAAAAAATAATTTCTTCAGCCTTTGCAGGCATTTGTATTTCTGCGTTTTCGCGTTATCAGCATTTGTGTAGCCAAACCGCTCGCATATATCCTGCATACTGCGGTTGTTCATATAAAAATCTTCCATAATGGTTTTACAGGGTTCGCCCATAAGCTTCAATGCATCGCCCATTTTATTAAGCTGCATATCGCGTTCTTCGTGCTTTTCCACCTCATCCTCAACCGGCAGGTATTCCTGGAAATCTTTTATATCACCACCATACCTGTTTAGTTGTTTAAGCCTTTTTAGCCATAAGCGCCTGCATATAGAATATATGTAGGTTTTTAATTTGCTGCTCAGCTCAAAATCGCCCCGTTTAACCTTATTATAAAGAACTATTATAGCTTCCTGGTAAATATCCTTGGCCTCGTCCTCATCGCCGTTATTATTAACAACAAGTTGTAAGATCATGGGGAAATACCCCAGGTATAGCTTTTTTAAAACACTATCAGAATTATTGAGTATGCCAATGATGACTTCACTATCTGATGGTATTTCCACATTTAACTGATTATTCACTACTTAATACTTTTTATATGGAATTGTAACCCAACAATTTGATTTATTTTTTTTCCTGCTAAATAACACTTGCCAAAGCCGCAATATCGGGAAATATTTGGTAGGATATATGGCGTTACTTTCAACGCTTGCTATTGTATAACCTAAACGCTTTATTATCAACCCACGATATGTTTTTTATTTTTTTACCGGGTTACCTTTTGTTATTTGTGATCATTAATCATCACAAACAACAACAATTAAAAACATGAAAAATTCAATCAAAATTACATTCGTAGCTTTCGCTATCGCAATTACCGCAGCAGCCTGCGACCCTGCAAAAAAAACAACAACAGATCCTGCTGATAGCACCAAAACTGATTCGGCTACTGTAGCGGCTGACTCTACCAAAAAGGATACGGCCGTTGTTTCCCCTATTGATAGCACTAAAAAAGACTCCGTAAAAAAATAATTTATTTTTTTGGGTTACCTTTTTGGATTCGCTGTATTAACTACCAAATAAGAATAAAACAACTTACAAATAATTAAACAACACAAAATGAAAAATTCATTCAAAATCGCATTTTTAGCTCTAGCTATCGCTGTTTCTGCTGCTGCTTGTAAAGGTTCTGGTTCTGCATCTTCTGCTGATTCAGCTAAAGACACAACTGTTAAAGTTGATTCAACCGTTAAAGTTGATTCTACTGTTAAAGTTGACTCTACAGTTAAAACTGACACAACTAAAAAAGACACAACTAAAAAATAATTTAACCTAACCGGTTAAATGTTAAAGAATTACATCGTTAATTTTTTAAGTTTTTTAATTTTTTAAAAGGTAACCCACTTTTTTATAAAAAGTGGGTTACCTTTTTCTGTTTGTGGTATTAACACTTGAAAAACTATTAAATCACTTAAAAAAAACAAAAAATGAAAAATTCTTTCAAAATCGCTTTCTTAGCTTTAGCTATCGCTGTTTCTGCTGCTGCTTGTAAAGGTTCTGGTTCATCTTCTGCTGCTGATTCAGCTAAAATGGACTCAGCTAAAATGGATTCGGCTGCTACCGACACAGCTGCTAAAATGGACACTACAGCTAAAATGGACACTACTAAAAAAGATACTACTAAAAAAATGTAATACCTTTTTTACTACAAAAAACGCCCCCGGTTTATACCAGGGGCGTTTTTTTATGCCTTTTATTAGGGTTTCAAAACATTAGCGCAAATTTTTGTTTATTGCTAAAAGCATATGTACATGAAATACTCCGAATGGAACAACCTGAGCGACGAGGATAAAAAGAACACGCATTGGAAACATCACCCACGCATCCGCATAGCTACAATATTCAGTATCCTGTTCGCGGTTTTCTTTTTGGTGGTGATGCTGCGTGTATTACAAAACCGCCGCGTACACGTTAACCGTAAACCAAATGCAAAAGAAGCCTTTACCATAGCTAAGGTTTTTGTTAACGACCGGCTAAAACAGCCCGGTACCGCAAACTTCCCGAAAAGCAAATTTGAATCGGATATTGATACGGCGCATAACAGCTACCGTATATCATCCTATGTTGATGCACAGGATAGCAGTGGAAAAACGATAAAATCGGCATGGCAAGTAAAACTCTCCTACACAGGCGGCGATTGGGCCGACAGAAAAAGCTGGAAATTGATAGAAGTAATGATCAGCAAATAAAAAAGCGCCTTCAGGGGCGCTTTTTTATTTGATACGATATCGCCAAAAGCGGTTATGATCTGCCCCTGAAGGCAGAGATGATCCAGATGATGATAAGTATTACTACAATAACAGAAATGATGCCCACAGCCGCACCGGCTTTAAAAATTCCGCCGATAACTGAGCAACCGCTTAGCGCAACAACGGCCAAAGCGAACAATAATAAATTAATTTTTTTCATGGTAGATCATTGTAAGATTTATGATGTAAATCTTATTACAACAATCAGACCTTTACCTTACATCAACAGATTTGAATCGGATTCTTCCGTTTCTGTGTTGTCATTTGGTAAAAATTGTACTGCAATCAATACAATAGAAATAGCCAACAGGCTCATCGGTACAAGGGCTTCAATAGCTACTAATAATAGTTCCATAGCAAATTATTTGGGGGGTAATAATTAATACTAAAAATTTAATTCGTCACCAGCTCAAATTCGCCATTTTTCATAGAGGTTCCCTAATCTAAAAATAGTTTTTTAATAATTCCAAGAAATGTTGATAAGTTAATAAAAATTGTTACTTCGTGGATAAATCCCGACATTCCCGCCCTGAAAGCACAGCATACCTTAAAAATATCGTAGTGCTTCATAAAATTCACCCTTCTATGAATACGCCTTTAATAACACTTAATAATATCTCTGTAAGGTTTACAAACTCCACGTTATTTACCCAACTCTATTTTGAGATACGCCAGGGGCAAAATTGGGCCATTACCGGCAAAAGCGGCTCTGGCAAAAGTATAATGCTGCAAGCCATTGCCGGTAATATTGGTATCAATGGTGGCAGCATAACCTATCATTTTATGGATGATATTCATAAACAACATCCCGATGCTGACGCACTGCTCACTTTTCATAACTTTATAGCATTCGCCGGTGCAAAGCATCATTTTAAAACACTATCAAACACGGCCGATTTTTATTATCAGCAACGTTACAATTCGTCCGACTCGGAAGATACCCTTACCGTGCGTCAATATCTGCAATCGGTAAAGGTTAATACCCATACACCCGCTTACTGGACGTTTGATAAAACTATTGCAGCCTTAAACCTAACAGTACTTTGCGATAAACAAACCATCAAGCTATCAAACGGCGAAACCAAACGCCTGATGATAGCCGCCGCGCTTTTAAAGAACCCCGCCATGCTGTTATTGGATAACCCCATGACCGGGCTTGATGTAGAAACCCGCAAAAGCTTTAATATACTTTTAAATGAGATCTCCGCATCGGGTATAAGTATTATAATGGCAACATCAGCGCATGAACTGCCCGATGTAGTAACGCATGTGGCAGTTTTAGATAATGGCGCTATAAGCCAAAGCCTAACCAAAAAGGAGTTTGAACTAAGCGATCACTATATAATTGATAAAACCACCGTAGATGCCGATGCATTGAAGGCTTTGTTAAACACATCGGCCACACAGCATCATTACAACCAGATTGTGAGCATGACGGATGTACTGATCAAATACGGCGACAAGGTGATATTGAATAAAGTAAACTGGCAAATAAACCCCGGCGAACGCTGGGCCTTGCTTGGGCATAATGGCGCAGGCAAATCAACTTTGTTAAGTTTAATAAACGGCGATAACCCGCAGGCTTACGCCAACAACATTATACTGTTTGATAAAAAGCGCGGAACAGGCGAAAGCATATGGGATATAAAAAGCAAAATAGGTTTTGTATCGCCCGAACTTTACCAGTACTTCCCTACCGACAACTCCTGCCTGCAGGTAATAGAGAGCGGTTTTTATGATACCCTGGGCCTTTTCAGACCAAGCAACAAAGCTAAAGCCGACCTTGCCCTTAGCTGGATGAAAGCTTTGGAGATTGACCAATATGCCCGCCAACTGTTGAAAAACATACCAGCCAGCGCACAACGCCTTTGCCTGCTGGCACGGGCATTAATAAAAAACCCTGCCCTGCTGATATTTGACGAACCCTGCCAGGGGCTTGACGACCACCAGCAGCAGCATTTTAAAAGCGTGGTAGATGCCATTTGCAGCATCAGCAATGTAACCCTCATATATGTTACCCACTACCAGCACGAAATACCAGATAGCGTGGACAGGGTTTTGAGATTAGATAAAGGGGAAGTGGTTTAAATCAGAATTATATAATTTTCAGAATACGATATATCCTGTGAATCGAAAATTCTGCAAATCCTTATTAAAACAAACACATTGTCAACTTAAAAACACCTTTAAGCTTTCTGCTTTCACCTTTAAGCTTCAACAACGTATATTTGTACATGAATACAGCCGAACTGTTACAGCGTGCTTTAGCTTTTGATTTTTTGAGCATTGATGAAGGGGTTTACCTTTACAACAATGCTTCTACGGCCGACCTGATGTACGTAGCCAACGAGTTGCGTAAAATTCAGGTTCCGCATGGCAAAGTTACCTGGCAGATAGACAGGAACGTGAACACCACCAACGTTTGTATTGCCAACTGTAAGTTCTGTAACTTCTTCCGCCGCCCGGGGCATGAGGATGCTTATATTACTGATATTGAGACCTACAAAAAGAAAATTGAAGAAACCTTTAAGTATGGCGGCGACCAGCTTTTATTACAAGGCGGCCACCACCCCGACTTAGGCCTTCAGTTCTATACCGACCTGTTCCGCGAGCTTAAACAACTGTACCCGAAGCTAAAACTACACTCATTAGGCCCGCCGGAAATAGCACACGTAGCTAAACTGGAAAGTATGAGCCATTACGATGTGTTGAAAGCGATGAAGGAATCTGGGCTTGATTCATTACCCGGTGCAGGTGCCGAGATATTGAATGACCGTGTACGCCGCCTGATATCAAAAGGCAAATGCGGTGGTAAAGAATGGCTGGATGTAATGCGCGCGGCGCACCAGTTAAACTTGCCTACATCGGCTACCATGATGTTTGGCCATATCGAAACCATTGAGGAACGCTTTGAACATCTGGTTTGGATCCGCGAGGTACAATCAGAAAAACCAGAAGGGCACCACGGCTTTGTAGCGTTTATTCCATGGCCTTTCCAGGACGATGGTACATTATTACGTAAAGTACGCGGTATCACCAACAATGTTACCGGCGACGAGTATATCCGCATGATAGCCCTGAGCCGTATTATGCTGCCGAATATTAAAAACATCCAGGCATCGTGGTTAACGGTTGGAAAACAGGTGGCACAGCTTTGCCTGCACGCCGGTGCTAATGATTTTGGCTCTATCATGATCGAGGAGAACGTGGTATCTGCCGCTGGCGCCCCACACCGCTTTACAGCAAAAGGCATCCAGGATTCTATTAAAGAAGCTGGTTTTGAACCACAATTACGTACTCAAAAATACGATTGGCGTGATATCCCTGCCGAGATTGAAGAGCAGGTGATTGATTATTAACCCCTTTATATCCACGCGTCATTGCGAGCTACGAAGCAATCTCACGACTTACATAGCCCCTTTGCATATCAGGAGATTGCTTCGTACCTCGCAATGACGGGCGTAGAAAAATTATATATTTGCACCTCATGGAAAACATAGAGCAATACATAGAGGCGCTTATTTTTGCATCTGAGCAGGGCATCCGTACCGAGGAGATCATTTATTGCCTGCAAGCCTCTTTTGAGCACGACTATACCAGCGACGAGATCACCCAACAGATTGATAACATCACCCAAAAATACCTGGATGATGCCTTTGCCATTGAAGTGGTGAAGATCAATAACGGGTATCAGTTTCTTACTAAAAAGAAATACCATGCGGCTATAAGTTTACTACAATTGCAACGCTCTAAGAAAAAACTTAGCCAGGCCGCGCTGGAAACCCTTGCTATTATTGCCTACAAACAACCCGTTACCAAAACAGATGTAGAGCAGATCCGCGGTGTAAACTGCGATTACTCGATCCAAAAACTACTGGAAAAAGAGCTGATTGCCATAACCGGGAAGTCGGAAAGTATTGGCAAACCCATATTATACGGCACAAGCGGCCTTTTTATGGACTATTTTGGCATAAATGACATTGCAGAACTACCACAGCTTAAAGAAATTACGGATAACAGCTCGGCAATTGGCGAACAATCTGAATAAATTGAAAAATGATTTTAATTAAAAATGATTTTAATTATTTTTACTGGTAAATAATGCTGATTATAGCGCAGCGAAACTAACGGCAAAAATATTAGGTTAACCGATATCAGTTTTAACGAATAAACATTTATTAAAATGGCAACTCCAAAAAAACCTTTGAACACCTCTACGAAAAAGACCAGCGATGAAGAGGATGACGACTTTGATGATGATCCGAAACCAGGTAAAAAGGTTGAAGATGACGATGACGATTTTGATGAGGACATTCCCCTGGATGATGACCTGGGTGGTTTTGACTCGTACGACCCTTATGATGACGAAGACGACGATTAATCAACTTAATTGTACCATATAACTTTCAAAGCATCCGGCAAACGCAGGGTGCTTTTTTCATATCAGCCCCTACCCGCCTGTGATGGATATTACCGAAGTAAAAAGCAAAACCGATAAAAAAGCTTTTTTAGATGTTGCCCGTACTATCTATAAGGATGACAACAACTGGGTATGCCCTTTGGATAATGACATTGAGGCTGTTTTTAATCCTGCTAAGAACAATTTCCACGCACATGGCAAGGTTACCCGCTGGATCTTAAAAAACGATACCGGGCGCTTAATTGGGCGTATAGCTGCTTTTGTGAATAATGAAAAGGCATACAACTATGAACAACCTACCGGTGGCTGTGGCTTTTTTGAATGTATTGATGATAAACAAGCGGCCTACCTGCTGTTTAATACGGCAAAAAACTGGCTGCAGGCAAACGGTATGCAGGCAATGGATGGGCCTATAAACTTTGGCGAGAATGATAACTTTTGGGGATTACTGGTAGAGGGTTTTACGCCCCCATCCTACGGGATGAACTATAACCCGCCCTATTACAAAGCTTTTTTTGATGGATACGGTTTTGAGACCCAATACGAGCAGATCACCAATCACCTGGATGTGCACAAGCCTTTTTCGGAAAGGTTTACCAAAATAGCCAACTGGGTAATACAAAAGCCGGGATATACCTTTAAACACTTTAAATCATCACAGATAGAGCAATTTGCAGCCGATTTTATAGCGATATATAACGATGCCTGGCAAAATTTTGAAAATTTTGTGCCGATAAATCACGCGACTATACTGGAAAGCTTTGAGAAGATGAAGGCCATTATGGACGAAAACCTGATCTGGTTTGCCTATATAAATAATGAGCCGGCATCGTTCATAGTGATACTTCCAGATGCTAACCAGATGATAAAGCCGCTCAACGGCAAACTAAACCTGTTGGGCAAATTGATATTCCTGTACCGCAGGTGGAAAGGCGTAACACGGATGCGGGCGATAGTTATGGGCACCAAACAAAAGTTCCAGAAACATGGGCTGGAATCGTGCCTTTTCATTAAGCTAAAAGAATACGTATTGCCCCTAAAGCAATACGATGAGCTTGAGCTATCGTGGGTAGGCGATTTTAATGAGCAAATGCTTGCCATACACGCTGCTGTGGGTGCAACATTTGCCAAAAAACATCTAACAATGCGTTATATATTTAAAAAGCCCGGATAAATTATCCGGGCTTTTTGAATATTATGCTGTTGCAGATTTTTTATGGCGTAATTCCTCAAAAAGCTCAATAACCTTTTTCTGCAGGTCAATAACCTCAGTTTCGCGGTCCATCAACTTCTTGTTAACGTTCTCCAGCTCGCTGGCTATCTTTTGATCCTGCTCCACTTCGTTATAAGTAAGCAACTGAACAACAGACATTTCAAACAAAACAGCGATCTGCTCAAGGCGCGAAAGGTTTATATCCGTAATACCTGTTTCAATTTTAGAAAATGCAGGAATGGAGATGTCTAAACGTTTAGCAACTTCTTCCTGGCTCCACCCCTTTTGGTGGCGTAATAACCGGATCTTTTTTCCAAGTGTTTTCATAAATAAAGTTAATTAGGTAAGGTTTCTCAATAGTTAATAAAGTTACAACTTTTTTGAATAACAAACTAATAATCAATAATTTTTATAGTAAATTATTTTTAAGTCCTATTAAATTAATTCCACCGAAATTGCCCGAGCTCATCATCAGTAAATTACTATTGCTGATATTAATTGCTTCCAGGTATTTCAGCAGTTCTGCCGGTTCGTTAAAAAACAGCAAATTCTTATTCGCAAAGGCGTTTTTTACAGCCTCGGCGGGGTATGGTTCAATCTTTTTCTGCTCAAACGTTTTGCGGTCAATAAATACAATAGCTTCATCAGCCTTGTTCATTGTGCCTGCATATTCGTTTAAAAAATCTTTGTTCAGGCTACTAAAAGTATGTAACTCGATGCATGCAATCAGCTTCCTGTCAGGGAATTGCGCTTTAACGGCATCAATTGTAGCAGTTAGTTTTGATGGCGAATGCGCAAAATCTTTAAATATGGTAGCGTTGTCGTTTTTACCCACTACTTCCAATCTGCGTGCTGCACCTTTAAAAGTGGTTATGTACCGGTAAAAATCGTCGATGCCAATATCCAAACCTTCACATACCAAACGCGCTGCCTGCATATTTAGCAAGTTATGCTGGCCAAATACCTCCAGTTGATACTTTTTACCATTGGCAATTATGCTGGTTACGCCATTATCAATAGTATATTCAGGTAAACTGTAAGGCAATTTTTCAATAGCAATATCAAGCCCCTCAACCATTTTGTTTAGCACCCCGTCGGTTTGGCTGTAAATAAGCTTGCCTTTTGGCTGTATGGTTTCGGCGAAGATCCTAAACTGATCTATATAATTATCAAACGTTGGGAACACGTTGATATGATCCCAGGCTATACCGCTTATTACACCAATATCTGCTTTGTAAATATGGAATTTGGGCCGCCTGTCAATAGGCGAAGCCAGGTACTCGTCGCCTTCAATGATCATAACAGGTGCATCATGTGTAAGGCCAACCATCGTCTCAAAACCGTCAAGCTGCGCACCTACCAGGTAATCAAACTTTTTACCTGCCTCCTGCAATACATGCAGTATCATGCTGGTAATAGTAGTTTTACCGTGGCTGCCACCTATAACCACCCGCAGCTTATCTTTTGATTGCTCGTAAATATAATCCGGGTAAGAGTAAATTTTGATGCCCAGTTCTTGTGCCTTTAACAATTCAGGGTTATCTATACGGGCATGCATCCCTAATATCACCGCGTCAAGTTCGGGTGTAATTTTTTCCGGGTACCATCCCTCATGCGCGGGTAAAATACCATACTTAGCCAGCCGCGAGGCCGATGGCTCAAACAGTACATCATCTGAACCGGTAACCTCAAATCCTTTTTTATGAAGAGCGATAGCCAGGTTGTGCATGGCGCTACCCCCTATCGCTATAAAATGTACTTTCATTAATAAATATTAGTGCGGATATTATTTCGGCAAATTAACGTAAAAACGGCTGCTACAACAACTATTACTTCAATTATTTGTCGTATAAAGCATTATTTTAACAATAAAACAGGTACTGTTGAGTTTTTTGCCAATTGCTGCGATATGCTGTTATGCAATAACGCTTGCAGGAAGCTGTAAGTATGCGGCAATGCAATTACCATTTGTGCTTTATGGCCGGCTGCAAAATCAAGTATCCCTGTAATAATATCGGGGTTATTTATATAATAGTATTTGGGGTGAAAACCCTTCAGCATACTATGCAAGGCTCCTTCTTCGGCCAGTTGTTCCGCATCGGCAACGGCGTGTTTACCTGTTGCATCAACATTCACTACCTGTAATTTAATGGCTTGTTTACCCAGTAGCTTGTGCAGCACACCCAATGGTATCCTTTCTTTTACTTTTTTAAAATCGCAGGCTAAAACGGCATTATCAATTAAGCTATACCGGTAATCAGGCGGTACAACCATTACAGGAACTGCGCTTGCCTTTGATACTTTTATCACGTGGTCGCCTATACCAACGGTACCTTCGCGCACTGTACTGTTGCCAATACTCCCCAAAAACACCATATCCACTTTTTCATCAGCAATAACATCAACCACGGCACGCAGCAGGTGCGACAGGTTTAAACGTACTTTTATCTCAACCCCCTCTCTTACCTTCTTGGCTAGTTTGCGTTTTAATTTTTCCAGTTGGGCAATACGATCGGCAGCGTTTTCTTCTATATCCTGCGGTCGCAGCATTACCATATCCGGGTTGGGGAGCATGGTTTCATAAGGGGAAATGTAATAAGCGTTCATTAAAATAATGGTTTCTACATCACTTTGATGACTGAGCTGGGCGGCGAAATCGGCGGCGTTGAAAGCGGCGTCAGAAAAATCGACAGGTACGAGATAGGTTTTCATATTGACGAGATTAGATATCTTTTGACCAAAATGGTCTAAAAGTTAGTATGCGCAAATTTAAAGATGAATAATTATTGGTTTGTCAGGGTGGCTTCATATTTATAAACACACAAAAATATGTTTTGACTTAATACAAAACATATCTACATTTGTACTGTAATAAAAAACATTACAATTAAATAAATGAACGGAAGGTTCCCCATAGCGATGCATATCATGACCCTGCTTTGTACAGCCGACGACTACTTATCGTCAGACTATATGGCGGGCAGCATTAACGTGAACCCCGTTTTGGTACGTAAGGAATTGAGCAACCTTATTAAACACCAGCTGATAACAAGCCGCGAGGGCAAAAACGGAGGTTATACATTAAGCAAGCCAGCTACCAGTATAAGCCTGGCAAGTATTTATCAGTCGGTTAAACAAGGTAATGTTTTGGGGCAGGCTAAAAACCAGCCCAACCCTGCCTGCCCAATTGGCAAACAGATAAATAGTCACTTAAAAGATCTGGATAACGAAATTGAACAAGCCATGCTGAATAAGTTAGGCACAACAAACCTGGCAGAGTTCTGTAATAAGTTCGATTAAAAAAATTTAGAACAAACTGTAACAAATTAAATTACATATAAAATAAACAACATTATGAAAATAGCAATAATTGGCGCAACAGGCTTTGTAGGCCCCGCGCTTGTAGCAGAAGGCTTATCGCGCGGATACGAGATAACCGCCATTGCCCGCAATACCGATAAAGTAGAAAAAGCTGCCGGTGTAACAGCCGTAGCAGCAGATGTAAATGATGTAGATGCACTGGCCTCGGCATTATCTGGCCATGATGCGGTGATCAGTTCATTTAACGCAGGCTGGACAAATCCTAACCTGTATGATGATTTCCTTAATGGTTCAAAGAATATACAGGAAGCAACCAAAAAGGCCGGTGTAAAGCGTTATATCACCATTGGCGGCGCGGGTAGTTTGTTTATTGATGGCAAACAGCTGGTAGATGGGCCACATTTCCCGAAAGAATATTACCCGGGTGCATCATCCGCACGTGATTATTTGGCAGAGTTGCGTAAAGAAGAAGAATTAGACTGGACTTTTGTAAGCCCGGCCATTAACCTGCACCCCGGCGAACGCACAAACAAGTTCCGTTTGGGTACCGAAAGCCCGGTGTTTGATGCCGAAGGCAAAAGCGATATCAGCACAGCCGACCTTGCCGTGGCTATATTTAATGAATTGGAGAATAACCAGTTTGTAAAGGCCAGGTTTACGTTAGGATATTAACCGGGATTTAACCGATTTTTATGATTACACCGATTTGATTTGCAACCGGTGTAATCATCTTTTAAAATCAGCGTAATTGCCTAAATCGGTGCAATCCTAAGAAATAAATTTAGTTGCCACCCATTCTTTATCTTTTTTGTGGGTGATGTATTTGAGGTTGTGTTTCGCAGCTTCTTCGGTGATGATATCCAGATCGGGCGATTCATAGAAACCGCTGAAATAGATCTCGCCGCCGGGTTTTAAAACTTCGGCGTAACGTGCCATCTGGTCAAGCAGGATATTGCGGTTGATATTAGCCAGTATAATATCGTACTGCTCATCAGGTATAACCTCTTTAGATCCGCAAAGGGCTTTGATGTTATCGATATTGTTTAATGCCGAATTTTCGATAGTGCTTTCATAGCATACCACATCGTAATCAATAGCGGTAATATCCGTAGCACCAAGCTTGGCAGCCAGTATAGCCAGGATGCCTGTCCCGCAGCCCATATCAAGCACTTTTTTGCCGGCAAAATCATTCTCCAGCATCAGGCCCATCATCATGGCGGTAGTTTGGTGATGGCCGGTACCAAATGCCATTTTGGGGTCTATCACAATCTCGTACGGAAACTCGGGTTTCGGCGCGTGAAATGTAGCGCGTACAAAAACCTGGTCGCTTATCTGTATGGGCTCAAAGTTGCTTTCCCACACCTCATTCCAGTTTTTCTGCGGTATAAGGGTAACATCATAGCTAAAGCTGAACATTTCGCGGTAAGCTGCTAATGTTTCATCCAGCAGTTCCCGGTTAAAATCATCCACCGGGATATAGGCCTTAAAGCCAAGGTCAACCTCTTCAAAAGTATCAAAACCAATCTCGCCCAAAGCACCTATCAGCAGGTCCTGCTGGTAATCTTCGGTAGTAATAGTGGTGAAGAGTAATTCGTAGTAATTCATTGTTTTAGAGATTAGAGGCTGGAGATTAGAGGTTAGATAAAATGGAAATTGGAGATCAGCGTTAGCTAATCTCCAATCACTATTCTCTAATCTCTAAAAATTAATTGAACGCTTTAACGATATCCGTAAAGTCGCGTGATTTTAGGGAAGCACCACCGATAAGGCCACCATCAATGTCTGCGCATGCAAAAAGCTCGGCAGCATTTTTAGGGTTACAGCTACCGCCGTAAAGTATGGTGGTATCGTCAGCAACCTGCTGGCTGTATTTTGCAGCTAATTCTTTGCGGATAAAAGCGTGAATTTCCTGCGCCTGGTCTGATGTTGCTGTAACACCTGTACCAATAGCCCAAACCGGCTCATAAGCCAATACTATCTGGCTAAATTTATCAGCACCTAAATGGAAAACACCTTCAACCAATTGGCTTTTAATGATATCAAAATGCTCGTTAGCTTCGCGCTGCTGTAAAGTTTCGCCAATACAGAAAATTGGTTTTAAACCGTTTGCCAGGGCTGTATCGGTTTTTTTAGCCAAAAGCTCGTTGCTCTCGCCAAAATACTGGCGGCGTTCCGAGTGGCCTAAAATAACGTACTCGGCACCGGTAGATTTTACCTGTTTTGCAGAAACCTCGCCTGTATAAGCACCGCTTTCGGCCTGGTGAGCGTTTTGCGCGCCTACCGATACATTACTGTAACCTTTAGCCAAAGCTGCCAGGCTGTGTAAATGAATAAACGGGCTGCAAACCACTACCTGCTGGTTACCGGTTGCTTCGTCTTTTACCATGTTTATCACTTCCGAGAATAAACCAAGTCCCTCGTTATAATCAAGGTTCATTTTCCAGTTTCCGGCTACAATTTTTTTTCTCATTTCTTTATTATGTTGATTGTGTTAGATTCTTTATTTCCTATAAGGCTTCGTCAGTTCGTAAACCTCGGTAAGGATGGCTTTTTCCGCATCATCAAACTTGCGGTGCGGGCGGCGTGCAATCGCTTTTTCGGTGGTTTCCATCATTTTGTCAAAACCATACTCCACAAAGCCATCTGCCCCTCCCCACGAAAAATCGGGGATGTAATTTGGCGGGTATCCACCACCAAAAACGTTGGCGCTAACCCCTACCACACTGCCGGTGTTAAACATAGTGTTAATGCCGCATTTGGCATGGTCGGCCATAATAAGGCCGCAAAACTGCAGGCCGGTATTGCGCATGGTTTGGCTTGGGTAATCCCAAAGCTTTACCTCGCCGTAGTTATTTTTCAGGTTTGAGTTATTGGTATCGGCACCCAGGTTACACCACTCGCCTACCACGGCATTACCCAGGTAACCTTCGTGGCCTTTTGATGAGTAGCCCCAAACAACGGCGTTGTTTACCTCACCACCTATACGGCAGTAAGGGCCTATGGTAGTAGCCCCATAAATTTTGGTGCCCATTTTTATCTGCGAGTACTCGCACAAGGCAAAGGGGCCGCGTACGTTGGTACCTTCCCAAACTTCGGTATTGGCTGCTAAATAGATAGGGCCGTTGATGCTGCTAAAGCTGCAGCACTCGGCCTGTGCGCCTTCTTCTGCAAAAAAGTCGGTGCCTATAATGGTATTGGTGCTGCTTATTTTGGCGCTTTTACGGCCTTTGGTAAGCAATTTAAAATCCTTACGAAGTTCTGTGTCATTCTTCCTGAAAATATCCTCAGGGTGGGTTAAAATAACCAGTTCGTTATTATAAGCTGTTTCGTTAGAGTATTTTGCAAACGGATCAAAGTTTGCTGCATACACATCATTTAGCTTTACAGCTATTAAGGTGTTGTTATACCGTAATGCCTCGCCGCTTTTCAAGTTATTTACCGCTTCAACCACAGCTTCATCCGGGCAAACAGAACCATTGATGAAAATATTATCATCATGGATAGTTAGCGGGAACTTGGCTTGCAGGTAAGCTTCGGTTAAAAAAGAAAAATCGCTGTTTAAATATTTAGCCCATTTTTCGGCGATGGTAAGGATACCTATTCGCAGATCGGCAACCGGGCGGGTATATGTTAAAGGCAGAAGGGTATTACGAGCGTTATCGTCAAAAAGGATGATTGCCATGGGCCAAAAATAAAAAAAGTCCCCCGGTTTGCGGGGAACTTGTAAATATTTATTGAAAAAACACTTAGCTTCTGTTGTAACGGGTACGGAACTTGTCTATACGTCCGGCTGTATCAACTAACTTCATTTTACCTGTGTAGAACGGGTGTGAAGTGTGTGAAATTTCTAATTTGATCAATGGATATTCGTTGCCATCTTCCCATTTTACGGTTTCGCGGCTTTCGATACATGATTTAGTTATGAAAGAGTAGTCGTTTGACATGTCTTTGAAAACAACTAACCTATAATTTGATGGATGCAGATCTTTTTTCATTGCTATTGTATACTTTTCTTCCTTATAAAAGAGGTGCAAATATACAAATACTTTTTAAAAGTAGAAATGGGTAGATAAAAAGTTTTTAACAGTATGTGGAGAGGTTTTATTTGGCAATTTATATCCTATAAGATAAGGAGATACGAAGTATCGCGTATATACGGATTGTGTTAATGTAGAGACACGGTACTTCACGTCTTTCCCCATTAATACTCGGTTGCACCAATATCAAAAGCACTACCCGAGGGGCGTGTTTTACCGTAATAATCAATCCCCACGCCGTACAATAGAACATTAGCCCCTGCATTAATAAGCGGCGATGATGACAACAAATGAAAATCATCGGCAGTATAATTGGCGAATTTTAAGGCAGTGATATCGTTACCCGTATAATTGTTTGAAGCAGTAAGCTTAACACCATTGCTTATTTTGTGTATAGCCACACCCGAACCCGACTTTACAATCACATTATTAATAACCGTATTCATCGGGATGGTTTCGGAGTTCATTTTGATGCCATCGGCAGCAGAACCGATGATGGTGTTATTGATAAACTGGAAGTTTGGCCCCGGGGTGTACCTCGAATCGGCAAAAATACCGTTAGCGCCCGAATTGAGGATAAAATTATTAAACACCTGGTTATCGCCAAGGCCAAGTACAATAATGCCGTTACCCGGTGCATTTTTAACAAGGTTATTATAACATTTACCACCTGCACCTTCCCCTATCTGGATGCCGTTGTTTTGCCCGTTTGCAAAAGGCGACAAGCCCGGCGAGGTAACCGTGTTATTATAAACCTCGCAGCCTGCAATGGCGCTACCCACCTGTATACCTTCGCAACCGGCCGAATCGATGCGGTTGTTATATATCTTAACATTAATTACATCATGAGGTAAAACCCTACCGCATGATAGCGAACTACCACTCGCGTAAAAAGAGTTCCCAACATAAAACCCTTCGCCACCTGTTTTGTGGACGTAGTTATTATGCAAACTTACGTTCCGCATAGTAAAATGACCGCGCTGGGTTGCCACATCGCAGGTTGGGTCTGTTTTTGCCATGATGCCCGCAAAGCCGCTATTACGCACCTCCACGTTCGAGATCTCGAAATCCGAGCTCAGGTCGTCCATCGTCATCCCGATGTTGCCCCCGTTTACATTAAACCCGTAGGTAATGCCCGGTACCCCATTGCCCAATATTTTAAAATACTGGCAGTTTTGCGTTTTAAACGCGTATGATGCGGTTGTGGCTGTAGTAAAAGTTACTTTACCGCCTTTATTGATTATGATAATGGGTTTTGCTGCCGTACCTTTTAAATTTTTGAGCAGCAAAGCGCCCCGTGTACCTGCGGGGATGCATATTACAGAACCGGCCGGGATGGTTGCTCCGTCAACAAACCAATCGGTAGTTTTAACGGTATAGGTGCAGCCGGTGGTTGCTTCGGTATTGTTACCCGGAAGTTCAGTATTATTATCCGGATTGGGACTTCCCGGTTTTTCAACAGGCGTTACCGTTTTGGTACACATCACAAACGATGATATAACCAGTATACCTGCCAGGTAGCGCATTAAGTAATTTTTAATTTTCATTTATAAATTTCAAAGCAGGCTTTAAATGCTACAAAACTAATTATTATACGGTACTTATTGTGTTATTGTTGCCTTGCGGATGAGAAGTTATTTATTGACGTTGCCTGCGGCCCAGGCTTTATGCTCATACTACACATGCTTTAACCATAGGCCGGTATCTGCTGCAATCCATTAGGTTGAGCTACTTTTTTTCATAGACCATCCCCTGGCAACTGTCCGGATCGCCTATACCAAGCATAATAAAGATTTTAGCATTTTTCTTAAACAATAACTCTCCCGTTTGCAATCCCTCCAATTCTAAAATACATCCCTGTTTATTGCAATCAAAGCTCCAACGCCCGGTTTTATCAAAATAAGCCATATTTGAATTGCCGAGATCATTCAATAGCCAATCGGGTGCATCAATTAATCTATAAGTTTTATCATCTTTTAATTCCAAAATACTATTGGTTATATTTTGATATTTACCTTCATACTGCATCATTTTTTTTGAGTGCGGGGTCAAAACATATTTTCCAATCACATCGGCCGAATTTAGTTTTTCAACTTTATTGTACCCCATTTCCCACACACAAAACAGCGGATGGCAACTTGCCAAAAACAAGGCCAATAATATTAATAGGTATATATTTCTTTTCATTTCTGCTCCCCGCAGTCGCTCAGCTCCAGCCGGGTGACGACTATTCGGCGGCCTCTTACCGCCGTAAATTTAACTTATGCGGCCAGAGGCCTTATAATAATGGTCACTCCGCTGGAGCCGAGCGACTGCAAAAATAATTTCCAATCCTTTGCGAGAAGCAAACTCTTTAACCAATTCGTTTATGCAAAGTGTATAACTATCCTAAAGAGTTGCAAAAAGAAGCTTCCTGACTCCTGATTCTTTCCTCTTGACTCTATTTATTACCACTTTGGCACAATTCAATCAACACCCCGTTCGTCCCCTTCGGGTGCACAAAACAAACAAGTTTATTATCTGCCCCATGCTTGGGCTCTTCATTCAGCAAAATAAAACCCTCTTGTTTTAAGCGCTTCATTTCGGCTTTAATATCGATAACTTCAAAGGCAATATGGTGCATGCCCTCGCCACGTTTTTCAATAAATTTAGCTATGGGACTATCAGGGCTGGTAGCTTCCAGCAGTTCAATTTTATTTGGGCCGCTTTGCAAAAAGGCTGTTTTAACCCCCTCAGAGGCTACTTCCTCTATCTTATAAACAGATGTGCCGAGCAATTTTTCATAAACAGCGCCCGCTTGCTTAACACTGTTAACCGCTATACCTATATGCTCTATCTTATTCATGTCCAAATATTGTAAATTAATAGCATCCAAATGCAATTTATAGCGGGTTACTGATGTAAAAGTAAAACTTTGCGTATATTTGTATTGTTAATTTTTAATCATGAATATCCCAATTTATTTAGATAATAACGCTACAACACCCATGGACCCAAGGGTATTGGAGGCTATGCTGCCTTACTTTAACGAAAAGTTTGGTAATGCTGCAAGCCGTAACCATCCGTTTGGATGGGTAGCTGAAGAAGGCGTTGACTACGCACGTGAGCAGGTTGCAAAACTGATCGGTGCTACCGAAAAAGAGATCATCTTTACATCGGGCGCTACCGAGTCTGACAACCTGGCTATCAAAGGCGTGTTTGAAATGTATAAAGAAAAAGGCAATCATATTATCACAGCCGTTACCGAACATAAAGCTGTTTTGGATGCCTGCAAGCACGTTGAAAAATTGGGCGGCCGCGTTACCTACCTTCCCGTTAAAGAAGACGGCTTGGTTGACCTTGAAGTACTTGAAGCTGCTATGACACCCGAAACCATCCTGGTATCTATCATGTATGGTAATAACGAGATTGGTGTTATACAACCTATAAAAGAAATTGCTGATATAGCACATAAATACGGCGCCTTATTCATGACTGATGCTACACAGGCTGTTGGTAAAATACCTGTTAATGTAATTGCAGACGGTATTGACCTTTTAGCTTTATCGGCACATAAAATGTACGGCCCTAAAGGTGTTGGTGCTTTATACGTACGCCGTAAAGGCCCGCGTGTTAAGGTTACCGCGCAAATGGACGGTGGCGGCCACGAACGCGGTATGCGCTCTGGCACGTTGAACGTACCGGGTATTGTTGGCCTGGGTAAAGCTTGCGAAATTGCAGGTTTAGAAATGGAAAGCGAAGCTATCCGTTTATCAGCCCTGCGCGATAAACTGGAGAAAGCATTAACCGTATTAGAAGAAAGCTACGTGAATGGTAATGTAGAACACCGCTTACCACATGTTGCCAATATATCATTCAAATATGTTGAGGGCGAAGGTTTGATGATGGCCATGAAAGATCTGGCTGTATCATCAGGTTCAGCTTGTACATCGGCATCATTAGAGCCATCTTACGTTTTAAAAAGCTTAGGATTATCTGATGACCTGGCACACTCATCAATACGTTTTGGACTTGGCCGCTTTACTACCGAAGAGGAAGTTGATTACGCTGTTGAAGTAACCAAAACAGCGGTTACCAACCTGCGTAACATGTCGCCACTTTGGGAAATGTTTAAAGAAGGCATCGACCTTGACTCGATTGAGTGGGCAGAACACTAATATAGATTTGCAAATATGCAGATGTGCGAATGTGCAGATGCTTAATTATAAACAAAACATAAAAGTACGAAGGCTTTTGACTTTTTACTTTTGACTTAATACTTAAAAACATGGCTTATTCAGATAAAGTAATTGACCATTATACTAACCCCCGCAATGTGGGTACGTTAGATAAGAGCAGCCACAAGGTTGGTACCGGCCTTGTTGGTGCGCCTGAGTGCGGCGACGTTATGCGCCTGCAAATACAGGTTGATGATAACAACATCATCACCGATGCTAAATTTAAAACCTTTGGTTGCGGTTCGGCAATCGCTTCTTCATCTTTAGCTACCGAGTGGTTAAAAGGTAAAAGCGTTGACGATGCAATGAAGATAGACAACATGGATATCGTAGAAGAGCTTGCCCTTCCACCGGTAAAGATCCACTGCTCGGTTTTAGCAGAAGATGCTATCAAAGCAGCTATCAATGATTTCCGCGTAAAAAACGGTATGGAGCCTATCGCTCTTGAAAAATCACATCACTAATAACAGATATTAGAATAAAGAGCCAAGAGTCAAGACCTAAGCAATTTCGTCTTTGTCTTGACTCCTTGACTCTAAAAATCTTGAATCTACTACTATGGTAACTGTAACTGATAAAGCGAAAGCTAAAATAGATAACCTGATGAAGGATAGCGGGCTTGATGCCTCTTACTTCCTGCGTGTATCTGTGCAAGGCGGCGGCTGTTCTGGTTTATCTTATAACCTCGATTTTGATAACGAGGAGAAAAAAGGCGACCAGTTTTTTGAAGATCGCGGTGTACGCTTTGCCCTTGATATGAAATCGTTTTTATACCTGGCCGGTACCGAACTTGATTTTAGCGACGGACTTAACGGTAAAGGTTTTAACTTTCATAACCCAAATGCTACCCGCACCTGCGGTTGCGGCGAAAGTTTCTCGGTTTAATAATTTATTATTAACATAAAATATTAAAAAGGTTGATTACATTTAGGTGATCAACCTTTTTTGTTTTAGGCATGGGAAACAAAACGCTTGTAATACTGGGCAGCAACCGTAAAAATAGCTTTACCGAGTCGATAACCCGTAAGGCATTGCTGCAAAACGAGTTTGATATGATAGACCTGCTCGATCATAAAATAGCCCACTACAATTACGACGGCCACTACCCTGCCGACGATGAATTTGAGGCCATCATCAACAAAGCGCTTCCCTACGATAATATTATTTTTGCCACCCCGGTTTACTGGTACAGCATGAGCGGCGTAATGAAGGTGTTTTTCGATCGGCTTACCGACCTTATCACCATTAAAAAAGACCTTGGCCGCGGCCTCAGGGGCAAATCGGCCTCTATGATAGCCGTAGGTGCCGACCCGGCCATCCCCGATGGTTTCGAGGTTCCCTTTAAACACACCGCCGCTTATTTGGGTATACAATATAAAGGATGTACCTATTATGCAACCGAGCCTAAAAAGATTTAGGGGCTTTCCTCCCTGTCCCGTTTGCTCCGTTTTAAAAATGGAACGAACGGAACAAAGCATTAAAATATCTCCACAACCTGCCCTGTGCCGGCACCTAAAACGCTGCGCAGGTAACCGGCAACTACCCTATCCATGGTAACCGGTATATGCCCCGGGAAAGCATCAAAATATTCCGGCGAATCTTCTACTACGCCCGGGCTGATGGCGTTTATCCGTACATCATTTTCTAAACCAATGGCCGCGGCTATTACAAACGAGTTTAATGCGCCGTTAACCGTGCTCAGGTTTGCACCGTATAGTACAGGGTCGTTAGATAAAATACCCGAGGTAAGCGTAAAAGAGCCTTTAGGATTGATGTAATGCTGGCCTATCAGCACCAGGTTTACCTGCCCCATCAGTTTACTATCGATGCCTTTTTTAAAATCTTCGGGCGTCATGGTGTTCAGCGGGCCAAAGTGGCCGCTGCCGGTTACGCTCACAAGGGCGTCGAACTTGCCCGTTTTTTCATAAAACGCTTCTATCGATTCTGTAGAGGTAATATCAAGCTGTAAATCGCCGCTTTTTGAGCCTGCGGTAATTATTTGGTGCTGGCCTTGCAGCGCAGCGGTTACTTTTTTGCCTAAGGTACCGGTGGCACCAACGATAATGATTTTCATAAGCTGTTAAATTTAGATACTCAATGTAAGCGATTTAAAGGTAATACCTTAAAACCAGATGGTCAAAAGCCGGTCATGATTAATGTTGATAGTTAGTGATTACGGCGTTTTTAATTAAATGTAAAATAATTAGCTTTGTTATTGTATAAACCTGATAGATAAACTTGATGAACATTGTTGCTGAGCAATCGACCATACCGGAGCTTATCCGTAATATTGTTGCGAACATACACCCCGAAGACCATACGTTTCTGATCCATAAGGTAAAAGATACCTGGGTAGAAATTTCCTATAAACAAGCACTCGAAAAGATTGACGCCATATCGGCCTGGTTCCTGGAAATTGGCATCAAAAAAGGTGACCGGTTAGCTCTTATCATAGAGAATGGGCCCGACTATATTTATTATGACCAGGCACTACAGCAAATTGGTGCAGTAAATACCTCTATTTACCCCACCCTGTCCGAAACCGAGATAGAGTACATCCTGAACGATTCTGAAGCGCGTACCATTCTTATTGGCAACCCCTTCCTGTTTCGTAAGGTTTTAAAGATAGCCAATAACTGCCCGGCATTGATCAGGCTGATACCCGCTTGCGATGAGTTTGAAAAATACAGTGATAAGCTCAGCCTGAATGCAGGGGTAGTTAGTTTTGAGAATGTGATTAAAGAAGGCCTGGCACTTGTTGACAGTTACCGCCCGGCCATAAACGCCGCGCGCGAGGCTATCCTCCCGTCTGATCTGTCTTGCCTCATCTATACATCAGGCACTACGGGCACCCCTAAGGGTGTAATGCTTACGCACCATAACCTTACCGAAAACTGCAAAGTAAGCCTCTACCAGATCCCTATTATAGAAAAAACGGATATGTTTCTGTCTTTTCTGCCGTTATCGCACGTGTTTGAGCGTACCGCTACGTATTACATCTGCATGAACAAGGGTTGTACTATTGCCTTCGCGCAAAGCCTTGATCTGCTGGCCCGCAACATGGCTGAGGTAAAACCCACCGTAATGTGCTGCGTACCGCGGTTACTGGAGCGCATCCACGACAGGGCTATGAAGAACGGCCTTGCCGCCGGAGGTATGAAAACCAGGATATTTACCTGGGCTTTAAAAATAGGCCGCCAATACCGTTTAGTGCATGAAGCGGGTAAAAAACCCGGCATTATCCTTAGTGCCGAACAAAAACTGGCCAATAAACTGGTATTCAGCAAAATAAAAGAAAAAACAGGCGGGCGCTTAAAAGTACTGCTATCCGGCGGTGGTGCATTACCTAAAAACGTTGGTGAATTTTTTGGTGATATAGATATCAAATTACTGGAAGGTTTCGGCCTTACAGAAACATCCCCGGTAATGTCTGTTACCGAAAACGACCGCATCATTTATGGCACCGTTGGCCGTATCATCCCGGGTATTGAGGTGGGTATCCAGAATGTTGACACCAAAAAGATATTGACAGTGCAAACCCACGATAACTTTAACCCGAATTTCGAATCGGAAGAAGGTGAGATCATTGTACGCGGGCATTGTGTAATGAAAGGCTACTGGAAAAAGCCCGAGGAAACCGCGGCTGTTATTGACCCGGAAGGGTGGTTGCATACCGGCGATATAGGCCGTTTTTACCGGGGCAACCTGCAAATTACCGACAGGCTTAAAAACATGCTGGTAAACGCATATGGTAAAAATATTTACCCTACCCCGGTAGAGAATACCTATTTAAAAAGCCCTAAAATTGAACAGGTATTTTTAATTGGCGATAAGCGTGACTTTATTACCGCTATACTGGTTCCGGGCCGTGAGTTGTTGCAGGAAACTTTTAAACTGAGCGACGATTTTTTTGAGAACCCTGAGACTTTTATAGATAACAAAGAAATAACCGACTGGATAAACCAGGATGTTAAAAAACTATCTAATGAACTGGCAAAATTCGAGCGCATCAAAAACTTCAAGATCAAACGCGTACCATTTAGCATGGAAGCCGGCGAAATAACACCCACCCTGAAAGCCAAACGTAAGGTAATTGAAAAAAAGTACGCAGACGCTATCGATGAATTGTACACATGGGAAGATGATGCCGAATAATCAACCAGTTTGCTAATGCTTGAGGAAATTTACGCCATTGGCAAGTACCCCTTACTAAAAAACGATAGCACGTTTCAAAGCAAACTTATTTTGCTGTTAAAAATCTATGGAATAGTTTTCCTGCTTAACTTTTTCAGCGCGCCATTATACCTGTTGTGGGAGTTTATTGTAACCCATTTGCATTACAAAAGCCTGGCGGCACAATATAAAACATCTATGCACAGCTTTTTGGCTAAGTACGGGTATTGGAAAGCTATATTATATGTAAGCCTTATAGGCCCGGTAATTGAAGAGATCATCTTCCGGCTGCCGCTTTCATTTAAACGGAAGCATATTGCTGTTGCATTTGGTTGTGCCTTAGTATTGCTGGCAAAAGCTTTACCAACGCTTAACCAGCAAAATTTATCCATAAACATATTGGCCCGGTTGATACTTTTTGTGTTGGGTTACTTTGCCTTATTAAAAAGTTTGCCGCAAAATATTACACCCAATAAAAGGGCTCAAAAGGGGTTTATACTTTCGTCAATCATAATTTTTGGATTGCTGCATACGTTCAACTACGCCCCTTTTCAATGGGGTATTATATTTATATACCCGTTGTATGTAATACCACAACTGTTTATGGGTTGGTTTTTAACCTATGTAAGGTTTAAAAATGGCTTTTTTTGGGGCGTGGCCTTACATGTTTTGATCAACAGCATCACTATACTGATACAATCGGCCTATAAAATTTATTAATTGGTTTTACGGGGAGTGTATTTCCAAAAATCCTTTAAAAGGCCCGGGTTACCTGTACCTATATAGCCTATGCCATTTATAGCAAAGCTAACCATGTCATATCGTGAGGCAGCTTGTAAATTAGTGATCTTAGTCCATTTATCAGTCAGGGTATCGTATTTATACCAATCATCAGCAGTAGCGGTTGTGGTCGACCCCATACCGGTATAACCATCTGTGCCAATTACAAAATATCCGCTAAACGCCCTGGCTTTACCTGTAAAATCAGCTTTCTTAGTCCATTTATTTGCAGCAGCGTCATACTCCCACATATCCTTAGCAGCAATATCGGGTGCGGCGCCCCCAAGGCCTGCATAACCTTTACCATTTACGGCGAAGCCAATAGCCCCAAAACTGCCAGTTCCGGGATAATCTGCAACGCGGTCCCACTTATCGGCAGTTACATCATACTTCCAAAAATCCTTGTAATTAACATCATAAGTATTATTGGTGCCCAGCCCCATATACCCCACACCGTTTATTGCAAAAGCAATAACGTTCTCGCGCTTTCCTCCCGCAAAATCAGCTTTTTGTGTCCACTTATCTGTGTCGGGGTTGTACTCCCAAAAATCATCATTCTGCGGCAAATCATCGCCTGGTATCAATACGCGTTTACCATACCCGGTACCTATATAACCTTTATTATTGATACTAAAGCCCCTTATATATTCACCAGCCATGCCCGGATAGTCGGACTTACGTGTCCATTGATCGGTTGCCGGGTCATATTCCCAAAAATCGTTTAGCAGCTGTGAATTAAAACCACTTGCAGCATTACCTCCAAGTATGTAGCCTTTATTGCCAATTGTAAAGCCAAAGGCACGTACACGCCCTACGCCTGCAAAATCGCCCAGCTGAGCCCACAAACCCGGCAGGCCATTCTCATAATTAGGCACAAAGGCTTTATCTTTTTTACACGAAAAAAGAGTTAGGGCAATCAATACCAGGAAACAGGCTTTTTTAAACAGCATACAGGTTAATGGGAGATAAGTAAATATATCATTTACATTTTAAAATGCAGATGGCTTTACTTACTTATTATATACGCTATTTATTGCTATTGAGTTGCTTAGGCGTTTAGTAATTGCTGAAACAAATCTATATATTCACCAACCTGCCGGCCATCTATAAAGCCATGGTGTACGGTCACAGAAACCGGCATCATCAGTTTTCCACCTATTTCGGTCATCTTACCTAACGATACTTTGGGCATACTATCTTCAAACTTAAAATTGCGGGCATGTGTTAAGCCGGTAAAGTTTACCCAGGGAATGGCCGAGACATGCAAAGCATTAAAAAAAGGCCTTAACTCCAGTCCGGTTGTGCTTTGCACACGTTTTATCTCCTGCTGTGCACCGGTTACAAATTCGGCAAAATCAGGTTTGTAATCGATATACGAAAAGCCAAAAGTAGTATCAGGGCGACTGACAGTTGCTGATACATGCACCTCATCGTATAAAAAAACATCACCATTTTCAACGCGATACCTGAAACATTCAATACTATTGGCTGCTTTTAAAATACAGTGCAAATAATATAAAAAGAAAGATACGCCCTGTTGTTTTGCCTTTTGGTAAGCAATAGTTACATCAACATTTGCAGTTACGCCAAAAAAGGGCTCTTCAAAACTGTTAAAAAACTCAAAATGGCTTTTGCGGTACCAGGTATCCAGGTCTATTTTCGTTTTCATGCTTACAGATACACTAAAATATCTTTAATAGTAACAGCGCTTTTAAAACGTTCATTATCTATACTGTCTTCAATTTGCTCGTGTGCCCAGGTAATGTGGTAAGGTACATGTACGGCGTGCCCGCCAATATTAAGCACCGGCATAATATCACTTTTAAGGGAGTTGCCTACCATCAAAAGTTCTTCGGGTTTTATATCCAGGTGTTTAATAAGCTTAAGGTAATTAGCATCATCCTTCTCGCTCATGATCTCGATATGGTGAAAATAAGGGTTAAGGCCCGATTTTTTCAGTTTGCGCTCCTGATCAAGCAGATCGCCTTTGGTGGCAACAACCAGGCGATATTTGCCTTTTAGTGTTTCAAGCACTTCTTCCACTCCATCCAGCAGTTCTATGGGTTGGTTAAGCATTTGTTTGCCCAGTTCCATAATCTCGGCCACTACCTCAATACTCAATGTATTTTGGGTGATCTTCATGGCAGCCTCTATCATCGACAGGATAAAGCCTTTTATGCCGTATCCATAAAGCGCAAGGTTGGCTATCTCAATTTTGAGCAACTCGCGTTCCAGTTCGTGCTGTGATGCATACGATGCCAGCAAGGTGCAAAATTGCTCTTCTGTTTGCCTGAAATAGGGTTCGTTGACCCAAAGGGTGTCATCAGCATCAAAAGCGATCACTTTAATATTCATGGGTGCAAAGGTATTAATCTGCGAGTTATTTCACGCAAAGACGCTAAGACGCAATGTATTTTGTGAAAGATTTATGTGTCATGGTGAGCTTGTCGAACCAATGATAAAGCGGTTAAGTGTTTGACAAGCTCAGATTGACATACACATTTATGTTTTTGTGTGTTATCTCCCCTCAAATCTCATATCTAACATCTCATATCTAAGTTAAAAATCCTATTTTTGCAGCCTTAATAAAATACCCTTTACAATATGAGTATTGCACTATCTGAACAGGAGATCTTTCGTCGCGAATCGTTACAAAAACTTCGCGAACTGGGCATAAACCCCTATCCTGCCGAAGCATTTGATGTGACCGCGTGGGCACAGGATATTAATGACAATTTTGAAGCTACACCAGATAAGTATAAACAGGTTGTAATTGCGGGCCGTATCATGACGCGCCGCATTATGGGCAGCGCATCATTTGCCGAGATCCAGGATAGTACCGGCCGTGTGCAGATCTACATTAAACGCGATGACATTTGCCCGGGTGAAGATAAAACACTTTACAATACCGTATTTAAAAAGCTTTTAGATATTGGCGATTACGTTGGTATAAAAGGTTACGTGTTTTTAACGCAAACCGGCGAGATCTCGGTACATACCGAAGAATTGATCGTATTAGCCAAATCGTTAAAACCACTGCCGGTGGTAAAACGCGAGGACGATGGTACCATACATGATGGTTTCACCGACCCAGAAATGCGTTACCGCCAGCGTTATGTAGATTTAACTGTTAACCCCGAGTATAAAAACATCTTCATCAACCGCTCTAAAGTGATTAGCGCTATGCGTAATTACTTTAACCTACAGGGATGGATGGAGGTTGAAACCCCTATACTGCAGCCTGTGCATGGCGGTGCAGCGGCCCGCCCGTTTGCTACGCATCATAACACGCTTGATATGCCGCTGTTTTTACGTATCGCCAACGAGCTTTACCTGAAACGCCTTATCGTGGCCGGTTTTGATGGTGTTTATGAGTTTGGCAAGATGTTCCGCAACGAGGGTATGGACCGTACCCACAACCCGGAATTTACCGCTATGGAGATCTATGTAGCTTACAAAGATTATATATGGATGATGGCCATGGTTGAGGAATGCCTGGAAACTGTTGCTAAAGCAGTGCATGGCATCCCTGTTGTACATGTTGGCCAGCATGAGATAAATTTTGCAGGACCATACGAAAAACTTTCTATGTACGATTCTATCTTAAAATATACAGGTATAGATGTATCTGCTATGGACGAGGAAGGATTACGTAAAGTATGCGCCGACTTAGCCATTGAGGTGGACGCCAGCATGGGTAAAGGCAAACTGATAGACGAGATCTTTAGTGCTAAGGTTGAACATAACCTGATCCAACCTACATACATTACCGACTACCCAATCGAAATGACGCCGCTTGCTAAAAAGCATCGTACAAAAGACGGCCTGGTAGAGCGTTTTGAACTTTTTGTAAACGGTAAAGAAATAGCCAACGCATATTCTGAGCTGAACGACCCTATCGATCAGCGTGAACGTTTAGAAGAACAATTGGTACTGGCCGGTCGTGGCGATGATGAAGCTATGGCGATGGATGACGACTTTTTACGTGCCCTTGAATATGGTATGCCGCCAACATCAGGCCTTGGTATAGGTATAGACCGTTTGGTGATGCTGATGACCAATCAAAGCACCATCCAGGAAGTATTATTCTTCCCGCAGATGCGCCCCGAGAAAAAAGCCAAAGTGGCTACCGCCGATGATTTCATCAATATTGGTGTAACTGCCGAGTGGGTACCCGTATTAAATAAAATGGGCTTTAATACCGTTGAAGAGTTAAAGGCAGGCAACCCAAACAAGGTATTTAATGACCTTGGCGGGATGCGCAAAAAAATGAAACTGGACATCCCCATGCCTACTAAAGAAGAGGTTATGAGGTGGTTTGAATAAATAGAATTAATATTTATAATTTTAGAGACGCGATACATCGCGTCTCTTTTTGTTTATGAAACTTTCCCGCAAAACATGATTACGCACAACTGCTTGATATATAGCAAAAAGCGGAAGATGGGAAGCTATATTGCAAAAAAGAAAAACCAATAAAAAGCTGATTATCATGTAGATACGGAATACGTGGGCGTTCACGGCAGTGAACGTGAACACTAAGCAAGCATTAAGGTCGTTTCAGGACGTTTAAAGGACGGTTTAGGGCGTTTGAGGCCTGTGCAAATTGGTCTGAAAAAAGCAGAAAAGTTGGGTTATTCTACTGCTTACATCCCATTCCTTAACAAAAAGATAAAGAGAATAAAACTTTCAATTAATAGTAGATGTTGAATTTTATATCAGACACACTATAATTGAATACCATGACAAATTCTATCCTTGAAATAACCGAAAATGAATACCTGATAAAACTAAACAGGAGCAATTTCGATCTATCATTTATCCGTAGCCTGTTAAAAATTGTTGAGGTATCAAAACCCGCAAAAAGCAAACAGGAAGAAGAAAGCTACGATTATTCTACCATGCACATTACCGACAGGCACATCGCACCAAATCAAAATCACTCGTCAGAGCCTGATTATTTCAGCAACCTCGACGAGAAATAAAAATCTGCTCTGTTCTTAGAATTTTTGACGGAAACCGCCGCGTACTACCTGCTGCTTATCCATCTGGGCCATCTGGCCTTTCATCATCTTTATCTGATCGGCAAGCAGTTTGTTCTTGTCATCCTTGGCGGCATCTTTTAAATACATCTCGGCTTCGCGTTTGTTGCGTTTAGCCATCGATATACCAGCAAGGCTAAGTTTAGCCAGGGCTGTGTTATGTGACATACCCATGCCTAACTGAAGTGCTTTCTTAAAATATTTTTCTGATTTTAAAGGCGCTTTACGCGATTCTATCAAGCCTATAAGCAGGTTATAATAACCATGCTGGCTTTTGTATAATTGTTTTTCGTAATCGGTTATTTTCATCAAAGCAGCTTCTGCTTTGTCAGAGTTTTCTTTGCGCAGGTAAAACTGTGCAAGCAGCATATTCTCGTTAAAAAAGAAGGTAAGCAGCGTTATACCGCCTAATAAAAATACCACTATTCCCCAGCCCCAGAAACCGAATGCGCAAAGCGTAACTCCGGCACCCATTATAACACAAGCAATAATTAACCTAACTATATTTGACATAATTTGTATTAGTATAAAAACAGAGTGCAAATATCGTTATTTGTAAGCTAAATAAAACATCAGTATTTAATATTTATGGCAGGAGAATTAGAACCATCGTGGAAAAATCATTTAAGCGCAGAATTTGAAAAACCGTACATGCAGGAACTTAAAACTTTCCTGAAAACCGAGAAGGAAGCCGGCCATACCATTTATCCAAAAAATGCTGATATATTCAATGCTTTTAACATCACGCCGTTTGATGAGGTAAAGGTGGTGATATTAGGACAAGACCCTTACCATGGCCCTCACCAGGCGCATGGCTTATCGTTCTCAGTACAAAAGGGCGTTGCTGTGCCGCCATCCTTGCGAAACATATACAAGGAGCTATCAACCGATATCCCCGGCTTTAGCATACCTCAAACCGGCGACCTGACCAAATGGGCAGAGCAAGGTGTACTACTACTAAACGCCACCTTAACAGTAAGGGCCGCAACGGCAGGCTCGCACCAAAAAAAAGGTTGGGAAAAATTCACGGATGCCGCCATCAAAACATTATCAGACGAGAAAAAAGGTTTAGTATTCATCCTGTGGGGTGCTTACGCGCAATCGAAAGCAGTGCTCATCAATCCTAATAATAACCACCTTGTTATCAAATCAACCCACCCTTCGCCCCTGGCGGTAAGCCACGGCGGGTTCTTTGGGTCGAGACCTTTCTCAAAAACAAACGAGTTTTTAGTAAAGCAGGGTAAAGAGACGATTGATTGGCAGATATAGCCCACTGAAAGAGAGTTTTTGAAAAGCATAACAACTACAAAGCCCTTTAGCTATTCCAAAGAGCTTTGCTCATTCTATTCCCCTTCAGGGGTTAAACTTTTTGGGCTACCAGAACAGGCGTATTCCTCCTGTTATTTATAATGATAAGTGCGATAATAAGATTAGGCACCCAGCAAAACCAGGAAACAACGCGATAGGCCGGGATAAAATCATGAAACACAGAGGCCGATAATAAAGGCAGCCATATACGCAATGTAACGGCCGCAAAGGTGAGCGCGTAATTGCAGATCATCCAGTTTTGATGCTGGCTTACATGGCCCTGCCTGATGGTACTGTACGCCTTTATATTACTGATAAGCCAGAGAATAGCCAACGAGCCAAAGCCCAATACACAAACCAGACCGCCTGTAGCAAAAAAAGCAATGTATAAACCTGCTACACTGCTCAGCGTTACCGCTATAACATATATTTTACCTATAAACCGGTGTATGTTTAAATAACGCATGCGCAAACGGGCGCTAAACTGCGTCCACCCGATTAGAAGCGCTATCCCGCCAAAAATAATGTGGATATAAAAGGCTGTGTTCCAGATGCTACTATCCAGAATAGCTTTTGGTTTTGACTGCAATAAACCGTTCGACCGCATATCAATCAAAAAATATAGCAACGGATAAAGGCCTATAGCTATGGCAAAAAAAGCAAATGGGATCCAGGGTAGGTTTTTAAGTTTCATGACCATTTAGACGACATAAAACTCAAATGGTTACATGTAAAAAGAGGTGAAAATCAAGACATAAAAAAAGCCAGGGATCAAAAGAAAATCCTCTCTTGATTCCTGGCTCTGAAGGTCTTAAATCTCTTCTTAGTATTCCAAAGGAACTATCGGCTCTTTTTTGCTTGTGCTCATGATCATCATAGTTTGGAAGGTTTTAACCACCGTAATGCGGCTTATCTTCTCCATAATCAGTTGCTCGTACGATTTAATATCGCGCACATAAACTTTCAATAAAAAATCGCACTGGCCGGTTACGTGGTGGCACTCTGTTACTTCTTTAATGTTTTGTATCTCATCTAAAAAAGTCTGGATGGTGTTCTTCTGATGAAAATCGAGCGAGATCTGTATAAATGTTTTGATACCCAGGCCAAGTTTTTCTTCATCAACAAGGGCGTGGTAGCTTTTTATATATTCTGCATTCTCCAGTTTGCGCACACGCTCTAAAGTAGGTGCCGGCGAAAGGCCGATCTCGTTCGAAAGCTGCAAATTGGTGATGCGGCCGTTTTCCTGTAATATCTTAAGTATCTGTAGGTCTATTTTATCTAATTCTGCTGCCATGGTACGTGCAAATATATAGTATTCTATATCTCACAAAATAATATTTTTTTAAAAACTATTTCAACAAAACATATTACTTTTTTATTTGTATTTTTAGACGAGCCTAAAAAAATTATTAGATTTGTTTAAATGTACACTTTAGCCGAAGAGAACTATTTAAAGGCCATTTTTAAGTTATCGCAGATAACAGAGAATGTGAGCACAAACCAAATTGCAGCCGAGTTGGCCACCAAAGCCTCGTCGGTGACCGACATGTTGCGGAAGCTTGCCGAGAAGCTTTTGATCAATTACACCCGTTACCAGGGCGTTAGTTTAACGCAAACCGGCGAGAAGGTTGCTATCAACATCATTCGCAGGCACCGCCTTTGGGAATACTTTTTGGTAGAGAAGCTGCATTTTAAATGGGACGAGGTGCATGATATGGCCGAAGAGATGGAACATATTTCATCAAACGAACTGATAGACCGGCTGGATGAATTTATGGGTTTCCCCAGCCGCGACCCGCACGGCGACCCGATACCCGACAGTAAAGGCAATTTCAAAAAGAACGATCTTAAACCAATTTCGGCCGTTGGTGTTAACACATGCGGTATTATCTCAGGGGTTAAGGACCACTCTACGGCATTTTTACAATACCTGGAGAAACATGAACTTACCATCGGAAAACAGATAACCGTTAAAGAAATAATTACTTACGATAACGCAGTAATACTGCAAATGGAAAACAAAGACATACAAATAAGCCGCGATGTGGCCATTAACCTATTGATAGCTTTATGACATCAAACACTACCCAACATGATAGCCACTCGTTAGGCAACGTACACAATACTGTAGCTACCGAAAATAAAACCGGCTGGCGCAAACTGCTATCCTTCCTTGGCCCTGCTTATTTGGTAAGCGTTGGTTATATGGATCCGGGTAACTGGGCGACAGATTTGGCCGCGGGTAGTCAGTTTGGTTATAAACTGATCTGGGTGCTGCTATTATCAAACCTGATAGCCTTGCTATTACAAAACCTTGCCGTACGTTTGGGCATCGTTCGCGGGCTCGATCTGGCGCAGGCATCAAAGCATAGCTATCCACGCTTTGTTAATTTTTGCCTCTACATACTGGCCCAGATAGCCATCATAGCCTGCGATCTGGCCGAGATCATCGGTATGGCCATTGGTTTAAACCTGCTTTTTGGCTTGCCGTTGATATGGGGTGTATCTATCACTTTGCTTGATACCTTATTACTTCTTTTTCTGCTCAACAAAGGCATGCGTAAGCTGGAGGGCTTTATCATCTCCCTGATATTTATAGTAGGCGTAGCCTTTTTGGCGCAGATGTTTATTGTACAGCCCAATGTGATAGATGTTGCAAAAGGCTTTATCCCCACCAAACTAAACAGTACGTCGCTCTATCTGGCCATTGGTATTATTGGTGCTACTGTGATGCCGCATAACCTGTACCTGCATTCATCATTAGTACAAACCCGAAAGATAGACCGCAGCGACGCGGGTATAAAAAATGCCATTCGCTATAACTTTTGGGATACCACCATTGCTCTTAACCTGGCCTTCTTTGTAAATGCCGCTATATTAATATTAGCCGCCAGTGCATTTTACGGCCGCGGCTTTCATCAGGTAGCCGAGATACAGGATGCGCATAAACTGCTTACCAACATCTTCGGCAAACTGGCTCCTGCCCTGTTTGCCATAGCGCTGATAGCCGCCGGGCAAAGCTCTACCGTTACCGGCACCCTTGCCGGGCAGATCATCATGGAAGGCCACCTTAACCTGCGTATTGCCCCATGGCTGCGCCGTTTGCTAACGCGATTACTGGCTATTATCCCGGCGTTTTTTACCATACTGCACTTTGGGGAAGAAGGTTTGGGCAAACTGTTGATACTAAGCCAGGTGGTGCTGAGCCTGCAATTAGGCTTTGCCATTATCCCGCTCATCCACTTTACATCTGACAAAAAGCGCATGGGCAACTTTGCCACCAAAGTTCCATTAAAGATATTAGCCTGGGTATTTGCTACACTTATTGTAGGCCTTAACGTTAGGCTGGTGATACAGGAGATAGAAACCTGGGCGGCCGCAAGTCCCGGCTCTGCAAATTTGGTGCACTTTGTGATATCGCCTATTGCAGTTGGAATTGGATTGCTTTTGTTGTATGTGTTTTTACGCCCGTTACTTTATAAACATGTTAGTCAGCCAATATATGTGCCACATGGTATAGCCGCCAAATTAGATAACCTGGAAGCAGTAAGTTATAGTAACATTGCCATCACCATAGATTTTTCTAAAAACGATGAAGATTGCATTCGCCATGCTTTGATGCAGGGCGGCAAAAAAGCGCACTATACTTTAATCCATGTGGTTGAAACTGCCGGCGCGCGCTATTATGGCGGACAGGTGATGGATAACGAAACCCAAAGCGATGCAGACAACCTTGACAAGTATGTAACTACGTTAAAAAACTTAAATTACAAGGCAGAAGCAAAAATAGGATACGGCGGCTCGGCCACAGCTATTGCCGAAATTGTTAATCAATCAAAAATAGATTTTGTGGTGATGGGGTCGCACGGGCATAAAGTTTTAAAAGACCTGATATTTGGCACTACTGTTGATTCAGTACGCCATAAGGTGAATGTACCGGTACTGGTTGTGAAACCTCAAAAAAAATAATCGCATATTTGCAGGGTAATGGAGCAGAATTTATATATCAAAAACAAGAAGGCATACTTTGAGTACCATATACTTGATAAATATACCGCCGGTATACAGCTATTAGGTACCGAAATAAAATCGATACGCGAAGGTAAGGCCAACATAAACGATGCCTTTTGCACTTTTATTGGCAACCAGCTTTATGTACGTAACCTGCATATTTCTGAATACTCCATGGGTTCGTTTTACAACCACGAAGCCAAACGCGACCGCATACTACTGCTCAACAAAAAAGAACTAAAAAAACTCCTTACCCGCGGCGAAGAAAAAGGCCTGACCATTGTACCCCTGGCCTTATTTATCAGCGACCGTGGCTTTGCCAAACTGGAAATTGGCCTTGCCCAGGGTAAAAAAACCTTCGACAAACGCGAAACACTGAAAGAACGCGATACAAAAGTGGAAATGGACAGGGCGATGAAACGATAGTTAGCAGTGGGCGCTTTGCAGTTTGCAACATTTAACAATGCTAATCGCCACCTAAAAACCAACAAGTGTTCACGTTCACCCCACAGGCAGACCGTGAACACACGTGAACACCTGATAATCAGGACTGTCAAAATAATGGTGACATAACACTGCCACCATTTGCAAAGTAAAATTGCAACCGCCCTCAAACGAAACCTACCACGCTCTATCGCCTACTAACGGCACAAACCTGAAGGTATCCAGCACATGTCGTTCGTAATCATGCTCGGCAGTTTTCAGTACAGTTACCATTTTTTGCGATTTTTCATCCCCTACCGGGATAACTAATATGCCGCCTATTTTCAGTTGCTTCAATAATATTTCGGGAACGGTTGGCGCACCGGCTGTGACAATGATCTTATCGTATGGCGCATCTTCGGCAATGCCTATCGAGCCATCGCCTAAAAAGAATTTGGGTTTATAGCCCATGTAAGGCAACACCTGTATGGTGCGCTCGTAAAGTTTTTCCTGTCGCTCTATGGTAAATACTTTTGCGCCCACTTCCATCAATACGCAGGTTTGATAACCGCATCCTGTGCCTATCTCCAGCACCTTATCACCTTTTTGGATATGCAGCAGTTCGGTTTGATAAGCTACCGTATAAGGCTGCGAAATGGTTTGACCGGCCCCTATCGGGAAAGCGATATCCTTGTAAGCCTGGTTCCAGAAGGTTTCATCAAAAAAATAATGGCGGGGCACTTTACCTATGGCATGCAATACCTTTTCATCTTCAATACCTTTTTTGCTCAGTATCTCTACCAATCGTTTCCTTGCCCCTTGTTCGCGGTAATTATCAATAAACTTGTACGCCATTACATAGCAAAGTTATATAAAAAGCCGGCAAAATTGCCGGCTCCCTGTGTATTATGCTATTGCTTTATAATAAGGCTTTGGTTGTTAACCAGTAATGTTTTTAACATTTTAGGGCGTGCACTTTGGGCTACCTACCTTTTTGATTTAGGCTAAAGCCAACTAATGTGTTTTCGTCCAAACATTGGTAGGTCGAAACAACATGATGACCTATTCCGCTTTCATTCATTGCCGTCCCATTTATATGACGGATAATTAATAGCATAAATTGGCTTCAGCCAAATGTCAATATATTTTACAGCACTGTCTGTTACCACCAGCCATGTACATTATATACGGTGGTGCGCGGCTGTGCGGCATAAGCTACTGCTACATCGCGGGCAGCCTTAATTATGCCCATATCGTTCTTTTGCTCCTGTAGTTTAAAGCTCCATTCGCGGTTATCAATTTCTTTAACGCGTTTAGCTATCTGTGCTACAAAAACCTTTACATCTTTGTAGCAGCCTGCCTGCGGGTCAATCTGCGATAAAACCTCGCTTGCGGCATTGGCTCCATTTATATCCTGGTTAGCTGCCCACAAACTTTTAGCCTGGTTAAGCTTAGTAGCACAATCTTTCTCCACCTGTTTTTTATAGATGGGTGCCACCTGTGCCATTGAGCGGGTGTAGCAATTTGTACAAGCCTGCGGTACCGATGTAAGGTTATAAATAGCCTCATCCATACGGCCGGTGCTGGCCAGGGTTTGGGCCTGTTTAATGATAACATCACAATGTGTATTGTAATAGCTGATGATCTTTGCCTTTCCTTTTTCTACAAAAGCTTGCAGTTTAGGGTCGTTAAGATTGATGTTCTTAAAAGCATTGATATACGCTTTGGCAACATTTTCGCCTACCCCTTTAACCGACATTGAGGTACTGGCAAACTTAGTACCCTCGTAACCATCGCCGATATACAGGTTAACATCAAGCGTAAGGGCCGTCATGGGTGGCGCGGTAGAGAGCATATCTTTGGTAAGTACCACAACGTTAGCGGTAATAATAAAGCGCTGGCCTTCGTCGCCGCCAAAACCATTTTGGCTGATGATCTGGTTCAGCTTATTGCCAAGCATATTACGCGCCGCTTCCGGCAGATCATCAACCTGGTCGGGAATGTAAGCGGCAAGGGTAACCCGGCCGCTATTCCCCCCATTCGCCGACCTTACAATGGTAGTTTTTTGTGCATACGCGCCTATAAGCAGGAAAAGCGACATGCAGGTTATCATTATTTTTTTCATGTTGGTTGTCTCTTATTTAATTTATTACTTCTCGCCAAGTACTATCACCGCCTGACCAAGGCCTTTAGCAGTAAGCTTATTAACAATAGAATATGGTGCCGCTGCAAGGAATTTTTGCAATCCTCGGGCAAATCCCCGGGCATCAATGGCGTTACCATTTGCATCGTACAACGGGATGCGCACCTGCTCAAACAACATCATATTTTCGGTAGCATCGCTATTGCTGAAACGGCCTTTGAGGGAATTGGCACGAACCCAATCCTCAATAACTACATTTAGTTCTTTACCACCGTACTCGGTTTCAAGGTCATTCTTCCATGAGTCGAATTTTTTGATGCGGATGATGATCTCGCGGCCATTGGCAAAAAGGTCGTCGAAATGCCTTTGCAGGCCTACATTAAAGTTGTCTACCTTATCGGCAACGGCCTCTTCCAGTAATACAGCGGTCTCTGCCGAAAAGGATGGGTTACCTGTACCACCTGCAGTAGCTACTTCTTTATCACTATAAGCATCAATTCCCTGCATAGTAAAACGCACCGACTTTTTGGGACCGGTTTTTAACACATCCCAGGTTAACTGGATGATGATATCGGCTTTGGCTGTTTTCTTAAGCTTATCCATCGGGCTTTCGGATACACCCGCACCGCTTTTTGAGGTAAGGATAGCATTCTCGGCACGCTCAGACTCCAGCGTTTTGATAACCGATTCCATATTTTTTAGCGGGAACCCACGTTCGGCCATCATACCGTTTATCTTGCTGATCACGGCCAGCAGGTCGCTATTTTCCTGGAACGCACGTTTATAATCGGGGATCTTTACCTTGGTGCCCTGGTCATCATACACCTGCATATAACCGTTTGTATTACACCATACGTCGCTTGGTACCACCATCAGGGTTGGCTTTTTTGCCTGTGAAAATCCTGCTGTTATTGCTCCCAGTACCATTAATGATACAAGGGCTATCTTCATTATCTGTCGTTTCATTTGTTAAGGTTGAATGTTATTGATTTGTCAGGATGCCGTCGGCTATCATCTTCTTTTTCAGATCGGGCCTGTTTATCTTCAGCACGTAGCCGGTACTTTGGGCTACATCTTTAACCTTTTGCTGCTGTTTGGCTTTTTGCCCGGCGCGTTCTTCTATATAAAGCGCGTATTTTTTATACTCGGAGTTAAAGAAGCGGATAAAATACTCTTCGTGGTTGGTATAAGCATTAGCCTCGTTCAATATCGGTTTTACATCACAATCGGGTTTGCCTTCACGTAACCCACTAAATAAAACCTCGCGCACGGCAACCTTTTTAGCTTCTTCAATAGCATCCTCGCGGTTACGATTGCCAGAGTAGGCAACTACCTTTTGTGAGCCGTCAAACTCAACGCCCAGGCATTCTGTTTTATAGGTATAGCTGCTGTTCAATTGCTTTTGCTCAGCGCAACTGCTTATAAAAAGCGCCGCTACAAAACTTATATAAAGTAAATTTTTCTTCATGATGATTATATTAAAAGCCCGCGTTTAATGATTTAATGATCCCGGCATCTTCCAGATCTTTACGCAGCAGGGCCACGTTAACAGAAACCAGCACGCCAATTTTGTATTGCTTGCCAACCTTCATCCGGTCTTCGGCAGCTACGGCGCCATCACTGGCCAGCGACACAAACTTCATATACTTGCCACCATCAGCAAAAAACTCTTTGAACCATTCATCTTTCTCCTGTTCTAAATTTGAGTTGGTAGTTAGCGGTGGTTTACCCAAAATACCCTGATCACCGGCAAAACCTTTAAAAATAACGCCGTGTACGGCATTCTTTTTGGCCTGCTCTATAGCCACATTAGGTTTTTTTGAGTACGACCATACCTTTAAAAGGTAAGTACCCTGCACCCCTGTGCCTGCTACTTCCAGCTCATATCGCCAGGCCTCGGTATCCTCATTTGCCTTTTTATTTGTTTGCGCACTAACCACCGATGAAATGCTTGTCATTATCAGCATTAGTGTTACCCAAATTATAGTCTGTTTTTTCATTATGTGTATCTGGTTTGATGTTTACTTTACTTGCCTTAACAGCATACCTGCATAAAATTTACCACCACCTTTAAAGTAGGTACGGTCAATTGCCGGTTTATCTTTGTCCTTATCTTTCTTTTTATCGTCTTTATCATTTGCAGATACTTCCTCGCCTGCGTTAAAGCGGTTATCCCATATCTGTTTTTTATCAACCGTTACGGTACCCTTTTTTACATAAGTGGTAAGTCCGGTTTTTGAGTCGACGGTTTGCTCAAGCACCTCGAATTTCTCGCCGCCTTCCAGGCCTTCTTTCATGCCAATTTTAGCGGTAACAGGGTCGCCCGAGTAGATAGGTGTTTTTGGTTTAAATACTTCGTAGGCCTTTTGCAGCTTGGCAAAAACATGCTCAACATTACGCACGGTAGCCAGTTCAACTATCTGGTCTTCGGTACGGGTCTCTTTAAGCGAAAAAGTAACCAGGCTGCTTGATTTTTCGCTGCCTATATATTCCAGCTCAAACAGGCTGGTATTATCAAATGCTTCTTTCCTTTTCTTATCTATCTTGGCACTTTTATCTATCCACATATCATTATAAAAAACAGCCGCGGTAGAGTCGTTCCATTTCAGGCGATACAGGTATGAGGTTGTCCATACCGAATAACCTTCTTTTGCCTTATTGTATGCGATATCAAGCACCTTATAAGCAGCAGGCTGAAATAAAGCAGGCAAGTTATTAGCCTTAAGCTTGGCAACCTCCCTTATCGCAGCGGCAATAGGCTCATTGCTTACAAACTTTAGCCTGGTTAAAACCACAAAGGTGTTTTTGATCAGCTCTTCACCAGCGTCAGATAATGACGCCGTGCCCCTTGCACTGCCTTTGGCAATATTGGCCTGCATTTCGGTAGCATCGTATGAGCCGCGCTCGCCAATTAGTTTCATATCAAAGCTGCCATCGGGTTGCCTGTTAAACCATTTGGCTACCAGCTGATTCGCTATCTTTTTATCTTTTACAATTTTGCCTGTTATAAAAGGCATGTCTGAGGCATCTTTATCTACAATACCGGCCGTTACGCCCGATAACATGCTGGCTCCAAGGTTACCCATGCCGCTCTTTTTTGTCCCTGCAGCTACTTTTTCGGCATCTGTAAGCACATAGGTTGATGGGTCGACAGATATAGTGGAGATGCTGTGGTTATTGTACTTATCAGGGAATGGAGCCTCATGATAAGCTTTCATCACCACTTCCTTTCTCGGAAAATCCTCCGACTCCAGCAGGATAAGGTGTAATGAGCTTCTGCGATATTTCAGCTCGGGGTGTTGATCTGTAGCTGCCGGGGTTTGGGCATTTACCGCCATACTTAACCCCAGGAACAGGTTTAGTACAATGGCTAGTTTGGTTGTTTGTTTCATGATATTGTGAGTATGGTTTAAGTATCTAATTAGCTTTATTTAACGATGTGTTTTGAGTTAATTATCAGCTTTAAAAGTAGATGCAATTTGTTTTGACAGCCTGAGTTATAATCCCATTTATTTAGGGTGTTTTAACCCGGATAAATATGAATAATACAGGCAATATTTATTTATTTCGGTTATTTAACCGATTAATGTTTATGAAATAAATTACTGGGATTATCTTTTAAGAAAAGATAATTTATTACTGGCGTTAGATTGCTTAACATACAACCATGATACCGGTGGCGGGTGGAAGATGGCTATTAAAATTCTAGTCAATAGTTTCATATATAAGGTTTTAAGTTGCGATAAATATAAATTATTTACTATCAGCAGCACATCCGAATATGCAAAATACCCAGAAGTGGGTATTTTTACGTACCGTATTGGCCGCCCATTTTAACGGCAAAGAGAATTTAAAAACTTATGGTTACCCCATATAATTATTAAACAATATATTTTATATATATTATTTAAGCATCAAAGAATATTAAATGGGATTGGAGTTAGGTATCTTGAAAAAACACCTCCAATTATTCCTAATAGGGGTCTACATCGGGCTGGATAATGCTGCCCTTGCTTAGTTTAGTGGTTTGGAACTGAGTGATCACATCCCTGATGATAGCTTTCGCCTTTACAATAGAGATGGTATCACGCTCGAACTTAAGCATGATGGATTTGATATAGTAATTGCGGATGCGATTGATCAGCGGCGCTTCGGGGCCAATAACCCGGTCGCCAAAGTGTTTGCGCAGTTCGTTAGCCAGGTATTCGGCCTGATTATATAGTATCTCGGGGTTTCGGTGCTTCACATCCATACTGATGATGCGGAAGTATGGCGGGTATTTAAAACTCTTACGCTCCTCCATTTCGGTAAAGTACAGGTCGGTATAATCATTTTCTATTACCTGTTTTATTACCCGGTGGTTAGGATCGTAAGTTTGAATAACCACCTTGCCTTGTTTGCCCCTGCGCCCTGCCCTGCCACTTACCTGGGCAAGCATCTGGTAGCTGCGCTCGTTAGCGCGGTAATCGGGGTACTTTAAAAGGCTATCAGCGTTGATGATGCCTATCACAGTTACATCGGCAAAATCGAGCCCCTTGGCCACCATCTGGGTGCCAATTAAAACATCTATCTTTTTTTCTTCCAGGTTATTAAGAATAGTTTGCAGCGAATTACGGGAGCGTGTGGTATCCAAATCCATCCGTGCCAGCCGAACATCCGGCATTAGTAAAGATAATTCGTCCTCTACCTTCTCGGTACCAAAACCTTTATATTCCAGATGCGTTGAGCCGCAGGCCGGACAAATAGTTGGCGAATCTTCTTTATACCCGCAATAATGGCAATGCAGTTTGTGGGTATGTTTGTGATAAGTAAGGCTTACATCGCAATTAATACATTTTGGTGTATAAGCACATACCTTGCACATCAGCACCGGGGCATAACCACGGCGGTTCTGGAACAGGATGATCTGCTCCTTATTATCAAGCGCCAGCTGCATATCCTGCATCAGCACACTGCTAAAGTGCGACTGCATGGTTTTGCGTTTGGTTTCTTCAGATATGCTTACCACTTCTATTAATGGTAACTGCACACCGCCGTAACGTTCGGTCAATTCCACAAAGCCGTACTTATGTACCCGTGCATTATAATAGGTCTCAAATGATGGCGTGGCCGAGCCCAGCAGCACCTTGCCTTTATACATATTGGCCAGGTAAATGGCCGCGTCGCGGGCGTTGTAGCGCGGTGCCGGGTCAAATTGCTTGTAGGATGTTTCATGCTCTTCATCTACAATAATGAGCCCCAGATCACTAAACGGCAGGAACACTGATGATCGTGCCCCCAGCACCACCTTATATTCATTGTTCAGCACTTTTTGCCAAACCTCTACCCGCTCGTTATCATTAAAGCGGGAGTGGTAAACACCAATTGTGCCGCCAAAGTAAACACGTAGCCGTTCTATAATATGTGTGGTAAGCGCTATCTCGGGCAACAGGTAAAGTACCTGCCTTCCGGTGGCTACCATTTCTTCTATCAATTTTATATAGATCTGTGTTTTGCCCGATGAGGTTACCCCATGCAACAGCACCACGTCTTTTTCTTTTAACTGTTTCTGCACATCGGCAAGGGCAATTTCCTGTGCTTCGCTTAGTATAAAATTGCTTAGTTGGTCATCATCCTCGTCATATCCCAGCCTGCTAACGTTCCTGTCCTCAGCAATAAATACTTCTTTTTCAATAAGCGATTTGATGCTTGAATCGCCCGAGCCACTTTCTTCTATCAGTTCGTTTTTTGAGATTGCTTTTTGCTGGCGCGATAATTTGATAAAGGCCAACACTGCGTCGGCTTGTTTTGGGGCGCGTTTCTCCAGGATGCCGAAAAGCTCCTTAAGGCTTTCCTGGTTATGATAAGCAGGGTTTAATGTAAGGTATGTGCGCTTACGGGGCTTGTACCGCTCGCTCACCTCCTCAGATATATTAACTATATTTTTCTCGAACAGCGATTTAAGGATAGGCATCACCGTTTTTTGCCCAAGCAGCTTGGCTATATCGCTTATCGTAAGTTCGGGTTGTATATCAAGCGCTTCGGTTATCAGGTATTCTTTATCATTAAGGCTTGCTTTATCATAAGCAAAATCTTTATTCAACATTACCCTAGTTTCGCTGGCCAGCTTAAGCGCCGATGGCAGGGCGGCGTTCATCACCTCGCCTTCGTTACACATATAGTACTCGGCCAGCCATTTCCAAAACTGCAGCTGGCGTTGGGTAACTACAGGCTGCTCATCCAGTATATCTATGATGTACTTGGCTTCGTACTTTTCGGGCGCGTGCTTCGTTATAACTGATACAACAGCTGTATAAAGTTTACTTTTACCAAACTGCACCACTACCCGTTTACCAATAGCTATGGTATTATTAAGTTCGAAAGGAACCCGGTAAGTGTAGTTGCGGCTTATGGCCAGCGGTAATATCACTTCAACAAAAAGTGTTTTACGCGTAGCCGATAAACCCTCAGTAAATTCTAACATCAGTGTTTATTTGTTTCTGAAAGCAGCGAAAGCTAAAAACACCCATCCTATGATGAACAGCAGGCCACCTATTGGTGTAACCGGGCCTAATACAGCTAAACCTGGCATATTGATCAGATCGCGGCAGGCTAATAAATAAAGCGAACCCGAGAACAAAACAATACCAAAGGTAAACAGGTAATAGGTACTTACAATAACCTTGTTTTTAAAACGTGTAAAGGTGGATAGGAACAGCAACGCGAATACATGGTAAAATTGGTATTGCACACCGGTTTGCCAAACTTCCAGCTGGTAAGTGGATAACGAGGCTTTAAGGGCATGTGCACCAAAAGCGCCGGCTATAACGGCCAGCGCGCCAAAAAGCGATGCTGTAATGATTATTTGTTTGTTCATGCAGATATAAAAGGCTAAGTTAACCAAATGAAAGTATTACTTTATTGTGGTACGGTAAAATTCTAAATTGCACACGCAAACACAGAATGAAACGACTGATAGTTATTACTTTAGTTTTAATTGCCGCAACGGCATTAATAACCGTTAAGTATTTTAAAAACTTAAATACATCGGGGACTCATGCGGGTAATGTTATCCGCACTATCCCGGATAATGCCGCTATGGTGTTTGAATTTACCAACGAGAAGAGTTTTTACGATATATACGCGGGCAACACCCTGCTCACTAACCTTATTGGCGAGGAGGTGATAACCGACCTGGATACCGTGAGAAACGTACTTTTCAACAACCCGGCGCTGCAATCATTTTTTACCGGCCGCAATGTGTTTGTCTCGATACACCCATCACAAAGCGACCAGGTTGAACTACTGCTTACAGCATCAGCCGCAAAGGATGTTGACCTTGCTGAGTTTGACCAATTAGCCAAACAAAAAAATACCGGATTATTAATAACCCCGCTGCAAATTGGCGAAAAAAAAGGTTATAATATTTATTTCAACTCATTAAAAAAACGCTTTTACCTGATCAATATTGATGGTAATATATTTTCAGGCAGCTTTTCAAAGGACCTGATCACCCAAAATGCCAACTACAAGCCCGACCGCGAGAAACAAGCGTTTATGCTGCTGCCGGATCAGCAAAACTCAAACTCGCTGGCTAATATGTATATTAATTACGAGCACCTTGGGCCGTTGTTCACGCAAATATTTAAAAACAGCAACACCGATATTTTTAAACCTTTCAGGATACTACCCGCACTGGCAGCCCTTAACCTTAATTTTAAGAATGATGCCGTTATGTTTAACGGCTACACCAACATTCAGCGAGATAAGCGGGGCACCTATTTAAACCTGTTTGCCAACCAGCAGCCGGTAACAAACATACTGAAAGACTTATACCCATCCACAACAGCTTATGCCTTAAGCATGGCGGTATCAAACCCCGCGGGTTTTACTACCGACCTTACCGACTTTCAAACAAGGGCAGGCTTAAAAACCGAAAAAGATGCCTTGTTCGCTAAAATAAAAAAAGAAACAGGTATTAACCTTATACAGGAATTTACGCAATTACTGGGCAACGAATTTGCAGTTGTCACTACCCGCTACCAGGAAAAAATAGCGATAGTAACGGTAAAGAACGGCTCAAAGCTACGCCCATTTATGGCCAATATAAGCGGTATGATAACCGATGATACAGGTCAGTTTAATTACACCAAACTCCCCTTCTTTTTATTGGGCGATGCTTTTAACGCTTTTAAAAGGCCATACTTTAAAATAATTGATAACTATTTAATACTGGCCAATAGTGTTAAAGAACTGGAAAGTTATAACGACACTTATATGAACCGTAAGTTTTTAAACAAGACTGAACAGTACGTAAAGTTTGATAACTTACTTGCCGAAAGAGGTAACGTTGCCTTTTTTATCCACTTTAAAAACTCTCAACTTATTTTAAGGGACGGTTTAAAAGATGATTTTTATTTTGCCTATAAAAACAATTCATTATCCTGGAAGAACTTTTACGGAGCATCTTTTCAGTTTGCCGCAACTGATAAAAATTTCTACACAAATTTTTGCTTATTACAAAACATGCCCGATACTACTGTTAGTAAAAAAACAGACTAATAATCGACAAAACACAACCCAAAAGCCCTCAATTACGTAAAATGGGGCGTATATTAGTTGACAAGTTTTAAAGCAATTTATTTAAGCGCCTGTAAACATCAGGTATGGCGAATGTGTGTATGAAGAATTTTCTATTGGCTGTTTGTTTTTTATTTATTTCTATTGAAACCTTTGGCCAGCAATTTTCCCAATACAATACCGGCACTTTGTATGATTCTTTTGAGAACCCAGCACAGGCAGCCTTTGTACCCGATACCAGCCGCAAACTTGCGTTCAACTTTTTCATCCCCAACTTTAACAGCAACCTCTATGTTACGGGTAACGGCCAGGTACCGCTCAAAAGCCGCGCATTTAACGGCAAATATGCCAATACTGCCCTTACTATAGGCGATGGCCGTTTTAGCCGGGCAAATGTAAATGCAAACATTTATAGCTTAATGTTTAAAGCCTTTACTAGTTTAGATGGCAACCAGGAGATAGGTATATCTACCCAAACACGCGCAGAAGGCCGCGGGCTGTTTACAGATGAAAGCCTGTTGTTGCTTAACGGCCCCAACAGCTTCCCCGCCGATGATTATACTAACCTCTTCAATAATAATTATACCGAACAAACCTATCATCAAATAAGCTTCAACTACAGGGAAAAGGTTAACAAAAACTTTGCTTTTGGTTTTAAACTCAGCGCACTATTAGGTATACAGTATCAGCAGTTACAAATAGATCAATCGCACGTAACTTTTGACAGGGCAAACGATGCAGCTGACATCAGCCTGCAGGGCAGGTACCGCATAAGCTATACGCCCGGCGAATTCACCAAGCACGACCTTCTCCCCACCCTAAGAAATCCGGGCGCTTCCATGAGCATTGGTACGGCTCTCCGTACCAGGGATAATTTTAACATCCAGTTCAATTTAAAAAATGTTGGTTTTATACACTGGTACAAAAGTTCAATAGTAAGTGATTTTAATACCACCCGCACCGCTCCCGACATTAGTACCAGCCGAAGAGAGGATAATTTGTACGCCACAACGTATAGCATCATCCGCTCGGCAGATAAGCAACAATCCTTTACCACAGCTACTAATGGTGTAGTCGAGATCAGCGCAAATAAATCGTATTGGTTTGATTACGACAGGCGTTTTAAATACTCGCCAACAGTTATATTACAAAAAGAAGTATTTTACGATGGTTATACTGCCGCCCTGGTAAATCCTTTTCAGTATAATAACGTGGTAGGTACATTAACCACATCATATAGCAATTACGGCATTTTTAGCGCTGGTTTACAATTCATGGTAAAAACACCAAATGTTGAGTTTTTCATCGGCAGTGACCGTATTATGCAATCAGTTAGCCTTGCTGGTGCCGCAAATAAAAGTGAAACACAGATCAATAAGAGTGCATCCTACACAGGCGCCGATTTCTTTATGGGTTTCTCAATAAAATTTGGCAATGTAATAGAACACCCGCTGAATAGCAGCCACATTCCACTGGGCGACAGGCCGGGCTTTATAACCCGCTTATGGAACAGCATTTTCCATAAAGACAGGAACGATTGATAATTAGCTACCTGCCTTTTTTCCGACGATAAAATCTTTAAGATAGTAAGGCTCAAAATAAGCAACATCTTCAAAATCGGCACGTGCAAACTTATCGGCAGCAATTTGGGTAAGGTGCGTAGCTGAATTTTCAAAATCAGCTAAAAACTCCGCGTTGGGGTTATGGCTTAATGCCTGGCGGCATTTATCGGCACCATCGCCAAAAAACAATATTTTATTTTCTGCCAGGATATCACTAAAGCTATCCGCATCAATAATTTCGGCTGCTACAGGCTTAATAACTTCGCCTGCGGCATTATATACGGCTGTATAAACTTCCATACGGCGTGCATCTATCATCGGGCACAATAGCGTATCCTTATCAATCGTATAATTTCGTGCTACTCCTTTAGCCATAGCGGCCAATGTTGGTACAGATATAAGTGGCTTGTCTAAAGCAAAACACAAGCCCTTAGCCGTTGATACCCCTATACGTAAACCTGTATATGACCCGGGGCCACAGCTTACCGCAATTGCATCCAGATGGGCATAAGTGATATTGGTTTGCACGATCAGTTCATCAATATAAACAGTAATAACCTCAGCATGTATGTTACGGGCGTTGATCTCTTTAAAAGCCAATACCGTACCATCACTTGCCAAAGCTACCGAGCACGATGTTGTTGCTGTTTCTATTTGTAGTATCATTCTGTAAAGTCAAAATTAAAAAGTCAAAATTAAAAAGTGAAAGCGATATACCCATACAAGGTTTTTGACTTTTACCTTTTGAATTTTGACTTACTGATTAAGGTACCGGATCATGCCCATGCCCACCCCACGGGTTGCAGCGCGCTATACGTTTCAGTGTGAGCCAGCCGCCTTTAAACGGGCCATATTTTTTAATCGCCTCAATACCGTACTGGGAACAGGTAGGTGTATACCTGCACGCATTAGGCAAAACAGGCGAAATAAGGTACTGGTATGTTTTTATCAGCAATAAAAAAAAAGCACCAATAATGCTTTTTATCCCTTTAATTAAAAAATTCACTTACTGGCTTCCCCCGCAAGCTGTATTAAAAGCTTAAGCATTTTCTTTTCAAAAAACTCGTAAGGGGATATTTCTTTACCAATGTAACTAATGGATAGCACCAGTTTTTTACCGGCACCGTTCAGTACATCATATAATTGCGCTTGTTTATTAAGCCGGTAGGCTTCGCGCATGCGGCGTTTAACCAGATTGCGGTCTACAGCGCGTTTGTAGCGCTTCTTGGCAACAGAAAATACTATCTGCACAGGGAATTGCTGCTCACCATCGGTAAGCATCCATGAAGCCTTGTAGGGATAACACAAAAAAGAAGAACCGTTATGAAAAAGCCCGTCAATAAGCTTTTTATTACATAACCGTTCTTCTTTTTTAAAAGTATACATAGTTGTTGATGCTGAACCGAAAACATGTTTACATAACCGGGTCAGCTCCTTTTACAAGGAGTAAACAACCAGAATTATGCTTTGTGACTGCGTTCGTCAGAAACGGTTAACCTTTTTCTGCCTTTAGCTCTTCTTGCTGCAAGGATCCTTCTGCCATTAGCAGTTGACATGCGCTCACGGAAACCGTGTTTATTTCTTCTTTTCCTTTGTGAGGGCTGAAACGTTCTTTTCATAACTATATTTTATTCTTTATTCTATACGTCTGTGTTTTTAAAACAAGAGCGCAAATGTAGCCTTTTTTTTAGTTTTTTCAAATACAAATGCGGTAATTTGATAATCGATATTTATCAACTTATTAACATACCTAAGCAATATATGAAATTTACCGCCTTATCCGTACTATTTTTTCTGCCATTATTTGCCTTTTGCCAGGAGCCAATGGCACAAAATTACAAAATTTACAACACTGTAAAGGGCAGTATAGCCACTGTTGATGATATTATAAACGACTTAAGCAAAGCTGACGTGCTGTTTTTTGGCGAAGAGCATAATGATAGCACAGGGCATTATCTGGAAAGCCTGATCTTTAAAAAAATAGCAGAGAAGTACCCGGCTAAATCAGCCCTGTCTATGGAGATGTTCCAAACCGATTGCCAGACCGTGTTGAATGAGTACCTGGCCGACTTTATTCGTGAGAAAAATTTGATAGCCGAGGGGCGCACCTGGAAAAACTATAAAGACTACCGGCCTATGGTAGAAACCGCCAAAGCCGCGCATTTACCCGTAATAGCCGCCAACGCCCCTACCCGTTATACCAATATGGTTACCCGCGTTGGTTTAGCTGACCTGCAAAAGCTTGATGCTACAGCCAAAAGCTGGCTAGCACCTTTGCCTATTGATACCGCCACAGGCCCTTACTATGAGAAATTTGTAGCCATTATGGGCGGGCACAGCGCAATGGGCAACCTAAAGATCTACCAATCGCAAAACCTTTGGGATGCTACCATGGGCTGGCATATAGCCCAATTTCTGAAGTCGCATCAGGGGTATAAGGTATTCCAGGTGAATGGAGGTTTCCATAGTGAGGAGAAGATGGGCACAGCGGCGCAGCTAAAAAAATATCTGCCAAAAGTGCGCATCATCAATATACAGGCTTATGCCGATGAAAGTTTTGACAACCCCGACTGGAGCAAATTCGCCAAACTGGGCGATTATGTTATTTTAACCAACCCTAAACTGGCCAAGACTTTTTAGTCATTGATCAATTGTCATTAGTGATTCAGGGTTGGTTTAGTCAAATATTACCAAAGCCGCCAAATGCTTTGGTGCTATTTCGCAGTAGGCGGCTTTTAATATTTCGGTTAGCATTTCTTTGTGCACGGTTTGCAGGTTTACATGCGTCCAACCCTGCTTGCCCCATTTGTTGGGTACAGGATAAATAACGGCACTATCAAACGTACAGAAGATATCCTGATCGGCAGGCGAAAGCTTTACAGTGGCCCTGCTATGCTCAGGCACGGCAGTGGCAAATATCTTTTTATTTACACGGAACGATGTTTTCTCGAAGTGTGGTTCTTCCGTGGCTTCGGGTAAGGATAAAGCAATACGGCGTAGCGGCTCGATATCGATCATTCCAATCAACTTTTGTGTAAAAATACCATGTATAACCCCGTCTAATTATGCTTTTTTCTCTGCTAAAATATCACGTATCTGGGTAAGCAATACTTCTTCTGTTGATGGTGCAGGTGCAACTTCAGGTGCAGCTGCTTCTTTTTTCTTGAACCTGTTAATAGCCATTATAATGATAAACAATGATAGGGCAATAATTATAAAAGATATTACCTGCGATAAAAAGTTGCCGTATTTAATAGCCGTACCGGGGATAACCAACTGGCTAAGGTTTGATAAATGGGCCGCCTTTAATGCAGGCGTTAATACAGCCGGCGTTATAATATCCTCTACAAGCGATTTCACTATTGCGCTGAATGCAGCACCTATAACCACAGCTATAGCCAAATCTAATACATTACCTTTAACAGCAAACTCTTTAAACTCTTTTACAAATCCCATAATGTTGATGTGTTGTGTGTAATTAAAGTTAGCAATAAATTTATTCTGCGTCCAAACAAAATCCGTGCAAAAGTATTTTAAACCCTAAATAAACCACTTGTAAGTAATTTTTAAACTTTAAGGTAATTGGTGTATTTTTGGCCTCGTCTATAATTATGCTTAAACAGAATCTTCAACAAAAACTCTTACAAAAACTCTCACCGCAGCAAATTCAATTTATAAAATTGCTGCAGGTGCCTACTGTATCCCTTGATACCCGTATTAAAGAAGAATTGGAAGAAAACCCCGCGCTTGAAGACTTAAGCTTAACTATTAACGAACCCGAGGAACAATACCCCGACCGCGACCCTGACGAAGACACCTATAACGGTGAAGAAGACCAGGGCCCGATGGATGAGTTTAATATTGACGATTACCTGCAAGACGACAACGTAAACGATTACGGCACGCGTTATGACCAGAATGGCGATGACGAGGATGAGCGGAAGGAAATCCCTATTGCTGTACAAAGCTCGTTTTTTGAGAGCCTGCAGGCACAGCTTGATCTACTCCCCTTGTCTGACAAGGATTTTAGCATAGGAAAGCAAATTATAGGCAGCCTTGATGATGATGGGTACCTGCGCAGGCCTATCATGTCGCTTACTGATGACTTGGCCTTTTCGCAGAATGTTATAGCCGATGATGAAGAGGTGGAGGATATGCTTAAGGTAATACAAAGCTTTGACCCCCCGGGTGTTGGCGCGCGCAGTTTACAAGAATGCCTGCTGATACAACTTAAACGTAAAGACCCCAACGATCTTATTATAAAGAAGGCTATCCTGGTGGTTGAAAATTACCTCGATGAGTTTACACGCAAGCATTACGATAAGCTGGAGAAATCATTAAATATGAATTCGATTGAGCTGCGTGGTGTTGTTAACGAGATATTAAAGCTTAATCCTAAACCGGGCGACAGCAACGAGGTAAGCACCAAGCAAATGCAGGTGATACCCGATTTCCATATCAAAAACAATGATGGCGTGCTCATACTTACCCTAAACTCTAAAAATGCCCCCGAGTTAAAGGTAAGCCGCTCATACCAGGAGATGTTTCAGCATTATGATAAGGCATCGCAAAAAGATAAAAAGCTAAAAGAAGCAGTGCAGTTTGTAAAGCAAAAGCTTGATTCGGCCAAGTGGTTTATTGATGCTATTAAACAGCGCCAGCAAACCTTGCTGAAAACCATGAACGCCATAATGCAATACCAGTACGATTTCTTTTTAACCGGCGATGACAAGAATCTGAAACCGATGATCCTGAAGGATATTGCCGACCGGATAGGGATGGATATATCTACGGTATCGCGCGTGGCAAACTCTAAATATGTACAAACAGAGTTTGGTACCTTCCTGTTAAAATCATTCTTCAGCGAAGCTATCCAAACCGAAAGCGGTGAGGAAGTATCAAACAAAGAGGTTAAGAAAATACTGGAAGAACATATTGGCAAAGAAGACAAGCGCCACCCCCTTGCCGATGAAAAACTAACCGATATATTAAAGGATGCTGGTTATAACATTGCCCGCCGTACCGTTGCCAAATATCGCGAGCAAATGAATATCCCTGTAGCAAGGCTAAGGAAAGAACTTTAGGAGAGAGATTCAAGACTATTAGAGTCAGGAGTCAAGACATAAAAAAGCCCTTTAAGTTTATTAAAGGGCTTTTTGCTATTTCTTATCTTGGTTCTTGATTCTCAAATTCTTGACTTTATCCCCTACCATCCGTGCTGCGGGCTGGTTAGTTTATACCGGTTATTTAACATTATACCCAATACAATTTCATGCGATCCGTTACTAACCGTGCGTAGTGCTGAAGTAGTGGCATCATAAGAATAGCTTACGTTAATAAACGAGCTTAGGTTAAAACCCGCCAGTATTCCGAAAGAATCATCCTTACGATACGAGCCGCCAAACCAGAACCTGTCACGAAAGGACAGCTTCATGTTAATATCAAACGTTGTTGGCGCGGGCTGGATAAATTTTATCAGTGCCGATGGCAACAGGCTTACATCATCCGTTAAGTATAATTTATACCCAACTGTTGCAAAATAATGCGGCACCGTTTTACTTAGGTTTGAATTATTCCCGGTTGTGATGTATTGGTTTTGCGGTATTATTTGCTGCGCCGATACCCCAACATAATAATCTGCAGAGTATAACCAAACGCCTACACTTGCATCGGGTTTCCATTGATTATTATTGATATCCCTTAGTACCGGATCGTCCTGATTCTCCAGAGTTATAAGCGATGTATTTAAATGCAAATGATTGAAGCCGGCAGATACCCCTACGGCTAAATTTAGCCTTGGGGCAAGGCCAAGGTGGTAAGCATAGGTTGCGGCCATATTGGTTTGGTCAATAGGCCCTGCTTTATCAGTAACCAGCATAAAGCCGATACCGTGGTGTGGTTCGGCAGCCTGGTAATCGCGGGTATACATCCTGCTGTAAGGGTTCTCTCCCCCTGATGAAGGGAATGCTGTTGCATCTCCTTCAGTAAAATTACTGCCAAGTGGAGCATTTATACTAAAATAAGCGGTAACTGGTGCGCCTTCAAGGCCTGTCCACTGGCTGCGGTAACCAAGTTTTACATCAGTATAGTTTTCTATACCCGCAACAGCCGGGTTTAACAGATAATTGTTAAAAATATACTGAGTGTATTGTGGCTTTTGCTGTGCGTAAACGCCCGTTGTACAAAAAAATATAATAACAATAGGTAAAACTTTCTTCAACATTTATTTAATAATAGTTACGTTGCCGGAAATAACCTTCCGCCCGTTTTTAGGGTTTATAATGTAATAATATGTACCTGTGGGCAACACATTACCGTTGAACCTTCCATCCCATGGTGAGGCATAGCCAACAGACGAATATACCTTTTCTCCCTGTCTGTTGTATATGTCAACTGTATTTCCCGGGTAAGTATCCAAATATTTTATTGTCCACGTATCATTTATCCCATCACCGTTAGGTGTAAAGGCGTTTACCACAATTGGTTTTTTTAGCACTTTAACAAATATATCATCGTATGCGGTGCACCCGGCAGCAGTTGTAACGGTAAGTTTATATCGAGTATCTTCTGCTACAGAACAAACCGGGTTTAACACATTGGGATTATCTAACCCCCTAATAGGTTCCCATTTATACGTAAGGCCACCGCCGCTTGCTGTACCCGGCAGTACAACACTTTCCCCTTCAAGTAAAGTAAAATCATCACCTAAGTTTATGGCAGGTAATGCATCAACAATAACATCCTGGGTTACGGTGGCGTCACACCCGTTTGATGCAATAAAATGATAGGTTACAGTAAAAGTTCCGGCTCCCGAAACTGCAGGATTAAATATTCCTGCTGAATTAACACCAGTACCACTAAAAACACCAACACCCGCAAACCCTTTATTATCAGCAACAAATGGCACCGGGCCATCTGTTTGGCACATAGGGCCTATACTATTTATAGTTACCGTTGGGCTCCCCTTTATAATAACTTCATGCTCAATCCCGTTATCACACAATCCACCTTCGCCCGTAAAAACAATCATTTTTATGGTATACGGCGTAGATGTAGCAGAATAATTATACGTATGCTTATAATTCTTATCTACAGCCATGTCGCCGCTATTATATACATCAAATACATCCGGGTGATTAAGGTAGTCCCAATAAATTTTAATTTTAGTAACACTACCTTCATCCGCTATCGATTCATCATGCAAAGTTATCTCGTTGGCACTACACAAATTCCCTGTAGTTGTAAATCCTGCTGTTGCAAAATCGGCGATATTAAAATTCAACTCAATATCTTTGGTTGTTCCGCAGTCGTCTGTTAAAGAATTGGGAACAACAGTAGCAGTAACATTATGATTTCCTTTCAGATAGGTATTAACACCCGGATAATCGTACTTGTAAAGCGTTATACCATCTTTTGTAAAAGGTACACCAACAGGGTTATTAAATATTTGTGTAGCAGCATTATCAAAATGCCATTTTATTTGGGTTGTTTGATACGGTAACACAAGCTGCAATTTATAATTTAAACCACTACAGCCACTTATCTGGTCTTTATTTGTTACAGGATCAACCAAACTAACATACTCATTCAGATTTTTAAGATTTGCACCTGCTGAATATCCGTATGACTCGTTAGCGCCAAAGCCATAGGCTATTGCATTAAAACCGTCAGCAGCACTAATATAATGTGTTCCGGCTCCCACCTCTATTTGAGCATAAGCATAACCGGAAAAATCTGATAGTGTAGTAAACTTAGTGTAAGGCACTCCATCGAGCTTAAATGTTGAAGCCATATTGGCTTTAATAACGACATTTATATATTGCCTGGTAATAAGGTAAGCACTTGCCGAATACAAGGTAACATGATCGAGTGTTTGCTCAACAGGGTTAAGGTAAATCATTTCAGGATCGCCGCGATCATCGGGATTAAAAAAACAAGTATCTGCATCTGCTGCTGTCTTACCTTGCGTAACAGCATATTGCACCACCTGTATAGGTTTATCACTTATAATATGATTGGGTTTGATTGCGCTAAATTCATAGTAGTTACTATTCTGAAAACTTGACAAGGGAATTACCACACCATTTATTTTAAGTAACGTATTCGGGTCACTCAAAACCACCCTGTAAATATCATAACCCCTATTTTTTAAAGGTACCGTGATATAATCTTTACCCCATGATACAGTAGGATAAACCTGTTGAAAAAGGTTGTCAGAGGTGAAATTACTATCATTACAACCTATACCAATTTTTGTGCTACCAGAAAAAACTGCTATTTTTTTACATTCGCCGCTGGCCGAACTAATGCTGCGTATTTTAGTATTTGTAAGGTCTCTTGTTGATAGGCCCTGGTAAACCTCTCCTTTACTTAACACTATTGTAAATGGCACACCTTTATTGTGGCTATCAATTAAGAAATTTGAGGGTGTAATTTCAATGGTGGTATTATCTTCTGTTGCTACAATGTTAAAAACCGAATAAGTTTTTTTCTTTGCGTTTGATTCCTGTGTGTAGTTTATAGAATAATAGCTTTTACCCAATACATTAACCGGCAATAAAAGCGTAGCTCCTGATACACTTTTAGAAAAAATATGAGCATAAACAGCAATATTATCTCCTGCAGTAATATGTATGCCTTTTAAAGCCTTCTTCTCTTCCATTAAAAATGCGGCCCTAGGGATTGATATTATTGTAACCTGCTTGGCAGTAATAGTAAACGGGATTGGATCAAAGCTGCCATCGGCAATTTCTACCACGCCGGAGGTATTATGGTCGGCAGTAATATATAATGCCATTTCACTTTCCCCATTGTCTTCCACATGTGACATATAGGCCGTCCAAAACTCCTTGCCCTGGCTTGATGTGCCCTGGGCGAAGCTTAGATAGCTGCAACAAACTAAAACGCATGCTATTAAAACACGTAAAGCCTTTTCCCTATTCAATTTAATAACTGGTTTATTTCTTTGCCATATCACATGCAGTGCATTGATATTTAAAGTATTAAATGTAAACAGATTTATTGTAAAGCAAAATACAGCCCCATTTATCTTTTTGTAACAAGCTTGATAGCACAAGGCTTAAAAAAACTTATCGGGATTGGGTACCAGGTTCAGGAACTTTTCAAATTTTTTCTCGTAGTTGGATTGATCAAGCTGGTAATAGAACGCCCCTTTTTTTGATGATTGCTTATCCTTTTCGGCAAGCTTAACCAATAAGCCTGTTGATAACAATTTACGGCTAAAGTTACGGTCGTCAAACTCGGTTTGATATACACCTTCATATAAGGCCTGCAACTGCGGGATAGTAAAACGTTCGGGCAGTAACTGGAATAATATAGGGTGCAGGGCGGCTTTATAGCGCAGTTGCTTTTTGGCAAGTTTCACCATTTCGGCATGGTCAAATACCATTTCGGGCATTTCATCAAGCAAAAACCATTCGGGATGGTTTTCGGTGCTTATCTGTGTTTCGTACTGTTGTATATCTATCAGGGCAAAATAAGCTATTGACAGCGTGCGCTCTACCGGGTCGCGATCTGGCTTGCCAAACACCCTAAATTGTTCCATGTACACATTTTTAAGGCCCGTACGTTCTTCCAACACCCGGTTTGCGGCGTCTTCAGGGCTTTCTGAGGGGTGAATAAACCCGCCCATTAAACTCCATTTACCTGCTTCGGGCTGTAAACTTCTTTCTACGAGTAACAATTTGATGTTCCAGCCATCAAATCCAAATATGATACAATCTACAGCAACCAGTATTCGCTGTTGCCCGGGATATTCTTGCATAAAGAGAGTGTTATTTTACAAGTGTAAAAAATAATCGGCATTTTAAAAACAGTATAACAATGTAATGCCTTTGTAAGTAAACAAATTTTAACCAGCTTGTATCAATAATAGTTTGATATTTATCCAATTACAGCAAACATATAAATTTGGAAACCATACTTAACATAGCAAGCCTTGGCAAAACATATAAAAGTGCCGGCCGTGCCTTAACCGTTTTAGATAATATAAATTTCAGCATCAACACGGGGTCTACCAATGCCATAGTTGGCCCGTCGGGCAGCGGCAAAACCACCTTACTTGGCCTGTGTGCAGGGTTAGATAGTGCCAGCACCGGCATTGTAGAACTGAACGGCATTAACCTGGGTAGCTTAAGCGAAGACAAACGCGCACAGGTACGTAACAATATGTGGGTTTTATATTCCAGAATTTTCAATTACTACCAACGCTTACCGCACTTGAAAACGTGATGGTGCCATTAGAGTTGCGCGGCGAAAAGAACATTAAAGCCCGTGCGCTTGATTTGCTTGATAAAGTTGGCCTTGCCGACCGCGGCCACCACTACCCTGCCCAGCTATCGGGCGGCGAGCAGCAGCGGGTATCGCTGGCAAGGGCGTTCTCCAACTCTCCAAAAATATTATTTGCCGATGAACCAACCGGAAACCTGGATGCCGAAACCAGCGAGAAAGTGGTAAAACTAATTTTCGACCTGAACCGCGAAGCCGGCACCACCCTTGTTTTGGTAACGCACGATCTGGAACTGGCGGCCAAAACGCACCGCATCATCAAAATAAAGGGCGGCAAATTAATTGCCGATGATAAAACCGGTAATGAATAACGCGCCCATGGATACCGTAAATTTTAAAAGGAAGATAAACTTTGGCTGGTTGTTTAAAATGGCCATCCGCGATAGCCGCCGTAACCGGGGCAGGCTGTTACTGTTTATCTCGTCGATAGTGTTTGGGATTGGGGCACTGGTGGCTATTTATTCGTTCAGGTATAATATCCAGAACGATGTTAACCAGCAAGCCGCAAGCCTGATAGGTGCCGACCTTACCATCAGCGGCAACAAAGAACCGGATGCCAAAATGCAAAAACTACTGGATAGCCTGGGCGATGATCGTTCGCAGGAGCGTAGTTTCCCGTCGATGGTTTATTTTATCAAAAGCCAGTCGACAAGGTTGGTACAGGTAAAAGCTTTGCAGGGAGCTTTCCCTTATTACGGCGAATTGGAAACAACGCCCGTACAGGCAGGCAGATCGTTTAAAACAGGCAAAAATGCGCTGGTTGATAAAACCCTGATGCTGCAGTTTAACGCCAAAGTGAACGATTCTATAAAAGTTGGTAACGAAACTTTTTTGATAGCGGGCGTACTGAACAAAGCACCGGGGCAAACGGGCATCGCATCGGGCATTGCGCCGGTGGTTTACATCCCTATGCAATACCTGGATAAAACCGGGTTGATTACAGTTGGCAGTCGCATTAACTATAGTTACTACTATAAATTCAGCAGCAAAACCGATGTAGATAAGCTGGCCAAAAAGCTGGATCCGCAACTGGATAAGGCTGGTTTTAATTATAACACTGTTGAAGGTAAAAAAGAAGGCACCAGTCGCTCGTTTGCCGACCTGTCGAAGTTCCTGTCGCTGGTTGGGTTTATTGCCCTGCTGCTTGGCTGTGTGGGTGTGGCAAGCGCTATTAATATTTACATCCGCGAAAAGATCCAATCCATCGCCATTATGCGCTGTATGGGAGTAAAAGCATCCGAAGCATTTTTAATTTACCTGATCCAGATAACCGGCATCGGGCTTATTGGCTCGGTTGCAGGGGCCATTTTAGGTACCAGCATCCAGCACTTGCTGCCTTACGTTTTAAAAGATTTCCTGCCAATAACCATATCCGTAAGCATCTCCTGGATGGCTATTGGGCAAGGCATCCTACTGGGATTGATCATATCTATACTGTTTGCTTTATTACCGCTTATCTCTATCCGGAATATCTCGCCGTTAAATACTTTAAGATTATCATTTGATGATACCACCACCATGCGCGATCCGCTCAGATGGCTGGTTTATTTATTGATGTTGCTGTTCATAGCTTCCTTCTCGTACCTTCAACTGGATAGTTGGATGTCGGCCATAGTATTTACAGCAGGTATTATTATCGCCTTTCTGATACTTACGGCTATAGCCTGGCTGCTGATCAGGTTTACAAGGTTACTGGTGATGAGCGGCTGGAGTTACATCTGGCGGCAGGGTTTTGCTAACCTGTACCGCCCAAATAACCAAACCATTATCCTTACAGTATCTATCGGTTTAAGTACAGCATTTATTGCCACATTATTTTTGATACAGCAATTGCTTATCAGCCAGGTAACATTATCAACCGGCGACAATCAATCGAACATGATATTGTTCGATATCCAAACCCCGCAAACAAAAGGCGTGGCCGAACTTACCCGTAAAGAAGGCCTGCCGGTACTTTCGCAGGTACCCATGATAACCATGCGACTGGAGAGAGTGAACGGCAAAACCGCTGCCGATGCCAAAAAAGATTCGACACTGAATATATCACAAAACGCTTATAATTACGAATACCGGGTTACTTACCGCGATTCGCTCACCTCATCGGAAACTATAACCAGCGGCAACTGGATTGGCAAGGCCGAACCCGGGAAGGACATCCCCGTATCAGCAGAGGAGCGTTTTGCAAGGCGCATCAACGCCAAGGTTGGCGATAAACTTGTGTTTAATGTGCAAGGTGTACCAATGAACACCTACATCAGCAGCATCCGCAAGGTAAACTGGAACAAGATCTCTACTAATTTTCAAGTGGTATTCCCTACCGGATCTTTAGAAGATGCCCCACAGATACATGTATTACTAACACATGTGCCCTCAAACACCGTTTCGGCCAAATATCAGCAGGCTGTAGTAAGGCAATACCCTAATGTTTCCATTATCGACCTGGGGCTTGTGCTGAGCGTACTGGATGACCTGCTCGACAAAATAGGCTACGTTATCAAATTCATGACGGGCTTTAGCATCATTACCGGCATCATCGTACTGATATCATCCGTTCGCATCAGTAAATATCAGCGCATCCAGGAGAGTGTTTTGCTGCGTACCCTTGGCGGCAGCCGCAAACAAATCTTTGCCATTACATCTATAGAATATCTTTTTCTGGGTGCCCTATCCGCATTAACCGGGATAGTGATCGCTATTGGCTCCAGCTGGTTACTGGCACGGTACACTTTTGATATGCCTTACGCGGTTAATTTTTTGCCGGTGGTTGCCATCTTTTTTATTATTACTTTGTTAACCGTAGTAATTGGCCTGCTCAACAGCAGGGGTATTTTAAACAGGTCGCCGCTTGAAGTACTGCGGTCTAACGCATAATATATGAGCATGTTAAACAAATTAAGAATAGTAGTTATACTGGCATTAACCGTTGCCGGTTGCGGCAGTAAATCAAAACCTAACGATACAGCTGCCCAAACCGATAGTGCTAAAACCGCCGCTACAACCTCATCCACCAAAACCATTTTAGTTTTTGGCGATAGTTTGACCGCGGGTTATGGCTTGGACGACCAGTCCGAAGCTTACCCAAGCGTTTTGCAAACCAAGATAGATTCGGCCAAGTTGCCATATACCATTGTAAACGGCGGCCTTAGCGGTGAAACATCCGCAGGCGGCAAAAGCCGTATCGACTGGCTGTTGAAACAGCACGTAGATGTATTTGTACTTGAACTTGGCGCTAATGATGGCCTGCGCGGCATCCCGGTTGAAGAAACCGAACAAAACCTGCAAACCATTATCGACCGTGTAAAAGCCAAATATCCCAAAGCCAAACTGGTGATGCTGGGTATGCAGGTACCGCCAAATATGGGTGCTACCTACTCCACCGATTTTAAAAACCTGTTCCCAAAACTGGCTACAAAAAACAACATGACACTGGTGCCATTCCTGTTACAGGGTGTTGGCGGTGTACGTGCTTTAAACCAAAAAGACGGTATCCACCCCACAGCGGCGGGTGCAAAAATACTGGCAGCTAATGTTTGGCAGGTGATAAAGGGCATCCTGTAAATTAACGGGCAAACGTAGCATGTCTCGTCCCATTATAAATGGAACAAGCGGGACAAATGGAACAGATTGATAGTGAGGGTATTGCAATTTTAATTTTAGCGCTCTATATAAAGCATTACTTCATGATTTTGGTTTAAAAACCTTATTATAAAGTAATTATAAAAATCAACTTTTGTTCCACTTTTGCAATAATGGACCAAAAAAAACACCGGGCAAAACACGATATAAAAACACTTTTAATTCGTCTTTTTTCGGCCTTAGAACGCCCTTTTCCGGATATTGGAAAGCGGAAACAAACATTTTAGCACCATACACCAAACCGTTGATTTACAGTCAATTATTAATTTAGCCTTGTTCCGTTTGTTCCGTAAATGGAACGAAATGGGACAAGGTTTTTGGGGTTATTTGGCGACAGCAAGGAGATGCGAAGTATCACGTCTTTGACAAAATTCTCCCCAAGCCGTTATTGCGAAAAGCGTGGCAACAAAGCAATTGACGCGCGTGGGGAAAACTACAAAGCTACAATGCCCTATTGGAGAGTATAACTATCTACGCGTTAGCCAATGCCCTATCCAAATGCACATACCCGCCATCAACATAAATAATTTGCCCGGTGGTATGGCTGGAACGATCTGACAACAGGAAAACCACCGTATTGGCAATTTCCTCTGTGGTAGTCATGCGCTTGCCAAGTGGTATGGTAGCTTCTATTTCTTTACGTTTTGCAACAGGGTCTGGCAAAGTGTTTATCCAGTTCTCATAAAGCGGGGTCCAGCATTCAGCTACCACTACGGCATTTACACGGATACCGTACTTCAACAGTTCAACAGCCCATTCACGCGTAAGCGCGTTGCGGGCCCCGTTTGAGGCCGCATAGCCCGATGTATTGCCCTGCCCGGTATCAGCGGTTTTTGAGGTGATGTTGAGTATGGCCCCTTTTGATTCTTTTAACAGTGGCAAAGCATGGTGTGCTATCAGGTAATAATGCACCATACTTTTATGCAACGATGCCATAAAATCTGCATAATTGCCATCTTCAAGGCTAACACCGTCATTAACGCCGGCGTTGTTCACCAGGCCATCAATGCGGCCGTATTGTTTGGCTATAGCTTTTACGGCTTGCTCACATTCCTCGGGCCGGGTAAGCTCGGCAACAACCTGACCTGCCTGGCCGCCGCTGGCGGTTATATCGGCAACAACCTGTTTATTATCCTCTTCGCTTCGGCCAATAATTATAGGCATAGCACCTTCTGCGGCAAGGGCCCTAACAATACCCTCCCCTATGCCTTTCGCCCCGCCTGTTACTATAATTATTTTATTCTTTAAATTGAGATCCATAGTTTGTTTTTCATAAAAAAATGTCATTTCGAACGATAAAGAGAAATCTTGTTCGATCAGCATAGCAAACTTTCATAATGAACAAGATTTCTCCTCGTACCTCGTTCGAAATGGCAAGTGGTTATTTCATTAATGCCCTGCCACTATTTCCACATGCTTAACCCTGAGGTTCTTCAGCGCGAACCAAAGTATCGCAACAAAACAAACGCCCGGTACAATATAAGCAACCTGTATGTTTGATACATCAGAGATACGGCCCATTACCGGCGGCAATATAGCGCCACCTACAATGCCCATTATAACCAGTGATGAACCCAGCTTGGTTTGTGGCCCCAGGTCTTTTATAGTTAACGAAAATATGGTTGGGAACATGATAGACATGAAGAATAATACGGCCATCAATATATAAACAACAACCTCGCCATGTAAAGTTACGGCTGCTGCAATAAGCCCAATGTTGATGATAGCATAAGTAACCAAAAGTTTAACAGGATTGATTATCGTCATTAAAGCTGTGCCCGATAGCCTGCCAAACATAAATAACAACAATGCTATACTTAATAATTTAGCAGCGTGGTGCTCACCAAAACCAGCCACGTGCTCGCTATAGCGTATAAAAAAGCTGGTTACACATGCCTGCCCGCCTACATAAAAAAACTCGGCCACCACGCCCGACATCAGGTGCTTATTTTTTGTTAAAGCTGCAATACGGCCAAATAATGGCTTATTTTCAATTTCCCGCATTTCGGGAGATTCTTCCTTGATAACCGGGAACGCCGTACGCCACACAAATATGGCAACCAATAATACAGCTATGCTTATAATAACAAATGGTAGCTGTACTGATGAAGCTTCGTGATTTAAATAAGCATTGAGTTTTTCGGGCGGCATGGCCTTTTCCTGGGCATCTGTTAAAACCGTGCCCGATAAAATAAAAGTGCCGCCTATATAGGGCGCAAATGCCGCTGCCATACCGTTAAATGATTGTGCAAAGTTTATACGCTGGGTAGCGCTCTTTGGGTCGCCAATTAAGGTAATAAGCGGGTTTGCTGCTGTTTCTAAAAATGCCATACCTGAGAAAACCACAAACAGTGCCCCCAAAAAGAAAGCATAATTACGTACCGCGGCAGCCGGGTAAAACAGCATAGCCCCTGCCGAAAAAAGCAGCAAGCCTAAAATAATACCACCTTTATAGCCATATTTTTTCATGAACTGTGCCGCGGGGATGGGCAGCAAAAAGTAAGCGATGTATGACGCCGAATCTATCAGTGATGATTGAAAATCTGTTAACTGGCAGGCCTTTTTAAGGTGCGGGATAAGTATCGGGTTAAGGTTAAGTGCAAATCCCCAGATAAAAAACAGGGAGGTAATAAGCGCTACGGCAGCAAAACTTTTGTCTTTTGACATTTATACAGGTTTAAATTCTCTTAAAAAATTGGTCGGCTCAAGATAAATTATTTAAGCGCAGCTTGTATAGCCTTTAGTAAAATTCCCGGTAAATTAATGCGATTCGGCGTTCCGGCAACATGTAGTTTCCCATTTCGCATAATTTCATAAATATCAGTTCACCTCCAGTTCATCTTTTGATGGTAGCTTGGGGAACGGGCCGTGCTGGCCTGTCTGGTACCAAAACACCACCGATGCAATATCATCCTGTAGGGGCATATACCTGCCGCCGCTGCGCCAGCCCAAAGCCTGTATGGTTACCTTTAGGTTTTTCTCAAAGCGTATCGGGTCGGTTATATGCCAGCGGTACATCCCAAAGCGCTGGGCAACATTATATAAGCCATCACCACGTATTACCTGCGGCAGGCCGGTGTAGGGGCCGCTAAATTCGGTGTATGCGCGGGTTTCGCTGCCGTCGGCATTCTTTTTACGGGTTTCAAAATTGTACGATCCGCAGAAATAGTCTTCAGTACCGGTGCCTATAATGGTTGGGAATTGGGTATCACCGTCCATAAAAAACTTGATCTCGCCTTCGCCCCACCAGCCGTTTTTGTTTGAGCCATAAGCCAGGTAAGTACCCACATACTGGCCCTTGCCTTTTATGCTATCCACCAAAACGTAATCCTTTTTATAGGGCAGCGGGTTTATCCTTCGGAACTGCGCGTGGAAATAACCTGCATCCTCGGGTACTTTGGTCAGCGTATAATCAACCTGGTAGTACAGCACCATATCTTCATTATCTATATTTTCCATGGTGATGCGGCACTTTTTGCGGAACGGCATCGGCCAGTAACAGTTAAAAGCACTCCCCGGGTTTACCACCACCGCCAGCGAGGTTACGGGCGCGTATTTACCCCAGCCCATACAAAAGAAATCGCCCACTGGCGCTTCAACAGATGGCGTGGCCTCATCATCCCAGTAAAAGCGGATAATGGAGTTGCGCCAGTTACCGGTTGGTGTCATCCAAATATGTTGTATAGCACCTTCGCCGTCAATTTCGGCAACGGTAAAAGTTGTATGTTTTTTGATGATAACGCTTGGGCTAACCTTCCAGGTCTGGCCCAGATCGCGCGACGCTCCTGCCCCGGTACCCGTTGTGGCCATACCGCCTTTGCCCTTTTCGCCGGTAAAGTTTTCGGGGCTGATGGAGCGGCTCACCGCATCTGATGTGCGGTAGATGTTGCCCATATTGGCATCCAGGCCATTAAACTTTTGTTGCGCATACGCGGATGAAGCCAGGATGCAAAACACCCCCGACAGCAGGAAAAGCTTTTTCATAATTGTAGGTTTAACAGCTAAAAGTAGTAAATATCTGTTTACAATACCAAGCCACAAGCTTCATAATGCTGGTTTTACGGTCAGGAGTATTGAAATTTCGTAATGTGGAGATGCATCATCCTTGCTGCTTTTTAAATTTACTCACCCCGCGACACTTCGTGCGCGACCCTCTCTGCTTCGCAAAGGGTGAAGAGTTGATTAACCCTCTTTCCGCGCAGCGAAGAAAGGGTGGTCGAGCGAAGCAATGACCGGGTGAGTCTAATAACCAGCATGACGACATAACACACAATTAGAAAAGATCACCTATGCCAGATTGCGGATAATCATCTGATAATCTTAAAAGCGGGATGGTTTTGGTATCTTTGCACTCTTTATATTTTTGAAATGGCGTGGGCAGAGAAATTTAAGCTGAATAAGCAATTAATAAAAGCAGTTACTGAAGCAGGGTTTACCAACCCTAAGGAAATACAGCTAAAAACACTTAACCGCATTATTGGCGGGCAGGATGTTATTGCCATTGGCCCCGAAGGCTGCGGTAAAACTACCGTATTGGTTTTGGCTACCCTTAACCGTTTTAAACATAGCGCCGATGGTACGCCAAAGGCACTGATATTAGCCCCCGATCAGGAAAAGGTATTTGAGATACTCGCGCAGTTTGACCGCCTGAACCGCAACAAAACAATTCGCATTGTTAGCCTGCATCCCGGCCAAACAACTGAGCAGAATATGGATGACCTTGCCGAAGGATCAGACATAGTGGTGGCTACCCCCGACAGGGCGCGCGCTATTTACCTGAAACTTGGGCTTAACCTAAATAAGGTTGATTTTTTTGCTGTAGACGATGCGCAGCTTATCATTAAGAAAGGCCTGCAATTACCTGTGGTTGAACTGGCTAACAGTATTGGCCGCGCCCAGCATTTAATATTTACCGAGGTAATGCACGAGCGGCTTGAAAAGATGATAGCGCCTTTTATGCAGCTACCGGCAACCGTGGAGGTAGAGGAACTGCCTGAAGAGCAATTACCCGTTCACCCGCAGATGTTGTACCACGTACCCAATTTTGGCACCAAGCTAAACCTGCTTAATCTTTTCCTGTACGACGAGGAGATGTTCACCAAAACGGTTGTTTTTGCTAATACCCGCCTTACCGCCGAAACCATTTATAAAAACCTGACCAATCGCCTGCGCAAAGCGGTTACCATGATAAACCCGCTATCGTTCGAGTACAACAAGGTTAATGATATCAGCGAATTTAAGGCCGATAGCAGCCTGCGTGTGCTGATCATCGCTAATGAAGGAACGGAAGAAATGGAGCTTGACCTGACGGACATCCCTTTCATCATCCATCTTGACCTACCTGCTGATAAAGAAATCTACATAAAACATATTGAAAACCATACCGTTGATGCGGAGGATGAAACTTTAGCTTTAACCTTTGCTACCGACCTTGAGCTTGACCAGGTGCGCCGTATTGAGCAAACAACAGGGCAAAAAATGCAAAAAGCCGAATTGCCCGAGGATCTGGTTTTAGAGAAAGACCGCAAGCAAAAAGAGGCTGATAAGGAAAAGGCTAAGAAACCCGTTAAGGCCGATCCGAACCAATACGTACCGGGCGAAGCTTTCCACGAAAAGAAACCAGAGAACTCAAAAACATACAACTACAGCTCGGGTACCAAGGCTAAAATGAACATGAAGAAAAAGCACGGGTAGTGTTTTTTCAATTCCCTCCCTTGGGAGGGGTGCGGCTGCCTGTGTAGTGGCGGGGAGGGGTTAAACGCCTCGTGTTAAGAACCCCTCCCTGCACCCTCCCGTTGGGAGGGAATCGCACAAGCCCTCGCCTATCCGATTTACTTCTCTATTTCTTTATAAAACTCGATATACAGGTCTTCTACCTTTTTGCGCGCCCATGGGGTTTTGCGGAGAAACTTAAGGCTGGAGTTAATGCTGGGAGTATCCAAAAAGCAATTGATACGGATACGGTACCCCATCTCGGCCCAGCCCAGGTGTGCAACCAAAGCATTCAGGATGGCTTCTAATGTTTTACCGTGCAGCGGGTCTTTTGATTTTTGTTCCATGTGGTGTAAAGGTAATTATTTCATTTTTACCACAGAGAACACAAAGAGAAATCCACAAAGAACATAGAGTTAATTTTATACCGCAGGGTCCTCTGCGAGAGACCCTGCGGGGACATTAAACGTCCTTCTACTTACTCAATTGAACAAGTTCAAGCGCTTTAAGTGTATCATTATATAACTGATGATACAGCCTTTTATCCAACACATTACGGCTTATCAGTTTACTACCCATACCTACTGCGCAAACACCTGATCGAAACCATTCGGCTATATTGGCGGCCTCTACCTCAACACCGCCGGTTGGTATAAATAACTGCCCCGGGAAAAGCTCCCTGATGGACGATATAAAGGCCGGACCAAGAATGTTTGCCGGGAAGATCTTGATCAGTTTAGTGTTATACTGCTGCGCGATATGGATCTCGGTAGGCGTCATACAACCGGGGATCCAAAGCATATCGTAGTTATTGGTTACCAGGGCTACCTCACTGTCGATAATGGGCGATACAATAAAATCGGCGCCCGCTTCCACAAAGGCTTCTGCTTCAAGTCCGGTTTTAATAGTACCAATACCTAAGTACAACTCAGGCATATCCTTCTCTGCGGTTTGTTTTATGCTATAGAAATTACTCAGCGCTTGCGGCCCCCTGTTGGTATATTCTACCACCCTAACCCCGGCATTATACATACTACGGATCACCTCCAGGCTTACCTCTGCATCTTCATAAAAAAACAACGGCAGCATCCCCTGCGATAAAATGGCATCAACAACTTTATTTTTCTTATTCATACTTTATTGCTCCAATAATTTCTTCAACACTATTTGTTGTGGCATCGCTTGCTATAAACAATTTGCTGAACGCAGCCGCCGTTGCAAAATCTAACGTTTGCTGCGCCGGTTGGTTGTTATAAAAGCCGTAAATAAGACCGGCCATAAAACAATCGCCGGTGCCTACCTTATCTACAATTGTTGTAGTGCAATATTCGTGCGAGGCATTAAAAGTTCCGTCAATAAACAATGCGGTATAGTATTTTATATCATCAGCCTCATCAAACCTAAAGGTATTGGCTACGGCTTTGCATTTAGGGAATTGCCCGATAATTCGTTCTGATGATGATAGCGCCTCTTTCAGGTAAATACTCTTTTGGCCCGATTCATGAATGTCGCCGAATACTTCTATCCCCAGTATTTTTTCGGCCGCCCAGATGTTACCCATTATCACATCACAATACTCTACCAATCCGGGCATAACATCCTGTGGTTGTTTGCCATACTGCCATAATTTAGAGCGATAATTCAGATCAACAGATATGGTGATACCCTTTGCAGATGCCGCCTTAAGGGCTTCTAAACATACATCGGCCACCTGCTGACTGATAGCCGGACAGATAGCGCTGAAATGGAACCAGCTAACCCCATCAAGCACTTTATCCCAATCTATCATACCAGGCTTTAAACCTGCAAACGCCGAGTTGGCACGATCGTAGATCAGGGCATCATGTTTCAGATCTTTCCCTTTTGTAAGAAAGTAGAGGCCTATCCTGTCGCCATGGTAATATACCGAAGATGTATTGATGTTCTTTTTATTGAGGTATGCGATGATCTGCTCTGACAATCCGTTATTTGGCAACGCCGTAAAGTACCGGGATGGCACATCCCAAAGGGCAAGAGCGGTTGCCACGTTTAGCTCGGCACCGCCTATATAGGTTGGGAGCGTGTTATCATTTAACCAGTTGCCGCCTGCATCCGGGGCTATCCTTAACAGCAACTCGCCAAAGGATAGTACAGCGCCGCTTTTAAAGTTTTTTAACAATGAATTGCTCATGGATACTCAGGATGTGTTAGGTAGATACTATTTATTGAAATTAGGAATTATAGCTTATAACTCCAACAAAAAAAGCCTGTAAGGTTACAGGCTTTTGAATATTTTAAACGATGTCATTTCGAACCAGGCACGAGGAGAAATCTTATACGCCATGCACCATGCATATCGTAAACAAGCATGATGTATAAGATTTCTCTCACTACGTTCGTTCGAAATGACAGGTGAAGAATATGTTTATTTAACCACTAAAACACCATCTGCCATAATAGAAATATCTTTCTTTGGCGTGTTTATGGCGGCTATCTCTTCTTTGCTTTTACCGGCATCGGCGGCGTAGTGTTTCAAACGCTCAACTGATGTTTCCTTTACTTTGGCTTTACCTTCTACCACTACTGTTTTGCCAACAATATTTTGCGGCATAAAGTAAGCGTAATCGGTAAACTGCACCATAATTGGGGCGCCATTGGCTTGCGAGATCTTCATGAAACAACCTTTCTTTTTGCAAACCTCAACTACGGTACCGGTAATTTTACCATTGTAAACGCTATCGGTACTCAGGGTTTTGCTTAGGGCTTCGGTATTTAAAGCGTTATCGGCAGTAACCTCTTTGCCGTAGGTAACACCTGCATCAGCAGGTTTAATGGTGCTTTGTGCAAAGGTAATGGCACTAAAGCCAAGGCAAATTGCCAGCAGGACTAATTTCTTCATATCAGGTTTTTAAGATGATGGTATCAACAAAATTAACATTTTATTTTAATTTATTTTCTTTGTCTTCATCTAAACAAAATATTCATATAAACAACATAATAATTTGATTACTAAATATATTTTCTTTAAAGTTAACTCAACTTATCACCCGAAAAGTTAAATTTATCCGTTCGTTTAAGGCTTTGGTTGATTTGGGCACCTGATGTTCCCAATGGTGCTGCAGGTCGCCTTTCATGATAAGCAGCGAACCATTCTCCAGCTCTACCGAATACTTCTGTTTATGATCTTGCTTGTGCCTTACATCAAAGCGCCGGACCTGCCCAAAGCTTACCGAAGCTATTACGGGGTTTATACCAAGCTCTGGCTCATCATCGGCATGCCAGGCTACAGAATCATTGCCATTACGGTAATCGTTCAGCAGAACGCTGTTAAACGCCATTCCGGCGGCTTGCTCAACACGCTGTTTGATGAACAGCAGCTCTGGCGTCCACGGATGCGGGTTATACTTCTTGCCGCTAAAGGCATAGGTTTTGCTGTTTTCGCCGTACCAGGCGGTAAGGCGCGGGGTATTTAACAGCTTACCATACATCTGGATGGTCTCTTGTTTCCACTGTATGGTTGCTTTTAGCTTCTGCATCAGGTCTGCACTTTCCTGGCGGGTAAAAGTGTTGGGCAGGTAATCCATTAATTCAGTTGGGAGTTTAAGGCCCTGTGCATTATCAAAAAAGCTTAATTGTTCCATCATGTAAATAACAATGAACAAATTTAAATGTGTTAACCTGTTTATGAAAGCACTTGTTTTTCGGCACGGAAAATGTTATAAGTACCTAAATATTAAAGTTATGAGTTCGGCATTTGTAAAAGAAAGTGAAAGCCAGTGGCTGCATGAGATAGGCCCGTCGATGAACGCCTTATTAGTATTTTTGCAGCGCGAAAACGGCGGCATACGTATATACGAACGTAAAAATTACTACAACGACAAAGAAGGCCGCGATGTTCACCAGATGAGCGATGGCCTTAGCTATGCCAAAAATGATGAAGGAACCTGGTATATAGTGTGGGATTAAACCCGTTAAAATTAGTTAAATCGTCCCTAATAGCTATGCCTGCATTGCATAAAGCAGTAATATTGTAAAACTTAGATCACCACATCTCATGAAACTATTTCACTATACTGCGGCTTTTGGTTTGTGCATATCCATGTTTGCCTGCAATAACCCGCAGCCAAAAAACACCAATGCTGTAAATGATGATAAGGCCATTACCACAAACGTGGCAAGCAACAATGTGCGGATAGATTATACCGATACAGGCACCGGCGATACCACCCTCCTATTTGTACATGGCTGGTGCATCAATAAAACCTACTGGGAAAAACAGGTGGCCTATTTCGGCAAAAGATACAGGGTGGTTACTATAGACCTGCCCGGCTTTGGCAAATCGGGTAAGAACCGTAAGGATTGGAGCACTGCGGCGTATGGGCAAGATATTAAAAACGTGGTTGCCCAGTTGAAGCTGAAGAATGTAATACTGGTTGGCCACTCTATGGCTGGCGACATTATTTTACAAGGGGCTGTTGACGCACCCGAAAACGTATTGGCACTGGTTGGGGTAGATAACTTTAAATCGGTTGGTATAGCCTCTAAGGATAGCGTTAAGGACAAGAAGGAATATGACGAAGCCATAGGCGCCATGAAGAAGAATTTTAAAGCCGTAGCCTTTGATTGGTTTAATAAACAATTGTTTTATAAAACTACGCCTAAAAGCATCAGGGATAGAATTTTAAACGATGTGGCCCACGCTGATTCTACCATTGCTATTGCCGCCCTGGCATGGGATAGTAACTTTAGCGAAAGCAACGAACTGCTGAAACTTAAAAAGAAACTTTACCTCATCAATAGTGATTATGTGCCCAATGATACCGCCGGGCTGGTAAAAAAGAGGATCCCTTATAAATTATTTATAGTGCATGATACGGGCCATTTCCCGATGATAGAAAAGCCCGAAGATTTTAACAGGCAATTGGATAACGTAATTGCTGATATTAAGCGGCAGTAGCACCTTCGGCAGGCAATTGTATGTTCTTTTTTACAGAGAATATAAACACGGTTCCCTCGCCAATATTTGATTCGGCGTGGATAGAACCCTGTAATTTCTCAACCAGGAGCTTTACGGTGTGTAAACCTATGCCGTTACCCTTTTTATTAAATCGGTCTAATGCGTTTAAAGTAACCGCTTTCTCAAATATCTTATGCAGATCTTTTTCGGCGATACCCATGCCGTTGTCTGATATTTTAAACTTATAATAGTTTCCCTCTTCCCTGAATTGAATGGTAACCAGGCCCTGCTCCTTATCGTTATAACGTACAGCATTGGTCAACAGGTTCAGAAATATCTGCTCTAACGCTACAGACGAGCAGGTAAGTGTATGCTCAACCTTCGGAAGATTAACTTTAACACTGTGCGGCACATCAATCAACTCAACTACGCTTTTAAGCAGCTTGTTTAACTGCAGGCACCGCTGATCGGAAAGTAGTAAAGCGGGTTCATTAGAGTAATTAAGCATCTCATCAACCAGTGTAAGCAAGCGCTTAGAGGCGCTGATGGTTAAACCCACAAGGCTACGGCTTTTTTGGTCGCCGGTATTGGTTAGCCGCATTTGCAGCGCCTGCGATGTAAGCAGTATGCTGCTTAACGGGTTTTTAATATCGTGGGCCGCAGTTATGGCAAATTTCTGTATAAATGTGTTTGTTTCCAGTAGTTTGGTATTGGATGCTTCCAGCTCGGTTACTTTTTTACGCAACTCTATCTGCGTTAAAACCTGCCGGGCCAGTATTTTAAGGGATTTTACCTGCTCAGTAGTTAGCTGTTTGGGTTCTGTATCTAAAACACATAACGATCCTAACGCATAACCATCCTGGTTAATAAGTGGCACACCCGCATAAAACACAATATTGGGGTTGCCCGTAACCAATGGGTTTGCAGCAAACCTTGCATCCTCACGTGCATCGCTAACAATCATGATATCTTCTGTAGCTACAATAGTATGCGCGCAAAAAGCATGTTCTTTTGGGGTTTCCCTAACATCGGCGCCAATAATAGATTTAAACCATTGGCGCTTATCGTCTAACAGGCTTATTAATGCTACGGGGGTTTGGCAAATTTGTGAAGCAAGTAAGGTTAGCTCCTCAAAATCTACTTCGGGCAGTGTATCTAAAATATGATAAGACTCAAGCGCTTCTAAACGCTCTTTTTCGTTAACGGGGATCGGAAAAGGGGAATTCAATACTTTAAATTAACAAATTAAATATACAGTTTATTTAATTATAAAATGATATTTAAATTACGGTGGAAAATCAATTTTGGTTTTAAAAGGTGTTAATGTGTAACCAGCCTAAAATTGCTTTGTGCTGCCAAATATTAAAGCTGTTACGTGAACCGGCCGAAACATTGGTAACCTCGCAAATACTTCAACAAACTCAGGATCACAATTCATCAAGATCAAAATTTATAACGGCAGGGTAAACCAAAAAGTACTGCCTTTTCCTAATTCGCTGTCAACCCCTATTTCGCCGCCATGCTTGCGTATGATCTCGGCACTGATATATAAACCCAGCCCTAAACCCGAATTTTGATAGCCTGATGCATCGGTACGATAATAACGTTCAAAAAGGTGGGCCAATTTATCGGGGGCAATACCCGGACCAGTATCCCTTACAGATATCCTTGCCATATTATCTATCTTTTCTACATTAAAAAATATCTGTTTTGAATTTGGCGCATACTTAACAGCGTTGTTTACCATATTAACTATAACCTGGTCTACACGGTGTTCATCAGCCATTACCTCCAGTTGTTCATCGCCCTGCAAAATTAGTTCGTGTTTACCAGCCACCCTTACATGGTTGCAGCACTGGTTTAACATGTCCGCAATGGTAAACTTTGTTTTATCCAGCTTCAGCTGCCCTTCGTTCATCCGGCTCAGGTTAAGCAGGTCTTCTATCAGGGTGCTTATCTTATCCATGCTGCGGTTGCTCTGCTCTATCAGTTTTGGCAATACCTGAGGCGATGGGTTGGCCTTCATCCTATCCAGCAACTGTAATGCTGCCTTTAAACTTGTTACGGGCGTTTTTAACTCATGGCTGGCTATACTTATAAAATCATCTTTTTGCTGGTCATAGGCCTTGCTTTCGGTAATATCTATCATAGTGCCCGATACGCTTACCGGCTTATCCTGATCATCGTAATATGCTTTACCGGTAGCCTTTAACCATCGCGGCTTTGAACCATCCAGTGGGTTTATAATATATTCTGTCTCAAAGCTGTTTTGGGTTTTTATGGCCTGCTCAATAGCATTGCTCACTTTCTCCGCGTGCTCTGGCGCTATTAAATTTAACGCAGCTGTAAATGTCATGGCTGCACCGCGTGCAACACCATGTATTTTTTCAGCCTGTTCAGAAATGGTTAGCATATCGGTTGCAAGGTCTACCATCCAGGTGCCCATATTTGCCGAATCTATGGCCAGGCGCAGCATTTCTTCTGCGGCTTCTATTTGCCTGCGGGCCTCAACCTGTTCGGTAACCTCTACGGCTACAACCATAATAGCTTTTACACTGTTATCGTCAAACCTTACAGGCTCGTACACAAAGTTCACAAAAACAGATTGTATTACGCCATTACGCACCAACTGAAGTTCATGCTCTGTTGCGGAAAATGCTATACCTGTATTGATCACTTTATTCATTATTGGCGCGTATGCGCGGCGGCTTCGGGTACAGCCTGCCAAATGATATGGTTCTGCATAGCGGCGCGCTCCTTGCCAACAACTTTAAGGTACGCATCGTTCACATCCTGTATCATCAGATCATGCGCCCTGATGATACAAACACCTACCGGCGCCTGTGTTACCACAGCCCTGAAACGCGCTTCGCTTTCGGCAAGGTTGTAGTTTAGTGTTTGCAGTATCTCCTGCGATTCGGCCAGTTCCTCGTTGGTTACGGTTAACTCTTCCAGGGTTGAGGCCAGTTCCTCATTCGATGAGCTCATCTCTTCATTTGCTGCTGCCAGCTCTTCGTTTGCTGCTGCCAGCTCTTCGTTTGCCGCTGCCAGTTCCTCGTTGGTTGCCGCAAGCTCTTCGTTAGCGGCCTGTAATTCAGATTCCAGCTCTATTTCGCGGCGCCGGCTTAAATATCGCGCGGTAACATCGGTAGCAGTATGTAACACGCATATCACCTCACCTGCATCATTTTTTATAGCGCGGTATTCAAAATCAAAATAAAAGGGTTTTAGTTCACCATCAACCATTAACTCGGCCATGGTATCGCTGCCTGCAATGGTTTGGCCGGTGTGCAGTACACTTTGCAGTAAACCTAAAAATGGCTGTCCCTTCAATTCGGGCAGGGCTTCTTCAATGGGTTTACCTATTACGCTTTTATCTTTTCCCCACACAGCAATCATAGCGTCATTGGCTGTTTCGATGATCATATCATCCGTGCTGTGAATAGCGGTAGCGGTTTTTGCCTGTGATAATATTGTCAGTAACAAATCGCTGCTAAAGTGACTTGGATAGTTGCTCATTAAGGTGATTAATGGGTTTATTTAATTAAAAATTATTAATACTCTTTTAATATGATAATGTTTTAATAACGGGCCTAAAAATATAAGTTTAAACAATCAGTTTCATCTGCATTTCAATCATTCCAGTCACTATATTTATGATGGCAGGGTAAACCAAAATGTGCTGCCTTTGCCCAGTTCGCTTATTGCGCCAATTTTGCCACCATGCTTGCGTACAATTTCCGAACTGATGTATAGCCCCAGGCCCAGGCCCGAGTACTGGATGCCCGAATAATCTGCCCGGTAGTAACGGGTAAATAAATGCGGCAGCTTATCGGGTGTTATACCGGGGCCATTATCTTTTACAGATATTTTGGCCATATTGCCTTCCTTCTCAACAATAAGGTAGATCTCGCGCGAGTTTGGCGCATACTTCACCGCGTTGTTTACCAGGTTTATTACCACCTGGTCTATCCTATGTTCATCCGCAAAAACCTGCAAACCTGTATCTCCCTGAAAAATAAGATCGTGCTTGCCGGCAACCCTAACATGGTTACAGCACTGGTTAAGCATATCTGCAATAGTAAATTTTGATTTGCTGAGATGAAGCTGCCCCTCGTTCATACGGCTTACGTTAAGCAAGTCTTCAATTAAAGTGCTAATTTTTTCCATGCTGCGATTGCTTTGTTCTATTAGTTTGGGCAGCATTGTGGGCGATGGGGCATCTTTCATGCGATTGAGCAATTGCAACGATGATTTGAGCGAAGTAATGGGCGTTTTAAGTTCGTGGCTGGCAATGGTTATAAAATCGTCCTTACGGCGCTCGTTTGTTTTGCTTTCGGTAATATCATAGGTAACACCTACCATTCTGGCGGCCCTTCCCTCTTTGTTGTAGCGTGGCTTTGCGGCAGCGCTAATCCAGCGTTCGGTACCATCGGGTAGTACTATCTCATATTCGGCATTATAAACCGTGTTATGGTCTATCGCATTTTTCCGTTGTTTATCAACATGCTTACGGTATTCGGGTTTAATGATCTCTGTTACATCAGCAAGGCTTAGGGGCTTACTTAAAGGCCAGCCCAAATTAAGCTTATACTGATCGGTAGTCACCATCTTGCCGGTTTCCAGGTCAAGCTCATATGAGCCAAGGTTACCAGCATCCAGCGCTATCTCCAAACGCTGATTCATTTCTATAAGTGCTTCACTTGCGCGGCGCTCTTCGGTAATATCCTGCAACGTACCACTAAATCTAATCGCCTGGTTATCAATATTAAAAAGCGCTTTACCTTTAGCCTTAACAACGCGCGGCATAGGGTTTTCGGGGTTAACAATAGTATATTCAATATCGTAACCTCCGCCCGATGTGTATTGCATGGCCTGTTGTATGGCGGCAATGACCCTCATTCTGTCGGTTTCTAAAATTACATCTGTAGCCCTTGATAGTGGTATTTCCTGTTCGGGCCTTAGGCCAAACCATGATTTCAGCCTGTCGTTACCAGAAAATTTATTTGTTTTGGGGTCAAGGTCCCAGGTACCCAGGCTGGCGGCATCAATAGCAAACTGCAATTGTGTTTCGCTTTCTGTTAGGTTATTGTTCAGTTGTATCAGCGTTTCCTGCGATTCGGCCAGATCATGATTCGATATGGTTAATTGCCGGTTAGCGTCAGATAATTCTTTATTGATGGATGCAACCTGCTCGTTCATCTCGGCAATGCGTTTCTGGCTTAAAAACCTATCGGTAACATCTGTAGCGGTATGTAAAATGCAGCGGGTAGTACCATCGGGGTTTAAAATAGCCCTGTATAAAAAATCGAAGTAAGATGTTCTTATTTCTCCATCTATATCTAATTCTGCTGGTGCATCAATACCTTCTACCGTATTGCCTGTACGCCATACGTTTTGCAGCATGGCTATAAATGGCTGGCCTTTTAACACGGGCACAGCTTCTTCAAGCGGCATACCAATGATGCTTTTATTCTTGCCCCAAAACTGCAGCATAGCTTCGTTTGCGTTTTCAATGATCACATCTTCGCCGGTATATATAGCCGTGGCGTTTTCTGACAGAAACAAAATATCCAGTAAATCATTGTTGCTTAAACGGGTAGAAGTGTGGTTCATTTAAAATTCATTATTACGGCTAAAACAATGTAAACTCAATAAGTTTAAACATTGTTTTTAGCCACGCAAACTAAAGTTTAAGCTTTACCCGGCTATTACGCAAAGCTATTTGTAAAAACTCCGGATGCGCCGACAAGATTAACCGGCACAAAATAACGGCATAGATAAACGGGGCATTTTGTTACTGTAAGCCCATTCAATCCCATTCACCCCAGGATTCAAAATTTTAAGACTGTTGTGTTACCCCCAATAATAGACTCATAATTAATTGAAATTAAGCTTATTTAAACTTATTCTAAATAAAGTTTGGAATTATAGATCATCTATCTATTTTTGCGCTTAATTGGAATTAATCTAAATAAAATGTCGAAACATATCCTTAACCTTACCAAACTGTTTTTTTCGCTATTGCTTACGCTATTTTTCACAACTACTGTAAAAGCCAATGATGATGATTTTAAAAATGGCAAAATTACCGGGCATGTAAAAACAAGCGACGGTAAACCCGCAGCATTTGTAAACATTGGGATAGTAGGTACAAGCAAAGGAACTATAACTAACGATAACGGGGCTTTTACCATCAACAGCGTAAAGCCCGGTACTTACACTATAAAAGCATCGTATACAGGCACAAAAAGTGAAGAAAAAACGGTAACCGTTGCCGAAGGCCAAACTGTTAACATTGAATTTGTACTTTCAGAAACTTCTACCGCCTTAAATGAGGTTGTAATATCATCTACCAAAACCATCAACCGCAAAAACCTGAGCATTGGCAAAATGAGCGTTGCCCCTATCGACCTGCCGCAAAGTGTGTCGGTTATTGGCCGTGATGTGCTTGATCAGCAGCAATCCCTGCGCCTTAGTGATGTTATTAAAAATGTAAATGGCGTTTACCTGTACAGCGCCCGCGGCAATACGCAGGAAACTTTTGCTGCACGTGGCTACAATTTTTCAAGTACCAACATGTTCAAAAACGGCTTTAGGGTTAATTCGGGCGTAATGCCAGAGATAAGTTCATTAGAACGTGTTGAAATTTTAAAAGGAAGCGCAGCTATGCTTTATGGTAACGTTGCACCAGGTGGCATATTAAACCTGGTTACTAAAAAACCTAAGTTTGAGCAGGGAGGCCAGGTATCTATGACCTATGGCAGCTATGACCTGTATAAACCTGCATTTGATGTTTACGGCCCTATATCATCCAAATTAGCCTACCGCTTAAATGGCACCTATGAAAAAGCAAACAGCTACCGCGACAACGTAAAATCTGAAAGGTTTTATATTAACCCATCGTTACTTTATAAGATAAGCGATAAAACAAACATTATTGTTGAGGGCGATTATCTGAATTATGACTTCACTCCCGATTTTGGTACGGGGCAGGTTAATAACATAATAGCCAATGTTCCGCGTAACAGGTACTTAGGCGCATTATGGTCAACCGGTAATACAAAGCAAACTACTGCTACAGCTACTATTAACCACCAAATAAATAACCTGTGGAAACTGAGCGGAGGTTTCTCTTACCAGCATTTTGACCGCCAGTACCAAACTACAGAACGTATACAGCCCGATGCCGTTGGCGACTGGAAACGTAACCTTAACCGCACTAAAACACTTGAGGATTATTTTACAGGCCAGTTTAACGTTAACGGAGAGTTTAACACCGGCGCTATTAAACATAATATTTTAGCAGGCGTTGATGCCGACTGGTACCGCAATACCAACTATACTTACGTGGCTACTGTAGGCGGTGCATCAAGTTACCTTGATCAAAACGGCGCATTGCAATCGGGTATATATGATACCATTAACATATTTGACCTGGACAAATACACGCAACGCACAGATAAGCCAAACATGAACCCATTTTACAATGTGCTTACCCCAACCAATCGTTTTGGTGCGTACTTTAATGACCTGATCAGCTTATCAGAAAAAGTAAAGGTGCTTGCGGGCATACGCTGGTCATACCAATACATATCGCCTACTACCGTTACCAATTACTATAGCCCTGCTTTAACTGCACAGGCAAAAGGTAAAGAAGATAAGGCATTTTCGCCACGGGTGGGTATTGTTTACAAACCGCTTGCCAACACCGCTTTATTTGCCAGCTACTCAAACTCGTTTGTTGTGAATACAGGTACCGATGTTAACAACAACCCGCTCGATCCCTCAATAATTGACCAGTTTGAAGCAGGCGTAAAAAATGATTTCCTGAATGGCAACCTGTCTGTAAACGTTACCGCTTACCGTATCATTAACAACAACCTTGCGCAAACAGCCCCTTTTGGCCCCGATGGTGTAACACCTAATACCAATACCAATATAAAGGCGCTGGTAGGCCAAACAAAAAGCGATGGTATTGAGCTTGATATTGCCGGCCACCCTGTTAAAGGGCTTGACTTGTTAGCGGGTTATAGCTATACCAACGCGCGTTTTGCAAAAACACCAGGCACACCGGGCAGCAACCTAGCCGGCGACCCATTGCTAAATGTGCCAAAACATACAGCCAATGCAAGTGCCTTCTATAATTTTTATGATGGCAGCCTTAAAGGTTTTAAAGTTGGGGTATCTGCTTATTACCTGGGCACCCGGAACGCCGGCTTTAATAATGTGTATCCTGCTGTCGGCCAACCACAACCTGCATCACGGTTAGTACCTGTACCTAAGTTCACCACTGTAGATGCATCATTAGGTTACACCTACAAAAAGCTATCAATCATAGCTAAAATATCAAACATAGGCAACGTGCTTAACTGGAACGTGCACGAAAACTATAGTGTGAACCCTATACCGCCAAGGCAGTTTTTAACCACCTTAAGCTACAAGCTTTAATACGCTATACTCAAAAAATAAACCGGGCTTGTTTGGCAAGCCCGGTTTTATCATTAAAACGCATGAAAATATTCTTCCGCAACATTCACCTCTATTTAAGCCTTGCCGCGGGCATAGTAATACTATGCTCATGCGTTACAGGCACTATACTGGTTTTTGAAAAAGAAATAAACCACAAGCTTCATCCCGAACGTTATTATGTAACGGCAAAGGGCCAAAGGCTACCATTACAGCAATTGGTTAAAGATGCTTTAAAGCAGGTACCCAAAGCAAAGCTGGCATCGGTAATGGTATATAATGATGCGGAACGCTCGGTTGAAATTGGCGCCATAATACCCGAGAAAAAGAAAAAAGAAGATAAAGGTAAAAGCAAAAAAGAAGCACCTGCAGAAAAAGGCAAAAACAGCCAAAACCTTAAAGACAAAAAGCCGAAAGAAAACGCACGTGCCAATACTACCCTATTTGTAAACCCTTACACCGGCGAGCTTTTAGGCCAGTACAGCAAAAGGCAATCTTTTTTATTTACGGTAGAAATGCTGCACCGCTTTTTATTGGCCGGTAAAGATAGCGTTGGCGATATGGCAGTGGGCATCTCTACTCTGCTGTTTCTGTTCATATTAATTACCGGGGTAATTTTGTGGTGGCCAAAAACCAGGAACATTATGCGCCAGCGCCTTAAAATAAAGTTTGACGGCAGCGGCAAGCGCCTAACGCACGACCTGCATATTGTTACCGGCTTTTATACCTCCCTTTTCCTTATTGTAATTGTATTAACCGGGTTGGTCATGTCGTTTAAGTGGGCTAACAATGCCCTGTACGCTATAACAGGTTCTAAACAGCAAAAAGAAGAAGCAAAAGCCCCCGAATCAAAATACGAGGCCGGGTTACAACCTTTAACGTTTGAGCAGGCGCTGGCAGGCATCAGCGATAAAATAACAACCGCCGAGTTTTATAATATCCGCGCGCCCCGCGATTCTGCAGGAACGTATAGCATCAACATTTTAGAACAGGGCAAAACCGAGAACGCTTCTGACAGCTACATAATTGACCAATACAGCGGTAAAATTATAGTCTTCGGGTTATTTGCCGATAAAAGCCTGGGGCAGCGGGTGCGCTCATATATAAAACCCGTACACACCGGCTCAGTTTATGGGCTGCCCACCAAGATCATCAGTTTTATTATTTGCCTGCTGGCATGCATCTTCCCGGTTACAGGCGTAATGATGTGGTTAAACCGCATTAAAAAGAAAAAACCGGCCCGGAAAAGATTAATAAGGCATCCCCACCCGGCAACAGTTTAGTTATACCGGTTAAGTTACAGCCCGATAATACTAAAAAGATATAGTTTTTGCCTGCTGCTGCATTTCGGTATAGGTAAAGAATTTACGTACCGGCAAACTGGTATTATAACGAATGCGCACGCGCAGAGCCTTTAAGCCCGACACCCCCTGTAAATCTTCTACGTCAAGCATTTCAATCTCGTCTTCAAGCATTTTTTGGGTTTGCAGGAAACGGATATAATTTTTGTATTCTACCTCTTCATCGTGGTTGGAATACACAATTGTGAGCTTACCAATGGCAGTTAAACGCTCAGTGGTGTTTTTAATAACGGCTTTATCAATTCGTTTTTTTACGATCTCGAACCGGGCGTTATACGTACCATCTACATCAAACCTTTTCTCATCCATCCTAAAGCGGATAGACATAGGCAGGCTAAATGCAAGTATCAGCGAAGTAACATCAAGCGGGTATGGCAGGTAGGGTTTCAGGTAATGGTGTTCAAGCTCCATCTCGCACAACACCTGTAATTGCCAAAGGCGCAAGTTGTATAAATAGGATATATCAAAGTTTTTTGCCGGAGCTATAGTTGCACCTATATACAGGTTATGCTCTATTCCATCGGTTTTGAAACGCTCATAATAATGAGGGAACACCTCCTGCGCCTGGACCTGTGCCCTATCAAGCAGCAGGGCCATTTTTTCGTTGATCATGGCAACCGTGGTTTCATACTTACGGCGGTTTTGATGAAAATCGCCCTCTTTACCGGCCTGTGTAAGATATTTTTCTATAGCGGTTTTGGTTTTTACCGGCAAATCATCCGTTTCTTTTAATAGTGGATGGATATGCAGTTCTAAATAGTTTTGGATCTGCTGCTCGGTATCGGCCCGTAACGCGCTTTGTACGTCCATTACATACTCCTGCAGGTTGCGTACATGCTGTTCGGCATCACTGTCCTTATTACTGAGGTGTAATTGCTCAATTATGGGTATAAGCGCTGTTAATTGCTCCTGTAAATCGAGTTGCACACTCTTATTCCGTGTATCTGATGAACCTTTTATATCAATTTGCCCGTAAAGCGGGAATACATCATGAAAGGTTACCTCTTTTAAAGCATAATCTTTCTTTAACCCGCGATACTGGAGGAATTTTATCGCCTCTTTTTTAAACTTCCAGTAAACGCTTGGGTGTATGGTTGTGTATTCGTTTTGAATAATAGCCTGTATCTGGTTTTGGATGTTACTGTACTGTTTATCAATGGTATCGGTAATATAGGGTAATACGTTTTCCAGTTGGTTTGCATTAATACTGTTCAGTTCGCCTACGTTGTTTGATACCAGCTCAATAATGCCCAACAAATGGCCGTTCTTTACAATGGGTGCCAGTATCATACTTTTTATACCCTGTTCTAAAAAGCGCTGTGCCATTACATTATCAGGTTCGGCCTGCAAATATTTGGCTACGTCTGATATAGCGAAATAAGTTTTTTCCTGAACCAATTTGCTTAATGATCGTGTACAAAGGGTATCGAAACATTCTTCTTCCACATGATCGGGCAACAGGTAACTTTTAAGGTTAGGGTTAAATGTGGCTATAGAAAAGGTGTTCTCGGCGTCGTTAAATGATGTAAACCCTATATTCAGGTTAGGAAGTTTATATATAGAGCGGAAAACATCTAAAAATTTACCTTCTAAATTATTGCCATATGTAGCGCCAAGCAAAGTTCCTTTTAATGCCGATACCGCATTCTCAACAGTAGCATCAAACAGGGTTAATATGGCAAACCCTTTTAGTATCCAGCTATCCTTAGGGAAATACTTTTTCCACAGGCTAAGGTCGTCATAATTATCGCGCAGCAGTTCAATATCTCCCGCGGTAAGCGTAGGTGCAGCCGGGGTTGGCATCAGGTCCATAAAATCCGCATTATATAAAATACGGTAATGCTTTATAACACCTTTGGCATCGGGTATATCATAAAACCATGGCCTCGAAAAATTAAAATCGGTGCCATAAAACTCATTCATAATAATACAGCAGCTGCTCACATATACCTGGTGCTCGGTAAAATCCCTGATGTTAATATCAAATACCGACCCGGCAGCGGCTATAATATTTTGCAGGCGTTGGGTTTGGTTAAACAGCACATCCTGAAAAGGTACCGATATAGCTTTGATCTCGTTAAGGGTAAGTGCTTCGGGAAAGATATCCCCGGTTAAGCGTTTAATAATGCCGGCATGTTTCACAAGCACTTCGGTATCGGTAATACCTTCTCTTAATTCGGGGTAAGGCTCAATTTCATCCAGTATCTCCTGTGCCATTGCAGCTCGCAGTCCATTATTCAAAGCAGCCTGCTCTTCTAAACGCTGTATCAACATATGGAATGAGATGCGTATCTGGAAAGGGCTATCTGCAAATGGTTTAAGATTCATAAGCTGTTTAAAAGGCGCTTTATTATAGCGCTATCAAATTCATCACAAATTTAAATATTATATCAACCTAATCGTAGGTTTATATATTGTTTATGACTCTTGTGTAAAAAAAGTCAGTTAAGTTTACTTTTAAATGGCGTTCAGCGTTTTATGGGTTGTAATAATAAAGCCGTCCCTGTGCCCAAAGCTATACCTGCTGCAACATCGCTTGGGTAATGTACGCCCAAATACATGCGCGAATAACTTGTAGCACCCGCCCATAAAAATGCGGGCGCTATTACATACCATTTTGGGTACGCGCTTGATAATGCTGTTGCCGTTGAAAAAGTGGTAGACGAATGCCCTGAAGGGAATGATGTACTCCCCGCCCGGTAAACGGGTATTATATTAATATTTTGCACAAATGGGCGCGGGCGTTTAACCAGGTGCTTTATTAATAAGGTAAGGCCGTAAGTAATAGCGGTACTGCTGGCTACGTAAAGCGAGTTTTCGCGCATTTGCCTGTCGTTACGGATAATGCCCCCTACAAGCAGGGCAGCAGGTACACCTATATCCCCGTACATGTAATTACGCGATAAAAAAAGGGCTACCTCTGTTTGGGCCGGGGTACGGTTCTCTGCCAGATTGATCATTATTCTGTCATCAAACTGTTGAATTTGAGATTGAGCTTTTATACACTGCACGGGTGTAATAAACTGGATAACAGCAAAAAACAACAAGAAGTATTTATTGCATACGAACTTCATAAGGTGCAGCTAATTATTAATTTTTATATTTATACCAAAGTAAATAATTTTTACGGTTGATAGGGTCAAACACGGGTAATAAAAAAGTGTTGGGCTTAACATCTGCTTATCTAAATACGCATCATGAATTACCCCGAATTACTTCGCCATATAAGGGAATACGCATTGGCATATTATAAAACGCACGCTAATGACAAGCTAATATACCACGACAAGGGGCATACCGAAGATATGGTTGCCGCTGCCATGCAAATTGGCAACCATTACCAGCTTAATGACCGCGACTTTTTTATTGTACAAGCTGCTGCGTGGTTTCATGACCTGGGTTATATGGTTGATATTGCACACCACGAAGCCCAAAGCGCTGTACTGGCCCTAAACTTTTTGCAAAAACACAATGCAAATGATGAAGATATTGATGCAATAAAAGGCTCTATCCTTGCTACCCAAATGCCGCAAAAACCAGTTACCCTGCTGGATAAGATAATTTGTGATGCAGATCTTTTTCATTTAGGTACCGATGACTTTTTTAAAAAGGACAAACAGCTTTTAAAAGAAATTAACGCCCTGTACCATAAAGACCTGAGCAAACTGGAGTGGCGCCGCAAAAGCATCCACTTTTTAGAGGAGCACCACTATCATACCGATTACTGCCAGTTGCTTTTAAACAGCGGAAAAGAAGCCAATATCCAAACCTTAAAAAACAAAGTAGCCGCTGCCGAAAAAAAGGCGGAAGATAAAGCGGAAGAAAAACATACCGAGACCATGCAAGAAACAGCAGTAACCACCGTTAACTACGATTCTGAAAAACCGGAAAAGGACGGTAAAAAAAAGAAGGCCGACCGCCCTGATAAAGGTATCGAAACCATGTTCAGGATCAGCAGCAGCAACCACCAGCGCTTGAGCGACATGGCCGATAATAAGGCCCATATCATGATAACGGTTAACTCCATTATCCTATCGGCGGTGATCAGTTTACTATTGCGTAAACTAACCGATTACGAATACTTAACCATCCCAACATTTATACTTTTATCAATCAGCCTGCTGGCCATGACGTTCTCTATCCTGGCTACCCGCCCTTCTATCCCAACCGGCATCTTTAAACGGGCAGATGTAGATGAGCGCCGGGTAAACCTCCTGTTCTTTGGTAATTTTTACAAAATGCCGCTTGAGGATTACACCTACGGCATGGTAAAAATGATGGAAGACAAAGAATTTTTGTACGGTAGTTTAATAAAAGATGTGTACGCGCAGGGGGTTGTATTGGGTAAAAAATATCGTTTACTGCGCATTGCTTATAACATATTTATGTTTGGGCTTATTGCCGCTGTGCTGGCGTTTATTATTGCTTCGGCATTGTACAGTAAAGGCCATAAATAAATTATGCTGAACGCTAAATACTTTAACCGGGATATTAGCTGGCTGAGCTTTAATGGCCGTGTGCTGGAAGAAGCAGCCTCTGTATCCGTACCTTTAATAGAACGCATCAGGTTCCTGTCTATCTACTCATCCAACCTTGATGAGTTTTACCGGGTACGCATCCCGGTACTCAAAGCATTAAAAAACATCGGCAAAAAAAGCGATGAGATTGATGCCGATGAGCAGGAGAACATTTTGCAGCAGGCCACTATAACAGTCTTGCAGCAACAAAAGCGCTTCGGCGAGATCCTGACAAAAGAACTTATCCCCGAATTAAAGGTCAATAAAATAACGCTGCTTTACAACGGCGACCTGCCCCCTGCTTTAGAAAAAGAACTCACCGATTATTTCCTGGCAGAGGTGCTTGCTTTTTTGCAGCCCGTTGTTTTGAATGAGGATACCACTTTCTTCCCCGAAAACAATAAGCTGTACTTCATTATACAGTTGCGCGATGCAGATGAAGAGAAACTGATGTTGCTGAACATCCCGTCGGACGAGTTACCGCGGTTTTACAGTACAAAGTGCGAGGGCGAGCAGTTTATTTGTTTTTTGGATGATATTATCCGCTTTAACCTGGATAAGCTTTTTAAAACATCCACCATTGAAGGCTGCTACAGTATCAAGATAACCCGCGATGCCGAGCTTGATTTGAAGGACGAATACCCCGGCGAATTATCTGAGCAAATAGAAAAGCAACTGCAAAAACGCGATAACGGCCTGGCCACGCGCTTTTTGCACCAGGCCGATTTGCCTTTACGTTTACTGCAACTGGTTATACAGCACCTCGGCCTGCAAAACGCGGGCACAGTGGAAGGCGGCAGGTACCATAACCTGAAAGATTTTTACAGCTTACCCGTAAACACCCCTGCCCTGCTGTATAATAAATGGCCGGCTATAAACTTACCTGTACCTAATAATGAGCCTTTAGTTGCTACTATGGCCAAAGGCGATCTGCTGGTGAATACGCCTTATCAATCGTACCATACCATACTGCGTTTTTTTAACGAGGCTGCCAACAACCCCGATGTTGAAGAAATAAACGTTACGCTTTACCGCGTAGCAAGCGATTCCAAAATTGTGAACGCCCTGATGAGCGCTGCCAAAAATGGCAAAAAGGTTAAGGTGGTGGTTGAGTTGAAGGCCCGTTTTGATGAGGCCAACAACCTGAAGTGGGCCAAAAAGATGAAGAACGCCGGTGTGCAGATCATCTATAGCGTAACTGCTTTAAAGGTACACGCCAAAATAGCGCTGGTTAAAACCCGCAACGGCGACCGCATAAGTTATTCGGGCCTGCTTGCTACGGGCAATTTTAACGAGGGCACCGCCAGGTTTTATACCGACCACATTTTACTGACAACCAACCCCGATATTTTGCGCGAGGTAGAATTGTTGTTCATCTTTTTAGCCAAACGCGAAAAGCCATCGCCAAAAACACAAATAGATTTTAAACACCTGCTGGTAGCCGGCTTTAACCTGCAAAACGACTTTTTAAGCCTGATAGACCGCGAAATAAAACTCGCCAAACAAGGCCAATCTGCTTCTATTATCATAAAAATGAATAACCTGGAAGAACGGGTGATGATAGATAAGCTTTACGAAGCATCACAAGCGGGTGTAAACATCCAATTGATCATCCGGGGAATCTGCTGCCTGGTGCCGGATGTGGGAGGCCTTAGCGAAAACATCAGCATTAAACGCATTGTTGACCGCTACCTCGAGCATGGCCGTGTATTTATTTTCAATAATAATGGCGATCCCGAAATATTCATGGGATCGGCCGACTGGATGAACCGGAACATTTACCACCGCATAGAGGTTTGTTTCCAGGTGTATGATACAGCCATCAAACAACAAATAACCGCGTTAATTAATTTACAACTTAGCGATAATGTGCAAGCCGTGGCAATTGACCAGCACCTTAACCAAATTAAGCCTCTAATAACCGGCGAAGCCGTTCAATCGCAAAAGGCCATTTATCAATATTTAAACCTCGACAGGATAATATGAAAACCATAAAAATCGCAATCATCTTCTCCTTATTATGTATAGGCATTGTGGGCACATCATGCAGCCAGGGCAATAAAAAAAATGCGGATGGTAAAAAAGCGTCGCATGCTAAGAAAGCCGCTGTTAGCAGCGCAAGTCCGGCAGGTTATGATCTTAGCAACCCGGTAAAATACGATATGCCGACAGAATTGCTGGAGATTTCTGGCATTGCCTTTAACAATGGCGATGCAAGCACTATTTATGCCGAACAGGACGAAGAAGGCAAGATCTTTTACTTCCGCCCCGGCGATAGTAAGGTTAGCCACGCCAAATTTGGCAAAGCCGGCGATTATGAGGATGTGGCCGTATTAAACAACCAGGCAATCATCCTGCGCAGCGATGGCAGTTTGTACAGTTTCCCGTTAACGGAAGTTAAGGCCGGGCAAATAAACAACGTAAAAGAATTTAAGAAAATATTGCCTACAGGCGAATATGAAGGCCTACACGCCGATGGTGGCAAACTGTACGCGCTTTGCAAACAATGCGCCGGTAAAGATCATAACAAAGAGTGCAATGGCTATATATTTAATTTAGCTGCCGATGGCAGCATTAGCCAAAGCGGTACCTTTACTATTGATGTACAAAAAATTGCCGCACTTATTGGCAAGACCAAACTCCGGTTCCATCCATCGGCATTGGCTAAAAACCCGTTAACAAGGCAATGGTATATACTTTCATCGGTAAACAAGTTAATTGTTGTGCTTGATGAGCAATGGAACGTATTGCAGGCCTACCCTATCAGCGGCAAAACATTTTTACAGCCCGAGGGAATGGCTTTCGACAAACAGGGCAACCTGTATATCTCAAACGAAGGCGATAAAGTGACGAATGGTAATATCCTGCTGTTTAAGTATAACCGTTAATTACTAACTCCTAAAAACCCTATCCGATGCTTAAAAAACTACTTATCACAACTATAACACTGCCGGTGGCAGTATTATGTACATATGCACAGGCGCCAGTAGCCAAGGTCACTTTCCGCGATAGCGTGATGGTAAAAGTACACCCCAGGTATGATAAGGTTGGTGGCATACACCGCTGGTTTTTTGGCAATAATTACCGCAAGGAATGGGCAACGGCTATAAAGCTGCCGGTTATCCGCATCTCTGAGATCTACGGTGGTTTAACGCCCGAAAAAGAAGGAGGCGGTATGCAGTCGAAATCACTACGTCTTAAAGATAAAAGCGGCAGGGAATGGGTGATCCGCAGTGTGGAGAAAACCCCCGATAAACTTTTGCCCGAAGCCCTGCGCGAAACCTTTGCAGTAGATTGGCTTGACGATGCCCTGAGCGGGCAGCATCCTTTTTCGGCATTGGTTGTACCGCCTTTGGCAGATGCAGCACGTGTGCCCCATGCCAACCCGGTTATTGGCGTAGTAGCCGATGATGAGAACCTTGGCGAATACCGCAAAGTTTTTGCTAACCTGGTTTGCCTGCTTGAAGAACGCGAGCCGATAGGCAATTCTGACAACTCCATAAAAATGCTGGCGAACCTGGTAAAGGATAACGATAATACCTTTGATGGCGAAGGTTTTTTACGCGCCCGCCTGCTGGATTTTTTAATTGGCGACTGGGACCGCCACGAAGACCAATGGCGCTGGGCCGAAACCAAAACAAAAAAAGGCAAGGCCTATGTTGGCGTCCCCCGCGACCGCGACCAGGTATTTCACCTGGAGGAGGGGTTGTTTCCGGATATAGCCGCATTACCATATATAAACCCCGTATTGGGCGATTTTACGGCTAAACCCAATTATAAATACGGGATCTATAAAACCCGCTTTATTAACCCCTATGCCAATGCCCAAATGACGCACGAGCAATGGATGCGCGTAACCCATGAATTTGTAGCTGCCGAAAACGACCAGGTTTTAGAAGCATCACTACGCCTATTGCCCGGCGATACCTACAAAATGGGGCACGATGTTTTGCTGGCCAAACTAAAAGCCCGCCGCAATGCTTTGCCCGAAGCTATGGATAAATACTACCATTTAATTTATCGCTACGCGGATATCCGCCTGAGCGACAAAAACGAAAAGGTAGTAATAACCGGCCTGCCCGATAGCAACCTGTTGGTACAGGTAAACAAAATAAACAAAGACGGCGAGGTGAAAGACACCATCATGTCTGTAGTTTATAGTCCTAAGTACACTAAAGAGATCAGGCTGTACACCTCTGCCGGGGATGATAACATTACCATTAATAATACTACATCGCCTATAAATTTAAGGCTGGTAGGCGGCAACGGTAATAAGGTTTACAATGTAGCGCAATCAGCCAATAAAGTAAGGGTTTACGATACTAAGGATGTAAAATTTGAAGGTATGGCCGACAGGTTAAGCAAACATCTTAGCGCCGATACAAACAACACCCGTTTTGTACCTACCAACCCATACAATATATGGATGCCGCTTGCAACCGCAGCCATCAACGCCGATGACGGCTTTTTGCTGGGCCTTGGATTTAAATACACCAAAAACGATGGTTTCCGTAAGTTGCCGTACACCAGTTCGCAGCAGTTGATGCTTACACACGCCTTTGGCACAGATGCCTTCCGCATTAAGTATAACGGCGAATGGATCCAGGCTATTGGCAAAGCCGACTTCACACTACAAGTTTTTGCGCAAGCGCCAGATAACACTGTAAACTTTTTTGGCTTGGGTAATAATACAGTTTTAAATAAGCAACAACCAAATTACCGCAGGTATTACCGTACCCGCTTTGATACCTACCAGGTTGACCCTGCCCTGCGCTGGCATACAGGCAAAGGCAGCACCATCAGCGCGGGCCCATCGTTTCAGTATTACCGGTTAGACCTTGACGATAACGTAGGCAGGCTCATCAGCCATAGTTCGCTTATTGGCTCGTACGATAGCCTGACAGTTAACAAGGACAAGGCGCATTTGGGTTTGATGGTAAATTTTAACAGCAACAAACGCATTGGCGGCATTTTGCCTACCGGTGGTTATTATGTCAATATATCACTGCAAGGCTATAAAGGCTTAAATAATTTCTCGGAAGATTTTATGCAGATAAGGCCTGAGTTTACCTTTTACCAAAAGCTAACCCATAATGGTTCGGTTGTACTATCAGACCGTATTGGTGGTGGCGTAAGCGTGGGCAAACCCGCTTTTTACCAGTCGATGTTTTTAGGTGGGCAGGGCAACTTGCTGGGTTATCTGCAGTATCGTTTCGCGGGTAAAAGCATGGTTTACAACAACCTGCAAGGCCGGATTAAACTCTTTAATATTGCCAGTTACATTATCCCCGGCCAGTTAGGTTTAAGCGGGTTTTACGATACAGGCCGCGTTTGGGCAGATGGAGAAAAATCAGACAAATGGCACCAGGGCGTTGGCGGTGGCTTGTACTTTTCGCCGGCCAGCTTAACAATTTTACAGGTGTTGGCAGGCCATTCTGAAGAAGGCTGGTATCCTTATGTGTCATTAAACTTCAGGATCTAACCTACTGACCAAGGCCCTTTTCGCAGAATAAACATAAACTTTTGTGTAGTTTTTACACTATTTTATTTCCCGCCAATTTTAGCTATAAATTGGTGTGGAAAAGTATGCGTTTGTCATAACAGTATATTTAACTCTGACTTTTGTCATAAAAAAGTTAAATAGTAAATTTAGTTGACTACTTTAGTCAACTTGGTTTACATTTGTATTGTTATTATCGCAAACAATGAAAACGCTATCACTACCTCAGCCAAACATCAGTGCTCTTTTTAAAAGAAACACTAATCATACCGCTGTTCCTCAAAAAAATATTTCTACATCAACTGCCGGCACGCCGCACAAGCATACTATGTCTGCCGGCGAATACATCATCAATGTTTTGGGCGAAGGTTTTAAGCAAAATTTTTTAGGTGCAGATATTAACATGGAGTTTTTAACACTGAGTGTTCGCAGCTATGCAACATCAACCGTTAAAGCACTTCGCAAACTGGTAGTTAAACCTGCCGCAAAACAACAAAAAACTAATACAGCCTCTATCTAATATCACACGCTTATAATGAAACGTTTACTCACTCCCATTTATAATAAAAGCATCTTAATGATGCTTATACTGCTTACGTCGGTTACGGCATTGCACGCCCAAACTATTGTGCGTGGTGTTGTTACCGATGCCAGGACAAAAGAAGCTATGCCATATGTAACGGTATCATTTGCCGGTACAACACAAGGCATCAGTACAAACGGCCAGGGCCGCTATACTTTATCAACTACTGATAATACCGTTACGCAAATCAAGGCATCATTTGTTGGTTACCGCACCGCTGTACGTAATATTACCCAGGGCCAGGATCAAACCATCAACATCGCTTTGGCAGAGAACAGCCAAGCATTAAGCGAGGTGGTAATACGCTCGGGCAAAAAGAAAAAATATACTAATAAGAACAATCCTGCTGTCGAGCTTATCCGCCAGGTTATTGCCCATAAAGCACAAAACCAGGTAGAGAACTATAACTATGCCGAGTACAAACAGTACGAGCGCATGAACTTCTCTTTAAGTAACCTGAGCGATAAATTCCGCAGCAAAAAGATCTTCAAAAATTATCAGTTCCTGTTTCGCGAACAGGATTCTACTGCTATAGGTGGTAAAACCTTACTACCCATGTACCAGGAAGAAAAAATGTCTGATAATTACTTCCGTAAAGACCCATACGCCAAAAAGCAGATCATCACCGCTAACAAGCAGGTAAAATACGACGAGAACTTTGTAGATAACCAGGGCCTTACCGCTTACTTTAACCGCATGTATCAGGATATTAATATCTATGACAACAATGTGTCGTTATTAAGTAACCAACTACTTAGCCCTATTGCCAATGGTTCGCCCGAGTTTTACAAATTCTTTATTACCGATACGCTTAAAGATGTACAGCCAAACCTTATTGAGCTTAGCTTTACACCGCGTAATACCAACAACCTGTTGTTTGAAGGTAAGATCTACATCACTATGGATGGTAACTACGCCGTGCAAAACGCGATGCTTACCGTTAACAAAAACATCAACTTAAACTTTGTGCGCCAGATGCAGGCCAACCTATCGTTCGAGAAGAACAACGATGGCCGTTACCACCTGAGCCAAAGCGACCTAAAGATTGAGTTTGGTATCAACAAAAATAAAGGTGGTGGTATATATGGCGAACGCCTGGTAAGCATCAGCAATTTTGTTATAAACAATGCCCGCACTAACGATACTTACAAAGGCCCGGCACAGGTTGTTGCTTTAAACGCCGAAGATAAAGACGACACCTACTGGCAAATGACCCGCCCGGATACACTGGACGCGGCATCGGCAAGTATTTATAAAAACATCGATAGCCTGCAAACCATCCCATCGTTCAAAAAAACAATGGATATTGCCACGCTGGTGCTGGCAGGTTACAAAAACTTCGGCGCCTTTGAATTAGGCCCGGCCAATACATTTTATAGCTTTAACCCGGTAGAAGGTTTCCGCGTACGTATAGGCGGCCGTACTACTCCTACCCTAAGCAAACGCTATTATTTTGAAACTTACGGTGCTTACGGTACCCGCGATGAAAAATTTAAATACTTTTTAAGCAGTACTTACTCGCTTAACAATAAATCTATCTACTCGTTCCCGCAAAACTATATCCGCGCAAGTTTCCAGCACGATACCAAAATACCGGGCCAGGAGCTACAGTTTGTACAGGAAAGCAACTTCCTGTTATCATTTAAACGTGGTGCAAACGATATCTGGTTGTACAATGATATCTTCAGGTTAGATTATGTGCACGAGTTTACCAATCACCTGTCGTACTCGTTAGGTTTCAAAAAATGGAACCAAACACCTGCCGGTGCATTGCTTTACCAAAACCTGTTGCCAAACGGCAGTTTAAATAATGTTAACCTGATCCAAACATCAGAGCTATCGGCACAGTTACGCTGGGCACCACACGAAAAATTTTACCAGGGAAAACTGTACCGCACACCAATACCTGACAAGTATCCTATATTTACCCTTAGCTATACCCAGGGTGTTAAAGGCCTGTTAGGTGGCGAATACAACTATCAAAACGTTGTGGGTAATATCAACAAACGTTTTTACCTGTCGCAGTTTGGTTTTACCGATGTAACTGCCGAAGGCGGTTACCTGTTTGGCCAGGTGCCTTTCCCTTTACTGGATATACACCATGCCAACCAAACCTATGCTTTCCAGCTGCAATCGTATAACTTAATGAACTTCCAGGAGTTTGTAAGTGATCATTACGCCAGCATAGCTGTTGACCATAACTTTAACGGCTTTATATTTAACCGTATACCGTTGTTAAAAAGATTAAAACTACGCGAGATCATTGATGTAAAAAGCCTTTGGGGTGGTGTACGTAAAGAGAACGACCCCGCTAATGACCCATCACTGTTGCGTTTCCCGGGCAGTGTAGGTGCAAACGGTGCGGGTACTTATGCCTTAGGATCTACCCCTTATGTTGAAGGTAGCGTGGGTATAGGTAATATATTTAAACTATTGCGGGTAGATTATGTTAGGCGTTTTACTTACCTGGATCACCCGGGTGCGCCACGCAGCGGTATCAGGTTCTTTGTGAAGTTTGATTTTTAAATTATATTCGTAAACCAGGCACTTATTTACTTGTTAAGTTTAGTATCATGAACAGTTGTGAATTAACAGAAGAAACCAAAAAGGTTGCCCCAAAGCTGGTATATCTGCTTAAACGCCTTTTAGACGAGTGGATGGGTAAAAAACTGTGCCGTATAGATCAGCCTGGCTTTAACAGTGCGCATTTGCCCTTATTTATGAGCATTGGCAAAACCGGCATATCAAATAATGAGCTTGCCGCAAAAATGAATGTTACCAAACAGGGCGCCAGCAAAATTGTAAAAGAACTGGAAGCCATAAATATGGTTACCAGTGTGAAAAGCCCCGATGATGCCCGTGTTGTGATGCTGCATTTTACCCCGGAAGGCGAAGCCTTTTACCATAATCTGAAAAGCCAGGTTATGGATCTTGAAACCCAGTATAAAAAGGTAGTTGGCACAAAAAATTACGAAACTGCCATTGAGGTAATGTTGAAGCTTGTACAGTTTCATGAAGAAAACAACTGTATCGAATAAAATTGATAAAATAATTAAAGATTTATTGAGTAAATGACAATAGGATGAAACGGTTAGTTCAAATCCTTTATACATTTGCTTAACACTGTTAAATAATCTAATAGTAGTAAATAAAATGGCCAGTAAGGATAGGATATTACGATTAAAAGAAGAAACCAGGGTGAACATCCTGGAGGCTGCTTTACAAATTGTTAAGGAAGAGGGATGGCAGGCGTTGAGTATGCGTAAAATAGCGGATGTGATTGAATACACCGCCCCTATTATTTATGAATACTTTGCCAGCAAAGAGGCCATATTATTAGAGCTAAACCGCCAGGGCTATTTAAAGTTATCAAAACAACTACAGGAAGCTAAGGATAAGCATACATCACCGGCCGATCAGCTGGAAGAAATGTGGCTTACCTACTGGAACTTTGCTTTCGCTAATAAAGAGCTTTATCAGGGTATGTTTGGTATTACAACCAGTTGTGCCTGCAAAATGGTAAATGAATTACCCGAAGCAGGATTACCCTGGGATATTATTACCGGCTCAATTGGCGACCTGATGAACATACAGGACATGGAGTCGGATATTATTTGTACAAAATATTATACTTTTTGGTCGGTGGTACATGGGTTGGTATCAATCAACCTGTTAGACCGCGGCGATTCAGACAAAATAAACAGGCAGGTATTAAGGGACGCTATTACCGGTATTATAAAGTCAATAACCCCTTAATTTTCAAAGGCGTTTAAACATTGCTGATTTATTTGGCGGTGTAAACAAACTCAAATTCTTAAAACTCACAGCTTATGGAAACTATCATCACTCCTCTAACCAAACACTTAACAGTGTTAAATAATCTACCAATGTTAATAACTTTTTATTGTTGCCGTTAGCTACGGTGATATCGGCAATAAAAACTGAACATATCTATATCGAATAAATACTTACAATAATGTACCATACAACGAAAACAAACGACACCATATATATAAACAGCTTACGGGCTGCACTAACTCCCATTAACTCACCCTCAAAATTGATCATCATGAAAATCATCTTAGCAGCGATCATCGCCATATCATTATTCAGTTGCTCGCCGAAGCCGCAAACGGCACAGGCACCACCCCCTCCTGCTTTGCCTGTGGCTGCAGTAACAACAGGTAACCAAACTACATACCAGGAATACCCTGCATCTGTAGAAGGTACCGTAAACGTTGAAGTACGCCCGCAGGTTAGCGGTAGTTTAGATAAAGTATTTGTAGACGAAGGCGCTTTTGTAACCGCCGGTTCGCCCATATTTAAAATAAACGACCAACCTTACCGTGCTGCCTTAAACAATGCATTAGCAAGTTTACACGCAGCCGAAGCCGCACAAGGCAACGCCCAAATAGAAGTCGACAAACTAACCCCGCTTGTTGCCAACAAAGTAGTATCAGACTACCAGTTAAAAACAGCGAAAGCCACCTACCAGGTTGCAAAAGCCAATATCGAATCGGCTAAAGCAAACGTAGCAACCGCACAGATCAACTTAGGTTATACTTTAATAAAAGCACCGGTTAGCGGTTACATTGGCCGCCTGTTAAAAAAACAAGGCAGCCTGGTTACTCCGCAGGATGTTGAAGCATTAACCCAGTTATCTGATGTGCACGATGTACACGTTTACTTTGCCCTTGGCGAAAAGGATTTTGTGAACTTTAAAGAACAATACCCGGGCGAGACTATCAAAGACAAGCTTAAACGCCTGCCATCAGTATCATTGCTTTTAGCCGATGGTAGCGAATATGCCAAACAGGGTAAAATTGATGTGATTGACGGTCAGTTTGATAAAAACACCGGAGCTATCACCGTAAGGGCAACGTTTGCAAACCCTAACGGCCTGTTACGTTCTGGTAATACCGGCAAAGTACGCTTAAGCCTGCAACACGATAACGCTTTAATTGTTCCGCAATCAGCCACTGTTGAAATGCAGGATAAGGTATTTGTATACGCCCTTGCCGATAGCAACAAGGTTAAAAAGTTGCCAATCACTATCATCGGTACAAGCGGTGCAAACTACCTGGTTAAAGATGGTGTAAAAGCCGGCGACCAGATTGTATTAAGCGGTATGGACAAATTGCAGGAAGGTACTGTTATTGCCCCACAAAAAACGGTTGATAAAGTTGCTGCTGTAGCGAAAAACTAAAAGCCTCACCCAACCCTCTCCTGAAGGAGAGGGCTTTAATGAAATCACTCTCTACCCCGCTGCAAAATAGCGGAGCCGGGATAACTCACATCAAAAATTAAAACGTCATGTTTAAAAAATTCATAGAAAGGCCGGTATTATCAACCGTAATCTCCATCTTATTGGTGATAGTGGGTATACTGGGCTTAACAAAACTGCCCTTAGAGCGTTTTCCTAATATTGCCCCGCCGGCAGTATTGGTATCTGCTGTATATCCGGGCGCCAATGCCGAAACTATCTTACGTTCGGTAACTCCTTCCCTGGAAGAATCAATTAACGGTGTAGAGAACATGACCTACATGACCTCTACCGCCAGTAATGATGGTACATTAGGTATTACTGTTTACTTTAAACAAGGCACCGACCCTGATCAGGCGGCTGTGAACGTGCAAAACCGTGTTTCGCAAGCCACAAGCCAGTTACCTGCCGAAGTTGTGCAGTATGGTATTACTACCACCAAACAGCAAAACAGTTTTATAGGTGCGATGGCAATTTATACAGATGATCCTAAAAAGTATGATCAGACATTTGTGGCCAACTATGCACAGATCAACATTGTGCCCGAGATAAAACGTATTCCTGGTGTTGGTTCGGCCAGTATATTTGGCGGGGTTAAAGATTACTCTATGCGTGTTTGGTTAAACCCATCACAAATGGCGGCTTACAAAGTTACACCTGCCGAAGTAATGGCTGCCATACAGGATAAAAACATTGAAGCTGCTCCGGGCCGTTTCGGCGAGCGTAGCGACCAGTCTTTTGAATACGTAATTAAATATAAAGGTAAGCTTACCAAGCCTGAAGAATATCAGAATATTGCTATACGTGCTAATGCCGATGGCTCTGTACTGCATTTAAAAGATGTGGCACGCGTTGAACTTGGCGCTTATTCTTACAACAGTTACAGCAACCTTAACGGCAAGGATGGTGTTATCATCGGTATTATACAACTATCGGGCTCAAATGCTAATGAGATCCAGATAGCGATTGATAAACTGATGATAAAAGCATCAAAAGATTTCCCTGTCGGCATTAAATACAACCAGTTCTATCGTACTAAAACAGATCTGGATGAATCAATAACCCAGGTTGAGCATACGTTGATAGAGGCATTCGTGCTGGTATTTATCGTAGTGTTTATATTCCTTCAGGATTTCAGGTCAACCCTTATCCCGGCCATTGCAGTGCCTGTGGCTATTATCGGTACGTTCTTTTTCATGAGTTTGCTTGGGTTCTCCATCAACTTATTAACCCTGTTTGCACTGGTTCTCGCCATCGGTATTGTGGTGGATGATGCGATAGTTGTGGTGGAGGCGGTGCATGCCAAAATGGAGCATGATCCAAGTCTCACCCCTAAAAAGGCGACAACAGAAGCCATGCACGAGATAACCGGTGCTATTATATCAATTACCCTGGTTATGGCCGCTGTATTCTTACCGGTAAGCTTCATGACAGGTTCTACAGGTATATTTTACAAGCAATTTGCATTGACCATGGCTATAGCCATCATCATATCTGCTGTTAACGCCTTAACGCTAAGCCCGGCACTGGCTGCCCTGTTCTTAAAGAACAAGCATACAGCTGATGGACATGCTGCACCTAAAAAGGGCTTTGTAGAAAAGTTTTATGCCGGCTTTAACGGCAGCTTTAACTTTATCACTAACAGGTATGTTGGCGGATTAAAAGTGCTTATCAAAAACAAATGGGTGAGCATGGCCGGCCTTGCGGTAGTAGTTGTTGTTACCGTATTTATGGTGACCAAAACAAAAACGGGCTTTATCCCTACCGAAGATCAGGGCTTTGTGGCCATAGCGGTGTCAACCCCATCAGGTACTTCATTAAGCGGTACTAACAAGATCTTTAAACAAGCCGAAGAACAGTTGAAAACTTTACCATCAGCAAGGTTCGTTACTGCCTTATCTGGTTTCAACTTCTTAACACAGTCAAGCAGCCCGTCTGCGGGTGTTATCTTCCTGTTGTTAAAGCCTACCGACGAACGCGGCAAGGTTAAAAACATCGATGAGATCCAAAACATCGTGAGGGGCAAATTAGGCAGCGTGCCGGGTGGTACATTCTTCGTATTCAGTTTCCCAACCGTTCCGGGCTTTAGCAACGTGGAAGCGTTAGATGTGATGCTACAGGACAGGACTAACGGTAAACTGGATAAGTTTAGCGGTATTGCCAATAACTTTATTGCCAAGCTAATGCAGAAACCGGCTGTTGCTTATGCCTTTACATCATACAAAGCCGATTACCCTCAATTACAATTAGAAATTGACGACGAAAAGGCTAACCAGCTTGGTGTAAATGTTAAGGATATCTTATCAACCATGCAGGCTTATTTTGGTACCGCACAGGCTTCAGACTTTAACCGCTTTGGTAAATACTACCGTGTGGTTGTACAGGCTGATGTTGCAGACCGTACCGATCCGAAAACTATTGACCGCGTATTTGTAAAAAACAAAGCAGGCGAAACCGTACCTATCAACACCCTGGTTAAACTAACCCGTGTGTATGGTTCAGAAACCGCCTCACGTTATAACCTGTTCAACTCTATCGAGGTGAATGCCATCCCTAAACCGGGTTACAGCTCGGGTGATGCCATCAAGGCTATACAGGAAACGGCAAAAGAAGAGCTTCCGCAAGGTTTTGCATACGAGTTCTCTGGCCAAACCCGTGAGGAGATCTCTTCAGGTGGTCAGTCTACCGTTGTGTTCCTGCTATGTTTGGTGTTTGTATACTTCCTGTTATCGGCACAGTATGAGAGTTATATCCTGCCATTGGCGGTTATCCTTTCTATCCCTACAGGTATATTCGGTGTATTTGCTGTACTGGGCATAACCGGTATCGAAAACAACATCTACGTACAGGTAGCGCTCATCATGCTCATCGGTTTGCTGGCTAAAAACGCCATCCTTATCGTAGAGTTCGCGGTACAGAAACGAAAGGCCGGTTTAACCCTGGTAGATGCAGCCATTGAGGCAGCAAGGCTAAGGATACGCCCAATTGTGATGACATCGCTGGCTTTCGTATTTGGTTTGTTCCCGATGAGTATTGCAACCGGCCCTTCTGCACAGGGTAACCACTCTATTAGTATTGGTGCCGCCGGCGGTATGGTGTCTGGAGTAATATTGGGATTATTGATCATCCCGGTACTGTTTGTGATCTTCCAGCATTTGCAGGAAAAAGTTACAGGCGTACCGCTTTCAAGGCACCTTGATAAAAATTACAACCCGGATGCTAAAGCTGTTGAAGCAATAGAAGCACACTAAGAATATTTAACTCACCCGGTCGTTGCTTGCTCGACCACCCTCTCTCCGCTTTGCGGAAAGAGGGTTCAAAAAACTGGCCCTTCACCCTCTTTGCGAAGCAGAGAGGCTCGGCCAGCGAAGCGTAGCCGGGGTGAGTAGATCACCACTTAGTTAAACAACATATAACAAGATACAACAAAATGAAAAAGTATATAAACACATTCGCTTTTATGCTGCTACTGGCTTTAAGCGCATGTAAAGTTTCAAAAGATATTGAAACGCCTAAACCCGCGCTGCCTGTAGCCTTTAGGGATGCAGCGCAAACCGCCGATACCACCAGTATTGCCGATATACAATGGAAAAACTTTTTTACCGAACCTACCCTGCAAAAACTAATTGATAGCGCCATAGCCAACAATTACGATATGCAGATAGCGGTGAAAAACATCGAAGCATCGGAGTTACTGTTTAAACAGGTTAAATGGAATTATACCCCACAGGTAAACCTGAATGTAACTGCCAATACCAGTCGCCCTTCAGACAATAGTTTGAACGGATTAAGTCTGAGCACTTTTGGTGTAGGCAGTAAACATATCGAAGATTACTCTGCTAACCTTGGCCTTTCATGGGAGGCTGATATATGGGGTAAGATTCGTAACCAAAGCAAAACCGCTTTGGCCCAATACCTGCAAACTACCGAAGCTAAAAAAGCTATCCAAACCAATATAGTAGCCGGTGTATCGCAAGGTTATTATAACCTGCTGATGCTTGATGAGCAGTTAACCATTGCCCAAAAGAATGTAAAACTAAACGATAGCACCCTGCGTATTATCCGTTTACAATACGATGCCGGGCAGGTAACCTCATTAGCCGTACAGCAAGCCGAAGCACAACGCCTGGCTGCAGCACAGCTGGTGCCACAGTTTGAACAGAACATTACCATACAGGAAAACGCTTTACGTATCCTTACCGGCGCACTGCCCGACAGGATAGAACGCAGCAATACATTAAGCAACCTGCAAATTGCCGATAACCTTCCATCAGGTTTGCCATCAGCAATAGTTAGCCGCCGCCCGGATGTAAAAACAGCCGAACTGGCCCTTAACATAGCCAATGCGCAGGTGGGTATTGCCAAAGCAAACATGTACCCATCATTAACTATTTCGGCTACGGGTGGTGTAAACTCATTTAAAGCAAGCAACTGGTTCAATATCCCTGCTTCTTTATTTGGTACTGTGGCAGGTGGTATCACACAACCATTATTTAACAAAAAAAGGTTAAAAACTCAATATGAGGTTGCCAAGGTAGATCGTGAGAAAACCGTGCTGCAGTTCCGTCAATCGGTATTAAATGCAGTGGGTGAGGTATCTGACGCTTTGGTTACCATCGAAAAACTGAAAGAACAACAATTAGTTGCCGCTAACAGGGTTACTACTTTACAACAGGCTACCGGCAATGCCAACCTATTGTTTAGAAACGGCATGGCTACATACCTGGAGGTAATTACCGCACAGGGTAACGTACTGCAAAGCGAACTGGAACTGGCTTCCATAAAACGTGCGCAACTCAGCGCCGTATCTAACCTGTACCGCTCATTAGGTGGTGGTTGGAGATAAGAAAAAGGATGAGTGATGAGTGATAGCCGCTCCTTCGATTTATCGGAGGGCGGCTTTTTTTATGCTGTTAAACCGTCTGTAGCTATTATCGCTATAGCCAGAAAAACTATCGTAACCGCTAATCCTATCAAGCTGATTAATACCACCCTGCCCCAACCAAAAAAGCCCTCACCCGTTGTGGCGTGGGCAGTAATTTGAGCACCCTGAAAGTGTTGGGTCAGATAATAGGCTATCCAACAGTAAGCTATAGGGATAACATAATTAGGGATGTGGGCCGTTTCGGGTATTAAAAAAACACCACCAAATATTACTATGGCAGCAGCAATGGCATAAATCCACGCGGCTTTTGCTTTACCATAATCGCCAAAAACTTTGTAATTCTCGGCTATAAAATAACCGGCAATAAGGGGCCCGCCTAAAAAGGTGCCCAGCCTTACATGGTTAACATTGTATATTGGTGCCACTAAAGTTACCTGCTGAATTTGTTGCTCTTCCTGAAATTCCATTTTTGCCCGTTGATTTAAGTGTTATAAATCTATAAAAAATACAATCATTTAGAGCATCATAACTATTACACTTTATCATCCCCCTTTATTCAAATTAGCAAGCTTTTTACCACGGATAACCATTTTCATCCGGCGGCGTTTCAGCGAGATCTTCACATGCAGGTTCTCGTTTTTATCAATATTGGTTTGATAAGCCTTGATGATATCTTTGTAAGTAAGCACACCTATCACCTTTCCATCTGTAGATGCTGATAGTATCGGCAGTATCTCGGCATTTGTTTTCGACATGCTTTGCACCGCATGATGAAGCGTATCCGTGCTCTTAATAACTGGCCCGGTTTCATTTACGGCAATATCGCTAACGTTGGTACTTTCATCAATATTGGCATTATACAGATTAGTTATTTTTACCGTACCGCCGTAATTATTAGCATTATCAACTAAAATAAAGTAGTTATCGGTTACCTTATTTTTACTTAACCAGGTCTTTATCTCTTTAATCGTATTACTGGTATTCAGTATAATAGCGCTATCATTTATCACATCAGATACAAACATTTTTTGCAGGATATCCGGCTCAAATGAATCGGGCGTTGAGACTCCGCGCCGGGCAATTTTCTCCGTCATGATGGTATTCTCCATCAAAAAGAAAGATACGATGTAAGCCGCTGTGCAAGCGCCTAACAAAGGCAGCAGGGCGTGCGATTGCAGGGTAGCCTCAAGCGCGAACACAATACTGGTGATAAAAGCCCGTGACGCACCCGCAAACACAGCCGACATGCCAATCAACGCCGCCATGGGCAGGGTGATACCAGCATCGGGGAAAAATTGGATAATTAACGAGCCTATGATTGCCCCGCTTGCACCGCCAATGGTTAGTAAAGGCGCCAGCGTACCGCCCGATGTACCGCTGCCCAAAGCAATAGCCCACGACAAGAATTTGAACAGGCACAACGTAACGATCAGTTGCAGCGGCCACGAGCCGGATAAGATGCCTGTAATGTTATCATATCCAACACCCAGCGAATGCGGCGCAAAGTAGCCTATAATACCAACTGCCAGCCCGCCAATGGCCGGCCACCACATCCAATGGATAGGCAGTTTTTCAAAAGCATCTTCAATGGCGTAAACTATTTTAGTGATACCAACCGATAACAATCCTAGTATGATCCCCATAAAGCTATAAATACCCAGCGCCAGGTTTGACGGAGTAGCCAGATTAGGCATGGGGAACACCGGTCCCGACTCAAACAGCAGATGATGCCCTGCTGCACCCGTGATACAGGCCAGTGCTACGGGCAATATCGATTTTGGCGAAAACTCGAACAGCAAAAGTTCGATAGCCAAAAATATGGCCGCTATAGGCGTACCAAATATGGCCGACATACCCGCGGTTGCCCCTGCTGCTAAGATGATCTTCCGTTCGTTGGCGGTTACTTTAAACAATTGACCCAGGGTTGACCCCAAAGCGCCGCCTGTAGCAATAATTGGCCCTTCAGCCCCAAACGGGCCGCCGGTACCTATCGCGATAGCCGATGATATGGGTTTTAAAAAGGTGATGGAGGGTTTGATGTTACTCTCGTTAACCAGTATTTGCTCCATAGCCTCGGGTATGCCATGGCCACGGATAGCTTTTGAGCCATATAAGGCCATAAAACCTACAATTATACCGCCTATTGCCGGTATGGCTATAACCCATAAACCCAAGTGGTTGGCAGCCGGGCTGTGGAAGGCTAAACTTAAGCTGCCATAAAAGGCAATATTGGTTACCAGGTTAATAAGCGATACTAATACTTTGGCTATTAAACTAATAAACACAGCAACAGCTACAGCATAGATACAGATCCGCAGTAGCCGGGCTTTAAAAAAGGTTGATTTATTTAAGGGGTCGGTGTCATTATCTAACTGGGTTAATAATGGGGAAATGGGGATGCCATTTTTAAGATCGCTTTTTTTCATAACAGATGTACACTGTGTAAACCTTTATTGCCCTTGCAAGGCAAAATAACAGGCAAACACTAAAACAATTTATATTTATATTGCTTAAACAATATATTTGCAAATATATAAGTTATATTTACAATCTAAAACATTGCTAATACAACATTATGAAAACTTCAGGTAAAGTACTTATCGTCATCGGCATCATTATTATCATTATCGGTTATTTTACAACCCGTAACTTAAATACCGTAAGCGCGGTCGATTCGCATTCGTGGACCATTAATATCAACGGCATCAACTCAATTCAATGGGTTATGTACACCGGTTTTATTATTTTTATGGTTGGCGTATGTTTTATTATTGGTACCTTAGAACAAAGGCATCAGCGCGTGAATTAACCGGTAACACTTATTTTGTTGCAAGATGGGTTTAATAAAAAGAGTTGAAAACTGGGGCGACAGGCACCACCCTGCCGCGCTGGACGTAATGCGGATCTTATTGGGCATATTCCTCTTTTTAAAGGGATACTCCTTCATGCATAACATGGCTTACCTAAGGTGGACCATTGAAGACCAACGCCTCATAGACCTATCGCCTTTTATGCTACAGGTTGTAATGCACTATGTGATTTTTATACACCTGGCTGGGGGCATACTTATCACTTTAGGCCTGCTTACCCGTTTATCATCTATACTGCAATTGCCTGTAGTTATATCGGCAATATTCTTCATCAACATATTTAAATCAGAACCCAATAACGATCTGTGGCTGTCTATTTTTGCCTGCGTGTTACTTGTTGTTTTCGCGTTTGTTGGTTCAGGCCCGCTATCGCTTAACAACATACTATCATGGCCCGAACAAAAGAAGGCTAAAGGCTGATGCGCCTGCCTTAAAAACCCGTGTACTTTGCTAATATTGCAGCTGCAACATTTCATACCAAATGAAGGAAACTAAAGATGCCTGTAATTTAAACAATTGCTTTTTGTGTACCCATAGCGTTACGGACTGGCTCCCGGCCATTGGGGCACATAAAAAAAACTTTACCGTAAAAAAGGGCGAGAGCATTTTTAAAGAAGGCGACCCCGTTAATGGTATTTACTTTGTTTACACAGGCAAAGTTAAGGTACATAAACGCTGGAACAACGATAAAGAGCTGATTATACGTTTCGCAAAACCCGGCGATATATTGGGGCACATGGGTTTGGGCAATAACCCTGTTTACCCGGTAGCCACCACCGCCTTAGAGCCAACCACCCTTTGTTATATCGACCTCAGCTTTTTTGAATCGACCCTGAACGTGAACCCTAAGTTTACGTACGCATTAATGGAATTTTTTGCCGATGAACTGCAAAAATCAGAACAGCGGATGCGTAACCTGGTACACATGCCGGTTAAAGAACGCATTGCCCTTGCCATGCTTAACCTCAAAAAGATGTTTGGTGTAGATGCTGCTGGCGCCATAAATATGGAACTTACCCGGCAGGACCTCTCCAGCTATGCTGCCGTATCCTACGAAACCTGGTTTAAGGTAACTCAGGATTTTATACAGGAAAACCTGATAGCAGTAACCGGTAAAAGCATCACCCTACAAAACGAAGCCGCATTACAAAAGTTGGTCGATGATGCAAACGAAGGGTTTGAATAGGTAACTTTTCATTAAAAAAAAATTCCTATAAATTCCCGATATTCGTATCAAATACCTACCACTATGAAAACAGACTACGGCACCCTATCACAAACCATTAACGGCTTAAAAGCAGAAGGCTACACCCGCGATTTTAATATACAGCAAGATAGCCTGGTTTGCCAGGAAACAAAAGCTGAACTATCACCTGATGAATTTGAAATAGATGGTGTTTTCCGTTTCGAAGGAGAATCAAACCCGGATGATGAAGCTGTACTTTACGCCATATCATCAACCAAAGACGGTTCAAAAGGCGTACTGGTAAATGGTTATGGTATATCAGCAGATGATACATCGGCAGAGTTGGTGAAGAAGCTGAATACGCACTCCTAAAGAACGCTGTCATGTCGAACGACAGTGAGAAATCTTTTTCAAACGACAGGTCGCCACCTTGCATAATGAACAGGATTTCTCCTCGTACCTCATTTGAAATGACAGTTTATTAATAATTCCAAAGGGGCAATATTCATACTCATTAATTCCCAAAAAATCAATAACACCCACAAATAATATTCAATTATTATTCGTTCTAAATTGCTAAAAATGTGCAATTTATATACTTAAACATTTGTATAGTACTTAAACTTGCACTATGGATAATTTTATGGCCGCCAGGTCGCAAATGGCATTGTCCCTGGGCTTTCACATCATATTTTCGTGCATCGGCATGGTTATGCCGTTCTTTATGGCAGTGTCGCACTTTTTATGGCTGCGCACAGGTAACCCCGTTTATCAAAATATAACTAAAGCCTGGAGCAAAGGCGTGGCTATTTTCTTTGCCACAGGCGCGGTGTCAGGCACTGTATTATCCTTTGAGCTTGGGCTGCTTTGGCCAACTTTTATGAAGCATGCCGGGCCTATCTTCGGGATGCCGTTTTCACTGGAAGGCACAGCTTTCTTTATCGAAGCTATAGCCCTTGGTTTTTTCCTTTACGGGTGGAACAGGTTTAACCGCTGGTTTCATTGGTTTACGGGCGTTGTGGTAGGTATCAGCGGCTTATTATCGGGCATATTGGTAGTAGCTGCTAACGCTTGGATGAACAGCCCCACCGGGTTTGACCTTGTTGATGGCAAGTACACTAACATCGACCCTATAAAAGCCATGTTTAATCCCGCCTGGTTCTCGCAGGCCTTGCACATGTCGGTAGCGGCATTTGCGGCCACAGGGTTTGCGGTGGCGGGTGTGCATGCCTTAATGGTGATGCGAAAACAGAACGTAAATTTCCATTTAAGGGCGTTTAAAATAGCAGCCATATTTGGCGTGATAGCGGCCATTTTACAGCCTTTAAGCGGCGATATATCGGCCAAAATGGTAGCTAAAAGGCAACCGGCTAAGCTTGCCGCTATGGAAGCCCATTTTGAAACCAGACCATACTCCCCTTTGATCATCGGTGGGATACCTGATGTAAAAAACAAAAAGGTTGATTATGCCATTGAGCTGCCCGGCATGCTGAGCTTTATGGTTTATGATGATTTTAGAACGCCTGTAAAAGGCCTTGACCAGATACCTGAGAAAGACCAGCCCCCTATTGCGGTTACGCATTATGCATTCCAGCTTATGGTTGCACTGGGTATGCTGATGATGGGCTTAGGAATATTATACCTCATTGCCTTATGGAAAAAGAAAAGCTGGTTTGATAAACGCTGGTTCCTGAAACTGTTTATATGGGCCACCCCTATTGGCTTTATAGCCGTAGAAGCCGGTTGGACAGTGACCGAAGTTGGCCGCCAGCCTTGGATAATACAAGGCGTTATGCGCACTGCCGATGCCGTTACGCCAATGCCTGGCATAGGTTACTCCTTTTACCTGTTTACAGCCGTTTATTTTACACTAAGTTTGGCGGTTATATTTTTGCTGTACAGGCAAATAAAAATGGTACCGGTAATTTATGACAACCCTAAACCTGTAAGCAAATGATATATGTAGTCATCATATTTTTATGGGTTGCCCTTTTGCTGTACCTGGTTATGGGGGGTGCCGATTTTGGCGCGGGTATCATTGAGATGTTCACCTCTAACAAAAACAAAAGTCGCACCAGGAAGATCATGTACAACGCCATTGGGCCCATCTGGGAGGCAAACCACATGTGGCTTATTATTGCTATAGTAATACTATTTGTAGGTTTCCCGGTAATATATGCCACCATGTCAACCTACCTGCATATCCCGCTTACGGTGATGCTGATGGGCATCATTGCACGTGGTACTGCCCTAACCTTCCGTAATTACGATGCGGTGCATGATAACATGCAGAAGATCTACAACAAGATATTTGTATACTCCAGCTTTATTACGCCGTTGTTTTTAGGCATCATTGCGGGCAGCGCGGTATCCGGCCGGGTAGACCCAAAGGCAACCAATTTTATGGATGCCTATATGTACAGCTGGCTCAACTGGTTTTCGGTTGCTATTGGGTTCTTTACAGTGGCGCTGTGCGGGTTCCTGGCAGCCATCTACCTTATTGGCGAAGCTAATGATGATATTGAGCGCAAAAGCTTTATCCGCAAGGCAAGATTAATGAACATTGCGGCGGTTATCGCGGGTTCAGCAGTTTTCATTGCTTCGGTAAAAGAGAGCATCCCGCTGGTTCAGTGGGTATTTGGGAATATAATCGGCATTGCTGCAGTTAGCGCGGCCACCGTTTCCCTTATTTTACTTTGGTATCTCATCAACAAAGGCAAACGTTTTATCATCCGTGTGCTGGCTGGTTTCCAGATGACGATGATTCTGCTTACCACAACTTACAAGCACTATCCAAATATCATCATCCTGAAAAACGGGGGTCACCTCTCGCTTATTGAAGACCAGGGCGCCGAAAAAGCCATCCAATCATTAGGCATAGCGTTGCTTGTGGGTAGTATATTTATACTCCCCGCGCTATTTTACCTGGTGTGGAGCTTTCAGCAAAAACCTGATGGTGAATCGGAAGTCGAAAGTCATTAGTCTGAAGTCGCGAACAAATGGCTTCAGACTAATGACTCCGGACTTAAGACTTATTTTACTTTCAACTCTTTACCGGCAATATCTTCCCATCGGTAGTAATGGAACGTTTTATCGGTACTCATTACTACAAAAAGGCCATGCTTAAAGGTATCGTTCAAAGGCACATTCACCACGTCAGATCCATCACTTTCGCGGGCCTGTACATTGGCTATTTTTAACAGCTTATGTTCAAACTGATTCTGTTTTGTACCCTCGCGGCTAAAGATCTGGAAACGGTTAGCACCCTGGTCGGATACCAAAATGTAACCCGTACTATCGGTTAGTTTATAAATAGAGATTCCTTCATGATCAACCGCGAAACCGGTTGTACCGAATATGGATAATTGTTTATTGCCTTTCTCCGGGTCGGCATAATACTGGCGTACGCCAACCTGCTCGTCAGAGTAATAGATATATCCCAACTCGTTATCAACCGCTATGGCTTCTATTTCTTTTTTGCCGCTATACTCGCCAAACTTGCGCACAAGGGTTGCTTTTACATTGCCCTTGCCATCATCGCCCAATAAATACTGCCAGATGTAGCCGCCTGTTTTTGGGCCGCTTTTACGGCCAACTATGGCGTACATTTTACCATCCTTAGCGGTATAGATAGAGATACCCATCAGGTCACGATATTCGGGGCCGGTTTCGCCCACAAACATATCAATGCCGCCGTTATCAACCGGTTTCATATCCGGTAACGAGTAAATACGCAGTTTATGGCTTATCCGCTCGGTAGTGATGGCAATATCTGTTGGCTTGCCATTCAGTATCAAGCCGTAAGCAAGGTCGACATTGTTTGGGCGTTTTAAACCCTTAACTACCTTATCGGCAATAATCTTACCATGCAGGTCATAAACATACAGCGCGCCGTCAGCATCTTTATCAGTACCTATCACCAGGCTTTTGGCAGGGTCGGCCTTATTTACCCAGATGGCCGGATCATCAGTATCGTACTTAACCGGCTCAGTTATTATTACGGGTTTAACTTCAATAGTATCAGTAGTTGTGCCGGGTTTGCATGATGCTAAACTCAACAAAACCAGTGGAGCAAAGCAAAATATATTCAATCTCTTCATTCAGTTATTGCTTAGTACCATACGCACCAACAAATGTAGCAGGCTCAGGTGATGTATAGGTTAAACCATTGGATAGGGTTATCCCCGTTTTATGGTGACGGGTAAAGTTAGTTGTACCTTTTGTTAATGCAGGCGAATTACCCTGCAAATGGAAATCCCAAGAGGTGTTGTAATCAGGGCTTGTCTCTGAGTTACTTAGAGGGTAATTCACAAATTTAGGGTCATTATCACCCGCTTTGGTCCCCCTTACATCATTTGTACCGCCGGGTACTATATCATTTTTCCCAACCTGGAATTGGTCAACCGTGGTTTGGTCAAAACCATAATACCAGTTATAATCGTTTTTAGAACGACTGTCTTCCAGTTTCTTAGGGTCGCGTTTTATACCGAAACGGGTGTTGGCGAACAGGTTATTGTAAAGATCGGCACGTACAGTTGCCTCTAACCATACCGAACCACCTTTTGCAGTTGGCCTTCTCCAGCCGGTGTTAACCATGGTATTGTTATAGGCAATTATATATGCCTGAGGGTTACGGTCGCCACTGTTTGATAGTTTTAACGCGTTGGTATTACAGCTGTAAACAAAATTGTAAGCCACATCAGCCAAACAGCCTGATTTGAAGTTCATGGCCTCGCCGCCAGTTACACCTGTAGTGTAGAACACGTTGTTTGAGAAAATGATCTTGCCCCCCTCAATGTAGGTACAATCTTCCTGGAAGTTGCGGATAATGCTATTTGTTACTACCAGTTTACCATTTACGTTTGAGAACCAAAGGGCAGGAAGGTTTTCACCTGCAGTAGCTTTGTAAAGGCCCATTTTTACCGAGGTTGATGCATCAGAAGTAGTGTTGCCACCGTACTCCAGGATAGTATTATCAAGCACCAATTCGGCACAGGTTGGTGCGGCAAGTATCCCCCCCCATAGTTTGCCAAACTTGTTTTCGGCAGTACGGTAAGCATCAGCAACGGTGAATTTAACCGGGTTCTCTGCAGTACCTAATGAGTACAGGTTACCTTTAATTACAACCTCGGGCTTAGCGGTAGCATCCATTAAAACGGTTACACCTTCTTCAATGGTAAGTGTTTTACCTTCGGGGATGATGATATCACCTTTAATTTCGTGCACGCTGTTTTTTGCCCACACGCCTGATACCTCACCTATAGATGAGCCATTTTGCGGTGTTGTATCAACATCTTTATTAGCCTTTTGGCAGCCTGTAAAAGCCAGTGTTGCCACCGTTAATACGGCTAAGATCTGTTTAAATTTCATATCTGATTTTTTGAAAGTTTATTGATTAATTGAACTTGTATCTTACGCCTAACAGGTAGCTTTGCCCATAGTGGTCATCGCGGATAAGGGTATGCCCGTTTGATACCAGGTCCTCTTTTATTTTATCATTTGCCGGGTTAACACCTTTTATGTACAACTTATATGGCGTATTAAGCAGGTTGTTTGCTTTAACAAATAAACTCATGTTGTTTTTAAAACGTTTCTCGGCCGAGAAATCCATCTGGATGATGCCTTGCTGCCATTGATCGTTATTTACGAATTGTGATACTGCAACTATACGCGGCCCGGTGTAAGCACCGGCAATCTGTACGTCCCAGCCTTTTTTAGTGTCCTTATAAAGTAATGAGATGTTGGCGATATGCTCTGACTGACCGTATAGCGGCCTTGTCTGGTCAACCTCAACAGTCTCAATATCACCATTAGACGGGTTTATCTGACGCTTATTTTTAGTGGTAGTGATACGCGAGTGTGTATAGGTATAGTTTGCCTTGATACCTATTTTATTGAAGAACTTCGTGTAGTCTATCTCGGCACCATAGTTGGTAGCATTGCCAAAGTTACCCGGTATTAATAAAACATTGCTGTGTACTGTACCTGAAGTTTGGAACACATACTCAATAGGGTCTTTTATTTTTTTGTAGAATGCGCCCACTAACAATTGCTCTGAAGCACCTGGGAACAATTCATATCGCAGATCGTAGTTATCAGCAAGGGCACGTTTCAGGTCGGCATTACCCTTTTCATCGTAATCATCGCCCGGCGAAATACCCGGAACAAGCTCATAAAAGCCCGGGCGGTTAACAGCCTTGTAGTATGAAGCGTGTAACTGCGCTTTTTCTGTAATATGGTATTTTGCTGTTAAGCTTGGTAAAACATCAGTATAGATCTGGTTGCCGGTTGGCCTTGATTCGCCTTGAGCAAACAACATATGATAGCCCTGGTTGGTATGCTCAACACGTGCACCACCAATTAACTCCAGGCTATTTGATTTGTAGGTTAGCATACCGTAACCTGCCGATGTTTTCTCAGAAGCATCATAGGTAAGCGGGTTGGCAACACCACCGGTAGGGTTACTTACAACCAATTGCAGATCGGTATAGTTCTGATAATCCTGGCCATATATTAATCCCGCATTTGCTGCAGATGGCGCAAGCACATAATTATTGTAAAAGCTGCTGCGTTCCTTTTCACGGTATAAACCGCCAAGGCTAAAGTCAAGCTTTTTATCGCCCTTGAAAATGTTATAGGTAAGGTCTAAATAACCTGCCTTATCATTATCAGTATTACGCTGCCAGCGCATTTCAACCGGTGAAGTATTTACCAATGAAAGGCGTTTATTTTGGAAGTTTTGCTGTAATCCGTTCAACTCAATTTCGGCATTCTGCGGCTGCTCGGTCTGCGCGGTAGAATACACTGCAGACCACTGCACTTTAAATTTATCATCAAAGAATTTATGATCACCATGTAGGGTGCTGTTGTAGATCTGTTGCTCGGTTATGCGGCTACGGGTATTGTAAACCAATTCTGCATTGCCGTTTGCCGGGTCGTACACCCCATTGTAAGTGGTAGATACCGACTCACGCACTTCCTGATTTTTTAAATTAACATATACATTGTAAAGGCTTATCTTATTGTTTTCATCAAAAGCATAGTCCACTTTACCGTGTAAACCCAGGCGCTGTTGCTGGGCAGAGTATTGGCGTTCTCCTTTGTTGGTGATAACGCTGTACTCATCTGTACCCGTTACTGAAGGGGTATAAATAGTGCTGTTACTTCCGCGATAGGTATTTTGATAGCTACCGGCTAAAACTACACCCAGTTTACTATCAAAAAAGCGCTGGCCTAATGATAAGCTACCTACAACGTTTGGCGCAGGATGCTTTGATTTGTAATCAAATACGCCTTTTGAAAAATCAGACTGGGTAGCGTTGTAATCGCGGCCATTGATCTCATAAGGAGATTTACCGCGAATGCCTGATGCATCAAAGCTGGTAAACTTACGGTCTAAAAATAGTTGGTTGTAACCCGTAGCAATATTTGCATTGATCTGGAAATGATCGGGTGCATTTTTCATTACCATGTTTATGGCACCACCAACAGCATCCCCTTCAAGGTTTGGGGTAAGGGTTTTGTAAACTTCAAGCCGGTCTAAAAGGTCAGATGGGAAAAGATCCAGCGGTACATAGCGGTACTTATTATCCGGGCTTGGAATTTTTACGCCGTTCACTAAAGTGTAGTTATAGCGTTTATCCATACCACGCAAAATAGCGTACTGGCCATCGCCGTTGCTATTACGCTCTATAGATACACCCGATACACGTTGCATCACATTGGCTACAGTAAGGTCGGGAGATACCTCAATAGCTTTACCCGATACGATGTTCATTACCTGGGTAGCATTCTGCTCAATACGGCGGGCATCCCGTTCGTTAGAACCACTGGCGGTTGCCCTGATGGTAACCTCTCCAAGGCCTTTTGCAGCCGTTTCCATATAAAACTTCAGGTGATCGTTATCCTTACTTTGGATCTCGATATCCTGTACAATAGTTTTATAGGTAATGTAAGTAATGCGGATAGTAGCTTTGCCAACCGGCACATCCTTTAATTCGAAAGAGCCATCAAGGCCGGTACTGGTTACCTTGCCTGTTTTTTCTAAAACAACGGTTGCACCTACCAGTGCCTCGCCCGATTGTTTATCATAAACGTGGCCTTTTATCTTTGTTGCGCTCGCTATTGTAGCACAAAAAAGTAGCGGGAATAAAATTTGTAAAAGTTTGTTCATTGCTGTGTGATAATGTCCATTTTAAATTGACGCTGCAAAGGTGTGTATACGCCCAACTACAAATGAAATTTTGAGGGTTACAGAAAGGCAACACCGTTACAATCCTCGTATATCAAAAAGCAACATACATAATTAAACAATTGATAATCAATATATTAAAATGTTTAAAAACCTCCGTTATCATTTTATTACCGTTACATTAACAAAATGTTAACTCCATTAAATAGGCTTAAAATGCGATTTTGAGCAGCTGCTTGTAACGCTGTTAAAGGGTTTGGATAAAGGCCGAAAGGTTATCGCCTTGTGGGATATTGAGCTTTTTACGAAGTCTGTAGCGCGAAACCCTCAGGCTATCGGTTGAGATACCCAGCAAGGTTGCAATATCTGCCGAGTCGAGATTCATTTTTAGCAAGGCAATAAGGCGCATGTCCGTAGATGTAAGCTCGCTGCTGTATTGTTTTAAACTATCAAAAAACTGTTGGTGCACCTGCTCAAACGCGGCGGTAAACTCCCTCCAGTGCTGCTCATGGTTAAAACTCTCATTTATCTCCAGGATTATCTGCTGCATTTGTTTTTTCTGGTCGCGTTTATCTTCCTTCACCATAGCTTGCAGTGTACTGCGCAGATGCTCTAAAAATTGATTGTTTTTAATGAGGTTGAGCGTATGGGTAGATAGTTCGCGGCTTTTTACTTCCAGTTGCTGCTTCAGGTTATCTTCTTCCAGGTGTTGGTTTTTCAGTTCCAGCTGCATCAATTCGTGCTGTACTTCTTTTTGCTTGGCAAGCGCATTCTGGTCTTTAATTTTTAAACGCTGCCTGCTAAAAATAACCATCCCCAAAACTACAAGCAACACCACTACTACCACAACTGCTACACTTATAATGCGGTTTATTTTGCGGATGTTATTGAGGCGGTTTATCTCATCGCTCTTTTTATTCATATCATACAGCACCTGTAAAAATGCGGTTTGGTTCACCCCTTCTTTTGAATAAACATCGAGCGAATATTTGCGACTCAGCTCGGCATAATGATAGGCGCTATCCATACGGCCCATTAGTTCGTAAGCCTTACCAAGATCTTTACTGCAGGCTGCAAGCTGGTAAATATTACCCGTTTGCCCTGCGAGCGCCATTGCCCTGCGCGATTCTACGATGCTTTGCGCATATTTACCTGTTTTACGCAAAATATCGCCCAGGTTGTTTATTACTTCTATCGTGGCTATCTCGTTATGCTCTTGCTTATACAATTGCAGGGAGTGGTTAAAACTGGTATATGCAGAGTCGTACCGGGCAAGATCTTCATAAATGCTGCCCAGGTTCTCGTAAATTTTAGCAGCGCCTTGCTGGTAGTCAGCACGGGTATATTTTTCCAGTGCCAAATGCTGATAGTAAAAGGCGCTATCGTACTTATGGTGCTTTTCGTACAGGTGACCGATCTTGCCATAAATGTCGGCTTGCCCCTTAAGATTGTTGGTTTGTTTATAAATAGCCAGCGCCTTATTATACATAGCGCGCGATTTATCCAACTGTTTGTTATAATAATACAAAATGCCCATTTCGCCCATGTTTGCGGCCAGCATTTCCTGGTTTTTACTCGCGCTGAATACTTTATCGGCATGCAAATAAAAATCGAGCGCCTGGGCATAATGGCCCTGATTATAACAGATCTGCCCCATTTGCCGCAGACATTGGCCTTCGCTTAACTTATCGTTATTGTCAACCGCTTGCGCATGTAGTTTTTTTAAGATGATGAGTGCCGAATCGGGGTGTTTTTGGCTGAGGTAACGGGTTGATAACAATTTTTCATCCTGCGCATTAACACTGGCACTTATAAATATCAGGAATAGGGTTATTAAAACAAGACTGAAACGCTTAACCATCTTTAATACAACTGTTAATTAGGAACAGACTGCATTAACAAATTAACCGCTTTAGTATTAAGTTAATATTAACAAACATGGCATGTTAAGCCCCAAAAAGCTTATCAACCAATGCTTCCTTACGCGATGCGGACACCTCAACCTCGGTACCATCGCTCATTTCCAGCGTACCACCATCGCCTTTACGGTATTTAACTATGTAGTCAAGGTTTACAATAACAGAACGGTTTATACGCAAAAAGAAGGTATCTGTTAACACATTCTCGTACTCTTTAAGCGTTTTTGAAACCACTATTTTTTTATGATCATTCAAATAAAAGGTGCTGTAATTGCTCATGGCCTCTACCCTAATTATATTGGCTTTATCTACCAGGTAAACACCTTCGGCTGTGGGTAGCGCAAGGCGGTTACGGGATGGTTTATCGGCATCTTTACCCTGCTTGTCGTTCGCCAAAAAGCGCTTTTTTAGGCGAAATATAGCTGTGTGCAGCTCCTCCTCATCTATAGGTTTCAATAAATAATCAACCGCGCTAAGGCGCAGGGCTTCCAGCGTATAAGTATCATAAGCAGTAGTGAACACTACCTGAAAATTGAACGACCCCAGCTTTTCCAGAAATTGGAAACCGTTCAGTCCTGGCATCTCCACATCCAAAAACAACACATTGGGCTGGATATCCATAATTTTCGACAGCGCCTTATAAGGGTCGTTAAAAACGGCGGATACTTCCAGTTCATCCTCAAAACTTTCCAACTTACGGGTTAGCAAGCTGCTGCCCCGCTCCTCATCGTCTAATATTACTGCTTTTAACATGGGTAGATGATTTGAAAATACATTTAAATATAAGGCTATTTGTTACAATGTGCATAGCCTAATTACTTAGGATTAGGATGGTGTATATGAACATGGGTTACTGTACCCACGTCTTTAGCTTGGCATTCATTTGCTGCGTCCAGTTACCACCGCAGTGGGTGTTACAGCTATTATCGGTAACGCCACCACTTTGGACCTTAATGGGCGAATTGGCCGGAATTTGATCGTAAAGGGCTTTACCGTTAAAATCACCCTCGTTATTGCCACTACAGTTGATACTGAATACGGGTATTTTAAAATGTTCGGCTTTCCAGGTATCGGCACCTCCGCAAGCAGCCAATACCCCTTTGGTATAGCTAAGCGTAGTATTTACAGTGATATCGGTTAATAACATAAAGCTGGCATAAGAAAAGCCTGCCACAGCCGATTTTTCTTTAACCACCCCGTATTTTGTTGATAGCGCACGGATACATTTATCATAGTCCTGCGCAATAAGTGCGGCGCTGCCGTTCCAGTCGGCATTACCCTTAGTTTTTTGGTATTGTACAATGGCGGTTAAGTAGCCGTCTTTCGCGGCGGTCTGGCACAGATCGGTTTCTGCAGCACCGTCAAGTGCGCCCGGTGTTGGGTCATTTTCATTGTTTCCGCTGCCAACAACCAATATACCTTTGTATGATGCTGCACCATCTTTGGTGAAAACACGGTAGGTGATACCACCACTGGTTTCTGTTTTTTGTGTTACGCCCCCTACTTGCTGTGGCGGATCTACCTTTGGTGGCTGTTCACTACCAGGGTTGCCATCATTTTTTTTGCCGCATGCCGCCAGTAGCAGCAGGCAGGTAAGTAATAGATAGTGTTTCATTTTAGTTGATGTTGATTCATCCAAAGAAGGGGCTAAAAAACGCATGATTATTTGCAAGTGAGCAAACTGCCAGTATCAATGAGCGAACACATATTGCTGGTTAGTGTACGCTACCCTTAATAAGAAGTATTATATTTTAATTTGGATATATTTATAATACAAACCTTTGTTACCTGGTAACAAGCGCTTTGATACAAAAAATCATATGAAAAAGGCATTATTCATTATACCGCTCCTGTTTATGTTTTTTTGTTCTGTTCATGTTTATGCCCAAAAGAATGGCAGGGCAGCTGTTGATTCTATGCTGGTTGCATTAAAAAAGTCCAAACCCGACACCAGCAGAGTAAAACTATTGGACAGCCTTGCCCTGATCGTATCCGGCTTTAATTCTAACAGTGGGTTAAACTATAGCAAGCAAGGTTTTGCGCTGGCCCAAAAGCTGAAATGGAAACCGGGGATAGCATCATCGGCCAGGTTAATGGGTGCCATCCAAATGGATATGGGGAAGAATGACCAGGCATTGAGCAACTATACCTTATCATACAAGATATCTGAAGAGTTGAAAGATACCTATGGCATGATTGCCGGCTTGATCAATATAGGGGCTATTTATCAACGGACCAGCAATTATACCTTAGCAGCCGATTATTTTTTTAAAGGCTTAAAAATTGCTGAAGAAAATAAAAACAGCTTAACAATTGCCCAATGCGAAAGCAGCATAGCCACGTTATATGTGCAACAGCAAAATTTAAAAAAGGGTATAGATCATGCCCAAAGGGCCGAGCGGTTGTATCAATCACTAAATCAACCGGCTGCACGGGCCAAAAATTTAGAGATATTAGGCCTGTGTTATATGTTTGCCGGCCAATATGAGCAGGCCAAACCACACTTTTTAAAAGCACTGCAACTTTACCAGAGACAGAATGACGAGATTGGCGAAGCTACTATTTATACCCAATTGGTCGATTGCAACGCTGCCGACCCGGTTAAACAGGTAGATTACCTAAAAAAAGCTCAGGCATTGTGGGATAAATTCGCTCCTGAAAATTTAAACTCGATAGCTAACACAGCCAATCACGGGGCTATCTACTTTACCATACTTAGTAATCCCACGGCTTATAAAATTGTGCATGAAAAACTTGGGTTATCTAAAGAACAACTGCTTTCGGATGCGGAGCTTTATCTAAAAAAAGGGATGGAACTAAGCCGAAAAGCGGGCAATACTGATCTGCTGCTCCAGGTTATTAAATACTATGTTGACCTGAGTGAATATAAAAAAGACTACAAAGAGGCTTTGAGCAATTTGAAAACCTATAATACACTGCATGACTCGCTTTTTTCGCAGGGGAACAAAAACAAGATAGCCGCATTGGAAGGCGAGCGTGAAATAGCCTTGCGCGATAAACAAATTGCCAATCGCAAACTGGAGGTTAAACAGCTTTGGATCTATGGCATCCTATCGCTTGTATTGGTAACGGCCATCCTATCTTACTTTTTAAACCGTTATCGCATCAAGCAACTTAGGTTAACACACACTTTGCAACAACAAGAGGCACACCAAGAAGCCAAAGAGTTGAACTATCGCAACAAGTTATCTGAAAGCGAACTAAAAGCCATCCGCTCGCAAATGAACCCACATTTTATATTTAATGTGCTAAACTCCATCGAATCGTATGTGCTGGAGAACGACTCGAAGACCGCCAGCCGGCTGGTGCAAAAATTTGCCACACTGAGCAGGTTGATCCTGGAAAATTCTACCCAAAGCATGGTGGCTGCCGAACGCGAATGGAAAGCCCTTAAACTATATACCGAGCTGGAAGCCATGCGTTTTAACAACCAGTTCGGTTACTCTTTTTATGCCGACCCTGAGCTTGACCTTGCTACACTGATGCTGCCGCCTATGCTGGTGCAGCCGCTGATAGAAAACTCCATACATCATGGCCTGCGCAATTCGCCCGGAGAAAAAAGCAGTGTGAATGTACGATTGGAACAAACCGAGAAGGAGATCTACTTTACGGTTGATGATACAGGGATAGGTATGGATGAAGCCGAAAAGTTCAAAAGCTTCTCGGCAGTAAAAAGTAAATCGATAGGCCTAAACGCTATCAGGGAACGTGTAGAGATCATTAATGTGATGAACAGGGGAAACAAGGCATCTTTTGAGATCCGCAAAAAAACCAGGGAAGAAGGCATCGGCACAATTGCCATACTAACGCTGCCAAAAGTTATCCGTAATAACTACATCCCATAACTATAAAGCCAAAACAGGTTGGCCTACAGGCAAGGGCTGGCCCGCGGGTGGTATGGCAAGGCTACGTACATCATTAAAATATACCTGGGCAAGAATTTCCCAGCTTAGCTTCCGGCTGCTTTGTAAGCCTTCGGCGGCAAATTGTATGCTCAGGGCTTTGTTAGATAATAAAAGCTCTATTTTCTCTACGTAATCATCAGCATTGTAAGGGCTGCATTTAAAGCCATTAATACCCTGTTCAATAAAATCGCCCGAGCCGCCACCATCAGCTATTACACAGGGCAGCCCAGATGCCATAGCCTCGATAACCACGTTGCCATAAGCCTCAGATACCGACGGAAACAGAAAAACATCTGCCGAAGCATATAACCCGGCAAGCTGCTGGTGCGATATTTTTCCTGTAAAAATGGCTTCAGGCATCCTCGCCTCGCAGGCCAGCCATGCTGTACCATCACCCACAATTAAAAAATTAACTTGCTTTGCCCCTGCCTGCATTTTATCATAAATGGCAAAAAGGGTTTCCAGGTTTTTTTCCCAAACCAAACGGCTTGCAAAAATAATTGTGGGGTTATTATTACCGGTTAATCGCCTGATGATGCTTTTATCCTTTTTATCCGGAGAAAATAGATAAGCATCTATCCCACGCTTCCATATCTTCATTTTAGAGGTGTACACACCCATTTCGCGCAGTTCGGTTTTAATGGTTTCTGATGGCACGTAAACCTTATCGCAACGGTTATAAAAGCTTTTGTGGCCTTTGGCAATACGTTGTTTTAACCCTTTAATAAATATAGGGGCGTACTTAAAATAATAATCTATGTACGAAATAAAATGTGTGTGATATATACTGATAACAGGCAGCCCGGTACGGTTGGCATAATCCAACCCAAAATTCCCTAAAAACGATGGGGTCGAAATATGGATAACATCAGCACCAAAAGCCTGTAATTTATTATGGAGGCGTTTTATTGCCAGCATGGGTAAGGCTATAGAATAATTGGTATTGATAGGTAATGGTATGGCCGGTATTTTAAAGCTTTCAAACCCCATTAGCTTATCAGGCCCGGCACCGTAGATAAAAAGATACTCGAACTTTGTGGTGTCGATACGCTTTATCAGCTGAAATATGGTGCGCACCGCGCCGTCAAAGTCTTCCACCAATATATCGGCAAAAAACGCCACCTTAATTTTTCTCAAACGTTCTCCCTTTCCCTATAAATGCCAACCAGCCCGCCCGGATCAGGATACAGAATGAGCGTGCTGATCTTTATGTTTAAGCCTTGGCCTTGCAAGCCTCTTTGGTGTATCAGTATGTTTTACCGGTACGCGCGAGGCGGCCCATATTACAAATGCCGCAATCAGAAGCATTGCCAGATCAAGCGATGTATATCCCATTTCCATTTGTTTTATGTTTAACAACATAAAAGTATGGGCTTAGTTTAACAGGAATGTTAAGCTTACATTATCAGATAAATAACTCCTAAAACTTATTGGAGTTGAGCCTGGGGTTTTGGCTGGCGTTAACCTGGTAGGTATAAATTTCATTCTGTTCATTAACCTCAACTACGCGGTAACCCCGGTAATCGGTGCCCCAGTCCCCCCAATGTGCGAGTCGAAAAAGTGAGGTAATTTATCGGTATAACGTACGCCATCCAGCAGGTGGTCGTGCCCGTGAAAAACCGCCTTTACGTTAGGGTAAGCATGGAGTAGGTCAACCGTTTCAGGGCAATTTAAAAAACCTTCATTCTTCATCCATTTTACCGGCGGGATATGCAAGATCACAAACACTATTTTTTTATCGGCAAACTTATCAAGCGATGCTTTGATGAAACTATTATCGGGGCAAACATAACCCCCCTTTGTGTCGGCAGTGTTGGCTAATACAAAAGCTATATCGCCGTGCTCAACGGTGTAGCGGTCTTCATAGTTAAACACGTTTTTCCAAACAACGGCATCAGCAAAATCATGGTTACCGGGTATGGTTTGATAAGGCACGTTCAGCTTATCAAGGTATTTGGTTTTTATTTCTGCAAGCAAATCTGGCCGGTTATGTACCAGGTCGCCGTTTATGATCACCATATCCAGGTGATTTTTAGCGTGGTCATCATTTAGCCACTTAACCATATTACCGGTATTCAGTTCAAAATCTGTACCCTGCTGCCCGTAGTGGATATCAGACGCCAGTGCAAACCTTAATTTAAATTTAGCGGCCTTACGTATGTACTCATTACTATCATTAGCAAAGCTGTTAATAGCAGGCAACAATATTACACCGGCTAAACCTGTGGCACTTGTTGTGATAAACTTACGGCGATTAAACATGGCATTAAATATAACAGGTTGGGTAGTATTAAACAGGCACGCTTTTAAGTGCAAAGCTATATAGCGCAAAAAAAATAAAAGTTAAGCAATTGTTAACTTTATCAGCCATGCCTCGACCGGTTGGGCGCCGCAGATACCCCTTTATCCAAAATGAATAAAATGAACGCTGCATAACCCGGTAGTATATAAGCATCTATCGCGCAAATATTATAGTTTTATCATAGCTAACACTTATTACTTTATGAAGATTAGTTGGGTTGCCGGCAACCTTTCTTTGCGACTGTGCATTAGCTGTAAATGTAACGGCAACTAATACTAAAGCTAATGAGATGATTAACAAAATTAATGTGATGTCCTTTTTCATTGTGTTTGGATTTAGAGGTTTGTTTTTATACCACTATATAAAATGGCTATACAAAATGTTACCCCCCTTATTTAAATTTTTTTTAGGGTAGCTAATTATCTACTTTCGCATATCGTATTATCATACCCCCGGATGCAAGCAACTATCCTCATCATCGACGACGAAAAAAAACTGAACGATCTGCTCTCGCGCATTATAGGTTTAGAAGGTTTTAAAGTAGTACAGGCATTTACCGGCAAAGAGGGCATTAAACTACTTGAGCAGGAAGATGTACTGGTGGTATTAAGCGACGTTAAGCTGCCCGACGTGAGCGGTGTAGACCTGGTAAAAACCATCAAAGCCAAAAAGCCTTATGTAGAGGTAATAAACCTTACGGCATATGGCACTATTAACGATGGCGTACAATCCATCAAAAACGGTGCATTTAACTATATTGTTAAGGGCGATGATAACGATAAGATCCTCCCGCTGCTTAGTCAGGCGGTAGAGAAGGCACAACTACAGCAAAATGCTTTTAATGCCGATAAAAAGGTAAGCAGCAAATTCAGCTTCGCGCAGATCATCGGGCAATCGCAACCTGTTACCGATGCGGTAAACCTGGCCCGTAAAGTTGCCGCTACCGATACCACCGTTTTGCTTTTAGGCGAAACTGGTACCGGCAAAGAGGTTTTTGCATCGGCTATACATTACGAGAGCCAGCGCAAACAAATGCCTTTTGTAGCCATAAATTGCAGCAGCTTTACCGGCGAACTTTTGGAAAGCGAACTGTTCGGCTATAAAGCAGGTGCATTTACCGGGGCGGTTAAAGATAAAAAAGGCCTGTTGGAAGAAGCCCATCACGGCAGCATATTCCTGGATGAAATAGGCGAAATGAGCCTGGAACTACAGGCTAAATTACTCCGCGTGCTGGAAAGCAAAACCTTCATTAAACTGGGCGATACACAAACCACCAAGGTAAACATCCGCATTATGGCGGCCACCAACCGCGATTTGCAAAAGGAAGCCGAAGAAGGCAAATTCCGTTTAGACCTGTTTTACCGTTTATCGGTTTTCACTATCTCCCTGCCATCACTTAACGAACGCAAGGGTGATATTGAACTACTGGCCAAATATTACCTGAAACAATTTGCCGACAAAGCAGGCAAATCCGTTAAAATGACGGATGAATTTTTAGCCCTGCTAAACAAGCACCAATGGAAGGGAAACATCCGCGAGTTAAAGAATATTATTGAACGCGCGGTAATACTGGCTGATGATGCCCTTACGCCTGCTGCACTGCCCCCGCAATTTAACACCAATGTAGATAGCAGTTCGCTCGATCTGCAAAGCATGGAGAAGCAACACATCAGCAAGGTATTAGCCTACACCAAAGGCAACAAAACCGAAACCGCAAGGCTGCTGGGTATCGGGTTAACTACACTATACCGTAAAATAGACGAATACGGTTTGTAAACCTGCGATCCTTAAATAGTTTGTCCCATTTTTAAAATGGGACAAACGGAACAACCGGAACATGTTGATATCCAATACATTATATTTTAAACTTTTCGGGTTTATTTGAGATAAAACTTCACCATTTAAAACTTAACTAATTAATAATTAACGCCTTATGGCTTTTTTGCATTTTGTCCCGTTTTTCATAAAACGGAGACAAAAATGCTTACTGAGAAAACAGCGGCATAAAAACGTTTTTTTCGACTCTTTTCCGCCCTTCATTCGCCCTTTTTGGTAAATAAGTTAACTGAAAAGTCAAATAGACGCTTATTCACTAAGTGCTGATTTACAATTATTTATCGATTTCAAGCCTGTTCCGTTTTGTTCCGTTTCGTCTCGAAATAAACACAGTTTTTGGGGTAATCTTTACTTTGTCGCAAGGCATCTCGCAGAGAACAAACAATTGTCATTTCAAACGAGCGCACCAGTGATAATAAAAACCTCTGCTCCCTCTGTGCTCCCGGCTCCGTGTTCTCTGTGGTTAAAAAACCCAACAGGCCCCAAAACGATAATCAACCCTTCCAAAATGGAAGGGTTTTTTGTTGCAGCGCACTTCATACCATGACGAATATCACATTAATTATTTGATTATCAGGTATTTTTACAAGCCTGCATAAAATCGGCATCTGTATTGGCATGGGTGCGTAAACAATTAATAAAATGATCACAATACTTTTCTTCGTAACCATCCTTGTTTGCTGGTGGTTCATTTTTAAATCTATCGACTGGTTCGAAAAAATCTAACCCATCATGATCGCATTATTCATTATCTCCATCGCAGTTTTCATATACATGATATATGTGCTGCTAAAACCCGAAAACTTTTAACCCGAAAACACAATGAACACAGAACTATTTGGAATCATTGCCTCGTTTGCCTTAATGCTTGTAATTGGCATCCCGCTGGGCAAGTACCTGGCAAAAATGTTTGCCGGCGAAAAGGTATGGACCGACTTTATGAAGCCCTTGGAAAACGGCATCTATAAGCTGTCCGGCATTAACCCTAACGAGCCTATGGACTGGAAACAGTTTTTAAAAGCAATGATGTACATAAACCTGCTTTGGCTGGTTTACGGCTTTTTTGTTTTAATGTACCAGGACAAACTCCCCCTAAACCCCGATGGTAACCCCGGCATGACAGCCGACTTGGCTTTTAACACTATCATTAGCTTTGTGGTGAACTGTAACCTGCAGCACTACAGCGGCGAAAGTGGCGTAACTTACCTTACACAGCACTTTATACTTATGTTTCTGCATTTTGTAAGCGCGGCAACCGGTATTGCATGCGCAGTAGGCTTGTTTAAAGCCTTCCGCGATAAAACCACAAATGATATTGGCAACTTCTGGAATTACTTTTTAAAAGCCATTACCCGTTTATTATTACCTATATCAATAGTAATTGCTTTAATATTAACTTTTAACGGTACGCCAAGCAGCTATGCCGGTAAAGACAAATTTATATCCTTACAGGGCGATACCGTAAACGTATCGCGTGGCCCGGCTGCCCAAATGATAGCCATTAAACACTTAGGCACAAACGGTGGCGGCTGGTTTGGTGTAAACTCAGCCCACCCGCTTGAAAACCCTAATTATTTAACCAATATCACTGAGATCGTTTCACAAATGATCATCCCTATTGCTATGGTGCTTTGCTTCGGCTATTTTATCCGCCGCAAAAAACTGGGCTGGGTAATATTTGGGGTGATGATGATAGGCGCCCTGCTCCTGCTCATCCCATCCATCAGCAGCGAAACAGGCGGCAACCCCGCCATTGCTAAAATGGGTGTATCACAGCTTACCGGCTCCATGGAGGGCAAAGAAGTACGCATAGGGCCCACCGCGACAGCCTTTTGGAGTACTTTCACCACCATTGTATCAACCGGGTCTGTTAACGGAATGCACGATAGCACCATGGCCCTTACCGGCTTATGGCAGTTGCTGGGCATGATGATAAACGGCTTCTTTGGTGGTTGTGGAGTGGGTGTATTAAACTATTTCATCTATTTAATAATAGCTGTATTTATATCCGGCCTGATGGTTGGCCGAACCCCCGAGTTTCTGGGGCATAAGGTTGAAGCCCGCGAGGTAAAAATTGCCGCTTTAATAACCTTGCTTAGTCCGTTTTTAATTATGGCGGGCACCGCAATAGCAGCTTTTGTGTTCACCAACCACGGCAGCGCCAACTGGGCAGTTAAGCCATCGGCATGGTTAAATAACCCAAGCTTCCACGGTTTTAGTGAGATGCTTTACGAGATGACCTCATCAAACGCCAACAACGGCTCGGGCTTTGAAGGTTTGGGCGATAACAACATCTTCTGGAACTTAAGCACCGGTTTGTTAATGATACTGGGCAGGTTCCTGCCAATCATCGGCCCTGTAGCTATAGCAGGTTTACTTGCCAAAAAGAAATACATCCCCGAGTCGGCAGGTACCTTAAAAACCGATACCATCACCTTCGGGCTGATGACCTTCGCTGTAATACTTGTGTTAAACGCATTATCGTACTTCCCTGCTTTGGCTTTGGGCCCTATTGCAGAGTTCTTTTCAATGCCTAAGTAATCTATATCATGACAACAAGATCAAATAAATTATTCGAACCTGCTTTGGTGCAAACCGCGCTTAAGGAGTCGTTCATAAAACTTAACCCCAAAGTAATGCTTCGTAACCCGGTAATGTTTACCGTTGAAGTAGGTACCGCCATTATGCTTTACATGAGCATTTACAGCTTTTTGCATGCCGGCCAGGGCTCGTTCACTTATAACTTAATCATTTTCATTGTATTGCTGCTAACCCTTTTGTTTGCCAACTTTGCCGAGGCTATTGCCGAAGCGCGTGGTAAAGCACAGGCCGACAGCCTTCGTAAAACCCGCGAGGAAACCCCCGCCAATTTTTTAATGCCCGATGGCAGCATCGTCATTAAATCATCAAATGAACTGCGCAAAGGCGATATGTTTGTTTGCGAGACAGGCGATACCATCCCAACCGATGGCGAGATCACCGAGGGTTTGGCTACAATTGATGAATCGGCCATTACAGGCGAATCTGCACCGGTTATCCGCGAGGCAGGCGGCGACAAATCATCCGTAACAGGTGGTACCAAAGTATTATCCGACAAAATAAAGGTGGTAGTAACCACCGAACCCGGCGAAAGCTTTTTGGATAAAATGATTGCTTTGGTTGAGGGGGCATCGCGCCAGAAAACACCAAACGAGATTGCGCTGACCATTTTGTTAGCCAGCTTTACGCTAATCTTCATCATTGTTTGCGTTACGCTGAAACCTTTTGCAGATTATGCCAACACGCCTATTACCATAGCCGCGTTGATATCTCTTTTCGTTTGTTTGATCCCTACCACTATCGGTGGCCTTTTATCGGCCATCGGTATCGCGGGGATGGACAGGGCCCTGCGTGCCAACGTGATCACCAAATCGGGTAAGGCAGTTGAAACCGCAGGCGATATCGACGTATTGCTTTTAGATAAAACAGGTACCATCACTATTGGTAACCGTAAAGCAACCCAGTTTTGGCCTGCCCCCGGCGTATTGCCTGAGGAACTGGTGAAAGCTGCCGTATTATCATCATTAGCTGATGAAACACCGGAGGGTAAATCCATCATCGAATTGGCGCAGCAAAGCAATATGCGCATATCGATGACCCCTCCGGCTAATGCCGAGTTCATCAAATTTACTGCCGAAACCCGTGCAAGCGGCATTAATACTGCCGATGGTTTGCGCATCCGTAAGGGCGCTTTTGACTCGATCAGGAATATGTCGGTAGCTGCCGGCAACAAGTTCCCTGCCGATGTGGAAGAGCGTGTAAAGGCTATTGCCAGCAACGGTGGTACGCCGCTGGTAGTATCGCAAAACGAAGTGATCTTGGGTACGTTGGAGCTACAGGATATTATTAAACCCGGCATTGCCGAACGTTTTGAGCGCCTGCGCAAAATGGGTATCAAAACCGTAATGGTTACCGGTGATAACCCGCTTACTGCCAAATTTATTGCCGAAAAAGCCGGTGTTGACGATTTTATTGCCGAGGCCAAACCCGAGGACAAAATGAACTACATTAAAGCCGAGCAACAAGCAGGCCGTTTAGTAGCCATGATGGGCGACGGTACAAACGATGCCCCTGCACTTGCCCAGGCTGATGTAGGTGTTGCCATGAACAGCGGCACGCAAGCCGCCAAAGAAGCCGGTAACATGGTGGATCTGGATAACGACCCAACCAAACTGATAGAGATAGTGGAGATAGGTAAGCAATTGCTTATTACCCGTGGTACGTTAACTACCTTCTCTATCGCTAATGATGTGGCCAAATACTTCGCTATTGTTCCGGCATTGTTCATCGCTTCTATCCCGGCATTGCAGGCTATTAACATTATGCACCTGCACAGCCCGGAGAGTGCCATCCTGTCGGCTGTAATATTCAACGCCATTATCATCCCGATGCTGATACCATTGGCTTTGAAAGGTGTTGAATACAAACCAATTGGTGCCAGCGCATTACTACGCCGCAACCTGCTGATCTACGGCCTGGGTGGTGTAATAGCACCTTTCATCGGTATCAAATTAATCGACTTACTTATCTCCCTATTCTTCTAATTAAATAAGATCATGAAAAGTAATATCATCAAATCAATCCGCATAACACTGGTATTAACCGTGATACTATGCGTAATATATCCGGTAGCTATCTCCCTTGCCGGTAAGCTATCAAAAGGGCAAGGTAACGGCGAAACCATTGTGGTAAACGGCAAAGTAGTTGGTTACGCCAACATTGGCCAAAGCTTTACACAGCCCAAATACTTTTGGGGCAGGCCATCGGCTGTTGGTTATAATGCAGCGGGTAGCGCAGGTTCAAACAAAGGCCCAAGCAACCCCGATTATCTGAAAGATGTAAGCAACCGTATAGATACCCTGCTTAAATATCACCCATACCTAAAACGTGCTGATATCCCTGCCGAAATGGTAACCGCATCAGGTAGTGGTTTAGATCCGGATATTTCTCCGGCAGCAGCAAAAATTCAAATACAACGTGTGGCAAAAGTACGCGGCCTTGATGTTGAAGCAGTTACCGCATTGGTAAACCAGCATACTGAAGCACCGCTTGCAGGCCTGTTTGGCCCGGCCAAGGTAAACGTATTAAAATTGAACGTGGCATTGGACGAATTAACTAAGAAATAGAATGTCATGGTGAGCCTGTCGAACCATTAACGGCGAGGCCTTTACGCTCGTCCTTCGACAAACTCAGGATGATCCTTTACTTAAAATCGCTTGTCATTTCGAACGAGGTACGAGGAGAAATCTTGTTCGAATGACAGGCGGTGAACTTAGCATAATGAACAAGATTTCTCCTCGCTATCGCTCGTTCGAAATGACAAGCTTATATAAATAACATGAAAACACTCCTTATATCATCAGCAATATTTTTAGCTGCCTTAACTGCCAAAGCGCAGGACACTACCAAAACCACCGAAAACCCGTTAACCATTTCGGGATCGGTAGATGCTTATTATAAATACGATTTCTCCAAATTCCGCAATGCGGCTGGCGGTTCAAATATCCCCACCAGCTTCGCTACCGACCAAAACTCCATTTCGATAGGCATGGTAGACCTGGCGGTGAAAAAGAAAGTTAACAAAGCATCTTTTGTGGGCGAATTATCTTTCGGCCCGCGTGGCGAAGGGCAATCTATCCCCAACAGCGGCACCAACGGGCAATCGTTCCACATCCAGAATTTATACATGGGTTATGATGTTACCGATAAGCTGAACCTTACAGCGGGTTACATGGCCACCTTTGTAGGTTATGAAGTGATCTCCCCGGTAGGGAATTTCAACTATTCTACCTCGTACCTGTTCACCAACGGCCCGTTCCAGAATGCGGGATTTAAAGCCACTTACGCGTTTAGCGGCAAAGTAAGTTTAATGGCCGGCATTTTTAACGACACCTGGAACAACTACCAATCTACAAGGGATGTATCTACCTTTGGCGCGCAACTGTTTGTTAGTCCGGTAAAAGGCTGGACTGCTTATATCAACTTGCTAAGCGGTAAAACATCAGGCACCATTGTAGACCTGACCACCACCTACCAAATAACCGATGCCTTTAAATTAGGTTTAAACGGTGCGAGTTTCTCTGCACCTGATGCTGTAAAAGGTGGCTTTGAAGGTGTTGCATTATATCCGCAATTAGCAGTTTCAAAAGATGTAACTTTAGGTTTAAGAGGCGAATACTTTAAAACAAAAACAGGTGGTTTTGTAACCGCAGGTCCGCCCGCAGGCGAATCCATCACCGCGTTTACTTTAACAGCAAACATTAAAGCTGGGCCGTTAACACTGATCCCCGAAGCAAGATTGGATAATGGTTCTACAGCGCAATTTATAAACAGCAATGCAGGGCCGACTAAACAAGCCTCGCAATTTTTAGTGGCGGCGGTTTACGCGTTTTAAATAAAAAATGATTTAACTTATTTAACCACAGAGGACACAGAGTAAAAACCACAAAGAACACAGAGCTTAGCAAATTAAAGCTCCGTGTTCTTTGTGATTAATCAACATGCAATTCTCTGTGAACTCTGTGGTAAAAATCGACTAACAAATTAATAATGGCAGATACATCCGTAAAAAACTTCCTCGACCTGGTCAAAAAATCCCGTCGGGGCAAACTGAAGATCTATATCGGCATGAGCGCCGGTGTGGGTAAAAGCTACCGGATGCTGCAGGAGGCCCATGCTTTACAACGCAATGGCATTGGCGTTCAGATAGGTTATATAGAAACCCACAACCGCGCCGAAACCCATGCCCTGCTGGACGGCCTGCCCGTTATTGCCCGTCGTAAAACCTTTTATAAGGGTAAAGAGCTGGAAGAGATGGATCTGCAGGCCATCATTAACCGCCACCCCGAAGTAGTGATAGTTGATGAACTTGCCCATACCAATATTGAAGGCAGCAAAAACAGCAAACGCTGGCAGGATGTACTGGATATACTGGAAGCGGGTATCAGCGTAATAACTGCCGTAAACATTCAGCACCTGGAAAGCCTGAACGAGGATGTAGAGAAGATAACCGGCATCGCCATTACCGAACGCATCCCTGATAAGATCCTGGACCTGGCCGACGAGGTGGTGAATATTGACCTAACCGCCGATGAACTGGTAGACAGGCTTAGAGAAGGTAAGATCTATGAAAAGGCAAAAATAGAGCGCGCCCTGCAAAACTTTTTTCAAAGTGATAAGATACTACAGCTGCGCGAGCTGGCGCTGAAAGAAGTTGCCCACCATGTTGAACGAAAAATTGATACTGAGATCCCCAAACAGATTAAACTGCGGCCCGAGAAGTTTTTGGCCTGTATCTCATCTAACGCCGAAACGGCTAAGATAGTGATCCGTAAAACAGCCCGGCTGGCCTCCTATTACCGCTCGCCATGGATAGTGCTTTACGTGCAAAGCAGCAGCGAAAGTTTGGACAGGATAAAACTGGATAAACAACGCCATCTCATTAATAATTTTAAGCTGGCAACAGAGCTTGGTGCCGAACTCATCAAAATAAAAAGCGACGACATTACCCAAACCATTATGAAAGTAGCCGAAGAAAAAGAAGTGACCACCATTTGCATTGGCAAACCGCATTTAAATTTATGGCAGGTAATACTAAGAACGGCTATATTTAACGAATTGCTAAACAAGATCGCTTTAACAGAAACCGATTTAGTAATATTATCATGAAAGTAAAAACTAAACTCCGCTTAGGCTTCGGCTTTTTATTTATAGTGGTGCTATTTTTTGGTGCTACAGCACTGTATTATATCCGCGACATTTCAGAGAACTCGAAGGTTATCCTCAAAAACAATTATGAGTCGTTAAGCTTTGCGAGGGAGATGCGTGGCATTTTAGATAATAACGACCTGCCGCTTAATAACGGGGCCGTCAACAAGTTCAATATTTATTTATCCCGACAGGAAGGCAATATAACAGAACCCGGCGAGGCTCATTTAACACAAAAGCTTAGTATTGGGTTTAAACTTTTAACAAACGGGGGCAATCTCGATTCTCAAAAAGATGGCGTTCGTGAAGTAAGAAAATCGTTAAGTGAGATAGAGAAACTGAACATGCTGGCTATCATCCGCAAGGACAACACTGCCCGTGCATCTGTAAACAGGGCCACTTTATTTCTGGGGCTTGTAGGCACTTTTACTTTTTTGGTACTATTCAGCTTCAGCGTAAACTTTCCTGGTTATATTGCTAACCCGCTGCGGGCGTTGATAGATGGAATCCGCGAGATTGGCGAAAAGAATTACAGTAAACGCCTCAACTTTGAGCAAAACGACGAATTTGCCGAGGTAGCCAACGCCTTTAACCAAATGGCATCGCGCTTAAACGAATGGGAAAACAGCAACCTGGCTACCGTAATATCTGAGAAACGGCGCATCGAAACCATTATTGAGCAGATGCAGGACGCCATCATCGGTATTAACGAAAAGCAGGAAGTACTTTTCATGAACGACGCCGCCCGCAAAACGTTAAACATAACAGGCGATAAAGTAATAGGCCAAAACACCAGCGAACTGGTAAAAGGTAACGACCTGTTCCGCTCTATCCTTAAAGATGACATGGGAATTAAGCCCTTTAAAATAGTACTCGACGGGCGCGAATCATACTTCCAGATGCAAAGCAGCGATATTCTGGTACCCAATACGCAAAAAAACAAAGGCGCGCTGCAGCTGGCAAGCCTCTCGGCGGGTAAAGTATACATTCTGAAGAACATCACCGAATTTAAAGAGCGCGATGAAGCCAAAACCAACTTCATCGCTACCATATCGCACGAGCTAAAAACGCCCATCTCATCTATAAAAATGAGCCTAAAGCTTTTGAATGATGAGCGGGTTGGCACCATAAACCCCGAGCAGGAACAACTTGTAAACCATATAAAAGATGATAACGACCGCCTGCTAAAAATAACCAGCGAACTGCTGGAGCTATCGCAGGTAGAAACGGGCAATATCCAGCTCAACTTTGTGCCGGTAAACCCGATGCAGATTGTAGATTATGCCATAGCTTCGGTGAGTTTCCAGGCGGAGCAGAAGCATGTGCAGCTGGAGGTTGTAAAAGACGACAAGCTACCCGATATACAGGTTGATATTGAGAAAACGGCCTGGGTACTGGTTAACTTTTTATCGAACGCATTGCGTTACAGTGCCGAAAAATCCAGGATCATTATACAGGTAGCCCAACGAAATAATACAGTTGAGTTCTCGGTAAAGGACTTTGGCAAAGGGATAGACGAAAGTTACCAGAAACGCCTGTTCGACCGTTATTTCCAGGTACCTACTGATGGGCAGAACAAATCGGGTTCGGGCCTGGGGTTAGCTATATCTAAGGATTTTATTGAGGCCCAGCAGGGCAAAATATGGGTTGAAAGCGCCATGGGCGAGGGCAGCAGGTTTGCCTTTACATTACCGGCGACAATCTAAAAGAGTCAAGATATTAGAGTCAGGAATCAAGACCTTAAAAACAAGACCGGCTTTATAGATACGACAAGAAATCATTATTTTGCTCTTATCTTGGCTCTTGATTCTTGAATCTCCTACACGGCAAGTCCGCAAGAAACGGGTTTAAACGGGGGGCTTAGCAGGGTAAATTTGTTCTATACAAAAAAGCAATTATCATGACAAGCCAGCAAGAATTAGATTATAACCGCATAGCACAGGCCATAAGCTATTTTAAAGAGAACTTTAAAGCACAGCCCAAATTAGAAGACGTTGCCGAACACGTAAACCTGAGTCCGTTCCATTTTCAGCGGATGTTTAAGGAATGGGCCGGGGTTACGCCAAAACAATTTCTGCAATACTTAAGCATCGGGCATGCCAAAGAGATGCTGAAAACCTCAGGCTCCAATTTATTTGATACCGCTTTTGAAACCGGCCTATCCGGCACAGGCAGGCTTTACGATCTTTTTGTTAAAGTTGAAGGTATGACACCCGGTGAATATAAAAACGGCGGTGCGGCACTCAGCATCAACTACGCCTTTGCCGATACGCCTTTTGGTAAGGTTATCGTAGCATCAACCCATAAAGGCATTTGCCACATGGCCTTTGTTGATAATGGCGAAGATGAAGCGCTACAACAATTAAAACAGAACTACCCCAACGCAGCCTATAGCCAGCTTGTTGACAGGATACAGCAGAATGCCTTGTTTATTTTTACGCAGGACTGGCGCCAGCTTGATGAGATAAAACTGCACCTTAAGGGAACGGATTTCCAGATAAAGGTATGGGAAACATTGTTGAAAGTACCTGCAGGCGGGCTCACCACCTATTCGGCACTTGCGCAAAAAACCGGTAGCCCAAAGGCTTCAAGGGCAGTAGGCTCTGCTGTAGGCAGTAACCCGGTGGCCTTCCTGATACCATGCCACAGAGTTATTCGTTCCACCGGCGAGATAGGCCAGTACCACTGGGGATCGACCCGCAAAAATGCCATCATTGGATGGGAAGCAGCATTAAAAGATAAAGCTTCGTAACGGCAAGCTACCGTAATAACACCGGTGAATTTTTGGGCGGCTTAATTCCCTCCTTGGGGAGGGGCGCGATGGATCTGTGTAGTAGCAGGGAGGGGTTTATACGATGTACGTTGCATAAACCCCTCCCTGCACCCTCCCGCTGGGAGAGAATCGCACTGGCCAACACGTTAAAATTTAATCATGCCTTTTGATGGGCTATTACTCTCAAAAAGGAACCACAAAACGCCCCTTTTTCATATTCCATGTTTTAATCGCGCAGTAAAACTATTTAGCAGGCATAGTGTTAGGTAAACATAGCGATTAATCAATATAAGTGCATTATATTAGCTTATCGCCGTTAAAGCGCCATTTATGTTAAAAATAGTTACCTTTTTTCTATGCCTGCTCCCTTTGTCGTTATTCGCGCAAAATGCATCTACCATCATTCCCGAAAACAATAATTCAACGCAGGACACATCCAAACAAACCGATTTGATTGATATTGCCAAGTCGCTTTTTAAGATAAATCCCGATAAGCCAAGGCGCCCGAGCGACAAAAAGGTTTACTTTTCCATACTGCCCATAGGTGCTAATGTACCGGGTGGTAGTGGCAAGGCTTTAATTACCAGCACAACCGCCGGTATTTACCTGGGGCCCCGCGCCACCACCAATATATCAAGTGCCACCTTTACCCCATACTGGAACCTGCACAGCCGTTTTGGTTTGCCATTGCGTACCAGCATCTGGTTCCCTAATAACGAATGGACCATACAGGGCGATACCCGCTTTTTGGTGTACCCGCAATTTACATGGGGCCTGGGCAGCAACAACAATAACGATGATAAAACACTGGTTAATTACCGGTACATCCGTTTTTACCAAAGCGCGCTTAAACGTATAAAACCATATCTGTACGCGGGTATTGGTTATAATCTCGACTGGCATTTTAATGTGAACAGTGATGACCCGGCGGTTGATCTGCCCACGTTCACCAAATATGCTTACGGTACCAAAGGCAGTTCATTTTCATCGGGTATAAGCTTAAATATTTTGTATGATACCCGTAATAACTCTATTAACCCGCTACCGGGTGCATACGCCAATGTTGTATACCGCATAAACCCAACTTTTATGGGTAGTAGCGATAGCTGGAATTCTATTTATATAGATGTCAGGAAATACATCTCTTTAAACCCGGGCAAGCCTAATCAACAAAATACACTTGCATTTTGGTCATACCTGTGGAAAACACTTAGTGATAAAACACCTTATCTCGACCTGCCAAGTATTGGCTGGGACCCCAATAACCGTTCGGGCCGGGGTATAGATCAAAACCGTTACCGTGGCCGTACCCTGTTTTACCTGGAGAGCGAGTACAGGCGTGACATTACCGAAAACGGCTTGTTAGGTTTTGTGGTATTCGCCAATGCAAATACCGTAAGTGGTTCGGGCACATTATTCTCGTCATGGCACCCGGCGGCGGGTACGGGCTTAAGAATCAAGTTTAACAAGGGCTCAAACACCAACATAGGTATTGATTATGCCGGCAGCAAGGGCTACAGTTCGGTACTGTTTAGCTTAGGCGAAGCATTTTAAAAACATGCTATTTCTCCACATTGATTGCAGCGGGTAAAGTATTTCTATACTTTCGCTACACCCGTTTATGAAAGTTATTATTGCCGAGAAGCCGTCTGTAGGGCGCGAAATTGCTAAAGTATTTGGTGCCACCACAAAAAAGGATGGTTATATAGAAGGCAAGGGTTACACCTTTACCTGGGCCTTTGGCCACTTATTGCAACTGGCAGCCCCGCAAGAGTATGGTTACTACGGCTGGAATGTGCAGAACCTGCCCATGCTCCCCCAAAAATTCAAACTATCTATCCGTAAGGTAAAAACAAAGGATGGGATGGTTGATGACCCGGGCGTAAAGAAACAGCTGGATATTATTAAAGCTTTATTTGATGAAGCTACCGAGATCATAGTAGCAACCGATGCCGGGCGCGAGGGTGAACTCATCTTCCGTTATATCTATTACTACCTGAAATGTAAAAAGCCTTTTAAACGTTTATGGATCTCTTCGCAAACAGACGCTGCTATTAAAGAGGGTTTCCGCAATTTAAAGCCGGGGACTGATTATGACACCCTGTTCAATTCGGCACATTGCCGCTCGCAGTCGGACTGGCTGGTGGGTATGAATGCCACGCAGGCTTTAAGTTTATCATCGGGCACAAGGTCGGTATTATCGTTAGGCAGGGTACAAACCCCTACCCTTGCCATGATCTGCGCGCGTTACCTGGAGAATAAAAACTTTGTGCCGCAAACCTATTACCAGGTAAGCATCCAACCCGATAAGGACGGGCAGGTATTTAAAGCCATATCTGAAAAGAACTTTAAAACCCGGGAAGAAGCACAAGTTGTATTAGACCTGGTAGAGCCTACAGGAACCATTACAAGCGTTGAAGCCAAACCCCGTAAAGAACCGCCACCCCTACTGCACGATCTGAGCAGTTTACAGCAGGAGGCCAATAAGCGCAAAGGCTTCACTGCCAACCAGACGCTCTCTTTACTCCAAATCCTTTACGAGGGTAAACTGGTTACCTATCCGCGTACAGGCAGCCGCTATATTGGCGATGATGTATTTGCAGAAGTACCCGCATTAATAGCAAAATTTACCGGGCACGATGAATTTGGCAAACAGGCTACCATTTTAGCAGATGCCAAACTTAACAAGCGCAGCGTAAATGCAAAAAAGGTAACAGATCACCACGCGATATTGCCTACCGGCGAGTCGCCCAATCAACTTTCGGGCGATTTAAAAGCCGTTTACGATATGGTTGCAGGGCGTATGCTGGAAGCCTTTCACCAGGATTGTATAAAGGAAATAACCAAGATAACCATCCAATCGGGTTCAAAATTCATGGCGAGCGGTACGGTTATCCAAACAGCTGGCTGGCGTGCTGTTTTTAACGACAAGGATGAGGAAAAGAAGGAAGAAGAAAATGCCTCATTGCCCAAGGTAAAACAGGATGAAATTTTACCGATAACGGATAAGGCCCTGCTGGAAAAGCAAACTAAACCCAAGCCCCTGTATAACGAGGCTACCCTACTAAAGGCGCTGGAAACCGCAGGCAAGGAGATAGATGATGAGGAATTGCGCCAGGCGATGAAGGATAGCGGCCTGGGTACACCTGCAACCCGGGCCGCCATGATAGAAACCCTGTTAAAACGCAATTACATAGCCCGCGAAAAAAAGAACCTGGTGCCTACAAATACCGGACTGGCTGTTTACGAGGTTGTTAAAAACCAGCAGATAGCACAGGCAGAGTTAACGGGCACATGGGAGAAGCGATTGGAAGAGATCCGCTCGGGCGCATCGGTGAGCGCTTTCCAGGAAGAGATAAAAACCTATACCCGGGCCATTACGCAAGAGTTGTTACGGGCGGGGAAAGGCATAGTGCTTAGCGCACCTGTTGCAAAAGTAGTAGCGGCTAAATAATCAACGCTACCATAAATTTTCGGATATTGCTGACTGATCAATAAACACCCAATTGAAAAAACACCTGACCATTGGCAACCTACTAAACGCGCTATTTTTTATTGCGGTAATAGTTTTGCTGTTCGTCCCATCAGCAAAAGCGTTTCTGTTAAGGGGATTGATGAAAACGGGCTTCTTTCAACCGGAGGTTTCATCCCTAAGTAAACCGGTACAGGTACCCTATATTAGTTTCCGTGATGTAAAAGGCGAAACTATTACGTTGTCATCGCTTAAAGGCAAGGTGGTGTTTATCAACTTTTGGGCAACATGGTGCCCGCCATGCATAGCCGAAATGCCTTCTATCAACACGTTATATCAAAAATTGGCTGCCAATAAAAACATCGTATTTTTAATGGCCGATGCAGACGGCAGACCAGAACAGGCGTTGCTTTTCCTGAAAAAGAAAAATTACAATCTGCCGGTATATGCAGCAACCACAACCGTGCCTGCCAATATTTCGGCAGGCACTATCCCTACAACTATTGTATTGAATAAAAAGGGAGAAATGGTTTACCACCACGAAGGCGTAGCCGATTATACAAATGATAAATTTGCAGCTTACCTGCAACAGCTATCTACCGAATAAACTAATGTTACAGAACAGGGTAAACCCATTTGGCGATATCATTAAAACACCCGAGCGTGGCAAGTGGCTTGGTAACAGGGGTGTGATACATAATGAGGATAAGGTGATAGTACGCCCTTACAAAGTTAAGGCGTGGATCATCTGTGAGTTAGAATTTCGTGGGCGGCACCGCGAGGTGATGATGCCCAACCGATGGACGGAACTTTTCTTTTTTGATGAAGCAACAGCATTTTCGGCAGGGCATCGCCCCTGCTTTCAGTGCCGTTATCAAGCTCACATGTATTTTAAGGAAATGTGGCTAAAAGGTAACCCAAAGTATGGTTTTACCATAAAAACGCCCATTGCCGATATAGATGCTATCATTCATCATGAAAGAATGACTGCAGGCAAATCAAAACAAACCTACGAAGCCAGTTTAAAGAAACTTCCGGATGGTGCTTTCGTTATTTTAAATAATGAACCTCACCTTGTTAAAGCCGGCAAATTGTATAAATGGAGTCCTGCCGGGTATGATAAGCCTATAGATTTCCCTTCAATTGAAAAAATAGCAGTATTAACACCCCGGTCTATAGTTAACACATTCAGCGCGGGGTATACGCCGCAAATGGGTTAACCGCTATAAACTATTTACTAAGGCGCGGTCTTTTCTTTTTTTCGGCCAAAACGGGCTGTGGTGGCTGCTGTTGCTGATTATAACGTGGCGCAGATACAGGCCTTCTTGACGGGGCAGCGGGTGCCGGTTTATCCTCGGCTATACGTACTTCTAATGTACGATCGCCAAAAGCCATACCATCCAACGCTTCAATAGCTAATTGGGCGCCTTCCATGTCTTTCATTTGTACAAAACCAAAACCTTTACTGTGCAGGGTGAACTTATCGCGGACAATAGTCAGCAATTCGATATCCCCATGCGGACCGAACAATTGAGCCAGCTGCATCTCATCCATCTCACGTGGGAAGCCAACAACGAATAATTTTATCATAAGCAGAATAGTTTGCAAATATAGCATATTCAATTATTCTAAACCATAGGTATGTAGAGTGATTGTATAACTAACTTGTGAATGCCTAAACAAATGAATTATATAGCTAAACTGAATATTTGTAGTATCTTTAAAAGTGATCTTCGTCATTAAATTTACTGAGACACATCATTAGCAAATACCGCTTGGTTGCTGATATTTGTGACAGCTATCACTTTTTGATTTTACTACCGTTACATGGAAAACGCCGCTTTATTAAATGCTATCATAAAAAATGCGATAGATGGTATTATTACCATTAACGAGCGCGGCATAATTGAAACCATAAACCCGGCGGCATGTACCCTGTTTCAACGCACGCCCGATGAGGTAATTGGTAAAAATGTTTCGGTATTAATGCCACAGCCTTATAAAGAACAGCATGACGGATACATACACCGTTACCAGCAAACACACGAGCCACATATTATAGGCACAGGGCGCGAGGTAACGGGCTTAAAAAAAGATGGTTCGGTTTTCCCGTTCAGGTTGGGCGTAAGCGAGGTACAATATTCGGGGAGAAAGATCTTTACCGGGTTTATACACGACCTTAGCCGCGAAAAAGAAGCTGAAGGCAAGTTAAAAGACTACGCCCTGCAACTGGAAGAGCTTGTAGAAGAGCGCACGCTATCGTTAAAAAAATCGTTAAGTGAGTTGCAAAAGGCCAAAGAGGAAGTAAGCCAATCGTTAGAGAAAGAAAAAGAACTTGGCCAGTTAAAAAGCAGGTTCGTGTCCATGGCATCCCATGAGTTTCGCACACCGCTCAGCTCAATCCAATTATCGGCCGTGCTTATTGAAAAATACTCGCAACAGTTTAACAATGCCAATATTGAAAAGCACATCAGTAAAATAAAAAACGCTGTTAATAACCTTACGTCCATTCTAAACGATTTCTTATCGTTAGAAAAATTGGAGGCCGGCAAAGTAGAGCCCGTTTATACATCGTTTGATATTGTAAAATTCGCTGAAGAAATTACAGAGGAGATGCAGCTGATAGCAAAACAAAACCAAAATATAATTTACCAGCATACAGGTACTTTCAGCACAGCAAACCTTGATCAGTCATTACTAAGAAATTGTATCACCAACCTGGTTAGCAATGCTATAAAATACTCCGGCGAAAACACCTTTATTGAATTTAATACCGAGATGAACGATAATTCGCTGATAGTTGTTATAAAAGACAACGGCATAGGTATACCCGATGAAGATCAGAAACATTTATTTGAAGCATTTTTTAGGGCACACAATACAGGCAGCATACCGGGTACCGGTTTAGGCCTCAATATTGTAACCCGCTACGCCCGGTTAATGAACGGGGTTATAAAATTCGAGAGTAAAGTAAACGAAGGCACTTCTTTCACCTTAACATTCCCAAACAACCATGAGTAAATGCATCTTAATTATTGAAGACAATAACGATATCCGCGAAAGTACCGCCGAGATACTGGAGCTTACCGGATACAAAATATTACAGGCCGCAAACGGCAAACTTGGTGTTGATATGGCGTTACAACATAAACCCGATCTGATACTATGTGATATTATGATGCCGGAATTAGATGGGTATGGTGTTTTGTACCTGCTAAGTAAAAACGCCGAAACAGATGCTATCCCTTTTATATTTTTAACAGCAAAGGCCGAGCGTGTTGACTTCAGGAAAGGCATGGAAATGGGTGCCGATGATTATTTAACCAAGCCTTTTGATGAAATTGAACTGCTAAACGCTATTGAAAGCCGGTTTACAAAAAAGGAGAAATTGCAGGCTTATTTCAGCAGATCGTTACAAAACCTGGAACATTTGGCGGGTGGTTCAAAAAACGGCACTGCCGAATTAAAGGCACTAATTGCAAGCCGCAAAATAAGGCAGATAAAAAAGAAACAGATTTTATATTACGATGGTGATACCCCACAAGGTGTTTATATTGTTTTAGAAGGGAGCATTAAAACCCTTAAACTGGCAGAAGATGGCCGCGAGTTAATGACCGGCCTATACAAAACCGACGACTACCTGGGAGTAAACTCCTTATTGCTTAATGCGCCGTTTACAGATACCGCCGAAGCAATGGAAGATACGGCAGTTTGCCTTTTGCCAAAAGAGCTTGTATTAACCATGCTTGATAAGTACCCCGACCTGGGCCGCGATTTTTTAAAGCTATTAGCCCAAAATATCCACGAAAAAGAAGAACAACTGATAGAACTTGCTTATAACTCGGTAAGAAAAAGATTAGCGCAGGTATTGGTGCGCTTAAGCAAGCAAAACCATGATGCCGCGGAATTCAAGGCCTCGCGCGAGGAACTGGCAGCAATGGCTGGTATAGCTACCGAAACCGTGAGCCGCACCCTTACCGACTTTAAGGAAGAGGGATTAATAGAAAAAAAGGGCGCTGTTATCCACATACAGGACCTTAACCGCCTTATTAAAATGAAAAACTGACCAATATCACATTTAGGGCTGACTAACCTCATACTTAAAAAGTTTTTGCCTGGGTAATTTTGTAGTTATAAAATACGCCCAGTAAAATGAAAGTGGTAGCATACAGCATTAAATCGTACGAGAAAGAGTACCTGGCATTAGCCAATCAAAAAAAACACGACATAACCCTTATTTCGAACCCATTAAGTTTGGAAACTGTTGCTTATGCCGAAGGGAAAGATGCTGTTATAGTTTTCACAAATGATGATGTATCGGCACCTGTAATAAATAAACTTGCCGACTTAGGCATAAAGTATATTGCCACACGATCTGTAGGTACAGATCATATTGATAAAATTGCCGCGGCAAGCCGAAACATAAAATTAGCAAACGTACCTTCTTATTCGCCCCAGGCAATTGCCGAACATACTGTGGCACTTGCGCTTACCTTAAGCCGGCACCTTATACAAGCCGACGATCATAGCCATCATTTTGATTTTAAACTGGATGAGCTGGTGGGCTTTAACTTCTATGGTAAAACCGTGGGCTTGTTAGGTCTGGGCCATATCGGGCAGGCTGTGGCTAAAATATTTAAAGGTTTAGGTTGCCGGGTAATGGGCTATGATGAAGTATTCCCCGAGTACAATGACATCATCGAGCCTGTTAGCTTTGATGACCTGCTTACCCAGTCGGATATTATTTCGTTACACGTACCACTTACCGATAGCACCAAGCATATTATCAATAAAACAACCCTGTCATTTATGAAACCGGGGGTAATGCTTTTAAACACATCACGGGGCGCTTTAATAAATACAGTTGATGCATTAGATGCCCTGGAGGCTGGCCGGATAGGCTACCTTGGCCTTGATGTTTATGAAAAAGAAAAAGGATTGTTCTTTGAAGATCATGAGCATGATGCTGTGAAAGACGGGCTTTTACAAAAACTAATGACCCATCACAACGTAATCATCACCCCGCACCAGGCATTTTTAACAAAAGAAGCACTACAGCAGATAGCCGACCAAACCATCAAAAACCTTGACTTGTGGCAACTGGATAAATGCGTTGGCAGCTCATGTGTTTGCGCTAAAAACTGCCGTGTGGCCGAAAGTATTATTAAACCAATAGCCAATTAATACCCAAATGCAAGCACCACAATATTTAATAGATAAGTATAATGTTGCAGCACCGCGTTATACCAGCTACCCCACCGTGCCCTATTGGGATAAGGATGTATTTGATAAAAAAGCGTGGGAACAGTCTGTAAAATTCTCATTTGATGAAACCAATACCGCTAATGGCATAAGCCTGTATATACACCTGCCCTTTTGCGAAAGCTTGTGCACCTATTGCGGCTGCAATACCCGCATAACCAAAAACCACACGGTTGAGCAGCCTTACATCAAAGCTGTATTATTGGAATGGGCCATGTACCGCAAGGTTCTTAAAGCTACACCAGTTATACGCGAACTGCATTTAGGTGGCGGCACACCCACTTTTTTTAGTCCGGAGCATTTAAAGGCCTTAGTGGATGGGATATTTAGCGGCTCTGAGATCCACCCCGAAGCCGAATTCAGTTTTGAAGCCCACCCGGGTAATACAACAGAAGAGCACTTAAAGGTTTTATACCAGCTTGGGTTCCGCAGGTTAAGCCTGGGTATACAGGATTTTGACCCGCAGGTACAATTTATTATTAACCGGATACAAAGCTTTGAGCAGGTTAAAACCGTAACAGAGCAGGCAAGAGCCATTGGTTATACATCCATAAATTTTGATTTAATTTACGGCCTCCCCAGGCAAACTATAACCGGCCTGCATGATACCATTACATTGGTTAGCCAGCTAATGCCCGATAGAATAGCATTTTATAGCTATGCCCACGTACCATGGATAAAACCCGGCCAACGCAGGTTTACAGAAAAAGATTTGCCCGACGCAAATAACAAAAGAGCTTTGTATGAGCTTGGGCGCCTCCTTTTTACAAATTTGGGCTATCATGAAATTGGCATGGACCATTTCGCGCTGCCAACAGATAGCCTTTACCATGCCGGGTGCGAAGGCAAACTGCACCGCAACTTTATGGGGTACACCCATCAGTATACACAGTTAATGGTTGGCCTGGGCGTTTCTTCTATAAGCGATACCTGGTATGCTTTTGCGCAAAATGTTAAAAACGTAGAGGAATATATAGCGTTAGTGAATGCCGGCGAACTGCCCGTGTTTAAAGGACATTTTTTAACGCCCGATGACCTTATTATTCGTAAGCACATCCTTAATATTATGTGCCGGGGAAACACCATCTGGAACCATCACCTGCAGCCTTGTATCCCCTTGCTGGAAGGGCTTGAACGTATGGAAGCCATAGCTGACGATGGTTTAGTAGAACTCGACTCTCACAGCCTTACAGTAACACCATTGGGCAAACGTTTTTTACGTAATGTTTGTATGGCCCTGGATGCCAGGCTATGGGCAGATAAACCTGCTACTCAGTTATTCAGCATGGCTGGTTAAAGCGTGTTTTACCCGCCTGTAAAATTTAATGGTTTTTATTCTGAAGATATCTAACAACATGCCAAACACCAGCAGCCCTGCCGGTATGTAAAAAGTTTTGTAATGCAGGGAGTGGAAAATATAAGATGATGCAATGCATCCGGCGAAAAAGAAAAATATAATTACCAGCCGTAAAAACATCTTACCATATAAAACAGCGTTTTTCTTATCGGTACCTTTACCATATAAACTGGCCGCAAGCTCAATGCCCAGGTCTGTAAACATCCCGGTTAAATGTGTGGTACGCACCACCGATCCTGATATAATAGATACCATTGCGTTTTGCAAACCCATAGCAAACAGCAGGCTACCGGCAGCAACCCTGTTGTTTGAAAGTGTTGTAGCAAACCAGTGCAGGTTACTGCCGGCTACAACCAATATTATAATTTCAATAATAATAGGTATGGTATAAGCATAACGCTGGTTGCGGCCAACCATATTAATGATCATGCTGGATACAAACGCCCCTGCAAAAAACAGCAGCATCCATGCCCCCACCACCAATGCCGATTGCGTATCGCCACCGGCAAGCTTTTCTGCAAACAAGGCAACATGCCCGGTTACATTTGTAGTAAGCACCATAAACGACAAAAAACCCGCGGCGTTTACAAACCCCGCAGTTAGGGATAGTAATGCCGCAAGTTTTATGTTATGAGCGTTAGTACGTTTATGCCCAATATGCTGTAACATCTTTATAAATCAAGTAACGAAAGTTGTTGCTCAGATAGTATAAGTTCGCGGTAGGTATTTTCTATATAGGCTTGTGTTTCGTTAGTAAGCTTTGGTATTAGTTGTTTATAGTAATTAATACCCTGCTGCAGCTGCTCTTTAAATTTAATAAGGTACTTGCCTTTTTTCTCGTTCAGGGTTTGAACATACAGGGCAATATCTTTCTTCAAATAATCTATATACAGGTTAAGCTCATTAATAAACATATTGGGCCTGTTTGTATCTTTCAACAGATCTTCATCACCATAAATATGTTTAACCATCTGCTCTAACGAGTAAATATTTTTAAAGTAAGCCAGGTTTGGCCCCGGGCAAATGGTAACGGCGGTGCTCTCCTTAGGTTTTAACAACCCATTCTTAATATATACCGACGCACATAAACCCTCGCAAAGGCATACCTTCTCGGTAATAGCTTCATACCTTGCCTGGTATTCGTCATCGTTTATTGCGGCTGCCTGCAGTTCAAATATCTTTAAGGCCTGGTACTTGCGTGATGCTGTGCAAATGGGTTGCTCGGTAAATTCGGTATTGGTACACAAGTACTTTTTGGTACAGGGGCTACCCGGCCTGCCCTGTTCTATTCTTTGCAATCGCTGGCGCTCGGCCGAACTATTTTTAAAATTATTGAACAGAATACCCAGCGGTGATGAGTTGCTCAAATAAAAATCATCCTGCGTGGCGCCGGCCAGCTGCATCAGCGTATCATCATCAACATTGGTAACCTCGGGCACCAATAAAAAAGGGCTGCCCCAGCCGGTGGCGTCCAGTTGATAATGCTGTATTAAAAAATCATTCTCATTGGCGGTACCTATGCCGCCTTGCACGCTTAAGCGTTGCGGGGGCATTTTATCGCAAACCAGTCCCTTGGTCAATAACGTCCCCAGGTAAAGCGCGTACAACTCCTCCTGCATCTCGCCGCGCTTTAATTTAAACTCCTCCAGTATTGGGCCAAGTAACAAACCATCGGTGGCAAAGGCGTGGCCGCCACAGTTAAGGCCCGATTCGATCCTGAACTCAGATACCCATAAACCTTTTTTGGCCAAAAATTTTGCCTGTATAAAAGCCGATCGGTAATCGCTCACTTTTAATATGATCCGTTTTTTCAAGCGTCCGCTTTTATCCGGGAAAAAATCCCCGAACTTTTCTATATAGCTGTACAGGCGCGGGTTCATCCCTGCCGACAATACAACCGACGAATCCAGGTCGCTCATTGCAAAAGCACGCAGGGCCGATAATGCGTCAGAATTTTCGTCGCCGGCATAATCGCCGTTGGCGTCAAAATTCAGCTTATCAACTTTAGCCATAATGTTTACATCAATTGCGCCCATTTGCATCCTTGTTTTTAGGATGCGGCCAAAAATTTGTTTGCTTTCGCCTGCCGGGTACTCATTCATCAGTTCATACCCCTGTTTAATGGGCGACGAAGCCGGTAACAGGTTAAAATACTGGTCTATATCATTTTCCCCGGTAAACGGCTGCCGCAACAGGTCATCAAACTGCGTATTTACCAATTCGTTTAACAGGTTCAGGTAAGCAGTTATCCTTCGTGCCCGGGCATCAGGTTCTGTTTTAGCTATGGGGTGGTACAACACATCATTTTGCAGGCAATGAAACTCGCGCATGCGTTCTATCAAATCGTCATCAACCACCGAAACAACCGACGATATGCCGTATTTGGCAACTTTTAAAGGGGTATCTATTGAAAAACCAAGGCCCAGAACAGGGATATGAAATTTGTGAAGCATAATAATTTTATAAAAATTATGAATTATAAAAAAAAGCGGTGGTTAACCGCTTCAAATTAATTAGGGGTATAAATATTAAATAACAAATGCTAATATCATAGCCAGGTGAATAAGTACGCTGGCTGCAAAAAAGAAGATAGTAGTGCGGATACCCTCGCCGCCCATGTTGGCTATGATGTTTGCAAAAAAGCAAAACATGGTTACGCCAAGTACAATTATAGGTGCATTAAAATAGTACATAAGCACTGCGGGTACAGGCAATATCATTACGCCCATAAATATCAGCGATACCATAAACCATAAAGTTTGGCGATCTTTCTGGCTATCGGCAAAAGCGTTAAACCTGTCTTTTAAAGTTGTGTGTTGGGTATTAGTATGCGTATCTGTGGCCCAGTTTGATGTTGATATTGTTTTAAGAGTTGCCATAATGTTATTGATTTTGTTCTACTGATGCAAATATGGCCAGAACCGTTTCCTCCTGCCATGATGCTTATCAGCCAAAAATGTGATGGTAGGCACATTTTTAATTATGGTTAATGAGGCTATTTGCAAACAGCAGGCACAGCTTTTATCTGGGGGCTTAAATAGGGAATGTTAAGTGCGAGCCCCCTTAATACAAACCAAACGCCAAGGCAAAGCATAAAGTAAGGTACTACCCTGTTTAACCTGCGGCGAACGCCTATATTAATAAAGCCGCTGCCTACAGTAGCAGCCAGCATTAACGGTATGGTACCCATACCAAACCAAAACATATATTGCGCCGCGCCAAAAACCGATGGCGTATTCACCGCGCCAATAAGTGCTACATATACAAACCCGCATGGCAAAAAACCGTTTAGTATACCTACTATTAAATGGCCCGAGCGTTGCTTTAATGCGTATGCCAATAAATTATTTACCGGCTGTAAAAGCCTGTTTGTAAAGCGCCCGCGGGTAAGAGGTTTACGCATTAGTTTTGATGTGGCTGCCATGATGATTAAAACGCCGCTAATAATGCTTACACTTTGCTGTAAACCATACAGCCATAACTGTTTACCCAACAGCCCTACCAATAGCCCCAGCAGCGTATAGGTAAGCGTACGCCCTAAATTATAGATAAGCTTATCCATAATAATTAGCCAGCCACGGTTAGGTTGTACGGGTATAGCAAAGGCCAGCGGGCCGCACATGCCTATGCAATGCACACTGCCAAATAAGCCTATTAAAAATGCTGTTTCATTAAAACTCATGGCAACAAAACCTCTTGCTTATATAAATAGGCATGGCCGTTTGCGGTCCACTCTATGACAAGCTGCCATTGCCCCGCCGACAAACCGGAAAGCGGGATATTTACTGCTGCTGTGCCCGGTAATTCTATCTTCTTATCCATCTTCCCGTCAGATGGCCTTACAAAATTTATTGTACCGTTAACCGGCGTGGTAAATTTCACCTGCAGCTGTGTTTTAGTTAAGCCGATGGCTGGCTTTGCATTATCAATAATTACCTGCTTCTCTTTTTTATAATCGGCATCAAAGGCCAGGCCTTTTTCATAATAACGCTTGTCATAATCATCCGGCTGGCGAAACATAAACACCACCATCCCCACTATGAAGGCCATAAATAAACACATCCCTAATATTATTCCTTTTCCCCAATTCATGATTCTTTTTTAGTTTACAGGCCCTATAAATGTTGTGTTGATGGTGGCAAGCACTTTGTTTTGCTGCATAACTTTTATAGCTATATCCGTTTTTGCTTTATCGATACTACCCGCCGGTATCATTAAAAAGAATACGGCTTTAGCAGATCCTTCTTTTTCGAGCACGCCGGGTGCTTGCAGGTATTTAATCTTCACTGCCGGGTCGGCAGCTACAAGGGTGATGGTTTGGCGCTTATCGGTCTTGTTAATAATATCCGCATTGTAAACGTTACTGATATACCCACCCGGCTGCTCCTGGTAAAGCATGCCGGCCGAACGTAACAGGGTAACATCCACATCGCTGCGCTGGAATACAAACCAGGTAAGTGCTCCAAGCAAAACAATTATAATAGCACTATAACCTGCCATACGCCCTGTAAAAGATGGGCGTTTGTTCCCAACTATCATTTCTTCCGAATAAAACCCGATGAGGTTTATCGGTTTATGGATCTTTTCCATTACGTAATCGCATGCATCGATACAGGCAGTGCAATTGATGCACTCCATCTGGTTACCCTTCCTGATATCTATCCCCGTAGGGCAAACATCTACACATAAACCGCAGTCAACACAATCTCCTTTCGGGGTTTCCGGTCCGCGGGTTAGTTTTCCCCTGGGTTCGCCTCGGGGATAGTTATAAGCAACATTTAAGGTATGGCTATCTGTTAGTACCCCCTGCAAACGGCCATAAGGGCATATTACGGTACAAACCAACTCACGTACCTGGGTATAAACCAGGTAAAATACAGTGGTAAATATTAAAATGCTAAAAAAGCCCGACCAGTGCATATTAACCGGTTCGGTGATGATCTTTACTAACTTTTCGCTGCCAATAATGTAAGCCAAAAATGTATTGGCTATAAAGAAGGAGATAATAAGGAACAGCACATGCTTAACGGTTTTTTTGCTGATCTTTTCTTTTGTCCAGGGCCCGGCATCAAGTTGTTTCCTTTTTTTAGGATCGCCCTCTATCCAGATCTCCACCTTACGGAAAACCATTTCCATAAAGATGGTTTGCGGGCAGATCCATCCGCAAAAAATACGGCCGAATGCTATGGTAAACAGCACCACACAAACTATAAAAGCAAGCATAGCCAATACAAACAAGAAGAAATCCTGCGGCCAGAAAACCTGGCCAAGTATTACAAACCGCCGTTCCAATATATTCAACAGCAATAGCGGCTGCCCGTTTATCCTGATGAACGGGCCGGCAAAAAAAACAATGAGGTAGGCGTAACTTAACCAGCTACGGTATTGGTAAAACTTACCTTTACGTATAAGTGGATACATCCATTTACGGCTGCCGCTTTCTACGGTTAAAGGCTGGTCAATATTATCTGTTACAAACATGTTTATTTCTTAATAACCATTGCGGTTTTCTCTGCAGCACCTGCAGCATCGTCGTCAACCTCTTTTGTTCCCTGTGCTTCTTTAGCGTTTGCTGGGTTACTGCCATGTAATGATTTTATATAGCTGGATACATCGGCAATTTGCTTAGGTGTTAACTGTTTTTCCCAGGTAGGCATCCCTTTAGCGGTTATGCCGTACTTAACTGTTTTAAAAATGTCGCCTATCTTACTCCCGTGCAGCCAATAATCATCTGTAAGGTTGGGGCCAACAACACCCTGTGCGTGGTCGCCGTGGCATGGCGCGCAGGTTTGTTTAAACACCGCCTCGCCGGCGGTTAATACTGCCGCGTCTGTACTTAGCTTTACGTTACTTTCGTCTACACGGTTTGCAGCCTTTGCCAGGTACAAGGTGCGTTCTTTTGCAGCTATGTTCATCTCGGTAGCATATTCAGCGTTTTGCAATTGCCCTATACCAAATACATGGTATATTAAAAGGTAAGCTACCGCAAATACAATGGTTGAATAAAACAGCACCATAAACCAGGCCGGCGTTGGGTTATCCAACTCCTGTATCCCGTCGTAATCGTGCTCAATCAGCATTGATTTCTCTTCAGATAATGGCTTAAGTGATAAAAGTTTTTCAACTACATTCACCTTGGGTTTCTTATCCTTCATTTTTAAAGCCTTCTCTTCTGCCAACATATCGGCATAGGCCTTACGGCCCATTATGGCCATGGTAAGTACTTTAAACGTGCGCAATAAAACAAGCAGCACTACCAGGAAAAGCACCAGCATTAACATAATTGCGCCATAGCCCCAATAGTTCATTAACTGGGCCGATGACAGGCTTTCATCCTCTGCTAAAACAGGTTGTACGGCCAGGAGTATAAAAAATAGTAAGATTGGTTTAAGAGGCTTCATGGCTGCATATTTTTTTCTGTTTCCAATGTGTTATCATTTAAGGGCATTCCGCTCATGTGTTCTACATGCTGCTTTTTAAGGCGGATAAGTAATACACTTACCACGATGAAGAAGACCATAAATATGCTTAGGGAAAACAACAGGTATTGTTGTGTGCCGGTAATGTGTTCTGTAAACTGCTTAAACATGATATTATTTATTAGATGATACGGTTTTGTTTGCTTTAATATCGGTACCAAGGCGTTGCAGATAGGCTATGATGGCTACTATCTCTTTATCGCTTTTTACTTTAATATGGTCTTTACCCAGGTTATCGGCAATAGCCTTTGCCTGCTTATCAAGATCGCGGTTAGCTATCTTATCGTAACCAATTGCGTATGGTACGCCCAGGGTGCGCATGGCATTAATTTTTGATGCCGTGGTGGTAGTATCCAGTGTTTGGTTAAGCAGCCAGTCGTAATTCGGCATAATGCTACCCGGCGACATTAGCCGTGGATCCATCAGGTGGTTATAGTGCCAGGCATTGCCATACTTGCCCCCCTCGCGCTGCAGATCGGGCCCGGTACGTTTAGAGCCCCAAAGGAACGGGTGATCATAAACAAACTCGCCGGCTTTGCTGTATTCTCCGTACCGCTCGGTTTCTGACCGGAAAGGCCGCACCGTTTGCGAGTGGCAGTTAACGCAACCCTCGCGGATATAAATATCCCTCCCCTGCAACTCAAGCGGCGTATAGGGTTTTACACTGGCAATGGTTGGTATGTTTGATGATATGGTTAGCGTTGGCATTAGTTCAACAAATGTGCCCACCAGTATAACCAGCAGCGATACGATCATTAACTGAATAGGTTTACGCTCAAGCAAGCGGTGCCAATGGTCGCCGGTTTGTTTTACGTAAACTGGTTCAAGCGGCATGGCCTCGGCAGCTTCATTGGCAACAAGCTTGCCTCCTAACGCTGTGCGGCAAAGGTTATAGGCCATTACAATTACACCTAAAAGGTACATGCCACCACCAATTGAGCGCATTACGTGCATAGGTAATATGCGCATGGTAGTTTCTAAAAAGTTTGGGTATTTAAGCATGCCTTCGGCATTAAACTCCTTCAGCATTAACCCTTGTGTAAAGCCCGACCAATACATAGGCACCGCATAAAACAATATACCCAGCGTACCAATCCAAAAGTGAAAGGCCGCCATTTTTTTAGAGTACAGTTCGGTTTTATAAATGCGCGGTATTAACCAATACAGGATAGCAAAGGTCAGGAACCCATTCCAGCCTAATGCGCCAACGTGTACGTGTGCAATTATCCAATCGGTAAAGTGGCCAATGGCGTTTACCTGTTTAAGTGAAAGCAAAGGCCCTTCAAACGTGGCCATACCGTAGGCGGTTAAGCCAACCACCATAAATTTCAGCACAACATCATCTCGTACTTTATCCCAGGCGCCACGCAGGGTAAGCAACCCGTTGATCATCCCGCCCCAGCTTGGTGCTATCAGCATAACGGAAAACGCCACACCTAACGATTGCGCCCACTCGGGCAATGTGGTATACAACAAATGGTGAGGGCCTGCCCATATATAGATGAATATAAGGGCCCAGAAATGCAGGATACTTAATTTATAAGAATATATTGGCCGGTTTGCCATTTTGGGTAAAAAGTAATACATCATACCCAGGTAAGGCGTCGTCAGGAAAAACGCAACTGCGTTGTGGCCGTACCACCATTGCACAAGGGCATCCTGCACACCTGCGTATACATAATAACTTTTAAAAGCCGATATAGGAAGTTCAAAAGAGTTTACGATATGCAATACCGCAATGGTTACAAACGTGGCTATATAAAACCATATGGCAACATATAAATGCCGTTCGCGGCGCTTAAATATGGTACCGAACATATTGATACCAAATACAACCCATATTAGCGTTATAGCGATATCAATAGGCCACTCAAGTTCGGCATACTCATGCGAGGTAGTAAGCCCCAAAGGCAAGGTAATTACTGCCGATACAATGATAAGCTGCCAGCCCCAAAAGTGGATACTGCTTAAAATATCGCTAAACATACGTGCTTTTAGCAGGCGCTGCAGGGAATAATAAACGCCCATAAAAATGGCATTGCCTACAAAAGCAAAAATAACAGCGTTGGTATGCAGCGGCCTGATACGCCCAAATGTGGTGTACTGGTTACCCATGTTTGCTGCCGGGTGAAATAGCTGTATAGCCACAATGAGGCCCACCGTCATGCCGATGATGCCCCAGATTACGGTAGCTATACCGAAATTGCGTACAATCTTATTATCGTAGTAAAATTTTTCGGGTTGCATAAATGTTCAGTGTATATTGTTTTTGGATGGTGTAAAATTAGGTTTGTGTGTTAGCAGGCGGAATGACAGGCGTTTGCTTAAATAATGACACGGGTCACTTTTTTTCTTCCTGCGGTTCATCATCAAGCAATATGCGTACGGCCGGGGTGTACATATCGTCATTTTGCCCGGTGCGCTGCGCCCAAAAGAAAGCGCCTAAAAAAACAAGCGCGAGCATGATGCTGCAGCCAATTAAAAAATAAATAATGCTCATGATAATTCCCTTTTTTTTGCTGCCAGGTGTGTGGCAATACTGGTGAATGATATAATGGTTGCCGTGCTTAGCGGCATTAATATGGCAGCTATAATGGGTGATAGCATGCCTGTAATGGCAAAGCTTAAACCAATGAGGTTATAAACAACCGATATCAGGAAGGACGCGTGTATAATACTTACCGTATTCTTAGAGAACCGCAGGAACTGGGGAAGTTTATTCAGCGACCGGCCATCCAGTATGGCATCGCTCCCCGGCGAAAAATTGTTTACATTATCGGTAACAGCCACACCTAAATCGCTTTGCTTAAGCGCGCCCGAATCATTAAGCCCATCGCCCATCATCATTACCTTACGCCCGGCCAGTTGTAATGATTTTATAAAATCGAGCTTTTGCTGCGGCGATGCATTGAACTGCATATAGCCGCTATCTTTAAAGTACGGCAGCAACGCGGTACGTTCCTGGTCGTTATCGCCCGATAAAAGATAGACCTTATACTTTCCTGTCAGGTCTGTTATCTCTTTCAAACCCGGGCGGTAGGCCTGCTCGAAGCTGATATACCCCGCATATTGCTCATCAAATTGTATATGCACCCGGGTTGTTATTTTATCCTCTGATTTTACATGCGGCACATTCACAAACCTGTTACTGCCAATACTAACAAAGTAACCGGCTACATAAGCCGTTATACCCTTCCCGGCGTACTCGCGGTATGATACTACCGGCAACCGCTGGTAATCATTAAACAACTCACAGATCTGCCTGCTTAGCGGGTGACCAGAATTACTGCAAACGCTATATATTATCTGCTTTTGATAATTGGTAAGGTTTGCATCCACCAATACCCCCGCACTTCCACCCAGGGTAATGGTGCCGGTTTTATCGAGTACTATGGTATCAATGGCGGCTAAACGTTCAACAATCGCGGTATTTTTAAGGTAAAACAAATTTCTATCTAAAACTCCTAACGCTGCCGACATGGTAAAGGGCGTGCTTAAAGCCAAAGCACACGGGCAGGCTACTATAAGTACAGCCGTAAAGGCAGCTACCCCTCTGCGTGCATCTGTTGGCAGCCAATAGGCCATTGCGCCAAAAGCTATTATGAGTAGTACAACGGTAAAGTATTTGCTAACCCGCTCGTTAAAAGTTTGCATGCGGTTATCCTGTTGGCGGGTAAAAGCCTCATTGTTCCACAGTTGGGTAAGGTAACTTTGCGATACGGGCTTTATTATATCAAGTTCAATGGCCTCGCCCATTTGGCGGCCACCGGCGTAAATCACTTCGCCAAGTATTTTATTAACCGGGATAGATTCGCCCGTTACAAAACTAAAATCGATCCGGGCGTCGCCCTTTAACAATATAGCGTCGGCCGGTATGATCTCGTTGTGACGGATCCGTACGCGTTGCCCTACCTTTAACCCCGATAGTGGTAATGGGCTTTCTTTATCCCCCTCTATTACCTGCACGGCAACCGGGAAGAACGAACGATAATCGCGTTCGAAAGACAGGTGGTAATAAGTTTTTTGCTGAACAAACTTACCAACCAGTAAAAAGAAAACCAATCCGCATAAGGTATCCGCAAAGCCCGCACCTGTATGCGTTAGTATTTCGGCCACGGTGCGGATAAATAACACTGCGATACCCAAAGCCAGCGGGAAATCGATATTTAAAACTTTATTGCGCAGGTTATGCCATGCAGATACAAAATACCCGCTGCCCGAGTATAGCAGTACCGGTATAGCAAACAGTATATTTAACCAGCCAAAAAACTGCCTGAAATTTTGCTCATAACCAGCTAAGCCAAAATACTCGGGGAAACTAAGCAGCATTACGTTACCAAAGCAAAAGCCGGCAACTGCTATTTTTTTAACCAGGTTGTCCTTTTGCCCAAGCACCTGGTCTTTCACAATATCATGCAGGCTAATGAGTGGTTCATAACCAATGTCCGACATCAGCTCTACCACCTGCCGCAGGCTCACCTCTTTTTTATTAAAGCGGATGTTTACCTGCTTCTTTATAAAATCAACCCGGCTGTAATAAATGGCAGGGTTTATTTTATGTAGCTGCTCAAGCAACCAGATGCACGAGCTGCAGTGGATGTATGGGATGTAAAGGGTTACAATGGTTTTTGTATCGTCCGAGTAATCTATCAGTTCACTGATGATAGATTCGTTATCCAGGTATTCGAAGCGTTTATCGGTGCGCGCACGGTTAGCGCCCGGATGGTCGTTGTAATTATAGTAATTACATAACCCGTTGTTTGATAGTATGCTGTAAACCTGCTTACATCCGTTACAGCAAAAGGTTTTTTCGTCAAATTCAATCGCCTTGTTGCAATCGTCTCCGCAATGGTAGCAGGTAGTTTTGGTAAGGGTATCAACAGCCATATATCATCATTAATTGATACCTCAAAAATGCATGGCAACAGCCTATTGTAAAATGATGCGGATTTTTATAGAAAGTGATCCGCATCATTTTTTTTGCAGATTAAAAAACCGGCAACGGTGTCTCGGCCTTTACTTTGGGGAAAACCAGCAGCGGGATAGTGATATGCTTGGCAAGCTTTTGTGTGTAGCTTTTATCAAATAAGCTAAACATAACGGGCTTGTGGTGTACAATGGCCAGCATATTGGCCTGCGTATGAAGGGAGATCCACTCTAAGCCTTCGTCAATTTCTTTGGTTGATATCTGGCGGTAATATATTTTCGGGTAATCTACTTTGCAGGTAACGTCATTTAAAAAACCATCAACCATTTTTTGGTGATCTTGCTTGTGCTTACCGGTGTCTGATAAATTGCTGATCAGTAACTCGGCATTAAAGGGGCGCACTAAACCCGCTAAAGAATGAATTAAACCTATATCATCCCCGCTAAGGTTGGTGGCAAACGTTACTTTTTCTATGGGCTTAAATGTTGCCGTATGGGGTATCAGTAAAACCGGGAAATCTGCCACATCTATCAGGTCGCGGCTATTACTGCCTAATAAAAAGCGGCTTACCTTACCCGCGCCAGACATGCCCATAACTACCAGGCATATCCTCTCTTTTCCTACTATATTTTTTACCACATCGGTTACCGGCCCTGCACCGCAGCATGTATCTACACGCGGATGAAAAGACTGCAGGCTGGTGTTATCCCGGTCTTCAGTCATTAACCTGTCTGCAAGGTGTTTTAATTCTTTTAAAACATCTTTTTCAAGATCATCATAATTATACGCAGGCCAAACCAAATTTGCAGCCATGCTACTTTCTAAAGGCACTTTAATGGCGTTACACAATTTCACGTTCGCTTTTAAAGTTTTGGCAAGGTGTATGGCATAGCGCGCCGCGTTATCAGCAGCTTCAGAAAAATCTGTTGGCACTAAAATAGTTTTCATTATTGTAGCGATTTATGGTTTACTTTATGTTAGCGCATGGTTAAAACCGGGCTGTCATTATACAAAGCCATCTCCAGGCTTTTGTCAAGGTTGTATATGTCTTTATATATAATGAGTTCCCCTTCTTTCATTTCGCAGGTTAGGTAAGTAATGTTTATTGGCACCTGTTTTTTAAGCTTAAAGTTTTGGGTTGTGTATGCCATAACGGCTTTATGCATATCGGCAATTTTGCTTTCTGCATCGTCGTTTGTTAAAAGTAGCGATGCAAGTTTTTCGGCCTGTTCTACCCGTATACAGCCATGGCTAAGCGCACGGTCCTTCTTTTTAAAAAGGCTTTGCTCGGGTGTATCATGCAGGTACACGTCATAGATATTGGCAAACCTGAAAACAATAAGGCCTAATGAATTATCGCAGCCGGATGACTGCCTGGCGTAATAATTTTTTGAGTTTTTCTTAACGCTTAGCAAATTGTTTAAAAGCGGCTCAACGTAAACACCCTTGTTATTATAGATGGCGATGTGATTCTCCTCCAGGTATGCGGTATTCTTTATGGCTTTTGGCAGCAGTTCCTTTGTAAATATGTTAGCCGGCACTTTCCACTCGGGCGCGGTTGTAAAGTAACTTATCCCGCTTAACAATGTAGGGGTTGGTGTTGATGGTTTACCTACTATTATTTTAAACAAATAGGTAGTATCGGGTTGGTGAAAACTGAGGGTGTATGTTGGTATATTAACCTGTATATAACTGCTTTCCTCAACATCAGCCCAGCGTAGCCTTTCCATATTGATGGCTACTTTTCTTACATCGGCATCGGGTACCTCATAGCAGTCATCAAGCTGTAAACCTTTTACTTTATACAAGTACCGCTGTAAAGCATAATATTCTTTTGATTTTGGCTGCACAGCTAATACAGCACTCATAAAATCGGGTTGCTGCATGGCGCCTGCCAGTACCAGTTCCGCATAAACATTCCCCGGAATACCGGCATCTATTTGAGCAGAAGAAAAATTGGGGTTTAACTTACCATAATGCAGGTGATTAATAAAAGCAAGCAAGGCATCGGTAAGCATAATATCAAACCTGGCTTTTTGAGCATTGCTTATCTCATTTCCTTTATCCAACATAATATGGAGCTTGTCGTACAAAAGCTCTTTGGGGTGATAATCATCGTATGATAAACCAAACTGTAAAACGCAATCTATCATCAACATGGCATCCCATGTTTTCGCGGAGTTAACGGGGCCTTTTATCCAGGAAGGTTTATAGCCGCTACCCGCGTAAAAGCGTTTAACCGAAGCAGGAAAATACAACTCATTGTTAATTGTTTTTTCATGTATCAGCATCGTAATTTCACCGGCAAGTGATGTATCTCTATCTATGCTTTTCGCGTAGCTATGCAACGATAAGAATTGTAATACTACGGAGCAAAGTATAGTTATACCAATTGCTTTAACCCGTTTTATTGATATCATCATCTTTTCCATAACTGTTGATTTTATGATGTAAAATTGACTTAAAAGCAGCAGCAAATTAATGACGGCGGTCACATATTACCCTGATTTTGAACAGTAAAAAAAGCACAAACAGAAAAAGCGCCGTAAAGCGCTTTCTCTGTTAAGTGTGAGATTGTTATTCAGTTGATACATTATTCTCATGCATTGCAGTTTCAACTATTGCATAAATATCTTTCTTTACCTGCCGGTATTGCCTTATAATAGTTGACATGAAGTTTTCTATCAATAATTGGTTCTCAGCAAGCTCTTCAGTAGTATCCGGAATGATGTTTTCTGCTATCATTTCCAGTTTTTTTATGTGATGCGATACCATTGCATGTACATGATTTTTCTCTACCTCCATTTTAGATAACAGTTGGTTTGCCAATACCAGTTTATCCAGGTATCCTTCGTTTGATAACGAGGTGAAATAGTTTTCCATTAGTTTATGAAGAAATTCGGCTTCGAACGTAAGGAATTCAAGGTCAGACAACCATTGTTTTGTAATAACGTAGTACTGTTGTGATCGCTCGGATAACTTTTGGGTGATTTCCATTTTCCAGTTTTTAACTACCGCCAATTTATTGCCGGTATAATGAAGAGATTTAGTGAAGTATACGCTGTAAAGTTCGGGGTATGTGAACAGCGCGAACATGACCACCATTGGTTTAAACCATGATCCTGGTCATATTTGGGTAATCTCAGTCTTTAATTAACGGCATAAAAAAAGCCATTTCTTTTTAAGAAATGGCTTTTGCACTTTGAACCAGGCATTATATTTTCATTTATTATCTCTACGGATCTTCAACATACCTGTATCATCTCCATCCCTAATATTTTTGCCAATTTATCAAGCTTGCTGCTAATGTGGCCCACCCCAACCGCGCAATGATGCGCCGGGCCGTGGCTATTCCAGTCGTTAACAAATTGGCGCGCGCCAATGGGGAACTTGTACCGGCTATTGGTATTCCCGATCTGCAGAATGGGGCCGCTTACCGATTCGCCTTCGGCAACCAGCATCACCAATTCGCCTTTGCCGTTTTCAAGGATAGAAAGGCAGGTAACGGGGCCGCTTTTAACAGCCATTTCTACCGAAAGCCCGCACCCTACCTTGCCATGATAAACCTGCAAAGGCTTAACTTTTGTACGCCCTTCGGCAATGGCAATGTGGCCGGGGCCATCATGGCCCATCAACACCACGTCGTCTTTGTAGTCCATAGCGTAGTATTCGGTAAAAGAGCCACCCGCGCCAAAACTGTCCATTATCTTCATGGCCTGTGCATTCTTTATCTCATACTCGCCTGCTACGGGCACACCATTCGCGGTAAGTAATGAGTTGCCTAAAATGATCGAGCTCATGGTATCCTCATTATCGGCATTGCCTGTTCCCTTATGGTAATAAGCAAAAGAGCCTAACTGATATTTAGCCACCAGCTTATCCATCGCTACGGATGTTTTGGCAGCCCGTAATAATTCTCCATCGGTACAATCTTCCTGTGTCTCAAATTTCTCGCGAAACTCAGCTACACGGCTGTCCGCCTCGGCTGTTGTAACTGTGTTTTTTATAGTGGTCAACTCTTCCACTTCGATATGTTCAAAGTGACCGCCAAAGTATTTTATCTGCAGGGTAAGATCTGTGTAGATATCCAGCATACCCGAGTAATAATTACCCATACAACCCATCCGATTGTTTTGCATAATATGGGCAACGTTGGCGGCTTCTACCCATTCTAATATTTCTTTATTGCTTTCTTCATCGTGCTGCAGCATACCTGTTACCTGGTAAAACTTAATGCCGGTACGTTTAAAAACGTTTGCAATTTCGGGCACGGGGCAGGCCGAGCAATACTTCAACCATGTACCCGTCATCTGCGTACGATCATTAAGACTATTAAAGGCTTCATAATCAATACGATCTTCCGGTGATAGGTTGAGTATCACAACCGGTACATTTAACTTTTGTACCACAGGCAAAACTGTTGACGAAAGCGCATAGGTGCCCACGTACAGGAAGACCAGGTCTACATCCTCCTGCCTGAATTTTTTACCGGTTTCGAAAGCCTTATTTACGGTATCTACTATCCCTGCATTTACAATACGCACGGGCTGATCAGCAAATTTCAAGCATAGTGTTTGCAGGTAACCCTCCAGGCTTGTTTTTAATCCCCCGAATTGTTCCCAATAAACATCTAATCCTATTCCAAATACCCCGATAGTTAAATTACTGTTGATCATTTTTATAAGTGGTGTTACCTGTTTTAATTTGTTTTATACGTATAAGGGGTATTAATCATTTGTTTTTATGATGGTAACAGGCCCTGTTAAGCCCGATGGCAATAAAGGTGAATCGGCTTTATACTGCGTGGTTGATGTAAAAGTATAGCGGCCGCTGGTGCGGGGCTGCCCTTTCAGCAACCACTCGGGCCATTTATCGTCAACAATGCCATCGTATGGTTTTTTCTCATCACCTATCAGCCGGTTTGGCCAAAGGTTTATCACTTCTATTTTAAGATCATTATTTTTTGTCCGCACCGCTCCGGATATATTTACATGCCACGGGGCTGTCCATACAATGCCAAGGTCTTTGCCATTTAAGGTTACACGGGCCATGTTCTTTACATTCCCAAGGTCCAGATACAATGATCCGGCTGGTACTTCATCAAGATCAAACTTTTTGTGGTACGCCGCTTTGCCCGAATAGTATTTTACCCCTTCATTTTTATTTTTGGTCCAGTCGCTTAGTTCGTCAAACTTTACATTTGCCGGGCCGCCCCATTTAGGGTCAAAGTTCACTTCCCATGGGCCTGTTAGGGTTTGCACCGTTTTTGCATTAACTCCTGTATTGATGCCAGATGATGGCCAGATGTTCTCTTTGGCAAAAACCACAAATGCACTTTCATAAGCAGCCAGTTGTATGGCTACCGATGTGCTGCCTTTATTCTTCTTAAATCTCGTTATTTTTTTTGTTTTACCGGTCACTGCGTCCCACAACTCGGGCGAACCTTTTACGGTGCGGAACTGTACTATTGTATTAACCGGCTTATCAGTTTTGTTAGATACAAAATATATGTCCCAATTTGTACCAGTTCGGTGTGTGTACCGCAGATCGCCGTTTGCTGTAAAATCATCAGCAACACCCTTGGTTTTTAGGATCTCTGCCGTGAGGTCATAATGCGGGTACAATTTATCGGGATTATCACTTACCGGTTTACCCCAAATCAACATCCCTTCGCCGTATTTATGCCGGGTGATGCTACCGGGTACAGCAGATGCCCCCCATATCGTTTTACTCAAAGCAACAATCCTTTCATCGCAGGTCGGATAGCCCACAAGGCTTGGCGAACGCAGTGGCGGGTTACCAACAACGGTAGCGCCCAGTTTCACCAGCTCGCCTATTTTAGCCAATAATTGCGGTGTCATCGATTCATATACAGGCAATACCAATAGCCCGTAGCTTGCCCCACCCGGAAATACCACCCGGTGATTTTTTACGGTAGTCTTCATTAACTGGCCGGGCGCGCAGCCATCAAAATTATAACCTCTGCGGTCGCCAATGGTATCGCTGCCCACCATCGCCGAAGTTGGCGGTACAAATACCAGCGGAGAACCCTCGGGCGTTAAATAAAGCACATCGGCCACGGTGCGGCCCTGTTGTAATATAAACTGGCTGCGGGTAACATAGTTATGATAACCGTTAGCCCATGGCCACCATGTTTGGCTGCGATCCCAGTGCACGCCATAAGGCCCCATGGTTGCCCCGGGTTTCAATGAATCGGGCAGAAACTGGTTTTGGAACGTGTGATGCACAAAGCGGTTAATACCCGCCGCAAAAGCCCAGTCGCCCTGGTTTTTCATCGATGCCGGGTGTTGTTTCCAACCCTCGTTATCCTGCGCGGTGAAAGCCTCGGCAGGGATCAGCGATTTGCCATTTACATGCCCTATGGATGTAGATTCGATAACGCTATAGCTTGAATTGAAGCCAAAACCTTTGCTCCAAAACTCAGCCATAGGCACATCCGCTATCGATCCAAGTTCAAGATCGGCTGTCGGCGTCATATCATACGGTTCGATAGAAAGCGACAGGTTATTACGTTTAGCATAGGCCTTTACCTGCCTGGCATGGTTATCCAAAACAAGCTCCTGCGCGGTTTGCCGCAAATCCCATAAAAAGCGTTCGCTCTCTTCCAGGCTGCCAACAATGTTGCCTGCATAAACCGGGTAATATTTAAGTGGGTCGTAGCCACGTCTTTTTATAAATTCCTGTCTGAACAATCCCGTCCAGTTTTGCGCGCCCATTTCCCAGCTATCCATGTGCAGGCGCTTTAAACCGCCTTTAATATTTTTGTTTGTCCGCCCGGTTTTTCTCAGCAGGTTGCCTACATATTTATCCAAATGATAATTCAGTGCTACGGTATCAAACTTATCAGCCTCCAGGCCTAAACCCGGTACCGGTGCAGGGCGGGTAATAGCCCCGTTATTGCGGCTTACAAAACGCATCACCGTCCACTTGCCTGATGGCGGCGACCAGTTCAGCGTACCATCGGGTTGCATTTTTGATGTCAGGTCAATTATCTGGCTTTTGGTTACCGAATTTTTATGCGCCCCATCATTAGCAGGCGATGGCATATACGGCCTCACCACACCCGAGCTGTACGGTGCACGATAGTATAAAGCCTTTTCCTCGTAATCTTTAATTGGTTTATCCTGCTCCGTTGCCGGGAAGGCTAAAACCGCTACGTCCTGATAAAATTTCAGCCATTCTTTTTTCACCTCGGGCGTTAAGCCGCCCTCGCCAAAAAAAGGCTTTTTGGGCGGCGGCACAGGTAAAACAATTTTCTGTTTATCGCCGGCGGTTACCGTAACCTGGCTGGATACCAGGTGCTGCATAGACTGGCTTGCTTTAACCCATGGGCCGCCGCTACCCGTCCAGCCGGGGCCAATGCCTAAGGTTATTTCGATACCCAGGCGGCGGGCCTCTTTTTCGGCATGTACAAAAAGCGATGTCCATTTATCGCTTAAAAACTCTACCGGGCCGCTGGGGATACCTACATTCACTTCAAGGAAAATAAGGTTACCAATACCTGCCTTTTTCATCGATTCCAGATCTTTGTTGATGGTTTCTGCCGACATATTGCCATCCATAAAATACCAGTAAACACCGGGTTTGTATTGATCGGCCGGATGGGCAAAGTTTGCCTTTATTGTTTTGAGCTGCGCATTGGCCGCAGTAAGGCAACAAAAAGCAATAAGGCAGGATAGTATATATCTAAGCATGGGTAGTTTATAATTGTGCGTATAAATGGTTAAGCGGTTTTGGCAAGGTTACATCCTTCACTCAAATTTACTTTATTTATTGTAACTGGTTTTTATCTGTTATGCGATATGTTTTATACTTTTTGATATTGATAATTAATGGATCAGGGCATCGAAAAAACTTTCTCCAAACCCACCACCACGGGCGATTGATCCGGGTTAACCTCCATCAGATCTGCCATATGCTCCCACCATTTCATCATTAACGGGTTTTCATGCAAACTGGCAGTGATGCCCTCATCAATGTATTGTACCGCTATCAGCGTATCCGTTTCTTTATCAAAATAGATATCATAGTTTTTAATGCCGTTCTGTTTAAGCAAGGTTACCAGCTCAGGCCAGATGCTGTCATGCCGTTTCCGGTATTCAACTTCGCAGCCGGGCTTTAACTTCATTTTAAAAACCACCTGTTTCATATCATTCTAATTCGCGGTTTTGATAAGCGCGACTGCAAAGGGCTTTAGATCGATGTAGATATTATTTAACGAAACATACACCGGTTGGTTATCTCCTGATGCTTCGTCAACAATGGCTACCTGCGCGCCTTTTAATTCGGCTGGCAGTGTTACACGCTGGGCTTTATTACGCTTGTTTAACAGCAATATACTTTTGCCGTTGGCATCTTTAAAACCCTGGGCCAACAGGTCATCGCCTTTGTTGTGGTCGATGCTTGTATTAACCAGTTTGTTACCGGCTTTTATCTGGTCTTTGATCAGCTTTAACACCCAGAAACGCGCGTTGGGTTTATTGTTGATATAGTTAACCATGCTCACATCCGGGAACTGCGTTGGGAAGCCCACTAACTGTGATTCGCCAATAACATCGATACCGTTTTTGGTGAGTTCGATAAAGAAATAAGCGTAAACACTTGCCGACAGGTTCCAGTAGGGCGCCGGGATAGGTTGAGTGCGCATCTCTTCGCTCACAAATGTACCCAGTTCATTAATATCTGTTTTGGTATTTGGCGACAGGCGCTTTTTGATGTTTTCTACAAACCTTACCGTATTTATAAAATTCTCGGCCTTATCAAATACGGCGTATTCATAATCCTCAAATTTTTGTCCGCTGTTGGCGCTTGCATAACAGTGGTAGGATATCATATCCAGCGGGATGCCCGGCTTATGGTTAGCTGGGTTCAAAAAGTATTCGAACCATTCAGGGCGTTCGCCGGCAAGGCCAAGCCCTACAAATTTAGCATCGGGTATAACCTGTTTCAACGCAGTAACCATGGCATCGTATATTTTGGTATAGGTTTGGGGCGACATGCTATGCTCCAGATCAGGCTCGTTCAGTACCTCCCAGTAAGGGATCTCGTAATGGTAGCCCGATTTGTGGTATTTGCCAAGCTCGTCTGTAAAACCGCCTTTGGTGTACCAGCTTACCAACCTCACGTAATAGTCGGTCAGTTCTTTCATGGTACTGTCCCTAAGCTCGGTACCACCGCCGTATGACCAACTTACCTGGTTTGGATCTGCCGGATAGGCTACAGGTTTTTCTGTTTTAAACATCCATTGCGGTATGGTGCTAAAATTCATGATGATAGAGTGGCCTTTGGTAGCTTCCAAAAAATCTATGGTCATGGGGTCTATCAGCCTAAAATCCCATGATGTTTTTGTCCCGGTTGGCGGTTCAAGCTCGGCCACGGCTAATTTAGGGTAAGGGAACCATGGCACATAACGTACAAAATCGGCATTCAGCTCTTTAACCGCCTTGAAAGATTCATCGTGCATGGCAGCTTTACGGCGCAGCATAGGGTTGCCCACCACCTGTAATGTAGGTGTAGATACCGAGGTGGATACCTCATTGGCCCAGTTTACTTTTAGCTGCGGGGTTTGCGCGTTGCAAATACCCCCCGCAAGTAAGGCAAGGTTTATCGTAATAAATTTCTTCATCTTTAATAAATTAACAAACAACCATCAAAACAGTAAATGATAATTTTCAGAAAGGCAGGAAGCACCATTTACCATCGGCAACTCCCTGCAACTTTCAACCAATTACCAATTATTAGTACCCCGGGTTTTGTGTTAAGTTCTTATCCAGAAACAGTTGCCTGTCTGGCATAGGGTATAATGCTTCGTACCCATCAAATTTGTAGTCGTTTCCATTAAACGGCACGCCCCCCCTATCCACTGTAGGTGATGCTCTTTCGGCCTGCCCGTGCGCGTTTAAAAGCGTTGCCATTTGCGCGTTTGTTAAGGCGCGTTTCAGATCAAACCAGCGGTCGTTCTCAAATGCCAGCTCTACGCGGCGTTCATGTCTTATGGCTGTGCGGAATGTTTCCTGGCTTAAGCCCGATACATCGCCAAGCCCTGCCCTGTTCCTCACCGGGTTAATATACTGATAGGCGTTAGCCGGACCGGTTTGTTCATTAATAGCTTCGGCCAGCATCAGCAAAACATCCGAATATCTTAGCACCGGCCAGTTATCATCTGTACGGCCAACCACCGTGTGCGGATGGTTGTATTTATTTACAAACGGGATAGGTACAAATACACCACCAGTGTTTGTATAACCCTCTTTTAAAGCAACAGCTTTACGCTCATCACCTGCTTCAAATTCGGCGATGATACTTTTGGTTGGGATATTCCAACCTTGCGGGCGGCTTGTAGGGAAGCCGGTTACAGCACCTTCCGAGCCTCTCGGCGCAAAAATGTAAAGGAAGTTGCTCCACTCGCTCACCTTATCGCTGCCCAGGTACTGTACCTCAAATAATGATTCGCTGTTGTTTTTATTGGTTGTAGAAAAAACATCGGCATACTTATTTACCAGCGAGTAACCTAAAGGCAATACCTGGCGTAAGGTACTTTCTGCTTTCGGATAATCTTTTTTGGTTAAGTAAACCTTACCCAATAAACCCAGGGCCGATCCTTTAGAGGCACGGCCCACATCCCCACCGGTGTATTCGCTTTTTGCGGGCAGGTTGGCTGCCGCGTCGGTAAGGTCTTTAATGATTTGCGTATAAACAGCATCTTCAGGACTACGGGATGTAGCAAAAGCATCAGACGCATTGGCAAGCGGTTCGGTAACTAATACCACCGGGCCAAAATAACGTACCAAATTAAAGTAATAATAGGCCCGCATAAATTGCAGTTCGCCTTTATATTGAGCCTTTTTCTTATCGGCTATCGCGGTTACGCCATCTATCTTTGATAATGCTACGTTGATATTGTAAAGCGCATTGTACGACTGGTTGTACATATCGGCTATGTTTACATTGGTTGCCGTTACGTTCCAAAACTCAAAAGCTTCCACGCGGTCTGTCTGCCCCCTGTCGGATGGGTCGAGCTGTATGGTAGTATTGTCTGACGACATTTCGGCAAAAATGTATTGGCTGTTCACATTGTCCTGCATGGAGCTGTACGCGCCGCTTACCGCCTGCTTTATCTGGTCTTCTGTTTGATAGAACCTGTCGGCAGTTTTCTTTGTAGGATCAGACAGGTCGAGAAATGATTTTTTACAGGCTGATGTAACCGCCAGAAAACCTAATAAGAATGATATTTTATATATTTTTTTCATCGTGTCGGGTTTTTAAATTAAAAGTTGATTCGGGTACCAATAGATATGGTGCGGGGCACAGGGTACGATTCGCCGTCCCTTCCCGGGCTTATCACATCATTGCCATTGTTGGTACGGGCGGCATTAACCTCTGGGTTATTACCCGGGTATTTGGTAAACAGGAAGGCGTTATCCACACTAACAAAAACCTTGGCATCAAAAACATTTTTGATACGTGGTATGGTATAACCTAATGTGATGTTCTTCATCCACATATAGTTACCGCTATACACATACATGGAGTTGGCCTCGCGTGTAAATTGGTAAGTATTTGAGCCCGGCCATTTGCCAGCACCAGGGTTCTGTGCCGACCTCCAGCGGTTCTGCACATCAGACAGTACGTTGAATACACCATCAATATTGGCCAGGTTCATATCAACCGCCCTGTAGATCTGCCCGCCCGATGATCCGTTTAATAACATGCTCAGATCAAACCGTTTGTAGCCTACGTTCCAGTTCCATCCCCAGGTAAATTTAGGGTTGGGGTTACCTATCACAACCATGTCCTGCGTATCGTAAGAGATCACGCCATCGCCATTGCCATCAAAATATTGGTAAGTACCCGGGATGTTGTTGGGATGGTGCGGTGTAGCATCAATTTGCGCCTGGGTTTGATAAATGCCCAAAACTTTATATCCGTAAAACATACCTATTGGCTGCCCTACCTGGCTTATGTTGTAGCCATCATAAAATGCGCCTGTAAGTAATGAATTGCGGTCGCCGTCTATAGCCAATACTTTATTTCTGTTGAATGATATGTTAAAACCGGTATTAAAGGTTACATCGCCATATCTGTCGCGGTAGTTTACACCAAGTTCAAGCCCTTTGTTTTCCAGCTTACCAATATTGGTGATGATGTTTCCGAACCCTGCAACAGCGGGTATCTCTACATTAAGCAGCATATTGGTAGTTAATTTACGATAGTACTCTGCCGTAAAGTTTACCTTGCCATGTAATATGCTCAGATCCATACCAATATCCAGTTGCCTTGATTGCTCCCATCCCAGGTTAGTGTTTGGGAACGAACCGATTGTTGCTCCCGGTACAACTGTACCACCCAGCACATAATTACTGCTGTTAATACTTGCCTGCGAAGTATAGTTACCGATGTTGTTATTACCGGTAATACCATAACTTGCCCTGAATTTCAGATCATCCAGCCAGTTCATTTTAGGGAAGAAACTTTCCTGCGAAATACGCCAGCCAACAGATGCCGACGGGAAACTGCCCCAACGGTTATTGCTGCCAAAACGGGAGCTTGCCTCGCGGTTGAACGCGGCGGTGAACAGGTATTTATCTTTGTATGAGTAGTTAACCCTCGATAAAAAGCTTTCGATTGTAAAAGATGCCATGCCGGCGCTGCCGCTCAACTGGTTGGCTGCCGAAACATACTCCACAAGGTCGTCGGGAAAATCTGATCCGGTTGCGTTACCCGTGTTTAAGCTACTTTTTTGAAAAATATGGCCAACCGTTACCTCCAGTTTATGATCTTTAAACTTAGGCGAATAGGTTAACAGGTTATCCATGCCGTAGTTCAGATTGTTGTAGAAGTACTCGCCGCCACTTGCAAGGCGCGGCGGCGGGCTGTTAAACCCTGCCAATGTTGATGGGGTAAAATCATGATTACGCATATCGTCAATCACGCCGTTAAGGTTGGTACGGAAGCTAAAATCTTTAAAAGGCTTAATTTCTATGTATGCGTTAGCCGTAACATTACTTTTATATTGTTTGTGCTGCTCCTCGTTAAGGCGCTGCACCGGGTTAGGGAACCCGAAAATATTATCATGGCCGCCTATGTAACTGTTGTAGCTACCGTCCTCGTTATATACAGGTTCGCGCGGGTCCATCAGTAAGGCCTGGTCTACAATGTTGCTGCCAAAGCCACCGGCAATAGCGTCGCTGTTTTTTGCCCACGAGTAAGCGCCAGACAGGTGCAAGCCAAAATTCAGGAAGTTATTTGGCCTGCCGTCCAGATTTGCCCTTGCGGTAACCCGGTTAAACCCGGTGTTGATCAGGGAGCCATCCTGTTTAAGGTAGCCAATAGATATATATGAGCTTGATTTTTCGGAACCATTGGTTAACGCTACGTTGTAATCACTAAACGGCGCGTTTTGATGCAATATCTCTTTGTACCAATCGGTTGATACCTTGGTCTGCTCCGGGAACCTGAAATCGGCAGGGATCTCGCTATCTAATGGTTCCCTGTTTTGAAAATACCTGATCTTATCAGAAAACACATCCTTTTGAAATTGCGCAAACTGCTGGCCGTTCAGCACATGTACACGCCTTGAATCGGGCACGTTTGCAAAACCGTTGTTGGTAGTAACCGATAGTTTATAGCCATCTTTTTTACCGCTTTTAGTAGTTATTAAAACAACCCCGTTGGCGCCCCTTGATCCGTAAACCGAGGTAGATGCCGCATCTTTAAGGATGGTGATGCTTTCAATATCGTTTGAATTTAGTGAGTTACCCACGTTGGTGCCCACCGGGAAACCATCAACCACATACAATGGGTCGCTGTTTGCACCCAGTGAACTGTTGCCGCGGATCTCTACCTGCAGCTCCTGCCCCGGCTGTCCCGAGGTTTGTTTGGCTACAACGCCCGGTGCCTGCCCCTGCAAAAGTCGCCCAACGTTTGATGCAGGGATGCCTTGCGATTTGGAAAGATCTACCTGCGAAACTGCCGCGGTGATATCGGCCTTACGCTGTGAGCCGTAAGCAAGTACAACCACTTCCTTTAGCCCCTGGGAGGATGCGGACATTTTGATAGTGATACTGGCATCATCTCCCACAACTACGGTGCGTTCAGTATAACCGATGTACCTGAATATTAGTGTCGCGCCTTTACTGGCGTTTAATTTAAAACGGCCGTTAACATCTGTTTGGGTGCCGTTGGTAGTACCTTGCACCGATACAGAAACGCCTACCAGCGGTTCTGACGAAGCGGCATCGGTTACTGCGCCCGACACGGTTGCCGCAGTTTGCGCAAAGGTTGGCAGGTAACATAAAAGCGATAAAGCCAGTATGAGCAGGTGCCTGCCGGTTACAAAAAGTAAAAGTCTTTTTTTCATAATTTTTGGTTAGTTATTGTTTGATTAGCTTATAGGTTTTTAATTTTTTGCACAGCGATTTTTTACACCATAGGCATGCTAATTATTTCATTGTCGGTTTATATTTTCTGAGCGTAAAGGCAACGCTGCGGTAGATGCAGGGATGCTTTGGTTATTATTGGTTTTCAAAAGTATTTTAATGTAACCTGCCTGAAATACAGGTTTTGATATTTGATTTATATATTTTGATACTTTTTAACACACTGTTAAACAGGTGTTTATTTGCAATATTTAAATATTGACACCTTATATAGAGAAATTGGGATAAACAGAGAAAGATGTCAGAAAACACATCACTTTTATCAAATGATGTAAAGAAGGATTTAATAACTTGCCGAGATTAGCAGGAACAAAAACCATTTACAAACCGGCAGCTTCCTGCCATATTAAAACCGCAAGCGATGAAATTGAACCGGACAAATTTGTTCCCGATATTGGTATGCATAATATTCTTTTTGATACACGGGTTTGTCCCGCATACCGCATTTGGCCAGGGCAAACGCAAACCTTCCGACCTGGTTATTACCAATTTTGATAAGCAGGGCAATCAAATTATACGCTACAGCAATGTGGGCGATGCCATTGATGCCCACGACGGCGAAATAGCCTTGTTTAACGGCACCTACTACCTGTATGGCACCAGCTACGATTGCGGTTTTGAATGGGGAAACAAGAACGCGCCATTCTGTGGTTTTAAGGTATACTCATCAAAAGATATGCTGAACTGGACCGACAGGGGCTTTTTGTTTGATGCCAAAACCGAGGTTTGGCAAACGCGCTGCAATGGTAATACTTATGGTTGTTTTAGGCCGCATGTGGTTTTTAACAGCAAAACGCAATTGTATGTACTATGGGTAAATGTTTATGATAATGTATCAGGGTATAGAGTTTTCACCGGCAAAACGCCTGTTGGCCCGTTCACAGAAGTTGCCGAGCCAAAACTCGCTGTAAATTCAAACGCGCCGGCCGCGGGTTTAAACAATGGCGACCATGATACTTTTATTGATGATGATGGCACTGCCTACCTGGCTTATACCGACTGGCGCACAAAAGGCTCCATTGTAATTGAAAAACTAAGCAGCGATTATTTAACCGGCACCGGCGAAGTTGTAAAATCAGTTACCGACGGGCAAACCGAGGCACCGGGTATGTTTAAAAGGAACGGCATTTACTACGTGGTTTATTCCGACCCTAACTGCGGGTATTGTTCGGGGACCGGCACCTCGTATAAAACAGCCAGATCGCCGCTTGGGCCATGGTCTGCAGGGAAAAAGATCAGCGATAACTCCTGCGGGGGGCAGCCCTCTTTTGTATCAACCATAAAACTGAGTTCGGGCAATGTTTACCTGTTTGGCAGCGATTTGTGGAACAATGCCGCCAAAAATGAAGCACTGGCCAATTATTACTGGGCACCGCTCACATTTAATGCGGATGGCTCCATCATCCCCATGACCTGCGACCAGCCCTTTAAAGTTACCGGCAGTAAAGTGGCAAGGATACCGGCTACAAACGTTAAAAACAGCAGCACCAAAGGCCTGCCTGATATAGCCGGGGCAACTAAGCGATCGCAAACATTTTTGGCAGAGCGCAGCGGCATTCTAAAAACAGTTTATCTCCCCATGTACAAAACAGGCAACGTTGATGCCGACTTGCAGGTAGCTATTTATCGTGCCGATGTGCAGGGTAAACCGGTGGGTAATGCGCTGGCAAATAAAAGCATCCCAACTAAGGCAATAGGCTGGTCGGTTAAGCGCCTGGCTGTTCATCCGGGTATTAACTTAACCAAGGGAGCGGCTTATTGCATTGTGCTTTCTTCGGCCACAAGTGCAGGCAGTTATGGCTTTACATACGATAATAGCAAAACAAGCAATCCGCAATTACCATTCGGTAGATTACAGGGAGATTCCTTCGTGGCTGAGAATGGCAAGCAATTAAATTTCAAGCTCATCGTTACTCAATAAGGCCCTTGGGAGAAATAAAATTCACTTTTTGATATTTTGTTTGTACTTTTTGATATTGGCCTTGTTGGTGGGGAAATAGTTGTTATTTTTAATATATAAACCACTACTATCAGGTATTGCCACTTATCTATGCGGCATACCATGTACCAATTATTTATTATAGTAGCGCATTCAAAATGATCAATTATTACAAATATTTGCCGGTAAGCCGCGAGGACGAAAACTGGGGCCTTTGCGTTTTAAATACGGGCTGCACCCATATCGAAGCCACTGGTTTATACCCTTTTAAAACCCACCCTGCGCACCATTATTTTAACTGGGCCATTGGCAGGGTATTAAACGAATATCAGATCATTTACATCACCAAAGGTAGAGGCATCTTTGAATCTGATAGCTGCAAACGGCGCGAGATAAAGGCCGGCACCATCATCATCCTTTTCCCCGGGGAGCGGCACCGCTATAAACCTGATAACGAAACCGGCTGGGACGAATACTGGATTGGTATGAAGGGGGATATTATTGATAATCTGGTGAAAAAGAATTTTCTAAGGCCCGATAATCCGAGTATATACATTGGGTTTCATGAAGGCATCTTCAACCTGTTTAACAGCATTATTGAAGTCACCAAAAGAGAGAATACCGGATACCAGCCGCTTATTTCGGGCGCGGCACTGCACCTGATGGGTAATTTTCACTTTATTTTTAAGCAGGATGCGGTAGAGTGCGAGGAGAAGGAAACCATTATCAATAAAGCAAGGCTATTGTTCCGTTCAAACATCACGAATGATTTTTCGCCCGAGCAAGCTGCCGAAGAACTGCAGGTAGGTTACTCGTGGTTCCGCAAAGCTTTCAAAAGCTATACAGGGCTTTCGCCGGGTCAATATTACATCCAGTTAAAAGTAGAACGGGCTAAAGAGCTTTTGAATAACCCGGAGATCCCGATCAAGCAAATTGCCTACGATCTGCGGTTCGACAGCTATTTTTACTTTTCGAAAATGTTTAAAGAGAAAACCGGCATCCCCCCTACCGATTATCGTAAAAGGGCATTGGGGTCGTTGTAGCTATTCAAAAGCCAAAACAACTGGTATATTTACCGTATCAATGAGAAACTACTTAAAAATACTGCGGATTGACGAATATTCAATTACCCCCTATTACGCGCAGATCTATAATTCTATCCTGCGGGCTATTGAAGATAAGCTGATTGATAAAGATGATATACTGCCCTCAATAAACGACCTGAGCATTGCGCTTGATATTTCAAGGAATACCATTACCCGTGCTTATAACGATCTTAAAAAAATCGGTGTTATTAACTCCGTGCCCGGCAAAGGTTATTTTATATCCAATACCCGGGTAGATCAGTCGGTGAAAGTGCTATTACTGTTTAATAAACTGAGCAGCCACAAAAAGTTATTGTATGATGCTTTTGCCGGTGCACTCGCTCAAAAAGCATCTATCGATTTTTATATCTACAACAGCAACTTTAACTTCTTTAAAAAGCTACTGCTGGAGAAACAGGAGAAATATGATAAAGTAGTTATCGTGCCCCATTTCAGGGATAAGGCAGATAACGCGTTCGAGGTAATAAACGAAGTACCCAAAGAAAAACTCATTCTGCTGGGCAAACTGGTTAACGGCGTTACAGGTGAATTTGGAGCAGTTTACGAAGATTTTGAGAACGACATTTATAACGCGCTTGTTAACCTGATAGAAAAGATCAGGCAGTACACCTCACTAACTATCATTTTCCCGAAGCAAAGCTATTTCTCTACCGATATACTGATCGGCTTCCTGAACTTCTGCAAAGTTTACAATTGCGATTACGATATCATATCCGACCTGAAAACCCAACCAATCCAAAAAAGCACCCTTTATATCACCCTTACCGAAGACGACCTGGTAGAGTTGATAGACAAAGCCCTGAGCCTGGAATATAAGGTTGGCGAGGATGTGGGTATTATCTCCTACAACGAAACAGCCCTAAAAAGATTGATCCTGAACGGCATCACCACCATATCAACCGATTTTAGGTTTATGGGCGAAAAAGCCGCCGAACTGGTATTGAATAACTCGAAAGAACATTTGAAAGTGCCGTTCAATACCATTATAAGAAAATCGTTATAAACAATTAACAAACCAAAAAGAACTCCGCAGTCGCCCGGCTCCAGCCGAGTGACCGTTATTATAAGGCCTCCGGCCGCATATTTACGGCGGCAGATGCCGCTGAATAGTCGTCACTCGGCTGGAGCCAAGCGACTGCATAAAATCAATCCGTTAATTCGTTATTTTAAACTGATAGCTTCCTGCCGCAATATGATAATTCGCGCTGTTCTTTATTAAAACATCTCCCTGGTAAACCTTTGATTTACCGGCATTGGGGAAGGTTATAGTAGCCGATGAGTTTGCCGGGATAGTAACGTTATAAATAACATCCTGCCCTTTCCTTGCCCACGATGATACAATTTTACCGTAAGGCCCATCATGCGATGCGTTGAAAAATTCAAGGCCCGATACAAAGTTTGGTTTTAACAATACATTTTTAAACCCGGGACGTGACTCATCAGGCAGTATGCCGCCAAGTCCTTTAAAGAACCAGCCGCCAATTTCGCCAAACATCATGTGGTTTAATGAAATATCCCTTTCGGCTTTGATATTCCAGTTCTCGTAAAGCGTTGTAGCACCATTCACAATCCACCAGCCCCATGACGGGTAGGTATCCTGCGCGGCCAGTTTATAGGCTGTTTCGGCTTCGCCATTATTGCTTAAAGCATTTAATACAGCCTTGGCGCCTAAAACGCCCACGTCAATATGCATCCCATCGGCAGCAACCCGTTTTGCAAGATTTTGAGCTACCTGGGTTTTGTATTGGTCGGGTACTATCCCCCATTGTAAAGCCATGCTCAATTCGGTTTGTACACCATTGCCGTAAATGCCGGTTGCTTTGTTAAAGTATTTATCGTTAATGGCCTTTTTGATCTTTTCAGCCAGTGCCGAGTAAAATGTATAGTCGGCCTGTTTACCGAATAGCTTGGCCGCCTTTGCCAAAATAGTAGCATCAACATAAAAATAAATAGACGAGGTGTACTCTAACGATGACGATGATTTAACCGGCACCCAGTCGCCGCGGCCAAAGGTGGTTAGGCCGCCTACGCTTATACCGTTAACGTAATTAACATACGCACGGATATTGTTATAGTTATCAGACAACGCCTTGCTATCGCCATAAAACATGTATAAGTTCCAGGGGATAATGGCGATGGTACTCGTCCAGTCGGTACCGTTTGCTGTGCCGTAACCCCAGCCGCCTGTCGGGATAATATCAGGCAGTACACCGTTTGGCTGCTGCTCATCGCGGTGATCGGCCAGCCATTTTTCGTAAATGGTGATGCCGTCAAAGTTAAACAGGCCGGTTTCCACAGCAAAGTGGCCGTCGCCAGTCCATCCATTCTTTTCGCGCTGCGGGCAATCGGTTGGATAACCAAACAGATTGGATAGGTATGAATTATTGGTAGCCCACCACAGTTTGTCTATCAATGGGTTTGATGAACTTATTTTACCCGTGGCCGGCACATCGCTGTGCATAAAATAACCAACAACATCCTCCTTTTTTAATTCAAGCGGTTTGCTGCTGGTGATCTCTACATACTGAAATCCCTTGTAATTAAACTTGGCCATAAACTCAACAGTACCTTTCCCGTTTAGGGTTACGATATCTGTTCCAAATGGGTCGTTTTTATCTTTAGGGCGATAGTAAACATCAATGTTCGACATATCTACATGGCCGTTAGGGTAAAGCCTTTCGCCGTGTTTAATACGCACCACGGTACCGCTTTCACCGTTTAACTTTACTTTAGTCACACCCGAAATATTCCGGCCCAGGTCAACCACATAAGTGGTATCATTAAACTTATTAATAGATTTTGCCGCTATCTCGTCAACATTACGGATAGGCTGCATCATCTGGCTAACAATTTGTTTGGACGGTGCTGCGCGCAGGTCTACCTCTTTCCAATCTTTATCGTCAAAGTTTGGAGTATTCCAGCCTGGCAACTCCAGGCGGCTATCGTAATGCTCGCCGGTATAAATACTGTTAAAGGTAATGGGGCTATGGTGTGTTTTCCAGCTATCGTTGGTGGCAACAATAGCCGTGGTACCTTCTTCATAGGTTATCTTCAGGTCCATGCAAAAGGTTGGCCTGTTGCGCCATGGGGCACGGTCAAAGTTCCAAACCGCTATTGATTGCATATTGTACCAGCCATTACCCAATAGTACACCAATGGCATTTTTGCCTTGCTGCAACTGGTTGGTAACATCATAGCTCACATAGAGTGTACGCCTGTCGAAACGGGTGTACATCGGATCCAAACGATGATTACCTATTTTTTGCCCGTTGATATATAACTCATACAAACCGCCAACAGCAATATATGCCCTTGCCGATTTGATCTTTTTACCCGCGGTAAATGCTTTACGGAAATACGGAGCAGGCAGGGTATTGATGCTGGCCGGGTCACTTATCCACGAGCCTGTCCAGTTGTTTATGCCCATTAAGCCGGTTTCGAAGTTGCTAATGCGGCTATCTGTCAGTTTTGCACCCGCGCGGTTCCAGGTGCGCACCAGCCAGTAATATTTGGTTGATGGCTGCAAGGCTTTGCCGTTATAAGTAATGTTACTGGCAGATGAAGCTACTTTGCCCGAGTTCCATGCCGTGGGATTTTTCGACAACTGAGCAGAATCTGTACCCACAAGCACCTGGTAGGCTGTTTGGGTAGCTCCCTTGCTGCGGTCTTCCATTTGCCAGGAAAGGCGCGGGTGTTGTTCGTCTACACCAATCGGTGCTTCTAAATGCTCGCACTGTAAAGCAACGATACGGGTTTGGGCATAAACAGTAGCGCCGGCAAGCGTATTGAAAAAGAATGTTAGCGCTAAAACGTAATGTGAACGGTTCAAAATCTTCTTATTTTTAATTGATTAAACTTATTTATTGTCGACTAAGCAACAGCAATTTCTTATTTGCATCTTCTTGAGGGTAATTGCCATCAAAAGCCAGGATTAAATTTAAAAGCGTTGGCCAATGCGATTCCCTCCCAACGGGAGGGTGCAGGGAGGGAATTTAGGCCAACGTTTTACTTCCTTTATTTTTGGTCAACAACCTCAATCTTCACCGGCCCTAATAAACCCGATGACTCTAACTTATCAGTTGGTTTAAACCTGTTGTTACTCAACCATGTCTTCCGCTCAGATTGGGGTAGCTTAGTATCGCCAACCAAACGGTTTACCCATGTGTTTACCACCTTTATCTCCAGTTTATTTTCTCCGGACTTTATTGCAGCCGTAATGTCAACCTTGTAAGGGGCGGTCCATGCGCCACCAACGGCTATACCATTTACGGTTACTTTCGCTATTGCCTTTGCCATTCCCAGATCAACAAATACCTTCTGGCCTTTTTTTACAGCGGCTAATGTAAATGTATTATTATAAAATGCCGTTCCCGAGTAGTAACGGATGCTATCATTGGGGTTTACCGACCAGTCGCTTAAGGTATTAAATATAACAGGATTTGCCGGACCTCGCATCTTACTGTCGAATTTTAACGTCCATGGTTTATCAATGGTTATAGTTTGCACAGCCGCAGCATAATTAGGTTTGGCCGATACTGCAGTTTGCGCATCCTGCCTGAATATGATGAAAGCGCTTTCCGTAGGGGCCAGTTCAAGTGGTACAGTGATAATATCGCCTGTTTGGGTATACGATGGTAATTCCCGCACGCTTCCGCTAACCGGATCCCATAACTCGGGGCGTTTACCCGTGATGCGGAATTGTGGTGCTATTTTAACCGTTTTATCTTCCTGGTTGGATATAAAATATATCGAGCCATCCTCTACCTTGCGGTGGATAAACAATGTTGAATTATTCTCCGTGATCCTGGCATCCGGGATAACCTTGATCAGATCAAGCGCTTCCTGCATCTGCATATTGCTGATCACCATCCCCTTGCCTACGCGGTTTGCTTTGATGGATGAACCGTTGATATTACCCCAAAGCTCGTCAGCCAGCTTGTTAACCTGCGCATCGGCTGCCGGGTAATTTTGTAAACTTGGCGATGTTAAAGGTTTTGGGCCTAAAACAACCATACCCTGCTCTACCAGCTCCTTTATTTTCAATAACAGTTCCGGGCGAATGGTGGTTAACTGCGGCAGTACCAAAATGCTATAGGTCATACCATCGGGCAAAACCATTTTACCATCCTTTACGCTCAGCCTGGTTTTTATCACTTCGCCATTAATATAATCAAACGAATATCCCTGTGGCAGTTTAGGGTCTTGCACGCCGGTCATTTTTGGCGCGTCCTCGCTTATAAAATAAGCTACATCTGCAACATATTTACCCTGCTGTAGCATCATATTACAGCGTTTAATATATTTCAGGAATATATCCATATCATAAAACCAGGTGTTTAACCTGTTAAATTCCGTACCAAAAAAAGCGTTAACACCGGGCGCTTTATCTTCATAAGGCTGGCTAATGTACACGTGCATCAGGGTGTTGTTGATCCCCTCGGTAAAAAAGCGGTCGGCACGTTGTTTCAACAATGCCGGGTAGCGCGCAAACGGGGCACCTGCGCAGGTAAATGATTCGGCCGACACCTTGGTTTTCCCATAGATATGCGCCGCAGATGAAGCCGCACGGTTCTCGATATCGCCTAACATGCCTTCGCTCCAAAACTCACCGCCTACCTCGTCCGACTGCCCGCCGTACTGCAAAAACTCGCCTGGGAAGCCCCAGTGTCCATAGTTCTCCAGCCAGGTGGTAAGCCCATGCTGGTGACTGATATCGCGCAGGCCGCCAACATAATCATAGGCTACCCTGTCGGCAATAAAGCGGCGCAGATCCCAAAGGAAACGGTCGGACTTATCCTCGCTGCCCACTACTTTGCCCTGTAAAACGGGGATGTATGGCGTTGGGTCGTAACCGTAATTCTTTTCAAATTTTTCAACCAGGCCGTCCGTCCAGTTCTGGCCACCGGTTTCATAGCTATCCTCTACAGTTACCTTCCATGTTTTACGGTCGGCAGCCGGAATGCGTTTGATGATCTGACCCAGGAAAGCGTCAAAGTGAGCGGCTATATGTTCTTTGCTCATTTTATCTGCTTCCAAACCGGTACCCTGGGCCGAAGCCGGGCCGTTGGTTACCTTGGTTGGTGTCATCCCGGTGCGTTCAATTATCCAGTTACCGGCAGGCACCTGCCAGTTAAGGGTACCATCGGCAGCCATGTATTTGGTTACATCAATCACCTTTGCAGGGTCTATCACATATTTATTGTCATCAATAACAGGCTGCGGCTTCCACTGGTAAGCATCCCAATACGGGAATGGTGTTTGCCACATTTTAGCCAGCGTTTTTTCTATATAATTTTCTACTACCGGGGCCGATGAAAGTTTTACTTCGGCAATACCTGCGTTATCAGTTTTGGTAAACAACAAACGGAAACTATCTGACGATGTATCAGGGAAAGAGATAGCACCCGGTCCGTACGGGTTAAAGCCCACATTGGCAGCATCGTTACTACGGTCGACCCTGAAATGTTTTACGGTTATATACGCGCCGTTCTTATTTACCTGCAGATCGCCTTCCAGCGTCATCCCCCTACGGGCAGGGACAATCACAAGGCTGCGGGCGGTGTAAGCCTGTTTGGTATTAATATCTATAGTATACGATTTGTTTCCGTCCAAAAACACAACTGTAGAATCTTTACCATCTGCTATCTTAGCCAGGTCTTTAATAAAAGGCTCTGAACTGACCACAGGCTTCAGGTCGCGGATATCATTGATATAACCTGCGCTGACAGGGTAAGCGATCACTTTAACATCCTGGAAATTCTTTTCGGGCTTTGCCAGTTTCGTATTAAAGCTATACGGTCCTTTTACCACTATTTGTGATGATGTTAAATAACGCATAGCCTGTTCAGGCTTAACCCACGGCCCACCGGACTGGCTCCAACCCGGACTATTAAAGATCCCTATCTCGATATTAAGCTCGGTAGCCTTTTTCAACGCGGCGTGCAAAACATCCCACCACTCGTCTGTAAATATCTTTATTTTACCGGCCGGTACATCATCCTGCCATATATTACCAATAAAGGCGCGGTTAATACCTACCTTTTTCATCGACTCCAAATCGTGGATCACACCTTCTTTTGAAATATTATCCGAGATCCAGTACCAGTAAACGCTGGTTTGGATGCTATCCGGCACAGTTATAAAGCCTGTTTCCAATTGGGCCATAGGTCTAACAGCAACCGATTGGGTAATTTGCTTTTTTGGTGCGCACGCGTTAAACGCAAAGCTTATCAGCAATATAAATACACAGGATACACTCAGCTTTTTGGTAATAGGCATCAGTTTATTAATTAGGTACGCGTTAGCGGTATTGGTTAATTGGTGCTTACCGGGTAAGCGTTTTCGAAAGTATCTTAAATTATCAATTCAACTATGCCCAGCTATACCATTGATCATTGCCGACCTATTTAGATTTGAGAAGGTAACAGATAGGGATGGTTAAACAAACTGTTACCTTTATCATTGCCTTAACCATTATAATAAACCCAATTCCAAAATTATGCAAGCAATCTTCGGTGTTATCTTTCACTTTATCGGCGGCTTTGCTTCCGGCAGCTTTTACATCCCTTATAAAAAAGTAAAGGGCTGGGCCTGGGAAAGTTTCTGGATAGTAGGCGGCATCTTCTCCTGGCTTATCGTGCCGCCTGTGGCTGCATGGTTAACCATTCCTAATTTTACAGATATCATTGCCCAAACAAACGGGCAGATACTGGCGCTTACCTATTTCTTTGGTTTGCTTTGGGGTATAGGCGGTTTAACTTATGGCCTTGGCGTGCGTTACCTGGGGGTATCATTAGGCAGCACCATAATACTGGGCCTGTGCGCGGTGTTTGGCTCTATCATACCATCGGTTTATTATAACTTTTTCCCAAAAGAGGGTAAGGATAGCTTCAGCATGATGCTGCACAGCAACTGGGGCCAAATGGTTTTACTGGGCATTGTAATTTGTGCCTTAGGTATTATAATATGCGGCAAGGCTGGTACGCTTAAAGAAAAAGAACTATCTAAAAACAAAACCGTAGCCGAAGAGAATAAAGAGTACCGCTTTGGCCTTGGCATTTTTGTAGCCATTGTATCGGGTGTGTTAAGCGCCTGTTTTAATTTCGGTATTGAGGCCGGCAAATCAATGGCCGATACCGCGAACGAGGCATGGAAAGTATTACACCCAAACGCGGGCAATTTCCTTTTCCAAAACAATGTTATTTATATAGTAATACTTTGGGGTGGCCTTACTACCAACTTCATTTGGTGTATGATATTGAACGCCCGTAATAAAACCTTCAGTAACTATACCGACGGGCAAAAGCCGCTGTTAAAAAACTACATCTTTTCGGCCCTGGCGGGTACTACATGGTTCCTGCAGTTCTTTTTTTACGGCATGGGCGAAAGTAAATTGGGCAATGGCGCCAGTTCGTGGATCCTGCATATGGCCTTTATTATCCTGATAGCAAACGCCTGGGGTTTGTTGTTAAAGGAATGGAAAGGCGTTAGTAAAAAAGCAATATATACGGTTATAGCCGGTATAGCTACCATCATTATATCGGTTTTGGTGGTGGGTTATGGTAATTCGATAAAACCTTAAAAAACAATAGCAATACAACAATAAGAAATCAACAATTCGAAAATCAGCAATTAAAACATATGTCTACTACAACACAATTTAAACATGTAAGCTACTTATGGGACGATGCTAAGGCAGCAGCTTTAGCCGGGGATGAGGTAGCCTTACTGATATACCGCTCAAACCTGCTTGGCGCCGATTTGCGCCTTACCAACTACGGCGGTGGCAACACTTCATGCAAAGTAACTGATAAAGACCCTTTAACCGGTAAAGAGGTTGAAGTAATGTGGATTAAAGGCTCGGGCGGCGATATCGGTACGCTTAAAAAGAGCGGCCTGGCTGCATTATATGTGGACAGGTTGAGAAGCCTGAAAAACGTTTACCGCGGCATTGAGCACGAGGACGAAATGGTTGAGTTGTTTAACCACAGCATCTTCGACCTTAACTCAAAAGCGCCATCTATTGATACCCCGCTGCATGGCTTTTTACCCTTTAAACACATCGACCACCTGCACCCCGATGCTGCAATCGCTATCGCGGCAGCAAAAGACGGCGAGAAGATAACAAAAGAATTATTTGGCGGCACAATTGGCTGGGTAGGCTGGCAGCGCCCGGGTTTCGACCTTGGTTTGCAACTGAAAGAGTGCCTGGATAACAACCCCGGCATCCGTGGTATTATGTTAGGCTCGCACGGGTTGTTCACCTGGGGCGATACCGCTTACGAAAGCTACATCAACACGCTTGAAGTAATTGAGAAATGTGCTGAGTACCTGGAAGAAAACTACGGTAAAAAAGCACCGGTATTTGGCGGCCAAAAACTGGAAAGCCTTGCTGCGGATGATCGTAAGAAACAAGCTGCAGCTTTGGCTCCTATCCTGCGTGGCTTTTGTTCATCAAAAACATCGATGATTGGCCATTTTACCGATGATGCCCGCGTACTGGAATTCATCAACTCAAACGACCTTGACAGGTTGGCCCCATTGGGAACAAGCTGCCCTGATCACTTTTTACGTACCAAGATCAGTCCGCTGGTATTAGACCTTAACGCTGCCGACGACCTGAGCGACGTAGCCGCTTTAAAAGAAAAATTAACACCTGCATTTGAGGCCTACCGCCAAATGTATACCGATTACTATAACACCTGCAAACATCCAAACAGCCCTGCTGTGCGCGATGCAAACCCCGTAGTAATACTTTACCCGGGTGTAGGTATGTTCACCTTTGCTAAAGACAAACAAACCGCACGCGTTGCCGCCGAGTTTTATACCAATGCCATCAACGTGATGAAAGGCGCCGAGGCTATATCCGAGTACACTTCCCTGCCACGCCAGGAAGCTTTTGATATTGAGTACTGGTTGCTGGAAGAAGCTAAATTACAGCGTATGCCAAAACCAAAAGCCTTATCGGGCCGTGTTGCTTTGGTAACCGGTAGTGCAGGCGGCATTGGTAAAGCCATTGCTAAAAAGTTTGTACATGAAGGTGCCGTTGTAATATTGAACGATATGAACGCAGAGCGTTTAGCCGGTGCAGGTGAAGAGTTTAAAGGCCTGTTTGGTAAAGATGCTTACACTTTAGCGCAGATGGATGTTACCAATAACGACCAGATCAAGGCGGCTATGGATATTGCGGCACTGCAATTTGGCGGTGTAGACCTGATCGTAAATAACGCGGGCTTATCTATCTCAAAAACAATTGGCGATACTACCGCTAAAGACTGGGATCTGCTTTATGACGTTTTAGTAAAAGGCCAGTTTTTTGTGACCCAGGCCGCGGTATCTGTAATGAAAAAACAGGATATTGGTGGCGATATTATCAACATTGTAAGCAAGAACGCCTTGGTAAGCGGACCCAACAATGCCGGTTACGGTAGCGCAAAAGCAGCGCAATTACACCTGAGCAGGCTAAATGCGGCCGAATTAGGCGGCGATAAAATAAGAGTGAACGTGGTTAACCCCGATGCTGTAATAAGCGATAGCAACATCTGGGCTGGTGGCTGGGCCGAAGGCCGCGCCAAAGCTTATGGTATTACTGTTGAAGAGTTACCGGCATACTACGCCAAACGTACTTTACTAAACGAAACCATTTTACCTGATGATATAGCCAACGCCTGCTTCGCATTTGCAGGTGGTTTGCTTAACAAGTCAACCGGTAATGTGCTTAATGTTGATGGCGGCGTTGCCACAGCATTTGTACGATAAGTAATAGAATATCCAGTCCCCCGGCAAACCAATGGCCGGGGGACTTTACACCTACATAAACCAGAGAAAGATGCAGATAGAAAAATATGTAATTGATGAGCACAACCATCAGTTAGCCAAAAAACATCAGCGCAATTTTGAGTACGTAGCAACCGATATAACCGATCTTGACGGTGTTTTAAAAAAACTCATCGCCTTTAACGTTGCCATCCCAAGCTGGGCTTTAGGTACCGGCGGTACGCGCTTTGGCAGGTTTAGCGGTGGCGGCGAGCCTCGCAGTCTGGAAGAAAAAATTGAAGATGTTGGCGTTATCCATGCGCTGAACAGATCGAGCAATTCTATTTCGCTGCATATCCCGTGGGATATCCCTGATAATGCATCATCTATAAAAGAATTAGCCGCACACCTGGGCCTGCATTTTGATGCAGTAAACTCCAATACCTTTCAGGACCAGGCAGATGCAGCGCACAGTTATAAATACGGCTCATTACACCACGTAGATAAAGCCGTGAGGGCACAAGCCGTTGAGCATAATATCCAGGTGATCAATTACGGTAAGGAGCTTGGTTCAAAGGCGTTATCGGTTTGGTTGTCTGATGGATCAAACTTCCCGGGTCAACTGAATTTCAGGCAGGCATTTCAACGCACGCACGAGAGCTTACAGGAGATTTACAACGCCCTGCCAAACGATTGGAAGATCTGGATAGAGTATAAACCGTTCGAACCGAATTTTTACTCCACCACCATTGGCGACTGGGGACAATCCCTCCTGCTGGCCAATAAACTTGGTGATAAGGCAGCTACCTTGGTTGATCTTGGCCACCATTTACAAGGCACCAACATCGAGCAGATCGTTTCCCTGTTATTGATGGAAGGCAAACTGGCCGGTTTCCATTTCAACGACTCTAAATATGGCGATGATGACCTTACTGTTGGCAGCATAAATCCATACCAGTTGTTTTTAATATTTAATGAACTGGTTGAAGGTATGGATGCCCGCGGCATGACACACGCTACAGATATCGGCTGGATGATTGATGCATCGCATAATGTTAAAGACCCTATTGAAGACCTTTTACAATCGGTACAGGCTATAAAAATAGCTTATGCGCAGGCATTACTGATAGATACACAGACTTTAAAAGCAGCCCAACAAGATAACGACGTAGCTCTTGCACAGGAAATTTTACAACAGGCCTATCGTACAGATGTACGCCCGCTGATAGCCGAGGCAAGTTTGCAGGCAGGTGGTTCGATCGACCCGATCGGCGCTTACCGCAAGTTAGACGTTAGGAACAATTTAATAAAAGAACGCGGCTTAAAAACAGTGGCAACAGGTTTATAAAACTAAAGCGATATGAGTGCGATACCCGTTATAGCCATATTTGATGTTGGGAAGACCAATAAAAAGCTGTTCCTGTTTGATGAGAACTACCAGATAGTTTTTGAAAAAACAGCACGCTTTTTAGAAACTGTGGATGAGGATGGCTACCCATGCGAAAACATTGAAAGCTTAAGGCTTTCGGTGTTCGACTCGCTGAGCGAAGTTTTCCGTATGAGCGAGTTTAAGGTAAAGGCGGTCAATTTTTCGGCCTACGGCGCAAGCTTTATTTATGTGGGCGAAGATGGCAAACCGCTTACCCCGCTATACAACTATCTAAAAAGTTATCCCGAAGAACTGAGCGAGCAATTTTACGCCAAATATGGCGGCAAAGACCTGGTGAGCGTTCAAACCGCATCGCCGGTATTGGGTAGCTTAAATTCGGGATTGCAGCTGTACCGCTTAAAGTATGAACAGCCTGAAGTTTTTAATAAGATAAAATACGCGCTGCATTTACCTCAATACATGAGCTATTTGCTCACCGGTAAAGCCTGCTCTGACCTTACCAGCATTGGCTGCCATACCTGCCTGTGGGATTTTGAAAAAAACCGCTACCACGAATGGACACAACACGAAGGCATCGCGTTAAAATTGCCGCCGATACAACCTGCCAATAAAGTATTGCCTGCCCTATTCCCCGGCAATAATTACAAAGTAGGCGTTGGGCTGCATGATAGCTCTGCGGCGCTTATCCCCTACCTGGTTAACTTTCATGAGCCGTTTATACTCATCAGTACCGGTACATGGTGTATCAGCTTAAACCCTTTTAACCAATTGCCTTTAACCCCAGAGGAATTAAAGGACGATTGCCTCAGTTACCTGCAATACCAGGGCAAGCCGGTAAAAGCATCAAGGCTGTTTTCGGGTTACGAGCACGAGCAGCAGGTTAAAAGGATTGCCGCGCACTTTAAAACCGATGTAATCAAATACCGCAACGTGGCGTTTGATCCCGAGATCATCAGTTACCTGAAAGCCAAAAAGCAATCGGTTACGCAGGATGCAAATGCTAAAACGTCGGCTTTTGAGAAAAGGGACTTATCAGAACATCATAGTGACATTGAAGCTTATCACCAGCTTATTCTCGATTTGATAAACTTACAGGTTTACGCTACCGGGCTTGTTTTAAAAGGCACCCAGGTAAAACGCATTTTTGTTGATGGCGGCTTTAGCAAAAACAGTGTGTTTATGCACTTGCTTGCTTTGGCTTTTCCAACAATTGAAGTATTTTCGGCATCCATGGCGCAGGCTACAGCTGTAGGTGCGGCATTGGCCATCCACAAAGAGTGGAACCGGAAACCTATACCAAACGACATTATCCAATTGAAATATTATTCGGCCAGTCAAACCATTAGCATATGAACGTTGGTTTGTTTATCCCTTGTTATGTAGACCAGTTTTACCCCGGCGCCGCAATTGCTACCCTGCAATTACTGGAAAAACTTGGCGTAACTGTCAGCTACCCCAAAAACCAAACCTGTTGCGGCCAGCCAATGGCTAACTCGGGATTTGAGCACCTTACAGGCGGGTGTAATGAATTATTCATTAAAAACTTTGCGGAGTTCGATTACATAGTCGCTCCATCAGGCAGTTGTGTGCTGCATATTAAAGAGCATCTGCACAGCCACGAGCATGAAGCCGCCGCAACAAGCATCAGCAGTAAAATTTATGAATTAAGCTCTTTTTTAACAGATGTTTTGAAGGTTGAATCATTACCCTCCAGGTTCCCCTTTAAAGTTGGGGTGCACCAAAGCTGCCACGGACAGCGCGGCTTGCACCTTTCGCAAATGAGCGAGCTGGTGGCGCCGCCATTTTCTAAGCCAGACCGCCTTTTACGAATGGTAAAAGGCATTGAGATAGTCCCCTTAAACCGTATTGATGAATGTTGCGGCTTTGGCGGCACCTTTTGCGTTGCCGAGGAAGCCGTATCTGCTAAAATGGGTAAGGACAGGGTTGAAGATCATCTGATCCACGGCGCGGAGTTTATTACCGGGGTAGATATGTCGTGCCTGATGCACATGGAAGGAATTTTAAACAGGCGCGGCAGCAAAGTAAAAGTGCTGCATTTAGCCGAAATATTAAACGCCGACTGATATGCATACGGAAACAAAAGACCACGCAGAATTAGCAGACGTATTCAATAAAGACGAAGCACGTGTAGACTGGCACGATGAAACCCTTTGGTGGATCCGCCAGAAGCGTGATAAAGCCGTTAACCTCCTGCCCGAGTGGGAATTATTAAGAGAAACAGCTTCGCAAATAAAAGATAATGTACTATCAAACCTGGCCGGGTACCTGGTACAGTTTGAAGAAAACGCGAAAAAAAATGGCATTATAGTACATTGGGCGGCTGATGCCAAAGAACATAATAACATCGTGCTGGGCCTGCTGCATAGCAAGGGCATCACCAAAATGGTGAAAAGCAAATCGATGCTTACGGAGGAATGTCATTTAAACGATTATCTGGAAAATAATGGCATTGAGGTAATAGACTCTGATCTGGGCGAGCGCATTGTTCAGTTGGCCAAAGAACCGCCGAGCCATATCGTTTTGCCCTGCATCCATAAGAAAAAAGAAGAAATTGGTGATCTTTTCCACCTGCATTTAGGCACACCGGCAGGTAACGCCGACCCGCAGTTTTTAACCGAAACCGCCAGGCAACACCTGCGCGAAACCTTTTTAACCCGCAGGGCGGCTTTAACCGGCGTAAACTTCGCGGTTGCCGAAACCGGCGAATTTGTGGTTTGCACCAACGAGGGCAATGCCGATATGGGCGCACATCTTGCCGATATCCACATTGCCAGTATGGGGATAGAGAAGATCATCCCAAAACGCAAAAACCTGGGCGTATTCTTAAGGCTGCTTACCCGCAGCGCCACTGGGCAACCCATTACAACTTATTCCAGTCATTTTAGTAAACCACGCGCGGGTACCGAGATCCATATTATCATTGTTGACAACGGCCGCAGCAAACAGCTTGGTCGCGAGGATTTCCGCAACTCGCTAAAATGCATCCGTTGCGGGGCTTGTATGAACACCTGCCCGGTTTATCGCCGCAGTGGCGGGCACAGTTACCACAATGCTATCTCAGGCCCAATAGGCGCTATACTGGCCCCAAACCTGGATATGGAAAAATATGCCGATCTGCCTTTTGCATCAACGCTGTGCGGGTCGTGCTCAAATGTTTGCCCGGTAAAGATCGATATCCACCAGCAGCTTTATAAATGGCGGCAGGTTATTGTACAAAACGGGTACGCCCCGGCGGCCAAAAAAGCAGCCATGAAACTCATGAGCTTAACCCTGTCATCACCCACTGCTTACCATATAGGCGGTAAGGCAGGCAGGTTTGTAATGAAATATGCGCCATTTGCGGTAAACAACAAGCTGAACCCTTGGTATAAACAGCGCGATATGCCCGGGCCACCGAAAGAATCGTTTGGGGAATGGTACGCAAAAAACAGGAAGGCATGAGCACAGCAAGAGAACAAATACTGAATGCCATACGCGCTAACCAGCCTGCTTTAAAAGTATTGCCGGAGGTAGTTATCCCTGCGGATAGCATCGGACTGCAAACTAAATTTACCGAAACGCTTACCACCATTGGCGGCAAGGTGATCAAAGCGAATGGTTACGCTGATATTATCGCTTACATAAAAAGCATCACCCATGCCGGTGATCGTGTGATGAGCTCGGTAGTTGAGCTATCGGAGGTTATATCAACAAACAACGCATCGCCCCTGCCCCATTCTTTACAGGATGTGGAGTTGGCGATAATAAAAGCCCATTTTGGCGTGGCCGAGAACGGCGCGGTTTGGATAACCGAAGAGCTGTTAAGCCAACGGGTTTTACCATTTATTTGCCAGCACCTTATCGTTATTTTGAACGCAGATTACCTGGTGGCCAACATGCATCAGGCCTATGAAAAAATTGGTAATGAACATTACGGGTACGGCACATTTATAGCCGGGCCATCAAAAACTGCAGATATTGAACAATCACTTGTTTTGGGGGCGCACGGCTCCCGAAGCATGACCATATTTTTAATTGATTCACCCTTAGATTAATTTCACAATGATCAAAAACCTACTTACATTATCGCTATGCCTTGTTTTGGGATCAAGCTGTTTTGCACAGTTAAGCGCCGAACGGTTGCTTACCGAAAACGAGAACGACCCCATCAGCATTGATGTTAAAGCACCTCGCTTTAGCTGGCAAATTGCTGCCGGTACCGCAAAAAATGTATTACAATCGGCGTACCAGGTCAGGGTATATACGGCAACTGATAATAAGCTGATCTGGAATAGCAACAAAGTTTCCGGCAGTCAATCAATATATGTACCCTATAAAGGCCCGGCGTTAACATCACGCTCGGCTTATGTTTGGCAGGTGATGGTTTGGGATAATAAGGGGCATGCATCACCATGGAGCAAAAAAGCTACGTGGCGCATGGGTTTATTATCGCCTACCGACTGGAAAGCAAGCTGGATAGGCCCAGGTTATGCAGGCGATACGGTGAACAAACCCAGCCCCATGTTTCGCAAAGGCATCACGCTTAACAAAACTGTGAAAAGCGCTTTTGCTTATATAACCGCCCATGGCTTATATGAGGCGCAAATAAACGGCGCAAAAATTGGCGACGAATACCTAACCCCGGGCTGGACAAGCTACCACAAACGCCTGCAATACCAGGCTTATGATGTTACCAAAATGCTGGTTAAAGGCCAAAACGCCATCGGCGCGAAGGTAGGCAGCGGCTGGTACCGCAGCACACTGGTATCAAGCCCGAACCATTATGGTAAAGATGTAGGCTTGTTGTTCCAATTAGAGGTAACCTATACTGATGGTAAGCGAGAAACTATCGTATCTGACGGGAGCTGGAAATCGGCAACGGGCGAGCTGAGGTATGCCGAGATCTATAACGGTGCTACCATAGATGCCCGCCTGGTACAAAAAGACTGGGCCAAACCCGGCTTTAATGACAGCCAATGGACCGCTGTAAAAGTTCAGGATTATGGTAAAGAAAACTTAATAGCAACTTATAACGAACCTGTAAAAAAACACGAAACCTTTAAAGCTCTAAAAGTAATTACAACCCCAAAAGGCGAAAAAGTGATAGACTTTGGGCAAAACCTGGTGGGTTGGGTCCAGGTAAAAGCCAATGGCAAAGCAGGCGATTCGATAAAATTGTCGCACACCGAAGTATTGGATAAGGCCGGGAACTTTTACATCGAAAACCTGCGAGGCGCAAAAGCACAAAACGTATACATCCTAAAAGGTGGGGGCGACGAATACTTTGAGCCGCAGTTTACCTGGCAGGGTTTCAGATACATCAAAGTTGAAGGTATTACAGGCGATTTAAACCTGGCTAATTTTACAGCCGTGGCCGTTTATTCGGATATGGAGCCTACAGGCACATTCACCACATCAAACCCGATGCTGAACCAATTGCAGCACAACATCCAATGGGGACAAAAAGGCAACTTTTTAGATGTACCTACCGATTGCCCGCAACGCGATGAGCGCTTAGGTTGGACAGGCGATGCGCAGGTATTCTCACGCACAGCATCGTTTAACATGAACGTGCACAACTTTTTCAGCAAGTGGTTAAAAGATGTAGCCGCCGACCAGAACAGCGACGGCAGTGTGCCCCATATTATCCCGGATGTATTTAAGCAAAACGATGGGCAAAATGGCGGCGCTACCGGCTGGAGTGATGTAGCCACCGTAGTGCCATGGAATATGTATTTAGCCTACGGCGATAAGGAACTGTTGCAAAATCAATACCCAAGTATGAAAGCCTGGGTTGATTATATGCAGAAGAAGGCCAAAAATAATCTTTGGAACACCGGCTGGCACTTTGGCGACTGGCTGTTTTACAGCGTAGAGAACGACCTGGACGGCATGTCGGCAATAACCAGTAAATATTTGATAGCGCAATGCTTTTACGCCTATTCAACCCAATTATTGATAAACGCTGCTAACGCTTTGGGTAATAAAACCGATGCTGACCATTACACACTTTTACTGCAGCAAATAAAGGCGGCGTATGTAAACGAGTATGTAACGGCAAACGGGCTTATCTCGTCTGACACGCAAACCGCTTATGCGCTTGCTTTAACATTTGATATGCTGCCGGAACAACTGCGCGAGCAAGCTGCCGGGAGATTGGCAAATAACATTACCCGTTACGGCAACCACTTAACTACCGGTTTTTTGGGCACGCCCTATTTATGCCACGCTTTAAGCAGGTTTGGTTATGCTGATGTAGCTTATAAACTGCTCCTGCAGGAATCTTATCCATCATGGTTATACCCTATAAAAATGGGCGCTACCACTATTTGGGAACGATGGGACGGTATTAAACCCGACGGCAGCTTTGAAACGCCAACCATGAACTCCTATAACCATTATGCTTACGGTGCCATAGGCGACTGGATGTACCGCGTAACATCGGGTATTGATACCGACCCTGACGGCCCCGGTTATAAAAAAATAATTATTAAGCCTACCGTTGGTGGTAAGTTAACTTACGCCAATGCCAGTTACCAAACACCTTACGGCAAACTAACATCTAACTGGAAAATAGACGGCGATACCTTTTACCTTGATGTTGAAGTACCGGCCAATACCACCGCTACCGTTTTTGTGCCCGATTACAATGAAAAAGAAGGTTATAAAACAGAGCAGATCGGTTCGGGTAGTTATCATTTCACCAGTAAATCGTTTGTAAACCCGGTTACGCATACTAAACCATGAAAAAGCACCTAATTGTATTATTAGCCGCATTTCTGCTTTGTTCGTTTACCCAAAAAGAAGTGACTTGGGTAGCCATTGGCGATTCGATCACCTACCTGAACGATCATGCCGACGAAACCGGCAACCGGGTTACCAAAGGTTATTTAACCGGGGTTACCGAACAGCTACCCAATATAAAATATATTAACCAGGGCCATAACGGGTGGACATCAGGCGGTATTGCCGAAAACATAGAAAAACTGGGCCTTGTTAAGGCCGATGTATACTCCATTTTTTTAGGCACAAACGATTGGTGGGGAGGCAGGCCTGTTGGCACGATAGAAGATTATAAAAATGCAGCGGGTAATACAACGGTATACGGCTCATTTCGCATAATCGTCAACAAGATCCGCAGGTTGAACCCGCAGGCCAAAATAGTTTTGATCACCCCTATGCAGCGCAACGATTTTGTTTACATAGCCGATGCCAATAACAACGCTTACGGCTCATACAAAAAGAAAAACGGGCAATCGTTAGAAGAGTTTGCAAATGCAGTAATAGCGATAGGGAAATACGAGAACGTGCCGGTTGTAGATCTGTACCATGATCCATCACTGAAAATTGAGAACCTGGTAAATTTCAAAAGGTTAAAAGACCCTAAAACGGGGGAATATAAAAACTATACCTATCCGCAATCAACAGAAGTACCATTCAACCCAAAAACTGATGAGTATCCCTACCCTCCCGAAGCAATAAAACTTACTTATGATGGCCTGCACCCGTCTGATAAGGGGAATGAGATAATCGCCAAAGACGTTGTGAGGGCATTTAAAAAATTGGGATTATCTCTTAAATAGGTTTTGAATATTAACGCCAAGGCAAGCGTCGCGCTTGCCTTTTAACTATAATCAGCGTCTACGCTGATTATAGTCTAAGTTTTCGGGAGCGTAGACGCTCAATCTTTGCTTCATTTAAGCGTGGACGCTTAAATGGGCGGGTGATATCACGAGGCGTTCCTATCGGAACGCTTGATAATCTTGCGAATGAATATTCTACCAACCAAATGTGCTAACGGCACATCCGCAATGATAAACTTACATCATACAACACTTACCATTTCGCCTCGCCTGCAAAGTTTAACGTTAAGGCATTAACCTTTGGGCTTACTCTAAAAACATTGCCTTTATCGTTATCAGAGAACTTACCGTTTGGCGTGGTGATACTATAATTTAATCCCTGAAACTGGCAGCTTACCGCATTAGTGCCGATGGTTTTAAAGGGCAGTTTGGCTTTCTCGGAAACATTCAGGTCTAAAAACCAGTTATTGGCGGCTTTGCCTGTTACTTTAACGGTTAGTTGCTTTTCGTCTAAGTCCATAGTCAATGTGCCTTTCCCTGCTTTTAGCGACCATACAATATGGAGCTTGCCGGTTGCGGGGTTAGTTATCTTTGGATTACCGCCTGTTAGCAGCACTTCTTTGCCATCCTCAATGGTTTTAAAGCGCAGGCCGGCAATATCTTTTGGGGTGCTCCACAAATAACCGTCAACAAACGGCAGGGTGTAAAACGAGCATGCGTTGGTTTCTACTTTTTTGGTAAGATACTCGGATGGTAACTTTTCGTTAAACAGGTGGATATCCCTGAAACGTAACGTACCATCTTTCCAAAGTAAGTTAGTGCGGTAAAACCTGCTGTTAAACCAAACGGTTTTGCGGTTGCTGTTCCCAATATCATTGTTAACCGTCATAGACGTTGCCGGGGTGGTTTTATAACGCTTTCGGAACCATGTGCCCGATTCAAGCAGGGTTTCCACCTTTATTTTTTTCTCGTCGCGCAGTTTGGCTATCAGGGGCATCTGTATCTCAAACCCTTTCGACATGGCATCCCAGGTAAAGGAGTTTTCCTGCCCGGCCTGGGTGTAGGCAAACTCCATCGACTCACCTTCAACCAGTTCTTTAAAAAACCAATCCACCCATTCTGCACTTCCGCCGGCTTTCGGGTAAACGGGTTCGAGTGTTATTACGCCTTGCCACGTAGTGCCAAAGCCGGTATCGTACTGCCTTACCGGGTCGCTGCCCAGCATCCTGAATATAGGCACCGGGATTTGGTTTTTCTCGTTCTGGGCAGGCATATATGAATTTACCTTGCTTGGGTAATAGGCTTGATTCCAATAGCCGCCCCAAAGGGTATAACCATCGGTACCGTACTGGTCTTTACAATTGCTCGATGCTACGATATGATACTTTTGATACATGTAGTTAAGTGTATGCTCATCAATAAACCACGAGCCTACCGTTTTTGGGTAATACCCATAAATCTTTTTAAAATCCTGCATGTAAACGTCGGTCAGTTTTTCCCTTTCTTCAGGCGTGTAGCCTGTAGAGAAGCCAATGTTGGCATGCCAGTCCCACGGGTAGCGACCGCGCCATTTTAGCCCGGCTTTCTCTACCATTGGCTGCGGAATTTCCCACCAGGCGCCAATCTCGTAACTATCCGCAGGCAGGCTCTTAAGCAGCTTTTGGTACCGGGGATCCATCAGGGCATCATACTGCAACAAAAATGTGCCGCGCAACTTATACTTGTTCATGATCTCTACCTGTTTTACCACGGTTTGATAAAGCACATCCTCGGTTACGGCGGGGTCGCGGGGTTCCAGCAGCCTTATAAAATTTACGATGTTAACGATCTTAGGCTTGTACTTCGGTTTAACAGGTTTCTTATCGCCTATCCCGGTTATGGTAAACGAACTCAGTGTTAAAATGAAAGCTATTGCTGTTATAAACGCTGCTGAATATTTATGATGCTTCATATCGTTGTTAATCTCCCCTATCAAAAGAGGTAAATTTTATAATTTATGGTTGTTTTTTAAAATTTGGGCAATTGATGCCGTAAATTAAAATAAAAAGAGGCAGGTAAGTGTACCCATCTGTTTGGGAACAACAGGTTTACTCCAAAGCTTTGAAAAATATCAAAAAGTACAAAAAACACAACCTTGTTAAACATACTTTTGCTTACGGCCCCATTCAGCAAAACAATACTTAATTTACAGCCGCTATGCTCAAAAAGACCTTCCTGCCCCTGTTATGTTTATTTTTATTTATCCTGCATCCCGGGGCTGCGTATAATAAGCATGTAACAACAAGGATATCGCCCGCTGCAAAAACGGTTACCATCAGCGTACCCGGCAACCAATTATCTATAGTTATTGATTATTCGGCAGGGTATGTAGTTAAGCAGCTGCGGATAAAAGGGGGAAATATTTTATCGCCCGCCGGCATCTATACGGATATCGCCACAAAAACCGGCATATTCTCGTCTCGTAAAGGGAGCGGTGATATCAAATTATCCAAAAACAAAGGCATTATCAAACTATCGGGCTTAACCTATGGCGATGGGAACTTAACTGTCAACGAAACGTGGGAGTTTAAAGTTAACGGCGATAAAATAAGCTGGACCATCACGCGGGATTATAACCGTGATGCAGAACTGGAAGATATGGCCTTCCCAAAATATAACTTTAGCAACCTGGCTGTATGGAAAGGCGGCATACTGGATAATGGCGGCATGGTTTGGTGCAAATACCTCAAACAGGTTGATGACACCTACGGTGTACATACCGGGGGCGTAACCTACTGGAACGCCGAATCGGGCAATGGGTTACGTATCAGCACCAAAACAGACAACGGGGATGCTGTTGCTTCAAAATTCTCGCACAGCAGTAATAACGAATTTACCAGCACACAATTGGTTACCAATAGTGTACTGCAACAACGGCATGATCTTAGCCGCTTCGTATCGCAAAAGGCAGATATCTTCGCCCCTTTTAAGGTAAAAAAAGGCACAGTAAAAGTACAGGTAGACCTGCAATATGTTGACTATTTTAAGGAGTATTCCAGAGGTACCCTACCGGGGGTAGACGCGGCGGCCGTTCGCGAATTGATGAACACCACCGGCCGCTATGGTGTGGTTGATAACAATATCATCGGCGGCAATGGCTGGCTCACCAACTGGAAATGCCTGCACGAGCCTTTCTTTGCGCAGATAGGCATGGCGCTGGGCGATAAAAATTACACCAAAAACATGTCGGCCACGCTTAACCAGGAACGCGACGAGGCTATGCTTGCAGATGGCCGTGTATTATCGCGCTGGCACAATGAAGCGGGCGACGAAATACCGGGCACCTATAACCCAAAAACAGGCTACTATGAAGCCATGTGGGGTTATACGGTTGATTCGCAAACCGGCTATGTGATCAACGCCAGCGAACAGTTCGACCTGAATGGCGATGTTAACTGGCTGCGCTCGCACCAGGCGAGTTGTGAAAAAGCGCTCGACTGGCTTATTAAACGCGATGCAAACCACAACGGTATTTTTGAGATGATGAATAACAACATCGCCGAAAAAAAAGCAAGCGACTGGCTGGATATTGTTTGGGCAAGTTATGAAAACGCTTTTGTTAACGCCCAGATGTACGAAGCCCTAAACCTTTGGGCAAATTGCGAAAATGTATTGGGCAACAAAGAAAAGGCGGCATATTATACAGCAATTGCCGCGCGCCTTAAAACAGCCTTTAACAAACCTGTGGACGAGGGTGGCTTTTGGTCGCCAACCAAAAAGCAATACGTTTACTGGCGCGATAACGATGGCTTGGTACATGGCGATAACCTGGTAACCCCGGTAAATTTTGCGGCAATTGCCTTTGGACTGTGTGATGACCCGCAACGTAAAGCGCTTATCCTCGACCAGATAGAAACCCGTACCGCCAAAGAAAATCTTTTTCACTGGCCTTTATGTTTCGATTCGTTTAAAAAGGACGAAGTGCCTGCCGGAAACTGGCCCTTCCCGAAATACGAGAATGGCGATATCTTCCCTACATGGGGTTACCTTGGCGTAAGGGCCTATGCGGGTTACAATAAAGGCATCGCGCTAAAGTATGTCCACAAGCTATTAAACCAGTATAAAAAGGACGGGCTTTCTTCTCAGCGTTATAGCAGGGTTTCCCAATTGGGTTTAGGCGATGATATACTTGCCGGCATCTCTACCGGAATTACAGCATTATACCGTGATATTTACGGCCTGAGGCCTAAATGGAACCGAATGGGCATTGAGCCAAAACTATCTGCCGAGCTTAATGGCATGGAGTTTTTTTATACGCTGAGAGACACGGTTTATCGCATCAAACTAAGCGTTGATAAGTATACAGTTAGCACCAGCGGCTTTACCGTAACCGGCAAACAGGCTTTTGGCGTTAGCCAAACCGGTAAAACACTAAACTTTTACCCCGGCAACCGTGCCGGCATTCAACTATTGGCCAACGCCGCCACAAACCGCAGTATCAACCTTGATGTAGTTGCCTGGTCGGCCGGCTCCTGTTCATGGTCGGTAAGCTCTGCCGATGATTACCGGTTTACTGTTAAAGGCTTGCAGCCAGGCGCGGCATACCAGTTTTGGATCAATAACACCCCGCAAAACATTAGAGCGAATGCTAATGGTGATATCACGCTAAAAAAACGCTGCACGGCTGTCACTACCTTTAAGGTGAGGAAAGTAGATTAATTATTAACCGGGGCACTTCCCCTCCGGAGGAAAAATTGGGAGTGCATTTTTTGAAGGCAAATACCGGGTATTATCCCCGGTTAATTATTTAAAACCGCCGCCCAATTATCATTTTAACAATGGCTTTATCGGTACTTGAAGTAAACCCGTAACCAACACCCGCATTAAACTCCCAATTGGCGCTAAAGTTAAGATCGGTGGCGGCAAACAATTGGTGCTCCTGCTGCTGATAAGCATAATAATGAAAAAAAGGGCCCGTACTGCCGTAATACTCCAGCCCAAGCGCAACTATATTGCTAACACTATAACTACCTTTTAAATTTGGCGAAAAAATAAGCCCCTGGTTTACATCCGGCCCGGCAAAACTTTTTTCAACAGTTGGGTTAAAAGATGTGTACCATTTACCCCATTGTTTATCTACAATGGGTCTTATCTCCAGCGAACAGGTGTTGGCATCGAAAGCAGCTTTCTGGTACCCAAACTCGGTAGATATACTAACGCCAAGGGGCCAGTGCCAGCTATCGGGTGCAGCTACACGCGGCCGTATATGCGAACCTACATAAGCCGTGCGGCCATCATTGCCTATTGAATTGAAAAAGTAGAAACCGGTCTCGAACCACGGTGTCCACCCGTGGGTTATCTCAATGGTTTCATGTACAACATGGTTGGTAGGCAGTTCGGTACCCATTACCAGTTTATTACCACTAAGGGTATAATTGCTATGAAGTTCAACCATGGTACGGCCTTTGGCCATAGTTGCAGAACCATATACCTGTATCTCGTAATTGGCCTGAGCTTTTAGTTTAAGTGTAAATAAGCAGGCGCCAAGCAACAGCAAGTAACTCTTCTTCAGGGGGAATAGCAGTGTCTTCAATTATTTTAAGGGTTGGTTACGCTAAACTAAAACCACATTCTGAGGATAATCTGAAGTTTATTACCGGCATAATTGTAAACCGGACTTTAAGGAAACAAAACTGATTATAATGGGTTGCTCATGAATGAAAATACAAAAGTGGCAGATCGGTCTCGCAGGTATAGGCGCTGCAGCATTAATTATTGGCCTTTCATCCTGTGCATCTATCCCAAAAGGCGCTAAAGCAGTTCATCCTTTTAACAAAGATCGTTATCTCGGGAAATGGTACGAGATATGCCGGATGGACTTTAAGTTCGAAAAGAACCTTAACAATGTTACCGCCAATTATACCCTTAAAGATAATGGGACCATTCGTGTGGATAACCGTGGTTATAACTATATTACAAAGGAATGGAAACAAAGCATCGGCAAGGCTAAATTCGTTGAAAGTGCTGACCGCGGCAGGTTAAAAGTATCTTTCTTTGGGCCGTTTTATTCCGGGTATAATGTTATCGCCATTGACCCGGATTATAAGTATGCCATGGTTGCAGGCAATAATTTAGGCTATTTATGGCTTTTATCCCGCGAAAAAACCATCCCGCATGCGGTGGTAACAGACTATTTAAAGCAGGCCCAAAGTTTAGGCTATGATGTGAGTAAACTTGTTTGGACAAAACATGATTAATAAAGCTGTTTCCGGATTTAAAAAATAACAGAACTAAAATGCGATCCAAAAAAGTATTGATTTCCGGAGCGAGTATAGCAGGCCCAACACTGGCTTTCTGGCTTAATAAATATGGCTTTGAAGTAACTGTTGTTGAGCGGGCATCTGCATTGCGCTTGGGCGGCCAAAATATTGATGTGAGAGACGCAGCACGCAAAATTGTAGAGAAAATGGGCATCGCAGATGCCATATTACACGCCAATACCGGCGAATTAGGCATTCAGTTCATCAATGATAAAGGGCGTGTAAGTGCTTCTTTCCCTGCCAGCGGTGCAGACAGCTTTACCGGCGAGATGGAGATCATCAGAGGGGATCTGGTGAATATTTTATATGAACGTACAAAAGAAGATGTGGCTTACCTTTTTGGTAAATACATTACAGCGATAGCCGAAACTGAGCAGGGCGTAAATGTTACTTACAGCGACGGGCAACAGGGGATGTTTGATCTGTTGGTGGCTGCCGATGGCGTACGTTCTAAAACACGGGAGCTGATGTTCGGTAATGAAGCTGAGCTGAAGTTTATCGGTCTATACAATGTTTATCTTACCATACCTAAAACACCAACCGATACCAACTGGGCAAGATGGTATAATGCGCCCGGCTCCAGGGTTTTACTGTTGAGGCCCGATAATGAGGGCAGTACCCGGGCATCCTTTAGCTTCTTATCGCAGGATAAGAGTTACCATAAATTATCAAAAGCTGAACGCCGATCGTTTTTAATTGAAAAACTTTCGGGCGCAGGCTGGGAAGCCCCCAGATTAAGCAAGGCTATAGAGCAGAGTGATGATTTTTACTTTGACGCTGTGAGCCAGGTCATCACACCAAGATGGTCAAAAGGCAGGTTAGCCATGATAGGCGATGCTGCCTATTGCCCTACGCCCATCAGTGGCATGGGCACATCACTTGCTATTTTAGGCGCATACGTACTGGCCGGAGAACTATCGCAAAATGAAGATCATGCAAAAGCATTCCAGGCATTTGAAAAGAAACTGAGGCCATATGTAAAAGCGGTGCAAAGCCTGCCGCCCGGTGCGCCATGGATCGTGCACCCCAAATCTAAATGGGGGGTTAACGTATTAAACACCGTAGCCGGTATTTTTGCGGGCAACTTTGTTCAGGGTTTGATCAAAGCATTTAAAGGAAAGAGGGTGAAGAAAGATGATTTTCCGTTACCTGTATATGATCAGAACGGAAAGTAGTCAGTTAGTGATTACGCGTGGCTATGAACTGTAGTTACGCCCGGTGATGCAATCGCTCAAACGATATCCGGACAAAAATTCTAAGAAATTTAAAATTCCCTTCATAAAAAAGCGCCGCCTTTACAGGCAACGCTAATTAACTAACTAACTATTCATTTACGTAATGAAAAAACGGTCTTAAATGCCTCTAATTTCTATTGCTGTTTCTCCGGCATCAGAATCAGCTTTATAAAATTGCCGTTTAAAAGATATTTATGGGCCATGTCTTTTAACCCGGCAGCGGTAGTTTCTTTGATTAATGTTTGGTCATTGGTATAATCATCAAACTTACCGCCTGCCTGTAATTTCTCTGCCAGGTAATTTAACCACCTTTCGTGACCCCCCAAAAGTAATAACTAATTCCAGGTGGTCGGATTGGTGTTCTGAATGCTGTATTCGTAAGGATTGAAAAGGATTGGAATAAAACAAAAAACCCTCTAAATCAGCGATTTAGAGGGTTTGCAGTTCTTGAAAAACTGCTTTTTGTGCGCCCACCTGGGCTCGAACCAGGGACCAAAAGATTATGAGTCTTCTACTCTAACCAACTGAGCTATAGGCGCAGAAAATATTTACTATTTTCGAGGCCGCAATATTACGGATTTGCACGCAATTACAAAAGCCAAAAATGAAAAATATTAAAAATATCATATTCGATTATGGTAACGTTATCTTCAGTATCGATTTCAGCAAAGCTCAGCAGGCCTTTAAGCAATTGGGTATCAGCAATCCCGATGAATTTTTCGGTCACCGCCAGCAGGACCCAATATTTGATAAATTTGATCGTGGAGAAGTAACATCTGATGAATTCAGGGCCTATGTAAAGCAAGTAATTGACAACCCAGCCGTTACCGACCAGCAAATTACCGATGCCTGGAACAGTCTTCTGCTTGGTATTGCACCCGGGAACCACGAATTATTGCTAAAATTTAAACAGAAATACCGCACCTTTTTACTCAGCAACATCAACGATATCCATTACACCTACATCATGAACTACCTGAAAACCGATTTCGGTTTTGATGATAACGAGCATTTGTTCGAGAAAACCTACTACTCGCATTTAGTAGGTAAGCGCAAACCACAGATAGATTTTTTTGAGCAGGTATTGGCCGAGAATAATTTAAAGCCCGGGGAAACCCTGTTCATTGATGATAGTCCGCAGCATTTAGAGGCCGCTAAAACCCTGGGCATCCAAACTTTTTTAATGACCGCGCCCGATACCCTGGCGGCCTTTGCCGAACGCGAACATTTGGTTTGATTATTGCCTGACAACCAACATGTATACAGCCTTGATTCACCAGTACAAGTTAGTCCTTTCATCCCGCGAAGCGGTATTTACTTATTTGGAAACCCTTAAGCCCGAACACCTGCTTAAACCGGTAACATCATTTAATAACGAAAGCATTGGCAGTTTGATGATTCATACGGCTGATACCTATACATCATGGCTGGTAAATTATGCGAGGCAGGAAACCCGGCCGTACTTCACCGAAGACAATTATAAAAACCTTCAATCCATCCGAGCTGCGTATGAGCAGATCAACTTAATGGTGAACGATTTTCTGCACCATTTCACAGACACTTTGGATACCCCCATTACCTTGCCCAAAAAACAAGGCATCGCGTTAACGCTTACTCCGCTGCAGTTATTTACCCACGTTATAACGCATGAGTTTCACCATAAAGGGCAGATCATGAACATGAGCCGGCAACTGGGTTATATCCCTGTGGATACGGATGTGATACGGTATTAGGGGTTTTAGTTTGGGCGTTCCCTGCGGTCGGGCTTTATGCTCATACTGCACAGGCATTAGCCACAGGCCGGTATCCGCGCCAATCCCTAACGCAAAAAAACAATTCCCTCCCCTGGGAGGGGTGCAATGGGTAAAGCGCAATGGCAGTGAGGGGTTTATACTCCATGCACACTTCAATATGCATAATGTACAAACCCCTCCCTAAGCCTCCCGTGGGGAGGGAATTAAAAAATTAGCTATTCCTTCTTTTCTTCTCTTTTACAATCAAACTCAGCTCGCGGCTCATTTGGCCGGCAATAGCCGTGTTCTCCTGTGCACGGCGAAACAGGTATGGTAACACCGCCTTAATAGGGCCGTAAGGCACGTATTTGGCCACATTATAGTTAGCGTTGGCCAGGTTAAAGCTCAGGTTATCGCTCATGCCTAAAAGCTGCGAGAAATACACATGCGGGTTTTTATGGTCTATCTGTTTTTCGTTCAGCAGGTCGGCAAGCAGGCGGCAGCTTTCTTCGTTATGTGTACCGGCAACAATGGCTATGTTGCTGATGTTATCGGCACAATAAATAAGGGCGTCGTTATAATCACGGTCTGTAGATTCTTTGTTGGGTTGTATCGGCGACGGGTAACCTCTTTCTTCGGCACGTTTACGCTCCTTTTCCATGTATGCGCCACGTACAATTTTAGCGCCCAATATAAAACCTTCTTCTTCGGCAACGCCGTGGTCTTGTATTATAGATGCCAGCTTATCGTGGCGGTACAACTGGTAGGTATTGTAAACAATGGCTTTTTCTTTATTAAAAAAGCGCATCATGTTTAGCGCGAGGCTATCTATCGTTTTCTGGATCCAGCTTTCTTCGGCATCAATCATCACAGGCACACCTTCTGAATGGGCCATCTCACAAATGGCCAGTACCCTATCCTGTACGGTTTGCCATTCTATCTGCTCATCAACACTCAATTTAACGCCTTCGTCCAGGCGCTCCAGCAAGCCAAAACGGCCAACACCGGTCACTTTAAAAACGGTAAGGGGAATGCTTTTGCTTTTTGATGCGGTAAGTATGGTACGGATGATCTCGTCGCGGGTATTGTCGAATACTTTTTCATCGTCTTCCCCTTCTATCGAGTAATCAAGTATGGTACCTACCTTGCCATCGGCAAGGTTTTTTATGGTTGTGGCGCACTCTTCAATGGTTTCGCCACCGCAAAAGTGCTTAAATATGGTTGATTTTATCAGCCCTTTTATAGGCAGACCTATCTTTACGGCAAAATTGGTTATTGGCGGGCCTATCTTTACCAGGAAGTTTACATTGATTACCTTAAACAGCCAGTAGGCGCGGTTAAGGTCGGTATTGGTTGAATGGCGGAAGGCGATCTCGGTATTTTCGAAGGATAATTTATCGTTTGGACTCATGTAGTTTTTTCAAGTTCATGGTTAATAGTTCATTGTTCATAGCAGCTCCCTGGTGGTTTTAAATCAATCACCATAAACCATCATCTATGAACTATTAACTCTATAAAGTATTGTGCAAAATTATAAAATGATAACTCATTATTGCACGAATAGTTTAATTTTGCCACCCATGATAGAATTTAAGGTAACAGGCGATTATATCCCAATGATACAACTACTTAAAGCAGCAGGTTTGGTACCAACCGGCGGCGAAGCGCAGATTGTGGTTGAACAGGGCGAAGTAAGCTATAATGGCCAGGTTGATTACCGCAAGCGCCTTAAGGTAAAACCGGGCGATGTGGTTGAATTTAGGGGAAAGCAGATCAGGGCGATATAATGAATAACATAAAAAGCGACAGCTACACCGTATATTTTGAAGACAGCATTACCGGGCTGGTAAATTTTGTTGAGCAGGGCAATTACTCAAGAGTTTTTATCCTCACAGATGAGCATACCACCGAGTACTGCCTGCCTATTGTAAAAGAACACTTAGACCACCTGGATAACTACGACCTGATTGAGGTTAACGCCGGCGAAGAAAGCAAAACCATTGATTTTTGCATCGGTATCTGGAAAACCCTGATAGATTTTGGCGCCGACCGCAAAGCCCTGATGATAAACCTGGGCGGCGGTGTTATAACCGATATGGGCGGCTTTGTAGCTTCAACCTATAAACGCGGTATCGATTTTGTACAGGTACCCACCACCCTGCTTTCGCAGGTTGATGCATCTGTTGGCGGTAAAACCGGCGTTGATGTTGATGGCATCAAAAACATCATTGGTACATTCACCCAGCCAAAAGCGGTGTTTATGCATGGCGGGTTCCTTAAAACCCTTCCGCCGCGCCAGATCCTTTCAGGCCTGGCAGAAATGCTGAAACACGGGCTTATTGTAGATGCTGCTTACTGGGACCAGCTAAAAGTGAGCGACCTTAGCCTGCCATCTGACGAGTTGGTACACCGCTCTGTTGAAATCAAAAACGAAGTAGTTATTGCCGACCCGCACGAAAAAAGCATCCGCAAAGCGTTAAACTTTGGCCATACCGTTGGCCATGCTGTTGAAACCTACTCGCTGATGAACGATGCGGATCCGCTTTCGCATGGCGAAGCCATTGCAATAGGCATGATCTGCGAGGCCTGGTTATCCAACAAAAAAATTGGCTTGCCGGATAGCGAGCTGCTGGAAATTACCGAAGTGCTTATCCATCTTTACCCACGCTATAAAGTGAAGGAAAACACCTTCCCTACCCTTTTAGAGCATATGCTGAAGGATAAAAAGAACCAGAACGGCCAAATAAATTGCACTCTGCTGAAACATATTGGTGAATACAATATTGATAATATCTGCACAGAGAGCGAACTTTGTGATAGTTTAAGATATTACGCTACCCTTTAAAATGCCCCCTTTAGATACCCGTAAAGAAGCTGTAGTGATACTGGTAGGCTTGCTTGTGTTGCTTACCCTTACCGAAATGTGGTTTAGCTACCGCGATAACCGGCATTACTACGAAAAACGCGACACCCTCACCAATATTTACTTAACCACACTCGCCTTTTTGCTTAACCTTACGGTAAACGGCAGTACGTTTTTTTTGCTCAGTTATGCTTACCAGTTCAGGCTATTCCAAATAAATAATGCGGTGCTGTATTGGTTTGTGCTTGTTGTGGTACAGGATTTACTGTACTGGGTACTGCACTACACCGGGCATTATTGCCGCCTGTTTTGGGCCATGCATGTAACGCATCACTCGTCAGAGCATTTTAATTTTAGCACGGGGTTCCGGTCTACCGTGTTCGAGCCTTTGTACCGTACCTTTTTTTACCTGCCGCTGGCCTTTATGGGTTTTAACGCGGTAGATATTTTATACGCCTACCTGGTAACCCAGCTTTACGGTAATTTGGTACACACGCAATATAAAATACCCCTGCCAAAATGGTACGGACTGATCTTTGTAACACCAGCCCATCACCGGGTTCATCACGCATCAAATATCCCCTATCTTGATAAAAACATGGGCATGGTGCTGATACTGTGGGATAGAATGTTCGGCACCTTCCATGATGAAGATGAACATGAGCCGGTTAAATACGGCCTAACCCACCAGCCCGAAAGCATGGGGCCGGTAAACGTACTTTTCCATGAATGGAAAGCCCTGCTGCGCGATGTTAAACACGCGCCCGGCATCAGCAATAAGCTCAAATACCTGTTTAACCCACCTGGCTGGAGCCATGACGGCAGCACACAAACGGCAAGGATGTTGCAAAAGGAGTATAAAATTGAGCAAAATAATTAGCTGCTTACATGAACCCGTTTAAAAAAGCCTGTAAATATAACTCAGCTCATAAACCATAAACACGATCGCCAGCGCGGCGTGGAATTTTTTATTGCTGGTGTTCATGGCAATAATGCACAGCACCAGGTGCGAAAGGTTCCTTGCCGGATATTCCCACCCGTAATGGGCCGAGTAGTAAGCTTTCCCTTTGATATAGGTATCTATAAAATCGAGTATAAAGCTTAAACCCAGGGTACCGAAGATCCATTTTTTGCGGGAGTAGAAATAGTTGTAGTACCCCATATAATCTTCCATGTTTTCCGGGATGAGCAGCGAACACAGGAAGTAGTAAACCGATATATAAATAAACAGGAAAAAGTATTCGGTGAAAGTCCAGTGGTCTATTAGTCGCAATTGCGATTCCCACCACCAAAAATGCATGATCAGCAACAGCACATAAACACACCATAATAAGTGCAGCCAGTAAGGTTTGGCAAGTTTAGGATGCTGTACAAACTTAATAATACCCTTAATTAAATGAGCAATACTTAAGCCTAAAATAATACCCAGTATGGTTTTAATATGGTCAAAGGTCATGACTATTGAATAGTTATATGATGTTAAGGTTTATAAATTTAGTATTTTATATAATTAGTGTTGAACATTTATACTTAAAAACCGAACATCCGGATAACGTAACAAGTAGGCCAATGGTCATTTTTAACAAATTATATTCTGTTAGCCCCAATTATTTTACAAAAAATAAAATTATCTATTGACAAATTAATTTTTACTTGTACATTTACACCATAACAAAAACAAATGATCACATCACGTGCATATTTTTATGGTTACTACTTTTACTTTACCAGTAAGAGCCGGGACTGATATGTACTAACAAAACATACAAAACACTGAAAAGTCCCGGCCCTAAAAGCCGGGATTTTTTGCTTTATAACATTTATGAAAACCGAGAAACCAAGAGTTGCCATACAAGGGATCCGAGCCTCCTTCCACGAAGAGGCCGCATTCAAATACTTTGGGCAAAATATCGAAACTATTGAATGCAACTCTTTTAAGCAAACATTTGAGGCTTTACAGAATGATGAGGCCGATTATGTGGTAATGGCTATTGAAAATAGCATAGCAGGCAGCATATTGCCCAACTACTCGCTGATGATGGGTTACAGCTTCCCGGTGGTAGGCGAGGTTTATGTGCCGATACAGTTACACCTGATGGCTTTACCGGGCGTACGGTTCGAGAATATTAAATACGTAACCTCTCACCCTATAGCTATTCGCCAGTGTATTGATTTTTTTGACGAGTACCCGCACCTTAAAATTGTTGAAAGTAATGATACCGCCGCCTGTGCCAAACGCATCCGCGATGAACAACTGACCGATACTGTTGCTATTGCAAACACCTTAGCCGCACAACTATACGGACTGGATGTGTTAGAGCGCCGCATCGAATCGAACAAGCTGAATTTTACCCGCTTCCTGATCCTCACCACGCATGAGAACGCCAAGAAGAAAGGTAACCCAAACAAGGCTTCGTTATGTTTCCAGGTGAGCAACCAGGTTGGCGCGTTGGCCAAAGTGCTTAACATTTTTGCGCAGGAAGAGGTAAACATGAGCAAAATTCAAAGTATGCCGGTTTTAGGTAAGCGTAACGAATACAATTTTTATGTAGACATTGAATGGAAAGAAAGTAAACATTACGATAATTCCATTCGCCAGATATTGAAGTATACACACAACTTTAACATACTGGGCGAGTATCAGCGCTACGAAGAAGATACCACACCAAAGCCTTTAAAAGCCGAGAAAACAAAACGGTATATCAACATTAAGAAACTAAACGAGCAGAAAGATGAGTGAAGAAGATTATAAAGAATTAGCCGGGATGACCGAAAGTCGGTAAGCCCGAAAGGAAAAAATCAAAAACATAACAATTAAATAACACAACAAAAAATTACTTTCCGGACTTTCGGGCACCCGACTTCCGGACAACACAAAAAACGATATGAAACATAATTTAAACATACAGCCCCTTAATTCCTGGATCAATAAATCGGGCAAGGAGCCTCTTGTAATTGCCGGCCCATGCAGCGCCGAAACTGAAGATCAGTTGGTAGCAACCGCGCATCTATTAGCAAAAACCGGTAAAATAAGCGCCCTGCGTGCAGGTATCTGGAAACCACGTACCCGCCCCGGAGAATTTGAAGGTATTGGCAGCATTGGTTTAGAGTGGTTAAAACGCGCTAAAGAAGAAACCGGCTTGCCAACCGCTGTTGAGGTGGCTACCGCTAAACACGTTGAAGAAGCCTTAAAAGCAGGTGTTGATATCCTTTGGGTTGGTGCACGCAGTACTGTTAACCCTTTCACCGTACAGGAAATTGCCGATGCTTTACGTGGTGTTGATGTACCGGTTATGGTTAAAAACCCGGTTAACCCCGATCTTTCTTTATGGGTTGGCGCTTTAGAGCGTATCAACAACGCAGGTATCACCAAACTGGCGGCTATTCACCGTGGTTTCTCATCATACGAAAAATCGGCTTTCCGTAACGAACCGATGTGGGATATCGCCATCGCTTTAAAAACTTTGGTACCAAACCTGCCTATCATCAATGACCCAAGCCACATTACCGGCAACCGCGACCTGATTGGTTACATTTCGCAAAAAGCATTAGACCTTGATATGCAGGGCCTGATGATAGAATCGCATATTGACCCAACCGTTGCCTGGACAGATGCTGCACAACAGGTTACCCCTGCTGCTTTGTCAGAAATTATTGATCACCTGGCTTTACGTAAACCCGAAGTTAAAGGTGCTGAATTGAACGATAAACTGGCCGAACTGCGTAACCAGATAGACAAAATTGACGACCTGGTTATCCAGAAAATGGCCGAGCGTATGAAGATTGTTGAGAAGATAGGTAACTACAAAAAAGACAACAACATTACCATTTTACAGGTAAACCGTTGGGACGAGATCTTGCAGAAACGTACCAACTACGCCAAAGCATTAAAATTAAGCACCGAGTTTACCGAGAAATTGCTTGAGCTGATGCATAGCGAATCAATCCGTAAACAAACCGAGATCATGAACGAAGGCCAGGAATCAGCACCTGCCGAAAAATTGACACACGCGTAAAAAGGTTATTAGTGATTGGTTGATTAGTGATTAGTTTTAGGGGATAAGTCTCCTAAGGCGGTGTCCTCACCGCCGCTAATTATTACTGTACAATCATAAATAATTGATGTAATTATGGCAAAACATAACATCATACTTACCAAACAAGGTAAAACGGTAAACGGTACGGTACAGCTCACCGGTTCAAAAAGTGAGTGTAACCGTGCCTTAATTATCGAAGCGCTGAGCGAGGGTAAGGTAAAGGTCGAAAACATGTCGGATGCTGCGGACGCAGTAACTTTGAAGGCTATTTTAGATCTGCAATCGCAAGGGGTGCCGCCACTCATTGTTAAAACGCAGGTAGTTGATGAGCACGGTGTGGTGATAAAAACCGGAGGTTCGGTTACTACAACAGGTATCCGCCACAACCACGTCATCAACATCGGCCCCGCAGGTACAGCCATGCGCTTTTTAACAGCGTACCTGCCTTTGCAAGGCGAAGAAGTAACCCTTACCGGTTCCGAGCGGATGCAACAGCGTCCTATCGGGATTTTGGTAGACGCTATGCGCAAGTTGGGTGCAGAGATCGATTATGTAAATAACGAGGGCTACCCTCCCATTAAAATACATAGTGGTTTTCAGCAACAAACAGATCACATCGGCATTAAAGGCGATATCAGCAGTCAGTATATTACCGCATTGCTGCTTATCGCATCAAGCTTACCGCAAGGTTTAAGGTTGGAGATTGAGGGTGAGCTAACTTCGCGTCCGTATGTTGAAATGACTTTGGCCATGCTCAGGCAGGCAGGCATACAGCATACCTGGACAGACAATGTTATCACCATACAAAACCAACCGTTTGCCGAAACAGCGCTGCTTGTTGAACCTGATTGGAGCGCCGCATCATATTGGTATTCTATTGCCGCTTTAAGCGACGAGGCCGAACTTTTCCTGCCGGGATTAACATCATACAGCCTGCAGGGCGATAGCGTTATCACCGAGCTGATGGCTAACTTTGGTATCACATCGGTATTTAAAGATGGCGGGGTGTACTTAACCAATGAGCCGAAACCCATTTTCCGTAAGATCTTTGACCTTAAAGAATGCCCCGATCTGGCGCAAACCATTATTGTGGTATGTGCGGCCCTTGGCCACGATGCAAGCTTTACCGGGCTGGAAACTTTAAAAATTAAAGAAACCGACCGGATCTTAGCCCTGCAAACCGAATTGGCAAAAATTGGCGTTAAGCTGATAGAAAAAGGGCAGGTTTACAAACTGGATTGCAGCGAAAAGCAAATTCCGCAACGTATGTTTGTAAGCACTTATGATGATCACCGTATGGCAATGGCCTTTGCGCCGCTGGCCATACTGATACCCGAACTGGAAATTGAAGATGCCGACGTGGTTGAGAAATCGTACCCGGTGTTTTGGAAGGATCTGGAAAAGGCAGGGTTTAAAGTAAGCGCAAAAGTTTAAGAAAATAAACCAATATGTCATTGCGAGGAGCGATAGCGACGCGGCAATCTCGTAGCCAATGCATACGAGGTTGCCGCGCTACGCTCGCAATGACATCATATAAAAAGGAATCTAAAATCCCATGGCAGGTAATTCATTCGGTCAATTATTCAGGATAACAACTTTTGGTGAATCGCATGGCGAGGCTATCGGCGTCATTATAGATGGCTGCCCGGCCGGGCTTGATGTAGACCTGGAATACATCCAGGGCGAACTGGATAAACGCAAACCGGGTCAATCAAAGATCACCACACAGCGTAAAGAGAGCGATACGGTGAAGATCCTGTCGGGTGTGTTTGAGGGTAAAACCACGGGCACCCCTATCGCCATGATCATCCCTAACGAAGATCAGCGCTCGAAAGATTATGGCCACAATGTGGATGTGTTCCGCCCCTCACACGCCGATTATACGTATGCCACCAAATACGGCATCCGCGATCATCGTGGCGGCGGCCGTTCATCAGCCCGCGAAACCGCTGCACGTGTGGCTGCGGGCGCCTTAGCCAAGCTTTTATTAAAAACACAGGGCATAGAGGTACTGGCTCACGTAAGCAGCGTAGGCGCCATTAATGCACCAAATGTGTTTATTGAAAGCGCTGCCGAATTTTTAGAAACACGCGAGCAAAACATTGTGCGCTGTGCCGACCCGGCCACAGCAGCCGAAATGGTTGAATTCATCGACAGCATCCGCAAGCAGGGCGATACCGTTGGCGGTAAAGTAAGCTGCCACATCATCGGCGCCCCTGTTGGCCTCGGCGACCCGGTTTTCGACAAGCTGCACGCCGATTTGGGTAAAGCTATGCTCAGCATCAACGCCGTACATGGGTTTGAGTTTGGCTCGGGCTTTAGCGGCAGCGAAATGCGCGGCTCAGAACATAACGATATCTTCATCAAAAACACCGACGGCAGCGTAGGTACCCGAACCAACTTTTCGGGCGGCATACAGGGTGGTATCAGCAATGGCATGCCTATTGATTTTAAAGTAGCATTTAAACCTGTAGCCACCATTATGCACAACCAGCAAACTATTGATGGTGAAGGCAATGCTGCCGAAATTACCGGCAAAGGCCGCCACGACCCTTGTGTAGTGCCACGCGCTGTACCCATTGTAGAAGCTATGGCTGCGCTGGTACTGGCTGACCATTGGTTGAGGAACAGGAACTCGAAGTTGTAATGATTAGAGGTTAGTGATTGGAGATTAAAATACTGGTCTAAGTTTTCAACTTAGACCCAAAATGAGTTAAGCTTTCAGCTTAACAGTATTATTGGTATTAATCCCTTTTGCTCCAAATAATAATCTTTAGCGCTGCTGTATAAATATTCAGGAGGATATTCAACGCAGCCGGATTCAACAGGATTATTATGTAGATAATCTAACCGCTGATCCATCATTTCGTTAGTGGAAAGCTGCACAGGATGATTATGCTGTTGCCAAAACTGATACTCTTCATTATTGCTATTCCGTTGTCCTGCACGTTTAAACATCCAAAGCATCCAGTCGCGCCGGCTTTCTTGTATATTACCTTCAATGGCTTTTAGAATAGTTTTAGCGGTGTGCCGTTTCAAATCCCGCATAATATCGGAGAGATTGCCATTTTCTGTGCCGATAATCAAATGTACATGACTCGACATAATACACCAGGCGTACACTTTTAAACCCTTATTCTCAATGCAGTACTTTAGACTTTCAACTATAATATCACAATATTGTCTGCGAATAAAAACGTCTATCCAATTTACCGTGGCAAAACTTACAAAATATAATTTATCGTGTTCGTGAAACTTGTACTTTCTACCCATTGTTTATTTGTTTCGCAAGCTGAAAGCTTGATTTGTTTTGGGTCTAAGTTGAAAACTTAGACCAGGGTTTTAGCTTCGATCATCAACATTTAACGTCTTTCTTTTTTGCCGCAATGCCGCCGCGCTTATCCCATACTTTTTTAATGTATTCGGTTGCTACGGGCACTTTGCATGCTGTGCCGTTTTTATCAACCGTTACCACGCCTATTTTATTCGCCGTAGCCATGGCTTCATTAGCCAAAGCCGCTACATACGAGCCGGCCGAAATAACAAAGCTATTCATGTGATAACACACCCTATCTTCAGACTGGCGGATATCCCGCCCGGCCCTTTTAAGCAAAGCTCTTAATTTTTCTATATCCAGTTCACTATCCGGCCTAAGCGCCACAATATTGCTCAACGTAGCCCAACCGCTGGCAGCAATATGCGCTACCGGGCTATCTATCCATTCCAACGCCAGTTCAAAACCATGCGGGTTACCGGCAGCTACCCATGGCACAGTATATTCGCTGATGTTGTTCGAAACCGCTTGCTCAGCCCATATTTGCAGATCGGCTCGGGTCATTTTTTCATCATCGGCTATCAGCCCTGCAAGGTACATGGCATCAGCATTGCCGGTTGCAAACAGGTCTTTTGCCAGTTGGTAGTCTTTTTTAACCTTTTTCTGTATCGGCTTTAAGTACTCTATTTTAACCCCGAAGAATGGTTCTTTAACGCCATGTTTTACTAGTATTTTCTTGATGCTTTCGCTGCCTTTTGATTGCAGTTCGGCCATAATTTCGGTAACATTCATCGTGCCTGGTTTAAGTAATAAATTTAGATATTTTCACATTTAATCTATACACGCAAAATCAAATACTATTTTTGAGGCTGCTAATCTAACCGTCCCTAACCCGTGTCAATAATCCACCTATATAAAAAAGCTTACAGCGGTTTATCGCCAAATAGCTGGTACCTCAGCGTGGTGATGTTTATCAATCGCAGCGGTACAATGGTGGTACCTTTCCTGAGTATTTACTGTCTCAATCAGCTTGGTTTTAATGTGGTACAGGCAGGCTACATTATGGCCCTGTTTGGTGCAGGATCTATAGTAGGTGCCTTTATAGGTGGAAAACTTACCGATAAGATAGGCTTTTATGACCTGCAGGTAGCCACACTTTTAAGCGGAGGCATCCTGTTTATCATCTTGGGTTACCAACGCACCTTTTTATCGCTGGCTATCGGCACTTTTATACTCAGCTTTTGTAACGAGGCGTTCCGCCCTGCAAACTCAACAGCCATAGCACATTACAGCTCGCCCGAGAACAAGACCCGCTCCTATTCCCTAAACCGTTTAGCAGTAAACCTGGGTTGGGCATTTGGCGGTGGCTTGGGCGGCTATCTGGCATCCATCAACTACCATTTATTGTTTTGGGTTGATGGCTGCACCAATATATTCGCAGCACTGATGTTGCTAAAGCTGATGCCACGCGCGGCTATCAAAAAATCAGAAATTAAACCTGTGACAACAGGCCCGGTTGCATCGGCTTATAAGGATAAAACCTACCTGTGGTTCATCTTCCTGTCTACCATATTTGGCTTATGCTTTTTCCAGTTCTTTATCATGGAACCGGTATTTTATAAGATCAACTGGCACTTTGGCGAGCGTTTAATAGGCTTCCTGCTGGCGTTGAACGGCATCCTGATTGTAGTTATAGAAATGGTGCTCATTAATTACCTTGAAGGTAAAAGGCACGCCTTAACGTATATTGTTTGGGGTGTTTTGATAACCGGGTCGGGATTTGTATTGCTCAATATTTTGCCCGCTGGTATAGCAACTGCTGTGCTGGTAGTTATATTGGTAACCCTGGGCGAGATCATGAGCATGCCTTTTATGAACAGCTTTTGGATAGCCCGTACCAACAATTATAACCGTGGCGAATACGCGGCGCTGTATACCATATCATGGTCGGTAGCACAGGTAGTGGCGCCTGCTTTGGGCAGCCAGGTAATTAACTATGGCGGTTTTGCACATTTGTGGTGGCTGCTGGGCATTCTATCGGTTTTAACAGCCGCTGGGTATTATTTACTTTATCGCAACAACAACAAAACGGCTATAGAAACTGTTCCTGCCGAAGAGATAGCCACGCTGCCCGAACAATTACCTTAAATTGTACCTATGAAACGTGTTTTAATACTTGATCTTGATAATACCATCTATCCCGTTAGCTCTATTGCCGACCACCTGTTTGCAAAACTGTTTAAGCTGATTGACGAGAACCTTGGCGAAGCCGATAGGCAAGCCGCCGAAAAAGCGAAACACGAGCTTACACGACGCCCCTACCAGCATGTAGCCGATGAGTTTGGTTTTAGTGATGAATTGAAGCAGCAGGGCATGCAAATGTTAAGCAACATCAGGTTTGAGGAACCGATGTACCCATATGAGCAGTACAACGATCTGCGCCGGATCCCCATTGATAAATTTTTGGTGACCACCGGTTTTACCAAACTGCAAATGAGCAAGGTAGCGATGCTGAACATTGGCGGCGATTTTAAACAGGTTTACGTGGTAGACCCGGAGCAAAGCAACCTGACCAAAAAAGATATTTTCCAAAAGATAATGCGGGAGAATGGTTACACCAAAGAGGAAGTACTTGTTATTGGCGACGACCCAAAATCAGAGATAAAGGCGGCCATTGAACTGGGCATCGATACTTTTCTTTTCGACCCGATGGACAGGTACCCCGACACCGGTGTTACCTACCGCGCCGCCCATTACGGCGATGTGGCAGAAATTGTGATGAAGTAGCGGTTTAGGCCATCCCAGGGCTCCCCAAAGAAATCTGCGGGCGAAAAAAGACGAATCAAGGCTGAAAAAATCCGTTTTAAGGGCGCCGTTCGCGGCAAAAAACCTCAATTTTTCAATACCGCAACCGTAACAATCAGTTGCCCCAAATGCCGCATGGTATGCTCCGCGCTATGCGTATAAAGCCCAATTACGGTTGATGGCAGTTGCGCCCGGCCTACCCCCCTAAAATCGGTTAGTCGGTTCCCATCCTCCTTGCCCAATTGCTGCAAGGCTGCCTTAACCTGAGTATTAAAATTTTCAACTAATTCTAAAACGGTGTATGTTTTTGTGGTCGGTCTGCCTTCGCCTTGCAGGTAATTCAGTTGCTGTTCGGTCAATGCTTCGCCGCGTGCATAAGTAAAAAGCCTGTCCAGCACTCCTGCCAAATGCTGCAAATGAAAGCCCGGCGAAGCCATCCCGGCAACTTTCTCCCACAGTAACGCATCCGGAAAATTAAGCATTAAGGCGTTCAATTCCTCGCGTGCCTGCAATAAAGCGTGTGCAACTGGCTGTAACAAAGCAGCGATATCTTTTAAAGGCCCGCGCAGCCAAACTTCGGGGAGGGTATTATTTGCCATACATCAAATGTAATTAAAGGTGTACTTTATCGCATCAGCAAAAAGTAAAAGCGTAAATAAATGTTTGCACAGCTTTATGGTATAGCTATTGCATTGCTGCGTATAAATGAATTTCAATATGACAATATCTGCTACTATAAAAAGATCGGCCCTGCCGGTATTCGTGTTTCTGTTTTGTGTACTTACCTTAACCATCCAAAGCTGTAAAAAGAAAAGCCGTTCTGACCTGGGCGCCGAACTTTTTAAGAAAACCCAGAATAAGGTATTTAAAGATGCCACACCCGAAGGGTTGGCTGAAGTATTTAAAAAAGTACTGGCAAACGATAAAGCTAAACTTGCCAATCCTAAGCTTATCTCTTCCTTTTATGAGGGGAATGATTACGACCCGGTATTTGTAATGGACCATATTTTTAATGGCGATGTTGACCTTACCGCCAGCTATTTTGAAAAAGCAAATGAGCACGGGCTTGATCCGAGGATGTTTAAGGCAGACCAGATAAAACAACTGGTTGCTAAATTCAAGGATAAAAAAGCCATTAAAAATTTAGATGAGGCTTACCATGATATAGCCGAGCTGGAGATATTGACAGCTAATTCACTGATCAATTATTCAAGCGCTTTAGAGTATGGCATGATCAGTCCGCGTAAAATATACTCGCGTTACTTTACCGCAACCAAACGCCCGGATAGCACTTCGATGCTAAAAACCCTGCGTGCAACAAACCTTAAAGCTTACCTGGATAGTATCCAACCAAAAGACCCGCAATACCTCATGCTGCAAAAAGCCTTGCTGGCCGGCGGTACTGCACAGGGTATGAGCAAAGAAGAAACCCAGCGTTACCTGGTAGTAAATATGGAGCGCCTGCGCTGGAAGAATAAGCCAAGCCAGCCCGAATATGTAATTGTTAATATTCCTGATTACCGCCTGGATGTGATGCAGAACGGTAAATCTATCCTGAACATGAAGGTTGTAGTTGGCGAAGGCCGCAATACAGACAATGCAAACACTTTAGTTGAATACGATGATAGTGATAAGATAGACCGCCCTTTTAGTCGGGAAACCCCACAGCTTAACAGCATGATACACAGTGTACAGGTTAACCCGGTATGGAACATCCCGCAAAGCATTGCCAGTAAAGAGATAATGGTAGAGGCCGCACAGGACCCTTACTACCTGTCTAACAAAGGCATAGATGTGTATGAGAATGGCAAAAAAGTGGAAGATCCGGAAACCATCGACTGGTCAAAGGCATCAAAAGACAAATATGAATTTAAACAGCGCCCCAGTGATGATAATTCATTAGGCAAAATAAAGTTTCTGTTCAACAACAACAGCAGCGTTTACCTGCATGATACTCCTGCAAAAAGCGGGTTCACAAAAACTATGCGTGCTTTAAGCCATGGTTGTGTTCGCCTGGGCGACCCGCAGGCATTAGCAAAAGCGGTATTTGGAGAAGGTGCTACTTATGATAAAATTGTTAAAGCTATGAGCGAGGATAACCCCGAACCCACCACTATTGCGTTACCCAAAAAGATGCCGGTTTACATTACTTACATAACCTGTTGGGCCGACGAGAATAACACCCTGCAGTACCGCCCCGATGTTTACGGGTTAGACGTGGTGTTATATGGCCATCTGCAAAAGTTTTTGGCCAATGCAGAGCAGGTAGCTTCGTTGTAAGTTTAAGATTGAAAGTATAAAGTTATTTCAAAAGAAAGCCCGTCGCGTTAAGCTGACGGGCTTTCTTTATAAGAATTTAGTTTGTTTAAAGCTTCGCCATAGTAGCTGTCCCTATTGTATCGGGCGCTATAAAATTGGCCGGTGCAGTATCATCAAGCAACTTTGAAGTATAGTTCCTGTCGTTACCATTAATATACAGCATAGAACCACCTTTTATGGTATTGATAACCTTGTCAGATACCTCGGGCGATACAGCAGGGCAGCCAAAACTACGGCCTAAACGGCCTATCTGGTTAATGGTATTCTGGCACACGTAATCGGCAGCATGTATTACAATACCACGCGCACGCGCAGCGCTGTTAATGCCTGCATCTAAACCATCCAGCTTTAACGAACGGCCGTGTTTACCAAAGTAAACTTCACTTGCCAAATAAAAGCCCAGGCTGCTTTGATGCGACTCGTCGTTGTTTGAAAAACGACTGGCCATATCATCACCACTACCCTGCCCGTGGGCAACCCATGTGTTTAATATCAACGATTTATTTAATATATCGATGATCCACATACGTTTTTCACGGCTCGATTTTGTAAAATCGACCACAGTGATGACGTTGCTGTTTGGAGATAGTTTGTTAGCCAGTTTAAGGTTTAAATAACCAGTAACGGCTTTTTGAAGTACTGCTGCATCCATACCGGTTTGCTGCAGGTTTGCTGTATTATAAATATCAGATACGTATTGCGCAAAAAGTTCTTTTGCACCAAGTTTTTTTGTAACCGTACTGTTTGTCTTGATCGCGCTAAACGGTTTCCAACTGATAACCGTAATAGAAAATAACAATAAAGCGCCAATGATCCACCACAAGTGTTTCCTCATAAATATTGGGTTTAATAGTTAGTTTAAATTGGTAACAAATCTTCCAATGATGTATCATTAGTTGAAATTGTTAATACAAATATACGCAAAACCAATAAAATTATTGTCACAGCAGTCTAATAGTCTACTATCATGAAATTTTATATCCATTAAATTAAACTCAAAACTTTTTAGAATATTATTAAGGCTGCATATTTATAACGCATAGATGTTGGATAGATTTACCCGCACTGTCAAACGCTGCTTTTGTAACAAGCGTTTTCAATTTACTCCCCCGCCAAGGCCTGTTAAACAAAAAAGGTTACTGAGAACAGCAACCTTTTAAAAACTCTTAGTAGAAAGATCTTATTTATTCCAGGTGATCTTTTCTTCAATAGGTGTTTTTCTTTTGCCTTCGGGCTGTACATCTGTATAACCCAGAAACAGAACGCCTAAAACGCTATCCTCGGCTCCTAAACCAAAGTGATCGGCATATGATGGTTTTAACACCATACCACCGGTACTCCAGAAAGCACCGATATTTAACGCGGTTGCACCCAGCAACAGGTTTTGTACCGCGCATGATGCTGCTATCACTTCCTCAAACTGCGGTATCTTTGGCAGATCGCCACGTTTTTGGTACGCTATAATAACATGCGATGCGTTGTTAGCCTGGTTTTGAAAATTTGTGTATACAGTTGGGTTAAAGCTTTCGCCGGGGTTAGCAGCTTTGTATAGTTCGGCGTGTTGTGCGCAGTAAACCGTAGGGTCTTCAAACACGATGAAGCGCCATGGTTCGGTGTTACCATGGTTTGGAGCCCAGTCGGCCAGCTCTAATATAGATGCGATATGGCCGTTCGGTATCTTGTTACCGTTCATGGTCGACGGTTTAATGGTACGGCGGGCCTTGATGTTATTTGCGATTGCTGAAAATGTAGTGTCCATAGTTGTAAAAGTATAACAGCCTGATTTAGGCATGCGCAAAAATAGAGAAATAAGTTGCATGAATAAATATTTTAAGAGGGATATTATTTACCTTTCTGAGCGATTAGTTAACCATCAAAACAGCAGCGGATAAATGAGTACCTGGATAAAAAATTATAGTGGGATGATTTGGCTGATAGCCGGTATTATTGCAGGCAGCGTTGCCGGTATAGTGCTGGGGCCACGGGCCGAAATACTAAAACCAATAGGCGATATATTCCTGAACCTGTTGTTTGTTGCCGTGATACCTTTGGTGTTTTTTGCCATTTCTTCGGCCATTGCCAATTTACATGGCTCGCAAAAGCTGGGGCGTATTATGAGTGTAATGTCGGCAGTATTTTTGGGTACGCTGATCATGGCGGCGCTGCTTACTATTGTTGCCTTATGGCTTTTCCCTATAGGCCAAACATCATTTGCAGCGGCTGCTACAACACCTGCAGAAACAGGCAAAAACCTATCCGGCGACCAGATAACCCAACTGTTTACTACGAGCGAATTTTTCAACCTGCTATCGCGTAAGAATATGCTGGCTATGATCATCTTTGCCATACTGGTTGGTTTTGGCGCACGCAGCGCAGCCGAAAAAGGCAAAGCATTTGTGCAGTTTTTAAACGCGGGTAACGAGGTGTTTAAGCATGTATTCGGAATCATCATGAAAGCCGGGCCAATTGGTTTAGGCGCTTATTTTGCTTACCAGGTAGCCGTATTTGGCCCTTCGCTATTTGGCACTTATGCCCATGTGCTGGGGATTGGCTATGGCGTAAGCTTGTTTTACTATGCCGTATTTTATAGTCTTTACGCGTTTATTGCCGGTGGCATAAAGGGCATTAAACGTTACTGGGAAAACAACATTATCCCATCGGCTACTGCAGTGGGTACCTGCAGCAGTATTGCCACTATACCCGCCAACTTAGATGCAGCCAAAAAAATGGGGGTTACCGATGCCATTGCGGGGATAACCATCCCGTTGATGGGTACTTTGCATAAGGATGGTTCCAGTATTTCTTCTATCCTGAAAATGTCGGTAGTATTTGCCATGTTCGGCAGAAGCTTTGACAGCGCCGAAGTGATCATACTGGCGCTGGGCATGACAGTATTGGTAAGTATTGTTGAAGGCGGCATCCCCAACGGCGGCTACATCGGCGAGCTGCTGTTTATATCGGCTTACGGCTTCCCTCCCGAGGCCCTGCCACCCGCCATTATCATCGGCACATTAATTGACCCGGTAGCCACGCTTTTAAACGCAACAGGCGATACAGCTGCCGCGATGCTGATTAATAGGTTTGCCGGGGAAAAGCAGGTGGCGTAAATCAAATACAGCCTGTGGTGCGGTGTTATCACCGCACCACAGGCTGTATTTTAATCCAAGGCGCCGCAAGTGGGATGTTTGCGGCAACAACGTATATGTTTTTGTTAATAATATTATTTACATTTAAGTATTAATTATTAAAAACTAATACCTAACACAATGAAAAAACTATCAAGAAAAGAAATTAAAAATGTAACCGGTGGTGTTGTTGGCCAAAGCTATCAATGGAGATGTTATAGCTCTGAGGCTGGCGGTTATTATTTAACCTGTTCAGATGTAGACCCAACGGCTTATTGCGCCCCATGCGGTTATAGCGGCTGTGTCAATACCGGGGTGAGCTGTAATTTTTTGCCAGCCTGCGCCTGCTAACATTCTAAACAGTTCAATTAAAAGCAAAAGGCCTGTTTTATTATAAAACAGGCCTTTTGCTTTTAATTCTGTTGATTGATAAATGTGTGATACTAACCATAAGCTATATACTAATATATCGCCGGGTATTTCGCCGGGGTAGCCTCGTTCATCATTATCCGAGTTCCGAGTTATCCAGCCTGTGGTCGGTGTTATCACCGCACCATTATCCGAGTTATTCAGCCTGTGGTTATTAACAGGTTTGCTGCGGAAAAGCAGGTTGTGTAGTTAGATGATTACCATCTTTATGAGCCTTATTATTTATTACAATAATGTCTTCTTATATAATCTTATTGCTGGGTGTTCAATGCACTTCCGATAAGATCTACATCAACCAACTCTAATGATTTCACCATATTTTGTACTGTGGACTTGTACTTTTTAAAATGCGGTGTATCTATATGTGATTTGTATGCGGCAATATCTGCATATATCTCCAGGATAGTAATATGCGCCCGGTTATTTTTATCAGCTACAGCATAATAAGTTAATACACCCGGTTCAAGTTTCACAGCAGTTGACATTTGTTCTTTAAGAGCAGCGTTATATTGCTCTAAATAACCAGGATCTACCTGAATTTTTGCAAGCCTTACCATCTGTGTTTTTTGTTGGGCCGAAGCGTGTACAACGGCGAGCAGGATTAATGAAATAATGCCTAAAATTATTTTTTTCATACGAACAGTGATTTTTTTCAGAAATCAATTAACAGTAAAGGCCTGATATTATCAAGCCTTTACTGTTCGTTAAAATATCAATTTTAATATATCGCCGGGTATTTCGCCGGGTTAGCTTCGCTCATCATTTTGTAAACCGCTTCAATAACATCATCATGCGATGGTTTACTGAAGTAGTCGCCATCCGACCCGTATGGCGGCCTGTGTTCGGCACCACAAAGGGTTTTCGGCTGTGCATCAAGCGAGTAATAACCGTTTTGCTGTTCAATGATCTTTTGCAGGATAAAGGCAGAACCACCACCCGGCAGGTCTTCATCAATAACAAGCAGCTTATTGGTTTTTTGTAATGATTTACCACAAAGGTTATCAGTATCAAAAGGATAAAGTGTTTGAGGGTCTATCACTTCGATATTGATGCCCATTTTCTCCAGTTCCTCGGCTGCTTCCATTACAATACGCAGGGTTGAACCGTAGGTAACCACGGTAACATCCGTACCCTGTTTCAGTACTTCGGCCTTGCCTAACGGCACGGTAAACTCGCCTACATTGGCTGGTAATTTTTCTTTTAAACGGTAACCGTTAAGGCATTCAATAACCAGTGCAGGCTCATCGCCACGCAACAGGGTGTTATACATACCTGCAGCCTGGGTCATATCGCGCGGAACGCAGATATGCATACCACGCATAGCATTCAATATCAAGCCCAGCGGCGAACCCGAGTGCCAGATACCTTCTAACCTATGGCCACGGGTGCGCACAATAAGCGGCGCGCGCTGCCCGCCACGGGTACGATAGCTTAAGCTGGCCAGATCATCACTTAAAACGGTAATAGAGTATAGCAGGTAATCGAGATACTGGATCTCGGCTATCGGCCTTAAACCACGCATGGCCAGACCCATTCCCTGCCCTATGATTGTTGCTTCACGGATACCGGTATCGGTAATACGCAGATCGCTGTATTTACTTTGCAAACCGGCAAAGCCCTGGTTTACATCGCCAATGGCACCCACATCTTCACCAAAAGCTACGATAGATTTATCACGGTCAAAATTGGCGTCGAAACAGGCGTTCAATACCTCGCGGCCATCCATCAGTTTTGCATCATCGGCATATTGCGGTGCAACAACCGGCACATATAATGGCGATTTTGGTGTATCAGTAAACAGTTTCGAATTAAAGCGTTCTACGTTCTTTTCGGTTTCGGCAGCAAGCCAGTTCACCAAATTCTGGCGGGCATCGCTGTTTTCTTTTACGGTTAAACGTAATACTTTGCGTACGCAGGCAACGGTATCGCGGCGGCCCGGGTCAACACAGGTTTGCAGTGACGACATTAAGCCAAGTAGATCATCGTGCTGAGCAGATTGCTGGGCAATACGGTCTATCAGCTCAACAGCCTGGGCCATTTCTGCTTTTATCTCGTCTTCCAGTTCGCTCCAGGCTTCGCGTTGGCAGTTGCGTACATGCTTTTTGGCTTCAGCTTCTAAAGCATCCATTTCCTCGGCAGTAATAACGGCCGATTCTATCATCCATTTGCGCATCTGCACAAGGCAATCGTGCTCCTCTTCCCAGCCTAATCTTTCTTTTGATTTATAACGCTCGTGGCTACCCGAAGTAGAGTGGCCCTGCGGCTGGGTCATTTCTATTACGTGGATCATTACCGGTACATGCTCTTCGCGGCATATCTTGATAGCACGTTCGTAAGTTTCGCAAAGGGCAACATAGTCCCATCCCCGTACTTTAAATATCTCGTATCCGTTACCTTTATCATCACGCTGAAAACCTTTCAGTATTTCAGATATATTCTCTTTTGTAGTTTGTAGCCTTGCCGGTACAGATATAGCGTAGGCATCATCCCATATAGAGATAGCCATTGGCACCTGTAAAACACCAGCGGCGTTAAAGGCCTCAAAAAACAACCCTTCGGATGTTGAGCCGTTACCTATGGTACCAAAGGCAACCTCGTTCCCGTTAACCGAAAAATTCTTCAGGTATTCCAGTTCTTTGTTCTGGCGGTAAAGCTTTGATGCGTACGCCAAACCAAGCAGGCGCGGCATGTGCCCGCCGGTGGTTGATATATCCGCGGCGCAGTTCATGGTTTCGGCCTGGTTTGTCCAGTTACCATCGGCATCAACATAACGTGTTGCGTAGTGGCAATTCATTTGGCGCCCTGCCGATGCGGGGTCCTTCTCAATATCGGGGTTGGCATAAAGCTGTGCAAAAAACTCTTTAAGGTTGCTCATGCCGGTGGCAAACATAAAAGTTTGGTCGCGGTAATAGCCTGCGCGCCAGTCGCCTTTTTTAAAAGCTTTGGCCATAGCCAGCTGGGCAACTTCTTTACCGTCGCCAAAAATTCCAAACTTGGCCTTTCCGGTCAGTACTTCGCGCCTGCCAATAATACTGGCCTGGCGGCTCTCGAAGCCAACACGGTAATCTCTGATCACAATTTGTTTAAAATCGTCAAAACTGAGTTCGGCAGCATTTGTGGTATTGCCTGTGTGTATTACAGTTTCGGGCATATAAAATTTTGTTTAGGCGGTAAAATTAGGAAATTCTATTCTGTTATTTGTATTGGTTAGTGTAAAACATATAGTTTTTGCAATAGTTTTGTATTTAGGTTAAACCTTTTATATTTGTAAGAATCAAACACGTAACCATGAAAAAAATAATATTAATATGCGCAGTTGTTTTAGGCTTTGCCTTTAATGCATCTGCACAAACCGACACTAAAGCCGAGTTTAAATTTAACGAGGAAAAACACGATTTTGGTAAAATACCACAAGGAACCCCGGTTACCACCGTATTTGAATTTACTAACGTTGGTACCGAGCCACTTATTTTAACCGAAGTAAAACCAACCTGCGGTTGTACCATTGCCGATTATACTAAAACACCGGTAGTAAAAGGCGCAAAAGGCACAATCAAGATCACTTACAACGCTGCTGTTGTTTCTGCATTTAACAAAACTATTGTAGTAACATCAAATGCTAAAACACCTACAAAATATTTAAACATTGTGGGCGAAGTGGTTGCAAAACCTGCTGTAAGCAGCAAATAAGCCTCACCCCGGCTCTCTTCAGATAAGAGAGATAAAAAATTAAAGGCATCCATAAATGGATGCCTTTTTTTGTGCCCGATAATTAATGTTATGTATGCATAGATTTTACAAAAGGTGTATTACATCTTTTTACTAATTTTGCGCCATGCCAAAAATATCTGAAAAAGGGCTGCGCATGCCCGCATCGCCTATACGTAAATTAACACCCTTTGCCGATAAAGCTAAACTGGATGGCAAAAAGGTTTACCACCTTAACATCGGCCAGCCGGATATTGAAACACCGGAAGGTATGCTGAATGCTATCAAAAACATCGACTTTAAAGTATGGGCGTACACCCCATCCGAAGGTACTTTGAGCTATCGTAAAAAACTTACTGAATACTATAACAAGCTGGGCTACAACATTACGCCCGAAAATATCATTGTTACCACCGGCGGTTCTGAAGCCATTACTATTGGCATGATGACCTGCCTTGACCCGGGTGATGAAGTAATTATCTCCGAGCCTTTTTATGCTAATTACAACGGCTTTGCCAACCAGAGCGATATTGTGGTAAAACCCATCCTGTCATACATCGACAATGGTTTCGCACTGCCCCCTATCAGCGAGTTTGAGAAACTGATCACGCCAAAAACAAAAGCCATCATCATTTGCAACCCTAATAACCCTACCGGTTATTTATACTCGCAGGAAGAGTTGGATGCGCTTAAAGAGCTGGCCTTAAAATACGATCTGTACCTGTTTAGCGACGAAGCTTACCGCGAATTTTGCTACGATGGCCGCAAATTTATATCGCCTATGCATTTAAGTGGACTGGATGATAATGTTATTGTGATGGATACCGTAAGCAAGCGTTACAGCGCATGTGGTGCCCGTTTAGGTTGCCTGATCACCAAAAACAAAGCTGTAATAGCCGCAGGTTTAAAATTTGCCCAGGCACGTTTATCGCCGGGTATGGTTGAGCAGATTGCCGGCGAGGCTGCTGTTGATACCCCCGATGAATATTTTACCGCTGTAAATAAAGAATACACCAAACGCCGTGATACGCTGGTAACCGCCCTTAACAAAATTGAAGGCGTTTATTGCCCTAACCCGGGCGGCGCATTTTACGTGGTGGCTAAATTCCCGATAGATAATGCCGATAAGTTTTGCCAGTGGATGCTGGAAAGCTTTAGCCACAATAACCAAACTGTAATGATGGCGCCTGCAACGGGCTTTTACAGCACCGAAGGCGCCGGAACAAACGAGGTACGTATGGCCTACGTTTTAAATAACGACGACCTGAACAAAGCCATGGAATGCCTGGCCGAAGGTTTAAAAGTTTACCCTGGCAGGGTATAATGTTGAAGATATAATTACAAAAAAGTCTCCGGAAAATCCGGAGACTTTTTTGTAAAAGATTGATATTAAATCCAATATCAATAATCCGCCTTACTTTTGTTTTATCATCCTGTATGAAAAGCCCTTATCGTTTTCGCCCAGTACAGCTATAAAAAGGGTGGTATCGTTCAGTTTTGTGTATTGTATTTTCTTAGGGAAATCGTGCTCCATGTTCTCGAACGAGAACTTCTCTGTAACCGAAGCGTTCATTGTAAAACCAACAGGTTGGCCATTGTTTTGGTTTAACACCCTTGCCGTATAAATCACTTTACCGTCAACCGCTTTTATAGCCAGGTATTCATCAACACGCTTATTACCGTCTTTTATCTTATACGAGTTACCTTCGAGTGAGGTGTCGTTATTGATCTTCCAGGTTTCATAGCTTTGCTTATTCTCTGCTTTCCAGGTACCGTTTAAAAAATGCAGGTCTTTAATGGTTTTGTTTGGTAACGTGTTACAAAACAGGATGCATATCAGTAAGCCAAGTATCGTTTTCATGATATTAAAATTGTTTAGTTAAATGCAATTATCGGTTTATTATACATCCTGAAATTGTAAAAACGCGACAGGCAATTACTCCATACCCTGAAACAAAGCCGACATTTTAAGCCGGCCCGAATAAAACTTTTTAGGGCTTACCCCGGTAAACTCTTTAAAATCTTTTATAAAATGGGCCTGGTCATAATAATTACCTTCATAGGCTATGCTGGTAAGGCTACCCGCCTGCTCATTCATCAGCATTTTTATTGTTGCCCGCAGCCTTATTATTTTTGATAGCTGTTTTGGGCTTAACCCAACTACAGCAGCAAACCTGCGCTCTAACAACCGGCGGCTAACATTCAGCTCTTTTGAGATATCGCTTACGGATAGTCGCCCGTTTAAAGTAACCATTGCTGTAATAGTAGATTCAATGATTCTGTCGATAGATTCGGCTGAACCTGCCCTGCCTGTTAAAAATGATTCTATTATTCTGACGCGGTCATCTGTTGTTTTGGCGGATAACATATCGTTTTCTAACTGCAACCCATCGTTTCCAAACAATTCTGCCAGCGGAACAGCCTTATTTTCCATGATATTAAGGGGGCTTGCAGCAAACGGCATAAACCCATCCGGGTTAAAGCGAACAGCAAATATCCCTGTTTCTCCTGTCGGCTCAATCTCTAGTGGCCGGGTCAATTGTCCAAATACAAAAAACCGGGGTTGTAAAATACTACTCCCGTCTTCCATATATTGTTTGTACAGATCGCCGTAATGAAATATCATCTCCATACAGCCATCGGGTATAATGCGCTGTTTACCGGGTTTAGTTTCCTTAGGGGCATGAAGTGTCCAGTAACATCTAACAAAAAGGCTGAGATTAGCCCCTGGATCTATTGTTTTATAATCCACACTATCTTCTGTTTTTATACTGGTTTATATGCTAATAACCGGTTTCAGGTCGGTTTTATTTGATGCAGCTAATCTTTCTAACTTCTCATATAAGGCTACCGCTTCGTACGGTTTTGAGAGGTAATCCTGCATACCGGCAGCTATTACCTGCGGGTATATATCGCCGGATATGGAGGCTGTTAAGGCTATAATGGGAATATTGGATTTAATAGGGTCATCGAGCGACCGAACGGTTAAAGCGGTTTCGTAACCATCCATCAACGGCATTTGCAAGTCCATTAGTATCAGGTCTATCGTTTCGGTTTTAAGCTTTTTAACTACCTCCTGCCCGTTAGCAGCCCAATAGGTTTTTATGCCCCAGTTAATCAGCATTTTTTCAAGCAGCATGGCATTAATACTGTTATCTTCAGCTATCAATACGTTTAAATGAGCCATTTTTAATGCAGTGCCCGACATTTTTGGCTTACTAACCATAGCTTCAGTTACGCAGAAATTTATGCTGAATGAAAACTCGCACCCCTTACCAACTTCGCTTTCAACCTTTATAGAGCTATTAAAAAGCAGTAACAGCTTTTTAACTATAGCCAGGCCAAGTCCCGTACCCCCAAAATGCCTGGTAGTATCTGTTGATGCCTGCGAAAATGGCTCAAAAATACTTTCGAACTTTGATTGCGGTATGCCAATACCGGTATCTTTTACAACAAACTGCACCTGTATACCTTCCGTTGTAGTTTCTATCAATTCAACATTTAGCTCCACCTTCCCCTTTTTGGTGAATTTAATGGCATTACCAACCAGGTTATAAATAATTTGGGTAAGGCGCGTGGGGTCAGAAACAACACATAATGTGTTCAATCTTTCATCAGTATTAACAACCAGCCGCAGGTTTTTTTCGTTCGCCTTTAACCTCAGGGTCGAAAATATCTTACTCAACAATTCGGGCAGGTTTACGGGGATCTCTTCCAACTCAATTTTGTCGTTCTCGCTTTTATGGTAATCCAGTATATCATTCACCATGGATAGCAGGCTGATAGTAGAAAACTCCAATATCTCCAGGTTCTCGTGCTGCTCTGTTGATGCGCTTCCTTTTAACAGATCGGTTATACCTATAACCGCATTCAAGGGGGTACGCAGCTCATGCGACATGCTGGACAGGAACATCGATTTTGAATCGGCAAGGGCTTTAACCTCGGCTACTTTTACTGCCAGTTGCGCATTCAACTGGTCTTTTTCTATAACGCTATTCTCATAGGCTTTATAAAACAGGTAATTTATAGCAGCGATTGATACAAAGTTAAGGAACACAATAATTTCATATACCGGCGATACTACCTGCTGCAGTGGAATAATAACCCCGGCGTTTGAATGCCGGGTGATGATCATGAAAAGAAATACAGGCAGTATACATAGTGTAGCATATACTACAGCAGTACGGTTACCAATAAGATAAAAACTACATAAAACAGTGGTTACCACAACCTGCACGGTTACAATATTAAGTTGCTGGACAACAAACACCAGGTTTGACCATATTATTAACAGGCCTGTAATTAATACCGCATGTGCTATTACGCGGATATGTTGTGGCTTGTATAAAAGATATTTTAAACACGTAAAAAAGATCAGGAATATCCCCCCCGAACGTATTGCCTGGATATGCTGATGATGCGTAATTGCAATAGGTATGGTGATCACGATCTTGACTAGAGCAAACGCCAGCATCACGTACGCGATCTTTATTTTGGCCTTAGCAAAGTTGTCCTGCTCGCCCGTCAGGACTTTGCTTAAAGAGAAATTTAAGAGGGGAATTGTGGGCGGCATCAGTTAAATGTAAGGGTGATGCAATATCGGAAAAAAAGAACTGAAAATAAGAAGGTTTTTTTGTGAAATATATAGGGATATATAGTGTAACGAAAAAGGGGCAGCAGCGTTATAGCTACCGCCCACCTTATTAGTTAAATTTCGAAATACTGCGACCTGTCAAGGTCGGCTATCAGCCCGGGCTCGGTTGGCTGCCATCCCAGCCATTGGCGGGTTAATGCGCTTGATGAAGGGTTATCAAACCCGGCAAAGTGTGCTATCCAGCCAAAATGTTCGGCTGCTTCCTGTGGCGATTTAGACACCACCGGTATATTCAGGTGTTTGCCAATTATTGCAGCAATATCCCGCATAGCGATCCCCTGATCGTCAACGGCATGATAGCGGCCAATTCCTGCGCCTTGCTCTAAGGCCAGCCTGTAAAGGCGGGCAGCATCCAACCTGTGTACGGCAGGCCAGCGGTTTAGCCCCTCGCCTACGTATGCAGCAACACCTTTTTGGCGCGCTATACCTATCAGGGCAGGGATAAAACCATGGTCGCCATCACCATGCACCGATGGTGGTAGCCGAAGCACCAAAGCACGTACACCACGCTCCACTGCAGCAGCAGCCGCTTCTTCTGATGCCACGCGGGGCATAGCGCTGGTAGCGGCTGGCGGCACTGCATCTTCGGTAGCAACCTGCCCGCTGCCTGCAAGCAACCCCGTGCCCGAGGTAATGATCAAAGGGCGATCTGAGCCAACGAGTACGTCGGCCATGGCGGTAATGACCTTTCTGTCAGCTTCGCAATTAGCCTGAAATTTAGAAAAATCATGGTTAAAAGCGGTGTGGATAACACCATCGGCCATAGCCGCACCACTGCGCAAGCTATCCAGATCTTCTATATCTCCTCTATGCACTTCGGCACCGGTGGCACTCAATAATTTAGCCGACGCATCTGACCGCACAAGGCCAAGCACCTGGTGGCCTGCGGCAATCAATTCCTGAACAACGGCCGAGCCTACAAAGCCCGTAGCGCCTGTTACAAATACACGCATGTTTTATTTTTTTTAGTTAACAATTTGATAGATAAAAATCGTTCTGACATCTCGCCATCAATCTAAATGTGATGACCTGATGTTTTAACAATACAAAATTGCTCAACGCAGCCTTGCAAAATGCGGACATTTGACGCTATTTTTATTCTATCGTTTTAACTGGGCTTGCCTGATGCGGCTAAGGGTTTTGAGCGAAACCCCGAGATAAGAAGCTACCATGTGCAATGGTATGCGGGCAAATATATTTGGATAAGATGCTACAAACTCATCGTATTTTTCTTCGGCTGTTGCACTTAGGGCGCTGAAAATACGCTGACGGCCTAAATTAAGGTTTATCGAGATCAGTTTTTCTGAATAGGCTTTCAGCGCGGGGATTTGGGCACACAGCATATCGAAATCCTTTTTTGTCCATAAAAGCACCTCGCTGTCTTCCAGCGCATCAATATAATACAGGGACGGGGTTTGGTTATTCAGGCTCTCGGGGTCGGTTGCCCACCATGTTTCGGGCGAGAACATCATCACATGTTCGCTACCATCCTGGCGGGTACGATAGGTACGCAACAGTCCTTTACAAATAAAAATCTTATGGCGGCATACCTCTCCTTCCTCTAAGAGCAACTGTTTCCTGCGGACTGTTCTTTCAACCGCTACCGAGCGTATCAGTTCCAGATCCCCGCCGGATAGCTTTACGTTCTCTTTTATATACCTTTCAAATTCAGCAAACATCGTAGCCTCAAAAATAAATAAAATATGATAGCTGGTTGAATTTGCACCTCAAGGTTAATTTCATTACTATTTTTCGTCGTCAGCTTCCCCTTTCAGTTCGTCATGCCTTTTACCATTGCCCAGGCGTATTTTAGGTTTTTGCTGCGTGCCGGTAATAGTCATGGGGATGCCAAATATGCCAAACGGGGGTAGCCCCAGGCGGAATTTCAGGTTCATGTTTCCGTTAAAGTCAACCTGCCCCTCAAACCTTGGGCGGAAACCTGCAAACTTCATCTTGGTACGCTCAATGGTTATGATGTTATTGGCAATACTGGTTTTAATATCAACTTTAGATAGATCGGCTGTTTTACCCAGGCTATCGCGCCCGGTTTTTTTACCAACCGCGCCAAACAAGCGGAACCCTTTTAGTTTCACCTTTTTTACCGATAGCACGCCCTTACCTTTAAGCGATGGATATACCGGGGCCATGCTGCTGTTAAGGCGGCCGCTCAGGTTATAATCAAGCGATACCAAACCCTCTGCACTGGCAGCTGATGAGGCCATGTTGTGAAAGAGCTTGATCTGGTTATAGGCTTTTTTAATATCAAAATCCTTCGCGTTAATGTGGTAATCAAAATAAGCTTTTTGCGGGGTTATGATGCCATAGGTGGCATCCATTACCACCGGTGCGCCTATCAGGCTAAAACCGGTTTGTTTAAGCTGCAGCTGCCCGTTATTAAGGATCATCTGTCCTTTGGCATCGCTCAGATCCATGCCGTTGTATTTTACATTTTTAACATCAGCCGTAAAGGTGAGGTTCAGGTTTTTAGGGATCAGTATAACACCTGATGCAGGCTTTGATGAAGAGGCGGCAGGCTGTCCATCAGCAAAGGCCATAAAATCGTCGGCTAGCAGCAGGTCGCTTTTAAGGTTAAAACTACCGGATAAAGGTGCGTCGGGTTTTACGGCATAATCTATCACGTTGCTGAGGGCGCCGTTCAGCACAACAACCGATCGGCCATAACTGGCGGTAAAGGCATCAAACTGCATTTTATCCTGATTAAAGCTAAAATCGCCTTTCCTGATAAGGAATGGTTTGGGGAACAGTTCGCTGCGCAGCACCATGTTTTTCACCTGCATAGTGCCTGAGTTTGCCAGCAAGCCGTACCTGCCGGCAGTGGCATCGCTCTGTTTGCCTTTCAGCTTAAAGTTGGTGGTGATGATGCCTCTTACATCATACCCCTTCAATGCAAATACCTGGTAAATTTTACCAATATCCAGCGTTCCGTGCGAGCTGATATTGTAATTAATATCGGCAAAGTTTTGCAAACCGGCGCGCAGCATAAAGGGCTGCCCCTCAAATTTAAGCGATACAGGTTTTACAAAAATCTTCATCCCCGCCAGGGTACCTGTGGTGTTAATAATGTTTGTGCTGATCTGCAGATCCTCTACCGGGTGCGGGTAGTATTTGGTTTGTATATAGCCGTTGGCAAGGTTAACCGTTGCATTGGTAACCGGGAAAAGCTTTTTGGCCGGGATGTATCGCCCTTTGGTGGTTACGTCGGCGGTCAGGTCGCCGCGCAGATCGATGTTATCAACAGGATAAAACTTTTTCAGATCGGCAAGGTGGAAACGCGATTGCAGGCCCGCATCTACACTAAGGCCATTGGTATTGCTCAATTTAAAATGGCCTTTTATAAAGTTACTGAGTGCTTCGGCATTGAGGCCGGTAAGCGCAAGGGTAAAGTGTTTTATATCATTATCGGGGCATTGGGCATCCAGGGTAAAGTGAATATTCCTTACTGCTTCCGGCAGCCTTGCGTCTTTGATGTATCCATTGGTAAAAACCGATTGCAGCCTGAATTTTGGCACGCTGGTAATTACGGTATCATATCGGCGCAGGCCAACCTTTTTTACACCTTTGGTATACTTGCCTTCGGCCAGCAGGTTTAGTTTATAACGCCCCTGCAAGTCGACCGTTTTTTGGCCGAAAGCCCGGTTCCATTTAGCCAGGTCGATATCGGTGTTTACCCGGGCAAAAATATCAGGGCTTTTTAAGCCTTTTAGGCCAAATTTTGCATCAAACTTATCCTGATCGATGCGAAAGTGCAGCGAATCAAGTTTGAACGTCAGGTTATCAGGATTAAGTTGCGGCACACGTACGCTCATATCTATATAAAGATCGCGCACCGGTGAGGGTGTTTTTTTATTGGATACGTAGCCTTTGATCACCTTCATGCCAAAGCTCAGATCGGGACTTATCTTTTTTGCGCTGATGTACTGCCCGCTCAATGCCAGGTGCAGCACACCCGTACCGTTCACATCTGTATCATCTATGTATTTGGCGTATTCGGCAGGTAGCGCCGTAAAAATATCGCTCAGGTCGGCGGGATAAGAGTCGAACTTAAAGTCCATATCGTAACCGTCTTTAATAAACCCAAAACGCCCTTTAAAGCTCAGTGGCAGTTGGTTTATCTTCAGATCGTTTTTTTGAAAAACAAACGCCAGCGATTTGGTATTGATGCTGGTCACCAGATCAGCGTTTACTTTCTTGTTCAGTACGTAGGCTTTGCCGGCGTAATAAAAATCTACGCCGCTTATTTCGGTATGGGTGTGCAGGTCAAACACGTCCTTACTCAGGTCGCCGCTGCCGGTATAGTTAAAATTACGGGCGTTGATGCACATTGGCAACGAGGCATCGTTATACGCCAACCGGCTTTTCTCTATAATTATCTTATCGATACCCATTGATGCCGCTGCGGTATCGGCCGGGGCATTGGCTGCCGGGGCTGATGCTTTGTATACGTTATAATTGGCATGACCGGCGCTGTCTACCTGTATATTGATGGCAGCCTGGCTCAAATATATCTTGCTAAGCTGCACACGGCTGCGAAGCAGGGAGCTAAGATCAATGGCGAGGGAAACTTCTTTGGCGGCGGCCAGGGTATCGTTGTCAAAAGGTGCACTGCCTTTTAGTTCAAAATCGTTCAGGGTAAGCGTAAGCTCGGGGAAACGTTTAAAAAACGACAGGCTGGTACCCGAAAAACTAAGCTTTCCATTAATATGCTGATTGGCCAGTTGTTTTATTTTTTGGGTGATGGTTTGTGGGAAAAGCACGGGTAATAAAAACATCAGCAGCAGGGTACTCAGGCAGATAATGCCACTGATCTTCAGGATACGGCTCAATAGTTTAGGGAATCGCATAATTATGATAAGTCTGCACAAAAATAACATAAAGGATAATAAAATCATCCTTTATGTTAGTGCCTCGTCTATTAGGACTGTATCGCAGCGAAATCAAATGTTGGGGTTTTGATAAGCATCGCGTTCAGATCTGCGAGGAACTGGCCCAATACAATACCGGCATTAAAAGCACACACATAGTTTTGCCCCGCATTTACTTCCATATCAAAATTGCCTTCCCTGTCGGTTATGGCTGATATAAAAATGGTTGGTTTCTCCGAACATAACCTGATCACACCGTGAGTGGTCTCCAGCGAACCAACGGGGAAATTTGGTTCAACCTGCCTGAATGCGGTTACAGCTGCTGCATCTACCCAAGCATATTTGCCATAATCGGTTACGTTTACAGAGCCAACAGCGGTATAATATTGAGAAGCAAGACAGGTGCGATGAATACATGGGTTGTAGGGTGGCGACAATAATTTAGCTTCGACCTTTGATTTAAAACCCGGGCTGATCACATTAAATACATTGGCGTTAACATTTATGGGCATCGATTTTTCAAAGTTGCTGTTAACCATGTGGCTTTTAGGGTTATTCGCGTCGCCGTCATGCACAAAAAAGCGACCGCCAAAAACCACGCAACCGGCATACGAGTTATCAGAGATATACCCGGCGGTACCCATAGCTATAACCAGTTCCGGCGCTTCGGCAGCAAGCAGCGGTTTTAGCACCCGTTCTTTTTCTTCGCTGGAGGATGAGCTTCCTTTCGGATCCATAAAATCCTGTATGCACCATATTTTAACGGTTAATACATCTTTATCCCCATCTTTTAAAACGATGATCGCCCTTGCATTTTCTTTAGCATTAACGGGGCTTGCAGATACACGAAAATTCTCGGAGAGGTTGCTTTTTATAACCAATGGAAAAGGCAATTCTACCGGGCGAAACTGGCCATTGGCCAACCCAGCTAATATGGGCTCTACCTCCCAGTTTTTATTAACTACAATACTGATGTGGCGCATACTTTGTGATTTAAGGTTGATCTAAATTACCGTTAATCACATTGTTGGAGTAGGGTTAAAATAGCTTATTTAAACAACAACTGCTTATAATTTCACCTTTAAAAATCCTCTGCAACTTCAAAGCTTATTTTTTGTTTAGTTATGGGATGTAAAAACTCCAGATAAGAAGCGTGGAGGTATAATCTTTCGGCAACGGTGCCATACAGGTCATCGCCAACAATAGGCGCGTTCAGTCCCTGCTCATGAGCCGAATGGACGCGCAATTGATGCGTGCGCCCGGTTAGCGGCCAAAAATAGACTTTAGTGGTTGTTTCATTAGTGGTAATAACTTTCCACCTGGTTATACTTTTCTTTCCGAATTCAGAGCATACCAGTTGCCTTGGCCTGTTATGCAGGTCGCCACGCAAGGGCAGTACAATTTCACCTTCAGACGGAGCCATCACTTTAGAAAGTAAGGCGGTGTAACGTTTATTTACCGTTCGTTTTAGAAACTGCCTTTGAATAAGCTTGTGTGCTTCCTTTGTTTTTGCTACAACCAACAATCCCGAGGTTGCCATATCCAGCCGGTGGATCATTAAAGGTTCGATATTTATAAATGCTGATTTAAGCCGTGTGTAAACCGAATCACGGATATGGATACCCGGAACAGAAAGTAATTCGGCGGGTTTATTCACGATCACCAAAGCATCATCTTCGTAAACAATCTTAAGCTCCAGGCTTTCGCCCGCGTTTTTTATAAGCGGGTCTTCATCTAAAGCGATCCCTTCAAGCATATGTTTAAGGATGGGTTTACACTTCCCTGTGCAGGCCGGATAAAATTGTTTATGTTTCCTGATCTCGGATCTGGGGGAAGCGCCCCACCAAAATTCGGCCATTGCCAATGGCTTATACCCGTTTAAAAAAGCATACTGCAATAACTTGGGTGTTGCGCACTCTCCTGCAGCCGAAGGCGGCTTCCCAAAAGTGGTGTCGTTAAAAATAGACTGTAAACTTTTCCTGACACCGTCTTTATTCAAAAATTCATATTGCTCAAACAGTTGCTTTTGTAAAGCGGCAGATCTTTCCCTGCGCTCATTTTTTAACGCTTCAACCTCAGTTTCGGATTGTTCAATTCCAGATCTTATCTCGCCTAAAAGCTGTTCCCATTTATTTGATAATACATTAAGCAAGTGTTTATCGCGTAAACTTTGTTTAATCAAATCTGCCTCAAAATCATGGTAAGCACCTTCACTTAACCTGCTCTTTTGTTCTTCCCTGAGGTTTTTACGTGCCGCTTTATTGATCTTTAATTGTTTCTTAAAATCAGCTATTTCCTGAACGGATAAGACTATTGAGCGTTCAAGGTCCTGTTTTAAGTTTTTGTAATCATCAACCGATTCTATTTTTCTGATCTGCAGGTTAATCGTATTAATGATCTCCTGCTCTTTTAAAAAAAAGCTGTTTTCGATCAGCATATCAAACACAGGTGGAACAAATTTAGGATGATCATTTGAGCCGGCCAGTTTCCCCGAAAATGCTGATAAGTAGCCTAATTTTCCTTCCTTGTCCTGAACCACTAAAACACCAAACATTTTCCCGATAACCGGCCCCTGCTGGTCTTCGGTAAGTCCAAAATTATGATGCACATCCGTTTGGGTTTCCAGGTAACATTGAAGTTCGGTAGCCGCTATTTTTGTAAGCGGATGCGGTTCATAATAAAAAGGGAAGGTAAAGCACGCAGGTAACTCAATCCCTTTGATGGCACTATCAGAAAAGTAAGTAATGTTATTGGGGGTGTTATTCACCAGGTGTTTTGTTTTCGTATTATCCAATTATCCGCATTAAAGAAATAAGGCCTAACCAATTTATTTATAATTGGTTAGGCCTTTGTGTGTGGAGCCGGAGGGATTCGAACCCTCGTCCAAACATGGTATAAGATACGCTTTCTACATGCTTAGCTGTTATTTAATTGTAGGGACTATGGAAGGTTAACCGCTTACCTGTACCTTAATCCTTAGGTGTTTTGTTTCGCTCGCTTTCCACACCTTAAAGCAAACTAGTTCCGTTTTTCGATGCCCCGATTGCCGATCCAACAGAACAGAGAACCGGCGGGACAAAAGCTATGCTAATTCTAAATTAGGCAGCTAAGGCGTAGTTATTTTCGCCATTTGTAAGTTTGAGCGTTCAGATTTTAGCGCTAATTCACCCAACGCGCTGCATGCTTACCTATTTATCTCCATCCTGTCAATTCCGGTCGACCCCATTTTAAAGTCTAAAGTCGGGAGTATTAAGTCCTGAGTTAAATACTGATACAAATATACAAATTTTATGCGGCCTGTGTTTGGCCAATATGTAAGCCTTTTGTTAAAAAGCTGATAGCGCGGTTATTGTGTTTGCTTCCCTGTATACTTAAAACAACAAAAGCCCGGTTAAAACCGGGCTTTTGAAAACATTGGTTATCTAAATATTACTTAGGTGCTAAAACGCCATTGAGGCCGTTCACTACACCGTTGGCACCAATCAGGTCATATAAAATAACCTGCGCGGTATCGCCTTTGGCATCGGCTAACTGCAGCTTTTTATCAGCCGTAACAGATAGCGTAAGTGTTTGCCCATCAAGCGTAGTCAGTGTTGCCTTACCTTTACCAGTGTTTAGCGCTTTAATAATATCGGCTTTAGCATATTTACCCGTAACTACGTGGCCTTTTAAAACTGTTGCCAGTTTGGCAGGGTCTTTCATCAGGCTATCTAATTTAGCCGGTGGCAGGCTGCTAAATGCAGCATTGTTAGGCGCAAAAACAGTATATGGACCACCTGTTTTTAAGCTGGCATCAAGTCCGGCGGCTTTTACTGCGCTAAGCGCGGTAGAATAATCAGGGTTGCTTCCTAAAGCCCCTACTACATCGCTGGCGCCATCAGTAGCGGCGGGTGCAGTTGTTGTGATGGTTTTCTTGGTTGTATCTTGTACTTGTGCAAATACGCGGCTGGCCGTAAAATTTATTAGCATCATTGCGCCAACCATTAAAAGGGATTTTTTCATGTTGTTCATGTTGTAATTCAATTTATTATTTGGTTAAATGCGTAGATGTTTTTCCTTATAGCGTATATGTTTTAAGTAATAACTGCCAATTATAACGCCAAAAGAAAGAAAATTGTTTAACAGGAAATAAAATCCGCGGTTTTAAGAAGGCTACATCTCCCCTCAAATAACTAATAATGAAACAATTGCACGGGCTTAATAAAAGTATCTTTTTTTTATTACCTGCCCGTTTGCGCAAAGCCCCACTTAGCAATTGCTGTTAACACAGGGGTTAGGCTTTCTCCTACGTCGCTAAGTTTATAACTTACTATAGGCGGCATAGCCTGTTCGGCGGTGCGTACTACCAGGTTATCGGCCTGTAGTTGCTTTAAATGCTGTATCAGCATCTTTTCGGTAACAGCCGGGATCTCGCGTTTTAACTCGCTGTAACGTTTGGGGCCGCTCATCAGTTGGTACAGGATGCTGGGTTTCCAATGGCCGCCAATTTTGCTCATCACATAACTTACGGGGCACGCCCCTATGTTCGCTATCTTATTTGCATTCTGGGTAGAGTTTTCTTTAACCTGTGTCATGGCTACTTACTTTGGGGTAGGTACTTGTATAAAAGTAAGTACAAATATACCTTTGACATCAACAAATCAAAAATAAATTATCATGAAAATCACAGTAACAGGTTCTTTAGGCAACATAAGCAAACCATTAACAACACAATTAGTAAAAGCAGGCCACCAGGTAACCGTAATAAGCAGCAGCGCCGATAAAGCCGAAGCCATAACAGCATTAGGTGCTATCCCGGCCATTGGCTCGGTTGATGATGTAGCCTTTTTGACCGGAGCATTTAAAGGCGCCGATGCCATTTACACCATGATACCCAATAACTTTAGCGCGGCCAACTACAGGCAATACATAGGCGGCGTGGGTAAAAACTATGCCGAAGCTATAAAGGCGGCAGGCGTAACCAAAGTAGTTAATCTAAGCAGCATAGGCGCACATATTGATGGCGGCACCGGCCCTATTTCGGGTATACATGATGTAGAGCAAATTTATAAGCAATTAGATGGCGTAGCCATAAAGCACCTGCGCCCCGCATTCTTTTATACCAACTTATTAGCCAACATAGACATGATAAAGCACCTGGGCTTATTAGGTGCCAATTATGGCGATAACTCGCGCGTGGTATTGGTACACCCAAATGATATTGCCGAAGTTGCCGCGGAGGAGTTACAAAGCAATTTTACCAGTACCAGCATCCGTTATATCAGCTCTGACGATCGTACAACAAACGAGATCGCGTCGGTATTAGGTGCGGCCATTGGCAAACCCGACCTGAAATGGGTTGATTTTACCGATGAGCAGGCCTTACAAGGTATTGAGCAGGCAGGGCTGCCTGCCGAGATTGCCCGTAACTATGTAGAAATGGGTACGGCTGTTAAAAGCGCCTTTTTATGGGAAGATTATGACCAGCATAAACCCGCCCAATTTGGCAAAACCAAACTGGAAGACTTTGCGGTTGAGTTTGGCAGAAGGTTTAACGGGTAACATTTTTAGCGCATTACACTGAGTAGTATTTCCGTTTGTTCCGTTTTTGAAACGGGACAAACGGGACAAACGGAACATATTGATAATGAGTGTTTTAATACTGACAAATCCTTGTCAGTATTAAAACAAAAGCACCACGATTTTTGATTTAGCAACTGTTACACAGCGCTTTATAAAAATGTAATTTTGTCCCGTTTTTTGAGAAAACGAGTCAAGAAAAAAGGCGAAAAAAACAGGATTTTTTTCGCCTTTTTTCGGCCTTGATTCGCCCCTTACAGGCTGATAAAGTTGGGAAACAGACAAATAGCCGCTTTAATCAAACACCTCATTTACAAATAATTATAAATTTACCCCTGTTCCATTTTTGCCCGAATGGAACAAAATGGAACAGGGTTTTGGCGGTTAAATATTACTTATCCGGCTGAAAATCTAACGAAACCGAATTCATGCAAAACCTTTTATAGGTTGGCGCGGGGCCGTCATCAAATATATGCCCCAGGTGCGATTCGCAACGTGCGCAGATCACTTCGGTACGCTGCATGCCGATAGAGTTATCTACCTTATATATCACACTGTTCTTCCTAACAGGCTCATAAAAACTTGGCCAGCCGCAATCACTCGCAAACTTAGCGTCAGAGCGGAACAGCTTATTGCCGCAAACCGCGCAATAGTAAGTACCCTTAGCGCTTTTGTTCCAAAACTGGCCGGTAAAAGGGCGCTCGGTGGCTTGCTCACGGGCGGTAGCATACAAAGCCGGCGGCAGTATTTTTTTCCATTCGGCATTGCTTACCTTAATGGGGCGCGTATCGGTGTTAGAGTAGTATGGGTTATTCTGGTGCCCCTTATCGCTTTTGGGGTTTTGTGCAAAGGTGCAGGTAAAACACAGCAGCAGGGCTGCAATATATATCGCTCTCATTGGTTATTGATCTTTTAGTTTGTTTTTAAACACTTTTCTAAACTTATCCAGTTCCGGCTGTATCACATATTTACAGTACGGGTTGCTGCCTTTGTTCTGGTTAAAATAATCCTGGTGGTAATCCTCGGCCTTGTAAAAGGCCTTGTACGGGGTTACCTGGGTAACAATTTTGCTTTTGTAAGCTTTCTCGGTATTAAGCCTGCTTATATAGTAGTCGGCCTTTTGCTTTTGGGCGGCATTATGGTAAAATATAGCCGACCGGTACTGCGTGCCCACATCATTGCCCTGGCGGTTTAGCTGGGTAGGATCATGCGCTACAAAAAAAGCTTGCAGCAATTCGTCGTAACTGATCTGGGCCGGGTCATAAATAATGTTACAGGCTTCGGCGTGGCCGGTGGTACCGGTGCAAACCTCTTTGTAGGTTGGGTTGGCAACTGTGCCCCCGCTAAAACCCGAAACTACTTTTTTAACGCCTTTAAGTTGTTGAAACTTTGCTTCGGTACACCAAAAGCAGCCGGTGGCAAAGGTTGCGGTATCTAATTTGGCTTTGGTATTACTAACAGCTATGTTGGTTGTACCCGCAAAAGCCGTAAAGCAGGTAAGTAGTAATAGTACTATTTGAAACGTTATTTTTTTCATATAAATTTTAGGTGCAGGCCTGTTTACGCCCGCAAGTATACAAACGTAAAAAACAGGCGTGTGTATTTTGTATAATTATAATGTGATACGAGGTTGACAAAACAATTACCATCACTATACCGTTATATAAAATGGACACACCTTATATTAACCTAATGCTGTAAAGCTAACCTCATACGCTTTGTAGGCCATGAGTCATTTTCCTTACAAAAAAAGTTTATTTTATAAGTAAAAGTGTATCAATTATTTATTTATACCATTTAATGAATAATTAACGGTATATTTGTCACTATTTAAATTAATATAATGCAACAAGGAACAGTAAAATTTTTTAATGAAGAAAAGGGTTTTGGATTCATTACCCCAAGTAACGGTGGCAAAGAAGTATTTGTACACTCAACAGGTTTAGTTGATCGCATCCGCGAAAACGATACTGTAGAATACGAAGTTGAAGAAGGCAAAAAAGGCCCGAACGCGGTAAAAGTTAAAATAGCTTAACACACTATAATAAATGATCGTGAAGCATTCTCCCTAAACCGGAGAATGCTTTTTATTTTTTTCGAGGGCCATCAAAAACGCCCGTTCCCCGCTCTTTTAAAGTTTAATATATTATTTAATCGCAGGCACCCGGTGCCGCATTAGCCCTATTAAATGAGACAACTTAAGATAAGTCAATCCATTACCAACCGCGAAACCCAATCGCTTGATAAATACTTAACAGAGATCGGTAAAGTAGACCTCATTACAGCACAGGAAGAAGTTATCCTGGCACAAAAAATTCGTGAAGGCGACCAGGCCGCTTTAGAGCGCCTTACCAAAGCTAACTTACGCTTTGTGGTATCGGTTGCAAAGCAATACCAAAACCAGGGCATTACCCTTGGCGATTTAATTAACGAGGGTAACCTTGGCCTGATAAAAGCCGCCCGCCGTTTTGATGAGACCAAGGGCTTCAAATTTATATCGTACGCCGTTTGGTGGATCCGCCAATCAATTATATCAGCCATATCAGATCAATCACGTTCGGTACGTTTGCCATTGAACCAGATAGGCACCCTGAGCAAGATCAGGAAAACACAATCATCGCTTGAGCAGGAACTTGAACGCGAAGCTACACCCGAAGAGCTGGCCGAATGCCTGGAAACTACGGTGGAGAAAATTGCCGACTCGTTACGTAACTCGGGCCGCCAGGTATCTATCGACGCTCCTTTTCAACAAGGTGAAGAAGGTACCTTGCTGGATGTAATGCACAATGATGATCCATCAACTGATAGTGGTTTGATCCATGATTCGTTAGCTACCGAGCTTGGCCGTTCCCTGTCTAAATTAGGCGAACGCGACCGCGAAGTGCTGATGTTATTTTACGGCCTGGGCGATAATCATACCCATACCTTAGAAGAAATAGGCGAAAAATTTGTGCTTACCCGCGAGCGTGTACGCCAGATAAAAGACAAAGCCCTGCAACGCATCAAACAATCATCGCGTAGTGGCGCGCTGCAATCATACTTGTAGTATTTGCAAATCTGCAGAGATATTAAAAAACCGCTTTTAAATTGTTTAAAAGCGGTTTTTTTGTGGCCGGGAAATTGCTTAATTATGCATCATCAACACTGTGTAAAATAAAAGGAAACATACATAGTGTACAAGTTACAATAAGTACCTTTACATCGTCATTTATAACGGTGACAAACATAAACTTACACAAATGAGCGATCTTTCTAACCCTACAGCTTTCACAGGTAACGAACCCGTAACTGCTAAAAAAATTGTGGTTATTGGGGGCGGTTTTGCCGGTGTTAACTTTGCACAAAACGTGGCAAAAAATAAAAACTACCAGGTTACCCTGGTTGATAAAAACAACTACAATTATTTCCCTCCGCTGCTTTACCAGGTATCAACCAGTTTTTTAGAGCCATCGAGCATCAGCTACCCTTTCCGCAAACTTTTCCGTAAGGATAATATCCGTTTCCGGATGGGCGAACCCGTAAAGATAGACCCTGTTACCCAAACCATTTATTTAAAAGACGGCGAACTGGATTACGATTACCTTGTATTTGCCAGCGGCGCCAAAACAAACTTTTTTGGCAACGAGAACATAGAGAAGAACGCCATCCCGATGAAAACCATTGACGATGGCCTGCGCATGCGTAACGCCTTATTGCAAACGCTTGAAGAAGCAGCCATTACCAAAGACCCCATTGAACGCAAAAAGCTGCTTACCATTGTTGTAGCCGGCGGCGGGCCAACCGGTGTTGAGGTATCGGGTATGCTGGCCGAGATGAAGAACTACATCTTCCCGAAAGACTACCCCGAACTGATCAACCAGCCGGGCGGAATTTACATTGTTGACGGCAGCCCTGCCCTGCTTGGCGCCATGAGCGAGAAAACACATAAAGAAGCATATAGCGTACTTACCAGGCTTGGCGTAAAGGTTAAGCTAAACCTGCACGTTAATGATTATGTTGATGGCAAGATCCTGCTATCAAACGGTGAGGTGATAGAATCAAACACCCTGATATGGGCGGCTGGCATTACAGCCAATACCTTTGAGGGTATCCCCGCAACAAGCCTTGGCCCCGGCAGGCGCATGATGACCGACGAGCACAATAAGGTACAGGGCCTGGAGAACATCTACTCTATTGGTGATGCCTGTATCCTCACTACAGACCCCTATTACCCGAAAGGGCACCCCCAGATAGCACAGGTTGCCATACAGCAAGGCAAAACGCTGGCCAATAACTTTATAGCTATGGCCAAAGGCCAGCCTTTAAAACCTTTTATATACTTTGACAAGGGCGATATGGCCATTATAGGCCGCAACAAAGCGGTAGTCGACTTATTTAAACACAAGGTGCACTTCCGTGGTATCATCGCTTTATTTATGTGGCTGTTTATCCACCTTATATCATTGGTGAACTATCGTAACAAACTGCGTACTTTATATAACTGGGCCGTGGCTTATATCAGTCGCGATCAGTCGTTTAGGATGATATTTAAGTCGGGCGTGTAATAGATCAGGGCTAAAGCTTTCAACTTTAGTAACAAATCAATAATTCATGGGCGATTATTATTGTGTTGTAAGCTGAAAGCCTACCTTGTGCTACACCACGAGATACGCTAATCTCGCGGCAGCGACGAAACTGAAAATTTACAACAAATGCAGGTGGACTTTATTAGAAAACATAAACCGAGTTTATGGACAAATGACACGAAAAAAAGAAGCCCGAACTGCTAACAAGGGTTTGCCAAAAGGCGGGCTGAAGTGCAAAGCTCACCTTTTTCCATTAATTCGGCTTAGGAACACAACTCAACTGCTACTATTTACCGACTGAACGCAAAAGCCCCGAAACGTTATCTGTAACCTAATTAACCGCAAGCAACAAAAATGAAGTCAGTAATTATTAAACCAAGAAATGAAATATTGAAAAGTTACATTCAATATTTTTTGTTTTTCAAAAAGACTGACTACAATTCTTTAAACTACATAACATTTCCAAATAATAATCTTTGTCTTGCTATTTATAAAGATAACAATGTAGATTACAACAAAGTATCAAGCCAAAATAGTTGTAGAATAACCCAAGGAAGTAAAAGCTTTACAAGTCGATTTTATGGATTTCACAAAGAACCTTTCAACGTTGACATCAATTCTCATCTTGATCAGATCTGTATTCTTTTCTATCCTTCTGCATTAAGAGTTTTCACTCATGAATCCTACAATGAATTAATGAGTTCAGATAATGTATTTGATATTTTCACAACAAAAGATGATTCTATATTAGAGCAGATATTTGAAGAGAATGATATTTCTGAAAGAGCCAATAAACTTGAATATTTACTTTTGAGCAACTTAAATTATGAAGTACCCCAAAAAGTAAGAGAGGCTTTGTACCTTATTTCAAAATACAAGGATGATAATTTTACAGTTGAGATGTTGGCTCAAAAACTTGAAATAAGTATGCCTACATTATTTCGGTTATTCCAAAATCATATTGGGCAAAGTTCTAAATCTTATTTAAAAACCGTACGGTTTCGAAACGTCCTGAACCAAATTCTTAATACACAAAACACACTCACAAACATCGCCCATTCAAACCAATACTTTGATCAGGCACATTTTATAAACGATTTCAAATCATTATCCGGCTATTCTCCACGACAATTTTTTCAGAACGTATCGGTACTGCAAAATGATTTATCGTGGATTTACAACAAAAAACAGGTGTGAATGATTTTTACAATTTTTAAACTCACACAATAACTTCCTTTGCTAAAATTTATATTAAAATGAAAGTAAAGTATTATTTATTGTTTGCTGTATTATTGTTTACTAATCAACTCTTCGCTCAAACCAAATGTAGTTGCGAGGAGGCGCTACAAAATATTATCAAAAAAATTGAAGTCGAATACCCTGGTTTCGAAGAAAAAACAAGAGACAAGGAACTATATAATAACCTAAAAAAACAGATATTGTCAGAATCGAAAAGTGCAAGCGATTCAACGTGTATAAGTATATTGGAGCGTTATACCGGCATTTTCAAGGACCACCATATTTGGATTCTTCCAAAAGATACTATACAGATATTAAAAAATAAAAATGAAGCAATTCGAAACCCAATATTCGATATAAACATTCCAAGATTTATACGGAATGCCTCAAAATTAAAAGAAGGAATTGAAGGAGTATGGAAAAGCGAGCATTATGAAATTGGATTAAAAAAATTAGCCAACGATGACTATGTTGGCTTTATTATAAAAGCTGACCCCAAATATTGGAAGCAAAACGAAGTGAAGTTCCGCTTGTTTAAAAGCGGAAAATATGAGTATTACTCACAAGATCACTCCGTTCAACGCGGATCCTACAAAATAAACGATAATAGTCTTTTGTATTTCAGCGACCTCAGGTTAGCTTTTGTCAGAGAACTACCTGCATCAACTTTAAATGAAGCGCAGATAGATGAACAGATCAATGAAATGAACGGATTCTATTTTAAACGTCTTACTGCAAAAACTTCAATATTGAAATTGCAAAACTTTAGCAGTGTTTTTGTTGAAACAATTGAAAAATTAATTGAAAAGAATCAGGATTTATTAGAAAACAGCGAAAACTTAATTATTGATCTAAGAGATAATGGCGGGGGAACTGATAATGCGTATCAAAAACTTTTGCCATATATTTTAACGAATCCTTCGAGACGGATGATTGGTGTTGAACATTTATCTACTCAAACCACAATTACAGCTTATGAGCAATGGCTCCAAACTTTGAAAACAGATAGCATCAAGAATAAAGATGATATTGAAAAAGCTCAAAGGTACGTTGCTAAGTTAAAATCAAACTTTGGCAAGTTTGTGAATTTGGCTGGGGACAGTGTTATTGTCGACACCATAAAACTAGCACCCAAAAGTCCCCGACAAATTGCTATACTCACCAATGGAAATGTGGGGAGTGCGGCAGAAGACTTAACTCTCTCTGCGAAGCAAAGTAAAAAAGTGAAAATTTTAGGCACCCCAACAGCAGGTGGTCTCGACTATGCCGACGCAAGATTTTTTGAATTTGGATGTAGCAACTACCAATTATTGTTACCGACTTACCGATCATTACGGCTGCCCGATTTTCCAATTGATAATATAGGAATACAACCTGATATTTATATAGATAGATCTGTAAAGGATTGGGTAAAATTTACTCTCGATTATTTAGAACAGTAAAAAACATCTCTTAACGGTTTTTGATCCATTCGGTATAAAAACTCATCTGCTATACTACAAACAAATTAATAATTCATGGCGATTATTATTGTGCTGTAAGCTTACCTTGTGTTACACCACGAGCATACACTATGCTAATCTCGCGTCAGCGGCGAACAACTGTGGGCACGAGCCGAGTGAAGGAACAGGTGGGTTGTTAAATACATTGTACTCCCTAAAGTAGTGCCCTCGCGGCCTACTTTAGGGCTATACAATGTTCAAACAATAAACTAAGCACTAACTACACCTATCCTTTTTAATAACTTCCTGTTTTCGCGCCTGTGTATCAAACGATAAACGATGGAATAAATAACAGGTAATATTAAGAGGGTAAGAATAGTAGAAGTTATTAACCCGCCTATAACCACAATGGCTAAAGGCTTTTGGGTTTCGCTGCCTATACCGGTTGATAATGCGGCAGGCATAAGGCCAATAGCGGCCATCAGGGCGGTCATCACCACCGGGCGCACACGTGAGATCACACCTTCAAGTATGGCTTCGTTAAGCGGCATGTGCTCTTCCAGGTTCTTTCGGAACACGGAGATCAATATCACACCGTTTTGGATACAAACCCCAAACAGGGCTATAAAACCAATACCGGCAGATATACTGAAGTTGGTATGTGTTATATGCAGGGCCAGTATCCCCCCTATCAGGGCGAACGGCACGTTCATAATTACCAGTATGGCATCTTTTGCGTTGCCAAAGGTTATATACAGTATCAGGAAAATAACCAGTAAACATATAGGCACAACACGTGCAAGGGTATTTGATGCACGTATCTGGTTTTCAAATTCGCCGTTCCAGGTAAATGAATACCCCTGGTCAAGTTTTACAGCCTTGCCAACTTTGTCTTGTGCCTCGGCAATGGTGCTGCCCAAATCGCGGCCACGCACAGAGAATTTAACCGCTATATAGCGCATATTATTATCCCTGTATATAAATGCCGGGCCGGTTTGCGATGTGATGGTCGAGATCTCTTTGATAGATATTTTTGAGCCATTCATGGTAGGTACCATCAGGTTCTTTATTTTTTCTTCGGTATCGCGGTATTGTTTCTGGTAACGTATGCGGATGTCGAACTTACGCTCGCCCTCATATAACTGGCTGGCAGCTTTACCACCTATGGCCATTTCAATAACCGAGTTTGCATCGGCAGTAGATACGCCGTAAACAGCCATTTTACGCTGATCCAGCTCTATCCTGAATTCGGGCTGGCCCAGGTTACGCAGCACACCAAGATCTTCAACCCCTTTTATATTTTTAAGGGTAGCCATTACCTGGTCGGCCTTGGTATCGAGCGTTTTAAAATCGGGCCCGAATATTTTTACCGCCATAGATGCAGGCACCCCGGCCACAGCTTCGGCAACGTTATCAATAATAGGCTGCGAGTAATTGAATATGATACCGGGGAACTGGCTTAACTTTTTATCCATTTCGGCAATCAGTTCTTCCTGGGTTATACTGCGCTTCCATTGTTTTTTTGGCAACAGGTCTACCTGTATCTGCACGTTGAAAAAACCTTTAGGGTCGGTACCGTCATTTGTGCGCCCCACCTGCGACAGCGTTTGTTTCACTTCGGGGAAGGTAGCAAGCACCTGCCGCATTTTATTGGTAACATTAACTGAGTTTTCAAGCGATGTGCTCATGGGCAATTGTGCTGTAACCCAAAGCGCGCCTTCATTTAGCTGGGGTAAAAACTCGGTACCCAAAAACTTAGCCGATATAAAGGTTAATACCATGAAAGATACTGATACAATAAGGCTTAACTTTTGGTTACGATAAGTGTAGTTAAACATCCGGCGTATGCCGTTCTCAAAAAACAATACAACCGGGTTGTGCTTTTCCCTTACATTTTTCCTTAGCAGGATGCTTGACAAGGCAGGCACCAAAGTAAGTGTAAATATTAATGCGCCTAATAAAGCAAAGCCTAATGTGTAAGCCAGCGGCGAAAACATTTTCCCTTCTACCTTTTGAAAGGCAAAAATGGGTATCAAACAGGTAATGATGATCAACTTGGAGAAGAAGATAGCTTTACCCATCTCGGCACCAACGTTTTTAAACAGGCCAAGCTTGGCTATCTTGTTAAATTTCTCCATGCCCAGTTCTTTGGCACGATGGTCAAGCGCTACAAAGATACCCTCTACCATCACCACGGCACCATCTATGATGATCCCAAAATCTACCGCCCCCATCGATAGCAGGTTGGCCGTCATCCCTTTTATACGCATGCATATAAATGCAAACAACAGGGCCAGCGGGATAACCAGGGCAACGGTTAATGTAGTACGCCAGTCGGCCATAAACAAAAACACAATAACGGTAACCAGTACTATACCCTCTAACAGGTTATGAATAACCGTTTCGGTACAAAAATCCATTAGGGTGGTACGGTCATAAAACGTATCAATCTTTACGTCTTTGGGCAGTATGTTAGCATTTAAATCTTCTACCTTACTACGTATGCGTGTTAACACCTCGGCAGGGTTTTCACCTTTACGCATCACCACAATACCTTCAATAACATCGTTATGTTTATCGCGCCCAACCTGGCCTAAACGCGGCAGGCCGCTTTCTTTAATATCGGCAACATTGCGTGCCAGTATGGGTACGTTATTAACGTTTTTAATAATAATGTTCTCTATCTCGCTGATGTTATTGATCAGCCCTATACCACGCACTACAAAAGCCTGGTCGTTTTTTTCAATCACATCACCACCTACGTTGATGTTACTGCGGTTTATGGCGTTATATACATCAAGCGATGTTAAGCCATACTTTTGTAACAGCGATGGGTTTACGCTTACTTCGTACGTTTTTTCCTCGCCGCCAAAGCTGTTTACATCAGCAACGCCGGGCACTGCCTTAAACTGGCGGTCAAGTATCCAATCCTGTATAGCAGTAAGTTCATGCAGCGATTTTGTTTTACTGCGCAGTGTATAGCGGTAAATTTCGCCTGTAGGGCCATATGGCGGCTCTACCTCGGGTTTTATACCATCTGGCAGGTCAGCGTTGCCAAGGCGGCTTAGTACCTGCTGCCGGGCAAAGGCATCATCTACATCATCATCAAAAATGATGCGGATATATGACAACCCAAACGATGATGTAGTACGCAGGTTAACCTTTTTCTGTACCGAGTTAAGTACGGTTTCCATAGGTATGGTAACCATTTTTTCTACCTCTTCGGCACTGCGGCCGGGCCATTGCGCTATAATTATAATTTGCGTATTGGTAACGTCCGGAAACGTCTCTATAGGGGTATTCAAGTAGCTCCAGACGCCCAATACAGCCAGCACCGCAGTCAGAAAGAATACCATCGCCCGGTGCCGGAGCGAGAAGTATATGATATTTTTAATTAGCTTGTTCATTGTTTTGTTATGAGATAATAATGCTTAAAAAAATGTGTACAATTCACAGGCTTATTCCTGTATCAAAGCATTATAAAGTAAAAGCTGGTTTTTAGATATTACCTTATCGCCGGCTTTTAAGCCCGATGATATATAGGTGATATCATCAACAGATTTTATCATGGTTACGGGGCGTACCTGTAAATCGCATTTACTGTTATAAACCACTACAAAATATTTGCTGTTATCAAATATCACCGACGACGCAGGTATGGCTATTGAGGATTGCATATCCTTATTAGATACAAGCACATTGGTGAACATTTCGGGTTTTAGCAGCATATCTTTATTATCTAAAGCAATACGTACTTTCATCACTTTATTATCCGGGTCAAGAACCGAGCTTATCTCATCTATTTTGCCGTCAAAAACCTTATCGGGATAGGCCAGTGTTGATATTTTGGCATCATAGCCTTTTTTCACCTTCGCAATATCCGATTCAAATACGTTTGCCCAGATCCATACATCCTTCATATCAGATATGGTGAATAAGCTGTTGCTGTTATCAGGCCTGATGAAGTTACCTGCCGAGATGTTCTTCTCAACGATATAACCGCTGCCCGGCGCTTTAATAACAAGCGAGCCGCTGGCGTTGGTATTACCACCGCCGTTAATAGCAATCTGGTCGCGGACTTTGCTATTCGCGGCAACCGCTTTGTTATAATTCTCTTTTGCTTCGGTGTAATCGCGTTCGCTTGATATACCGTTCTTATACAGGTACTCCGCCTGCTCTAACTGGCGCTTGCTAATGGCAAGGTCAGATTTTGTAGATGTAAGGTCGGTATAGCTGCCGGCAACATCAGCGCTGCGCAAAACTGCAAGCACCTGGCCCTTGGTTACCTTATCGCCTAAGGACACCTTTACCTCCATCACCTGCCCGCTGGTAAACGGAAACACTTTCACCACTTTATTTTCATCGAATGATACCTCGCCCGATAGGGTAAGCTCATCCTTCATTGGTGTACTTTTGGCGGTATCTATTTTGATCATTTTTGCCAGCGAATCGCTTATGCAAACCTGTTTGGTTTCCATAGTGCCGGTTTTTTTATCCTGGCAAGCGGTAAGGCCAATTAGCCCAAGGCCTAAGTATATAATTTGCTTTTTCATTGTTTATGCTGATGCTTATTGCTTATAATGGGTTTATTACGGTAGTGCCTACGGCGTAGTTTAAATCGGCTATGGCTTTTTGCAGGTTTAGCTGCTGCTGTAAAATTTTAAGTTTGGTTTCGCGGTACGAGTCAAAAAAGTCTACATACTCCTGCAGGTTTATCTGTTTTAGCTGAAAGCCTTTGCCCATACTTTTAAAAAGTTGGTCGTATTTGGCATAAAAGTCGTTTTCTTTTGAGCCGAGTAATTGCTGGCTTAGCTGGTACTGCTGCACCGCCGAATAAACATCATTATTTAACTGCAGTTCGCTGTTCTTAAGGGTGTACTCCTGGCTTTGGGCGGCAAGTTTTGCGTTTTTAATATTACCCTGGTTACGGTTAAATATTGGCAGGGGCAGGCTAATTTCCAAGCCCACAAAATTGCGCGCGTAACTGCTGTTCTGGTCGTACGTGCTACCGATGGTTATATCGGGCACGGCCATTGCTTTTTGCAGCGCAAAATTGTGGTTGTTTTGGTTTAACAAGTACTGATTGGCCAGGTAATCGCCGCGGTTGGCCTTGGCAGTCTCGGCCAGTGTGGCGGCGTTAAGCGTGGTATCCGTATTGTTAAAAGTTATCTGAGGGGCAATAAATTGGTTCGGGTTTGCGGCAAGCAATGTTTTAAGCTCACTTTGCAGGTCGTTAATCTGGCGGTCTATTTCAACCAGGTCGTTCTGCAAGCCAAAATTCAACGCTTTTAAACGTATAACATCTTTTAAAGAATTGTTACCTGCCTGGTATGATTTATCAATGGCGTTAACCATGCTGGTTGCCGACGCAATTTCCATCTGGTAAACCTTGCGCTGGTCTATCAGGTTGGCCACCTGCGCAAAATCAAGCAGCAGGTTATAATGCAGGTTGCGCAACAGGTCATTAAACTGCGCCTGCTGTATCTGTACATCATCATTGGCAATTTGCACCTGCTTGCCGCGCTTGCCGGCTGTTTTAAAAACCTGGCTTAACTGTACCAATACCTGCCCGTTACCGTTGCTGTGGTTAAAAAACTTTTTATTGGCATCGGTAATATTTTGGTCGGTGCTTAAAACGGGGTTATCCCAAAGTTTGGCTTGCTTAACAAGTGCCTGCGCGGCATCAACATTGTACTTTTGGGCAATGAGGCTAAGGTTATTTTGCAGAAAGGTTTTCTCTGCATCTTTAATGGTGATACGAAGTGTATCTGTTTGGGCCGAGGCTTTATGCCCGCATATGATAACCAGGGCAAAAATTATAAATTTTCTGAAATACGTGCGTAACATTTGTGCTTTGTTTGATAGTACCAAAACTATTGTACGTGTATTAGAGACACATTAAAACTGAATTAGAATTGCATTAGAATTTAGGATGGGGTTATTGTTTGTGTGTAAAATTGGTTCAGCAACGTATTACCCTCCGGGTAATAGCTCATAACATGACAGATGAGCTATTGGGCTGTTATTTCCCTCCCCTGGGAAGGGCGGAATGGATCTGTGTAATAGCGGGGAGAGGTTTATACTTAATGCATATAGCATAAACCCCTCCCTGCGCCCTCCCGCGGGGAGGGAATCGCTCAGTCCCGGCGTTTTTATATTGTCCGAACATCCGTGGGCTATGTAAACTGCTCCCGCATAGAGAATTTAATACCCGGTATCAACCTTTCAAAAACTCCACTATAAAAGTACTGCCTCTCTCCGCGCCGGGTTCTACGCAGATGGTGCCTTTAAAAAGCTCAATTATTTTGCTGGTGATGTATAGTCCTATACCGCTGCCTGCTATGCTCTTATCCTTATTGGCCCTAAAAAATGGGGTGAAGATCTTTTCGGCGTTCTCTTTACTGATGCCCGGGCCATTATCTGCTACCGCAATTTTTATGTGCGATGCCGTAGCCTCAAAGCTTAAGGTAACGGGGTGCGGTTCGGAGTATTTAAAGGCGTTATCTATAATATTGTTCAGGGCAATGTACAGCATTGATTTATTGGCCAAAATGGTTAACTGTTCATCATCATCAGGCAGGGTGGCCAGCTGAATTTTTAGCATCCCCGCCCCTTTGCGCACCGACCATTGCTCCTCCAGCTCCCACACCAGTTCATCAACCCTCACCGGGCTTAGCTTAGCTTGTGTATAGTTCAGGTCAACCTGCGCAAGCTCCATCAGGCTGGTAATGGTTTCCTGCAGGCGCGCACCATCGGTAGCTATCGACGACAGGATACGCTCGTACTCTACCTTGTCGCGGTCTTTCTCCAGCGCAACCTCAACCTCGCCCATTATACTGGTAAGCGGTGTGCGCAGCTCATGCGATGCATTGGCCACAAAGGTTTGCTGCAACTCAAAAGCATTTTGCAGGTGGGCCAGCAAGCGGTTAAAGTTATCTATCAGCTCGGATATTTCATCCTTACTTTTTACCTGGCTTACCCGCAGGTGCAGGTTGCTGGAGCGGATGTTCCTGATCTGCGCGATGACCTTATCAACCGGCGAGAGCGCTTTTTGAGCAAACATTCGACCGGCAAAAAACAGTATCACCCCAAAAACAACAAAAAGGGAGCTGGCTATCTGCCCCAGGATGATCATCCTGCGTTGCGAGTTGATATCAATGGCTGACGCCAGTATCACAAAATCGCCCTGGTTATCATGATAAAATTTACCCACCACCTTACGCATACCCTCTTCATACTCGATATAACCATCCTTGCGCACCTGGTTAATAATATCCTTTGTCCAATAAATATTATGATCCATTTTAAAGGCCGACATATCATTACGGTCGTAAATACGGATCACCTCGCCCGACAATTTTTCGAGATACTGCTGTTGTATTTGCAGCAGCGAATCGGCGGCCAGTTCATCTGCTTTAAGATATAATTGCGAAGCAAGGTTGGTACGATCTGTTAAGCGGCTATAAAAATCGGCGGTAAAAAAAGAATACACGGCTATATACAAGGCCACCAAAACAACCAGCAGCGCCCCCGAACTGATGAGCGTAAAATAAAGCGAGAGCCGGGTTTTTATTTTCAATTAGTGATTGATTGAATTAGTGATTTAGTGATTTAGTGATTTTGCTTCCCTTGCTTAAGTCCCTTGTTAGTCCTTTAGAATATACCCCATACCAATAACCGTATGGATCAGTTTTTTATCAAACCCTTTCTGTATTTTGTTGCGCAGGTAGTTTACGTAAACATCAACCATATTGGTACCGGTGTCAAAATTTATACCCCACACCCGCTCCATAATAAACTCGCGCGATAGCAGCTTATTTGGGCTTTTGATGAATAGCTCCAACAAACTGTACTCCTTAGCCGTAAGGTTTATCTGTTTACCCTCGCGCTCGGCGGTTTTATCCCAGGTGTTTAGTTTAAGGCCGCCAAAGCTCAGGATGTGATCATCCCCATCGGCCAGTTTTTTACGGCGCAGCAGGGCCTCTATCCGCGCAAGCAGTTCATTAAAATGGAATGGCTTAACCAAATAATCGTCAGCACCCGAGTGCAGGCCGTTCACTTTATCATCAATTGTACCCAGGGCACTTAACATTAACACAGGCAGTTGGGGCTGGTGCCTGCGTACCTGCCGGCAAATTTCGATGCCGCTCATATCCGGCAGCATTACATCCAATATCACCAGGTTATATTCGTTTGCCTGCACCATTTCTAAAGCAGTTTCGCCGGTATCGGCAATATCTACTTCATAATCGTGTTCGTTAAGGCCTTTTTTTATAAATGATGATACCTTTTCTTCATCTTCTATAACACAGATCCTGATCATGCTCAGCGTTTTTTCAAATATGAAAATATTCAAGGTAAATTGCGCTTGTTTGTCAATTTACTTTCACAAATATACATTACAAGCCATATAAAGCCTGCCTGTGTTTGATGGCGAAACCCATTTTATTAGGTTTGCAGCCATGACAACTCTCCCCGGTACCAAACTACACCCTGCAATAATCCCTTTAATGGCCGTTGCCGCAGGTGTTACGGTAGCAAACATATACTACAACCAGCCCATTCTTAAAGACATTGGCGAATCTGTACATGCCTCAGGGTCAGAAATTGGGAAGGTATCCATGTTTGCACAACTGGGTTATGGTTTGGGGATGTTCTTTTTGATCCCACTGGGTGATAAAGTAAACCGTAAACGGCTCATCTTATTGTTAAGCACCTTATTGATGATAACCCTTGCGGGGTTTAGTTTTGCTACAAAGCTATACCAGGTTTACGCATTGAGTTTATTTGTTGGCCTTTTTGCAACATCGGCCCAGATACTGATGCCTATGGCCGCTACGCTTGATAGTGTTAACCGTGGCAAAACAGTAGGCAAGGTTTTCAGCGGGATATTGGTGGGGATATTAGGCGCCCGGGTTATCAGCGGCTTAATTGCCGGCTGGCTGGGGTGGCGTTTTGTTTACGGCATATCGGCAGGCATGGTATTTATTGTAGCCATATTGCTTAAACTTTATTTGCCAAACGTGCCACCTAAATTTAAGGGTAACTACGTTGGTTTGCTTAAATCGGCATTATCATTAGTCGGCGAATTTAAAATATTAAGGCAGGCGGCTTTACTTGGGTTCTTTACCTTCGGCATCTTTTGCTCTTTCTGGACCACATTAACCTTCCATCTGAGCAACGCGCCGCTTAATTTTTCGGCCAGCACTATAGGTTTGTTTGGGTTTATAGCTATTGGCGGCGCATTGGTAGCCCCGTGGTTTGGTAAACTGGCCGATAAAGGCAACACACATCGCTCCCTGCTTATTTCAGTGGGGATGATCATCGCGAGTGTTATCCTGCTTAAAATTTTCCCTTATTCTATCGCGGCGCTTGTTATAGCCATCTTCTTCCTGGATATTGGCGTGCAGGCTACCCAGATAACCAACTTTGCCCGTATTTATGCGCTTGATGAACATGCACACAGCAGGCTAAACACCATTTATATGACCACCTATTTCATAGGCGGCTCGGCAGGTACTTATTTTGGGCTGTTATCATGGAAAATGGGCGAATGGAACATGAGCACCTGGCAAATGCTCCTTTGGGGCGTTATTGCGATCGCAATTGTACTAATAAGTAAAGACAAAAAAGCCGGATCAAGCGTCCACGCTTGACTTTAAGTACTCGTCAGCGTCCACGCTGCTGTATTGCCGGAGCGTGGACGCTCACAATTATTATCCTTCAAGCGTGGACGCTTGAACGGGCGTATTATTAAACGTTTACCTTTTCCTTTAAATGATCGGCTAGCCGTATGGTTAGCGCGGTTAGCGTTAACGTAGGGTTTGGCGCAGCGGCAGTTGCATAGCACGATGCCCCGGCCATGTACAAATTGGCTATGCCGTGCACTTTGCAGTTAGCATCAACCACCCCTTTTTTAGGGTCATCGGCCATGCGGGTTGTACCCATGTGGTGCCAGCCCCCGCCGGTAAATGATGGCCATGTGTTATCATTCTCGTCCTGCAGGTAATCCATCAGGCGTACCCTGCCTGCGGCGCTGATGCCCATTTGTTCGCCTATTATTTTGTAGATGCTACGCAGGCTGTGCTTCTCAAGCGGGGTAAGCTCCCAATGCAGGGTAGCGCGTGGTACGCCAAGCGCATCTTTTTCGGTTTCTAACGTAACGCGGCTATCAGGATTTGGCGCCTGCTCTACCCTGGTAAACAGTTCAAATGCCTTGTGGCTTTTAAAGGTTTTTTCTTTTTTAGCTTTTTCCTGATCGGCGTGCATAAACGCGTTGGTTTTGGCGGTATCGGCGCTCCAAAGATCGATCATCGGCGTGTGCGTTTTGGCAATCTCTAATGGCGTTAACGAAGCCGTACCGTTTAGTATGCGGTACTTGCGTTGCAGCTCCTCGCTTATGGCCAGTTCGGCGCGGTGTTTAACGCCCCAATCCCACTGGTAAAGTTTAAGCTCCTGGGGTTTGGTGAGCCACAGTTCGGCCGATTTTATCTCCAGGTGTTCCATAAAGTAACGGCCTACGTTATCGTTTTGGTTACCAAGGCCTTTTGGTGCCTGTTTGTTTGATACCAGCAGCAGGCGCGCATTCTGGATAGAGCAGCAGGCAACAATAAATTGCTTTGCCCTAACCGTATGCTGTTTACCGGCCAGGTTTTTCACAGTAACTTCTTTTATGGCGGATACACCTTCGTTAGCGGTAATATCCGTTACATTGGCGTAGGTGTACAAATGGATGTTGGGCGCTTTTACAATGGTATCGCGGTACTTGGTGCCAAAACGTGTGGGCGGGCTAAACTGCCATATTTTATTAAAAATGGCCTTATCATCAAGCGGCAGCGATGTTAGCTCGGGGTCTTTACCCTGCCAGTATTTTACATCGTACTCATAAGGGCCCAAATCAAGGTTTTTGTGGGCACGGGCATAGTATGGGTCCAGGTCCTCACGTTTTATGGGCCATCCGCTATGCGGCACCCAATCGCGTTCTTTAAAATCAATAGGGTCAAAAGGCGAGCAGAAGCCTGCCCAGTGCCCGGTTGTGCCGCCAAAGTAATGCAGCCGTGCCGATTCGAGCGGGTAATAACGCTGCCCGGTAACTTTGCCTTTATACAGGTCCTGCATCCGGGCTTCATATTCAAAACCGCCGCCTTCAAGCAATATTACTTTGTAGGGGGTGTTCAGCCATTCGAGCGCCATGCTTATGCCTGCCGCCCCCGATCCTACTATACAAATATCGCCTTCAATAATGCTGTTGTTATCAATATTTCTCGCGTCGATATGCATGGCCGGTTATGATTTAAGTAATGAATAAAGCGCGCACTGCCTGGCTTCGGTAACCGACATTACCCAGCCCTTTACCACAAGTGTATTGCCCTGTTTAAAATCGGCTGTTACCTGTTTATCAAGCATGGCTTGTATCTCGCCCTTACCCAGCGCGGCACCTTTACCACTCAAAAGCAGTTGAGATAACTTCTCCTTAGTATCCTCGGCAGCATGGGTTTTACGGTAGGCCAGCCCGGCCTGGTTAATCGTTTTATCATCAACCAGTTGCGAAAGTAAATAGGGCTGCGCCACCGCCATTTCTTTAGACCCACCGCAGCCCTGCGCCATTGGCAGGGTAAGCGCCAGCGCGGTAAAGGCCGATAGTTTTACAAATAACCTCCGTTCCATCCTTTTCAGTTTTTCACCACTTCCAGTTTCATGCTTTCTGCGCCCCGTTCTTTGATCAGTTCGGTATAATTTGTTAGCGTAAACTTTTTATTAACCAGCGCCTTAAACTCCGGCGAGAGCAACATCTTCAATTCGGTTTCGCGGTGCAGGGCGGTAAGCGGTTTGCCTGCTTTGGTGTTCATCATGCTGCTGTTCATATCAAACAGGGCGTTCATTTCGGGCGTTTGCAGGGCAACGTGTATCACCACCAGGTTTGGCCTGTTTTTACTTAGCTTGTTGGTTACATAAGCTAAAAAGGCTTTCTTTTTGGTGATAACGGGCTCGCCCCACATTTCCTTGTAGGTTTCGCCAAAGTAAACGGTTTCGCTTAGGGTTGATATCCCCAGTTTGTATTTACGGGCAAGCTTTTCTGTAAGCGCGCGTAAGGCCGGGGTTGATAACGCTATGCCCATGTGCGGATCGATGTAGGATATTTTCAGGCCCGAAGCCAGCGCCCTTTCTATCTGTGCCGATAATTCTTTCTCTACCTCTTCTATCTTATACCCGCTTTTGGCAAAGGCACCTGTCGACTGCGGAAAATAGCCCACCGCATCAACTAAACTTGGCACCGCCTCGCGCCCGGTAACCGGCCCCCAACGGTAATTTTTCCATTCGGATGTGAGCGTTAAATGGACGCCCACGCTTATCTGCGGGTTCTTTTTCAGTATCTCTACCGCTTCCTGGTACCATGGGCAGGCAAACTGCACCGATGCCGAAAAAGGCATTTTGGTATCGGCCATTTTTTGCATGGCCATGTTTACGGAATGGTTCATGCCGATATCGTCAAGCCTTAGCATCAGCCGCGGCAAAACCTGGATGGACATTTGTGCCGATGCCGTTTGCAGTATAGCAACGCTTAACAATAAAAAGAACAGGTATTTTATATTTTTCATGGCAGATATTATTGCTAATTATACTTTTAAGAAGGCCTTTTTTCGGTACAGGAAATACATAAACATCCACTTAACCATAATAAAGCAGATGGCCATTACCACGATATTGTAGGGACTGCCAACCCACTCCCCCAGCCAGCCAAAAAAACCATTGGTAGCGTAGTTCCAGTTGATGAATTTGCTGGAGATGTAGATCAGGATGGAGTTCATACCTATCACCTTAAAAAAGAAAGCCCATTTTTTATACCCCAACACATCTATCACATAGTAAAACAAAGCCAGCAGCAGTAAGCTTAAGCCACCAACCTGCATCACAAACGAGCTTGTCCAAAGGTTTTTATTGATCGGGAAATCGAGGTTCCAGATCTGGGCTATCACCAGGAATATAACGCCAACCACAGCCAATATAAATGCCTTACGCCCTTTATGCTGATGCCCGGTTTTTAACAGCGTACCTGCCAGTATACCCAACAAACCTGTACTGATAGCCGGGATGGTAGAGAACAGCCCTTCGGGATCATGGATGCCCAGGTAAAGTTTGCCCGGCAGCAGCAGCCTATCCATATACGATGCAAAGTTGCCCGGCATGGTGAGGTCGCCATGCGGGAAGCCCGGAGCCGACGTAAATTTCATTAAAAGCCAGTACCCGATAATGAAAAACCAAAACCAGGCTATTTGCCATTTGCGGTTGGCGTACAGGTAAATAATATTGGCAAACATATAAGCGATACCGATGCGGCCCAGTACCGATGCAAAACGGATCTCGTCGATAGTTTTCAGCGTTTTCAACCCGTTATTAACCAGTAAGCCAAGCAGTATTAATATAATAGCACGTTTTATAACACGCAATACCAATTGCGGCCTGCTCGCGCCTTTTTCCAATTCGCGACCAACAGAATATGGCGTGGCCACTCCCGCCAGGAACAAAAACAGCGGGAAGATCAGATCGTACAAATGAAAACCGTTCCAATCCGGATGGGTAAACTGGTTGGCAATGCTGCCCCAAAACGGCGAACCGGTTGACTTGGCAAGGGTATGAAAAATCTCCTCGCCGCCCAGTATCCAAAACATATCAAACCCGCGCAGGGCATCTAACGAATACAGGCGTTCATAGGTAAACGGCGATGTGTTTACATCAGCAGCACCGGCAGTGCCATCGGCTTTTTTTGCGGTCATAGTGTTATAATAATAAAGGGTTGAACACGCCGGCTAAGGGTACCGGCATTGGGTTTATGAATGTATCTTTAAATATAGGATACTTTTTAAATAATTTACAAAAGTATTTTCTATAATTATTAAAAAAGGGATTGTCAGTCTGAGCTTACCGAACCAGCGGTATATAAAAATGCGTGATTTACGGTATATGGGTTGAAGCCTAATTAAGGCACTTTTAATACATCATTTGCAATACACCAAATTGGCTTCCCCCGGTCATGGTTTACCATTTGATCCTATTTTCTATTGACATGTGTAAAAACAAAACCCAGTTTAAAAGGCACGCCCTTTTTAAGTTTTTAGCCTTACTGCTTTTAATATTCCCCACCAGGATACTGGCACAAACCAATCAAACCGATAGCCTTAGTATTGTATTAAAAAAGCAGCTATCAGAACTGAACTTGAAATTTGAGGCCGAACACAAACAGAAACTGATACAGCAGCAGCAATTTGCCAACAACAGACGCAATACCACCATAGCAGTAATAGCAGTGCTGTTTGCCGGGGGGGCGATCCTCGGCTATCAATCGTACAGCCGTTACCGCTTAAAACAGATGGTGCTTTTGCAGTCGGCGATGCTGCACCAACTGGATATAGCTACCCAAGGCATTATAGAGGCTGAGGAAAAGGAACGTAAACGTATAGCTGCTGATCTGCATGATGGCGTTGGGCAACTATTTTCGGCTGTACGCATGAACCTGAGCAGCCTGATGGATCGTGCTGTTTTAACCAATGCGGCCGAAAAGGCACTGGCCGAAAAAACCCTGGCCATGGTTGATGAAAGCTGTAAAGGAGTGCGTACCATTGCCCAACAGATGATGCCAAATATTTTACTGAAGACAGGCCTTGCAGCAGCTATAAAAGATTTTGTAAACAAGATAGACTCGCAGCACCTGAAAATAAACATGGAAGCCTACGGGCTTGAGGAACGACTGGATAACAATGTGGAGATAGTGCTTTACCGGGTGTTGCAGGAGTGTGTAAACAATGTGATAAAACACGCGCGCGCCAGCAGATTAGATATAAACCTTACCCGCGAAGGCAGGGATATATCTGTTACCATTGAGGATAATGGAATTGGTTTTAACGCAGCAGACAAGATGAAATTTGCAGGCATAGGCCTAAAAAACATCATTACCCGGGTTAAGTACCTAAAGGGCAGCGTCGACATCTCGTCTGACCAGAACAAAGGCACCCTGGTGGCTATTTATATCCCGCTTATGGCTTAAATTTAAAATAGCTTTTGGCATTAAAATAGCAGATATCCTGTATCACCTTACCCGTCCATGCCATATCATGCGGCAATTCGCCGTTCACAATATCTTCGGCAAAAAGGTTGCAAAGCAGCCTGCGGAAATACTCGTGCCGGGGGAACGACAGGAAACTGCGCGAATCGGTAAGCATGCCTATAAAACGGCTCAGTAAGCCCATGTTTGATAGGGCGTTGATCTGCCTGGTCATGCCATCCTTTTGATCCTGGAACCACCATGCCGAGCCGTATTGTATCTTACCGGCTACCGAGCCATCGTTAAAATTGCCTATCATGGCGGCCATCATTTCGTTATCTGCCGGGTTTAGGTTGTAAATGATGGTTTTGGCGAGGCGGTCGTCTTTATCCAGTTTATTCAAAAATTTGGATAGCGGCCTGGCCTGGTTAAAATCGCCGATAGAATCAAACCCCGTATCTGGCCCAAGCTGGCTTAACAAACGGCTGTTATTGTTACGCAAAGCCCCTAAATGAAACTGCTGCACCCAATCCTTTTCCTGGTTCCACACTGCAAAATTATACAGCATAGCCGATTTGAATTTCACCTTTTCTGAATTGGTAACTTTTTTCTCAGCACGTACCTTTTCGAATATCTCGCGTATTTCCTCGTCGGTGTATTCTTCGGCGTAGATATGCTCAAGGCCGTGGTCAGATACCGTACAGCCATTAGCTGCGAAGTAATGATGGCGGTTTTTCAGCGCGTATAAATAATCTTCAACCGTGTTTATAGTGGTGTTTGATATCTCTTCTAATTTAGTGACGTAAGCATTAAGGGCTACAACATCCTCAATGTACATGGCCTTATCAGGCCTGAAGGCCGGGTACACTTTCACCTCCGCTCCATCTTTTTTTAACTGGCTGTGGTGGCTCAGGTCATCCAGCGGGTCGTCTGTGGTGCAAATTACATCCACATTCATTTTTTTGATAAGCTGCTGTACCGAAAACTCCGGGCTGTGCAGCTTTTCGTTACAATCAGCATATATAAATTCGGCTGTGCCGGGCATCAGGCGGGAGGTGATCCCGAAGTAGCGCTGCAGTTCCAGATGTGTCCAGTGGTAAAGCGGGTTACGCAGAGTGTAAGGAACGGTTTCGGCCCATTTATCAAATTTTTCGTTATCAGGTTTACCCCCGGTAATATACCCTTCGTCAATACCATTGGCGCGCATGGCCCGCCACTTGTAATGGTCGCCGTTTAGCCAGGCGCGGGTAATATTATCAAAGTTAATGTTGTTGGCTATCTGATCGGGCGGCAGGTGGCAATGATAATCTATAATAGGGAGGTCTTTGGCATGGTCGTGATACAACTCTCGGGCCACATCAGATTGCAGCAAAAAATCCTCGTCCAAAAAACTTTTCATAACTGGCTAATAAAACGGCAATGTATTAAACATTTTCGACAGATTTTACGCCTATGATCTGCAAACGTTTTTAGGCCCAGGTGATTTTTAAAGACTGCCCGCCGTTAATAGTATATTCTATATTCCCCCTGCTGGTGGCTTTACCTTTAACGTCCTGCTTCTGCCCACTGGCTGTTACCGTAAATTTTGGTAATTTTTTGTTATCCATTTTCACGATAACCAGCCGGCTTGTTAACCTGCTATCGCCCAAAATGGTAAATTTAATTGATTTGCCTTTGCGGGCATTAAATGATGAGGTAGGGTAATCTACCGAGATCATAAAACTTTCACCGGGTACGCGCAAATAATGGCGTGGCAATATCCCGAACGCGTTACCTGCGCCATAAACCTCCTGCCCAACCTCTCCGCTCTTCTCCCAACCGTCATGCAGGTCCTCTAATGCTATCCAAAGTTTGGGGTCAACCTCACCTATCTTTACTTTGTCAGATAACATCTCTTTTGGCAGCATGGTTGGATAATAATAAATAGCCCTGTTAACCAGGTATTTAATATACTCGGCCAATAGCAAGGATATTGATGGCAGGAGATTTTCGCCCTCGGCATGTTTCAGGTAATCATGCAGGGCGCAAAAAACTTCCTGCTCTTCATAAACAGCCGTGTAAGGAGCATCATTAAGCGGGAACAAACAAAAGAACGAAGGGAAATTCTTGCCGTAGCCATAGTCGCATTCCCAAAGCTTCACATTTTTAAATATGTTAGCCAGGCACAGGTAACTTAATTCCTTGTATAATTTATTACCCGTTATTTTTGAGAGCCTGAGCAATGCCCCGGCAGAAAAAGCTGTGTTATTAGCCTGGTAAAACAGATCGAACCCAAGCCCCTGTAATTTTTTTGCGGCTGTTTCAGCTTCGTTGAGATAACGTTTTTTCCCGGTTAACTCATAAGCCTGCAACATTACGTGGGTATACAAGCCGGGCACATCATGCTCGCCACCCATACCGGGCGCGGTTTCTGCTTTGATAACTTCAAGCGTATCCATTTTGTAGAATACCGGCCATTGGTATTTAAAATGATGTGCCACTTTGATAGCAAAATCTAACGAATCCACAAAAAGCTTTTCGGCAACCTTATCCCCTTTGAGCGCCAGGCGCGAGAGGTTAAGCAGCGGATGGTGGAGGTACCAGGAATCCATGGTCATGGGTTCTTTTTGTTCCTCTTCCCCTTCCAGTTTATCGGCCGCGGCGGGCAGCCAGCGCATAATGGTTTTTAGCTTGTCATCATAAAAAGTTGGCAAAGCTTCCCTTATTCCTTTGATGATATCCATCTTCTTGCCGCTCCATTCCACATAATCGGTAAGGGGTAAAAGTACTGCCAGTTGCACCATAATTTCGGGCGGGGTTACGTAATCGCTCACATAGGCGTTAAAATAAGAATGCCCGGCCACCTGGCTCCAGCATCCCGGGCTGTCAATCAGGTCATGCAGGCCTTTTTCCAATGCATCAGGCCAGTCCTGGTAATTGGTATCGGGCTTGGGTAATTGCAGATAAGCTTGGGCAAGCATGTTCAGGTATTGCTCAACCATGGCCGCTTCTTTAGCGGGTACTTCTTCGTCAAATATTACAATAGCGTCTGATATCACGACTTCTTTACCTGCTTGCAGCGGCTTATCGGTTGTGGGTGTGGGCCTGAAACCCAGTTCGGGCCATTCGCCGCCAACGGTTTCGCCGGCAGTAGTTTCAGTTTGTTGGCAATAGTTGTTTAATGCCGTAAGGTTCTGCAGATAAAGTACGGAACCACATTTAGGCCGGGTAATATTAAAATACACCATGCCAGAGCGGGTGCCAACCTGTTTCACCTGTACTTTACCAGCGGTGTTTTCAAGTTTGCCATCCTTGCCGGGAATAATAATATCACGCGGCCAGAATGGTATCAGCAAGTTTGTACTTGGTTTTAGCGTGGTGGTGTATCGTAAACTGGTATTGGTATCATCAGGAAATTGGATCTCGACGGTGATATCGCCAATTATAGCATCCAGGAAAAATTTAATGCCGTTATCCGTTTCTGTTTGGGATTTTATAGTTAAACCGCCGTCAGGAGAATAGCCTGTACGGAAAGCTATCTTGCCACCTTTGGGCCATTTGGCCAGCACCCAAAGTGAATCATTACTGCAATGGACTGTAAATGTAAATACATCAATCGTTTTTGTGTAAACAATGGTCGGTTTGTCATCCGAAAAATAGTTGCTGGCTGCCGCTGCCCATGGAGATATACCGTTCATGATGATAGTTTATGTTTGTGTATCATCAACCAACCATGATGGCATGTTGTTTTCTAAATTATCGTATTAATTAAATATAAATAACATTACTTAAACACCTAAAGCTGCGAGGATCTCATTAATTGAAAACTTTGCCCCACATACGTATTCATCGGCGGCACCATAGTAAATGGTGATTGTATCGCCATCCGCATCTAAAATATGGCCGTTGGTAAAAACCACGTGGCCAAAAAAGCCGGTAGTTTCATAAGCCTCGGTAGGCTCCATAACAGGCTCGGTAGTACGGGCAAGAACAATAGATGGATTAGCCAGATCCAGCAGTACTGCACCCAGGCAGTAACGGTGTTCTTTGGTGGCGCCATGGTATATTTCCAGCCAGCCTTTTTCGGTTTTTATAGGTGCGGCACCTGCGCCTACACGGCCGCTGTCCCACATCCCCTCTCGGGTTTTAAGGATACATTTATGATTACCCCAGTGTACCCCGTCAGGCGATTCGGCCAGCCAGATGTAATTGCCGCCAATATCAACACTGCTGGGGCGGTGCAGGGCGTAATACAAGCCGTTTATCTTTTCCTCAAATATGGCAACATCCTTATTATGAGGTGGCAGTATCATGCCATAGGTTTCAAAATTTTTCCAGTCGGTAGTGGTGCGCATGCCTACACCTACCCCACTGTCGCTAACGGCGGTAAAAGTTAGGTAATACTTATCTTCTAAAAAAGTTACCCGGCAATCCTCAATACCGAACGTTTGCAAGGGGCCAATGCCAAACAGTTTTTTATAACCTTCAGGTTCATGGAAGGTTACGCCATCATCGCTGCAAAGCAACCGCAGGTGCGATAGCGTGGTTAAGTAATCAACCCCTTTATACCGCACTACCCGTGCATCGGTAGCTATCAGGTCAGAGTCATCCAGCGCTATTTCCATGATCTGGGTTTCGCCGCTTGCGGTAAGTATAGGGAACGAAACTTTCACCTCGGTTTGCTCGGGCCGTTCGGCTACACGTACAAGCAGCCATACCTTGCCATCAAACCTAAACACACCCGGGTTTAACAGGCAGGCAATGGTTAAGCCATCTAAGCTGGGGGTAAGGTCTTTTGGTGATAATAAAGGGTTTTGCGGGAAGCGTTTTGCTATATCAGCCATGGTAAATGTGTTGGTGCATATAACTCAACAGCATGTATTAGCAATGGTTTATAATAAAAAAACTTAAAGTAAAATTTGCGTAACCGAATGGTAACCTATACTTTTACGTAACCAATTGGTTACAAATAAGAATTGAATGAGAAGAGATGTATTCCAGGCCATTGCCGACCCTATCCGCCGCCAGATCATTAACCTGCTGGCCGGGCAACAGCTAAACCTTAACACCGTTGCCGATAACTTTGACGTAAGCAGGCCTGCAATATCCAGGCATATAAAAATACTGACCGAGTGCGGCCTTATCACCATTAAACAGCAGGGGCGTGAACGCTTTTGCCGGGCCGACCTGAAAAAACTGGAGCAGGTAGCCAAATGGACCGACCAGTACCGCGCCTTCTGGACCAATAAACTGGACGCCCTTGAGGACTTTTTAACCAAGGAAGAAACCGAACAAAAACCAAAACATATATAAATTATGGAAACAAAACCACTTGTAGTTGAGCGTACACTGAATGCGCCGGTAAGCCGCGTATGGCAGGCTTTAACCGATAACGAAAAAATGAAACAATGGTATTTTAAACTGGAAAGCTTTGAGCCCCGCGTTGGTTTTGAATTTAGCTTTAACGGGCAAGGCAGCAAGGGCGAAAGTTACAAGCATAATTGCCGTATTACAGCGTTTGAACCTGAGAAAAAACTAAGCTACACCTGGGTGTATGATGGTTTTAGCGGCCACTCGGAAGTTACATTTGAGCTATTCCCCGAGGGTGATAAAACGCTGGTAAGGATAACCCATACCGGGCTGGAAAGCTTTGTGCAAAATGGGCCGGATTTTGCTGCGGAAAGCTTTACCAAGGGCTGGAACCACATACTGGGCATCAGCTTAAAGGAATTTGTAGAGAAAGAAAATTAATACAAAAAAAGACCGGTGAAAGCTTATACTTTGCACCGGTCTCGTATTTATACATTATATGATTACCTGCCGCCTGTACGAGGTACAGTTGGCGCACCCACTGGTGTAGTACTTGGCGCTGTAGGCGAAGTTGCTGGCATTGGGTTTGGCGTTGCCGGTGGTGTGCCGGTTGGTGGTACACCTGGGGTAGGCGCCGGTGCAGTAGGTGTTGTTGGAACTGTAGGCGTAGTTGGGTTTGTTGGCACCGTAGGGTTTGTAGGACTGGTTGGCGCCGACGGGTTTGTAGGTGTTGTTGGATACGATGGCACAGCAGGCGTTGTTGGGCTTGTTGGTACCGTAGGCATTGCCGGGCTACCTGTTGGGGTAGTAGGTGTTGTTGTTGGCTTTGTTTTTTTAGTTTTTGATTTTTTAGGCACCGTGTCCTGGCTAACAGTTAAATTACCTGTTAACAAAGTAGCTTTATTTAATGCGGGGATGTTGTGACTTTTTGCCGCGGCATAATTGATACCGAAAGCAGCGATCGCCGTCGCCATTATTAAACTTATCTTTTTCATGGTATATATTATTTATTGGTTTATAAAATTAACTATAGTGCAATGGTTGTGCCAAAAACGACATATACTGTATTTAAATTGATAATTAATGCTTAAAGTAGTACTTACCCCGCAACCATATTGCCACCTTCACTAAAATTATCAAAGCGGGAACTTCAACCAACGGGCCAATAACGCCGGCAAATGCCTCGCCCGAGTTGATGCCGAATACACCAATGGCAACGGCTATAGCTAACTCAAAGTTGTTACCTGTGGCCGTGAAAGCTATAGATGCGCTGCGTGAATAATCGGCCCCCATATATTTACCGGCAAAAAAGCTAACCAGAAACATTACTGCAAAGTAGATAACCAGCGGTATAGCAATACGCAATACATCAAAAGGTATTTGAACTATTAGCTGCCCTTTTAAGCTGAACATTATCACGATGGTAAACAGTAGTGCAATGAGGGTGATTGGCGATATAAACGGTACGTATTTGGTTTGAAACCATTCTTCTCCCTTTAATTTGATAAGGCCGTAGCGGCTGATTATACCTAATGCGAATGGTATACCTAAATAGATTCCTACACTTTTAGCGATCTCGGCAATGGTAATATTTACATCCAAGCCTTTAAGGCCGAATAAAGGCGGCAATACGGTGATGAACACATAAGCGTAAACACTATACAATAGCACCTGGAAAATGCTATTTAAGGCGATGAGCCCCGCAGCGTATTCGCGGTTACCTTCTGCCAGTTCATTCCATACTACAACCATGGCAATACAACGGGCAAGGCCAATAAGGATCAACCCTGTCATATATTCCGGGTAATCCCTTAGAAATGTAATTGCCAGTACAAACATCAATACAGGCCCAACAACCCAGTTTAAAAACAGCGAGGCACTTAATACTTTCGTATCTTTAAATACCTCGCCCATGTTTTCGTATTTCACTTTGGCAAGCGGTGGGTACATCATCAAAATCAGCCCTATTGCTAAAGGTATATTTGTTGTCCCGCTTGAAAACGAGTTGATAACCCCTGATGATGACGGTATAAAATAACCAATGGCAACGCCGATAGCCATCGCAAGAAATATCCATAAGGTTAAATACCGGTCTAAAAAACTCAGCTTTTTGCGGTTAGCTGCCGGGGCACAATTGGTTACTGTCATTAGTTAACTGATGTATTGTTTTACAAAATCGGCAGCATATGTTTTGATCATATCGCGCACCCTTTTAAACTCGTTTATCACCTCATCGGGTGTACCCGTAGCTTTCGCCGGATCGGGAAAGTTGTAGTGTAAGCGCTGCACATTCCCCGGAAAATACGGGCAGGCCTCATTAGCGTTATCGCATACGGTTATCACCACATCAAAAGGAATAGTAAGGTATTCATCCACATGGTTTGAGGTATGTGCGGATATATCTATCCCATCATCGGCCATCACCTGTATGGCTTTAGGGTTAACGCCATGCGTTTCAATGCCGGCACTGTAAATATTGGCCTTATTGCCTGCAAAATACCGCAGGTAACCTTCTGCTATCTGGCTGCGGCAACTATTGCCGGTGCACAGTACTAAAATATTTTTCATCGTATCAATTAGCAGCAGCCGCCTCCCGGTGTGCAGCAGGCTGCATTTTCGGCAAGGTTTTGCAATTTTATTTTGGGTTTAACTTCTGCTACCGGCGTGCAGCATTCTTCGCCTTTATCATTGGTGCCGCAACTACCGCCTCGTTCTATAGCTTTGCACTGTACGGCATCGGGCCTAAGGTCAACGATCAGGTTATCGCCGCTTGCCATAATGTTTTTGGGCAGCATCTGGCGGGTATCAAACTGTGTATTACCAAATTCAATTTTAACAATGGCATCAGCATCAAGAGGCAATGCCTTTTCAACCAGGTTTACAATTGACAGTGCTTTACTCACCTGCATGGCCCTGTCCTGCTCCTGGCCTTGCGGCTCCCAAAGTTGTACAATCACCTCCGTCCACTTGTTCATTACCCCGCCACAATCAACCGATGTTATAGGTGCCTGCTTAATTTCGGTAATATGATACGATGCATCCACCCACTTATCTTCGGCATACTGAAACTGCAGAACCAGCTCCGGATTTGCCTGTAATTGCTCTTTAAAAGATCCCCATTTTAAGTTTTCCATTTGTTTATAGTTTAATTAACCATCGCAATATTGCGATGGATTTAGTCAAAAAATTTTAGCAGCAGGTGTTTACATCTTTGTACGATGCAAACATGTTGTTTATTTCATTTTGTAAATTTTTCCAGGCCACAGGCTCAATGCAATAGCAAATGCTCACACCTTCTATCGAGCCCTGTATCAGACCGGCATTTTTCAATTCTTTTAAATGCTGAGAAATGGTAGCCTGTGCCAAACCCAGTTCATCAACCAAATCGCCACAAATACAGGCATTAGCCTTTATAATTTGTTGCAAAATAGCAATACGGGCAGGGTGTGCAATCGCCTTTAACTGCATAGCCAGCTTGTTTTGCTCGTTGGTAAAAATATCTGTTTTGGTAACGCCCATATATCAATCGCAATATTACGATTAATATTTAAAATGCAAGATTTTTATTTTTATTTAGGCGTTGCCTGCGGCCAGGGCTTTACGCTCATACTGCACAGGCCTTAGCCGCTGTCGCGAGTTTAGCGCAGCGTAACTCGTGACAATGCATTAAGATAAGCATTCTGCTTACGTCAGCTGAAAGCTGACCTTGTGCCTATCACGAGCTGAAAGCTCGCGATAGCGAGCCCGGTATCCGCTGCAATCCCTAAAGCTTTTTATCAACGTTTAACCACTACTTCAACACCACCTTTGTAGCCCCATAACCAAACTTCTCTTTACGGGCATCCATAAAGGTTTGTACTTTGGGATGTTTGCTTAACAGCTTATGTAGTTCGTGCTTCAGTATGCCGTTGCCAGTACCGTGTATAAAAGTAATATCGGGCATTTGGTGTACAATGGCAGCATCCAGCGCTTTTTTAAAGTGATCGGTTTGTATGTTCAGTATCTCGCTGCTGGCTAAAAATTGGTGGTCGTCGCGCAGTTTTTCGATATGCAGGTCCAGCTCGCTAACGGGTTTGGCAACTGTTTGCGGTTTTTCTTCGGCAGGTTTAAAAAAGCTTTCCTTTAGTTTTTCGGCATCTATAACCAGTTCGGGTTCATCAAGCTGTATCATCCAGCCTTGCTGCTTAATATATGGCACCAGCTTTTTAGCGCCGGCAAAATCTTTAGCTTTAAATTGTTCGCTTACATTTAAAGGCTCAACCGATGGCTGGTTTTGTTTGGTATAAAACAGCACCTGGAATATCAGCTTTGGCCACAATTGCAGATCAGATAATTTGGCCGAATATACTTTTGCCACGCCGTTTGGCTCAACAATGCCGGCAAACTCGCCTTTAAAATCTTTTTGCTGCTGGGTGGTAAGCGAAGCCAGTAACTGGTACGATGTTTCATTAACGATATATAAATGTACCAGCGCGTTGGCTTTGGCATCAGCCACTACGGCAATATGTACGCCTTTGTTTTTAAACTCGCCTGCGGGCTGCCTGGTTTCGGCAACATGCTCTTCATCGTGGCTTTCGGCGCCGTGCCCGTGTACATAGGTAACTTTGCTTGCCAGTACGGGTATCTCAAAATCATCCTCAACGGTAACACCTATCATTTGCTCATCGATAATTTTGGTAACGTAACCTTCAAGCTTCTCGTCAACAAAACGCACAAAATCACCTAATTTATATTTCATAGCTACAAAGGTATTAATATAGTATAACACCGTTAATTAAACTTACTTTTACCTCTAAATCATTTTTTATTACGTAAAGAAACCGGACTTTTGTTTTTGTGTTTACTTGTCACAATTAATTAAATTAAGATGGAACCTCACACCCCTCCCGCTCCTGATAAAAAATTCCTGAAGCAAATATTTCTGCATCATTTAACCCGCATTTATAACGGCAAACGTTTTTTACGCGAGCGTACACCCCACCTGATAGAGCTGGCATCATTTGAAGCCCTTAAACTGGCCGTAAAAGAATTTGGCGGCGATGTTAAAAAGCAGATAGAACGTATGGAAGATATTTACAAACTGATTGGCGAAACCCCATCGCCCGAAGTATGCAACCCTATCCGCTCGATTGTTAAAGATGAGTTTTGCCTGGATGATGACCAGGACGTGAGCCTGTTAAATGATCTTGACCTGATGCTTTACCTGCAGATTTTAGAGCATATCAATATTACATCATACCGGATGCTTATTATGATAGCCAAACTGTTGAAGTACGATGAAGTGAAGCAACTGCTAACTGAGAACTTTGATGAATCGGCCGATAACGACCAGCTATTTACGCTGATAGCGAAGGAATATATTACACCCGATTAATTACAAAAAGCTATAAAAAAACAAAACCGGACCATAGGCCCGGCTCTGTATAGTTATTTAATACCCCTACTAAAATAACTTACAACAAAGGAAAAAAAATTAATCCCGGCAAACAAGCGTCCTATGTAACAATTCGTTTACCTGGCCATCAAAGCTATTGTTATAATATATCCTAAATTTGCTTGCGTATTACATAAACCCAATACACTATGTTTAAAAAACTACTATTAACTGCCGCTTGCAGCATTGCGCTGTTACAATTGCATGCACAAAGCCTTTACATGCCACGCGATATTAAAAAGGCATTTGATAACGGCACCCGCAGCGCCGATGGTAAACCCGGCCCTAAATACTGGCAAAACCATGCCCGTTACAATATCTCTATTACCGCTGCCCCGCCGTTAAGCACCGTGAAGGGTACCGAAACCATTACCTACATTAACAACAGCCCGGATACTTTAAAAAGGCTGAACATGAAACTGATACTGAACATTCACCGCCCGGGCTCGGCCAGAGCAGGTGATGCAAGTCCGGATTATTTAACCTCCGGTATCCAGATAGATACTTTTTTAATTGCCGGCCAGAAAAAGCCATGGAACAACGCGCAGGCAGCATCAACCAACCAGGCAGTTAGCTTACCAAAACCACTAATGCCGCACGATTCGGTTAAAATTAACATAGCCTGGCATTTTGATGCATCAAAACAAAGCGGCCGCGAAGGGCAGATAGATTCGACCAGCTATTACCTGGCTTATTTTTACCCGCGTGTATCTGTTTATGACGATTACAACGGCTGGGACCGTGTAGCATTTGTTGATGCGCAGGAGTTTTATAACGACTTTAACGATTACACCCTTAATGTTACCGTACCAAAAAACTTTATAGTTTGGGCTACAGGCACCCTGCAAAACCCAACGCAGGTATTGCAAAAAGAATATGCCGACCGCCTGCAGAGATCAATGACCAGCGACAGCACTATCCACGTTGCTACCATTGATGAAATTACCGGAAACAAGGTAACCGCGCAAAACGCCATGAACACCTGGACATGGACCGCCACCAACATCAGCGATGTAGCCCTTGGCTTAAGCAACCATTACATTTGGGATGCGGGCAGCGTTATTGTTGATAAAAGCACCGGCAGGCGCGCAAGCATGCAGGCAGCTTACTCTGTTAAGGGTACCGATTTTAAACAATCTGTGCAGTACGGCCGTAATGCGTTAGGTTGGTTTAGCCATAACTGGCCGGGCGTACCCTATCCTTTCCCTAAAATGACGGCTTTTCAGGGCTTTGCTGATATGGAATACCCAATGATGGTGAACGACAGCCAAATGGGCGACCCGGGCTTTGCACAGCTTGTGCAGGACCACGAGATAGCACACACCTGGTTCCCTTTTTATATGGGTATAAATGAAACCCGCTACGCCTTTATGGACGAAGGCTGGGCTACAACTTTAGAATACCTGATTGGTATTGAAGAAAAGGGCAAAGCCAAAGCCGATGAGTTTTACAAACAGTTCCGTGTAAACAGCTGGATCAACAACCGCTCAAGTAACCAGGATATCCCGGTTATTACCCAAACCAGCGAATTGACTACCGGTTACGGTAACAATGCTTACGGTAAACCATCATTAAGCTACCTTGCGCTTAAAGATATGCTGGGCGATGAACTGTTTAAAAAAGCCCTGCATGGTTATATGGACAGATGGCACGGTAAACACCCTATCCCATGGGATTACTTTAACTCAATGAGCAATGTATCGGGCCGTAACGTAAACTGGTTCTTTAACAACTGGTTTTTCACCAATTATTATAACGATCTGGCTATAAAAAGCGGTGTAACCGGTAAAGATGGCTATACCTTAACCGTGGCTAACATTGGCGGTTTTGCTATCCCGTTTGATGTGGTGATCACTTATACCGATGGCAGTACCAAAACTATTCACAAAACCCCTGCGGTTTGGGAAGCTAACCAAAAACAAACATTGGTTACTTTCACCAACGAAAGAGGTAAAAGCCTGAAATCGGTAACGTTAGATAACGGTATCTACATGGATGCCAATACCAAGGATAATACCTGGGCACCTAAAGCTAAGTAAGGCACACAATATCATATAATAAAAAAAACGCCCGGCTTATATTTGCCGGGCGTTTTTTATTTATAAATACTTGTAAAAAAGTTGAACTTGATGTGGCTATTTTTTTATCACGATCATATTACCAAGCTTTTGAGATACGCTTAATATACCTCCTTTATCAAGCGGCTGCCAAAACCAACCCTCTTTGTTTTTACCGGCAACCTCTGCCAGTTTTTTACCGCTTACTGTAATGCTGGCAGGTTTAGCTGTAAGCCTGAAAAGATCATTGGATGCTTTATCAAAAATTTTGTAAGAAATGCTATTGGCATTATACACTATATTTTGAACAGTAGAAGATGTTTTTAGCATATGATCTGAACCGGCAGGTGCTAACTGTGGCGCAATTGCCATAGCACGGATATAATGACGAACGAAATCGCCATAACCATCAGTCATCCAAACATCGTTTGTTGGGTAGTAATTTTTGCCATCATAATCTACCGCGTAAGTTGCCCATGTAAGTTGGCGCACTGCATTACGGTTAAGTGTGGTATCACCTGTCATGGCCCAATACAACAACTCCATGGATGCCTGGCGGGCCGAATGGCTGTTACCAACCACCGGGTATGCAGTTTGTTCATTGGTAACTGTTACACCGTATTTTGCCCAATCTTTATTATTAAAGGTGTGATGCACCCATTTAAAAATATTTGATACTGTTTTTTTCCAGTCAGGGTAAAGTTCCTTATGTTCCATAACAAACATGGCATAAGTTGTAGCATTTGTTTGTGTTTTTGAGTATCCGGGTACATCTTCAAAAAACGGCCCCCAATCATTGGTTTTTTCCGGATAGTTCTTAAACCATTTTAAAGTTTTGTTAAATGCATCCTGATATTTTACAGTGTTACCTTTATGTAGTTTTATCAGTTCGGTAAATAACTGTAGTGTGCCTGTCCAATTTGCAGTATAGCTACCCATTCTTGGTTCTTTGTAATAATCGTTCTTACCAAGTGCAACTACTTTACCCGTTACGGCATTTACCTTAAAGGGCCATGGTGAGTTTTTAGCGTCGCCGGGTTTTATGTTTGCTGCCATGGTGTTGGCAATTTTCACTGCTATATCCAAATATTTAGTTTCTCCGGTTTTTTTATACAATCGTACAAGTTCATAACCTAACGATCCTGCTTTATCGGGCTGTAACACACCTTTACCAGCCATCATATCGCCATCATATATTCCGGTTTCTACCTTGGTATTATACGGATATGGCAAATTTGGCCATTTGCAAGTTGGCGATGACATAGAATGAGCCAGGTAATAATCGGCCTGGTACTTCATATCTTTTATAAAATCCTCATCGCCAAGGTAATTATAAAAGAGATCCCAGGCAGATATACCCATAGCCACCTGGTCGCCACCTATACCGCGTTTATCATGGCCGGCTTTCCATACCTGGTGGTTCATATAATACCTTTCGTCATTGGTATCTACTTCCATGTTTTTCCAAAACTTCCATGTCAGTTTTATAGTTTGGTCAAATGCATCACCATAGTTATCCGCATTCCACGGAATAAGATTACCAGAGCCATCAACCTTTACCTTATGATAAATGATAGAATCTGATAGTTCGCGTCCGTTTTTAATACTAAGAATGTTTCTATCCAGTATGCCATATTGCGCATTAGCGGTATTACTACATAGAAATAATGCTAAAAGCGCACAAAGGCCTTTACCAATTTTTTTGCCAAAATTGTGTTTGTACATTTGTTTAAAAGTTTAATATATGAATTGATTAGTAATTGATTCAATCAGAATAAGAGCCCCTAAATATATCTTATTTAAGCCTATAAAAAAATCGATTGATATAAGATTTATTAACCATATTTATTTGCAAACGTCCAGCACCATCGCATTACCAATGACTATCAAAAGGTTACAAATTACCGTCAAAAGGACAGCTTAATTTATTTATAATGAATTAATTACAGAAATATATAAGGCAGTGTAGTAATAACACAACTATATGCTAAAAAACTGGTGTAATAATAAAACCAGTTAGGGACTAAAAGATTGGTGTAATAATTACACCAACTACGCATCGGGTGTGGTATTTAGTGGCTTATCTCTAACCATGCATCAACTTGCAATTTGTAACTAACATGGCAGAGTTGGTTAACAGACCTTTAGCGCTACCCAGTATAACAAACCGGTAAAACCAAAAAAGCCCGGCTAATTAGCCGGGCTTTTACACATGTTATTTTAAATACCTTATGCGTTCTGAATAGAGTTGTTCCAGTCGTTAGCGGTACTTTTTACTTTTGATTTTGCGCTGTCAACACCGTTTTCGGCATAATTTGTAGCTTTTGCTTTTGCACTGTCAATAGCATCATCAGCATCACTAACAGCTCCGCTAAACTTTGATTTCACAGAATCAACCGCATGGCTGCCATATTCTTTAATGTTATCGGCAGTTGTTTGCGCTTTATTTTTTGCTTTATCAACAAGGTCATTTACGTAATCAGCAATATCGCCTCTTAGTTCTTCACCTTTTTCGGGGGCTAATAATAAACCTAATGCGGCGCCCGCTGCAGCACCCACTAAAAGTGCTGCTATAATTTTTGCTTGATCTTTCATATTCTTTACTTTTTAGTAGATGATTTTGTACTTAAGTAACAAATACCATACCGCTCTGTTTAAAAAAGTTCACAATAAATTTAATAAGGCAATAGTTTATACCAATACGTGTGTATGCATCACACAAAGCAAGTGTTTACTGTTTAAGGAGTTATGGATATCACTTCGCTTATAGGCTCTACCCGGTCTGTACACTTTCGTAAAATGTTCTATCTGGTAACAATTGTACTGGCGGGCATACTCATTGTACTTAAATACCAACTATTGCCTTATATAAACAGGAAAGAAAATTTAATTGACCGGATACTCCGGCGCGTATTAGATTTTTTGATCGTATTGATATTTATGGTTATTGCTGTGGCCTCGGTAGCCTTTTGGATAAGCGGGAATGAATAATAGGATAATGCGCCGGTATGGGCTTGCCTGAGGCTTGTTAATGGTTCTGCAACCTCAATAACAGGCAAAAAAAAACATCCGCCTTTATGGGGCAGATGCTTTCTGTAACATTTAGTGGATTAATATATAATTAAACAACCTTTACGTTTACTGCGTTTAAGCCTTTTCTTCCGTTTTCTACTTCGAACTCAACTTTATCGTTTTCACGGATTTCGTCGATCAGACCTGTTGAATGAACAAATACATCGGCACCACCACCATCTGGGGTAATAAAACCAAATCCTTTTGTTTCATTGAAAAATTTTACTGTTCCTTCTTTTTGCATTATATTAATTATTAAAGTGCGCAAGGTATGCATAATTATCCACAATAGTGCAAAAGCGCTATAAATGCAGGGAGTGGTAATATTAAAAACGTGATTTATTAAGCTACAACTGCCAGGTGGCGGCCATGCAGGGTATTCTCAGAATCTTTCACAATGCTGCGTATTTTCTCGTCCAGTTCGTTAACTGTCAGCTCCATCATATCAAAATAGCTAAAGTTTATATTCTCCATTTTAATAAGGTCCATAATACCCAATAATGATGCTACCGGCCTGCGCAACTCATGCGACTGGATAATGGCAATACGGTTAAGTGCTTCATTTTGTATATTGATATAAGCTTCCTGTTTTTTATGGTGGGTAATATCGGTAGAGTTAAGTGCCACCCCCATCACATCGCCCATACTGTTGCGCACTGGTATAAAGGTGGTTACCTTCCAGCAGGCTGATGGTGTACCCTGCATTAAAAGCCACTCGCGCTTTATTGAGCGGCCGGTTAGCGCAATGTTAAAGTACTTTTTAAATTGTGACAGTATACCGGGTTCGGTAAAGTTAAGCAAACTATCGCCTTCGGCTAATTTATGGCCATAAGCATTTTTCACAAAGGCCGCGGCCGACCTGTTAAACGCCAGCACCTCATAATTACGATCTGCCAGTATATGCGTATCTTTTGAGCTGTCAAAAATTGCCTTAAGCTTTAGTTCCGATTCGCCAATAGCCATAGCGTGTTCCTGCTCTTTTGTACGCTGGCTGGCCAGTGTATTCAGGCTCCAGTTTAGTTCCATCAGGTTTACTACCTGCTTAGCCATCACCTGCAGCGTTTTTTGCTGGTGTGCTGTTAATTCGCCGGGTTTCATACCAATTACGCATAAACTGCCTATAGCAAAGCCATCTTTAGTAATTAAAGGAGCGCCTGCATAAAAACGCAGGTATGGCTCGCCGGTAACCAGCGGATTGTTGAAATGCATCGGATCGGCCGACAGATCATTTATAATATTCAGATCGGGCTGTTGGATAGTGAGGTTGCAGAAAGCTACACTGCGTGGGGTGCATTCAATTTCGGTACCAACCGATGCCTTAAACCATTGGGTATCTTTATCAAGCAGGGTAACCAGGGCTACAGGGGTTTGGCATATTTCGGCTACCAGGGCAACAAGTTCATTCAAGTCTTTAACAATACCGGCATCAAGATGCATAAACCTGTTTACAGCTGTAAGGCGTTGTTGCTCGGTATATTTATTCATATAAGGTAGATAGTTGGAAATATTATTATTTTTTAGGCTTAACGGGCTATCAATTATACACTTAAGTTTAATAAATGTTTACAAGGTTAAGTATTATTTCGGCAAGGGTTATTTAAATACGGAAATTATAGCTACCTGGTTTGTAGCGGCAAATATTATAACCTAAAAAAACCCCGATGGACTTAACCACGGGGTTTTGCTAAATACCTTAATACAACGTATAACCACATTCGTTATAATAATTACCTAGCCGCATTATATATAGGGCAAGCGCCTTATAATTGAGGTAAAATATAATTAATATACGTATTGTACGGGTTAACGGTTTTTATTATCCCTATCTTATTCAGAGTATACACTTTGCACCTGGTCGCGCAGGTTATAGTTTGATGCCATTACCTCGCCGTAAGCGCCTGCAGTGCGTATGGCTATCAGGTCGCCACGGTACGATTGCGGCAAATCAACATCCTTACGGAAACAATCCGTGCTTTCGCATATCGGCCCCACAACGTCGTATTTCAAGACCTGAGATGTGAGATATGAGATCTGAGACGCTTCTTCCGGCTTTTGAATTTTGACTTTTGAATTTTGACTTAAGTTTTCGATAGCATGATACGCCTGGTACAGCATCGGGCGCATCAGCTCCGTCATACCCGCATCCAGTATCAGGAAATTCTTCTTCTGGCCGTTTTTTACGTACAGCACCCTCGATATTAGTGAGGCCGATTGCGCCACCATAGCACGGCCAAGTTCAAAATGCACTTCCTGGCCGGGTTTAACGTTCAGAAACTTGCTAAACACTTTAAAATAGCTTTCAAAATCGGCAATACCGTTGGTATCGGGGTTATAATAATCAACACCAAGGCCACCGCCCGTATTTAATATTTTTATAGCAAAGCCGTGGTCTTCAAACCAATCCTGCATTTCGTTAATGCGGGTACACAGGTTACGGTAAACCTCCATATCGGTAATTTGCGAACCAATGTGAAAGTGGATGCCTAAAAATTTAAGGTTATCGCACTTACGCAGCGTTTCGGCTACATCATTCAACTGCCAGGTATTTATACCAAATTTATTCTCATCCAACCCTGTGGTGATAAAGTGGTGCGTGTGCGCATCAACGTTGGGGTTGATACGGATAGCTATACCGGCAACTTTGTTTTTGGCTTTCGCCAGATCGTTAATGATCTCCAGTTCCTGTACCGACTCTACATTAAAGCAAAAGATATCGGCATCAAGCGCCAGGTTAATTTCCTTGTCAGATTTACCTACGCCTGCAAAAACCACCTTGCCTTTATCAAACCCATGCTCTACCGCTGCTTTCACCTCGTTACCGCTCACGCAATCGGCCCCAAAGCCGAAGGACTGGATCATATCGATAACCTTTGGGTTAAAATTGGCCTTCATAGCGTAATGCACATGGAAACCGTATTTTGATGATGCATCCCTGCAGGCATCCAAAGTATTGCGCAAAACATCCATATCATAATAATAGAATGGTGTTTCTGTATCGTTAAACCGTTGTATCGTATTGTTGTTGAACATTGTTCTTTTTCTTTAACCACGTCATTGCGAGGTACGAAGCAATCTCCAGATAGACATAATGGATATGCAAAGTTCTGAGATTGCTTCGTACCTCACAATGACGTTTTATTAATTTGCGTGGGCGAAATCTAAAATCGTAATTCTAAAATCGTAAATTAAAACAACCTGCTATGCAGGCTTCTTAGCACCTCTACCTTATCTTCTGTTTTTACCAGTACCGACATGTTGTGGTCGCTGCCGCCGTATGATATCATCCTTACCGGCACATGTTTTATAGCCTCCAAAACGCGGGCTGCATAGCCGTGTTTTTCGGCGCCAAAATCGCCAACTACGCAAATAATGGTGTGGTTCACATCAATATCAACCGAACCAAATGCGGCCAGTTCTGAAGTTATTTCGCCCAGGTAAGTAGTATCATCAATAGTTAACGATACCGCAACCTCTGATGTGGTGATCATATCTATAGATGTGCGGTAACGCTCAAACACCTCAAATACGCGGCGTAAAAAGCCATGCGCCAGCAGCATACGGCTGCTTTGTATCTTGATAGCGGTGATACCATCCTTAGCCGCGATGGATTTTATCCTGTCCTTTTCGCTGGTATTCGTGATCAGTGTACCCGGTGCCTGCGGATCCATCGTGTTCAGTAAGCGAACCGGGATCTTATACTTTTGCGCCGGGAAAACGCTTTGCGGGTGCAAAATTTTGGCACCAAAGTAAGCCAGCTCGGCAGCTTCATCAAACGATAGCTGGGCTATGGGTTTGGTATTGCTTACAATACGCGGGTCGTTATTATGCATACCGTCAATATCCGTCCATATCTGCACTTCCTCGCTGCGGATGCCCGCTCCTATCAGTGATGCGGTATAATCGCTGCCACCGCGGCGCAGGTTATCAATCTCGCCAAAAGCATTACGGCAGATGAAGCCCTGGGTGATGAACAGGTTCACATCCGGGTATTTATCCAGCAAAGGCGTAAGCTCGGTAGTGATATGGTCTACAACCGGCTCATTGTCCTCGTCGGTTTTCATAAACTCAAGCGCCGGTAATAAAACCGATGGTACACCTAATTCTTTTAAATAAATATGGTACAACGTGGTTGATAGTAACTCGCCCTGCGCTAATATAATTTTATCTTCTATGGGGGTAAACAGATCGTTGGCAAAACTGCTCAATAACTTAAAATGATAATCAATTACTTCTTTACCCTGCTCTAAAGTATCGGGCTTCTTTAAAAGCTCTTTAATAACAGCCTCGTACTTATCCTTTAGTATGGCAATTAAATTTGCCGCCTTTGCCTTATCATTTGTAAGGTAGGCCTGGCCTATTTCAACTAAATTATTGGTAGTGCCCGACATGGCCGACAGCACCACTATTTGCCGCTCTTGCGGGTTAATTATATCCAGCAGCTTCTGCATACGGGCGGCACTTCCAACCGATGTTCCGCCAAATTTTAAAACTTTCATTATTTGTTTCCGTTTACCATAAAACATTAATATTCTTGTATGAATATTGAGGCGCTAAAAATAGGATTTTAAACCACTTATATCTAAAATGAGCAAAATAAAATTTGGAACAGATGGCTGGAGAGCGATCATTGCCGACGACTTTACCGTTGAGAACGTAAAACGAGTGGCCTATGCAACCGCATTGTGGCTAAAACAAAACTTTGAAAACCCATCGGCTGTTGTTGGCTGCGACCCGCGTTTTGCAGGGCCAATGTTTGCAGATGTTACTACCGCGGTTCTTGCATCGCAGGGTATTAAGGTTTTTCGTGCCGAAAACATGTTTATATCTACGCCCATGATATCGTTAGGTACCGTGCGTAAACAAGCATCGGCAGGTATTATTATTACGGCAAGCCATAACCCGCCCGCCTACAACGGATATAAGATAAAAGCATTTTATGGCGGCCCGGCCACACCCGATGATATCGAGAAGGTAGAGTCGCAGATCCCGGATACCATCAGCCTGAAGCTAAAATCGGTTACCGATTATGTTACCGAAGGTTTGGTAGAATATATTGACCTGGAGGATATGTATGTGGAACATGCCGAAGCCAGCTTTGATATCCCTGCCATCCGCGATAGCGGCTTGCAATGGGCTTATGATGCCATGTACGGTGCCGGCCAAAATGTAATGCGCCGCCTGTTCCCCGATATTACCTTTTTGCATGCCGATTATAACCCAAGCTTTGACGGCCAGGCGCCCGAGCCTATACAGCGTAACCTGCAGGAGTTTGAGCAACTGATCAAACTATCTGAAGGCGAAATTGCCGCCGGTTTAGTTACCGATGGCGATGCCGACCGTATTGGTTTATATGACGGCGAAGGAAACTTTGTTGATTCGCACCATATACTTTTATTACTGATACATTATATGTACAAAGTAAAGGGCGAAAAAGGCGAGGTTTATTCTACCTTCTCCTGCACCAGCAAAATTCAAAAACTTTGCGATGCATACGGCTTAAACAACACTGTTACCAAAATTGGCTTTAAATACATTTGCGACCTGATAGTGAACAGCGGCAAACCATTTATGGTGGGCGGTGAAGAATCGGGCGGTATTGCGGTTAACGGCCACATCCCCGAGCGCGATGGCGTTTGGATAGGGCTAATGATTTGGGAATTTATGGCAAAAAGCGGCCGCAGCTTAAAAGACCTGGTACAGGAAATTTATGATGTGGTTGGCAAATTTGCGGTTGAGCGTTATGACCTGCATGTTACCGAAGAGAAGAAACAACAGATCATCAGCAACTGCAAAAGCGGTTTCAGCACCTTTGGTAACTTAAAGGTGGCCCGCACCGAAGACCTCGACGGCTTTAAATTCTTCTTTGAGGATGAGACCTGGGTAATGATCCGCCCGTCAGGCACCGAGCCCGTACTACGTGTTTACGCCGAGGCCCCAAGCACTGCCGAATCTTTCAAAATATTGGATATTGTTAAGGCAGAACTATTAAAATAAACCGGGATTTATTCGATTTATCAGATTATAGGATTGTGAAAGGCTTGCTTCGGCAAGCCTTTTTTGTTGCCGTATAATTCCCTCCCCACGGGAGGGGTGCGCCGGGAAGTGTAGTAGCAGGGAGGGGTTTCGCCGACTTCTTGCTTTGTCCTGCTGAACACAGTGAAGCTTCTAATTACCGATGTAACTCCCCCCGCGACACTACGTGCGCGACCCTCTCTCCGCAAGCGGAAAGAGGGTTTTTGCTTTTCTCCTCACCCTCTTTGCGCAGCAGAGAGGGTCGACCAGCGAAGCGTAGTCGGGGTGAGTAAACTAATGATCTTTCGCCATGCACAGTTCACTAAAAGATCCTTCACTACGTTCAGGATGACAAGTGGATTTTTTTTTCTAATTTCATGGTGATATATCCTCCAATCCGCGCACTTATATTTAAACGCAGGTATTATGGTAAAAACAGTTAACAGGGAACAATTACTGATGGAGCTTTATAAAAGCGCCTTCCCCCCACTGGCTAAGTATGTGGCCAGGATGGGTGGCTCGCTTGATGATGCCAAAGATGTTTTCCAGGATGCTTTGGTTATTTATTATGAGAAAGCCGTTGCCGGGAATTTAGTTGCTGCCGATGGCAAAGCATACCTGTTAGGTATCGCGAAGCACATGTGGTTTAAAAAGTTCAAAGAACAAAGCAATACCTTACCGCTTGATGATGCATGGGAACAAGCCGATGAAACCGAGCAGCACATTTCTAACAACAAAGTTTTACAGTTTTTAGAAACCGCCGGTAAACGTTGCATGGAACTGCTGAGTGCGTTCTATTATCATAAACTACCCATGAAGGAAGCTGCCGAACAGTTCGGCTACGCCGGCGAACGCTCGGTAACCGTGCAGAAATACAAATGCCTTGAAAAAGTAAGGGACACCGTTAAAGAAAGATCACTGACCTATGCGGACTTCATTGAATAACATCAAAGAGATTGACGACCATGTGCTGGGCACTGCTGCCCCGCAGGACGGGCTGTTGTTTGAGGCGAAGATGATCCTGAACCCCAAATTGAGGATGGATGTAGCCTGGCACAGGCAAACGCTCACGTTGGTGCAGCAATACGGGCGCAAACAATTACGTGCCGATATTGAGGCCGTGCATCAACAACTTTTTACCCATCCAAAACATCAAAGCTTCCGCCAAAGCATACTGCGCTATTTTAAACGCTAACCATTAATTTTTAGAAAGAATGAACACCAACGAGTTCCGCAAATACGCGGTGAGGCACCGCCATGTCCAAAGTTTACATGTTGATAGGTTTATAGCGCAGGTAAACAGCAGTCGCATTATCAGCCAAACGCCCGCCATTATGGAAGAGCGGCAAATGAATATCACCCAAATGGATGTATTCTCGCGCCTGATGATGGACAGGATCATCTTCCTGGGTACCGCGGTTGATGATCATGTGGCTAACATTATCCAGGCACAGTTGCTGTTCCTGCAATCAACTGATGCCAAACGCGATATCCAGATCTACATCAATTCGCCGGGCGGCTCAGTTTACGCGGGCCTGGGCATTTATGATACCATGCAATTCATTTCGCCCGATGTGGCAACCATTTGCACCGGTATGGCGGCATCTATGGCGCAGGTATTGCTGTGTGCAGGCACAAAAGGTAAACGTGCCGCCCTACCCCACTCCAGGATCATGATGCACCAGCCATCAGGCGGCGCACAGGGCATGGCATCAGATATAGAAATAGCTGCCGTACAAATTGCTAAAATGAAACAGGAGCTTTACGAGATCACCGCCAAACACACCGGGCAGGATTATGAAACCGTTCACCGCCTATCCGACCGCGACCACTGGATGATTGCCGCCGAAGCACTTGAATTTGGGATGATAGATGAGATTTTAGGAGCGCGGGAGAAATAGTAGTATTGCTCCCTCCTTGTCATACTGAGCGATAGCGAAGCATCTATTAGCCGATATGCATCACCACCACGCATAGTTCACTAATAGATCCTTCACTACGTTCAGGATGACAAAATGAAAAGCTATTTTCAGGACGGTTCACTACCAGTCCTTTTTAAGGGCGTTTTTTGTCGTTTTAAAGTCGTTTTAGGGTGGTCAACAACAAGGTCGGGGCATTAAATAATTAAGTCGGGTGTAATAGTGCCTGTATTTTGTCAGCAGCTAATTTAAATATCACTGATTATCAGCTATTTAATTTCATCAACAAGTGTTCACGGCAGTGAACGTGAACATTTTCCTGTGAATTTGACAACTTTTAAAATTTGTCAAATCTTAACTCAAAAATAATCGCTTACTTTGGGTTTTACATCAGCGTATAATCCATGAAGAAATTATTTACCGCCATTTTGATGCTATCCTGCATCATTTTTAAAACATCGGCACAAAACAATAGTGTAATTACCACTACAGCCAACTACAGTAATTTACAGCAAAAATTCGTCGACCTGAAGTTTGGGATGTTCATCCACTTTAACATGCCCACCTACATGGATGCCGACTGGCCTGATCCCGAAGCGGAAGTAGCCAACTTCAATCCCAAAAAACTAAACGCCGACCAGTGGGCTAAAGCAGCAAAAACCGCTAACATGACCTATGGTTGTTTAACCACCAAACACCACAGCGGCTTTTGCATCTGGGATACCAAAACAACCGGTTACAACGTAATGAATAGTCCGCTGAAGCGCGATGTGGTAAAGGAATATGTGGATGCATTCCGTAAGAATGACCTCAAGGTGATGCTTTATTACAGCATACTGGATACTCACCATAAACTGCGTCCGCATACCATTACGCAAAAACATTTTGAAATGGTAAAGGCACAACTTACCGAACTGTTAACCAAATACGGTAAAATAGAAGCTTTAATTATTGACGGTTGGGATGCACCATGGTCGAGAATTAGCTATGACGATATTAATTTTGAGGATATCTATCACCTGGTAAAATCATTACAACCCGAATGTGTGCTGATGGACCTGAACGGAGCCAAATACCCCGCCGAAGGCTTGTTTTACAGCGACATTAAAACCTACGAAATGGGTGCCGGCCAGCGTTTATCAACAAAAGATAACGTAATGCCATCATTGGCTTGTTTGCCTTTGCAAAGTAGCTGGTTCTGGAAAACAAACTTCCCTACCACCCCGGTAAAAGAACCTGCTAAAATGGTTGCCCAGTTAAATACGCTTAACCAGGCTGGTTGTAACTTTATCCTGAACGTTGCCCCAAACCGCGATGGTTTATTTGATGATAACGCCTTAGCCGCTTTAAAAGAAATTGGCAAGCAATGGAAAAATGATGTACCTGCCCCAAAACTGGCGCCAACCAATGCGCCTATCATATCAAGCAACCTGGCAAAAAACAAACCGTCAAACTCCAGTTGGAGCGATGATATGAACATTATGGATTTTGCCAATGATGATGACTTCACAACATCTTGGACGTCAAATACGGCCATCAAAACCCCATGGTACGAAATTGATTTTGGCCACGATACCGAGTTTAACACCATTGCCCTAACCGAGCCAAAAGCCAACATTAGCGCTTATCGCTTTGAGTATCTGCAAAATGGTGTTTGGAAACCACTTGCAGAAGGAAATACCGCATCACGTGTAAAGATCCACCGCTTTAACCGCGTTTATGGCACCAAAGTCCGGGTAACTATTGATAAGGCCGAAGGTCAGGTATCAATTGCGGAATTTGGCGTTTATAACGAGCGGAGGTAAAACATAATTATTTAGACGCGAAGTATCGCTTCTCTACTGAGACCATATTGTAGAGACGCGATACCTCGCGTCTTTTTTATAAAAGCCCGGCACGTAACAATTCCATCATTAAACACCTTATTTAAAACTGTTCGGCACATTTTATCGTTCTTTATACAGAATTTATTCAGAATTAGTTTTACAATGTCAGCCACTTTCCGCTCCGGTCTTAGATATTTATTGGTTACCATCATGCTCACATTTGCTGGTCTTACCTCTATGGCCTACTCTATACTAGCACACGAAGCCATTATAGATGCTGCATGGAAATCAACCCTGGTACCTTTACTAAAGCAAAAATATCCTGACGCCACGCGCGAGCAAGTGCTGATGGCACACTCATACGCATATGGTGGCGCTATTGTAGCCGATATGGGCTACATGCCTTTTGGCAACGGTTTTTTTACCGACCTGGTACATTACGTACGCAGCGGCGATTTTGTACAGGCCCTTATTGCCGATTCGCAAAACCTGAATGAATACGCATTCGCGCTGGGCGCACTATCACATTATATGGCCGATAAATACGGGCACTCTTTATCTACCAACCTTAATGTGCCTATTATTTACCCCAAGCTTCAAAAAAAATTCGGCGATGTTGTTACCTATAATGACGACCATACCTCGCACAGCCGCACGGAGTTTGCGTATGACGTATTACAGATAGGCCAAAACGGCTATACATCAGAAGGTTATCATGATTTTATTGGTTTTAATATCTCAGTACCTGTTTTAGAGAAGGCTTTTTATGAAACCTACGGCCGCGAATTGGGCAGTATCTTCTCAAACATCAATTCATCTATTAACACTATGCGCTGGGGTGTGCGTAACCTTTTTCCGGTGCTTACCAAATCGGCATACAAGGCTAACCAAACAGACATTGAAAAAATGCACCCGGGGATAACGGCACGCAAATTCCAGTATAAGATGAGCAAACGCTCATTCAACCTGGAGTTTGGCAAGCAACGCCAGGAATCTAAGTTCTTTGCAAAAGTGGCCGTATTTTTCATCAGGATATTACCCAAAATAGGGCCTTTAAAAACACTGAAATTTAAATCGCCGGGCGAGCAGGGCCAAAAGCTTTTCGCCATTAGCTTTGAAACTATCTTAAAAAATTACAAGGCTGCTTTAGAACAGGTTGGTACCAACCAGCTGGTACTGCCCGATATTGATTTTGACACGGGTAAACCCACCAGCGTTGGTGAATACCAACTTGCTGATAACACATACGCCAAACTTTTAGAAGAATTACAGGAACAGCAATACAAAAACGTTACCCCTGAGCTAAAAAAGAGTATCCTGAATTTTTACAGCACCGCAGATACCACACGGCTAACCGGTAAAGACCTGAAAAAATGGACAAAAACAAGCAGTAGGATCAAAGAACTTGCGCTATTAAAACCCATAGCACAGGATACCTTACGATCGCTTATAACGTCTAAATAAAGCCAACCTGAATTTGCTTAGGCTTTAGGAAAATCAAAAAAAATCAAATCCTGCCCGGCATCTTCACAAACCACAGTACTTATATAACCCGGCGCAATATTAAAACTATTCAACTGCCAGTTTTTATCCGCACCTGTGAGTAATGTGTCTAAGGTATGCTCACAATCAAGTGCGGGCGTAATTTTAAGGTGGTCGCCAAGGCCCTGGCCCGTTGCTTTGAGGATGGCTTCCTTACGCGTCCACAGCGTAAAAAACCTATCGGGTGAAGTACCAATATGGTCAACCTCTTCCCTGCTAAAATTATCCTCCAAAATATCCTGAAACGGGAATACCGGGTCAACAAACTCCACATCTGCCCCCACGGGTAATTGGGCTATAGCCAACACTATCCAATCGCCGGAGTGCGACAGGTTATAATGCAGTGTCTCTCCGCTGTCACCTATCAAATAAGGCTTTTTATTATCGCCCAAAACAAACTGCAATTGGGCGGGCGGGGTGTTCAGGTACCGCCCCAATATAATGCGTTGCGCACCCCGGCTTACTATAAACCTGTAGGTATCTTTCTGCTGCCTGTATTTGCCGGCACGCAGGGTTTCTTCCGCGGTAAGCAGGGCTTCAAATTGTTCTAAAAGCTTTATGTTTTGGCTGATGTTGATACGCCATACATGCACTTCATTATTATTAATAACAAGTTTCTGCAAAGCAGCATCCTGCCACAATACATCATTTAAAAACCGGTTGGTGATAGTGCCCAAACCCTGCTTAATAATTTATCTTATCCAGGCATTCCTGCAATATTTCGGCGAATTGCTTATCGTTAGGCTCTTTAAAAAGGGTATTATGCTCACCGGGTACGTTATGGATATTAACCCCTTTTAGGGCATAGGGTTTCCAGCCCATATACACGTAATCATCCAAATAAAACGAACGCGTTTCGGCACGGAACAGCTCTATAGCAATATCATACGGCTGTATGCGGTAATGCTTTTGCGCTTCATTGTTCATCTCGTCAATCTTATGCGAGTAGCCAAAAAACCCGGTCTGTTTCTGTTCTGTACCAAATTTAAGCTTCCATAAAAGTCTTATTGCGCCGCGTTCAAGCGCCTTGGCACGGGTTATAATTGTTTTTTTAAAGCCATCTTTAAACAACATGGCATGCCACACTTTGCGGCCAAAATACATACCGCGTTTAACATTTTTAACCAGCCATGGGTCGTAATGCGGAGTACGATAGGCGTAGGTATCAAACATGGCCAGCATGCGCACTTCTTTGTTCAGGGCTTCCAGCTGGCGGGCCATTTCGTAGGCAATTATGCCCCCGAAAGAGAAACCTGCCAGCGCGTAAGGCCCATCGGGATTTTGCGCCCGTATGGCCGAAATATAATGCGCCGCTATGTCTTCCATCCTATTTAGCGGTTCGTCAACGCCATTCAACCCCTTAGCCTGCAAACCATAAACAGGCTGGTCGGCATCCATGTGCTTGGCAAGTGTGTTAAACAGCAACACGTTCAAACCGGCACCGTGTACAATATAAATAGGTATTTTACTACCGGTTGGCTTTATCGGCACCAATGAATCCCAGGTGATGGATTTACCATCCATCTCCAACATCAACGACAGCTTTTCTACCGTTGAGTTTTCGAACAGTATGGCCAGCGGGAGGCGCTTACCCGCATCTTTCTCTATCCGTGCCATTACCTGTACGGCTATCAGCGAGTGGCCGCCAAGCTCAAAAAAGTTATCGTGAATACCTACCTGCTCAACACCTAAAAACTCCGTCCAGATATCGGCAACCATTTTTTCCACGTCAGTACGTGGTGCGACGTATTGTACGGTTTGTACCGTTTCAATCTCTTGTGCAGCCAATGCTTTTTTATCCACCTTACCGTTTGGTGTCATCGGCATAGCATATATCACAATAAAATTATCGGGCACCATATAATCAGGCACCGATGTGCGCAGGTTGTTGCGCCATTGGTGTATCAATTCGATATTATCGCCATCAGCGGGGACACCCTCTTTTAAAACAATGTATGCAACCAGCTTATCCACGCCATTATTATCGGCACGGGCAATAACTACGGCCTGTTTTATAGCTTCTTCTTTAGCCAGATTAAACTCTATCTCACCTGTTTCAATCCGATAACCACGAATTTTCACCTGCGCGTCAATCCGTGATATGTACATTAGGTCGCCTTCCGGTGTGAAAGTCCCCAAGTCGCCGGTGCGGTACATTTTCGCCCCTGGTTCGTCCGAAAAAGGATCTGAAACGAATTTTTCCGCCGTCAGTTCGGCCTGATTCAGGTAACCTTCGGCTACGCCCTCGCCTGCTATATAGATCTCGCCTGCTACGCCCGGCGACAGCATATTTTGAAACGGATCTAAAATATAAATGGCTATATTGTCGATCGGTTTACCAATGCTGATAAAACCATCACCTGCGCTAATTTCTTTCAGGGTCGACCAGATGGTGGTTTCCGTTGGCCCGTAAACATTCCACAACGAAGTTGCCTTATCCAGGATACGCTGCGCCAGGTCCATTGGTAAAGCCTCACCGCCGCATATCACTTTTACCCGTTCTTTATCCCAACCCGCCTCAAGCATAATACGCCAGGTGTATGGCGTGGCCTGCATCACGGTAATTTTATCTTTTTTGATGATGCCCAGCAATGCATTGCCATCCTTAGCGGTAACTGCATCGGCCAATACTATTTGCGCCCCTGTTATCAGCGGAAGCCAAAGTTCCAGCCCGGCAATATCAAAGCTGATGGTGGTTACGGCAAGCAGCTTATCGGCAGCCGTTAGGCCCGGCTGCTTTTGCATGCTGTACAAAAAGTTAACCACATTATGGTGCTTTATCTGCACCCCTTTTGGCTGCCCGGTTGAGCCTGATGTATACAGGATGTAGATCAGGTCTTCTCCTTTCACAACTACATCCGGGTCGGCTGTGGAATAATTATTAAGCGCCGGCAGGATGTCCTCCAGTATAATCTCCTTCGCGTTTGATACGTATTGCCCTTTGTAAGCCCGGGACGTAAGCAGCACCACAGCGGCCGAATCTTCCAGCATGTAATTGATGCGGTTGATTGGGAATATCGGATCGAGCGGAACATAGGTAGCACCCGCCTTAATGATAGCCAGCAAGCCGATCACCAACTCTGCCGACCTGTCCAGCGAAATCGCCACCTTATCGGTTGGCTTCACGCCGTTCTCTATCAGCACAGCCGCCATTTGATTGGCCTTTTGATTCAGCTGCTTATAGCTAAGTTCTTCGTTATTAAACTTAAGGGCGATATTATTGGGATATTGGGTAGCTGTTTCGCTGATGATCTGGTGAAGCGGTTTTTCCTTCGGATAGGCAACCTTTGTATCATTCCATTTATCCAGCTGCGCTTTGATTTCGGCAGCATTTAGTACCGGCAATTTACCTATCGGTGTATCGGGCGTTTTCACTATTTCGCGCAGCAAATGCTCCAGTGTATCCATAAACCGGCTGATGGTGGCCAGCTCGAATAATTGCGTATTGTACGACCACTCAAAGGTCAATGTGCCTTTATGGTCGGTAATATTCAGGAAGATCTCGAACGTTTCGTACTCGCGCGGGTTATTGATGTAGCGGTGCTTCAGGTTATAAAAACTGATGCCCTCATCCATTCCAATATCGATATTAAACACCACCGGTACCAGTGGCAAGCGCGATGCATCCCTTGGGATGTTCAGTTTTTTTAGCAAACTGCCGAAGGTATACATCTGGTGATCGTATGCATCCAGCACAGGGCTTTTACGCTCTTTTAAGTACTCTACAAATGATTGATCGCCCCTTGGGAAACTCCTTAAAGGCAGCAGGTTTACACAATGCCCAACCAAGCCAAAATTGCCCGTGGCCGATTGCCCGGCGGCTGGCAGACCGATAATGATCTCCTCCTGCCCTGTCAGCTGGTGCAAAAACACCTCGAACGAGGCCATAACAGCACTTACAAAGCTGGTACCTGCCTTGCGGGCTAATAGTTTCAGCTCGCTAACCAGGGCGGCATCCATGCTAAAATCGGCACGGTTGCTTCTATAGGTACGCGGCGTTGGCCTTGGGTTATCGGTAGGTAAATCCAGCAGGTGGTTACTGCCTTTAAACTGGTTTAGCCAATATTGTTCGGTTTCCTGATGTTCTTCGGTTCGCGATAATTCTATCTCGGCAATAGCATATTCGCTGAATTTTGGTGCAGGCGGCAGTTTGGGTTTTTCCTGCTGCGCAAATGCCGAGTAAAGCTTACTCAGGTCCTGCATCAGGATCCCTACCGACCAGCCATCGCAAACAATGTGGTGCATCAGCATGATGACCATGTGCTCATCATAGTTCAGCTTTAATATGGCAACTTTAAACAGCGGGCCGTTCACCAGGTCGAGCGGGGTTATAGCCAGCTGCCTGTTATAATTTTTGATGAAAAGCTTGTTCTGCTCATCGTCCTGCCCCGACAGGTCGTGGTAATCAACATTGATTTGCGGGTTGTTATAAACGATGATATTTGCGCCATCGGCACTAAAAACAGTACGCAGCGCTTCATGCCTGTTTGATAAGGCCTGCAAGGCCTTCATCATGGCATCAGTATCAAAAGCACCGGTAAGCACAATGCTTGAGGAATCGTTATAAGCACAGCTGGCATCGTTGCCACCTATCAGGCACGATGTCCAGATCTCTATCTGTGGCTCGGTAGCCGGGGCAACCAATAGTATTTCCGGCCCGGCGAATGGATCGAACTCGTCAGTACTAACCTGGGGGATATATGTAGCAGTCTGATCCAAATTAACGGCCGTTTAGGTTTATCTGTAAATATTTACCAGGGTTATTCTCGTCTGGTATAAACCATGCGGGGTTACCCTCTTTATCGCGGCCAAGTTTTGCGCCCTCAACAGGCGGTTGGTTAGCGTTGGTAATGGTAGCTGCCGGTGTTGCTAAAGATACAACAGGCGCAGCATTTTGCGTTTTAAAAAATCCGGCCTCTATCATATCGGCAATGCTGGCGTTAAATGCGGCTATCATGGTATCCACATCCTCTTCGGTATGTGCATCCGTCATAAAGCAAGGGAAACCATCCAATACGTGAATGCCCCTTAAACGCATCAGCGTAAACAATAACTCGCTGTAGGGAATTTCCTCTAAAAACTTCAATCGCCATAACGAGGCATAACCAACTACGGTTAGCGGCAGGTTCTCCTTTTTACAGGTAGCATCCATACCATTTTTTAAACGCGTAGCCAGGCCGGTCAGTTTTTCCTGCAGGGCGGGGCCGCGGTCTTTCATGTATTGTAACGATGCCATACAAGCGGCCAGCGCAAGCGGGTGGCGTACAAAGGTACCGGCAAAGTAAGTTACCCCTACTTCGGGTACCGAATCATCGCCGTACTGCCAGAAACCGCCATCCAGCGCATCCATGTATTCGGCTTTACCGCAGATGGCGCCAACAGGCATACCACCGCCAATAACTTTACCGTAGGTACCCAAATCGGCTTTTACGCCAAACAGGGCCTGTGTACCGCCGGGATGGAAACGAAACCCGCTGATCACCTCATCAAAAACAAGGCAAACTTTGGCATCTTCGGTAACCACACGTAATTTCTTCAAAAACTCGATAGGCTGAAACTCGGGCCTGCGGCTTTGCACAGGCTCTACCAGTACAGCCGCAATCTCGTTAGCACGTTCTTTGATGATACGCAGTGCTTCATCGGTGCCGTAGTCCAGTATTAGCATGTTCTGCACGTTGTCCGACAGGATACCCGATGCGGCGGGAACAGTTTTTAACTTTTTAGTACCGCGTACAATTACCTCGTCCATAATGCCATGGTACGAACCGCTAAAGGCTACGATCAATGGGCGACCGGTTACCGTACGGGCTACACGCATAGCGCCAAGCACAGCTTCAGAGCCTGTGTTACATAGTGCAGCACGTTCATGATTGGTGAACTCACACATCAACTTACAAACCTCGCCGGCAAGTTCATGCTGCGGGCCAATTTCGTAACCCAGCTCCATTTGTGCTAAAACTGCTTGTTTTAAAACATCGGGTTGGTAACCCAGCATGTTTGAGCCAAAACCGTTAAGGGCATCAATATATTCATTGCCATCCACGTCCCATAGGCGGCTGCCTTTCGATCGGTTGATGACTATAGGGTAAACCACCTCTTTGGTCAAGGGCCTAAAGCCGCTCACCACCCGCGGATCGGCCATATACCGGCGATGCTGCTGGGTTTGTTCTTTACTCTTTTTTGTTTTTTCGTTATAATCTTTGGTGAGCTTAGCCAGGAAAGCCATCTGTTTATCGTCAAGCTCCTGTACTTTGCGCTCGATGCGTGCAGTAGCGCCAAATGGTTTTTTTATCTCCACCATTTCCTCAGGAGTGATATCTGGTTCCTGATCTAAAGCAGGCGGGGCAACCGGCTCGCCTTTCATTTCATTAACCGGCGGTGGCGGCAGGATAACCTGCGTAACCTTTACTCCTGTGCTTGCTCCTCCCTGTAAATGCGCTATCTGGCTGGCCAGCAACTGCAATTGCTGATTGATCATACTCAGGGCAACATCAGTACTACCGTTTGAATTGAACGGTATGTTTGGCATTTGTACCGGGCGTTGCGCACTTGCCTGGTTATATACAGGTTGTTGCTGAACAGGTGCCGGTTCAAATTGGCCGGCGGGCAGGCTTTTATCCAGAAAATCGGCCAGCAGGTTAATGGAGTTGTACTCTTCAAAAAGCTTCCTGAAAGTAACGGGTACGTTAAAGATTTTTTTAAGATTGGTAGCTATCTGCGTTAATAATAACGAATCGAAACCTATCTCGGGGAAGCTCAGGTCTGCGGCATCTTTTTCAATCTCTATGCCCGATGCATCTTCAAAGATCTCGTACAGTTTATCGGCCAGCAAATCTTTTCTCATTATATTACTTTGTATACTATTTTCTTCTGTTGTTGCAGGTGGTGTATCCGGCACAATTTCCTCCGGTTGGTAATTTACCGTTCCTGTTTGATTAACTACTACGGGGTCAACCCAATATTTTTTATGATCGAACGCGTATGGCGGTAACCTTAAGCGTTTACGCTTATCTGTATAAAAAGTTATCCAATTGGGTTCGATGCCGTTTAGCCACAGCTGCCCAAGGGCTTTTAGCACCGATTGATATTCCGAAACATCGTCACTGTTTTCTATCCCGGCAACAGTAGCTACCGGGCTTTCAATAGTTTGCTGCGCGGTTAGTGTAGCCAACGTACGACTGGGGCCAACTTCAAGGAACAGGCGGCCTTTATCTTCGGCCAGGGTATCTACAGCAGCTGCAAAACGTACGGTTTTACGCAGGTGCGATGCCCAGTAAGCCGGGTCGGTTGCCTCGGCAGCGCTAAGCCAGTTGCCGGTAGCTGTTGATACGATGGGTTTTACCGGGGCGTTCAGCTTAACGGTTTTCACCACTTCGGCAAATGGCGCCACAATATCGTCCATCATGGCCGAGTGGAATGCATGGCTGGTTTGTAATAACCTGCCGGGGATGCTTTTTTCTTCCAGCACTTTAGCAAACGCGGCAACTGCATCCTTCTCTCCCGCCACTACCGACAGTTTATTGCTGTTGATAACAGCGATAGACAGATTAGCCGGCAGGATCTTCTCCAGCTCGGCAGCGGTGGTACGTACCGAGAGCATATCACCTTCGGCAACATTGCTTACCAGTTTGGCACGTTCGGTGATCAGTTTCAGGGCATCGGGCAGGTTAAACACGCCTGCAAAATGCGCGGCTACAAATTCGCCTATGCTATGCCCGGTAAACACCGATGGCTCTATCCCCCAGCTCATCCACAGCTTGGCCATGGCGTACGAGGTGATAAAAATTGCCGGCTGGGTATAAAATGTATTTTTTAGTTTTTCTGTCGCTTCTGCGGATGCAGGAGTATAAATAACGTTCAGGATATCCTTGTGGCCTGTACCCTTTAGCAGTGCAACGCACTCGTTAACCGCATCGGCAAAAACAGGTTCCTGTTCGTACAGTTCGCGGCCCATGTTGAGATATTGCGCGCCCTGCCCGGGGAACATGAATACAACCTCGGTGGCCTTTTCTTTTAAGGTTTTTGAGTTGGACGGATCGCGTTTAAACTTGGTAAGCTTCTCCATCAGGTCGGCCCTGTCGGTAGCTAAAATAAAATTGCGTTCCTTAAAATCGGTACGGGTAGTGTGGAGGTTGTAAGCGAGATCGGCCACATCAACATCCTCGTTATCCTGCAAATAGTAATATAACCTGTCTGCCCACTTAGAAGCGCTTGTCCCCGTTTTCGCCGACCAACTGATCAGGCTTAGCGGTTTGCTTTCGCTGGCGGGCTGTTCTGCTTTAACATACTCTTCCAGTACGGTGTGCACATTGGTACCACCCACACCGAAAGAGCTTACTCCCGCCCTGCGTTTTCCTTCGCTTTGCCAGTCGGCAAGTTTGGTATTCACAAAAAACGGACTATCGGCAAAATCAATATTAGGGTTTGGTTTGGTATAGTATAATGATGCCGGGAGTTGTTTATGGTACAGTGCCAGCGTGGTTTTAATAAAACCCGCTACCCCCGCTGCGGCCACCATGTGGCCCATATTACTTTTTATAGACCCAATGGCGCAATACTGTTTCTTATCCTGTTCGCCAAAGGCCAGGTTTAGGCCTTCAATCTCTATCGGGTCGCCTAAGGATGTGGCGGTGCCGTGGGCTTCTACATAGCTGATGGTCGCCGGGTCTATATCCGCATCAGCAATGGCCATGGCAATAGCGCCTGCCTGCCCGGTTGCGCTTGGCGCGGTAAAGCTGCCCTTGCCGCCACCATCGTTATTAAGGCCTACGCCTTTTAGTACGGCATAAATGGTATCGCCATCGCGTTCGGCATCCTGCAGGCTTTTCAGCACTACAATACCCGCGCCATCGCTAAATACAGTACCGTCCGCTTCGGCATCAAAAGAGCGGCAATGCCCATCGGCACTCAGCATGGTACCCTGTTGGTATAAATGACCGCTTTTTATGGGCGAGTTAACCGATGCACCGCCTGCCAGCGCCACATCGCACTGCCCGTTACGGATGCTATCCGCAGCCTGCGCAATTGCTAATAGCGAAGTTGAACAGGCCGAATGCACGCTTACTGCCGGGCCGGTGAGGTTCAACTCGTAAGCGGTGCGGGTGGCTATATAATCTTTCTCATTAACGGTGGCTACCAAAAAGCGGCCAACATTCTCAATCTTTTCGGTGTTTGATATGACGTTGTTGGTGTAATAGGTATTGTTACCTACACCGGCAAAAACGCCAACGGCACCATCGTACTTCCCGGGCAGGTGGCCCGTAGTTTCCAACGCTTCCCAGGCCAGTTCTAAAAACACCCGCTGCTGGGGGTCCATCAGTTCGGCCACTTTGGGGCTGATGCCAAAAAACGCGGCATCAAAGCTATCGGCATTTTCCACTACACCACGCGCCTTTACATAATTGGGCGCATTGCGTACCTCAAACGGCACACTTGCGTCAAGCTCAGCATCGCTGAAAAACGAAGTGGTTTCGCGTCCTTCAACCAAAACCTTCCAAAGTTCGGCAATAGTATCAGCACCCGGAAAACGGGCGGCCATGCCTATTACGGCTATATCGCTGTTGGTTTTATCAGCCCTTGATCTGCCCGCTGCAATTTTTGTTACATTTTTACTACCTTCTAAAAAGGCGGCTATACCATTAACCGTTGGGTACTGGTACAGCTTGGTTATTGGCAAAGTATAGTTATACTGCTTTTTTAAAGCGGCAACAGTTTTTAGCGCCAGGATGGAGTTCCCGCCCAGTTCAAAAAAGTTATCGAAAATGCCAACCTTATCCAACTGCAGTAGTTCGGCCCATATAATGGATGTCCGCTTCTCTGCAGTAGTATTTGGAGCCTGATACAGTACCGATAATTCGGGGCGTTGGGTATCAGGAGCTGGTAAAGCGTTACGGTCTATCTTACCGCTGGTTGTTTTGGCAAAGCCATCTACCCAAACAAATGCCGAGGGCATCATATAATCGGGTAGTTTTTGTTCTATGCTATCGCGAAGGAAGGCAATGTCTTTTTTCCCGCCTGATGCGATAAGATAAGCTACCAACCGTTTTTGGCCGGGCACATCCTCGCGGGCTATCACAACCGACTGGCTGATACCGTCTAACTGATTCAGCAGCACTTCTATCTCACCAACCTCTACCCTGTTCCCGCGAATCTTTACCTGTGTATCCAGGCGGCCAAGGTATTCTATATTACCATCGGGCAGGTATCTACCTAAGTCGCCGCTGCGATAAATGCGGGTAGGTTTGCCATTGGTATCTGTCCAGTTTACAAATTTTTCGGCGGTTAGTTCAGGCCGGTTTAAGTACCCATAAGCAAGGCTTACGCCGCTGATACAGAGTTCGCCCTGTTCGCCATCTGCTACGGGCCTTAGCTGCTCATCCACCACGTGGATGTTAACGTTTTCTATCGGTTTACCAATATTTGGCAATAGCGGCCAGTTTTGGGCAGGGCCTTCCATTTTAAGGGCGGTGCTGCATACGCTGGCCTCGGTTGGGCCATACATGTTAAAGAACACACAACCTGGTAGTGCCTGGAAGAAACGCAGTATCTGCGGGGTTATCTTCAACTGCTCGCCCGCGCTGATCACCTCCTGTAACGATTGCGGGAAATATTGCTCGGCATCGGCAGTTTCGGTAAAGTATTGCAGCGCAACAAAAGGCACAATAATACGGTTCACCTTTTGTTCATCAATATATTTTAAGAGCTTAAGCGGATCGATTACCGTCTCGTCATCAATCAATACCAGCGTACCACCAATGCAAAGTGTGCTAAACACTTCCATAACTGATGCATCAAATATCAGCGGCGAAAATTGCAGCGTACGGTGCCCAACACCCAAATAAGGCGAAAGGTGACGCTGCCAGTTAACCATACTAACCACACCATCGTGCCCAACGCAAACACCTTTTGGCTTACCTGTTGAACCCGATGTGTATATAATATAGGCAACCTTGGTTTTATCCCATTCGCCAAAAAAAGCAGTCGGGGTAACAGGCTGGTCAGAAACTATTACATTTTTAACAATAGCGCTAAAAACCATTACATCGCTTTGCGGTGCAATTATGGTATCCATACTGCTATCGGCAACGATATCTTGCAGACGTTCTGCCGGGAAGGTTGGGTCTAAAGGCAAATAGGCCTTACCGGCTTTAAGAACAGCAAACAGGGTGATAATGGTTTCGATAGAACGGGTAGCGCTTACCCCGATAACAAGCGAAGCGGGAGATGCAGACACAATGGCTTTAGCCAGTTCATCGGCTTTGGCGTTTAGTTCGGCGTAGGTAATTTTACGGTCGCCAAAACTAACTGCCGTAACCTGCGGATGCTGCTGCGCCTGCTCTTCAATCAAATGATGTATAAACACATCACCGGTTGAAATATTTGTATACTTATTGTCGGTAAGAATATCCATTAAGCTAAATAAGTAGGATAGTTTTTAAAGCTAACCTTATAGTTACCCTTATTCGGTTTTTAATCGGGTTTAAGATATAAATTTTAATGCTATAGGATTACAGCAGGCGACAAAAAATTTCATTTAATTTTCACTTAAACAAAGGCTTACTTTTTGCTTTGCAGCCACCATTCACATAACCATAAATTAAACCTGTACCATAAAAGAAAGTAATACTGGCTTATATGAAATTACAGTTTTGTTTTATATAAATATTTAAGGCAACAGCTATTTAGTATAGCTACCGGTTATAGGAGTAAACGAGCAAATATTTACTTAAATCCTATTTGATCGGGTTGGGCGGCAACAATTTCGGGGCGGTTTTTGTGCAGTTCGAACACGCCGGTAACACACATTGTTTTCCCTTTCAAATTAGCCCAATCCAACGTTATCTTGTTACCTTTTACGGCTATTGTATATTTTTGGTTTGGATAATTCCCGCCCATATTGATCAGCGTAAGGGTGTCGCTGAATATTTTTACAGACGACACAACATCGCACAGCGTTTTAGTTTTGCCAAGGTTGGCATTAAATTCCTGCGCATTAAAGCTTTGTGCCGATGCCTTAAAAGCAAAAGCGGCTATAAAAACAAAAAGTATAAGTAGTTTTTTCATACCTCAAGATATAGCAATAATTACAAAACTGAAAGAGGAATGTTTTGAGGTATATTGTTAATAACAAGGCTCAAAAAGTTGACAGAGCCCATATTTTGCAAACTTTTGTAATTCTCTATATTTGCAGCCATAATAAAACCCCTAACGCCCTCCATATAATATATAATTTCTTTCAGGAAAAATAAACCAGAACCTCAGCGGAGGCTCTGCAATTATTCACTCTTTAAAGAAAGAATTATGCTTATTCTTCAAGATATTACTTACATACACCCCAACCGCGAACTACTGTTCGCAGGGGTCAATCTCGTTATTAACAAATATGATAAAATTGCCCTGACAGGCAATAACGGCACCGGCAAATCAACTCTGCTTAAGTTATTAACCGGTGAGCTACAGCCAACCGAAGGTATAGTTAAAACAGCTTCCGGCCCCTACTATTACTGTTTATGTTACCAAGTATGTTAAGGGTATTTTACAAAAACCATGTATTTGCAAAGAAGTAAGCGAATAATTAAAACTGCATAGAAAACTGCAAGCCGAAAGTGCCCTGGTTGTATGATGGCAGTAAAATAGAACTGTTTTTAGGTTCTTTCTTCAACTCTTCAGGTACATCCCTGTTATTCTCCTTTTCGCGGCCCGCTTTAAAAAGCCGGTTACGTATATAAGGGTAAAGCAGGTATGCAGCTTTTGCAGACAAAATCCCGAACCCGGCGCCGGCAACAACATCGCTAAACCAATGGTCGCGGTTATACATGCGTAAAATACCTGTAGCCGTTGCAAAACTATAACCCACTGCACTGTAACCAATAGATTTATCGCCCAGTTCCTGCGCCATAAACTCAGCTCCAAGAAAAGCATTGGCAGTATGGCCTGATGGAAAAGAATTATAGTCGGAACCATCCGGACGCAACCTGTGTGTTACTTTCTTTAAACCAAATGTTGCTACACCCATCATGCTTTCGGCCATTACCAATATTAAGGTACGGTCAACAAAGGTGTTTTTGCCGTGTATGCCAACTAAATTCAGTCCATAAACCAATGCCACCGGTGTATACTGAAAATAATTCTCGGGGTGATGCCTAAAGTTGGGTGCATCCTCGTTGATATCGTTATTAATACTGATATCAAGCCGCCTCACCGGGTGGAAAAAGAAATTACTTGCCCCATAGGCAATGAGTACAGACGGGGGCACCAGCGCCCAAGCTTTGCTGCGTAAATGCTTAACGGTATCGGGTGCAGTAAACAGGTCTTTTTTTAGCGTATCAACAATGCTTACCTTTTTGCTTGTATCAGCTACCTGTGCTTCTGCATTAAAGCAGGTAAGGCAAAATATTATAAAAATGACTTTTTTCAATGTACAGGTATTAGGGGTTATTTACCTATTTCAATTATATGGGATAGGTGGTGCGTGGCCATGTCTATACCTATATTACGTGCACTTTTTTCTGTCCGTATATTTTCTACAAACACAAATTTGTCAGCGCTTACCTCTTTAATAACCGACATGTTATCATCCTCGTTAGAGCTGTTAACGACCAATGCAAATGCTTTTAATTTACGGGGATATAACATAGCTATCTGAATTTGATGCTATTTAAGGTTATATTCTGTAGAAATTTTGGAGAAACGCGATAAACAGTAGTTAGTTAGCACGGGGCTTGTAAACTATCGATACAAAAAAGCCTCTCTAATTACATTAAAGAGGCTTTGGAGTGATCCCATCAGGATTCGAACCTGAGACCTACTGATTAGAAATCAGTTGCTCTATCCAGCTGAGCTATGGGACCATCACGATTTTTTCGCGGTGCAAATATGCGAAAATTGGTTGATACAGGCAATAGCAACTGCGTTAAAATTACACACCCCAATTTAGCTGTAAAATAAGGCCAATAATATATTTACCGCCACAAAAAACAGCGCTATCAAAATTTTGTTAAAATATTACATATAATTGCATTCTATTATAAACCGGCACTATCTGTAAGGTTAGTGTTATATATGTAAAGCTGACAAATATTATTTTCATGATTTAACTTATTAATCGGGCTGTTTATTAAAATTTATTTTTTGGTAAAAAAGCTGTAAACCATGCACTAATAAGAAGTTTTAACTGCTGAATATCAATTTTTTACTTTTTAAAATTAAGAAGTGTTTTTTTTACAATAAGTTAATCATACTTTTAACCCAATTTTTTTTTAAAAACTTATTTTATGATCATAATTGCTGACGGTGGCTCCACCAAAACAAACTGGTGTTTAGTTACCGAAGATGGTAAAAAGGTGTATTTTAACACCGAAGGTTACAATCCGTATTTTTCAGGCACTGATTACATCATTCAATCGTTAAAGGAAAGCCTGCCTACCGATCTTGAGAAGGACAACATTACCGAAGTTAACTATTACGGTGCCGGCTGTTCAACCCCCGAAATGCGTAAAATTGTTGAGGATGCCATGAAGGCAGTTTTTACAAAATCCAGGGTTAACATCGGCCATGACCTGCTTGCTGCCGCACGTGCCCTATTGGGTAACAATGAAGGCTTTGCTGCCATTTTAGGCACAGGTACCAATACTTGCCTTTATAACGGTAAAGAGATCATTAACAACATCGATTCGGGTGCATACATCCTTGGAGATGAAGGCAGCGGCTGCCATATTGGTAAAAAGCTACTGATTGATTACCTGCGCGGCTATATGCCCGAGGCTGTACGTAAAAACTTTTGGGAAACCTTTAAACTTACGCCTGACGATATAAACGAGATTGTTTATACCCAGCCACGCGCTAACCGTTTTTGCGCAAGCTTCAGCAAATTTGTTTATGATAACATCGTGAACATAGAATACTCACGTAACCTGGTACGCACTTCATTTGAAGACTTTTTCCGCAACCTGGTTACCCACTACCCTGATTATCAAAAATATACATTCAACTGCATAGGTTCGGTTGGTTACAACTTCCGTAACGTGCTTGAGGAGGTTTGTACCGAAAACGGCATGACCGTTGGTAACATCATCCGCTCGCCTATAGATAACCTGGTAAAATTCCACCTGGAACTAGCGCCAAGCCAATTGTAAGCCGAAAGGTAAAAGCAAAAAGCTGAAAGCATAAAAAAGCCTGAATGAGTAAATCGTTCAGGCTTTTTATTTTTCTAAAGCTCTCGGCTTTAATCTTTTTGCTTTCAGCTTACTTATCCAGGTTCAGATCGTTCTGGAAGATCTTGGTGTATTTACGCCTGTCAAACTTATATAGTTTGGCTGCTCGGTACGATACGCCCTTCTGCTTCTCATCCAACTCTTTCAGGAAACCGTAGCTCAGCATTTTTTTGCGAAAATTACGTTTATCAAGTTTTTTGTTCAGCACTGCTTCGTATAACGATTGCAGTTGTGTAAGTGTAAATTTTTCGGGCAGCAGCTCAAACGCAATAGGCTGATAATTTAGCCTGCGGCGTATCTTGTTAAACCCGGTTTCGAATATCTCGCTGTGGTCAAACGCCAGCTTGGGCAGGTCGTTAACCGGGTGCCAGAACGCGTTTTTAGCATATTGAGTAACAGGTTTAACTTCTTTTTGCCCGTTAATACGTATCAGGGCGTAATAAGCAACTGTAATTACACGGCCCTGCGGGTGGCGGTTAACTTCGCCAAATGTATGAAACTGTTGCATATGCAGATCGCGCAGGCCCGTAAGCTCATAAAGGATACGTTCGGCTGCGTTATCAATACTCTCATCCTGCTCAACAATATATCCGGGCAGGGCAAGCCAGTCCTTAAACGGCTCTTCGTTACGTTCTATAAGTAATATCTTCAGCTCACCGGCCTCAAAACCAAATATGACACAGTCTATAGAAAAAACTGAGTTAAATGTAGGTAACTTTACTTCCAAGGGAAATGTATTTAGGTTATAATTGTGCTTAAATATATTGCTTAATTTTTAATGTAAAAATAAATAAATAAATTTAATGGTGTAAATTTGACACACTATATTCGCACCTACAAATTTACCTAAGTAAATAATGCAAAAAATTTCAAAGATAGCAGTTCTTACTTCGGGTGGCGATGCACCAGGCATGAACCCATGTATACGGGCTGTTGTACGTACCGCAATTTATAATGGCCTGCAGGTAGCAGGTATCCGCCAGGGTTACCAGGGGCTTATCGACAATAATATGTACGATATGAACACCCGCTCGGTAAGTAATATCTTAAACCTTGGTGGCACAATACTAAAAACCGCAAGGTGCCTTCCCTTCCGTACAGATGAAGGTATGGAGCTTGCCTACCAAAACCTAAAGGCTAACGGGATTGATGGCATTGTAGTTATAGGCGGCGATGGTACTTTTACCGGTGCCCTGCGCTTCTCAAGAAAATATCCGGACATTGCCGTAATAGGTGTACCCGGAACTATTGATAACGACCTTTATGGCTCCACTTACACTTTAGGGTTTGATACAGCCACCAATACGGTTATTGAAGCTATTGATAAAATACGCGATACTGCCGATGCACACGACCGTTTGTTTTTTATAGAAGTAATGGGCCGCGACTCGGGCGCTATTGCCTTGCGCGCGGGCATATCATGCGGTGCAGAAGCCATATTGTTGCCTGAGCGTGATACGGCTATTGAAATGCTGATAGAGAACCTGAAAGCCGGCCAGTACAATAAAAAATCATCAAGCATAGTAATTGTGGCCGAGGGCGATAAAAGCGGCGGCGCTTATGACCTTGCCGAAGCAGTTAGAAAACAAATCAAGTTTTACGACATAAAAGTTACTATATTAGGCCACTTGCAACGCGGGGGCAGCCCGTCGGCGTTCGACAGGATCCTGGGCAGCCGTTTGGGCTTTGCCGCTGTTAACGCCATGATAGATGGCAAAACACAAATGATGGTTGGACTTGAAGCTAACCACATAAAATTAACAAGCCTTGAAGAGGCGCTTACCCAGCATCAGTTTAAGTTAGAAGATGACCTGATGCAGATGGCAGATATATTATCAATTTAAATGATTGCAGTTGTTTATAGTGGATCTAACAATGCCGGCTGGCGATTAGCCTATAAGGGACGAACGGTTGCCTCGTTCAATACCAATGCCATTAATCCCTATTTTAACGACGAGAAATACATTGTACAACTGCTTAATAAAAACATCAACCTTATACATCACGCCGAACAAATAAAACGTATTTACTTTTTTGGCGCGGGCGCATCTTCAGACGAGCTTAAGCAGGTTGTACACAACGCCTTTGCTGCATTTTTTAAATTTGCCAAAATAACCGTTGGGCACGATATTGAAGCCGCAGCAATTGCTTGCTGCCGTAATGCGCCCGGTATTGTAAGTATTTGCGGAAGCGGAAGCAACGCCGCCTGGTACGATGGCAAAAAGGTAAAACCAAACAACTACGGCCTTGGTTATATATTGGCCGACGAAGGTTCAGGCAACTGGCTGGGCAGGCAACTGATAAAAGGTTTCATGAATGAAACGCTGCCGGTAAACATCCGCAAAAAGTTTGTACAACGGTATGATGCCGACCGTAAAACTTTGCTTGAAAAGGTTTATCGCCAAAAACAGCCCGCATTGTTTCTGAGCTCGTTCAGCGATTTTTTCCTGGAAAATAAACAAGACGCCTATCTTAAAAACATTATCACAACCGGTTTTGGCAAACTAATACAAACTTACCTGGTACCTCTGCATAAACAGCACCCGGAAGCACATGTACACTTTGCCGGAACGGTAGCAGCCAACTTTCAGGATTACCTGCATGAGGCCGCCGCGAATAACGGGATTACGATAACGGATATTATAAAAGAACCCATAAACCATTTATTGACGTATTATTCAAATAAAAATTAGAAAAATCATGAAAATAGGAATCAACGGCTTTGGCCGTATCGGTCGCTTAGCTTTTAGGGCCGCAATTGAAAGACCAGATGTTGAAGTTGTAGGTATCAACGACCTTGTTGAACCTGATTACATGGCTTACATGTTAAAGTACGATTCAACCCACGGCCAGTTCAAAGGCACTATTGCTGTAGAAGGCGGCCATTTGGTTGTAAACGGTAAAACCATCCGTGTTACTGCCGAAAAAGACCCAGCAAACCTGAAATGGAATGAAGTAGGTGCAGAAGTTATTATTGAATCTACCGGTTTATTTTTAACCATTGAAACTGCACAAAAACATATTGATGCCGGCGCTAAAAAAGTGGTTATGAGCGCACCTGCAAAGGATGATACCCCTACGTTTGTAATGGGTGTAAACCACAAACTGTTAAAAGCAGACCAAACTATCGTTTCAAACGCATCATGTACTACCAACTGTTTAGCGCCTATCGCTAAAGTATTGGATGATAAATTTGGTATCGAAGAAGGTTTAATGACTACTGTACACGCGGTAACAGCTACACAAAAAACAGTTGACGGCCCATCGCATAAAGACTGGAGAGGTGGCCGTGGTGCTTACCAGAACATCATCCCTTCATCAACAGGTGCTGCTAAAGCGGTTGGTTTAGTTCTGCCTCAGTTAAAAGGCAAATTAACAGGTATGTCGTTCCGTGTTCCGGTTGCCGACGTTTCTGTTGTTGACTTAGTAGTGCGTTTAAAAACTCCTGCTACTTACGAACAGATCAAAACTGCAATGAAAGACGCTTCAGAAGGCGAATTGAAAGGCATTTTAGGTTACACCGAAGACGAGGTTGTATCTGAAGATTTTAAAGGCGATGCACGCACATCAATTTTTGATGCAAAAGCAGGTATTGCTTTGAATGACCACTTTGTTAAAGTTGTATCTTGGTACGATAATGAGTGGGGTTACTCAAACAAACTGATTGACCTTGTTCAGGAAATTGGCAAACTGTAAGTTTAACTAAATCCCAATATTAAAAGCCCTCCCAACATCAGTTGGGAGGGCTTTTTGTTGATATCCCCCTGTCATTCTGAACGATAGTGAAGGATCTATTATTGAACTGTGCATATACGATTTTGTATATCGGCGAATAGATGCTTCGCCATCGCTCAGCATGACAAAGTCTTCGAGATGTTTACCCAAACATTATTCCTATTTTCATACTTAATATAATGCCTATGAAAGATATCATCAGCCGGTTTAAGATCAGCACCCCTCAAAATTTCTCGTTAGATAAATACGATACCGCAGATTCTGCAGATTACAAAAAAGAAACCGCGGATGAATTACTCGTCGATTTGATTGCAGACACCGCAAAACTGCAAACCGAGTTGTATGCAGCAAACCGCCACTCGCTGCTCATTATTTTCCAGGCGATGGATGCCGCGGGTAAGGATAGCGCTATAGCACACACCATGTCGGGCTTGAACCCGCAGGGGTGCCAGGTGTATAGTTTTAAGCAGCCAACAGCCGAAGATTACGAACACGATTTTTTGTGGCGCCATTATAAAGCCCTGCCCGAGCGTGGCCGCATTGGCATTCACAACCGTTCGCATTACGAGAATGTATTGGTTACTAAGGTACACCCCGAATTTATCCTGAAAGAGAATATCCCGGGCATTTCCAAAGTAAAAGATATAGGGAAAAAATTTTGGAACCAGCGTTATGAAAGCATTCGCAATTTCGAGGATCATTTACATGCAAATGGAACAATCATTATTAAATTCTTCCTGCATGTGTCAAAAGATGAACAAAAGAAACGCTTTTTAGAACGCATTGCCGACCCTGAAAAAAACTGGAAATTCTCATCAGGCGATATCAAAGAGCGCCAATTGTGGGGCGATTATATGAAAGCCTACGAAACGGCCATTAAAAAAACTAGCACCAATGATAATCCATGGTATGTTGTGCCTGCGGACAAAAAATGGTTTACTCGTATAGCCCTTTCAACCATCATCCGGCAAACATTAAAGGATCTGAAACTGGAATATCCCGTTTTGCCGAAAGAGGAAATAGAAAAACTGGAAGAATCGAAGCGGATTTTGGAAAAGGAATAAAACCACCCGTCATTGCGAGGAGCGATAGCGTCGTAGCAATCTTCGATAGAAAAGTAGGCTATTTACCTATCGAAGATTGCCACGCTTCGCTCGCCATGACGCGCGGTTATTTCTTACCAGGGTGTTACACCATAATCACTAAAGTAGCCGGCTGTTGGGCCATCTTTATCAATCATAGCATATTTTACTATTGGTGCCGCACCCTCCTCTACTGTTTTGTAACCTTGGTTGTTGTTAAAATCGGTTGCGGTATAACCCGGGTTTACGGCATTTACCCTAAAGTTTTTCAGTTCGTAGGCTAAGGCAATAGTATAACCATTCAATGCACTTTTAGAAGGGCCGTAGGCAGCTGTCTTAACATCGTAATGCCTCCAGGTTGGGTCGGTGTGCAGGCCAAGCGAACCAAGGTCAGACGTTACATTCACTATTCTTGGGTTTGGCGCATTTTGCATCAGCGGTACAAATGTTTTTGTTACACGGGCAACTCCAAAAACGTTCACCTCATATACTTGTTTAAAGGTTTCAATAGATGTTTGTAACACCGGCTGAGGAATACTCCCCGGGATACCCGCGTTGTTAATCAATACGTCTAAGTGGTCGATGCGTTTGGCCACTTCATCGTATGCCTGCTGTACCGATTGATCATCTACAACATCTATCAATACCAGTTCAACATCATTTAAACCTTCGCTGTGCAGTAGCGACACAGCTTCATCGCCCCGTTGTTTATCGCGGCAGCCTAAAAATATATGGTAACCGGCAGTTGCCAGTTGGCGGGCGGTTTCCAGGCCAATACCTTTATTGGCACCGGTAATTAATACGGTCTGTTTTTTCATATAGCAAAGCTACAGCAGCACTAACTTTCTATCACTGCACATAGTAAGGCATTAACTGTACATTTCGCGGATTTGCTGGCGAAATGCCATCGGGGTGCTATCGGTAAGGCGTTTAAAGAAACGGTTAAAATAGGCTGCATCTTCAAACCCTAGTTCGTCTGCAACCTGTTTTACCGAAAGGTCGGTATGTAAAAGTTTGCGTTTGGCCTCAACAACCAAGCGGTTATGAATATGACTGATTGCCGTTTTACCGCTTTGTTGTTTCACCACATCATTAAGATAACCGGGCGTAAGGTTTAGCAGGTTGGCATACGCCGCTACATCATGCAGTTGAGTGTGGTTCTCCCCTATCAATTCCTGAAAGCTTTTTAGCAGGCAATGGTTCTGGGTTATTTTGCTCTCGCCAAATTGCTCGGTATATATCCTGCTAAGATAAATGATGAGTATCCGTAGCCAGGATGCAAGCATCTGGTTTTGCCATGCACCACCTGTTTTATACTCCATGGTCATTTTACGCATCACATCTTCCAGGTAAATGATTTCTTCTGCGCTCAAAACTATCTCATGCGCACCTGCCGGGTTTTGAATAATGGGTAACTGGCGCAGCATACGGTTTTCTTCCAGCATCAAAAATTCTTCGGTAAAACCGGCAATATATCCCTTTACGGGTTTGCTTTCTTCCTTCAAATGGATCTGCTGCGGTACGGTAAAATAGAAATGACCGGGTTTAACGGTGTATGATGTAAAATCTATCCAGTGGCGACTGTCTCCCTCCTCTACAAATGCAAAAAAGTAATAATCCTTACGATGCGGAAGCAGGAAAGCATCTTCTATAATAACATCAACGCCGTTAGCCTCGTGCACCTCTATCATAGTAGGTTTACCACCATCAAGGGTTACTAAAGGATAACTTGGGATGATATGTTTCTCGGGCGCTGTTAAAGCAGGCATATTACTTATAAATCTAACTTTCATACTGAGCGTGAGCGAAGGCTCTAATATACCACTTACAAGTTGGCGATTAGATGCTTCACTACGTTCAGTATTACAAGGTGGGCTGTTTACATCAACTCGCTATCATTCTTTACATGCCATGTTTTATAGGCCATGTAGTACAATAGCAGGGTTGGTATCACATAAAACAGCGCGCCGCCGGTATTTATTGCCGGATAGGCAATAATGATGCTATAGATAAGCAATGCCAGGGCTACCGTGCCACCTACAAAATACAAATAGAAAAACTTACCGGCCATAATTATTTGCTGCTTTTAGATTTTTTCTTTTCGGCTTTGCCGGATACTTTTTTAAATATAGCTGCACCCAGCGGAGGCGTTGTAATACTTATAGAATTATCTTTTCCATGCCAGCTGGTAGCTTCAGATGCTATCGGGTCGAAATTAATCAAACCACTCCCCCAAAATTTCTCCGCATCCGAGTTAAAGATCTCCTGCCAATCGCCTGCGGCAGGTACGCCAATACGGTAATTATAATGAGGTACCGGGGTCATGTTTAATACCACTACCAGGTCGTTTTCCCGGTCAACACCTTTACGGGTGTAGGCCAAAACAGAATCGTCAAGATTGCCGGCATCTATCCATTCAAAACCAGTCCACTCAAAAGCTTTTTCATAAAGGGCGGGCTCAGATTTATATAAATGATTGATGGCTTTCACCGCTTCTTTTATGCCCTGGTGGCTCATGTGCTCAAGCAAGTGCCAGTCTAATGATTTTTGGAAGTTCCACTCTGCTACCTGCCCAAACTCGCTGCCCATAAACATTAGTTTGGTACCCGGGTGCGTATACATAAAACTGTAAAGCAAACGCAGGTTGGCAAATTTTTGCCAGTCGTCGCCTGGCATTTTATTCAGCATAGATCCTTTACCATATACCACCTCATCGTGAGAAAATGGCAGCATAAAGTTCTCTGTAAAGGCATACACCATGCTGAATGTTAACTGGTTTTGGTGGTATTTGCGATGGATAGGATCATGCGCAAAATAGTCAAGCGTATCATGCATCCAGCCCATCATCCATTTCATACCAAAGCCCAGGCCGCCGGTAAACACCGGGCGACTAACACCTGTAAACGATGTAGACTCCTCGGCTATGGTTTGCACATCCGGGAAGTTGCTGTAAACAGTAGCGTTAAATTCTTTGAGGAAAGATATCGCCTCTAAATTCTCGTTACCGCCAAATACGTTTGGTTCCCACTCGCCGTGGTTACGCGAGTAATCAAGGTAAAGCATAGATGCAACGGCATCTACACGTAAACCATCAATGTGATATCTGTCTAACCAGAACAAAGCGTTACTTATTAAAAAGGCACGCACCTCGTTGCGGTCGTAATTAAAAATGTATGATTTCCAGTCAGGATGAAAGCCTTTTTGTAAGTCGGCATGCTCATAAAGGTGTGTACCGTCAAAATTATAAAGGCCATGCGCATCACCCGGGAAATGCGAAGGCACCCAATCCAGTATTACACCGATGCCTGCCTTGTGGAATTGCTCAACAAGATACATCAGGTCCTGCGGGGTACCATAACGGCATGATGCCGCGAAGAAACCTGTGATCTGGTAACCCCAGCTTGGGTAATACGGATGCTCCATCAAAGGCATAAACTCTACATGTGTAAAGCCCATTTCTTTAACGTAAGGCACCAAAGTTTCGGCAAGCTGCCTGTAGCTTAAAAACTCCTCGGGGCTTTCGGGGCTGCGCGCCCACGAGCCCAGGTGCATCTCATAAACCGAGTATGGTTTGTCTAAAGCGTTATGCTGATAACGATCGGCCATCCACTGTTTATCGTCCCACTCGTAAAAAGTATCGGCCACTATGGATGCGGTACGCGGGGGCAATTCCCAACGTAGGGCAAACGGGTCGCTTTTCTCCAGGTCTTCACCTGTTGATGATTTGATGTAATATTTATAGGTTTCGCCAACGCCGATGTTTGGGATAAAACCTTCCCATATACCCGAGGCATCCCATCGATAGTTTAACGAATGCGAACCTTTGTTCCAGCCGTTAAAATTACCTATTACGGCAACATACTGGGCATTTGGTGCCCATACGGCAAAGTAAGTACCTACAACGCCCTTATGCTCAACCACGTGCGAACCCAGCTTCTCGTAAAGCTTAAAGTGCTTACCCGATTTAAACAAGTCGATATCAAAATCGGTAAAACGGCTGTATGGTTCAACGGCTTTCAGGTTATTGGTATTCTCAATAATTTCCAGCGGTTTTGATTTCTTTGGAGTTGTCGTTTTTTCAGCCACAGCTTTTTTAGGTGCTGCTTTTTTTACAACAACCGGTGCTTCCTCATCCTTCGGCCAGGTTTCTTTGGCTGCTGCTTTTGGCTTGGTTTCTTTTTTCACCTTTACGGGTTTTGATTCCGGTAAGGCAGTATCGGGTTTTAAAGTTTTCTTTGCCATAGTAAGCAGCTGTTGGTACGTATAGGTTAAATTGGTTTCAGGATATTAATCCCTCATGTATCAAATATATCATTATTGAACATACAATAAAGGCAGATGTTTATTATTAAAGAAATATTTGAGTTTTTATCCACAAAGGGCACAAAGAAAGAACCACAGAGAGCACAGAGCTTTTACTTTTTGAGGTTGAGATATTCTCTCTGTTTCCTCTGCGTAAAAACTCTGTGTACTCTGTGGTTAAAAATGTAAATCCTATTTAAATATCTCTATCTGTTTAAAATTCTTACTGAACTTAAACTCGTAGGTTTTATCAGGGTTTGAATTGATGGTTGCAATTTCTTTACCATCGGCTACAATTTTTGATGGCTTAAACGGCAGGCCGTTAAGTTTAATATGATAACCTTCATAGCGTGGTGTGTATAAGCCTTCCATGCTTTGTTTAATGGTTAGCTTATCGGCATCGCCTTTTACAACAAATTTCTTTTCGAGGTAAATATCCTGCTCGTAAGCAAAAGTTTCGCCGTAATCTTCAAACAGGAACGAGTTTACCTCGTAATCGCTATAGTAGATATTCAGTTTAACTTCTTCTATCTCTTTTTCGCCTGTGTATTGCATAACAGGGTATTCGGGGATAACAGAACCGGCTTTGATAAATATCGGCATAACATCCATCGGGGTTTGCACTACAACTTCTTTGCCCCCATCTACCATCTCCAGTGTCCAGAAATCGTACCATGTGCCTTTTGGCAAGTAAACCTTACGGCTTTTCTGGCCGGGCTCAAGCACCGGGCAAATCAATATTTTATCGCCATAAGTAAACTCATCCTGGCGGAAATGGTTAGAAACCTCGTGCTGCTCATGCATTACAACAGGCCTCAATATTGGGAAACCATAACGGTGATGCTCCCAAAAAGCCGAGTACAGATACGGTATCAACCGGTAACGCAGCTCAATAAATTTACGGTTAATGGAAGTAAATGGCTCGCCAAAGCTCCATGGTTCGCGCTCTTTGGTATCACCGGCAGAGTGCGCGCGCATAAACGGCGAAAAGGTCCCCATCTGGATCCAACGGGTAAACAGTTCGCCATCAGGCTCGCCGCTGAAACCGCCTATATCTGTTCCGCAGAAAGAGATACCTGAAACAGATAGACGTTGCAACTGGATGTTACCCAGTTTTAAATGCTCCCATGAAGCTACGTTATCCCCCGTCCAAACAGACGAGTAACGTTGAACGCCTGAGTAACCCGCACGTGTGATAGTGAACGGGCGCTTATTTTTCATTTGCTTGCGCAAACCTTCGTACGTAGCGCGTACCATTTGCATACCGTAAACATTGTGCGCCTTGCGGTGCGACCCACGGTAGCCATCGTATTGGTGGCGTACGTCATCGGGGAAAGTGCCTGAGCCAAAAACGGCAGGTTCGTTCATATCGTTCCAAACGCCGGCAACACCTACTTCAACCAGTTCGTCGAAAAGGTCGCCCCACCAGGCGCGTACCTCGGGGTTTGTAAAATCGGGAAACTGGCAGCGGCCCGGCCATACATGGCCTTCCATAAAGTAATCGTCGCAACGGCGGCAAAAATATTTTTTCTCTTTACCCTCTTTAAATACCGAGTAGTTATCATCCACACGGATGCCCGGGTCAATGATCACCACGGTTTTAAAACCACTGGCGGCCAGGTCGGCAATCATTTTTTTAGGGTTAGGGAAATATTTGGGGCTCCATGTAAAACAGCGGTAGCCATCCATGTAGTCAATATCCAGGTAAATACCATCACAAGGGATCCTGTTTTGGCGGAAACCGTTTGCAATAACCCTTACTTTATTTTCGGGGTAATAACTCCAGCGGCATTGGTGGTAGCCCAGCGCCCAAAGCGGCGGCATAGGGTGCGTGCCGGTTAACAGGTGGTAATTCTTCACCACATCCATCATATGCGGGCCGTGGATGTAATAATATTGCAATTCGCCCCCATCAGCCCAAAAACTGGTTTTTGTAGGGTCTTCACCACCAAAATCAAAGTGGGCTTTAAATGTATTGTCAAAGAATATCCCGTGGGCAATGCCATCGCTTACGCTGATGTAAAACGGAATAGAACGGTAAAGCGGGTCCTGGTTAAAACCGAATGAATAAGCATCGGTGTTCCAGTTTTTTAACCGCTTACCACGCAGGTTAAATTCGGTGGCTTTATCACCCAAACCAAAAAAGCTTTCCTGCTCTTCGCATGTTTTGGTGCAGAATACATAGTAACCTCCAAATTGCGTGTTCTCCTCCCAGTGCATCGGTACCGCATCAGCACTGGTTACATGGTCATTTTTATCCGAGAAAGAGATAAAGAAATCCTGCTTACGGATGTGGCAGTTAATAGCCGGTGTAGTTACACGGAACTCATTCTCGTTCTCCAATAGTGTAAACTCAACTGGGGTTTGCGGTAATTTAGGCACCGCGTATGAAAACTCTTCCAGGAAAACGCTGTGTGGCGCTAAACGCACACGGATTATCTCGTTAGTAACTATCAAAACCTCTACTTTGGCATCGCCATCAGTAAAGAATATCTTATTGCCAAGCTGTTCGGCATGGTTGGGTATGCCCAGGTATTTTTTTACGATGGGTTTAATGCCATCGGCCGGGTTATTTAAGTGGTGAAATTCTTCATCCTCAACTAACATCTCCTCCACCTGCAGCAATTTTGCTGTTATCAGTTCCGGGTTGGGGTCAGGTATATTTTCTGCCATATTAAAATTCAAATTCAATTTGTGCTGAGTGGCCAAAGCGCAATAAACACAAATTATTACATCAGCTAATTTATTGGTAACAGCTAATAAACGATTATTTCCTGAATTTTCAAGCCATAATTACGCCAAAACTCAACTTTTGGCAGCTATATACCATTTTTAAGAATATTGTAATAACTTAGGGCAAACTATCCTAACAATTGCAAAATGAATAATTATTTTATCACCCAGCCACCTTATTCAAACAGCAAAAAAAAATTCGTATCACTTATAAACTTTATAAATAAAGGATTACGTTTTGTGGACCTGGGCTACCAGGTACAGCAGCTTGATACGCGTGTTGATATGAACACCGTTGAGCAACGAATAAACTATTACCACCTGTTAACCAACATTATAACCAGCAACGTACCGGGCGATGTGATAGAATTAGGTACATTCACCGGCCAATGTGCCGCGCTTTTTGAAAAAATCATTGAGGTGAACGGCTCTGATAAAAAGCTTCATGTGTATGATAGCTTTGGGGTCTCGTTTAAATTTAAGGGCGATATTGAAGAAAAGCTAAAAGAGAATTTTATTACTGCCGGTTTAAAAACCCCGGTAATACACAAGGGGAATTTTTTTGACACTTTGCCGTCAGAATTACCCGAAAAACTTTCCTTTATCCATATAGATTGTGGTTTTGGCGGCGACCCGTTAGACCACAAAAAAGTTATGATGCATTGCCTTGAAAGTGTTTACCCGCGCATGGCTACAGGCGCCATATGCATCATGATGGATTATAACGACCCGGCAGAAAACGGCATAGCCCCAAATGTAGCCCCCGGTGTAAAACTTGCCTGCGACGAATTCCTTGCCGGCAAGCCCGAAACCATAATGGCTTTATACGGCAACACCTATCTGCATGCGTATTTCCGTAAGGTTTAATACTATAGCGTTAACATCAAAGCATTACACGCCCCTATAACAACCGGTATACCGGCATCAATATCAACCGTATTAAAGGTTGCGCCTGTTAACATATCTGTAAAAACAGCGGGGCCACTAAGGTTAAACTGTGCAAGCAATTCCACCGTTATTTTAATATTGATGGCGCGTTCGGTACGGTTAAAGTTGGCTATTACCAATACTTTTTGGTCAGCAGTGTAACGCAGGTAAATATAAAGCATGGTATCAAACCCGGGCTGGTGCTCGTTGGCTATCATTAGTTCGTAAAACTCGCCCTGGCTTAAAGCCTCGTTATCTTTCACCAAATTCAACAACTTGCCATAAAAATTACGCAGTTCTTTTTGTGCCGATGAAAGATTTGCACCATCAAAAACGCCGTTGTTCATCCATTGCTGATGCGCGGGTACGCCCCAATAATCAAATATGGTGGTGCGGCCGTCATCGCCGCTAAAACCCATTTCGCCTTCTGCAGGTTCACCTACCTCCTGCCCCGAATATATCATTACCGGGCCGGTTGCCAGTGTTGCGCTAACAATCATCCCCGGTATAGCCAGCGTGGCATCGCCTGCAAAAAAGCGGCTGGCTACGCGCTGCTCATCGTGATTCTCCATAAAACGCAGCATATGCTCGTCGATGCCGCGGCAATGGTTGTTCCATACGGCGTTTATTTCCCAGGCAGATGCACCGGGCTCGTTACAGGTTAGCCTGCGGATGGCATCATAAAGCCCTACCTTATCGTACAGGTAATCGAACCCGCCATTGTGGATATAGTTGTAGTACTGGTTTTTATCGTAAGCTTCGCCGATGAATATCATATCGGGGTAAGCGGTTTTAATTTTAGGGATAAGCCATGCCCAAAATTCAACCGGCACCATCTCTATCATATCGCAACGGAACCCATCTACCCCCATTTGCGCCCAATAGGTTAAAATATGGAACATTTTATGCCAAAGCGGTGGGATATGATCAAAATACGACTTCTTACCATCCAAATAGTAAACGCCATAATTGAGTTTAATGGTCTCAAACCAGTCGTTTATGGTAGGTGCGGGATTAAACACATCATTCCCGGTAGCTTTTGCGGGAAACTCATCAAACTTACCATCCTTTAATGGCGATGTAAATTCATCCCCGCCGGGGTTATAACCACCCGGCACAATAAACGGCTGCCCCGGGATGTAATAAAAATCGTTATCGGGCGAAAAGTTCATGGTACTATCATCGTCCTCGCCAAAATCGCGTACGCCATCGGGCTTTACATCCGAAGCATAGGTACGGGCAACGTGATTAGGCACAAAATCGATGATCACCTTCATTTTAGCACGGTGTGTACGGCCAACCAATTCTTTAAACTCCGAGATGCGAAACTCCGGGTCAACCGCCAGGTCGGTAGCGATATCGTAATAATCTTTGATAGCATATGGTGAGCCGGCGCGACCTTTTACTACATCAGGGTCGTCTACTTTAATGCCGTGGGCGGAATGATCCGTCATGGTGGCGTGTTCTATTACGCCCGTGTACCAAACATGTGTAAAACCCATTGCTTTAATTTCGGCAAGGGCTTTATGGGTGATATCATTCAGCTTACCCACGCCGTTCTCTTCTACCGAGCCGTAGAACTTGTTTGTAGTATTTTTATTGCCAAATAAGCGTGGCAATAGCTGGTATATAGTTAATTTATGATTGGGCATTTAGTTGATTTATATTTGTCATTCACCGCCAGGTCAAGCGTCTGCGCTTGACTTTAATGCATTTGCAGCGTCCACGCTGCCGAGTTCTCGTGAGCGTGGAAGCTCATATCATCTATCATCCAAGCGTGGACGCTTGAACGGGCATTAGTTTTTCTGAATTTGATTTTATAAGAGTATCGGTTCCGTAGATCTTTATAGTAATTTCTGTATCGGACAGATTCTTAATTGTTACCCCCTCTTTGTTTATCCTAATATTCAACAATGTTCCCCTAAACCCGATCTGGAATGACAATGCCCCCCATTCGGCAGGTAATAATGGACAAAAAGATAATATTCCATTCTTTACCCGCATCCCGCCAAAACCTTCCACTACAGCCATCCACGTACCAGCCATAGAAGTGATATGGCACCCATCATCAGTATCGTTGTTATAATCGTCTATATCCAATCTTGAGGTCCGCAGGTAAAACTGATAGGCGCGCTCAACATCGCCCAGCTTAGCGGCTAATATGGCGTGTACGCAGGGCGAGAGTGACGACTCATGCACCGTCCTCGGTTCATAAAAATCGTAGTTTCTACGTATAGTATCGATATCGTAGTTGTCTTCAAAGAAATATAATCCCTGCAACACATCCGCCTGTTTAATAAATACGGAGCGCAGTATCCTGTCCCAGCTCCATTTTTGCACCAGCGGGCGCTCGGTAGCGGGCAGGTCTTTTACTAATATCTGTTCCTTATCCAGGTAGCCATCCTGCTGCAAAAAGATCCCAAGCTTATCATCATGTGCGAAATACATTTTGCCAATGATATGCGCGAATTTCTCGCACTCCTGTTCTTCACGGAAACTGATTTTATTAACCAGATCGTTGTATTTAGGCTGATTGGCTTGTTTTACTTTGCCAATAGCTTCGATGGTATATTTTAAACACCAAACCGCGATGGTACTGGTATACCAGTTGTTGTTCACGTTGTTCTCGTATTCGTTTGGCCCGGTAACACCCAGCATCACATACTGCTGCCGCTCTGCCGACCAGGTGATCCTTTGCGCCCAAAAGCGGGAAATGGCAATCAGCACTTCCAAACCATAGTCGGTAAGGTAAGTTTCGTCACCCGTATAACGCACATAGTTAAATATAGCAAAAGTAATAGCCCCGTTGCGGTGAATCTCCTCGAAGGTTATCTCCCATTCGTTATGGCATTCGGTGCCATCCATGGTAACCATGGGGTATAGCGCAGCACCATCTTTAAAGCCAAGCAATTTGGCATTATCAATAGCTTTGCCTAACTGTTTGTAGCGATATAACAGCAGGTTACGGGCAACCTTTTGATCGGCTGTGGCAAGGTAGAACGGTACACAATAAGCCTCGGTATCCCAATAGGTAGAGCCGCCATATTTTTCTCCTGTAAAGCCTTTGGGGCCAATGTTCAGGCGGTCGTCCTCACCGGTATAGGTTTGGTTAAGCTGGAATATATTGAAACGGATGCCCTGTTGCGCGGCGGCATCGCCTTCTATGACAATATCGTTGTGCTTCCATTTTTCTGCCCAGGCAGCGGCTTGTTCGGATAGCATGGCATCGAAGCCTTTGGCGGCAATGACGGTCAGCATATCGGCAGACAAGTTTGCCAATTCCGCAGCCGGGTGGTTTTGCGACGACAAGTTTGCGGCATACTTAGTCAGCGTGATACTTTGGCCTTGTTTGGCTTGAAATTTCACCTCTGCGGCTATGTATTTTTCCTTTTGGATGGGGTTTGATTGAATACCGACCGGCTTACCACCCTGCTCAATACTAAACTTCATCGCCGTAGCAACCTCAAAGCCTGTTTTTTTGGTACGTAACTGTACGTAGCCCTTATCGGTATCAATCGCTTTACTTACCTCATCCCAAAACTTTTCATCATAGTTGGAGTCTTTATTGACGATATCGCCATCAATAAACGGGGTGAGCGTTATATCACCGTCAAAATTCAGCGGGGTGATGGTGTATTTTATAACGCCGCATTCGTCATCAGCCATGCTGCAAAAGCGGATGCTCTCTACTTCCACCTCTTTACCCGAGGCGATTTTAGCTGTAAAATTTCTTTCCAGGTAGCCTTCTTGCATATTCAGCTCCCGGCGGAAGGAAAGCACCTCGCATTTAGCCAGATCGAGCTGTTCATCGCCTATCCAAACATCAATACCTATCCAGTTGGCGGCATTAAGCACTTTGGCAAAGTATTCGGGGTAGCCGTTCTTCCACCAGCCCACACGGGTTTTATCGGGATAATAAACACCGGCCACATAATTGCCTTGCAGGGTTTCGCCGCTATAGGCTTCCTCAAAGTTGGCGCGCTGCCCCATACGGCCATTGCCCAGGCTAAAAACGCTTTCGGCTACTTTGTTATAATGCGGGTCGAAACCCTCTTCGATGATCTTCCACTCGTCAACCTTAAAATATTCTTTCATTGCTATATGGGTACAGTGTTAGCGGGCAATAGTTTTGGCTAAAATAAGAGAAACAATGATTAGTAGGTGTAGAAATCACACGGAAGTGTTTTACTCACCCGTCATCGCTGCGCTCGACTGCCCTCTCTTCGCTGTGCGCAAAGAGGGCTTTGCTATTTTCACCCTCTTTGCGGAGCAGAGAGGGTCGCGAGCGAAGCAAAGCGGGGTGAGTAAAATTCTTGCATCTTCGGCGCATAACTTTTACCTTGCGTTACCTACGCATGAAAAACAGCATCTTAATAATCGGGGCTGGTGCCGCCGGTTTAATGGCTGCGCGCACCCTCAGCACAGCCGGCAAACAGGTTACCGTATTAGAAGCCCGCAACCAAATGGGCGGCCGTATCCATACCTTAAGTGATGAATCCTTTTTTAAGGATACCGAGCTGGGTGCCGAATTTATACACGGCGACCTGCCTGTTACGCTCAATCTTTTAAAAGAAGCCGGTATAGGTTACCGCAGCGCCAATGCCGAAATGTGGCGTTATGAGAAGGGTGAGTTTAAGGAGAACAGCATGGTAATAGAAGATTGGGACCTGCTCCTTAAAAAACTAAACGAACTTGAACAAGATACCAATGTATGGGATTTTATAGAGCAGGAATTCCCCGGGGATAAATATGCGGAGCTGCGAAGTTCGGTGTGGAGTTATGTATCCGGCTATGACACTGCCGACCCGCGTAACGCAAGCGCTTTTGCCTTGCGTAACGAATGGCAGCACGAGGAAATGGACGCCCAGCACCGGGTAGATGGCGGTTATTGCAGTATGATCAATTACCTGGCCGGTGAGTGTAAAGCCAGCAGCGGCGAGATATTCCTGAATGCAGTGGTACAAGAAATAGAATGGAAAAAAGGAAATGTAAAAGTTACCACCGCTGATGGCTTTGTTTACGAAGCCGGGCAGTTATTAATAGCTACCCCATTAGGTGTATTACAGGCCACAAAAGGCGAGACCGGTGCTATAGTTTTTACGCCTGAAATACCCAAACATGCCGAAGCTATACAGCAAATGGGCTTTGGCGCAGTTATAAAGTTATTATTTGAGTTTGACAGCGCTTTTTGGCTGGATAAGCAAAGCCATGAAATGGCCGGCATAAACGTTGATAAAATGGGTTACCTGTTTAGTGATGAGGAGATCCCTACCTGGTGGACGCAGGTGCCCGACCAATCCACCGTGCTTACCGGCTGGATAGGCGGCCCGGCCGCGGCGGATAAAACCACTACACCAAATACCGATGTTTTGGAGCAAGGCCTGCAATCGTTAGCTCATATTTTCAAGATAGATTTTGAAGCGCTGAAAGGCAAACTCATTGCCTACCGCATCATGAACTGGACGGCCGACCCATTTACCCGTGGGTCTTACGCTTACGATTCTGTTGAAGCGCCCGGGGCTCGTAAGGTATTAAACACGCCCGTTGAGGACACGCTGTTTTTTGCAGGCGAATATCTATATGATGGCACGGCCATGGGCACGGTAGAAGCGGCACTAACCAGCGGCCTTGAGGTGGCCAGTAAGATGCTGAAATATTAAACTTATTACTGGTTTGTTCCATTCTGAAATGGAACAAACGGAACACTAATAACTTATTGATAATAAACACATTAATACTGACAGGATTTTGTCAGTAGCTCAACAAATACTTTGCAATATTTTTCTAATAAACTCATATACACCTATTTATTAAAATACAATTTTGTCTCGCTTTTTTGAAAAAATGGAACAAAATTGCATCCGGAAATATTAGAATATTTTGACCTTTTTTCGACCTTGTTTCGGCCTTTTTAGGATATATCATAAACTTTCAGGCAACACAGGCACTTCAACTAAGAGTCTGATTCATATACACTTAAAAATTAAGGCTTGTTCCATTTTTTTAAGAACGGAACAAAATGGGACACCATTTCGCTACTTGCTTAAAGGTTATTGGTAACAACAGCATAAATGCGACAGCGCTTTAAAGAGGGTGTAAAAAGGGTCATAAAAAGGCTAAAAAAACTTATGCTCAATAAAGGTTGTTCATTAACTTTCGTTAACTTTTAACCTATCACATTTTATGCAACCCTTTATCGAATTAATTCCGGCTTCAAAATCACCTGCACCACCTGCAGGCACAAGACCCGGTTGGGCATCAGGTCCAGAAACATTTGATCAGCGTGAGGCAACCCCGGTGTTGATCTGGGGAGGCTATATGTACTGGACATTTGAATATCTGGATAATCGTTTTGCTTTCACAATCGCAGTTTGCGATTACAGCGGCAACATCATAAAACAATGGGAAAAACAAGGCCCGCGCTATATATGGGACGTCGCCTTACAGCGTGACGAAAAAGCCTTAACCTTTTGGGGACAAGGCAACGAAAAGCTAACTGTTAAACTGGATGAATTGTGTATTAACGAGATGCAATATTACAGCCTTTACCCACCCCCTGCTGTAAGTTTAATCCCGGTTTCGCAAGCCCCGGCCATACCTGCCGGTTTATACAGCACCTGGCAACTTGAGTCGAATGAAACGGCCCGAAGGCTGGGAGTGCCGGTGCTGGCCTGGGGAAATTACACCTACAGGGTTTATGAGCATCCGGATAACCGCCTTGCCTTTGCCATTATAGCTTTTAATAAGGATGGAAAAATTGTAACAGACTGGGAAATAAAAGGCGTACGCTACATCACTGATATCACTGTAGATGTGCCAAACAAACGTGTTAACTTTACGGGGCAGGGCAACAAAACAATACCCCTTCCCTGGGATGATCTGAAAGTTGGAGAGCCTGACCTGAATGGTGCCGCCTCCGACAAATTTGCGAACATGGAAATAAAGGGAATGCCTGTATCGGCCGCTCCATCCCTGCCCGCTGAGCTAAAAACCGGATGGACAACAGGGCCTAATTCGCATACAGAAAGTAAGCAATACTTGGTTTTGCTTTTTCATGATTATACTTATTGGGCCTTTGATTACAAGAATAACGATAATAGTATAGGCATTGTAGCTTATAACAACGAAGGAAACCTTGTTAAACAATGGAGAAAGCCCGGCACACGTTATCTGTGGTCAATTACATTAGACCCAAGGCGAAAAACGGTTACATTTTGGGGCCAGGCAAATCAAACAGTGGTAATGGGCTGGGATGAGCTGAAGGTGAATTAATTTCCTAAACGCGCCGGGTCAATTGAAACGGCCATTTCGCTCTTGTTGGTGTTGTCATCAACAAGCCGCCATGCTTATTTGCTACCTGCTTAAATGTTGTTGGTGACAACACAAACAACGGCAGGAATTAATTCCCTAAACGCGCCGGGTCAATTGAAACGGCCATTTCGCCCTTGTTGGTGTTGTCACCAACAAGCCGCCACGCTTATTTGCTACCTTGCTTAAAGGTTGTTGGTGACAACACCAACAACGGCAGGAAATATAATTAAATATGCGATATACAGGATAGTAGCTTTGGTTTTGCCAAAGCTTATCATCCATTCTTTAAAGCTTTCATTTTTTATAAGGTGGTTCATGGTGTTTGGCCAGCCAATAAATACAGCACCGCCATACGTATAGCTACGCCATTTTCCACCTGGTCAAGAATGATCGACTGTTTGCTGTCGGCTACGTCACTGGTTATTTCAACGCCTCGGTTTATGGGGCCGGGGTGCATAACGGTGATCTCTTTGTCCAGTGAGTCCAGAATCTGTTTATTGAGGCCAAACATCATGGTGTATTCGCGCAGGGATGGGAAATATTTAATATCCTGGCGCTCCAGCTGAATGCGCAGCATATTGGCTACATCGCACCAGTTAAGGGCTTTTATCAGGTTGTGCTCAACTTTAACACCAAGCGAGCCGATATATTTAGGGATAAGCGTTGTAGGGCCGCAAACCATTACTTCGGCACCCAATTGTTTAAGGCAAAGAATGTTTGACAGTGCTACGCGCGAGTGCAGGATATCCCCTACTATCACCACCTTTTTACCGGCAACATCGCCATAACGTTCACGGATAGAGAACGCATCAAGCAGGGCTTGTGTAGGGTGTTCGTGCGCACCGTCGCCGGCGTTTACTATCTGGGCCTTTACATGTTTGGATAGGAAAATGCCCGCACCCGCGTAAGGGTGGCGCATTACTACCATATCCACCTTCATGGCCAGTATATTGTTTACAGTATCTATCAGGGTTTCGCCTTTGCTTACCGATGATGATGATGCCGCGAAGTTCACCACATCTGCAGAAAGCCTTCTTTCGGCCAGTTCAAATGAAAGGCGTGTACGGGTAGAGTTTTCAAAAAAGATATTGGCAATGGTTACATCGCGCAGCGATGGTACCTTCTTGATCGGCCTGTTCAGCACCGTTTTAAAATTATCGGCGGTTTCAAATATCAGTTCGATATCTGAGCGGTTCAAATCTTTAATTCCTAATAGGTGACGTGTGCTAAGAGCCATATTTTATTTCGAATGTCGAATGTTCAATTTCGAATTTGTCTTTCTTTATTTCATAGATTTTTGATTCAAATCGTAAATCTGAAATCGTAAATCTTTAATTATTTGCCTCTGATACTAATACAATCCTGTCTTCGCCGTCAGTTTCTTTCCAGCTTACTACAACTTTTTGCGATGCGATAGAATCAACTTCTATCCCCACATAATCTGCTGATACGGGGATATGACGTGAGTAGCGGCGATCTACCAGTGCCAGCAGCTCCACTTTCTCGGGCCTGCCAAATGCCTGCATGGCATCCATAGCGGCGCGGATGGTGCGGCCAGTCCACAGCACATCGTCCATCATAATTACCTTCTTACCTTCAATAATAAAATCTATTTTGGTTTGGTTAGGCACAAGCGGCGACCCCTGGCGGCGAAAATCGTCGCGGTAAAAGGTGATGTCCAGGTCGCCCTGTTCTATTTTACTTTCCGGTAATATCTTTCTTAATTCTTCGGCTACGCGTTTAGCAAGGTAAATGCCGCGTGGCTGTATGCCAATTAAAACAGAGCCTGAAAAATCGTTATGATTTTCAATTAATTGACGACATAAACGCTGAATTGTTATTTGAAATTTTTGACCGTCGAGCAGCGTTAAGTTTTGCATCGTAAGGGTGGATTTGGGCAAAGGTAATTTTTTTTGGCGATTTGTAGAATAGCGAATACACATTAGTTGAAAATGAAAGGTCAATTTATTAAATTTAACTTTCCTTGTACCCTTATAATATGCGCTGCAAAAAAACATCTCTCCGCTTTTTCTCTATTATTAACTGTTATATCCTCATGATGATGTTGTGGCAGGGTAAAGCTATTGCACAAAGCAAACCAACGGGGGTTAAAGATATTGTCAGCAAAATAGAGCAGTACCAGGCACGCCTGCCATCAGAAAAGCTGCACCTGGTTTTAGATAAGCCAAACTATTTTGCCGGCGATACATTATGGTTTAAGGTTTACCTGGTAAATGCATCAAACAGGCAGCCATCGCTTATCAGCAATAAGGTTTATGTAGAACTGATAAATGATAGCAGCCGCGTTACCGACAGGCTCATCATACCCGTTGTAAATGGCTTAGGCGAAGGGGATTTTAAACTCCCGCCCAAAGGACTAACAGATGGCGGCTATACCTTGCGCGCCTATACCAACTGGATGCAAAACTTTGGCGAGGAGCTATTTTTTCATAAACGTTTTTACATTGGCGATGATGGCAAAAACAACTGGCTAATCAGCGAGCAGCACTCCGTAAAAACCACGCCCGGTGGCAAAGAAGTTACCCTGGCCGTGCAATTAAACGATACCAAAAACAGCCCGGTGATGTACACGGATGTGCAGCTGCTACTTGTAAATGGGAATAAAACGGTATTTAAAAAGGCCTTCATCACATCAGACCAGGGCACTTTTAAAACCAGTTGGACATTACCCGCCAATGCCGATACCCGTAATTTAAAACTGGTGCTTCAAAACAGTGCCGATAAAAAAAGCCGGCAAAGTTTCCCATTCTATCCCGGTGGCGAAACCCAAAACATTGATGTGCAGTTTATGCCCGAAGGTGGTAATATGATTGCCGGCCTGCTTAATAAAATAGCCTTTAAAGCTATTGGTGAAGATGGGATGGGCATAAATGTATCGGGCGTAATTGTTGATAGTAAGAACCGCGAAGTGGGCGGGTTTAAATCGGCACATAACGGCATGGGCAACTTTAGGATGGTACCTTTAGCTAACGAGGTTTACCGCGTACAGGTAAAATACGGCGGCAATATTAAAACAGTGGCACTGCCGCGGGTAAATGAAAAAGGCATTGGGTTTAGGATCGATAATATATCTAAGGCCGACACCATAAATCTTTATATTACTACAACTGCCGATATAGCTGCTCAAAACAAAACCTATACCCTGTTAAGCCAGGCAAAAGATACCGTTTACTTTGGCACCGCTTTTAGTTTAAATAAGGGCTATTACAATGTAAGCCTCCCCAAAAGCAAGTTTGCAACCGGTATTGTAAACTTTACCATCATTGATGAGGCTGGCACCCCGCTAAATGAACGTAAGATATTTATAGACCGGCATGACAGGCTTACCGTTACCCCGGTAGCGCATAAGCTTATTTACCAGCCAAAAGATAGTGTAGCCATATCCATTACCGTGCTTAACCCTGATGGCACACCTGCCCGCAACAGTGCTTTTACAGCTGCCGTAACAGACGACGCCCAGGTAAAAACATCTGCCTATGGAAGTAATATTTTAAGCAGTATGCTGCTGGCATCCGAACTAAAGGGAAACATTGAAGAACCCGGCTGGTACTTTGCGGGTAATAACGCAGAAAACATACCTGCGCTGGATGACCTACTGTTAACACAGGGATGGACAGGTTTTAACTGGGATAACCTTACCCAACCCATAAAAGAGCCACGTTTTTTGCCCGAAACAGGTAATATGCTTAGCGGCAGCTTATACGGTATGTTTAAAAAGCCTACCGACAAAGCCAAGGTAACCCTACTGGTATCAAACAAAGAAACGGTTATGGTGATGGATACTGTAAGCGGAAAGGACGGGCGATTTATTTTTGATAATATTCCTTATCTGGATTCGGTGATATATACGGTTAAGGTAAACAATAAAAGGGGCAGTACTTTTGGTGGCGAAGTAGTTGTAGACGAAATAAAACAAGCGTCAAAAATGCCTTTATATACCAACCCGTTGATGCCATGGTTTATCAATACCGACAACACTTTGCTAAAATATTACGAAAATAACACGGCCAATAAACAGGCGTCAGAAAAAATAGCTTTGGGAGATGTTAAAGGTACACTGCTGGGTGAGGTAAAAGTTAATGCCAAACGCACCACAACGTTAAAAGATGCCAACGGCGATGACATTGATTTTTATGATGCCCTGATAGATGAAAAACAACTCATAAAAGCCGGCCGGCAAAATCTTTACGATTACCTGCTTACCAACCAAAAAGGTTTTAAGGTGGTAAGCGGATACAGGGGAAACCCTAACAGCAATTTCCTGATGAATGGCAACCCTGTTATATGGTTTATTATAGATGGCATTAACGTAGCAAGGTTTTATACCATAACAGATGTGCCCAATAACCATTTCAACTTTCTAAAATCGTACTTAACCGGAATGTTGGCGGCAGATGTAAAGCAAATGGTTGTATACCATTCGTACAGTTGGGTCTTTAAAGATGTTCTTGCTTATTTGGTTATCCAAACCCGCGGCGGCAATGGCCCAACTACCAACTCGCCATCGGGCATATACGTTTACCGACCCGAGCCAGCCTATAAAGCACGGCAGTTTTACAAGCCACGTTATGCAGTAAACAATACTTATGATAGCCAGGTTAACCGCACAACCATACATTGGGAGCCCAATTTAATAACCGATGAAAACGGCAAGGCAAACCTATCCTTCTACGCGGCCGATAAGCCATCAACCTACACTGTAAGTTTAGAGGGCACAGATATGCTGGGGCATTTTGGTGTGCAAGCCTTAAAAATAAAAGTTGATAATAAAGCTATTAACTGAGATATCCAATAAACACTATCATAACAAAATATCGGGCATAAAAAAAGCCCTTCCGATTGCTCGGAAGGGCTTTGTATCTAAACTTTAAAAGATTAAACTTCTTCAGTCTCTTCAGCTGCAGGAGCTTCAGTTTCTGGTTCAGCTTTTTTAGCAGCAGGAGCAGCTGGCTTTTTAGCCGCTTTGCTTTCTGCACCTTCCATTTGCTCTTTTAACTGAGCAAGAACGCTAAGGTCGCCTAAAGTTGATTTCTCTACTGATTCTTTTACTTTCTTAACCGCATTGTTAGCAGATTTTGCTTCCTTTTTACGGTTTTCAAATTCCTGAACACGAGCGTCAGCACGAGCTTCTTCCCATATACGTGAGTGTGAAATTACAATACGTTTGTTCTCTTTGTTGAACTCGATAATTTTGAATTCAGCGGTTTCTTCAGCTTTAACTGATTTACCATCTTCCCTTACCAGGTGTTTAGTTGGGCAGAAGCCTTCAACACCGTAAGGTAAAGCTACGATAGCACCTTTATCAGTTACTTTTAACACGGTACCTTCATGTATTGAATCAATAGTGAAGATGGTTTCAAAAGTATCCCAAGGGTTTTCTTCAAGCTGTTTGTGGCCTAAGCTTAATTTACGGTTATCGATATCAAGCTCCAGAACTACTACGTCTAATTTTTCGCCAACCTTAGTAAATTCGTTAGGGTGGTTTACTTTTTTAGACCATGATAGGTCAGAGATGTGGATAAGGCCGTCAATTCCGTCTTCCAGTTCAACAAACACACCAAAGTTGGTCATGTTTTTAACTGTAGCAAGGTGCTGAGTACCAATGGCGTATTTCTCGCCAGCGTTTTGCCATGGATCAGGAGTCAATTGTTTGATACCTAAGCTCATTTTACGCTCGTCGCGATCTAAGGTTAATACCTGAGCTTCAACTTCGTCGCCAACTTTCAGGAATTCCTGAGGGTTACGCAGGTTTTGAGACCATGACATTTCTGACACGTGGATCAAACCTTCAACACCCGGGATTATTTCTAAGAACGCGCCGTAATCAGCAACAGTTACAATTTTACCTTTTACTTTAGAGCCGATCTGGATGTTTTCATCCAATGACTGCCAAGGGTGTGGGGTAAGTTGTTTTAAACCTAAAGCGATACGTTTTTTCTCGTCATCAAAATCCAGAACAACAACGTTGATCTTCTGATCCAATGCAAGAACTTCTCTTGGATGCTCGATACGGCCCCAAGAAATATCTGTAATGTGCAGTAAACCGTCAACACCACCAAGGTCAATAAATACACCAAAGTCGGTAATGTTTTTAACGGTACCTTCCAATACCTGGCCTTTTTCAAGTTTGGCCACAATTTCGGTTTTTTGGTTTTCCAAATCGTCTTCGATAAGCACTTTGTGCGATACCACAACGTTTTTAAACTCGTGGTTTATCTTAACAACTTTAAATTCCATTGTTTTACCAACGTACACATCGTAATCACGGATTGGTTTGATATCGATCTGTGAACCTGGTAAGAAGGCTTCAACGCCCATAATATCTACAATTAAACCACCTTTAGTACGGCTTTTTACAAAACCTGTGATGATCTCATCGTTATCCAGAGCCGAATTAATGCGCTCCCATGATTTTTGAGTTTTTGCACGTTTACGAGATAATACTAACTGACCGTTAGCATCTTCCTGTGATTCTACAAATACTTCAACTGTATCACCAACTTTAAGGTCTGGTGTATCACGGAACTCAGAAACAGATACTAAACCGTCAGATTTAAACCCGATGTTTAATACCACATCTTTGTTATTGATGTTTACAACTGTACCGGTGATAATTTCGCCTTTAGTGATAGAGCTGAATGTTCCATCATAAAGTTTCTCTAATTGCTCACGGTCGCTATCGCTGTAGTTACCAAATTTTTTGTCATCAGCATCCCAGTCAAAATCCTGATCTGGTTGTGGTGCTGCTGCAATTTGTGACTTGATGTCTTCAATTGATATTGAATCAGCTTCTGATTCAATTGTTTCTTTCTCAGCAGTTGCCGTAACTGTATCCAGTTCAGCTTGCTTCGCTTTTAATTCTTTTTCTGCTTCTTGTTTTTTTGCCATTAATAAATTTTACTCCTTTTTCCCAACACTTAATTGGGACTGCAAAGGTACGGATATAATTTTTATAGATAAAAATATTTTTAGTGTTAATTATTGAGTTTTAAGCACTTTTATTGAAAAAGTTAATGCTTTTTGAGGTAACCGGCTCTTAAGACGATACCCACACACTACTTTTTTGATAAAATGGCGGGGTTAATCATGCTTGTTTGTTTCATCTGTCTGCAACCTCAGCCCTATTTCATTATAAATGCTCATAAAATCAGCTATTAAACCAAGCCTATATTTGAGCAGGATGCCAGTCATTTGCACCTCTTGCTGCGGGGTAAAGGGGTTGCGCCATACGCGCATGCAGATCCGTTTTAAGGCATAGGTTATCTGCTCTATATTGATATAGGTGTTTAAATAGCGGCTGCGCTTAAACTCGGCATGAAACCTGAAAAACACATCCGGGCTTTTCATACCGGCAAAATCTAAAAACTCGCGGATAACATCATCTTCGCAACTATCAAGGTGATCGTAAAACTCGCTTACGTTTATTTCATTGGTGGTAATAAGCAGGTTATCCAGTATCAGTTCGATAGCGATATGCCCCAAAAAGAAAGGTTTAACCGGCGATTCGGTAATAACAGGTGCCAGCAGTTTTTTGAGGGTATGCGAGTGGGTGAGGAAAAAATCGGCAGAGTGGAAGTATTTATCAACCAGCAGGTGTTTATTCCACCCCTGTATAATCGAATTTACACGGGGATCAGCATGTACCAGGTGCTCGGGGTGCAGTACAATGGTTTTATCGGCATTTTTTAAAAGATCGGGCAGTACTGTACCTAAGGTAAAGTAACAGTTGGTGGTATCCCGGTCGAAATAATAATGAGAAAGAAAATTCATAAAAGGCGTTGAAACGTCTGTTTTGAACAAAATACAAAAATCGGGCTAAAGTTTAAAGCGGGTTTACAGATATTATAAAATCATGACGGTTTAATAACTCTATTTTAACAGTTACTCACCAAATAATTATTCTATTATCTTTGCCATCCCGATGAATCGGTTTTAAAATATACAAGATGAATTTTGTTGAAGAATTACGCTGGAGAGGCATGCTGCATGATATTATGCCCGGCACCGAAGAACTGTTGAACAAAGGTATGGCTTCGGGCTATATTGGTTTTGACCCTACTGCCGATTCATTGCACGTAGGCCATTTAACCCAGATCATGACGCTGATCCATTTTCAGCGTGCGGGCCATAAACCTTATGCTTTGGTTGGTGGCGCTACCGGTATGGTGGGCGACCCATCAGGCAAATCGGCCGAGCGTAATTTACTGAGCGAGGATGTGCTGAACCACAACCTTAAATCGGTACAGGCACAACTGGAGAAATTCCTTGATTTTAACAGCGGCGCCAACAGCGCCCAAATGGTTAATAATTACGATTGGTTTAAGAACTTCACGTTCCTTGATTTTATCCGCGATGTAGGCAAACACCTTACCGTTAATTATATGATGGCGAAGGATTCGGTTAAAAAACGACTGGAAGGCGACACCGGCATGTCGTTTACTGAGTTTACTTACCAGTTGGTACAGGGGTATGATTTTTACTACCTGTGGAAACATAATAACTGCGTACTGCAAATGGGTGGCAGCGACCAGTGGGGTAACATTGTTACCGGTACAGAACTTATCCGCCGTAAGGATCAGGGCGAAGCTTACGCTTTAACTACCCAACTGATCAAGAAAGCCGACGGTACTAAATTCGGTAAAACCGAAAGTGGCGCGGTTTGGCTTGATCCTGCACGCACATCGCCATACCAGTTTTACCAGTTTTGGCTCAACACTACCGATGTGGATGCCAAGGCGTACATCCGCATATTTACCTTATTTGAGCGTGAGGTTATTGAGGCGATGGAAACCGAGCATGATGCAGCACCACATACCCGTGTACTGCAAAAAGCTTTGGCGAAAGATATCACCCTGCGTGTACATGGTGAAGCAGGTTTTGAAAAAGCCATCAAATCAACCGAGTTTTTATTTGGCAATACCGGCATCGAGTTTTTAAACGAGCTGAATAACGAAGAAGTATTAGCCATATTTAGCGGCGTGCCTAATTTCACGGTAGCTAAAAGCGAAATTGAAGCAGGTATAAACGTATCAGACTTGTTAGCTGCTAAAACCGCTGTATTCCCGTCAAAAGGCGAAGCTAAGAAAATGATACAGGGCGGTGGCGTAGCTATCAACAAAGAAAAAGTGAATACTCCTGATGATGTTTTCACCGTTGCTAACCTTATTAATAACAAGTACTTAGTAGCACAAAAAGGTAAAAGAAATTATTTTTTAATTGTTGTAGAATAATTTGGATTATCCGACATTTTGTAATTATATTTGTATAAATGTCGTACAAAATAAAACATACTGCAAAAAACGAGGTTAATGAACCTATGGCAATGTACATTACCCAGGTATCATCAACCCCGTTTTATAATTTGTTGGGCGGCGCAAAAACCGCCACAACATCTTCTGATTTTGACATCATTAAACTGGCGCGCCAGGGATTTCCAAAAAAGGCGTTACTTGCGTTAGCAAAAAAAATATCTTTAAACATCCAGGAGTTATCCAACATATTGCATATCTCTGAGCGCACTTTACAACGCTACGAGGATGACGCCATCATTAAAACAGAATACGCCGAAAAGGCCGTTGAACTTGCCCGCCTGTACACCCGCGGCGAAGAAGTTTTTGGTTCGATGGATAAATTTAAACTTTGGGTAAAAGCGCCAAGCTTTGTATTTAAAGGCGAAGCCCCTGTTACCATTCTTGATACCTCGGCAGGGTTTGATATGGTTTTTAAAGAGCTTGGCCGCATTGAACACGGCATTTTTGCATAAATGATACTGTATCGTATTGCCAACTGCAACTACATTAAAGATTTAAGCGGCACAGGTGCGCGCCTTTATGGCGGGCGCTGGAACAGCGAGGGCAAATCAATGGTTTACATGGCATCATCACGGGCATTAGCCGTGCTGGAAGTACTTGTACACCTCCCCCCACTTTTACTGCCTGATAACTTTTGCGTTGCCGAAGTAGAGGTACCCGATAACAGCATTTTAACGCTCGACATAAAATCCCTGCCCGATAATTGGCAAGACGCCTCATCGCCTGCCGAACTTAAAACCCTGGGTAACCAATTCATCAAAGAAACTAAATACCTGATGATGAAGGTGCCATCGTCTGTTGTACCCGAGGAATATAACTACCTGCTTAACCCATGGCACCCGGATATCAAAAGGGTGAAAATCCTAAATACCCATCCCTTTACCTTTGACGACAGGCTGATTTAGCTCCCCCATCGCTAATACATATTTATAAATAGATGAAGTATATTTAAACTAAATTTTTAGTTTTACAATGTCGCTTATTTATAATTCCATGAAAAAACTATTCTTCTCTGCCTCGGTATTGTTTTCTGCTACGATTTGCTCTGCGCAAAAAGCTGATGTAGCCATCGGTAAAGCCACCTACGAATTTATCCATGTTAGGGACACAACCTACAGGGATAAGCCTTATACCGAGACTATGGCTTTACTGCTGGGGCGTAATGCAAGCGCCTATCGCAGCTTAACCAAGCAGCAACAGGAAGAAATGATGGCCAACCAAATTGCTAACCAGGTAAAAACAGCTGCCGACCCTAACCGACTTAACCTTACCATTACCAGCCCGGGGGCGGTATCAAACGAAGAGTATTACCAATACATTAACGACAAAAAACTATACACCGAAGAGCAGATAGTTAATTATTACCTGGTTGAAGAACCGCTACCCACTATTAAATGGGCTATACAGAAAGACACCATGAGTTTTGGCGCACTGCACGCGCAAAAAGCAACCGCGCATTTTAAAGGCCGCGATTATACCGCCTGGTTTTGCCCCGACCTGCCCTTTCATAACGGGCCGTGGAAGCTTAACGGCCTGCCGGGCTTAATACTGGAAGCATCCGACTCAAAAAAAGAAGTGCAATTTAAGTTTAATGGTTTTGAGGATATCAGCAACTTAAAGCAACCTATTTTACCCCCCCCAGACGATATTAAAACCACCCCGCAGGACCTGGCCAGGCTAAAGGAGGCAAGGGCTAAAGACCCTACTGGCTTTAGCAAAGCATCACATGGTAGCAACTCCGGCGCGCGCCGGGGGGCAAAATCATTTATGGGCGATATCGACCCCAATAAAATAGCATCTATCAATGTGGTAAAATCATCATCGCCCAACACCCGGATAATAAACAACCCTATAGAATTACCCGAAAAAAAATAGGCCTGCAAATGCAAGCCTATTTAATATTTAATATTAGGTATCGCTTAAAAATCGCTTAGCAATTCCAATTTTTTGTGGTTGTATTCTTCCTGCGAGATCAAACCGCTTTCGAAAAGCGTTTTCAATCTTTTCAATTTTTCGGTAAGCTCATCCTTTTTTGGCTCTTCTTGCACAACAGGTGCAGGTGGCGGGGTTGGTACAGGCGCAGCAATAGGCGGCTGTTGTTGTACCGGTGCCTGGAAACCTACATTCGACGCATGGTCGATGTTTACCGCGCCAGATTCGGCACGTTTTTCTTCTAGTTCGCGCAGGCGGCGGGCTTCGCGCTCGGCCTCTTTACGCTCCTGGGCGTATTGGTATAGTTTACGTGCCTGTACTTTAGGCAGGTAATCAACACCCATTTCGGTACCTATTGTGGTTTTGGCACTAAAAACGGCGCCTATAATTTCTTCTTTGGTATATACATCAACAATATCCTTCCATACAAAGTCAACAAACTTGATGGATAGGCCAAGGTTTGCCGGGGTAAAGAAAAGGATACGTTTATTGGTGATAGCGATACAGTCCGGAAAAAGGTTTACTATAGGCTTTTTCTGCACCGCTATGTATATAATTTCCTCGCCTGTTGTAAGCAGATCAACCAAACGGCTGTGCACTTTTTCAACTGCTTTAGGGTCTTGCTCGTCGCGTAAGAATTTGTCGATCATGATCATTGTTGTTCTTTGAGGTCGCAAAAATAATAATATTAATGCTAATTAGATAAATATTAGGCGATGAGCAAATTACAACCGCGGATATCCGAGTTATCAAACCTGCCTATCACCTCAAAAGAGCCGTCGGCATACACCTTCCCCAGATCCTGCGTGGCTATGAACGAGCAGGAGTTGATATTGGCCAGATCAATGATGTTTACACCCCCTGTTTTACCGGCATCAACCAATGTAAAAGGGTCATTGGTATCGCGGGTGATGATGCGCATCCAGGGCGGGCAATTAAATATGCCTACACCTTTTGAGTAGGCCTGCGATAAAAGCTCCGTCATCCCGTATTCTGAATGGATAGCAGCAACGCGAAAGCCTGCGCATAGGGCATTATGCAACTCCTCGCGGATCATCTCTTTACGGCGGCCTTTCATCCCACCTGTTTCCATTACGATCAATTCCGGGAAATCTATTTGATAATTATCCGTAAAATCAAGCAAAGCGAAGGTAACTCCTATTAGCAGGGTTGGTTTATTTATTGCTTTTTGTTGTTGCAGTTTATCATAAAGTTCCTGGTGGTTGTACAGGTAAAAGCCACTATTGGGATTGGCTGATTGAGTGATCAGGTCCTGCGCCATGTAAATAAGCGACGATCCTTCGCGTTCCAGGTATGCGGGCAGCAAGGCCAGCACTGTATAATCTTTTATATCGCCATAAAACAAACTGAAGGCACGGCGAAAGCTCTCTTCATACCAGCTTATATCCGTTACATGATGGCTACTGGTGATCATCCCCGTAGTGCCCGAACTGGTGAAAACCACATCATCCGGTTCATTCGAAGTAACTACTGTGTGTGCTTTAAAAAACTCAACCGGCAAAAAAGGAATCTGCTCAACCGACTTAATATCAGCCGGGTTAAGTTTCAGTCCATTAATAAAAGCCTTGTAAACACTGCAGTTTGCCGCCTGGTAATTGAATACCTGCAAAGTGGTCTCCTTAAAACTCTGCTCATTATTTATGGCGAATACCTGTTGTTTACCGGGTTTTATCATGCTACGGGCAAAGATAGGAAGATGTGCAGATATGCGGATGTGAAGATATGCAGATGAATGTAAATTATTCATTTGAGTCCGCAAGATTCGGGTTTTAACAGCCGGCGCTTTGCCGGAAATTTGGTGTATGAAAACATTTAAAATAGTACCGTTATCGCGTGCGTATGCTCAAAAGATAAAATCGACCATGATTGATGATTTTAACAACCCGGTTGTTGAGCAATTAGCTACCGGGCTTGGCCCATGCCGCATATCGCTGAAACCTTTTGAAAAAGGTGTAGATACCCGCCTGCTGTTTAAGCACTCGCCTTTTGATATAGAGAATGCTTACAACCAACCCGGGCCGGTGTTTATTAACAAAGCAGATGTAGAGGAATACAGCGATGTACATCGTTTCCCGCCTGAGATAAAGGCCAATAGAAAAAGCTTCCCGTTAACGCTTATTGGCTACAATACCAAACAAATGATGGTTTTAACAGAAACTGTGGGTGATAAGGATGTTGATGAACTGATAATAAAGATATTTAATAAAAACCCGGATGTTAACTATCTGCATGCCCGTAACGCACAGGCCTGCTGCTTTATATGTAAGATTGAAAGAATTTTACAATAACCTGCAGCATGTGCCCGAAATAAATATTCTGAATTGGAGTTATATTTGCTTGTACATATAATACAATAATTAATAATATCTATCCCATGAAAACATTAAAATTTTTAAGCTTACCGTTACTGTTAAGCGCATTTTTCATACTTGCTTCTGCAAAACCGGCTGATGATAAAGGCAGCGCAAAAATCAACGACGCCACCAAGGTTTTAAAAGAATTTGGCAAAATGAAAGAAAGCATCCCGCATGAGCTGATTGAACAGTATGAGGGTATTGTAATTATCCCAAAATTGATCAACGCCGGTTTTGGCATTGGTGGCAAACGCGGGCAAGGCGTTGCTATGGTTAAATTGGCCAATGGCCAGTGGAGCGACCCGGTATTTATAACCCTTACCGGTGGCAGTATTGGTTTCCAGATTGGTGTACAATCTGTTGATATGGTTTTGGTTTTCCGCAACAAAGGCGTACTTGCTAAGGTTGAAAGCGGTGATTTCACCATTGGTGGTGATGTATCTGCAGCAGCCGGACCGGTTGGTCGTAGTTCTACCGCAAGTACCGACTACAAGCTACAGGCCGAGGTTTACTCATACTCACGCAGTAAAGGTTTATTTGCAGGTATCAGCATAAACGGTTCAAACCTGGCTATCAACAAAAGCGCTAACACTGCCTATTATGGCGAAGCTTCTGCATCGGCCGATCTTTTTGCAAGATCAACAGATAAAACGGCTGCTGTTACAGAGTTAAAAGCTGCGTTGAAGGCATTGTAAGTAAAGCTAATTTTATTAAAAAGCCCCTGTCAGAACTGCCAGGGGCTTTTTGCTTATCAGGCCGAAAGATTTTAAGTATGTATATTTTCAACCTTCACCGTCGTCATACTGCTACTCTCAAAAGTCAAATTCACAGACCTTGCGCCATTTGGCCTTGTACGATGGATAACATTTTTAGGTATGGTAAACAGTTGATTGGGAAACAGCTCAACAGTTCGGTCTTCCAAATCGATAAATATGGAGCCTTTGATCACCAAAAAACTTTCGTCAGATTCCGGGTGCAGATGCCAAAAGTAAGGTTCTGTCATTACACCCATTCTAACTACATGGTCATTAACCTGGGCAACAGGGATGTTTTTGTATGTCTCGTTGGTTGTTGCCTCTTGGGTGAGATCTATTATTGTTAAATTTTGAGGGCTCATTAGTGATATTATGAATGGGGAGTGCTTGTAGTGACGGCACCACATAGATCAATTTTAGTTCAAAACGACTTCAAGTTTGTTTATAAATTCTTCCATTCCCTTAAATTTAATATTAGGTATTAAATCAAATCCAGTCGTTTTATCGTCGACCTGCGAAAATCCGATACAACTCGCATCAAATTGTACAACAAAAAGAAATTGTTATGCCAAATATCTACCATAATCGCACTGATAGAAATTCATGAATTTCGTGTTTAATCCTGCATTTGTTTAGCTTACAAATTAAATATTTGTAAGCTTCTGATTGATTATTAATAGAATTATTGTTCACCATTACCCTTTCTCAAACACCCGCTTCACCATCAAACCCGATACCGCCGATAACCCTCCCGCCAGCCCGCCGATGATAGCCATCACCGCCAGCAATAATAGCCAGTTTGGTAAATGAAACACGTGCGCCACACGCGTAGCCAATATATGCTGGTTAGGAAAGCTTTTTAATAGCGCCAATGCTATCCAGGCTAAAGAGATGCCTGCAAAGCCCGACCAAAATGCCCAGCCTGATCTTTTGCCGAAAATAATTGCGGCACCAAAAGCCAGTATGCAGCCCACCCACCATGGGAAAAGGTAGCCACTTATAAATGCCAATAACAGTATTACAGGGAACAGCATAGTTTATTTGCTTAGTGTTAATGTTCTTTTTATCCGGGTTGATTTTTCTGTGGCCGATTGCAGGAACAGCAGTTCTTTCAGTTTGCCATTCTGCCAGGTTTTCACCATATCGTCATAATAAAAACTGCCGGGGTTGCCCGATTGCCCGCCGGGTATGATACCATACCCCTTAACCTTCGGGCCAAGCTGTACCACCATTCGCCATGATGGGCCATGTCCGTCAATCAGTGCATTAACGGTTGAGCCTGTACCGCCCGATACAAAGTTACCCGAGCCTAACCCCGGCACATTGCCCAGATGTGCTACTACAAACGGTTTTACAGCGCCCCATTGCCACGTTTTGCCAATATTGCCGTGGTTCTTCACCAACTCGCTAACAGCGGCTATATACGAAGCCATTACGATATCTGAAGCGGTTTCTACAACCGGGGTGGTTTTACTGTCAAACCATTTAGAGTTCGGTTCCTTCATCAATAAGGTTTCCGTCCTGTCCATAGTGGGGTAATATAACAGGGTTTTCTTATCCTCAAAATTATCCCGCCAGGTAAACGTGTAAAACTTAACCCACCAGTTACTGAAAATACTGGCGCCCACAGATGTTGCGCTGAAATACTTGTCCCATTTTTTGAGGGTATCTAAAGCTGCCAGCTGGGTATCATCCAGTTTACTGGCATCAAGGTATTTGAGCATAGTTGGCAAAATATCCTGCGCACGGATGCTGTAATCGTCTGTCTGCAAAAGGCGCATACTATCTACCGTAGCTTTATGCATGGCGCCAAGGCGGTCGTTAATGCGTTTGCCACGCTCGTAGCCCTCAAACTTCCAGTTGATATAATACGGGTAAGTTTGATCTGTTGAGGATTGATTGGCCGAGCTTACAAAACCACGCGGCGGGTTCTTCACCGTTGGGTTTTGCTCAAAGGGGATCCAACCGTGCCAATCGTTTACGGGGTCGCTGCCATCCATGATGAATTTGCCCTGGTCTTTATATTTAAGCGGCAGTTTACCATTGGGGGTGATGGCAATATCGTTATCCGCAGAAGCGAAAATAAAATTCTGCGCCGGGGCGGTGTAATATTTTAATGCTTCGCGATAGTCGGTATAATTTTTAGCACGATTAAGCAGATAAAAAGTTTTAAAATCATCGCTTTCATCGTGCGCTATCCAGCGCAGGGCATTGCCTACTGGTATGTTTACACGGCCTTTTTTAGCCATATCGGCATTATCATAAACTACGGGGCCGTGGTGTGTATATATAACGGTATCAATAAAGGGCTTTTGGCCAAGTATATTTATCACTTCAACCTTTTTGGTAACCTTGTTCCATTTGTTGTTGTACCAATATTCGTTGCGGTTAGCATCTTTAAATTTCACCTGGTACCAGTCAAGTATATCCGCATCAACATTGGTAACGCCCCAGCTTACTTTTTGGTTATAACCTATCACAATACAAGGCGCACCCGGCAGGGTAACACCATAAACGTTTACACCCGGCGCCGTCATCTGCATCTGGTACCAGATAGATGGCAAAGTAAGGTTCAGATGTGGGTCGTTAGCCAAAATAGGGTAACCGCTTGCTGTTTTTGAGCCGCTTACCGCCCAGTTGTTACTGCCAATACCTTCTATCTTTTCTTTATCCTTCATGCTGGCGAGCATTTGCGCTTTAAAAGCTGCAGGCGGGGCGGGTATCGGCAATGGTTTAAAATCCCATTTTGTACCTGCCGGGATAATAGGGTCTTCATGATTTGGATAATCGGGGAACAGATCATTTGTTACCTGTGCACCAAACTTATCAAGTACGTTGGTCATTGCCAGTTCATTTGAGCCGCCGGCCAACGTTTCCGACATCAGCTTTAACAGGTACGCCGAGTTGATGGGTTTCCATTCTTCGGGCGCATAGTTCAGCAATTTAAATTCTATGGGGTAGCCGCCGGGTTTAAGCTGTTTAATGTAGGCGTTAACACCATCGCTGTAAGCACTGATCACCTTGCTCATTACCGAATCTTTCAGAATGCCTTGCAGGGTATGTTCGGCACCATAGGTCATGCCCATACGGCGGTGGTAGCGGTCGAGTTCTAAAGCTTTCGGGCCAACCACCTCCGATAATCTACCTGCAGCGCTGCGGGTTTGAATATCCATTTGCCAAAGGCGCGCTTTGGCGGTTAAGTACCCCTGCACATAGTATAGGTCGTGGTCGTTATCTGCAAAAACATGGGGCACCATATTCTCATCATACCTAATGGTTACCTTACCTTGCAGGCCTTTAAGCTTTAGTTTTTCGGTGGGAATGATATTCTTGCTTTCGGCATTTTGCCAGAAACCTGTTGAGGGGTTCAGGAACTCGCCCAAAGGAGGTACATCGCCAAATTTTGTTTGTAACGCCCAGATGAGCACGCCGGTAATTGCTATAGAAAAGATGGCCTTAAATACTTTCATTGAAAATAATTAATGAATTAGTGAATTGGCGATCGAGTGAATTTTCGAACCTTTCGGCTTAACCTTTTACCTCTTCAGCTTAAACTGATATTTTACGGCAAGTTACGTAAAGGCTAAAGATTTGGCAACTTTTAAAAAGTTACCAAATCTAAAAAGCTACCGTATCCTGATGCTTGCGTGATCTGCGTTTTTTATATGGCTTTTTAACTTTCTTAACCTTCTTTTCTACCCGCTGGGTTTTCTCTTCCTTCCTAAAATTCCAGGGTGGGGTTGGGTTCTCGTTCTGCCACAGGCCAAGGCGATTTTGGCGTGCCTGCTGCTCAAGCATGGCCAGTTCCATGCTTTTTGAGTAGGCACGGTATTGCCAGGCATAGCCTTGTTTCACCAATTCGTGGTTTACACTGGTGCCGTTCTCTAATACAACCTCTCCTACTGTACGGCCATATCGATCGTGCTGGCTACCAACCAATTTCACCATTTTGCCAAAGCACAGATCTGAAGTAAATTGTTTGGCTGCCTGCCCAAAGGCCTGGCTTTTTTCGGGGCAATCCACCTCGGCAAGTCGAACGGTAATACTTTGGTTATCGGGCGATAGCAGCACCATAGTATCACCATCTTTTACACCTACTACTTTGTATAGTGTTTCGTTTTTATTACAACCTATAGAAATGATAAGAACTAAAAGGCAAAGGAGTAATAACTTTTTGAGCATAGGGCTAAGATATAAATTTGTGTTATTTAACCACAGAAGACACGAAGAGAAAAACACAGAGTGCACAGAGATGATATAAGATATTCATGTAACTTTATAATTGATCACTATGAACAGAGCCGAAAATAGACTTCCGGGAAATATACTTGCTAAATCAGTCAAAAGATCCAATGAATATGGTTGGAGAGAACATGATTTTATTGATGTTGTAAACGCGGCAAAAGAAATTCCAATGGCGACAATTGGAGGGCAGATAATGTATTTTTTTCCAGATGGTACTTGTGAATTATATTGGCTAAGCTATGATCCCGCAGAACGAAAACCTGAAGAAGATTGGTTAAATTATTGCAACAGAACAGCAAATGAATGTATAACAAAATTCAACTCATTAATTAGTAATGTTGATATAAACGCAGAAGCGCTTGGTATCTCATATATAAAAGATAAGAACAATGAGGGTATAAATATTGATGATTACAAAGTATTTGTAATCTATTTCGATGATGCTGAAGTCGACTAGTAATTATTCACCTAATGCTATTTCCCGTTCAAACTCCATGCATTGCCATCGGGGTCTTTTACGGTAGCGAAACGGCCCCATTGGGTTTTGTCGGCATTGCCAACGGTTATGCCTTTGGCGGTTAGTTCTGCAACGGTTTTATCCAGGTCGTCGCATTTAATAACATAGCCTGCAATGCTGCCGGGCTTTAATTGCGGAAACCAGTTTACCAGGGTAATAGATGTTTCCGCATTGGGCAAGCCCATCTGGATCCAATTTGCCCCACCCTGAAAAGGCGCTTCAACAATAATTTTAAAGCCAAACTTAAGGTAGAACTCTTTGGCAACCTGCTGATCTGTTACCGGGATGGAAATTACGTCTATCAATTTCATATTATTGGTTTAACTGTTCATACTTGTGTAATAACAACTTGTATCAAAAATAAAGCTGATATTTGTAAGTTCTATAATTATTAAAAGTTTTTTGAGATGGGTAAATTCACTGTACCTGATAAAGTGCTGTTTGTATGTACAGGGAGCAAATGCGCTAAACGCGGCGGCAAAAGCATGTATAAAACTGCCGAAAAGTTTACCAAATACAGTAAGGGAGATATTGAAGTGATACGTATAGAATGCACAGACCGGTGCGATTGGGCACCGGTCTGTGCATTTTCTCCGGGGAATATCTGGTTAAAAGAATATTCAGAGAAGGATGTTTTAAAGCTGTTGTTAGCTAAAGATTAAGCTTCGCTGTCGTATTTAATACCGCCAACGTGCTTATCAATCTGCCATCTGCCGGTACCTTCTTCGCCAATAACTTCAAACAGTTCAAGCGCGCGGCGTGCTTTGTACTCTTCTTCGCGTTGCTCTTTCAAAAACCAGTTTAAAAATTCGTTGGTTACAAAATCCTGCTCTTTTAAGCAGCGGGCATAAATATTTTTGATTGATTGCGTTACGCTGATCTCCTGATCAAGAGCTTCCTCAAATACCTCACGGAACGAGTTGTACTCCTGTTTAATGCCGGTTACATCAGGCGATATAGCGTTGCCGCCCATATCTAAAATGTATTTGTAAAATTTTAGCTGGTGCTGTCTTTCCTCTTCTGCCTGTTTAAAAAAGTAGTCGGACGAGAAATCGTAACCGTTACGGTTACACCACGATGCCATAGCTAAATATATTGATGAAGATGTTGCTTCTTTCTTAACTTGCTGGTTTAAAAGCGCCTCTACTTCGGCAGAGATCAGGCTTTTGATACGGATAAGATCTTTCATGGATGATAGTATTTTAGAACTATTTAAACATGGCAATAAACATGCCGACTTAAATAGTTATACAATAATACCTGTATAAACAGCTATCGAAGAAAATAAAGACAATATGAATTCAGTCTAAATTACTAAAGGGCAACACGATACAAGCGGTCTTGTATAATATTGTTTAGCTGAAGCATTACAAACGTACCTTCCAGAATTTCTTTCAGGGCGATAATTTGTAAAAGGGTGAGGATGTAAGTGTGGTCGCAGGCGCAGATAAAAATGATCTCTACATCAGGGTCTTTTGATGAATCGAGCAGTTTGGCTTCGATATCAACATTGTAAACCGCTTTTTTTAACTTAAGCAGGCAACGGTAATCAAATTTGGCAACTTTACCGCCAAAATCAACATACCAGCAACGTTCAGCGTCACACTGATATACGGCGCCGTTTTGGGTGCTGAATACATCTGACCAGGTACTTGTTTGCGAATCTGTTGTTAGAGTTGTTACCATTAGACTCTGCAAAAGAACGGACTATTTATAATTAATCCAAATAATGTTAGTAATTTATTTATAATGATTATTAACAAGGCAACTTATAACTTTACCGCTATGAATATTAAAGCCTGTATTTTTGACCTGGATGGCGTAATTGTAGATACCGCCGTGTATCACTATAAAGCCTGGAAACGCCTTGCCAACCAAATGGGCTTTGATTTTACCGAGCATCAGAATGAACAGCTGAAAGGCGTAAGCCGTATGGCATCGCTGGATCTGATACTGGGCTGGGGAAACATCACCAGCAAAACCGAAGCAGAAAAACTGGAACTGGCCGCCAAAAAAAACGAATGGTATACCGAAATGATAGGCCAGATGACGCCCGCCGAAATACTGCCCGGTGCCCGCGAGTTTGTACAAACCTGCCGCGATGCCGGTTTAAAAACAGCCATCGGTTCGGCCAGTAAGAACACCCCTACCATCCTGAATAAATTAGAATTAACACACCTGTTTGATGCCATTATTGACGGTAACAGCGTAAGCATCCCCAAACCCGACCCTGAAGTATTTTTAAAAGGAGCTGAAGCGGTAGGTGTTACCCCATCTGCCTGTGTGGTTTTTGAAGATGCTATTGCCGGTATTGAAGCTGCGATAAACGGCGGTATGAAAACCGTCGGTATCGGTTCGCCGGAAACATTGACTAAAGCAAATATTGTGGTGAGTGGTTTGGATAAGATGAGTTTGACGATATTGGCGGAGTTGTAATAAAACTACCCGCTTAAGCGTATGCACTCCATAAAATATTCTAATGATATGAAGCTGAAACTTTTTGTATTGTGCCTGTTTATTTCCGCTATAGCATTCGGCCAAAAAAAGCCAGTTAAGATCAGCATCACATATTTAACCAAAAACTTTTACGTGTGCACATCATACGGTTACCCGGATGATAAATCGCCGGCATACCCGGCTAACAGCTTATTTGCGGTTACCGATAAGGGTATTGTTCTGGTTAATTCACCATGGGGCGATGAACAAACCCAACAGCTAATAGATAGCGTTAAACGGCGCTTCAACAAAAAAATAATCTTTTGCATAGCTACCCACTTCCACGATGATTGTTTAGGCGGATTTGATGTGTTAAAAAAACAAGGTGCTAAAACCTATAGCAGCAGGCAAACTTACACGCTTGCTAAGAAAGAAAATAATGAACTGCCGCAATACACCTTTGCCCACGATACCACCTTTAATGTTGCCGGTATAACTTTAAAAACCTATTACCCCGGCGAGGGCCATACGCATGACAATATAGTGGTTTGGTTACCGCAGGATAAGATACTTTTTGGCGGGTGCCTGGTTAAAAGCTTAGAAGCCGACAACAAAGGTTTTACCGGCGATGCTAACCTTAAGCAATGGCCTTCATCAATCAAAAATGTACAGGGCCGTTTTAAAGATGCCCGTTATGTGATTCCCGGCCATCTGGGATGGCAGGGAGGCTTAAAGCAATTAAACCACACCCTGCGTATCCTCAATCAATAACTTAGTCTTTGGGGCTTCGTAGTTTGGCGCGTTCTTTTATAATGCTCTTCACGGCACGTGCTACAAACTGTTTTTGTTCATCGCTCAGGTCGGTTACTTTACTATCACCATTAAACTCGTACTCTATTCTTTTATTAGAATTCTCTCTGGCTTTAAACCCTTTGTCGTTTTGCTCAAACTCCAGGTAGCCGCCGTTTGAGATATGCTCAATGCCATCCTCCTTTTCGTTAAAAACAACCTTCCCCGAATACTTTATCCGTTGCGAAAAATTATCTGTTTTATTTACAATGGTGGTTGATTTGCCCCAATCGCATGCTGCTACAGTGCCTAACACTATCAATGCCAGTACTATAATTTGTATTTTTTTACTTACCAGTTTCATGTTATTTATTTTTTACAAAACAAAAATACACATTACATGGTATTATGCAATACATAGTACTATTAATAAATACAACTATCTATAAATCAGTCAAATAATTTACTACTCGCTGCGTAAACTCTTCACCGGGTTAACCAAAGCGGCTTTTATGAGCTGATAACTAACTGTTGCTAGCGCTATAGCCATTGCTATAATAGCAGCCAATAAAAATATACTCCAGTGAATGTGGATACGGTAAATATAATCCTGCAGCCATTTGTTCATTAAGTACCATGTTATTGGTGCGGCAATGGCAAAACCAATACCAATCAAAACAACAAACTCTTTAGAGAACAGGTACACAATAGCCCCTACCGACGAACCCAACACCTTACGGATGCCTACCTCTTTAATGCGCTGTACGGCCATAAAAGATGCCAACCCATATAAGCCAAGGCAGCTTAACAATATAGCCACCACAGCGAAGCATTCATAGATCTGTGATAGCTGGCTCTCTTGTTTATAGAAAGCCTCTATACATTCGTCCATAAACTGGTATTCAAAGGCATAATTGGGGTAAACCTCATTCCACAATTTTTCTATGCCTTTTAACGATGGGCCGATGTTGACAGAAGACAGTTTGATATTACTGATCTCGTACTGTTTTTTAAATGTAGTGATCAACATGGGCGCATAATCGTCCTTAAACGACCGGTTATGATAATTCTTCAACACCCCTACTATCCTGCCTTTGGCAAACTTGCCCAGGGCTAACTGTTTATTCAAAGCATCTTCAGGTTTGGCCAGGCCCAGTTTTTGGGTAAGCACTTCGTTCACTAAAAACTCCCTTATCGTGTCGGATGCCGCAACATTCCGTCCGGCTGCGAGCTGTAGCTGATAGGTTGGGATATACTGCTCGTCGGCCATTTTGATGATCGAATAAAAATCGACCGGCTTGGCGGCGTTCTCATAGGTGAACATAGTCCAATTAGCGTCCTCGCCGGCGGGTACGTTTGAGCTTAAGCTCACCTGCTCCACCCCGTTTATATCAGTTAGTTTCTTTTTAAGATATTCTAACTTACTGATGCCTGCGCTGTCCGACGGGAACGGAACATTTACGATGGCATCTTTTGCAAATCCCATACTCTCATGCGTAAAGTAATTCATTTGCTTTACAATGACGATAGTGCAGATGATAAGCCCCTGCGCTATCACAAACTGAAACACCACAAGCGCATGCCTTAATGAGATGCCTCTGGGTGTTTTTAATGCGAGTTTGCTCTTCAATGCATTGATAGGATTAAAGCTCGATAGCACCATCGACGGATAAAAACCTGCAATCAGCGTTACCAAAACAGCCAGTAACACCATAAACGCCGCTACATTTATCTGCAGCAACATCCCGGCGGCTAAAGGCAAATCCATTATTTTACCTATAAAGTGTATTCCTACCGCACTTATGCCAACAGACAGGATAAGCGATATCAGTACTATTACAAAAGTTTCGGTCAGGAACTGCATTTGCAATTGCCCGCGATTACCGCCAAGCACCTTACGAATGCCCACCTCTTTTGCACGGTTTACAGCCTGCGCGGTAGCCAGGTTTACGAAGTTAACGCAGGCTATCACCAGTATAAACAAGGCTATCATCCAAAGCATACTGATCATTTGCGTGGTGATGGATTTGTTGGAGTAATTGCCCGCCTTATTATCAAAATGAACTTTGCCTAACGGCTGGGCTACCTCGCTGTCTTTATTATCGGGCGCCCGGTATTTTTTCATCAGGGCTTGTAACTTGCCGGTTAGTTGCGCTTCGTTCATGCCTGCCGAGGCCAGTACATAACAACCGTAATAAGAGCCTGTGCTATTGTAATCGGTTGATTTTAGCATCTCGGCGGTGCGGCCCGTACCTAACGAAAACACTACACTAAACTGAAAATCGGAGTTTTGAGGGATAGGCGCCAGTATACCGGTTACCTTTAAAACTTCTTTATTATCCCACCTGATGGTTTTGCCCATGGCCTGTTGCCAGTTGCCAAAGTATTTTGTAGCGGTTTCTTTGGTAAGTAATACCGAATTGGGGTTCTTCAGCGCGGTATTGGCATCGCCCTGTATCAGCGGAAAATCAAATATTTTAAAGAATGATGGCGTGGTTGCAAATACGCCGGTCTCTTTAAACTTTTTATCAATCTGCCCTTCTTTGTTCAGCACCTGGATCTGCTCATTATCGTTATGCATAATTGGTGCATATGCTTCAATTTCGGGGATATCGGTTTTTAGGGTTTGCGGGATGCCACGTGCAATGCCCGATCCGTAAAAGATATCTTTCGAATCAGCATGATGGTATTCGGTCAGCATCCGGTAGATTCTATCCTTCTTGGCATGGAAATTATCAAAGCTTAAATGAAACTGGATCAATACAAATATCACCAGGCAAATAGAGATACCCGTGCCCAGGCCAATGATATTGATAAATGTGTATGCCTTATTGCGCAACACATTACGCCAAGCCGTTTTAAACAGATTTTTAAACATAACGATGAGTTTTAGTATTTACAGTGTTTGGATAAGTTTACAAAGCCAGTGCCAATGAAAAAACAGGCTATAGCACGTAGATAAGGGCATTATTTCCAAAGGGGTGTACGAAAACGTACAGTTGTACGTACGGTTTCGTACGTTTAAATTCGTAGATAGATGAACAATAAAATTGTTACGTATCAATTGATATGAATGTCTTGCCTGTTGTAATAAAAAAGTTAATTTAACGGTGTGATAGCTTAACTACCATTTAGTTGTCACTATTATAAACTGATAAGGCCTGATGTCGAAAAAGAAATTACTGTTCTTACCTGTGTTCCTGTTTCCGCTGATGGTTATTTTATCGCAATGCTTAAGTCCTGAAGAAGCAGCTACCGACCCCAGGGGGGATGCTTACGCAGGCGCAAAAACTTGTATCAGCTGCCATAAAAAAATTAGCGATAGCTATATGCACATGGCGCATAACATCGCGTCCTCCCCTGCCTCAACAAACAGTATCCATGGTAGTTTTTCACCCGGCTTAAATGCAGTTATCTATAATGATCATACCAAGGTTTTGATGACCAAAACCGATAACGGGCTTTATCAAACCAATTATGTAAACGGTGAAAAGGTAGAAAGTGCCCGCATGGATATTACCACGGGCGGTGTTAAAGGCGAAACCTATTTATACTGGAAAGAGAATGAGCTTTTCCAGTTGCCGGTATCGTTTGACAATACCAATAACCGCTGGATTGTTAGCCCCGGCTATGATACCACTATGGCCAGTTTCGATAGATCAATCAACATACGTTGTATGGAATGCCACGCATCTTATGCTAAAACCGAACCGGGTAAGGTGCCCGGCTTTGATAGTAACCCGATAGGCTTTGATAAAAAATCGATTATTTTAAGCATCGATTGTGAGCGTTGCCACGGTGGGGCCAAACACCACGCTGACTTCCAGGCGGCCAATCCCGATGTTAAAACTGCCAAGTACATCACCCGGATAAGCACTTTAAGCCGTACGCAAAAAGTAGATCTTTGCGGCACCTGCCATTCGGGTACGCAAACGGTTAACACCAAATCGATATTGGATTTTAAACCAGGCGATAAGCTTACCGACTTTAAAAAACACGACCCAGGTGCCGGCCCTTTAGATTTTGCACATATTGATGTACATGGCGACCAGTTAGATATGCTTAAAACAAGCAAATGTTACATCAGCAGCAATATGGATTGCAATACCTGCCACAATACGCATCAAAACGAACGTAGCAACGCGGCACTGTTTGCACAGCGCTGCCAAACCTGCCACTCAACAGCAAGCCATAATGTATGTAAACTAACAGGTAAAATTGATGCGCAGGTATTACAAACCAAATGTATATCCTGCCATATGCCCGCGTTGCCCACTAAGGCTATTATCAATAACCATCAATCGGTATTGATACACAGCCATCACATAGCGGTTTATGGTGATGAGATAACCAAAATATCGGCTTATTTAAAAAAGAAATGATGGTTACAAGTGCTGTATGCAATACGGCACTTGTAACCATCATTAAATATTAGTGTAGAGATATTACTTCTTAATATTATTCTGCAACACAATAAACGGCAGGTGTTCGTCCCAATTTGGCGAAAAATTAGGCTGGAATAAAAACCCGCTTGCATAGTTCCCTAATATAATATCCGGCTTGCCGTCTTTATCCAGGTCGTTTACATCCATGCTCATCCATCGGCCGTATTGGCTAACAGGAACCGCATGAGGTTTAAATTGCATTGGTTTATCCTGCTCAAAGTAAATAAATTCCTCAGCCGGGTTATTCTTCATATCGGCAAAGAAAGCGATGGTAGCAATATCAATATCGCCATCATTATCAAAATCCTGCGCTATGGCTTTTGTTGCACCGTTTATCGGGTAAAACCAGTTTTGTTTAAAATTAAAATCGCCGGTATTTTTGTAGATGTATAAACCGTGATAAGGTTTCAGGATACGCGAATCGTGAAAATTATACCCACAGGTATAAACCAGGTCCTGTTTACCATCATGATCAATATCAGCCAGCGCAAAGCTTGTTGAGCCGTTTACCGGTGGGAACGACAGCAACTCGCGGCTGGTGAAACCTCCTTTTTTATTATTCAGGAATAATGATAACCCCTCGTTTCCGGTGCCAAATAATACCATAAGGTCGGGATAGCCATCACCGTTAAAATCCTGCGAAACGGCTTGTACAGCTCCGGGCCTGTCAGTTATGGTAAACTGTTTTAACGCTTTACCATCTGGCCCCAACTTAAACAGGTAAACACCACCTTTTGTAAAGCCCTGCCCCAATACAATAAGATCATTATTACCGTCTTTATCTACATCAACATTCAAAGTTTGTACAGGCCTTGGCATATCTCCGGCAACTTCTGTTGCCGTTAAAGGGTTAGCGGCAAGGTTAGCTCCGTATATTTTCCCTGATGGGTAATCAACAGCATCTATCCGGCCAATGCATGATAGTATTACCCTATCGCCTCCCTTAGCATCTTTTGTAAAATCAGCATTCACCGCGGCCGATGGGACATGAGTTACCCTTACAGCCTTAAGCTGGTTATTCCATTCGGTTAAAGTGTTTGCAACCAGGTCGCTGGTGTATATATTACCAGTACTTGGGTTTGCCGCTACCATAGTGGTAAAAGCTATATCAGTGCCGCCGGCGGGTTTTTTTAATGTAAAGCCAGCCCAATTATTTACCAATGGTACAGGGCGTTTTGCGGGTAAAAGTGTATCTGGTGCAATTTTATTATAGTAATCAACAATTGCCTGCCAATTTACTATTGATATACCGGAGGTATCTTTAGGGGCTTTATAGAAAGATGGGCCGTATGTAGATATGCCTAAATAGTGTGCCATTGATGGCAAGGAGTGCATCCGCCACACATCTTTGGTTAAAGTGTTTGCCGGCACAAGCGAATGGCATTTTGTACAATGCAGCTTTACCAAGTGTTCGCCATCTGCTATAACATCGCCTGTAAGTTTGTAATCGGTACCGGTTTTATTTTTGCAACCCTCAAGTAATGTGCTTAATGATAATAAGGCAACCCCGGATAGTATGAAAGATGTAAATAAAAAGGTGTGCTTTAGTTTCATAATAGTATCTAATCCTCTATTAGTTCTGTAGTTTTAATGTATTCCAAATAAATTCGCCAATCTTGCGGCCCTGTATAGCGCCCTGATCTACGCTGTTCTTGTAATGGATACCACCATAAAAACGGCTTATCGACGTTTCGTCTGATGCTTTCAGGAACGATTTGAAATGGCGCTGCATACCAATGTAACGTAAATCGCTGGTATCGTCATATTCAAAATTATCACCAAATAAGTGCGTTAGTATTACCGCAGATGCTGCGCTGATATCGCTATGCCCGCTTGGATATTCCGGGAATGGCGGTGTTTGCAATAATGGCAGCCATTTTGGGTCCCACTTAGCGTTTATTACGGTAACCGGCCTAATGTACTCTGTAGTGTATTTAACCTGCCAGCCGCATATAAAAGCATCATACAAGGCTATTGAAGTTAAGGCATATGCCTGTGCGGTTTTCACAGCACTGGCCTTGGTTTTTTCGCAGGCTATCCGCGCAATACCTATCCAGTGGCCACCAGGGGTTATTTTTTTGTTTACAAACATCATATGCCCGTTATGTTGTATCACAAAGGGGTTGTCATCCCAAAATTTGGCAATGGTTACCTGCTCGGGAGTAAGTTTTTTACTTTGCTCGTAAACCTCCCGGTTTTGTTTAATGTATTCGCTGTTTTCATCGTTGCTGAAAGGCGGCGGTGGCGGCAATGCAAAGTCTGATGATGATTTTACAACAAAAGTTTCCATGGTTCCCCAGCAAAACTCCACTCCGTCCAAATAATCGGGCGCTGTTGGGCGCCATTTTCCATCATCATCGCTTCCTAAAAACCTTGGCTTGCCTCTTGTTTTTGCATAATTATCAAACTTGGCGCGCCCTAAAACTGCTTTACCAACACTTTCACCAAACGCTACCGAGCGTGCAAAGGTAGAATCATCAAGATTATCTTTATACATTGCAAAAACCTTATCCTCGTAACGTTTTAATGTATCTACGGAGAAAGTCACCTTGTGTGCAACTGTAAAAAATGCCTTTGTAGCTGCAAGCGCATAATTATATTTTACCCCCCTTTTAGGTTGGGGCATGGCCTTAAAGCCGTTTAACTGACCCGCTATTGAGTTGTATTTAGCATCCTGAAAACGAATAGCCTCGTAAGCGGCTAATGATGTGTACCCATATATACGGCTTGCTACAGGCGGGCTAAATACATCATAAATAATAACCTGTGTTAACTCATCTACATTATCATGTAGTACATCGGCATCGCTTTTTAATGCTATTTTTTGTTTTTGTTTACAGCTTATAGCTAATAAACAAAATGCAAAAGCTATCATTATTTTAAAGTTTCTCATTATAATCGGCTATATTAATTTAAAGGAATGTTTCTTGTGTTGCCGGTGTTATCTGTTATAACAACCGATGCCATGGTAGCATCAATATTAAAAAACCTACCCGACTGCGATAAGAAGGACGCGCCATTGTAAAACTCCTGCTTCGCAGTTTTACCGTTCTTATATTTGATGGTAGCAAAAGCATCAAACGGTTTTATGGCAACCGTACGTACGGGCTTTTTCAACTCAAATACCTTCATAGCATCTTTATACTGGGTAGCAGCCAATAAGTAATTGCCTTTTGCACCGCGCAGTTTAACCAACGCCTTGCCATTGCCGGGAATATAAATACCGCTTTGCATAATGGTTAATGGTTTAAAGCCTCCTTTACCATCGCCTTTTAAAACTAACCCGTTAAATGCATCGTAACGGCCTGTACTAACCTCGGTGCCATAATCGTTGCCATTAAGGGCTACATCCAGGTTGCCGTCGCCATCAAAATCGTCAATAATTATACCTGCCAGTTGTGATATCTGAGCTTCTATAGGTAAGGGTATAAGGGTAAATTTACCATGCCCATCGTTACGTAAATAACAAGATTGCAATTCATTTGCTTTTAACCGCACAGCACCTTTACGCATAGCGGGTGTAATAACACTATCCATAGTAGCAACCGCATACGATTTATAGTTTTGAAACCTTACACGCATGCTGATAATCTGTTTCACCATATCATCACGGGTATGTGCCGGAAACTCTTTCATAACACCATCCCTATCTTTTAAAAACAATGATGGGATTGCATCGTAACTATCGTTGTCGTCAAAATCTTTAGCGGTTATGTATACCGGGTACTGGTCGGTTGCCTTATAAAATGTATTTAGTCCGGTGTTCCCTACAATGTAGTCAATATCCCCATCGTGGTCAAAATCACCGCCCGCTATGGTGTTCCACCATCCCAGCTTATTGGCTATGCCACTATTTGCGGTTGTGTTTTTAAACACCCCGTGATCATTCTTTATAAAGGTTACCGGCATCCACTCACCGGTTATTACCAGGTCGGGCCATCCATCGTTATCATAATCTGTAAAAGATGCATCGCATACCAAACCTAAATTATTGAGGCCTTTAGCTACGGTTTGCGTTACATCTGTAAATTTAATAGCGCCCTTTTTACTATCGTTACGTAAAATCAAGCTCGATACCGGTTTAGGGTAGTTCCATGGGTTAACCCTGCCGGATACAAACAGATCAAGTGAGCCATCCTTGTTATAATCTACAGCCTTAACACACAGCTTGCTGGTAAAATTGGCCGGCAATGCATTTTTTTGCAAGGTAAAGTTGCCTTTGCCATCGTTAGCATAAATCCTGTCCTGGTATGATTTTGCACCGGGTTCATCTTCATACCCCCCACTTGCCGCATAAAGGTCAAGGTCGCCATCTCCATCAGCATCAAATAAAAGTAAACCTTCGTCCTTGAATTTATCAGTTAAGTTTGTTGCGGCAGCTAACATGTTGCGTTGTATAAATTTGCCATTAGCCTGTTGTAAGAGCAACTGTGCCGGATATTTTTCGGTGCCGCCAACTACCATATCATCAAAACCATTGCCATCAACATCACCAACAGCAATAGCCGGTGAGTATTCTGATAATTTATGCGGCAGTAATTTCTGCACGTTAAAGTCGGCAAAGTCAACATCGTTATGTTTATAATTGATGCCCACCGCTTTTGTCACCTCGGTAAACAACGATTGGGTGTTTACCAACGGTTGGTTGAAATTATACCCGGTTTTAGCATTATTTATATCAACCTTAAGTACTTGGTCGGTTTTCACATTGTTTAACACTTGCTTTTTACCATTCTGCCATTTTATTACAACCGAATCTATACTGGTGATTTTACCAAGGCCAAAATGCGCAATATTTTGTATGGTTGACAGGTATCCGCGAAAGGGGGTATTTTCATATACCTGTTGCTTGCCATGGTCATAGTAAATATTAGCCCAGGCACCTATACCATCCATATTTTGCGGATTACCTTTAAATTGTATTTCCAGATAATGATTATTACTCTTGTCTTTTTGCCGCGAGGTGTTTTTATACACAAAGGCCTCATCATCAATATTATTAATGATCATATCCATTGTACCATCATTATCCAGATCGGCATAGGCAGCACCGTTAGAAAATGATGCTACATCCATCCCCCAGTTTTTGGTTACATCCTCAAACTGTAGTTTGCCATTATTCCTAAAGGCGTAATTTGATATTTTTATAATCGGTATTTGTTTAAGTACCTGGCTTTTTGTTGCTATAGCATACGATTCGTTCCTGAATGCAATAAAATCATGGTCGGTAACATCGCGGGGGTAACCATTGGTTACTACAATATCCCTAAAGCCATCGTTATCAAAATCTGTTATCATAGGCCCCCAGCTCCAGTCTGTTTGCGCTACGCCGCTTAAAAAAGCAATTTCGCTAAATGCCGGTGCACCAACTGAATCATTCTGGCCAAGGCGTGGCCCCTGGTTTAATTGTAAGGTATTATGGTTGTATTGGTATTGATACCCGTAACGGTCAAAATTTTGGTATAACTGGTACATTGTGCCCGGCATAAACATTTTTTTGCGATAGTTATCTTCCGGATCCATATCCAGTTCAAAAACATCAGCAAGGCCGTCGTTATTAATATCCTGCACATCCTGGCCCATGGCACTTGTAGCAGTATGTTTAAAGTATTCTCTTGAACGATCGGTAAATGTACCGTCGTGGTTGTTAATGTATAGTATATTGCTTGGTAAAAAATCGTTTGTTACATAGATATCTTTCCAGCCATCCTGGTTAAAATCGGCAATACTTGCCGCGTGGCCGTAGCCTTCAATTAGTATACCGGCCTCTTTTGATACATCTTTATAAACACCGTGTTTTAAAATAGAATCATAATCGTTACGATATAACCTCCCTGTGTTACGGCTTGTGCCGTCTGTAATAATAGGCCTGAAAGAACTTGTATTATCAGTAGATTGTGCTTCGTTAACAGTAAGGTACATATCCAGGTCGCCATCGTTATCGTAATCAAAAAACGATGCCATGGTTGAGTGTACGTTAATATTCAGCCCGTACTCTTTTGATGATTCTTTAAAAACAGGCACACCATCTTTGTCTGGCCCCTGGTTTATATAAAGGAGATTTAATCTTTTAACCGGATCATTTAAAAGCGTATTACATACATAAATATCTTTTAAGCCATCGTTGTTAATATCTACAACTGCCACACCACGGCCCCAGCCCCCTTTGCCGCCTACGCCGGCTTTTTCGGTAACGTCTTCAAATTTAAAATCGCCTTTATTGATATACAATCGGTTTGATACGGCATTGCCTATAAGATAAATATCCTGCAGCCCATCATTATTAAAATCTCCTATCCCAACACCGCCGCCATTATAAATATTTAATTTATCGAGCGGATTAATACTATCATTCTCTACTATCTCATTATTAAACTTTATGCCTGAATGTGATGAGGAGATTCTTTCAAACATCGCCGCTTTTTTACACGAGAACAAGGAGCAAATAAGAATAATGATTAGCAGGCATTTAAGGGGTTTCATACAACGATATTAAGAAAATATATTCAAAAAAAAAGAGGGAGAGATTATTATCTCCCCCTCTTTTTAAGTTACTGATTACTAATAACCTTTATTCTGTTTCAGCGTACCTTTAGAGATATCGATCTGGAACTGAGGGATTGGATAAAGTTCGTTTTTGTTAGAAGTGAACTTAGCAACCTTCATTACCGCAGAGGTAAATTTATCACCAAAGTCGCGGGTGTTTTTCAGGAATTTTTCAATTTCTGTTGACATAATAGTACCTCCTGGGCCGCCATTAACAGCATCCCAACGAGACAAGTCAAAGAAACGATGACCTTCCATACCTAACTCAAGCTTGCGCTCAAAGTAAACTGCTTTGCGGGCATAAGCCTGGCCATTTGTAGCAAACTGGCCGGTATATAAACCAACTTTGTAGTTAGCAGCAAATTGAGTATTATCAACTTCTGGTTTAGTAGCATCACCGCCTGTGTAGCCGGTTAATTTACCTTTAACCCAACCGGTTTGGTCAGCAGCACGGCCCCTAACCTGATTAACATAACCTTCTGCAACAGAAAGCTGATTAGCCTCAACAGCGCATTCTGCAGCCCATAATAATACATCGGCGAACCTGATAGCATTGTAGCTATTTGAAGTTGACTGATTTGCTGCCCAACCACCGTAAGAATCTGAAGTTGTTGATTGCGCTGCTTTGTAATAAACGTTTTTAATTGGCAGGTAAGGGCCACCATTTGGCTGATCACGTGCCCATGCAGCACCCGGGCAAATACCCCAGTCCAGGTAAGGAATACCACGACGACCTACTGACCAGTCTAACCTTGCATCAAGCAATTCATCACCCGGTGTAAATACAGTACCGGCGGGCACGCTTTGGTCATTTTTAATGTAATCATTTTGGTAAGTGTCAATTAATGGCAAACCATTAGCATCAACTTTAAACGAGTTTACAAAATCAAAAGTTGGCTGGAAGAAACCGCAACATCCTGCGGGGCCTGCAGAAGGGAAATTCAATACAGAGCCTGCGTTACCGTTTAAGCCGTTTGCACCATCATGTACGGATGTTTGTACTACAAAAACACCTTCGGGGCCATTTTTGGTTGATGGATTAAAGTTGTTTGCGTACTTACCTAAGGCATAAGCAGCCCCTGAGCTGGTTTTACCATTAGTAATTACATCCTTCAAAATGGTAAACGCATCAGCATATTTGTGATCGTACATCAGGGTCTTAGCCTGGAAAGCTAAAGCTGCCCATTTGTTTGCACGCCCTATCTGCGGCTGAGTAGCAGGGAGATCTGCCGCTGCTGCTGCAAAATCAGCCTCTATTTTATCCCAAATTACTTTGTCATTTGGTACGTTATAGTTATTTGCAGTATAGGTTATTGATTCATCAATATACGGAACGAACTTCCAAAGTTTAGCAGCTTCCAGATGATAAAAGCCACGCAGGAAACGAGCTTCGGCAACGTATTGCTTTATTTGGTCAGGAGTTATAGAACCATCTTTAACCTGAGGTATCAACCTTAATACGTCGTTAGCACGTTGTACACCTGCATAGCATACACGCCATTTATGATCTAAATAATCATTGGCACCAGTTGCACTGAAAGCCTCAAGGTTTGCAGCTGCCGGCTGGTCACCAGGGTTTGAGCCTTTAAAGGCATCACCTGCAACCACACTACCGTATACCCAGTTATCTGTACCGGTTTCCCAGGGGCTACCTGTTTGGCCGTCAAAAACACCGTCTACAACAGAGTAAGCGCCAATCAAAACACCATCAACACCAGTACGTGTTGCAAGTACCTCAGGGATCAATGAGCCGATAGGCGCCTGATCAAGATACTTCTTACATGAATAAGATCCACCAAGCAAAACGAGCGCTGCCGGGATAAGGACTTTTAATTTAAAACTTTTTTTCATAACTATTCTCTTTATATATTATGGTTAGTTATTATTAGAAACTAAGGTTTACGCCGAATATGAATCTGCGTTCGTTGTTAGGATAGTTACCTCTATCTACTCCCTGGCTATTACGGTTGTCATATGCTTGTATTTCCGGATCAAGGCCACTGTATTTTGTAATAGTGAAGAGGTTAGTACCTTGTACGTAAGCACGTAATTTATCAATACCAATTGCTTTTAGCATGCTTGGCGCAAAAGTATAACCAACTTGTAACGACCTTAATTTTAGGAATGAGCCATTCTCTACATAGTAAGAGTTGATAACATCAGAAGTACTAAAGCTGGTTGTTTTTTCAGCTATAGGCGCTTTTGCGTTGGCATTTTGAGCTGCAGTTTTTGCAGGATCCCATGCATTGTTCAACAGGTCTAAACTTTTATTACCAGTTTGAGTACCGTAGAAATTAGTCCAGTACTTAATGGTGTTGTACACATCATTACCTTGTGAACCATATAGTACTGCGCTTAAATCAAACCCTTTGTAACCTAAATTCAGGTTAACACCATAGGTGAAATCGGGAGTCGGTTTACCAATTGGGGTACGATCAGCATCGGTAATACGGCCATCACCGTTTACGTCAGCATAACGGAAACGACCCGGGGCTGCATCTGTCTGATAAACTGGCACTGAACCAAACAAATCTGGCTTTTGTTTTGCGTTAAGCGCATCAATCTCACCCTGGGTATTCCAATAACCTTCTACTTTGTAACCGTAGAAAGCGCCAATAGGGCCACCTACCTGATTGTAAACTACGTTACCATTACGAACATCTGATGTAAAGAACGGAGCTCCAAGTTGGGTAATCTCGTTTTTCAAAGTAGTGATGTTAGCACCAATCGAGTATGTGAAACCACCAGAAGAACCGTGGTATGTAGCGCTGATATCTAAACCTCTATTTACCACTGTACCATTATTAACAGTAGGCCATGCACCTTCTAATCCACCGGCAGTTGCAGGTATAGGTACAATTACAAGCAGGTCTGATATTGTTTTTTTATAATACTCAAGAGTAACATCAAAGTGGTTAAACAATGAAGCATCAAAACCTACGTTAAAGGTTTTATCAGTTTCCCAAGTTGCATTGGGGTTACCTAAAGAGTTTTGTAAATAACCAGGAATTACTGAGCTTGATGAACCATCAATAGGGTAAGATGATGAACCAGGGCCACCACCGTAAGCAGCGTAAGCGCTGTTTACACCAACGTTACCGTTAAAACCTGATGTACCGTAGCTACCGCGGATCTTTAAGTCATTTAACCAGGTAGAACCTTTAGCAAATTCTTCCTGTGTTACGCGCCATGCAGCGGATACAGCAGGGAAAGTACCCCATTTATTACCCGGAGAAAAACGTGAGCTACCGTCACGACGTATAGTTGCGCCGATGATGTACCTGTCATTATAGGTATAATCTAAACGGGCAAAAAGTGACATGATAGTATTACGATCCCTGTATTTACTGTCTGCAGTTGTTTGACCAGCCTGGCCGTTTGCAATGTTAGCAAAGAATGGATCAAGTGAAAAAAGGTTTTTTGCATTAGCGTTAATTTCGCGACCCGTATACCCTCTTTGCTCAAAACCACCTAACACGTTAATGCTATGTTTTCCAAATACTTGTTTGTAGTTTAAAGTATTGCTCCAGTTAAAGTTGCTATCATATGAAGAGCCTTCGCTGTAACTATTATTACCACCGTGTGCCTCACCGCTATCATACTGGCGATAGCCAATGTTATAATAGTAGCGGTTGTAAATATCAGCACTGTAAGCAGTACGTGCTACAAAGTGTTTTAAGAAGTCGGCTTCGGCAAACACAGTACCTTGCATACCGTATTCATTGGTATGATTGGTTGTTTGGCGCTCCTGCATACCAACAGGGTTAAGTGCATTACCTAAAGCAGCAGGGCCTGCATAAGTACCACCTAAATTACCCCCAATATCGCGTACAGGGATAATAGGAAGTGTACGGTAAGTTTCAGAAATAGGGTTACCCTCGTTTTGGTTACCACCATTTGCTAAACCACCGCCACCATTTGGCGAGTTGATATAATAATAGCTAAAGTTTTCACCTAACCTGATGTGATCTTTCACACTAAAGGTTGTGTTAACGCGGGCCTGGTATCTTTTAAAGTAAGTATTGATAAGCGTACCTTGTTGATTAGTGTAACCTAACGATAAAAAGTAATTGCTTTTATCACTTGCACCGCTTGCGCTTAACGAGTGTTGTTGGATTGGGGCACTTTTGAAAATTTCGTGGAACCAATCTGTGCCTGCGCCTTTAACAAATTTTTGGATCAGGTAATCACGTGCCGGATCATTGTCGAGGTGGTAATTTGGAAGAAAAGTGTTTGCCTGATTTTCGTTGAATACACCTTTAGAACCAGAACCTGACTGGTAACCATAATCATAGAATTTCTTTCCGTTAGGGTTGCCTTTCATCAAATCGTTATCTGGGTCAACCTTGGCAACTAATTGCTCAAACTCACTAGCATTGAGTAAATTAAATACGTTACCACTTAACGGCTGTGTGGTACCATAAAATGCATCGTATGAAATTGTTGCTTTACCTTGTTTACCTTTTTTAGTAGTAACAACGATAACACCGTTACCACCACTAACACCGTAGATAGCAGCAGCACCCGCATCTTTCAATACTGATATCGACTCGATATCATTAGGGTTGATGTTTGAAATGCTGCTCGTTTGTAATCCATCAACAACATATAGTGGCGATGAATTATTAAAATTACTTAAACCACGGATAGTAACCTGCGCACCGGCACCCGGGGCACCTTGTGTTACAACGTTAACACCGGCTGCCTGGCCTTGTAGCATAGTTTCAGCACTTACAGATGGAACCGACTTTGCAGCGTTCATGTTTACTGTAGTAACCGAACCGGAAATGTCTTTTTTACGTTGCGTGGTGTAGCCCGTTACTACAACTTCGTTCAACGTGTTGCTGCCGGCCTGTAAAACAATATTGATTGTTTCAGAGGCGCCTACAGTAACATCTTGCGATTGATATCCCAGGTATGAGATAGTCAATACGTCACCCGGATTCAGACTCAGACTGAACTGTCCGTTAACGTCTGTCTGTGTACCGATGGTAGTACCCTTAACGCGCACAGTGGCACCAACTACAGGCAGCTTGTCGTCGCTACCGGTAACTTTACCAGTGTGTTTTGTTTGAGCCGTAACTACCAATGAAGAAACCATGCAGCATAATAGCAGGCATAGTGCTCTTCCCTTAAGGAGTAAACTTTTAAACATGAGATTGAGATTTAGTTGATTAATATATTTGATTTAAGATTGTATGAAGAGAATGGCCGGATGCAGGTGAGATACACAGGCGACCACCTCAAAAATATTTTTGACTATGGTGCCCCGCGGGCCGGGCTAGAAATATCAATAATGGAAAATTGTAAAAGTTTTATCATATAGTTACACTATCCTGTTTAAAATTTTTATTCCGTTTAGCACCCAACGAGCGATATATACAGCCCGTCGATGTGTTTATCCGTTAAGTTTTGTTTCGTTTTCTTTAAAAAGAAAAGTTTATAATTGGTAATGCTCTAATATAAACAGAGTGTACAGGTTACACAAGTTAATTTATAAGAATTATTAATTATTTATTTTGAGACCTTATAACGATATCAATATTTCAATTTAATATTCTTTTGTTAAACTCTTGTTAACAAACAGGTATATTAAATAATAATATCGCAATGTAATTTTCTTGTTATAAAGCAATTTTATCACAAAATTCCATATAGGGCATAATCAAAAGCCCCCAACCTCTCGATTTTTATAAAAAATTTAAAAACTTCTTTTATTTTTTTAAAAAGTATGACACATAAAATCTACGAGGTGTTAAACTTATGTTAAAATTATATTATCAATAACGAATACAACATCAATAAATCCGCGGCAAATACACCAAGTATTTTATTTATGGATTATGGTTTTTATATAAAAAAAATATGCCTTGCTGACATTAGCAAGGCATATTCATTAAATTTTGTATAAAAAATTCGAAGCGGTTTCTTTAAACGAAACTACAACTTTAGCTATTTAACCCACTGCACCCTGGCTGTTTTGGTATCGGCCGAATTTGTACCTACCTGTATAATAAATTCACCTGGTTCCCAGTCGTATTTTAACTGGCTGTTGTAAAATTTAAGTTGTTTAGGGGTTATATTAAAGGTAATATCCATCTTCTCGCCTATCTGCAGGTTCACCTTTTTAAAATCTTTAAGTTCTTTAACTGGGCGGCTTATACTTGCTGCCGGGTCTCCTATATAAAGTTGTACAACTTCTTCGCCGGTGTAAGGTCCGTTATTAGTAACAGTAACAGTAGCAGTTAAAGTTTCGTTACCCTTTAATTTGGTTTTGCTCAGCTTAAGGTTACTATAGCTAAAGCTGCTGTAGCTTAAACCATAACCAAACGGATAAAGCGGGTCATTACTGATATCAAGGTAATTTGATTTGAATTTGGTTGGGCCCGATGAATAGGGGCGGCCTGTATTCAAGTGATTATAATATAAAGGTATTTGCCCAACACTACGCGGGAATGTTGTAGTTAATTTACCGGATGGGTTATAGTTACCAAACAACACCTCTGCAATGGCGTTACCGGCTTCTGTACCCGGCGCCCATACGTCTAATATAGCAGCGGCGTTTTCATTTTCCCATGTTAGCGTAAGCGGCCTTCCGTTAAATAATACAATTACAATAGGCTTGCCTAATTTAGCAAGGGCTTTTAGCATCAGTTGCTGGCTTTCAGGAATGCTGATATCTGACCGGCTTGACGATTCGCCGCTCATGCTTTGCGACTCGCCAACAACTGCAACAATAATATCCGATTTTTTAGCCGCTTTTACGGCATCTTCAATCATATCCGCCGGCGATTGTTTATCAAGCGATACCATGCCCGGGCCAAAGTTAAGGCGTTTCATAAAGGCTGTATCATCCGTAATATTACTTCCTTTTGCGTAGTTGATCTTTACATTATCGCCAACTATGTGTTTAATGCCTTCTATTACGCTTATTGATTTTTCCCACTCGCCGCCAATTACCCAGGTACCCAACATATCCCTTTTATTATCGGCCAGCGGGCCAACAAGTGCTATGCTGCCACCTGATTTTTTTAACGGCAATATCTGGTTGGCGTTTTTTAGTAGTACAAAAGAGTGCTCGGCAGTAACCCGTGCCGATTTGCGGTTGGCATCGGTCATTATTTCGGTTTTCTCTCTTTGCGGGTCTAATGATTTGTAAGGGTTATCAAATAAACCCAATTTATATTTTGCTTCAAGCACACGGCGACAGGCCAGATCAATGTCGGCCTGTGTTACTTTACCTTGTTGCAATGATGTTTTAAGCGTTTTTAAAAAGCCCTCGCCCACCATATCCATATCCAGCCCGGCTTTTAACGCCAGTGCTGATACCGTTTGCAGGTTACCCATGCCATGATCAACAGTTTCGTTTAATGAGGTGTAATCTGATACCACAAACCCTTTAAAGCCCCATTGTTTACGCAACAGATCGGTTAACAACCATTTGTTAGTAGTTGCCGGCACGCCATCAACCACGTTAAACGAGCTCATGAAACTGCCCGCTCCTGCATCAAGCGCGGCTTTATATGGTGGCAGGTAATAGTTGTACATGGCTACCTTGCTCATATCAACCGTATTGTATTCGCGGCCTGCTTCGGCAGCTCCATAAAGTGCAAAGTGTTTTACGCAGGCCATCACCGCGTCGGCATTTTTAAGGCTGGTACCCTGGTAACCCCTTACCATGGCCGCGGCTACTTTACCACCCAGGTAGGGGTCTTCGCCGCTACCTTCAGATATGCGGCCCCAGCGCGCATCCCGGGCTATATCAACCATTGGCGAAAACACCCAGTTTAAGCCTTCGGCAGTAGCCTCTTTGGCAGCAATATGTGCTGCGTGCTCAATAATACCAAGATCCCAGGTGGCCGACATACCCAATGGAATAGGAAATATTGTGCGGTGCCCGTGTATAACATCAAGCCCAAATATTAAAGGGATATGCAAACGCGAGCCTTTAACAGCGGCTTCCTGCATTTTACGAACACTCTCGGTTCCGTACAAACCAAAAATACCGCCTATACTGCCTTTTTTAACACCATCGCCAATACCATTGTTGGTTACCGACCCTGTTATAGCCATGCCGCCTGTTACCAGGTTTAGCTGCCCTATCTTTTCATCAACGGTCATTTTTTTCATTAAGCCGTTAACAAAAGCATTCATTTTAGCAGTTTCGGTTTTATCCTGCGCTACACTTTTACTAAGTGGGAAACAAAATAGTATAGCCGCACTTATGTAAACAATGGGCTTATGAGTGAAATATTTTTTCATTAATAACAGTTTGGGTGTGTTTAATATATCGTTATAGCTATTAAATTTCCGTAATATTAAATTACTGTAAAACTTATTAGTTATAATTGGTTTTTAATGTTGCCTAATGCATGGTGTAATTGGTACACAATTGTAAATATTAAATTTAAACAATCAAAGTTATTTTTATCAATACCGTAAATGTTAACAAAACAGGAACTGGAAGAATTTTGGGCAGAAGCCAGTGAGATATATCTTAACCATATATCTATAGACTGTGTTGTATTTGGCTTTCACGAAGGGCAGATGAAGGTTTTGATGCTTAAGAGTAATAATGAAGAGGCCTGGTACCTGCCCGGCGGATTTGTATTAAAAAAAGAACCCATTGAAAAAGCTGCCGATCGTATATTAAAGATACGTACCGGTATCGATAAAATATTTTTGCAGCAGTTTCGTGTATTTGGAGACCCTGACCGATCCAAGATACATAACGACATGTATAAGGATATGCTGCCAAAAGAGCAAAACTTTTTTGACCAGCGTTTTATATCCATAGGTTATTATGCCTTGGTTGATTTTTTTAACGTCACCCCTGCTCCCGATGATTTTTCGGAATTATGCACCTGGCGCGACCTTAACGATCTGCCTAAATTTCAGCTCGACCATAGATTGATATTTGAGACTGCGTTAGACACCCTGCGCCTGCAATTAAATTATCAGCCTATTGGGTATAACCTGATGCCTAAAGAGTTTACTATGCCCGAACTACAGAAACTATATGAAACCATACTAGATAAAAAGCTGGACCGCCGTAACTTTCAACGCCGTATGCTGGGCTTTGGCATATTAAATAAGCTGGACCAGACCCGTAAAGGTGGCGCCCACAAAGCACCTTATCTCTACTCCTTCGACCTTGAAAATTATCAGGCAGCATTAAAGGAGGGGTTAAAAAGCGGCTGGTAAGAAAGCACATCCCCGGAAGAGAGGCGAAGTATCACGCATCTATAATTGCCTTTCCAACGTCAATTTCTGCGCGGCAACACTCAATTCCCGCATTTTTTGCTATATTAAGCCCTGTCTACTATTTTTACCGCTACTTATGAAATTCAAAAACGTACTTGTTGATTTTACTTTACTTGTGTTTGGCATCTTATCTGCAGGTATGGGGCTTAAAGGTTTTTTGCTGTCCAGTCATTTTATTGATGGTGGTGTAACCGGGATCTCTATGCTGGTGGCCGATGCTACCAAAACCCCTCTTTCTGTACTCATATTTGTAATTAACGTACCGTTCCTTTTTTTAGGTTACCGTAAACTGGGTTTACAATTTGCCATAAAAAGCGCACTGGCTATAGCCGGCCTATCACTTTGCCTGGCTTTTGTACATTTCCCCGATGTTACGCACGACAAGCTGCTCACCGCCGTATTTGGTGGTGTATTTATAGGTGCAGGTATTGGTATGGCTATCCGTGGCGGCGCCGTGCTTGATGGCACCGAGATAGCAGCCCTGCTGGTAAGCAAAAAAACACAGGTGGTACGCGTAAGCGATGTGATACTGATACTAAATGTGGTGATATTTATTGCAGCGGTATTCCTTCTTGGGGTCGAATCGGGCTTGTACTCTATTTTAACCTACCTGGCGGCATCAAAAATGATAGATTTTATACTGAATGGTTTAGAGCAATACACCGGCATGACCATCATATCCGCCAAGGGCGAAGAGATCCGCCTGGCTATTACCCAATCGCTGGGCCGTGGTGTTACAGTTTACCAGGGCAAAAGCGGTTACGGAAAAGACGGCCACATTAACACCCCGCGCGAAATTATATTCACAGTAGCTACCAGGCTCGAGGTTCCGTTAATAAAACGCGAGATTCTTAAAATAGACCCGGCAGCCTTTATTGTACAGCAAAGTGTTGACGATACTACAGGTGGGTTATTGAAAAAAAAGAAAGGGCATTAACCGGAAAAAACGGTTACTTTTTTATGTGGCTGTGCACCCAGGCAGGTACACTATTCACAGCCTTTTTTGTGTAAACAGCTATATAATCATGGGGTTTCCCGTCTTTTTCAAGCGTTACATAAACGTCAACATTTTTTTCATAATCGTAATCGCTGAAAGAATATAATATGTCTATGGTTTTATCGGCAACTTTAAATATCTGTCCATCTGTATGCATTTGATAAAGGTATAGTTTAAATTATGTAAACCTCAGAAAATCAATTTATTTCGCTTTGTGTATTTGAAAGATAGGGAAAGCGGGGATAACCAGGCGTATCATGTATCCCCGCTCTCCGCACCTTTTACCCACCTTGGCTCAATCTTTGCAGCCACCCTGTCAAACAGATTATTATGCCTGAGGGGCCAAGCATACTCATATTAAAGGAAAAAGTACAGCAGTTTAAAGGCGACAAAGTAATTGCCGCCAGTTGCAACAACGGCACGTTGAATACTGATATCCTTATCGGCCAAACCATTATAGATTTTAAAAGCTGGGGCAAGCACTTTTTGATCTGCTTCCCAAAGTTTACTATCCGCATCCACATGATGATGTTTGGCACATATCGCATTAACCAGCATACCGAAAAGCAACCCCGCCTGCATTTACAGTTTGAGGATGGCGAGCTTAACTTTTATGCCTGCCTGCTGCAATTGATAGAGGAACCTTTAGACGATGTTTACGACTGGCATGCAGATATTATGAGCGACGATTGGGACACTAAAAAGGCTATCAAAAAGATGAAGACAAACCCCGAACTATTAGCCTGCGACGCTTTGATGGATCAGCAGATATTTTCGGGCGTGGGCAATATCATCAAAAATGAGGTATTGTTCCGCACGCGTATCCATCCCGAAAGTTTAATTTCGGCTATGCCACTAAAAAAGGTAAAAGAGATGATAAACGAGGCTATTAAGTACAGCTTTGAGTTTTTGGAACAGAAAAAGGCGGGCTCTTTAAAAAAGAACTGGCAGGCTTATCATAAAAAGGAATGTCCCCGTAACCATATTCCTATTATCGAAAAAGATACAGGCCGCTCGCACCGGGCAAGTTTTTATTGCGAGAAATGCCAGGTGAGGTATGAATAATATATTCACGTTTAATCCGAATTGTCATTTCGAACGAGGTACGAGGAGAAATCTTGTTCGATTGACAGGCGGCGAACATTGCATATCGAACAAGATTTCTCTCTACGTTCGAAATGACAGAATCGCATTATTTCACATTCAAACTTATTATTAACTAACGTGTTAAACATTAAAACCGATACAATTATGAAAACGATAAAAATTGATGGCAACCCTACCGACCTTACCGCTGTAATGGTTCCACGTGAAGACGAATACCACGACCACGAAACTGTAAGGTTAGAATCATCTGTAGATGGCGCATCCGTAGAGAAAACAATCTTCCGTGTTGTTGATGGCGGCGAAGATAAATGGGAGTTGCAGTTTGAATAATATTCACAACCACAGCGTCATTGCGAGGAGCGATAGCGACATGGCAATCTTCGACATACAGCTTGTAAACTGTTCTATCGAAGATTGCCACGCTACGCTCGCAATGACGATTTGTTTTATACAGTAGCTTTACTGTTTCACAAACACAAACTCTCCCCCACCCTGCTTAAGCGTAAACTCGCCCTTATCCGGGCGAAACTCCATTACAATACCTGCTGCCTCAAATTCAAACTTATCGGCAGTTGTAGTGGCATCAAGCGGGAATGCCGATTGGCCTGTAGCCTGTGCCGATAGTACGTTACCTTCTTTTGTGACGGTAATTTTTATCGGGATTTTTTGACTGGCATACACACCAACATATTTATCAAGCCCTTTTACTTCAACAAAGGTTGGTATGGTATACGGTTCATTAAAACAAATGCTAAACACGCCCTGCATAATTTTCGACGGATCATAACTGCCACCGTTAGCAGTGTAGCTTATCGCCAGTTTTTGCTCAGGGAAATACGCCAGTTCTGACCGGTATGCATCTATTGCACCACCATGTCCGTAACTGTTTTTACCCTTAAACGGGGATAAAAACATCGCCAGGCCAAAATTATCCTTCATAGTTTTCATGAGTTCTAAGCTGGCAGGTTTAACAAGCTTGCCTGCAAATAGGGCCTCAATAAATTTATCCAGATCGGCCGGGGTTGATACCATAGAACCCGCACCGGTAGGGATGCTCATATCGGTTTCCACAAACTTCTTCCATTTGCCGTCATAGGTATAAGAGTAAGCCTCGTTATTGGCTGTATTGGTTTTAACGCCGTAGTAAGTGTCCTTTAACCCTATTTTGTTAATAATGCGTTGCTTAACCAGTTCAGGGTAGGTTTTCCTGGTTACTTTTTCAATAATATAACTCAGCAGTACAAAGTTGGTATTGCTGTACTGGCCTTTGCTGCCCGGCTCAAAGTCGGGCTTCATGGCTGCAATCCTTGTCAGCATTTGCTCGTGTGTTTGCGGGCTTAGCATATAGCTCATGTACGCCGGGTCGTTGGTAAAATTATGCAGGCCACTATGGTGGCTCAGCATCATGCCGATGGTAATTTTAGTCGCGTTTGGTACTTCAGGGTAAAACTTGTCGAGCGTGGTTTCAAGCGTTAGTTTGCTTTCATCAACCAGTTGCATTACCATTACGCCGGTAAACATTTTACTGATAGACCCTATGCGGTATTTTGTTTTGGCCGATGCCGGGATAGTAGCCGGGCTATCAATTGCCGCATTACCAATACTTTTTTGGTAAACTATGGTGCCGTTTTGCGAAATGGCCAGGCTGCCCATGCTTTTGTTATTGGCGGCAAGTACATTCAGCAGGCTATCTAACCGGGGTTTGTTAATGCTTTGGGCGTAGCTACCTGTGGTTAAGCCTGTCGCAACAAATGCTAAAGCGAGGATTCTTTTTATCATGGTGATGGTTTGTAGTTTGGATTTTAGATTGCAATATAGGCAGTCTGTTACTCTTATTAAGAATTATTAGTATGTGTTAACCACAGAGTGCGCAGAGGTTTTCACAAAGGCTCAATAATAAAATATAAAAACCTATGTATCCTCTGTGGTAAAAAAAATCCCCACAAAAATTATTTCAACATTTATTTTGATATATCAATTTAACATCTACAATTGTAGTGTACTATTTAACTAATACACTAAATGTTAAATCATGATAGATCTTAAAAACCTAACCTTTGGTTATCACAGAAAGCAAACGGTGCTCCAAAACCTTACGCTAAAGCTTGCCCCCGGCCATATTTACGGCCTGCTGGGTCGCAATGGTGCGGGTAAATCAAGCCTGTTGCATAATATATGCGGTTTGCTTTTCCCTAACAGTGGTGAGTGCCTTGTTGCAGGCTCCACACCGCAAAGGCGCGACCCTAATTTTTTGCAGCAGGTATACCTGCTGCCCGAAGAGGTTTATTTACCCAACGTAGCTATTAAAAGCTATTTGGATGTATATGCCCCTTTTTACCCAACTTTTAATTTCGGCCTCTTTTATAACATTTTAAAGGAGTTTGATATCCCTGCCGAAAACAAGCTGCAAAATATGAGCTACGGGCAAAAAAAGAAGGTGATGATAGCCTTTGCGCTGGCCACACAGGCAAAAGTTTTACTGATGGACGAGCCTACTAACGGGTTGGACATCCCCTCAAAAAAGCAGTTCCGCAAAATTATAGCAGGCACTATGGTTGATGAACAACTCATCATTATAAGTACCCACCAGGTACGCGATCTGGATAGTTTGATAGACCATGTTTTGATTTTAGAGGATAAGCAGATCATCGTTAACGAATCTACCAACCGCATTACCGAAAAACTTGTTTTTAAACAGGTGATGCAGCTTGATGAAATTACTACGCCCGTATATAGCGAAGGCGGGCTTAAAGGCTACGCGGTAGTTGCCCCTAACCTAAAGAACGAAGAATCTAAAATAGATATGGAGATCTTCTTCAACGCAGTGCTTGCCGAAAAAAACCAAATACAATCACAATTTAACGCTTAATATTATGCAATTTTCAATATACAGGGTTTGGCTGCTTTGCAAAAAACAATGGGCAGAGAACCGCCAGCTATACATACTGGGCCTGTTAGCCACAGCAGGCATCATGGGCGCCGCTTTTTTATGCCCCATCATCCAGGCAGGTGGGCTTGACCATGGCCACCAACGGACAATTTTATTTGGCGGCGCGGCTGTAATGGGCGGTATTTTTACATCTACCATTTTAAGCCAGTTTAATGATAAAACAAAAGGGATACAGGCTTTAACCCTACCTGCTTCGGCAGCAGAAAAATTAACCGCAGCTATTGTTTATGCGCTTATCTTTTTCCCCCTGGCCTACTTGCTTATCGCTTACCCGGTAATGGCGCTTTTTTGGTTGATAGATACCGAACTTATTGGCCACGTAAGCGTATTGTACAACTTAAGCATTGCCGGCCGTATTTCCGAAACAATAGGCTTATATGTAACACTGCAGGCCGTGGTATTACTTTGCTCGGTACTGTTTAAACGCTACACCATTGTTAAAACCATCGTACTTATTTTTGTGGTATTTTATACGTTAATAGTTGTTAACCCAATTATTACCGGCAGCATGCTGGATGTTAAATCGCTAAAAGGCGCCAGCATCAATGTAAGGCAGGTATTATACAACGAGGATGGCAAAATAGTTAAAGACACCATTGCCCGTGAAACCGTTGCCGAACCCGTTATGCAGGCTGCAGGTCCTTATAGTGATATTAACATGTACTATAAGAACAATTACTACAAAATAAACTTCACGCTGTATAAACCCCACATTTTAACCCTAGTGTTATCAGTAAACGATACGGGTAAGCTCATATTCAATATCCTATTCTTACTGGTGGTGCCGTTTTTATGGCTCATTACCTGGTTCAGGCTTAAAGAAATACAATTGTAAACCTTTACAACATGGAGTTTAACAACACACAAGCCATATACCTGCAAATAGCAGACTATGTGTGCGACCAGATACAATTGAATAAGTGGCGGCCCGACGAGAAGATCCCCTCGGTAAGGGAACTCGCTGTACTCCTGGAGGTAAACCCTAATACGGTTATGCGATCGTACGAGCACCTGCAAAATCAGTATATTATATATACCAAGCGTGGCATGGGCTATTTTACACAGCCTAACGCCGCCAAAAATATCCTGAAAGCCCGGCGCGAACAATTTATAAAAGAAGAGCTGCCGCAGGTATTTAAAAAAATGCAGTTACTGGGTATTACCCTGGGCGATATGCAAACGCAGCACGAGCAATTTATTCAATCAAACTAAACACTTAACATTTATAAGAATGAAAACCAGCACTAAACTACTCATCATATTTTTTGCCTGTATCCCGGCATCGTTATGGGCATACAATTCCCTGCTAAAAAAACAGCTGGACGCGCATAATTTGGTTATGGAGCTAAGGCCCGATCCGTACCAATCATATACCGAACAAGAATTACCGGCTTTTAAATACGTTGTGGTTAACGGCGCTTTAACCTTTGGCGATGGCAGCTATAAAGACCCGGACTGGCAACCAAAAATAAACTTCAGCACCAATGGTAAAAGCAAAAGTGTAAACTCCATCAGCATATTAAAACAATATGGCAGCATGGTAAAACAAACCGTTGTGAACGATACGCTTTATATCTCTTTCCATAAAAAGATAAAATATGATGCAGACCCGTATCCGCCTTATGATCCTTATATTATAAACATCAACGCCGTAGATCTGCACCAGCTTGATGGCTCGTTTGCCCAGTTCAATGTTGATGCAAGTGTTGTGCCTGCCAGGCAACTTAAAGTAAGCATGGCAGGTAAAGGCAATCTTTCGATCAACGGGATGACCGCAGACAGGTTAGACCTTGCGGTAAAAGATCTATTCGAAGTTAACCTGAGTGCCAATAGCATTAACAACCTGTATTACACCATACAGGGCAATGGGAAACTAACCATGGATATTTATACGGCAAAACATTTTTACCCCGGTAAAATTGATAGCCTTGCCTGGATGGAAATAAAAGGCAAAGGCCTTGAAATGCAGCAATATCTAAAATAATACACCTCAAAACCTTATCACGACAAAAAGCGGGCTGTTTCCCGCTTTTTGTTTATCTATCTTTCTGTATTCCGTTTAACTTTCTAAGATCTCCGCTATCTCGTCAAAGCCTTTTTCGCGGGCAAGGTCTGCGGGGAGTTTGCCGCCTTCCATACGGATATCAACCCTGGCGCCTTTCTCCAGCAGTAATATCAACAATTCAAGGTTACCATTGTAAGCCGCCGAATGTAAGGGCGTGGTACCGGCAGATTGTTTTACGTTCACATCGGCACCGTTCTCAATCAGCATAGTAGCGGTACTTGTAAAATTACCGGCGGCAGCCGAGTGTAGCGGATAAACATTAAAACCGTTGTCGCTTGGGCGGTTAACATCCGCGCCTTTTAGTACCAGGTAACGGGCAATATCAAAACTACCGAAGTAGCTGGCCAGGCCTAAAGCGGTAAAACCGTCCTCGGCATAAAAATCAATTTTTTCGGGGTGGGTAGCAATAATATAAGCAACGTCGTCAAACCTATCAGCAGCTGCGGCTTCAAACAGGCTGAGATCGGTAGTGTATCTTAATAAAACACTGGTTACCGCCGGCTTATGATAATAACAGGAAAGCATCAACGGCGATACATTAAGGCTTGTTTTTGCTTTGGCGAGTTCCGGGTCACGGGCAAGCAAAGTCTCTAACGCTTCTATATCGGCATTGGCAATAAACTCCTCCAGATTTTCGATGCTCATTGAATGTAATAATACTAAAAATAAATAAAAAGCAGAACAATCGAAAAGGAAAAGACTAAACTGATAAAACCTGTTGCTGTATCAGATAAATGCTAACCGTAAAAAATAGCAAAACAAGAACAATTAAACCTGGAAGAAATTGCAGTAGCATTTCCTTTAACTTAATTCGGCGACTTTAATTCTTAAGTGATTTTTTGTTAAATAAAGTTAAACGGTGGTTAAACAACACAATTTTTTATTCTTATGCCGTTTCAAGCTCAATCAAACAAATAACTAAGCATTATGAACAAAAAAACAAAATTCTTCGCAATCTCTTTAACCGCATTGGCATTATTTATCGGCGTACAATCGAACGCTCAATCCATTCAAAAAGGTAAATTGCGTTTCGGAATTGGTTTAGATGGATTAATACCTGTCGGTAATCTAACTAAGAGCACCAATTTTGGGTTAGGTATTACCCCCCGGTTACAGTATGGCATCACAGACAGGTTTGCCCTAACCTTTACATCCGGTATATATCACTTCTTCCCGAAGGATATGTATTATAATGATGGCATACAATCCTACAAATACCGCTGGGATTTAGATCTGATCCCGGTAAAAGCGGGCATTAAAGCATTTGTAACATCAAATATTTATGTAAATGCAGAAGCAGGTATAGGTTTCCAGGTTGATAATGGTGGCGGTGATTCAAAATTCATGGCGTCAGGCGGCGCTGGTTACGCAACAAAACATTGGGATTTTGGGGTGCGTTACGAGAACTTCTCTGGTAGCAATTATAGAAATGGCATAATAGGCTTACGTGTAGCTTACGGCTTTGGGCTGTAATCAGATAGTAAAATCAATAAAAACCCCTCACTTCATAGTGTGGGGTTTTTTATTTTAAAATACTGAAATATCTTAACTACCTGGTTGATCCCGGCATACGATATTTCCAAAAAATTAAAAAATAACTGTTTAATCTAATAACTTTATATTTGCAATTAAACGTGTAAAATACAGGATGCCGATTAAAGGAAACCAGTTCAGATCAAATAGTTTTAAGGAAGATAACCAACCAGACAGCCCGGTTTCAAAAGGCCCTTTTGGTGGCAAAAAGCCACAAAGGGAGCGGCCTGTAAAGCAGTCGGCCGAGCGCTTACCACTGTTTGACCTGCGCGATGGCCGTGCCATCAAGATACTGGGCCTGTTTTTCCTGGTACTGTCGGTATTTTTTCTGATCGCGTTTACCTCCTACCTGTTCACCTGGCAGCAGGACCAAAGCTATGTTTCAAAAGCTAACGGCGGCTGGGGCAATCTTTTTAAAACCACCAAAGAATTATTAGAGAACGGTGTTAACAACCCCATGGTTGATAACTGGCTGGGCAAATTTGGCGCGCTGTTATCAAACCAGTTCATCTTTGAATGGTTCGGTATCGCATCATTCCTGTTTGTGTTTGTATTTTTTATTATTGGCTACCGCCTGCTGTTCAAGATCCGCTTGTTTTCGGTTAGCAAAATGCTGGCCTATACCTTTTTCGGCATTGTATTTATATCGGTAACTATAGGGTTTTTCCACGCTTTTATTATTGATTACCCGCACTTTTTAGAGGGCAACTTCGGTTTCTGGACAAACCGCTTACTGGCCGCGCAGGTTGGGCAATCGGGCACCGGGTTTATCCTCATATTTTTGGCGCTTACGGTATTAATTATCGCCTATAACATCGATTTTAAACTACCCGCCCGCAAAGAAAAACTGGCGCCAATGGCCGGTGTAGATGAAGTGGCACCCGAGCCGGTTGAACTGGTGGAAGAAGAACCATCATTACCGGTAGAGTGGCCGCGCAACGGTAACCGTGTAAAAGATATGCTTGCTGCGCAGGATGTGGTTACACATGTTGAACCATTAAAACAACAACCGCTTACGCAAAATCCTATTTTTCATGAGCCTGTTGTTTTAAAACCCGATGTAACACACGAGCCCGAAGAGGAAACCGAGATTCCGCTTACCATTGCTGGTGAGCGCCCCAACCCTATCATGAACATCGAAAAAAGCGATGATGATAAGGCCAAAAGCCTGGTAGAGCAATTCGGCACATACGACCATAAACTGGAACTTTCCGGCTATAAACTGCCCCCGTTAAGCCTTTTAGAGGAATATGGCACCGGTAAAATTGCCGTTAACAGCGAAGAACTGGAAGCCAACAAAAACAAAATTGTTGAAACGCTGAACCATTACAATATCGAGATAGATAAGATAAAAGCGACCATCGGCCCAACGGTTACTTTATACGAGATCATCCCTGCTCCTGGTGTGCGTATCTCCAAGATCAAGAACCTCGAGGATGATATCGCGCTGAGCTTAGCTGCTTTGGGCATCCGTATCATTGCCCCTATGCCGGGCAAGGGTACTATTGGTATTGAGGTACCGAACCAAAACCCTGAAATGGTATCCATGCGTTCGGTTTTAGCGACTGAAAAATGGCAGAACAACACCATGGACCTGCCTATTGCCCTTGGTAAAACCATCTCTAACGAGGTGTTTATTGCCGATTTGGCCAAGATGCCCCACTTACTGGTTGCGGGTGCTACAGGACAAGGTAAATCGGTTGGTATTAACGCCATATTGGTATCCCTGCTCTATAAAAAACACCCTGCCGAACTGAAATTTGTACTGGTTGACCCTAAAAAGGTAGAGCTTACCCTGTTCCGCAAGATAGAAAGGCACTTTTTGGCCAAACTGCCCGATGAAGCTGATGCTATTATCACCGATACCAAAAAGGTGGTAAATACGCTGAACTCGCTTTGTATTGAAATGGATCAGCGTTACGATTTGCTGAAGGATGCACAGGTACGTAACCTGAAAGAATATAACGCCAAATTTGTTAACCGTAAAATAAGTGACCCGGAGAAACACCGTTACCTGCCGTTTATTTTACTGGTGATTGATGAGTTTGCCGATTTGATGATGACCGCCGGCAAAGAGGTGGAACAGCCTATAGCGCGTATAGCACAACTTGCCCGTGCGGTGGGTATTCACCTGGTTATTGCTACGCAAAGGCCATCGGTTAATGTTATTACGGGTACTATTAAGGCCAACTTCCCGGCGCGTTTGGCGTTCAGGGTATTATCAAAAATTGACTCACGTACCATATTGGATGCAGGCGGTGCTGACCAGTTGATCGGTCGCGGGGATATGCTCCTCTCAACAGGCAGCGACCTGATCCGTTTACAGTGTGCATTCGTGGATACACCGGAAGTAGAACGCATTTCCGACTTTATTGGCAACCAGCGCGGTTACCCATCGGCTATGTTCCTGCCCGAATATGTGGGGGAAGGCGAAGCAAGCAGCAGCGCCAAAGAATATGACCCGGATGACCGTGACCCAATGTTTGAGGATGCCGCACGACTTATTGTTTTACATCAACAAGGCTCAACATCGCTTATACAGCGTAAAATGAAACTGGGTTATAACCGTGCAGGCCGTATCATCGATCAGTTGGAAGCAGCAGGTATTGTTGGCCCGTTTGAGGGCAGCAAGGCCCGTGATGTGCTTTATCCTGACGAGTACAGCCTGGAGCGCCACCTGGAAACCCTGCAAAAACCACGCGATTAAACTAATTAAAGTAAAATCACTCTAAACCATTGTAAGCTGCGATGGTTATCTGTGAGCTTTAATATTCAAACCCGACATGAAAAAAATATTCGTTTATGTAGTATTATCTACCCTGACTGTTGCAACAGCGTTCGCCCAAAAAGATGCGGATGCAAAGCTTATACTAAACAAGCTAAGCAAACAATACCGCAGTTACGACGCTGTGAAAACAGATTTTACGCTGCTTATTGATAACCCGCAGGCCAATATCAAGCAAATCCAAACCGGTACGCTTATATCGCGTTCAAAAACTAATAAGTACAAGGTTACCTTATATGGGGCCGGCTCAAAAACGGTTACACAGGATATTATTAGCGATGGTAAAAACCAGTGGACTTACCTTAAAGATGCCAACGAGGTGCAACTAAGCGCCGCAGATAACAGCGAAGAAGGCTTTAACCCCGCCAAGATCTTCACCATGTACGAAACCGGTTACAAATACATTTACACCGGCCAGCAAAAAATAGGTGCTAAAGTTTACCAGGTTATTGACCTTACTCCCGAGGATAGTAAAAAAACCTTTTTCAAAGTAAGGCTGATGATAGACAAGGTGAAGAACCAGCTTTACAGCGCACAGATCTTTGATAAGAACGGCAGCAAATACACCTACTCGCTGCGTACATTCACGCCAAACTACAAAGCAGCGGAAACCGCATTTATCTTTGATAAAAAGGCTTATCCGGGTGTTGAGGTGGTAGATTTAAGGTAATGACATATAGAGTAATAAGAAAGGCGATGATTACACATCGCCTTTCTTATTACTCTTTCCTCAATTTGATCGTTCGCTCCATTACTTGCCAGCCAAGTCGCATTTAAGGTTTTTCAGTCTGAGTTTGCTTAAGATTGATAAGCCAAGCTAATGGTTCGACAAGTTCACCATCACAACAGCGTCTTTACGTGACATTCTTATCTAATTAATAAATTACACCCTTATATATATCTTATTCTTATCCAATATTTTACCTACGCTCCAGCAAACCAGCATATAACTGATGGCAAACAGTAACGAGCCTATAGCCCCCGGCGCTATTTTTTGGTAGAATACATCGTTTATCCAGGCATAAAAGTTTTTGTTGCCGATGTTGATCATCCAAAAGGCGATAACCAAAATCTCCGACAGGATATAAATAGCCAGCGGGTTTTTGCCCACGGTGGTGAAGAAGGAGGTCCAGTTGTATTTGTTCCAGGCACGTACTTCAACCACGTAAATAAGGGCTGATATCATTACCATATCAATACCGGTTGTCAGTAAGGTAAAAGGGCTTGTCCACAGTTTTTTACCAATCGGGAAACTCATATTCCAGGTTAGGGCGATAAAAATAAACACGCAGCCCATCAGCGCTAAGCGGCCAATAGTTTCGTAACCTTTGCCTTTTTCCTGTATAAATTTACCGGCGTAATAGCCCACTATAACATTTACAATGGCAGGCAGCGTGCTCAGTATCCCTTCCGGGTCAAACGCTACACCTTCGCCGTGATACAGGTGGCTATCACCTAAAAGGTATTTATCAAGGTAAGTGCCCGCGTTGGTAAGCATGGCATAGGGGGCTTCGTGGTCGCCAAACACCAATAATAAAACCTGGTAACCAACCAAAAGCAAAGCACTAATAACAACTACAGTGGTTTTATTTTTTACAAAATAGATGATCAGCGAAGCGAAAATATAGCAAAGCCCTATGCGCTGCAATACACCCATAATACGGGTACCGCTGATAGGCCTGAATGCCCAACCTGCGCTGCTATGATCAACAAACGGGAACCAATACATCAGGTAGCCTATCAGGAAGATAAGCAGGCCGCGTTTTAGTATCCGGTACAATACCGTGCCCGTGCTTAGGGTATCAAACTTTTTCATGGTAAAGCTCATGGCGTTACCTACCGCGAAAAGGAACGATGGGAACACGAGATCAGTTGGGGTAAAGCCAAACCATGCGGCGTGCTCAAGCGGCGCAAATGCCGTGGCCCCGCTGCCAGGTGTGTTTACAATGATCATAAAGCAAATGGTTAGCCCGCGGAAAACATCCAGCGACAAAAACCGTTCGGATTTTTGGTTCATAATGGGTGCAAATGGTTAAATTATTTCAGGAGATTTAGTTGCACCAATATAGGAATTAATTAAAGTGAAATACAATAGATGATGAAACTTTATAAAATATTTTAAAAAGTTATGAATTATTGCTTTCACATCTATTTACAACATTTTATCGCGGTAACGCTAAATGTTACTATTTTTGAAAACATGCTCACCATTACCAATCATACCCTCGAAAAACTGGAAATGCTGCTTAAAACAGCAGGTTACAGGGTTAGGTATGAGAAAGGTAATTTTAAAACCGGCGCATGTATGTTACTGAGCAGCCGTGTAATAGTAGTAAATAAATTTGCCAACCTGGAGAGCAAAATAGCAGCGGTTGCCGAACTGGCACGCACCCTTGAAATAGATTATAACTTACTTGACGATAAACAGGCTGCGTTTTTGCACCAGTTAAAACAAACAACCCTGCAACTGTGACCATTACTTTTTTAGGAACCGGAACTTCGCAGGGTGTACCTGTTATTGCCTGTACTTGCCCCGTGTGCATGTCTACCGACAAACACGACAAGCGGCTGCGTACCTCCATCCTGATTGAGGGTGATGGTAAGGTAATTTGTATAGATTCGGGCCCCGATTTCAGATACCAGATGCTGCGCGAAAAGGTGATGCACCTGGATGCAATAGTTTTTACCCATGAGCACAAGGACCACGTAGCGGGTATGGATGATATACGTGCATTTAACTACAAACAGCAAGGCCCGGTAGATATTTATGCTGACGAACGTGTGCAGATAGCTCTTAAGCGCGAATTCCCTTATATTTTTGATGACAGGGGTTATCCCGGTATCCCGCAGATAGATTTACATACCATTGCATTAGCGCCTTTTAATGTTGGCGATGTGCGCTTTACCCCCATCGAAGTGATGCACTACAAATTACCCGTTAAAGGTTACCGGGTGAGGGATTTCACCTACATTACTGATGCCAAAACGGTATTGGATGTGGAGAAAGAAAAAATCCGCGGGTCAAAAATACTGGTGATAAATGCCCTGCAAAAAGAAAAGCATATTTCACACTTTACGCTTGATGAGGCTATTGCATTTGCACAGGATATAGGTGCTGAAAAAACCTATCTCACCCACATCAGCCATCGGTTGGGCAAACACGCCGATGTTTCTGCCGAACTCCCGGTCGGTATTGAACTGGCTTACGACGGTTTAAAACTCGAGATTTAATCTCCCCATTACAACAACAGATTTAGGATTATTTTTTGCTAATTACTGATCGAGCTTTAGGTAGCTTACTTCGTTAATAGTAGCGCAGTACTCTTTTTTATACCCCTTGTTCTGCATCTCTACCCGCCCCCTGATAGTCATTAATTTATTATTTATATTGCTATAAGTTCCGTCTTCAGCTGCAAACAGGCCGGTGTTTTTTCCTTTTAAATACAATGGGCATTCCTGCGTAAAATTCACCCAAAACGATCGGCTGTTGCCATGGTCTGTAAAAGTACTGTCGTTAACTAAAGCAGAAACGTTTTTACCCTCTATATATTTACCATATACTTCGACATACTGCTTATCGTAATACTTAATACTATCTACCAGGTGGGTAAGGCTTATTTTTTTGAACTTAATGCCGGGAGCGCATTCGCTGATGTAGATCTTTTGTTTATGAGTATTGCAGGCCGGCAGGGTTAATGCCAGTATAAACATCAAATATACCCTGCTTTGTAACATGTATAAATATAAGTGTTTTAACACTTATGCGGTCAACGCCACAATAATTTTACTTATTCAGTACACGCAGCCACCTGCGGATGTATGCCCCGGCTGGCGTAAGCTGTTTAGCCGTCCAACCTCCATTGGCGGGTGCACCGGGTTGTAAAAGGGCCGTAGTTTCTTTTTTATCGGTGATGTTCCAGTTTACCCAGCTTAACTGGTTCTTTTCCACCCAATCCATCCATTCTTTGTTCATGGCCATATCAAACTTACCATTGCCATTGGCCTCACCTACGCCCCACTCGGTAACAATAAGCGGCAGGCCCATTTTAATGGCCTTATCGGCCTTGGCGCGTAAGCCATCCTGGTGGCTGGGTTCGGTAGCATAATAATGAAACGAATAAGCAATATTTTGATACCCTTTGACAGGATTAGCGGCGGCTACGTCCACATCCTGATCCCACGAAGGGCTGCCCACTACGATCAGGTTATCCGGGTCGTACTTACGGATCTCTGGGATCACCTGTAAAGCATAATTTTTTATGGTATCCCAACTGATGCGTTCAGGCTCGTTCCATATCTCATAAATTACATTGGGTACGCCTTTGTATTTCTGAGCCATCTCTGCAAAAAATGCTTTCGACTGCGGGATGTGCAGGTGCCCGTTATGGTCATGCCAGTCTATCAGTACATAAACCCCCTGTTTTATGGCTTCGTCCACAACATCAAATATCATTTTCTTTTGTCTTTCGGGTTCTTGAAGATACCCATGATCGGGCTGTACACCCATGGATGCACGGAGTATCGAGATCTTAAAATCCTTCTTTAACCAATCTACAACTGCAGGGTTATAATACTTTTCACCAGCCCATAAACTCCATGACAAGCTGATGCCCCTTAACTGCGGCGGCACCCCGTTTTTATTGACTATTTTATTCCCATTTATAGTTAGCGCGCCATTTACAGCTACAGGTGTTTGCGCAAACGATGCCATGCCTGTAAACAGGCCTATCCATAATAAAGCAGCTTTCATTTTCATACCAAACAAGTTTAACCAATTAGCCAACCGGGTGTATGGTTTTGCAAAAAATGGATTAGAGTATGTTAAAAATGAATATGTTAAAATTAGACAGTTTCGTGTTTAAGTCTTTGACAGGCTAAGCCTGCCAGTACTGCAACATTAACGTTAACATACAATTATCTTAACCTTTAATACCTATTTTTACCCCTCATACTTTTCGATGAAAAAATATAGTCTTGCCCTGCTCCTGCTGCTAACCGTTAGCATAAATGCCTTCAGCCAACTACCGGTAAATATCACCCAAAAAATAGTCGCAAACCGAAAGAACAGCACGGAACAACAGCATAAGCCTTACGTTATTTTGATATCTGCTGATGGTTTCAGGTACGATTTTGCAAAAAAATATAACGCGCAAAATTTGTTACGCCTGGGTCGCGAGGGTGTAAGCGCATCATCCATGATCCCGTCATACCCCTCGGTTACTTTCCCTAACCATTACGCCATCATCAGCGGGTTGTATCCGTCTCATTCGGGCTTGGTAAACAATACTTTTTATGACCGCGCCCGTAACGACAAGTACGCTATGGGTAATAAAACCAAGGTTACCGATGGTACCTGGTATGGTGGTGCGCCGCTTTGGGTACTGGCCGAGCAACAAAAAATGCTTTCGGCAAGCTTTTACTGGGTGGCGTCGGAAGCCGAGATAAAAGGTGTGCGACCTACTTATTATTACAATTACAACGAGCAGATCAATATCCACGATCGGATACAGGCCGTTGTAGACTGGCTTAAACTACCACCCGCCGAGCGCCCGCACCTCATCACCTTTTACTTTCCGCAGGTTGACCACACTGCGCATCTAAACGGCCCTGAATCTCCGGAAGTTGAGAAAGAAGTGCTTTTTGTAGACTCTGCCGTAAATGAATTGCAGAAAGCAGTTAAAACAACCGGCTTAAAAAATGTGAATTTTATCTTCGTATCTGACCACGGAATGACAAGAGTTGACAACCAAAACCCTATAGGTATCCCGGCGGCTATTGATACGGCAAAGTTTGTGGTATCGGGCGATGGTATTTTGGTAGAGCTTTACGCAAAGGATAAGAAATACATACAGGAAACCTATAATGCACTTAAAAAAGAAGCGAAGGATTATGATGTATATTTAAAAACAAACGTGCCCGCGCATTTACATTATGGCACAAAAGATGACTGGCATAACCGTATAGGTGATATTTTATTAATACCTTACGCACCAAAGGTGTTTAACCTGTATAATAAAAAAAGTATAAACCCGGGCTGGCATGGGTATGATCCAAGTGTTGTTAAAGATATGCACGCCAGTTTTTATGCATGGGGGCCGGTATTTAAAAAACACCTGAATATCACTGCTTTTGAAAACGTATCGGTATTTAACCTGGTAAGCCGTATATTGGGCATAACCCATACCGAAAAAATTGATGGCACCAACCAGCTTGCCGATAAAATATTACTAAAAACAACCTTAAAAAAGAAATGAAATTAACCCTTAAGATCGCCCTTTTACTTATCCTTCCGGCAACTATTTTTGCGCAGGACCCCACTGTGGTTAAACGCCAGGCCGATGTTGTTGCAAAAGCACTGCTTAACAGCGATTTTAAGACCGTTATTGCCCACACTTACCCCAAAGCCGTGAACATTGGTGGTGGTAAAGAAAAAATGCTTCAGGCGATGAGCAGCGGTATCAACCAAATGAAAGCGCAGGGTTTCGCTTTCGAGAAAGTAACCATAGGCCAGCCGGGTAAATTCTATAAAGCCGGCACCGAGATCCATTGCCTTGTTCCGGAACAAGTTATTATGAAAACCGCCAGGGGGCGCATGGCTGCCAACAGTAATTTGCTTGCCGTAAGTAATGATGGCGGCAAAAACTGGAGCTTTCTGGATATGAACCAGGGCACCATTAATTCCGTTAAACAGTTGTTCCCTAATTTTAACAGCAACCTTATTATTCCAAAACCGGCACCACCTGTGATGTTATAATACTTAATTTACGAATGTCCGTTCTAAAGAAATTTAAATATATCCTGCTGTTTATAGCCCTCCCTTATGCAGCTTTTGCACAGGATACTACTGCCCTGAAAAAACAAGCTACCCGCTTTGCAAACGCTACGTTTAACAGCGATCATAAATTGGTGATCGACCTTACTTACCCAAAACTGGTAGAACTATCGGGCGGGCGGGATTCTATGCAAAAGCTGATAGTAGAACGAATCGAATCATTACAAAAGCAAGGGGTTATGAAGTTTGAGGGTTCGGTTGGCTCACCGGGGCCATTTATAAAGGCAGGCAATCAGATCCTTTGTTTGCTCCCCGAAACACTTTTCCTTAAAATGTTTACCGGCCGTTATGTTACCCGATCATATTTGCTGGCCATTAGTAACGACAAGGGCAAAAGCTGGACATTTATGGATGTTGGCAAAATGCCTGCTGAGGTTTTACACAAACTGCTGCCTAATTATAACGATGAACTGGTGATCCCCACACCGGGCAAACCCATGTTCTTTCCTGATCAACACTAAACACGCTGATTATTTTATAAATTGGGATAAAATTCAAATCAGCCCAAAATGCAACGTAGAAACTTCTTAAAAACGGGTTCATTAGCCGGTTTAAGCTTAGCCACATTGGTAACAGCATCATGCAAGCAGCCATCTGCCGATACCAGAACCGAAGGTAACAACAGTTTTACGGATGATTTTGAACTGAACGAAGCCACCATTGCCGACCTGCAAAAGAAGATGGAAGCCGGTACGCATACCTCCCGCTCCATTACCGAATTGTATTTAAAACGGATTGACGCCATTGATAAAAGCGGCCCCAAACTAAACGCCGTTATTGAACTGAACAAAAGCGCGCTGGATATGGCCGACAATATGGATAAGGAACGCAAAGCGAAACGATTGCGTGGCCCGTTGCATGGCATCCCCGTGTTAATAAAAGATAATATTGATACCGGCGATAATATGCATACCACAGCGGGTTCGCTGGCTTTGAGCGATAATTTTGCCAAGCAAGATGCCTTTATTGTGCACAAGCTACGCCAGGCAGGCGCGGTAATTTTAGGCAAAACTAACCTGAGCGAGTGGGCAAACTTCCGTTCTGAACATTCAACAAGCGGTTGGAGCAGCCGTGGGTTGCAAACCAAATGCCCCTATGTGTTGGACAGAAACCCAAGTGGCTCGAGCGCAGGGTCGGGCTCAGCCGCTGCAGCCAATTTATGCGCCATAGCCATTGGTACCGAAACCAACGGCTCTATTGTTTCGCCGGCATCTGTAAATGGCCTGGTGGGCATAAAACCTACAGTAGGTTTATGGAGCCGCAGCGGCATCATCCCCATCTCAAAAACTCAGGATACCGCCGGGCCAATGGCACGCAGCGTTAGAGATGCTGCTATATTGCTTGGCGCATTAGCAGGCACAGATACGGCCGACGATGCAACGCTTAAAAGCAAACCCGAAAAAGATTACACCAAATACTTGGATACAAACGGACTAAAAGGCAAACGACTTGGTTTAGAAAAATTAGACAATCTAAACCCCGCCACCAAAAAGCTATTGGATTATGCCATTGCTATACTCAAAAAGCAAGGCGCTGAGATTGTTGAAGTTGACCTGGATACCCGCTTAAAGCCAATAGGTAATGCAGAATTTAAAGTGCTGTTATATGAATTTAAAGATGGCCTTAACCGTTATTTAAGCAAGGCCAATTCTAAAGTTAAAACGCTGGCGGATGTTATTGCATTTAATAAGCAGCACGAGGATAAAGCTATGCCATTTTTTAAACAGGATACGTTAGAACTCGCGCAAACCAAGGGCGACCTGAACAGTAAGGAATATTTGGATGCTTTAGCCAAAATAACTACGCTTAGCAGGCAGGGGATAGACGGTTTGCTACAGGAAAACAAACTTGACGCCTTAATTGCACCAACCAACGGTTTCGCGGTTTGTATTGATCTGATCAACGGCGATTATGATAACGGGTTCTCATTTTCGGGGCCTGCCGCCATGGCCGGTTATCCGCATATCACAGTACCAATGGGTGCCTGGCATGACTTGCCTATGGGCCTGTCCTTTGTAGGCACAGCCTGGGATGAAGGCAAACTGATAAGTTTGGCCTATGCTTATGAACAGGCTTCAAAAAAACGGGTTGCGCCAATGTTTAAGCACGACTTGTTTGCATAGTTATAAAACAGTGCCTCCATCGTGTTACCTTAACTCCAATCGTGTTACCTTAACATCTTAAAGGTTTATAGGAATAGTCATACTAATAGTAATCGGCTTTCCATTTAAGATGCCTGGTTTCCAATCAGGAAGTTTTTTGACCACACGCATCGCTTCGGCATCCAGCAAAGGATCAAGGCCTTGCTCAATATGTACATTAATAACTTTTCCGTTAGTATCTATAGCCAAACCAACAATAATTTTCCCATGAGGTTGATTTTCTTGAAGCTGTGCAGGATATCTAAAATTCTTATCTATAAATTTATTAACAGCACTCATTCCACCTTCAAACTCAGGTGCAACATCCAGATATGCTTTTGTTTTCACTTTTTCACCATCTTCAGTATGGGTTATATCTACAAGCTCGCGCCTAAAAGTCACTTTACCTGTCTCATCCCATTTAATTTCCTTTATTGCATTTCTATCCTTATAAAGAGTTTCAGCTCTTTTTTGCCCATTTTTAAACCACCATGTAAATTGTCCATCCTTAACTTCCGGATCTAAGGACGAATACGTGCCCCTCATTTGGATTTCGCCAGTATTATAGTAATCACTTATCAAATATGATTTCAGGTCAGATGATTTTTGAATCACCCTATGATAAACACTTTCTGCTTTTGTAGATTTTTCCCATTTGGTATTGAACCAAATGGTATCTACTGTTTGTGCATTGCTGCAGAAATTTATAAAACAAAGAAATAAACAAAATCGAATTGTAAGGTTTAAAGACATATTAAATTGATATAAAGACCGAATATAAAACTAAAAACACTTTATTTTAAAATCATTCGCGTTTAATAACTGAGGCACTGACAACTCGATTTACAACCGGGCATTCCAAACTTTGTCATAATTGAATAAGTAATAAAATACTTAATTTTACAATATGCCAACTCCCATCCCCAAAAAAATATTCACCCGCCGGTACGAGATCTTTGACGACTTCATTAAAGAGGTTGACAAACATCTCGATGATATTATGCACGAACGGGTTACAGATATGATGGAGATCCGGGATATTGCGGAGATCCTGCACATTCACCCTACCCATTTAACCAATACCATTAAGCAAACCACGGGTAAATCGCCCTGCTTTTATTTCGAGGAGAAAATAATGCTGCTGGCTAAAGAAATGCTGCAGCAAAATGTCCCCATTAAGCAAGTGGCCTTTAAACTTACGTTTGATGCATCAAATTTCACCAAGTTTTTTAAACGCTTTGAAGGGGTAACGCCAAAGGAGTATAAGGAAAGGGTATTTGAGGAAGCGTTACATTAATTAATACCTTAACCACAGAGGTAGCAGAGGTTGCACAGAGACCACTGAGATAAGCCTCAGTAAACTTTATGTTTCTCCCTTTGTGTTCTTCGTGGTTAAAAACTTACTCGCTATAATTTAACCACAGAGTTAGCAGAGGCTTGCACAGAGACCGCTGAGATAAGCCTCTGTAAACTTTGTGTTTCTCCCTTTGTGTTCTTTGTGGTTAAAAAAGCGCCACCCACATTAAAAATACTGTACTGTTCACCATTTAATCTGTAACTGTCACCATTTTTTAGTAACGTTTTAGGTGCAACTTTGTAGTGTATTAAAACACATAACAAAATGAGCACAAACAAAATAGCATTAATAACAGGCGGAAGCAGGGGCCTTGGTAAAAACACTGCTTTAAAACTGGCCAAAAACGGCAATGATGTGATCATCACCTACCGTAGTAAAAAAGAAGAAGCCGACGAGGTTGTAAAAGAAATTGAAGCGCAGGGCTTAAAAGCTGCGGCTTTACAGTTAGATACCTCAAAAATAAAAACCTTTGATGCCTTTAAGCAGCAGCTAACCACCACCCTGCAACAAAAATGGAACAGGGGCACTTTCGATTTCCTGATAAACAATGCCGGTATTGATGCTGCATCGCCGTTTGCCAAAACCACCGAGGAGGATTTTGACAACCTGTTTAACGTTCACTTTAAGGGCGTTTACTTTTTAACGCAAACGCTTTTGGAAACCATTGCCGATGGTGGCCGCATTATTAACCTATCAACCGGACTTACCCGTTTTGCCACACCGGGTTACGCGGCTTATGCTTCTATGAAAGGCGCAATTGAGGTGTTTACCAAATATCTGGCTAAAGAACTGGGCAGCCGTGGTATTGCTGCAAATTTGGTAGCACCGGGTATCATAGAAACTGATTTTACTAAGAAGGCGTTTGAGAGTCACCCCAAAATGCATGAATTTATCTCCTCAATAACTGCATTAGGTCGCCCGGGCCAGCCGGATGATATTGGCGGCGTTATAGCATTTTTATGTACCGAAGACGCCCGCTGGATAAACGCGCAGCGCATTGAAGCATCAGGCGGGATGTTTTTGTAATTGGTGAGTGGTTGATTAGATGAGTAGTGAGTGCTTGCCTCTCGATCATACCTTAGAAAAAGCGGGGTGGTTCTTTTTGAACCATCCCGCTTTTTTATTAAACCAATTTTTAGGGCGATTGTATTAATATCTTATCTTGCTACACTAAATATATTACTATGGAATTTGGCCGCGTAACCGACGAGGAACTGCCCTTTATAGATTTTACCCTACCGCCCGACCCGGCGTTTACCAAAGAAACATTAGCCGCCGCCGATAAAAGCAAGCCGTTACAGGTACACGTAGGCTGCGCCAAATGGGGCCGTAAGGAATGGGTGGGCAAGATCTATCCACCAAAAACCAAAGACGCTAATTTTTTGGATGAATACGTAAAGCACTTTAACTGCATTGAGCTGAACGCCACCTTTTACCAGGTTTATGGCCCGGATACCATTAGCAAATGGAAACAAAAAGCCGATGCCAACCCGGCGTTTAAGTTTTGCCCAAAGTTTTCGCAAAGCATCAGCCACATCCGCAGGTTAAAAAATGCCGAGGATGTGACCACGAGTTATTACGAAGGCATTATGGCATTTGGCGATAAGCTTGGCCCCTTGTTTTTACAACTGAGCGATAATTTCACCCCAAAAAGTTTACCTGAACTTACCGCCTACCTGGAACAGCTACCAACCGATGTGCCCGTGTTTGTTGAACTGCGTCACAAAGATTGGTTTGCCGTACCTGAAAATCGCGATGCTGTTTTTAACCTGTTTAAGCGATTAAATATCGGGGCGATACTCACAGACGCCACCGGCCGCCGCGATTGCTTACACATGATGCTGCCTACCCCGCATGCCTTTATACGCTTTGTTGGTAACAGCCTGCACCCAACAGATTACGCGCGCTGCGACGAATGGGTTAACCGCATTGCCGATTGGAAACAACAAGGCCTGCAATCCGTTTGGTTTTTTATGCACCAGCACGATGAGCGCTATTCGCCCGAGTTATGCGATTATGTGATAGAAAAACTGAATGCTAAGTTGAATGTTAATGTACACCGCCCACAATTTATTGGTAAGGATAAGGGGTTGTTTGATTGATTGGTTATTACAATTGCTGATGCAAGCTGAAAACTTGCATTATGCTTTCACAAGTTACGCTATACTAAACTTGCACGGGCATTTACTCTTTCCACGTTGTCATTTCGAACGAGGTACGAGGAGAAATCTTGTTCATTATGCAAAGTTCGCTATGCACCTCGAACAAGATTTCTCTCTACGTTCGAAATGACAATCTTTAAAAAATGAATTGATTACATATCCAACGCACGGGTGCGTTTGCGCTTTACAAAATTGCGGATATCCAGCACGATGCCGGCAAAGAAGTAGAATATCAAGGGGAAACCAACCGCCAGGAATGACGAGTAGATAAAGAATAACCTGATCTTGGCGATAGAAATATTAAAACGCTCGCCCAGGTAAGTACATACCCCAAAGGAGTAGCGCTCAAAAAAGGTGATGATCCGTTGTAACATATCAGTTGGGTTTTAATATCTTAATACCAACGCCGCATTGCAGGCATTTCTTATAATCGCAATAATTATTTTTCAGCTCCAGCAAAGCCTGCGATTCAAAAGCAGTTTTAATATTCACCCCTAAGTTAGCAAAATCTGTGGTAATATTATTCTGCTCTGCCGGTATATTCTCAAGCAATTTTAATGCCCGGCTTACAAAGTGCTGCAATTTCATGTGCCTGCCATAACTAAACAGGAACAGTACAACAGTGTTAAGCAGTATGGTATCTATAGAGCCGGCACCTAAACTTTTACCCGCCGGGGCAGATTCTTTATCAAAGCGGTAGTGCGTTTCCCAATATGGGTTCACTTTAATATTGGCGAACAGGTCGCGCAGGTCTTTAACTTCACGGATCTCCAATATTTTGGAGAACAGGTGATTTGATTGTACTACCAGCGCCGCAAATTGCGCCAGCCTGATGGTAGGGAAGTTTTGCGGCCGCATCCGCAGGAATTTCCACAGGTGGTTTTCTATCGGTTGCAGGCTGTACTTTTTAGCCAGGTAATCGTATTCTTTTTTCAGGCTACGTGGATATTCGTCCTGCAGGTCGCCGGTTAAAAAACCTGCCTGTCCGAAGATCAGGGCTTCTATCTGCATCGCATTATTCTTATTCTTGGCCAGGATGCTTTGCGGCAGCGATTTTGCCATCAGTTCGAACGGCAGGGCATTGGTTTTAAAACCAAAGTTGGCTGCTAAAAACTGGTAGAAGGTTTCTTCCCAGTCGCCCCGATTATTTTCTAAAGCTGCCACCACCGCTTCCGATCGTTTTTCCAGGCGCTCTACCAATATCCTTGTCAGCCAGTTTTGCATAGTGAGGCCATCCACCGTGGCAATTGTAGCTTCGCAAGGGATGATGGTTTGATTGCCGAATACCAGGTTATGGTAGCGGTTATATAAGTCGGGTGAGACGCGATCTTTCAATTCCAGCGTGGGTACGCGGCGGCCATCGGTACGAATCAAGGGCTCGTCATCGCGGTAAACCACGTGCAGTATCACATTATCATAAGCGTTATCGGTGGTGTGCCCATGCCGTTGCCAGTCTGACGAGGAAAGGTGTAGTTCGGCATTGCCTGCCCAGGTGGTTTCGCCAATGCGGATGCGCGCGTTCTGAAAATCGGGCCCGGCGTGGGTGTTGTGCAATCCCGATGAATAAACCTCCAGCTCTTTACCTTCGGTTGTGCGCAGGTTGATCCTGTTGAACAAGCGAAACTTCCAAACGTAGTGCAGAAAATCCTCAGTGAAAAGCATAAAGCAAGATAAATAAGAAAACGAGATTTGACAACTTTTAAAAAGTTGCCAAATCTTACTGTATTATAACCAACCGTCATTGCCAGCGTAGCGTGGACAACCGAACGAAGGGAGCTCATTAATTCCTTATAAAACAAATCAATTCATTAATAACCTTCGATAGAAAAGTTGGCGAGGAGCGTGTCGAAGATTGCCACGTCGCTACGCTCCTCGCAATGACGGTTGGGTTAAAATTTATTCATTATCTTGCACCAAAACCAATCATAATGAACAGCAGTACTATCCCCGAACCACAAACTACCCAAAGCCGAGTATGGTCAATAGTCGGTGGATCATTAGGGAATTTGGTTGAATGGTATGATTGGTATGTGTACTCGGCCTTCTCCCTTTATTTTGCAGGCTCATTTTTTCCAAAGGGAAACCTTACCGTACAATTGCTTAATACAGCGGGCATCTTTGCCATTGGTTTTTTAATGCGTCCTATAGGTGGCTGGCTCATGGGTACCTTTGCCGATAAACGTGGCCGTAAAACTGCGCTCACCTTTTCGGTATTGTTAATGAGCGCCGGATCGTTAATTATAGCTATTACACCCGATTACAAACATATTGGCATTGCAGCCCCTATACTGCTGGTATTGGCCCGCATTATTCAGGGCCTTAGCGTTGGCGGCGAATACGGTACCAGCGCCACTTACCTGAGCGAGATGGCCACTAAAAAAGATCGGGGCTTTTATTCCAGCTTTCAATATGTAACCTTAATAATGGGGCAACTGCTTGCCCTTGCCGTGCTGATATTATTGCAACGCGTTTTCCTGACCGAAGAGCAATTACACTCATGGGGATGGCGCATCCCGTTCGGGATTGGTGCTGCCCTGGCTATTATAGTGATGTACCTGCGCCGCAGCCTACAGGAATCGGTAACAATTGATAAAAAAGAAGATAAACATAAAAATGCCCGTGGCTCGTTACGGGCGCTGGCCGAGCATCCACGCGCGGTACTTACGGTTATTGGCCTTACCATTGGCGGCACTGTGGCTTTTTACACGTTCACCACCTACATGCAAAAGTTTTTGGTGAACACAAACGGGTTCAGTAAGAACGAAGCTACCCTGATATCAAGCCTTACGCTGATCGTTTTTATGCTGATACAGCCCCTATACGGCTATATATCCGACAGGATAGGCCGCAAGCCTATGTTGAAAACCTTTGGCATATTGGGCACACTTACCACTGTACCTATTTTTACCTACCTGAGCGTAACACACAACTTTTGGGTTGCTTTTGGGCTGATCATGCTGGCACTGCTTATTGTGAGTAACTATACCGCCATAAACGCGGTTGTTAAGGCCGAACTTTTCCCGGCGCATATCCGTGCTTTGGGTGTTGGCTTCCCTTACGCTATCGCGGTATCAGTTTTTGGCGGTTCGGCAGAGTATATTGCCCTGCTGTTTAAGGAAGCCGGCCACGAGAACTGGTTTTTCTGGTATGTTACCGGGTGTATTGTGGTGTCGCTGGTGATCTACGTTACTATGAACGATACGCAAAAACACTCGAAGATAGAGGACAACCTGGATTAAGCGGATTTGTGGGATAGGAAAAACTTTTAAGCGTCATTACAGTACGAAACAATCTCTTACATGCATGTAGCCAACTTTTCTATCGAAGATTATTAATGCGTTTATTTTTCTTTATGGAATTAATGAGCTCCCTTCGATCGGTTGTCCACGCTACGCTCGCAATGACGCATGGTTTTATTACTTCGACACCAACCCCGATATTACATTGATACTTAAAGCTACTATAGCTGTATTAAACGCAAACGCGATGAGCCCATGTGCCCAGGCCAGGCGGCGGATGTGTTTGGAGGAAATCTCCACATCGGATACCTGGAAAGTCATGCCTACCACAAAGGAGAAGTATACAAAATCAAGATAATCCGGGCTTTTTTCACCACCCGGAAATTCCAGGCCACCCATTGGTGTTTTCTTACCATCATCTGTATTATAGTATAAGTGTGCATAACGCAGCGTAAATACCGTATGCACCATCCACCATGATACAATAACCGCTGCCATTGCCAGTAATATATAACCGGCAACAGTATCGTCTGGCGCCCCTTTGGTTGATTTTAGCAGCAGTAATATGGCCACCAGGCTTACCAGCGATGCAGTCATCACAAAAACGAATATCATTACCCGGCTGCTATCTTCCAGACTGGCAATTTTGCGGATATTTTTAGGGTGCGCCCACAGGATAATTATCCAATCTAATACAATGATGCTTGATGCTACAGCTATCCAGGTGATTAGGGTTACAGCAGGTACCGATGGGTTATGCCTCACAAAAAAGAAAGCGATAGCCCCGATCAGCAATGATAGGTATAGCCTGTAATGCGCATCAAGGCGAAGCAGGAAATTCTTTTTGGGTTCGGTTACTTTTTCCATATGTTAGTCCATGGTCAATAGTCGATAGACCATGGTATATTTTTACTATGAACCATCGACTATGGTCTATGGACTAAGTTAGTCTTCTTCCACTATTTCTGCAACACGGCCTACTTGCCCATCTTCCAGTCGCACTTTTATACCACGAGAATGGTAAGACGCGCTGGTGAGCAGATCTTTCACCACGCCACGCGTAAGCTTGCCGCTGCGCTGATCCTTCTTCAGGATGATGTCTACTTCCAGTCCGGGGTATATGTCTGCTCTGTTACGTCCGTGCATATTGTTTATGATTTCACCGATTCCTATTGATTACACCGATTTACTTTACCAGCCAGCTAATTGCATCTTCAACTTTTTTAAAATCGAAACTGCTGATCACCTTGTCCATAGCTTCGGTTATCTGCTGGTTTTGCAGGTTACCTATGCTGCCTTCGTGGGTATGGTTAACTGTTTTGTCGGGGTTAAAGTTACCCTGTTCAATATCCAAACCTATTTGCTTGTAAGCATCACGGAACGGAGTACCGTTCAGTACCGACTTATTCACCTCCTCTACACTAAACAGGTAAGTATACTTAGGGTCATCCAGTATATTTTTGTTTACGCTGATGTTTTGCAGCATAAAGGTGGCCATTTGCAGGCAGTCTATCAGGTCGGCAAAAGCCGGGAATAATAATTCTTTCAGCAGTTGTAACTCGCGATGGTAGCCCGATGGCAGGTTGGTGGTCATCAGGGCAACATCGTTTGGCAGGGCTTGCAGCCGGTTACATTTACCGCGCATAATCTCCCAAACGTCCGGGTTCTTTTTATGCGGCATAATGCTGCTGCCGGTGGTCAGGTTTTCGGGGTAGCTTACAAAGGCGAAGTTCTGGCTCAGGTACAGGCACTGATCCATTGCCATTTTAGCCAGTGTTGCCGCTATGGATGATAACGCCTGTGCAATAACACGCTCGGTTTTACCACGGCCCATTTGTGCGTAAACTACGTTATGGTTTAAACTTTCAAAACCTAAAAGCTGGGTGGTCATCGTCCTGTTCAGCGGGAACGACGAACCATAACCCGCTGCCGAGCCCAGTGGGTTTTTGTTCGTGATCTTCCAGGCGGCCAAAACCATTTCAAGGTCGTCAACCAGCCCTTCAGCATATGCACCAAACCACAGCCCGAAAGACGATGGCATAGCTACCTGCAAATGCGTGTAACCCGGCAGTAAAACATCCTTATGTTGCTCGCTCAGTTGTATCAACTGGCGAAAAAGGGAATCGGTTTCATTAACCACCTCTTGCAACTGGTGGCGGAAAAAGAGTTTCAGATCAACCAAAACCTGGTCATTACGCGAGCGGCCGCTGTGGATCTTTTTACCGGCTTCGCCAATGCGGCGGGTAAGCAGCATCTCCACTTGCGAGTGCACATCCTCTACGTCCGGCTCTATCTCAAAATTATCATGTTCTATCTCCAGATAAAGATTTTTCAGCTCCTGCTGCACCAGCATCAGGTCGGCGGCATCCATCAGGCCTATCGATTCCAGCATTTTAGTATGCGCAAGCGAGCCCAGCACATCAAAAGCGGCCATTTGCCTGTCCAGTTCGCGGTCGCGGCCAACAGTAAAGTTTTCTACCAGCTTATCAACGTTCGTGGTTTTTTGCCATAGCTTGCTCATTCAATTTACGATTTTAGATGTACGATTTTAGATTTAATACCTAAAACCTAATTCACTTTGCGCGCAAAGTGTTTATTGAAGATACAATTATAGAAAGAAGTTCGTTGCCTTCCTTGTAGATAGGTGTTATTTTTTCTTTTAGTTCGGGATTCAATTCAACCAAAAGCTCCAGAAAAAACATTGTTTCATCAAGTTCTTCCTCAACAATCTTTAATTTATTAAGAAAGTCAGCTTTCGATTTTGCCCTACATGCCGCCCGGTAATTTGCCCCGGTTGAACTTGCACTTCGCGACAATTGATCGCAATAATTACGATTAACCGTGTTCACCGGGATACTAAGAACCAACCGCGCGTTGCAATTGCATATTGCTTAGTTCTCGAAAGTAGTTCTTGCCTGTTCACTTGAGTTTTTTTTGTAAATCTAAAATCGTAACTCGTAAATCTAAAATCAAATTAGCCAATCCATAATATTATGTTGACCATTTGCTTCATTTAACTTAATAACAGAAGGTTATTTTGGCAGCATAATGAAAGCGTCGAAGTATTACTCGTTAAATTTTAAAAAAAGGCCGTTCCAGACATTTGCTTTAACTTCAATAGTGTTATTTATACTTTCATTCTTTTTAAATAAAAGTACAGGTATTCATATTAATAACACTTATGTTGTGATATGGTCGAACGTTATTTACCGTGTGCTTTCGGGTTTCCTTTTATTGATATGGCTCATATATATTTTCATTAAAAAACGCCTGCTATCTAAAAAACTGATATGGGCGCATGCGTTTGCAACCATATTACCTATACTGGCGGCCATTATCTATTTTAACATTAACCAGCAATACAGGTTACAAAGTTTAAAAACCAATTACTGGCTTTATTCTCTACTACTCTTTTTTGCGGTTAGCGCGCAATTTGTTTTGATATTAAACATTGCCGGAGGCATGGTTAAACGTTTAACCAAAAAAAGAGGCAGGATATTGATACATGATGCCCCTTAAACAATCTTACTCAGCATCTGGATATACAGGTCTATCCCCTCGCCTATTTCATCTACATAAATAAACTCATCGGCCATGTGTGAACGTGCCGAATCGCCGGGACCAATTTTGATGGATGAGATATCCAGCAGGGACTGGTCTGATGTAGTGGGCGAGCCATATGTTTTGCGGCCAAGCGATACGCCTGCCTGTACAAACGGATGATTTTTATCTATTGATGATGGTTTTAAACGGATACTACGCGGTTTCACTTCGCAGCTTACATGCTGGCGGATGATCTCCAGCACTTCTTCATTCTTGTAGGCATCAGTCACCCTTACATCAACTGTAAAGGTACAGGTGGCGGGTACCACGTTATGCTGTGAACCGGCGTTGATAATAGTTACCGACATTTTTATAGGCCCGAATACTTCAGATTCTTTTGGAAATTTAAAATTGCGGAACCACTCAATATCGGCCAGTGCTTTGTAAATAGCGTTTTCGCCCTCCTCGCGGGCGGCGTGGCCTGCTTTGCCGTAGGCGGTGCAATCCAGCACCATCAGGCCGCGTTCGGCAATGGCGAGGTCCATCAGGGTGGGTTCGCCTACTATACCAAAACTCAATTCGCCAAGGTCGGGGATGATGAGTTCCAGGCCGTTTACGCCCGAGATCTCTTCTTCGGCGGTGGTAGCCAGGCAAAAGTTATATTTCAGGTTCTCCTGCTCATGATAATGCAAAAACACCGCTATGAGCGATACCAGGCAACCGCCTGCATCATTGCTGCCCAGGCCGTATAATTTGCCGTCTTCTATTTTAGCGTCGTATGGGTCGCGGGTGTAACCGCTGTTGGGTTTAACGGTATCGTGGTGCGAATTGAGCAGGATAGTTGGCTTTGATGCGTCAAAATGCCTGTTCCATGCCCAGATGTTATTAAGCTTGCGATGGGTTTTAACACCATGCTGCTGTAAAACCTGGTCTATCAGGTCGGCAGTGCGGTCTTCTTCTTTACTGAATGATTGTATGGATATTAATTGCTGCAGCAGCTGTAAAGCCAGTTGCGATAGTGCTGATATATCGGCCATAGATTATCGGGATGGTTCCCGTAAATAGTGAACGGCAAAAGTAATGCTTTTGGTGTAAGGTAACAATGCTTGTATTAATCGTATTGGTAGTCTGGGTTTACAGAAAACCGTCCAACGGCTAATGGTTCGACGGGCTAACTTTGACAGTTTGTTAATGAATGGCAGTTAAAAGTGTTCACGTTCACTGCCGTGAACACTTGTGAACATTATCAAATATCTAATAATCAATTATTTATACATTTCGCTACTGACAAACTATCGCCACTATATTTAACATCTCAACTCGTGGGCGTTTTATATGGCAACCGGCACCATACTTATCAGTTCTACTTTACTGGCAACAACCTCCAGGTTATAGCGTTTTATCCGCTGTTCGTCAATCATGGTTGTTGTATGAATTTTCCCTTCAATAAAAATCGTTTGCCCTTCTTGTAAACTTATGGCCTCCTGCTGCAATAATTTTTCGGGTATTCTTATCTTATGATATTCGTTATGCCCAACATTATCCGTCCCTTTTTTTATAACCTCATTGGTTACCAGTACGAAACATAAATAGTTTTCTGTTCTATTAGTATTATTAATAAAAGGGTCGCCGGTTATTTGGCCCAGCAGCAATACTTTGTTAATTCCGGAGTTACTAAGCATTCATTATCCTTTCGCTAAATTTTGCTAAGCAAAACTTGTCTCTCCAAAAAATACTATGTTTAGTATTAACAACATTAAAACGCATGTTAAATATGTATTTCATTCTGCCGTACTTAAACAGAATTTATTTACTTCGGCTACCAGATCGGTAATATCAAAGGGTTTAGCTATAAAACTATCATAGCCGTAGTGCCCAAGCGAATGTAGTACGTTTGTATAGGCCGATACCATAATAACCGGCAAATGTGCAGTTGTAGCATTTTGTTTTATCTGATGGCATAGCTCGCCACCGTTTATGCCTTCCAGGATATAATCTATCATCACCACATGCGGGTCATATGCGGTTATATCGGTAAAAATATCATTTGTGTTGCGCAATGCCTTCACATCGAAGCCTTCGTATTCAAAAACTTCTTTCATTACATCAAGCACATCGATGTCGTTATCTACGATGAGTAAACGTTTCATTTGGGATCGGATAATAATATATGCCAATGCTTTTAAATCCCCTGCAGAATATGGGGCTGTTACTAACGAGCGGGTGCTGGCAATTTATGCCACTAATTAGCTTAAATATCCAATAGATATGAGGCAAGATACACAAAATATATGACATACAATGTTTTTACATATAATATATTCTCTTATTAGTAAAAACACTTGCCAAAAAATTAAAATTAGGCTATAAATTGGCTAATAATACAACGTATAGGATTAATGGGCAGCAAGCGTAGCGAAGATACTTTTATCATTCAAGCAGTAAGGTTTCGTCCTCGTCGCCCAGGCTTAGTTGTATCACATCCGTCCCGGCGATGCCTTCTATCGATCCTTTTATGTGGGCAGCGTTTAGTAATACTTTTTCCAGCTGTTTCTCGCGGGCCTTCCAAAGTTTCTCCATGGCGTCGCGTTCTTTCTGGATAGATACACGCATGCTCATATACCCCTCGCGGATGGCTTTCCATTGTTCAGAAAACTCGCTGCTGGTTAGATAATCATATAGCAGGTGCATTTTATCGCCCTTGTTATCCTGTGCTTTGGCCAGGTTAGCCAGTTTCATTACACCATCCCTCAGGATATATGACACGGCCTTCACCTCGTCAAAACTACAGATCCATACGCCATCCTTCTCGCCAAAGCAGTCCATACCTTTTGGGTAGCACTGGGTTACTATAACAGCAACATCAATTGCCTGGGCACGCATGTCTTTTTTTAGTTTGTCTATCCAATCGCCGCCAAAGGCAGTGGTGCGCTTACTTTCGTAAATTATACGGCCACACTCCTGCCCAAACTGGTTGCGTACAGTTTGGACACAATCCGCCCCCCGAACGCCCTTACCCACCTCGCTGATCAGATCGAACGGGAAATAACTGCGCAATTGTTCCTCCAATATCAGCTCCTGCGCCTCACCCTGTAACTGCATAGATCCCTGCTCGGCACGGCGCTTCATCTCGTCAACCAGTTTTTTCTGGTCTTCCAGTTGCTTTTCCATCTCTTTCACCTTTAGCTGATGTTCGGTATCTTTGATACTGTATTTTTCGGTTTCCTGTTTACGGATCTGCTCGCTTAGTTCGGCACGCTGCTCCTGTAACTTGCGCTGCAGGGCAAGCTCCATCTCTTCTTCCTTTTGTTTGAGGGATTGCTCGCGCTGTAAAAACTCCAGCTCTTTCTGGCGCGATTCCTTCAGCTTTTCGGCGCTGGCGTTTACAGAGTTTTGCAGCATCAGCAACTGGTTCTCAAAATCGGATGCGATGGATTTGCGCAGGTTTTCCTCTAACGTTAATTGCAGGGCTTTCTTTTCGCCGGCAAGGCGCTCTTCAAAAGCTTCCTGTTGTTTTTTCTCGCGATTGGTAAAATCCGCCTCCTTTTTCTGAAACTCTTCTTCTTTCTGGCGGGTGTAATCCTGCATTTTCAACCTTAGCTGCTGCTTATATTCCTCGGCCATAACTTCCTCAATAGGGAAACTATGTCCGCAGCTGGGGCACTTAACTTCTGTAGCCATAATTTAAAATAGAATATCAAAGATAGGAGTTTGCTAAGGAAATCGGTTTAGATTTCTGTTGGATTATGGTTTAGATTTTAACCACAAAAAACACAGAGGGGAAAACACAAAGGGCACAGAGTTTTTTTCATGCGAAGACGCAATAATTTTTTACCACAGAGGGCACAGAGGAAAAAACACAAAGTTCACAGAGGATTTTCACGCGAAGAGGCAGAGACGCAATAATTTGATATGCTTAGCGTCTTTGCGTGAGTTATTGAATTTATTCTCTTTGTGGCTCTCTGTGAAAACCTCTGCGATCTTTGTGGTTTAAAAAAACCAACAAATTCATTAACACGCGAAGTATCGCGTCTCTACAAAAAATTATAACTTACTTGGTGCGAAAGGCTTTGTGCTTCTTTGTGAAAAATCTTTGTGCACTTTGTGGTTAAATCTATTTAACCCGTTAAGTCCCTTAAAAATCGTGATACAGATTCCTGAAGCTGCTTCTTAATCCGAAAGAAACAATAGCGGCGTTTTTAGTGCCTACGCTATTTGATTCTTTACGATAGATACCGCCCAGTTCAAAACGCAGGTTATATTTAGGGTTCACCAAAAAGGATACTGTTCCTTCTGCATAGTAAAGGTTAGTATTGATGCCCTGCCCTACGCTGGTTGTAGTAACCGTAGGCACCAGTGGCTTGGTAACGTCCTTGCCGTTATTTTCGCCGGTGGCATCCAGCCCATATTTGGCATACATCAGCTGCCCCTGGAAATCAAACCTGCCCGCCGAGTAGTTCATGATCCCGATCAGTTCCCTGAAGTTGGCGCCAAACGGGTCGCCAAGCGGCTGACTGAAATACGTATAGGCGCTAATAGATTTGGTATCGGCGTAGGTATATGGTTTAACGGTATTGTATTCAACAAGATAGTTCAGGTCTTTTACACCTAAAATATCCGCCCCACGGACACCCACCTGGTAGCCGTTGGTGTTGCCTTTAAATGCATCGGTAGCTTTAATGCGGTCTATCAGTAACTGGCCGTATAAAGCGGTTTTATCGAATATTTTGTATTTGCCTGTAAAACCTACCAAAGCATTGCCCGGCTGCGATGAAGGGCCTAAGCCACTTGCAAAAACAAGGGGGTTAATAAAGTTAACGTCGAAACCACGGCTGTTGCCCAGATCGTCGGCCTCGGGCACTATGTAGGCATTAAAAAACCCTAACGACAGGCTGTTGGTAACGTTCCAGTCTAAATAATGAAACAGGCCCCATTTACGGCGGTTACTGCCAAAGCCATCAAATTTGGGCTGGTTCATATCCTGCATGTAGGCCCACATCATCATATACTGCACTTTGCCTACGTTGGCGGTAAGGCGCAGTAAGGGGTAATTGGCTGCATAGTCAGACAATAGTATCGAGCGGTAACCATCGCCAATAAAGGTTTTATCCTGCCCTAAAGTAATGTTAAGCTGCTTAATAGGTGTGTATGAGATAATAGCTGTAGCATACGAGTAATCGCGGTAACTTTTTGATGCTGCGCGGTCATACGCCTGGCCGGGTATAAACCCTATCGATTTTACGTAATCGGTATAATAATCAGGAAAAGCTGCCTGGTTTTCAAACGCGCTGGTATAAAAAGAGAATTTGGTGCCTACTGTACCGCCAAACTGAAAACCACGTGTATTTAAACCTATCCTGGCATTTGGGCCAAAGCCAATTGGTTTAAAGTTTATAGCCTCGGTCGATTTATCCTTAAAATCTTTACCGAAGGTGTTATCTAATAATATATCGCCGTAAAAGGTGTAATCTTTAGCTTTAACGTCTACTAAATGCTCGTTAAATATTTTACGCAGAAACCAGTTTTTACGGGTACTGTCTACACCAACGCTCATCAGCTGGTTATACCTGGTGGTGAGTGCGCTATCCATCAAAAAAGGGCGTAGCGAGGTATGCAAACTGCTGCCTTTTGAATATACATCGGCATTAAACTTTTGATACAACTGGTACGATTGCGGTAAATAAACCGATTGCGCCTTACTTGCCGCCGCCGATAACATAATTACGCACAACAGCAAAATAGTTTTACCGGCCAGTTTTGTATAGTTTTTTTGCATACTCAACAAAATAAGTGTTATTTATTTAAATTCTAAAACCCTAAATTCTAAACTCTAAAATTGAATTTAAGCTATAGTTAGACTAAAAGGGATACATGGTTAGTAGTTTGCTGATAAATATCTATTCAATTGCACCAATGAACCAATAAACCTTACCAAACAGTTAAATTCTGTTAAATTTGTTTACGTTGCGGTTTATTATATTACCATACCTATAAAAAATACTGATATTTGCCCCGCTTAATTTTACCTTTTCAGGAATGCAATACAATAAAATTAATAACCTTTTTGGCTGGCTTTGCTTTGTTATAGCTTCAGCAACCTACATCTTAACATTAGAACCATCAGTAAGTTTTTGGGATTGCGGCGAATTTATTTCGTGCGCATACAGGCTGCAGGTATCGCACCAGCCAGGCTACCCGTTGTTTGCCATGCTGGGTAAAGTTTTTTCGCTGCTATCGCTGGGCGATAATACTAAAGTGCCTTACTTTACCAATATGGGGTCGGCTATTGCAAGCGGCGCTGCCATTATGTTCTTATTCTGGACGATAACCGCTATGGCCAAAAAGCTGCTGGCCAACCGCGAAAAAGATTTTGGCGATGCGACAACCAGCGTTATTATGGGCGCAGGTTTAGTTGGCGCACTTGCCTTTACTTTTACAGATACATTCTGGTTCTCGGCTGTAGAAACCATCGTGTTCGCCTTATCACAACTTTGTATTGCCGTAGTATTTTGGGCCATACTAAAATGGGATGCCCACGCTGATGAGCCGGGTGCCGACAAATGGATCATATTTATTGCCTACGTTATGGGGCTTTCTATAGGTATACACCTGTTAAACCTGTTAACTATACCGGCTATAGCGCTGGTATATTACTTCCGCAGGTATAAAAACGTAACTGTAAAAAGTGCTTTTATCGCTTTCTTTATTAGTATTGCCATACTTGGTTTTGTACAATACGGCATCAGGGGTTATACTATCAAGTTCGCCGCGTTTTTTGATCTGTTCTTCGTCAACTCGCTTGGGCTGGGCTTTGGCAGCGGCGCGTTCTTCTTTTTCATATTACTTATTGCCGGTATTGTTGCCGGCATCGTATACAGTATCCGCAAAAATAAGCCAACGTTAAATCTGGCGTTTTTGTGTATCGCGTTCATCTATTTCGGGTACGGTTCGTTCGCTTACATCCCTATCAGGGCATCGGCAAACACCAATCTGAACAACTCGCACCCCGATAACGCCTTTACCCTGTATGGTTACCTAAACCGTATCCAATATGGCGAAAACCCGCTATTAACCGGCCCGTACTTTGATGCCCAGGTAGTAGACCAAACCGACGGCAGCACCATTTACCGTAAAGGAAAAGATAAATATGAAGTTGCAGGTAAACGATCTGACTATAAATACGACCATACAACCATTTTGCCCCGTATGTACAGCACCGATGCCGGCGACGTAGGTTTTTACCGTGGCTGGCTGCAAATACCCGAAGGGCAGGCGCCAACTTTTGCAGATAACATGAAATGGATGTTTAGCTGGCAGATCTACCAGATGTATTTCCGCTATTTTCTGTGGAATTATGTTGGCCGTTATAACGACCAGGATGGCCAGCAAAGTACCGAAAGTATTGACGGCAACTGGACCAGCGGCATATTTGACGGTGGCAGGCACCTGCCAAAATCTGTTGTAGATAGCCCTACCTATACCCCACTTTACGCCCTGCCGTTTATTTTGGGTGTAATAGGGATGATTTACCAGATTGAGCGTAAAAAGAAAGATGCGCTTATAATAGCCCTGCTTTGGTTTTTTACCGGGCTTGCGGTGGTGTTATATGTAAACCAGCCAAGTGTGCAGCCGCGCGAAAGGGATTACTCGTATGTGGGCTCGTTCTATGCGTTTGCTATCTGGATAGGCCTGTCGGTTATTGCCATTGCCGACGGTATCCGCCGCAAAGTAAACGCGCGTACATCGGCATACATTGCTACGGGTATTTGCCTGTTGGTTGCACCGGTACTGATGGCCGTTAAAGAATGGCCGGGACATGACCGCTCTACCAAGATGACGCCGCACGATATGGCGTATAACTACCTCATATCCTGCCCGCCAAACGCTATATTGTTTACTTATGGCGATAACGATACCTACTCGTTATGGTACGATCAGGAAGTAGAAGGCATCCGCCCGGATGTGCGTATTGTTAACCTGAGCCTGTTTAGCGGCGACTGGTACATCCGCCAGATGCAGAAAAAGATGAACGCGTCTGAACCGCTGCCTATTACCATGCCTTATGATAAGTATAAAGATGGCGTGAGGGATGTGATCTATTATAACGATGCCAAAATAGCCGGTCCTGTTGAACTGAAAGAGGTTTTTGATTTTATCACCTCAGATGACAAGAGCATGCAGGGACAAAACCAGGGCGGCGAAAGCGTAAATTACCTGCCTACCAAAAACTTCAAGATCACCGTTAACCCCGATGATGTGATGAAGAACAAGGTTATCACCCCCGAGCAGAGAGACAAACTGGCCAGCAGCATTGAGTGGAAATACACCTCAAACTATGTAACTAAAGATAACCTGGCCCTGATAGATATACTGGCGCATAATAACTGGAAAAGGCCTATTTGCTTTACCACTACCATTGGCAACAGCAACCTGATTGGCTTACAGCCTTACCTGTATAAGGAAGGTTTTACATACCGCTTGTTGCCTTTAAAGGCCGATACTGCTAACCACGATCAGCTAAGCAAAACCAACAGCCTGCTGATGTATGACAACATGATGAACAAGTTTAAATACGGCAAATTTAAAACCGCCAAATATTTGGATCATGAATCAACAAATATGTTTTACCCGGTATTGCTGACTACTTTTTTAGACCTGGCACATAACCTTGTAAATGAAGGCCACCCCGATATGGCGCTTAAAGTATTGCACAAATGCGATGATGAGTTGCCTGAGAACCTTTACCCGTATATTGATGTAGCGGCACGTAAAATGTTTTTGGCACAGATTGCTTACCAGCTTAATGATACCGCGCTGGGCAATAAATTTGTGAACAACATTGATAAATTTTTGGTAGACCAGCTTGACTATAATGCCTATCTGCTTAAAGACGACATGAACCGTGTAAACCAACGCGACGTGCAAATAAGCATGCAGGTATTGAACGGCATGGCCGAATACGCCAAAACAGCAAAGCAAACCGCCATAAGCAATAAACTGGAAGCACAGCTAAAAGATTATGCAACCAAGTTTGCACCAATAATAGGGCAGCAATAACAACGCGCCCTTATAAACAAAAAGCCCTGCCGGATATACCTGCAGGGCTTTTTTGTTTATAAAAATTATTTATTGTTTCGGGTGAACGTAAAGGATAGTATCGGCAAGGTCGCCGTTGATCACTTTAAGGCGCGTTGCAGACGATTCAAGTATAACGTCTTTACGTACGGTACCATCTTCTTTTGTAAATTCCATGGTTTTACCTTCACCTGTCAATGCCCATTTGCCGCCTTTGCTGCCTTGCGGGCTTACAGTTTCATAGGTATGGTCGGCTTTAATGTTTAACCTGATGCCCTGTACCATAGAAACGATCATGTCTTTCTGTGCTTCTATCTGGTCTTCGGCGCCGGGGTTAGCTTCAACGGCCTTAGCAATTACCTTTTTTACTGTTTTATCAATTGATGTGTCATCAATTTTCCATGAGCCGATCACGTCTTTTTCAGAAGTAACGATGGTGAAAGCAGAAAGCAATACGGTTGCTGCTACTGCGGTGATAATTTTTAGTTTCATTTGTTTAGTTTGTTTGTTTTGGATGGTAATGCGCTGCTTTGTTACACAAACATACCGATTAATTTCGTCTTAATTAACCTAAAAAGTCTTTCATCTGGTGCGGTAACGGGTAATTTCCGGTCATTCTGCGCATTAAAACCACCTCGCCAACGTGGAAGGATAAGTGAACGGATAGGTCCTGCACCAGCTTTAGTTTTTGCATAATGTCAGCATCGGCCATGTTAAACTTTTGGATCTCGGCTTTCAAACCGGCAAGCTGTTCGTCTAAGAGGTTTACCCTGCTATCCAGGTCGGCCTGCGTGCTTGCATTTGTATTATCTATCCAGGTAGCGTCCTCGCCTATCAGTAAGTTATCGTGGATATTCCTCAGTTGCTTAAGCTGGTGGACCTGCCATGCAGTAAGATGATTTATAATTTGCCAGATAGTCTTTGGCGAATGAGCAGGCGGGTTATCAATTTCGCTTATGGTGAGTTTATCAAACACCCTAAAGGTATCAAATGAATCGGCGAAGAGGGTTTCAAATGGGTTTGGCATAGATTCTAACTGATATGCTAAGCTAAAGCAAATCAGTTAAATATTCACATCGCCAAAACCTCGTTCTCCTTTTTTATACGCACGGTAAGCATCAAAGCATTCAGTATGGTAAACACTATAGCCGTATAATACAAACCAAACGCCAGCGGGATAATGGCTATCTCGCAGATCACGATCATATAATTGGGATGTTTTATGTATTTATAAATACCGGTAGCAACAGGCCGGGTACCGGGCACTTTGTAAATTTTGGTATTCCAGTAATGGCCCAGGGTTGAGATCACGATCACTTTTACAACAATCAGTATAAAAAAGAACACGATAAGCGGGTAGCTCACTACGGCACCGTCCCGCCAAATATATTCGGCAATAATTGAGATGATGAACAATGTATGCATGGCTACTATATAAGGGTAATGCTCTTTACCATACTCTACAGCGCCGTTTCTGAGCAGCCATTTTTCGTTTTTGGATGATACATATAACTCCGCCAGGCGCTGAAATATCAGGAACAGTATAAATATGATGAATATCATGGGCTTAGTTTTTCATATCCAGTAAAACCATTTCGCTGCTAAAGCCCGGGCCCATGGCCAGCATCAGGCCGTAGCCATCGGTAAAGCCTGTTTCCAGGAATTTCTCCAGCACATATAATACGGTAACGCTGCTCATATTACCGTAATCGTTCATTACCTCGCGGGTATTCTTTAAAAAGTCGCCTTCTATCTGCAAAGCATCCGTGTAGGCATCCAATACCTTTTTCCCGCCGGGATGAAAGATGAAGTTTTTGATATCGCCCAGTTTCAACCCCTGCTTCGCCAAAAAAGCTTCAATATCGGCACTAATGTTCTGATGAATAAACGTTGGGATATCTTTTGAGAAAACTACTTTAAAGCCATCCTCCCTAAAATCCCAGCCCATCACTTCTAACGAATCGTAGTACAATTTACTGCCGGCTGCTTTAAACTGCACCTGTTGTTTTGGCAAGGGGTGGTTATCTCCTTTTATAATACAAGCCACCACCCCATCCGAAAATAAGCTTGACCCAATAAAATTACTTTTACTGTAATCACTTTTTATTAGCGTAAGTGAACAAAGCTCAACTGCTACCAATAGCACAATCGCATCGGGGTTTGCCTTTGCCGCTATATTGGCTTTTGCCATTCCCGATACACCACCTGCACAGCCCAGGCCCCAAACCGGCGTACGGTTTATGTTTTGGTTAAGCTGCATTTGGTTAATAATAAGGGCATCTATACTGGGCGTTGCCAGCCCGGTGGTAGATACGAAGATGATATCGGTAATATCATTTTTGTTGATACCGGCCTTTGTAACAACCGCTTCAATAGCCTCAACCGAGTATTGCAGCGAAAGCTTAATATACTCGTCGTTACGTTGTTTAAATGTGGTTGTTTCGGCGTAATAGCTTAAGGGTTTTACAAAATTACGGGTAACAATGCCTGTATTATCAAACGCGGGCATTAACCTTTCGGCTTGCGGAAAATTTACCGAGAACATGGCCTGCGCCTGCTCTTTCACGGCCTGCTGATCGGTTTTATCAGGGAGGTCAATTTTTGCTACTGCTGCTATATGTGGCATGGAACATTTTATTAAGTAAGCCTTTATAACAGATACGTTAGAAAAGTTACTTTGGTTGACAACTTTTAATACGCCCTATTGTTTTATTTGCTACTAAGCTTTTACATTAGCATACAAAAACAGCCACATCATGCCCGAACTACCCGACCTGCAAGTATTTAGCCATAACCTCGATAAAAAACTCAGCGGTAAAACCATCAAAGAAGTTACCGTGCATAAAGCACCCAAACTTAATGTAACCCACAAAGAACTGCAAGATACCCTGCATGGCCAAAAACTAAGTTCGGTTTACCGTGATGGCAAGGAGCTTTTTTTTAAATTCAGCAAGGGCGATGTGCTTGGCTTGCACCTGATGCTGCACGGCAAGCTGTTTTTATTTGAAGGTAAAAGCGATAATAAGTACCCTATCATAGAGCTGTTGTTTACGGATGGCACAGGCCTGGTGCTTACGGATTTTCAGGGCATTGCGGCTCCTATGTTAAATCCGGAGCCAAAGGATGCACCGGACGCCTTGTCTGACGATGCGGGGGTTGATTACCTGAAAGCGATCCTTGCCAAAAAGAAAACCAATGTTAAAACCGTACTGCTCGATCAAAAGATCATTCGCGGTATTGGTAACGCCTATGCCGATGAGATTCTTTGGGATGCCCGTATCTCGCCATTTTCGGTAAGTAACAAGATACCGGATAATAAGGTGAAAGACCTTGTGAAATCCATTCAGGATGTTTTAAAAGATGCCGAAAAACAGATCATCAAAACCAACCCGGATATTATTGCCGGCGAGGTTCGCGATTTTATGCTGATCCATAATTCGAAAAAGAAACATAGCCCTAAAGGTGCACCGATACTGATAGATGAGGCATCGCGGAAAACGTATTATACAGAGGAGCAGGAGGAGTATAAATAGTAAAGTAATTTAAACCCGCCTGTCATTTCGAATGAACCCGGGCAAGGTTGTGCGATGGCGTGAAGAGAAATCTTATACGCCAAACATTCGTTTAGGCAGAGTTTACTACTTACTGCTCGTATAAGATTTCTCCTCGTACCTCGTTCGAAATGACAGGGTGGTTAAGCAGGTTCCAAATTTTCTACAAACTTAAAACATTTAACTTCTACGGTGTGTTCACCCTGTACAAACATATACTACTATGGGAACATTACAACATATACAACACCAGATCTCGGCATTGAACGATCTGATCAAGATAAATAACGACCGTATAACAGGCTACCAAAAAGCTATTGAGGGCACAGATGATGCGTCACTAAAAGGCGTTTTTGAAGGTTACGCCGACCAAAGTAAAGGCTACGTTAATCAACTAAACGATTATATACACCTGCTTGGCGGCCAACCAACAGACGGCACCACCCTATCCGGTAAATTTTACCATGCCTGGATGGATGTAAAGTCGACTTTTACTAAAAAGGACAACCATTCCATATTGTCGGACTGCGAATACGGCGAGGATATTGCCAAAAGCGCATACCGTAAAGCGCTCGACGATAAAGAACTGATATGGGAAGATGAAAAAGTTGTGGCCTTGCTTAACACCCACATGAACGGCTTAAAAATAGCGCACGATGCCATCAAAGCCCTGCGCGATTCATTTAAACAAGTAGCTTAATATGGACAGCCCCGATCAGGATTTTTTAAAAGACTACAAGCCCCTGCACGTACCGCATAAGTACGATGCAGCGGCTTCTTTACAGGATAATGTAGTGTATGCTTTAGCACAACTGGAGTATGCTACTGCGCCGCAGGTTGCTGCAAAAATGGATGAATTTGAACCTAAAACAGATAAAACCACGCACCTTCAGCAAACCCGCGAAATATTGGAGGGCCTGTTTAATAAAGGCCTGATAAAAGGCGACGATGAACCGGAAAGACAGTATAATTTGAGTAAGATACTGGTACCAAATTCAGGCAAGGCTGATCCGTTGTTTTAGTATACAAAGGTCATTGCTGCGAGCGATAGCCAAAAACCCCGCGCGTCATTGCGAGGTACGAAGCAATCTCTTCACATGCTAAGCGGCGACGCAAAGTCAGGAGATTGCTTCGTACCTCGCAATAACGGGTGGAATATCTTAACGATAAGTTATAGCTATTTAGGGCGCCGTAGGCGATACCGGCGTAACTGACATCACACTATCAACCACAAAATTACTTACCCCGCGCCATGGCAGCGTGTGGATGTATTCTTTATAATGCAGCTCCAGCATAGCACCTGCGCTATGGTTTAATTTATCGGCCACTTTTTCATCTGTAACAGAAAACATAAATTCGTTTGATGAGATATTGCCCTGCGTTTGGCTGCGGATACCGCTTTGGATCAATCTGCCTTCGTAAGTCTTGAACATGTAACCCTTTTTAACAAAATAGTTCATGGTACCGGCCTTAGTGCCTTCTCCAAAAACAAAATAGTAACGATAGTAAACCACCCCGATGATTACCACCGCCAGTACCAGGAATATAATTGTTAAAACTCTGCCTCTCATGTTTTTTTATTTATGTATAAAGCTAACATTAAAGAAGCTTATAAGTTTACAAAATAATTCACCAGTGAATTAAAATCGTCAAATTTCAGATCGTAATCATCCGTTTGGCCAAAACCATAGCTTACAAACACAAACGGGATACCCGCCATACGGCTTTGCTGCCCATCACCTTCGGTATCGCCCACATAAACAGGAGTTTTTAGCCCATGTTTATCCATTAACAGCTTAATGTTATGGTTTTTGGGCATAAAGTTAACACCGTGTGCCAGCTCGTCTTTTATCAGGTCGTCAATACCCGCCCAGTCAATAAACTGGCGAATAATGCCTTTGGCGCAGTTGCTCAATATAAATAGCGGATATTTTTCGGCAAGTTGCTTTAATCCGTCTTTAACGCCATCGTATAAAATCCCCCCCTTTTCGCTGATCAGGTTGTGGCGGCGGCCATTTACCAGGCCATAGATCTCTACCCTTTTATCGTGCTCAAACTCGGGCATTAAAATCTCTATCACCTTTTTGCCTTCCATGCCAACCATGCCTGCTAAAACATCACGGGTAATGGTTTTATCTATCCCCAGGTCGCTAAAAACAACATTCCAGGAGTGCGCGTAGGTATCAACGGCATCCCAAAGGGTGCCGTCCATATCAAAAATAAGGCTATCGGGTTTTTGCATGGGGTGAAATTAACAAAGATTATTTATTTGCTGATTTATTTTAACCACAGAGGGCACAAAGTTTTCACAGAGACCACAGAGGTTTTTAGTTGATTATTATCTAATACCATTTAATAACGGAGCTTTCCTTTGCGTTCTCTGTGCTTTTCGCGCTGTGCCCTCTGTGGTTAAAGAAATGATTACAATCAGTAAAAAATACCATAACAACCACATCCCGCACCATTGGGGCGGGAAATTGTTAAGTATCTTTGTGATATGAAAAAGGCATTCCCGGTTTATGATATATGCTCATTGGCTGACCACCAGCACAACGACCTGCTTATCAGCCGTTTTGCGCCTTATTTGCAAAAACACCAAAACCTTAGCCTGCCGCATAAACACACTTTTTACCATGTGGTGTTATTTACAGATGGCGGCGGTAACCATTCTATCGATTTTACAAGCTTCCCGGTAAAGCCATACCAAATTTATTTTATGGCACCCGGGCAGGTGCACCGCTGGAATTTTGAAGGCCCGGTTGATGGGTATATCATCAATTTTTCTGCCGAGTTTTTCCAGTCGTTTTTGTTACGGCCCGATTACCTGGAAAGCCTGCCGTTTTTCACCGGCAATATTGATGACGAAGTAATAAACTTAAAACCCGACATACATCAGCAGGTGGTGGCTTTGTTTGAGCAATTGATAGCGGAGAGCCAGCAAACCGGCCGTATGGGTATGGACCTGATCCGCACGCTGATGCTGCAATTGTTTATACTGGTAGCCCGGCAAAGCGAGCATGACCAGCAAACCACCGCGCCAACGTATAATTACACCCTGCTGCAAAGTTTTAAAAAGCTTACTGATAAGAATTTTGCCACCTTGCGGTTACCAAAAGATTATGCCGCCCTGCTATACATTACCCCTAACCATTTAAATGCTTTATGTAATGATATGTTGGGGATCCCGGCCGGTGAGGTGATACGCAACCGGGTAATACTGGAGGCAAAACGCCTGCTGGTAAACCTTGACATGAACATCAACGAAATTGCAGGCAAGCTAAACTTTGCCGATAACTCTTACTTTACCAAATTCTTTAAAAAATACACCGGATTAACCCCTGAGGAATTCCGTAAAAACCCAATAGCCCAATGACACCAACAGATATAAAACCCGCCAAACAAGTACCCGTTTTAGAAGCCTTTATAAAAGCAAAATGCCCGCGTTGCCGCAGGGGCGATATTTACAGCACGCCTACTTACAGCTTTGGCGGACAAAAAATGCACGAACGCTGCTCGCACTGCGGCCTGCATTACGAGCGAGAACCGGGATACTGGTACGTGGCCATGTTTGTAAGCTATGCCTTTAACGTTGCCGAAATGGTGACTTTTGCCGTAGGCCTGCACATTTTAACGGGCTCAAACTCGCCGTGGGTATACGTAGCGGTACTGATGGGCGTGATATTTCTGTTATCGCCGTTTAACTACCGATACTCGAGGGTTGCGTTGTTGTACTGGCTAACACCCGGTTTAAATTATGAACCATGGAGAGCACAAGATAGCGCGAAGGTTGAGCAACCGGCGCAAGTGAAAGAATAGCTTGCAATTTTACTCACCCGGTCATTGCTTCGCCGCCCCCCCTCTCTTTGCTGTGCGGAAAGAGGGTTTTGTTTTTACCCTCTTTGCGAAGCAGAGAGGGTAAACCAGCGTAGCGTAGTCGGGGTGAGTTAACTAGGGATGCTGAGTATACCTACCGCGTTAGCTTCTCAATCTTCGCCAGCAGGTCATTCATTTCAAATGGTTTGGCCAAAAAATCGTCGGCACCGGCATCTATGGCCGATTGCTCAATATCCCTGCTGGCCGATACCATAATCACCGGGATATTTTTGGTGGCCGGGGTTGCTTTTAGCTGGCGGCAAATATCGCGGCCATCTTCCCCGCTCATCCATATATCAAGTAAAAGCAGGTCGGGCAGTTCATCCTTCATATCAAGCACGGTAGAGCCATCAACGGTTGTAGTTACACTATAGCCCTCAAATTCGAGCAGCATTTCTACAGCGTCCACTATTCCGGGGTCGTCGTCAGCTATCATTATTTTTTTCGGTATGGGGCTCATTTTATTATATGGTTTTGAATACAAAACCGTGTACAGGTTTAACTGATTATAAACTATTATTTTGGCTTGGTTGCTTTGCCATCTGTAACCGGTAATGAGAAGCAAAAAGTAGACCCTTTTCCTTCTGTGCTGTTTACCCACATCCTGCCGCCTTCCCGGCGAATGATCTCGTTTGATATGTATAACCCTAACCCCAAACCGGGGAAGGTATGCTGCTTACTGCCGCTTACACGGTAAAACTGTTCAAACACCTTGTCCTTCTTGTCCTCGGGTATGCCAATGCCAAAATCTTCCACGCAAACGGTAACCATATTCCCTTCCCGTTCGGTACTGATGATGATACGGTTGGAGTGCGGCGAATATTTAACGGCGTTACTGATCAGGTTGGTCATTACCTGCCCTATCCGTTCCTTGTCTGAATATACTTTACCGGTTTCTTTAAAATCCATTACCAGTATGTGCTTATTGGTGGTGTGCTGTAAGTCCTGCACACACTCCTCAACAGCCTGGTTAAAATCAAACCAAACCTTGTTAAACAATATGCGGCCCGAGTTTATTTTGGTTACATCAAGCAAATCACCTATCAAATTGGTAAGGCGGTTTAACTGCGCATCCATCTTCATTACCATTTGCGCCTTTTTCTCTTCCCCTTCGTTACTCAGCATGGCGCCAAGTACCTGGGCATAGGCTTTTATACTGGTTACAGGTGTTTTTAACTCGTGACTGGCAATGCCTAAAAAGTCATCCTTTTGGCGCTGCATTTGTTTTTGCTCATCAATATCGGTATTGGTGCCAAACCACCTCACAATCTCACCATCGTTTATAAACGGCAGGGCGCGTGAAAGATGCCATTTATATTCACCGTTTTTGTCGCGCAGCCTAAACTCGTACTGGTATAAGCTATGGCTTTGTAAAGCCTCTGTCCATGCAGCTATACAGCCCGGCTGGTCGTCGGGGTGCACATTGTCTATCCATTTCTCGCCAATAATGGCCTCCATTGGCAAGCCAAAAAAGTTAAGGGTTTGCTTATTCACATAATCCAGATCGCCATTTGTTTTGGCCGTCCAAAGCTGCACGGGCATAAAATCGGTCACAAATTCAAACTGTCTTATCTGGTCGTTAAGCTCGCCGTTTTTTAATTGCAGCTCAATATCGGTGATGGTTTTTTCGGTTACATCCGTACAGGCACCAATATAGCCCATAAATTTACCCTCGTGGTTGTATTGCGGATGGCCGGTGGCTATGCACCAGCGGATCTCACCACTTTTCCGGCGTATCCTAAAATCAACCTCGTAAGGTTTTTGCGCCTTAAGGTCTATCAAAAACTTTTCGGCCGCCCGTGCCCTGTCTTCAGGCAAAATACAATGCAGCCATCCGGTGCCTAATAAATCTTCAATGGGTTGCCCTGTCCAGTCTGTCCAGGTTTTATTGGCATAGGTTATCATGCCATTATCATCGGCCATCCAAAGTGCAGTTGGCGATGCACTGGTTATATTTTGCAGCAGGTGTTCGCTATCTATCAGCGCCCTTTTGCTTGCTATCTCGGCGCGCAGATCGCGGGCTATGGTTGCCCTTCCCTGCGGCTTGCCGGCCGGGTCATATATCAGCATAGTAGTACCAATAACCGGGATAGGCTCGCCCGTTTTAAAGTTGCGGTAAAGGATTTCGCCGCTCCATTTCCCTAAAGTTTGCAGTGCCTTATTTATCTCATTTTTTAATTTATCCTTTTCGCCGGGCATAATAAATTCTGAATTATGCGGTAATTCGGCTTCATAGTCTATCCCCATCATTTTACGGCCGGCGGCGTTTACGTAAGTCACGTTACCGTCAAGGTCGCTCAGGCTTATAAAATCAGATGTATTGTCAACCAGGGTTATCAGTTTTCGTTGTTCTTCTTTATCCCTTATCTCGGCAGTTATATCCTGTGTGGTGCCAGCAAAGCGTATACACCTGCCCTGCTCATTAAAATATGCCTTGCCTTTGCTGCGCAGCCATCTTACTTTGGTACTGCTTGGGCACACAATACGAAATGTTTCATCATAATAACCATCCCCCCCGGGGTTAAGCGCAGCCTTTACATTTTGCTCTATATTTCCCTGGTCATCAGGGTGGATATGTTTTAAAATGTCGCTATAAACGGTTACCTCACCGGGCAAAAAACCGTGCAACTGGTTACAACGATCATCCCAGGTAACGCGTTCGTTTGCAGGGTTCATGTCCCAGGCGCCCAATTCTGCCGAATCGAGCGCAAAACGCGAGCGCTCTTCTGCTTCGGCTAACTTTTTACGGGTAAGCACCAGTTCAGTAACATCGTCGGCTGTATTTAGTATCCCCCATACTTCGCCTTTTTCGTTTTTAAGCGGCTTGTATATAAAATTGAAGTAAAAGGTTTGCATTTGCCCGCCTATCAGCAGATCTACCTGCTCGGCATAGGCTTCGTATGCTATGCCTGTTGTAAAAACGGTATCAAGCAGTTCAAAAAAGGGCTGGCCTTCCAGCTCAGGCAGTGCCTGCCTAAATGTTTTACCTATAACGCTTGCATCTTTATCCCAAACTTTTAAAATGGCATCATTGGCCAGTGTTATCACAATATCCGGCCCCACATAAAGGCCAACCGGCGACGGCGACTGCTCTATGATAGTTTTAAATACGTTTTCGCTTTGGGCGTCCGGGTAAATGTTGCTTTTCATTATTCAGGCAGAAAAACATTAATATATTCCAAATAAGTATCGGCTAATATATTCTGTTGGGTAGATTGTAATACAATATTAAATTTTCTGATTGATTATAGCTAATACATCTTAAATAAAATTATGCAACTATCTACCATAAACACTGCTTGCTTTTAAATGAATGTTAAAGATTTTATTTATGGGTTATATTTTGCAAATGAAATGTAAATAATACGCTAAAATCCAAACAATTAAAATTCTACGTAGTTAAGGTGAAATAATTTTAGAAGATACTTTACAACATAATCGAATAAATACGACCTGTTAAAAGCAATGTTTTTGCGTAATAAGGTACATTTTATACTTTTATGAAATTATTGAAAATTAACACTATGAGTAAAGCTCAAAAAAAGATACCCCCCATACTGTACGGTACTTTACCAAAAGTACTAACCGGTATAGTGGGGCTTGATGAAATTACAGAAGGTGGTTTGCCCCTGGGCAGGCCAACATTAATATGCGGTGAAGCCGGTTGCGGTAAAACTTTGATGTCGTTAGAGTTTATTGTACGTGGTGCTGTACAATACAACGAACCCGGCGTTTTTGTGGCTTTTGAAGAAAAAAGCGACGAACTGGCCATGAATGTTGCCTCACTGGGTTTCGACCTGAAGAAACTACAGGAACAAAAGAAATTAAAAATAGACCATGTACATATCGACCGCAGTGAAATAGAAGAAACAGGCGAGTACGACCTTGAAGGGTTGTTTATCCGCTTAGGTTACGCTATTGATAGCATTGGCGCCAAACGTGTGGTACTTGATACGCTGGAGAACCTTTTCTCGGGCTTAAATAACCAGGCCGTTTTGCGTATGGAGTTGCGCCGCCTTTTTGGCTGGCTAAAAGAAAAAGGCGTAACCGCCATTATTACCGGCGAACGTGGCGAAGGCAATTCATTAACACGCCAGGGGTTGGAAGAGTATGTATCTGATTGTGTGATACTGCTTGATAACCGGGTGGTAAACCAGATAACAACCCGCAGGCTACGTGTTATAAAATACCGCGGCACTGTGCATGGCACCAACGAATATCCTTTCCTGATTGATGAGGACGGGATTTCGGTACTGCCGGTTACATCGCTTAAAATGGCCAACAAGGTATCAACAGAGCGCATCTCTACCGGTGTAAAGGGCCTTGATGATATGCTTGGCGGCAAAGGTTTATACCGCGGCGGTAGTGTACTGGTATCGGGCACGGCAGGTACCGGTAAAACCAGCCTGGCTGCATCATTTGCCAACGAGGTGTGTAACCGTAAAGAGAAATGCGTGTATTTTGCCATGGAAGAATCGCCAAGCCAGATCATCCGCAACATGCGCTCGATAGGAATAGACCTGCAAAAGCATATAGATAAAGAGCTGCTTATTTTTAACGCATCAAGGCCAAATTTATACGGCCTTGAAATGCACCTGGTAGCTATGCATAAGTGCATCAAAAAATATAAGCCTGCAGTGGTTGTTATTGACCCGATAACTAATTTCATCAACATAGGTTCGGTAAGCGAGGTTAAAAACATGCTGGTGCGGATGATAGACTTTTTGCAGGAAGAGGGTATCTCGGTAATGTTTACAGCATTATCATTAAATACAATTGTGAACGAACAAACCGACGAGGGCGTATCGTCATTGGTGGATGCCTGGATACTGGTACGCGATATTGAATTTAACGGCGAACGCAACCGTGGCCTGTACGTCATGAAATCGCGCGGAATGAAACACTCTAACCAGGTGCGCGAGTTTGTGATAACCAACACCGGCTTAACCCTTGTAGATGTTTATTTGGGTCCGGATGGCATCCTCACCGGATCGGCCCGCGAACAGCAAATGCTGCTGGAGAAAACAGGCGAAGCCATTCATAGCAGCGCAGTAAACCGTAAAGACAGAGAAATATTACGCAAACGTAAAGTGCTCGAGGCCAAAATAGCCAGCCTGCACAGCGAATTTGAATCTGTTGAAGAAGAATTGAATAAGGTTTACCTGGAAGAAGAATTAAAGAAACAAATTTTAGAAAGAAACCGTGAGGAGGTGACAAGGCTTAGAAGGGGCGAAACGGAAGGAACAACAAAAAAATCACCCCAAAAATAATGGCAAAGCAAGTAGATAAAAAGTGGGAATTAAGGTTATATGTAGCTGGGAAAACACCAAAATCTGTTACTGCGCTAACCAATCTTAAAAAATATTGTGAAGAGCATTTAAAAGGCCAGTACCGTATTGAAGTAATTGACCTTTTAGAAAAACCGCAACTTGCTGAGGGCGACCAGATACTGGCCATCCCTACACTTGTACGCAAGGTGCCGGAACCTATACGCAAAATAATAGGCGACCTATCCAACGAGGAAAAGGTACTTGTTGGGTTAAACATTCGCCCGGCTTAATTGTATAATTGATAGTTATGGCCGATCAGGACGGAGTTTTAGACACACATGATATGAATACCGGGGCCGAGCCTTATGTGTTACGCTTATTTATAACAGGGGCATCGCCTAACTCTATCCGTGCGGTAGAAAACATAAAGTCTATTTGCGACGAATATCTTAAAGACAGGTACCAGCTCGAAATTATAGATATACACCAGCAACCGCAGCTTGCCGAAGGCGAGGACGTTATAGCAGTGCCTTTGATGATCAAAAAATCGCCCTACCCCGAACGCAGGATGATAGGCGACATGAGCGACACCCAAAGGGTTTTAAAGGGCCTGGGCCTTGCCACTAACAGTTAAATTATGGAGCAGAATTCAAAAGATCTTTTAAACGAGATAAAGGAATTGCGCTACCAGTTAGAGGAAGCGCATGATACAATAAACGCTATACGTACCGGCCAGGTTGATGCCCTTATTGTAAAGGACGATACCGGCCACCAACTGTACACCCTAAAAACTGCAGATCAAACCTATCGCGTTTTTATTGAAAAAATGAGCGAAGGCGCCGTCACTATAAACCGTGATGGTATTATTTTATACTGCAACACGCGCTTTGCTTTAATGGCCGATACCCCATTAGAGAAAACCATTGGTATGCCGCTGGCTTCTTTTGTGCCGGAAAGTTCGCAGAACAAGCTTCGGGAATTAATATACAATAGCTGGGAGGAAGATAACCGGCAGGAAATTATTTTGAAGGATGGCGGTGGCAAGGATATGCATTGCATGTTCTCGTGCAATACCATTGAACTGGATAACGGCGTTGCTTTAAGTATTATTATTACCGACCTGAGCGTTTTAAAAGAAACCGAAAAACAATTACAGCAACGTAACGAGCAGTTAGAAGAATCGCGCGCGAATACCGAAAAACTAAACAATACATTAGAAGCAACGGTAAGGGAGCGCACCGGCGATCTATTGATCAGTCGCGAGCATTTTAAGCTGCTTACCAACAATATACTGCAAATGACCTGGACTAACCTGCCTACAGGTATAGTTAACTCATTTAACCAGCGCTGGTATGATTATACCGGCCTTAGTAAAGAAGATACCGCCAGTTTTGAATGGAGCCAGGTTGTGCACCCCGATGATCTGAAGGAAACACTCATCAGGTATGAAACATCACTAAAAACAGGCGAAATTTTTGAAATAGAGAACCGCTACCGCAGGCACGATGGCGTTTACCACTGGCACCTTAACCGCTCAAACCCATTAAAAAATGATAATGGCGACATTATATTTTGGGTGGGTACCGCTACAGATATCGAGGACCAGAAACAGGAAATGGACCGCAAAGATGAATTTATTGGAATAGCCAGCCATGAGCTTAAAACGCCGTTAACCAGCTTAAAGGGTTATTTACAACTTATTGCAAGTTATAAAAAGGAAGAACTGCCACCGGTAATTAAACAATACATCGGCAAAGCCAGTGTATCAATAAATAAATTACAAACGCTAATAAACGACCTGCTTGATGTAAGCAAAATAAAAGCCGGCAGGCTTGAATACGCCATTACAGAATTAAACATAACCCAGCTGGTAAGCCAATGTATAGAAAATGCGGAGCATGTTTACCCTGCTTATATTTTTGAGTATGAGCCCGGGCAGCCTTATATGGTAAAAGGTAATGCCGAACGGTTAGAACAGGTATTGATGAACCTGGTAAACAATGCCGTTAAATACTCGCAAAATAACAAGATAGTTACCATTACTACACAAAAACATGGTCATAACGTAAGGGTATCTGTTCATGACAATGGCATTGGTTTATCAAAAGACCAGCAAAGCAAAATATTTGAGCGATTTTACCGCGTTGAAGATAAAAAGAACATGACCAGCGGGCTGGGCATGGGGTTATATATATCTAACGAGATCATCAGCAACCATAAAGGCACCATCGGTGTGGAAAGCGAACCCGGGCAGGGTTCCACTTTTTATTTTGAATTGCCGTTGGTATGATCCTTCCGATTTGCAGGTACGTTAAATAGTACGGATATTGCCGCGCATTTATACCAACCAATAATGACCGATACCCAAAACGGAAATGTAGTGCTTAATACCAGCGCAGATGGCGTTGCTACCATAGGTTTTTACCACCCGGCACAAAACTCGCTTCCGGCTCACCTGCTGCAAGCCCTAACCGATAAAATAAACGAGGCAAGTAATAACCCGCAAACAAAAGTTATTGTAATACAAAGCGCCGGCGACCGCACCTTTTGCGCCGGGGCAAGCTTTGACGAACTATTGCAGATAAAAGATAAAGAAGCGGGAGCCGTGTTCTTCTCAGGCTTTGCCAATGTGATCAACGCCTGCCGTAAATCATCAAAAATTATCATAGCCCGTGTACAGGGTAAAGCTGTTGGTGGAGGTGTTGGCCTTGCTGCCGGTGCCGATTATGTACTGGCTACCGAAGCAGCCTCTATCAAATTAAGCGAACTGGCCATAGGCATTGGCCCTTTTGTAATATCTCCTGCGGTGATCCGTAAAATAGGTTTGCCTGCATTTTCGCAGCTCACTATCCGCGCGGTAGATTTTCAATCTGCTGCATGGGCAATGGAAAAAGGCCTGTACAACGAAGTATATACTGATATCCCTGCGCTTGATGAGGGTTTATCAACCCTGACGCATAAACTCGCCTCATATCACCCCGAAGCGCTTGCAGGCCTCAAACAGATACTTTGGGAAGGTACCGAAAACTGGGATCAGCTGTTAACTGAGCGTGCCGCCATTAGCGGCGAACTGGTATTATCAGAATTTACGCAGCACGCCTTAAATGGGTTTTTAAAGAAAGAATAGTTTATTTAACCACAAAGGACACAGAGTGGAAAAACACAGATATAACAAAGAAGCTACTTTATATCTGTGAAAACAACCGTGCCCTCTGTGGTTAATCCCAACAAAAAAAAGCCCCACATTAAGCGGGGCTTCATTATATATTTCAAAGATAAAAATTAGTGTCTTCCGTGGCCTCTGCCATGGCCACCACCATGGCCCCAACCACGCCCGCGATAACCGTGTTCACGGTAAACTACCTCGCGATAAGCAGGGCGTTCGTAGTAACGGGTACGGTAATAAACCGGGCGGCCATAATATCTGCGTACCGGGCGGTCATAATAAACTACACGGTCATAATCATCGTAATAATAAGGTCTTTCAACATACCTTACCGGTGTACCAAGGTTAATACCTATGCCTACCCTTACCTGGGCTTTGGCCAACTGCATACTGCAGGTTAATACTAAGGCTATTATTGAAATTTTAATTAGTTTCATGGTAGTAGATTTTAGTTACAATTATCGTTTCATTTGTATCTATGACCCTATAATCGTACCAAGGTTTAATAAAAATCTACTCCTTTTTGGAATATCAGTCTTCGTAAAGTTTTAATTTACTCCGTAAAACACTCATTTCCTGTTCCATATCATCTAATTTTTGCAGCAAATTATTTATGGTTGCAAGGCCCGGTTCGTTTATTTCCAGTTCGTTGTGCAAGCGTACCAGGCGTTCCAGTTTCTGTATTTCATCCAGCGGTATGCAACTGGTTTTGTTAACGGTAGTAACCTTAACCAGCCCGGCATCTGCCAGGTAATCAATAAAAGTGTATTCCACGTTGTGGTACACACAAAAATCGTTCACGGTTATCAAATTTTCTGTTCTCATATAGGTTTATGATTTAGCCAGTTCTTCAAATAACTCTTTTTGTTTTTCGGTAAGGTTGGTTGGCAGTTGTACATTGTAGGTAAGGTACAAGTCGCCAAACTGACCCTCTTTTTTGTATACCGGTACACCTTTGCCCTTTAACTTTACCTTAGTGCCTATCTGCGTACCGGGAGCTACTTTTAACTTTACCTTACCGGTAAGGGTATCGGCAGTAATTTCGCCGCCTAAAACCGCGGTGTAGAGGTCAAGGTTAATATTTTTGTACAGGTCGCTGCCTACTCGTTTAAACTCGGCATCATCGGGTATGGCAAATTTTATATACAGATCGCCCGCCGGCGCGCCGTTACTACCCGGGCCGCCATGACCTGCAATTTTTATGGTTTGGCCGTTCTCTATCCCCGCGGGGATAGTAAGGCGAATGTTTTTACCGTTAACGGTTATGGTTTGTTTTTTCGATTCCAGTATATCGCGCAGGTTTAACTGCAGGCTGGCGTTCATATCCTGCCCGCGGTACCGCTGCTGTGCCCTGCCGCCGCCGCTGCCCGCAGGCCCGCCGCCAAACATCGAGTTAAAAAAGTCGGAGAAGTCTCCACCGTTACTGCTGCCGCCAAAATCAAATCCTCCAAAATCTTGCTGACCGCCGCCGCCATAGCTGCGCTGCTGGCTTTGCTGCTGTCGCTGTTGTTGTTCATAAGCCTCGCCATGCTGCCAGTTCTCGCCATACTTATCGTATTTTTTGCGTTTTTCGGGGTCGCTTAAAACCTCGTTGGCTTCGTTAACTTGTTTAAATTGTTTTTCGGCCTCGGCGTTGTTGGGGTTAAGGTCGGGGTGGTGCTTGCGTGCCATTTTACGGTAAGCACTTTTTATCTCCTTCTCAGTTGCGCCTTTATCTACGCCCAGTATCTTATAGTAATCAATAAATGCCATAGCTTAAATGATGTATTGTTTAAACCTGCAACGCAGTGCTAAGTTTTAATTAGCTGTACAATTTACGTTGGTTTTACATAAATTAGGCAACCAATTAACTAAAAACTATGCCCGTAATTGCACCGCCTAATGTAGCTTTTAAAAGCAGCCCAACCGCTTATTTAAATATATTAAGAATTTTTGCTTGTTTAATGGTGCTCACTGTACACTCGGGCGAGTTTTTTTACATCGGCGATAAAGGGCAGATCATCCGCGAAAACCATGTTTGGGTAAACAACTATGGTAGCTTTATGCGGGCATGTGTGCCACTGTTTGTAATGATATCGGGCTATTTGTTATTACCCATCAAAGAAACAGCAAGCGTATTTTATAAACGCCGGTTTACCCGCCTGCTGATTCCGTTTTTGTTTTGGAGCGTTATGTATGCCTTGGTACCTTACCTGCTGGGCACAAGCAGCATCAGCCAGATGTGGCACGATCTGTATATCATCCCCATCAACTTTGCACCAAGCGCCGGCCACCTTTGGTTTGTGTATATGTTTATTGGTGTGTACCTGTTCATCCCTATCTTTTCGCCATGGGTACAAACGGCATCAAAACGGTTCAAGCAATTCTTTTTATTGATATGGGTTATCACCCTTTGCTTTCCCTACATCAAAACCATCATCCCCGAAGTTTGGGGCGAGTGCTTCTGGAACAAGTACCACAGCGGTTATTATTTTTCGGGTTATATAGGCTACCTGTTGCTGGGTAATTACATTAAAGAGCATGTTACTATCTCTAAATGGGGTGGTTTTACGGTTGGGGCAGTATTGGTTATAATAGGCTATATCATAACCAATCTTGTTTTCTCACACCAGTTGCCATTCGCTAAAGACCTGCCTGAGCTGGAGCTTTCATGGGCGTTCCCAACTGTTAATGTGGCGATGATGGCGACAGGTTTATTCCTCATTTTCCGCACCATCAGCTTTGAAAGCGCGTCTGCCGAAAACTTTTTCGCCAAAATGTCCGGCTTAACCTATGGCATGTACCTGGCACATATATTGGTATTGGTACAATTAGCTCCTATCATCACTAACTGGCTGCACCATGTGGTGTTGATAATACCTGTACTGGCCATCGGTACTTTCCTGGTGACGTATATTGGCATAAAGCTGCTATCGTATTTGCCGGGGAGTAAATATATTGTTGGGTAAACCGATTCTCCTCCGCGCGTCATTGCGAGTTACGAAGCAGCATAAACGCTTTGCATGTGTTTTGCCTATCGGGAGATTGCTTCGTACCTCGCAATGACGGGTTGTTAATACTTATAGTTGCATTTCTTATCTTGCCTCCATGAACTCTACCATATTCCGCCAATTCGCTGATATCAATACCAAAGAGATCGCCCCGGGCTTTTTCTCTAAACTGATACACACCGCCAACAACACCATCAATTTTATTGAAGTGGCAGCCGGCAATTCCGTTCCCGATCATGCGCATATCCACGAACAGCTTTCTTTTGTGCTGGAAGGTAAATTTCAGCTAACCGTTAATGGTGAGGTGCAGCTATTGGATACCGGCATGTTTGCAGTTATCCCCTCAAACGTGCGCCATAGCGGCCTGGCTATTACCGATTGCAAGTTGATAGATGTTTTTAGCCCGGTACGCGAGGATTACAGAGATTTGTAATTAGAGAGTGGGATTGTCAGTCTGAACTATACATGTGGCAAATGGTTCGACAAGCTCACCATGACAAATTCGTTATGCCATTTGCCGCTAATTAATAAATTTGCAGCATGGCTATAACACCCGCTACCCTTACTGATGTACCAGAACTTGTTGTACTGATCAACTCTGCCTATCGTGGCGAAAGCTCAAAAAAAGGCTGGACCACCGAGGCAAACCTCATCGGCGGGCAACGGATCGACAATGAAGGCCTCACGGAACAAATGAGTGACCCTGATGCTGTTATCCTTAAACATATTAATGACGATGGCCTAATCACCGGCTGTGTATACCTCCAAAAACGTGGCGAAAAGCTTTACCTGGGCATGCTTACCGTATCGCCAACCTTACAGGCAAACGGATTGGGCAGGCGCCTGTTAGAAGCTGCTGAAGATTACGCCCGCAATATTAATTATCACACCATCACCATGACGGTGATTACCACCCGCACGGAGCTATTAGACTGGTACGAACGCCGCGGTTACACCAAAACCGGCGAAGTTATCCCCCTAAACATTACAGAACGCAACGGCATACTAAACCAACCGGTTGAAATGTTTAAGCTGGAAAAGACGATATGATTTTCGGAAACAGGGTTTGTGCGATTCCTTCCCAACGGGAAGGTGCAGGAAGGGGTTCGCCACTTTATTAACCCCTCCCTGCCATTCACATCCCATCACCCCCCTCCCACGGGGAGGGAATGGAAAATCAGTTAATAAAAGTTAAAAATTTCTCAATTAAAAACCCTTTTCTTAATTTTAAACTGCAACGCCGGGCAAAAAACGGTGTCCTTTATTCACTATTAAGGCATTGTATGGAGCAAATTCAACCGCAGTTAAAAGATTTTATAATTGATTACTGTAACCGGTACAAAGTTTACCGGGTTGACCCTGCTACCCTGCACCCCAATACCAGCATCGACCTCGACCTGGATATCTACGATATTGAAATAGACCTTTTCCTGGCCGAATTTGCCGAACATTTTAAGGTAGATAATTCTAAATTCAGCTGGTATAAATATGGTTACCCAAAAGGCTCGGCACGGGTTAGGATGCTTAAACTCATGTTTGGCTACAAGCGCCCATGGGTAAAAAAGCTGGCGGGTTACTGCTATAAACCCAAATTTAAAGTGGCTGTATTGCAGCATGCTTTAGAGAACGGGAAGCTGGTGTAAGCGCTTTGTCATCCTGAACGATAGTGAAGGATCTATTAGTGAACTTTGCTTACCGGAACTGTATAGCGGTGATTAGATGCTTCACATACGTTCAGCATTACCAGTTTATTTAATAGGCATTCTAATTTCTCTCCCCTTTTTCACTCGCTTTAACCAATGCCTCTAAACGGCTTATTTGCGTTTTCTCCAGCTTGGCTGTCATGATGCGGTGTACGGAAGTTCTTTTGTACCACGGTGCCTGTTTCTGAAAAAACTCCCAGGCTATTTTATTGGCTTTAAACAGCTTTTCATATTCTGGCTTCAACGCCATTTCATCAACCTCAAAGCTGTAAATGGCAGATCGTTCCTCCTTACGTTTGGCGTAAGCGGCAATGCCTGCGGGTTGCATCAGGCCTTTTTTGGTTAACTCGGCAACCTTTTGAATATTAATACCACTCCAGATACTGGTTGGCTTACGGGGTGTAAAGCGGATAGTGTAACTTTCGGGGCCTAATGATCTGCGCACCCCGTCTATCCAGCCAAAACATAGGGCCTCATCAACCGACTGCGGCCAGGTAATACTTGGCTTGCCGCTTCCGGTTTTATAAAAGCCCACAAGCAACTCGGTTTTTTGATCAGCGTTAGCCTGTAGCCAATTACGAAAATCGGCCGGTGTTTCAAAAAAGGTTGGCTCCATAGGGCTAATATACAGCAGTACTATGATTTTTTTGCCGTGGCTACAATAACAATGCCCCCAACCAGCAATATCCCACCCAGATATGGCGGCCAGTTAACGTTTTTTTGTCTGTCGGCAGATATTTGTATGGGGCCGGCATCTACAATTTTTTCCTTTTTAGTATAAGTAAAGCCTGTCCAGATCAGCATTACCGCGCCGATAATAATAAGTACAATCCCGATGGTTTTGTTCATGATGATGGTTTATTAGTTTTTAATTGAATACCTGTTTGGCCTTAATTGTTTGCGCGACAATATAAAAGCACCTTTGTCATGCTGAGCGATAGCGAAGAATCTATTCGCCGTTATGCCGCACACATACATCGTTACCCGAAAATATTTTTCCTTCATCCTGCAATTTGATGCCCTATCGGTTTAAGATAAAATGTATTTTAGGGGCGCTTACAACACTAATCACAAAATGAACAACGACCTGATACTGGAAACCATATCAGTCACCAAAAACTTCTTTGGCGATAAATCTTCCGGCGTTAATAACATCACTGTTTTTATACCAAAAGGTAAAATTACCGCCATTGTGGGCGAAAGCGGCAGCGGCAAAACCACCCTGCTTAAACTGCTCTCGGGAACCATGAAACCCGACTCGGGCGATGTGTTCTTTCACGGCCAGCCCCTGCCCGCGCGCACTGCGCACCTTACCGCCGCGCATACCGTTATCACCATGGTTAGCCAGGATAACAGCGACATGGATATGGGCGCCAACGTTTGGGACAATGTAGGCCGCGGCCTGCCAACCGAAGATGCTAACTATAAGATCCAAAAAACCACCCAGGCACTGCACCTGCTGGGTATATATGAACTGCGCGACCTCCCCTTCGGCAAACTAAGCGGCGGCGAAAAACAGCGCGTTACCATTGCCAAGGCCCTGATAAACCGGCCGGAAGTACTGATGCTGGATGAGCCTTTTAACCAGGTTGATGCCAACTATCGCGAAAGTATGCAGCACGATATCCGCCAGATTGTAAAAGAATGGGGCGTTACTGTAATACTTGTATCTCATGATCCTGCCGAACTGCTTTCTATGGCCGATGAACTCATCGTGATAAAAGAAGGCGAGATAGTGGAATATGGCACCCCCGATGAGCTTTACCACAACCCCAAGCTACTTTATACCTCAAAAATACTGGTAAGTTGCAGCGAACTTACCGCCGAGCAAGCCAGGGTGTGCGGTATCAAATCAAAACGCGGCACAGTGGTTGTTTACGCAGAGCATATTAGCGTTTCCCCTCTGCCAATAGGTGCCAAGTGGGCGGTTAAACAAGTGCTTTTTAAAGGTTTTTTTGAAGAACTCATTATCGAACGCGAAGAAGTAACCCTGCGTGTTATCAATTTCGCCCGCTACAAGTATCCCGTTGGCAGCAAAGTGGGTATCAGCATCAAAAAGTTTTACGAGTTTGGGAAGTGGTTGAGTTAGAGGTTAGAGGTTAGAGGTTAGAGGTTAGAGGTTAGAGGTTAGAGGTTAGAGGTTAGAGGTTAGAGGTTAGAGGGGAATGCCTTATTGAATGGATTGTTTTACTTTTCTCGACTAATCTCTAATTAACTATTCTCTAATCACTAATTGTGGCGTTGCTTTCAGCCCGGGCTATCCGCTCATACGCCTGCAGGCCTTAGGCTCAGGGCCGGTATCCGCTTCTATCCCTAACGCGGTTTGTCTGAACCGTAATTCTTGTGATTTCCCTGATTACCCTGATTTCTGTAGTTTCCATGTCAGCAAAACAGCTTCGGGCGAAAGCGGGCAGAACAATGGTGGCCTGCGCGTGGCAAGGGCATAGGAACTTTTGCAGAAGCAAGGGCAAGAGCGGGCGCAGCAGGGCAAAAGATTCCAGCCCGTGGTTCTGCCCGGTTTGCAGGGCAAAGGCATTGTGCGGCAAAGAAGCCTTTTTGCTGACTTGATTTTTGGTTACTTTGCATCAAGACAAAGTAACAGCTATCCCGCGGCAATTGAGCGGGCCGATGTTTAGCGTATACTTTAGCATGAGAGAACCGATTTAGTAATTTAGCATAGATGTTACTATCCTAAAGAGATTGCTTAATTCCTCAATGACGGATTGAAACTAAGCAGAGCGCCTCTTCTTCAACGTTATCACCGTAATTTCCGGCCAGATGCCTAAACGCCCCGAGAACGCCAGGAAGCCAAAACCGCGGTTTACATACAGGTAACGGTTCTTTTCGTTAACCAGGCCGGCCCAATCCAGGTAGCGGTATTTAACCGGGCTCCATTTTAAACCGGCTGCTTCAATACCAAACTGCGCGCCATGTGTATGGCCCGATAAGGTTAAATGCACATCAACAGGGTGATAGCGTACCTTCTTCTCCCAGTGAGTAGGATCATGGGAGAGCAGAACTTTAAAAGCGTTCAGGTCGGCACCCTTCAGGGCCCGGTCAAGGTCGCCTTTTTGTACAAAGCCTTCACCCCAGTTCTCAACGCCTACCAGTGCTATCTTTTGTCCGTCTTTTTCAATCACTACATTCTCATCAAGCAATAAACGATAGCCAAGTTCGGCGTGGTGCTTTTTTAGCTTAGCCAGGTTATCACGTTTTTGCTGTTCGCTATCCCATTGAATGTAATCGCCATAATCATGATTGCCTAATATAGAGAACTGCCCGTATGGCGCTTTTATCTGCCCAAAACGATCGATGTATTGCTCGATCTCCCAGGCAGCGTTGTTAACCAGATCGCCGGTGAATACAAACAGATCTGATTTCTGAGATTTAGCCAGATCTATCCCCCGCTGCATAGCCTTTACATTATCAAAACTACCGGAGTGGATATCAGAAAGCTGTGTAATGGTAAAACCATCGAAAGCCTCGGGTAACTCATCATAATAAAGGGTTTGGCGGTGCACCTTATAATCGTACTTACCACGAAACATGGCGTACAAGAACGAAGTGAACGGAAAGGCCGCCACCAGGATAGCTATTTCGCTTACAAATTTACGCCGCCCGGGGAAATATGCCTCACCCGGTTTCTGCTCGTTTGATATGTGATGGGCAATACCAGAAATAAACCGTCCCAGATCGCCTAATGAAAGTACGATAACAAAGAAAAGCTTGGTTACAAAAAAGGTAAAGAACAGGCTCAGCATCCACTCGTGGAAAGGGGTCATCCCCTTTGCGGTGCTAAAGCTGCCAAAGCCCAGTAAAAATACCGCGGTTACACCTAGCGATATCACCAAAAAGCCCCAGGTAACGGCCAGCCTCATGGGCCGCGATTGCCAGTCGGCAGTGAAGGTACGCAAACCGTTGAATACGTACCAGTCCATCAATAGGCTAACCGCTGCTAAAAGCAAAAAAAATCTTAAAAAACCACCTCTGTGCATTCTGTTAGGGCTTTGTGCCGCAATATATAAAAGCTAAAGTAATTGGATTGTAAAACCGCAGATTTAAAGGTTATTACCTACTTTAGCTTTTAAATATTACAGCTTTTTATGCAATTACGCTTATTAACCCTGCCAGCCTTATTATTGTTTTTGGCAACTGCAGCCATTGCGCAGCAAACCAAAAAGGACACGGTATTTTTTGACGATTTTAAAAGCAAAACGCTCGACCGCAGTAAATGGAATGTAGAAGTAACCGGCCAAACCGTAAATGACGAACAGCAGGCCTATGTAGATTCGGCAGCCACTATATATACTGAACATGGCGTGTTGATATTAAAAGCACTTTACAAACCCGGCCACACCAGTAAAGAGGGCAAAAAGTATGATCTTGTAAGCGGGCGCGTAAATACCCGCAATAAAGTGATGTTTACCTACGGCAGCGCAGCTGCAAGGGTAAAGGTAACCGGCGGCGATGGTTTCTGGCCTGCATTTTGGGCATTGGGCAAAGGCAATTGGCCCGCCAGCGGCGAAATTGATATTATGGAAACCGTTGGCAACACCAGCTGGACCAGCAACGCCCTGCACGGGCCGGGCTATTTTGGCAATACCCCGCTTGTTTATCGTGCAAATTTCCCCAAGGGAACTGATGCAAGCCAGTGGCACGTTTACAGTGTTGACTGGACAAGAAACCGCTTAATTTTTAAGGTAGATGGCAAAGTAACCTACACCGTAACCCGCGCCATGACCGGAAAATACGGTAAATGGGCATTTGATACGCCTAAATTCCTAATATTGAATTTTGCTTTAGGGGGCGGCTTCCCGCATTCGGTAAACAAAGTAGACAAGCCCTATTACGGCTTGTCGCAGGCATCTGTAGATAAAATAAAAGCCGGGAACGCAAAGTATTATATAGATTGGGTACTGGTTACCAGGTAGCATAAAAAGCCCTCCCGTAAACCGGGAGGGCTTTTTATTTATTTACTGCTTAGTAATGCCTAACCACTACCCGCCTGCGATGTTCGCGGTAGTAGCCCGGCCTGCTTACCACAACTGTACGGCGATAATGCGGGCGGTGATGGCGGTGCCTGTCTACCACAATTACGCGGTCAACCGGCCTTTCAACCACAACTGTGCGGGTTGGCGGTGGTGTACCTATATGAGCGCTTACTACTACCTGTGCTTTTGCGCCTTCAAAGGCAAACATGGCAACTACAGCTACGGCTAATACTTTTATAATCTTCATGGGTTTTGGTATTTATAAATAAATTTTATAGGTTAATTAACGATTGTTATAGTAATGAGAATCATGGCCTCTGTCGTCATGCCGATCGTAGTGATGGCGGTCATGGTTATATCTGCCTCCTCTGTGTCCCCTGTTTTCTATTGAGCACCCTGTTAATACTGCCGCGCCAAATACTAATAACGCTAACAGCCTCACTATTTCCTTTTTCATAACTTTATGTTTTTAATACTTAATTATTGTTTGTATAAGTTAAACTACAGCCATATTGCAAAGTTTAATCTACATAGGTCAATATCACTAATTCGTTACAAAGGGGGGGGGGAGATAATGCTAACCGGCATTAACGGCAGGCCGTTTTATCGATATTATCCATAGGGTTAATTGCTGGATTACAAAATAGTATGATGGCCAAAACTATATTCGTATCTGTAAAATTAAATATGCTAAATAATTACTTTAATATTTAGCAACATGTATATTTAACACATCATTAACAACCCAACAAATGTTAAACCTTCTAAAAGTATCAAACATCACAAACCGGGCATTTAAAATAGCGGCTTTGCTGTTATTAGGCATTCCACTGGTAAGCAATGCACAAACTGCCGATAAAGCTGTTTTTAACCACGTAGCGCTTTGCTCAAAAAACCTTAAAAAAAGTAACAATTTTTATACTTCTGTTTTAAATTTAAAGATAGTCCCCAATCCTTTTAAAGATACCGTACACACCTGGTATAACATTGCCCCCAATGTTGCTATGCACGTTATACAGGGCGACTGCTCGCCGGCTCAAAAGCTTATTGGCGATCATATTTGTTTTAGTGTTCCTTCAATTACCAATTTCATTACCCTGCTTAACCAAAAAAAGATCCCTTACAGTAACTGGAAAGGGGTTACCGGGCAGGTAGAGCACCGTGTAGATGGCGTATCGCAGGTATACATACAGGACCCTGACGGTTACTGGATAGAAATAAACGACGCCAGGTAATTTTCTGAATATCAAATTGACTGCCTTAGGGCAAACTTTTTTCTTTTAAACCCACAACCAGCGGGAGTAAATCTGCGTATATGTCATGTATGAAGGGCTATGTAACTATACCCAAATCCATTTATTGTAAGCCCTGCAAAGAGTGCGGTGCCCGCCCTATTATTGCCCTTGTTAATGACGATGGCTATGTAGTAAAATGCCCCACTGACGACAGCCATTATCAAACCAAACCCGGTTTAATTGATATTGAGGACTGGAACATCCACAATACGGTGTTATATGAAAATGAGTAGTATTTTATTGTCAGTCTGAGCTTGTCGAAGACTTATACTCACCACATCAGCGCTAAACCTTGCAAACACATAGTTTACTCACCGCGACTACGCTACGCTGGTCGGCCCTCTCTGCTTCGCAAATAGGGTGAGAAAAAAATAAAAGCTCTTTTTGCGCGCAGCGAAGAGAGGGTGGTCGAGCGAAGCTATGACCAGGTGAGTAAAATCGAGATGCCAATAATCCGTAACATCTGTTTTACAATTACCATTCATTAAACCTTTCAAATTCTGCATGGTCACATAAGCAATAAATCACAATTAATATGTTTACCATGAAAAACTTCATCAACACCATCATAACCGATATTAACCACGTAATTGTTAAAGGTGATTCTGACAAAGTAGAGCAGGCCCGCGTATTTATTTTACTCGCCATACCGGCATTAACCATCTTATTTTCTTTTGGCCGTTTTCCGGGCTATTAATTATAAAAGCCCTAAAGTGGGCAAGAGGGTAAAGTACGAAAGGAAGGACGTGTATATTTCTCTACTTTCAGGCTTTACTATCTTTCGGGTTTCCCGACTTAAAATAAACTGCTACTTTTGCGGCACAAAACGCAGCAATGGATAGCTTAAAAGATAAATTCGACAGTATAATATTTGACCTTGACGGCACCCTTTGGGACAGCACCGAAACCATTACCAAAGCCTGGCAAACCGCGCTTGATAAAGCGCCCTACATGAGCCATGAGGTAATGACCCGCGAACGGGTGCGCTCTATCACCGGGATGACCTACGATAAGATCTTCGAAAAGCTGTTCCCATCTTTAAGCACCGAACAACGTGCCGAAGTACAGCAGTTATGCTCGGTTGCCGAACTGGATATACTGCACAAGCAAGGTGGTACCCTATACCCTAACCTTGCTGATACACTTACTTACCTGGGCAAAAACTACAGGCTTTACATTGTAAGCAACTGCCAAAGCGGCTATATCGAACTATTTTTAGACCTCCACGATATGCACCCGCATTTTCTGGCACACCAATGTTACGGCACAAAAGGCAACCCTAAGGCCGATAACATCCGCGATATTGTGAACGACCATAAGCTTCAAAACCCCGTTTATGTAGGCGATACCACCGGCGATTACGACTCGGCGACCAAAGCGGGCGTACCATTTATTTTTGCGGCATACGGCTTTGGGCAGGTAGAGAGCGGGCAGGTTGCCACCATTAACAACTTTGACGAATTAAAACAACTGCTTTAAGGAAAACTTTTTTTATAAACGATAAGTTTACCAGGTACAAACTATCGCTTTATGAAAATCACCAAATACCTGCACTCGTGCCTTGTTTTTGAGCAAGACGGGTATAAGCTTTTGTTCGACCCCGGCAAATTCAGCTTTGCCGAAGGGCGGGTAACACCGCAAATGTTTGCAGATGTGGATAGCATTATCATCACCCATATCCACCCGGACCACCTGGACATCGAAAACCTAAAAAAGATAGTTGAACTGAGTAAAGCCACGGTTTATACCAACACCCAGGTTGGCGAGACTATTGCCAAAGAAGGTTTAACCTATAGCCTGATTGAGCAGGGCACCTATAACATGGGGCCGTTTAAGCTGGATGCCTTCCCGGTACAACACGAGCCTTTGCTGGACAACCCCATCCCGCAAATGACCGGCTTTTTAATAAACGACAAGATCCTGCACCCCGTGGATTCCATGGAGACCCGGCTTACCGAATACACTGGTATTGAATTGCTGATAATGGTAACCATGGCCCCTTTTGCCAATGAATTGCGTATTGCCGGTTTTGCCGATAGGGTTAGGCCAAAACAGATCCTTCCTGTACATGATGGCTACGCGAAAGACTTTTTTATTGAACAGCGCTACAAAAACTATAGCCGGCATTTTGAGAAGGCTGGTATAAAATTTCACGAAATATACAAGCTAGGAGATAGCTTAACTATTTAATAATCAGCTAAATCAACCTAAAAGAGTGCCAATTTATTTCCTTATTCGCAAAAAATTAAACTTTTGGTATGTTTTTGGGTGGTTTAGCACAAACTAAACTACTTTATGAAAACTATCATCTTTATTCATGGCATGTTCCAAAACCCCAAAAGCTGGGATAACTGGGTAGCCTTTTTTACCGACAGGGGTTATAATTGCATTGCCCCGGCCTGGCCAAAACACGAAGGCGAACCGCAGGACCTGCGTGACTACCCACCCGAAGGGCTGGGCGATTTGCACCTGAATGCTATTATTGATAATATAGAAGCCCTGATACGTGTGCAGGATACCCCACCTATATTAGTAGGCCATTCGGTTGGCGGTTTAATTGTGCAGCTGATGGTTGCCAAAGGCCTTGCCGACCTGGGGGTTGCTGTTAACTCGGTAGCGCCAAATGCCATGCTGGCTTTCGACTGGGGTTTTATGAAAAATAGCGCGCTTATCTCTAACCCTATTAAAGGAAACGAACCTTTTTATACCGATCTGGAGAGTTTCCATGAATCTTTTTGCAATACGATGAGCATGGAAGATACCAAAGCAGCATTTGACGAAACCGCTACGCACGATAGCCGTAACGTACTACGCGATTGCATGGGCGACGATGGCAAAATTGATACCGAAATGCCACACTCGCCCCTATTGTTTATTGGCGGCGAAGAGGATGAGATAATACCTGCCGAACTTTGTAAAAGCAATGCCGGGGCTTATACCGACGAAGTAAGCATATCCGACTATAAAGAATTTACCAACCGCGGCCACTGGATTTGCGGGCAGGAAGGCTGGCAGGAAGTTGCCGGCTATATTGCCGACTGGCTACAAGAGCACGAGGTGATAAAATACCATACCAACCAGGTAAGTAACTAAGCTATTTTAAGCAGGATGATGGAACTCCTATGTGCCGGTGTGTGGCGCATGGGAGTTTTTTTGTGGGGATGGATTTTTCTAATTCCCTCCCTCGGGAGGGGTGTGGTGGCTGGTGTTGTGGCAGGGAGGGGTTATCGAACAATAAATCGCTTTATCAAACCCCTCCCTGCACCCTCCCACCGGGTGGGAATCGCACTGCCCTATACCCGGCTTATTTAAATAATCACACAAGGCACGCATGCGCCAGCGAATGTGGGTTACTTTTTTAATTAAATATCGTGGGCGCCAATCCTATAAATCCGGTTTGTTCCAACACATCTACAGCAAATGCAGCAACGCTTTTCCGGCTGATGAGCAACGAGGGCCCGGGAAAGTTATTTAAGCTTGTTTTAACCGGTTTTAAACTAAAATTTGTAAGCCCCACAGGTCGTATAGATGTCCAGTGAAGGTCTGTGGCGGCAAGCATTTGCTCCTGCAACTCGTGGTCTTTATAAGCCGGTGAAATATTACTGTGATCAATTATCCACCTAAACCAAACGGGCAGGTCTTTTTTGCTTTCGTTAACTCCCCAGGCCGATATAATGATAATCCGTTTGAGTTGGTGTTTAGCCGCAAGCGGGATAATATTTTTCATCGTTGCCGACAGAAAATCAACCGGTGTACGTAGTGCCGACCATGGAAAATCACTATTACGGGAAATATTAAGGGCGCTGATAATAGCTTCGCATCCTGCCATCGCCGTACTAAGCACATCGGCATTCAAAGTTGAGCCTTCAAAAATGGTAAGCGAAAGGGAAATTATTTGAACTTTGCTCCTATCCCTCACCAACACATGTACAGTATGCCCACGTTGGATAAGCTGCTGTAGTATTAACTTACCGGTACGGCCGGTTGCGCCCAAAAGTAATACTTTCATATATTATATGATGACGGGTTAACCTGAGACTAATACAACCACTCACCACTCACCAATCTCTATTTTACTGCACGTTCTTCCTTATCAAAGTTTTCCATCACCAATACAGCTGCACCAATCAATTCGGCGTCAAACCCAAGCGATGAGATCAATAATTCGGTACCTGATGACAGGCGCGGGATACAATATTTATGCAGTGCCTGTTGTATAGGGGCCATTAGTATTTTACCAACTTTAGCCCCCCGGCCGCTCAATACAATGTTTGCAGGGTTCATGATGTGGATAAGGATGGCCAGCGCCTTTCCAATTTTATAACCCGCATCGGTAAGCAGCTCAATGGCAAACTGGTCGCCCTGGTTTGCGGCCTCCATCAAATCCTCACCCATTAATTTTGATTGCCCGTTATGTGGTTTAAGGCTGGTTACCCTACCGTTTTTTATACCTTCTTCGGCCTTTTCGGCTACCACCAGCATTGATGCTTCGGCCTCTAAACAGCCGCGTTTGCCGCATACGCAAAGCGCTCCATTGTCTGACAATGGGATATGGCTTAATTCGCCCGCGAAACCGTTGTACCCGCGGAATATCTTACCATCTATGATCATGCCGAGGCCTATACCCCAGCCCAGGTTTATCACCATTACTTCCTGCGCAGCACGAGCAATACCAAACTTTTGCTCGGCAAGGGCTATCAGGCTGGAGTCGTTATCTATATAGGTGGTAATACCCGTTTCTTTAGCAATATACTTGCTCAGGCTTTCGCCGCCGGCATCAAGGTAGGTATAGTTAATTCCTTCAACCGCGTTGATAAAACCCGGCATACCAATGCCAATACCGGCTATTTTCTTTTTGGCGATACCGCTTTCTTCAACGTAGTTGTTCAAGTGGCTGATCAATTGCGGAAGCGCATCTTCATTATTATGAAGCTTTAACTCAACAGTGGCCATTTCGGCGACAGGGTTATTGTTCAGATCAATCAGCTGGATGCGGGCCGAGAGCTGATCCATAGCAACCGCCAGGATAAACATGGCGTTGGTATTAATGGCATACATCAATGGCCTGCGGCCACCGCTGGATGGGGCGTACCCCTGCTCAATCACAAAGCCTTCTTTTATCAGTTCGTTTATCGCTTTTGCTATTGATGGGATGCTCTTATCAAAAAGCTGGCTTAACCCCGCGCACGACATGGCTTTATCAAAATACAACCTTTTTATGATCATATTTTTTAACCAACCGCCTTTTACACCATTGCTTTTTATTTCCATTAGGTATTTGATGTGCCTTTAAATAGTTAGGACTAAATTTCTGCTATAAAATTATAAATAATGCGGTAAACTACAATAAGTTGAAAAACTTTTTAAAATTTAAATTGATTACACCATCACTAAAGCAAAAACAACCGGCTATTTAAACCGGAACGTTACAGCAACTATAATAAAGCACTGATTTAAAGACAGGAAACCAATAGGCTGCGCCTATAACCCTTTACGCATGGCAATCATGTGGCTTATAAAACCCACCTTTTCGTAAGCTTTAATGGCAGGCGCATTTTGGTAATAAACCTCCAGGCGAAGTTCGGTCATACCCTGGCTAACGGCCCAATGCTGCAGGGCGGCTATTACCATTTTATTTACCCCTTTACCGCGGTGCTGCGGCAATACGTACATAAAGCCCAGATAGGCATACTTCGGGTGTTTCAGATAAACTTTTGAGGTTTCGATACGGGCATAGCCGCTTCCGATAAGCTCGCCGGCCAGTTCGGCAACCACTAAATGGCAATGTGGCGCGGTGATGAGTTCGGGCAGGTTGTAGTAATTGATGTGTTCGTCCTTAAGGGTTGGATCGAACGGCCGCTCGGCAGTGATAACCCCCTGCTCAAATTGCAGCAGGGTATCCATATCGGCTAAAGTAGCCTTGCGGATGGTGATGTTTTGATTTTCACTATACCCTGATGGGATCCAGTCGAAGCGTTTTGGTGACATAATAGCAAATATACAATACCTCTGCTTCAATTTTACTTGAAGCAGCGGGTAGTTTTATTACTCCACCGTAAACCCTTTTTTCAATTTAATATCCTCCGATGATGCGCCTATCCAAACCTGGAAAGTGCCGGGCTCAACGGTCCAGTTCATGTTTTTATCAAGCAGGGCCAGGTCGTCGGGGTGCAGGGTAAAGGTAACGGTTTTCTTTTCGCCGGGCTTAAGGTTTACACGCTCAAAGCCGCGCAGGTCGTATTCATAAGTGGTTACACTGCTTACATCGTCTTTTAAATAAAGCTGCACCACGTCGTCGCCCTGGCGCTGGCCTGTATTGGTTACATCAACCGTTACGGTTACGTCGCCCTGCGACTGCCCTTTTTCGGGCGATACCTGCAGGTTACTATACTCAAATTTAGTATAGCTTAAACCATAGCCAAACGGATATAGCGCGCCGTTAACGCTGGTATGCCCCCAACTATTCTGCCCACCCTGACCCGCCTGCGAATTTGGCTTAAATGGAAAGTTAAACTCTATTTGCCCGGTTGTTTTCGGGAACGTGATGGGCAGTTTACCGCCGGGATTATTATCGCCAAAAAGGGTTTCGGCAATTACCTGCCCGCTTTGTGTGCTTGGGAACCAGGCCTCCAGTATAGCAGGCACATATTTATTTTCCCAGTTGATGGTAAGCGGCTGTCCGTTTATCATCACCATAACCACGGGTTTGCCGGTTGCCTGTAAGGCCTGTATCAACTTTAACTGGCGGCCAGGCAGGTTCAATCCTGTACGGGAAAGGCTCTCGCCCACCCTGTCGGCATCCTCGCCTACAACGGCTATAACCACATCCGATAATTTGGCCTGCGCCACTGCCGAATCTATACCGGCCTGTTCGGCCGTGGTTAGCGGGGTTTCAATAATTTCGCTTTCGGGCCAGGTGACATCTACCATGTCGCAGCCTTTTAAATAGTTTACTTTACCGGCTGCGCCAACGTATTTTTTTATGCCATCAAATACCGATGTAATTGGGTTGTGCGATGGGCCGTACCTGCTTACGCTGTAATTGCTCTCAACTGCCAGCGGGCCGGTTACCAGTATGGTTTTGTACTTGCCTTTATCAAGCGGCAGCAGGTTGTTCTCGTTCTTTAAAAGCACCATGGCCTCGCGGTTCATTTTAAGGCTCATTTGCTCATCGGCAGCAGTGTGTACCAGTTTATCAGCCGCTTTGGGGTCTTTTACATAAGGGCTGTCAAACAAGCCCAGTCGGAACTTAACCCTTAACACATCCGCCACGCGCGAATCAATCACTTTCATCGAAATACGGTTCTCTTTGATCAGCTCGCGCAGGGGCAGTATAAAGGTTTGCGGCATGGTAAAGTTAGTACGTACATTCAGCCCGGCCTCTACTGCCTGGCGTACGGCCTCTTTGTAATCGGCGGCTACCTTATGTTTGGAGTATAAAAACTCCACCGCTTCGCTATCAGATACTACATACCCCTGGAAACCGAACTTTTGGCGAAGCAGCTCGGTGAGGAAATAATAACTGCCGGTGATGGGCACCCCATCATAATCATTATAGCTGCTCATTACACCCATGGGGTGCGCCTCCTGTATCACCCTGCGAAACGGGTACAAGTAAACCTGGTGCATCTCACGCGGGGCCACGTGCGGGTCGGTGCGGGCGCTGCCATCGCGGCCACCTTTGGGCACGCTGTACACGGCATAATGTTTCAGGGTTGATGCCACACCCTCCTCCTGGATGCCCAACACCATCTGCTTGCCCATTTCGGCAATGTGGAAAGGGTTTTCGCCGTAGCATTCAACCACACGGCCCCAGCGCTGGTCGCGGGCGGGGTCGAGTATAGGCGCGTAAACGTTGGTATAGCCCAGGGCTTTTGCCTCGCGGCCAACGGTTTGGCCTGCCTGGCGCACCAGTTGCTTGTCCCAGGTACTGCCAATGCCTATGGGGGCCGGCAGCGGGGTAGCGCGGTCGTGGTTTAAGCCGTGGATGCCTTCGTTGGTAAAATCAACCGGGATGCCCATGCGGGTTTCTTCCACAAACCATTTTTGGATGGTATTAATGGCCGATGCATGCTTGCTGAAAGGGTATGAATATTGGGTGGGCGCATCATCGGTATGCGAGGTAAGGTTATTCAGCTCTTCATCTATATTGGCAATGCCATCCTTCCATATCTCGTTCTTCCAGTTGGGTACGGGCATTTCGTCTTTCAACACGCGTTTATAGCCGTAAAGGGTAGCCATCTGGCAGGTTTTTTCCTCAATAGTCATCTGGCTTAACAGATCGGCAATGCGTTTGTCGATGTTTTGAGAGGGGTCTTCAAAAACGTCCATGCGGCCGTTCTTGTTAAAATCGACCCAGCCCTTATGGTATATATTTTTTTGCTGGGCAGATGCAGATAAAGCAAGCCCAAGCAAAGGCAGCAGCAGTGGCAGTTTTTTCATACAGATGAGAGGTGTGTGTTGGTTTACATCTCAAATATATAAAAGTACTGGGCAGATGCTACTTTTAGGGCTAAGGAATTAACTATTACGTTTTCACTATACGTAAAACATTTTTATACTTATCACAAACAATTACGTATTTATGCGTTAATGTTTTTAGCTGTGGCTAAAGCAGTATTATCCTATTCCCCCTATGCGTTATTTATATACTTTTTTACTGATCGTACTTTGTTTTTTTACTACCGTTAAAGCCGGCCCGCCCGATGATGATGCCACCATTAAAGCTAACCGCATTTGCGGCAAATGGGCATCTACCGAGAAAAACCTGGTGGTAGAAGTGTATCCTTACAAAAATACATTCAAAGCAAAAATAATATGGTTTACCGGCGGCGTCACCAAAGCCAAACCTATGGAAACCATTACTGACGTTAAAAACCCCGACCCATCCCTGCGTACCCGTAAAGTACTCGGACTTGATGTGGTGGAAAACCTGGTATACAGCCCAAAATCAGACACGTGGGAGGGCGGCAAGATCTACGAAGTGCAAAGCGGAAAATACTGGAGCGCAGCAGCTTACCTGGATAAAGGCGGCCTGCTTAAAGTAAAAGGTTATTGGAAAATGAAGCTATTTGGTAAAACCATGACTTTTAAGCGGGCACTGTAAAATCATTTTATTTTTACCCAAAAAAACTTGCAGAACTGGCATTACAATTGTCTATATTGTATTATTAAATGACATTGGTATGGCAAATCAGTTTATGTGTGGTTTTGTGGCTTTGATGCTGATTGGTAGTACCAATTACCATACAACTGTTGCAACATCTGCGGCAGCGGCCGAGAAAGTTTGCGGTAAATGGAAACTTGATGATGACAAACTGATTGTGCAGGTTTATAAAGAAGGGGCCGAATATAAAGCCAAAATTGTTTGGTTTGATGACCACGACGACAGCAAAGAGCTTAATTACTGGACAGACGAGAAGAACCCCAACCCTGCCCTGCGCAGCCGCAAGCTTTTAGGTATGAACGTACTGGAGCAGCTTACCTACAACCAGCAAACCAACAGCTGGGAAAATGGCATGATATACGATGCTAAACATGGCCGCCTATGGAATTCATCTGCTTACATAGATAAAGAGGGGGCGTTAAAAGTAAAAGGCTACTGGCACTTTAAGTTTATTGGCAAAACCCTTACGTTTAAACGGCTTAGCCTATAAATAAAAAAGCGGCCCCAATCACAAGGGCCGCTTTCTCTGCATTTATATTTGAAAAACTATTATTGTTTCAGGAATTCGCCGCTGGCGTTAAGTTCAACTTCGTCGCTTAACATTGGCGCGCCATATTTGCTGCCAAAGCCAAAATCAGAACGTTTGATGGTGCCGCTAATTTTAAAACCGGCATCAGGGCCTTTGGTCATTGGGTTGGTGATAGTACCACGGTAAACAACATCTAATGTAACCGGTTTGGTAACACCATGTAAAGTTAAGTTACCTGTTACTTTATATTTGTTTGTACCTGCTGCTTTAACGCTTGTGCTTTCAAAAGTTAAGGTTGGGAATTTAGCAACATCAAAAAAGTCTGCCGACTTTAAGTGGCCATCGCGGTTATCATTATCGGTATTAACTGATGCTGTGTTAGCTGTAAAAGTGTATTTAGCGTCGCTAAAATCAGGCTTTGCAGCAACAATTGATGCATCAAAATCTTTAAAGGTACCATCAACGTCAGACACGGCTAAGTGAGTGATGGTAAATTTTACATGTGAGTGTGCTTTATCAGCTTTCCAGGTGCTTTGTGCAAATACAGCCGTTTGCATAAATAATGCTGCTGCAGCTAAGGTTAAGATTTTTTTCATGTGTGCTTATTTCAGTTTAATATTTTTTGTATGATCCAAAGGTAAATAAAGGTTTGATATGTTGTAAACAAAAAGATGTTTAAACATCTTTTTTGAAAAATCAATGACAAATTAGTTATTTCGTTTCAAAAAAAGCGTCTACCCGTTTATTAAATTCTGCAGCCTTTTCTATCAGCGTGCCGTGGCCCGATCCTTTTACTATCCACAGCTTACTGCCGGGTATATTTGCCTGTATAAGGCGGGTATGTTTATCGGCAATAACATCATGCTCACCGGCTATGATGTATGCCGGGCATTTAATTTTATGCAGGTCGGTTAGTTTAATATTAGGTTGCTCCCAATCAAGCATAAACATTTTCCAGGCGTTCTTTTCGGCTGCGGTGCGCCATTGTTTATTCTTATTCTGCTCGTAATATTTTTTTGAGTTTGGCCACCCGTTCGGGTCGGCATAGCTGGACGCATCGGGTGTTATATTAGCCCCGGTTGATGCAAACTTGAGTACCTTGCCGGGATGCCGGATAGCCATTAATATGGCGTTAATACCGCCATCGCTCCAGCCCAGCACGTAAGCTTTGGGTATATGCATGGCATTTAGCAGGGCCGCAAAATCATCTGCCATCTGCTCAAAAGTAATGGCGTGGTTTACATCTACCGATTTGCCCTGCGAGCGGCTATCCACCAGTATCACCCGGTACTTTTTTGAGAAGTATGGTACATTTTCACTAAAGGCGCTCATATCGCCGCCATTGCCATGTATCATCAGTAGCGGTTCGCCGTGGCCGTACTCTTCAACATACAGCTTTATTCCGTTTACATTATAATACTTACCTACGGCCTCGTTTTTGCCATAAGGTGTTTTTTGCGCAAAGCTAAACACTGATAATAGTTGGGGTATCAGGGCCATTAATAAGAGTCGTTTTAGGTGCATGGGACTGGATGGTATTGGTGTGGTAAATATAACCGGGATTGAGCGGATTTTTATGATGGGGAGGATTTTTCTTTCTGCTTCTTCCCCGCGCGTCTTTGCGAGGTACGAAGCAACGTCCCGATAGTAAGTTCTCCGTTAGGAGTGGGTTGGGCTGGTACTGCACTCAGTTGGCTAAAAGCCAAGGTTAATTAGATATGCATGGTGCCGAACGCGGGTAAAGGCCTGACAGAAAAGCGGGCCAAAAGGTAAAGGCCTGTGCGCGGAAGCTTTTTCTGTCTTGATCTTTGCTTCTTTCTATCAAGAGAAAGAAGTAGCCTCCGCGGCAATGAGCGGCGGATTATTATAGTGGTTTACTTAGCATGAGAGATGCTGATGCAAATTCAGCATGACGTATGGGTTAATAGTCATTTCGAACGATAGTGAGAAATATTGTTCAAATAGCATAGCGGGCTTTGCATTATGAACAAGATTTCTCCTCGTACCTCGTTCGAAATGACAAGTATAAATAAGATAAGTTAAATATTCTCCCACTTACCACTATCCAAACTCCGGTAAATGGCGTCAACCACTTTCATATCCTTCAATCCTTCCCCGCCAGGCACACGGCTTTGTTTTTTAAGGGTAACACAGGTGGCAAAATCATCCATTTGCGCAGCCTGTTGTATAATGTTGGGGATCTGCATGGGCTTTCCGTTTATTTTACCATCCAACCCGTCATAACCATAGGCGGGCTGCAATTCAAAAGTGCCTTTTTCGGCCCGGGCGCGCAGGTAGCTCCAATCATGGTTGTAACTGCTTTTACCGGTAACCTTTTGCCCGCCCGGGAACTTCAGCTCCCAAAAAACGGTTTCGTCCACATCTTTAAACAGTTGCGGCCGGGTTTTCTCCTGCCGGGCTTTAACAGCTATTGGTTCTTGTCCCAAAGTATATCGGCTGCCCTGTATGGCGTAAATACCCATATCCATTAAACCGCCACCGCCTGCCATGGCCTTTTTTAAGCGCCATGCGTTGGGGTCGCCGTTGTAGGTAAAACCGTTACCGGTATCAATTTGGGTTACTTTGCCAAAAACCTGTTTCTGCCCAAGGCGCATAACCTCTTGCGTATGCGGCTCAAAATGCAGGCGGTAACCAATGGATAGCAATCGGTTAGCCTTTTTACAGGCGGCTATCATGTCGCGGCACTCAGCAGCGTTTAGCGCCATTGGCTTTTCGCAAATAACGTGCTTGCCTGCCTGCGCGGCACGGATGGTATACTCCTTATGCATCGATACCGGCAGCACCACGTACACAATATCTATATCGGGGTTGCCGGCTATCTCATCAAAGTTTTGGTAGTTGTATATATTTTTTGAGGCGATGTTATACTTTTTAGCCCAGGTGGTAGCCTTAGCGGGCGTACCTGTAACAATGCCTGCCAAATAGCAGTTTTTGGTATGCTGCAATGCAGGCGCCAGTTGCCCGCCGGCGTAGCTGCCCAGGCCAACCAATGCAACCCCAAGGCGCTTGCCCGGTTTGGCCAAAGCCAATTGCGACAAGGCAGGGCCAAGCATCAGCGCACCTGCGGCTATTGAACCGGTGCGTATAAAATCTCTGCGGGATGTTTTAACAATAGGTTTCATGGCGGTATATTTAGGTATATTTAAATATACGCGCAAATTTTGTACCTGTAATTATATCAGCCGTAAAAAACAGCAGCCAATTTATTCAAGTCCTTCCTTGTATTTTTTTATGGCTATAATAATAGACCGTACAATATCATTTTGCCCTTCGGATGAATTGAGGTATTTCTCGTCAGCTGGGTTATTGATAAAACCCGTTTCTATGAGCAGGCCCGGCATACCGCTTTGCTGCAGCACCAGTACGCCCTGCTCGCGCACGCCCAGGCTTTTACGGCCATCTTTTTCTTTAAACTGCTCATTCAACAGGTTGCCAAAATGGATGCTTTGTTTACGATACCGCTGCTGAAACGCTGCCAGCACAATTTCGTTTACAGCAGCGTCTTCACCATAGCCGTTATATTTTTTCTTATAATCCTTCTCAATAAAAATAGAGGCATTCTCGCGCAGGGCTTCCAGTTGCTCGCCTTTGCGATGATAACCGTATACCAAAAGCAGCACCCCCCTGCCCTTTCCAACGCGGCCCGGCGATGAGTTGCAATGGATAGAGATAAACATGTTGGCCTTATTATCATTGGCAATGGCAGCACGTTTGTGCAGTTCAATAAACTTATCGGTACTGCGTGTCATGATCACATCTACGCCGGTTATCTCGTTATTTATGGCTTCTTTCAGCTTTTTGCCAATGCTCAGGGCTATGGTTTTTTCGTTAGAGTATGCTCCATGCGCGCCGGGGTCTTTACCGCCATGGCCGGGATCGATAACGATGGTTTTAAATCTGAAGGATGGTGCGGCCTGTTCGTCGGCCTGTTTAGCTTTATGTGTGGTTTGCGATAGCGCCGGTAAAACGGCCAGCATCAGTATAAAAAAAACAGCGTAGTGTAAGGTAGTTTTAAAGTGCCCGGATAACATACCGCAAAGGTAGGCGGATTGTTATGGAAAACATAACCTGCTGATAATGTTTATACCTCATTTTTATGCACATCAATAACTTTTTTTAAAATCTTACCCCTTTTGGCTATACTCTTTAGTATCGATTTTAAAAAAAAGTGCAACCCGGGCAGCGGTATCTGCGTAATAATTAAACCGGGCAACTTGTCACTATAAATTGAATAAAGAAGAGGATAATTTATATGAACGAAATTTTCACAACATCAACAGTCAACTTTTTCTACTTCATGGTAGCCGGTTCTGCTATTGTGTACCTGATACTAAAATTTGACAAGGCAAACAGGAAAAAATTCAACAAGGTGATGATAGAGGCTAAAGATGTAGAACCTATGTTGATGCGAAAATCGGCCCGGCAGAAGATCCACACCTTAAAAATGGCCTGCAGCGACGAAAAGATAGACCGCACTATGGTTGAAAAACAACTGGATGAACTGGTTGCGGATTACGATAAAGGCCATATTAGCCTGCCCGATTATTGCAACAAACTAAACCGCTTGCTTGCCATGACGGCATAATAAAAAGGTTGGTTATTGGAGGCCGGAGATTCGGTTAATTGCTCTGGCTTCCTAACCTCTTTCATCAATCTTAAATTTACATAATGTATTTACTCACCCGGTCGTTGCTTTGCTCGACCACCCTCTCTTCGCTGCGCGTAAAGAGGATTTTGTAATTTCCTTCACCCTCTTTGCGGAGCAGAGAGGGTCGACCAGCGCAGCGCAGTCGGGGTGAGTCACTCGCCCTGTGAATTGTCACCCTTTTCCGATTTTAGAAATTAGAGTTTCATCGTTAGCTTTTTCTTTTGTTTGTTTGCATATGGACACAGATCAACCCGCCCCGCACTTACAAATTGTTACCACATCCGATGGTTCAAACACTATATACAACGCGTTGGTTGGCGAAAATTACCACTCGCGCCATGGGGCGCTGCAAGAGAGCCGGCATGTGTTTGTACACTCGGGGCTTGAGTATTTTTTGGAGCATAGTGGTACAGTTAATAGCGTAGTGTCTATACTGGAGGTAGGCTTCGGTACCGGTCTAAACTTCCTCCTAACGGCTGATCTTTGCACTCAACAGGACATTAACCTTATTTACACAGGCATTGAGGCATACCCGCTAACAGATGCAATGCTCGCCCAAACAGGGTATGACAAATATGTGGCTGCTCCGATATGGCAAAGCTTGCTTCAAAACTACCGGAAAGCATTATTATCACCCACACAGCTAAACAGCCGGGTGCAGTTGCAGGTTGCGGTTACACCACTTGAAGATTTTGCCTCTGCCATAAAATATGATGTGATATACTTTGATGCTTTTGCCGCCATACACCAGCCCGAAATGTGGAGCGAAGAGGCCATTACCCACACCCTTAAATATTTGAAGCCCGGCGGAGTGTTTGTAACCTATGCCATAACCGGCAACCTAAAACGGACAATAAAAGCTTTGGGTTTAAAAGTTGAGAAAGCACCGGGCGCACCGGGCAAACGCGAGATGTTGAGGGCCGTTAGTAATCTATAGCGGGCGCTTGGAGGGTGTTTTTTGGCAATTGGAGGGCGGTTTAAAGTCGTAAAACGTCGCCGAAAACCTTACATTTGTTATACATAATTACATAGCATGCCAATAACTGCACCCATTACCGCTAACACCCCATCCGGCGCTTTTGAACGCCTGCTTACCATAATGGACGACCTGCGGATCAACTGCCCATGGGATAAAAAGCAAACGCTGGAAAGCCTGAGGCACCTTACCATCGAAGAAACCTACGAACTGTCTGACGCCATATTAAGCGGCGATATGGACGAAATAAAAAAGGAGCTGGGCGATATTATGCTTCACCTGGTGTTTTATTCGCGCATAGCATCCGAGACTGATAGCTTTAACATTACCGGGGTACTAAACGGCATTTGCGATAAACTGATAAACCGACACCCCCATATTTACAGTGATACGCTGGTAAATAACGAGGATGATGTAAAACGTAACTGGGAACAAATAAAGTTAAAAGAGGGTAATAAATCTGTTTTGGGGGGTGTACCCGCCTCGTTACCGGCATTGGTAAAAGCATCTCGCATACAGGAGAAAGCCCGCGGTGTTGGGTTCGACTGGGATAACAAGGATCAGGTTTGGGCTAAGGTTGAAGAAGAATTACAAGAGTTTAAAGATGAGTATAACGTTGCTAATGAAAGCGACATAGACCATGATAAGGCCGAGGGCGAGTTTGGCGACCTGCTGTTCTCATTAATTAACTATGCGCGTTTTATTGGCATTAACCCTGAAGATGCCCTGGAAAAAACCAACCGAAAATTTATTAAACGTTTCCAATACCTGGAGAGCAAAGCCAAAGAACACGGCAAGCAACTGCATGATATGAACCTTGCCGAAATGGATGTATTTTGGGAGGAAGCGAAAAAAGTTTAAAATTATTGCTTAATTGTAGCGTTTTCAAGTTATCTGCGTAGTGTATTTGTAACCTCAAATGATATGAAAAGATTAATTTATGTATTGCCGCTTTTATTACTGCTTGCAGCCGGTTGCTTTAATGACCAGGGCAGCATACCGGCGCCCGATCCATCAGGAACGTTTTCGGGTGAATTCAGAAGGATCCACAGGAATACAGACCAAACCATCGATACTGTAAAAGCCAATATAAAGGTGATTATTGAACCGGGTAAAGGCTACCACGTACTGGGCGATACAACAACCGTACATGCCGGCAGTAAAGGCCATTACGGCATTAACGGCAACGGGATACTGTTTGTAGACAGCACATTAGCCAAAACCGGCACCCCTATAAAAACCCACCTTAACGGCGAATACTTGTTTATTTACAACGGCAGCATTTTCCAGATGGTGAGGACATCGGGTGATACCTTAAGCTTGCAATACGACCTTAAAAAGACCAATTAATTATTGTTTTAACACCTACAGTACCCGTAGTTTGGCATAGCTAAAGCTATGGGTATTTGTATTTTACAAAAATAGTTAGTTAGGGTTGTAGCGTTTAACTCTTTAATGCGTAATATATAAATCGACTGGAGCAGTACTAATAATATTTAATGCATTTACTTCACCGCGTTACTGAAGAAGAGATAGTCAGTAAGTGTAAATCGGGCAGCATAAAACACCAGGAATTACTATACAAACAGTTTTATGGCTATGCTATGGGTGTAAGTATGCGTTACAGCCTAAACGAAAATGATGCATTAGAGGTTGTTAATGACGCTTTTATAAAAGTTTTTAATAATATAAGCACCTACAATACCGATAAGCCCTTCAGGGCCTGGCTGCGCACCATTGTTGTAAATACCGCTATTGACAGGCGCCGTAAAGAAATAAAGCACCAAACCAACACCGATATTGAAGATGCCTATGGGGTTGGCAATAATGCAACAGTAATAGATAGTTTAAATGCACAGGATATTTTAAAGCTGATGAAGCAATTACCGCACATACAGCTTACAATTTTTAACATGTACGAGATAGATGGCTATAACCACGATGAGATTGGCAAAATATTGAATTTGCCGGCAAGTTCATCAAGGGTTTATCTGAGCAGGGCGAAAGATAAATTAAGGCACCTGTTAACAAACGAAACACGAAACCATGGATGAGCAGTTTGATAATAAGCTAACTAACCACATCAGGGAGGTGTTTGATAATTACGAACACCCCGGTGTTGAGCACGGTTGGGAGCAGTTAAGGAAGAAATTCCCGGCTGAAAAGAAGCACAATAAAGTTAGCTGGCTTTGGTGGAGCAGTGCCGCAGCCATGATAATTGTATTTTTAGGCATAGGCATGTGGTATAACAAGCAGGATACAACTGTAAATAAACTTGCAGTAAAACCTGCGGTAAAAAAACAAAAACCAGTAATTGAAGGCCCAAAACCGGCAAATAACAATACACCAAACTCAATAACACCGGCAACAACTAATGAGGCTGTGGTGGCAAAAAATAATGCGCCTGCATTTATTAATAAAGGTATACCTCCAATACATTATAACGCGCCTGCTGTAAACCCTGCTAATACATCACCTGTTAATGCCAATGTAAATACAACCGCACAAGCGCAACAGGCAATGTCAAATTCGGCCATGGCAAATATTGCACAAAATGGAAAACCCACACAAACTGCAAATTTATCGCCGGGTATAGACAGCCAAAGGATTGTTAATAATACCCCTAACCAGCCACAGTTAGCAGCCATAACGCAAAACGGGCAGGCACAGGCAAATAACAATCTTGCTGCAAATAACGTAACCAAAAAACCGGCAAAAACAATGGCTGATATGTTTGCCGAAGACAAACTAAACCAACCCAATAAAAAGAGCAACTCTGATAAGCAAAACAGCAAAAAGGTAAATTTCAGCATTTATGCGGCAACTTATTTTAACTATGCCGAAGGCAGCGCAAACCAAATAAACGCAGGTGCGGGTTTCACCTCCGATTTTAGGCTGAGCAAAAACTTAAAACTATCTACAGGGGTTGCTCTGGCGCAAAATAGTTTAAGCTATAACTCATCGCCGCCGCAATCACCATCGGCAAACGGGTTTGTAGCCTCTGCCCCTGCGGCAAAACAGCAGGATGCTTTGTTTGCAACTTCGGCTGTTTTACCGGTGTTTAAAAATTATAATGCCAGCCTGGTAGGCCTTGATATACCTATCAATATAAAATATGAGTTTAACCCCGAAAAAAGCGATGCTTATATATCTGCAGGGTTAAGTTCGGGTACGTTTATTGACGAAAGTTACACCTACCATTATGCTTACGGTAATGGCACTGCATCATCTGCAAGTACAACTGAAGAGCAAACAACACACAATAGCTTTAACAACTTTTACTTTGGCAAAACGCTTAATTTTTCATTTGGCGTAGGTTACCCGGTAGGTGGCAACAGGCTTATTGTTGAGCCATTTGTGAAATACCCGCTTGGTGGCCTTGGTGCGCAGGATATACGTTTTGGCGCAGGTGGTGTTAATCTTAAATTCAGTTTTAAAACACACAAAAAATAGTAAATAAAAGCCGCTTACCAAAAGAGGCTTTTATTTAAACCTGATAGCCTTAACCGGCGAGATGCGTGTAACCAGCGTTGATGGTATAATAAGTACCAGTAAGCAAGTTATCAGTGTGCCTATATTAAGCAATATTACATCTGTCCATACAATTTTTATAGGCACAAAGGTCATGTAATAAGATGCCTGATCGAGCTTAAAGATGTGTGTTTGCTGCTGAAAATACCCCAGGCCAAGGCCAAGCGCGTTACCTAATAATAAACCCACCCCTATCAGGAAAGCCGCGTTATATAAAAAGATCTTTTGGATGGCCCAGTTGCCCGCTCCCATTGCTTTAAAAATACCTATCATAGCGGTACGCTCCAGTATCATAATAAGCAGTGCCGATATCATATTGATAACCGCTACGGCTATCATCAGCACCAGCATTACAATGATGTTTACATCCAGCATATTCAGCCACTCAAAAATGGTAGGGTAGTTATCTAAAATGGTGTATGATTTTAGCTTGATGGGCAGCTTATCGTCAATAGCATCGGCGGCAAGGTTCAGTTTATCAAAATCGCTTATTCTCACTTCGTAACCACCAATTTCTCCCTTTGTCCAATCGTTAAGGCGTTTTATAAGTGCCAGGTCGCCAATTACAAAGGTTTTATCAACCTCATCAACCCCCATACTAAATATACCTACAATTTTAAGCTTACGTTTACGCGGCGGGTTTTGTACAAAATACATGATCACGTCATCGCCGGTTTTAAGTTTTAGGCGGTCTGCAATTGTTTGCGATACCATGATCTGCAATTGCACATCGGTAGTATCGGTAAAATTGATAACCGAGCCTGATACCAGCGTTTTTTTAATGTAGTCCCAATTGTAGGTTTTATCTACGCCTTTTAACACTACACCTTCTATCTCGTTATTGGCTTTGATGATGCCTGGTTTGGTGGCATAGGGGTAAAGGGCATCAACCAGCTTAACCGACTTAATATCTTTAACAAGATCGGCACTATCTGCAAACCCCGATTTTTCGTACGATACGTTATTATCGGTCTTAACAATTTGAATATCGCTGCCAAACCCCCTAACCTTTTCGCGTATTTCTTGTTTAAACCCTTTTATAACGGCCAGCGAAAGTATCATTACGCCAAGGCCCAGCATAATACCAATAATGGCTATGCGCACAATTAACTTTGAAAAAGTACGCTTGCTTTTAAATGTAATACGACTTGATATAAACCCGGCGAAATTCAATGCAGAATGATTTTTAGTACCTTCGCAAAGATGCGTTTTTACAGTAAACATACCGCTTTAAAATTTGCTTTAATATTTAAAAACTTATGATCGGCATTAAAATATACACCCCGCTTTTGGCTTTAAGCCTCCTGGCATTTAAGTGCGACAACCTTGCCCAGGCGCCAAAGGCTGCTAAAAAAGCGACTAAAACCGTAGCGGTAAAAAAAATCGTCGCTCCAATACTTCCCGCTGCCGACAGGACAAGTGAGTACCTTGATTATTTAAAAGGCCGCAAAATTGGTATGCTGATCAACCAAACATCTATCATCGGCAGTAAAAAAACGCCTTTGGTTGATAGCTTGTTGAAGTTAGGAGTTGGTATAAAAAAGATTTACGGGCCCGAGCATGGCTTTAGGGGCAATGCCAGTGATGGTGCTACTATTAATAACACTACCGATGCAGTTACAGGCCTGCCTGCTATATCCCTTTACGGCAAGCATTTTAAACCAACGCCAGATGACCTGAAAGGAATAGACCTGATGATTTTTGATGTACAGGATGTTGGCACGCGCTTTTATACCTATATATCTACCCTGCATTACGTTATGGAAGCCTGTGCCGAAAACAACATTGAACTGATGGTGCTCGACAGGCCAAACCCCAACGGCGTTTATATAGATGGCCCCATATTAGATACCGCAGGATATCGGTCTTTTGTAGGTATGCATCCCATACCTATTCTGCACGGGATGACGATTGCCGAATACGCCCAAATGATAAACGGCGAGGGCTGGTTAAAAAACAAGGTAAAATGCAAGCTTAAGATTATTAAAGTGGCCAACTACGCCCACAATATGGATTATACCCTCCCGGTAAATCCATCGCCAAATTTAAATACGGCGCAGTCGATATTACTGTATCCGCATATCTGCTTTTTTGAAGGGACTAAACTGAGTTTAGGACGCGGCACCTTATTCCCTTTCCAGGTTATCGGCAGCCCTTTATTAAAAAGTAAATACGAGTTTTCGTTTAAACCGGTAAGCATACCCGGTATGAGCGATAACCCGCCGTTAAAAGATACGGTTTGTTATGGGCTCGATCTTAAAAATTACAATATGCAAACCATCCGCAACGGCGGAAAACTTAATTTAGCCTGGTTAATTGACATGTATAAAATATACCCGGATAAAGCGCATTTTTTTATCCCGTATTTTAAAAGGCTGGCAGGTAATGATGTGTTGCGCCAGCAGATTATTGCAGGTAAAACCGAAGCAGAGATACGCCAAAGCTGGGAGCCCGGTTTAACAAAATTTAAAGCTACACGCAGCAAATATTTGCTGTATAACTAACATAACACTCGCCCCCTTATGAGAATAATATTTATGGGTACCCCGCAATTTGCTGTAGCATCGCTTGATGCATTGTTAAAGGCTGGTTGTGATATAGTTGCCGTTATAACTGCTCCTGATAAACCGGCCGGTCGCGGGCAAAAGATAAATCAATCGGCAGTAAAGCAATATGCCGATGCCAACGGAATAAAAACATTGCAGCCCGAAAAGTTGAAGGACCCTGATTTTATTGCCGAACTGGAAGCCCTTAAGGCCGACCTGCAGGTGGTGGTAGCCTTCAGGATGCTGCCCGAGGTGGTTTGGAATATGCCGCCAAAGGGCACCATAAATCTGCATGCATCTTTACTTCCGCAATATCGCGGTGCTGCACCTATTAACTGGGCCATCATAAACGGCGAAAAAGAGAGCGGTGTTACCACCTTCTTTTTAAAGCATGATATTGATACCGGCGATATTTTATTTACGGAAAAAGTAACCCTTACCGGCAAAGAAACTGCCGGCGACCTGCACGACCGCCTGATGAATAAAGGCGCGGGCCTGCTGGTGAAAACCGTTAAAGGAATAGAAAGTGGCCGTTATCACGAGCATCCGCAGGAGGAACTGGCCGAAGGCATGGAACTAAGGCACGCCCCAAAATTATTCAAAACAGATTGCCTGGTGGATTTTAACCAACCTGCAGAACAGGTTTATAATTTGATAAGAGGGTTAAGCCCCGCACCAACCGCTTATACCATATTGAACGATAAAGTATTAAAAATATATAATGCCGATTACGAGCCCGGCGAACCGGGTATAGCTGCTGGTGGTTTTGTAACCGATAATAAAACCAAATTGAAATTTGCCGCTAAGGATGGATTCATCAGCGTAACAGATGTGCAGTTAGAAGGCAAGAAACGTATGGGGATTGAAGAATTTTTGAGAGGGAATAAATTTAATTAAATGAACAGTACTCATAGGATAGCGCAATTAAAAACAGAAATTGAGCCGCTACGCGAACAACTTATAGCACACCCGCTATACCAAAACATTAACACTATTGATAGCCTGCATACCTTTATGCAGCACCACATATTTGCCGTTTGGGATTTCATGTCGTTACTGAAAGCCCTGCAACAAAACCTAACCTGCACCACCCTGCCCTGGATGCCGGTTGGCAATGCTAACACCCGTTACCTGATCAATGAGATAGTAACCGGCGAAGAAAGTGATGTGGACCACACCGGCGAACGTACCAGTCATTTTGAACTATATTTGAAAGCCATGCAGCAGGCAGGCTGCGATACATCGGCTATTGTATCGTTATTTAAACAGTTAAGTACGCAAAAGGATGTAAACATCGCGTTAGCAAATGCTGAAATGCCCTCAGCCGCCCGCGACTTTGTGAAGCATACTTTTGAGGTGATAGCTACCAATAAAAGCTTTTTACAGGCCGCGGTTTTTACCTTTGGCCGCGAAGATCTGATACCCGGTATGTTTATAGAAATGGTAAAAAAACTAAACGGACAACTGCCCGGTAAAGTTGAAATATTACTCTATTATCTTGAGCGCCACATTGAAGTTGATGGCGACCACCACTCCCAGTTAGCCTACCAAATGACCGCCGAACTTTGCGGCGATGACGACAGCAAATGGACCGCAGCCACAGTTGCTGTTAAACAAGCATTACAGGCAAGGGTTGCCCTGTGGGATGGGATACTGGCAGAGATAAAGGCGGAAGTTACTGAAGGGTAATAATCCGCCTGTCATTTCGAACGAGCGAGGGTGAGATGAGCGATGGCGCGAGGAGAAATCTTATACGCCATGCAATTTCACAGGAATGTTCATCACTTACTGCTTTTATAAGATTTCTCCTCGTACCTCGTTCGAAATGACATACTAAAGATTTGCGCCGCCCTACAACTTATTCAACTCATCCATCAGCGCTTTGCTGATGCGGTTAAAATAGCGCTTTACACCATAGCCCATCACCCATTGGATGCCTTTGGTAGCATTGGTTAAAAAAACTTCGTCGGCTGCGTTTAATATCTCGGGGTTTATCTGGGCTTCGGTAACGGGGATATTATTATCCAGGGCAAGCTGTATCACTACCCGGCGCATTACCCCTTCCACACAACCCTCGCTTAAAGCCGGGGTGTATAAATGATTTTGGTACCACACAAATATGTTTGAGCTGTTAGCCTCGCACAAAAACCTGTTCTGGTTTATCAGGAACACATCATCAAGCTTATTCTGCTGTTTGTAGATCCCCGCCATTACATAAATAAGCGAGTTACAGGTTTTGATGTTCGATAACCAGTTTAGCGGCTTAGGCAGCTCGGTATAAACATCCATAATAAGGCCGCGCTCGTTTAAAAAATAACGTGGCTCTTCTATGGGCTGTATCTCCAGGCAATAAGCCATTTTGTTTTGGGTAGGCGCGTACAACCCTTCGGCATCCCTAAAAACGGTAAGGCGCAAACGGCCATGCTTTATTTTATTGCGGCGGGCAAGTTCCTCAACCTTCTCTTTCAAAAACCAGCTATCGGCCTGCGAGTAACCGTCTATCTTTAAGGCCTTCATTCCTTTTTGCAGGCGTTCGGCATGCAGCTCGGGAAATTTGAGCTTACCCTTCATTACCCGCATACTCTCAAACAAACCATCGCCATACCTAAATGCCCGGTTGGCAATAGTAAGCAATATGCTATCTGCGGGTAGTATCTCTCCGTTAAAATTTATATAAACAGGCGGCATTTAAATGAGCTAATTTTTGGTCTGCAAATTTGCAGATTTCTACTGGTTAATATCAGTGCTATTAACGTCATTTTCTCAAATTAGATTGTAAAAAAATAATTATTCGTTTTCCGGCTGTATCTCGCCTGGTGTGTTAGCACTGGTATATTTTCGCCACTTCTCTAAAACACCTTTAAAATCCTCAGGTAGCGGGGCTTCAAAGTAAATATCTTTTTTTAGCGATGGGTGTAAAAACCCAAGTGATTGTGCATGTAGTGCCTGGCGGGGCATTATCTCAAAACAATTCTCAACAAACTGGCGGTATTTACTAAAAACAGTACCCTTTAAAATTTTATCACCGCCGTACATAGCATCGCTAAATAACGGATGACCAATATGCCTCATGTGCGCACGGATCTGGTGGGTGCGGCCGGTCTCCAGCTTGCATTCTATTAAGGTAACATAACCCATGCGCTCTAACACCCTATAATGGGTCACTGCCCATTTGCCTTTCTCCGGGTCGTCATATATCGACATCACCCTGCGATCGTTAACACTACGGCCAATATAGCCGCTTACGGTGCCGTCCTCAGCAATATCGCCCCAGGCCAGTGCAATGTATTTACGGTTGATGGTATGATCGTAAAACTGTTTGGCCAGGTAGTTCATGCTGCGTTCATTTTTACTGATGAGCAGCAAACCCGATGTATCTTTATCAATACGATGCACTAAACCCGGCCGGCCATCATTGCCAGGCAGGGTTGGTAACTGGTTAAAATGATAAACCAACGCATTCACCAGTGTGCCCGTGTAATTATTATAACCGGGATGCACCACCATACCGGCAGCTTTGTTTACAATAAGCACGTCGTTATCTTCGTAAACAATCTCTATCGGTAAATTCTCAGGGTAAACTTCGGTATCGCGCGGAGGGTGCGGTAATACTACCGATATTACATCTTGTGGTTTTACCCGGTAGCTGGCCTTTATAACCTTATCGTTCACCAGCACATTGCCTGCATCAATAGCGTTCTGGATGCGGTTACGCGATGCGTTTTCGACACGGTGCATCAAAAATTTATCAATTCGTAACAACGACTGACCTTTATCAACAACCACGCGCAGGTGTTCAAACAAATCCTGTTCGTCGCTATCAATTATAGTAGTCTCGTCTATCATTTGGCAAAAGTAATGTTATTAGGCTTAAGCCCAAAGGCGCTGTAATAATATATCAGCTTTACTTTATAAGTTTGCAATGTGGATATCAGCCTTGAAATATACAGCCCTATTCAGCAAATAAAAAATGAACTGTTTGCCAGCAAAGGCATCGAAGTATTCATTAAACGCGATGACCTGATCCACCCTATCATATCCGGCAATAAATGGCGCAAGCTTAAATATGTGTTGCTGCAAGCGCAGGCGCAAAACAAAACCCACCTGGTAACATTTGGCGGTGCATATTCCAATCATCTGCTGGCAACAGCTGCGGCAGCAGCCAAATTTGGTTTTAAAGCCACCGGTATTGTGCGTGGCGAAGAGGTACAGAACGACACCCTTTTTCTGTGCAAACTTCATGGCATGCAGCTCATTTATACCGACAGGGACAGCTATCGCGATAAACCAGCATTATTCGCTATGTTTTTTGCTGGTGACGAGCAGGCCTTTTATATTGACGAAGGCGGCGCATCTGCCGAGGGAGCAAAAGGCGTTAGCGAACTGGTTGACGAACTCGCCGACACCTACGATCATATCTTCTGCGCTTGCGGTACCGGCACTACAGCCGCCGGCATTATTAACGGATTAATAAAGCGTAACCTAACTACCCACTTTAACGCCATCCCGGTATTAAAAAATGGGGGTTTTATGCACGATGAGATAGATAAGTTTTTGGTTGCACCAACCAATTATTCCCTTCACCTCGATTATCATTTTGGCGGCTACGGCAAAACCACGCCGGATCTTATTCAATTCATCAAACAATTTGTAGCCGATACGGGCATCCTGATAGAGCCCATCTACACCGGTAAAATGCTTTATGCCTTATATGACCTGGCGATAAAAGATCACTTTAAAGCCGGCAGTAAAATACTGGCTATCCATAGCGGCGGTATTTGGGGTTTGCTGGGGATGAAGGATAAATTTTAACCGGGATTTAGCGGATCTTTACGATTGCCCGGATTTTAGCAGCTTCGTGTCAAGCAGTTTTTAAGAGCATTATTCCCATATTTCTTATTAGCTACACCAAAATAAATCGCATACTAAAAGGCGCTTTAGTCCAAAAAATAGGTTTAGTTCATTTAAAGTTACTTTTTAGCCAATTGGTTCAAAAACCTTTAAATTATTGTTATTTAGGGCTTTTTGTTAGATTTGTACTAACCAATATAATACTATATGTACCAACTGCAAGTAACTCCTCAGAATGTTCAGGCTGCATTAAGCAAGCATATTTTGGCCGATGGTTTCGACCTTACCTTTGATATGGAAAAAAGCCAGGGCGTTCATATTTATGATGCTAAAAACAACCGCACGTTGTTAGACTTTTTTACCTGTTTTGCTTCTGTTCCCTTAGGTTATAACCACCCTAAAATGCTGAACGACGAAGGATTTAAAAAAAGCCTGATGCTGGCCGCATTAACCAACCCGTCAAACTCTGATATTTATACCGAGCAGTACGCGCAGTTTGTAGAAACATTTGGCCGTGTGGGTATCCCTGATTATCTGCCACACGCCTTTTTCATTTCAGGCGGCTCATTAGCCATTGAGAATGCCCTTAAAGTGGCTATGGACTGGAAAGTGCAAAAGAACTTTGCCAAAGGCCACACTACCGAAAAAGGATTTAAGGTGATCCACTTCGAGAATGCATTTCACGGCCGCTCGGGTTATACCTTAAGTTTAACAAACACACAGCCTGTTAAAACCAAATGGTTTGCCAAGTTCGATTGGCCAAGGGTATCGTTGCCAGAGATTCATTTCCCGCTGACTGATGCTAATATTGAAGACCTTAAAAATCGCGAAGCAAAATCCATCGCCCAGATAAAAAAGGCATTTGCCGATAACCCCGACGATATCTGCGCTATTATTATTGAGCCCGTATTATCCGAAGGTGGTGATAAACATGTTCGCCAGGAATTTTTGGAACAATTAAGGGTGCTGGCTGACGAGAACGAAGTAATGCTGGTTTATGATGAAGTACAAACCGGCGTAGGCTTAAGTGGCAAATTTTGGCTGCACCAGCACTTTGGCGAAAACGCCCGCCCGGATATTTTAGCCTTTGGTAAAAAGATGCAGGTATGCGGTATATTGGCAGGCAAAAAGGTTGATGAGATAGAGAACAACGTTTTTAATGTATCATCGCGCATCAACTCAACCTGGGGTGGTAGTTTGGTAGATATGGTACGCTCTTCCAAGATCATGGAAATTATTGAGGAAGACGGCCTTTGCGATAAAGCAGCCCAAACAGGTGACTATCTGCAAACCAGCCTTAAAAACATCGCGGCTAAAAATAATATCATCACCAATGTACGTGGTAAGGGCTTGTTAACCGCCTTTGATTTCCCTGATGCCAATACACGTAACGCATTTATTAATCACGGATTAGAATATAATATCATGTACCTGGGTTGCGGCGATCGCAGCATCCGTTTCAGGCCAGCGCTTATTATAGAGGAGCATCATATTGATGAAGGTATGAACGTGCTCGAAAAAATATTGCTTCAACTATAACAAAAGTGTAATAATATTGCTACAAGCGCCTGTTTTAAAACCAACAGGCGCTTTTTTTATTCATCAAATACTATAATTGCGCTATGGCGTTATTATAATATTATTAATAATTCATTAGCAGGTGTTATTAATTGATTTATGGTTGCGTATATATTAAAATACATTACATAATACTAAGGGTTACAATAGGATGAACAGACAAATTGAAAAATTAAAAAAACAACTTACAGAGATAGCTGAAGTTGTTAATTCTTTCCAGTCTGAAGCTGTACAAGTGAGAGTGGTTGACAGACTTTTAGACGAGATAATGGATACAGAGAAGGGAGATACGGAAGGATCTGATATTTTCAATAAGAGAGGCCGAAGGTCATACCGCGAAAATGAGGTAAACGAGGCACATGGCCGTAAAAAGCCGGGCGCTACCAAGGTATTAAACCAATTGCTAAGCAGCGATTATTTTAAAACGCCTCACTCTATCTCATCAATTGCAGATTACTGCAAAGAAAAATTCGACTCGGACTTTAAAACATCAGAACTATCGGGCATTTTACTGAAGCTTGCCAAAGAGAACAAGCTAAAACGCGAAAGAAGCAACGACAACAACCGCTTCGAATACGTTGGGGTTTAATTAAAAAAAAGGCCGCTCAAATTGAGCGGCCTTTTTTTAGCTTCATTGCCGTTTGCTTAGCCAAAGCGTTAAGCTTAGGCTAAAGCCGGATTGGAATTTTGTTATTCCGCCCCATGAATGGGACTAATATGTTTTGCACTTCATTTTGCTTATCCCCGCTAACGCCAGGTTCTTTGTAGCAGCGAATATGTTCGGGTAGATTGTAGTTAAATATTATTGCTAAATTGCTTAAAATATCAAATATGAATGTTAAACAATTCATCTTCAGCTTCATTTTTAGCATTTCGAGTTTTTGTGCTGTGGCTCAGTTAAAGGATACTATACAAACAAATGCGGATATTCGTCAACTCGTTAAAAACTATGAAACGGCCTGGAATACCCATGACCCAAAAGCGCTGGCCGCTAATTACCGGCTGGATGCCACTTGGGTTAATTGGTTTGGAGCAATGTACACCGGAAGAGAAGATATTGAAAATCACTACCGCACAACGCACCAAACTTACTTTAAAGTAAGCCATTATTATACAAGGGCTATCGAAGATATTCAATACCTCACACCTGATATAGCAGTAGTGCATGTGCGCACGGGTTTAACCGATGATTCCCGTTATCCAGGCCAAACTTTTGAATTTCGAAGGATGATAGTTTTGACGCGGGTAAAAGGTATTTGGCTTATTCAATCTGGTCAAAATGCAAAGTTGGAAAAAGGCATTAAATAAACCACTTTTTTTAGCGTCTTCGCAGGATCTTCTGAAAGAGCCCCTGCCCAAAAAAAGTAACTAAAACCGCTTCGAATACGTAGGGGTTTAATTAAAAACAAAAGGCCGTTCAAATTGAACGGCCTTTTGTTTTTTGGATGCTTTTTATTGCCGTTGCCTGAAGTCAACGGATTAGCAAACAGGAATTAGTGGCTTCAGCCAAATCGGTAAATTTCGGCTAAAGCCGGATTGTGTATTTGATTACCCGTCCCATAAATGGGACGGCAATGATGATAAAACCTATTTACCTAATCTCTTATCTCCAACCTCTAATCTCTCCCTACCTCAGATCAAACAAATTATCTACCCCTAATATTTTACGTGAGGTAAAACCTTCGCCGTATTTGGCGTTGATGCTTTTGCCGTACTCGCGGCCACGGCCATTTATTTGTTCAATAAAATCGGGCGATGAGATATAGGTTTGCGGCTCATCCTCGTTATAGTCTGGGTTATGGAATTGTGACCCGTAAGCATAAATACTTTCTATCTTTTTATCCCAAAACTCGGTTACATCAACAATAATATCCGGTTTAATATACCTGTCTTGTATAAAATGCAATACCTGGCCCGGGCGCCATGGCTCCTGTAATTTGCCATCGTCAAAGGTCTCTATCCGGCGCAAGCCCGATAAAAACGAAGATGCCTCCACCAGTTCATTGGCGCGGCCATGGTCGGGGTGGCGGTCGTGGTAGGCATTCGTTATTACAATTTCGGGCTGGTACTTACGTATGGCGGCAATTACCTTAAGCTGATACTCTTGCGTGTTTGTAAAAAAGCCATCCGGTATAGCCAGGTTGTCGCGAACGGTTAACCCCAAAATCTTTGCGGCTTTGGCAGCCTCTTTATCCCGGACCTCAGCCGTGCCCCGGGTACCTAATTCGCCGCGGGTTAAGTCAACAACACCAACCTTGTGGCCAAGTTTTATATGTTTTAATATAGTGCCTGCACAACCAAGTTCAGCGTCGTCTGGGTGTACAGGTAAAACTAAAATATCTAATTTAAGCATAAACGTAACAATAGTTATTTAGGCTCAGCAGCCAGCAGGCGCTGTATCCTTTTCTTTATTTTTGATGATGTGGGTTTGGTAAACGGGTAAAAAAAGTCAACTACGTTACCATTCCTGTCTATAAGGTATTTATGGAAATTCCAGCGGGGTTTTGAGTTGATAGTGCCATTCTCTTTTTTATCTGCCAAAAATTTATAAAGCGGATCGGCGTAAGGCCCTCTAACCCTTATTTTTTCGAAGATGGTGAAATTGTTGCCGTAATTGCTGCAAAAAGCACCTATAGCATCGCCTTCAAGCGGTTCCTGCCCGCCAAAATCATTTGATGGGAAAGCAAGGATCTCAAAATCCTGATCGGCAAACTCCTTTTTAAGATCGCTCAGATCTTGTAATTGCGGTGTGAAACCACATTGCGAAGCGGTATTTACAATGAGCAGTACTTTGTTGCTGTAATCGGCAAGGCCTATATGGTCGCCGTTCAGTTTTTCAACCGTGAACTGATAAATGCTGTTGTTGTCCATTTAATTAGAGCTTGAAACATAACCGGCTTCAAGCAAAATGGTTTCAATGTCGCGTTGCTCAGATGCGTCGTACGTTTCTTTGAGGTTATGCCCAAATAATCGGGCTACCGATTGGAAGAGAAAGGCATTAAAGCCCCCTTTTAATTCTTTAGCCAAAGCAAAGCTGGTTGCACCGGTTTCGCGGCTAACCAATTTTATCAATACTTCACCCTGACTTATTGTCAGATTCTTAATATCTTTATTAAATAAGTTTTTTACGTCGGCTTCGCAGGCCTTCATCAGTTCCTTCTGCTTTTTCTTATCACCGGTAAGGGCCAGGTCGCGCTGTAGCTTTCTGTAACGTTCGCCTGCAAAACGCGCGTAAGGCAACACTTTCATTACATTATAACGTAAACGGCGATAATTAAGCCTGTCTTGCTCGCTTGCAAAAATGCGCGTATCAACTATGCGTACCTCCGGGGTTACAATCCAGGGTACAAGTTCACCGTCAAGTTTGGTTAAATATACTTTGGTGGTATCATTTTTGCCAAGTACTATAGGTGCCGCAGGTTTATCATCCTGGGCTTTTAACCCAAGCGCTGCGCAACAAAACAATAAAAGCGAAACAATAAATTTCATATTTTTACTTGATACAAAATTAACGCATTTTATTTTGTTATTTTATAATTACCTGCAATAATAAATATTGTTTGCTGGTTTATTATAGTGTAATACACGTTTATACATGAAAGATTTAGTAATTGACCTGGAAGCCGAGAAGAAAGAGATCCTGAAAAGATACCGGGCATTGCTGCGCGCAAGTAAATCCACCCTGCAAAAGGGCGATAAACGCATGATACGCAAGGCCTTTGAAATGGCTTTGGAGAGCCATAAAGACATGCGCCGTAAAAGCGGTGAGCCTTATATATACCACCCTATTGCAGTTGCACAAATAGCAGCCGAAGAGATAGGTTTGGGTACCACATCAATAGTGTGCGCCCTGCTGCATGATGTTGTAGAGGATACCGATGTTACCCTGGAAGATATTGAACTGGAGTTTGGTAAAAAAGTAGCCAAAATAATTGATGGCTTAACCAAAATATCGGGCGTGTTTGATACCAACAGCTCGTTACAGGCCGAAAACTTCCGCAAAATGCTGCTTACCCTTGCCGATGATGTGAGGGTGATATTGATAAAACTGGCCGACAGGCTGCACAATATGCGTACCATGGAGTTTATGCCGCGCGATAAGCAGCTTAAACTATCGTCAGAAACGGTGTACCTGTATGCGCCGCTTGCGCACCGTTTGGGTTTGTACGCTATAAAATCTGAACTGGAAGACCTTTCCATGAAATACATGGAGCGCGAAACTTACCAGTTTATCAAAAATAAACTGAACGAGAAAAAAACGGAACGCGAAAAATTTATCCGTGATTTTATTGAGCCGGTGCAAAAAGTGCTTGAAGGGCAGGACCTGCACGGCGAATTATTCGGCCGCCCAAAATCCATCCACTCCATCTGGAACAAGATGAAGAAAAAGGCCATCCCGTTTGAGGAAGTATATGACCTTTTCGCCATCAGGATTATCCTGGACAGCACGCCCGAAAATGAAAAAGCCGACTGCTGGAAGGCGTACTCGATAGTTACCGACCTGTACCGCCCTAACCCCGACAGGCTGCGCGACTGGATCTCGTCGCCTAAGGCAAATGGTTACGAATCATTGCATACTACCGTTATGGGCCCGCGTGGGCAATGGGTTGAGGTACAGATCCGTACCAAACGCATGAACGAAATTGCCGAAAAAGGTTTCGCGGCGCACTGGAAATACAAAGAATCATCAACAGATAGCGGCCTGGACCAATGGGTGCAAAAGGTTAGGGATATGCTGAAAAACCCTGACTCGAACGCGCTCGACTTCCTGGATGATTTTAAGATGAACCTGTTCAGCGATGAGATCTTCATCTTTACTCCAAAAGGTGCGTTGATACAATTACCACTTAACGCCACCGCACTGGATTTCGCATTCGAGATCCACACCGATGTAGGCGCAAGCTGTATTGGCGCCAAAGTGAACCATAAACTGGTACCGCTAAGCTATAAATTGCAAAACGGCGACCAGGTAGAGATCATCACTTCCGGCAAGCAATCTCCTAAAGAGGATTGGCTGAACTTTGTGGTTACCGCCAAGGCTAAGGCCAAAATAAAATCGGCATTGAAAGAAGAGCGCCGCAAAATTGCCGATGACGGTAAGGAGATACTGGAACGTAAGATGAAATCGATAAAGCTTACTTACAACTCCGAAAACCTGCATAAACTGAGCTATTATTTTAAACTTACCTCTACGCAGGACCTTTTTTACAATGTGGCCAAGGGCCTTATTGACATGAAGGACCTGAAAGAGTACCAGGCATCAGAAAAAGTAATTGAAAACAAACCTCAGGATAAAATAGAAGCTGAACAGCTGCAAAACATCGTCCGTAATATAAAAACCAAGGACAGCGATGTTCTGCTTTTTGGCGAGGACCTGCAAAAGATTGATTATAAACTGGCCAATTGTTGTAACCCTATCCCGGGTGATGATGTTTTTGGCTTTGTTACCGTAAGTGATGGCATCAAAATTCACCGTACCAATTGCCCAAATGCGGCCAAATTAATGTCAAATTACGGTTACCGTATTGTAAAGGCAAAATGGACCAAACAGCTTGAACTGGCCTTTTTAACCGGCCTGCGCATTACCGGTATTGATGATGTTGGTTTGATAAATAAACTAACCACCGTAATATCAAATGATTTTAAGGTGAACATCCGTTCTATTACGGTTGATAGCGATAACGGTATTTTTGAGGGCTCGATAATGGTTTACGTAAACGATACCGAACATCTGGACAACCTGATCAAAAAACTAAACCAGGTTAAGGGTATTACCTCGGTTATACGGTTCGATTCGGTTATCGATAAAGCATCCTGATAGAGATACAAGACTTTTAGAGTCAAGAGCCAAGACAGAACAGCATTATCACAAAATCGCACTCATTTCTTGGCTCTTGACTTCTTGATTCCTGACTCTATTCTCCAAAATATTTAATACCTTTGCACTGTTAATTTAACATTATGCCTGTACAGGAAACCATTGCGTTGGTAAAAAAGATTTTTGAGGCCTACCTCGAAAATAAAAGCCTGAGGAAAACTCCTGAGCGTTTTGCCATACTTGAAGAAATCTATTCAAGAAGCGATCATTTTGATGTAGAATCGTTATACATCCACATGAAGAACAAAAAGTACCGCGTTAGCCGTGCTACTGTTTACAACACCCTCGAACTTTTGGTATCATGCGACCTGGTAACTAAACACCAGTTTGGCAAGAACATGGCCCAGTTCGAAAAATCATACGGCTATAAGCAGCACGACCATATTATCTGCATTGATTGCGGTAAAGTGGTTGAGTTTTGCGATCCGCGCATTCAGCAGATCCAAAGTATGATGGGCGATATTTTAAAGTTCGATATTAAGCACCACTCTTTAAACCTGTACGGTAACTGCACCAAGCTTCGCGAGGGATTCTGCGACAGAAAGGTATCATAGTTACCCATAATTCATTTAAATTTATTTCAAGAAAAGATATCATTTAATGGCTGTTGACGTATTATTAGGCCTCCAGTGGGGCGACGAAGGTAAAGGTAAAATTGTTGATGTACTAAGTGCAGGTTACGACCTGATAGCCCGTTTCCAGGGCGGCCCAAATGCAGGCCACACTTTAGAGTTTGAAGGCAAAAAATTTGTATTAAACACTATCCCTTCGGGTATTTTCTTTGATAACACCATGAACCTGATTGGTAATGGTGTTGTGATAGACCCTATCACCCTTAAAAAAGAACTGGATAAATTAAAAGATAACGGCCACGACCTGTTAGCCAAAAAGAATTTGATGATCGCTAAAAAAGCGCATCTTATTTTGCCAACCCACCAACTGCTTGATGCCGCTTCTGAAAAGAAAATGGGCGACGGCAAAATTGGTTCTACCTTAAAAGGTATCGGCCCAACTTATATGGATAAAACCGGCCGTAATGGTTTACGCATTGGCGATATCACCCTGCCCGATTTTAAAGAGCGTTACCAGAAACTGGTTGATAAACATACCTCTATGCTGCAGGCCATGTATGGCGAAGTAGCTGATTTTAGCGAGCGCGAAGCGGCTTTCTTTGAAGCGGTTGACTACCTGAAGCAATTCCCGCTGGTTGATTCTGAGCATTTGGTGAACCAATATATTAAAGACGGCAAAAAAATACTTGCCGAAGGCGCACAAGGCACCATGCTGGATATTGATTTTGGATCGTACCCGTTTGTAACTTCATCAAACACAACTACTGCCGGTGCTTGTACCGGTTTAGGTGTTGCCCCAAGCCAGATAGGTGATGTTATAGGTATTTTTAAAGCCTATTGCACCCGTGTTGGTGGCGGCCCCTTCCCTACCGAACTGCATAACGAAACAGGCGAAGAACTGCGCCGTATTGGCCACGAATTTGGCGCGGTAAGCGGCAGGCCACGCCGTTGTGGCTGGATCGATCTGCCGGCGCTTAAATACGCTATTATGCTGAACGGTGTTACCCAACTGGTAATGACCAAGGCTGATGTTTTAAGCGGATTTGATAAGATCTACGCTTGTACGCATTATAACTACTTAGGCGAACAGATAGATTATATGCCATACGATATTTGCTCGGTTGATGCAGAACCCGTATTAAAAGAGATTGACGGCTGGAACGAAGACCTGACCGGCATTACCGAACTGAACGAGATCCCTGCAAAACTGCAATCATACATTGAATACCTGGAAGCCGAACTTGAGGTGCCTGTAAAATGGTTATCTGTTGGCCCGGATAGAAAGCAAACTTTGGTATTGCACTAATATTTATATAGAGTATATTTCAAAAGGCCCCGATAAATCGGGGCCTTTTATATTTAGTTAACTATTTTTGAACCGTGATAACCGAGGTAACCGACGTAGCTATATTTAAACAAAAAGCGCTTGCATGGGCCGCTAAATTCGACACCCTGTGCTACCTCGACAGCAACAGCTTTAACGACCATTACAGCAAGTTTGACACCCTGATAGCCATCGGTGCCAAAGCTGAACTAAAAGCTAATGCAGGCGATGCATTTGACCAGTTTTCGGCCTTTAAGGACAACAACCCGGGCTGGATAACCGGTTTCTTAGGTTACGACTTGAAGAACGAAACAGAGAACCTCCGATCCAACAACACCGACTATCTCGACTTCCCTGACCTGTACTTTTTTGCACCTGAGATTATAATAAGCATAAAAGGAAATACGGTTGAAATTATTGGCGGAAATGAGGGGGAGATAATGGAGAGTATTACGGGATTCGAACTCGTACCAGGCAAACAGCAGCCTGCTATTAACCTGCAGCCACGCTTCAGCAGGCAGGAATATGTGGAAACGGTAAAAAAAATACAGCACCATATTGTCCGTGGTGATATTTATGTAACCAACTTTTGCCAGGAGTTTTATGCGGATGATACAGAGATAGAACCGCTCTCCACCTTCCAAAACCTGAACAGCTTATCGCCTACCCCTTTTTCCACTTTTTTTAAGTGGAATGGCAATTATATCATGTGTGCATCGCCCGAGCGTTTTTTGGCTAAACGAGGAAGTAAACTTATATCGCAACCCATAAAGGGAACAGCACGCCGTGATGCTGATGAGGCTGTAGACAGATCGTTAATAGAAGAGCTACGCAACCACCCGAAAGAGCTTCAGGAAAACGTGATGATAGTAGACCTGGTACGTAACGACCTTACCCACTCCGCCAAACCCGGCACCGTAAAAACCGAAGAACTTTACGGCATCCAAACATTTAAACAGGTACACCAGATGGTATCGACTGTGGTATGCGAACTGCGGGACGATGTATCAGTTGTTAAGGCGGTAAAGAACACGTTCCCGATGGGCAGCATGACTGGCGCACCCAAAATAAGCGCCATGCAGCTGATGGAACAATACGAGCGCAGCAAGCGCGGGGTGTACTCAGGCGCGGTGGGTTATTTTAGCCCGGATAATGATTTTGATTTTAATGTGGTAATCCGTACGCTGCTATACAACAGCACCAAAAAGTACTTATCATTCCATGTAGGCAGCGCTATTACCTACCACGCCAACCCCGAAAGCGAGTACGAAGAGTGTTTGTTGAAAGCAAAAGCTATACTGGAAGTATTAGGGGTGAGTGAAAGGCTGTAACTATCTAAAAAACGAATGTCATTTCGAACGAGGTACGAGGAGAAATCTTGTTCATTATGCAATATCGTCACCTGTCATTCGAACAAGATTTCTCCTCGCTACCGCTCGTTCGAAATGACAGGGTGGTTACTCCTACCCCGGCAACACCGGATCCAGCAACAACTTATCCGCAATCCTAACCGCAACCTCCGACCCATTGGCCCAAAAAGCCGACACCGGCTTTACACTCAGGTAAGGCACAAAGGCCTCGCCGTACAATTCCTTAATATCCGCTTCAAAAACAAAATCTTTTACTTCGGCAATTTGCCATGCGATGTGCTCAACCTGGTACTGCATGGTTTTATAATCGGTTAGGCGGTTGTAGCCCCAGTAATGCTCAAAAATAAACTCCTCGGGGCTGCCGGCTACTATTGGCGTAAGGCTGTTACGTACCGTGGCCCCAAGTTTGTTCCACGCTCCTTTTAATTTCCACTCGTATAAAAACTGCGTGTGATTAGGGCCATCCTTTGTTATAGAATGCCGCATGGGCAGGGCACGATAATGTTCTTTATACAGGTTATTGGCTATCAGCAAAATCATACTTTTGGGCACTATCTCGCTCACAAATACCGCCCCGCGTTTCCATTCTTTACCATCAAAATGGCGCACATAAAAGCGCAGGTTCACCTCTTCAAAATTCACATGGAACGGCCATTTAATGCCCAATACATGCGTATCCTTAAACATAAAACCAACCATACTAACCAATGCTTTCCCCTCCCACAAATCAATTTCGGTAGCGGCGGGCAGGTAAGGTTTCAATATCTCGGGGTCAACCTCGTAGTTAAGCATCACCAGGTTGCGCCATTGGGCGGTTAAAAAGCGGGATTTAGAAGTGGGCATAATGGTAAAAGTAAAAAATGCACGTATTGTTTTTTAACCACAGAGGTCAAAACTATACGCAATCGCTCGCGTCTTTGCGAGGGACTACTATTATAAGGCCTCCGGCCGCCTTTATCAAGCTAATACAATTACTGCGGCCTGAGGCCGTGTAATAATCCTCACTCGGCTGGAGCCGAGCGAGTACAGAAAAGGTCACATCAAAAAAATCTCTGTGCCCTCTGTAAAAACTCCGCGCTCTCTGTGGTTAAAATAGCTAAACCAAAAAGGTCACAGAATTTAAATCTCTGTGACCTCTGTGAAAATCTTTGTGCCCTTTGTGGTTAAATAAACAACCTATTTGCCTTTGTAATATTTCATGGCCTCAGGTATCAGCTTTTGGATGTTGGCTATACGTGTGGCATCACTTGGGTGGGTGCTTAAAAACTCTGGCGGGGCACCCTGGCTTTGTGCCGCCATGCGCTGCCAAAAGCTAACCGCCTGGCGTGGGTCATAACCGGCCATTGCCATAAAGGTCAGTCCAAGCCTGTCGGCCTCGTTCTCTTTATCGCGCGAATATTTTAAGGTAGCCAACTGGCCGCCAACACCATATAGTGTACCTATTAAAGCCTGGGTGGTTTGCGATTTATTACCTGTTGCGGCGTTAATTGCTGTGCCGCCTGCCTGTACAGCCATTTGCTGTGATAGCGCTTCGGCAGAGTGATGGGCAATAGCGTGCCCAATCTCGTGGCCCATAACAGTTGCTAAACCAGCATCAGTTTGGGTAACAGGTAATATGCCGCTGTAAACAGCAACCTTACCGCCCGGCATACACCACGCGTTAACTTCTTTACTTTGTATCAGGTTAAACTCCCATTGGTAGTTGTACTGGTCGCCATAACCATTGGCTTTTAAATATCTATCAATAGCTACAGCAAGCTGGCTCCCAATACGTTTTACACGCTGGGCATCGGTACCGCTGCTAATAACTTTTGTGCTGGGGTCTGATAACAACTGGCGGTAACTTTGTGCCGCTGCGGGGTTTATCTGGTCATCGCTTACTAAGCTTAATTGCGAACGGCCTGTAAGCGGCACTGTTGAACAGGCGTAAACGGTAATAGCAATTACAGCCAGTGCCAATAGGGGTTTAATTCTCTTCATGGGATTCAGGTGGTTTTCTTTTTAAATAAATTAACTTTCGACTCCTTACCCTTTAATAATCGTTCAATATTTTTTTGATGCGTTACCAATACCAGTATAAAAATACACATGCCATATATAATGACCGATTTAATATACACCGGGAAAATAAATGTTACACCGATAGGATATATAAACCCGGCTAATATGGATGCTAATGATACATACCTGGTTATTAGCAACGTTACAATAAATACCAATACGCAAAGTAAGGCAGCCGGTAAGTTAATAGCCAATATCATTCCAAAAAGTGTGGCAATCCCTTTACCGCCCCTAAAGCCGGCAAATACCGGGAACAAATGGCCCATTACCGCGGCTATACCAAGCGCCAGTTCGTAGTTTGTAAAAGCAATAGAATGGTAGGCACCGGTTGTGGTAACCCCAATAACGTAAGCCAGGTTGGTGGCTGTCCACCCCTTTAAAATATCGAGCAGCATAACCGGGATACCGGCTTTTTTGCCCAAAACCCTAAAAGTATTGGTAGCCCCGGCGTTACCGCTGCCGTATTCGCGTACGTCTACATTGTAAAATGCCTGCCCTATCCATACTGCAGTAGGAATTGATCCGAATAGGTAAGCCAGAATAAGCGCTGAAATCGAGTAGATTGATAGCATCTGCCTGCAATATTATTAATTTGATGTTATACTACCGCAATATATCATTATAATTTTACAGCCTTTAAGCTGAGGTCTAAACTTTTTATAGAATGCGTAAGGGCTCCTACCGATATATAATCAACCCCGCATTCGGCATAGCCGCGTATGTTATCAATAGTTATCCCGCCCGATGCTTCGGTAATGTACCGGCCTTCTATCATATTAACAGCCTGTTTCAGATCTGTAAAGTTAAAATTATCAATTAATATACGGTTAACATTGCCGGTTTGCAATACCTGTTCCAATTCGTCAAGGTTGCGTACCTCAATTTCTATAGCCAGCTTTTTGCCGGTTTGCTGCAAGTACCTGTTGGCATTTTCAATTGCCCTGCGGATGCCGCCCGAGTAATCTACATGGTTATCCTTTATCAGGATCATATCATACAAACCAAAACGGTGATTAACGCCACCGCCTATACGCACAGCCCATTTCTCAAGGTACCGTAAGCCCGGTGTAGTTTTACGGGTATCTAAAACTTTTGCATTGGTTCCTTGTAAAAGGTCAACAATTTGGCGGGTGGTAGTAGCAATACCGCTCATGCGCTGCATACAGTTAAGCACCAGTCGCTCGGCTTTTAAAATGGCCCGGGCATCACCCTCCACTTCAAAGGCAACGTCCTTAGGTTTAACTTCGGCGCCATCCTGCAAAAACACATTCAGTTTCAGGTTAGGGTCAACCTCTCCAAAAATCTCTGCAGCCAGTTCAACACCCGCCAGTATGCCGGTATCTTTTACCAATAACTTTGCTTTGCCTTGTGTGCCGGCTTCAATGGTAGCTAATGAAGTATGATCGCCGTCGCCAACATCTTCACTTAAAGCATTAACTATAAATTGATGTATAATTTCTTTGTCCAAACCTTTGTTTTTTTGAGCTTCAAAAGTAAGAACAATTGATGATTAATTAGGTTTTTTCGGTTTCTATACGCAACTCAATGACAACCATTACCTTATTAATTTCCCTGAGGGTGTATGATATGCGGAATTTGCCTTTATCAGTGCTTAAAATAGCCACGCCAAAGTTATAATTGGGGTTTGAGCTAACGCGATGTAACAGCTTTACCGCATGTGGTTTATTCTCTTTAAAAAACTTATCCAGTATCATTTCCGACTGCGCCTTTGAGTAAACATTGGTTTCGTCTAAAATATTCATATCAACGTTTGATGAGAACATTTTGGCAAGCTCATGCGCGTTGCCTTGTTTAAGCAGGTCGGCAATTTTTTCAATATCGTCCGCCTTTACTGCAAGTGGCAGTAAAAATAAAAGCGTTACCAGCGGAAAGTATTTTAGTTTCATATATGTATATGACCAATAACTTACAGATTTGTTGTAGCAAAAAATAAAACGCTGTTAAAGTACAATGTTTAAACGTTGCTTTTATATTTGCATTGTGGAAAACAATAAAAAAGTTGCATTAATTATACTCGACGGCTGGGGTTACGGCCGTAACGACAGATCGAACGCAATAGTAGCGGCAAATACGCCGTTTTTCGATTCGATGATAGCAAAATATCCAAACTCCAAACTGGAAGCATCGGGCCTTGCCGTTGGTTTGCCTGAAGGGCAGATGGGTAACTCGGAAGTTGGGCACATGAACCTTGGTGCCGGCCGTGTAGTTTACCAGGAGCTTGGCCGCATAAACAAGGCGGTTACCGATAACGAATTTATACAGAACGAAACCCTGCTTGAAGCATTTAACTATGCTAAAAACAACAATAAAGACCTGCACCTGATAGGCCTGGTGAGCGATGGCGGTGTGCATGCGCATATTAACCACGTAAAAGGCCTGGCTGATGCTGTAAATGCATTAGGCTTGCAAAGGGTATTTATTCATGCGTTTTTGGATGGCCGCGATACAGACCCTAACTCGGGCGCAGGTTTTATTACCGAACTGCAGCACCATATTGCCGATACCCCTGTTACCATTGCTTCGGCCATTGGCAGGTATTATGCAATGGACCGCGATAACCGCTGGGAACGCGTTAAAAAAGCGTACGACCTGCTGGTGAAAGGTGAAGGTGAGGCATCAAAAGACATCATCGCTTCAATCAAAACATCATACGCAGCCGGTGTTACCGACGAATTTATACTGCCAATAGTAAAAACCGGCGACGATGGCCAGCCTGTTGCTACTATAAAAGATGGCGATGTGGTGATCTGCTTTAACTTCCGTACAGATAGGGGCCGCGAAATTTCGCAGGCGCTTACTCAAAAAGAATTCCCGGAGTATGATATGAAGCCGCTTAACATCGATTACGTGACCATGACATCGTACGATGAAACCTTTAAAAATGTAAAAGTGGTGTTCCGTAAGGACGACCTGAGCAAAACATTGGGCGAGGTTTTAGAAGGTGCCGGTAAAAAACAGATCCGCATAGCCGAAACTGAGAAATACCCGCACGTAACGTTCTTCTTCTCGGGCGGCCGCGAAACTGAATTTAATAACGAGAAACGCCTTTTAGTGCCTTCGCCAAAAGTTGCTACTTACGACTTGCAACCCGAAATGAGCGCCGAAGGGATCCGCGATGCCATTATCCCTGAACTGGAAAGCGGCTGGCCCGATTTTGTGTGCCTAAACTTTGCCAATACCGATATGGTTGGCCATACGGGCGTTTTCAGCGCGGTAATGAAGGCTGCCGAAACTGCTGATGCCTGCACAAAAGCGGTTGTTGAAGCCGGCTTAAAAAATGGCTACTCGTTCATCATCATTGCCGACCACGGCAACGCCGATTACATGATAAACGAGGATGGATCGCCAAATACCGCGCATACCACCAACCTGGTGCCTTGTATTATTATTGATAATGATGTAAAACAGGTAAAAGATGGTAAACTGGGCGATATTGCACCAACCGTTTTAAGCATTTTAGGCGTGCCTATCCCGGCCGAAATGACTGGTAATGTATTGGTATAAACCCATCCAAAAATATACTATTTATACAAGCGTGCTGCTGCTTTTATGCGGCAGCTACGCCTGTAATAAGCCCGAAATAAAGGAAACCGGCGCTCAGTTAAAATACTTCGACCTGAAGGAGTATTTTAAGAATGAAGCCACCCGGCTTAACAACCAAAACCCCCAGGTGGACAAAACAGTTGGCCATAACGGCACTGCCGAAAACAAGAAGGTGCATATTGGTAACTGGGAGAAAGAGCTAAACCTTTTTACCGAAAGCGATATTAATAAACCCGCCTGGAAACTAAGCTACAACGTACAGGCCAATAACGACAGCATTGTTTACAAAGCCAAATACCCTGAACTGGAAACCCGCCAGATCATCATCAGGAAAAAGGCCGGGCAGATAACTGAAATAGCTATTGTAAACAACACCCACAACATCCTGTACAACACTACCGAAAAATTGGTATACGCGCCAAACGCCTATTATTTAATTGAGAAAATGCAGCAGGTAAAAATAATGGGGGCCAACAACTACCGTATTAAAGGTAATTTTTAATGATGCCGACATCTTCGAAAAAACTATCTTAGTTAAAGTAGAACAAAAACAATCAAAAATTTAAGCCGCATAACAGATGGCTTTTTTTCTTATTGACACCTCAATAATTATGATCTTATTGTACTCTTTAATTATTTTAATTTTTCCCTTTATTGTATCTATTAACATTCTTATCTATCACATTATAGTCAGGGAAGCAGTAAAAAGATACATTGAGCCTCAATTAAAAGAAAAAGGACTGTTATTCATAAATTACAAATGGCCAGGGTTATTCTCAAGTGGAGATTTTAAGAGTGATACTTTGACATTAACGGTAATGAATAAAAATGGACGGATATCAAGTTCTACCTATGTATATATTTATTATAAACATTTGAGCAATATTAAGAGGATCACAGCCCGAGTTGATACAAAGTTTTTGATTATTGATAGTATAACTTACAGCTCGGAATTTAAATAGTTCAATATATGCGCTACCTATTTTTACGGCAACACCCTAAAAACGATTATAAAACTTAATGTGTCGTCTTATAGAATTTAATGATGCCCGTTGGCGGTTGCCAGCTTTTCTTTAGATAGCTCTATCAGAGCAGATATATCAGACCTTCCGGGATTATCATTCAGTACTTTTTCCAGGTCGGTTATGGAGGCTTTTAACGAGTTGATGCCGCGTGCTTTATCGTAATTATGGGCGTTCCTCTGATCCAGCTTAAAAATGCCGTATTCGCGGTAGGCAATACCCCGTGTCTGGTAGCATTTGCCATGGTCGTTAGGCTCAATGGCGATAGCTTTTGTCAGGTCGAATATAGCGCCCAGCAGGTGTTTCTCCCGCTCAGTTGGTGACAGGTAGGTATCCTTCCCTAAATACCCCTTAGCCCTTGCACGGTAGTAATATGCCGAAGCATCAACCGGGTTTATGAAAATAACTTTGGTGTAAGCAGCTATTGATTTGCGGTAGTTCTCGCTGTGATAGTAAGAATATCCCAGCATCCAGTAAGCGTTGGCGTTGGTAGAATCAACCATACAGGCTTTTTCCAGTTGCGCAACGGCAGCTTTAAAGTTACCGTCCATAAATGCCTGCTGCCCCAAACGCACATAGGCATTCTGTGCCGACGACGTTTCGAACGAGGTAAGTATAAAAAAAGATATTATAGCAGATAGCCTCATTTAATACTTTAGGGATTTAACCGATAACAATATATTAACTACCAAGTAGCTAAATTATTATCCGGCGCGTGCAATTTGTTAATAATTTTAACAATGCATACACTATTTTGAATAAATTATTGGGAAACATGGCAGACCTGGGTTATTCTCAGTGAATAAAAATGCTGTCCCATTTTGTCCCGTTTTAAAAAAAATGGAACAGGCTATAATTTCCAATTATCTAAAAATAAGACACTTAATTAACAAGCCTATATATTTATTATTGCTTGTTTACCCACTAAAAAGGCCGTTATAAGGCCGAAAAAAGGCTAAAAAAATCGCTTTGTGTTACTCTTTGGGGCTGTCTCGTTTCTTATACCATTAAAAAAAAACGAGACAAAGCAGCGTTTTCATAAAATACTGAATATAAGTTATTAACGCATAAACAGTGAAGTTTTAGAAGAGATACTGACAAAATTTCGTCAGTAATAAAGCATTCATTATCAACACCTTAACCTTGTCCCACTTGTCCCGTTTTAAAAATGGAACAAAACAGTACCTAGGGCAAAATCATTTTTTAAAAGATAATGTCCGCTTGTTCGTCTTAAGCAGTATGGGCTGTAAAATCCCACTATAATTAAACAGTAAGAGATGAATACTATAAAAGATAAAAAAATAGCCATTATTGGCGGTGGCCCGGGCGGTTTAACACTTGCCAGGCTTTTACAGTTAAAGGGTGCCGATGTAACCGTTTACGAACGCGACCTACACCAGGATGCCCGCGCACAGGGCGCCACGCTCGATCTGCATGAAGAATCGGGCCTGGCCGCTTTGCAGGCAGCCCGTTTAATGGATGAGTTCAGAGCAAACTACCGCCCGGGGGCCGATAAAATGCGCGTTACAGATGAACATGCAAACATTGTGTTGGATGACCATATAGGAGAGCAGGACGAGACATACCGCGGCCGGCCCGAAATAGACCGCGGCCCTTTGCAAAAATTACTGCTTGAATCGCTTACCCCCGGTACCGTAGTTTGGAACAGTCAGTTTTCTGCGCTTACACCACATAACAACGGCTGGAAAATTGAATTTAAAAATGGTACTATGGCCGTTGCCGACCTGGTTATAGCCGCCGATGGCGCCAATTCAAAACTACGCCCCTACCTTACTCCCATTAAACCATTCTATTGCGGTTATACAGCCGTTGAGGGTGCGGTGTATCATTCAAAAACAACAAGCCCCGAAATGCACCAACTTTTAAGTGGCGGTAAAATTTTTGCCATGGGCGATAACCGTAGCCTTATAGTAAGCGCCAAAGGTGATGGCAGCATGGTGTTTTACCCATGCTTTAAGGCTGATGAGAACTGGGTGAAAGATTCGGGTATTGATTTTACAGATAAAGCCCAGGTACTTGCCTGGTTTAAAACCGAATTTGCAAACTGGGGCGATATATGGACCACGCTATTTGAGCACGCAAGCGGCACTTTTGTACCACGCCCCTTATACGCTATGCCTTTAGACCAGGCATGGGAAGCGCAGCCCAACCTAACCATGCTTGGCGACGCCGCCCACCTGATGCCACCCTATGCCGGCGAGGGCGTAAACATGGCCATGCTGGATGCCTTAGAGCTTAGCAATGCCCTTACCGATGAAACCTATCCTGATACGCTGGCTGCAATTACCGCTTTTGAAAAACAAATGCTCAGCAGGGCGTCCGAAGTTGCGGATCAGTCTATCCAATCGTTAGAGATCTTGCATTCGCCGGGAGCTATTGATTTTATGACGCGGATTGCAGGGTAAAATTAATTATAGCGAAAAAGTTATCCCCAGTATATTTGGTTTATACATTTTTGTTGAGTTAATTGCGTTAATACTTTAAGCAAGTTCAGTATTAACCAATTTATCAAATTATGGATTTTTTTAAGGAGGTAGCTAACGAATTTACAGGCTTTTGGGGCCTTGGCGGTTTATTAGACATCATCAAATCGGGCGATTACAGTAAGTTTCTTACTTATGGTGGTATCACATCATTGCTGGTACCCCTTACCCCTTTTCTGCTCCTGCTCGAAATTATACGGGCGGCTTTTTACAAAAGGTTTAAGGTTATCCATTATAAGATCTCTTTTTTCACTTATGTATTAAACGCCTTTGTAGGCCGGGTAATATCCATTGCCATGATAGGGCTTTGCATCAAATGGTTTTTACCCATCGCGCTTTTAAAAACCACTTTTACCTGGTATTGGTTTATTTATGGGTACGTGATATGGGAGTTCGCGCATTTTATATACCATTACCTTGCGCATAAGGTGCGCCTGCTTTGGTGCCTGCATTCTACCCACCACGCGCCCGAAAGCATGAACCTTTCGGTTACCTACGCCCACTTTTTTTTAGAAGCCCCGTATGCCGATCTGATCCGCACCAGTATTTGCATTTTGCTGGGTGTAAACCCCGCCATGCTTTTTGTAATTATGTTTATTGACGGCACCTGGGGCGCTATGATCCACGTGGGCGAAAACATTATAAAAGATGGCCGGCTTGGCTTTTTAAACAATATCATACTTACACCATCGCATCACCGGGTGCACCATGCCCGTAATATTGTGTATATGGATACCAACTTTTGCAACCTGCTTAATATATGGGATAAGGTTTTTGGCACCTACTACCCCGAAGACCGCAGCATCCCGATTGAGTACGGCATTAGCAGGCCCATGATCAAGAACAGCTTTTTGGATGCTTATTTTGGTGAGATTGTAGCCCTGGCAAAAGATGTTTACCGGGCGCCGGGGATTAAAAACAAAGTCTTCTATATTTTTATGCCACCGGGCTGGAGCCATACCGGCGACCATAAAATGACCCATGTGGTACGCAAAAAATACTTTGAGGAACTGGAAGCGGAAAAAGCCAAAGGAGAAAAAGTACTGGTGTAAATTGTGTTTGATTAAGTTTCACACAATAGTTAATTAGGGTAGCCCTTACAGGGCAAAGCCTTGTTTATTCGCTTTTCTACAAAGCGGTTGTCCCTACGGGACATAATTACCCTTTTACATTTATATTTTTATGCCCCATCAGGGGCTACCGCTCTGTAGTAACGGTTCCTATAGGCCTTTTTGCTCCGTAGGAGCTACCCTAAAACCTGGAATGTATAAACCTGATAGCAGCAGATACCGGCCCCGTACCTAATGCCTGTGCGCGTATAAGCGGATAGCAGGGCTGGCATAACCAAACCACCACTGCCTTTGCTTTACAAAGCTTATGTGTACATCAATCCCCCTGCATGACTTTTTTTCCACTTTAGTCAAAAACTTATAAAAACCGGTCTAAATTATTTCACCTTCATAATCGCCAACAAATCAACAAATTACAAACCCATGGCGTTTACAGGGGCTAATTAACTTATATTGGCATAGCTCTTGAAACTGTATATTTGAATAATTAACTACTGCTGATTAACCCATAATTTTAAGGGCGGAGTTTCCGCACCTGCCAATATGACGTTACCGGCATACATAATAAGGTGATTGATGAGTTTTGATCCGTTCGATTTTAAAAATACTATGCCTTCCATTAATGAAGATTCCGAATTCTTCCCGCTGATGTCATCAGAGGATGAGGCGGAAATGAATAATGAAGAGGTACCCGATATTATTTCTATACTTCCGCTGCGCAATACGGTGTTATTTCCGGGGGTTGTTATCCCCATTACTGTTGGCCGCGATAAATCCATTAAACTAATACGCGATGCCAACAAAGGCAACCGCCTTATTGGTGTTGTTGCCCAGCAGGACGTAAGTATTGAGGACCCAACCTTTAGCCAGCTAAATAAAGTGGGGACGATTGCCCTCATCATAAAAATGCTGCAAATGCCCGATGGTAACACCACTGTGATACTACAGGGCAAAAAACGTTTTGTGCTGAAAGAAGAGGTACAAAGCGAGCCCTACATTAAGGCTACTGTTGAACCTTTTAAAGAGATAAAGGCCAAAGAGGATAAAGAGTTTAAAGCCATGGTATCGTCTGTTAAAGACATGGCCATGAATATTATACAGCTATCGCCAAACATACCAAGCGAGGCTGGCATCGCTATCCGTAATATCGAGAGCACATCATTCCTGATCAACTTCATATCATCAAATATGAACGCGGATATGGCTGATAAACAGCAGTTACTGCAAACCGCCAGCCTGCGCGACAGGATAAACATGGTGCTGGAGCATCTAACTTTAGACCTGCAAATGCTGGAGCTAAAAAATCAGATCCAAACCAAAGTACGGGTTGACCTTGATAAGCAACAGCGCGATTACTTTTTGAACCAGCAGCTAAAAACTATACAGGAAGAACTTGGCGGCACATCGCCCGACCTGGAAATAGAGAACCTGCGCCAGCGTGCCCTTAAAAAGAAATGGGACAAAGAGGTTAAAGCACATTTTGCCAAAGAGCTTGAAAAACTTACCCGTACCAACCCTGCCGCGGCAGATTACTCGGTGCAGATAAATTATCTGGAGCTTTTGCTTGACCTGCCCTGGAATGAATTTACAAAGGACAACTTCGACCTTAAACGCGCCCAAAAGGTTTTGGACAAAGACCATTTCGGCCTTGATAAAGTTAAGCAACGCATCATTGAATATTTGGCTGTTTTAAAACTAAAACACAACATGAAAGCGCCCATCCTTTGCCTGGTTGGCCCTCCGGGTGTTGGTAAAACATCGCTGGGAAAATCAATCGCAAAGGCTTTGGGTCGTAAATATGTACGTATGGCGCTTGGCGGCGTGCGTGATGAAGCCGAAATTCGCGGGCACCGTAAAACCTATATCGGCGCAATGCCGGGCAGGATCATACAGTCGGTTAAAAAGGCCGGTGCTGCAAACCCTGTATTCATACTGGATGAGATTGATAAGGTAAGCACCGATTTCCGTGGCGACCCTTCATCAGCCCTGTTAGAGGTGCTTGACCCTGAACAAAACAGTACTTTTTATGATAATTACGTAGAGATGGATTTCGACCTGTCGAACGTGATGTTCATCGCTACTGCAAACTCATTGAGCAGCATACAGCCAGCCTTGCTTGACCGTATGGAGATCATAGAGGTGAACGGTTATACCGTTGAAGAAAAAATTGAAATAGCTAAACGCCACCTGCTACCCAAACAACGCGAAGCACACGGTTTAACCGTAAAGGATGTTGTTATAAAAAGTGATGTTGTTGAGAAACTAATAGAAGATTATACCCGCGAATCGGGTGTGCGTGCTTTAGAGAAAAGGATAGGATCTGTTATACGTGGCGTTGCCAAAAACATAGCCATGGAAGAGCCTTACAATACCCTGGTAAGCAAAAAAGAAGTAGAGAAGATACTGGGTGCCCCATTCTACGATAAAGACCTTTACGAGAACAACGATACCGCAGGCGTAGTAACCGGCCTGGCGTGGACATCGGTTGGTGGCGATATATTGTTTATAGAAGCCAGCTTAAGCCCGGGCAATGGCAAACTAACCTTAACAGGTAGCCTTGGCGATGTAATGAAGGAATCGGTAACCATAGCGTTAGCATATTTGCGTGCGCATGCTACCTACTTTAACATCAACCCAAAACTGTTTGAGCAATGGGATATCCACGTACACGTACCTGCCGGCGCTACCCCTAAGGATGGCCCATCGGCAGGTGTTACCATGCTTACGGCTTTGGTATCGGCATTTACGCAACGTAAGGTAAAACCACATTTGGCCATGACAGGCGAGATAACCCTACGCGGGCGTGTATTACCTGTAGGCGGTATCAAAGAAAAGATCCTGGCTGCAAAACGCGCCAATATCAAAGAGATCATTCTGTGTAAATCAAACCAAAAAGATATACTTGAAATTAAGGAGGGTTACATTACCGACCTGAAATTCCACTACGTTACAGATATGCGCGAGGTAATAAACCTGGCGCTATTGGATGAACTGGTAAAAGAACCACTTGATTTAACAGTGAAGGAAAAAGAGGTAAAGTCACCATTAAATTAAAAACAAGCCTGCTGCTGAATTGAGTTCAGCAGCTCTCAGGCAAACTGGCGAATGCAAATATTCGCTTACCTTGTGACATCCCGAAATAAATTCGGGATGATGATAAAAAAGCAGTGCCAGAAGCACTGCTTTTTTATTTACCAGCATTAGTGTTACTTCCTTTAAATTAATATCTTCATGGCCCTAAATATTTCACATGACGATACGTTTACTACGTTCAATTTTATTTATACTCCTTCTGTTTACTTGTATAGCAGTTAAAGCGCAAAAATCTTTACCAACCTCCCAGGATTCGTTGAAAAAAGATTCGGTTTACAAAGCCCTGTTTAACCGTCGGGGTAAATCCATTTATTTTGAAGCGGGAGGATCGAGTGCGAGTTATTCTGTCGACTACGACTTTCGCTTTAACAGAAGGCAAAACGGCTTCGGCATACGCGTGGGCGCCGGTTACTTTTACAATGGTTATGATAAACTTATTAACGTACCCATAATTTTTAATTATTTGCATGGCACAAAAGGGCATTATCTTGAATTGGGCGCAGGGGTAACTTTTTTCAATAACAACTCAGTTGAAGACATATTTTTCATCAGCGATAACAGCGAATCTAACCCACACCCGGCAGATTACGAGCCGAGGCTACACAACCAAACCGGTGTTATAAGCAGTTTAAGCGTTGGTTACAGATATCAACCTTTAAAAGGTGGCTTTAGCTTTAGGGTTGGTGGCGGGCCGGTAGCCACAAGCAAAAAACAATATCCGTTTTGGCCTTATATGAGTTTTGGATACTCCTTCAAAAATAAACTAAAAGCAAAGAAATAAATACGTTGCTTTTTTTACATTAGCATCGTTAAATTCCCAGATGAAAAATAAACTTTTCCTGTTAGCCATAGGCCTTTTAGCGGGCATTGGTTCATACGCGCAAAACCGAACAAACGAGATCGGCTTCCAATCTGATAACGATTCTTTTCTTGGCCAGGGGTCTGACCGTTACTACACCAACGGCTTTTTCCTGTACTATCGCCATGCGATGGATGTAAGCAAAATGAAGAACGACAAACTGGCCAATGCCGTGTTTGGTTTAGAGCTTGGGCAAAAGATCTATAACGCGCAATCGGGGCAGTTACCGTCGGCAGCTGAGGTTGACAGGCCATTTGCCGGTTATTTATACCTGGGCGCATCAGCCAACCTTTTATACAAGGATGAAACCACCCTTAAACTAACCGCAAAAGCCGGTATTGTTGGCCCCGCTGCCGGTGGTTATGCTATCCAAAAATTCATCCACAACACTTTCGGTTTTTACGAACTGAATAGCTGGCAGTACCAGGTGCGCAATGCGCCACAGTTAAATTTGAGTGCTGAGGTAAACAAACTGATTGCCCGTGGCTCATGGGCTGACCTTACTTTTACGGGTTATGTTAACGCCGGTACAGGCTTTAATGCCGCAGGCATAGGGCCAATGGTGCGTTTGGGTAATTTTAATCAGTTATTCCAATCTGTAAGTACGCAAAGTTCTGTAAGCAAAAGCAGCAACTATACCTTATTACACAATAACGAATTCTTCTTTTACTACAAACCACAGATAAATGCGGTAGCATACGATGCTACCGTACAGGGCAATATTTTTAAGGACCACCCTGAACCCGGCACACAAGAAATTGTTGGCGACATTAACCACCTGGTATTTAGCAACCAGTTAGGCGTTGCCTTAACCACCAGCCGTTTTGTGTTTGATGTTGGCGCGGTAATTAATACCCGCGAAGTGAAACAGATGGTAAAAAGCACCCACCAATGGGGATCGTTAACGGTATTGTATCGTTTTAATTAGTAACCTGTTATGAAATACATTCCGGTAATTGCAGGCTTATTGATCATCCTATCGTCGTGTAAACCGGCAACTAAAAACGTTGTAAATGCAGCGGTTAAAGATCTGAAAGTGAATGATACGTCTTCTATAAGAAAGCGGTTAGAAAGATCACGAAAGCAGGCAGACGATAATTATGAGATACTATTCAATAATGATACGTTGAAAATAGTGTCTGTAATGGATTACCTGTATTATCCTTTTGGCGTACACGTTGATGCAGGTGATATAGCAAAACAAGTAACCGAAGCTACTTTAAAAAAGATCAAATTAAGAAGTTTTGGAACAGGTGATAGTACAGATATCATACAGATTACAACGTCAAAAAGCCAAATGAAACTTCTTTATGATGATGAGCAAAAAAGACAGCAAATCGTATCGGCTGAGATATATGACAACAATTTCCATCTAAAAAAAAATATTCAGATAGGAATGACTAAAACAAAATTCTTATCTGTTTTCTTCAAAAATCCTCCTGTAATTCTACCGGATATAATTAAATTTATTTCGGCAGTAGACGGCATAAAGCATTATTATTATTTTAAGAACAACAAGTTGTCTGAAATAATAATGGTTACCGATTATACCTTGGAAAACAAATAACCTTTAGTAATCAAAGTTTGGCTTTCGGTCGGCCTTTTTGGCCGATTGCATTTTTTTATTGCCCAGGCGTGCCAGTTTAGCTGCCTTGCTCACTTTGCTTGGCTTACGCACTTTTGGCTTATGCAGGGCATTAGTTAGCAGCACAATCAGGCGCTCTACAGCTATCTCTTTATTCAGGAACTGGCTACGTTCTTCATCGCATATTACCTGCACCAGGCCATCTTTATTAAAGCGGTTCTGCAATTTATCGTTCAGTAAAAGCTTTTCCTCATCGGTACATAATGCGGAATTATTAATATCAAAAAGCAGCTCAACTTTTGTTGATACCTTGTTTACGTTTTGCCCGCCTTTGCCCCCGCTGCGCGATGTTTTGTAATAAATTTCGCGTTGCAGGTCGGCCTTATTTAAGTTCATGGCGGCAAAGATAATTAATTGCTTTATTAACTTAGTTGAGCCCATTCCTAATTAACTAATCAGTAAAAATCGTAACTTCGTCCTCCGATGAGCAATAATATCGTGGTAGCTATCGACGGCTACTCATCATGTGGTAAAAGCACCCTGGCCAAAGCATTAGCCAAAAGGTTGCATTATATTTATGTTGATAGCGGCGCTATGTACCGCGCCGTAGCCCTGTATTTTTTAAGGAATAATATTGATACGCATAATCATGCGCAGATAGAAGAAGCCCTAAAAGATATCCACCTCAATTTCCATTCGCGCGATTACGAGACACATATTACTTTAAATGGCGAAGAAGTATCTGAAGAGATCCGCCAGATGCCTGTTTCTGAAAAAGTGAGCGAGGTATCGGCTGTTAAAGAAGTACGCCGCGAAATGGTAAAGCAGCAGCAGCGCATGGGCCAGTCTAAAAACATAGTAATGGATGGCCGCGATATTGGTACAGCCGTTTTCCCGGATGCCCCTTTAAAAATATTCATGACTGCCGACCCGGCCGTACGCGCCAAACGCCGTTATGACGAGATCCACCTGAAAAACCCTGAGGTTACCTTAGAAGAGATATTTGAGAACATCGCCCACCGCGATTACCAGGACACCACCCGCGAGGAAAGCCCGCTTGTACGCGCGCATGATGCCATTATTTTAGATAATACTGATCTAACTCCTGATGAGCAGCTGCAGTTTGCGTTGGATAAGGTGAACCAGCTAAAAGACTAAGGCAAAAAGCTGCTTTCAGCTTTAGTCTTTACGCTTTTAGCTTTACGCCCCTACCTTCACCGTATGCACCCCAAACCTATTCAAAAAATCAACACCTTCATCGCTGGATAAGCCTTTGTATTGGGCGTACGATTTATCAAAGTAAACATGCTTTATCCCGGCAGAGAAGATGAGCCTTGCACATGGCAGGCATGGCGATAGCGTGGTGTACAGCGTTGCCCCTTCCAGGTTGGCACCATTCTTTACGGCGTACAGGATGGCGTTCTCTTCGGCGTGCAGGGCGAGCGAGCAGCTTCCTTTAGAGTCGCGGGCGCAACCTGTTTCAGGCCACTCCTCATCGCAGTTATGGGTACCTGCAGGCGGGCCGTTATATCCAATGGATATAATGCGTGTGTCTTTAGCCAAAACGGCACCGACCTGGGCCTTAACGCAATGTGAGCGTTTGGCCAGGTCGGTTGCCAGGTTCATGAAAATATTTTCGAAACTTGGTTTCATGTTATATCATTGGGTCATTCGCTTCGCTGTCATTGAGTCATTTGCTTGGCTATCATTGAGTCATTACCATATGGCAATGACTCAATGATTAGTAACTCAATGACAAATTAAATTAGTGTCCTCCGCCTGCTTCCAGGTTATCAACGTCGATACCTTGTTTTTTAAGGATAGCGCCGGATTTAAATGCAAAGAATGCAAGATAAGCAAAACCAATAACCGGGATGATGTATGATTTGTGGATGCCTATACCATCGGCAAGGATACCCTGCACCGGAGGGATGATAGAACCACCAAGGATCATCATAATTAAGAATGCCGAACCCTGGCTGGTATATTTACCCAAGCCTGTAACTGATAATGAGAAGATTGACGGCCACATGATAGAGCAGCATAAACCACCGCTAATAAATGCGAATACCGCAACCATGCCTGTAGTTACCAAACCAATCACCATAAATATAGCACCCAGTATACCAAATATAGCCAGTGTGCGTACCGGTTTTTGGTTGCCCATCAGGAAACCGATAACCAATAAAGCCACACAACCCGCGTAAGGATATAAGTTGCTTACATCAGTACCGCTGATGCGGTTCACTACTAATACCACACCAAACGCAAAAAACGGAACAATAATGGTTAAAAGCAGTTTGGCAGTTTTTGAAAGGCTGAAAGCCGCGATAGCTCCGGTCCAGCGGCCTACCATTAAGCTACCCCAATATAACGATATAAATGGTGCCACCTGGTCTGTTTTAAAGTTACCAAATGCCGGAGTTTCTAATAACGAGCCCATGTTGCTTTGAATAGTAACCTCTACACCCACATAGGTAAATATGGCAAGCATACCATAAACCAGTTGCGGATATTGCATGGCGCCCCAGCCCTGCCCGCCTTTACCTGCTGCCGAAGCTGTGCCGATAAGTGTAAACAGGATAATAGCTAACGATGCGTAAACAAAATATTGTTTTTCTATACCCGTAGCTTGTGCAAGCGGGGTTGCAGCCAGGATAAGCAGGAACGCTACAAATATGATACCCAATGGAGTATTAGCTTTGCTGCTCGATTCTATCTTTTCGTCGCTGGTTACACTTGGTAGTTTTGATACCCAGAAAAACAATGCAACTGCTAAAAATAACGCCGCGAGGATAATATACAACGTATTTACGGATGCTATCTTAACATCGGATGCCGGGATTTTTGCTGATGCCGATCCAAATAATATAAAACCTACAATAACGGGCCCCCAAATACTACCAAAGTTGTTTACGCCACCGGCAAAGTTTAAGCGGTGGGTACCTGTTTCAGGGCTGCCCAAAGCAACCACAAACGGGTTGGCAGCAGTTTGCTGTAATGAGAAACCTAATGCTATTATAAAGAAGGTTAATAATATAAACGCGAATGAACCTGAATTGATAGCCGGGATCATGATTAACGCACCAACAGCTGATATTAACAAGCCGTAAATGATACCGTTTTTATAACCTATCTTATTCAGGATGTCGACTTTAGTAGCCGATGAAGCGAAATAAAGTATCAGTGAACCGATAAAGTATCCACCATAAAAGGTAAAGTCGATAAGTTGAGATTCAAATTGTGTTAAGCTAAAGTGCGCTTTACAAAACGGAATAAAAATACCATTTGAAGCCGCTAAAAAGCCCCAGAAGAAAAACACGGTAATGATGGTATATAAAGCCGAACCATTACTCTTTGAGTTGTCTTGTGCCATTGTTTAATTAAGGTTAATACTATTGGTGTGTTTAAAACACTAAACATAAATCAAATTTTATAATAATGGCTATAATTTTTTCATTTTATAAATCACATTATTAAGTTTTGTTGTTTAACAGATAAAAGTTGCATATTAGTGTCCTGATTTTTTTACCTGACGGGATTTAAACAAGGATATATAAGCCTATATTAATGATAGAAGCCATTATTTCGGGAATTGGATTTGGATTAGTGCTAACGTTTATAACAGGCCCGGTCTTTTTTGCTCTTATTAAAACCAGTATTGAAAAAGGTTTTCATGCCGGTTTATCACTCGCCCTTGGGGTTGTAACCAGCGATATGGTGTTTGTGGGTGCCATTTTATTCGGCTCGCAATACTTTGATGTATCCGCACACGATAAAACTATAGCCGGCATTATAGGCAGTATCATCCTATTTACCATCGGTATTTATTACATTTTCAAAAAAGCCGATGTTAATTACAAAAACACTATCCCCAATAAAATAAACCATGCAGGCTACTTTTTTAAGGGGTTTGTGATGTGCATTTTTAACCCAACCGTGCTGCTGCACTGGACGGTTGTTATCGGTGTTGCCAGTACGCAGTTTCACGCCGGCGTACATCACCGCTCGGCAAAAATCGCGGTGATGTTCCTTACCATTCTTATTATACAATTTGGGCTGGATGCTGTTAAGGCGTTTTACGCTAACAAACTCCGCGAAAAAATATCGCCTAAGTTTGTACATCGCCTAAACGAGGTTGCGGGTATAGCCCTCATCATCGCATCGCTGGTATTGATAGACAGATTGGTTACGCATTTTATATTCTCGGCACCAGCAGTTAGTTAAGGTTGTACCTGTTTTATAGCGTTCCCTTTGGGGTGGGCAGGCTAAGTGAGTAGTTAGTTTATCAAACAACATACCCCGCAGTTTAGGCAACCACGGGGCATGCATTCCAATCAAAGCCGTATAATGTATTTATTAAAATAAGCTGTATCCTGTGGGGCTAAATAACACACCATGGGTAGAACCCGAGGCTGAACCATCCGCACAAATACACACCACACCAAAACGGCTTGTTTGCCCGTTAATAGCATATGTTTTACTAAAGCTTGTTGTTGTACCTGCTGTAACCACGCCGTAGCCGCCATAACTAAAATGATTGTAATCGCTATTACTTGTAGACCACGTAATAGTAATACTGGTTGGCGACCAGCTAACGTTTGATGCAGTAAGCGGGTTTACAACACCTGTACACGTTGCTTTTGCAACATGTGTCTTTGAAACCGTTTTTCGCACAACCGGCTTTTCTTTTATAAACGTGAAAGAAAGTATGCCCAACACCAAAAACCCTGTGATAAGGGTATAGATCAAATTCCTTTTCATAATGTTTGAATTAAAGTTGATTAAGAAATAATTGGTTAATAAGATAGCCTTGATGGAATACTTACTACTACGTACCAAGCACCTCCTATGTTTCAACCAAAAAGAAATAAATTAATTATTGATTAATTGAATTTATAACAAGTATCACAAAAATTAACAAACAAAAAAGAGCGATAGACAATCTATCGCTCTTTATATTTTAAGGGTTGGCAACTAATCTCTAATTGCCTTTTTAATCTCTAACAATTACATGTAAGCCCTTTGGTTATTACCTTCCATCCAATTAACAAAGGCGCGGTTTACCACCTTGTTACCACCCGGGGTTGGGTAATCACCGCTAAAGTACCAGTCGCCGGTATGATCAGGGCAGGCTATATGCAGGTTATCAAGGGTTTGATAAAGTACTTCAACCTTAGCCTTAATATTTGGCGGGGTAATGATCTTGGCTATACGGTCAGATATCTCCTGGTCGGTAAATGGTGCGTAGATAGCTTTTACATAGTTCTCTACATCCTCTTTAGCCAGTTTAGAGCTATCCTTACATTTTTGGTAAACCTCTACAATGATATTTTCTTTGCCTTGCTCTTTCAACAAACTTATCGCAGCCTCAAAAGCCACAAACTCGCCCATACGCGACATATCAATACCATAACAATCCGGGTAACGGATCTGCGGGGCAGATGATACTACCACCACCTTTTTAGGGCCAAGGCGGTCAAGTATCTTCAGGATGCTTTGTTTCAACGTAGTACCGCGAACGATAGAATCATCCAGTACCACCAATGTATCCGCATCTTTATTGATCAGTCCATAAGTAGTATCATACACGTGGGCAACCATCTCGCTGCGGTCGGCATCCTGTGTGATGAAAGTACGCAGCTTAACATCCTTAATAGCGATCTTCTCTACACGGGGAGCCATGCTCAGTACCTCGGTTAGTTCTTCTTCGCTAATTTTATCGTCGCGGTTCAGTAACCTATCGCGCTGGTATTTTTTGATGTATTTATGTACCCCTTCTACCATGCCGTAAAAAGCAACCTCGGCGGTATTTGGTATGTATGAGAATACGGTGTTCTTTACGTCATTATTTACCGCGCCCAATATTTGCGGGCAAAGCAGCCTGCCTAATTGTTTACGTTCCTTGTAGATAGATGCGTCACTGCCACGTGAAAAATAGATGCGCTCAAACGAACATGCTTTTTTCTCCAGCGGCTCACTAAACATATCCTCAGTTATCTTACCGTTCTTTTTAACAATAAGCGCGTGGCCGGGTTTTATTTCACGAATGTCCTCTATAGGGATATTAAAGGCGGTCATGATAGCGGGGCGCTCTGAAGCGGCAACTACTATCTCGTCGTTATAGTAATAATAAGCAGGGCGTATGCCAACCGGGTCGCGCATTACAAATGCGTCACCGTGGCCCAAAATACCTGCAATAGTGTAACCACCATCCCAGTTTTTTGCCGATTTACGCAGTATCTTGGCAACATCCATATCGTTAGCAATCATCTTGCTAATCTCCATATTGTCGTCTAATCCTTCGCGTTTGTATTGGTCAAAAAGGCCCTGGTTCTCGGTATCAATAAAATGCCCTATCTTTTCCAGAACGGTCACCGTATCGGCCTTTTCTTTAGGGTGCTGGCCCAGGTCGTACAGTTGTTGCAGCAGTTCATCAACATTGGTCATGTTAAAGTTACCGGCAATAACCAGGTTACGGGTCATCCAGTTGTTTTGGCGAAGAAAAGGGTGGCAGTTTTCAATACTGTTTTTGCCGTGTGTACCATAACGCAAATGGCCCAATAACACTTCGCCGGTAAAGCTTACGTGTTCTTTGAGCCATTCGGTGTCGGCCATTTTTTCAGGCGTTTCCTTTTGTATCTCAGCAAACTTTTTCTGGATGTATTCGAAGATATCAGCAACAGCATTTGATGCCATCGACCGGTGCCTGCTTATGTACCGTTTACCAGGCTCAATATCCAGTTTAATGGTAGCAACGCCCGCGCCATCTTGCCCGCGATTGTGCTGTTTTTCCATTAAAAGGTAAAGCTTGTTTAAACCGTACAGCGCAGTGCCGTACTTTTTCTGATAGTAAGAGAGTGGCTTTAAAAGGCGGATAAATGCCACACCGCATTCATGTTTAATCTGATCGCTCATGATTGGGAATGAGCATGCAAAGGTAAAATTTTATCTTATATAGTGTTTAAACATATTGTCATTAGTTAGTATTTTTTATGATGTGGAAAACTTACGCCTGATTGATACGATTTTAACATTTTTACAGCTCCGTTTGTAAAGCAATTGCAGTGCGTTTTGGCACCGATAGTCCCGCTATCCGCTCATACGCGCGCAGTCCGGTATCCGCTTCTATCGGGTTTAGGGATGAATTGTTCTGCTTACTTGCACCCATTCTTACTCACCGGCCATTGTTTTGATCGGTTATCCTATCTCTACTCACACTCTTTGCGCAGCAGAGAGGGTCGACCAGCGCAGCGAAGTCGGGGTGAGTAAACTATAAAAGCGACATGAAATCATACTCAAATTCCCTAAATTTACCTGCATGAAAGTAGCACTCGCCTCCCCTAACTTCCCAAAATCCATCGAAGACGGTTTAAACCAGGTTGACAGCCTTGCCAGGGATGCTGCGCAGCAAGGTGCTGTAATTGTGTGCTTCCCGGAGTCGTTTATACCCGGCTATCCCCTTGCCGATCATAAATTGGAGAAAGCCACGCCCCAGCAATTATTGGACGCGTTAAACAAAGTGTGCGAAATAGCGGCGGCAAACGCGATCGCCATTATCATACCAATGGACTGTTACGAGGAAGACCGGTTTTTAAATACGGCGCATGTAATATCGCCAACAGGCGAGGTGCTGGGCTATCAAACCAAAAACCAGTTAGACCCTACCGAAGATAAATTTTGGATGCCCGGCACACAGCGAAGCCTGTTTGAAGTGAACGGCCTTAAATTCGGCATTACTATTTGCCACGAGGGCTTCCGTTACCCCGAATCTGTGAGGTGGGCGGCACGCGAAGGTGCCCAGGTAGTTTTTCACCCGCACCTTACCGGCAGTGATGTAACTGGCAAACAAATAACACACTGGGGAGACAGGCACAGCCCCTACTACGAAAAAGCCATGATGATGCGCGCGTTGGAGAACACCATTTACTTTGCCAGCGTTGGTTACGCCATGCGGTTCCAGGAATCTACCAGTTCTATTATTGCGCCCGATGGCGTATGCCTTGCACACCAGCCCTACGGCCACGCCGGAGTTGTTGTTGCTGATATTGATACCGAAAAAGCAACGGGGTTATTAGCGAAACGGTTTAAACCGGAGCTGTATCAGAAATAGGTTTGTCATGGTGAGCCTGTTGAACCATTAGCCGCGTTGTTAAGTCTTCGACAAGCTCAGACTGACAACTCCAACATGTCATTTAGAACGAGGTACGAGGAGAAATCTTGTAAAACATGCTTGTCGGTTACATGCAAAGCGTAAAAGATTTCTCCTCGCTGTCGCTCGTTCGAAATGACACACGGGTATCTATTTTGAGAACCCAACAATCCTATGCAGCGTACCCGGGTCATAAACCTTACCGGCTTTTATAACCACTTTAACATTGCGCACATTGCTGATGTTGGTTAACGGGTCGCCATCTACAATAATAATGTCGGCATTTTTACCTGTGGCTATTGAACCCGTTTGTTTACCCAGGCCCATCACTTCGGCAGGAGTAATAGTGCCTGTTTTAAGCGCCTGCGCCGGAGTAAGGCCCGCTTCTACATAGAGCTCCAGCTCGCGTGCTACGCTAAAGCCGGGAAACCCCATATCCGTACCGGCCACAATGGGAACACCGGCATCATACAGTTTTTTGACGATCATTTTCATACTGCCAAGCATCGGCGCTATTTTAGCAACCGTTGCCGAATCTTCCCCATAGGTCTTAAACTGGGTTTGCAAAGGCAATGGTAAGGTATTGAATGCGGGCTCCAGCCTGGTGATATCATCTTTTACATTGCGATAAGCTAACTCATAAACCCCAACCGTAGGGTCTATAACCGTGTTATGATCTTTAATAAATTTAATAGCTGCTACACTTACGCTATCGTCAAAGTTCACAGAGCGGTCTTTATTCTTTTTCATGATACTGTACACGTATTGTACGTGGTTCACCATGTTCATACCCGAGTCAACACCCGATTTAAGCGTCATCCCGTTAGGGATGTGGCCCGTAACGGTTAAACCTTGTTTATGTGCTTCATCGCATATAGCTTTTACAATAGCCGGCTTGGCCGAACTATATATCTTGATTTGTGCAAACCCTTTTGCTTTGTAAGTATCAACCGCTTTTATGGCTTCTTCCTTAGCATCAGCCTGTATAATACCCAAGGCCATTGGGCCCTTTCCATCAATAATACCGGCCATTAGTATTTTGGGGCCAATACCTTTACCACTATCAATAGCCTGCTGTATAGCATCAATAAAACCAAGTTCGTTACCGCAATCTCGCACGGTGGTTACGCCTGCTGCCAGGTAAGCCGGCCCCCATTCGGTTTGCTCGAAATGCGCGTGCATATCCCACAGGCCGGGCATAATGGTTTTGCCTGTGGCATTAATTATTTGTGCGCCTTTTGGTATCGGCGTCCCTGCCTTACCAATTTTGGTAATCAAACCATTTTGCAGTAACAGCACACCGTTTGGTGTTGTTGTACCGTTAACAACATCAACTATAGTACCGCCTGTAATGGCAATGGTTTGGCTTGCTGCCTTTGGCGCAGGCGCTGCTTTGGTAAATGCCGCCATACCGTAACCCGCCGCGCGTTTTATCAGTTCAGGCAACAGCGATTCGTATTGTTCGCGCATCATTTCGGTTTTATCGCCTTCAGCATCAATGGTCAGGATGCAGATAAGTTTGCCGGCATTATCCGTCCATACCAGTTCATTTCCCCAGATCAGTCCGCTGATGGTGTACCGTTTAAAGGTAATAGGCTTACCATTGAATATTAGGTTATCAACCCCGGTATTTTTTATTTGCAAAGCACCAAATGGCAGGGTAGTAATATTTGCCGGTTGTTTTTTGTTGTTCCAGTATTGCAGCAGTACCTGCTGTACGGCGGCAGGCGAATAACCCGTAACCGGGAAGGTAAAACCGCTGATGTTTTTTTTGTAGTTAGCATCGCTAACCTTCATATCGGCAACATTGCCTTTTATCCATATGGAATCATTTATTACAGAGAACCTGGAGGTGTTACCTTTCACAAAAAGCTCAATTGGTTCAGCTACCGGGTTAACCCGTAATGTCGCCTTAAGCGGAACGGGGCTCCCCCTATCAACAAACTTAAAATCCACTACATACTTTTTACTGTCTTTATAGTTGTAAATCTTGTAAGTTTCTTTACCAATATGCTGCTCAAATTTGTGCAGCAAGAATACGCCGCTGTCTGCAGGAATATCCTGTGCCTGGGTTTGAGAAAAAATGAAAGACAGAAAGAGTAATGATAAAAGGTTTTTCATAGTGATATGGGTTACTTACTCAAATATAAAAATAAAAAAGCCCCGCTTGTAGCAGGGCTTTGATAAGAATCCTATAACTGGTACAGAGACGCGAAGTATCGCATCTCTACATTATTATTTTTTCGTAGAGACGCGATACTTCGCGTCTCCTTGCATACGGGCAACAACCTTACAACCTTTCGCCATGTTGACTGATATCCAATCCTAACACTTCGTCTTCTGTTGATACGCGCAAAGGTGAGATCATATCGGTGATCTTTAACAACAACATCGACCCAAAGAACGAGAATAATGATGTTGCCACCAATGCTAACAATTGGATAAAGAATAAATGCGTGTGACCAAAGAAAAGACCATCGCCGGTAACATTGGCCGGGTTAACCGCCTGGTTGGCAAATACGCCGGTTAATAACATACCCACCATACCACCTACACCATGGCAAGGGAACACATCAAGCGTATCATCGATAGAAGTACGTGTGCGCCATTCTACCACCAGGTTACTTACAACCGCAGATATAATACCAATAGCCAGTGAATGCGGAACGGTTACAAAACCCGCTGCCGGGGTAATAGCCACCAAACCAACTACAGCACCAATACAAGTACCCATGGCCGATGGCTTGCGGCCGCGCAGCATATCAAAAAATATCCAGGTAACACCTGCTGCTGCCGATGCTGTTGTACTTGTTGCAAGCGCTGTTACCGCCAAATGGTTTGCCCCAAATGCTGACCCCGCATTAAAACCAAACCAGCCAAACCATAATAAACCGGTGCCTATCATTACATAAGTGATACGCGCAGGCGCATGGTTGGCCTCATTACGGCGTTTCAGGAACAAGGCCGATGCCAGGGCTGCCCAGCCTGCCGACATGTGCACTACCGTACCACCCGCAAAATCTAACACACCCAATTTGGCCAAAACACCATCGGGGTGCCATGTTGCGTGCGCCAATGGCGAGAATATAAAAATGGAGAACAGCACCAAAAATATAATATACGAATTGAAACGGATACGCTCTGCAAATGCTCCTGTTATAAGTGCCGGCGTAATAATGGCAAATTTTAGCTGATACATGGCAAACAGCAGCAGCGGGATGGTTGGCGCGGCCGGCCAGCTGGCGTTACCCAACATGCCTTTCATCATAAAAAAGGTTGATGGGTTACCAATGACCCCTCCAATGCTGGTTCCAAAGGCTAAACTGAAGCCAAATATGCCCCAAAGCACTGTAATGATCACCATACATACAATACTTTGAAGCATTGTAGAAATTACGTTCTTTTTGTTCACCATTCCGCCGTAAAAAAAGGCAAGTCCGGGGGTCATGATCAAAACAAGGGCGGTTGACATCAGCATCCACGCGATATCACCCGTATTAAAGTTAGATTTTACCGATTTATCGTATTCAACCGATGGAAAAATAAACGTAAGTGATAAAATCACCAAAATCACAAAAAAGGGGAAGTAACGTTTCATATCAAATTAAAACCATTTATTTAAAACGGCCTCAATTTATACATATTTTACAATATATTTTATGAAATATTAAAAAAAAGGAAATTTTTAAAGGAATTTAATCAATAAATCAGGAAAAATTCCAAATATTATTAGCAATAATGCAATTACAGAAGAAAAAACTACTAAATTAGTAGAATACGAAATTTCGTTCGGGATAAACTCCGCTCTTTTCAAAAATAAATTAAGCGGGATCTTAATATAGTAAAACAAGCCAACCACAGTGGTTACCGCGCCGGTAATTAATAAGGCCATCAGCCAAACATCATGCGTTTGCTGGTAAACCCCATATACTGCCGAAAACACAAACACCTTACCGGTAAAGCCCGCACTGATAGGAATCCCCGTTAGCGATATCAGCACAACCACAAAACAAACAGATGCCAGGGGGTATTTAAAGCCCAGGCCTTTATAATCGGATATATTGGTAATGTTCTCGTTGTTTTCGAAGTAATTGGCCAGCATAAGGGCGGCTATATTGGCCAGGCCATACATAAGCAGGTAATAAGTTAAAGCCGACAAGCCCTGCGGGGTAAAGGTTACCAGCGCCATTAAAGCAAACCCGGTATGCCCGATACCCGAGTAGGCCAGCATCCGCTTTACATTATTTTGCAAAACCGCGGCAAAATTACCGCCTATAAGGGTAATTACACCAATTGCTGATAACACCAGCCTAAAATCAAAAGCTTTCCACTGCAGGAAAAAACCATTTTTTGATACAAAATTTACCAACAGTGCAAAAGCGGCTATTTTAGGCAGGGTTGACAAGTAGGCAGTTACCGGTGTGGCGGCCCCTTCATAAACATCGGGCACATAAAAATGCACCGGCACAAACGATAACTTAAACCCAATACCAATAAGTACCAGAGCCACCGCGAACGACGCGCTTAAGCTATTGGTTTGCAGCAAGGCATCCGCCATTTCTTTTGAGAACAACTCCAGCGAACCTGTATAAGCATATATTAATGATATACCATATAACATTACCGCCGATGCGGCCGCACCAAACAGTACGTATTTTAACCCTGCTTCGGTGCTTTTAGCATTTTCGGTACGGTATGATGCCAGCAGGTATGATGCAATAGATACCATCTCAATTGCCAGGTAAACAGATAGCAGGTTAATGGCCATCGTCATTATATGCAAACCCAAAACCGATCCTATTACAATACTATACAGATCAGACAACCCCTTTTTATGCGATTGCAGTTTTTTATCCCAGGCAAAATACAACAGCAGGATAATGGCCAGTACATCAATAACAAATTTAAAATTGATGGCCGTACGGTGCAACATCAGCATATTGCTGAACATGGGCACTGCGTAAGTACCTGCCAAAGCAACCTGCTGCAAATCTTTAAATATCACCAAAAACATACCCGCTATGGCCACCGTGCGGCAAAGCTTAGCCGAATTTTTACCGAATAAAAGATCTGTTACCAACACTATAATGAAAAGCACGGTCAAATAAACTTCGGGCATAAAGTAAGGCAGACTGCCTATTACTTCATTTAACTGATCGTGAATATGTGGCAACAGATCGTTCATGTATTATTATTGTACTATTACTAATTGGTTTTTAGGGTATTTAACCTGGTATTTTAACTGCAATTGTTTCTCGTCCAGTGGTTTTAAGCTTAGGTTCCATGACAGCTTTCCGGTCAGCTTATCCATTTCTGCCGAGCTGATATTCTGCGTATCTACTTCGATTGCAGAATTTTGCGAAACCGGAACCTGGTCTTCTACCAGTAAATTCACGGGCTGGCTTTTGCGGTTCTTCACGGTGATGAGCCAATCGCGGGTTTCTTTTTTGTTAGCACCGAAGCCTTGTTTCCCGGTCAAATCTTTTTGCAAGGTACGGGTTACCACAATATTTTTATCGGCACCTAACGATAATTTTAACGTGTCGGCAGTTGCGTGGGTATCAATTAATGATTTACCGATGAATGTCCCCTCAAAAAACAGGTTGGCTTCACCCGATAAAAAGTTGTATTTGTTCCAGTCGGTGATGCGCGCGGTAAGGAAAACATCTGTGCTCAGTTTTGGCGCTACAAAGTATTGGTAAGTGGCATCGGTATTCACTTCGTTTATCTCTACCAGGTATTGCTTGCCATCGCTGGGAACAGTATACGGATTGGCGATGTTAAACTCCACGTTGGTTTGGTTTTCTGTTTGTTGAACCTCTATCGGGGTTGTTTGCAAACCAGCCACTTTACCGTTTATAGTTTGTACTGCTGCTAACGATCTTTTATATCGTGTATCGTCTGATACATTTTCAGAACTATAACCCATAGCCACAACTTCATTTAAGGTATTAGCAGATGGTTTTAAGCCGATATTGATAACAGGCACGTTGGCTACGCTTTCTGATTTTTCATATCCAACAAAAGAGTATGACAGCGTTGGGTTACCGGCCGGTATTTGTAAAGAATAGTTACCGTTGGCATCTGTTACCGTACCAATGGATGTACCTTTAACCGTTATAGTTACGCCCGGCAAGGCACTCCTATCATTCTGATCGGTCACGTGGCCGGTTACTTTTGTAAGTGAACCTGCCTGCCCCGCATAATACATACCATAATTTAAGTAATACGGTGTTAACTCGGGCTTGCCGCCACTAATAGTTGGGTTACCTGTTGATAGGGTTAGCTTTACATTTTTCCACTCCTCGCCGCTTTGCTGGGTAACATTTGCTTTGTATGATATGGTGATGGGGCTATTTACATTTTTGGCCCTGATATCGTAAGTTGGATACCAGCTGGCATTGTTAACCAAATAAGTTAAGGTGAACTGCGATTGCAAAGCCGCTTTGGCCGATACCGTTACCAGGATATTACTGGTAGCATCGCTAACGCCTTTGCTTTTGCGGATATCGGCTATCTGCCTGTCGTAACGTTGCAATTCAACATTCACAGCAGCTATATCATTATTAATAGATTGCTCTTTCTTTTTATTTTCGGTGAGGCGGGTGGTTTGAAAATCGAGCGCCTGTTTTAGTTTCAACACATCAAGGTTTGCATTTTGGCCGGTTATAGTTTGGTTTTTCACCAGCATGTTATACTCTTCCTGGTTAATAACAAGCAGCGAGCCGAGTAACGAAAGTTTATCACGCAATTGTTTTTGCTGTAACTGTAATGCTTCAACCTGTTTTTGCTTTTGCTGCAAATTCAGGTAGTTCATTTCGTGCTTTACGGACAGAATGGTAAAATCGCCGGCACCACGCACCTGGATACTTTGCACATCAATATTTGGCGAGATATCCTCGAACACCAGCGTTGATGTGCCCGGCGTTATGTTAACAGCCGATGTACGGGTTACTTGCGCCCCGTTTAAAAACAGGGTTACTTTCTGAACTTTTGATGGGATCTTTTGGGTATCATCCGCGCTGGCAACACGGGCAAGGCTGATGATGAGGCAGGCAATAAATAATAACTTTTTAGTCATGATATTTAATTTTACCTATATGATGCACAAGCCCTGAATTTTCCATAAATAAATTACAGATTATTTAGATTGTAAGAACTGCACCAGCGCCAGTACCGAATCGTTCACCTTACCTAATACCAATGAGGGCATAATACCTAAAGCCAAAGCAATAAGAGCCAAAGGCAACAGGGTTACGGTTTCGCGCATGTTAAGGTCTTTCAGGGCAATTTTCCAAACATCGCCGCCTTTTAGGGACACGGTTCCGAAAAACATACGTTGCAATGTCCACAAGAAATAAGCAGCACTTAATAAAATACCCACCGAACCGCAAACGGCCATCCAGTACGGTAACAGGCCATTTACAGAATGCGATTTGAATGCCCCAGCCAGCGTAAATGCCTCGGCCACAAAAGCCGAGAAGCCCGGCAATCCTAATGATGCGAAAAACGCCACCATTACATAAACTGTATAACGTGGCATAAGCGTACCCAAGCCGCGGAAATTATAAATATCCCTGTCATGCACCCTATTATACACCACCCCTACCAGGAAGAACAGCATAGTTGATAAAAAGCCGTGACTGACCATCTGCAACACCGCGCCGCTAATACCCTCGGCAGTATTTGAGGCGATGCCGAGCAGTACGAAGCCCATGTGCGATACTGACGAGTAAGCGATCATACGTTTCAGGTCGCGTTGGGCAAGGGCGTTGAAGGCGCCGTATAATATGGATATTACGCCGAGCAAGCCGAGCCAGAACGCTCCCGATAAAGCAACGTCCGGGAAGATGCCCAGGCAAATACGGATGATACCGTAGCCACCTATTTTTAACAGGATCCCAGCAAGAATAATAGATACCGGGGTTGGCGCTTCTACGTGTGCATCAGGCAGCCAGGTATGCAAAGGCACTACGGGCACTTTAATAGCGAAGGCTATAAACAAAATTACAAAGCCAACCGTGCGTGCAGGCATACCCAATATAGTAGCGTGACTCAACACCGAAAACACCGATCCTTCAATATAATTAGCCGGGTTCATCATATGGATGATATTAAAGGTATGGTTGCCCGTAGCCGGATCTTTCACTGAAAGGTATAAGCCCACCATTACCAGCAACATAAACACCGAACCAAATAAAGTATAAAGGAAGAACTTAATAGCCGCGTATTCACGCCTTGCACCGCCCCACATACCTATCAGGAAGTATAACGGCAACAGCATCAGTTCGTAAAAGGTGTAGAACAGGAAGAAATCCAAAGCGCAGAAAACGCCTACCACAGCCATATCCAGTAACAGGAATAATGCGAAGAACCCTTTAAGGTTGCTGGTTATCTCCCAGGAGGCAATGGCAGCTATCACCATTACTAAGGATGTCATCACCAATAAAGCAACCGAAATGCCATCTATCCCCACAAAATACTCAATCTGCATTTTGCCCAAGGTGCCCAGGTCGAGGCTGATCCAGGGGAGCTTTTGTACAAATTGGTACTGCCCCTCATTGCTGATGCCCGCGAAGGATGCTCCTGTTTGAAAGTGCAGGTAGATATAAATACTGAAACACAACTGCAAAAGGGTAGCAAATAACGTAATGTATTTGAAACTTGCACGCATAGATGATGGCAGCAGCAAAATAAGCAGGCCAAAAAGTATGGGTGTAAATATGAGCAGGGTTAATATATTCATCAGGTCCAGATCAGTTTAAAGATAAACACAGCAATGAGCACCAGCAACATGCTGAATAAATAATATTGAATTTTACCGCTTTGAAACCGGCGGGCAAAATTACCTATTGCCTGTACAATGCCGGCAACCAGGTGCAACAGTCCGTCAACGATATGTTTATCGAACCAGGCAGAGATACCCGCCAGCGCGATGCCTATTTTCTCAAGCAGATTTACAAAGCCATCTATGATGTTTTTATCAAACCAGTATAGTGCATTGCTGAACCACATCACAAAACGCACAATAACGCTGTTGTAAAATTTATCGGCATACCATTCGTGGAATGACAGGCGGTAAAGGAAACCCGTTTGCGGGAACGACCAGCTATTGCGTTTTACATACACCACATAGGCGCCATACATCACCACCACACTTAAAATAACAATCAGCACCGGGATGATCACGTGATACATATTCTCTCGTGCTAAATGGTTTACGGGTAAAAAACCTTTAAACAGCCAGGCATCCTCATAAAAAACCGGGCTGTAAGAAAACACCGGGAACAAACAGCAAATAGCCAGGAACACCAGCGGCAGTTTATATTGCCAGCCGCCATCGCCCATATGGATGTGAATGTGCGGGTTCATTTTTTGCAGACGGAATTCGCCAAAGAAAACTTTTACTATCAACCTCGCTACATAAAAAGCCGTTAGCCAACTGGTAAGTAAGGCCACGTATGGCACCAGTTTTAAAACACCGGCCTTGCCGTCGCTCCAATCGAACGCCTGGATCAGGATACCGTCTTTTGACAGGTAGCCCGATGTTAGCGGGAAGCCAACCAATGCCAGCCCACCGATAATGGCAGCAATAAAGGTTAACGGCAGTTTTTTGCGCAGGCCACCCATGTGCAGGATATTTTGCGGGTCGATATTGAGGTTGTTATCTTCCTTAATGTGTTTCATTTGGTGGATAACGATACCTGCGACAAGGAACAGCAGACATTTAAAGAAGGCGTGTGTTGCCAAATGAAACAGCGAGGATGCATACGCTCCAACCCCCATAGCCATCACCATAAAACCTAATTGTGATATGGTTGAGTACGCCAGGATGCGTTTCAGATCATTTTGTGTAAGGGCGATGGTTGCCGCCATAAACGCGGTGAAGCAGCCTATCACGGCCAATACAGTTAGTTCCGTTTGGTTAAACATGGGGTAGACCCTGCCCAGCAGGAACACACCTGCAGCCACCATGGTAGCGGCGTGAATGAGTGCCGAAACTGATGTTGGGCCTTCCATGGCATCGGGCAGCCACGTATGCAGCGGGAACTGTGCTGATTTTGCAGCAACAGCCAAAAAGATGCCGCCGAAGGCGATGTATTGCCAAATTGCCGGGATGTTGCCTATGGCAGATACCCATTCGCCATTAGCGATGTTTGATAATGAGATGAGGCCTTTATCGCCGAACAGGGTTTCTAAATCAAATGTATTGAACTGCGTGTACAGGATAATGATTGCCGTAAGCAAACCGATATCCCCTATCCTGTTCATGATAAAGGCTTTTTTATTGGCGATGATTGCACTCTCGCGGGTAAACCAAAAACCGATAAGCAGGTAGGATGAGAAACCCACCATCTCCCAAAATGCATAAAGCATAATCAGGTTATCAACCACTACCAGCGCCAGCATACTAAAACAAAACAGACTTAAATACCTGAAGTAACGGCTGTAGCCCTCATCATCCTTCATGTACGCGGTAGAATAGATGTGAACCGGCAAGGCGATCACCGAAACCAGCAACAGCATCAACACCGATAGATTATTGAGCAATATCCCCGCCTGCACTTTGGTAGCGCCAATGGTAAACCAAACCTGCTGCAGGTGGATGGTATGGTTATCCCATACTTTAAAGAATACATTAGCCGCCAGAATCGTACTCCCCAAAATAGCCAATGCAGATACCCAGCCCGAAGCCTTGCTTTTACCCAGCAGTAAAAAGTTTACCACAAAGGCAGCAAAGGGCAATACCACAGCTATAATAGCAAGGGTTACAGTTTGCGCGTCGTTATATGGTAAGGTTGGGTTCAATTCGCGGGCTGGTTTAATTCAATAGTTACTTTTGCCGGTTTACGGTTTTTACGCGTACCACCCGGGCCGGTAAATGTTACCGTTTTAATATCGGCTTTGCTGGCCAGTCCAAAAAGCTGTAGTTTGTCTTCGCCGGTTAGTTCAGTGCCATCGGGCATTATATATGTTACCGCCAGATCCTTACCCCTTCGTGAGCGGATGTAAGACTTGTACGCTTTTGACAGCGTGCCAAATTTCCATTGATACAGTTTAGTGCCGTATTTTTTGGTAGTTACATTAACCGTGGTATCGTTCTGTGTAGCGCCCACAAATTTTGGTTGTATCAACGTATCAATCTTCAGGATGGTTTCCGGGTCGATATCTGACACCTTACCATAGGTAACCTCTTCATTAAGTACAAATGCTTTTTGATTTGGCTGTTGCTTTGGCAATGGCAGCAAAGTACCTGGCAGGTCGGCAGGTAAAGCTTGTTTAGTTTTGATGATCAAAGCACCGGCAGCAGCTTTTTGCCCGTACATCATTTTGGCACCCTTGCTTTTTACAACCGATATATCCAGGATATTTTGGGGTTTAAGATCTTGCAGACGCCCATTGTAAACGTTGTCGTTTACCAATACAAACGGGCGGTCCTTTTCGTCAGGCGGGTCGGTTAGCACCAGTTTTTTTGTAATGCTATCCACCCTAAAAAATGGGTACGTAGCGCGTTCCTCTTCCTCAACAGGTTCTTCTACACGGGGCTCCCCTGCGCTAAGGCGATATCTTGATGAGCGTTTTTTAGAATGCTTAGCAGTGCTCTTTGCCTTCTTTTTTGTTGCATGCTTCTTACGTGTTTGCGCAAAGGCACACACAGAAAGTAACATCAGCAACATTAAAAGCAGTTTTTTCATTGTTAATCTTTCAACTGGTTAATTTTATCCGGATCAATAGTTTTGTACTGTCGATATACATTCAATATAATAGCCAACGCAACAGCAGTTGTAGCAGCCGCCAGTACAATAGCAAACAGGGCAAACATTTGCCCGCCGTTGTTTATACGGTCATACTTACCAAAAGCTACCAGGTTTAATACGGCAGCGTTCAACATTAGCTCAATGCCTATCAGTATTTGTATGGCGTTCTTTTTTGACACAATGATGAACAGGCCGATGCAAAACAGCACCACGCTTACTATCATAAAATCATTAAGGCCTATCATGCTTTCGCGCCCTCCTTGCGGGATAAGTGCGCAGCACCTACCAATGCTATCATCAACAAAATAGAGATCACCTCGAAAGGCAGCAAATAGCGCGTCATTAAACTAACACCGATGTTATTGATAGTACCGTTTACCGGTACCACATTCTTTGTTGCGATAGCAGCTTTTACCCATGGCAGGTTATTTATATCAGCTTTAAAAACCACGTTCAGCATTACCACCAAAAACAGGGCGGCCAATAAAAAAGCCGGTAAATTCTTCAAACTGATATATGGTGTGGTTTGTTGTTGTGCGATGGCCAGCGATTCTTTACCCGAGAGCATAAAAGCGAATAATATCAGCACCAATATTCCACCTACATAAATAACTATTTGGGTAACGGCTACAAAATCGGCCAGGGCCAATACATAAAGGCCAGCGAGGCCAAACAGTGTTACAAAAAACATGAAAATGCTGCGCACCAAATTTTTACCCATGGCCACAACCAATGCCGAGCCCAGCGTTATAAACGCCATTAAGTAAAACATAATCTGTACTAAGTTCATGCCCCGCCCTCCTTCGCTTTCATGGCTGCTAATTTTGCGGCTTGTTTTTCAGCTTGTTGCCTTTCCAGCAGTTCGCGCTTTTCGGCAGCAAACTCGGGCGACATATCCGAAAATTCGTAGTTCAGGTCTTTCAGTTCGAATACCGTTTTATCATACTGGTTGGTCATAACAATGCACTCCGTTGGGCATACAATAGTGCATAAGCCACAGTACATGCACTTGGCCATGTCAATATCAAACTTAGCAGCATAAAGCAGTTTTTTCGATCCGTCGGATGTTTCGCCAATTGAACCTTCGGTTGATTTTATAGACTCAATATCGATGCAGTTAACCGGGCAAATTTTGGCGCATAGGTCGCACACAATACAATCGTCTATCTCCACATCCAGCTGGTAGCGGCCAACTTCGGGTACAGGCAGTTCCTGCTTTGGGTATTGTATAGTATTGGTATTGTTTTGCTGGCTGAAGTAATTATCGTTTGTTATAGGCGTAATATTACGTTTGGCATTTGAGGCAAACAAAGCCTTTATGGTAAGGGATAGCCCCTTCCATGCCGTAGTAAAACCGTTTATTGCCTTCTTTATCATTTTATTTTTTGGATTTCACCGATTAATTGATTTAACCGATCATACCTTTTTTGTATTCCTAATCTCTAATCACAAATCTCTAATCTCTAACTATCACATTACCCATAAACGCCATATACCTGATATCAGCATACATAAAAACGCCAGCGGGGTTAATATTTTCCAGCACAGGTTCATTAATTGGTCAACACGCAGGCGTGGCAATGTCCAGCGGATCCACATTTGTACGCCTACCAATAATAAGGTTTTTATCAATATCCAGATAATGCCCCATGCAGTGCCGGTTGTCCACGTTGCCAAAGTTACCGAACCAATGTTTGGTAACGGCGTGTTCCATGCACCTAAAAATAAGATCACCCCCACCATCGATACCAAAAACATCATCGAATATTCGGCCAAAAACACCAGCGCAAACTGCAAACCGGTAAACTCGGTATGGAAACCCGCCACCAGTTCAGATTCAGCCTCAGGAATATCAAAAGGTGCGCGATTACTTTCGGCCAGCGACGCAATGAAATAGATGACAAAAGCCACCAGCAAATGTGGCGCCTGGAAAATATTCCAGGATAGGATACCCCCTATTTGCGACACATCCCAAAAGCCGAAAAACTTTGCCTTATCGGGCGATAGTATGCCCTGCTGCATGGCTATATCCTGCAGGTTAAGTGTTTGCGCTATCATCACTACAGAGATCAATGCAAACCCGGCCGGAATCTCGTACGAGATAATTTGCGCGGCTGAGCGCATGGCGCCCAGTATAGAATACTTATTATTAGACCCCCAACCTGCCATCAGTATGCCAAGGGTTTCGATAGATATGATAGCGAAAATGTAGTATAAACCGATGTTGATATGAGCGGGGATCAGTCCGGGTGCCCAGGGCAATGCCGCAAAACCAAGGTACACGCCAATGAAGATGATGATGGGTGCTGCCAGGAACAATATCTTATCGGCCGCAGCCGGGATAATGAGTTCCTTTTGTACCATCTTAAGCATATCGGCCAATACCTGAAGGGTTCCGTATTTACCTGTTTCTGTTGGCCCGAGGCGGTGTTGTATAAACGCGCTCACTTTACGCTCGGCATATACGCCAAACATGGTAAACAGGCCTACAAAAGCAAATAAGCCTGCTGCTACAATGAAATATGTAATGTAAAAATTCAAGGGCCGTTTACGTTGGCTGCAAACTTAATAAATGCTAAGGATAGTTGACTGTTTTGGTAGGGCTTTTTTAGAATGATTTTAAAGAGGGAACCGTTAAATTCAACAATTTGTTTTGGGCGTTGCCTGCGGCCGGGCTATCCGCTCATACGCGCACAGGCTTTAGGCTCAGGGCCGGTATCCGCTGCTATCCCTAACGCGATGCCGCTTCCTCCACGCGTCATTGCGAGGAGCGTAGCGACAAAGCAATCTCTTTAAGCTATTCGTTTATGCAAGACATACAATTGTCATAAAGAGATTGCTTCGTACCTCGCAATGACGTGGTGGGGAGATAAATCATCCACGTACCCGCTTAGCAACCTTCCCTTACATCGACAAATTCGCTTTTTACTTCTTTACCAAAAAACAGGGTTGCATGATGGTCAAAATCCTGGGTATCGTCAATAGTGGTATAAAAAGCCCGGTGCCCATTTTTACTGAGCCGCTGTTCCATCTCAGGATGGCGTTGCAGGTAATCAACCAGGCTGTTGGCTACAATATCACCCTGGGCAACAACCTTAATATTGGCAGGCAGGTGGGCCTTTATCTTATCCTGCAGTAGCGGGTAATGTGTGCAGGCCAGTAATATGGTATCAATATCAGGTGATTGCTGCATCAACTGATCCAGATACAATTTAACATAATAATCGGCCCCGGGCTTGTTGTATTCGCCGTTCTCTATCAGCGGTACCCAAAGCGGGCAGGCTTGCTGGTAAACTTTCAATTCAGGGAAAAAGTGTTCTATCTCTAACAGGTACGAGCCGGATTGTACCGTGCCTTTTGTACCCAACACACCAATTTGTTTGGTTTGGGTATAATTGCCAATAACCTCGGCTGTTGGGCGTATCACACCAAGCACACGCTTATCTGTATGCAAGCCGGGCATATCCTGCTGTTGTATGGTGCGCAGTGCTTTTGCTGATGCAGTATTACATGCAAGTATTACCAGCGGGCAACCTTGTTTAAACATCCATTGCACACATTCCCATGTGTACTGGTGTATGGTTTTGAACGATCGGTTGCCATAGGGGGCACGCCCGTTATCACCAAGGTATAAATAATCATAACCCGGCAACTGCTCTACAATAGAACGGAACACCGTTAAACCACCTATACCCGAATCAAATACCCCAATTGGACCGCCTGATAACATACTAACAAAAATAAAAAAGCGCCCAATAATAGGGGCGCTTTCTAAATAATTTAATTTTTAGATTATTTTAATCCTAATTTAAGCTTTACAGCCGGCATCAAATCATCTCCCGGAGGCGAAACCAATAACTGTGTTTGAGCAGTATTAAGCACATAGGTAAAGCCTTTTTCTTTAGCAACAGCGTTAATAGCTACATTTGCTTTATCGGTTAATGGTTTGTAAAGTTCACTGGCTTTATTATCTACCTGCTGTTGTGCACTGGTTTGTAAATCCTGTATGCGTTTTTGAATATCCTGCAGCTCAGCCTGTTTTGTTGAACGGACAGCATCAGTCATTTTTTCCTGTGTAGCCTGGTATTCTTTACCTTTATTCTGAAGCTCAGTATTCATGGTAGAAAGCTGATCAATAAATTGCTTTTGATAAATTTCAAGCTGTGATTTAACAGTATTAAATTCAGGCATTTGTTGTACAAGTCCCTCGAAATTGATATAGCCAATTTTTGACTGTGCCTGGGCAAAGTTGCCTGCAAATAACATTCCTGCTGCAACTAAAGCAACTTTAAATAGTTTTTTCATTTTTGTTGTTCTGTGTTTAATAATAGTCCTAATATATATATAATTTTTATTTGGCAAATACTCCCGGCTTTAAACCTAACCTTGTAACCACCTCATCGCTTTTATTATAACGCGGGCTGGCGTACAACATGATCACTTCACTGTTTTTGTCAAATATCATATCAAGGCTTTCGCTTTCGGCAACTGCCTGTACAGCTTTAGACACCCTATCCTGAATTGGTTTAATCAGCGCTGTACTTTTCTTAGAAAGTTCACCATCCGGGCCAAAAATCTGGCGCTGATAATCTTTAGCTATTTTCTCTTTATCAACAATTTCCGCTTCGCGGCGTTTGCGCATATCAGGTGTCATTAAAACCTGGTCGGCCTGATAGGCTTTGTACAAACGGTCAATTTCCTGAAAACGGCTATCAACATCTTTCTGCCAGGATTCTGATAGCGATGCCAGTTGTTTTTGCGATGAAGCATATTCGGGCATGTGTTTTAAAATATAATCAGAATCAACATATGCAAAGCGTTGCGCCAATGCTGCTGTGCAGGCTGCAAACGTAAAACAAAGTATTAAAATTATCTTTTTCATAAACTGCTGTACAAATTTAATTAAATCCTCCGCTTAAGCTTTGTGAAATTGTAAAATGGAAATGCCCTTTATTTGCATCAGGCTGGCCCGGTATCTGGTCGAAACCGTAACCGTAATCTAAACCTAACAAACCAAATATCGGTAAAAATATCCTTGCACCAACACCCGCAGAGCGCCTTACGTTAAACGGATTAAATTGGCTAAAATTATCCCAAACGTTACCACCTTCAACAAATCCAAGTAAGAATATAGTAGCAGACTGGCCTGTAATTACAGGGTGCCTTAACTCCATTGTGTATTTATTGTAGATAGCACTACCCTGGTTTGTATTAGCATTTTGGTTTGAACCTACAGGCACAATTGAGAAGTTTTCATAACCGCGTAAGCCAATTATATCTGTACCCTGTAAAAACTGATAGCTCTGCATCCCGTCGCCACCCAGTTTAAAGCGCTCGAACGGTGACGGACCAACCAATTTGTTATACTGGCCCAGGTAACCAAAACGCACCTGCGACATTAATACCAACTTACCGGTTATACGCTGGAACCATTGTGCATCAAATTTCCACTTGTAGTACTCTACAAAATGGTAGCGCTGCTCTGGTGTAGCTATATTATAGTTTATGCTATTAAACAACGAATATGGCGGAGTTGCCTGTATAGTTAATTTGATATTTGAACCCGATGTTGGATAAAGCGGCATATCTATCGAGTTACGGCTAAGCTCCTGCGTTAATTTAATGTTATATGATGTACCGTTTTGGAACAGGTAACCGCCGTAGTTATCCAGGTCATAGTGGTCAACGTTTAACGAGTAGTTTAGCTGGAAGTAGTTATCAGGCCAGTTTAAACGCTTACCTAATGTTACCCCAACACCGTTTATACGCAATTTGTTATAGTAAGGGCTTGTTTTAGGGTAGTACTGCCCTGTTGAGCTACCTTGTGTATACGCTGATACTGCAAAGTAAATTGGCTTTTTACCACCCAACCACGGTTCAGAGAAGGTAAACGAGAAGTTTTGGTAAGTACGGCCGCTTGACTGTCCCCTTAAGCTTAATTTTTGCCCATCGCCTTTTGGTAATGGTTTGTATGCTTTTAAGTTAAACAGGTTACGTAACGAAAAGTTATTGAATGTTAAACCCAGTGTACCTACTAACTGGCCTCCACCAAAACCACCCGATAGTTCTATCTGATCTGATGGTTTCTCAACCACATTGTAAACCAGGTCTACAGTACCATCCACAGGGTTAATGTTTGTTGGCCTTGGTTCGGTTTTTTGCTCATCAAAGTTACCCAGTTGCCCAATTTCGCGTGCACTGCGTATCAATAATTCTTTGTTGAATTTTTGCCCTGGTTTTGTTCTTATTTCGCGCCTTACTACTTTATCGTTAGTAACATCGTTACCTTTTAGTATTACACGGTTAATGGTGTATTGCGGGCCTTCATATATCCTTATATCAAGGTCAACAGTGTCGTTGTATATCCGTGTTTGTACAGGGTCGGCATTAACGGTAAGGTAACCATTGTTCAAATAAAGAGACAAAACATCATCGTTATTTGGTGTTGGCCCTGTTAAACGTTTGTTTAACTCGTCTTCGCTAAATACCTGTCCTTTTTCTATCTGTAATATTTTCGCCAGCGTTTCTGAAGGATACTGGGCATTACCCGAAAATTTAATGTTACCAAAGTAATATTTAGGGCCTTCAAAAACTTTTATTTTAACATCAACCGTTTTCTCATCATGATTGGTTACGGTATCTGCTAAAACTTCGGCATCACGGTAACCCTTGGCCTGCATTTTTTCTACCAGGGTTTGTTTGTCTTCTTCGTATTTATCCTGCTTGAATTTTTTAGACCCAAATATATTGTAGAATTTTTTAACACGTGTATTTTTAAGCATCTTAGCAAGCTTAGCATCCGAGAACGCCTTATTGCCTTCAAACTCAACACTGTTGATCTTAACCTTCGATTTTTTATCTACTGCAACATCAAGTATCACACTATTAGCGTCCCCGGGGTCTTTTGTTTGTGTGATTTTTACCGTTGTGTTCAGGTAACCTTTTTCATTAAAGTGTTTTTTAATGATAGCTGTTGTAGTACTTAACAGGTTTTCGTTTACAATCTTCCCTGTTTTATCATTTAGTTTTTTATTTACGTCTTCTATTTCGCCTTTGCGGATACCTGTTATGTGCAGGCGCGATAAGCGGGGGCGCTCAACAACGGCAATTTCCAGGTAAATAGTATCCATATTTATTTTGGTAACATTTAACTGTACATCATCAAAAAGGCCCTGTTTGTACAGATCCTTTATTACGTTAGCGTTAGCCTCGCCCGGAAGGTTTATTTTATCGCCTTTGTTTAATTTAGAGATGGTAAGTAATACATCTTTATCTAAATACTTGGCGCCTGATACGGTTATACCACCTATAATATAATCTTTTGGATTAAGATAGCTCAAGCTATCGGCAGGTATAGATCCAGACGACGGTCTAATACCATTAACCTGTGCCAGTGCTGCCGTGCTTATAACAGAGAAGAGAAGAGCAAAAAAAACTTTATTCATTCGAATATTTTAGTGGGCTAAAAATAATTTATACAGTTGTTAAAAAGTGTTAAAAGTAAAAATTTAGTTTACCTGCTCGCTTGTCATCCCAAAACGGCGTTCGCGTTTCTGAAAATCAAGTATAGCTTCATACAAGTCTTCGCGCCTGAAATCGGGCCAAAGCTTTGCGGTGAAGTACAACTCGGCGTAGGCAATTTGCCATAGCAAATAATTACTTATACGATACTCGCCACTCGTCCTGATCAACAGTTCAGGGTTTGGCATACCGCCGGTATATAAATTATCTTCAAACAATTGTTCATCAATATCGGCAGGGTTCAATTCCCCGCTTTGTACTTTGGCTGCTAAAGCTTTAGCAGCATGTACAATTTCGCCGCGCGAGCTATAGCTCAGCGCAAGTGTAAGCACCAACCCGGTATTAGCGGCTGTTTTGCTTATAGCGTTTTTTAATTCCTGGTGGCATTTGCCCGGCAGCATGTTTAAATCGCCAATGGCATTTAAACGCACATTGTTCTTCATCAGCTTAGCAATTTCCTTGTTAAGGGTACTGATAAGCAACTCCATTATAGCGGTAACCTCAAATTTGGGCCGGCTCCAGTTTTCGGCACTAAAGGTATATAAGGTTAAATATTCTATACCCAATTCACCCGCCCCCTCAACAATATCCCGTACAGACAGCACCCCGTTATGATGGCCAAACACCCTTAACTTGCCTTTTCCCTTAGCCCATCGGCCATTGCCATCCATAATAACTGCTATGTGGCGGGGTAATTTCTGAAGATCTATCTGGTCCTTATAACTCATTTCCCGAACGGTTTTAACAGTTGCATACCAACTGTTGCACCTATTGCTTTATTAATTTTTGAAACGTTTTTGGCAAAGCTTTCAACAACTTATGCGCTTTTTTTCAGGTGACAAAGGTAAAACTTACTTTGTATTATTTTAGTATGCTGCAAAAAAGAAATAATTATCTCCAATAGCCTATAAATAAATTCTATTACTCACTATAAGCGGGTTACAAAAAACAAAACCCTTTTCTGCTATAGCAAAAAAGGGTTAGTAAATAATGAGTTATCCTTTATTAATTATTGCTATCCCGTTTAATATGCCTGCCTGTCTTTTAACAAACTGATATCCTTTGGTGCTATATCGGCAATAGCGTATTGCTGCACATTGGTAATGGTCATTTCATCAAGGGCGGTTACCAGGTTTTCGTAAATGGAACTTTCTGCCGGTTTTATAATTACCAGCATACTTTTACCGGTTGTTTTCTGCACATACCTGCGGGTATCAAATATGGCTTTACGCAGGCCATTGCTGCTGTAGTTGGTAAGCGTGGCGGCTATTATGGGTTTCTCGGCCATACCCAAATAATACATGGCCTGATTGTTTTTACCAAGGCAAATAGTCATGGTACGCGATTGGGGTACCGGTCCCTGTATATCACCAAACGGCATGGCTACATCCATTGCTTTAGGCTTGGTAAGTGTAGTGGTCATAATAAAAAACGTAATCAGCAGGAAAGCCAGATCTACCATCGCGGTAAGATCTACCCTTAAGGCGGTTCTTTTTGTGCGTTTTTTGTTTCCTGATTTTTCCGGGGTTGAATTTAATTCGGCCATGATAGTACAGTTTAAGGTGAAACAATTGGGTTAGTAATTATTAAACGTATAAATGTACTGTAAAGTTTTGATAAACAGAATTTAATTCTGTTTATATACATTATTAAAGTATAATATTTTATAAAAATGGTTTTTACTTAATAATAACACTGCTGCGTTACAAAAGTATATGATATGGTAAAGCCAACAAACATGTAAAAGTCCCTTGGCCTGTAATCGCCGCGCTGGGTACCGGGGGTACCTATATAATTATTGTTTCTTTCGCCAGAGCGATCTGCAAGTTTTATAGCAGTGGCGTTGGGCAAAGCACTTGCGGGGACATACACACCGCTCACATCGTCAAGGTAATCGGTATTGGTATATCGGTAACCTAAATCGGCCGCTAAAGTCCATTTGCCCGATATGTTATATTTTATACCGGCGCCAAATGGTATTACAATAGCATACTTTGCATATGGGCTGGCCTGCCCCTCGGTACGCAGTTGCCTTAACCCTATCTGGCTGCCATCTAACATAGCCCTTGGCGCAAATGATGTTAATCCACCGCCTGCATATATATAAGGTGTATATAGGTTTTTACCGGCATCGGGTATATAACTCATAAAGTTAAACTCGGCCACAAGGCTCAGCTCTTTTAAAGGGGTGGTAAAGCTCAGGTTGCGGTCTCGAAATTGCTGATAATCTGATGTGCTATCTGCACCGCTTATTTGCCCAAAGCTGTAACTGAGTTTTGCGGCCAGGTACCGGTTAAAATTGCGTTTTACAAATAGGCCTGCAAAACCGCCGCTTGGTTTTACGGGGTTATTAACATTCAGATCGCCTATGTAGCCTGCCATACCTACGCTTCCGCCTACCTCCCAGGTTTGGGCTTGTACATTTAAGGAAATAAACAGGATAAATAAAGCAGTAATGTATTTAGGCATCAAGGCAAATTTAATAATTACGGGCGTCTAAACCCCATAATAGCTTTTTCCTTAACGTAGATAAGTAACTTTCATTATTTAGCCGCACCAGGTTAAGCCTGAAACCAGCCTTGTAAACTTTAAACTGCATGGGTTTATCAACAATAACGGTACGGCTATCGCAGGATACAATATAGTTATTGCCGCGATAATCAATATCAAGCATTAGGGTGCTGGTATCAGGCAATACAACAGGCCTAACATTTAAATTGTGCGGCGCAACGGGCGTAAGCGCAATACTGTTTGATTGCGGAAAGATAATTGGCCCGTTACAGCTTAACGAGTATGCTGTTGAGCCCGTAGGTGTAGATATAATGATACCATCGCCCCAGTACGAGTTTAAAAATTCGCCATCCAGCGATACATGTGTGGTTATCATGGCCGAGTCATCACGCTTGTGGATGGTTACATCATTCAGCGCGAAGTTATTATCGCCAAATATTTTTTGTTCAGATTCTATCACCAGCAGTTCGCGGCTATCCAACGAAAATTCTTTATTTACTACGGCGTGAATAGCTGCCGCAATATCACTTTTATTGATGCTGGCCAAAAAGCCCAGCCTGCCAAAATTTATACCGATAACCGGCACGCCCGAATCGCGGATTACGGTTACCATGTCCAGCAAAGTGCCATCCCCTCCAAGGGTTAAAAAAACATCAACGTCGTTAGGATCGGTGCAGTTTAATAGTGTACAGGCAGATGTATCAACATTCCCCTTTAAAAAATCATTTAAAATGGGGTGAATGCAAACTTCAACCTTATGCTGTGCAAGACTATCAAACACCTGGCGGATGTACGGGAACACCGATGGATCGTTAAACTGCCTGCCGTAAACTGCTATTTTCATATTTGTAGTACGAATATCGAACTTTGAAAATAAAGTACAGCAGTATAGTTTCAAATAATACTGCTATACGCAATACATTAACTGCTGACACCTGAATATACCCGGATATGGGTATTCTATTATCGATTTGTTTTTTATTTATTTAACCAAAACCAGAACAAAAACAACACACCTGTAATGAAAAAATTTAAACTGCTTTCGATATTATTATTCCTGTTGATCTCTACAGCTACGGGGTATGCGCAAAACAATCAGGATACTGAAGAAGAAGTAACCACAAAAATAGAATACATATATAAAAACGTAACTTGTTCTAATCATAAAAAATGGCTCGAAAAACAAGGCTTTAAATATGATCGCATGCTTAAAATAGAGCAAACCAACGCTTACATTTATAGTATAGAGGATGAGGATATTAGCGTTTTCTTATACTGTTATAAGAACGAAGCATTACATATGAGTTTTAATGTACCAGAAGACGTATTTAGCGAAGCAAAAGATACAACAAGCAAAAACAGGGAATTTAAAAAAATTAGGCAAACAAGGGAAGACATTATTTTTACAAAAGGAGCATACACCTATATTTTCAGCAATAAGGATCACAGCATAGGCATCCGGGTAAAAACAAGTGACGATTACTGATATTGGCTACAATTCAACTTAGCATGTAGTATATTATATTAGCATAAAAAAAACGCTAACCCATGTAAAATAGGTTAGCGTTTTTTACTGATATTTCCGGATCTTACAGGTTCAGGTAATTCATAAACGAATCAAACCTGTCCATCGAGTTATCGTTATGGTCGGTAAAGTTAAAGGTGGCTTTAACATCGTAGTTATAGCGTTGAAAGGTGGCAAGGATGTTAGAGATATCCTGCTTGTTCACCTTTAGGGTAACTTCCATACGGGTACTATCAGGGAATGTACGTGTATATGAACTCAATACCTGGGCGTTATCTGACTCTACCACCTGCGACATATGCGCCAGTGAATTATTTTTGTTATCAACCTCAAGCACAATGATACCGCCTGGCTCAGATACCGAAGTAAGCTTGGCAAAGTACTCGTTCATGCTGTTGATGGATATTAAACCCAGGTAATCTTTTTTGATGTTAAGCACCGGCACCACGGTTAGCTGGCGCTCATAAAACAGACGGATTACATCATAAATATGCTGTTCTTCCAGCACATAAGGGTTAACCAGCGAAAGCGCTATAGCACCAATAGGCGAATTATAATCGGGCTCCTCTATCAGATCGTCCTCGCTTACCAGGCCTAAAAACTGTTCTTCGTTTACAATTGGCAGGTGGGCCACCCGAAACTCCGCCATACGGTCAAACACTTTCTGTATACTATCAGAGGTATGTACCGGCGGTATCGCGTTAGCTATCAACTCAATTGCAAGCATATTTTATTTTTTTAATTTCTCTAAAAACTGAGCCAGGTACCGGTTAAATTCTACCGGCCGCTCCATCATTGGCGCGTGGCCGCATTTATCAACCCAGTGAAGCTCCGAATTTGGCAGCAATTCGTTAAACTCAACTGCAACCTCCGGCGGTGTTATCTTATCGTCCTTACCCCAAATTAACGAAACAGGCATCGTTATTTTGCGTAACTCGGTCTTCATATTATGGCGAATGGCTGATTTTGCCATGGCCAGTATCCTGATCACCTTGTGCCTGTCGTTTATGGTTTCAAATATCTCCTGCACCATATCTTCAGTAGCAATGTTTGGGTCGTAAAAAGTGTACTGTACTTTCTCTCTCACAAAATCAATACTCTCGCGGCGCGGAAACGACCCACCGAATGCATTTTCATACAAGCCAGAACTGCCCGTTAACACCAATGCTTTTACATAACCCGGGTGTGCCAGTACATAAACCAGGCCAACATGCCCGCCTAAAGAGTTACCCAGCAATACCACGTTGCTAAGTTGTTTAAACTTTATAAACTTATGTACGTATTTTGAAAGACTACGGACTCCGGTAGTTAATAAAGGCAGATCATAAATAGGCAGTACCGGTATTATAACCCTGTAATTTGCGCTAAACTCTTTTATAACTTCGTCCCAATTGCTTAAAGCGCCCATTAAGCCATGCAGCAGCAATAATGGTTCGCCCTGCCCTTCCTCAATGTAACTAAAACCCTTTTCCTCTTTAAGCGCAAAATTCATAATATGATCAGTGTAAGTATTACTGTAAATATATCAGACCAAATTCAATTTCAGTCTAAAATGTTGTAAAATTATAATTATAAAAATAGTTAGCGCAGTTTATTCTCAACAATTAGTACGGGGCAATTAACCTAACAGTTGTTTCACTACCTCAGATACTGTTTTACCATCGGCCCTGCCTGCAAGTTCTTTATTGGCCACGCCCATTACCCTGCCCATATCTTTAACCGAAGTAACGCCAAGCCTTTCAATCACGTCCTGCACAAAACCTTCAATTTCAAAACGGGTCATTTGCTGGGGAAGGTATGGCTCTATTACGTACATCTCTGCCATTTCTATTTCGTACAGGTCCTCGCGGCCCTGTGTTATATATATATCAGCAGATTCTTTGCGTTGTTTAATTAGCCTTTGCAACACTTTTATCTCTGCATCCTGTGTTAATTCTTCGGCTGCGCCCTTTTCTGTTTTTGCAAGCAGTAAAGCCGATTTAATAGCGCGAAGCCCCCTAAGCCTATCGGCTTGTTTGCTTAACATTGCTTGTTTTATATCCTGATCTATCTGGGTTAATAATGACATGGTTTTGTGATTTAGTCCGGAAGTCCGATAAATCGGCAAGTCCGGAAGTTTATGTTGTTTATTATTTTATTTATTGCCTTTCGTACTTATCGGCCCTTCCCAACTTTCCTAACAAATTTACTTTCTTACAATATTAGTAGCCGTTGCCTGCGCAGTTGGCATAATAACAAGGTCGCTGATATTTACATGCGCCGGGCGCGATGCTACAAACCAAATGGTTTCGGCAACATCATCAGCCACCAACGGCTCAAAACCTTCATATACTTTTTTAGCCCGGTCCTTATCCCCTTTAAAACGCACTTCCGAGAACTCCGTCTCCACAGCGCCGGGATGTATAGCGGTTACCCGGATACCGTGTTGCACCAAATCCATCCGCATACCTTTATTTAATGCATCAACGGCATGTTTGGTTGCACAATATACATTTCCATTGGGGTAAACTTCTTTCCCGGCTATAGAGCCTAAGTTGATGATATGCCCGTGGCCGTTTGTTATCATCCAATTTGATACCACTCGGCTTACGTACAGCAGGCCTTTTATATTGGTATCTATCATGGTTTCCCAATCGTCGTAGCTGCCGTTCTGTATCGGGTCGAGCCCCTGGCTAAGGCCGGCATTGTTTACCAGCACATTAACCTTTTTCCATTTAGCGGGCAGGCCTTCCAGGTTTTGAATAACCTGTTCACGGCTGCGTACATCAAATGATGATACGGCTACCTCTACGTTATACTTTTTATTAAGCTTTTGTGCCAGCGCCTCCAGCCTGTCCATACGGCGGCCGGTAAGTATAAGGTTATATCCTTCGCGTGCAAATGTGTGGGCACAGGCCTCGCCTATCCCTGCGGTGGCGCCTGTTATTAATGCGATCTTTGCCATAGATAAGAGTAACTATCGGCAACGAAATTATGTTTTTATGTTGACTTTATTTGTCTTTTTACGGTAAGGATAGTTTTGCAGGGTTTGTCAGCCATTAACCATTAATTTTGTTTATGGTATTCGCGTGATATAAACTTTAAAACTATCAGCGAGATTTGAACAGTGTCACGCTAATGGTATTTAAGGGATGATATTTAATTGGGTATGAGAAAAATTGGTCTTATCGGAGGTATTAGCTGGACTTCTACCATTGAATACTATAAATATATTAACGAAGGCATTAACCAGAAATTAGGTAACCTTAACTTTGCAGAATGTATTATTTACTCCCTTAATTTTGGTGATGTACAAGAGAAAGGATGGGTAAACTCATTCCCATTACTCTTAAATGCTTGCGAAACATTAAAAAAAAGCGGAGCAGAGGCCATTGTATTATGTGCTAACACAGCTCATTTATTTGCAGATGATTTACAAGATAAAATTGGATTGCCTGTTATAAGTATTATTACCGCTACCGTTAATGCAGTGCATAATAAGAAAATAAAAAAAATGGGTTTATTAGGAACTAAAGTTATCATGGAAATGGAATTTTATAAGCATGAGTTTATAAAAGGCGGCATTGAGGTTTTAATTCCGGACCAACAAAAAACCAGGGATTATATACAGGAAACTTTAAAAAACGAGTTGGGGAAAGGGATTATTAAGCCCGAAACCAAAACAGCCTATATTGCAATTGCTAATGAGTTAATTGCAAACGGTGCAGAAGGCATTATTTTAGGTTGTACCGAAATCCCGCTAATAATAAACACTACAGATATTTCTGTCCCTGTTTTTGATACTACTAAAATTCACTCGGCAGCGGCAGTAGAATTTGCGTTGTCGATATAGTTCGTATAAATCACAAAACTCTTTACAATAACAAACATCACATACATATGGAATACAGACAATTAGGCGGCTCGGGATTACACGTACCGGTACTTAGCTTTGGTACTGCCACTTTTGGCGGCAAAGGCGACTTTTTTAAAGCCTGGGGAGATACCCAGATTGATGATGCAAAAAAACTGGTACGCTTATGCCTTGACGCAGGCGTAAACCTGTTTGATACCGCTAACGTTTACTCGCGCGGTGCTTCTGAAGAAATTTTGGGCCAGGCACTTGAAGGCTTACGTTCAGAAGTTTTAATATCAACTAAAACCACTTTCAGGATGGGCGACGGACCAAACGACTATGGCTCGTCGAGGTTTAACATTGTACGATCGGCAGAGGATAGCCTTCGCCGTTTAAACACCGATTATATTGACATTTACCACATGCATGGTTTTGACGGCGTTACGCCGGTTGAAGAAACCCTGCGCGCGCTTGACGACCTGATAACCAGCGGCAAAGTACGGTATATTGCCTGTTCAAACTTCTCGGGCTGGCATTTAATGAAATCCCTTTCTATATCTGAAAGGTATGGCTGGGCCAAATACATAGCCCACCAGGCTTACTACTCGTTATTAGACAGGGAATTTGAATGGGAACTAATGCCTGCCGGAATTGATCAAAACGTTGGCACCATTGTATGGAGCCCGTTAGCATCAGGCCAGTTGGGTGGTAAATACCGCCGGGGCCAGCCTATACCACAGGATAACCGCCGCAGCCAGGGTGGCAGCCACGGCCCCGAGACCGACATGGAACGCCTTTATACTATTGTAGATGCTTTGGATGAGGTAGCCGAAGAAACAGGCAAATCAGTAGCGCAAGTATCTATTAACTGGTTATTGCAGCGCCCAACAGTTGCCAACATTATTATTGGTGCCCGTAACGAGGAACAACTTAAACAAAACCTTGATGCCGTAGGCTGGAACCTGACTACCGAGCAGATTAAAAAGCTTGATGCCGCCAGCGACCGCGACCCAATATACCCCTACTGGCACCAACGCCAGGATACAAAGTTGAACCCGATACCGAAGTTTTATTAAAGATATTAATAGAAAAGGCCCCGATAAATCGGGGCCTTTTCTATTAATATCTTTCCAAGCATCATTGCAAGCGATAGCGTGGCAATCTTCGATAGAAACGTCGGCGACAATATACCCTACAACTGCTTTATCCTGATATTCTTAAAATATGCCTTATGCCCATGATCCTGCAGGGCAATATGGCCAATTTTTGATATGCCATACTCCGGGTGGTCTTTCCATTTGCCTTCGGCTTTTTTCTTATTCCAATCGGCGTCCCAGGCGGTAAATTCCACTATTTTTTTACCGTTTAGCCAATGCTCTACGTGGCCATGGTTAAATACAATACGGCTGGTGTTCCACTGGCCTACGGGCATTACTTTCTTAAGATTGTTAGGGATGTGCATAGCATAATCGGCACCTGTTTTTTGCCATTCCTCCAGTTTATCGGGCACCCAGCCAATATCATCTATTATCTGGTACTCCGGGCCGGTAAGGTACGATGCCTCGTATTTTGGTTCTTCAACCACGTGGTATAAAACACCGCTGTTACTGCCTTTATCTATCTTCCACTCCCAGGCCAGCTCAAAGTTACTATATTGCTTATCGCTAACAATATCGCCGCCTGTATCGGTACCTTTAACCGTACCCAGGCAAACCAGTGCGCCGTTCTCAATTTCCCAGTTCTTTACCTCTCCTGTTTTGTTGAAACCGTGCCAGCCTTTTAGGTTTTTGCCATTAAACAAGCTCACCCATCCGGCTTTTTTGGCCTGTGCAAAGCTTTGCAAACCCACAAAAACCATAGCGGCGGCAAGGCCTAATATTTTAAAATTCCTATTCATGTTATACAAGGGGGTTAACTTATTTACTAACCATTTTCATTTTCTCAGGATCCCAAAACATAGGGCTGTTTTTATAGTAGCTATCGTTACACAAAAGCGCAGGCGCTGCCGCACGGTAACCAAAAATGGCATCTTCGGTTACTTTGCCGTTATTACGGATAGCAGTTATCCAGTTGTTCATGTGGTCGTAAGGGCCGCCCAGGTAACCTTTCTCGGCATTGTATGTAATTTCTTCGGGCGGTAAAATATGTTTACGGGCCGAATCTGTTTGGCCGGCCTTGCGTAATTTTTCGATATAGAACGGATCGTCCGACTGGATAACTTTGTTACGTTTCAGGGTTACGCTATCCCAGGTAATGTCCATCGAGCCTTCGCTGCCTACCAATTTAAGATAGGTGGTACCGCTGGTGCCATCTACAAAGTTGCAACGCAACGACAGATTGAACGCCGGGTGGGCAACAGTTTTACCATAATCAAACGTACCTAATAAAACATCGGGTACTTCGCGACCGTCGTTCCAGTAACGTAACCCGCCTGATGCATATATTTTATTAGGCCCCATTGAATCGGTAATGAAGTGCAGGCTGCTAAACAGGTGAACAAATAAGTCGCCGGCCATGCCGGTACCGTAATCGGTATAATTCCTCCAGCGGAAAAATCTTTTTGAATCGTAAGGGCGTTTTTGGGTGTTGCTTACATAGGTTTCCCAATCTACAGTTTGTGCAGATGCATCTTCAGGTATTGGGTATTGCCAAACCTCAACAGGCGCGCGGCGCGCCCAAAAGCCTTCGGCATAATTTAGTTCGCCAATGGCGCCACTTTTAAGTAGTTCGTGAGCTTTCTCATTCCCTAATGATGATACGCCCTGGCTACCCACCTGGAATATCTTACCGGTTTCTTTCTGCGCTTTTATTACCGCAGGGCCTTCGGCAACAGAATGTACCATTGGTTTTTCGCAATACACGTGTTTGCCGGCGTGCATAGCATCAACAGAAATTTGCTGGTGCCAGTGGTCGGGCGTGGCTATAATTACCGCATCAATATCTTTACGGTTTAATATCTCTTTATAAATTTTTGTAGTGAAAATTTCTGCGCCCCAGCGTGTTTTTGCTTCTTTTAAGCGGCCGTCGTATAAATCGCATACGGCAACAAGTTTTACACCCGGCACCTGCAGGGCAACAATGGCATCCTGCGTGCCCATACCGCCGGCCCCTATAAGTGCTATGTTTACCTGGTCGTTAGGTCCGTATTGGTTATATTCTTTTTTTAAATAAGTAAAGCTGCCTGTATGTTTATCGGCCGCAATTAAGCTACTGCCCGCAGTTACAGCGGCAGCGGTTGTAGCCAGTTTTTTTAAAAAGCCCCTACGTGATGCTTCAGAGTTTTCTTTCATAATGATGCGTTAAGGTATTTAATAATATATGGTAATGAATTAGGTAACCGGGCAAGGATGCCCGAAAGTGAAGGTATAGTTTTTATGTAATAATTGGAAAAGAATTATAAATAGCTAATGAACGATGGCGCTTGGTAAGTACATTATCATAATTCCTACTATCAACCATGGGCTATGGGACTATCGATCACAAACACTTATCTTTGCCGCCATACTCATGAGCAAAACTGTAACACCATACCAAAACCAGCAGGGCACCAAAAAAGAGCAGGTTGCCGATATGTTTAACAACATCTCAAAAACTTACGATTTTTTAAACCATTTCATGTCGCTGGGGATAGATATCATCTGGCGCAAAAAAGCCATTAACGAGCTTAAAAAAGACAAACCACAACTAATATTGGATGTGGCTACCGGCACCGGCGATTTTGCTTTTGAAGCCTTAAGCATCCTTAAACCAAAAAAGATCATAGGTGTGGATATTTCACGGGGCATGCTTGATATAGCTGATCAAAAAATAGCCAAGCGTGGTTTAAGTGATAAATTTGAAGTAAAACTGGGCGACTCCGAAAAGCTGCCATTTGAGGCGAACGAGTTTGATGCTGTTACTGTTGCTTATGGTGTACGTAATTTTGAGAACCTGGAAACCGGCCTGGCCGATATTCACCGTGTGTTAAAACCGGGGGGCAAGGCCGTAGTACTGGAGTTTTCAAAACCCAAAGCGTTCCCTGTAAAGCAGCTTTACGCTTTTTATTTTAACTACGTAACGCCGGGTATTGGTAAGCTTTTTTCTAAAGATGCAAGGGCTTATACTTACCTGCCAGAGTCGGTTGCGGCCTTCCCGGATGGTGAAGCTTTTACCGGCCTGATGCAGAAAGCAGGCTTTAAAAATACCAAAAGCCGCCCTTTGGCGTTTGGTATCTGTTCAATTTATACCGGTATTAAATGATCAAAACCCGCCTCTTCATCACATTAATATTGATGGGCTGCAGCAATTTTATGTTTGCGCAGGCATGGGGTGGCGGCGCCGACCAAAACGACCTGAGTTTTGGTTTCTCTTTCTCATACGTACAAAGCAGTTTTAAAATAGTTAAACAACCCAACTGGCGCACTCCTTTTTTTGATACCGAGTTGGGCACTTATGCAACAACCCCGTTAACAAGTATCAGTTCTAAAAACATGCCGGGCTTTGCTGTGGGCTTTTTAACCCGCTACCGTTTAACAGAGCATTTAGAGGCCCGTGTTACTCCATCGCTGGTTTTTTCAGACCGGTCTGTAAGTTATGCATTTGAAGACCCGTCGCAGAATGTTACCAAATCTGTACAAACCACTACCGTTGATTTCCCGCTGCAACTTAAACTAAAATCAGACCGTATTGGTAACATGCGTGCTTACCTTGTGGGTGGTTTAAAATATTCGGGGGCTATAGGCTCGAAAAAGGATGAACCCAACACCGCCCCTACAGAACGTTTATTAAGGAACATACGCGGTTACTCGTCATATGAGGCCGGTATCGGTTTCGATATTTATTTCGAATTTTTCAAACTATCGCCCGAGATAAAACTGACCAACAGCTTTGGCAATATGCTGGTAGCAGATAATACACCTTATGCAAACCCTATCAGCAAACTATCGCTGCATACTTTTATGTTTAGCCTATTTTTTGAATAGGTTATTGATCCAATCGTTTTTCGAAACAAACAAACTTTAATCCCGGCCTAAACTCCAATGTAATTTCGCCTTTTAAACTATAACCAAGTTTTGGAAAAAGTTGCTGTGTTGCATGGTTTTGTGTATTGGTATCAATGCGCAAGATGCCTATACCACGATCAATAGCTACCACCTCAGCCTGCTGCAACAGATCGGCAGCCAGGCCCCTGCCCCTAAAATGCGGACTAACCGCCAACCTGTGGGTTACAATAGCGGTTTCATTAATATCCATTCCAACCTGCGCATACTCTGGATATTGCTCCGTTGTGATAGCAGTTACACCGGCAATATGGCCGTCAAGCTCGGCCACCCAAAGCTGCGCGGCTTTTATATCTTCTTCAAAAACCTGTGGGTTGGGGTAAGTATCGTCCCATTGCAAATTGCCTGCTGCACGCATTATGGGTACAACATCGGCTATAACCTGCATAATTGCAGGGATATCTGTTAAAGTGGCAAGGCGTACACTCATTCTGTAAAGTCAAAATTAAAAAAAACGAAAACCACGGGAATCTCAAATCCCATATCTATTATCTCACATCTAAATTAATGGTTATGCTTTTTATGAATATCCTTCACCAGGCACAGCTTTTTTATTTCATCAATACGGATGGGAAATGGTGCATATTTTAAACGGCCCGCAACCATTTCTGTTACATTATCAGAGTGGGCTATCACTTCTTCGGGGTTATCGCTGGCCAGCAGGCGCTTATACATGCGGTAATCGCCCCATTCAATATAATACACCTCACCCGGGAGTATTTTTTTATCACTAATTATCTTAAGGGCCACCCAGCAACCGTTCTCAAGGTAAGGGTACATCGAATGTCCCCAAACCGGCAGGGCAAAATCGCATTCTTCGATCCCCGGAAAATTCATGCGGCCAACCGACTGCGAATCGTTTATGTCATTATAAACCTCTACGCCTGATGCAGTAGCGATGATATCATACATAGGGATGCCCTCTTCGCGATGGGCGGTAACAGGTTTATCTGCATTCTTTTTGGTGCTGCCCAAATATTCGCTGTACTTCTCTTTAAAGATCTTCAGTTTCTCCGGGTCGATATTTTGGCGGCTTTTAATAATCTCGGTAATAGAACTTGCCGAATTAAAGTTCAACGCCTCTGCCAACTCGCTATTATTATTAAATGCGCGGCCACGCAACTGATTATACAGGATAATAAACTCCAGTGTTTCAGGACGTACTGTTTTTATTTTATTCGGTTTTGATAGCTCATCCATAGCAATAAAAAATAATTACAGATATTTCTTTATTTTATTAAAGATATTTCTTTATATTTGTTCGTTCGGTAATTGCTAATTTAAAACTAAAAATCAATAATACAAACATTATGCGTACAGAATTTAAAGAAAGTACTTTATTGCTTCAGGATTCCGGTTAGGTTTATTCAATGCCTTTTTTACCAAATTATTAAATACAATAAACCAAAAACATGTATATAGCCTACTCTGCCCTGCGCACTAAACAAAAAAACAGCAAGCCCGAATTATTAAGTAATGAATTAACCCAGCGTTACCTGGGCTACCAAACCGCATGCACTAAATACCGGGCCGAGATTGCCGAAATACAAAAGTATATACCCGGATGGTTGCCGCCTTTTGAATTAAAAGCTTAATGCTAAAGTTGCCCTCCTGCCAATTCCTTAACAAAATTAAAAACAACATCCATGATAAAGATTGCACAAAAACTAAAAGACCAGCTGTGGTGGCTTATCATCACCGTAGATTACAATTACAGCCGCATCAGCATTGCCGACCATGACATGACCGATGACATTCTTACCCTTTGGCTGGAAGACAAGCACGATTTTAAAAACTCGCTGGATGAATGCCTGCAGCTGGATATTTCGCTTAAGAATTTCGCGAAAGTAATTAAGGCCGAAAACCTAAACAGCTACGAGGGACAGCGATTACACCCAAACAAACAGTTTGTTTATAAAACCCGTGTACAGATCAACGAAGCTATTACCTGGTACAAACAGGATGCAACCCTTGTAGAGCAACAATGGGCACGGGAAGCGATGTTAAGGACCATTTTAACCCAATTAGTGGAAACAGAAGCCGCTGTTAATAAAAGCTGGTAGTCAATATGCCACACAGCATTTAAAACATATTTTGTGTATAAGAGGGCGCCCCCCCGTAAAGAGGTTATTTGTTCCACCCAACCGCATAGAAGATTGAGCGAGGATTGCTTGAATATTATTTAGATTTAACCAACTCTTCTTTATTAACTTCTACCAACTCTTCCACTTCGCTTACTGCTTCTGCAGGTGCAGTAGCGTAGTTGAGCTTACGGAATCGCCATATAGCAAATGCTGGTTCCTGGAAACGGTTTATGAGTTTAAAGAATTTGGGGAAGTTGTGTACTTCATCGAGCAGTACGCCGGTAACGATGCCGTTATTGTCAAGGATCTCGCGGATGGTATATTCTTTATCCTTCGTTATCCAAATCTCAAAATCGCGCCTGATCTCCTCGTTCTTATCAGGATCAATTTTATCGTTAACACATATCACTTTATCGCCAGGCCTCATAGTAAGTCAAAATTAAAAATTCAAAAGTAAAAAACCTCATTTATTCAACATTAAACCAACCGGCTTAACATAATGTTCTTTTGACTTTTGACTTTTGACTTTTGACTTTTGACTTTTGACTTTTGACTTTTGACTTTTGACTTTTGACTTTTGACTTAATTCCCTGCAGGCATTGATACAAAAAAGGCGGTACCTGCACCGGGGGCACTTTCAACCCAAATACGGCCGCCCTGCAATTCGGCAAACTCTTTACAAAGCAACAAGCCAAGGCCTACACCTTTTTCGTTATCGGTACCAAAAGTTGATTGGGCTTGCAATGAGAATAACTCGCTTTGTTTATCAGTGCTCATACCTATACCGTTATCACGGATAATCAACCAGCATTCGCTTCCTATTTGCTTAGCTTTAAAGGATATTTGCCCGCCTGTGTTAGTAAATTTTATAGCATTACTGATCAGGTTTCGTATCACCAGTTGCAACATATCGCTATCGGCAACAATTTTTATATCCCAGTCAAGTTCAGTGGTTAGTGCGATGTCTTTTTTTAGGGCAATTGCTTTCTCTAATTCAATGGTATTAAATAAGGCATCGCGCAAGTTAACATAACTAAGTTTAACATTTACGCCGTCCATCTGCGCTTTCGACCATACAAGCAGCTTGCCAAGCATATCAATGGTACGGCGGGTAACTTTTAACAGGTCCCCCTCCACCATACGGCGTTCAGCAGTATCCAGCTCATATTCGGTCACAAGTTCCAGATAATTCTGGATATTACTCAAAGGCGAACGCAGATCATGCGCTATGATAGACATCAGTTTATTCTTTTCTGAATTGATGCGCTCCAGATCGTGATTTTGTTTGGTGATATGGCGGTTCTGTAGTTCGATAGCATTAGCTTTTTCAGAAGCAGATCGCTTTTCATGATCATAATTGCGCTTTAGATAGGTAATGGTATAATACAACACAATAACTACCACCACATAAGCAGATGACAGGTCCCAGTAACGGCTTTCGCGGCTAATGTAACTATTGGGTATCCACGCGGGGCGAAAATACTCTACCAGGTGCATCCCAATAATGATAGACAGGTTTACAGCTATCCACATTTTTTGCTGTTTTTTGGGCACCACGCAAAGCACCAGCAAAATAGACAAGCCCATTAACAAATCGGTTGGGCCGTAGGTACCCGAGTTATAAACAAAATTTATGGAAAAAAGCAGGTTACCAATAATGGTAAATATGGTTATAGTGGATTTTACCTTACGCTGATACCGCGACCGATAATAAAGGAACAAGAAAATTATAAGCGTTACCAGGCTAAGTAAAGCTATATAAGGTAAGCCAATAAGATAGTTGAAGGGAACATTGTAGGCAAGCGCCAGGCTAGCAATAAGGCAAAGAGCATGGAATATCCTGAATTCCAGAGGGAACTCCGCAGTTGAGCCTGTAAGCCTTATCCAAAGCCTGTTTATATTACCAAAGAGGCGCAAATTGTTGATTAGTTAGGGTTATACAAGATTACAAATAAAAATTTACAGGGCGAGCCTTAGCTAACAAAAACTTTCTTAAAAAAATAAAGATTTTCTCTAATTGTAATAAGCATAAAAAAAGCCCCGCATTGCGGAGCTGATCTTATTTCAAAGAAAAATATCATGGGGCTTAGTTACGGCTAAAACCGCCTCTGCCGCCACCACTGTTAAAACCAGGACCTTTATCCTCGGCTATATTAACTGTTATGCGTTTGCCATAATAGCTTTGGCCGTTCATGCAACGGATGGCTTCTTTAGCTTCTGCTTCATTAACCATCTCTACAAAACCAAAGCCCCTGCTCTCTTTTGTTTCACGATCTTTAACGATCCTGAGGGACTTAACAGGCCCAAAATCACCAAAAACCGCATTTAATTCGGCCTCACTTACTTCTAACGGAAGGCCTCCAATAAATACTTTCATTAATCTCCTTTTGTTTTTCTGTAAAGATACGTAAAATAGGCCGATTTTCACAGCGTTTCGGCCAAATGGCGGGCATGTAAGGTGTTTTTTACAATGTGGTGTCAATACAACACTGGCGTGATATTACTGCTTTTTAAGCTTCAGTTCAAAGATCCCTTCTACTCTGTAAAGCGATGAATTAGGGTCGTCATCTTTTGAAAGAAAGGTAAAGAAATTACCTTTTGCAAGTATATCATTTTGGCGGTACTTCACCAGGTTTATTTTCCCTGCATCACCGGGTTCGGCGTATTGCGTAAGAGTGTATTGCCTGGTGTGCATTACATCGGCCATCATTAATAACTGGCCGCCTGCTACGGGCCTGGTTAAGCTATCTGCCGCTGCCCCTTTTGAGCTTACGCCAAAACTCATTGTATGTTCTTTGTTAATTGCGGTAATACCAAAATAGCGGTTATCGCCGGCACTCATATTCACAAATGCTACCGAGTCTTTAGCGGCGTCAAATGTGTAGGTTGTATCCTTCATTTTAATAGTAAGGGTACCTTCTGTTGCCAGGAAGTTATCAGGAGAGGTTGCGCTTAAAGCGCTATCTGCATTCAGGGCTATTTTTTTCTGATCTACCGCCTGCTCACCGGTATCTTTTTGACACGACACTACAAGCACCGAAAGGAGCAGGACAAGTGAAACATACCAATTAGTAAACCGTTTTGAATGCATAGGTAAATGGATGCTATAAAAATAGATAAAAAATATTGCGTTTATGCCTTGTGTGTACTTTAAACACAATTATTTAACATTTTTTAACTATATCATCTAAACGTATTAAAAAGCGCAAAGGTTTGCCTGGTTTATTAAAAAACTAACATTTATTTTAAGTACGTATTAAACTCTCTATCAGTTAATTTAACGCGCCTTTAAAATATTTCGCCAACGGTTACAAACACGCCTTTTGAACCCTGGTTGCCCATACCATAATCAATAGCAATATTGGTTTTAGATACTTTGTTTAATTTTATACGTAAACCTGCACCATACCCGGGCTGCACTTTCTGCAGAGGCGAACCCGGCGCTGCCGAAAACGATTCGGCATTGAAGAATGCAACACCACCCAGCAATCCATTTTTAGTTATATGGTAACGATATTCGCTCTCCAGATATACCATTTGTGCACCTCTAAACCTGCCCTGTATATATCCCCTGCCCGTTCCGTTATATTGGTCCCAGGTGTTGGCGGGCAGGTCAAGGTATGGCGGCTTGCCGTTAAGCACCACCCAATTGTAACTCCAAAATGCAATAACGTTATGTGAAGACGCCGGAAACCTGTAATACTTACGTACATCAATGATCAAAGAACTCCATGCCGATGTGCTGCCCAAAAAAGTTTTGTTATTACGATATTGCACAGCGCCATAAAACCCTCTTGTTGGGTTGATAGAATTATCGCGCATATCTACAAGGGCATTCAGAGTGATCCCTGATGAAACGGTGCTTGTTTCCGGGCCATAAAGGGTATAGTCAGACACGCTGCCGTCGGCATTCCCCGTTTCGCTTATATTAAAGTGGTTATCATAAATAAACCCCGCACCGCCATACAGGTTACCCGTAATACGGGTAAGTATAGTTTCGTGAAAGCGAAACAGCGTGTAGTCCATCGGGTTTTCATTGGCCGACCGGGAATTACTGCCTAAGCCAAACGTACTTTGAGGGTATTTGTAGTATTTAAAATCGCCTATAAAATTGAATTTGTTACCCGCCGTCCAGATGTTTGATTGCAGGGGAATGATGATCTGTTTGTTTTGCGTATACGCCGCGTTTGACGATATGGTTGAAATACGAGAATTATTTGAAACGCGGAAGGCTATATTTCCCGAAAGTGTTACCGCCAGTTTTGTTTGCAATGTATAGCCAACGGCAGGCAAAACAGAGAATACGGGCTTAGACCCAATTACTGTGGTAGCTTTGTTATCAACAGTGCCCTTTTTGTTAAATACCGAGCGGATCACATCATACAGATCTTTTTGCGCGGAAGTATCCTGCTGTGCAACTACCAGCGTATCATTCATACGGCGCCGGGTTAGCGGCACGGTACTTTTATCCTGTGCTTGTATCAGTAATGGTAAAAGAAGAATCGCTATCAGCAGTAGGGTTAATTTCATTGCCGGGTACAAGGTTTTAATGCTGAAGTAAGCGCTGTAAAGATATATTTTTTGTAAATGATAGACTACCACTTTAGGCGATGTGTTACAATTCTAATTACATTATAATAAATAAAGAAAATTCTGTAATTCACTTGCGAATATAAAGAATTAGTCGTATATTTGTATATGGTTTATGCCAATCGGCATAAATAACATTAAACGCAAACTTTATGAAACAACAACTAAAAACAATCAAAGCTTACAGGGCGCGTATTAAAAAATATTTCACCTCCTTACAGGGAGCATATCATATGGAGAAAGTACCGGTAAAAGGCTCTAAAGACCATACCGGTATGATAGACCACAAGGTGTGCGACCGGGAACCTGAACCACCCACCCTATCCGGGTTGGCATTAGCCCTGAATTTTACCAGCATAACCGAAATGGAAGCTTACGAGCGTGAAGGTAAATTTGCACCTGTAGTTAAAAAGGCCAGGTTAAGGGTTGAAGCTGAGTATGAAAAGAAGCTACACTTCCAGTCGTCTACCGGGGCTATATTCTTTTTAAAAAACCTGGGCTGGAATGAAAAAACCGAAGACCTTTTACAGGATATACCCAAAACCATAAAAATAGAAATTGTTGACCCGGGCACTAAACTGGCAGGCACCGAAAAGGAAGTAGACCTTTAATCCTTTGTATTTAATCATTCTGCCCTTTATCTAAAATTTATGCACCCAAAAACTACTGTCTTATTCAAAAACAACTACAAATCTACCGCCCATGTCGTTATTAACCAGGGCGGCACCAGTTCGGGTAAAACTTATGCCATTGAGCAGGTATTGTTTTGCCTGGCTGCCGAAAACGAAAAACAGGTCATTACAGTTGTTGGCCAGGATATCCCAAACTTAAAATCGGGCGCATTGCGCGATGCACAGGCCATACACAGCGAATCCGACATATTGAAACGCCTTGTTAAGAATTTTAACCATACCGACCGCATCTTTCGGTTTACCAACGGCAGCCTAATTGAGTTTAAAAGCTACGCCAATGCGCAGGATGCCAAGAGCGGCAAACGCGATTACCTGTTTATTAATGAGGCAAACGGGATTGAATGGGACGTTTATACAGAACTGGCCCTGCGTACCAAAAAACGCATATTTATTGACTACAACCCAAACAGCGGGTTTTGGGTACATGATAAGCTGATAGGCAAACCGGGCGTGCAGCTTTTCATATCCGACCACAGGCATAACCCCTTTACTGAGGATATTTTGCGTGAAAAAATTGAAGCGCTTAAAAACGAAGACTTGGAACTATGGAAGGTGTACGCCCGTGGCATTACCGGCAAAATAACCGGGCTGGTGTTTGATAACTGGCACATCTGCGAATACATTCCGCAGGATGCTAAATTGATAGCGGCCGGGCTCGATTTTGGGTTTACCAATGATGAGACCGGTTGCCTGCAGGTTTATAAACAAAACGGTGAGCTTTGGGTGGATGAACTGATCTATGAAACACGCCTAACCAATACCGATTTGGCACGCAGATTAGCCGGTTGCGGCATTAACAAAGTAACAGAAATAATTGCCGATAGCGCCGAACCAAAATCGATAGAAGAGCTTAAGCGCCTGGGCTGGTTTGTTACCGGCGCTAAAAAAGGTGCCGACAGCATTAAAAACTCGATAGATATACTAAAACGCTACAAACTAAACGTAACCCGCAACAGCATAAACCTGCGTAAGGAATTAGGCCGGTATAAATGGAAAACCGACAAAAGCGGTAATGCCATTAACCAACCCGTTGATACTTATAACCACCTGATTGACCCCTTGCGTTATGTAGCGTTGAATAAGTTAAACACAAAAGGTGGCAATGGTGTAAAAAGCAGGTTACCACATGCCCCCCAGCCCCCTGAAGGGGGAGTATTGGAGGGACTGATTGGATTTGCATGATAGGCAAGTCCCGTAGGGACTTTTGGTTGTTAGAAACCTATAAAGTAAAACCAGGCGTTCCTATCGGAACGCTTGACATCCATAATGCTTTGCTACCAACCAGTTGTGCCGATGGCACAAGAAAGTCATTAAAACAATCAGTGAAATCAATGCAATCAAAACAAATCGATGCAATTAAAAAAACATGATAGAAAAAACACTTATAACCACACATGGCAAACTGCGGGTAAAGATCCCCTCGCAACTTAATGAAGTTACACTGGGGCAGATGATGGCCTTACAGGATAACACAAACCTTGGCGACCTGGATGCCATCAGCATCCTATCGGGCGTGCCTGTCCCCGACCTTCAATCAGTGCTTGATGCGAGCGATTTTATGCAATTCGCGGATGCGGTGCTGTCCTTGTCGCACCAGATAAAATCTCTGTATAACAGCGATGAGATCCCCAAAAACATCACTGTTGAAATTGACGGAAAACAGATCAAAATAAATGTTATCCGTTACCTCTCGGTAGAGCCTGCAGGCGCATTTATGGCTGCCCGTGATGTGATTGCCGATGAGATTGCCGACCACATTAAAATATACGGTGAAGATAACTGGCAGGACTATTTTAACCCTTCGCTTACCGCATGTTGCAAGGTTTTGGCCTATTACTTTTACTGCCGCGTAACCGGCAACAAGTATGATGAATATGCCGCCGCCGCTTTTACAGAAACCATTAAACAAATTAGGGTAACGGAGGCACTGCCCATTGCCAAACATTTTTTTATGAGCTATCCCAACTTATCGAGACCGAGAACAGGCTTCTGGCATCGGCTGCAAATGCGCTGGAAAAACGCGCTGGCATCCAGGCATTCGAAAAGTTTAAGTATATCAACACCGTAAACTCATTGGCCGGCGGGGATATCACCAAATGGAACGAGATCCTGGCCATGCCATACGAGCGCATCCTCACCAAACTATTGCTCAACAAAACCGAAGCCGGGTACCAGAAAAGGTATAGCGAAATGATGCAGCAGTAAACGGTTGATTTACTCACCCCCGACTACGCTAAGCTGATCGCCCCTCTCCACTTCGTAAAGAGGGTGAGAAAAAAGAAAAAGCCAAAATCGCGAAATGATAAGTTTCTCATTATTGTCAGTTGAGCCTATCGAAGACCTGAACGATATGCTTATGACCTAATGGTTCGACCGGCTCACCAAAACAATTGACTAATCACAAATCAACCAATCTCTATAATACCAACCATGCGTAACCAAATAGAAACCATAACCCAAAGCCTTAGCGCTACCCCGTCGTTTTTATACGGCACCGAAAAAGAACGAATGGTATTACCAAAACAAATTCAAGACTACCAGCAATTGATTTAGGAGGTGTGTGCCCGGAACGAGATTCGAACTCGTACATCCTTACGAATGCCACCCCCTCAAGATGGTGCGTCTACCAATTTCGCCACCCGGGCTTTTATCAAGTACAAAGTCTTAAGTCAGCAATCCTAACCTCCCGGCATTGAACTACAAACTTAAGACTTTTAATGGATGTGCCCGAAGAGAGACTCGAACTCTCAAGAGACAATTCTCAACGGCTTCTGAGACCGCAACGTTTACCAATTTCGCCATCCGGGCATTTTACGAGGTTGCAAATATAATTGTTTTATGCAATGCGGCTAAAATAAATGCAAAAAATAAGCTTCATATTGGCAAACCCAATTTCAAAAGGTAACTTAGTCTATCAATTATAAAATTTATGGTTAAAAAACTCTGCTTAATAATAATGATAGCAGCATGCTCAATATCGGCATCTGCGCAAAATGCCGACGCCATATTAGGTAAATGGTTAAGCGCAAACGGCGAAGGCCAGATACTGATCTATAAAAAGGAAAGTAAATTCTTTGGTAAGCTTTCATGGATAAAGGTCCCTAACAATGATAACGGCAAACCCAAACTAGATGATCGTAACCCTGATAAAAACTTGCAGTCGCGCCCCATACTTGGCCTCGAACTATTAAAGAATTTTACTTTTGACGGCGATAATATTTATGAACATGGTACTATTTATGACCCTAAAAGCGGCAAAATTTACAGTTGCAAGATGACACTTAAGGGTGATGTATTAAAAATACGCGGTTACATAGGGATATCATTATTAGGCCGAAGCGAAAATTGGACCCGCGTAAAATGAAAATAAAACACATCACTTGCATATTAACGTACCTTTTAGCTTATTCAATAAGTGTAAATGCGCAAACGGTTACACCAATTCAGCAAAATAAACCGGTTAGTATCCGGGGCTTATCTGTAGTTAACGCTAAAATAGCATGGGTAAGCGGTACAAAGGGCACTATTGGTATAACAACAGACGGTGGCACTAACTGGGACTGGCAACAAATTAAAGGGTTCGAAAAATCCGACTTTAGGGATATTGAAGCATTCTCAGATAAAGAGGCTGTAATTATTGCATCAGGTTCACCAGCTTATATCTTAAAAACTACCGATGGTGGCGCCCATTGGGATACAAAATTTCAACAAGCAGATAGCACTTACTTTTTAGATGCTATGGATTTTTCGGACAAGCAACATGGTTTTGTTTTGGGAGACCCAATTGGTGGCAAATTTTTATTATTAGAAACCACAAATGGCGGCGAAACATGGAACCCATCCGACAATCCTCCTACCGCACTAAAGGACGAGGCTGCCTTTGCAGCGAGCGGCACCTGCCTGCGCGTTAACACCTCAATTAGTATTGTTACCGGGGGCAGTAATAGTCGTATGCTTGTTTTACCAATAGGAAAACAGAAATGGACAAGCCAAAATTTACCACTTACAAATGGCGCTGCAAGCCGTGGTGCATTTTCAGTAGCTTACGGCAATAACCAAACAATTATTGTTGGCGGCAATTATGCAAAAGATAAGCTAACAGATTCAGTGGCTTATCTTATTCCGAAATCGAAAGCAAAATTTAAAAAAGAGTTACCTACGGTTGGCCCAGCGGGGTATCAATCATGCGTTGAATACATAAATGATGATGTTTTTCTGTCAACAGGCACCTCAGGAACTAATATTACAATAGATGGTGGTAAAACGTGGCGTAAGGTTGATGAGGCAAGTTATAACGTTTGCCGAAAAGCAAAGCGCGGAAACTTGATTTTGCTTGCCGGAGACAGAGGCAAATTAGGAATTTTTAAATTTTAAATTTGTGTGTGTGAAGCACTTATTGTAAAGTTTACAATTTATTAAAAATAGGCTTGCAGGCAATTATAAATAATCCTATATTTGCACCACTTTAAACGGAAACGATAACACATCGAAAAAGTTAAAAGTTGATTCCGTAGCTCAGCTGGTAGAGCATAACACTTTTAATGTTGGGGTCCTGGGTTCGAATCCCAGCGGGATCACAAAGACCACCCAACAGGTCGAACGTTTAAACAGAAAAGGCGCATGAAAATGTGCCCTTTCTGTTTAAAATGGTTTTTTTAGCCATACCTAAAAAAGATAAACAGATCAATTCAGATCAAATCAAACGATGCCCTATTTCTAAAGGGCACCAGTGGATTTTATCTTTGGGCACCACTCACAAACAAGGCGCTGTAAAACAATGGTTTAGAGCAATAATTAAGATCATTCGGAATTCCGTAAAACAAATTATTCACTAAAATTCATTGAATGAAAAACCATCAAAAATTAACGTTGCTGTTCTGGCATCGTAAATCTAAAGCAGACGCTAAGGGAAATGCGCCTATTATTTGTAGAATTAGTATCGAGGGAGAAGAGTCTGAAGAACTTGCCATTGGTAAAAAAATGGCAGTAACTGCGCATGTTTTACCTGCATGATAATTATACCCATTAGAATGATCCCTGAAAATATTGCGGGTGAGCGATAACCGTGCTGAATACCTGTTGTGTTCCGGCCTCCCCTATACTACACAATAAGCATAAAGAAAGGCAACATCCAGTAGTATCTTAGCGATGAATTCCAAACCCAACTGCGGCGCCATTTAAAGACATTAACCGGTTAAGGATAAAGGTCACTGAAAAAAGCAGAGGTGCCGCCAGTCCCAGTATTATGGCTTGTTTTTTATCTGATTGCATGGTAATAAGTATTTAACCACACGATGCTTATCGTTCCTAATCATAAAGCAAAATGCACACCTGCACGACTTTATTTGCCTTGCAGGTGTATGATTATGCTATTTATGATTTTGCAAACTTTTCCAGTTCAGTATTGAACTTATCCATCTCCTCCAGGAACAGTGCGTGGCCGCTGTTCTCAAACTTAACGATATAAGAGTTTTTGAGCCCCTTGTGCAGTTGCTCGGCGAAAACGAAATCACATAATCTATCTTTTGTGCCATGGAATATAGCCACCGGCACTTTGATCTTGCCTAATACCGGACGCAGGTCCAGATCACGCAATGCAGTAATTGACTGGGTGGTGGCATAAGGCGATGCATCTGAATTGATGCTGGCAAGCCAGTTAGCCATAGGTGCTGACAGGCTGTTTTCTGTTGCGCCGAAGCCCTTGCCAAAGTCTTCAATCAATTGCTGTCTGTTGGTTTGGGTTGTTTTGATCAGACCTGCTGCCGCCTCATCAGTAGCTCCGTAAGGAAAACCGTCGCGTTGTTTCCATGATGGTGCTGCCGCAGCGAATAAAGCCAGCTTGCTAACATGCGCGCCGTTATACTTGGCCATATAATGCGTAACTACCGCGCCGCCCATTGAAAAGCCGCCCAGCACGGCATTTTCTATCTTTAATTTCTCCAGTACTACTTTAATATCATCCGAAAAAACATCAAAGTCATATCTGCTGTAAGGCCTGTTGGATTTACCGAAACCTCTTAATGATATGCCGATCACCCTAAACCCTTTTTGAACCAGGTACTGGTACTGATATTCATACATGGCATCATTCAGCGGCCAACCGTGTATCAACACTATGGGCTGCCCTTCGCCTAAATCTGTTACATGTAGTTTTACATTTTTCTCTACCTCGATGTATTCTGCTCTTCCGGCAGAAGCGGGTGTTCTTTTAACTTGTGCTGAAACCGAATTGCTTAAAATTAAAACTGCCACCATGCTGATTGCTGAAGTAAGTGTTTTCATTGTTTTGTTTTTTATGATTAATGATCTGTTTTTGTATCGTTATTTGCTAACAGTACAAAGGTGGGCAGAAACCCAGGCCCAGGGAATGGACAAAAGGCGGAGTGTATTGGAGATTTTTCCCGCAGCCTCCAAAACTGCATGAATAATAGACGCATGGCCGCTAATAAGCACCTGTTGGCTACACTTGGCCATTACACGAACCTGTATGCCGGCCAGTGGTGGTCCGCTACTTACCAATTCGTTTTGATCAGTTTGATAGAGGTGCCCGTATCAGAAAATCAAAAAAGTCACTAAATTGTATTACCAGCAAATCTTTAATCAGTGTAGAAAAAGGCAAGAGAACTTGATGTACCCCAGCATCTTACCGTCATACCTTCGTATAAAAACGCTTCAGTAAACCAAAACGTCTTTGAATCACTGCCGACTTCATGGGTTCGTAACTAAAAACTTCCTTTCCATTTTTTGTGACCACCAGGCGGAAAGGCTGTTTCAATACTTTGTTGAGGTGATAAATTGTTAAAAGCTCAGCCACGTCTTCATGCCAGCTCGCGGTGCTATAGAGTGATACAAATGGCGTTCGGCTGAGTCCTTCATAAACCTTTGTCGCTTCATTGGTTTGAAAACGACGCCCGCCCGGCCGAAAGCGGCTCTTGATCACTATCGAATCTGTAACTGGCCAGTCGTGGGTATTAATATTCTTCCACACGCCCTTCGAAAAGCTCGCGGTGAATTTATTCAACTGTAGTTTACCGGCTTTTGAATCGGTTGCAATAAGCTGGAGTGACCCATCTACCACATGGGTGCTTTCATGCAGCAATACATAAGTTAATGCGTTTAACAGGCCCGCCTGTATTGACACAGATATTGTGCTGTCTCCTCCGTTAAAACAAGTCCGCTCTTTCTCCGTAACCCAATCAGAAATGGTTTGATGAAGTATACCTGCCCGGAAGGTAATATGATACAAATTGATCTCTTCATTGTTCGTAATTGGGGATGTTAATGCGTTGTTAGGCATATTGTCCAGGAAACTGATACTTTTTAAACGCTGTTTTAATACGCGTTGATGTAAGGGCGGAAGCGTGGCAAAAGCTTCAGCTAATATCCGCGTTTCTTCCTTGGTCATGGAATGTTCGGTAGGCGACATACCGGCATCCTGAAACTTTTTGATAATGTCATCAGGTGTTGTATTTACCCGCGAAAGCAACGAGCTGTTTGGGTTGAGGTCGTATTGTTTCTGAATCGTATGCAATCCCGCAGTTGATGCCGTTGCCTTTTTAATTTGGGCAATGCTATGAAAGGCAACAAATGACGGTACAGAGAAAAACGAGAATATAATTAAAATTTTAGAAAAATTCATTAGAGAGATCAAAAGTTGTTATGATTTGAAATGTGATACTAGCATAGCTGTCAGTTTAAATACGGCTTGCTAAACTTTTAAGAAGCCTGAATTACGTTTCTGACATGGTATATGAATCCACAGCCTCAGCATTGCTTTGCCCGAGATACCTGGATTTGAACGCTGAAGGCGACTCACCGTTTTTGATGAAAAACAAGCGGCTAAAGTATGCAGGGTCATCATAACCCAATTCATAGGCAATTTCCTTAGCCGTCATGGCAGTATGTACCAACAGCCTCTTCGCTTCCAGAATAATTCGGTTTTTAATAACCTCATTTGGCTGCGGCAGATTCATTCGTTTAAACCGATGTGTGAGTGTTTTTGGTGCAACAAGCATCAGATCGGCATAGTCTGCAACCGTATGTTTCTGTTTATAATATCTTTCAACCAATTGCGTAAATTGACGGAAGGAATCAGGGTCATTATTTTGATCCGTAAGCGCACCGCCGAGATGCTGCTGTTTCCATAACCTTGTAGACTTGATGAGCATTTGCTTTAAATAAGTACGGAGCATTTCCTCTTGTGAAGAATCTTTTAGCTTAAATTCACTTTCAATTTGAATAAAAAGGTGATTGATAAAGGTGGCCTCCTGCTCAGGTACAGCAGTCATGGGCATGTTGTTGATATTATTGAACAACAAGCCGTCGCAGGCAACTTCCTCATCATGAATTTGAATGCAATAAAAATCCCGGTTATAGAATATAAAATAACCGGATTCGGTACATAGGCCCTCAATACTGAGCACTTGATTAGGACTTATAAAAAAAAGAGCAGGGCCATCCGTATGATAAACATTAAAGTCGACTTTTATTTTACATCCTTTTGGCAGATACATTACCTTGATGTAGGATTTATAAGTGTCCGAATTGATAACATCCAGGCTGTCATCGTTTACATGCAATAAGCCTATTGTCTTTAAGCTAACATCAAATATGTTGTTCATCATTTTACTTTCGGTTTAAAGCGGCAGTGAAGAAAGCCGGGTTCGTCAATTATACCATTAATTCAAACAGCAACTTGCAGTATAATTTAATACCGCAAAATACTATTAAATAATTCACCGGTTAAGAAACACACCGCACTTAGCAGTTGAGTTATCAAAACGTTAAGTGTTTAATCTTAATCTTTATCCTGTTATTTTCAATGAATGAATAAGATCGCCTTCCAGAACTAAATGGAAATGAAGAACAGCAGGGCTTCCAGGGAAATTACCCGATACTTCAGCGGCCAGTAAATCCCCGCCATCGGTTTTTTCATAACTGAGTGGTTTCATAACGGTTTGATATTCCCGGTTCGAGTTTTCGTTCCATTTCTGGATCTCTGTTTTTCCAGTATGGGTCTTGCCTTCATCATGAACGATGGCTGTCTCCGAAAAACACTTAACATAAGCCTGGCTGTCATGGTTATTCTGAGCTTCTATTAAGCTCGCTACTACTTTACGTAAATTCATGTTTTTTATATATTAGATGTTATTAAACAGTTGGTGTGGTTCCTCCGTCAATTACAAATTCAGATCCGGTAAGATAGCCTGCCTTCGGCGAAGCCAAAAAGCCTACCAGTTCTGCCACCTCTTCAGGCTGTGCCGGCCTGCCCATAGGTATACCGCCTAACGCTTCCATCACGCTTTGCTTGGCTTCCTCTATAGTGATATTTGAGCTTTTTGAGATCCGCTCCATCATTCGTACCGAAGATTCGGTCATTATCCATCCCGGTGAAACCGTAAGTACCCGTATGCCTTTTGGCGCAACCTCTTTTGATAAGCCTTTACTATAATTGATCAGACCTGCTTTAGCCGCGGCATAAGGCAAGGTGGAATCATGCAGGGGTAGTTTACCCTGTATAGATGCAATATGAATGATCACGCCGTTACCCCGTTCCAGCATTTGCGGCAGGAAACCCCTGTCCAGGTTTACCGGTGCCAGTAAGTTGGTGCGGAATGACGATTCCCAGTCCTCGTTGGTCAGCGCGGCAAATCCGCCGCCGGGTGTTTCTGAGCCGCCTATATTATTAATGAGGATGTCTAACCGGCTAAATTGTTCCAATATTTCCTGTACAAGCTTGCCCGTCTCTTCCGGTTGGCTCAGATCAGCCGGAATAAAATGCAGGCCCTGATCATCATGCTCCGGCTTGTTCCTTGCCGTAATAATCACAGTCGCTCCTGCCGCATGCAGACGATTGGCAATAGCCTTACCTGCGCCCTTTGTTCCGCCGGTTACCAGGGCTATTTTGCCAGTCAACTCCTTATGTAATTCGAATCTATGTTCCATTAGTATTTATTTTTGTACAAATTTCGGTAGTATGCTGCGCCCTGGCAAGTACGGACTTACGAATCAAATAGGGAGAAATTTATCCCTATTGTTCGCTTCATACCACCTCTGTATATTTGCATTTATGTACGAACGAAAGATTTTGCCATATCTCAACTGTGGACTTGACCTGATTGGTGAAGTACTTTATGGTAAATGGAAAATCCGGATATTGTGGTTCATTCATGAAGGTAACAAACGTCCGAGCGAGCTACAGCGTAAAATTCCTGATGTTTCCAGGAGGGTTTTAAACATTCAATTAAAAGAGCTGGAAGAACATGAATTAATCACCCGAAAAATATATCCGGTTATGCCTCCCAAAGTTGAATATGATCTTACTGATTTCGGTAAAACGTTGATACCAATAATTCATACTATCGGACTTTGGGGAGATGAACATCAGGACCGGTTAAAAAGGGTGATATTAAAGCAATTTCCACATGACTCTTTAGCACTTGAAGAATAACATTTGCCCTGATATAGTATAGTAAAGTATATTCATCGCAGGCAGCGTTGATCAGTGAATCACTTTAATGGTTACTGCAATTTTAAAAATTCGGCAGGCACGGTGTCGGTAAGCCAAACCTTGTTTTCTGACAGGTAGAATACATACCCCTTCTGATGCATTTCGGCGGCAAGTACCTTAAAAACTGCCGGCTTACAGTGCCTGCTGCCCACCTGTTTGGCAGTTTCAATATCCCGGCTTAAATGCACATGCCGGCGGCTGCGTTTTTCGAGCCCGGTAGCTTGAATAGAAGCAACGGACTTTTCACCCGTTCCGTGATATAGTATCTCTGGTGGTACCTGGGCCTGGTAGCCCAATTCAACCTCAACCGAGTGCCCCTGGCTGGCGCGGATCTTTTGCCTGGTTTCATCAAAAGCAAAACGCTTTTTACTGTTGGTTTCAACTACATGGTTTAACAGCTCTGCATCTAAACTATGGCCATGCGCATTAACCTGTTTTAATAGTTCATCAACGCTTACCCAGCCCTGCGCATCCAGTTCTATACCAATCAGCTGCGGCTGGTGCCTTAGTACAAGGCTTAAAAATTTACTGATGTGTGCTGTATCTTTTTCTTTCATCGTTTCACTCACTGTTGAGGTAATAGCGGGTGGCGTTATGCTGTCCCTGCCGTAATTATCTAAAGTTTTTGCCAGTTGGCTTTTTATCTGTTTTACCAATACCCTTGGCCCTAAAACCCGCAATTTTGATCCGAATCCCAATAACTCGCGCTCCAATTCAAAATTCATAATTACGCGGATGCTGAATATTTTTCCATTTCCATCCTCGCTCAATAATTTTTGCGTGTGATGCAGGGGTTTGGTTATCACATAAGGCGCATTCTTGGCGTCTATCCAAAACACTACCTCCACATCGCGCTGGCCCGGCGATTTGGTTACCCCTATTACATCATTATAATAAGTTGAAAAATCGATAGTGGTGTTCTCAATATACTCCTCATCATGCGCGGTAATGGTTTGTATCCTGTCCAGCGCCAGGTTAAGCAGCGGTTTATAGCGCTGGTGCGATATGCCCAATACAAACCAGCGGTTGCGGTATTCCTTCAGCAGATATCCGCTAAAGCAAAACGTACTCGCCTCGCGCGCTTTGAATGACTGATAGGTTACGCACATCGTTTTCCGGGCCACAATATACTTGCGGATCACTTCTATCCACTCCAACCCTTTCAGGTTATCATTCTTCTCAAAATCAATAACCGGCGTGCCTTGCGTTTTCTGGCTGTAGATCTTGTCCTCCAGTTTACTCACCATTTCGTTCAGGTCGGTAAAGTGGCTGAAACCTTTAAACTGTTTCAACAGGCCAGATACCTCGCTCAGCACCTGCATATCCTGCTGGTTTAAGGGGCTGTTGGTAATGCTGTAGTTTTTATCGCTGTAGGTATAATACTTTTTATCAATCACAACAATGGGCGCTTCGTAACCCAGCTTATTGCTGCGCATTATCTCTATATCAGCCTGTATGGTACGGCGGCTCACACCGGTATCAATCCCCTGGTATTCGTATAGGGCATCGCTGCAGGCGTCTATCAGATCATCCAGCGTCCATTTCTTGTGGCGGTTTTGCAGGCACTGGTCAATGGTGCGATAGCGGATAAGGGCGTTGCGGTTAACGGGCATGGGTTTAAAATTACTTCGCGAATTTACTCACCCCGACATTGCTTCGCTTGTCGACCCTCTCTGCTTCGCAAAGAGGGTGAGAAGAAAAGCAAACCCCTCTTTCCGCGAAGCGAAGAGAGGGTGGTCCAGCGCAGCGCAGACCGGGTGAGTCAACTAAGCGACATTAAAATATTTTGCTGAATTTATAAATTATTTTTTACTGCGCAAATACATTGCGCACTTGATGTTTCTCTTTGTACTGTCGAAAGGCTAAACCTGTTCACAAACGCCCCCTCTCTTAATACGGAGAGAGGGGTTTTGGCCCGGAGACTTTTTAATTATTAAATTACAAACTCAGGTTTATGAGAAAGCAAAATATATCCGAGACACTCCCCCTTCAGGGTTCTGGCGTGCAAAAGGAAAAAATAGGCAACAACGAGTTAAAATCATTAGGTATTAACGATGTAGAGATATTGGTAAACTTTAGCCGCGTGGCTAACGGCTTGCTAAAACACGGCGTTATGGCCAAGCCCGAAATACTGGCCAATTTAGAAGCCCTGATTGACGACCCGATGCCCTACGCCTTAAAGAAAGGCGGCAAGTTTAAAAACATGGCCGAAGATGTGATTGCCCTGCGTAAGGAAGGCAAGTTTGTAAAACAGGAACGCAGCAACTTTAAGCTGAAGGAAGAGATAGCCGATTTCCCGGTGTGGGGACTGGAGCATATTGAAGTTGGCGCGCTGGCACAGATGCGTACCGCCATACAGTTACCCATTGCGGTAGCCGGCGCTTTAATGCCCGATGCGCACCAGGGTTACGGCCTGCCTATTGGCGGCGTGCTGGCCACTACGGCCAATACCATTATACCGTTTGCTGTTGGGGTGGATATTGCCTGCCGGATGTGTTTAAGCATATTCGACCTGCCTGCCGAAGCTGTGGATACCGAAACCGACAAGCTGAAGAACATACTGGTTGATAATACCTACTTCGGGATGGGTTGTACCACCAAATCGCACTTCGATAGCTCATTGTTTGACAGCAAAACATGGGGCGAAACAAAGGTGATCCGTTCCCTAAAAGATAAGGCTTATGCGCAGCTGGGTACCAGCGGTACAGGCAACCACTTTGTGGAATGGGGCGAACTAACCATAGGCGATGATGCTTTAAACAACATCCCTGCCGGGCGCTATTTGGCGCTCCTGTCGCACTCCGGCTCTCGTGGCTTTGGCGGTACCGTGGCTAACCATTACAGCAAAATAGCCATGACCAAAACCAAGCTCCCTGCCGAAGCCAAGCATTTGGCCTGGCTGGACCTGGATAAAGACGAAGGACAGGAATACTGGATAGCCATGAACCTGGCCGGCGAATATGCCAGCGCCAACCACCACGAGATCCATAACAAAATTGCGCGCGCGCTGGGTGTTAAAACCATTGCCGTGGTAGAGAACCACCACAACTTTGCCTGGAAAGAGCAGTTGGCCGACGGCACCGAAGTAATGGTGCACCGTAAAGGCGCCACCCCGGCCGGCGAAGGCGTGTTAGGCATCATCCCCGGCAGCATGAGCACACCCGGCTTTTTGGTGCGCGGTAAAGGCGATGTGGCCAGCATTAACTCTGCCAGCCACGGTGCAGGGCGGTTAATGAGCCGCAGCGCGGCGTTTAAAACCTTAGACCCGGCCGCCATTGCCGCCAACCTGATAGACAAGCGCATAACCCTGATGGGCAGCGATATGGACGAAGCCCCAATGGCCTACAAAGATATCCATACCGTTATGGCCGCACAGCAGGATCTGGTGGAGGTACTGGCCAAGTTTGAGCCGAGGATAGTGAGGATGGCAGATGCGAAAGAGAAGCCGGAGGATTAGCCCCCGGCCCCCTAAAGGGGGAGTTGAAAAGTCCGCTCCAACGGGAGGGTGCGGCTGTCATCCTGAGCCTGTCGAAGGGCGCGCAAAGGCAGGGAGGGGTTAACCGCCATGGTCCCCCTCTTGAGAGGGATTAAGAGTGTGTTATTGAATAAGAAGAATACTATTGCATATAAGCAAACTTTTTAATACTATTAATCATGCCTACCGATCAGTTATCACCTTATCAATTATTGCTTGAAACCTTTGGGCTTGGGGTAAAAACGGGTGTTATAACTCCGGCTAAAGTAACTGCCTGGGCTGATGAGATGATCATGGCGCACGATGAGCCGGATTACTTTTTTATCGAGCTCTCCCTAAGCGGCAATAAAAATGAAATTATTGAAGTAATTAACCGGCACGTGGTGCCGTCATATAACCCTATCTGTACAAGGGTGCTGTTAGGCTGTGTATACCGGAGGTTTACAGACGACAGCGACATGTTGACCATTAAAGATACAGCTAAGATGGTGGGCAGGCTACAAAACTATGAAGCTCTTACAGGTTACGAAGTGAATCAGATCTATGAGTTTTATGATTATGATTTATATTATTTATCCGACTTAACACAGTTACAGGTGAACCTCCTTAACTTTTTATTGATTTATGAGCCTTTAACTCTCGACAATTATAACAGATGGGAAGAGATAAACGCGGGGGTTATTGAAGAGTTAAAAAATCACGAGATACAGCAAGAGCTTGTCAATCAATCCTTTATTACGCAATACAAAAAAAAGGAAAGAAAAAAGAAGCTAAAGCGATTCCTCAAGGTGATTATTGTAGGGATACCTGTATTGGCAGTTTTATATTGTTTGGCTGCAAGTTCAGATCTGCTTAAAAACGCGCCTATGATATACCCGGTTATTTTGGGGTATTATCTGATCCGGGGCGGAATGCATTGGTGGGATTCTAAAAAAAGAGCAGGGCTTAATTAGCCATATAAAGCACACGCGGCACGCATGCGCCAGCATGAGAGGCACGCTTGAACGTGTAAGGGAAACAGATGCGATATAATTAATACCAAATTAATTGTTATTTTAGACTTCACAGAAACCGAATGGCACAAATTTTTCTACATAGAAATGATAAGAAATCAACTTACACCAGAGGAGAATTATTCGGGTTAATAGGTAGTGATTTGATGACACTGTCATTTAATCAAGTAATAAAAAAAGGCTATAACCATATTAATATAGAAGTAATATCTAAATTTTGTGAGGTTAAAAAGGGGGATAATCCTTTCGATGCACTGTATGATTATGGCAAAATATATAGTGGTTACAAAACATTAAAGAAGCGTGCGTCTTGGATTGAACTAAAACAAAAACCAGGACAATATTTCGAACGAATATATAGGCCAATTTTAGTAGTTGAAGGGCCGACAGCTATCAGAGTAGGTTTGGATATTGAAACAATAAGGAAGGAATTTTTTCAATTTCCACAATATCTTCCTGTAAATATCGAAACAGTTATCAATTCTGTGAATCAATTAGGTATACTGAAAGATATGCTCCAAAACATTTTTAATAACATTTATCCCTCATCAAAAAACCTAGAGACTTTTGGAAATAATTTAAAAAACCTTTTAGTTTTAGCATGTATTGAAGTGGAAACCCAACTTAAAGGCATTTTAACAGCAAACTCATATCCACAAAAACAGCGTTACAACACCACTGATTTTGTCAAATTAAAAGAAATTCTACATTTAGACAAATATGCGGTAACCTTCCCATTTTATCCTAACCTTAAATCCATAGCACCATTTAAAAATTGGGACTCAACGTCACCAACTCACAGTCTTAAGTGGTATGACAGTTATAATTCAATTAAGCACAACGGTGATTTAGATTTTTATAAAGCAACCCTAAATAATGCCATATCGGCTATCTGCGCAGTCGCTATTTTAATTAAAGCTCAATATGGAGCTAGCATACCTTTCTGGGATGAAAGATTAGGAAGTTTTTTTAACATAAAAGAAACCGTTAATTGGAAATTAGAAGAACGAATACTTCCGCCATTTGAAAATGAAAATTGGTTCGCAGAAAAAATGGTTGTTCATTAATTGAAATCCCCTCCGCCACCGCAACGCTCCTGCAAGCGTGCTCACTTATAGTAAATAGGCTCAGTATGCAAAATTCTAAAGATACCGCTGTCTGAAGTTATAAACTTCGAACAGCAAAAAAGGTTTACCAATCAGCTAAATATAGGCATTAAATCCTATAACTAAATGATTAGGTATCACACATTGTCCCCAATCTGGCTCTACATAATCAGACTACCTAGAGATTGAAAAAATGATAAATAAAATCGCCAATTTTACTCGAATGAAATCATCCGATAATATCCATACTAATAAGCTTAACCCTGGCATTTCGTTTGAAGAAATTGATAGAGCTATAAGCAAATCTGGATACCCTTTACAAACTGTTATTGCAGACAAATTGAGATCGAACTTTGATTGTCAAGAAGAATGGAGTTTCATAGATTATCAAACTAACGAACTGCGAAGTCTAGATATCATTGCTAAACGATACTTATATAATGTAAATGAAAAAAATGTACACGTTAGACCATCCTTAAATTTACTAATTGAATGTAAACAGTCCGAACTTCCATATGTATTTTTTTTGTCACCTGAAAAAATTAAAACATATCATTATCCACTTATATCGGGCTTATATCATAAACAAATAAAGGTTTCAACCAATGATGAGCTCTCTACAACAACCTATCCCATAAGTGCAGCTTTAGATTTACAAGAAGATGAATTTGTTTTACAAACTGCACCAAGCTCCATGACATTTTCAAAATGTGTTAGAACCGGTAAAGCAATTGCATTATCCGGTACCGAATCTTTTCAAGGACTTGTCTTACCTCTATTAAAATCTATGCAATATTTTAACGAATCTAAAACCCCCTTGAGATTAAAACCCTATTCTGATGCATGCCTCACGTTGGGTATTGCGGTTATAGACGGGCCAATGATAGGAGTTAACGTTGATAATGGCGGTCATAGTTCGGAACTCATGCCTTGGATACGTGTATTCCGACATGAATCGTATAAAGGCAAAGATGAATTCGAAAGAGAAAAATTATTAGCTATTGATGTAGTTCATAAAGATTTTTTTGACCAATTTATTCATGAACATGTGTATCCATATGCTATGAGATTTAGCACAAAGGTTTTAAAACATCAAGATGTCATTATAAATGGAAAAGCTTTTGCTAAAGAAATCGGAAAAAATTGGTGGAGTGAGATTGAACCTCGATTACAAAAAAAAACTATTACAAATTCTATTTTTAAAAGGTTCAAAAAGTAATTCTCCCCACTGGTCGAAGTTTCCAACTTCGGCTCAAAACATGTTAAGCTTTCAGCTTGACAACAATTAATGCCAATCATATCCACAAAACCGGCATTGCTTTGCCTGTGGTGTCCTGGCCAATTTACCGCACTTAGGGCACCGGTTGAAAAACACCTCGTTAGGATGTTCTTTTAATATGCGTTTGGCGCAGTTTAATATAAACTGTACATATCCTTCGTCCAGTTGCGCTAATATTTCAGGATTTTCGGTTAGCCATTGATTGCGCAGATATATTTTAGTTCGCAATTCGCTATCAGGCATTTCGTGTAACTTCAATGCATGGCGATGATGTTTTAACGCGATCATCTCCGGTTCGGTAAGCAGCCCTAAGTAATGCTTAATGATATAATTTGCCTGTTCGGGCGTTACGGGTTCCATATCATAAATATCTTAAACCTTTTCAAAAAAGACTCCCAGCCGCCCCAAATTCTCACCCCCCGACTTAAAATGGAATAACTTATCAGGCGAAAAAGGTCGTTTCAGGGGCGAAAAAAGTCGTTTTTTTCCCCGGGTCGAAGTTTGAAATTTCTGCCCAAAACACATACGCTTCAATTAAACCGCATATTAACAGCAGCCCGCAAACCCTTATTCCGGCAGTTTCAATAAAAAACAAAAAGCTTAATTTTTTATCACTCTGATAATCAGGCATCAAAGACTGTTCACAAGCGTTCACGGCAGTGAACGTGAACACTTAATTTTTCAGCATTGTTACCTTTTATAAAAAGTTAACAATGGTTATTTACAATTATTTTATTTGCAGTGAATGGATTTAATATATAATTAATTATTAGTGGTTACTCTATTAACCAATATCTTGAGTGTGTTATCTACCTGGTTATCATTTATTTTAAGATACCTGTGTTTGCCGCCCGGGCTTATTGTAAAAATTGATTTCCCTGTAGCGTCGATTTTAATTGTGCCGGCAGGCGACAGATCGAAGAACTTTCCCTGTGGCTCAATGGCATAAAGCACGGATGTAAGGTCCCAGGTTTGGCGATCATAAGGCATTTTTTCATATGCTTTATATGACACGCAAAGCGGGTGTTTGTACGAATCTTTAAAATCATTTAAGATACTGGTATGGGGATATAATAATTTGTTGCCAAGTTCCCACCCGCTGGCAACAATCTCGGTTGGCCACTTTGCAAAAAGCGATTGCGCTGCTTTCAGATCTTCTTTTAAGTTCCATTCCGCGAAATCAAATTCATTACCATACAGCCCCCCCATTACAGAAAGCAGGCGTACTTTTTTCTTTACAAGTTCAACACCACTCAGGGGGCTGTACTCGTCTCCTTTAGAGGAGAGCAGCCTCTCTATATTTGTTTCGGGGCCAACCACTATCATTACCACTGAGTGATCTTTTTGTGAGGCAAGTAATTTACGCTGAAGTTTAAACCCTTGTGGTAAATTGCTTTTAATTGAACGTTTAGGGTGTAAAATTTTCTGCCCGTTAATAAGGGTATCCAAAGTTTGTGGAACGTATTTGCCAGCATCGGGTATAACACCGTTATATACATAACCAAGCGGCATATTGCCCCTGTTGTTAAACCGGCAATAACCGTCAACATATTCAATTACCCTGGCATTAGGCTTACTTATAGTTATGCCTAATAATTTTACCTTGTTTGCTTTTTCATAATTAAACAACATTTGCAAGGCTAATACATCATCAATATCATTCCCTACATCGGTATCAAATATTACAGGGATGGGGGTAGCTACAGGTTTAATCTTTACATTTTTAACCGGCAATAAGGTTATGGCTGTGCATAAACCCAGTATAAGTGTTTTTAAATACATATTACTTTATTATATATTTTAAGGTCTTGTCGTTTTCAATATCGGTAAACAAGTTATCGCTTATTGCAAATTCTTTTATATTTCTGTTTACTCCAATATATCCTACAGGATGATATCCGCCGCTGAAATAATTTTTATTACTAAACCTGATTGATGGCTGCATACCAGCCGGATCGGCAATAGTAAGAGCAATAATATATTTACCTGATGGTATGTCGCTTCCCTGTAATTCGCTATCTATATGATAGCTTTGTGGTTTGATTTTGTAGGCTTTTTCTTTTACATCCCAATTATCACCTGGTAGCCAGTCGGTAATATTTATGCCCTCAAGCGTTTTGCCCCATACTTTTTTGTGTGTTACCGCATCAAGCAATACAACCTGCACAGGCCAATTATAGTAAAATGGCGACGAACCCATATTGGTAACATTAAACGCTAACCTGAAAGGTTTGCCGGGCTTAATGTTTACAGGATAAGTTACATCTGATATTACATAACGATACCCCAGGGCATGTTGCAGTTTCTCTGCATTCTTTTTAAAAATGGGGTCATTAAAGTTAGCCCAGGTTATCCCGCCCAAATGGTTGCAATGCAGGTTACGGATCTGCTCAATGGTCAGATCAAAAAATTCAGGGTCGGCTACTACGTCTTCAAAACTTTTAAACTTGGCCATGCTTCCCCAGTTCCAGGTTATCTCACCACCTATTGGCTGGGTTTTCCACCGGTCGCCAAGTTTTTTCATCTCTTCGTATCCCCTAACCTTTTCATCTTTTTGCGCCCATGAATCCCAATAGATGCCAAATTTATAATCCTTAAATTCGTAAGCGTAGCGCACCATTACTTTTTTGTTTTTAAACGCCGCAGTAAAAGCATCACCTAAAACTTTTTGCATACCATCTACCCAGGTTCTGTTCAATACATGCTTTGGTTCGTCATGTGGCGGCCAGTAGGTAGACAGGTCGGGGTCATGATGCTCTCCCCACTCACCAATTATACCCATTTCTACATAGGCCACGCGTGGGTCGTTATCCCAGGCCTCGCCAAGTTTTTTCACAAGCACTTTTACCCTTTCCCGGAACGATGGATCAAAGTAACCACCTGTAATCGAAACCTCCTGGTTTTTTGGATCTACCATTGCCCCAAAAGAATTTGGCCTTTGCTTGTAAGGCCCTGTTTCGCCGGGGATACCTGCAGGCCAATGCCACCCATTCAAATCGTCTTTATTGGTGCTATCTTTTGGTTTACCGCCATGCCATGGTTCAACCCACACCAGGTAAACACGGGGGATGACCTTCATATTTATATCCTCAACCCCGGCCCAGCGATGGTTGCTGTAAGCTATGATCTTATCAACCCCATCTGTAGGCTTGTCCTCAATCATATTCCACTGCATATACTCTTTTATTAGCGATCCATATGGGTATGGATACGCCGCCCGCTTCTTATCAATGCCTAGCGAAAAAAACTCCCTTAACCCCATCATTGGGTTCCTAAAGGCTGGTTTATACTCTTGCAGGGCTATAGTTACCATACCGTTGGCAACTTTTAATGGGGCTGTATGTTTTTGTTGTGCACTTAAGCTAACCGGGCTTAAAAACCACAGGCAATTTAATATAACCCCTGCTGCTCTTTTTAAATTTTTCATGGCAGCTTAATCCAGTTTATATTTAAGTGTTTTATCTTTTTTCAGGTCTGCAAACTGTTTGCTATCAATTTCGTAAGTAGTAATATCTTTATTAAAGCCCACATAACCCATAGGATGCCTGCCCCCCTGAAAGTAATTGTTTACAGCAAAACGCAAAGACGGCTGCATACCGGCCGGGTCAAGTACTGCTATTGAAATAATGTATTCATCCTCTGGCACATCTGCATCAACTGTCAGTTCTTTTTCTATCACGTTTTCAGTGGCTGGTGTGGTGTACCTGTTAGTAGCCTTATTCCAATTATCGCCGGGCATCCAGTCAGCTATATTTACGCCATCAAGCACCTTACTCCAAACTTTTAGTTTAGTACGTTTATTTAGCAATGCAATTTCTACAGGCCAGTTATAATAAAATGGTGATGAACCTGTATTGGTTACTTTAAACGACACCTTGAACGGTGTTTTAGGCTGTATTTTTGCCGGGTAGCTAAAGTTTGAAATCACATAGTTATATCCCATCGCTTTTTGTAAAAGCTCGGCATTTGCAATAAAGTTGGGGTCATTAAAATTTGCCCAGGTTATGCCGCCCAGATGGTTGCCATGCAGGTTGCGTATCTGCTCAATAACCACATCACGGGTTGCAGCATCACCAACAACTTCTTCAAATGATTTAAATTTCGACAAGCCGCCCCAGTTCCAGGTTATCTCGCCGCCAACAGGTTGTGTTTTCCACCTGTCGCCTTGTTTTTTCATTTCATCATATCCCCTTACCTGTTCTTCCGGCTGTGCCCATGAATCCCAGTAGGTGCCAAAATTGTAGTCTTTAAATTCATAAGCATAACGCACCATTACCTTCTTGTTTTTAAAGGCAGCTTTAAATGCATCACCCAGGGTTTTCTCAATACCGGGTATCCAGGTACGGTTAGCAACGTGCGCCGGTTCGTCATGCGGAAGCCAGTAAGTAGAAATATCCGGGTCGTGTTGTTCGCCCCATTCGCCAACAATACCCATCTCAATATAAGCAACACGCGGGTCGTTATCCCAGGCCTGCCCGGCTTTTGCTACGAGTGCCTTTACCCTATCCTGAAAGTTTGGTGCAAAGTACCCGCCGGTTATCGGGGTTTTGTTGTCATCAACCCTTACCTCACCCGGAATATCAGACGGCCAATGCCAGCCATTTAAATCATCGGGGTTATTGGTGTAGGTGTTTTTTGCCACGCCACCGTGCCATGGCTCCTGCCATACAATATAAATACGCGGAATAACCTTCATGTTAATATCCTCTACACCAGCCCAGCGATGGTTACTATAAGCAATTACTTTATCAACCCCGTCGCTTGCATTGTTTTCAAGCATATTCCACTGCATATATTCCTTTGTTAAAGTACCGTATGGAAACGGATACTCGGCTCGTTTCGGATCAATACCCGGGCCTATAAATTCACGGAAACCTTTCATGGGGTTACGTATGGCTGCAGTATACTCTTGCGGATAAACTGTAACAATGCCATCTTTAACCTCAACTTTTGGTTTTGGTGTAACCGGCGGGAAAACTTCAGGATCTATTTTGCTACATCCACTAACTATAAAAGATGCCGCAAGGCAGCTTAATATTATTTTGAAATTTATTTTGTTCATCTCTTACTTCTTAAAAATTGTTATAAACCTGACATTTTAATACCCGGGGTTATTGCCTGTAATGGCATCATTAGCATCTAATGCATTTTGTGGGATAGGATATAATACATTATAATCCTGTACGGTAATCCCCACATGATCTTTAAGATACTGCTTAAGTTTGCCAAAACGGATCAGGTCCCACCTGCGCATATGCTCAAAGCAAAGTTCATGCAGCCGCTCTTCAAGTACCACATCGGCAAACTGCGTTTGTGAAAGGCCATCGGCAGCGGTTATATCGCCTAATCCAGCACGGTTACGCACCGCATTTAATGCATCATATTTTGCGTTACTATTATTGTTTATAGCATTTAAGGCTTCTGCTTTCATCAGTAGCACATCAGCATAACGGATAAGAACGAAGTTTAGGTCATCGTCTTCAATTACGTTACCATAAACAGGGTCAAAAAACTTGTTGTTAGTTGGCGGTGATTGTACCACACCCTTAAATTCTGTTAAAAAGAAAGCCTGTTTACGTTTATCGTTATTGCTGTAGCTATCATAAACATATTGGGTTGCGCCAAAACCACCCCAGCCGCCAAATGAGGTTGGGCCACCTACACCGCGCGGACCCCAGTAACTGTGTTGTATGCTCCCCTCAAGCCCAAATGACCCCGAGTGCCTGAACTGTACTTCAAAAATATTCTCGTATTCGGCGTTTTTGTTTTTAGGATCAAAAATATCTTTAAGATTAGTGTATAAATGAAACTTGCCATCCAGCTTGTTGCAATACTCTAACGCGATGTCGGGTTTTTGCCACTGTAAATAAACACGTGCTAAATAGGCTTGTGCAGCATAAACAGTAGCCCGGCCTTTATCGCCGGCATTACTCCAGGTTGGGGGCAATATAGCTTCAGCGTCTTTTAAATCTTGTGTTATTAAAGCATAAACTTCATCGGCAGAGGCGCGGGGTTTCATGATCTCATTTTTATCAATTGACGATTTTACCCATAAAGGCACACCGCCATACATCCTTACGAGGTCGAAATAATACACCGCGCGTAAAAATTTAGCCTGTGCAATCATCGAGTTGCGAGTAGCTGCATCAACTACACCCTCGGGCATATCCATTACAGCGTTACATCTTTTAACACCTTCGTAACATACCCGGTAATGATCCTGAAAAAACGGGTGACTTGCCGAAAATGTATACATCTTAAGTTCAGAGTATGCCGCCCAGCCAAGGTCATAAGGCTCTACTTCATCGGTGCCAAACTCAGACAGCGTTATGGTATATTTACCAACAAATACGCTTTGCAGCATCCCGTAAGCGGCATTTAATGTTTTTTGCCAATCCTCCGGGGTTTTAAAGGCATTTTCAGGTGTCAGGATACTTTTAGGGTCTTCGTTAAGGAATTTTTTACAACTGCTTAGAGCTGTAAAAAATATTAATATCAGTATATATTTTTTCATGATGGTATATATTAAAAGTTAACTGAGATACCGGCAATAAAGCTGCGGGCATTTGGATATGGGTTTGTGTTATCACCCGATTCGACATCAAACCCTGTAAATTGTGTCCAGGTAACTGCATTTTGTACAGATACGAATAAACGCAGGTTACTTGCTTTTATATTACGGATAAAGCTGTTTTGCAAAAGGGTGTAACCTAATTCAATATTTCGTAACCTGATATATCCCCCGTTTTGTAAATTGGCATCTGTGCCGTCGCCGTTTGAGTAGGCGCTGCCAACACGCGGTGCCGGGTATCTGTTGCTTGGCCTGTCTGGTGTCCAATAGCTGTTGTAATAGTCAACACTCATATTACCCCATGTATTAAACGAGTTTAAATACCTGTTTAATGAGTTGTTTATGCGATAACCGCCCGCATAAGTGAAAAACAAAGACAGATCAACCCCTTTATATTTAAATGTATTTGCAAAACTACCGTAATACTTTGGGGTGCTTTGCCCAACAAAATCACGGTCGTCACCGTTTATTACACCGTCTCCATTTTTGTCGAGTATTTTACGATCACCGGGTACCGCATTGTATTTGGCAGCCTGGGCAGCTTCGTCTGTTTGCCAGATACCCTGGGCGCGCAACAAATAATATTCGTTAATGCCATGCCCTACAAAAAGCGACTTATTTACATCGGTTTTACCGTTGTACAGCTCGGCAATCTTGTTTTGGTTATATGAGATGTTAAATGAGGTTGTCCAGGTGAAGTTTTTAGAGCTTACGTTCACCGTGTTCAAAGCAAACTCAATTCCCTTATTGTGTATACTGCCTATGTTGGTAAGCGAATTATCAAAGCCCGATTCTTTTGGCAGCGGTACCAGCCATAACAAGTCTGATGTTTTTTTATAGTATGCATCAATAGTACCGGCTATACGGTTATTTAAGAAACCAAAATCGAGCCCTATATCAAGCTGCTTGGCTTTTTCCCATGTTAATTCAGGGTTGCTGATGGTATTTTGAACCGCACCTGTAGCCAGGTTGCCACCAAATACATAATCGGCCCACGGCCCACCCTGGCTTATGGTGGCAGCATAAGCATAGTCGCCAATATTTTGGTTACCCAGCATACCTGCACTTACACGGAACTTAAGGTTACTGATAGCCGGCACTTCCTTTATAAAACTTTCTTCGGATGCGCGCCAGGCCAGAGCAGCCGACGGGAAGAACCCCCATCGCTTATTGGGAGCAAAACGCGAAGAACCGTCGCTACGCATAGTAATGGTGGCTAAGTACTTTTCATCAAACGTATAATTTAAACGCCCGTAAAATGAGGCCAGAGTTGATGCAACCGCATAAGAGGCATTAGGCCCGTGTTCTTGCGCGCCGCCAAGGTTATTGTAACCTAATATAGCCGACAGGTTTTTCGAATCGGCCGTTGTATTCTCATAATCTGTTTGCGAGGCCGAAAAACCACCCAGCACCACAAATTTATTTTTATTTACATTGTATGTATAAGTTGCGGTATTCTCTGTTTGCAGATAACGCTTTTTACCGTTGAATTTAGTTGCATGGCCACCTGCTGTGTAATGTTGTCCCATACGGCCATCTTCGTACGAGTTGACGTTAAAAAACTCAAGCTCGCCGCCGTTATCAGAACGTATCTTAAGGTTTTTTATCGGTTCTATCTCAAAATAGGCCGACCCAACAGTGCGGCTTTTATTTGTACGCCTGTCAAGCAAGTCAACAATGGCTACCGGGTTGGCTTTTGTATTTAAAAAACCGTCGAAATAATTGCCATTATCGGTATAAACAGGCGCGGTTGGCTGAGAGCTTATAGCACTGAACATAGTACCATACCCTGAGTCGGATTCTTCGTTTATATTTTTAAGGGCCGATTCCGTAATATTAAAACGTACACCATACTTAAGCCAATCTGTTGTTTGCGCATCCATATTATACCTGATGGTACCTTTTGTAAATGCAGAGTTTTTAATTGTGCCTTTCTGGTCGTACCAGTCTACTCCCAAAAAGTGTGTTACTTTTTCATTACCGCCGCTTACTGATAAGTTATAATTTTGATAGTTGCCGTTTTGGGTAACCCCATCCTGCCAATCGGTTGACCTGCCACTGCTTAACAACCTCAATTCCTCTGATGTCCATTGATAATTGGGGATAGCCGCTGATGCCAGTTCGTAATATTGCTGGGCATTCATCAGGTTTTGTTTGTTTAGCATCCGCTGTGTACCGCCTGTTGCTGTAAGTGTTACCTTACCTTTGCCTTTGCTACCTTTTTTAGTGGTTACCAGCACAACCCCGTTTGACCCGCGCGAACCATAAATAGATGAGGATGATGCATCCTTAAGTATCTCTATCGATTCGATATCATTAGGCGACAAGTCTTGCAAACCACCCTCTATCGGCATGCCATCAATAATATACAAGGGGGCATTACCCGCCATTAATGACCCAAGGCCCCTGATAACAACGCTTGCATCGCCACCTGGTTTAACCGAACCCGTGGTTACATACACACCAGGCGCTAAACCCTGCAATGCGCTTGTTGCCGTACCTATGCGGGCATTAGTAAGTTTCTCCGGTTTAATTGATACAACCGAGCCCGTCAAGTCACTCTTTTTTACTGAGCCGTAACCTATAGCTACTACCTCATTCAGGTTAATCGCTTCAGCAACAAGCGTCACATTTATTTCAGCTTCGTTTGCAACTGTAACCGTTTTTTTGAGCATACCAACAAATGAAAATTGCAGGATATCGCCTTTTTTTGCCACAATCTTATACCGGCCATTTACATCTGTATTGGTACCCATAGAGGTGCCCGTAATAAGTATAGCGGCACCCGGTAGCGTTACATTTTGTGCATCGGTAACCGTACCGGTTATTGTTACCTGGGCTTTTAACATGCCTATGCAAAATATGCCAAGCACCAGCAGTAATATTTTCTTCTTCATAATTTCTTATTGGATAATGGTTATAGAATATTTTAAAACGTGCGCACTGCCCTTACGCCAATTTTCCAGCCTTCTTTATCAGAATTGCCTGACACGATGTTTACCGATTCATAAAAATTAACGTAATAGGCCGACCAGCCCGCGGCATCGCCATCCCCCTCACTTGACGACCAGTAGTTATTGGCAGGTATACCAGCACCCTTGCTTTGCAAAAGATCTTTTTTCTTAAATATTTCTATCAATTCTTCCTGCGATGGCAAAAACCAGTCGGTATAAGTATCGCTGCCCGTTGTAACAACCAAATCATTACATAGCTCGGCCGCTGTTTTTTTACTATTCCAGCTATCGTTACCTTGCCTAAATGCGGCCAGCTTGATTAATAGTTTGGCTGTATTATCTTTTCCGGCACCAATGGCTTTACTTGTGCCGGCAGCGCCAGACAAAGCCACACCGGGGCCAAACTGCTCTATTGGTGTACCTGTATTTGTTTTATTAACTATAAGGCCATGAATTTTTGCAGCATCTGCCCAGAAAACAACGCCGCCGCCAATTACATCGCCCACATTTACTGCTATATTAATGGTACCAAGGCTTGTTTTACGGTTTGCACGTGTTACAATTACATTGTTAACGCCGTAGCACCCCTCGGGCAGGGTAAAGGTTATTCCAGTTTCATTAGCAACACCATTTATACTAATTACTTTATCCTGCGGATAAAAGCTGGCGGTTAGTTGTATAACGTCACCATTTTCAAACCCTTTTCCGGCAATGCTTACCTCGCTGCCGCTTTGAAAGTTCACTGCCGGCATAACCACATCATCAAGTGGTATTACAAAGGGTACTGAAAGCTCACCGTCTAACGTGGTTTGTTTTCCCGCACGTTCAATATTCACAACATAAACGCCGCCGGCATCTTTAGGAACAATAAACTGCAGATAATCATTGGTTACTTTAGTTACTTCGACTGTAATTACCCCCATGGCATTCTCTATGGTTACTTTATCACCGTTAGCAAATCCCTTGCCGCGCAGGGTGGCAATTTTACCAGGCATGGCATCATTTTCATTCGGGAAAACAACCGCCTGGATTATGGGAGCTATTGGAACCGGGATTTCGGCAGCATTTTTACTGCAGCTCACAGAACTGCCCAGTATTGCAAAAAGAAGCAGATACGTAAATAATTTTTTCATTTAATAATAGCTTTAGGGTTATAAAATTGGTATTAGTACAAATAGATAATTGGTTATAATGCTTTAGGGTATCTATATCTATGCCCCGGCAAGTATTACCAGGCCAATGCCTGCTACAAAAAGCACAAACATGGTTGCTATAAGGTATCCTACAGTTTGGGACCTTCCTTTAAACTCGCGCCAGATAAAAACTCCCCACAGGGCCGCAATTAAGGTTGCACCCTGCCCTAATCCGTAAGATATTGCCGGGCCTGCTTTACCTGCGGCTATAAGGTTAAACAGATTGCCTAAGCCCCATATGCAACCGCCCAGCCCCCCCACCAGGTGAATACTGAACCCGCCTTTAAAATATTCTGAATAAGAGATAGGTGGCCCCTCAAATGGCCGGCGCATAATTATGGTGTTAAACAACATGTTGCTTATTAATATACCCGCAGCAAATACAACAAAAGCGGTGTATGGTGTCATTTTACCGGCGGCAGGGCTTACAAAGTTCTCCAGATCCATACCGGCGGCAATAAAGGGATAAAAGGTTGACATAAGTACGCCGGCCAAAGCAGATATAGCTATCCATTTGCCAACATTTTTTCTGGATGTGCTGCTGCTGCCTGCATGCTTACCATAGGCTATTGCATTAACTATTATGGCCAACGTTACCAGGGCTACACCTAAAAACAATAGCACAGGGTTACCTTTGTTTAATAATATGTAATTAATTATTACACCAATAATTAAGGCAAGCCCTATACCTATCGGGAACGCTACTGCCATACCAGCGCCGGCAATAGCGGCAGTAAGTAATATGTTTGCAAGGTTAAAAACGAAGCCGCCAATCAATGCATTCCTTATGTTACTTATATCGGCTTGTGCAAGATCATTTATAAATGGCCGGCCCGATTGGCCATTGCTGCCCATAGTAAAGGCCCCCAATAACGAAAATAAAAATATGCCTATTACATAATCCCAATAAAACAGCTCAAAGCGCCATTTTTTTTGAACCAGTTTTTGTGTGTTGGCCCACGAGCCCCAGCATAACATGGTTATAAAGCAAAATGTTATTGCCCAAACGTAATTTTCTATAATAAACATAATTTTAGGTTATAAGGATAATTGGTAAATCCTATTGTGAAATGGTTCTTCTATTATTTATTACATAATGCTATTCAGGAATATTTCATTCCGGTATGGTATTGAAGATTGTGCCCCCAACCTTGTTACCGCAATAGAGGCTGCAGAGCAGGCAAAAGTAGTGGCATCAACTAAATCTTTTCCTTCTGCCAGGGCTACTGCAAGCGCTCCATTAAAAACATCGCCCGCCGCGGTGGTATCAACCGTTTCTACTTCGGGTGCAGGTATATGATGGAATTTACTGTTTTCTAATATTACCGCGCCCTGTTTGCCAAGGGTAATAATTACATGTTTTACACCTTGGTTGTGCATAAACTGAGCAGCCTTTTTTGCATCGTCTATATTGTTTATTTTAATGCCGGTAAGCATTTCGGCCTCATTTACGTTAGGCGTAATAATATCTATTAAATGGAAAAGCTTTGCTACATGCACATTTGCCGGCGCGGGGTTAAGTATTACCATTATGCCTTTTGAGCCTGCATATCTTGCAGCAAACTCTACTGTATGCATGGGTATCTCTAACTGTATAAGCAAAATTTTCCCTTCCGGGTATTGCTTCAATGCCGCCTCAACGTCGGCTGGTTCCAAGTTGGCATTTGCGCCAGGTGCTACTACAATGCTATTCTCGCCTGCGGCATCAACTGTTATCAGTGCTATACCTGATGAAGAGCCTTCGTCAGATAAGATACCGCCGGTATCAACACCTTCTTCATCAAACAATTGAGAGGATTGCCTCCCAAAAATATCATCGCCTATTTTGGCAACAAAAACAACATCGCCGCCAAGGCGTGCCACGGCTACAGCCTGGTTGGCGCCTTTGCCGCCCGGGTTCATAAAAAATGTTCCGCCTAATACGGTTTCGCCTGGTTGCGGTATATGAGAGGTTTTAACAACCATGTCCATATTCATGCTGCCCGCAACAATAATTTTGTTGGTCATAAATTAGTTCCAGAAATAAATTTTGTAGGTTATAATATAAAACCAAATATATATGGCTAAAACATTATATATTGACCATAATTATATTATTCTATTAATCTCAAAAGCCACTATAAATAATAAAATATCTGTAAAAAATTAATAATCAATATATTACAAATACAATAAATACTATATTTATATAATGGTAAAACCCGAACTTGAAAAATTAATTCGTTCATTATCAGCTGCCGAGAAAAAGAAATTTAAAGGGTATTGTAATTCTTCTGTTGATAACAGCAAGGATTACGTTGCCTTATTTGACATTATATGCGCTAATGATGTGCAGAAAAATGAGCCGCCAGAAGAGAAATTTAAAAAACTATTACCGGGTAAATCATACGATAATACAGCCGCATATTTATTTAAGACCCTCACAGATATGCTTTTACAATTACGTGTAGAGCAAGATAATTGGTTTTTGAGGCACCAGGCATTAATGAAAGCCCGGCTTTGCTTTGAACGATCGTTACCCGACAGGGGACTAAAAGAGCTGAAGAAGGCTCAAAAACTTGCTAATGAATCGCAAGATAACCTATTGTTTTACATGGCCGCAAGAATGGAATTGAACCAGATTGCGGATACCGGGTTCATTGATATAGCCGAACAGGAGCTGGTTGATATGCAAATGAAGGCGAAATACAGCCTGCAGCTTTTGCGGCAAGTACAAGAACATTATTCGCTTTATGAATTGTTAAGTTACCGGCTTTCTTTGCCGCAGGTAAAGTTTAAGGATAATGATAAGAAAAAACTAAACGACCTGGTATTAAGTGAGCTAAGTTTAACAACACGGGGCAGTCAGCATCAGTTCGAATCCAAAAAATTGCATCTTCTGTTTCAGTCATTCTTTTTTATACACACCGGCGATTATCAGTCAGCGCTCAAAATATTTAAGCAGTTAAACGGAATTATTGAACTGAATGAGCCCCTTTGGGGGAACCCACCCTATGATTACCTGTCTGCACTGGAGGGGTTCCTTAACAGCCTTAGAAATATAAAATACTATGAAGATATGGCGTATTTTATTGATAAGGCAGAGCATCTGGCGCAAAAGCAATACACCGAACATTTTAGTATGATGGTTCAACAAACCGTTTATCTTTATAAGCTCATTGTATTAATTGGCAAAAAGGAGTACGAAAAGGCGGCTATTTTTTTTGAATCTATCAAACAGAATATCCCTTTAGGAGGCGGCATAGCAAATAACGAAAAGCTGATGGAACTTTTATTTTTTGGAGCAGTTGCCTGTTTTAAAACCGGCAACTGGCAAAAGGCCAATAAGTATTTAACCATTGCCATTGATGCCGATAAAAACTATAAGGCACACATTACCTACCGCTTATGCCGACTGCTGCATATACTTATCCATGCAGAATTTGATAACATTGATTATGTGCAATACAATATAAGGGCATACAAAAGAGCATTCTCTAAAAACAGCAAACTTTTCGCTATAGAGAAGCTTGTTTTTAAAGTAATAACCTTCGATCCGAAACGCAGCAGCTTAGTACGTAAAAAACTGGCTTTAAAACAAATGCAACCTAAACTGCTGGCCATTATAAATAACAAACAAGAACAGCAGCTATTAACATTTTTTGATTTTAAAGAATGGATAGAGGAAAGCCTGGCCTAACATGATCTGCTTTTAAAGGCCATGTAATTTATGGTGACAAATCTGGTATTGGTATATTTATTGAAAACAAAAAAGAGGTGCTTTTGGCACCTCTTTCCCCTTAAATCAAAACACTAAATCTCAATTAATATTAATTAGTGCTGTGCCCACCATAGGGGTGTTAAAACAGCATCTGCGCCACCTAAGGCCGATACCGCTTTGTTATATCCGGCTGCATTACTATTCTTCAAGTTAGACGGATATTTTACACGCTGAGGCAAGAATTTGATATTCCCCGTCATGTAATTACCACTGTTTAAAGCTGGCAGATCCGGCATTGTTTGTTCAACAGCGGGGTTTTCAAAGAAAGGCAACCCCAACCTTCTGTGGTCGCTCCATGTTTCTAATGGCAACCAAGGTAATTGCGCCAGATATTTTTGAGTGATGATCTTTGTTAAATGATCATTCCTAACTGAACCTGATTTATAAAGATCATTTTTAGGATAGGCAACAGCAACTGTCCCGGCTGCGCCGCTTATGCCATCCTCATAATTCATCATGTGGGTTGCAGGTGGTTCTGTTACGTTATCCCAGTTAACAGAGGTACCTGCACGGTTATAATCTGTAGAGGCCAGGTAAGTGCTTAAATTAGCTGATGTACCAAAGTATTCAAAGCTTTTAGAAATACCGGTTTCGTAAGCGGTTTTAGCACTAACAGGTGTAGCCCAGCCACGTTCTGCCGCTTCTGCTAACAGGAAGTATGTTTCCCATGGGCCAAAAAACACTCTTTTGTTTGTACCATTCCTGTAAACTAAGTTTGTTAACGGCTTACAGCCATTTGTAACAATAGGCTGGTTAAGGGCTGTTTTTTCACCCCAATTACCGTCAGATTTAGCGTTCCAGGTGTACTTGGCATTAAGCGTTTTTATGGTAGCACCCGAAGCATCTTTTATAGGGCCGGTAAAAGTAGTGAATGAACCACCTATAGCCGGGTAATTTGCATTTGTGATATCACCCGGGATACTGAATATTTTATAAGCGCGCGGGTCAATTGTATTAGGTAAACCATTTAACCAGTAACCAGCCATTGGGTCGTTAGTTTTGGTAGCAAGCTGTGCTGTATACCTTTGTCCTAACCAATCAGCCGGTTTAATTGCAGCCTGGTAATCGGCACCTAACTGATCTGCAGATTTTACACTACCTAAACCAACGGCCAGGTTGTTGTAAGTTGCAGATATTGGCAAGCCCATCCATGATGATTCTTTTCTGAATACACTGCTAAGCGGGTTATAGCTATTTGGCAATTCCTGTATAGCAAACATGTCAGCAGCATCGGTTATGTAATCACCACCGGTAGCAGCATCTTTAAATTCAGCTTCGGCTTTTGTCGCATCAACTTCTGATAACCTCATGGCTAAACGCATACGCATCGAATTAGCATACTTACGCCATTTAGCGTAATCATAACCATAGGCCGGGTCTTCTTTTTTCACCACATCCGTATTAGCTACTGCAAGGTCAAGCTTTGAAGCTGCATCTTTAAGCTCTGCAAGGGCGAAATAATAAACCGTTTTCACGTCCTGAAACTCAGGGTTTTTCCCCTGGAAAGCATCCGTTGGCATAGGGCCAAAAGTATCGCTAAACTCGCTCATCAAATAAGCTCTCCATATCCTTGCCACCTGTATAAGGTTGTTGGTATATGGTTTAGAAGTGCCTTTTGCAATTTGGTCGGTACCAATTTGTATAGCTGTGTTAATATTATTTTGCCATTGTGATGATTGCCTGTAATACTCAGACGCCCAATCGTCAACAAACGAACCCTGAGAGAAGGTTTCACCATCCTCATCCTGCTGGCCACGGCCACCCGGAACCCAATACAGGATAAACATACGTTCTGACAAGCCCGGATCTTGCTGGGCACCTATAATTGAGTTGTTAATAAAATACTCGGTTTGAACCTGATCCGCGCTTGCAGCGAATGGGTTATTATTCATCTCATCAAACTTCTTGCACGATGCCAGCATCATTGTAGCTGTAAGCACAAGGCATGATTTTTTTAATATCGCTTTCATATCTATGAATTTTGTCTTTTTAATGTGGTATTAGAAACCAATGGTTAGGTTAAGTAAAAACGTGCGTGTGGTAGGCGCGCTTCCGCTTTCGTAGCCGGTTGCGTTGCTTCCTGTAGCATAAACCGACTCAGGGTCTAAGCCATTCATGTGGCTTTTTATTAGCCATAGGTTATTGGCAGACACACCAACGCGTGCCCTTTGTATACCTATACCAGATAAAAAGTTTTTAGAAAGGTCATAACTTAACTGCACATTTCTAACACGTATGTTTGATGCATCATATAAATTTGCCTCGGTAATACCCTGATTACCGGTGGTAACAGCCTGCCAGTATAATTGTGGGTTAACCTCTTTAGTATTTTGCACATAACCAGATCCGCTTTGTATCACGCCCGGTACTATCATATTTGCCCTTTCGCCATTTACTACAGTTTTATTAGACGTACCAGATGCTTCCATATGCGCCATGGTGCTTGAGAAGATTTTCCCACCAAAACGTGCATCAATCAGGAACGAGAAATTAATACCTTTATAAGAGAAAGAGTTGGTTACACCCAATAAGCTTGTTGCCTGCTGGTTACCTAATACCTTATTATCGCCAACTTGTGGCAAACCGGCATCGGTTAACAATAACTGACCATTATAAGGGCTGCTTGGATCATTAACCCGTTTAAAGCTCGATCCATAAATAACACCATAAAGCTGGCCAGCCTGCGCTAAAACAGATACGTTATCATAGCTACCTAACGGATATTGGGTAACATCAGGTGTGATAGATTTAACCAGGTTACGGTTTAGTGAGAAATTCACTGTAGTATTCCAGTTAAAACCATTCTGGCTTCTTAATATCTTGCCATCAACCATTAACTCCAAACCTTTGTTCTGGATATCGCCGGCGTTAATTTTCCTTGCCGTATATCCGCTTAGGTTATCCATTGGCAGGTCAATAAGCTGCCTTGTTGCGTTTGATTTGTAAACCGCAAAATCGAAACCTAAACGGCTGTCAAAAAAGCGCATTTCTAAACCAGCCTCGTATGATTTTATCAGCTCGCTTTTTACGGTCGGGTCAAATAATATATCATTACGGCTTGCATTGGTGTTGTTATTAGGGTCTTTGCTTATTACGTAAGTATTATACAACTGGTATGGTTGTAAATCGTTACCTACCATTGCAAATGATCCTCTGATTTTACCATAAGTTATCCATGATGGTAAATTACCATTTCTGTTTAAAGCTTCCGAGAATACAAAAGATGTACTAACAGATGGGTAGAAATAAGACCTGTTTACTTTGCTTAAAGTAGAGCTCCAGTCATTTCTTGCTGTACCATCTATAAATAACAATTGGTCATAGTTTACACCAACTGATCCATAAACCGAATAAATATTATGCAAAAACAAACCCTGATCAAGGCTTGGGTTACCTACAGCATTGTTTATTGAAAACAGGTTAGGTACAGTTAATGTACCGGCACTTCCGCTAAAGAAAGATTGTTGCTGGTTCATTAAGTTACCGCCTAAGGTTGCTGTAACACCCCATTTACCAATCAGGTTATCTTTTTTAGCTGATAATAAACCGCTATAGTTGGTTTCTGTAAACGTAGTTCTGCGTAAACCATATGATCCTGTTGAAGATGCTGTAGCACCTGCATATTGCCTGCTATCAGAATTTGTGCTGTAAATATCGGCACCACCTTTACCTTCAAAGCTCAACCAGTTATTAAATTGATATTTAACTGTTGCATTTAACAGGAACCTGTTCCTTACATCCTGGTTTTGAACATATTTAGAGGCCCAATACGGGCTTAAATCCTGCCCATCGTGCCACCAATTCATATTACCGGCTGCATTTATCGGATTTTTATAATCCTGAACATTAATTGAAGTAGGTAGCGTTTCTAAATAATAGAAATAGTTATTAGGGTTGTAACCTGCCTGCGGTCGGTTACGCGCGGTTGAATTAATGTACTGTACCTTTGTATCAACAGTCCACCTGTCGTTAGTGCCAAATTTGCTAACTGTACGCGCCATTAGGTTGTTACGGATAAGCTTAGCACCCGGGATATAACTTTTATCATCCAAGCGGTTGTATGATGTATAAACCGATGTGGTTTTGTACTGCTGTTGTAATGATATACCCTGGTTTGATGTTAAACCGGTTCCAAAAAAGTTACTGATGTTATCGTTATAGTTTTGCGGAAAAGTTGTACCGTTGAGTTTTGTTTGCGTTTGGCCGCTATTTTTTTCGCCCCAGCTAAGTGTAGATGTAGCATCATACTTACCCTGGGTACCTTGCCCAAACTGGGTTTGCATTTTTGGCCTTGCAAAAATATCTTCCACACCAAATGATGATGTAACAGTTATACCTAAACCACTTTGTGATTTACCGGTTTTGGTAGTAATTAAAATTGCACCGTTACCAGCTCTTGAACCATAAAGTGCGGCTGCCGAAGGGCCTTTTAACACACTTACGCTTTCAATATCCTCCGCATTTATATCGGCCAAACCGTTACCCATATCCCTGCTTGGGTTATAGTAATCGTTGTTACGTCGACCGTTGCCATCCATTTCGTTACCAATAAAGTTATCCATTGGCACACCATCAACAACAATTAGTGGTTGGTTATCGCCGGTTAATGAGTTATTACCCCTTAATGTAATCCTTGACGATGCACCCGGCCCATTAGCCGAACGGGTAATTTGCAAACCTGCTACCTGGCCGGAAAGCGAGTTCACAAAGTTTGGCTCTTTAGCATTTACCAGTGTTTGGCCCTTTACCTCCTGCACAGCGTAACCTAATGATTTCTTTTCCCTTTTAATACCCAGGGCTGTTACAACAACCTCATTAAGCGAATTTTCGCTACTTTCTAATACAACGTTTATGGTTGTTTCGTTACCTACAACTATTTCTTTGGTTTTAAACCCAACAAAAGAAAAAGTTAAAGTTGCACCGGGCTTAACAGACAGGTTAAACTTTCCATTTACATCGGTAGATATACCATTTGTTGTACCCTTTTCGGCAACATTTACACCGGGTATGGTTTGCCCGGACCTTTCAGATACCGTACCGGTAACTGTTTTTTGTGCATAAGCAGCTATTGTTATCATACTGAATAACAATAAAGCAATACACCTTAAGTACATTTGTTTCATTTGTAATAATTTAATTGGTTAACGATTAGTTGGTTATTTGTGGTTATACGTATTCTTGTTATTTAAAAACTACAGTTCTCTACCACCAGTGTCGCGGCTCCTAAAAGCTCGGGATCTGTGTCGAGGGTAGAAACTTTTATTTCGGTATGCTCGGCAAGCCAGGGGATACAAAACTCATTAATGGCCTGTTGTATAGGTGCCATTAAAATTTTACCCGCAATAGCTCCCCTCCCGCTTAAAACAATTAGTTTCGGGTTCATAATATGGATCAAAGTTGCCATACCTTTCCCTATCAGGAAGGCAGCATCAGAAAGTATGGATACCGCCAGCGGGTCGCCGGATTTGGCAGCCTGCAAAAAATGATCGCCTGATAAACTGCCGGTTTCTTTAAATACCTGCTCCATGCTTGAACTCGCGCCCGATTCCATCTCAGATTTTGCGCGTTCCAACAGCACTAATAAAGAGGTATCAACTTCTAAACAACCTCTTTTACCGCAAGAGCATATCTTGTTACTTTGTGATAATGGGATATGGCTAAACTCGCCTGCGTATCCGCTATGGCCCCTAAAAAGGCTTCCGTTTACAATCATCCCCAGGCCCGTTCCCCAACCTACATTTACAACAAGTACATCTTTTAACTTCCGGCCCGCGCCAAATTTTAACTCGGCAAGTGCTATCAGGCTGGAATCGTTATCTATAAAAACTGGCAGGCCAAGTTCATGCGACAGGTGTTTGGTTAAATTAACACCACTTTTTGTTTTAAAGAAGGTGTGATTGACTCCTTGTTCAGCATTTACAAAGCCCGGCATACCAATCCCCATGCCCAGTATCTCATCAAGTGGTACGCCCGAGCGGGAAATGTAATCTTTCAAAAATCCGGTGAACGTGCTTATTAGCGATGGCGAATCATTAAGGATGATCTCTTTTTTCTCGGGTGCTGTTTTTATATCATTCGCCAAATCATAAATAACTACCTGGGTAACTATCTGGTCAACAGCTACGGCTACAATGTATCGTTGTTTTTGATTATTTAGTGAAAACGCCAGTCCGCGCCTGCCGCCTGTAGATGGGGCAAGGCCATGTTCAGATACATATCCTTCTTCTATTAAATTATTAACTGTATTGGTTATTAAAGGCAAGCTTTTATGTGTAAGCCTGCTTAATTCAGTAAGCGACAGGCTTTTATTATAATAAAAGTGCTTCAGCAGGTCTTTTCGCAAAAGCCCGTGTTTTTTAATAACAGTCATTTATTTAGGAATAGTTTACCAAACTTAAAATATAAATTTTAAAAAACAGTAAACTTTTTATTTTTTTTAAAAACTTTTTTAATGTTTATCAGAATATCAATTAGTGTCAATTATACCTTTATTCAATAAGGGTAGCCACTATTGTATATGCCGAACATATACCCTAATATTAACGTACAAGATTTGTTACCGAACCTACCCGGAAAACGATGAAAAAAGCCTTGCCTCTTTTACTGTTATCTGTTTTTTTAACGCTTTTTTGCAGCGCACAGTCAACAGAACTGACTCGCATCAAGGGTTCTCTCCCTCAAATTCGCGATAGTTTCCGATATGTTGACGCCCTTAACCGGATTGCAATGCTGATGTACGAACAAAATATCGACAGCACTTTTTACTATACCCGGCAAGCGCGCGCAATGGCCGACCGCTTTGATTATCCTAAAGGAAAAGCCGATGCCCTAAATAATCTTGGGGTATTTTTCGATATAAAGGGTAACTTACAACTTGCCTTAAGGTACTATAACGAGGCTTACGCCGTTTACCGGCGTTTAAAAGATTCGGCCAACAGCGTTCAGTCATTAATGAACATTGCCATGGTTTATAAAGAATTAGGCAAAGACGGGCGTTCAATACAACGTTTTAACGAATCCCTTTCACTTGGCAAAAAGCTACAACACGATTCGATCATGTCGCTGGCTATTTACAATTACCTGCTGTCGTATCCTGCGCGCTTCAATCGTGATGCCAGGCACAACTATATTGGTAAAGCCCGGGAGATAGCCATGAAGTACCATGACCAACGGAGCCTGGTAGCAATTGACCAACTGGTGGCCGATGACATGATAGCGCATGGTAACCGCCAGGAGGGTTTAATATTACTGGACCATGCTATTGATACAGCTATAACCAACAAATTGTATTACGTTTCGATGGATATGCTGATAGACATGGGCGACCAGCTTGCCGAAAACCAACCGGCAAGGGCCGCAGCCTATTACCGCCGCGGGCTGGCCATTGCGGGTCAAAACGGATATCTTATTTACAGCCAGCTAATAGCGCGCAAATTGTTCAATTTTTATACCAACAGGCTCGATACGCTAACAGCATCCGTTTATAGCCGCCGCCTTATTAACCTCCATGATGAGCAAGAAAAACTCAACAATGCATCAGGGATAGATTACCTGGACTACGCACTAAAAGATGAGCAGATCAAATCATTAACTACGCGGTCAAAATACCAAACCGCATTGCTTATCATCTCCGTTCTATCTTGCCTCCTTGCAATAGCAGTTATCGTCGTTATAAGGCAACACCTAAAACGTACAAGGCGATTGAACGAGCAGGTAACCAGCCAAAACAGCCAAATGAAAAGAACACTGGGTGCGCTTGAACAGAGCCAGGCAGACAATACCCGAATGATGCAAATAGTAGCGCATGATCTGCGCAACCCTATTGGAGCTATGTACTCTATGGCAGCGCTGATGCTGGAAGAGCCCGGCCGGCCGGAAGAAGACCTGACGATGCTGCAGATGATTAAAACATCCGGCAAAAACTCACTTGAGTTAGTCAGCGACCTGCTACAGGTACAATTCCGTACCGAAGAATTACAAAAGGAGCCTATCGATATAGCAGAAATGCTGCAATATTGCGTTTCGCTGCTCCTTAATAAGGCTAAGGATAAAGAACAGCACATTAAGCTGGAGACAATACCTGTTATACTGCCGGCCAGCCGTGAAAAGCTGTGGCGTGTTATTAGCAACCTGGTAGGTAATGCTATTAAATTTAGCCCCACAGGCGCCTCTATTATTGTTAAAATGGATCGTGGTCCTCAAAACGTACGCATCTCTGTAAAAGATGAAGGTATTGGCATCCCGCCTGAAATGCAGGAAAAGATATTTGACCTGTTTACTGAAGCCAAAAGGCCCGGAACAGCAGGCGAACAGTCTTTTGGCCTTGGCCTGGCCATTTCAAGGCAAATAGTAGAAGCACACGGCGGTAAAATCTGGTTTGAAAGCATCCCCGATACAGGCACAACTTTTTTTGTAGACTTACCGATAGAAACATAACTCCTTGTAGCCCAAGGCGCCGCAAGCCTTAATTATTACTGCATCATATTATACAATAAATAGCCATATTAGTAAATGAATAAACATGTAGTACTAATTTTACTTTTTTTTGCGGGGCTTATAATTTCGGGTATTAACCCTCACGATTATTTCACCTGGATACTGGAAGTTTTTCCTGCCATTATAGGTTTTATTATTTTGGCACTTACTTACAAACACTTTAAATTTAGCTACTTAACGTATGTAATGATACTGGTACATTGCTATGTATTATTTATAGGCGGGCATTACACCTATGCCGAAGTACCCGCTTTTAACTGGATCCGTGACGCGTTTCACCAGGCACGCAATAACTACGATAAGGTGGGGCACTTTACCCAAGGCTTTGTACCGGCTATGATAACCCGCGAGTTATTCATCCGCCTTAATGTTGTACAAAAACGCAATTGGATGGCATTTTTAACCGTTTGCGTGTGTACTACTATTAGCGTACTGTATGAGTTTTTGGAATGGTTTGTATCCATCGCGTCCGGCCAATCAGGCGATTCGTTCCTGGGCACTCAAGGTTACATTTGGGATACGCAATCTGATATGCTTTACGCTATGATAGGTGCAATATGTATGGTAATTTTCATGGCAAAAGCGCAGGATAAAGCTATAAGCAATATCAGTGTAGCATAAGCATGTATTTACAAGCAACCATATGCCTCCCTTTCTTTAAACAATACGCATTTTCTTTGCGGATTAAATAAATGAACCCGGGGGTTTAAGTATTCATTTTAAGGCTTTGGATGTGATACAAGTTACTATATTTACAATATCGGGCAACCGTAAGCGTTTTTCTTATTTACCAAACATTCAAACATGAAGTTCTTAAAAACATTTTACCTACCATTTGCACTTATACTATCTGTCGCTGTATTACCGGCCTGTAAATCAAAAAAGGTGATGAAACCGTCTCCTCCGTTTATAGCACCGGCAAGCACTACGCCAACTACACCACCACCTCCGCCACCGGCACCTCCGAAGCAAACACCACCACCGCCGCCTGCTCCTGAGAAACCCGACTATAATTTCAAAAACATTCAGTTTGAGTTTAACTCGGGGATACTAAAAACAGATGCTTACCCTATTTTAGACAAAGCTGCTGCCGAAATGAAGAAAGACCCATCGGTAAAATTTGTACTGAATGGCAATTCATCTGCCGAAGGTAGTGAAGCGCACAACATGTCGCTTTCTGTAGAGCGTGCAAACTCGGTTAAAACCTACCTGGTAAATACAGGCGTAAGTGCCGATGTGCTTTCGGTTAAAGGCTACGGCGAAAGCAAACCAATATCTCCAAATACCGACGAAGCAAGCCGCGCGCTTAACCGCCGCGTTGAAATAAAACTGCAATAGTTTTTGTTTAGTTAAGTGTAAAGGGCATGGTGTTTATAAACACCATGCCCTTTTTTATTGTTACGCTTATATACTTTGCTATCTTTATAAAGCACTAACCTTAAAAAATTGGATAACAACATCTACCAAAAACTCCATTCTGAGGGCTACCTCGGCGATGAGTCATATAATAAAGTAAGCCAAAAACACCTCAATCAATTATTTTCTGTTCACTGGGAACTTAAAACCCTGCTTTACCTGGGCGTAATGTTGTTATCGGGCGGCTTGGGTGTACTCATCTATAAAAATATCGATACCATTAGCCATCAGGCCGTATTGGCTTTTATAGCATTGATAAGTATTAGCTGTTTTGTGTATTGCTTTAAAAAGAAACTGCCATTTAGCTGGCACAAGGTAAAAGCCCCCAACACCGGGTTTGATTATATATTATTGCTGGGCAGCATCAGCATGGTAACGTTTGTTGGCTACCTGCAATACCAATACCAGGTATTTGGGTTAAACTACGGCATGGCTACGTTTACACCCATGCTGGCATTATTTTTTATTGCTTATTATTTCGATCATCTGGGTATCCTGAGCATGGCCATTGCGAGTTTGGCTTTATGGATGGGGGTATCTGTAACCCCAAAAACTCTGTTGACTTACGGTACATTTAACAGCAGGCAAATCATATTCACCTATGTGGCGTTTGGGCTTATCTTGTTGATTTTTGCTTATCTCACCCAACGGTTCGATATTAAAAAGCATTTTAAATTCACTTATCACCATTACGGTATTCATGTAACCTTTATTGCCTTGTTGGCCGGGTATTTTGACGATTATGAAAGCGCTGCAAATGCTGTGTGGCTGGTTCCTTTTTTTGCCCTGGCTGCCTATATCTATTTTGATGCCCGGCGCGAACGGTCCTTCTACTTTATATTACTTACTATATTATATGGTTACTTCGCCCTGGCAAGTTTAATTACGAGGATATTGTACGGTTATATGAAATACGATGCCATCTATCTGTTGCTGATGTGTTTTATAGCATCGGCTATTGGGTTAATATTTTTACTGATAAACATCAACAAAAACTTAAAGCAGGATGATCATATATAACAAAGAATGGCTTAATAATAAACATATAGTCGATCTGCTTAAAACCGACTATACTGCAGGTAGTATCACGAAAGATGAGTTCATCAAAATAAAAGCTGCACACGCGGTTGGCTTTTATATGCCTGGCCTAATGGTACGTGTAGGTTTGTTTATTCTTACATTAATAATAGCCATGGTTGCTACAAGCCTTTTAGTTTTAATGGCTTTTGTAAGCGTGCATATTATGGGAAGCCCCGGCTGGCCCATATTTTTAGGCATATTATATTATGTACTGTTAGAGTTTCTTACCAAAAGCAAGCACTATTTTCACTCGGGTGTAGATAACGCATTACTTTACTCATCGGCGGCATTGCTTGGCGGTGGGTTTATATGGATAGTTATTGATTCGCACCTCACTACCGGCGATAACCTGCTTGGGGCAATAACTATTGCCATACTTTGCATTTACCTAACCCTCCGCTTTGCCGATGTGGTTACAGCTGCAGTAGCTTGTGGGGCCATATTTGCATGTGTGTATTTCTTTTGGGCGATGATGGGCAAGTTTGGTTTGGCCACCATGCCTTTTGTGATGATGATAGCCGCGGCCTGCGCCTATTTTGGTTTTAACCGTTTAAGTAAAAATGCAAAGAGCCTTTATTATACCGGTTGCATAGCCATAGTAAAGCTCATCAGCCTGCTTACACTTTACGCTGCCGGTAATTATTTTGTGGTGAACCGCTTAAACAATATGCTTAATGCACTGGATGACTCGCACACCACTATCCCATTCGGTTTTATCTTTTGGATCTGGACTATTGCATTACCTGTAGTTTATATCCTGTTTGGCCTAAAACGGAAAGACACCATGCTGTTACGTATTGGGATGGTTTTGGTAGGGGCTACGGTAGCAACCTTCAGGGTTTACTATCATTTATTGCCTATCGAGATTATGCTTACCCTGGCGGGGATAATTATCCTGACCGGCTCGTATGCTATCATCAGTTATTTAAAAACACCACGGCATGGCTTTACCTATGCCGAACCCGAAGAAACCAATAGTGCCGACAGCCTTAACTTAGAAGGCCTTGCCATTGGCCAGGCTACATCGCATTTACCGCCAGCAGGGCAAGGGCATGCCGCCAGGTTTGGTGGCGGAAGCGGTGGCGGCGGCGGCTCGAGCGATAGTTTTTAAATTGATAATTATTTCTTCACCAGGTCTGCCGGGTTTACGGGGTTGCTAAGCAGATGGCCAAATAGTTCCCAGCGCTTGGCAGGGTCTTTGGCACCACCGTTGCGCTCTATATAGTCTTTCACCAAATCCTGCCCGTAGTTGTAGTTGATCACATAGCTACGGTATTTTTTGATAAAGCTGATAGATTTATCGGCTGTTTCATCATTCATCAGGCAGTATTTTCTGAGGTAGTTGCGCGCCTTGCTTTCACTCATGGTATCGTTTATTAAACCACGGGCCGCCTCGTTACGGGCATAGTTAAGCTGGCCTTTTATAGCCAGCGCTTTAAAATACATATCTATGCCTGTGGTATCTAAACCGGCAAGCGGCAACAATACATTTTTAGCAAATTTAACCTTATCATCCCCCGGGAAGGCTACCTCAATACCATAATTGGCGCTCCCCTCGGCAATAAGCGATTGCGGACTAAACAGCGGATACAACGAGATCTCTACCCATCCCCTGTCGTGGTAAAGATTTTTCTCCAGCAGCATATTGTAAACGTGGTGGCCGGGGTAGCTTTCATGGCTGCCTACATCAATGGCGCGGTCAATAAATATTTTAATATCGGTGTTTATCTGTACGGTGCTTTGGTATTTACCCTTGTACCAGTTATAACCGCTCCATGGTTTATTGGTCACATATTCTAAAGTGAAGTTTTCGCCGGCGGGCAACTTGTAATGGGCAAGCGTGCGTTTACGGGCCTCAGCAATGGCAGCTTTCATTACCTCATCAAGCTTTTCTTTGGGGATGATGAATTTATTGGCCAGTTTCTGAAACCTGTCGTTAACATTGCCCTTTCCCGGCAGCATGCTATCCAGCTTATCTATATCTGCTTTAAAAAACTCTTCGGCATAAGAAGGCGCTGCCACACCAAATAACTCTCGCGATTCTTCATCGAACGAGCGATACTCTTTCCCATAAATCCTTACCCTGCGGCCAAAAGCTATTAACTGGTTGTACATCCAGTTGGCGCGGATCTTGTTTGAATCTGCCGAAGCATCGGCTATCAGCTTTATATCGTTCATAAGGCTGTTTATATTGGCCAGGATGCTATCACGCGGGAAAGTTTTATCGGTAATTTCTTTTGGTTTCAGCGAATCGGGGCCGTAGTAGGCATCAACAAAATCGCTGTCGTACTGCCCAATGGTTAGTCCAAGCGTTACATACTCTTCGGCAAGTTTGTTTAGTTTTTTGCCTTCGGCCGTATCAGATGCTTTTTGCTTGCACGACAGCACAAACAATACAGGTACCAGTAACAGTAGTTTTTTCATGGAGCAGGTGTAAATGTACCGCGAAGTTAAGCATTCCTTTTAAAACTGCCGGTGGATGGGCACCCATAAGGCGCACATTAAATAGCCGATAATTGATGATAACTCTTGTTTTGTCCCATTTTTGAAATGGGACAAACGGAACAAACGGAACATATTGATAATAAGATAATTAGCAATAACAAGGTTTTGCAAGCAACAACAAAAAACTAACCAATATTATCATTAAACACTCATAATCAACTATTTATAAAAATACGTTTTTGTCTCACTTTTCCGGAAATAGAACAAAAAAACCATGATAAAAAAGCGACCTTTTTACACCTTTTTTCGGCCTCCATACGGCCTTTTTGTATATAAAATGTATTGATATGAAAAACCACAAAAATTTCATAAATATTTGATTTACAATATATTAATATTTTAGCACCTGTTCCATTTATTCCGTTTTGGGACAAAATGGAACAAGCGATTTCCGGCTAATTTTAAGTCAATTTTTTAAATATCCGCCATTATAGGCCCGGCACCGGCTATGGCATCCCGCACAGCTTTTTTTATTACGCGGTTTATGTACATTTGGTCTACAACACCTGTTACATGCCAGCTCACATCAAATACTTCCTGCTCTTCGTATCCTTATTCGCAGTTCAATCCTCTTTCGCGCAAGCAAAATTGCCGGTTATTAAAGCCACATCAAAAAGTGTATCTATTAACGATGGCGGGGTCATGCAAAAAAACATGTGGTCGCTTTCGCCGGGCATCAGGCCGGATGTTTATACTGCCGACAGGACACGCCAACCCAAATGGGTTACCTTTTATACCGATACCGATTCGATACGGGTGAAAGTTAAACCCGGCAGCAGGTTTAATTTTGTGGTAGTATTAAACGGTAAGGATTCGTGCTTTACTCAAATTGCAAGCGGTATACTACCGGCAAGCATGGTTAAAAACAGCATTGCCACACACGATACCATCCCTTTTACCCTCACTGCCGACAACGCTATCAGCGTAAAAACAATTATGAATGATGCCGATACCTTATTGCTGCATTTTGATGCCAGTTCTTTTGATTTTCATTTCACCAGAGACGCCATCCTCAAAAAAACCAAATTGCTGGTTAACCGGGCCGATGCCTTAGCAGGTAAAGCAGCCCCTAATTATAATAACTTAACCAAAGCAACAAAACTGCAAATGGGCAGTATGGTTTGGCATAATGTAGAGGTTTTACCTACCCTGATAACCGCGGATGGCATGGACGGGCGTTTTGGCTGGAACCTGTTTGAAGGCAAACAGGTTGAGGTGGATTATGATAAAAATATCATGATCATCCACTCGCAATTACCGAAAGAGCTGAAAGGTTATGCCAAATCAAAAATAGGGTTTGAGCGCTCCTTCCCTTACATTAAAGGCACTTTTGAAATAGCCGGTAAAAAATACACCGGTAATTTTTCGATGGATACGGGATCAGGCCAGGCCCTTATTTTGGATAGCGCATGGGTAAGTGAGCAACATTTCCCTAAAGATCTGAAACTGATCAAATCAACCGTGCTAAGCGACCCACGGGGCAATAAATTTGAAATTAAAATAGTACGCGCCCCGCTTTACCGTTTAAATGGTTTTGCATTAACCAACATCCCCACCCTGCTATTAGCCGGCAAAAACCCAATGGGGTTCCAGATCAACTACCTGGGTAATGGCCTTATGAAGCGTTTTAATATGATCCTTGATTTTGAAAAGGATATTATTTACCTGAAGCCTAACAAATTAACCCCGTTAAAATATAAAGGCGATTCTTAAACGCTTAAATTCCCTCCTTGGGGAGGGGTGCGCTGAAATGTGTGTTGGCAGGGAGGGGTTTATCGTGATGCATGGCGTACAACCCCTCCCTGCACCCTCCCGTTGGGAGGGAATCGCACTGGCCCGCCTTGTCCTAAAATAGATTTAACTAAAACAGGAAAGTAAAGCCCTGCCCTTTTGATGGCTTTTTCATTTCCTCAAATTTTTCAATTTCCTGAGTTAGTAAAAACGCGTACTCACCCGCCATAAATTCACGAAATATCTCAATGTTTTCTTGTTCACGGGTATCAATCAGTGCCTGGATATAAGCCGCTTTATGCTCACTCTGCACAATTGCCAGGGGAAGGTTATAAAAGGCTTGAATATAATTCATGAGCAGCCGGGATGTTCTGCCATTACCATCGTAATACGGATGGATACTCACAAGGTTAAAATGCGCATCAAAGGAAAGGTTTAGCTGTTCAGCTATAGATAATGGAGAACTAATAGCCTCATTGAGTTTTTTTATCAACTCCTTAGTCAGGCGTTCTACTTTGTCAAAATTTGGGAAATACGAAACACCTGCTGTCACATTGCCTTTTCTAAATGCCCCGGTTCGCGAATCCACGGTTCCCAGCATAGTATTATACACCTTGCCGGTGTTTTTCATTACTAAAGCGTTTATCTCCTGTAAAAGAGCTACACTTAATGCTCTTTTTGCCTTTGCGTTTTCAATAGTGAAAAGCAAGGCTGCGTGGTGATCAGTAACCATTAAGCTATCTTCCAACGGTTTCCCGTTTGGGGTGCGCCCCTCATTGATCAAAACCTGTGTTTCCACCTCGGTCAATGTCGACCCTTCAATCCGGGTAGAATGATGATCAATAGCGATCAGGTTAAACCGATCATGATCGATCACCTCGGCTATTCGAAGATCATTATACTTTTTTATCAGGTTAACTATTTCCATTACTTTATTATGCGAAAATAGTTATAAAATCATTGTCCGTATTATAGTTTTTTACCGGGATATAAAGGCGATTCTTAAACCGTAGGCAGGCGCCAGTTATTACGTACCGCCAGTATGCGGATGGTGCAGATCAACACTACAGAAACTGCCTCGGCTATTTGCGGCTCTACCACAGGCAGTAAAAGGATATAACAGATGCCGCCTGCTATACAGGCAGTGGCGTAGATCTCTTTGTGGAATAAAACCGGAATATGGTTAAGCAGCATATCGCGCAGTACACCGCCAAAGCAACCGGTAATGGTGCCCAGGGCAATACAAACGCCGGGGTTAAGGTTGGCCGCCAACCCTTTCTGTACACCAATTACGGTAAACAGGCCCAGGCCAAGCGCATCAAACAAAAACAGGGTAACCTTCAGGTTTTTCACCAGGCGTTTAAAGCTGATGGTGAGGATGGCTGTAGCCAGTATGATAAGCGGGGTGCTTACATCACGCATCCATGATACGGGTGTGTTGCCTATCAGCACATCGCGCAGGGTACCGCCGCCAATAGCGGTTACAAAACCGAGGATGAGCACGCCAAACAGATCCAGCCGCTTTTGCATGGCCGAAAAAGCACCCGATATAGTGAAGGCAATGGTGCCCAGTATCTCAATAATGGTTGAAAAGCTTAAGTGCATACGGTTTGTAATACAAACCTAAACTTTTGTGTTGATATAACCATTCGCTTTGGTTTTTCAGGCTCAGATACCTATCATTGCGAAATATTATCTTTTTTACCCATCATGACTAAACAAAAAGGATTCACAACTACCCTGTTACATGCCGACCGCCTTCGCAAACCGGAGTTTGGCGCTTTGCATCAGCCAATACATACCGCGGTAACCTGGGGCTTTGATGATGTGCAGGACCTGGTAAACGTATTCCAGAATAAAGCAAAAGGCTTTGCCTATTCAAGGCAGGGAAACCCCACCACAGCCGCTTTAGAGAGTAAGGTGACCATGATGGAAAACGGCCTTGCTTCTGTAAGTTTTGCTACCGGGATGGCCGCTATTATGGCAACCGTTTTTGCACTGGTAAAAGAGGGCAGCCACATTATTGCCAGCTCTTACCTGTTTGGCAATACCCGCAGCATACTGCAAACCTTTACTGAAATTGGGTTGGATATATCTTTTGTAGATGCCACATCTGTTGAAAATATAAAGGCTGCATACCAGCCAAACACCTGTATGGTGATGGTAGAAACCATTGCCAACCCTGCAACCCAAATCGCCGATCTGGAAAACATTGGTGATTTTTGCCGGGAGAAAAACCTGATATACGTGGTTGATAATACCATGACCTCGCCTTACCTGTTTAAGCCAATTACAGTTAAGGCATCATTGGTCATAAATTCATTAACAAAATATATTGGCGGCCATGGCAATGCGCTTGGCGGCAGCGTAACCGATACCGGCCTGTACGATTGGGCAAACTACCCGGGCATTGCAGCCGTACTACGCGAACAAATAAAGCCTGAACTGCTTGGTATTACGCAGATACGCAAGCGCGGCCTGCGCGATGGCGGCGGCACACTGGCACCCGAAGCAGCACACAGCATATCGGTAGGTGCCGAAACTTTGGCCTTAAGGCTGGAACGCTCTTGCGGTAACGCGACAGCGTTGGCCGAATACCTGCAAGCTCACCCGTTGGTGAGCAAGGTTTATTACCCGGGTTTAAAAGACCATCCGCAGCATGAGTTATCAAAAAAACTGTTCCGTTATAATGGCGGGCTGATGAGCTTTGCCTTAAAAGATGGAGTTGATGTGTTTGCCTTTTTAAACCGCCTGCAGGTGGTTATTAAAAGCAGTAACCTTGGCGATACCCGCACCCTGGCTATCCCTGTTGCACAAACCATATTTTTTGAGCTTGGTATTGAAAAACGCGCCGAAATGGGTATCCCCGAAGGGATGATCCGCCTATCAGTTGGTATTGAAGACCGTGAAGACCTGATGGAAGATTTTAAGCAGGCGCTTGACGGAACTAAATAAACCCCATCAGCTTTAATTATACAAAGGCAAACGAACCATCGTTTGCCTTTTTTGTTATGATGCTGATGAAACAGCTCAAATTATTGCTTTTGATAGGTATGCTTTCCCCGGCATTCGCTTATGCGCAAAAAGCTTACGAGGCGGTTAAGTACACGGGCAAAGTTCAAAACATGGTGGTGCGTTTTACACTGGCTGATGGTTATTTAGGCGCTTGCGAAGTAAAGCTAACGGATGGTAAAACCCATAAAACAATCTCTTTCCTCCCCGAGAATGGTTCTGCTGATGAAAACAAGAATTTAACGTTTTATCGACGGAATGGGTCTCCAAAAACAGATCGTTTTGTGATAAGCGGTATGGAAGAATTGTTTGAGACCCCACCTGCAAAAATTAAAGGTATATATTATACAAAGGGGAAAGGCTCCCCCTTTATACTGAAACGATAACATTATCTGATCGCCTGTACCTTTACATTTGGTTGCTGTACTGCAGCCTTTGCGGGTTCGTTACTGCATTTGCCCAGCAACACATAAATTACAATAAATATTACAATGGTTGACAGGCAGCCGCCTCCCAATTTTTTAGCGCCCCATGCCGCTATTATCCCTCTGAAAAAATTATTCATATATCGCTAACACAATTTTGGCCGGATAGTTTTCTGTTGATGCTTACGGCAGTTTCTTTTTCACGTTAAAGGTTTGTTCGCTGTACAACACGTCCTCCTCGGTTACCCCTTGCGCTATTATCCTGAAACGCCCGGTAATATCATTAGTAAAAAACCAAAGACTGGTTTCGCCTGATGAATTTACCGGCACGTTATATTTCCAGTAAATGGTTGATTGATATTCGGGGATGTTGTCCTTCTCGGCATCATAATCAACCACATAAAACTCTTTATTGGCATAGATCCCTTTTAGCTGCACCATACTTGGGTAGTCCTTTGTTTTAAATATCACACAACCGCGATAAATCTCGCTTACGTATTGCCCACGCCGCCAAACCTTAACATAATCACCCTTTTTTAAAGGCCTGAGTTGATTATTATCATTAGGGTGGTTGGGGCAATTCAGGATATCATTCATACATTTATAATCGCCACATTCATTTACACCAGGGTCATGATCAAGGGTTGATTTGGGGATGGAGGCATAAAGCAAACCATCCTTAACGGCTTTTATTTTTACTTCCTGTAGCTGCCTGGTCTTATTAAGCCCCTGCACTACCAGGGCCTCGTTGGTTTCGGTCTCGGCAGGCACTTCAATACTTTTAAGAGACATCGTATCTGCCATGTTTTTTGTCATCCCCTCAAACGGGTTGTTAAAATGAATAACATATGGGTCGGTCTTTTCTTTTCCGCTTATATACAATGTCATCTTTTTATCGGCGGGGGTAACTATGCCCTGTTCATCCATCACAAAATGGCCGGTGCTGTCTGTACGCACTATCCGGGCCAGGGTATCGGCAATAGCACTTAGCATCATCGGCTTTTTTAAACGCTTGCCGGCAAAAGTTACATCGCCATTGTAGGCTATGGTTTGGTATTGCCTTAGCGTATCTGCGGGTTGGGTTTTCAGCATTTCCTGCCAGGTGTAACGGCTCCAGCCTTTTATTAGTAATACTTTATTGAGGTATTCCTTATCGGCCGCATCGTTTCCCATCAGGTTATCTTTTAAGGGGATATCCTGCAACTGGCTGCTTAAGTAATAATAGCTTTCGATGTTATTGGGGTGTTTATAACTCAGCCGGTTATCCTGCACGCAGGCTACCGAAACATACCCCTTTACCGGGCTGCCCGAAACGCTGTTTAGCTTTAGGTTAAGCTTAACCTTTTGGCGGGTAGCATATTCATTATTATCTGTTTTAACACTGAGGTGCTGCCGTTTATCATAATGCGCAAAAATGGCGCGTTCGGCAAGCGGCCTGCCCAGGCTATCCATTACAGTTATCATGTTTAACCCGCGCGGAAGATCGGCCGTGGCAAAACTTGTTACCAGGCCTTTGGGATAGATCTCTTCATCGAGCGTAACAAATACTTCTTTATAGTTGTGCACCAATATCTTTACCACCTGGTAGCGGGTGCTTTGCAGCTTCAGTATGATGCTATCAGTTTGCAGGGCATCTGCAACTTGTAATGTAATGCCCTGCGGCAGCGCGTTTGGCAAAGCACAAACAGTATCAACCACACCGGCCCTTATCACTTTTACCTGGTATTTGCTATTGGCTTTGGGCGTAAGTTTAAATATGCCCATGCCGTAACTATCGGTTGCAATGGTATCTACAGGTGTGCCGTTGCTTAATAATATCCCATTGATCTTTAACGGTTCGCCGCCGGCGCCCCTGGCCTCCCAGCCTATCCTGCTGGTTTTACCCGCAACCAGGTAGCCGCCTTCGGGATAAAACCTTACACGCGCTTTTTGCTTTTTTATGGGTATGGTTAGGCGGATGCTTTCCTTTTGCTTCCCCTCGCCAACCTCGGCAATTAATACGTGGTTTTCCGGCGATACCTGGTTTTTATCGATACTTAAAATATACTCACCGGTTACACCGGTTTTGCCGGTTGCCAGCGTAGCCCGGTTTTTGGCTGTGCCCATTTTATAGCTTACCGGGGCTTGTATCACGGGCAGCTCTTTCGCTTTAGCGGTAAGCAAGGTGGTTATTTTACCGGGCTGTGCTTTTGTACTATCCAGCAAACTTAGCGATAAGGAAAAAGCAGGTTCGTTGGTGGTTTTGATGGTTACCGATTGCTTGAACACAACCTCGGGCCGGCCTTTTAGCAAACGGTTGGTATAGGCTACAAAATGATAGCCGCCTGCCGCAACAGAATCCGGAATGTAAATATTACCAAAGCTTAGTCCGCCATCTATTATAAAATTGGCTTGCGCCGCAATTTTACTATCCTCATCATTTATCAACGAAACCGAAAGTATGCGGTGTTCTTTTATCGTTTTCGCATCAATATTAAGCAGGTAACCGGTAAACCAAACCGTTTCGTTATTGGTATAAATGGTTTTATCCAGATGAACAAATAATACTGGCGAGGCCTTTTTTACGCCGTACAGATTTATTTGATTTTCGAGCGGGTCTGCATCCTCATGCGCCACCTGCGCACTACTGGTTAGTGCCGCCGAAATTAATAATATACAAACAAAAACGCACCGGTAGAAGTTCTTCATCAGCTAAAAATACCTATTCTGTTTTAAAAACGAAACAGGCTAACGAGTGCTTTTATTAGTGGCTGGTCTTAAATTGGACTTGAGTTAAAAGGTGTTTTGTAAGATCGGCCGCAGCTTTATCATTATCAAAACCTACAGGTAGCCGGCCATTAACATATTCGTTGTACAACCATGGGTCGCCAACGGCAAAAACAGTTCCTTTACCATATTTTACAATAGCTGCAATAGTAGCCCCATTTGCCGATCTTAAAACAGCGCGGGCCTTTCCGGTAAGGGCAATGCTGCATACGTCTTTCATAAAAGCTTTTTGCGCTGTTTTAAAAACCGGGTTATTGTTTATTACAACCGCGCCGTCGGCAAAATGGGCATCGTCAATAACGTGGTTTTGCATATCGTTATTAAAGTGTAGCCCAAACTTGCCGGCAAGCAGGTTAAAGTGAGGCAGCTCTACATTTGCGCTGTCATTAGCCATCAATACAAGCACACCGCCTGTTTTTACCCATTGCGCAATGTTATCGGCGTCGGTTTGCTGTATATAGTTGGGCGAAGGGTTTTCTTTTTTTGTATCGGGGTCAACAATAATATAAACGCTGGTTTGTTTTAAATTTTGTGGGGTTGGGGCCATCTCCAGGCTACTTAGTTTGGCACCCTGCGATTTGAAGATACCGCCCCATACAGAGAAGCCAGAGTTATCCCTATCATCCCACATATAATGGAACCTTTTGCTTTGGCTATCTTTAGTGGTATGCACTTCGTGGTTAAAATAATAATCGAGCGTAACGGTTTGCGCCATTACCCTTGCCGTAATAACCGGGTGAACCAATAGTATAACAATGAATAATTTTCGTCTCATTTCAGTAAAAAAAGATAAGGAACCATGTATACTTATTCCTCTATAATTTAACAACTTTCATGCGTGGGGTTAACAAGTGCATTATTAGCCACGCAAGCAGGTAAGCACAGGCGCAAATAATAAACAGGATATTGTACCCGCCGGTAATATTGCCCGCTGCTTTGGCCGAATCTAAGATCCAGCCAATAAAAAACGGGAATGCGATCCCACCAACAGAGCCCGCCATTCCCCCAATGCCTACTACAGAGCTTACCGCACGTTTGGGGAAAATATCTGACGCGGTAGTAAAAATGTTTGCGCTCCAGGCCTGGTGGGCCGCTGCTGCCAAACTTATTAAACCTACTGCCTGCCAAATATTGGTAGCATACCTTGCTGCGAATATGGGTACCACGCAAAGTGCAAAAATAAACATGGCCGTTTTACGTGCTTTAAATATAGGCATGCCCCTTTTTATAAACCATGATGATAGGTACCCACCACCTATGCTGCCAATAGTGGTGGCCGTGTATATTAAAATTAAAGGCAAGGTTGGTTTTTTAAGATCGAGGTTGAAGGTGCTGGAAAAGTAAGACGGCAGCCAAAAAAGAAAGAAATACCACATGGGGTCGGTAAGGAATTTACCCACTACAAATACCCAGGTTTGCCTGATACCGAAAAGCTGCCCCCATTTTATTTTCTCTTCGGGCTCGTTGGCTGTTGCCGGTGCGTCAATATCGCTGTGGATATGCTCAAACTCCGCCGCATTTATTTTTTTATGCTTTGCGGGGATCTCATAAAATATCCACCAAAATATTAACCATACGAACCCTATTGCACCGGTTATAATAAAAGCCATTTGCCAACCGTAAATACCCAATATCCACGGAACCATGGCCGGTGCAAGTACCGCCCCTATGTTGGCGCCCGAATTAAATATACCGGTAGCCAGGGCACGTTCCTTTTTTGGGAACCACTCGGCCACAACTTTAATAGCCGCCGGGAAATTGCCCGCTTCGCCAAGCCCCAGCGCCGCCCTTACCGCAACAAAACCAAAAGTAGATTTTACAATAGCATGCAGCATGGCGGCTATGCTCCAAACAATGAGCGATATGGTATAGCCTAACTTGGTCCCTATTTTATCTATAATGCCACCAAAAGCAAGTAAACCAAGCGCATAAGCAGCAGAAAACCCCATAACAATATGGCTGTAATCAGTTTCTGTCCAGCTAAATTGCTTTTCAAGTTCGGGCTTTAAAAAGCCTATTACCTGCCTGTCCAGGTAATTAATAGTGGTTGCAAAAAACAGCAGTACCACTACCACCCAGCGGTAGTTTGTTTTTTTAGTATCGGTCATAATTGGTTGTATGCTTTATTCGCTGTACATTTTTCCATGATCAGCTTGTTTGGCGCATTTCAATGCCTTTATTCAAATATGCTTCTTTTGTACCTATATTTTGCATGTATTTATATTAATGTGTTATTAACCGATATTGGCAACGTATTGCCCATTTATGTATCTTACATTTTATAAACCAGGCATTTAAAATCATGAGCGTTAAACCCGTGTACCGGCTTCTTATAGCTGCTATTAGTTTTATTACCATAGCAAATAGCGCAATTGCACAACAAAATAGCAGCGTAAATCAGGCAAATACGAAAAAATGGCTTAAAAGCGGCAAGTGGAAAAATGGTTTAAAACTGCAAGTATCCCAATCAGTAAACGCAGCCGAATTTTACAAACAATATGATGCTAACAAGGTGGTTTGGGATAAGGTATTCCTGTTTTTAAAACAACCCAATTTGGATACCCTGAGCCCCGGCAAACACCCTATAGATGGCGACAACGCCTACGCCAGTGCAACCGAAGCGCCTTCAAAAGAGCTGGATAAAACCGGCTGGGAATCGCACCGCAAATACATCGACCTGCAATATGTAATAAAAGGCAGGGAACGCATAGATGTGGTTAATATAGATAAGGCAACTGTTACCAAACCTTATGATGAAGCTAAAGACGGTGCAGCCTATACAGCCGAAGGCGCCTCGTACATTGCCGGGCCGGGCACCTTCTTTTTATTCTTCCCGCAGGATGTGCATCGCCCAAACATTAAAGTGGCCGGTTATGATGTGGTGAAAAAACTAGTGGTGAAAATTAAAGTAGTTAATTAAACAGCATTTCTTAAAACCAAACTATGAGAATTAAAAGCATACTCCCCGTTTTGTTATTAAACGCATTTGCACTAAGCGCAAACGCGCAAAACATCGCGCCTAAAGCCTTCAAATTTGCCGAACGCCAAACCAGGCTGCTGCTTACCGAAACTGAGAAAACCAAAAAAGAATTAAACAAACCCGAATTACTTTCCCCGCGCACATTGGATGGGAAGGGTAATCTGTTAATCGTATCGCCAAACGACTGGTGCAGCGGGTTCTTTGCAGGCAATCTGTGGTTTTTGTATGAGTACACCGGCGATAAATTCTGGCAGGAACAATCTGAGCCTTATACCGCCATAATGGAACTTGAAAAAACAAACGGGGGCACGCACGATTTAGGTTTTATGGTTTATAACAGCGTGGGCAATGCTTATCGCCTAACACACAAGCAAAAATACAAGGAGAGTATCATACAGGCAGCCAGATCTTTGATAACGCGCTTTAACCCTACCATTGGCTGCATCAAATCATGGGACCATGTAAAGCAATGGCAGTTCCCGGTTATTATTGATAACATGATGAACCTGGAGTTGTTGTTTGAAGCAACCCGGCTAAGCGGCGATTCCAGTTTTTACAAAGTGGCGGTAACGCACGCAAACACTACGCTCAAAAACCATTTCAGGGCCGATAACAGCTCGTACCATGTGGTAAATTACGACCAGCAAACCGGGCAGGTTTTAGATAAAAAAACAGCCCAGGGTTTCGCGGATAGTTCGGCATGGGCGCGTGGGCAGGCATGGGGCCTTTATGGCTATACCATGTGTTACCGCGAAACACATAACAAGGCGTACCTGAATCAGGCCGAAAAAATTGCCAGATACATTTTCAACAACCCGCAAATGCCTGCCGACCTGGTGCCTTACTGGGATTATGATGCCGCCAAACTGGGTAACCAGCCCCGTGATGCATCGGCCGCGGCAATTGCAGCATCGGCTTTGTATGAGTTGAGCACTTACAGCAAAAATGCCAAAACCTATAAAACCACTGCCGATAAAATCCTGAATAGCCTGGCCAGCCACTACCAGCCACAACCCGATAGCGCACGCGGTTTTTTACTGCTGCACAGCACCGGCCACAAACCGGCCAACAGCGAAGTTGATGTGCCGATTATTTATGCCGATTATTATTACCTCGAAGCCCTGCTGCGTCAAAAACGCCTGGCAGATAAAAAGCCGGTTATCAACGCAACGGGTACTTTAAAAAATTAGTGCTATGATGCAAAGCAATCTATTTCAGCATAGCGACCGCACTATTTGAAAGGGTAGAATAGACACAATTAATTTGCACCAAACATTCCTATGGAATGTGACGCTTTGTTATTTGTTTTTCTACCAACCATACCTCCCTACGGGATGTAAAACTATGATAACGTTCCATCGGAACGACTGGCGGGTTGTTTTTCTATCAACCAAACCTCCCTATGGGATGTAAAACTATGATAACGTTCCATCGGAACGACTGGTGGGTAGTAATGTTAAAAAGAATCTTATTTCGTTCCATCGGAACGTTTGATGAAAAAGCTGGCTATCAACTGATATACCATTAGTTTTAAAAGGCGACATACTTGCAGATAGGTTTTGCTATCGATAGCAAAAAATAAACTTTATAACTTAGGCGATAAAATCACCCTTACATGAGCTTAGAACAAACATGGCGCTGGTACGGCCCTAATGACCCGGTTAGTTTGGCAGATGCCCGGCAGGCAGGCGCAACGGGTATTGTTACCGCCCTGCACCATATCCCCAACGGCGAAGTTTGGCCGGTGGACGAGATCCTGAAAAGAAAAAAACTTATTGAAGATGCCGGCCTGAAATGGTCGGTGATCGAAAGCGTACCCGTACACGAGGATATTAAAAAACGCAGCGGTAATTACGAGCAGTATCTTGCAAATTACCGCCAGAGTTTACTTAATATCGGCCAATGCGGTATCGGTATAGTTTGTTATAACTTTATGCCGATACTCGACTGGACACGCACCGACCTGGACTACCCTATGCCGGATGGCTCCACCGCTTTAAGGTTTGATACCGCAGCTTTCGCCGCCTTCGATCTGTATATCCTGAACAGGCCCGGCGCCGAAAATGACTATACCAACAAGGTTAAAACCAAAGCAAAAGCTTATTATGATACCTTAACCGAAGATGAACAGAAGCACCTTGTAAAAAACATCATAGCCGGGTTACCCGGTTCGGAAGAAGGCTATACCACAGCGCAGTTTCTACAGATGCTGGCCTCTTACGGTGATATTGATGCGCAAACCCTTAAAGCAAACCTTGCTTATTTCCTGCAGCAGGTGATCCCCGCAGCAGAGCAAGCCGGTGTATTGATGTGCATCCATCCGGACGATCCGCCCTATCCTATTTTGGGCCTGCCACGTGTAGTAAGTAACGAGCAGGATATTAATGATATTTATAAAGCCATAGATAGCCCGAACAACGGCCTTACCTTTTGCACCGGCTCTTTTGGGGTAATTGCAAGTAACGACCTGCCCGGCATGGTGCAGCGCCTTGGCCACCGCATCCACTTTATCCATCTGCGCAGCACCAAACGCGACGAGCATGGCAATTTTCATGAAGCAGACCACCTTGCCGGTGATGTAGACATGTATGCGGTAATGAAGGCATTATTAGAAGAACAGCAAAGAAGAACAGCCGCAGGCCGCAAAGATACCAGTATACCTTTCCGGCCGGATCATGGGCATAAAATGCTGGATGATCTGCATAAAAAAACCAACCCGGGCTACTCGGCCATTGGCCGCCTGCGCGGCCTTGCCGAACTGCGCGGGCTTGAATTGGGTATAAAAAGATCATTAGAAAAATAATAAACCGATGAAAAACCCATCACCGGCAAAAACACAATATTTTAATCCTACCAATGGCAATTAATTATTTTACTGCTAAATTGTAGCATAATTGCTGCCGGGGCAACACTTGGCCTATGTTTAACATTTACACTACTACATCGCATGAACTTTGAAGAACAATTAAAGGCCTTGTTTGTGGCCGAAAGCGAGATTCCTGAACCCTTCCGGATAGCCGAACTGCACCAGCGCGAATACCTGAGCAATGGCGAAATGGTAAAATGGGATGGCGAAGTGAGCGAGGTTTATTCGCCCGTTTGCCTGCCCGGTGCCAAAGGCCTGCAGCGCAAACTAATGGGCAGTTACCCGCTGGCTACCGAAAAAGAAGCCATGGAAGCGCTTGCAGCCGCAGAAAAAGCCTATGATAACGGCCGCGGCGAATGGCCAACCATGAGCATTGAGGGCCGCATAAAATGTATGCAGAACTTTGTATACAAAATGATTGAGCAACGCGACCTCGTGATCAACCTGATTATGTGGGAGATCGGTAAATCACACGCCGACTCTACCAAAGAGTTTGACCGTACGGTTGAGTATATTAACCTCACCATTGATGCCCTCAAAGAGCTCGACAGGCGTTCATCGCGCTTTGAAATTGCCGAGGGTGTAATTGCCCAAACCCGCAGGGCGCCGCTTGGCGTTGTACTTTGCATGGGGCCTTTCAACTACCCGCTTAACGAAACCTACACCACGCTTATCCCTGCTATTATTATGGGGAACACTATTTTATTTAAACCGCCTAAGCATGGCACGCTTGTTCATTATCCGTTGCTAAAGGCGTTTAAAGAATCGTTCCCGGCGGGGGTGGTTAACACCGTTTATGGCCGTGGTGCTACTGTTACCCCGGGATTGATGGCTACCGGGCGCATCAATGTACTGGCCTTTATCGGATCGAGCAAGGTGGCTAACGATCTGAAAAAACGCCATCCTAAAATAAACCGCCTGCGTGCTGTTTTAAGTTTGGATGCCAAGAATGCTGCCATCGTTACCAAAAACGCCGATCTTAAACTGGCCGTATCCGAGATCATGCTGGGCGCCCTATCCTATAATGGGCAACGCTGCACAGCACTAAAAATAGTTCATGTACATAAAGATGTAGCTGAAAAGTTTTTACAAATGCTGAGCGAAGCCGTTGGCAAACTAAAACTGGGTATGCCATGGGTAAGCGGTGTAAACATTACCCCGGTTGCCGAACCCGGCAAGCCTGCTTACCTGAAAGATTGCCTTGATGATGCCATTGCGCATGGCGCACAGGTAATCAATGAAAATGGCGGCACCTCGGCCGAGTCATTTGTGTTCCCGGCTGTTGTTTACCCGGTTACCAGGGATATGAAACTTTACCTGGAAGAGCAATTTGGCCCCGTAATACCGGTTATCCCGTTCGAATCGATAGAAGAGCCGATACAATACCAGATAGATTCGCCGCATGGGATGCAGGTGAGTATATTCAGTAATGATGGTAAAGAGATAGCAGCGCTGATTGACCCGTTTGTGAACCTGGTGAGCCGTGTAAACATTAACAGCCAGTCGCAGCGCGGGCCCGACGTGTTCCCGTTCACCGGCCGTAAGGACAGCGCAGAAGGAACGCTTTCAGTATCAGATGCCTTACGTTCATTCTCGCTCCGCTCACTTGTAGCTGCTAAGATGAACGACACCAATAAGCAGTTGTTTAATGATATTGTAAGAGGGCACGATTCAAACTTCCTGAGTACGGATTATATTTTCTAAACCCTATCATATTGAATGCAAAAGGGCAAATGATTTGGTGTTCATTTGCCCTTTTTTGTTTTCCCGAATGGATTCGAACCACTACTAACAGAGTCAGAGTCTGGTGTGCTACCGTTACACTACGAGAAAATAGCGGTATTACTTATGCTGCAAAAGTAAAAAATTGACGGGTTTTTACAACATAATGCTGTAAAATTCTCCACCTGCCATTGCGAAAGGCATAGGTTAAGTTGTCATTTCGAACGATAGTGAGAAATCTTGTTCATTATGCAAAGTTCGCCGCCTCTCAGTTGAACAAGTTTTCTCCTCACTACGCCCGTTCGATGACAGGGTGGTAATGGCGTGGTAACTATATATTCCACCAGTAGGTCCATTTGATGGTTAGCTGCCTGTTCTTAACCGTAAACGGCGAAGGGATGGAATTGTCGCCGTAAACAATAAAAAGGTCGGAGGCGGGCTTATAGCGCCATTGCAGGCGGCTGTTGATGTTCATATTACGGGCTTGCTCATTGTATTGCACATACGTGGTAAAATACAGGGTATTGGTAAAGGTTACATCAGCACGCGGGCCAATCAGCCAAAACTTATTACGGCCATAAGGTGCAGGCAGGTGCAGGTCATTAAAGGATGCGTTCAGTATCAAATTCACATACGGCTGAAAACGGTAGCCTACCTGCCCTATCAGCGTGGTTTTGGTGCCATTATTATAATAGCCACCTCGCGCACCCTCAACCAGGTAAGTGAAAACGCTTTGCGGTTTCGAGGCAAACTGCACATCAATAGTGTTCCAATGGTTAGCAAAACCGGTTGGCAGCATAGGCTTGCCGGTGTTGGTAGGATCGAAGGGGCGCAATAGCTTTACGTAATCGTCCAACCCGGATATGGTTAGCGTGGCACGGCTGCGGAAGGTAATCAGGTAGCTTAGGATAGTTTCGTTATCGGTAGAACGGAAGCCTTCATCAAAAAAGTAGATCCCCGATGCCTGGATCCCATGCGATAATATGGAACCGCTCTTGGGGAAAAAATTATGCTGTATCAGCGGGTTTAGCTTGTTATAACCCGTGCGGGGCACATAACCGGCTTCGGCCTTGTAGTTTTCGCCCACATACTGCTGCTGCATGCTGAATGTCCAGTATTTGCTGAGGTATTGCAGGTTGGCGGCTCCCACAAAATCGTGCCCCTGCACACCCGGGCTAAATGATTTCAGCGCCAGGAATTTCCCCGTTAACAGGTTATTGGATGATGCCAGGTTAAATTCGGCCCCAACGTTTCGGTTATAAGCCGCGGCAGTGCTGCCGGGTGCAGGCGCGCTACCGGTACCATCACGGTTAACAAACATAAACCCGATATTGGAACGCGAGAACACCCGCCTTTGCAGGGTTACAATACCAAAATTTTGTCCCGGTAAATTATCTGAAGATGACTGCCCGGTTTGGATATCCATCACCCCGATGCGCCAGTCCTTATCAATTTTGCCGGTTAACCTTGCACCGGCCCGGATAGGTGCATTAAGCCCCACCCTGCGCGAAAAGAACGGCCGGATATCGGCGTAGCCAAAATTAGCGAACAGGTCGCCGTTCTCTAAAAAGAACTGCCGTTTTTCGGGGAAGAAAAGCTCGTACCGGTTCAGGTTTATCACCTGCTGGTCCACATCCACCTGCGAAAAATCGGGATTAACGGTCATGTCAAGGTTTAGGGATGAGGTAAGGCCTACCTTTACGTCGCCACCGATCTCCTTACGGTAAACTGCGTCTTTATGGTTCTCAAAATCTTTGGTAATGCCTCCCAGCGCGTAAGGAATTACAGAAATATTATGCGTGGCTACAGGTGGCGCTTCATCCCAGATAATGGTACCTGTATAAGCCAGCGATGCCGTTGGGAACTGCCTTGGCACAGGCGCCCAGCTCGATTTTTCGGTAGTGACCAGGTCGTTACGGCTAAAGTTGATGCCCCACTCTTTGATGCCTTTTTTATACCGGATACTTTTAAAAGGGATAGCCGCCTCAAAAACCCATTTATCCGGGTAGTTCTTTACCGATGAGAACCATTTATTGTCCCAGCTCAGGTCAACCTTACCGCCTTCGTACATGGTTCCGTCCCACTGCGCTCCGGCCGCATTGGCGCCAAAGCTAAAACCGTCGGTACGGGCATCAAAGGGGTCCATAAAAAAGATGAAGTTATCATTCTTCAGAAAGCTAAAATCGCGCTTAAGCGACTCTACCATATAACCCGGAGTTGGGGTATAGCAAACGGCCGAAATGTAAAAGTTATCATTATCATAAGCCATGCGTACCACCGTTCGCAGTTTGGCAAAGCTGGTATCCATGGGCAAAACCATAAAGAAATTGGCCGCGGTATCGGCGCTGAGCCAGTCGGCCTCGTCCAATAATCCGTCAATTTTTATCGGTGATGCCGCGCGGCGGATATGATACTTATAATTAGCATTCTTTTTTTGCGCGAACACAGCACCGCCAAGCATGCAGCAGCATAACAGCAGTAAGGTAAACTTTGGTTTTAGCAATTTGGTATGGTACTTAGGTTGTGAGATAATACCTCCGTTTATGTGTTAACGGTACACAATAATATAAATATTAAATTAAAAACAATAACCGGCAGCATACCGGCCAACTGTTTTTTAAAAGAGTATGTAATATTGTTACCTTGCATAGAGGTTGACTTACCCGCTGCCCCCTGTACTGCGTAAAGAGGGGTGGAAAGATTTTATCTTAAAGCGATGTCGAGGTGAGTTAAATACGGCGAGGAATAATTACAAACACTATGGCAAATAACCTGCAACAACTATACGGCAATATCGATATCTACCTGTTTGACCAGTTACTGAAAGGCCGGTTTGATGCCTGCGCCAAGGTACTCGATGCCGGCTGCGGCGGCGGGCGCAACCTGGTTTACTTTCTGCAGAACGGGCACGAGGTGTACGGCATAGATCCAAATCCCGAGGCTGTTGCCCAGGTACAAATGCTGGCTAAAGAGTTGGCACCAAATATCTCCGCGAAGAACTTCAAGGTTGCTAAAGCCGAGTCAATGCCATTTAAAGTTGAAACATTTGACCTGGTGATATGTAGCGCCGTGCTGCATTTTGCTAACGATAGTAATCATTTCGACGCCATGCTGCGCTCGATGTGGAACACGCTGAAACCGGGTGGCTACTTTTTTGCGCGCCTGGCATCAGATATAGGTATAGAAAAATTGGTTTTACCTTTAGGCAATAGCCGCTACGCCCTGCCTGATGGATCGGAACGTTTTTTGGTGAATGAGCAGATATTGATAGAATATACAACCGACCTGGGCGGCCAGCTGGTTGAACCTATCAAAACCACCAACGTGCAAAATTTAAGGTGTATGACAACCTGGTGCTTACAGAAAGTGGGGGCGCCTAAATCCGCACCAAAAGAGCGAACTTTCTCTTTGTGATAACGCTGCTAACCGGTTATAAGTTTTGCTCATTACTGAGCCTCAAAAACAGTATTGCCAAAAATATCTTTCTTGTAGGTGCCTATTGTTTTCCCTGATTCATCTTCTACAACAGTATTGCCGAAGATATCTTTTTTATAAACCCTTTTTTTTCCGTTACCGTATTCTTCAACGTCGTTTCCAAAAATATCTTTTTTGTAGGTTGCGATAGTTTTCCCTGATTCATCCTCTACAACTCTATCGCCGAAGATATTTGTTTTATATACCCTTTTTTGTCCGTTACCGTATTCTTCAACATCGTTTCCAAAAAAATCTTTTTTGTAGGTAGCGATAGTTTTCCCTGATTCATCCTCTACAACCCTATCGCCGAAGATATTTGTTTTATATACCCTTTTTTGTCCGTTACCGTATTCTTCAACGTCGTTTCCGAATATGTCTTTCCTATAGGTGACGATCATCCTCCCTGTTCCATCCTCTACAACCTTATCGCCGAAGATATTTGTTTTATATACCCTTTTTCTTCCTTCGCTATCTGTTACGGTATAATCTCCAAAAATATCTTTTTTGATGGTCGCGATGGTTACCCCGCGTTCATCCTTTATATTCGTATCACCAAAGATGTCTTTCTCATAAACCCTTTTCCTTCCGCCGCCATATTCTTCCACATCGTTACCAAAAATATCTTTGGTAAGGGTTGTGATATACCTGCCCCTTTCATCTTCCACGATCATGTTACCGGATGCATCCTTTTTATAGACCTTTTTAAACCCACGCTCGTCTTCCGCGATCAGGTTTCCTGAAGAATCTTTGTTGTAGCTAATGTTTTGGCTATGCCCGATGTAAGTAATAAATATCATTAAAGCTGCAAGCAACAGCTTCCTTATTGGTAGGTCAACAATTTTCATGCTTGTGGTTTGGTTATGTGGTTGTTTGACACCTCCCCGCCCGCCATGGTTTAACGCGCTTCTAAATATTATTTCATTGAAAATGTGAGCTTTCGAAAAACACAGATGCATTGTTATTGCTGATTGGGCAGAAAACAGGGTTTTCTTTTTAATACAACGTTATGCGGGGTTTATACCATCACTCCTTTAACCCCTGCAAATCACATTCAAGCGCCTTATCCCAATTACCGGTAATGGCTGCCGCATTATAGGTAGTTTGCAGAAACTGGCGCAAAGTTTCTTCGGGCTTGGCCGATTGCTGTACCACTTCATAGGTCAGTAAAAACTCGCCCATTTCGCCGCTGTAAAACGCTTCGGGCGGGCTAACCTGTTGCTGGCTAAATTCGGCAGGCGTTGGGTAACAATAGCTATAAAATGCCGGGTGCGGGAACTGCTCGCCGCCCAGCCAAAAACCGCATGAGCTAACTTCGTGCGAGTATGCTTCCTGCATTACATCATCGGGCATATTTGGCGCCCCACCGGGATGCTTTGGCGCCGGGCGGCCACTGAAACGGGTAACGGCCAGATCAAACGCCCCCCAAAAGAAATGCACCGGGCTGCATTTACCTAAAAAGCCAGCCCTAAAATCGGTAAACACATTATGGATGCGTATAAGCGCCTGCCAAATGGTTTGCATAGCATCGGCATTGTATGTACAAGGGGTAGTATTTTCGGCAAACGGCACAGCCGGGTCAACCTCATTGGGTACGGCATAAATTTCAACATTAACACCGGCGGCTTTTAGGTTACCTATTAGCTCATTATAAAAATCGGCTATGGTTTCTGCACCTAAAGCTGATGAGTGTTTTACACCCGTGCTGGTAGTTATTTGTAATTGATGATCTATAAAATCAAGATCTATTTGAAAAACGCCACCCTCATATGGGATGCTGCCGGTGGTTAACCCTGTAGCACTTACATACAAGGTAACCTGCCAGGAATGATTTATCCAGGGCATTTTTTTGAGGCGCACCTTCCCAATCACCTGTGTCCACATGTGCACAGTAGCGATGGTATCTTTCAGGTAATGGTATTCCAATTTGGGCCAGGTGTGGGTGGTGTTGCTCATTATGTAAATATACAAGCAATTATGAATGGTAGTGTTTTGGTTTATTAAACAACATCAAAAACTTACATTTTAGTCAGCATATTCAACAGGTCAGAGTTACCTGGGCGCGGGGCATCCCAACTGATAACCCGCCCATTTTTATCAATGAGGATATAGCGGGGGATAGATATTTCGCCATTTTTATAAATAATTGCTGCTATATCTTTCATCAGGCTTTTATTCACCAGAATATGATCGCCTTCCAGGTGGTTAAAATTGATGAGTGTTTGCCAGGTTTTTTTTGCCTCGGGCCGGTCAATAGAAATATATACAGGGTTAATGTTCTTTTTTTTGAATATGGGCCATAAACTTTTATAATACGGGAACTCTCCACGACAGGGCATACACCATGAAGCCCACAGGTCGATATAAACAGCCCGGCCTTTGTAGTGCTGCCGCAGCCCAGCAAAAGTTTGGTAATTGCTTGCGGTATCTAACCGGATGTTACCTGAAGGCTTATCCTGCTCCTTTTTAGCGTTTACTGTATCCAAAAAGTTGGTGTATGGGCTGTTCGGAAATTCTTTTTTATATAACGCGTACGTTTTTTCATAGTCAAATTCGCTTGTGCCTGTTACTTTGGCAAATACCAGTATACGCCCAAGCGACAGCATTTTTATACTATCGGGTGCAAGTGTGAGGCCGTAGTAAGGCCCCCATTCGGGCGAGGTTTCCTTCCCTTTGCCTGTGGCAAGTGTACTATAGTAATCCATTAAAAAGTTTTGGCCAAACATACCGCGTGCATTCTGTATATTATTTGGACCGCCAAATGCCATAACAGCATTTACTATAGCCTGGTAATTTTGGATATCGCGCTTGTTAGAGATTTTGTCCTGAAGATTTTTAATATTTTGGATGATATACAGGGCATGCATAGCCCTGATCTCAGTTTTTATCAGCCTATAAAATTGATCGTTTATTTTTCCTTGTTTATATAAAACAGTAAGCGGCCGGGTTTGCCCGCCAATAAATTTGCCCAGCTTTTCAAGGCCCGCGTCCTTGTTTTTGGCCGATAGGGCCGCAAACAATACAGGAGGATTTATACGGTTGGCGAGGGGCTGGTCGTTATATATATTATACCAGTACTGCCCTTCAGCGTTTGGCCCTTCAAAACTTAAAATCTTGTACTTATCAAACGTTTTTTGTATTTTAATTTTTATCTCATCAGCAGGGCCAACAACTACAAAAATCCTTTTAATACTTGTTTTTATTTGTAAAAGCGTTGTCTGCGTTACATTAACTTCAAAGCTGAACCTGCCATTTTCAACAGTATAATAGATAGGGTTATCAAAACTAAAAATATTACCTATCGGCATATCTACCTCAACCAATTGCGCCGGGCCGGGTGTTAAAAACTCTACACTTATTTTAGATTTACCGAACCCTTTATTAATGAAGCCTATCAGGCATATCAACAATAGCAGTTTCAACCAAGGTAATTTGTAGTAAAACATAATAACTAATTTTTTAGTTATGCAATCTAACAACAATATATTTCACTTCAAAATGGATATATTAAATAATCCAGGCACAAAAAAAGCGATGGGCTCCTCAGCCCACCGCCATCAGTTATTAGTCAGTCAGTATAGTTAGACGTCGCGGGTAGATTCGAACTACCGTTAAAGGTTTTGCAGACCCACACCTATCCTCTCGGCCACGCGACTTTATGCCTTTTCGGCCCTGGTTATTTATTGGGCTGCGGTGTTGTACGCAAGTATGGTTTCACCTCTTTAAAACCTTTAGGGAATTTAGCCGGAATATCTTCTGTTTTGATTGATGGCAACACTACCACATCCTCTCCATCTTTCCAATCGGCAGGCGTTGCTACGCTGTGGTAAGCGGTTAGCTGCAGGCTGTCAATCACTCTTAATATCTCTTGGAAATTGCGGCCGGTTGATGCAGGGTAGCTGATGATCAGTTTTATTTTTTTGTCGGGGCCAATAATAAACAACGAGCGTACGGTTGCTGTTAGCGATGCGTTGGGGTGGATCATATCATAAGCTTGCGAGATCTCGCGGCTCTCGTCACCGATGATCGGGAAGGTTACTTCCACACCCTGTGTTTCGTTAATATCTTTAATCCACCCTTTGTGCGATTCTACATTATCAGTACTCAACGCTATCACCTTTACATTGCGTTTTTCAAACTCATCTTTTAATGATGCGGTTTTGCCCAGCTCAGTAGTACAAACCGGTGTATAATCGGCCGGGTGAGAGAATAAAACGCCCCAGCTATCGCCCAGGTAATCGTAAAAATCAATTTCTCCGTTTGATGTTTGTGCCTTAAAATTTGGGGCGTCGTCGCCAATGCGTAAGCTCATGTTTTCCTGGTTTAAAATGTTTTTAAAATATCTTTTATAGCGTAAAGCTATATATTGTAAAAATAGTTTTCAATAAAATTATTCGCAGAAAGCTTTTAGAGGGACGCCATAACAGCGCAAGAGGAATGCTTAAACATGCATTCAATTTCTTTTAACTCCGCTTATCTGTCTTCGCATTGGTTACGAAGCAGGAATTAGCACCTTACACAAGCTAAATGCCGTACAGGTTGCTAAGACATCATAGGGCCTTTCCCTCTGTCTTTCTGGATAAGTATGTTTAAAGAACGATTAACAATACAAATGTAGGTATTAATTCTATAATTCCTATAGACTTAATAAGCTATTTGGATTTAAGATTATAAACGGTTGATTTTCAGAAAGAAAATTTATCCGGACGCTCGCGCATGATTTGCGCAAGCATATCTTGTGCGTAAAACAGAGTCAGCATTAACCTTAAATGCTATAATTCTTTTCAGTTGCCACCCGGTAGTTGGGGTTTTCCATAATGTTTACATCAATAACATCGGCTGCGTTTTCTAATATAGCCACACAGTCGTTACTCAAGTGTTTCAGGTGTAGCTTTTTACCGGCTTTATGGTAGCGCCCGGTAAGTTTATTAAGCGCCTCTATGCCCGACATATCCGCCACGCGGCTATCTTTAAAATCTATTACCACTTCTTCAGGATCATTTATCACATCAAATTTTTCGGTAAAGGCTGTTACCGAGCCAAAAAACAGCGGGCCGTAAATTTCGTAGTGTTTAGCCCCATGTTCATCAACATATTTACGTGCACGAATGCGTTTAGCGCTCTCCCAGGCAAACACCAGGGCCGATATAATAACGCCTATGAGTACCGCTAATGCAAGGTTATGCAGCAGTATTGTTATCACTGCAACCAGTATGCCTACAAACACATCCTGCTTTGGCATTTTATTGAAAATCCTGAAACTTATCCACTCAAAAGTGCCAAACGCCACCATGATCATTACACCGGTAAGCGCCGCCATGGGCAACCTGCCAATAACAGGCGCACCAAACAGGATGATAATCAAGATGGTGAGTGATGCTATGATCCCTGACAACCTTGCCCTTGCACCTGCCGAAAGATTTACCAGCGTTTGCGCTATCATGGGGCAGCCCCCCATCCCAAAAAAGAAACCGTTTAAAATATTTGCGCTGCCTTGCGCAATGCATTCGCGGTTGCCGTTGCCTTTGGTGGCGGTTATTTCATCAACCAGGTTTAAGGTTAGTAAGCCTTCGGTTAAACCCACGGCAGCCATAATTAAAGCATAAGGGAATACAATGTTCAGCGTATGCAGGTTTAACGGAACAGCAGGGATATGAAACGGCGGGAAACCACCACTAACAGATGCTATATCGCCTACTGTTTTAGTGTGGATGCCAAAACCAAGCACCAAAGCAAACACAACAGCAATGGCTACCAATGATGCCGGCACAGCCTTACTTATTTTAGGGAAAACCACAACAATGCCGATGGTTAATGCAACAAGGCCTGCCATAATTAACAGCGGTGTACCACTAAGCCAGGCCTGGTGCCCGTTAACTACTGTTTTAAATTGCTGTAGTTGCGCCATAAAAATAATTACAGCCAACCCATTCACAAAGCCGTACATTACGGGTTGCGGTACCAGCCTGATCAGCTTTGCCAGTTTAAATAGGCCAATTGCAATTTGAATAACCCCTGCCATGGCTACAGCGACAAAAACATATTCCATGCCGTTGGTTTTCATCAGGGCTATAAGTACCACAACAGTAGCCCCTGCCCCGCCGGATATAAGCCCCGGCCTGCCGCCAAACACGGCTGTAACCAATCCCATAATAAAAGCGGCATACAAACCCACCAGCGGAGGGAAGCCCGCCAATATGGCGAACGACAATGACTCGGGCATCATCGTCATAGCCACGGTAAGGCCCGCCAATATCTCGGTTTTATAGTTAACCCGTTGCGTAAAGTCAAATAATTTAAGGCTGGCCTTCATGGCTGCAAAGCTATAAAAATGCCTGCAACCTGACTGTAGAAGTTATTCTTACTTCCCGTTCAGCTTTTTAATTAGTTCCACTTCTTCCGGTCTATAAGGCGTACCATCCTTTCTGAAAATATCGTGGAACCATTCTTTGGGTTCGCTGCCATCAGGTATAGGATTATCCCAAGCGTAAATAGTATTGGTTTTACCCATTACAAAGCCCCAGTTTAATGCGCCTACATTCTCCTTTTTTAGCATAGGCATAATGTTGGCAAATTTGCTGCCGCGTGTACGGGCCATATACTCGGTACATATCATGGGCCTGCCGTGGCTTTTTAACAGCTGGATGGTTTTAAGATGCGATGCCTCGTCGGTATAATCGTGATAGGTTATTACATCCGAATTTAACGCCTGATAGGTGTTCAGTTTCTCAAAATTCCAGTCCCACAGGCCGGCAGATATTGGCTGGCCAGGGTTAACAGCACGGGCCCAGGCAAATACCTTTGTAAGTAAAGTAAGTGACGCTTCTTTTTTGTTAGAGTTGCCCGGCTCGTTATACAAGTCCCAAAGCAGTATGCGTTTATCATGCTTAAAGGTGGTTAGTACATCAGTTACATAAGCTTGCAGCATGGCGGTTTCGCCAGTGTTGTTAAGCCTGTTTCCAGGATCCTGCAACCAGCCCGAGTTATGGATGCCAGTTTTGGGGGCCGGTTGTTTACCGGTTTTGGCATCCGCATTCCAGCAATCGTCAAAAAACACAAACATGGTTTTAATACCATGCTTGTTGGCAATGGTGAGGTACTTGTCAACACGTTTTTTAAAACCTGCTTTATCCTGTTTCCAGGCAAGGCTATATAAAAATACGCGCATGGTGTTAAATCCTATTCCCTGTGCATAGCCCAGTTCACGGTCGATGGTGGCGGGGTCAAAGGTATCTGCCTGCCACATTTCCAATTGGTTTATTGCGCTGCTGGGTATAAAATCAGCTCCGCTCATCCATTTATGCTGTGCATACCACGCATTGGCTTTAGCTGTAGTCCACAACTTCCCCACAGGCGCTTTTTGGGCCGAGGCATTTATTGTTAATAGTATTAATAGCACCGTAAGCAGGTTAGCAAATAATTTTCTCATAGCAGGTAGATATTGGTACGGGTAAATATATAAAAGTTTGGCAATTGGTTAATTACGCGCATTACAGTTTTGAATAATCCGGGGGCAATATAATTGATATATCAGCGGTTACAATTAAAAATACACATGCAATATGCTGCCCTTATGCAGCAATTAGCCTACGTACTCCTTTAAGCAATAATATTTCTTTACACTTAACTATATTATTACGACAAATATTATACTATTTTTACCCGTCCAAATTTTCATAACCCTGTAGGAAAATTAACCGTATAAGAGCCTTACATTGTTATAATGGTGTAATTTTCAATACAATATAAATTTATATAGGTTAATAATATGGGGGACATGGTTAAATATTCAGGCCCGTATAAAATATTTGTGATCTTATAATAATTTACAACAACGCTGGGTTGTATTAAACAGATGCCCACATTTTTGGCATGTATTTTATTAAACCCAGTGTTAAATAAAAAGTATTAGTGATTAAAGTGCGAAATGAGTTTTTCTGAAAGTCATAAGTTTTCTGGCGAAGGCATAGCTCATATTGCGCGTATAATTGATAAAATTAATTTAGGCATATGGGAATATAACACCGATACTAAAGAAGTTAAATGGTCATCGGGGTTTTACGCTGCCTTAGGGTATGCTGCCGGTGAAATTGAGTGCTCCTACAATTTCTTTTTTAACCAGCTTTTATACTATCACGATAAAGAGGTTTTCTTGAAGGCCACGCAACATCCAAGGCAAGGTGGTTCGCCGGTTGCACATATCAGGCTGCTTACCAAACAAAACGGTTACCAATGGTTTGAGAACACTACCCAAAAGCACGATACGGCCGATGGCCCGGTAATTTACGGTGTACTTAAAAACATCCACGCTTTAAAAATAAGCGAGATAAAAGTTGCCGAAGCCGAATTTAAGGGCAACGAAATTGGCCGCATAGCCAAAATTGGCAGCTGGGAAATTGATACGGCTACCATGGGGCTTACTTTCTCGAAAGAGATGTATGATATTTTTGAGCTTGACGCCCATGTAGCAATGAGTATTGAGGAAGCCATTGGCTTTTTTGAGCCGCAATACCGCACAACATTAACTAATGTTATTAATGATGCTTTAAACTACTGCAGGCCTTATGATATTGAGCTTTTGTTTAAAACAGCAAAAAACAATGTGATATGGGTCCGCTCAAAAGGGGTGCCTGTAATTAACGATCATGGCAAGTGCATAACCATAAGGGGTATTTTTCAGGATATTGATAGTATTAAAAGAAAAGGGATAACCCTGCAATCGTCAATAAACCTGCTGGATGATCAGAACAAGCGCCTGCAAAATTTTGCCTACATCGTATCGCATAACCTGCGGTCACACTCGGGCAATTTAAAGTTTATGGTGAATTTGTTTGAAGAAGCAAAACTAAGCGAAGAACGTACGGAGATATTCTCGCACATTAAAACCATCAGCGAAAGCCTTAGCGCTACAATGGGCCACCTTGATGAGATAGTGAGGATACAATCTGAAATTACCCGCGAACGTAAGCTGCTTGATTTTGAAACCATATTTAATAATGTGGCATCGGCCCTGCATACCAATATAGACAGGACTAACGCCGTTATAAATACCAATTTTAGCGACTGCCCGCAGGTTGACTACATCCCCGCCTACCTTGAAAGTATTTTGCAAAACCTGCTTACCAATGCCATTAAATATAAACACCCAAACCGTAACCCGGTAATAAATATAACCACCCGTAAGGTAGGTAACGAAGTTTACCTCATATTTGAGGATAACGGTATTGGCATAGATATGCAGCGCTACGGCGACCAGCTTTTTGGCATGTATAAAACCTTCCATCAAAACTCCGACTCGAAAGGGATTGGCCTTTTCATTACCCGTAACCAGGTTGAAGCGCTGGGCGGAACTATACAAGTTGAAAGCACTGTAAATATTGGCACAAAATTTACAGTGAAACTGGTATAATCAATACCAAAAAATGAATACCGAAAACAAAAGTGTGACTGCAGGAATTGTTGATGATGATGAGATTTTTACATACGGTTTCAAAAAAATCACAGCAATAAAGGGCCTATTCGACGAAATACTGAACTTTAGTAACGGAAAAGAAGCTATCGACTTTTTAAAAGATCCACAAAACGAACAACGTTTACCGGATGTTTTATTTGTAGATATTAATATGCCGGTGATGAATGGCTGGGAATTCAATGAAGCTTTTGAGGAAATAAAATCTCAGTTGGGTAAAAATATCACATTATACAATATCAGCTCGTCTATTGATCTTGAGGATATTAAACGTGCTAAAAGCAACCCTATCATTACCGACTATCTTTTAAAACCTATTGATGAGCAGTATCTTGCAGAGATATCCCGCTCGTTACAAAACCCGGCAGACGTAAGACTTTACAATTAATTTTGATTTAAGGTTGTTTAAACAGATATTAACTAAAATAAAAAGACCGGCTGATAAACAAGCCGGTCTTTTTTTATGGGTATACTCACAAATTACTCAATGTAGCTTTCCAGTATTTTAAAGCCCGATGTGGTTTTCAACTCAACCTTATCAACGGTTTTTGGCAACAGGATACATTCGCCCATTTTTACCGGGTAAGCCAAATCGTTATGCTTAATGGTAAACTCCCCTTCTATACAAACATATATCACAAACGAATCGAGATTTGAGTAATCTTTATCAACGCTGTGGGTATAATCAAGCACGTTGGTTGTAAAATACGGGCAGGTTACCAGGTGTACATCCTCGTTCTTTTTAGGTGTGTACAAGGTTTTATATTCAGGGTAATGTTTGTAATCGATAGCAGCCAGGGCTTCTTCGGTATGCAGCTCGCGTTTGTTACCTTTATCGTCTACGCGGTCAAAATCGTAAATACGGTAAGTGATATCAGATGTTTGCTGAATTTCGGCAATCAACAGGCCTTTACCAATGGTATGTACGCGGCCGGCTGGTAAAAAGAAAACATCGCCAGCTTTTACATCTTCCTTGTTCAGTATATCCATAATATGGCCGCTGTTTAAAGCATCCACATATTCTTTCTCGGTCATTTCGCGGTTAAAGCCGGCTATCAGGCTGCTGCCCGGGTCGGCTTCTATCACATACCACATTTCGGTTTTACCGAACGAGTTGTGGCGTTTTTTAGCCAACTCATCATTAGGGTGCACCTGTACGCTCAGGTCGTCATTGGCATCAATAAATTTAACTAGTAAAGGGAAAATGTTGCCAAAATGCTTGTACACCTTCTCGCCCACCAGTTCGCCCTGGAATTTCTCAAGCAGGTCGGCCAATGACTGTCCTTGCAGTTCGCCACCCTCAACCACAGAAACATCCGACTTTACGCCCGAGATCTCCCAGGTTTCGCCGCAGTTTGGCAAATTGCCAATGCTTTTGTGCAGATACGTTTCTATTTTATGGCCGCCCCATATTTTGTCTTTAAATATGGTTTTAAATTTTAATGGATATAATGATGACATGGTAGTATATGCTTGTTTATGCGGCTAAGTTAGGGATTTTGCATAAGCCATAAACAAGCTTTTCTAAAAAACATCCCCTCAGCATAAATATTAGCTTTAATAATACTCAGGCTAAATAAAAAAATTATTTTTGTGAATAAACTTTATCCACTACATGCCAGCCTTTTTATCCTCCAAAAAAATTCTTTCAATTTCTGTTTTAGTGCTGTTTATGTATACAAATACACGGGCACAAAGCACACAAAAATTCTTGTTTAGCCTGCCCGAAAACAAAATAGCTAATAGCCTTTATAACAAAATAAATGTTTTAGATATCCGCATGGATACTACCAGTATGGGCATTATACAAACAGGTGTTTTTAATAAAAAAACAAAAGTTATAGCAAAGGAACCACTTAGTATCCAGTTTAATAATATTTTAAATGCATTAACAGATAGCACCGCAAAACCGCAGGAACTTTTGATACAGCTTAGGCAACTAAGCTTTGCAGAAATTACAGGATCGTTTAGCGAAAAGGGGTACTTTTATTTGCGGGCCGCTATATATGCAAAACAACCCGATGGCTACAGGCAAATTGGGGCTATAGATACCGTAAGCCTGATAGCATCCGGGGTTGATGTTACAAGTGCGCTTTTAAAACATGGAAGTGAAACCATAGCCGGTTTTATTGCTGCTAACCTCAATAAAACACCTGTTGCTACAGCGCTTAACAACTATAACGATATTGCTAAGATAGACAGCGTAGAGAAGCGCAATTTAAAGTTATATAACACAAGCCGCTTTACCGACGGATTATACCTAACCTACAAATCATTTTGTAACCAGGTGCCGGATGCGCCAATCATCGTAACAAATAATTTTATTGATTATACTATGAAAACACCCGGCGAGAATGGGAAACTAAAGAAGGTAAAATCCGACAAAGTTTACGCGGTAGTTTACCAGGGGCAGGCATACATAGCTACCAAATATGATTACTACCCCTTAAAAAAGACAAATGATGATTTCTTTTTTACCGGCAAGGCGAGCGCTACGCCAAACGCTGTTAATATGGTAACCGCGGGAGTGTTTTTTGGTATGCTGGGTACTTTGATAGCATCAAACGCCGAGGCCACTTTTGAAATGAAGATAGACCACATTAACGGCGAATTTATACGCATTAAAGAAATAATAGACCCAAACGCCGGTAAATACGATTACAATTAAGCTGATAATACCACCTACATCAAAACGCAAAAAGCCCATCCGAATTAACGGATGGGCTTTTATATTCTATTCTATCAGGATAAATTACTTACCCAATTTTGCTTTTAAGTTTTCGTTAATAGCTTCTAAAAACTCTTCGGTGTACAGGTAATCGGTACCGTGCTCAACCTTTGGTTTTATGGTGATGGCCAAATCTTTGGTCATTTTACCGCTTTCAACAGTTTCAATACAAACTTCTTCCAGTGCTTTACAGAAGTTAACCAGCTCCTGGTTACCATCCAGTATACCACGGAACTCTAAACCGCGTGTCCATGCAAATATAGACGCAATAGGGTTTGTAGATGTTGGGCGGCCTGCCTGGTGCTCGCGGTAGTGGCGGGTTACCGTACCGTGCGCTGCTTCGGCTTCCATAACGGTGCCATCAGGTGTAACCAAAGTAGAGGTCATTAAACCTAACGAGCCAAAACCTTGTGCTACGGTATCGCTCTGTACGTCGCCATCATAGTTTTTACAAGCCCACACAAAGTTACCATTCCACTTAAGGGCCGATGCAACCATGTCGTCAATTAAACGGTGCTCGTAAGTGATACCGGCTTCGGTAAACTTAGTTTTGTAATCTGCCTGGTATATCTCTTCAAAAATGTCTTTAAAACGGCCATCGTATTTTTTAAGGATAGTGTTTTTGGTTGACAGGTATAAAGGCCAGCCTTTCATCAATGCCTGGTTAAAACAAGCGTGTGCAAAACCGCGGATAGACTCGTCGGTATTGTACATAGCCAATGCAACGCCGTCGCCTTTAAAGTTGTAAACTTCAAATGACTGCTCTTTGCCACCATCTTCGGGTGTAAAAGTGATGGTTAGTTTACCTTTGCCTTTGGTTACAAAATCGGTAGCGCGGTACTGATCGCCAAAAGCGTGGCGGCCAATGCATATAGGAGCTGTCCAGTTTGGTACAAGGCGCGGTACGTTTGCCATAACAATAGGCTCGCGGAAAACCGTACCATCTAATATATTACGGATGGTACCATTTGGCGACCTCCACATTTGTTTTAAGCCAAATTCTTCAACACGCTGCTCATCAGGTGTGATGGTGGCGCATTTAATACCTACACCATATTTTAAAATAGCGTTGGCAGCATCAATGGTAACCTGGTCGTCGGTCTCATCACGATACTCGATACCAAGGTCATAATATTTTATATCCAGGTCAAGATAAGGGATGATCAGTTTATCTTTTATAAATTTCCAGATGATGCGGGTCATTTCATCACCATCCAGCTCAACTACCGGGTTTTCTACTTTAATTTTTGACATACCTGATTTATGGTTAATTTTATTTAAACGGCTTCAAACTTACATAAAATTTTATTTGTAAAAATTCATGTGCCCAACTAATTGACAAAAAATAAACCAATTATTTATCCCTTACTTATTGATAGGTTTATGGCGGCTAAAATTAATCGCTAAATACTTCGTTTTAAGCATTATAAACAATTAATTAAAAGATACTATTGCTTTTTAAAACTTTGATACTACTTTTATAAAAATTAAACACCTGCTAATCAGCACTACCATCGCTCTTATATATGACAAAGTTGCTTATTAAAACAACCGTATTCACCTTAGTATTATCAGCAATAACATTGGTATCAAAAGCACAGTTAGGCTATGATTATGCACAGTATGATATTGGCTTTGGCGGTAGCTTGAACCAGGTGTATGGCGACGCCGAGATTGTAAAAACCAAACCCGCCGCGCATGTAAACTTCACTTACAACCAAACACCTTTTGTTAATTATGTGGTTGAGATACAGGCAGGCACGCTTGAAGGTGGTGATGCCTATAAAACATTATCGGGCAGGTTTTTTAAAAATAATTTTACGGCATTGGTGTTCAGAGGGCAGTTACAGGCCGGCGAGATCATAGACTACTCGCAAGGTGGTTTGATGAATGTGCTTAAAAACTTTTACGTATCTACAGGGTTGGGGTACATTTTAAATGATATAAAAAACGACCCGCAGCATTACAACAACGTATCAAACACCGACCCGCAATTTACAACTCCCGGGCTTACTAAAAGCAACGAGCTTTATATCCCTGCACGCCTTGGCTATGAGTTTAAGTTGTTTAACCAGTATGGCCAGCCATCATTTAAAGTTGACCTGGGGGCGCAATACAATATGGATTTTACCGATAATATGGATGGTTTTACTGCCGGCAAAAGCAAGGATAAAATGATCCAGTATTCTATTACTTTTAAGTTTGCCCTGGGCGATGTTACATCTTATCGCAAGCAAATAAATTAATACAGGGTATTGCCCCCGTACTAATTTTTTGGCAGGGTTTTTAGTGTATATTAAAGCAAAACTATAACTATGATACCTGATAACCAAAACCCGGATTTTGTTACTGACCCAGAGGACAGAGACATCCCATTAAACGATAACAGTAACGAGGCTGCCTATACCGAAAACCTGAACTACGACGAAACTACCAACAGTTACGAGTACGACGTAAAAGGCGATAACCCCGATTACGACCATCCCGACCCTTACGATACTGTCGCTAAAGACGGCGAAGATATGAACTCGACCTACGACGAGGCCAACCCTTATGATACCAAAGGCGAATACGACGAAAACCGGTCGTTAGAAACCGATGCCGAAAACTTAGGCATGCATATAGATAGTGGTAAAATTGTAGAAATAAACCCGCGCGATGCTGCTTTGGCACACACGCCCGAGGATGACCGCGATGACCTTGACGAAGAAGGTTATCCTAAAAATGATACACCAGCGCATTAATATTGGTGGTTGGTTTTAACCACAGAGTATTCAGAGAATATATTGTTCATTAACACAGAGAGCACAGAGGTTTTAATATTCCTCTGTGCTCTCTGTGTATTATCTTAGTGCTCTCTGTGGTTAAATCAATCTAATCAAAATCCAAATTAAACTTATTCTTCAGTTCAATAAGCTGCGGGTTTTTGGCCGCCAGGTACTGAAATTTTTCCATAGCGGTATAAGGCCTGCGGGCAACGGTTTGCTCATCAACCCTGGCATTAACTTCAATACTAAAGTTCTTTAAGGTGGTACGCAAAAAGTTTAGCAGGTATGGGCGCTCGTCCCTGAATGCCATCTCCTGTACTTTGTTAGCTACCGGCACTTCAAAAGCTTCGGGCCCAAGCACTATTGGCGTAATCGATGTAAATATAGTATATAAGGTTGCCGGCTTACCATCAGCCTTTAGCTTTGCCCCGTGGTTGGTCCAAAGTTGTAAAAACCGGTCAATGGTAAAAGCTTCTTTATCGGTACCTTTTAAATAAGGGTCTTCTTCTTCAAGCGCAGCCTCTTCTACCTGCTTACCCAAATCTTTTAATGATGGGATTTTAACAGAGGTAGCTGCCGTGTGTACATTAGGTATAAATACCTTGGGCTTTTCGGCGGGCGGCTCGGGTTTGGCCTCAGCAACCGGAATTGCCATTGATGGCGTAGCCAGAGCGCTAACTGACTGGCTGACTTTATTATAGGTAACCGGGTTATCCCTGGCTACGGTCATTTCGTCTGCAACGACTGGTGCTGGCGGGGTGTTATTTACTGAGGTATCAGGTTTTTTTTTTACCTCCCCGTTTGGGGCAGCACCATTTTCGTTCAGCGGCATGGCCGCCAGATTGAACACCGAGAGCAGGTTGCTCATCTTCAGCAAAGCAAGCTCTACCTGTAAGCGTTGGTTTTTACTAAGTTTATAACTGATATCGCACTGGTTGGCAATATTCATGGCCGATAGCAGGAACGATACCGATGCCGCCTGCGATTGCTGCAGGTAACGCGCTTTAATGGTTTCGCTAACTTCCAGCAATTTGATGGTTGAGGTATCCTTACCCACCAGCAGGTTACGAAAATGCTCTGACAGGCCCGATATAAAATGAGCGCCGTCAAAACCCTTACCCAATATCTCATCAAACAAAAGCAGCGATTGGGCGCTGTCTTCGCTTAAAAGCTTATCGGTTATATTAAAGTAGTAATCGTAATCAAGTATGTTCAGGTTATCAATAACCGAGCGATAGGTAACGTTGCCGCCGCTAAAGCTCACAATTTGGTCAAACATCGACAGAGCATCGCGCAGGCCGCCATCTGCTTTTTGGGCAATGATGTGCAGGCCGTCGTTCTCGTACGTAATGTTTTCTTTTTGGGCGATGTTTGCCAAGTGGCCGGCCATGTCATCCACCTTTATGCGGTTAAAATCAAAAATCTGGCAACGCGAAAGGATGGTTGGCAGTATCTTATGCTTCTCGGTAGTGGCCAGTATAAATATGGCGTAGTTAGGTGGTTCCTCAAGCGTTTTCAGGAAGGCGTTGAACGCCGCCTGCGATAGCATGTGCACCTCATCAATAATATAAACCTTGTAGCGTGCGGCTTGTGGCGGTATACGTACCTGGTCTATCAGGCTGCGGATATCATCAACCGAGTTGTTTGATGCCGCATCCAGTTCGTGTACATTAAATGAATTACCATTCTGGAAAGCACGGCAACTGTCGCACTCGCCGCAGGCCTCGCCATTGGGCTGTAAATTGGTACAGTTTATGGTTTTTGCAAGGATACGCGCGCAGGTGGTTTTACCCACTCCTCTTGGCCCGCAGAATAAAAATGCCTGCGCCAGCTGATTATTCTTAATAGCGTTTTTTAACGTATTAGTTATATGCTGCTGGCCTACAACGGTTTCGAAGGTTGCCGGGCGGTATTTGCGTGCCGAAACAATGAAATTATCCACAGGCACTAAGTTAGCAAGAAAATGCTTTACCCCAAAACCTCAAAAAGGGATTGTGAATAACTTGAACCTGATGTGCCTATTTCACATCGCCATTTGGCATGTGGTCGTCATCCTCAGGGTCGGGTTCGCCAACATCATCGCCGGTACGGATCTCGCGCATATCCTCTTCAAACTCCATCTGGTCATCAAAATCCTCATCTTCTTCGTCATTCCAGTCGCCTTCAACAGGCGTTTCTTCGGCCGGTGGGGTAAGGTTTAAATCATCCGCAAAATCTTCATTATCCGGGTCGGGGTATTGGTTGGCAAACTGCATAATAGTTGTTTTTTATAAAGACAGTTTAGGTGATGCTTATGTTTTACAAAATATCAACCGCAGTAATCTCTTTCACCTTATAATAACCTTTGGCCGCAGGCAGATAAACTTCTATTTCCTGCCAGGTTATTTTAAGTTTTTTGCCGGCAAGCCTTGTTGTTCCCTCCATAAAAGCTTCTGACCCGGCAAACTGTTTTAACCATAAATAAGACTTTTCGCTCCCTTCGCTGCTGATAACAATATAATTAAATCCTTTATTATCAACACGTTTAAACACACCTGTAGATGTTTTGGTTTCAACTTCGTCGCTTTCATCACTATTGGCACCGCCTTTTTGGGCCATTTTAATGGCCAGTTGTATAAAGCCATCACACTTTTGTTTCATTAGGTTAACGCCAATATCGGTACCAATTTTATTCATGGCCTCATGATCAGTAAACTCCACATGTCTTTCGGCGGCAACATCCGGAAAAAGATCCGCTTGACTAGTAAAGCAATCCATAAATGCTTGTTTAGCCTCTTTTGCCCCGGTCAGTTTTGATTTATCCAGTTTGGTAATACAATCGCATAAAGCATTAGTAAGTTTAATCTCGGCCGGGCCAGGTGTTGTTTGGGCATCGGCTATATTAAAACCGGCAATAATTAACAACAGGAGTAAAAGTTTTTTCATCTGATTATGTGGGTGTTTGAGGTTGTTAAAATACAACTTATACCGCTTTGATTATAAATTATTTCTTCATACATTTGCAGCCCCGATATACAGGGATAAATAATTAAAAATCAAAATAATAATGCAACAGTACGAAATCGTGATCGTTCTAACCCCGTTGTTATCAGATGAAACTGCTAAAGAGGCGATTGCCAAATTCAGCAAAACATTAACTGATAACGGAGCCGAAATTGTCCAGGAGGATAATTGGGGTTTGAGAAAATTAGCGTACCCTATCCAGAAGAAAACTACAGGGTACTATCACTTAACTGAATTCAAGGCTCCGGGTGATTTAATTAATAAACTGGAAGTTGAATTAAGGCGCGACGAGCGTGTGTTACGCTTCCTTACTATTGCTTTGGATAAACACGCCATTGCTTACAACGACAAAAAACGCAGCGGTGCTTTTAACAAAAAGCCTGTAGCTAAAGTGGAGGAAAACAACTAATGGCAAACGACCAAATTAAATACGTTACCGCTCCAAAAGTGGAGGATAACCGTAAAAAATACTGCCGTTTCAAAAAGAATGGTATTAAGTATATCGATTACAAAGACGCTAACTTTTTATTAAAGTTTATTAACGACCAGGGTAAAGTATTACCTCGCCGTTTAACAGGTACTTCATTGAAGTTTCAGCGTAAAGTGGCACAGGCTGTTAAGCGTGCGCGCCACATCGGTTTATTACCTTATGTTACAGACTCATTAAAATAATCGGAGGTAAAAAGCAATGGAAGTTATTTTAAAACAAGACGTAAAAAACCTCGGCGATAAAGACGATGTAGTGAATGTAAAGCCAGGTTATGGCCGCAATTTTCTTATCCCTAAAGGTTACGCAATATTAGCAACTGAAAGCGCACGCAAAGTTTTAGCAGAAAACTTAAAGCAAGCTCAGTTTAAACAAGAAAAAATACGCAAAGATGCTGACGCAATAGCTGCACGTTTAGAAGGTGTTAAACTTACTATCGGCGCTAAAGCTGGCGAAAGCGGCAAAATTTTCGGTGCTATCAATACCATTCAGGTAGCTGATGCATTAAAGAAAGAAGGTTTTGAAGTTGACCGTCGCCGCATTACTTTTGACCAGGAGCCGAAATTTGTTGGTGATTACACCGCAATTGTGAACCTGCATAAAGAAGTTAAAGTTCAGGTTCCTTTCTCAGTTGTTGCTGAGTAATTAACCCGGAACTCATAAATTTAAAAAAGGTGTTTAGTTTAGGCTAAACACCTTTTTGCGTTTAATAAAGATTATACGGACATTAGGGCATCAAAAATTACATGGCAAAAAAAACGCAAAGCAGCAAAAGCAGCAGCAAAACCAAAGGATTTTTTAATACCGGCATTGTAAGGTTGCTTTTACGCGTGGTTAAGCTAATTGCCATTGTATTTGTTGCCGCAAGTTTGTTTGGCGTTCTATTATTCAAATTTGTAAACCCACCCTTTACCTGGCTGATGATACAGCGCGGCTTTGAACGCAAGGCAGATGGTAAAGACTGGAAGATTGACAAAAAATGGGTTGATTTTGACCAGATTGCCGACCCTATGAAACGCGCCGCTGTAGCCGCCGAAGACCAAAGTTTTTTAGAGAACCACGGTTTCGATTTTAAGGCTATTGAGCGCGCCATCCAAAAGAACGCCAAAAGCAAAAAATTGATAGGCGGCAGTACCATCAGCCAGCAAACGGCTAAAAATGTTTTCCTTTATCCGGGCCGCTCGTTTGTGCGCAAGGGTTTTGAGGCGTGGTTTACCATTCTTATTGAGACCTTTTGGAGCAAGAAACGCATCATGGAGGTTTATCTCAATGTAATTGAAATGGGCGATGGCATTTACGGCATCGAAGCCGCATCGCAGGCCTATTTCCATAAGCCGGCATCGCAGCTTACCAAAAGGCAATCGGCAGCCATAGCGGTGATATTCCCGAGCCCCTTACGATGGAGCGCTACCAACCCTACCCGCTATTTAAGGCACAGGCAATACCTCATCATGAAAAACATGCGCAGGCTGGGGCCGCTGGAGTTTTAAAGATTTGAGCGATATTTAAGCAACAAATTCTGCTTATACCGGAAGATCTGAATTATAAAGAATCTTATGCCTAAAAACACCCTCACGCCTCAGCAACAAGTAACCGAACATATCCAAAAAATCGATCCTTCTATACGCGATGTGATAGAAATGCTCAGGCAGATTATTTTAGGTACTAGCAGCGAGATTGCCGAACAGATAAAATGGAACAACCCCAGTTTTTATTACACCGGTGAAATGGCCCCATTTGACCCAAAGGAATATAAGCGGGACATAATTGTAATGAACTTGTATAAAAAACGTATTATGCTGGTATTCCCCGGCGGTGCAAAGATAAATGACACCTCGGGGCTGTTAGAAGGCGATTACAAAGACGGCAGGCGCCTGGCCATTTTTAAAGACATGGCTGATGTAAAAGCAAAAGCTGATGCTTTACAAGGTATTATTAAGCAATGGCTAAGCTTGATGGATAAATAGGTTAGAACTTATGATGGTAAACTTAATAAAGTATCTATCAGCTAAACATCGTTACCATATATTTTCTAAATAATGGTGACAACGTTTTGTCAGATCCATAAATATTAAATTACTGATAATAAAATACTTAAAAAATCTTAATGGTGTTCACATGTGTGAACATGAACAAAAGCGTCAAAAACACAGTTCCTATTTATACTTCCAATGCCGTGTTTTGCCTTCGCTGATCCAGGCCAACCCTTCAGCTAAACGCTTGTTACGGGTAGCTTCTGTTTTGGCATCTTCAAACCAGGTTATGTATTCCTTTTTTTGCGAGGGGCTGAATTTTTCAAAATATTCTTTTGCCACCCGGTTTTTATCAAGCAACTGACTGAGGTAATCAGGAGTATCTGTTGATATAATTGCCCGCGGGGCTACTACCTTTTTCACCGTTTTTTTTACAGACGGCACCCTCTTTAACTCCATAGCCTGCCGAATATACCAGATAAGTATATCATCGCCTGGCAGATCTGCCAGACTTGTTAATTTGCCAATACTACCGGCATTGCCTTCATCCTTTATCAGCCCGTGTGGATCGGGCAAAGAACCGGCCTTCCAGAAACCGAAACCGCAATGCTGCTTAAAAGCCATCATAAAGCACAATACACCATCATACTCAAAAAACGGAGCGCTCCATTTCATGGTTTCCGTTATCTCGGGCGATGCTTTATGTACCAGCTCGCGCAGGTGGTTTAAAATGGGCTTTGCAAAATCTGCCGATTTTTCGATATACGCGTCTACCCGTGCATCAAATTTTTCCATTATGCAATTTAATGAAAAAATTATTTCAATAAATCTTTTAAACCAGTATGTGATTGCGAGGCCAGGAACTCCGTTATTTCAAATTCAGCGAGCCTGTGCTGATGAAAGGGATCCTCGGTGATGATCTTCTCCAATATCTCTTTTGAATCGGCCTGGGCAATAATAATGCCGCCTGTACGCGGCACTTTACGGCCACTCATGATAAATACATCCGCGGCATAATACTTCTTCAGATACTTTACATGGGCTTCCATGTGCTTATCTAGCTCTCCAAGCGGAACAATATAGTTAAGGCTGATAATGAACATGCTTAACCAACAACCAGATCACGAAATAGTTGGATGTGCCAGCTATCTTTAAATGGCACCTCCCATTTTGTTTGCAGTTCGGTTATGTTTTGGGCAAGGTTGTTAAACACAATTGTTTCGGTGTTTATCTTACCGGCTTTTAACAGGTCTTCAAACTGGTGGCGGGGTACAGATAGTATCTCTTCCCCATCGCGATAGGCCAGGTTAAACCTGTCAAACAGGTTAATGCCAAAGTGCTGCTCTAACTGCTTCATAAAGTTCACCGATTTATCTATAGAGCAGCCGCTTGCGCCGGCCTGGCTTTCATCCACAAACAAAATCAGGAACCGGTTGTACCTTATTTCGGCTTTGGCCAGCAACTGGTTGTTATGGGCTGTCCACCCGGTAGTAAAGTTATCCAGCAAAACCTGCGCTTGCAGCGTTTCGGCATCGGTTAATTTACGATCTGATTGGTATACCCAAACCCTTGAGTGTGAAGAAAATTCCATATCGCAAATTTATCAAATTATTACCTTGTGTTTATTATAAGTTGTCATGCAAACATCACTTCTGCCCGGATCTAAAAAATTGATGCTTACTGCGGCAATATTGCTTTCCGGGGTGTTTTTATGGGGATTTACGGTGCTAAACGACGAGCAGCAATGGATAACATGGGGCAACCGCTTCCTGAACGAGAGCTACGACCCTACTGTTGAACCCAAGCTAAAAAAGTATGAAATAATGCTTACGCCCGATCATTTTATCCGTCTTCGTAAAACTTATCAACAGGGTAAACAGGAGTATTATTCGTTTAACGTAAAGCGTTTTACCGACCTAAATTACATCCCCGGCACGGCAGCTACAGACACCCTGGAGATAAAAACCCAAACCGACGATATCATCTACCAAACCTACGAAGATCCAAAAGGCGATATAGATTCGATGGCCACAAGCTGGGATATCCCGGTAAAAAAAATGACGCAGCCGCGGGTAGATAGCTTGCGGCGGGCGTTAACCTTTTTAAAAGCAAAGGGGTTATAAACCGTTTGCCCTGACCGTTATTTCGGCAATATCCAGCACTTTTATTTCCTGTTCTTTTTCCATGTGCTTTACGCCATCGGTAAGCATGGTCATGCAGAACGGGCAGCCCGATGCAATTACACTGGCGCCGGTTTCAATCACATCAAGCATACGTTCGTCGTTAATGTCTATATTGCCTTTTTCGGGCTCCTTAAACATTTGGGCACCGCCTGCACCACAACAAAGGCCGTTGCTTTTGCAGCGTTTCATTTCTACCAGTTCGGTATCCAATATCTCTAAAGCCGCACGCGGGGCTTCGTAAACGTTATTGCCCCGGCCCAGGTAACAGGGGTCGTGGAAGGTTATCTTTCGGCCTTTAAAGCTTTCACCACCTTCTGCTTTTAGCTTACCTTCATCAATTAATCCTTGTATCAGTTGTGTATGATGGATCACTTCGTAAGTACCGCCAAGGCCGGGATACTCATTACGAATGGTGTTGAAGCAATGCGGACAGCCGGTCACTATTTTTTTGATGTTATAACCGTTCAGCACCTCAATATTCACCATGGCCTGCATCTGGAACAAAAACTCGTTACCGGCGCGTTTGGCCGGGTCGCCGGTGCAGCTTTCTTCGGTACCTAAAACGGCGTAACTGATGCCTACATGATGTAATATCTTGCAAATATCGCGGGTTATTTTTTGCGCGCGCTCGTCAAAACTACCGGCACAGCCAACCCAAAATAAAATCTCAGGTTCTTTGCCTTCGGCAGCCATTTCGGCCATGGTTGGTATCTTTTGCTCCATTATTCTTCTTCGCTTATCTCGGTTATAAACTCGTTAATGCTGCTGTAGTTGGTAAACGTAATGGCCGAATTAATCTCGTTCAGCCTGTTTAAAATATCAAGGGCAACACCCAGTGCATCGCTCTCAATGCCATGCATATTTGCATCCCAGTTGATACCGGCAAGGGTATCGTTCTCGTCCATACCCATACACCAATCCTCTAAAAAAATGGCAAGGGGAATTTCTGTTGGAACAAAGCTTTTCCAGTCGTCGCGGGCACTGGTTTTGGCAAGCCCCCTTTCCGACCAAAACGGCACAACGGCAGCTTCATCGTTTTGGGCCGACTCGGCATTGGCCCAGCCGGTTTTGCTTTTTAAACCCCACACTAATTTTGCGGCGGCTACTTTTTCTATAAACTGATTGTATTTAACTTCTATCTCTTCTGCCATTCGTTCGTGCTATTAATCAACTTTATCATTTGCTGCCCAGTTAAACCTGTCGGCCTGGCTGTATTTCCACGGGGCGCCGTTATTTTCCATATTGCCAAACATATTGTTAAGGCTTGCCGGCGCCTGTGATTCTTCCATCACAACGTAACGGCGCATCTCGGTAATAATCTCAAGCGGGTTAATATTCACCGGGCAGGCCTCTGTGCAGGCATTACAGGTGGTACAGGCCCACAACTCCTCACGGGTGATGTAGTTATCCAGTAAAGTTTTATCGTCGGTGTAATCCTTTCCGTGTTTATCTATATTGTTACCAACTTCAACCAGCCTGTCGCGCGTATCCATCATAATTTTGCGGGGCGATAAGAGTTTGCCCGTAATATTAGCCGGACAAACAGAGGTACACCTGCCGCATTCGGTGCAGGTATAAGCCTCCATCAGGTTCTTCCAGGTAAGGTCGGTTACATCCTTCACCCCAAAACGACTAACCTCGGCAGGTTCGGGCACAAAGGAAGGATCGAGTATAGCCTTTACCTCGTTGGTAACCGATGCCATATCGGTAAACTCGCCTTTTGGTTTTAGGTTAGAGTAATACACATTGGGGAACGCCAGCAATATGTGGAAATGTTTGGAATACGGCAGGTAGTTTAAAAATGCCAGTATCCCGATGATGTGGAACCACCAGCAGCCACGTTCAATGCCAGCTAAAGCGCCCGGGCCAGATGGCAGCAGTGGTGCTATAAACCCACTGATTGGGAAACTACCTGCTGTAGCATAATGGCCAAAATGTAAAAGCTGTAATTTATAGTCGGCGGCGTTCATGGTCAGGAAGGCCGTCATCAGTAATATTTCTATGGTGAGGATGTAGTTCGCGTCAGATTTTGGCCAGGTGGTCATTTCTGTACCGCTGAAGCGTTTTAATTTAAGGATGTTACGCCTTGCCAGGAACACCACGCATGATACCAGCACCAGCAGCGCCAATACCTCAAATCCGCCTATCAGCAAGCTATACAAGCTGCCCAGTGGCTTTGAGAAGATACGATGTGAACCGAAGATGCCATCTATCATGATCTCCAGCACCTCCAGGTTGATGATCACAAACCCTACGTAGATAAAAAAGTGCATTACTGCTGCGGTTGGGCGTTTTACCATTTTGGTTTGGCCTAAGGCAACCCTGGCCATTATTGCCCAGCGCTCGGCCGGGCGATCGCTCCTATCGATATCGCGGCCTAAAAGTATATTGCGGCGTACTTTGGCAACATTTTTACCAAACAGGTAAACTGCGCCCAATAAAATGATGATAAATACGATTTGTGCGACCATTATATTATGCGTGCATAGTAATTTAAAGCTAAAGTAGGAATTTGATTTAAAGTAAAGGTAGATATTAACGAAATGTTTTGAACTTAGAATTTGTTTAAATAACGGTTGCCAAAAGCCCTTCTGAAAAAAATTAAAAATAATTTAGCATTGTAATTCCCTGAAATTCAATCAAAGAACACGGCAAGATGACACCCATCCAACTAAAGTTGAAAAAAATGTTTCCAGAAATAAAAAAAACGCTACATTTGCAGACCTTAAACGGAGCGGTATCATAGCTCAGTCGGTAGAGCAAAGGACTGAAAATCCTTGTGTCGCTGGTTCGATCCCAGCTGATACCACACTTAACTTAGCCTCTTAGTTATCACTAAGGGGCTTTTTTATGCCTTATTACTGCTTATTGAGTTTATAAGCGCAGGTTTCTGAATAAATTTATTAAAATACTTTAAAATAACTACGATTGTTCTTTTCTATGCAATTTACCGATTTTAAAGGTAATTAAGTTGCTTTTGGCGCAGTTTTGGCGCAGTTTTTTAACACGATTGTTGTTTTCCATATCTGATTTGATTTTAAGTGAATGAATGATTATGATGCCCATATAGGCGTAAGGAAAAACTAAATGCAAGGAGGAGCGGAATAAATGTAGGACGGTGTATGGGCTTGTGTTTATGCCGGAAATTCCTTGCCTTGTGTTGTTCCTGGTGCCTAACTTTGCTTGAATAATCATCTTCACTCTTTCTTCTTCTAATTCAGAATTATTAAGATTTCTTACTTTATAGAGGTAGGAAATTTCTTGAATTAAAAAGACTCAAAGCATAGCGTATATTTACAGTATGAAAACGAATACAATAAGAATAAAAACGCTTGCAGATGGGAACCGCATTGGCGCTTTGGTATCATCTAATACCAACAAATTTGTTTCATTAGAAAACATTGAAAATCTTGAAGATGGTGAATATAATATAAAATCATTCACACAAGTTTATTTAGCTGCTCAATATGTACCAGAGGGTGCGCCACTTCCCACTATGAGCAACGAAGATTGTTATAGATATATTAATACGGATGAGAATTAATATTTTTCAATTCAAGAAGTATCAACTTTCTTACTTTATAGGGGTAGTTGAAATCTTGAATTGAGATTTGGACAATTTATAACATAGGGTATATACCCTTTCATAATAAGTGTCCATAATTGTAACAGTTAACTACAATGCTTTCTTTATTTTTTAAAAGGTACTTTTCGAATTAACTGATCAAAGTGCAATTACAGTTATTATAAATCTACTACTACATTTTATAAAAAACGGTTATTATAACCCCATGTTAACTAATGTGTAGTAGATAAATATTGGATAGAATTGATGATTGCTCTTATTTGGTACGATTTTGATACAAGCAATTTATGTAGCTTACCCTTATTTTCTAAAAGGTAAGGTTCCCAGTACCTTATAAAGAAAAAGCTAAACTTCCATTTATTGAATGTTTATATGCTGTTATCGGTATTGTTACAGGTTATGCTCTTATAAAAAGCTACAGTATCTTTGTAATTTCTTGGAGTAAATGAATCGTGTTCCCAAACCATTTCAATTAGCGGAACATCTAATTTCTCAGCAAATTCAAGCAAGCTATTTTTCTGACTCCTATTTGCATAGCTTGACATAAATATTGCCTCTAAACAACCTCTGATATTCAACATCATGGTTTTTCCTGTTTGATAGTTACCGTTAATTTCTTCAACAATACATTTCTCATCATCATGGTAAACTCCAATTCTGAATTCATTTTCGCCATTATAGTCAATGTGCTTACAGAAGAAAGATGATTCTGCTATCTGTTCTATTCGTTCTTTATATTTGTCATAACCTACCTTAGTTAAATAATTAGCAGAAATGTCACCGATTTTTCGACAAAAAAGTTCTCTATATTTTAAATAATCAACGTCTCTATAAATCAATTTCTGTTCTGATTCATTAAGAGATAAAATTTTCTTTTTTGAAAAAGCTAAACAAACTCCAGAATAATTATCTGCATAACGCTCCCACATTCTTGCCTTGGTGAAACCAAAAATCTCTTCGTGACCTTGAAATTGAGTGTAATAGTTTTCACTTGCAAATTCACTTCCCTTGTGATTTTTACAAAAACATATTTGATTAAACGAATTTTCTAGTGCTGCTACTAAGTTCGCTAACCTGTTGGTTTCATCATGGAATTGTTTGTCATTTTTCATATCAACACAGGCTCCTGTCGAAACGATAGCTCTACGGGCTTTTCTGCTTTCAATTGGATCAATCGAACTACTCCTTAGACTAAACTTTAATTGCTCATTGAAAAGGACATAGTCGATAGCTGTAGAAGCCTTGGTATAATGATAAACAACGTCTTCATTATATATCTTTTTAAAAAAGCTTATGTTCATATCTATCATTTCAGTTTAAATCTAATATAAAAGTTATTAATACTCATGCTAATTTATGGGTAATGCAATCTTTAAAATTGCAACGGAATATGTTACGCATTTCCATTTCCAAAAAGTTTAACCAAACTACTATATATAGGTGAATTACAAAGAATTGTGATTTTTTGGAAATGTTTAGAATTGAATCAATTTGATGATTAATGCTGTGTTTGGCGAGTAGTTGGTGCAACTCGCCCTTTATGCTTTAAAAGGCACTATTCGCCCTGTTTGGCGAAAAACGTTGCAAAATGCACGTTTTAGCAATCAGATTGAGTATATACTGTAATTTGGCATTTCCATTTTCCAAAAAGTTCAATGATGTTACTTTATATAGGAGAATTACAAAGATTTAATATTTTTTGGAAATCACAAATAGCCTTTTAGATTGAGTTTGGGCGGTAGTTGTGTGGAGATTAAATGGAGTTTGTCCTGACTTCTTAAAGGTAACTGGTTATTAGTATTGGGAATCAATGTAACGCAGTTACCTTTTAATACGAATAGTCGATTAGGTTTTAACAGATATGTTTTGTTAAGCTGAAAGCTCAACGCATTTTAGGTCTAAGTTACGCTATGCTAAACTTAGACCAGGGGGGAGTGAAAGCTTTAGCCATGCTAAACCACGAGTTGCAAACTCTCTGTAGCGGGACCATCGGAGGAAATCATATTAAAGCCCTATTTTTTAGTATAAATAAATAAAAACTTATTCCTATAAAAACAAAGGAGAGCAACATATAGAGTATAACTATGGCATTGCCTCTTTAAACATCGTTTTTTGACTCATTTTTGTGTGTTTTTATGATTAACTTATACCTTTTATTTTTTATAAATAGAGAATAGTTAATTCCAACAATAAAAAAAATACTAGATAATCCAACATATACCGGATTAAAAAATGAAACATCAAAGTTAACAATGATACACAATATGGAAATTATTGTAAAAAAGTTTATCATTACTAAAAAAGACATAAAAAGTAATGAAAATGCGATAGCAACGTTTCCATTACCCACTGAAACTTGAAATCTATAAAATCTATAATATAAAAAATCTAATTTATTCCTCATTTGATGCTATTCTATTTTTCCATATCCACCGAAACCATCAGTAGCTGCATCTAGTAAAAAGTAAGCAGCACTGACACCAAAACCAATTGACCTAGAAATCCGACACCAGTCATGACTATATCAAGCCCTGCCTTAATACCAACTGATGAATTTGTACCTCCATTAGCATAATACATTATAGCTCGAGTTGCGGTAATTGCAGTAGAACCAATTGCCAAACCAGCTCCAAGAATCTTTGTGCCTTTTAAAAAATCAGCTCCTGTTTTTCCTAATGAATTAGCATATCTCCATGACTGTTGTGTAGCTCTTAACGCTCTAAATTCATTCCAAGTTTGTGCAGACTTAAAACTTGTACGTACAGAAAACTCAATCAATTCATTTTGAGTTCCTAACCCAACACTCGCCGCTCCAATTCCACTATTGATTTGACCTAATTCATTCACAAATGTACTAAATGCGCTTCCTTTACCAAAAGAATTAGGTATATCAATAATCATGGCTTCCGATCTGTGATCAACAATTATCTGTCCTCCTAATCCATCGTCAAGTGTCTGATAATTATCTATTTGCTGCCCATAGCTGTCCTTTGAAAGGCCATTTGGCATAGCACTAACTATCTCTCCATTAGCACCATAAGTGTAGTGGATACCATTACTTCCCGTTCCAGTATCTTTGCTTGAATAAACTGTTTGTGCTCCATATCGATCGCTATAACCTCCCATTCCATGAGTACCAAAGTATGTCATTGCATAAGACCAATTATTCGCTATAGTTTGATCCGCCCATCCTAATGATTCCCGTCCACGATATCTGTCCGCACCTTCTATCTGCTGTAATATCCGGCCATAGGCTGCACTCAAATCCCCCAGTGGATCATTAAACGCTACCGGGTTATTATTTCCATACTGGTAAACGCTCATATCACCTGTTGCCTCTGCCATTGGGTCAACTGCAAGGAAGCGGCCTATGGTTTGGTCATAGTTACGGTAAAACGTTTGCTGCCAATCAGGTTGGTCCTGGTAATCATTCTGCCATTCGCTGCCACCATTGTAGAGCTGCTTGTTGGGTTGGGTGGGCAATGTCATGCATCACCCAATCCCCCCCTGATTGGCCGAGCTGTTTATTACATCAGAACAAACTTTACTTAACTTTGCTATCAGTAAATAACGGGAGTTAATTTCACATTTAACTTTTCAATAGAATGTATTACTCCTTTAGGCAAGGACCGATCATAAGAGATTTCCTTTAACTGTTTAAATTGTCTGATTGCATCAATTATCTTTTGGCTATCATCGAAATTGATTTTTTCCAGAATTAAGTGCTGAATTGGTAAATCTTTTAAAATAAATAAATCATCGACTTTTATGTGTTGAAAACGCAAACAAGTGATATTTTTAAAATTAGACAGCCACTTTGGTATGGCACAATTTTCAATTTCCTTAAAATCGCCAACAGAAAATGTCGGTTTCATGATAAGTTCTTTGACATTGTATATTTCCCCCCTTAATATTAAAGGCAAATTATCATCTCTAAAATCGCAGGTAATAAATAATCTATAGGGCAAATTTTCTATTCCCACTACGACACATTTCGGATTAACGAATAATATTTTGCCTTTGCCGTTTAATGAACTCAAATCGGCGGCAATAGCACCCTGCCCTTTTATTATCGATCTTGGAATATTTTGCTGTTTTGGCTTTTCCATACAATTATTAAAACTAAAAGAAATTAACAAAATAATTGCCAAATAGGTCATTTTTATATCATACATGATAAATTATTATAAAGATTTACAAATATTACTTTCCTTTAAAATAAAGATTAATAAAGCTGCCTACGGAAAAGGAAATAATGTAATTAAATTGGACTTAGGGGCTCCAATCCATGGAGCCGGTGTTCTTGTTGAGGCACGACCATCACTAAACCAACCTTTTATAATTCCATCTACCCTTTGTATCAATAGTTTAGCAGCATCATTTGTTGTATTGAATTTATGATCCAACCAACCGTCACGAACCTCCTGCCGCGCATAAGTGAAAATCGTCGCTAATTCTGATTTTATTTCATCTACTCCTAGCTTTCGCTTTGTATACCTGCTTGTTGAAGAAACCATTATATTAAGGCTTGAAATCTCTACATGCAATGTTCGTAAATCAAGAGGCTGTCATTATTGAACACAGCGGATGTGATGCCTGAAGGTTGGAAGTTGCTGAGACCGGCAGGCGATACGAAACTCAGTTGCTGAGACGGAAGGGCAACCAAAATACTAAATGTATATGGTTTAAA